>OASQ01000001.1_pt1 | contig 1082750 bp, 935 predicted proteins | sample 1475771 | NCBI WGS metagenome assembly OASQ01 (sample SAMEA2579910, study PRJEB22360) | human gut metagenome | reverse complement strand
TATTTAAAACCCCCGGGTTTTTCGGGGGGGTCTTCCCATCCTCCCCAGCCGATACAGGCGGTTATGATGATACCGATTCCTGTAAAGATAGTGACATACATCGAAACGCCTATGCTGATTTGTTCGACATAATTCTCCAGCCACGCTTTCATGATCATGTAGCTGACCGGGAAAGCAAGGAACGAGGCGCAGAGTAACAGTATCAGGTACTCTTTTATAAATATCGAGAGGATGTTGCCAAGTGTTGCACCATTTACTTTCCTGATAGCGATTTCTTTACGCCGTTGCTCGCATGCCAATGTCACTAAAGAGAACACTCCGAATACAGCAATCAGAATACAGACAATAGCTACACAACTCAGTAGTTTCAAAAGGGTCTGCTCCGATTTGAGATAGTTGTCATAGGTCTCCTCCATATTGGATAATCTGATTTTATTTTCCGGATATTCTTTCTGACATAGCTGTTCAATGTCTTTTTTAAGTTTGGGCCATTCGCCTTCTCTATACTTTATCAGTACATCACCTTTGCCCAGGTCGAATCCGGAAAAGCCTTTGGCTATAAATGCGATAGGTTTTATGGGAGTGGTAGGCGATGTCGTATGGAAGTCTTTTACCAAACCGATAACGGTTGTCCCTGTTCCGTTGGGTCTGATTAGTTTTTTCCCAATCGGATCATTCCATCCGAGTGCTTTGGCCGCTGCCTCATTGATTACAATAGTGCCGGCATCCCTCTCTCCTTCTTTCAGCATCTTTCCTTTTAAAAGGCGGATGCCGTAGAACTGTGCTAACTCTTCACTTTCCATCAGTACTTCCATATCGATCTCTGCATCTCCGGGTTGTTTTCCGTCCCAATCCTTGAAGTGCATAGCCATGGATGCAGTTTTGGATAGCAGCGAAAAGTGTCCTTTCAGAACCTGAGTGACATAAGGAAACTGCTCTATTTTATCAGCGGCAGGCAATAGATTGTTTTGCGGATACATGCTTAGAGTCGCTATATTTTTGCGTTCTATACCAATATCTGTGGTGCTGAGATAATAGAGCTGCTTCATGATGACACTGATGCAGAAGATAAAGCAGATACTGATAGAAAGTTGAAAAACAATGCTTATCTTGCGTCCCAGATACCCGTATCTGTTTACGGTCTTTTGCTGTATGTTACTTTGTAGCGTTCGTTTGTTGAAGTAGAAAGTTACAGGCAGGAATGTGGCAAGAGAACATCCGATGACGAGGGCGAAGTATAAAAAAGATTCCCAGTAAATATCTCCTTCTTTTACTCCCGACAATTCTTTGAACGGAGACAATACCAATTCTATCAGGGCCATTCCCATAAGTCCTGCGGCCAACAAGATCAGCAGATATTCTGTAACAAGCAGGATGAACAGATGGAGGTCTGATGAACCGCATACTTTGCGTAATGCCAATTCTCTGCTTCGCATCCGTAAACGGCTGACAAACAAAGACAGGTAGTTGATCAGCGAACAAAGAATAACTAATCCGCCTACAATCGAGAAGAATAGGATATAGCTGAACTGGATGGCATTTTGGTCGGCCAGTACAGTATAGTGGCACTTACTGATGGGCATAACCATCAGATTCTGTATGCCGCCCTTGCCGTCTGCTTCGAGTTTCGTTTGTTCCAGTTTTTTCTGAAAAGTTTCGGCATTTACTTCTTTGTGCAATTTTATAAATACATGGAATCCTCCGTGATACCATGCATTATGCCATTGACGTATTCCTCCCGTTAAAATAGAAAAAGGTAAATTGGTATGACGGTTCCATCCGTTGACGATCGCACATACGGTTTTAGGGGCACCATACAGTTTGATTTCCTTCCCGATCGGATTTTCCGTACCGAAAAGTTCCTTGGCCGCATGCTCTGTCAGTGCTATCCGCTCTTCCGATTCCAGGAAATCAAGGCTGCCGGAGAGTACTTGTATCCCGAACATATGCATGAAGCAAGAGTCTGCATTGATTTCATACAGTTGCCGGATAGCGCCATCGTCTACTGTCACTTCCTGTTCATAAAAAAGAAAACCGCAGGCATCTTCCACTTCCGGAAACTGCTTTTCTAAAGAAGTGGATACCGGATATGGAATTGTTGTTGTAACGCCTGTGTCACTTAATGCCGATTTCTGATACACCAAATGAATACGGTCAAAACCTTCATGGAAGGTGTCGTATGTCATTTCGTAACGTATCCATAAGACAGCAAGCGCAAAACAGGTAAATCCGATAGCTAATCCTAGGATGCTGATGATACTCTGAGTCTTGTATTTCAGCAAATTCCTACATGCAATTTTCAAATAATGTCGTATCATATTATTAGATCCTTTTTTATTCTGTTTTTACTACTTCCGCCGGATTTTGTTTGGCTGCATTCCACACTCTCCAGAAGATACTGATGACGATGATGATACCGATACCTGCAAACAGGACGATATATATCCAAAATGGGGTGGAAGTTTGTCTGACGTAACTTTCTATCCACACTCTCATCATTCCATAGCTTGCCGGGAATGCTATAAGAGCCGCGACAAGCAAAAGGACGAAATATTCTTTGATGAACATCTGCAGGATACTTCCTATGGTGGCTCCATTCACTTTGCGGATAGCGATCTCTTTGCGTCTTTGTTCGCACGACAAAGTTACTTGCGAAAAGATGCCGAAAATAGAGATAATGACGCATACGATAGAAACGATCCCCAACAGGGTCATCAACGCACTTTCGGAACGCAGATATTTATTATACTCCTCTTCCTCGTTATAAAGTCTCAAGAACGAAGAGGGAAAATCTTCTTCTTTCATTTTCCGGATCGTATCTTTGCAGGCCTCCCAGCTCCCTTCCGTAAACTTAAAAAGAATACTGGCACGAGACCATAGATATTTCTGCTCTTCAGTGCGGACAAAGGCGAGAGGGCGTGGAGCGATAGTGGGTGGCAGGTAGCTGAAGTCCTTCACCACTCCTACTACTGTATAATATGTCCGATTGTGTTCATATTCTGAGTAGAACTGTTTTCCTACTGGATTTCTCCATCCGAACGTCAGTGCTGCCGTTTCATTAATGATGACATCTCCGGGAGAGTTCTTTTCGGATAGCCACTCCCCTTCTGTCAACTGCAATCCATAAAAGTCGAAGAACTCTTTGCCCGAAGGTATCAGGCCGACGGAATATGTTTCATCAGTGGTTTCATTGAGTCCGTCCCAGCCGTTAATATCTGTATACATCATAGGTCCTGTAGGGACTATCGGGAAGTAGTGAGGAGGCAGAGCTTCAGTCACCATAGGTAAATTGGCGATCTTAGAACTCCATTCATTAATATCTCCTTTCATCCAGACAGCAACATTGCCTATATTGTGGCGTTCTATTCCCAGATCTGTGTTTTTCAGATAATAGAGTTGTTTCATCATGATAGTGGTGCAGAAGATGAAGCCCAGACTGATGATCAATTGTGCTATCAGTCCGAGCCGGCGGAATATTCCGCGCTGGGGACTTCCTTTTTTATTGCGAATACTACTCTGTAACGTACGGCTTCTGAAGTAATATAGAGGAATTTGTGAAATACCGAAAGATAAAACGATGACTGCCAGTATGTAAATGATGACTTCTGTATACAGCGGGGTAGCTTCTGATATCTGAGCCAGTTCTATGAAATGGGGTAAGCAGGCCTCGATGAAAGCCATGCCCAGCAGAGAACCGGCTAGCAAGACAATCAGGTATTCGACAGATAGCAATGCGAACAACGAACGGTTGGTAGATCCACAAACCTTTCGGAGTCCCAGTTCACGACCGCGCATTCGAAGACGGCTGACAAACAGGGTCAGATAATTGAATAATGAACATACAATGACCAATACTCCTGCCATTGCAAAATAGCGAATGTAGTTGAATGAAATAACGATCTCGTCTTTTTGCAGATAATCAGAATAGCGGAGCGAAGTAATCGGGGTAAAATTCAATTTACCTAATGTACTCTCTTTCTCCTGTGAGGAAGCATCGAGGCTGCTTATCCTTTTTTGAAGAGCTGATTTGTCGGTATCCGGCAAGATGCGGACAAATATCTGTTCTGAATTGCTTTGCCAGCTTGGATGGTGGCGTGCCGGAAGCAAGGCCCCGTATGAAAGATTTGAATGTTGCGACCATCCGCTGACAACGGCACACACTTTACATGGCCGGCTTCCCAACTCAATCTCTTTTCCAAGAGGATTTTCGTTGCCGAACCATTTTTTAGCTACCGCTTCGGTTATGGCTATCTCGTTGCTCTTTTTCTTTAGAAAATTGACATTACCTTGCAGGATACGCACATCAAACATGCGTATAAACGCAGAGTCCACCTCAATGGCCAATAAATCCCCACCCTTGTCTTTGAATCGAAGATTGGTTTTGAACGGAGATATGCCACATATATCTTCAATCTCAGATATGTTCTTCCGTAGATACTCTATAGCCGGATAAGGCATTGAGTTGCTGAGCGTGCCGTCTGTGATTGTGAGTTGTGCTCTTACCAGGTAGATGTCGTCGGCTCTCCGATGAAAGGTGTCGTATGTCATCTCGTAGCGTATCCATAGTGTAGCAAGGGCAAAGCAGGTGATTCCTACAGCTAGTCCGATAATGCTGATAATACTTTGGGTTTTATATTTCAGCAGATTGCGGAAAGCGATTTTAAAATAATGTCGTATCATTCGGGTTCTTGTTTTTACAAATAGTGTTTCAAGAAGTATGCCAAAAAGCCAACTTGTTGAAACACTATTATTTATGTGCTTGTGATATTAAAACACACTGTGTGAATTAGCACGATCATAGTGCGCATGCGCACAAAAATACAAATTTACTACTCTCCTTTCAATACTTTGGCCGGATTGATATTGGCAGCTTTCCGTATTTGCCATATCAGAGTGGCCAGTGATATGAAAGCAGTCACTATGGCGGCAATTGCAAACAGCCACCAGGATATAGGAGCTTTGTTGGCGAATCCTTCCAGATATTTCGAAATGATATACCAGGACAGAGGTGCCGAAATGATGAATGCCATTCCCAGGATAATCGAGTATTTCTTTAATAGAAGCGGATAGATCTCTTTCAGGGTAGCGCCGTTTACCTTGCGTAGTGCTATTTCACGATATCGCTGACGGATGTCGAACATGGACAATCCGAACAGTCCCAGGCAAGATATAAGAATGGCAATGATACTGAACAGGGAGTATATCTCGGCAGTTCGCTTGTCTTCCTGATACATGGTCGCTATCTCGTCTTCTAAAAAGCTGTATTCAAACTCACCTTCGCCCAGTATTTCATCGCGCAGCTTTTTCAGGAAGGCAATGGCTTCTTGCTTTTTTCCGGGAACGATTTGTGCCATCAACCGGTCTCTGTAGCTGCCCCGCGGATCTTCGTAAACGATAAAGAGCGGAGGAGTGGTTTTCGATAAATGGCCGATTTTGAAGTCCTTGATCACTCCGATAACCTGATATGGAGGATTCTTCTTCATTTCTTCGGATTTTGACAAGGACCACCACAATCTCCTTTCAGGCTGAATCAGGGCTGTTTCTATATTATCTATTTCCAGAAGTGATTTGGCCGATTCGTTGATGATCATTTTATAATCAGTCCATTGGTCGACAGAATCATTCCATAGGCGGCCTTCTTTTAGCTGAAAGCCGAACAGTTCAATATATTTATTGCTCAGGCTGCTGTAAATAACTTGCTTGAACTCGTCCCGCTGTGCATTCCGCACATTGATATAATTGTCATCCAGCTGATTCGGGTTCTCTCCATATTCCCAACGGATAAAGAGCGGGGAATGATCCATCTCTTCTTTGATGTAGGCCAGATTACTTTTCTCTCTCTGCTTCCGTCTCTCCCACTCTTCGTCTGATATATTTATATCATACGAAGAGCGTTCGGCGTATAACTGACATTGAATGATGTCCTTGGTGGTATAGTTCAGATCGGCAGACAGCATGAAGCGGACTTGCTTCGTGAAAAAGAGGGAAACAATAATAAGTACAAAGGTGATGATGTATTGAACGAATAAAAACAGCACACGGGATACGATGGAATGTCCTCCCGCATTTACCGAACGGATAGATACGGAAGGTGAAACGTAGTTGTATCTGATGAATGGATAAATAGAAGTCAATAATGGCAACAGAATCAGGATTCCTACGGATAATGTGGCACTAAATTCCGTATTGGAGGTTTGCGGTATCCGGAGCACATGTTCCATCATGCCACCGGTTATTTCGATAATGCACCAGGATATGCATAGAGCCATGCCTGTCAGGATAAAGTTTTCAGTGAAAATCTGTGCGAATACATCCTTTGCGCCGGCACCATATACTTTTTTGACTCCAAACTCTCTGGCACGCTTGAGCATCATCACCGTATAGATGTTGATGAAATTGAACAAGCCGATTATCAACAAAGCAATGGTGACAACGGCAAGTACTAAGATATTATTGTAGTTGCCTTTCCGGATATTGTTATTATAAACGCGGACAGTCTTATCGAAATAGAAATCTTTTAATGGAAAGAACTGCAGGCGGGTCGGTGCATCCATATGGCACCTTAACTTCATAAACTTCTCGTTCTTGACGTTCAGTTTCTTAAAGTCCGTTCCGGGTATCAGTTGTACCAGACTATTGCTTAAACGCGACCATGAATGTTGCAATCGTTCGGATATAATAAGGTCGAAATCTAAAAAGCTTTTCGTCGTCGGCTCTCCTATTACTCCCGTAACTGTGACGATGTCCCCCGTGCTGTAAGTCATTGTTTTCCCAATAGGATTCTCTTTTCCAAACAATCTTTCAGCCAATCGCCGTGTGATGATGGCGTCATTCGGAGACTTCAGAGATGAAATGCCGGACACGGACGGATAGGGTAATATCTGCAGAAACACACTGTCGGTCACTACGGTTTTTACATTATATATCTGTTTCCCTACTGTAATCCTGTCTTCCGGAAAGTTAATCCATCGGGTACTTTTCAGGACAGACGGGTCGTTCAGCGGATCGATAAAGTTGGGGTCGTTATTCCTATCTTCATTACTGCTTATTGTCCGCCTTCCATCTTCGTACTCGATATATAGCAGATAGGTGTTTTCAAGGTCTTTGCAGAAATGATTTACGGTAACCTCCTGATGGATATACCGGAGGATGATAAGTACACAAGCCAGACTCAAGGCCAAGCCCAGTATATTGATGAATGTATATGTTCTGAAACGTGCCAGAGCCTTCCAGGCCAGCCTTATGGTTTTCATGTTTGTATGATTTTGAGTTTGATTCACCACGGAGTAACACAGAGTCTGATAGAGTTTTAACCTCTTGCTTATTAAGATATTAAGAGAGAACTATCTCTGTGTAACCCTGTGCCACTCTATGGTGAGTTCGATTCATTTTTATATTACTTAAGTATTAATTCTTCTGCCTCGCCAAAGGTATCATATCCTGTTGTAACGACATAATCTCCGGGCTCTAATCCTCCGGTAATTTCATATTGTTGCGGATTCTGGCGTCCGATGGTGATAGGCGTACGTACGGCTTTGGTTTTAGATGCATTGGCTTTGTAAATCCACTGTCCGCCGGTGGCCTGATAGAAGTTGCCGCGTGGGATGACGATGGCTTGTTCAGGCTGTCCCAATTCAATCTGGACACGGAAACTCTTACCTACACGTACGTTATCGGGCATTTCGCCGGTGAAGACCAGATCGACGTCGAACATGCGGTCTTTTACCTCGGGCACAACTTTTGTGATGCGAAGCGGATACTTTTTACCCTGATAGTTGACAGTAGCAGGCAGTCCGGTGGTAATGCGGTCGATGTAGTATTCGCTCAATGAAGTATGGATCTTATATTGATCGAGTACTTTGATTTCGGCGATACTTTCACTGGAGCCCACCTGCTGTCCTGGAGTAACTTTCACAAAGCTCAGCTGTCCGCTGATAGGTGCTTTTACTACCAGATTGCCCAGACGCTCTGTGGCCCGTTCATACTTCTTACGCTCCCGCTCCATATCGGTTCGTATCAGATCTTTGCGGATGATGGTCACGGCCGAATCGTGGCGAAGACCTTCGCGTTGCAGTTCGGCATTCTTCACCTTGTAATTGTATTCGTCTTCCGACACTTCGAGTTGTGCTTTACTCTTGATGCCCATGCGGAATTCTTCTTTGTCCAACGTGAAACTTTTTTTCAGGCGTGCCAGTTCGTAATTGGTTTCCAGCGTCTGTTGTTTCAGGCTCAGGCTTTTCTGTTCCATTTCGATTTCTTTCTCCTGATAAGTGATGCGTTGCTTCTCCCAGTCGTCCCGCTGGTCTTCGATGCTACGCAGCAAGTCCGGATTCGAGAGGGTCAGAATTGTATCTCCTTTCTGGAGCAAACTGCCTTCCTCGGCTATGATACGCTCTACGCTTCCCGCTTCACGGGTGTTTACTTTAATGGTGAGAATAGGCTGTATCAATCCTTCCACATCGACGTATTCCATAAACTTGTCATCTTTGACTTCGGCTATCTGTATGTTTTCCGACTCGATGCGGAGCTTGCGCGGCCCGGCCGACAGAATGATGACGTAAACAAGGAAAGCGACAAATGCAATTCCTCCGGCTATGTAGAATTTATAGCGGATGTACCAGGGTTTCTTTTCAATTTTAATATCCATATTATTTTGTTTTTTCGATTTGCAGTTTATAATTCCGGTCAGTCTATCAGCAGGTCATAATTCTCGGTAAGCGGCGTTTTGCCTTCAAAGTCGAAAAGAGTAAGGCTGCGCAACGTGTAATACAGACTCCAGTAGTTGTAAAGAGCCGTTATGTAGTTGCGGCGTGCCTGGTCCTTCTCGGTGATGGAAGCGTTTAGATCGAGAATGGTAGACTTGCCCAGCAGATAAAGTTTGCGGGCCACGTCGCTGCGTCGTTGAGCTGTTTCATCGGTTCGCGCGGCTATTCTGACCCGCTGGGCCTGAAGATTAAATTGTTTCACCAGTTTGCGTATGTTTAGTTCGAAATCGGTCTTGTCTTGTTCCACCTGTGTGTACACAAGGTCGCGGTTGGAGCGTGCCACGCGCACTTTGCCTTTGCCCCGTCCCCAGTCGAGGATGGGTAGTGCTACACTCAGGCTGACGTACTGCTGGTCCAATGGCCTCTTGTAGGCGCTTCCCAGCTTGTCGGCAGTTTGTGTCAGGCCGAAACGCAGATAAATATCCGCTTTCAGTCCGGCATTGGCACGGGCGTACGACACGTTGCTTTCGCTCTCCAGTTTCCGGCGTATCATGTTTTGTATTTCCGGACTGTTTTCGTTGGCCAGTAATAAGGCTTCGTGCAGTTCTACACTGAAGTCGGGTACGTGGTCGTTGATTTTCACCTTGAGTTCCTCGTCACTCTGAATGCCCAGATACGAGCGTAGCTCCTGCATGCAGTTGTCCATCTCGATACGGGCATTCATTCGGTTGGTTTCTTCGGTCAGTTTGTTCAGTTCCAGTTGCAGCATTTCGTTTTCGGTGATGGTACCGATGTTGTAGCGTCCCTGGGCATATTGATAGAGTGTGTCTGCGTTAGCGTAATTGGTAGTGGCGGTTTCGTAATTGCTCTGTGCGGTGGCAAGGTTAAAGAATTTTTGAGTAGCACGCGTGGCCACCAGTTCCAGTGTTTCTACATACGATTTCTTTGCTTCCCGGTAGCGGACCGGTTCGATGCGGCGATCCCACTTCAGGCTGTTATATCCGAAGAGCGACTGACGATAGCCTATATTAATAGGTGAAGTCTGCCAGGCTGTCGTGTGGTCGCTGAAGATATCCATTCGTTGTGCTGCCGTTTCCACAAACAGTGAACCGCCGGTCCATGGAATGTTCTGTGTTAAATTCAGAGTAAGGTCGGTGCTGAGCATGTTTTGTTCTACAAACTTCACGGTTCCGTCTCCCAGTGTTACCTTATTGATAGCCCGATTCAGGTTCGGGTCCGAGGTCAGGCTCAAGGCAGGCAGATAGTTCGCCCTGTAATATTTATAGTTCCAGTAGGCTGAGCGGAAACTGTGGCGTGCGGTTTGTGCGTCGGGTGACTGAAGCTTGGCAAGCTTTACGGTTTCGTCCAGCGAGAGCTCCATCGTGCGTTCCTGTGCAGTTGCCGGAAAGATATAACTGCATCCGGCAATGATAAGTATCGTTTTCAAGTTCATTGTGCATTTCTTTTTCTATAAACCATTCAAAAGCCGTGCCATACGTGTAATATTTTGTTTATTAGTAGTTTGCATCTTTATTCCCTATTGCTTTCGTGTGCATATACGCACAAAAATAGTGCGAATTAGCACACACAACACATGGATATAATATGTACCTTTGCCCTCAGGCTAAAGGTAAGTGAATATATCCGGCTTACTTTAGCATCATTACATGGTAAGATAAGATGTACGAGATGTATAACCGGTACACGACGAGTTGTACAACTGGTACATGACGAGATGCACAACTGGTACACGACGAGTTGTACAACTGGTATATCTTATCCTTTAAAGGAAAGTAAATTAGCTCGTAATATAACATGGAACAGCTTGGAAAAATATTAATTGTAGACGATAACGAGGATGTGTTGTTCGCCCTCAATCTATTGCTCGAACCTTATACTGAAAAGATTAAGGTGGCTACTACTCCCGATCGCATCGAACACTTCATGACTACGTTCGGTCCGGACATCATTTTGCTCGATATGAACTTCAGTCGTGATGCCATCAGTGGGCAGGAAGGATTTGAGAGTCTGGAGCAGATTCTGAAGATCGATCCGCAGGCCATTGTGATTTTTATGACGGCTTATGCCGATACGGACAAGGCTGTGCGTGCCATCAAAGCAGGTGCAACGGACTTTATCCCCAAACCATGGGAAAAAGAGAAACTGCTGGCTACACTCTCTTCGGGCATGAAACTCCGGCAGTCACGTCATGAAGTGAATATGCTGAAGGAGCAGGTAGAAGTGCTGAGCGGACAGGGTGGACCCGAAAATGAGATTATCGGTGAATCGGAGGCTATGCAAGAGGTGTTTTCAACCATCAACAAGTTAAGCGAGACGGATGCCAATATCCTGATTCTGGGTGAAAACGGTACCGGAAAAGATGTGATTGCCCGCTTGCTGTACCGTTGTTCTCCCCGATACGGTAAACCGTTTGTAACGATCGACCTGGGCAGTATTCCCGAACAGTTGTTCGAAAGCGAATTATTCGGATACGAGAAAGGTGCTTTCACCGACGCACGCAAAGCAAAGGCGGGACGCATGGAAGTGGCGACAGGGGGTACTCTGTTTCTGGATGAAATAGGTAACCTTTCGCTCCCTATGCAATCGAAACTGCTCACTGCGATAGAGAAAAGGCAGATCAGCCGGTTAGGCTCTACTCAGTCGGTACCTATCGATGTCCGCCTGATCTGTGCGACGAATGCCGATATCAGGGCAATGGTGGATGAAGGTAACTTCCGTCAGGATCTGCTCTATCGCATCAATACGATAGAAATTCATATTCCTCCTCTACGGGAGCGTGGTAACGATGTCATTCTGCTGGCCGAGTTCTTTTTAGAGCGCTATGCCCGCAAATATAAGAAGGAGATGCACGGGCTGACGCGCGAGGCAAAGAATAAGTTACTGAAGTATAATTGGCCGGGCAATGTACGCGAGTTGCAACATACCATAGAGCGTGCCGTGATTTTGGGTGACAGCTCCCTGCTGAAGCCTGAGAACTTTCTTTTCCACTCTTCTGTCCGGCAAAAGAAAGAGGAAGAGGTACTCAATCTGGAATTGTTGGAACGGCAAGCGGTAGAGAAAGCCATGCGGCTGAGCGAGGGGAACATCACCCGGGCAGCCGAGTATCTTGGTATCACCCGTTTTGCTCTTTATCGCAAACTTGAAAAACTGGGCTTATGAAACGCTATTCCATCAGTGTGGTGCTGCACATTCTATTGTTGGTGGTGCTCTCCATCGGAGGATACTTGCTGTTCTGTTACGAATTATGGTTCAGCACTCTGATTGTGGGCATCCTGCTGATCGCTACAGGCGTTCATCTCTATTCCATCCAGATGAAATTGGCAGGCATGATGAGACGGCTGACAGACTGCATCCGCTTCAATGACATGACGCAGAACTTTCAGCCGCCGTTTAAAAGCAAGATGATGGTTGAACTGGCGGACGAACTTTCTCAGACGCTTAGGTTGTTCCGTGGACGCCTGCTCGAGGAAGAGATCAAGCACCAGTATTACGAGAACCTTTTAAATAAGGTAGATATGGCTGTGGTGGTGACTGACCGTTCGGGCCGGGTGGAATGGATGAACCGTGCGGCCGTGGCACTGGTCGGACAAGAATCCCGGTTGCCTCAGGAGTGGCTGACCACCTCCTGGAACGAGACGCAGGTGGTACGTATCCGGCAGCAAGGAGCCTCGGTAGAGATGGCGGTATCATGTACTTTGTTTGCCGCACAAAATAAGGAAAGGCTGTTGGTCAGCCTGAAAAACATCCATTCGGTATTGGAACGTAACGAGATGGAAGCCTGGCAGAAGTTGATACGGGTATTGACCCATGAAATAATGAACTCTATCACTCCTATCATTTCATTATCCGAAACATTGAGTGAACGCGGAATACCCGAACGGCTCAGTGAGAAAGAATACGGAGTGATGTTGCAAGCCATGCAGACCATCCATCGGAGAAGTAAAGGGCTGCTCGGTTTTGTGGAAAACTACCGTCGGTTGACTCGTATCCCCACTCCTGCCTGCACATCGGTAGCGGTGGACGAACTCTTTTCCGACCTAAGGAAACTCTTCCCTGATTCGTTCATTCATTTTGCGGCAACACACAGGGGGGCCACTCTGTACATTGATCGTGCCCAGATAGAGCAGGTGCTGATCAATCTGATTAAAAATGCCAAAGAGTCCTGCGGACAAAATACTGCACCGCAGATAGAAGTAGAGTTGGAACAGGTCCCCGGAAAAGTTTGCAGTCTCACGGTGCGTGACAACGGCGAAGGCATTCTTCCGGAAGTGATAGACAAAGTATTTGTTCCGTTCTTTACGACCAAGCCATCGGGGTCCGGCATCGGACTCAGTTTATGTAAGCAGATCATGAATCTGCATGGCGGCACCATTACAGTCTCCTCAGAGATAGGGAAAGGAAGCTGCTTTACACTGATGTTTCCGGGAAGATAGGGGCTGTTAACCCCTATCCAATCCGCTCATGTCCGGATTGAGTTCTTTTACTGCGTCGCGCACTTCTTTCTTGGTGGCTTCGCTGTAGGTTCCGGTTTGCTGTACGGGAACTTTGTCTTTAAGCACTTTTTCAGCCTTTTTTTGTTCTTCTGATGAAGTTTTCTCTTTTTCGGTATTCATAAGTCCGATCTCCTTTCTTTTATTAATAATGATATAAACGCCATTACAGATGGTTGGTTCACTATGTTTTAGTTATTTTCTGTTTCTAATTCTTTGATTTCTTTGTTGAGGAACACCGATAATATGGTTCTTACGACGACAATACCTCCCAGAATAATCAGTTCGTTCATTGTAGGTTCCAATACCGTTTTCAATATGTCCGAAGCGATAAGGAACTCCAACCCCAATAGCAGGTAAGTGCCGAACACGGCTCTCAACTTTCGGATATTGGTCGGGGTGTAAGCTCCGGTTATTCTCTTCAGTTCATTGATAATGAAAGAAATAATGGCAATAAGCGCGCCATAAGTTACGATTAGCAAACTGATGACGCTGATGATAGTAGCAAGTAGATTTAAAAATTGTGTAAGCATAAGAGTTGTTATTTAGGTAATGAATAAAGCGGGTTACCTGTTTCGTCTACTTCGGTCCGGTCCTTTACGCTGACGCAGGGAATGGAAACAGAACTGTCTATAAACAAGGCTATGCCGACAAGGGCAATAAGCCGTATCGGTTTGGGAGTTTTCAATCTCATGACATTCGTTTTAATAGTGATATTTCTGTATTATACATTTGAAACGGCATTTAGTTCACTACTTTCGGAAATATAACTTGAAATACCGCTTTAAAATCTATCTAATAGTATCAAACTTCATTAACACGGAGAACTTTTTCTATTTTTTATTGTCTTTATAGCATAATAATAAAATGTAGAACATATGGCAAAAGTAATTAACAGAGATGTACCTATCGCAGAAGAGAATACCACTCTTACCGGCCAGCCGGCAACAAATATGTATGACGATTGGAGTGAAGAGATGGAAGACCGTGCAGACAATGTGTATGATGATACCAAAAAGAAATCTGCCGGAAACAAAAAGTCAAAAGAGAAGAAGCTCAAGGAGATAGATGAAGTAGTAAAAGAGGATCTTGAGTAACTGTTCTCTGTCGTTTGTTTGGTAAAAGAGTCCCGATTCCATCAGAACCGGGACTCTTTTAATGAGTAATCCTCTTTTTTTATTTCATATTCAAATATATGACGGACAGGGTGTTAAAAAATAAATATCAAAAAAACGTTCCTCCACTATTGTATATTAAAAAATAGTCCCTATCTTTGCACCGCTTTTGAAAGGAACTTCCCTATAAAACGGGGTGTAGCGCAGTCCGGTTAGCGCACCTGCTTTGGGAGCAGGGGGTCGTGGGTTCGAATCCCGCTACCCCGACAAAGAAAAAGGAAGTTCTCTTTTTTTACAAGTGTTTCGGGGTGTAGCGCAGTCCGGTTAGCGCACCAGCTTTGGGAGCTGGGGGTCGTGGGTTCGAATCCCGCTACCCCGACAAAGAAAAATGCTGATATTTAAGTTTTAGAACTTGATTATTGGCATTTTTTTTCTGCTAATAGTCATTAAAAAAAAAAGAGTTTAATTGCATTATTTGGATGAATTTTGGGCATTTCGGATGCCGAATCATGCAAAAATCATGCAAATCTTGAGTATTTATTATGGCTTCTATTAAATTGTATTTCGACAAACGTGTGAATAGGAAAGATGGAAAGTTTCCTCTTAAAATTAATGTCACACACAAAAGGCAGCAGGCCTTAATCAATCTTGGTGTTTTATTATCTCCAGATCAGTGGGACTCCACAAAAGGAAAGGTGATCAATGGTCCTAACAAGTCATTCCTTAATGGCTATATCTCCCAGCGAGTGCATTGTGCTGAAACGGAATTATTGAATTTAAGGATTGCCGGAAAGTTGGACTTAATGACAGGAAAACAGTTCAAGGAGCATCTTCAACGAATATTATTGAGGGGAAAATTAGAGGAGAAACAGGAAGAAACTGGATGTTCTTTTGTGCAGTATTATACAAGGTTTGTGGAAGGAAAGAAAAATCCCCAAACGAAGGCAGTCTACCAATATACACTTGATCGTATATGTCGTTTTGTGGATGTACCAGATAAGTTTAGATTTGAAGATGTGACCTATGCTTGGCTAAAGAGTTTTGAGATTCATCTTTCAGAGACCTCTAAAGTTAACTCGATTAGTATTCACATGAGAAATATCCGAGCTGTATTTAATGATGCTCTTAATACTGAAACTATTTCATGTTATCCATTTAGGAGATTTAAAATAAAACAAGAGGCAACTGCAAAAAGGGCATTGACTCCAGAGGAACTTGTGACTCTAAGAGATTATCCTTGCGAAGAGCATCAGAAGCAATATGTCGATATTTTTATGTTAATTTTCTATCTTGTAGGCATAAATACTGTTGATTTATGTCGTTTGGAGAAAATTAGAAACGGCAGAATTGAATATCGAAGGGCTAAGACTAAGAAAATATATAATATAAAAGTAGAACCCGAAGCAGCCGAGATAATCGAACGATACAAAGGAAGTAAGTATTTACTTAATATTCTTGAGCGTTACAAGAATTATAAAGATTACGCTCACAGACTTAATGAAAACCTCCAAGAGATCGGAAGTGTTGAACTAGTAGAAAAGGTGATTAATGGTAAAAGAAGACGAGTAAAAAAACGCTTTCCCTTATTTCCAGAGCTAACGGTTTATTGGGCGCGTCATACATGGGCGACAATAGCACATAAAATAGGAGTGTCAAAAGATGTTATTTCATTGGCCCTTGGTCATGAATTTGGGTGTAAAACTACAAGTATTTATATCGATTATGATATGGAGAAAGTGGACAAAGCCAACCGACAGGTGCTTGATTATTTAGAGAACTTGAAATGAAATACTGTTGAAGAAAAGAATAATATTGCCTACGTTTCCCAACGTAGGCAATATATACTGAATACTAAGCATGAGAGTTTTTTTAGTCCTTGCTCTAAGAAATAGATTTTTAACTAAACTTCGCTTCATGCGATGTAGTGGAGAGGGGATATATATATTTGAAGCAAACTCCCCTCTCTTTGGTTGATACACACTAGATTTATAATAGAGGGATAAGTCTTGTTTCACAACAATCTAATAAATTATTACTTGCGTGTTCCCGGCCATCTATTCACATTCAAACAGCCCAATGGTCATGTTGGTGTTATTAATTATATTGCCTGCGTTTCGCAACGTAGGCAATACACTGTACAATTTTGTTTAGCGTAAAAAACATCTTCGCTTCTTCATTTTGTAGAAGCAGTACCAACAATTATAAAATTATACTATGCAAAAGTGAAAAATGTAATATCATACATTTACTATATACAGAAATCTCTTTTTCTGTTTTCCTATCTTTTACACTAACTAAACATAATCGAGTGTTCCGTTTCCCAACGAAATATTAACCGATGCAAATATAATATTATATAATTAAAACATAATATATACTTGGATAAAAAATACACTTTTTTAGAAAAATCTATTTAGGATTTTCCTGTTTTAAAGATATGCACTTTTTCAAGGAAGGGGGAGTACCAATAAATAGTGATTAGCACGCGCTCTTTAAGTTAGCAAAGGGAGATCTGAGACACGGGAAGGATAACTCTTTAGGTGAGGATATGAAAACAAAATCCCACCTCTTATCACTAAGAAGCGGGATAGAATAAAAAAGATTACTATTTATGAATAGCTTTCTCGAGAATGACCGATAGTGCAAGAGGGGTAATATTAAGCCATTCCCATATAAAACAAACTACCTTCCGCGTTTCTCAACGAGGATTTTGTGGCAAATAATTTAATGAAAGATTTTTATCGAAAAAGCGTGCATATAAATTATAATTCGCTTTAAACCTACTTTTTTTTAATTCCTGCTTCTTATCACTAAGAAGCAGGACACTATTAACACATTTACGCTTGGAGAAGGTACTAATCACTGTTTTGCCTTCAAGAGGTATTTATTCCCCTCTTTTTCGTACTTAAAGATTAAAAAAAGAAATTGATTTCGTCACATAGTGAATGAAATGCTTTCCTTAGCAATCTTTTTCATTCACAGGTTCCCCTTTTTCATTCAACAATACAGTTATCTCTTCAGTTGATTGGTCTTCTTTGATTGCTGTTACAATTATCTTGTAAACCTTTCCGTTTTCTTTTTCAGCAACGAAAGCCTCTTTAACTATAGTTCCTTCGTAATCCTTGGACAAAGTACTCTTGACTACTTGCGGAAGCTCTTTGACAGTAATCTTTGTGAATTTGTCTTGAGATGTTTGTTGATTCTGTTCCATAGCGGGGAGCTTAACCGGTTCTTGTGCAAACGCTACTGCGCTGCCCATCCCCATAACCATTGTCAATGCTACTAATACTTTCTTCATAATTACATTTTTAGTATGGATAATTAAAACTAACTTTATCTACCAAAGAGCAAGGTGTATGCCAAAGTTTTATAATAAGTATAATATGCTGATAAATAGATTATTATATAATATGACTAAAAAAAGGATTGTAGAAAAAGTGTAGAATCGCTATACATATTGTGGCATAATTCCCCAAAATCACCTTGTGTATTTCAGTAGATGACCTTGTATATTCGATAAATAACGGGACTTTTATCTATAGGGAAACTACCATATCCATTGAAGTAAGTTATTAAATAGGGATAATGATTTTCCAAAACAAACCCCGCCTCTTATCACTAAGTGGCGGGGATACATATAAAAATTTAACTTAAACACTGAGTGGGGATCATTTATTAGTGAAGAGATATGTATCCCCTAGTGTAGATTGGAGATTTTTCTTCTCCTTTTCTATAAAATATAAGCAACTCCCGCGTTTCACAACGAAGTGTTTTTATGGCGAATAAATATATTTTTGCACAAAAGTATTTCATTAATACATTCCTGCATACTATTATTGGTTAAAAAAGTTAAACTATGGAGAACTCTACTTTAATTTACCTATAATTAGGTATTCTCCGTTGTATCTCATTTATATTTTGTCGTAATACCTCATAAATGCAAAGTGTTTTCTTCTTTCGAGATACCCTGTTTCCACCTCTTTTACCTTAGCCTCCATCTCCATGGCCGACGACATATATGCCCTATGGCCGGCTCTGCCCGGATCCGTCATTCCCTGACCCCAAAAATACCGTACGAAACTTATGAACCACTCTGTCAGATAAAGTATATAGAAACTCAAAGGGCATAGGGTCAGTATCCATGGGGTAAACAGGACGGCCGGTAAAACTGGGAGTATAAAACACTCTAAATACTGTCTTTGGTGTATTTGCTCATGCCGGATCAATGCAGGCGGACATTCTTCTTTCCCACTTTTAGTCAGGATAATGCCAAATAACATGATTGTCGAATACCCCGGAAACAGCATGCGTTTTGCAAGCCGGCTGTTATAAACAATAAGTTTCACGTCGATGTAATTTTAATGGTTGCCGCAAAGTTCGCATACTCTTTTCAGGGCGTAAAGGACATCCTAGTTCTTACGGAACTTGGAAAATACCCCGGACGGGGAGTGAAAGCAAAGCGAATTTAAAACAGTAGAAATCATTTAATAAATTACGATTAGTATGGCAAAAGCAAGTTGGTGCAATGTAAGCCCCATGTCAGGAAGTGAGAACGGGGCTTTAACAATCAGTGCGGCAGCACATGCCGGACGGGAGGCCCGCAGTACGACAGTGACCGTCACGGCTAAAAACGGAACGAAACCCTCGGCCAGTATAGCGGTATCGCAAGCCGGCGTAGGAGTGCAATTAACGATGGATACCTCTAAACCGGATTTACCCGGAGAAGGAGGGTCTGTCACTATTAACGGGAACTCTAACAGCCCGACATTGAAAATATCGGTTCCTCTGATTAACCTTCCGGGGGTTACCGCTTCCGCAAAATTCAATGCTCCGGGAATTACTGACAAAGTGCTTGCCGCCTCAGAGACGGTTACTATCCCAGGAGACCCCGGAGCGAACGGTTCTTATGCGTTTTCCATCAAACTGGAAATAGCCCGCAATCCGTTGCCCACACCGTTAGCTCCTAATGTTGACGTGACTGACAGTGCAGGAAAAATGGTAAGGTGCCAATTTAAATGGGCAGCGGGAGCATCTGCTCTTTCGGTGAACAAGTCCTCGCTATCGCTTGTGAATGCAGGGACAGGACAAACGGTAGACGTTACCTCCAATGACGAATGGGCAGTATCATAAGAAGCAAGGATAGGTCGCGATTTAGGCGCTTCCTATCCTTTCTCTTTACCTCTTAAGAGACGTTCCAATCATCATTGGAAGTAACATTTACGGTTTGCCCGGTTCCACCGTTAACCAATGATAAAGAGGACTTGTTCACTGAAAGAGAAGACGCACCCGCTTTCCAAGTGAAAGTACATTGTTTAGCTGAATCGGTATCATCCGTCAGCCTAAAAGTCACTACAGCGTCAACCGGAAACATCGAAGCGGGAAAAGTTAATGTCGCCACAAAGTTAAAACTCCCCGATGCTCCGGGGTCCCCCGGAATAGCCACATTATTTCCTATATTCCCACCGTTTACCGCCACTTTTACATAATTATCGTCTATAGGCATATCTACTCCCATAACTCTTGCGGTACAGGTCCACTTTAATTTTGAACTATTAGACGTTCCGTTTATGTTAACGACTCCTCCGGAAGAAGGAAGATCAGGCTTGTTTGCATCCATTGTTGTGGATACTCCTGTACCTGCCTGAGATACCGCTATCGTGGCAGAAGGTTTCGTTCCGTTTGCCGCTGTCACTGTGACCGTCGTGCTTCTTGCAGTACGTCCTGTGTGAACTCCTGCACTAATCGTTAAAGTACCGTTCTTGCTCCCTGACATGGGGCTTACATTGCACCAACTTGCTTTTGCCATACTTGTAATTTATTAAATGATTTCTACTGTTTTTAATTCGCTTTGCTTTCACTCCCCGTCCGGGGTATTTTCCAAGTTCCGTAAGAACTAGGAATCAAACCACCTCCCACATGATATTTGATTCGACCCGTACCCTGACCTGCCCTCCTTCTGAGGGTATTTCCACCTCCCCGGGCAGGAGTTCGATGAAAGGTGGGGCGTTCTCCCCGTCCATGTCCGGGGTGTAATTGGATTCCCGCTCGGCAACCTCGATATCGAGCACCAGGGATGTCGGCTCCTTCATGGGTTCTTCATAACCGTACTCTTCGCAAGTTACCAGTACACGCCTTCGGGCGGTTCCGTTAAGCAGCCGGATATCATCCGAGGAGAGCAGGTCCTGAATGAATTTCAGCTCTGTTTTTCTCTTGAATCCTGTATTCAGCTTCATTTTTTGAAGGAGGTCGGGCCTTGGACGTCCGGTTATATAATCACCGCCCTCTTCATCGAATGTCCGGTAGTTTTCATCATCCCCCCGGTCAAGGGAGCAAATCATTTTCCCCGGCATTTCTATCACTTCATAGCATCCCAAAGAGTTTCTGAAGAGAAATGACAGTCCGTTTTCTGACACTTCCCCGGGTGTGAAAGAGATGTCAAAGGCTTCTTCGGCCGGCACCAATACCCGGATGAATGACACGATCTGGTTATACTTGTGGAAAAACTCCCGCCGGATCCGCCCTATGTTTAAAGCATAAATTTCTCCGGCTGTCCCTTCAGGCAGTTTTATTCTGTTTCCATATTCGGATTCCACCTGTATCCTTTTGTCCGGATGAATGAAGATCAGGGGGGAGACCTCGGTTTCCCTTATCGCAATATGCTTCCCGCGGGTCCGCGTGGTAAAGAGGAATTGCGATGAATAATCCCTGAGCCGGTTCAGGATAAAGTCCATTCCCCTGCCGGCCATTTCCCTTGCCGCCTGTTTGCTGATCCCCCCGCATATCACCTTGCCGGTGAGTGTCCGGGTCTCCTGCCCTTTCACCTCGAGCGTGTAACCGGCCATAAAACCGGATACGGGCAGGATCAGATCCTCCGAGTCCTCCAAGGGTCCGGAAGTAACGAAGGGCTGTAAGATTTCGGCAATGTCGAAATGGATCCTGTCGCCAAAAGGTACGTAGGAGGCTGAAAACACCTCCTGTGCTCCAACCCTGAGACGGATTTCAATTTCGGCCTCCCCGGAGGTTTTTACCTCAAAGGCGATAGGGTTTGCCACAAAGGCGATCTCTCCGGTTTTTCTGATAATCTCGAAACTCATACGCACTTATGAATGATCGTGTTATTAATGGATAGCGGCCGCGCTTGGGTATTCTCAAGCAGAAAGGATCGCCTTTCCACGCCGGGGGTTGTCATAAACCGGTAAAAGTCCTCCGGGGTCTTGTCAGCCCCGTATCTTTGGCGGTAAATCTCGTAAAGTTCCTGTGTATTTTCCAGGGAGGGCGCCGTCACTATCTTATTTTGATTTTTTGTTTCCATGCTGCAAAAATGACCGTTTGGCACGGTAGTTTAAAGGACAGGATTTATATCTTTACGGCAATGACTCCCGCCCTGTAGTTTACAACCTCCTCCTGTGTAAGCCCCGGTGGATACGGTCTGTATTTGAGCTTCCCCTTATAGGTGTACATGATCTTCCTTTTGTCGGCAACATCCTGCAAGGATGGTGGCGGGTACATGTCGAAATCACCCTCTTCCGGCTTGGTCAGCACCTCTTTTGCCACGACATCGACCCTGATGATCCCCGGCTGCTCCCGCAACTCCTGCACCCTGAGTTCCATATCCCTGTCGAAATAGGTAAAGACCTTCCATGTTGCCTGCTGCGGAATCATCGGCACCAATTCCTGCTCCTTGTCCAGGTCGTAGGGCTGCAAGAGTTTAAGGGAACGCAGTTTCACCTGGCAAGGGCGTCCTTTGCGCAGCGGAAGCGCGTACTTGAGGCTTTCGACCATCATTCTTTGTCCGTGCAGCATGACGGGCCGGGAAGCGTCCAGCTTCAGCAGTCCGGCCTTGTCCGGGTTCATCTGTACCGCATAGACATGATCGGCATGCCTCAGGACTGCGTCGTACTCCTTAAAGAACCGGTTAAACGCCCCGTCCTCTCCCCTGAAAACCAGTGAATACCTGTAAACATTCCCCCCGGGGTCCTGAAAGTATTCGCCTTTGGGCCCCCGGCAGAGTGAGCTGCCGAAATAATACTCCTCCACAAGGGCCCCGGCTCCTATAATCTGATTGGTTTTCCCCATGGCAAAGCAGAAAGCCAGGGGTGTCTGCTTCTTCTCCCCCTGCTCCTTGGCGACCCCTCTGAGGGTTGTGTTGATGTTGACCGCCCCCGCCAGATATCCGGGAGTCAGCAGACCCGTTTTAAATGCCATGGGGACACATTCGTCCTTTCCCGTTATCTCCAGGTATTCCACACCGGGGGTGGCCTTGTCCCATGGGAAAAAGTCGCTGGATATCCACTTCTTTTTCTTGTTCACGATGTCCCGCTTGTAATATCTTCCGGTGGAAGGCTGGTAGGTTATGTACAGTTCGTCGGGCACGTCCCGGTCTCCTGTAAATTCCGTAATGATCCCCCCATAAGGCTTAAGGAATTTCTCAAAGGAGTCCGCCGCCGGTTCGGCTTCCTTGAACGATGTGCCCGCCGAGAGCTTGAGCTGCTTTGCGGGCGTGTAGTTTATTTCCGGTTCCGAGGCCTTGAGCGGTGTCCAGTCGGCGGATGCCGTTGCGCCTATCGAATCCTTGAGCAGGCGTATGACGGCTTTCCGGCCGGCATTTACGTAAACCTTGGCTCCGGTACGGCAAAACAGCGCGTCCAGAAACTCGTTGACGGTACAGTCCGGCATCAAATTCCTGTAGTCGATCTCTCCGGTGACAATGGTGTCCGCCACATTGTTGAGCACGACCATCTTGCTGAGCTGGTAATCGGTGGCAAAGGGATTCTCCACCAATGTAAAGCCGTATGCCGAGAATATCATCTCCAATATGCGGGATACCTTCAGGAACGGCGATATCCCGTATCCTGCGGGCACCCTTACATCTACGGCCTGGCCCGATATGACAACCCTCTCGGTCCGTGCTTCCTTCAGCAGGGCGTATGTCTTCCCGTCCGACCCTATGGGGTTGATGAACTCCGGATACTCCGTCTCTTCCAGGGTTTCAGACGCCACCTGTATGCGGAACACGTGATAATCCGCCGGGGTTTGGTAGCGCATCACTTCCTCCAGGTGACGGGCAAGGGCTGCGACGCCTTCCGGGTATTTGATGACCGGCAGTCCCGGAAGTTCCTTGAGTGAAACGTTTTTCCAGGCTTCATACATCAGGCTTTCGTCAAACCCGATGTTGCATACGATGCCCGACTCCGTTGACACGGAGGTGATATTGAGTTTTCCTGTCCGCCGGTAAACCCCGTCGGTCACCACCGTCGCGGCGTCCCGCTTTGGCGCATTGCGGATATCCGGCCGGTGGATGTAATCCACCATCGAAAGATTGTGCCCGGTTGCCGGCAACGTCGATGCGATCGTCTGGCTGCCCTTGTCGGTGTATATGGGCGACGTGTTCTCTATCTCCACGCTGAAATCCCGGGGAAGGTCGAATATCCCTTTCTCTGTCTGAATGGTTAATGCCATACCGGTTGTATTATTGGTCTGTTCTTGTAAATGGTTTCTCTGAACTCTTCTGCAAATCCTGAGCCGCGTTGATGTCGCTCAGCAGGACGTAACTTTTTGCCGGCCGGGAGAGGTTCCTTGAGGCCCTTTCCAATTTCTCCGCCGCCCGGTTCAGACGGTCGATGTCCTGTCCGGGGCGCTCTCTTTCCGTGACCTTCCCTCCCTCGTAATACCCGGGCCATGGATTGGCCGATGTCCGGTTGCGGCGTATGCTTTCGATGACCTTTACCATGTTAACCACCCGCTTGTTCTTCATTTCCGGCACCGGAATGACGTACTCCCCCCTGTGGACGACGCCCGCCACCTCGTAGCGGTCTCCGTCCCCGGTGTAACCTCCCTGGTCATATCCCCCGGAAGCGTTCACCACCCTTTCGGCGCTTACGGGTGTGGAGCCGGACGCTCCGGAGAGCGTCATGCTCTTTACCTTTTGTCTTTCAGCATTGGCCACGGCCAGCTGGGCGGCTCCGGTTACTCCCATCAGTGCTGCCGCCACCGGTCCTGCGATCGGTCCCAGTTGCGAGAGCGCTTTCATGATGGCCACGGCCGTGTCGGCAATGATCTGGCTGGCTTTTACGGCGAACTGCACGTCGGCGTATTTCTTCTCGATCTCCAGCTTCTTCTGCGCCTTCTCCGTTTCCAGTCGTTCGACCTCCTGCGCGTTTCCCTGTGCCGCGGCGATCTCGGCGTCATATTTGGCCTCCATGTTCGCGATCTCGGCGTTTTGCAGGGCCGAGACAGCGCCTGAAAACAGGTTGGAATAATAATCGAAAGCCTCTTTCCAGAACTGTATCTTGAGCATCTTTTCGGCCTTTGCATATGCTTCGGCACCTATCAACCCCTGTTCCTTCTCCCGCTTGAGGGCCGCCATCTGCATGGCATAGCGTTGCTGGAATCCGAGCAGCCCGTACTTCTCCAAAATCCCGTTTCTGCGCTCTTCGGCACCCCGGGTTATGTTCAGTTTTGCGGTGCTGTACGCTTCTTCCAGCTCCCTTTCCTGCCGGGCGGCCTGATCCTTTGTGACAAGCTCGTTTTTGAGCGCATTGCGGATCAGTTCCAGCCGGGCCCGGTATGACGCTTCCAGCACCTTGAGCTGAAGGTCCGTTTCATCCGGCAGATTGAAAAGGTTGAACTCTTTTTTGAAAGAGGAAAGCATGGTTTCGATCGCCTTTTGCTGCGCGGCCCTGTCTTTGGCGTTGGCCAGCTCCGCCTCCAATACCTTTTGCCCGGAGAGTTTGACGGCCTGTATTTTCACATCCCCCGTCTGTAGCTCCAGGGCTTCCACATCCTTCCGGTATTCCTTCAGGATACCGAGTCTTTCCCGGGAATTGGACTCCTCCAGGCTCAACAGCAACATGTCGCGCTGCTGCTGCGTAATATGCAGGTTTGCATAATTCAATTCTATCTGTGCCCTGGCGGCCTTGTACGTATCCTCCTGTATGGCCAGTTTTTTATCCCGCTGTTCCTGTAGCAGGGCAACCTCGTTTTCATCCAGTTTCCGCTGTAACTCCAGTATTTTGGCGGAGCTTTCCGTCATTTTTGCCCGGATGTCGGCCAGCTGCCTGAGTTTGGTCCGGGCGGTCTTTTTCTCCAGCCCTTCGAGGATACCGAGCCTTTGGGTGTGAAACCTTATGTCTTCCGCCAGCACGGCCTTATTATATTGTGCCTGTGTCTGCTGCTGCCTCTCCTTGTTTTCCCGGATCTTGAGCAGCTCCTTTTCATGCCTCTCATTCAGGGCCGAGAGGACCTTGTCGGTCTGCGAGGCGAATCCGTCCGGGGTTTCCCGGATAGTCCCCAGCTGCTGCAACGCTTTAAGCTCCTCGTTCAACTGTTGGAGTTTCCGGTTTTTGGCGGCCAGCAGGGCCGGCGTCGAGGCGACTTCCCGCTCAGCCTGGGCAATCTCTTCCTTTTTGGCCTGGATAAGGTCCTTGGTTTTTGCCTCGGATTGGGTATCGACCTTAATGATATCCTGCTGTGAGGCCGTGATCTCCTGCGTAAGTTTCTTTTCTTCCCGGTTCAAGGCTTGTATCTGATCGAATTCCCTTGCAAAATAGTCATGGATGACCCCCTCCGACCAGGCGTCGGAATACCCCTTTACCGCTACGGACAAGGAATTGAACCCTTTGGCGAGCCCCAGTTTGAAACTGTCCCAGAGATTCCGGTTTGCATGGATATCCTTACGTTGTTCCTCCAGTGCCCTTTTTTCTTTCTGGATCTCCTCCAGCCTTGAGTTTGCCGAGCGTATCCTGGCCATGGACAACAGGTTGTCCGTGTAGTCTTTCACTGCGGCCGTGGCTTCCCTGGTGTTGATTGTTTCCAGCCTGAGACCGCCAAGGTATTCCTCACTTAAGGCGTTGAGCCTTTTTATGGCCTCCATCCGCTGCTCCTTGCTTATTTTCTCGTTGCGTGCGATTCCCAGGAGGGTATTCAGTTCCCGGGTTTCGGTGGCTACGGTGTCGGCGGCCTGCGCCCGCACCCGGTGCAGGCTCCGCTCCGCTTTTTCCGTCGCCGTAAGTTCCCTGCGATAAGACACCAGCTTGTATGTCAGGGCGGCGACCACGGTGGCCACTATGGCCAGCGGGCTTATTTTGGTGATTGCATAAAAGGCCTGCATGGCAATCCGGGCCTTGTTGATATTCCCGGTAAGCACCGCCTTGGCGGCGGCAAACAGATAAGTGGATGCGGTGCATGCCTTTACCAGGATGTTGTTGGACGCCACCGAGGCATTATACATTTTCATGGCGGCAGCGCTTCTGAGGATGTTTCCTCTCTGCATGACCACAACAGAGGCGTAGGCCAGACTGACCGCCTTGCCCAGCATTAAAAGCCCGTTCCATGTTTTTTGCAGAAGAATAACCGTTTTATAAACCAGAATAAAACCGGTAACCACGGAGATAAGCGTAATGATGCTTTTTTTATGTTCCAATATCCAGAGCGCCACATCTGAAAAACCGAGCTTGAGAGACTGGAAGAGACTGCTCCATTTTTCTTGCAGAGGAAGCAGGAGCCTTCCGATTTCCATCTGCCTGTTTTGCAGCTCCGCGGCTTTTTGAGCGGCCTTGTCCGCAGCCGACACGTAATTCTCCCCCGCTTGTGCGAGTTGCCTGTCCACGATTGCAGCCACCGCTGTCATCAGGTCCCCCGTTTTGGCCATCTCCTCGTTGACCTCCGCGGCCGACAGGCCTAAGTTGTCGAGTATCAGCAGCGATTTACGACCCAGTCCGGTTATGATCGAGTCAGTCAGATAATCCACGCTCTGTCCGGTCTGCTGTGCTTTTAACCGGGCAAACTGCAAGTATTTCCCCAGGTCCTCGAGCGGGATACGAAAGTCTTTGGCGCGTACCGCGGCCTGCATGAGCTCCAGGTCATTCACCGTATCTTTAGTGGCTTTCCTGAGCTCCGAAAGCATTCCCGGGCGGTCGAGTTTGTCAAAAGCGCGCCTGACACCGTCGGCGTTTGCCGCCAGTCTGATACCTTCGGACATCCAGGACCTGGCCTCCGAGATACTGTTTGCAAAGAAGGAGCCGGCACTGGCACCTATACCGGCGAAAAAACCGACTACCGCGGATTTCATCCTGGTAAGGGATGAAAAGCTTTCTTGCTGCTTTTCGCTCTGGCGGCGCATCTCTTTTTGAGCTTCGGCCACCTCCAGGTTTACCCGGGTCAGTTGTTGTAATGCCACGGTATATTCCGTAGTGTCCCGCTTGCTGGATTGCACCTGGGCACGTAATTTCTTCTGCATGGCCACCAGTTCGGGATAAGTAGCCTTGTCCAGGTTCTCCAGTATCTTTTTCTGCCGATCGAGTTCTGCGCTGTATTGCTGGTAGATTTTCTTGTTCTGTGCGATCTGGGCTTCCAGGCGTTTGGCCTGCTCGGTATTTCCCTTTCCCGCTTCCCGCAATCCCTTAAGCGTGAATTCGTATTCCCTTGTCGCCTGGGAAAGCTGTTTCATCCCCTGGCTGTATTTAGTGGTATCCAGATAAATTTTGATACCCCTGGTTAGATCTTTGTCCGCCATATTATTCTTTTTTAGGGCAAATATCACGGATACGGTCCATGGGGTAAAGGACAAAGGGAGGGAGCATGTCTCTTCCACGCGTACCTCTCTTTGTTGTTGCTATTCTTCCAGGAACAGCCCGGCCAGATTCAGAGACATGTCCATACAGTATTCGGCGGCGATATCCGCCAGGGTGGGAAGATGTTTGCGAAGCACCGGATTGAACCAGTGCACCGCCTTACGGTTCCCCTGCCCCATCTTGCCAAAACTGGCGGGATTAGTGGTGCGTATGTTCCCGAAACGATCCCTCCACTTGCTGCCGATATATCCTCCGTGTCCGCTTGACGCCCCGTAATGCAGCATGACGCCATGCCGGGCGAAGGAGAAGCCCAGGGAGCGGACCTCCACCTTGTATTTCTTGTCGTATCTGACATTGCCATTGATGCTTTCAGACAAGGGTGTGGCACCCTTGGAGCGCTTAGGATTGTGAGGGAAGGACATACGTGCCTGGCTGCGCAGTTCGGCGGTCACGAAAATTGACCAGTTCTCACACCTGCGGTTAAAGGTCTTTACAGCCTCAATATCCTGGGAGCGGACATAACGTGCCGTTTCACTTAACGTAGAGAATTTAATCTTTGGGGCATAGTTTTTTACCCCTACGCAGGCGGGAACATCGATTCCGGCATTGCGGGCACGCTCTACCAGGCGTTTGAAATTCCTGGGTTCCATTTGGTAACGAAGTTCCAGCCACTGTCCCTGGGTCAAATCTTCTAAAGAAACTCTGTCGTTCTCCATTTTTGTCCGCCTTTATATTGAATCAAACGTAAATCCCAGACTCCATCCGGACAGCGCCTTGAACAGTCCGGACTCGGGAGAGGACGTCATCTCCTCCAGGTTCAGTCGTGAAAAAATTCCGCACCGGCCATACTCTTGGCGCATCATGCTCTTGATCTCTTCAAAAGTCGGTTGAAGGCGCTTTTGTGCATCTAACCCGCGCTCCCGTTGCCAGTCGGTTTTGTCCAGAAGAAGACACATGCCGAAATTCCTTTCGACCACACAATCCGGATCCCGACTGAGGGATTCGCAGGTGGGCAGGACTACAAACAGTACAGGCAGGTCTTCCGCCCGGAGTGACTGGACATATTCATATATGTCTATATCATAGGTGACAGGGATCATCGAACCGATCCCGGGTAACGCCTGGCTGAGTTCCCGGAAATACTCTTCATATTGCTGTAAATCTACCATAGCTGAACAGTTTTAGAGTTTTAATACCTGTTTTCTGTTTTTGCCTTTGCGGAATGACACATGCACCCAGGAGAAATCCTTCTCGTCGATCAGCTGGTCGAAAGGCAGTTCCTTGCGGATGATCTCGAAAAGCCGGCGGTTTCCCTCCTTGCTGCCTACGGTAATATCGGCGGCCTGACCCAGCCGGTGCTGGCTGGAGGTCGCCCCGTTCACGCTTCTGTTCAGCACAGCGCTCCGGTAACCGGAACTTACCCGGATGGGCTTTCCGTACTTTTCACGGAGCGGGTCGAGGACGTTTTCCACCAGCTCTGTCAGGTTGTGAACCGCCTCCCCCGTAGGGGTATTGTCAATCCCGCGCGCCACGGCCGTATCGCTGTGGCTTAATTCCTTGATTGTAAAATACTTCATTGCTTCTTATTGTTATGTAACATTTCAAACCTGCATTTATAAATGTATAGCATCACATCCCAGAAAGGGGTGTCGTTTACCTGTCTGAAATCACCGAAAACACCCGATGCGGCCACGTCGTACGAGATTCCCACCCAGCCGGTATTGTCCCCTGCATTCCCCCGCCCGGATTTCTCGAACAGGATCGAGAAGTCGATGTCCTTCCCGTTGGTTGAAATGGGGACACTGTAAATCAGTTCCCAGACCGCGAGAAAGAAGATGTATGCGTGGAAGCAGACCGGGAAAGGAGGAGGGCCGGTTTCCTGAGGGCCCTGTTTCTTATAAAGCAGTCTGCCTATGGAAGATATCAGTTCCCCTATACCCTCTTCATTTCCCTGCTCCCGGGCGCGCTCCATTTCCGCCATCACACCCATGCACTCGATAAACTGTCCGAAAGTAATCCCCGAGAGCATATCCCCCGGGCCTTTCCACTCCTTATAGGCGGGCAGCAGGTTCCGGCCAGTTTTCAGGCGGGCGTCGTAAACCGTCATCCCCTCCTGCGAGGTGATATCGAAGAACCCGTCCAGGGCGGGGAGTTGCGCCAAAAGCTCTTCCTGTATTTCTCCCCGGCACAGAAGAAGGCTATGCTTCATCCCCAGAAGGCAGGAAAGCAGCTTGCAGCGCATCTGGAAAGGAGAAATCTCCCCTGCATTCATCATTAATACCAACTCCAGGTAACGGTAATACTCCTTGGGTGATAATTCCTCCAGGGAGTCCGGAATCTCTTTCTTTTGATTGTTGTACGTAATTTCTTTCATAGTCAGAATGTTATGCCTTTTGATTGAAGGGTGATCGAGGGTACATACAGATCCGGTTCGTCCGGTGCGGCGTCGAGCGCCGCGACCAGGTCCTCCAGCGCGGCAAGATCCCGCATGGCATCCTGTTCCAGGCTTTTTGCCACTGTCTTGCGCGCTTCGGCTTCCGCCCTGAGCTTTTCACGGACGCTTCCTGCAAGCTGCACCTGCACCACACCGTCGGGCAGGACCTCCACGGGCAAACGTTCCACGGCCTTGCTCATGGACAGCAGGGCCAGCGGCCGGCAGACGGCGTCGCGGAACCCCTCTGCCACCTGCTGGCCCGCTACCAGCTTTTCATAACGGCCGTACGTGATTATCGGGATGATATGCCTCTGTTGCACCTCCCGGATGATGGGTGCCAGGGTCAGAAACAGCCGGTGGCTGCCGGTTACATAGTAAAAATCAAATGCCTCCTTGCTACTCAGGAGCAATTCCGATACAGCCTTCCTTTTGGGGCTTTGTATCCAGAAATCGAACTTTTCCTGCTCCAGATATGCTATCAGGGCATCTACCGACTCGTAGGCCTGACTCAGGATGTTGGCTTCATCCTTGTACTCCTGTAAGGCTGTCAGCCCTTTTTCGTGCTCCCCCAGGCGCTTCTGCCTGCCTGTGTTCCCATGCTGCGCATCCAGTGTGGGGATGATTTTCAGCCAGGTAAACAGCGCTACGGACTGCTGCACCATTCCCAACAGGCGGGTGAGCTTGCCATCCGGATCGACGCTTGCCGATTGGTAGAAGTCGAGAACCTTGTCATAAACCTCCTGCCCTATGATGGCGGTCAGGCGACGTATGCTTAAAGGTATGTACGGTTTCCATTTGGAGAAGTCCGTGCGGGCATCGATCAGACCCAGGGCGTCGACCAGTTCCTGCGTGCCGTTTGAATCTTTATCAAATATCAGTTTCATATTTTTTATCACTTTTTTTCAGCTTGCATTAAAAAATACCGCATATAAATACATGACTCTTTCTGCGTTTAGGATTATTTCGTATCTTAGCCCCGCCCAATTAATATCATAACACGAATCCCTTTTCATTGCGTAATCCGTAAAATCGGATTAAAGGTTCGGATGTACCTTTTGGGCACGTAGTGATAGGGGTTCACCCTTTTGGAAATATGCCATACGAAGAAAAAAACGGTTATGGAGTCCTTCTCAATGACGGGGATACACTCCCTGTCATACCGGATGTAGATTATGACATTCCCACCGAAACAGGTGGAACGGAAAGTTTTGGTGATCAAATCCGGTAGACATTCCCGGATTCACCGGAAAACAACCGTAAGGACAAAGACCAGTACGGCAAGAACCAGTCCTGCCAGCATGAAGTTTATCGATACATTGCTGAGCCTGGCTCTTTCCGCATTTTTCTCGTTTTGGGCATCTATTTTATATTGCAGGTTCATCAACTCCCCTGCCATGATATAAGCGTACTTATTGGCGAATCTGTTTTCTTCAAAATACCTGCAGTTCTTTCCGATTTGGAAGTTTTCCGGTGATCTGCCCGCCGGCATCACCCCATGTGGCCTCATAACCTTAACCACATACCAAAGCGATATTGCGGTGAAAACCACAATTGCCATGCCGGCATTGATCAATCCCATATCCCGGGTTTTATCTATTTGGGTGAGTACGTACCCGACCACCGCTATCTCTACCGCATAATATATACTGAACAGCCGGTATGCCTTGTCGGTAATCAGAGACTCGATTTCCTTTAAATCGGCCATCCGTTTGCCCGCTTCTTCGTGATAAAGCCGTATAAGATCTTTGTCAAGGGTCTTCAATTGGTTATAGTCTATAAAAAAACGGTTCATGTATCCTCCTTTTTTTTGTTTTTATATATTTTCTTTCATCCTGTTTGCGGGTGTTACACTCTGTTCGGATTCCACTACGCTCCGGTAAAGCCCCACCTGTGTTCTGCTTCCCGGATAATTGGCCCGTATGTAGTGCATCAACGGTTTGCACAGGATCATGTCCGGTATGGCCGTCTCACTGGCATTGTACACCTTGATGGAGTACAGTTTTTCCGACCCTGAGGACAGCTTGTTGTCCATGATCAGGTTTGAGAGCACCGGATCCAGTCCGAATCCGGATGTGGCCGCGGCATCGGCCTTGTTGGCGATCTTGATCTGGCTTTCGATATAATCCCTTATTTTCTTGTCGATGGGGGTTATCGTCCAGCCCTGGAAGTCATTGGCGTCCGCATCCCAGAACCTGGTCGTGTGCATGTATTTGCCCACATTCTCCCTGCCGGTCACTCCTGAAGCGAACTTCTCCATGGCTTCATCCTTGAATTCCTCGAGCATTTTGGCCGAATAAGGCACCCCCTTACGCTTGCATATTTCCCTGATCCTGTCCTCTGCCGCGTCCCAATAGGCCTGCGGGCTCTCTATATGCAGGCTCAGTGCCGACGCGTTGGCATTATAGGCTGCCAGCAAGGGGGCGATGGTGCCCGCCAGTTCCAGCCACGGGAAAGCCCCCAGGAAACGGGGCGCGCTGACAAAGTCCCTGCAAAAGGAGTATATATTGAAATAGCCGACCGATACCGGATGCCGGAACGGGTCCGCCGGATTGAAAACGGGATATTTGGCCAGCCTGTCGGGATCGGGGAAGGGCCAGTCGCCCACATATACGTTCTGTGGCAAATCGTGTCTGTCATCGGGATACTCGAAGCGGCATTTCCTGTAAGGGATATGTTCCAGCCTGATTATCCTTCCCCCCTCTCCGATACGCGGTCCCCGGTTACGGATGAACTTTACCCAGAACCCTTGCATGTGCACCAGGTCCACCAGGCAGCGGAGCATATAGTCACGATAATCCCAGCTCTCCAGATCCGCCTGTATGACGTCATCGAGTATCCATTTGCGGTAAAAGCGGTTGTTTTCGGAGTCGATGGCCTCCTCAAAGAAGCGGGGGCCCTCTCCCCACTGCAATCCCTGTATTTTACCCATGATACCCTCACCGCCGTAAAAGTTATCCAGCAGGCGTTGTACGTCGCCGGGAAGGTCGTTATTGGCACCCATGGGCACGATATTCACACCCGCGACCCGTATCTTGCGGGTCTGCCAGCTCTCCGGGCGGCTGAAGCTGATGGAAGAAGGAGACCATCCCTTTCCCATGGCGAAGGAGATAAGCTGCCCCTCCCCGGTATCTATAAATCCGGTATTTCCGGTTCTTCTGATTTCCATAATCTACACATAAGTTTTAATTCCGTTAAAACTGGTCACAAGAATCTGCCAGCAATTGATGGCCCTGCCCGTATCGGTATCCACCAGAAAGAGCTTATAAGAGGCATTCTCAATCTCTTCATCCGAAGCTTTCGGGCGAAGCCGGGCGTGGTTGAGCCTTACCGTATCCCCGCCGCTGTGTCGCTGGCGGTCATATTTGCGGAAAGAGAGGGAAAATGTCTCCCCTTCTTGGGAAAGGCGTTTCATCTGCTCGATGGCCGTATAAACGTTTATCCTTTGAATATCCTTTTCCATAGCGCTTTGATTTCAGGCAAACGTTTACATAGCATACGCAGCAGGAGGTAAGCACCCACGATCAGGCCGGCCGGTAAAGCGATTCTCCGGAGCAGTGGCCCGGGTGCTGTCTTCCGATCGCTCCGGAGCTCTTTCCTGTTTTCCTCTTCCCGGTGTGTGCGTAGCAGCAAGGAGGAATCCGCCCGCCTGCTTTGGAAGGAGTAGACCGCCGCGGTGGACCCCGATTCCTCATGAAGCGCGGTCCCGGTAAAAGAGATCTGTTTGACGGGGGGCAATCCGGTTTGTGAGGATACCGGTTTTCCGGTGTCGAACATAACCACGATCCGGTCCTGCCGGGCTTGCCGGATGCACCCTGCCGAATCGGTCCGTATTTCGCCTTCCCGCCGCTCGAGGTTACCCTTGATTTCCACCAGGCTGTCGGACATTATCCGTCTGTCCGTTTTCTCCAGGACCGACTTGGAGCTGCCACACCCCTGGAAAAGGGCGCACAGGAGCAGGGCGTATAAAACATGTTTCATATCACTCCTTTTTTGAGGTTCCGTTAAAATAGTCCGCAATCGCCTTGGCAGCTTCCGCGGGCGTGTCTTTGTATTTGGCGATTTCCACGGCAAGCAGGGCCACGTCGGTGAGCTCCTTCTTGACCTTATCCTCCGCCTTTTCCCGTATGCTCTTGATCTCGATGGCGGCTACAAAGAACGCCCCCGCCAGGGTAACGAACGGGAACGTAGGAATATGGTAATCGTAATAACTGTTGAGAAACCAGCTGCAACCCATGTGCATACAGTCCACAACCACCAATGCCAGCAGCAGGTTATAATAACCGGCCACTTTCTTTACGCTTCTGCGATACCGGTCCGAGGTGATCCTTTCACCGCGCTGCCGGGCCTTGCGCACTCCGCTTATAAAATCCAGTATGGAGAAAACCAGCGGCGTAAGAAGCAGGCCGAATAAAATACAGCCCGCCACAATCAGTTCTGTCAATCCTTTCATCCTTTTGTTTTTTAAAGCAAATTTGCTCCTTTCAGGGTACAGGATAAAGGACAAAGCCGACATCATGCAGGTCGGTATCGGATATTAGCCGGACAGGAGCGAAAATACAGGTTTGAATAGATGTGGAAATTTAAATGCAACAGGCATTCTTTAAAATAATAAATTGACACATCCTAAGAGGCAACAACGGTTATATCACACAGTAAAAAAGAGGCTGGGAAAAGGCCATTTTTAAGAGGAAAAAGCTAAATTCCATCCCAAAAACGAGATTTTTTTTCGTTTTGCCTTGATTTTTGCACGAAATTCATTTAAAACGTGTTAAAAACATCGTTTTTGGACATAAAATTTTGGTCTTCCTTTCGTTAATTTACTTGTAATAAAACAATTAACTGTTTTTACACGCGCAAACACTCGTAAAGAACACCTTCCGAAGACCGCGCCGCTCAGAAGTCGAAAGGCAATTGCCTGAGGGGCAAATGGTGAAATATGATTACATTAAAAGCAGGCAGGCAGAAGGGGTGGGAACAAAAAAACGCTTCCGGTATTTCCGGAAGCGGTCAGGCAAAACAAGGCAATTGCCTTTCTTATCCCCCCGTCAGGTCATCGAGTCCGGGCATGTAGGGACCGGACCTGCTGCGGCCGGACTTGCCCCTGATGGCACGCCTCCAGGCCCCCCGCATCATCAGGTACTTGAAGGCGTCGGAGAAGTTCGTGGAGAGCATGGGCAGTTTCTTGGGCTCCAGCTTCTCGGACTTCTTGACCTTGTAGATGATCTTCTGCTGTCCCTTGTAACGGATACCCGCAGGCGCCTTCTCGATACTGGAGATGGTCTCGCGACAGTTCACCGCGTCAACAAGCAAAGTGGGGAGGGCGTCGTTGTCGCCTGTCATCAGCTCCTGCATGAAATCGTACTCTTCATCCTGGCGGATGTTGGACTGTTTGCGGCTCATCAGGTTGACAACCCATCCCGTGCGGTTACCGTCACCGTCTATCTCGATGGCCTGCTTGAGCTTGCGGGCGTAATCCTCTTTCTGCTTCTCGAAGTTATTGCCCGCCCGGTCGTAATACAGGTTCAGTTCCTTCTCCTCATGGTTAAGGAAGAATGCCAGGAACTGGTCGGCCAGCTGCCTGAACCATCCGGGAGGAAGCTCGTAAAAGTTCTTGTGAAGGCGGTACAGCGGTCCGTCCTGCTGTCCTACTATCAGGGACAGCTGGTTACCGAAGTCCACGCCGCCGTCGATGGGCTCGCCGCGCCTGAGGAAACGCAGATCCAGGCAGCTTTCCGCAGGTTCTCCGTACCGTGTCCCGTCGGTATACTTGTGCCTTTCCCCGAAAGCGATATAGAAGCGCGTGTCACGGCGAAGCCCCGGACGCATCCCCACTACAGACTTAAGGAAGTCGTGGAGTTCGAGCGCCCCGTCGAGAAGGCGACGGACGTACTCAGGCGTAAGGATGTCGATGTTGGTAAAACTCGAGGCGTTGATGAAGTAGGTCTGCCCCTTGCGCATCTTCAGCAGCCCCGCCTCGTACCAGGCGATTTTCTTCTTAAGAGCCCCGCAGTCCGTCCGTGTCCTTCCCGCTTTTACCAGGCGGACGCGCAGGCTGTTCAGCTCCGCAGCCGCCTGGGCGATACGCAGGATGCGCTGAGGATCGACCAGACAGACGTAACGGAAGTACCAGTCATACTCACCCTCCAGCACGTCGGGCATGTCGGTGGTAATGGTCACCCCCAGAAAATAGTGGCTGCATCCGTAACGTATGGCATCCCCGCGCAATACGGGCATGGCCCGGTTGACTTTATTGTCGGGGGCGTATTTGGATTCGTCGAAGAACAAATGAACGACCGATTTGCCCGCCAGAAGGGAGGGGTGGTCCAGGGATCCCAGAAAGATAATGCATCCGTTGAAGAAAGAGACCGTGTTCTTGTAATCGTCGACGATCACGCTGCAACGCCTGCGCCAGGATTCCGGTGGCCGGCAGGACGATACATAGTGCACGCCTTCATAGAGTCCCATCAGTTCCCAGCCGGTCTTGACGGCCGGCATGATATTATCCCTTAAGTTGGTATATGTATTCCCCACGAAAGCCAACGGCGCACCGGGCATGTCATACACGCAATCGGCCGACCGGCGTGCCTGTATGACGGTACTCTTGGCCAGGCCGCGCCCGCCGACGACAACCAGGTTGGTGGTGTCTATCCAGTCGGTGATGACCTTGATGATATGGGAGTAACGAACCTCCACATCATCGGTGGGGTTATTGTGCATCCTGCCCTCCGAACTCTTCCGCATCTTCCAACATCCTTTTTTTCAGGTCAAACTTCTTTATGCGTGCATCCTCCTTTACCCTCTCACGTACCACGGAAGGTACCTCGGGAATGGAGTCGATGAACGCCTCCAGCTCCTTGCGGTCCGTATCCGGAACACCCATATCGGACCGGTCACATGTATAGATCACCACGGGTTTCCTGTTTAAAAGTTCCTGGGGTATCTCCTGTTCGTCACATGCGAAGCGCAACCGGAGCCTGGCCGCCCGCTCGAGTATCCGGGAGGCTTCCTCCCCCTTGCCCGTCAGGAACATGGAATCGGCCCACTTCTCCAGTTTTTCGGCATAGAGGTTGGCAAAAGCCTGCGGGCGTATGTTTTCCTGGCTGTAGAAGAAATTGACGGAGTCGGCGTATACCTGCCGTGCCATCCAGTCGGAAAGCCCGTATACCTCAGACTTGAGCAGCCGGATGATCCCGGCTTTTGTAATCACCTTCCCGTTATACCTCATACGGGCACGCAGTCCGCGCACCATCTCCATCAGGTCGTAATACGCCCGCTGCTCCTCGGGAAGCGAGTCCAGATCACCGGTGGCGAGGATACGCCCTATCTGTCCGATATCCGCTTTTTCAAAATCCACCCTCGAGGGCTTAACCAAATTCGTCTTCATCGATTTGCTTCACTATTATTTCAAAACTCCTGCGACTACGCACTTTCTCCAGCAGTTCCATGGCATCCAAATCCCCTGACAGTGCCTGTTCTTGCAGTTTTAGCTCCACTCCGGCCCCGGCCTTCAATGCTCCCTGGCGCATAAGGGAATACACGGTGGTCCCTTCCCTTCCGGCGTCAAAGACAAAGATCTCCGCATCCAGCCCCAGATAAGAGGCGATATCGTCCGGAGCATATCCCAGGGAGGCCATGCGCTCCACCTCCTGGCGGAGTTCAAGGTCCAGGAAAAAGGTGTCCGCCGGCAAACGCTCCATATTATTCATATAAATTCATTAAACGGTTATTACAAGAGAGGATCTCGTTATCCAGTTTTCGTGCCTGCATGCCCGCTTCACTGCGGTCGCAGGGATGAAGGTAACGGGTCCCCATTTTCAGCCAGGAGGCCCTTTTGATTTCCAGCCTCCGGCGATGAAAAATCAGTTTTTTTTTCTGGATTCCATTTCAGCCTCCAGCAGATTTTTGCGTTCCGTCCATTTGAGGGTCTTCTCCATGGCCTTGGCCCTCTTTTCTTCATCCGGTGCCTTTTCGAGTTCGTTTTTTCCCTTGGATATGTTAGACTTGGCATTACCCAGCTGCTTGGACAGTTCCAGGTCCGTCAGGGAGGAGATTTCCTGTTTCTCCCTGGCCTGCCGCATGGCCTGCGCCTTTCCGAGGATTTCTCCGTTATTCTTATAATACTCCAACTCTTCCCACATTTGGCGGTTCTCCAGGAAGTTCTCCACGACCGTTTTAGCCCAAAGGTAAGTCTCCCCGGTGGCCACGTCATCCGGTGTCTCGACCAGCATGCGGTGGCTTTCCCGATAGAGGTCATAAGCGGAGAACATGTCCGCTACGAGCACCTTGAGTTCGTCCGGACAGTCAGGTTGTCTCAGGAATGGAAACTCCTCCCGGAAACGGATGGCCTTACGGACGGTTTCCGGTGCCTCCGAGTACTTGCTTTGTGCGTTTTCGAGTTCTTCCTTCAGACCCCGCACCTGCTCCGTATCCGGACTTTGGGAGAGCCGCTCTTTTACAAAATCGTCGCTTACCAGTTTTTCCACCGTTACCCCCAGGCGTGAGGCAAGGGCGATAAGCAGGTCGTCCGCATACATCCTGACAGGGGCAGGGCTGACAGGCTGTTCCGCCTTCGACGGAATATGGTGCGCCTTCCTGTGCATGCCGGCAAATTCCGCCTCGCTCATGCCGGAAAGCTTGCGCAGCTCCTCGATAAGGGTGCCCCTTGTCATCTCACACTCCCCGAGCTGCCGGAACTTGGCCTTCAGCATGCGGTTGGGACCGAACTGATCATACAGGGCTACCCCTTGGGAGTAATCACGCGGTCCTTCTAAATAGGAAATGATTTGCTCTTTCATTGAATTGAATTTTAAATGATACGCCGTAAAGATACCCGATACCGGCTGCGGTACAAAGGACTGAAAAAAGGCAATTGCCTTGCCCCGTAAAGGGAAAACAAGGCAATTGCCTGAAAGTGGAATGGTCTTGATATCAGACCATCATACAATCCTAAGGGCATTAAACCTCGAATCTCGACTGTTCCACACACTGGATGGCTCCCCCGCCGGTATCGAAGGCCTTGAAAGTAATCTGGCTGCCCGGTGAAGCGGTGAACGTCTTTCCGTTTTTCAGCATGAAGGCTGTCTGTCCTGCCTTTTCGATTGTAGGAGCTACGCCGGACACCACCCCGAGCAGGGTGAACAGGTCGCCGTGTTTGGCTCCTTTGATGGTAGCGATCTTGGCCGCTCCGGCGCTTAGCTGGTACTGCCCGCGGCCTTTAAAGGGAATTTCCGTTGCCGATGCGGGAACAGTCGCCACCGGCTCTTCGTGTGGGATGGTGCCTTTATAGATACCGATATCGTCTCCTTTGCTTATCTGCGTGAAGGTGAACTCCGAGGCGTTGCCGTCTTTATTTCCGGTATAATTGACCGACATTTCCAAAGGGTTGCAAGGGGAACCCAGGATATCCGGATCCTGCCCGTTGCAGTATTGCAGGATAGCTATGCAGTGGCGTCCCAGCCAGTTGGTCTTGAACTCACGAACCTCCTGTTTGTTACCCGGATGTTTTCCCTTAACCGAAGGGGTGAAGCCCTTGGCGTCGGTTTCCCCTTCACCGTTGGAGCTCAGCTCCACAGTACCGGGAGTTAAATACAAGTCCGTGGAGTAAGCCGACGGCTTTACCACGATGTCATCCTCCAGCACCACTCCGGCACCGTCACGGGGAGGGAAATAGACCAGATCGTCGATGTCGATCAGGGTGAGCACGTCTTTGGGGTTGATACCGTTTCCGGGATTGCCCACCGGTCTGGGAACGGAAGTCTTAACGTAATTATTCATATATCTCGATTTTTAAGTGATGAAAAACCAGGGGGGATCCCCCCCCTGGTGATAAATTATCAGCCGCGGGCCACTTCATAGAATTTTCCGTCATCAGCCTTTACCAGCCTGATGAATTTCCCCGTACCAAGGGTCATCCCTGAGGTAAGCACAAAGTTGCCTCCCGCAGCAATCGTGCTGGCATTCTTATCCCCATTTCCATGAATGGTATAGGTCTTGCCGGGAACAGCGTCAGTAAAATTCGTTATTGCGGTAGGAGTTGTGTTGGCTCCCGTTACGAAGACGTCACCTCCCTTAAGCGATGGCGTTGCTTTATCATCCGGGAATTGAAGGGCTCCCGTAGCTCCCGTCTCACGGCCCAGTTCGATGAATTTCCCGTCCTGGCGTTTCATCAGGCGGATCATATCGCCTTTCTTGGGTTCCCAGGCCGCGGAGATCAGGTCGAATTTACCGCTCTTGTCAATCTTTACCCCCTTGTTCACGCTTCCGCATTTCAGGGTAATGACACTCCCGACCTCGGCATTCTCAATGTCGGTAATTGCCAAAAGGTTCGTATTGCCGGCCGTCACGATCGAGGTATGGGAGCCGGCCGATGGCTGGGCGTCCTTGTCAGCTTCCACGAAATAGGAAGCCGGGCGGTCGTACTCGTTGCAGAAGATCATCTGCCGGGTATAGTCCATATCTTCCTTTTTAGTGTATTTGAATCCGACGGCATAAGCCCACACGGACTCTTTCCAGTTACTCCATACCTTCAGCGTCCAGTCCTGCTGCTCGATGTTGAACCGGGTCATTTCGCCGCTCTGGTGCTCGAACAGGTGTATGTTACCCTCCATAGTCCAGAAGATGCGGTGGTGGTTGTCAGCGTTGGGAACCGGTATGAGCTTCACGGACGGATACTCCTTCACAAACATGATACCCGCCTTATAGTCCTGGTTCTGGCCATAGTGCATCTCATTGTATTTATGGTACCACACGACCATGTGTGAGGGCATATACAGGGCCAGGGAACCCGAGTCGCGCAGGACCGCAGGGATCATGGAGGTGCCCAGGTAAATCTTCTCACCGATATTTTCAGGAGAAAGGGTACCCAGTTCAAAGGGTTTTACCTGGTAAACCAGTTTGCCGTTATTGATGTCAATGTGTCCGTTCACCTTCTTGCCCAGGAATTCGTACAGCCCGTCGGCAGCCTCCATCGCACGTCCGGGCTTGTTCAGGTCCGGTTCTTTACGGACGCCGTTAATACGTCGCTGTTCGCGTTCATTGTGCAGCTTTTTGGCAGTCTCGGCCAGAATGTACTCGATGAACGACCATTTGATGACCTGCGACCCCTCCTTGTTATAAGAACCGATCCATGATTTTTCAAGTGCCTTGAGGTCTTTGAACTTATGCGCGAACATGACGCTCGACATGCGCAGCGTTTCATTGTCGAACTCGTAATTGCCTTTCGTTACATTGTCGAAATCACTGGCGGTATTGTCAGCCTGGGAGAACTCACCCAACCAGATGTTTGTCAGCACGGCCAGGTCCTGATATCCCGATTCCAGCGGGAAAATACTCTCGATGGAAGGAAGCAGGGTCAGGAAAGACTGTAAACGCTCCTGCCAGGGGATGCGGTAGAAGGCTCCCAGGTCCTCTTTCAGGCGGGAGTAATCGATCGAACTGGCAGTGGGCACCTGAACGGTCAACCCCTTGCGGTAAAGCATCTCTGCGCGCAGGCGCTGGTTATAAGGGCGGTCCATTGCGAACATCTCCCCCGAGAGGCCGCCCAGTTGTTTTTCGTCATCCCAATTCATAACAATATCTTTAGCATCCGGTTCCAGACGTGCATGCTGGGAGCCTTTTCCCCCGTCCTGCTCCGCAAGGCCGGAAAGGGTCTGGATCTTGGTCTGCAAACCGGTGATTTCTGTTTGTTTGGCGGATACCTCCTGTGAAAGTTCCCCTTTCTCTTTGGTAAGCACGGCGATTTCCTCCTGGGCCGTAACCAGCTTGGCAGTCATATCAGCCAGTAATCCTTGTATTACTGCGTTGGAGGTATTGGGGTCAGGACCACTGCCTTTCGTGCCCGAATCCCCGTCCTTGCGGGAAGAATCCTCCGGGAATCCATCCTTCAGGGCCTCACAAAAGCCATTGATAAAGGTATCATTGAAATTCAATGCCTTAAGTTTCTGCTTTTGCTCTTCCAGTAACGCGTCTTTCTTGTCGGCGTCCTTACTCCAGGCCTCGATACCCAGAATGGCCTTTACGGCCGGAATAAATGATGCGAAATAATTTTTCATAAACAAATTTACTTTTATAGTGAGTATTAAATCATCTTGTTAGCCCGCTTTACGGTTTTCTGGGCGGCTACCCACAGGATGGCATCCTCCAGGCTTCCGTAGGCATCCACATACCCCTTGGCCAGTGCCGTATCGGCAAAGAAAGTCTGCCCTCTGAACAGGGGATCCTGCGCGTCATACTTCACTCCCAGATTTCGGGCGATGGCCTGCGCAAAAAGATGGTGGTAAAACGACAGGTTCTCTTTAATTAAGGTGTCATCCTGCTTTTCCTCCTTGTCGCGATAGGCGCGGTTCTTCAGGTCCGCACTGTCGGGGTAAATGTCCTCGATCTCAATCCCCATTTGCGCGTAATACTCCTTGAAACTCTGGAAAGTGTAGACCACCCCGCAGGAGCCGATTTCATCCATGGGCGAGGAGACGAATCTGCGTGCGCATGCGGAAACGAACCAGAAATGCGCCGAAGCGCATACGCCCGTGATATAGGCCACTATGGGTTTGGGGGACTGCCGTATAAGCTTTTCCAGGACATCCACACGCGTAATCATACCTCCGGGCCCGTTCACAAACAGAACGACACCCGATATGCGGTCGTTGGCCATCGCGGCGGAAATATATCTCTCCAGCCGGTAGGTCTCCCAGCTATACAGCACGCCTTCACAGGTAAGCACCACTACCGCTCCTTGAGGGAGGGAGGCGTCATCCAGCTCCCATCGGCCGGCTACATAAGGGACGGCGGCATAGGCCTCTATACGCTTGGCCCCCAGATATTGTTCCACCGACGCCAGGTTGCCGTTTTTCAGACCGGGCAACAGAATGGAAAGGAGCTGGTGGTATCTCCTTTCCTCAATGGCCCACTTATCGAAAAAAAATTGCTGAATCTTATCCACGGTTTCTTTTTTAATGCAAAAGAAACCTTTTGCAAATCCTTTAGAAAGGACTGTGATAGGCCTCGATATAAACCTGCTTACCGGATAACTTGCACTGGTATTTGCCCGAAACAATGGAAAAAGTAAGTTTAAGTGGTGTTTGCGGGCTGCCTGAAACAATACGCTCTCCCGCTTCATTCGTATAAATGGCCACCAGATCCTGAAGGCTCAAGGCAGACAACAGCTCCTGGCTGTCCGGCCCTGTCAAGGCAACCTCGAACGTATGCCCTACATTATAATATATAGTTCCTGAATCCGCCTGCTCGGATTCGACTCCGGGAGTGAATGATCCCGGAATAACAGGAATGCGATAAGAACCATCCCGCACGGCAATAAAAGCGCGCGGCAGGATGACTGCAAAATCACCGATACACTCCACCGGAACCAACTCCAGATCACAAACGGGGGTATAGGGTCTTTTTATTGTTTTCATATTGTATAACTTATTGATTTTCAAATTCTCCGCATTTTTCCGTCAAAATTCCGTCAAAATTCCGTCATTTTTCCGTCAATTTTACCTCCTAAAAAGGACAATTAACTACGCTTGGTAGGTGAAATATATGCTACTTTTTCTTGTAGGGCCGCTTAAGGCTGGAACGTCTTACCCGGTCACGCCAACGTTGGTAATCTTTCAGGAGCGCGTCCTCGCTTAAGCTGTCAATGCAGTACTTCTTCATAAAGCAGTGGACTGACTGAAGCTGGTCGATACCGAACCGGTGCTTGTTCTCGTCAATAAAGTCATGGAGCTCGGCGCGCATCATCAGCTTTAGCTTCTTATTGATGATACCCTGGCTGCGCTGGCCCAAGTAGTTGAAACGCTCCGGGGATTTGCCACCGGGGACGTCACCTTGCCTGCGGTCCGGCAAGACGATCTCAAGATTGCCATTATCCCGGGGACAGTTAACCGGGCGTTTTTCCAGCAGGTTATAAACCAGATGGTAAACATCCAGATGGTCCGCAAAGCGGACGGGCATACTGCCTTCCGGATCGGAAGAATATTTGGCATAGCAATATTGAGCCAAGTGCGGCTCTACTGTTATTTTCGTGGTTATCATAAGTTGATGTTTTTGTTTTTACTTGTTTCTTAATTTGATATAACCCATTTCTTCCAGGGTCTGTAGTTCCTTCATATCCTCCGGCCTCACATCGGCGGGAGTTTCACCGTTAATGGTCATACCCTCGGGAAGCCTGAATCTGTCACGGATCCGTCGGCGATGGTGGGCGGTGGATTTCTTCTGCCAATAGATGACGACTTTCATGGTTTACAAGGAGGCTTTGGCCTTTACACGGGCCTGATAGACATTGTAATCACACAGGTATCTGCCGACAGATTCCGCCGCCGCTTCCACTCCGGGAGGATTGTTGCCGAAGAGTAAGTTGATGGCATCCGGATCACCGCCCCAGGCTTTCCATAAGGCTATCGGGTCATATCCTGATGGCAGACAGGGGAAAAACTCCAAAAAAGCATTAAAGTCGGCCTTGGCCCGTTCACGTTTCACAGCTATACCCTGTACGCCCAACACAATACCGGCGGCAAAATCCTCCGTTCTGGAAAAGCCTTTTTCCACAGCCCGGGCTATCCGCTCTGTCTCTTTGCGAATGATCACTTCACGGCGTTCCTTGCAGAAATCCGATAGGGCGACCATGACCGCCTGATTGTTTAGGCTCTTTCCCCAGACAAGCTGCCCGCAACTTCCGTCCTTAAGGCGGGTAAAGAAAATGCAGAGCTCGGCCAGGTTCAGGAACCAGTATCCTGAAAGCATCGCCAGCGCGGTTTCCGCCATCTGCTCGCGGCTCAATTCAACGCCGGCGTACTTCAGAACGGATTCCAGATGGCTTGTGATAATCCGAACGGATGTCGAATTACCGAAGACCACACCCACATCAGCCAATGTAGGGATTTCTCCGTTTGCGGCGACATCGTAAAGTGGGGCGCCCATGTTCAGTTGGGCAATTGTCCCGCCCCATTCATCCACCAATTGAGAGGCCGTCGATCCAGTTTTTAACGAGATCTGGAGAGGCGTCAGCTCCTTCTTTCGGACACAGGGTTTCTGTAACTGAGACGGGCTCAGAACCGCATGCAGGGTGGTTTTTACTAGTTCTACTTCCATCTTTTTTTAATTTTTCAAGTTCAATATTCAACCAGTTTGCGAAGTGTGACATGGCATCCCTGGGGGACTTAGTTGTCTCTCCTCCGTTTTGGAGCCTACGGAAGAACCTGTCCAGAAATTCATAAAACAGCTCCGGGCTGAAATCCGGGTAATCCAGACGGATGTTCATGCAGAATTGCTCCATCCACGGGATATTTGTTCGCAGTTCCTGGTAACATTCCGTTAAAGACTTGTCCAGAAAAAGATCGATTCCGGATATTTTCCCCTCATGCGCGGAAGAGGGAGGGAAATCTGTTTTAGTTTTAGTTTTTGTTTTATTATAGTCTGGCGCATCGGCTGGCGCATCTACTGGCACATCTCCTGGCTGATCGGCTGGCGCATCTACTGGCTTTTGGGCTGGCGGAACTACTGGAATATCTCCGGTAGTCTGATCCTTTTTCGGAGGATCGTCTTTAAATTTCCTGCAGAAAGAGTATGAACCGACCGACCGTTTGCCTTTTCCTGATTTATAATAAACCAGTCCCGCATTAATCAGGGATAAACGCGCCCGGATAAGGGTCTTCTCGTCGATATTCAGGCTGAAGCATAGTTCGATGTTAGAGCAACTGAAAACGTCCTCCCAGCCCTCGCTATTACAAACGGCAACTAATTCGTAGAACAGTGCCTGTTCGGTAGCGGTTAGCCGATTACGTCTGCGTGCTTTACGCATCTTTTCTGTTAAGCTATATCCGTCCATATGGTTATTTTTTTTATTCATTTAAAGCATGATTATCTTTTAAATACAGTTCTTTCCTAACCCAAAGAATGTTATTTAGTCATTCCCGACGTATCCACCCTCTGTAAAAGAATGAAGTGTATTTGAAGAAGATGATTCATTTTCATTACAATCTATCCTGTGCATTGGCACATTGGGGGCAAGATGGCGTTCCAGTTCCGTGATCAATACTTCATTGCAAATATCTCTCTGTTCCTGCCATTCAAGAAATTTGTTTTGCAAACTCTCGTTTCCTGAATCTGATATTAATTTGAGCAACTCAGATTCTATTTTACAAAGTTTTTTAGTCTCAATTTGAAAGTTACTTTTAATCATACTCTTTCTGGCTATTCGTTATCTAATCCTATGCAAAATTCCTCTCTTGTCTCGTTCCCATAATTGGTATGTAGAGCATTGAGCGCATTCGTGATTTTGTCCGCTTCATCTGCATATACTTCACAATCCCATCTAATTGTAGTGCTAGATGGTGACTTGATTACAGCAAGAAGTGTATCCAAATTGTCAACTGCTTCTTGAATCTTATCCAGGCATTCCTTTCGTGTCATATGTTTTGTTTTTAATCTCATTAATTAATTAATATACTCCAATTAAGAATTTGGACTTACTTCAAATGATTATATCGTTTTAGAGCATCCCTTCGGCTATATGCTTGTATTTTCACACCCTTGATCATAAACGAGTGAAGAGGTTTGACAAGCGGTTTAACCGGTTTAGGATTGAATTTCATACGTACTACCTTGCGGCATCCAAAGAATGGCGCTTTCTGTATATCATTAATTTGATTGATATGAATCCGTTAGGAATTAAGTTTTGATAAAATAAAATCAGCTAATTCTTGTGTCTCTTTTTCGGTTTCTTGTTTTTGAACTTGACAAATGAACCTCTTTATATTAAAGAACCGGCCATCAGATGAACCTTCAATAATATAAGTGCCTTTACGATCTGTCTCTTTTACAAATTTTGTTTTCATTTCTTTATTGTGTTGAATTAAACAAATCCTAATAGTTTGTGGTATTTTTCCAATACTTCAACTAATTTACTTTCCTCTATTTCATCCAGACTTTTCCGAATGCAGAACTCTTCATCGGAACACTCATAGAATAATTCTCGAATTTCCTTTACCATCTCCCAGCATTGCTGACGTTGTTCCATAGCCCTCTGATGGAGAGAATAGGCATTTTTTATCTCTTGTTCCATATCAGGCAAAAGGAGCTTAATAAGTTCGTCATACTCGCATTTATATAGGTGGATTGAAACTCCGTCTGCTATATCAATGTCAATACTTTTATAAGACAAATCATTGTTTCTTATTTTCATGTCTTTATTGTTACGAAGAAGTTAAATCTTTTATTGAGACTGCTCTTTAACCCACTTGTAAATCTCGTTGGCGGCATCGATAGCCTCTCCGTAAGATAATTCGTTTGCTGCCAGCGTTATGCACCATTTGCGCAATTTCATATCTTTGCGCTTTCTCAAATACCGGATAATTTTTTTTATCATAATCGTAATTTTAAAATTTAACAAATTTATTTTCTGAAAAACATATCTCCGCTTATGGATCTGGCGGTATCGTCACCCGTTAACCGTATGTACCCACGACTCAAGGCGTTTTATGCTGTTGAACCGTATGGGTACACATCCACAATAGCCGTTTCCGTAACCGCTCCTATCTGATAATCGGCCATAGTACCTTTCATTCCCTCGTCCAGTTTCCCCACGGCGTCACGCAGGTCGGCGGCCTGTACCAGCACAAAGGAGGCGGTTTTCTTCTCGGCGCCGCTCTTTTCGTCCAGGGTGATAAAAAAGAGCCTGCATTTAAACCAGCGGTCCGCCGCTTCTTCATCACTGACAAAAAGTTCGCTGTAATTGGCGCGTTTAATGTCCGATACCGTAAACTCTCCTGTTATAAACGGGGTTACCTCTTCAATAATGCGTGCTTCCGCTTCCGTAAAACTCAAAGCGTCTACCAGATAGGACTCGGTAACTTTCTGAATCATTCCGTTCTCCATCATTTTCTCGTAGCGGATCTTGCATTCAAACCAGGTGTGCATTGCCATATCACTCGATTTTTAATTGCTGTTTATTTCTTTGGTATGCTGAAGCTTTCAGTGACTTGCATCTCCTGCACTCGGAACTGAAAGTAAAGTATACCTTCTCTCCTCTCTTCAGGGCTCTGGGATAAAACCGGTGAACGCCATACCACTCACCGCAAACGGAGCACTGTTTCATCACACGACCGTCAGACAAGGTACGATAATTGCCTCTTTCCCGCCGTCGGACCAGCTCGCAGCCGGCGCACTCTTCATCCGTGAGCTTATACCTCCTGCAATGGGACAGGGATTTCTTTCCGCATTTGGCGAATGCCTTGCAATCGATACGGGGGATGGTCTGGATGATATTCATAAGCTGATCATTTTAAGCCTCCCGCTTCGGGGGAACCGAATCCCGGGGACTTCTCCCCGGGGGGTGGTTTGCAAAATATAAAACTTAACCGGGGCACACTCCCGACGGCATCCTTTAGTACCGGCATTGGTTATTGTTTAACATGTTTCCTGCATTTAAGCAGGACTCCTTTTATGATGATCGCCCGGTCCGTTGAGATCGTTCCCTCTTTGGACCGATGCAGTAGCGTACCTTTTTTGATTCCTATATCGTTTTCGCTCAGATGTTCAAAAATGGCGCTGAGCGAACCGAAATAGTAGTTCTTCTTTTTGAAGATCAAATGCACATGTATCACTTTCATGTTCTCAAAAGTTCCATATATGTCATATTTGGTCGTTTTCCGCAGATTCCATCCGTTCTATCTCTTCCAGGCAACGGAGCCATCCGGGAAACCCGCCGAGGTTCTTGTCATCGATGTAGATATTGGCGTATATCTTGCCGGATCCTTTCCCGTACCGCTTTATATTTTCCGGGCAGTGGTCGTTCACCCTGTCAAAGGGAATGTTGTGCTCCAGCAGCCAGTTGATTGCATCAAGCAGGTTCTTTCCGCTACGGCAGGTCCAGATAATGATATAGTGGCCTCTTCCGTGCAATTTGCGCAGCACTTCACCGGCATACGGTTGTTCCCCCAGGATATCGGGAAAGCTGCTTCGCGCAATCGTTCCGTCAAAGTCAACGGCCAGGATCATGACACCCTCCTCCTTTTCTTTTGGGACATGGCCGTGTCTTTTCTGCCAATATGACCGCCTCTTAGGCGCAGTATTTCTTTTATCTCCTTTATAGATTCCTCTTCGAGGATACTGTTCAGAGCACGGAATTTGCCGGATATTTTCCCGCTTTTCAGGCAACCCGGATCATCCGCTATCTTCTTTTTAAGATTAAGAGGCGCTTCTTTCAGTTTCTCAATGGTATATGCTATCCGGTCTTTGCCGTCGAGTTCGGGGCTCGGATGGCGGAATCTGATATTCAGCAAGAGGCTTTCTACCACGTCTGTTTCCCTGACGAGCCTTGCGCATTTGTCCAGACTCTTTTTTCCGGGTATGACCATCTCCCGGATTCTCTCGATATGCGGAGCCATCATAAATTTGGCTTCCAAGGGTGTTATCTGTAGCACATAGGCCACTTGTATATGATTCACTAACATGGGTACTCCTTTCCCGTTTATGGTTAATAATCTTTTGAATCGTAAAATCCCTGATTGCGCAGGTACTCCTTCACCACATCGGAGGAGGAAGCCCGCCCGCCGATCCGGTCGTGGATATATTGGTACTTCTCCATGGACATGCCCGAGAGGACGGCATCGTTACGCTCTACATTTCCGGCATAGATACAGCCGGCAATGGTCGTTATCGTAATGATTGCGATAATGATATGTTTGGAAAGCTTATTCATGTTTGTCATCTTGTTCTTCATTTAATGGGTTAAGTTCTTTTTTGAGAAGGAGCGTCAGGCTCTGTGCTTCCTCGTATCTCTCTTCTTCGATAAGGCTGTTTATCTTTTCCTCCAGAGTCAGGAGGTATATTTTTAAAAGACGGGAGTCTGTTTCACCTATCTTGCCGCGAAGTCCGGTAAGCTCCTGCCTGATCCGGGATTCCAAAGCCCGGAACAGGAATAGGATAGCCCAAAAACAGGCCGATGCACAGATACATGGACAGGGCGAGGAAAGTTTCATTCATAATTGTGCCCTCCAGAATCTTATGATTTCCTTACCTTCGTAAAATTTTCGTGCTGACTCACGGCGAAATCCGCATTTTATGCGTCCGCTACTGGTATATTCCCTTAAAGTGTTGCGGTGTATTCCGAGTATTTCGCAAGTTTGGGTTACGGTATAGCGACCGGTGCTGCTTACTGTTGGTTCTTCGGATGTGATCATGACTTATTCCTCCTTGTCTTTAATAATTATATCACAATTTTTTCGGGCTGCAAAGCTTCCGCGTGCAGGAAGCCAAAGGCGGGTGTTGTCACGAAGGTCAATGTTGGGACAGTTCATATTTACGACAGTAGCATAGTCTGACGCCTTTACAGAGGCATGATAGCCTGAAACTCCAACAACGGAATCTCCCTCGGCAAGGATAGTGGAGCTTCCTGCCGCAATGACCATCGAACGTTCACAGGTTATTGCAGAGACCTCTCCAAGAAGGAAAGCGCATGCGCGTCCTTTGATGAAGGCTCGTTCACTTTTCCAGATTACAGCCGTGGCAGTTCCGGAAATATCAACCGCAGTGCCGTCCCATATTAACATATATCCGGATGAGCCTCCGGAGTTACATTTTATGCCGGCAGATAGAAATACGTCCTTAAAATCTTCTGCTATGCCGGGGGAAAGGATACCTTCCTTTGCCAGATATCCGATATCCTTTTTGATAATAGACATAAGAGTTTCGCAGTTTTGAGCCAGCTGTATATCCATATAAAGCCTAGATTCGGACGTCTGGTCAATATTCTTCAGCAGCCTGTTTTTCAGTTCATGAAACTTTGATTCCATATTCTTATCTCCTTAAAAAGCAAAGCTCGAACCTTTCATAGGCCTAATGTGGAAGTTTGCCTATTACTCGGAACGAGCTTTTATCAATGTCTTTACTAACCCTTAAATCTCGCGGAAACTTCCACGCAACCGCGCCACTTTCAAATTCTTATACGAATTGTTGGATAAAAGAAAAAGGCTGGCTATATTTGCGAATGGATAAATGCGAAAATATAGGTGACGAGCGCTCTCGTGTCAGCCTTTTTTGTATCCGTTTTCGTTTGAGTGATTTGAATACGGGGACAAATATCGGTGATATATTCCCAATAAACAAGATATATCACTGATAATTAACATTAATTTTATTATTATGAACTTTGATTTAAAAGCGTTTAGAAAACGATTTGGTTTAAAACAGGTTGAAGTGGCTCATTTATTCAATTGTGGGCAGAGCAATATTTCAGATATTGAGACTGGAAAAAGAGGGCTTGAAGAGTATCAAACAAGAATTCTCTTCGATAAATACGGAGAAGAGGTAGTTAAAGAGTACTTAATACCTGAGAGTGCCATTCATCAAGGGAATATAAACGGGGATAATATAAACGGGCACAATGTCACTGTAAATAAAGCAGACTTTGATAAACTTATTAGCTTGTTAAACAAAAGGGATGAACAAATAGATAGATTATTGCGTATTATTGAAAATTTAAATAAATAGATTGGGTATGCAATAGCTGAGTGGTATTTGCGAATGACTAAAGACGAAAATATAGGTGACGAGCGCTCTCGTGTCAGCCTTTTTTGTATCCGTTTTCGTTTGAGTGATTTGAATACGGGGACAAATATAGAGGAATATAAACCACTATCAAAAAATATTGGTGGTATATTTTCAACTATTGTAATTTATTAACCTAATCATCTTATGGATATAATCGACAGAATTAAGCAATATCTTAATCATAAAGGAATTAGTGATTATAGATTTGAGAAAACATTATCCCTATCAAAAGGGTACATAAATAAAGCTAAAAATCCAACCGCGGATATATTAATGAAGATGTGTGGTATATATACCGACATATCTACTGAATGGCTGCTTAGAGGTGAAGGTGAGATGTTGAGGGAGAAAAGAGAAGACCTTGGCCTTCATCGGGCTGAGTCAGCATCTACAGATGAAAACTCTTTAATCTATAAGATGTATAAAGAGAAAGACGATGAAAATAAAACCCTAATCAAGCAGAATGCCGTTTTAGAGGAACGCATCCGCCAACTCGAAGCTGACAATGAATCATTAAGAAGTCAGTCAGGAGCTGATAGGATAACCGATACTTTTTCCGATCTACCATTAGTAGACTACGAAGAAGATTATCCGCCCGTAGAACGTCCTTCAAGTTCCAAACATCCGTTAGCAGGAAAAGCGTGACATTTCTTTGGGTGATTATTGAGAGGTTAAGCAAAGGAAACGATTAAGTTATTAAATGAAATATGGACCAATTGCAATTAATACAAAGCAAAATATACGAGATACGTGGACAGAAGGTTATGCTGGATTTTGATTTGGCGGAAATGTACGGTACTGAAACTAAATATTTAAAACGTTCAGTAAAAAATAATATTAAACGTTTTCCATCAGATTTTATGTTTGAGCTAACGAAGGAAGAATTCGACAGTTTGAGGTGCAGTTTTAGCACCTCAAAAAGAGGCGGGACCCGATATATGCCTTATGCTTTCACTGAACATGGAGTTGCTCAACTTTCTTCAGTTCTTAACAGCGATTTGGCAATTGAGATTAATATTCAAATTATAAGGGCATTTATAGCAGTTCGTCATTTAATCTCCAATCCTCCGATTGATAGAGTCGATAAACTGAAAGACGAAATCAAAGCATTAAAAGACTACATCGAAGAAGCATTTGCTGACTACAACGATATAAATGATGATACGCGCATGCAATTGGAATTAATTAATCAAACTTTGGCGGAATTGCAGGCGAAAAAGAAAGCGGAGGAAAAACCTCGTAACCCAATAGGGTTTATCAAACCTAAACACTAAATAATGGATATGCGCTGATACCCAATGAATGGTAAAAGTGCATAATTCTTAACTTTGAAAAGAGTTCTAGAAGAATATAAACCATGTATGATATTGTAGCGCAGAGGCTTAGACTGTTTTTAGCTAAGAAAGATATCACTTGTAAAAAATTGTCGGCTATGATTTTTATGTCAGAGGCGACGCTTAAAGGCAAATTGAATGGTACAAGAACGCTAGATCTTAATACAATAATATCCATTGCAATACGGCTTGAGGATCTTTCTGTTGAATGGCTTCTTCGCGGTGAGGGTGATATGTTGAAATCTAGTTCTGGTGTTTCTATTGTATCTTCATCAGTACCTATATTTACAGGGGAGACCTCGTTTATATACAGTATGTATAAAGAAGAAAGAGAAGAGGTTAAAACTTTATTAAAGCAAAATGGTATATTGGAAGAGCGTATTCGTCAGCTCGAGGATGACAATAGATTATTAAGAGATCAAGTTGTAACAGAATTAAATCTAAATACTAAACTGTAGATTATTATGAGTTTAAATGATCGTTTACGAATTGTTGTAAATGAATTTTTTCATGGGAATAAAGCGGCTTTTGCTCGAGCCGCAAAAATATCGGACCAAAGAGCTTATAGTTTTTTATCTGTTCGGAGTAATACAGAACCTCCGGCTAGAGTTTTGGAGAATTTAGCTAAGTATCTACCGAATTTAAACGCGACTTGGCTTTTAACCGGAGAGGGAGAAATGATTCAAGATAAATCCACTCCTGAGATGCCGATAACTCTTGTTTCGGTAAATGAATATAAAAGTCGATTGCAGCAAATGGAGGTAAGATTGGAAGCTCTAAGGGCTCAGGTGGTATTAAAAGATAAACTACTAGCCGGACTACTCCGAAAAGTAGAGAACAAGACTAAATAGCTTGAATGATATTTTATTTTGGATCTATCTAGCCCGTATTTTTATTTGCATTATGCTATAGTGTAATATAAGACGTTTTCATGACGACTTTATGTTAAATACTTTGAGTCAATTTATAACCTCAAACAAAAGGGATGGAACAAGGTATATGCCTTTTGCTTTTATTGAGTTGGGCGTAGCTATGCTTTCCTCTATTTTAAACAGTGAAGTTGTAATTGAGATTAACAAAAGATTATATCGAAGAAGTGTTTACTGACTGCAATGATATAAATGATGATACGTGCGTGCAATTGGAATTAATTAATCAAACTTTGGCAGAATTGCAAGCGAAAAGAAGGCGGAAGAAAAACCTTGTAATCCAATAGGGTTTTATTAAATCTAAATAATGAATAATAAGAGTGTATAATCCTTAACTTTGAAACAAATCTAATAGAATATAAAAGATGCATGATATTGTAACGCAAAGGCTTAATCAATTTTTAGTTGAAAAGAATATTACTTATAAAGAATTATCTGGTATGATTCTTATGTCGGAAACGTCACTTTGTAGAAAGTTGACTGGTTCAAGGAGTCTTGATTTGCATACATTAATATCTATAGTAGCATGCTTGCCAGATGTTTCTTCCGAGTGGCTTCTTAGGGGCAAAGGTAGGGTGTGTAATTCTTCTTCGAGCATTAGTTTCGATGTCTTAGTAGAAGAACTTAAAATGGAAAATAACCTATTAAAACGAAAAATTCAAGTTCTTCAAGAATTGTTGGAGTTTAAGATGGAAAAAATCAGGGCTGAGAATGGTAACATAAAAAAATGATCTAAAAAATGTGCTTAATTGTTTAGTTGTGCTACAGTCAAATTAAATCTAAGTACTAAACTATTATGAGTTTAAATGATCGCTTGCGAGTTGTCGCAAATGGATTAAAAGATAATTTATTGACTAAGTTTATGTTAAAGGATAGATAATAAACCTAAATATGACGGCTAAATTTATTATTATGGTATTGGTGTTAGCTTATATCATGGTTATAATCGCTATATCAATTTATTTAATAAAGATAATATGTACTCGTTACAACCAAAACTCAGATCAGATACTCCCTCCTCCCAATATGCACTCTATTCAGGAGAGTGCATCCATGCATTTGGTAAGAATAGGACAGTTGCCTCACCCAGGACCTGGATATTGTTATTACGAATTAGGAGGAATGAGATATCAAGCGCTAACAGGATTTGACATTGGCGTACACGAAGGATATGCAAAAGCAGAGCTTAATAATCGGTATGATAAATATGCGGTTGGAGTCTACAGAGAAGGAGATCACAAATTAATGGGATACGTTCGAAGAGAACAAAATAGAGAGCTTTATGAATTTATGTTAAATAATAATTGTATAGCTAAAGCTAAATTTCGAATATGGATACACCAAGGAGAAATCTATGGAGCAGCTTACATAAAAGAAGAATGGAAATCTTCATTAGGCTTTAAGTCTGACATTAAAATTTAGAAATAAGTCCTTTTGCGTGCAAATTTCATGCAAAAGAATGATCTCTTATTTCTATATAATTGATATATAATATATTATCAGCGTTTTATTTTGCTTTGGGAGCAGGGGGTCGTGGGTTCGAATCCCGCTACCCCGACAGGAAATAAGAGTAATCACACATGTCAATGTGGTTACTCTTATTTCATTTTGTGCTATGGTGGAATTCCGATAATACGGAATAATGCAACTGGAACAGAGCGACGCCTTTTACATTTTCAAATAAAACTCCCGGGTTAATTTAATGTATTCATCACTGTAGCGGTGGCGAGAAACTTCTGTTAATAATTTCTCTTCTTTGCAGTCTTGTTTTATAAATGTAAATGAGATCAAGGTACGTTTTGGGGGGGCTCCCGGTTTAGTGATGACCAAGAGCTGGCGGGATGGATACAGGCCTTGTGAAGATGCGATGTCTTTAAAAGAATCACTTGCATCCATCGGTATGACTACTGTAAAAGTACCATTTGGCGAAAGTAAATTCGATACTCCCTTCAGCAATTCTTCATAAGACAGGTTATCGTTATGTCGGGCTGTGTTGCGCTGGCTGTCCGGACACTTCAGGGAGTCTGTGAAATATGGAGGATTTGATACGATTGTATCATATTTCAGGCTATTGTTCTTATTGCTGTATAACCTGAAATCCTGGCAAACGACTTCTATCCTGCTTCCCCAAGGTGAACGGGTGATATTCTCTGCAGCCTGTTGTGCGGCTTTTCCGTCTATTTCAAGAGCAATAACGGAAGCGGAACAGCGTTGGGCCAGCATAAGTGCCACCAATCCGGTACCGGTACCAATATCAAGAATACGTGCCGAGGACTCTACCGGGGTCCAAGCTCCGAGCAGGACACCGTCTGTGCCTACTTTCATGGCACATTTATCGTGCCAGACAGTAAACTGTTTAAACTGAAAAAAAGGTTGGCTCATTTAGCTAAGAAATAATTAAGTTCGCCAAAAATAGGTAAATATTGTGATATGACATTCCGTCCACATTATTATTTGGCATTGTTTTTGTGTTTTTATCGAATAGATGTTTTATTCTTAATGAAGAATCGATTAACTTTGCGAACGTTTTATGTTCGCTGATATGACATAAACTAATTTATACGAAATGAAGAAAGAAAGATATTTAAGAGAGATGGATGACCAGAATGATAACGCATTTTCATTAATTGCCGATTTTGACGGAAACGAAGATCAAGTGTTTGACATAAAGGTTGGTGAAACTCTTCCGGTACTCCCCCTCCGTAATATGGTATTGTTCCCCGGAGTATTTATGCCTGTTTCTGTTGGCAGAAAATCATCTTTGAGATTGGTGAGGGAAGCCGATAAGAAAAAATCCTATATTGCAGTAGTTTGCCAGAAAATGGCGGAAACGGACGAGCCGGCATTTGAGGACTTGCACCCGATCGGAACCATAGGTAAGATTGTGCGTGTACTCGAAATGCCCGACCAGACAACAACAGTCATTATCCAGGGAATGAAACGCCTGGAGCTGAAGAATATCACGGAGACACATCCGTACCTGAAGGGTGAAGTGAACATTGTTGAAGAAGAAATCCCTTCAAAAGATGATAAGGAGTTTCAGGCATTGGTGGAAACCTGCAAGGATTTGACAATACGATATATTAAATCATCGGACACTTTACATCAGGAATCAGCGTTTGCCATCAAAAACCTGACGAACCACATGTTCTTGGTGGACTTTATCTGTACGAACCTTCCGTTGAAGAAGGACGAGAAAATCGAACTGTTGCGCATTGATTCGTTGCGTGAACGTACCTATCGGTTGCTTGAAATCCTGAATCGTGAAGTGCAGTTGGCCGAAATAAAGGCATCTATCCAGATGCGTGCCCGTGAGGATATTGACCAACAGCAACGTGAGTATTTCCTGCAGCAGCAGATTAAAACGATTCAGGACGAACTGGGTGGCGGCGGCCAGGAACAGGAAATAGAAGAGATGCGCCAAAAGGCAGAACACATGAAGTGGAGTACCGAAGTGCGGGAAACTTTCCTGAAAGAGCTTGCCAAGCTGGAACGTACCCATCCTCAATCGCCGGATTACAGTGTGCAGTTGAATTATCTGCAGACAATGCTCAATCTGCCGTGGGGAGTTTATACTACCGACAATTTAAACCTAAAGAATGCCGAGAAAACGCTGAATAAGGATCATTACGGTCTGGAGAAAGTAAAGGAACGCATTCTGGAACATTTAGCCGTACTTAAATTGAAGGGTGACATGAAGTCTCCTATTATCTGTTTATACGGCCCTCCGGGAGTTGGTAAGACTTCACTGGGAAAATCGATTGCCGCAGCCTTGAAGCGGAAATATATCCGTATGTCATTGGGAGGTGTGCACGATGAAGCGGAAATTCGCGGACACCGTAAAACTTATATCGGTGCAATGCCGGGACGTATTATCAAAAACCTGATTAAAGCGGGTTCTTCGAATCCGGTATTTATTCTGGATGAAATAGATAAAGTGAGTGCCGACCGTCAGGGAGATCCTTCATCGGCTTTGCTTGAAGTGCTTGATCCGGAACAAAATACGGCTTTCCATGATAATTTCCTGGATGTGGATTACGACTTGTCCAAAGTGATGTTTATTGCTACGGCAAACAACTTGAATACCATTCCCGGACCATTGCTCGATCGAATGGAACTGATTGAAGTGAGTGGTTATATCACGGAAGAAAAAGTGGAAATAGCACGAAAGCATTTAGTGCCGAAGGAGCTGGAAGCAAACGGAATGAAGAAGACCGACATTAAAATTCCAAAAGATACGCTGGAAGCTATTATCGAATCGTACACACGTGAAAGCGGTGTGCGTGAGTTGGAAAAGAAAATCGGTAAGATTCTTCGTAAATCGGCCCGCCAATATGCAACAGATGGTTTCTTCTTAAAAACAGAAATCAAACCGACTGATTTATATGACTTCCTGGGTGCTCCGGAATATACTCGTGATAAATATCAAGGCAATGATTATGCCGGTGTGGTCACAGGATTGGCATGGACAGCCGTTGGAGGTGAAATCTTATTTGTTGAGACCAGTCTGAGCCGCGGCAAGGGCGGACGTCTCACATTAACCGGAAATTTGGGTGAAGTGATGAAAGAGTCTGCTATGCTGGCACTTGAGTATATCAAAGCACATGCTTCACTCTTAAATCTGGATGAAGAGATCTTTGATAACTGGAACATCCATGTCCATGTCCCCGAAGGAGCTATTCCGAAAGACGGTCCGTCGGCGGGTATCACAATGGCTACTTCGTTGGCTTCTGCTTTGACACAACGTAAGGTGAAGGCTAATCTGGCTATGACCGGGGAAATCACGTTACGTGGCAAGGTACTTCCGGTAGGTGGTATTAAGGAGAAGATTCTGGCAGCTAAGCGTGCCGGCATCAAAGAAATTATTATGAGTGCCGAGAACAAAAAGAATATTGACGAAATACAGGATATATATCTGAAAGGACTGACTTTCCATTATGTGAATGATATAAAAGAGGTCTTTGCCATTGCATTGACTCAAGAGAAGGTTGCCGATGCCATTGATTTATCCGTAAAGAAAGCCAACCAGGAATGACATTCGAATTACAATATACAGACGCAAAAAGTAATGCCCGTGCCGGTCTGATTACAACAGACCACGGGCAAATACAAACCCCTATATTTATGCCGGTAGGTACAATCGGCAGTGTGAAAGGAGTACATCAGACTGAATTGAAAGAGGATATTCAGGCACAGATTATTCTGGGAAATACATATCATCTTTATTTGCGGCCGGGACTGGATGTACTCGAAAGAGCCGGTGGATTGCATAAGTTCAATGGATTCGACCGTCCGATGTTGACCGATAGTGGTGGTTTTCAGGTGTTTTCTTTGTCCGGTATCCGTAAATTGCGTGAAGAAGGGGCCGAGTTCCGTTCGCATATTGATGGCAGCAAGCATATCTTTACTCCTGAAAAGGTTATGGATATCGAACGTATCATAGGTGCCGACATCATGATGGCATTTGACGAATGCCCACCGGGGGATTCGGATTATGCATATGCCAAAAAGTCATTGGGATTGACACACCGCTGGCTCGACAGATGCATTCAACGATTCAATGAGACGGAACCTAAATATGGTTATAGCCAGTCTCTTTTTCCTATCGTGCAAGGATGTGTATACCCCGACCTGCGTAAACAATCTGCAGAATACATAGCTTCGAAAGATGCAGACGGTAATGCCATTGGCGGGCTTGCCGTAGGCGAACCGGTAGATAAGATGTACGAGATGATTGAGTTGGTGAACGAGATACTTCCCAAGGACAAACCACGTTATCTGATGGGAGTCGGCACACCGGTTAATATTCTTGAGGGTATTGAACGTGGAGTAGATATGTTCGACTGTGTGATGCCTACCCGTAACGGACGAAACGGAATGTTGTTTACGAAAGACGGTATCATGAACATGCGTAATAAAAAATGGGAAGCAGACTTCTCTCCTATTGAAGCTGACGGTGCTTCGTATGTAGACACATTGTACAGCAAAGCATACTTGCGCCATTTATTCCATGCGCAGGAGTTGCTGGCCATGCAGATTGCGTCTATCCACAATCTGGCGTTTTATTTGTGGCTGGTAGGAGAAGCACGCAAGCACATTATCGCAGGAGACTTTTCAACCTGGAAACCTATGATGGTGAAAAGAGTGTCAACAAGACTATAAATTTATGAGAAGCAATCGGTTTATTAAACGCCTGGACTTATATATCATCAAGAAATTCTTGGGGACGTATGTATTTGCTATTGCATTGATTATCTCCATTGCAGTAGTATTCGACTTCAACGAGAAGATGGATAAGTTTATGGAACGGAGTGCGCCGTGGTCGGCAATCATCTTCGATTACTACATGAACTTTATTCCTTATTTTGCGAATCTGTTCAGTCCGTTGTTTGTATTTATTGCTGTCATATTCTTCACCTCTAAACTGGCTGAAAACTCCGAGATTATTGCAATGTTTTCTACCGGTATGAGTTTTAAACGGATGTTGCGTCCTTACATGATATCGGCCGGTATCATTGCGATTTCTACCTTTATATTAGGATCGTATGTGATTCCAAGAGGCAGTGTGACTCGTCTGGACTTTGAAGATAAATACGTGAAAAAGAAAAAGACCACTTATGTACACAATATACAGTTGGAGATAGACACAGGCGTGATTGCTTATATTGATAACTATCAGGATTACAATAAGACAGGAAACCGTTTTTCGCTGGATAAATTCGTAGATAAGAAACTGGTATCCCATTTGACTGCCCGTAGCATTACTTATGATACTACTGCGGTTAATAAATGGACCATTAAGGATTATATGATTCGTAATCTCGACGGATTAAAGGAAACTATTGTTCGTGGAGATAAGATGGATTCCATTATACCGATGGAACCTGCCGATTTCATGATTATGCGTAATCAACAGGAAATGTTGACCAGCCCTCAGCTTAGTGCATATATAGATAAGCAGAAACAAAGGGGTATTGCCAATATCAAAGAGTTTGAAATAGAGTATCATAAACGAATCGCCATGTCATTTGCATCATTCATCCTGACTGTGATCGGAGTATCTCTTTCTTCAAGAAAAACAAAAGGGGGAATGGGATTACATTTGGGAATAGGACTTGGACTGAGCTTTTCATATATCCTGTTCCAGACCGTGGCATCTACTTTTGCGGTAAATGGAAATATGCCTCCGATGATCGCTATGTGGATTCCTAATTTACTGTATGCGCTGATTGCATTTTACCTATATAGAAAGGCTCCCAAATAATGGATTGCATTTGAATTCAAAGGGTCTAAAAATAAGAATTTCCGCCTGCTCCTGTGAAATCCACAAGTGCGGGCGGAATTTTTTGTTGTATTCATTTCCTCTTTTGTCTCGTTCCCGGGATCGAAATCCTGTTGGGAACCCCCACTCTCTTCTTACGCTTTAAAATCAACCTTTGATTTTGTTTGCATAAGCAGAAAGTTCTGCAGCAGAGATGTTTTTGGCTATAATCACACCATTTCCATCCAATAAATAGTTAGTGAAACCCCGGTTTAAACGGTATTTCTTAAACAAGCCGGAGCTTTCGCCTTTAGTTTCCGCGAAACAGGTGGGCGTAACTATTTGGTCCTTACGAATGGTTTCCTGAAATACCGACTGGTATTCGTCAAATGAAACGGAAACCATTTCCACATCTTGAGAAGTTGATCGAAGCGCATTGCTCAAACTTGCGTTTTGCATCCGGGACTGTGCATCGTAACTTGCCCAAAAACTAAGCAGCACATATTTGCCTTTTAAGTCGGTCAAATCAAAATTGTGCTGTACATCTGACGTAGATTCGATTGTGAAATCAGGGGCTACGTCACCCACATTCAAACCTCCGGTGGGTTTGTCTTTTTCTACGAAAGAAGTCAAGGAACTAATTAGTAATACAACAAAAATCCATTTTACATGCCTCATGTAATTCGGTTTTAGTTAATACTATCCGGGACTGTCCTCTAAAACAGTGGTCTCTCCCCGAAACATCGTCTTTTTAGGCACAACAGAGAGGAATCTGTTGATTGTCAAGGCCTTTAATTCAGAAACCGGGTGCAAAGGTAAGTAAATATTATTCCAACTTCCAAATAAACAAGTAATTTTCTCTCTTTTTAAGTGCAGTTTTTTATGTTATTTAGCATAAATACTGGGAATTTTCCCCTACTTTTGCAGGATACTTAATGAACATTCAGCTATGCAACCATCAAAAACAGAATTAATTCTGATTCGTATTACCGGTGAAGATCGTCCGGGACTTACAGCCTCCGTAACAGAGATATTGGCAAAATACGATGCCACTATCCTGGATATTGGTCAGGCAGATATTCATAACACCCTTTCACTGGGCATTCTCTGTATGACTGAGGAACAACTCTCGGGATTTATGATGAAAGAGTTGCTTTTTAAGGCATCTTCCTTGGGAGTAACCATTCGTTTCTATCCGATTACCGAAGAAGAGTATGAAAGCTGGGTGAATATGCAAGGTAAGAACCGCTATATCCTTACATTGCTGGGACGTAAACTTACGGCTCGCCAGATTGCGGCGGTTACCCGTATTTTAGCTGAGCAGGACATGAATATTGATGCCATCAAACGTCTGACCGGACGTATTCCATTGGATGAGCGTAAAATGCATACCCGAGCCTGTATTGAATTCTCGGTTCGCGGTACTCCCCGGGATAAAGAAGCTATGCAGGGACAGTTGATGAAATTGGCCAGTGAACTTGAAATGGACTTCTCTTTCCAGTTGGATAATATGTATCGCCGTATGCGCCGCCTGATCTGTTTCGATATGGACTCTACATTAATAGAAACCGAAGTAATTGACGAACTTGCTATACGTGCCGGTGTAGGTGCTGAAGTAAAAGCAATTACGGAACGTGCCATGAGGGGAGAAATTGACTTTACGGAAAGTTTTCGTGAGCGGGTTGCACTGCTGAAAGGACTGGACGAATCTGTAATGCAGGAAATTGCCGAGAGTCTGCCAATAACTGAAGGGGTGGATCGCTTGATGTATGTTCTGAAGAAGTATGGTTATAAGATTGCTATCCTTTCGGGAGGTTTCACCTACTTTGGACAGTATTTGCAGAAGAAATACGGTGTTGATTATGTATATGCCAATGAACTTGAGATTGTAGACGGCAAGCTGACGGGGCGTTATTTGGGAGATGTGGTAGATGGAAAGCGTAAAGCGGAACTGCTGCGATTGATCGCTCAGGTAGAAAAAGTAGATATCGCTCAAACCATTGCTGTTGGGGATGGAGCTAATGATCTTCCTATGTTGGGAGTTGCCGGTCTTGGCATTGCCTTTCATGCAAAACCCAAAGTTGTGGCCAATGCCAAACAATCTATTAATACGATTGGGCTTGATGGCGTACTTTACTTCCTGGGATTTAAGGACTCTTATTTGAATATGTAAGAGTGGAAAGAATAAAAGAACCCGAAAAATTTGTACTACGTAGTGAATTTTCTATCTTTGCGAGCAAATAAAATAAACGATGAAGTTTTCCGAATTACAATTAAATGACAATGTACTTGAAGCACTCGACGCTATGCGTTTTGAGGAATGTACTCCTATACAAGAACAAGCGATCCCAGTAATACTCGAAGGTAGAGACTTAATCGCTGTAGCGCAGACAGGAACCGGTAAGACGGCTGCCTTTTTGTTGCCTATATTGAATAAATTGTCGGAAGGTGGACATCCGGAAGATGCCATCAACTGTGTGATTATGTCACCTACCCGTGAACTGGCCCAACAAATAGATCAACAAATGGAGGGCTTCTCTTATTTTATGCCTGTTTCAAGTGTGGCTGTTTACGGAGGAAATGACGGAATACTTTTTGAGCAGCAGAAAAAAGGCTTGATGCTTGGTGCCGATGTGGTTATAGCTACACCGGGACGCCTGATTGCACATCTGAGTCTGGGATACGTTGATTTATCCCGGGTTTCTTATTTTATTCTTGATGAAGCAGACCGTATGCTTGATATGGGGTTCTACGAGGATATTATGCAGATCGTAAAATATTTGCCAAAAGAACGCCAGACGATTATGTTTTCCGCTACCATGCCAGCTAAGATTCAGCAATTGGCCAATACTATCCTGAATAACCCTGCTGAAGTCAAACTGGCCGTATCGAAACCTGCTGAAAAAATTGTTCAGGCTGCTTATGTCTGTTACGAAAATCAGAAATTGGGTATTGTAAGAAGCTTGTTTGCGGAAGAGGTGCCCGAAAGAGTTATCATTTTTGCATCTTCAAAGATAAAAGTAAAAGAAGTGGCAAAGGCGCTGAAAATGATGAAGTTGAATGTTGGAGAAATGCATTCTGATCTTGAGCAGGTACAGCGTGAATTTATTATGCATGAATTCAAATCGGGACGTATCAATATTTTGGTCGCTACAGACATTGTATCCAGAGGGATAGATATTGATGATATCCGGTTGGTGATTAATTTCGATGTTCCACATGACAGTGAAGATTATGTTCACCGCATCGGACGTACTGCACGTGCGAACAATGATGGAGTTGCCCTCACGTTTGTGAATGAGAAAGAACAAACTAATTTTAAGAATATCGAGAATTTCCTCGAAAAAGAAATTTATAAGATACCGGTACCGGCTGAATTGGGGGAAGCTCCTCAATATAATCCTCGTTCGTATACTAACGCAGGAAGAGGAGGAAGAAACTTCCGGAACGGAAATAGAAAAAATAATAACGGTGGACGTTCTACGGCACCCAGATCGGGCAGAAGATAAGCGTAAAGCTTTTCTGCCCTTTTTCTCTTAATACTCTTTTTACTATTTGTAATTCTTCGGTCAGGTCGGTTTATTTATATTTTGCAGCCGTTATATTTAGTTTTCCATCGAAACTGATGGTAAGATTCACAAGATTGCATACCGGACTTTCCGGAATACAGACGAGTGCTTGATAATGATAGCCTTTGCGGTCAATTCCTGTAAAATTCATATCAGATAGAATGGCCTGTTGCAGAAAATCTGTTGGAATTACATCTACAAACATTTGCTTGGTAATGTCCTTGGCATATAAACTTTTTTTGCCTTCATACACACATATATGCATTACATTGTCATAGTAAATATTGTCCATACTGATACCATCTTCCGAATAAGTTGTTTTCACTACTTTCATTTGTGAGGGGTTGATGTATACATAGGCTCTGTAGCGGACGCCATCGAACATTACCACACTGTCCTTCTTAGTGACTTCTGTATAGGTCGGAATAATTTCGACCGACTTAAAGGAGAATGCCAATGTATCATTAGGATCTTCCGACTTATGGAGCTTGATAATATTATCAGCCAGAGAATGGAACCAAAAAGAATATTCACTCTGCTTGTCAATTTGATAGTGGGTTACGTCTTTGCCATAGGTATAGAGCGTATCTTTTAGGATTTTGAAATAAACCGGAGCACTTTGAGCATCGGAATAATAAATCGTATCTCCTATTATGCGCATCAAGGGAGTTTCAGTTTCATCATCAAGCCAAATGCCTTGGAGAATCTCTTTGGCCTTGGGGTCTTCATTTTCTTCAGAGGGCTGTTGTCCTTTGCCATTATTGCATGCTACGAATAAGACCGTCAGTAACAATGTTGCAATGTACTTTATCATCTGTTTAATTTTGTGCAAAATTACTCATTTATATCGATAAAGATATAAAAAAGAGCTGAAAAGTAAGTCGGGGGTTACAAAAAAACTCTTAACTTTTCAGCTCTGTTATCAGGTTTGTGAGGATGCGGTGGTATAAGGTATTATTTGCCGATACAATGGTAAATAAAACCCTGTTCTTCCATTTCTTTTTTATCATAAATGTTACGTCCGTCCATGACTACCTGTTGTGACATTGTTTTTTTCACAACGGCCCACGAAGGCAGACGAAATTCTTTCCATTCGGTTACCAGCATCAAAGCATCGGCATCTAAAACCGCATCATACATGTCGCGTGCATAATATATGGTTTCGCCGATTCGTCTTTTACATTCATTTGCTGCTGCGGGATCATAGGCGCGTACTTTGCAGCCGGCTTTCAACAGTTTGTCAATTAGGACCAATGCAGGTGCTTCGCGCATGTCATCTGTTTCCGGTTTGAATGCCAATCCCCACAATGCAACTGTTTTACCTTCCAGATTTCCATTATATTGTTTTACCAGTTTGTCGAATAACAGGCTTTTCTGATTTTCGTTCACTTCTTCTACTGCCTGCAACACACGCATCTGATATCCATTCTGTTCTGCTGTCTTTATCAAAGCTTTTACGTCTTTGGGGAAACATGACCCACCATAACCAATGCCTGGATAAAGGAACTTACGTCCGATACGGGTATCCGAACCGATACCGCTACGCACCATATTTACATCAGCTCCTACTAACTCACACAGATTAGCGATGTCGTTCATGAAACTGATACGAGTAGCCAACATTGAGTTTGCGGCATATTTGGTCATTTCGGCAGAGGGAATATCCATGAATATCACGCGGAAATTATTTAGCATGAATGGCTTATATAGCTTAGTCATTAATTTTTCTGCACGTTCCGATTCCACACCGATTACAACACGGTCAGGACTCATAAAGTCATTGACTGCATTACCCTCTTTCAGAAACTCAGGATTGGAAGCTACATCAAATTCTATTTTGGCACCCCGTTTGTCTAATTCTTCCTGAATGGCATTACGAACTTTGCATGCTGTACCTACAGGTACGGTACTTTTGGTGACTACAAGTTTGTATTTCTTCATGTTTTGTCCAATGGTACGTGCCACAGCGAGTACATAACTCAAATCAGCACTTCCATCTTCATCAGGTGGGGTTCCGACAGCAGAGAACACTACTTCTACATCATCCAGGCAACTTTCCAGTGAAGTCGTAAATTTTAGTCGACCGGCTTTGGTATTGCGGATGACCATTTCTTCCAATCCATTTTCATAAATGGGGATAATCCCCTTTTTAAGCGCCTCTATTTTTTCGCTGTTGGTGTCAACACAAGTAACATCCACGCCAATTTCCGCAAAACAGGTTCCTGTGACCAAACCTACGTATCCGGTTCCGACAATTGCAATTTTCATGTTCTTTTATTTATTGAGGGTTTCTATTCAAAATATTCTGCTTCCCGAAAGGCTCCTGCCTGCTTGTCTTTCTCTGACATGACAAGTTGAGAATCGGCAATAGGCCAGTCGATAGCCAATGCCGGATCATTGTATAGGATAGAAGCCTCAGATTGGGGGGCATATATATTATCTACCTTATAAGTAAAGATAGCTATTTCGCTTTTCACTAAAAATCCATGGGCAAACCCACGGGGAATAAAAAGCTGGCGTTTATTTTCGTCGCTTAACAATACGCTGATATGCTTTCCAAATGTAGGTGATGACTTTCTTAAATCGACAGCCACATCCAGCACTTCACCTTTGATGACACGCACTAGTTTGGCTTGGCTATAGGCTCCTTTTTGATAATGGAGTCCGCGTAACGTGCCGAATGAAGATTGAGATTCATTATCTTGTATAAAATTTATCTGTCCGATAGTAGCATCAAATTCCTGTTGCTTGAATGCTTCCATGAAATATCCGCGCGGATCGAAAAAAATCTTCGGTTCAATGATCCACACACCATCTATTTCTGTTTGTATATAATTCATTCGTTTCTGATGATATTATTAAGTAGCGCAAAAGTAGGCATTTTTTCTAATATGACAGTTATAGATGGCTAAGAAAGGAAGCCAGCGTTTAGCATTTGTTAATAATAAAATGTGCGGTTTTATGGCATATCTTGAATTAATCAGTTAATTTTGCACACATGATTGAATTGGCACAGCATATTGAAGTATTATTATTAGAGAATGATTGTGTGATCGTTCCCGGTTTTGGTGGATTTATAGCTCACTACGCTCCTGCTATGAGAGTGGCTGAAGAGAATTTATTCCTCCCGCCTACCCGTACTATTGGTTTCAATCCTCAATTGACGTTGAATGATGGTGTCTTAGTACAATCTTATATGGCTGTGTACGATACTAACTTCTCGGATGCTACGAAAATGGTAGAAAAAGAGGTGGCAGAACTTATCTCCGCTCTGCATGAGGATGGAAAAACTGATCTTCCTAATATTGGAGAAATCCGCTATACCATTCATAATACTTACGAGTTTGTTCCTTACGACAATAAAATTACCACTCCTTACCTCTATGGGCTCGACTCGTTTGAGATGAAGGAGCTGTCGGCTTTGCGACGTCCGGAGAAAGAACAAATTCTTCCGACTGTTCTTAAGAAAAAGACAAGTTATGAATTCAGAGCGAACTGGGCCTTTTTGAGAAATGCCGTAGCTATGATTGCAGCGGTTGCATTGTTTTTCTTTATGTCAACACCGGTAGAGAATACATATATTGAAAAAGGAAATTATGCCCGGCTACTTCCAACTGATTTGTTTGAAAAGATAGAGAAACAATCGGTGGCAATGACTCCGGTTATGCTAAAATCAGTTGATGCCATCCCACAAACCAAACCGGCAACTGCGAAGAAAAAGTCGTCCACTGTTCGTAAAGCATCTGTAGTAAAGCCGGTTGCGGTAAAAGAAGTGAAAGTTAACCAACCGGAAAAGACAATGAAAGCAACCGAAACCAAGGTTGTGGAAAAAACTTTTCCATATCATATAATTATTGCCAGCGTAGCTAATACGAAAGATGCGGAGGCGATGGCAGGTGAACTTAAAGCCAAGGGATATACAGGTGCCAAAGTATTGACGGGTGACGGTAAGATTCGCGTGAGTATTATGTCATGTGCCGATCGTGAAGATGCCAACCGTCAATTGTTGAAATTAAGAGAGAACGAGGCTTATAAGAACGCCTGGATGTTAGCTAAATAAATATTTTATAATGAAAAGAATTCTTTGTCCTAAATGTGAGAACTATCTTTCTTTTGATGAAACTAAATATAGCGAAGGCCAGTCATTGGTTTTTGTATGTGAACACTGTGGTAAGCAATTCAGTATTCGTCTGGGGAAGAGTAAGATGAAGGCTCCTCGTAAGGAAGAGAAATTGGATGAAGATGTATATAAAGAAGAGTTTGGCTGTATCGTTGTCATTGAAAATGTCTTCGGTTTCAAGCAAGTGTTACCTCTGCAAGAAGGTGATAATATCATTGGCCGCCGTTGTGTAGGTACAGATATTAATACTCCGATTGAAACCGGTGATATGAGTATGGACAGACGCCACTGCATTATTAATGTGAAGCGTAACAGACAAGGAGAATTGGTTTATACTCTTCGTGATGCCCCAAGCCTGACCGGAACTTTCTTGATGAACGAGATCTTGGGGGATAAAGACCGTATTCGCATTGATGACGGAGCCATTATTACTATTGGAGCCACTACTCTTATCCTTCGTGCTGCAAAAAAAGAAGAAATTTGACCTCCTATTAGAAGGTATAAGCAGTAGTATGCGGTGCACACCAAACATTTGGGATATCCGTATTTTAAGAAGTTAACATCTTAAGAATACGATATTAACATCCTATATGTAGGAAGTTAACTTCTTGGAAATAGGAAGTTAACTTCATTGGAGGTAGGAAGTTAACATCCTGTAACCTTCATTCTGATAAAACGTTTTTCCTTTCTTATTTTAAGACCAAAATCCTATAAATATCCGGTTTATTTTTGTATCTCTAAGTAATTTTTTTAATTTTGTGTTCGATAACGATTGATGAAATCAAAATATAAATAGAAGGTATTTTGCTTATAATCAATAGTGTAATCTTGGTTATATCTTGGGTAATTATTCTATACAATAAAAGCACAAAAGAATGAAAAATTTTATGGATAAAAATTTCCTGCTTCAAACCGAAACGGCTCAGGAATTATATCATAATCATGCGGCTAAGATGCCCATTATTGATTATCATTGTCATTTAAATCCCCAAATGGTAGCGGATGACTATCGGTTTAAGTCCTTAACTGAAATATGGCTAGGCGGTGATCATTATAAATGGCGTGCCATGCGTTCCAATGGTGTGGATGAATGCTTTTGTACCGGTAAAGAAACATCAGATTGGGAGAAATTTGAGAAATGGGCAGAAACGGTCCCATATACTTTCCGTAATCCACTGTACCACTGGACACATTTGGAACTGAAAACTGCATTTGGTATTGATAAAGTACTAAATCCGAAAACAGCACGTGAAATTTATGATGAATGTAATGAGAAACTTTCTTCTCAGGAATATTCTGCCCGCGGAATGATGCGGCGTTATCATGTGGAAACCGTATGTACAACGGATGATCCTATCGATTCATTGGAATATCATATTAGAACTCGCGAAAGTGGATTTGAAATCAAGATGCTCCCCACATGGCGTCCGGATAAAGTTATGGCTGTAGAAGTTCCTTCAGATTTTCGCACCTATATAGAAAAACTGTCAGAAATAAGTGAGATTACTATTTCTGACTATAATGATATGATCTTAGCTTTACGTAAACGTCACGACTATTTTGCAGAGCAAGGGTGTAAGCTGTCTGATCACGGGATCGAAGAATTTTATGCTGAGGACTATACGGAAGGTGAGATTAAAACTATTTTCAATAAAATATACGGCGGTTCGGAACTGACAAAAGAAGAAGTTTTGAAGTTTAAATCGGCAATGTTAATTGTGCTCGGTGAAATGGACTGGGAAAAAGGATGGACACAACAATTTCATTACGGTGCTATTCGGAACAATAACAGCCGAATGTTCAAGCAGTTGGGGCCTGATACGGGATTTGATTCAATAGGTGAGTTTGCTACGGCTAAAGCCATGAGTAAATTCCTGGATCGGCTGAATTCAAAAGGTAAGTTGACTAAAACAATTCTGTATAATCTGAATCCTTGTGCAAACGAAGTAATTGCCACCATGATAGGTAATTTTCAAGATGGGAGTATACCTGGTAAGATTCAGTTCGGGTCGGGATGGTGGTTCCTTGATCAGAAGGATGGAATGGAAAGGCAATTAAATGCTCTTTCTCTTCTTGGATTATTGAGCCGTTTTGTGGGAATGTTGACGGATTCTCGTTCGTTCCTCTCCTATCCTCGTCATGAATATTTTCGTCGTACTTTATGTAATTTATTGGGGTGTGATGTGGAAAACGGTGAGATACCTTTGTCGGAAATGGAGCGTGTCTGTCAGATGGTTGAAGATATAAGTTATTTTAATGCCAAAAACTTTTTTCATTTTTAATTAGTGTCATCTTATCTGTTACAATAAACTGAGTCGGGAATTCGCTTTGCAAGCCTTTTTCCGGCTTTTATTTTAGATGTGTGGGTGTCGCATTGGCAGAAAATCTTATCTTTGCGTCCTATTATCAATTTAAAAAAAGAAAAACATAAATGAACAATTCCCCTCAGCCTGCTGCCAAAGGGTTCACAAGAGCCTTTTATGTCAGCAACACAGTCGAACTGTTTGAACGCATGGCTTACTATGCTGTGTTTATCGTTCTCACTATTTACTTATCTACTATTTTAGGTTTTAATGATTTCGAAGCAAGTATGATTTCCGGTCTTTTTTCCGGTGGATTATACTTGCTTCCTATTTTTACCGGAGCATATGCCGATAAGATTGGTTTTCGTAAATCAATGCTTGCTGCCTTTTCGTTATTAACTGCCGGATACTTTGGTTTAGGAGTATTGCCTACATTGCTTGAAAGTACCGGGTTGGTGAGCTATGGGGCAAGTACCCATTTTAGTGGATTGACAGATAGCGTTTTCCGTTGGTTGATAGTGCCGGTTTTATTTATAATCATGATAGGCGGCTCATTTATTAAGTCTGTTATTTCGGCTTCTGTTGCCAAGGAAACAACCGAGGCTACCCGTGCACGTGGATATTCTATTTTCTACATGATGGTTAACATCGGTGCTTTTACCGGAAAAACAGTTATCGATCCTCTCCGAAATATGATTGGTGATCAGGCATATATTTACATAAACTATTTCTCCGGATTTATGACTCTCATTGCTTTGTTGGCTGTTTTCTTTTTGTATAAATCAACTCACACCGTAGGAGAAGGAAAAAGTATGCGTGAGATCGGACAAGGTTTCTTGCGTATTGTCACCAATTGGCGTTTATTGATTCTAATACTTATTATCACGGGATTTTGGATGGTGCAGCACCAACTTTATGCTACGATGCCAAAGTATGTAATTCGTATGGCAGGTGAAACAGCCAAACCGGGATGGATTGCTAATGTAAATCCTTTTGTTGTAGTATGTTGTGTTAGTTTTGTAACTCGTTGGATGGCAAAACGAAGTGCCATTACCTCAATGAATATTGGTATGTTTCTGATTCCGGTCTCTGCTCTATTGATGGCATGCGGCAATCTTTTGGATAATGAAGTTGTTTCTGGAATGAGCAACATTACATTGATGATGATTGCCGGTATTGTAGTTCAAGGTTTGGCAGAATGTTTTATATCTCCCCGTTATCTGGAATATTTTTCTCTCCAGGCTCCCAAAGGTGAGGAAGGTATGTATTTAGGGTTTAGTCATCTTCATTCTTTTTTATCTTCCATTTTCGGATTTGGTCTTGCCGGCGTTCTGCTGACCAAGTATTGTCCGGATCCAACTTTGTTTGAATCCAGAGAGGCCTGGGAAGTTGCCAGTGTGAATGCACATTACATCTGGTATTACTTTGCGGCAATCGGTTTGGTTGCAGCAATTGCTTTGCTTATTTTTGCAAAAATCACTGATTTCATCGATAAAAAGAAGAAAACTAACGTCTGATTGTTTCCTTTTTTATGTATATTTGCCGACAATTTGCCATAAAAGTTGCCGGCAATTTGCATTAAAAAGAAGAGAATAATGAAGATTAGATTTATAAGCCTGGCCAGTGGCAGTAGTGGAAACTGCTATTATCTAGGTACCGAAAAATACGGCATACTCATTGATGCGGGTATTGGAATTCGTACCATTAAAAAATCACTGAAGGACATAAATGTGACTATGGACTCAATACGTGCAGTATTTATTACTCACGATCATGCCGATCATATTAAAGCTGTAGGACATTTAGGTGAGAAATTGAATATTCCGGTATATACTACGGCACGTGTACATGCAGGAATCAATAAAAGCTATTGTATGACAGAAAAGTTGCATGGCTCTGTACGCTATTTGGAGAAAGAAGAGCCGATGCTATTGGAAGATTTTCGTATCGAGTCTTTTGAAGTTCCGCATGATGGAACAGATAATGTAGGTTATTGTATAGAAATTGACGGAAAGGTTTTTTCATTCCTTACCGACTTGGGAGAGATTACTCCAACCGCTGCCCGATATATTTGCAAAGCCCACTATCTGATCATTGAGGCTAATTATGATGAAGAAATGCTTCGTATGGGACCTTATCCGACATATCTGAAAGAGCGTATCTCAAGTAAAACAGGTCATATGAGCAATATAGATACCGCCAACTTTCTTGCGGAAAACATAATGGAGCATCTTCGTTATATTTGGCTTTGCCATCTGAGTAAAGATAATAATCATCCGGAGTTAGCATATAAGACAGTTGAGTGGAAATTGAAGAGTAAAGGTATTATTGTCGGGAAAGATGTGCAACTACTTGCTTTAAAGAGAAATACGCCTTCGGAGCTCTATGAGTTTGAATAAATGTGAGAAAAAAAGAGTAAAAAACAGGTCTGTTTATTTGGTAGTATAAAATAAAAGCCATACTTTTGCAACCGCAAACGAGAAACAAGCACTCTTAGCTCAGCTGGTAGAGCAATTGACTCTTAATCAATGGGTCCAGGGTTCGAGTCCCTGAGGGTGTACAAAAGGAGATTATAAATAATCTCCTTTTTGTTTTTGGTGGCATTTTGAAATATTGTTTTATCTTTGCCACCGCAAAAATTAATTTGATGAAAACAACTTATCAGTTTAACATACTCGTCAATCATTTGGAGCTGGCTTAGCTACAGTTCCATCCCATTTTAGATATACCTTAGGTTTTCAGGGAGGTATCCTATTCTTTTTTTTCTGTATAGATGCAACAGGGAAATAATTTCATTCTTTATCAAACTTATTATGAATAATTGGAAGAAAAAGTTTATCATTATATGGACAGGGCAACTATTCTCTATACTAAGTAGTTCTATTGCTCAGTTTTCTATTGTTTTGTGGATTAGTCTTAAAACGGGATCTGCGGAGGTATTGTCATTTGCAACTATCGCTGCTTTATTACCACAAGCTTTATTAGGCCCTTTTGCCGGCGTCTTTGTCGATCGTTGGAATCGTAAATGGACTATGATTGGTGCTGACAGTTTTGTCGCTCTCTGTTCCGGAGTGATCGCTTTACTGTTCTATTTGGATATAATCGAATTATGGCATATATATCTTTTACTTATGTTGCGTTCGGTTGGCGGTGCATTTCATACGCCTGCCATGAAATCCTCTGTACCATTGTTGGCACCGGAAAAAGAACTTATGCGCATTGCGGGTATCAATCAAGCTATCCAGTCGATTTGTAACATTGGTGGTCCGGCTCTTGGAGCCATATTGCTTCTTGCGTTTGACATGAGTCTTGTCATGCTTCTAGATGTATTGGGAGCTATAATAGCTTGTACAGCTTTACTTTTTGTGTATATTCCCAATCCTAAACAAGAAAATACCTCAGCTAAAAATGTACTTTATGATATGCGAGATGGATTTAATGTAATTATGCGTAATAAAGGAGTCAGTTGGGTAATGGTAACTGAAGTTCTGGTTACATTTTTTGTTATGCCAATGGTGGCATTGATGCCGTTGATGACTTTGAAAAATTTCTCGGGAACAGCATATCAAGTAAGTTTGATAGAAACTCTTTTCGGTGCTGGCATGTTGGCCGGTGGTGCCTTATTGGGTGTATGGAATCCAAAGATACGTAAAACCTTGCTGATTGCTATTTCCTATTTTTTGCTTGGTGCGGCATTGGCATTTTGTGGAATACTTCCGGCTGATGGTTTTGTACTTTTTGCAGCATTAACAGTGGCACAAGGTATAGTTGTCCCATTTTTTTCCGGGCCTTTTACTTCATTACTGCAAACTCAGTTTAAACCGGCATATTTAGGACGTGTGTTTTCTCTTTTTGACAGCGTGAGCTTATTGCCTTCTATCATTGGGTTGTTCATTACCGGATTTATTGCTGATAGTTTAGGAATAGCCAATATTTTTATCTGTTGTGGGATAGCAATTGTATTTACCTCAATTTTGATGATGTGCATTCCGGCTGTCAGAGATATGGAAAAGCAAAGTAAATAGATATGGGATTGGTTATCCTCTGATCATTTATTTGATAAAAAGCTGATCACCGTTCGTGCTTCTTTACTTATCATCGGTAAAGAATCGCAAATGGTGATCCAGCCTCTCTATAGGATTACAATAGGAAATATGATCAGACGATGGAAGCAATAGCCAATTAAAAAATGAATTGAAATCGTCCTTGAAAAACACTAAAGTTTTTACGGCTGATCTCTTTTATACTGGCTCCGGGCATCAGATAGCTATAGTTTAATTTTATACCTATATATTTATTAATATAATAGTTGAGTCCGATGGAGATATCTTTTTGTTCTCCTCCCCAAATGGCGGCATCCTCATCGTTGAGTGTCAAATAGTTAAATCGTGAACAAACCTCCAGACTTTTTCCTTCCGGACGACCGGCACATGCAACAGATTCATCGTACAGATAAGTTTCTCCGGATAAAAGCCAAGAGCACTGAAGGTAGGCTCCTTGTGCCACATAGTTCTTAAAAGCATTGTCTCGTTCCACATGAGTACGTATATATTCACTTTGCAGGCAGAAACGGTGATAATAAACCAGTAATTCTGTGCCAAATTTTATCTGATACGCTGCATGATCAATAGTAGCCATTGCAATATTTCGGTTATCAATCGTACTCACACCAGGAGATTTATAGATAAATATGTTTTTATCTTCCTCATTTAAGGATTCGTTAGGGGTACGGTAATTGGCCGCAAAACCTATATGAATAAGCTTCTTGCTATCTAAAACCGGACGATATACTACCCTGCCATCCAAAGCATATCCATGTGACGCTTTTTTTAGGTTGTTGACTTCATTATCCATGAATGCCCCTCCTGACATATAATGACGTTTGTTTCGGTAACTATAAGTGATTCCCATTCGCCTGCCGTTTGTTAATGCAAGAACAGCTCCTGGAGATTGATTAAAGCGAATGTCGAAAGTGCTGCACATCATTTCTAAACTAAACGGTTCGTAGAATTGTCCGACTTGTATAGAGTGGTTCTTGTATGTGTACTTTGCAAAAGCATCTTTTATTGTCGCTTTATTGCCGGTATAGCCTATTTCAAGTTTCATATCCCAATTTTGATATGCGACTTTTGCACCTATCCGAAGATCATTGAATTCAACTCCATTACCAAAATTATTATCATTTTTGAGATAAACACCGCCATCCAGAAGCATGCGTCCTGTCACTTTACATTGTAGTTTATCCGGATTAGACTGTGCTGAAGATATCAAAGCGTAAGATATACCTAATAGATAAAATAAGGTGTGTTTTAAATATAAATTCATTCGTTATTAGATTTTTAGTTTTGCTGTTTATTTCGACTACAAAAATACATCAAAAGAAATATAGATGAAATGAATATTATAAATTATTGATATAATGGTATGCCCAACCGCTTGAAATATTATAATATTAATGTAATAAAATTGATGTGGAGAATTATCAGCATAGTGGATCTTATAAAATATTATATCCATATCTGTTGGATTATAATAGTTTACGTGAATTATTCGATAGAGAGTATTATAAAGCCTATCTAAAAAACTCCTTAGGATATTTTTCTTTATTCAAAGTATAATTTGTTTTTTACTAAATATTAATCTGAAATTTTTTTCTTTGCTATACATCATTGTGAATGAGATCATTTGTTTTGTGTGATTATTTGTAACTTGATACTTAAAAACAACAGTTTATTCTTAATACGGAATAAAAGACATTATTCCGTATTAAAAAAGTCTCTTAAATATTTGCCATTTAAAAATAAAGGTTTACCTTTGCACCCGAAATCAAGAACGCTTGATGGCAATGCACTCTTAGCTCAGCTGGTAGAGCAATTGACTCTTAATCAATGGGTCCAGGGTTCGAGTCCCTGAGGGTGTACAAGTTAAAAAGGAAAAGCTCTGAAAATCATTTTTTAGAGCTTTTCCTTTTTAATTATTTCAGGATATAATGTAAAATCTGAGGAGAATTTCTCTTTTCTGATAATACAAAAATCCAAATGAGTTCAATTAAATGCCCTATACAAGTACGTCCATTTGCTATCTAGAAGTTGTTTTATTTCTTCTTATATATCACTTCTCTAAGTCCAGCCATAAAGGAGTACACATACCAGTTCGCTAAATGGGAGTATCGTCTGATTGACAGGTGTAAAACCGAACAGAGGAGCAATAGAACGAATGAGGCAAAAATTGATTTTATACGTTTGTCATTGTTCTTATGAAATGTTAGCATTCTTGCGCTGACATCAGTTTCTTTTTAATGATAATACCCTTCAGATTGAAAACTTATATGTAAAATTGATGAGGATATTGAGTTTTATGTATTTGACAGTAAATAGATGGATAATTATAGCAAAAAGACTGGAAAAAAATGGTTTTAATTTTGTTTTTAACTCCAAAACTTACTATCTTTAGGAAATTGATTATTATTGGGGGCAATTAATAAGTCCTGGCCCACAGGCGAATGATATGAGAATACAATTTGAAATTAAAGAAAAATTACCTGATATTATCGGGGAAATTCTGAATTCCGAAAAATGGATGACCCTTATTAAGGAAGATATTTCGGGTAGGAAATTGGTTGTAATCCGTGATCAGGCATTCGATTCGGAGGCAACTGTGGAGATTTACTCTCGCGAAGTGACTATTAAGACAGCATGGTCCAGATACACTTATCGGCTGTTTGTTTTAGGAGACTGTGTATGGTGTGAGTATAATGGTGCTTATCGTGGATTATTAGAGCAAAAACTGTTGCCATCTATCACCCCTAAAGAGAGTCTGTTGGATTCGGAAGTTCTGGACAGCTCATTGTATGGGCATGAAAAGAAGAAACTTCGGGAATATGCTGAAGATAATCTTAAACTGAAGAAATTCAGACGTGAGAATTTTAATGAAAATCGTACGGGGGTAGCTCCTTTTGATCATCCAAAGAAAGTATATGATGAATTCATTAAGGAAGACTACATTGCTCCTTCCTCGAAGGAGAATAATAAATAGAAATAATGAAAGGAGGACATACGATTGTATAGATCCTCCTTTATTTTTTATAGATTCTACTCTATATCTTCCATTTCGGGTGCATCATGTATACTTTTTACGATAAATGTCCATATAATGAACAAAAAGAATAGATAGAAAAATAGATAGTCCATAGTTACTTTTTTTATATTGTTGATATAACAGATCAGATATTAAAAAGATGCTCACATTATATTTTTTTTGCAATACCGATAAAAAATGCATTGCCTTTTTGAAGCAATGCATTTTCTTTGAAGTCAATATTTAATAAAACAGTTATTAATCATCGGAATAGCCATACTCTTTGAGAATATTTCTGCCTATTTCTTCAAGACAACTTTTCAAGAACTTCCATATTTCTTTCATGATTATATTCGCTAATGTTTATTGATATAACAAAAGTGATAATTTATGGGTCGAATATTATTCTTGTTTTTTTCAGATTTTATCGTTATTTGATTTGTATCAAGTAAACAATACAAAACTGCCAGTTGTTTATATTATAAAATCTAAAAATATAAACTTATGATTTACAAATTTTTATTTCCTCTAAAACCAGACAGTGCCGGAGCATCTCTATTCTTGTTGATTCTAAGAATTTCGTTTGGCCTGTTGTTGATGAATCATGGTATACAAAAGTGGAGCAATTTTCAGGAACTTTCCACATCCTTTCCTGATCCATTAGGGCTGGGTTCTCCCCTCTCTTTAGGATTGGCTGTTTTTGCAGAGTTAGCATGTTCAATGGCCTTTATTATAGGCTTCTTATATAGATTGGCTATGATTCCGATGATTTTTACTATGGTAATTGCATTCTTTGTTATTCATGCCAATGATGTTTTTGCAATGAAAGAGCTGGCGTTAGTATATCTGATTATTTTTGTTTTGATGTATATTAGTGGTCCCGGGAAATATTCAGTTGATTATGTGATAGGACGACAACTCAAAAACAAACGAAAATTGTAAATGGAAAAGTAACCTAAATTTGTTCTCTTTGACTAAAAAGATTATATTTGCAGCATATAACTGGATCATTTTTATATAAATGATCTATAATATTAACGTAATAACAAATAATAAATTTAGTATGAAAAAGAACAGATTGACTTTGGTTGCTGCCATTTTTCTCAGTGGTACTATCCTATTTAGTTCATGTGTAGGATCATTCGGACTGTTTAATCGTATTTCTTCCTGGAACCAGTCTATTGGTACGAAATTTGTAAATGAACTTGTTTTTCTTGCTTTAAATATCGTTCCGGTATATGGCGTTGCTTATCTGGCAGACGCTTTGGTTATCAATTCTATTGAGTTCTGGAGTGGCACCAACCCGATGGCTAATGTAGGTGATGTTAAGAAAGTGAAAGGTGAGAATGGTGATTATTTAGTAAAGACTCTTGAAAATGGCTATTCTATTACTAAAGAAGGTGAAGATTCAGCTATGGAGTTGATTTATAATAAAGAAGCAAATACTTGGAATGTTGTTGCCGATGGAGTTAGCACAGAGCTATTGAAAATGAACAATGACGGTACTGCTGAAATGAACTTACCGAATGGAGATAAAATGAATGTAACTCTTGATGCACAAGGTATGATGGCTGCACGTCAGGCTACAATGGGCGGACTGCTCTTTGCTGCACGTTAATTATTGAAATAAATAAAATATAAAGATGAAACTTAAACTCTGAGAGTAAGTTTCATCTTTTTTGTATCTATCTCCCTGTAATGTATAACTAGAATGGATAGCCTACTGCAAAATGGAATGCGAAATCGCGGCTGAATCTAGGATGAATAATAGGATAGCGCTCTTTTGCTTTTTTATATTTAGGATTTATAGCTTTCATCCCCCCATCAAAGCGAAGTACAAAAAAGTCTAAGTCAAGTCTGAGCCCTAATCCATAAGCAACGGCAATCTGCTTATAAAACTTATCAAATTCAAAAACACCACCCGGCTGATTTTCATATTCGCGAATAGTCCATATATTTCCTGCATCGATAAATGCTGCTCCACGAAACTTCCAGAATAGACGAGTACGGTATTCGATACTTGCATCCAGTTTAATATCTCCGGATTGATTCATGAAATTCCCATCTCCGGCAAAGGAACCCGGTCCTAAATTGCGTACGGACCATCCTCTAACACTGTTTGCTCCTCCTGAAAAATATCTTTTTTCAAAAGGAACTACTTTGGCATTTCCATAAGGAACAGCGATTCCTATTCCGGCATGAAATGCAAGAGAATTACGATGGTCAATAATAATATTTTTGGCAAAATCAAAATCTCCTTTTAAATATTGTGCATATGGTATACCTAAAATAGCATATTCGCCATCTTTATTTTTTCTCATATTAATCATTTTCGAAATTCCGTAAAGAATATTACCTGCTGATTCGAAGCCTGCCCGTATAGAATAAGAATTAGTTGTAATTGTATTATTGACAAGAGCTCCACCCGCACTATTATAGCTATAATTGTATCCCATACGTACAATCAAACGATTTTCATAATTATATTTGAGAATATAATTATCTTTATCATTAATATAATCTTCCTGGAATTGAGACGAAATCCAAGGCAGATAGAGATAACTGATATCCAACAAATCGATGCGATGCTGTATTTTCTGTTTTTGCATCCATTTATAGCTCCAAGAAGCCGAGGCAATGGTACGTGAGAACTCCGGACGTAATTGATAATTATATTGCAAGCCGAATTCTGTAGTTGCTTTTATTCGTCGTTTAAAGTCAGACGTGAGAAAAGGAAACAAGAAATTGGGGAAATTAATGCTTGTTTCGACTCCGTATTCAGTATAGTTATGGTTCTTATAACCCGGTTGTAATCCCGAAATAGCCTCGTATGCTCCACGAAACTTTACCATGAAGGTTTCCGAGCCGCGGAATAAATTTCTATGTTGAAAAGAAACAGATGCGGCAGCTCCCAAATCTCCTGCAGAATTAGTGCCTTCCAGTTCAAAAGAGATAGATTTATGCTTGCTTTTAGTTAGCATGACATAACAATTCAATTGGGTGCTATCACCATTTTGAGTTTCGAAAAAACGAATATTAGTATATTTGAGCGCCGATAGTCGCCCAAAGTAAGTATAAGTCTTCTGTACATTACGTTCGTCATATAAATCTCCGGATGCAAATCTCAGGTTATCCACTAACACTTTGGGACGTAAATATAGCTTGTCTTTATAGTAGATCGGAAATCCGTTATAATGCAAGGAATCGTTGATCTCAATGCTACTCAAAGCTGACGATTGCAGAACATCATAATCGGTAATGAAATTGATTTTGTTAATCTTATACTGAAAATGCTCTTTAGGAGTATCTCCGACATAAGTTTTATAAGGTAATAAGTGTAAAGTGAGATCCACCTGATGGGTATTGCGGGCAGTGTCAGCTGTATAAGTAATGTAATCCTTATTAAATTTATAATAACCGTTACATAATAGATAGTCTGTAATGCGCTGTCGTTCCGCATCGAGTACATTTACATCGAAAAGCATTCCTTCTCTTAACATTGATTGGGTAGAATCATTCCGAAGATATTCTGCTATTTTCTTATCAGAAATATCATATTTCAGTGTACGTACAATATAAGGTTTGCCTGAAGTGATTTCATAAAATAATTTTAGCTTTTTCTTTTTCGTTTTTGTAGTTCTTTTTACGCTAGCTCCCATATATCCTAAATTTTGCACTGCTTTAGCAATTTCTTCTTGCGAGCGTATAGCGTCGGATTCATTGTATATTACCGGAGCATCTCCTATTTTACGCAGGAATCGATTGAACCATTTTGTAGAATCCCGTCCGGACCAATTATATACATATAGCTGGGTTTTGATGGTACTGAACCATTTAGAATTAGGATTCTGGCGAACATAAAGTCGCATGTCAGAAGGTTTTATTTCTTTGTTGTCAGTATATATTTTTACCTCATCCAATAGATAAGAGCCATCCGGTACAAACTTAGTGGCAGAGCACGAAGCCAGTGACAAAGCAAGATAAAGAAGAATCGTGTAAAGAATCCCTTTCTTCATATACGGTTTTTAATAGATTATGCCAAACAAGATACAAATATAAACCATATTTTTCGTTTTGGGAAATAAAAATGCCGGAAGAGCTGAAAAGCATCTTCCGGCATTTTTATAGATGATTATATCATTTAAGTGTAAAACGGACTGGAAGTGTAAACCGTGAATTCACTTCCTGACCATTTTTTTGTTTTCCCGGAGTCCAGTCAGGCATTAAATTTATGATCCGTATGGCCTCTGCGTCAAGTGATGGAGATACACTTTTCACAACTTTCGGATCAATAATTTTACCATTTTTGGTAACAACAAACTGTATTACAACCTGACCTTCCTGCTTACTTTCAATAGCTTGTGCCGGATAAGTAATATTCTTGTAGAGAAACTCGAGACACGCTTTCATTCCTCCCGGAAATTCGGGAGCTGTGTTCACTATATCATATACCTGGTCTCCCAAGATAGATACACTATCCGGTACAGCTTCTTCTTTTGAAGTGACAGTGTCTTTCACTTCGGTAGTGCCCTGATCATTACTTGTTGTTTTGCTTCCACAATTGCTAAATAATAACAGCATGGCTACTGCCGACAAAAATATCAGGAATTTACTTTTCATAATTCTTTGAGTTCTTTTTTCGTTCAACATTTCAATTAGTTTTTAAAGGTAATACTTGAGTGAATATTTAAATTTGCTGCAGCCGTTCAATATATTCCAAGGATTCTGATATATACCTATTGTTTAAAGTTTCTCTATATTTAATAGAGGAGGAACTTTTTCTAAAAAAAGTAAATTATAATTCTTTTCTTTTATTATATTTTACATATTCATAGAAGGATTCTCTACTTTGTATATCAATATAATATCCTATAACAAATCTACTAAAATTAAGTAGATTATACGATTTTATCAATATAAATATTGTTAATGGGAATGAAATTAATCCATAAAAGGAATGTAAATATGATAGCTAATTAAGAATATCTTTATAGCTTTGCCATAAAATGAGATTTAGATGAGCATATTAAGTAAAAATAGAATAAAATATATTCGTTCGCTGGAATTAAAGAAAATCAGGAAAGAGGAAAAAGTTTTTTTAGCAGAAGGTCCGAAGCTTGTTGGTGATGTATTAGGATATTTCCCTTGTAAACTATTGATAGCAACATCTGATTGGCTTGAGGAACATCCTGCAGTTCAAGCAGCAGAAGTCATTGAAGTAACTTCAGAAGAGCTTTCCCGTACCAGTCTGTTGAAGACACCACAACAGGTATTAGCATTGTTTGAACAACCTGAATATGAAATCGATATGGAAGCTATCCGTAATTCTTTGTGTTTGGCTTTGGACGATATACAAGATCCTGGAAATCTTGGTACGATCATTCGTCTTGCCGATTGGTTCGGAATTGAGCACATTTTTTGTTCGCCCAACACAGTTGATGTGTTCAATCCCAAGACAATACAAGCCACTATGGGAGGAATTGCCAGAGTAAAAGTGTATTATACAGCTTTACCGGACTTGATGCATTCGTTAGGGAATGTACCTGTATATGGTACTCTTTTAGATGGAGAAAATATGTATGAACAACCTTTGTCGAAGAATGGAATTATAATAATGGGCAACGAAGGAAATGGTATCAGCCCTGAGATAGAGAAGCTGGTAAACCGTAAGTTATATATCCCCAACTATCCTGCAGAACGAGAGACTTCAGAATCACTAAATGTTGCTATTGCTACTGCAATTGTCTGTGCAGAGTTTCGGCGACAGGCTGCATTGTAACAAAATTGAAAGGATATAATAAATAAGCCCGCCATTTCATATCTATGGTAACTTTCGGAATATAAATACTTTGTTTTTCTATATTAGTAAAGTTAAACAAAGTATTTATATCTGATTCTTCTTGTGGAGTCAGTAGTATGACACCCGGAAACCATTCTACAGACTCTATTTCTTCGCTGAAAGGAAAGATATGACAAATATATCCTCCTTCTATTTCTATCGCATATTGCTTTAGAAATCCACTTCCCGGAACAAATAAATAATGTGCAGCAAAACGCTTCATATTCTCTTTTAATTATTCTGACGACGTAATGGCCTCCTTGGATTGGCCCTTTGTTGTCTTTCCAATTGCTGTTTCTCTTTTTCTATCTGCATCTCTTTTTCACGTTGTTCCGGTTTAATAGGCCGGACATCATTATTAGGACGATTCAGATCGTTCGGATTCGTACGTTGATGGGGTGATGATGCTTGAATAGTGTCTTTGGGAGTTTTCTTCTGAATAGAATCGTCATTACTTTTTTCTTTTATTGAATCAGTTTTTAGAGAATCTCTACCTATCTGTGTTATTGAATCATTTGCATGATAACGGGTCAATGAAATATCACTGACCAGAAGTGTTATTGATTCCTCAGATAGCGGACAAAAGATAAATCCTTTTATCTCCTTGATATTCATTGTATCCGATTGGAGACGAATATTTTGAATGCCAGATTTAAAAATGTGCTTCACACAACTATGGGTCACTGTGTCGTTTTCATAAACAATCTGCATAGCCATTATTGGAGCCATTGTTGAATCAGGAATTTCACTCAGGAAGTTATATTGCATTTTCCAAAGCAACACATCGCGTTTTTTGAAGTTCGTATCAGAAGGTAGAGTGAACGTAAATTTATTGTTTAATGGAGCCTCTGTTAATTGAGCAATTCGCTGCCATGCCCAAACATCGATGCTGTCACCCGGAGCAGACATCTTAGGTTTATTGTCACGTAATGCAATCAGATGGTTGATGGCATTTTGCTGCGCTTTCAGTCTTTTGTTCACTTTCTCATAGATTTCCGATAATATTTTTGTATTTCGGGTATACCATACCATTGATGAGTCGAAAACTTCTTCTGTTGTACCATACTTTTTGAATACTGCTTCGACGTACAATGCCTTTTTATAGTTCTCACCACCGGGCATGTTCTCTCCCATCGCTTTGGCAATGTGATAATCGTATAATAAATTTTCCATCTCCGATTCTGATATAACGCTGTCCGGCCTTTTCACCTTACAAGCAGATACAATCAGTACCAAAAGACAAATACAACATAATTGAAATCGGAAAAACTTTTTCATTACCTGTTTTTTACTTTTTAGTCACAGAATGATGATATGAATCATTCAGGTATTTGCTGTAGAATAGTAATAAGGCAATAATTCCGCAACTAATGGCGGCATCTGCAAAATTAAAGATCGGACTGAAGAAAATAAAATGTTCTCCTCCGACAAAAGGCATCCATGTCGGCCAGTTGGTGTCAATGATCGGGAAATAGAACATATCGACAACTTTACCATAGAACCAAGTAGAATAACCGCCGCCATCAGGCATGAAACTGGCTATTTGTGAATGTGTACTTTCGTTGAAGATGACTCCATAGAATACACTGTCGATGATATTACCCAATGCACCGGTTAGAATTAATGATACACAGATAATATATCCGGTCTTTAATCCTCTTTTTACGATTTTGTATAGATACCATCCTATTAATCCTACTGCAACGATTCGGAATGTAGTTAAAAAGAGTTTCCCAAAAAGCTCCATTCCAAACGCCATACCATTATTTTCAGTGAAATAGATATAAAACCAGTCCGTAATGCGAATACTTTCATGCCAATACATATGAGTTTTGATCCAAATCTTTATGACCTGATCAATAATCAAGACAGAAAAAATGACGAGTATAGCGATTTGTCCTTTCGTGAGTAGTTTTTTCATCTTTGTTAAGCTATCAGTTATACAAGTTACGAGCTACCAATGACAATCAAAAAGAGGAACACAATATAGTTGTGTGAAACCCTTGTTTCTTGTAACAGGTAGCTCGTAGCCTACTATTTATTTCTTTCCACTGTTCTTTGCTTCGATGCTCAGTGTAGCATGAGGCACAGCACGCAGACGCTCTGCAGGAATTAACTTTCCAGTTTCGCGGCAGATGCCATACGTCTTATTCTCGATACGTACCAAAGCAGCTTGCAAGCCTTGAATAAACTTCAACTGGCGTTGTGCCAAACGTGTGGTTTCTTCTTTTGACAACGTATTCGCTCCTTCTTCCAAAACCTTATATGTAGGAGACGTGTCATCTGTATCGTTTCCGTCCAGTCCCATTAGACTTAGTTTTAACTGTTCATAGTCACGTTGTGCTAATTCCAGTTTTTCATTAATGATGGCGCGGAATTCTTCCAGTTCCGCATCCGAATATCTTGTCTTTTCTGCCATAACTTTTACTGTTTATAGATTATTAGTATTAGAATTATTCTTTCACTACATTCACAAACAAAGAGAAGTCGTCGAAATTCAATTCTGTTCCGTCTTTTACTTCATCTGCTAAAGTAAGGGATGTACCCAAAACTTGGTTACAAATATAACTATTATATTCATTTACCGCATCATCAGTCTGCGGATTTTTAGATAATGTTAATTTTATTTTGTCTGTAATCTCGAAACCGCTTGATTTACGGATATTTTGAATGCGATTTACCAATTCACGAGCAATTCCTTCACGACGGAGTTCGTCTGTCACGGTAACCTCAAGTGCAACAGTCAGTTTCCCTTCATTGGCAACCAACCATCCCGGAATATCTTCACTGAAGATTTCCACATCCGCCGATTCTATCACAGCTTCTGCTCCGCCCAAATCAAAGGTGTACTTACCATTCTTTTCAAGTTCTGCAATAGCTTCTTGTGACATTTCTGCTACAGCAGCTGCTACAGCTTTCATTTGTTTTCCAAATTTTGGTCCTAGTTTTTTGAAGTCACACTTCACTTTTTTCACCAGAACACCTGCCGCACCATCCACAAACTTGATCTCTTTTACGTTCACTTCGCTCATGATTAATGCTTTCACGGCTTCGATATGCGCTTTTTGAACTTCATCTACCACGGGAATCATAATACACTGCAATGGCTGGCGAACCTTAATGTTTACTTTACGGCGTAATGCCAGCACCATGGAAGTAACATCTTGTGCCATTTGCATTTGTGCTTCCAGTTCTTTATCAACCATTTTCTCATTGTATTCCGGGAATTTGGAAAGATGGACAGACACAACGTTATCACGACCTGTTACTCCGATCAAATCACTGTACAAGCGGTCTGCATAGAATGGAGCGATAGGTGCCATCAGTTTGGCTACAGTCTCCAAACATGTATACAGAGTCTGATATGCAGAGAGCTTATCTTGAGTGAATCCACCACCCCAGAAACGTTTACGGTTCAGGCGAACATACCAGTTAGACAGATTATCATTTACAAAATCTGAAATTAAACGTCCGGCTTTAGTCGGTTCATATTCATTGTAGCAAGTATCTACCTCTTTTACTAATGTATTCAAGACGGATAGAATCCATCGATCAATTTCCGGACGCTCATTCATCGGAAGATCGGCTTCTTTGTATTCAAAACCGTCTACATTGGCATACAGGGCAAAGAAAGAATAAGTATTGTATAACGTTCCGAAGAATTTACGACGTACCTCTTCAATGCCATCAACATCAAACTTCAGGTTGTCCCATGGAGAAGAGTTAGTGATCATATACCAGCGTAACGGATCAGAGCCATATTGTTCAATAGTAGAGAATGGGTCAACAGCATTACCTAAACGTTTAGACATCTTGTTGCCATTTTTATCTAATACTAATCCATTGGAAATAACAGCCTTATAAGAGACGCTATCGAATACCATTGTTGCAATGGCATGTAAAGTAAAGAACCATCCGCGAGTCTGGTCTACTCCTTCCGCTATAAAATCGGCCGGGTATACCTGATGACTATCCAACAATTCTTTATTTTCAAATGGATAATGAATCTGGGCATACGGCATTGCGCCCGAATCAAACCATACGTCGATCAAGTCTGCTTCACGTTTCATCGGCTTCCCGTCCTTTGAGACAAGGATAATATCGTCTACATAAGGGCGATGAAGATCTATCTTATTATAATTCTCTTCATTATATTCACCCGGTACGAAACCTTTATCTTTATAAGGATTCGACTGCATATATCCTGCAGCGACTGATTTTTCTATTTCATTATATAGCTCTTCAACCGACTCGATACATTTTTCGTCACTGTTATCTTCTGTTCGCCAAATCGGTAATGGAGTACCCCAATAACGAGAACGGCTTAAGTTCCAGTCATTCAGGTTTTCCAGCCATTTTCCAAAACGACCGGTTCCGGTAGACTCCGGTTTCCAGTTAATAGTCTTATTCAATTCTATCATTCGTTCTTTGCAAGCTGTAGAACGAATAAACCAGCTGTCCAGCGGATAATATAGTACCGGTTTATCTGTACGCCAGCAATGGGGATAATTATGCACATGCTTCTCTATTTTGAAAGCTTGATTATTAACCTTCATCATCATACAGATACTTACATCCAATGACTCATCCTGATCGGACAGATTTGGATCATATGCATTCTTCACAAAGCGGCCAGCATACTCTTTATATAAATCTACGTTAACGCGCTGTTTTATAAAGTCTTCATCCAATTCATCTAAAGTATAGAATTTACCGGTCAAATCTACCATCGGACGAAGTTCTCCCTTTTTATTAACCAACTGTAGCGGAGGTATGCCGGCAGCTTTTGCTACTTGGGCGTCATCGGCACCAAATGTAGGTGCAATATGTACGATACCTGTACCGTCTTCCGTCGTTACATAATCGCCCAAAATTACTCTGAAAGCACCTTCGCCCGGATTTACCCACGGAATTAATTGCTCGTATTCCATGCCTACTAAATCAGGACCTTTATATTCAGCTATCACTTTGAAAGGAACCAACTTATCACCTGCCTTATAATCTTCCAGCTTCAGTTCGGCTGCTTTCGGATTAAAATGTGCATTCAATAACGCCTTTGCCAATACCACCGTGATGGGTTGTCCTGTATATGCGTTATATGATTGAACTGCTACATAATCAATTTTAGGGCCGACACAGAGTGCGGTATTTGAAGGTAATGTCCATGGAGTAGTGGTCCATGCCAGGAAATAAGGAGTGCCCCATTGTGCCATTTCCGGTTTGGGGTTCTTCATTTTGAATTGTGCCACTACTGTTGTATCTTTCACGTCCCGATAACATCCCGGTTGATTCAGTTCGTGTGAACTTAATCCGGTTCCTGCTGCCGGAGAATAGGGTTGGATGGTGTATCCTTTATACAGTAATCCTTTTTTATACAATTGTTTTAGCAACCACCACAAGGTTTCGATGTAACGATTATCATATGTAATGTATGGATGCTTCATATCCACCCAATAGCCCATTTTGTGAGTCAGGTCTTCCCATTCCTTTGTAAACTTCATCACATCCTGACGACAGTGAGCATTGTATTCGGCTACTGAAATTGTTTTTCCAATATCCTCTTTTGTGATTCCCAAAGACTTTTCAACCCCCAACTCAACAGGAAGTCCGTGTGTGTCCCAACCGGCTTTACGTTTCACCTGATAGCCCTTCATCGTTTTGTAACGACAGAAAATATCTTTGATAGAACGAGCCATTACGTGGTGAATACCCGGCATACCGTTAGCTGATGGAGGTCCTTCAAAAAATACAAACGAAGGACAGCCTTCACGTTCTGTCATACTCTTGGCGAAAACTTGGTTTTCGTCCCATTTTTTCAACACGTCCTTATTCACCTTCGAAAGGTCGAACTGCGAATATTCGGCAAATTTCTTGCTCATGGCTATATTTACAATTTTACTATATTACAATTTAAGATTGGGATACCCTCCCTATTTTAAGGGTGCAAATGTACAAAAACATTCGTTTTCATACAAGAAAAGGCTTTTTAATTTCAGTATGATAGAAAAGGCTATCTTGTGAAAAGAGTGTAAAAAGTAGTAAGGGGGGTGAAACAAAAAACTACATGTCTTGTTTATCAGTGAAATTTTAAAACCTATATGTTATGAATTACGGTATAAGTGTATTGTTCAGAGCAATTCCCTTGGCAATGGCTCTGTTTTGTTTTGGCTACGGGGCGTTTATCAGTGCATATGGCGATGACTCTAACCGACTAGTAGCAGGTCCGGTAGTTTTTTCATTAGGTATGATTTGCATTGCATTATTTGCAACAGCCGCTACTATTATCCGGCAAATCATACATACTTACGGGCGAGGTTCTTTATATGCATTGCCTATTATCGGTTATCTGGCTGCTGTTGTCACAATTATTGGCGGAATTTGCATGTTTACCCGATCTACCTCTGCCTCCTCTTTCGTAGCTGGACATGTAGTTGCCGGAGTGGGACTGATAACTACTTGTGTAGCAACCGCAGCAACATCTTCTACCCGTTTTTCATTGATTCCTGCCAATTCAAAAATGATTGGTAACGGTATTCCTGAAGGAGCGTTTACCAAGGGCCAAGAGCGTATATTAAAAACAATAGCTATCACTATATCGTTGATTGCCTGGATCTGGGCTTTCGTTTTATTAGCCAAGAGTGATGTACATCCTGCTTATTTCGTAGCAGGGCATGTGATGGTAGGTTTAGCTTGCATTTGCACAAGCCTGATTGCTTTGGTTGCTACTATTGCCCGTCAAATCAGAAATGTGTATACGGATAGAGAACGTAAAAGATGGCCAAAACTCGTATTGTTGATGGGAACCGTTTCGCTTCTTTGGGGACTGTTTGTTATTTTTTCCGATTCAAGCACCACTAACGGAGTAATCGGATACATCATGATTGGGCTTGGGCTGGTTTGTTACAGCATTTCAAGTAAAGTAATTCTGCTGGCGAAAATTTGGGGAAGAGAATTTGCTTTGGCCAACCGCATCCCTTTGATTCCGGTATTGACGGCGTTGGCCTGTTTGTTTCTGGCTTCTTTCGTTTTTGAATTGGGTACGACGCATGATGATTATTTTATCCCTGCACGCGTATTAGCCGGTTTGGGTGCCATTTGCTTCACTCTCTTTTCAATTGTCAGTATTCTTGAGAGTGGAACATCTTCAAAATAAATATAAGGATATCAAAACTCACCGCAGAGGACACGGAGTAACACAGAATCGATTTCAAATTGTTGATTATTAATAAAAAAAGGTTCTGTGATACTCCTTGTTACTCCGTGGTGAAAAGAGTTTTGATACCCTCTTATTCATAAAATTTGTTGAGTGAGATATAATATTCTAATCGGGAATTGGGTAATGTGAATGACATGTAATTGCCAAAATATACAGTTGGGCAGCCGGTTTCACCAAGAACTTTTCCTGCATGAGATTTTTTAATGGCAGATGCAAATGTCGAGGCTCCGGAATAAGTGGATTCATTTACCAATACTGTAACTGATCCTTTATAAATGTCTGCTTTGTCCCGGTTTCCCTCTACGAAAGAATCCCGAATAGCAAATAAAGAACCGTCAGGTAAATTTTTGATCTCTTCATAGGTTTCCGGATGTTTTTGCTCATTGTACCGTTTTGAGTACGAACTGATTTTTAAATCAGTTTTGATATATAATGTATAAGCATCATGCGATAAGTATGACAGAAGCATGTCAACTCCAGCACTTGACCCTCCTTTGTTATTCCTGACATCTATAACCAAATTGGGTACATGTTCTCTGTTAATCACCGAAAAGACTGAGTCACAAAATTGTTTTAGTTGTGGTAATTGATATAAGTTCATTATTTGCAGAGTAGCAGTCTGTTTATCCAGACTTAGAGTATAAACAAATTGTGGCAGACTTTTGCCAAGTCGTGCTTTTAAAACAGGGAAGGCATCTGCTTGACTGATACCATCCAATGATTCTTTCCATATCTTTTTTCCTCTTTTAATTGTAAAATCATATTTTTCACCCCAATTATATTTATACCATAGCAAAGTAGAAAGATAACTGGTCAATTGATTTTCCTTAATAGCGTTTCCTTTTTCAGCTCCCAGTAAGAGATACAATTGGCTTAATATGGTTTGACTATTTATATTATTCATACATATTATTTCATCATTTTCCTGTATTGAACAGGATATTAGAGGAAAATCAACCAATATCTTATTCTCTACTATTTTTAAGCGTAAAGGCAGAGTCAGCCCTCCATTATTCAAATAGTCAATTCTGTCTTGAGTAGCAGGAATTGTGAAATTAGTATGACCATCTTTAACAGATGCAACAAATGGAGAGACTATAAAGTAAAAATCAGAAAGGTTTCGTTCTTTATTCAACGAACTATATATTGAATCATGTTTCTTTTCAAATTCTTTTTGTGTTTGATACACAAATAAGTCCGGATGTACCTGATGTAGTAAGCTATATAAGGTGTCAAAATCTTCCTTTTGCTGGCGGGAGGTTAGTATCTGAGCATTTATTGGGATACTGAGATTACATAAAATAATTGTCATCAGAATTAAAGATGGAGTTTTCATGTTTTGCCGTTTTAAAATTAGACATTGGTGATTAAAGCTATTTAGTGAATGCTAATATAGATAATCTTTTTGGAAAACTACTTTATTCTAAGTACTAGTTTATATTTTATATTCCAGTCATCCCCAGCCGATATTATGAATAGTAGTGTGCCTTTCTAATTTAAATCTACTTCAAAATTGTATTTAATACAAATTAATAGCCCTTTTATACGTTTATTGGCATATTTTTACTTACTTTGCACCATATAAAGGCACAACTATGCACAAAAAACTATTAGTGACTGCATATTTTGTAATAGCAGCATTGTTGCAAACTCTGGCAGGCAATTTCCCCTTATCTTTTTTTGCATTCCCTCTGAATGTGATTGTAGCAGTTATATGGATTTATTCGTTATGGCGTCTCTATAAAGAAGGGAATAAGTTGCCATTAACCCGTTTTCTGTTATCTTCCCGAACAAGTGTTCTATCGATCCTATTATTAATAGGTGGCAGTCTGGTTATCGGCTTGTTTCCTCAGTTATCGGAAGCAGAAGCAGATTCCATTCCAGGGGTTTTAGCTTCGTTGGGATGCTATAATTTCATGATTTCCTGGATATTCATTGCCATTCTTTTCCTTTTATTGAGTAATTTGGCAATGGTGATTATTCATGCTTTTTATCATTGTGTGCCGGCAAAGAAGCGTTTTATCCTGAACCATTTGGGATTATGGCTCGCTTTATTTGCCGGATTTTTCGGTAGCAGTGATGTTCAGACTTTACGCATCCCGCTTTATGCCGGACAACCGGGACGCGAAGCTTATAGTATGGATGGGAAAGCCTATTATCTGGATTATGAACTGGAACTCTATTCTTTCAATACAGAATATTATCCGAACGGGATGCCTTCGCGTTTTGCTGCAGATGTGCGTATTGGAAACCGGAGAACTACACTTGAAGTAAATCATCCCCACAGTTACCGTTTGGGAGAAGACATTTACCTGACCGGATATGATACACACAACATGGGAAATACCCAGTATTGTATCCTTCAAATAGTTCGTCAACCTTGGAAATATGTTATGGTAGTTGGCATTTTGATGATATTGACAGGAGCTGTTTTGTTATTTATTAATGGTCCTAAAAAGCTGAAACATGATAACCTGGGATAACTTCTATTTGTTCGCAGTCGCTTCAATCTGTCTTTGGTTGACAGGAGCTATATTTGCACTTCGTTCGTCAGTACGAAGTAGAATGGCTGTTGTGCTCACTATAGCAGGCATCACCTGCTTGGGGATATTCATTGCCGGGCTGTGGATATCTCTGCAACGTCCCCCACTCCGCACTATGGGCGAGACCCGTTTATGGTACTCTTTCTTTATGGGTATTGCCGGGTTATTGACTTATATTCGTTGGAAATATCGATGGATACTTTCTTTCTCCACCTTATTGTCCACTGTCTTTGTAATAATCAATCTACTGAAACCGGAGATACATGACCAGTCGCTTATGCCGGCTTTGCAAAGTATTTGGTTTATTCCCCATGTCACCGTCTATATGTTCTCCTATTCCGTATTGGGATGTGCTTTCATCATAGCCCTCTGCGGTCTTGTCCATCACAAAGAAGAGTACCTGGTGACAGCAGACAATCTGGTCTATTCCGGAGTGGCGTTTTTGTCAATCGGAATGCTTCTCGGGTCTTTGTGGGCTAAGGAGGCATGGGGTAATTATTGGAGTTGGGACCCCAAAGAAACCTGGGCGGTAGTAACCTGGATGGGATACCTATTATATATACATCTGCGCTTGCGAAGGAAGTTTCGCAAAAAGATGCTGTACGTCATACTGATTTTCTCCTTTCTGGCATTGCAGATGTGCTGGTATGGAGTGAATTATTTGCCTTCGGCTCAACAAAGTGTACATTTATACAATCGTAATAATTAACTTAAAGAATGCACAATGAAGAAAAGTACAAAATTTATCATCGCATTGCTTGTGACAGTCGGGGCACTGGCTATCACTTACCGCGTTGTAAACCAAGCACCGTCGAAAGATCTTGCTGCTGATGCTCAGATGCAGGAAATCATTACTTCGGGGGGATGTTTACAATGTCATTCGGGCAGTCCGGACCTTCCTTTCTATGCCAACTGGCCCGTTGCAAGCGGAATGGTACAGAAAGACGTAACGCAAGGTTATCGTGCTTTCGACATGACCGAAATGGCTGAAGCTCTGAAAGCCGGTAAGCCTGTCGGAAAAGTAGCACTTGCTAAAGTCGAAAAAGTAATCATGGACGGAACGATGCCCAAACATGCTTATTACATGGTACATTGGGGATCGAGCGTAACAGATGCCAAGAAGGAAATGGCTATGGCATGGGTTAAACAACATCGCTTGGCACATTATGCTAACGGACTGGCTGCCGCCGAGTTTGCCAATGAACCGATACGTCCCATCGCAGATTCTATTCCTGTGGATATGCGTAAAGTCATCTTGGGAGATATGCTCTATCATGACACTCGCCTTTCGGCCGATAACACCGTTTCATGTGCTTCGTGTCACGGATTGAATACCGGTGGTGTGGACAATAAGCAATATTCGGAAGGTGTAGGCGGACAGTTCGGAGGCGTAAATGCTCCGACAGTGTATAACGCCGCTTACAATTTCGTCCAGTTCTGGGATGGACGTGCCGGAACACTTGCCGAGCAGGCTGCCGGACCTCCTTTGAATCCGGTCGAGATGGCCTGTCAGTCATTTGATGAAATCATTGCGAAACTGGAGCAGGATGCAAACTTTACCAAAGCCTTTTTGGCTGTATATCCCGATGGTTATTCCGAACAGAATATCACGAATGCGATCGAGGAGTTTGAAAAGACACTGCTTACTCCGAATTCCCGTTTCGACCTTTATCTGAAAGGTGAAAAGACTGCCATTAACGATATAGAGCTGGCCGGATACGAATTGTTTAAGAAATACGATTGTGCTACATGTCATGTCGGTGAGACACTGGGCGGCCAGTCTTACGAACTGATGGGCGTAAAGAGAGACTACTTCGCAGATCGCGGCATTGAATTGACAGAAGAAGATAACGGACGTTTCAAACAAACCCGGAACGAACGTGACAAACATCGCTTTAAAGTGCCCGGTTTGAGAAACATTGCCCTGACGGCTCCTTACTTCCATGACGGCAGTATGAAAACAATGAAAGAGGCTGTAGATTACATGGCCAAATATCAGATGGATCTGAATCTTCCGGAAGATGAACTGAATAAAATCGTTGCTTTTCTGGAGACACTGACCGGGGAGTACAAAGGTAAGCCCCTGACCAACGATAATCAGACCAAAGCATTATAACCTCTCTCAGGTAGATATAAGAAAAGGATACTCTTTACAGGGTATCCTTTTTAGTTTTATGTTATAAATGGATTAGTTACGAGGCAGAGCTTCTTTAACAACCATCTGACGGCCTTCGTATTCAGCTCCGTTCAACTCAGAGATCACATTTTTTGCTTCATCGTCGTTCGGCATTTCAACGAATGCGAATCCTTTTGATTTGCGAGTCTCGCGATCGATGATCAGTTTTACTGAATCAACTGTTCCGTACTCTTCCATTACTTGTCTCAAATCTGCTTCCTTAACACGATAGCTAAGGTTTCCAATGTACATGTTCATAAAATAAAAAAAATAAAAATTGATAAATAAATTTAGAAACAACAGAAGTTTGAGATTAGATCTGGATTCAACTGATTCAGTAGAAAATAGAGTAAAATAAAACAATCAATTGTTTTCGTCGGTAAAGTACGTCATAATATTTGGATTATCAACTATAAAAGGGCATTTATTTTTCAATAAACGCCCTTTTCTTTTACAGATGTATCTCTGTTAATGCTTACTCAGATAGTTGGCTACTCCGTCTTCGGTAGCTTTCATGGCGTCTTTGCCTTTCGACCAATTGGCCGGACAAACCTCACCATACTCTTCAAAATGTTGTAAAGCGTCTACCATGCGCAATACTTCATCCACGTTACGTCCCAGCGGCAAGTCGTTGATGACGCAATGTCTTACTACGCCCTCCTTGTCGATCAGGAACAGACCACGGAAAGCTACCGGTGTCCCTTCGCATACCCAATTGCCATTTTCATCGGGGGCATAGCTTCCGGCCAGCACTCCATAACTCTCAGAGATTGACTTAGAAAAGTCGGACACAATAGGATACTTCACGCCCTGGATACCTCCTTCGTTCTTGGGCATCTGCAACCAAGAGAAGTGAGAATATTCAGAGTCGACCGAACAACCTACCACAGCGACATCACGTTTTTCAAACTCTTCGAGCTTTTCCTGAAATGCGTGCAGTTCGGTGGGGCATACAAAAGTGAAGTCCATCGGGTAGAAGAAGAATACTACGTATTTTTTCCCTTTATACTGATCCAACGAAAAGTTCTGAACGATTTCATGCCCATTGATTACAGCCGTGGCATCGAATTTCGGCGCTTGTTTTCCAATTAATGATCTCATAATTCTCTTATTTTAGAAGTTATTAAATGATTCATTTCGGAAACAAAGCTATCAGAATCTTTGTTTACTGCCAAAGTTTAATGATATATAATATCTATCGGTCAATAGACAAAATCTATTAAGGCTTCTTGAAGCGCACTTCATATACATCATTTCGCCTGTCCTTCAGGTTGCGAACGCTGCCGTAAGTGTGCAGTTCGTTCAATAAGTCGAGATCTACATCCGAAACCAGGATCATTTCTGTATTCGGAGTTGCTTCGGCACGCTTTCCGTCTGTCGGAAAAGCGAAATCGCAAGGTGTGAATACTCCCGACTGAGCATATTGAATATCCATATTGTGCACACGGGGAAGATTGCCTACACTGCCGGCTATTACCACAAAGCATTCGTTCTCAATGGCACGTGCCTGTGCGCAGACCCGAACACGCGAATAAGCATTTTGTGTATCGGTGAGAAACGGTACAAACAGAATCTGCATTCCCTGGTCGGCCATCAGACGGGAGAGTTCCGGAAATTCCACATCATAACAGATCAGTATGCCTATCTTTGCACAGTCCGTATCGAATGTTTTAAGCTGTTTGCCACCGCTCAGTCCCCAACTCTTTATCTCGTCCGGGGTGACATGGAGCTTTTCGTACATTTCGTAAGTTCCGTCGCGTCGGCAAAGAAATCCGGCATTGTACAGCAATCCGTCTTCTTTGATCAGCGGCATACTTCCTGTGATGATATTGATGTTGTAGCTGATTGCCAGATTAATGAAGCGATCGCGGATTTCTTCGGTATATTGGGCCAGCCCGCGGATGGCCTGTGATTCGCCTTTGTCATTGTACTTTGACATCAACGGTGCATTAAAGTATTCGGGGAAAAGCACAAAATCACTCTTATAGTCGGATACCGCATCTACAAAAAATTCTACCTGTTCGAAGAGATCGTCCAAGGTCTTATAACTACGCATCTGCCACTGCACCAATCCTACACGGACCGTTGTTTTGGGGGCCAGATATTCTTGCGTAGGCGGCTGATAGTAAATGTTGTCCCACTGCAAGAGACAGGCGTAGTGTTTTGATTCTTCATCGTTCGGCAAATAATTGGTCATCACCTTGCGTACGTGAAAATCATTGGAGAGTTGAAAAGTGAGCACCGGATCATAGATTTCGCGCTGACGAACACGGTCGATGTACTCTTTGGGACGCATCTTGTCGGCATACTTATGGTAATTCGGGATGCGACCGCCAAACATAATCGCTTTCAGATTCAGCGTTTCGCAAAGTTCTTTGCGATATTCGTACATGCGCCGAGCTAATCGTAACCCGCGATATTCGGGATGGATAAAGACCTCGATGCCATATAAGATATTCCCTTGGGGAGAATGGGTATTGAAAGTCTCCTTCCCCGTGACCTGGGCATAGGTATGATCGTTTTTCACTTTATCATATTCTACAATGATAGAGAGTGCACAGCCGACTATCTTTTCGTCGACCACAGTAACAATTTGTCCTTCGGGGAAAATTTTAATTAGTTTCTCAATCTGCTCGTGTGTCCAGAACACATCGCTTCCGTCCGAATATACACGTGTAAACGATTGGGATAATTGAGCGTAATCTTCAATCTGGAGGTTACGGATCTGTACCTTATTGATTTTATGAGGATAATCCATAGTAACTTGTATTAAAAAAACATTGCAAAGGTAAGCTTTATCTTTATAACCGGACAGCTTTCATATAATTTTATACCTTTGCATTTCATAACAACTATCAAGAGTATGCGTAAATTTATTATTTCTTTCTGCTGCTATGTCTTCTTTATTTTTACTTTGGCAGCGCAGGACAAGGCTCCGCATTACACCGTAATTGTTTCATTGGATGCCTTCCGCTGGGATTATCCGGCAATGTATGATACCCCTAACCTGAACCAGATGGCCCGCGAGGGAGTAAAAGCGACCATGCTTCCCTCCTATCCGGCGTCTACTTTCCCCAACCACTATACATTGGCTACGGGATTGGTGCCTGACCACAACGGTATTATCAACAACACTTTCTGGGATGTAAAACGTCGTCGCCAATACTCTATGGGAGATCCCGCCACGCGAAACAATCCCGACTACTATCTGGGTGAACCGATCTGGATTACGGCACAAAAGCAGGGAGTGAAGACAGGAAACGTTTATTGGGTTGGTTCGGATATTGCCATCAAAGGCGGTTATCCTACTTACTACCGGGAATATGCCGAGAAGCCTCGTCTTACTTTTGAACAGCGGGTGGATTCGACCATCGCTCTTCTGGAAAAGCCGGAAGCGGAACGTCCCCGTCTCGTTATGCTTTACTTTGAAGAGCCGGATGGCGTGACCCATCATCACGGCCCCCGCAGTGTAGAAGCTGCTGCCATTATACACCGTATGGATAGTTTAGTCGGAATGTTGCGGCAGGGAATTGCATCGCTTCCTTTTGGTAAGGATGTCAACCTGATTGTCACCGCCGATCATGGAATGACCGAGATCAGTGACGACCGCGTGGTAGACATGAATAAGTATCTGCGTCCGGAATGGTGTGAGGCTGTGGATGGACGGACTCCGACCTCTATCTTCACAAAACCGGAATATCGCGACTCGGTATACAATGCCTTGAAAGATGTACCCCATATTCATGTGTGGAAAAAGGAGGAGATTCCTGCCGAATTAAACTATGGAAGCAGTGACCGTATCGGTGATATTGTAGTGGCTCCCGAGTTAGGATGGCAATTTACCGATGTACCACGTGCCTTGAAAGGTGCTCATGGATATTTTCCGCAAAGTCCGGATATGCAGGTAATGTTTCGTGCCTGTGGGCCCGACTTTAAGGCAGGGTATGAATCGAAGGGATTTGTCAATGTGGATATCTACCCGCTGTTGGCCCATTTATTGAAAATTACTCCGGAGAAGACAGATGGACAGTTCGAAAGAATAAAAGACATTCTGAAAGATGTGTCTTTTTGATAATTTATTGCGTGTAAAATCGCATCTTTCCGTCCATCGGGCAAGATGACTAAAAAAATCGTCTGCAATTTGAATCAGCGTTTTTAAAAAGGAAATCCATCTATATGTATTTACTGAAATATATATAGGTGGATTCTCTTTTTAATATCTCTATGATAAATAAATAAGGTAAACAGTTATCATTCTTCTATTTTGTTTCTATCGTACAGATATAACCAAATAGAGAAATATCGTCCTCGTTTTTGCTCCCATTCGATATCATTAGACCATACGAAGCATATGTAGTAACCATCCGGACCGGATGGTTACGCCTTAATGAGTGGATGAAGTAAGCTTTTTGCCCGTTTGCTTACTTTAATTCATCTAAAAGTCGGTAGCTCCACCCCTTTCAGCTTGCTTCTGAAAGGGGTGAAACTACCGACTATGGTTTGCTACGCTTCCGGTTTACCGGATTCTCAAGAAGTGCATGTTAGCCAAAAGGATGTATATGCTGCATTCGGTCGGCATTTACTTCGATTTGCTTTCAATGTGGAATGACGTAAGATCTACTCCGGTTAACGCTTCTTCCAAAGTTTGCTCATATCCTCCAATGTTTTTCCTTTGGTTTCCGGCACCCAACGCCATACGAAGAGGGCGGCAATCACACAAATGATTCCGTAAAGACTGTAGGCAAACATCGGACTGAAATCATAGAGCGCGGGGAACGTAGATGAAACAATGTAGTTGAATATCCATTGAAATGCCACAGCAATGGCCACCGCTTTGCCACGGATGGTGTTGGGAAAGATTTCGGATATCAGTACCCAACAGATGGGTCCCCATGACATCATGAAGAAAGCTGCATATACAATGACCGATAGTACGGGAAGTAGCCCCTTGATGCCCATACTGTCACACAAGGCGACTGCAAAGGCTCCGACAGCCATACCGACGGAACCGATGATAAGCAACGGTTTCCGTCCGAAACGGTCGACGGTGAAAATAGCTATCAGTGTAAAGACGATATTGACAATGCCCATGATGACGGTTTGCATCATTCCTCCGCCTTCGGCACCGGCATTTTCGAATATTCGCGGCGCATAATAGAGCACGGCGTTGATGCCGATGGCTTGCTGGAAGACAGAAAGCAGAATACCGATAACAATCACCGCCGCACCGTAGGTGAACAGCTTCTCTGTCTTTTCCTGCGAAGTGGCTTTTATTTCGGCAAGAATCTCTTGTGCTTTTGTGGCTCCATTCACTTTTTTGAGAATGGAATAAGCCTTCTGATCCTGATCAATCATCACCAGATAACGGGGAGTTTTGGGTACGAAGAAGAGTAACATGCCGAAGAAAGCTGCCGGAAAGGCTTCGGAACCGAACATATAGCGCCACCCTTCGGTAACGGTCCACATATCCGACTCGCTACTTACAGAAAGTGTACCGGCAGCATCTTTCAGGATAACAGGATTCTGGTGGTCGCCCAAGATCAGGTAGTTTACAAAGTAAACCACAAGCATGCCGAAGATTATGGCAAACTGATTGCATGACACCAGTGTACCGCGAATGTTGGAGGGAGCTATCTCGGCAATATACATGGGACAAACAGCGGACGCCAGTCCCACTCCGATGCCTCCCAGAATGCGGTAGAGATTAAAGGTGATAAGCAGGTTCATATTAGCCTTCCCATATTCAAAGAACAGGAATTCAGGATAATAAGACCCCAGTGCCGAAAGGAAGAAAAGTACGGCGGCCAGCCGTAGTGAGTTGCGGCGTCCCAGCCGTGAAGCGAAGATGCCGGACAATGCACCACCCAAGACGCAACCGATCAGTGCACTCGAGGAGGTGATGCCGTGCATCACTTTGTCGTATTGAAAATCTGTGGCTGTGAGGAAGAAGGCTTCGAGCCCTTTCTCAGCTCCTGAAATTACAGCGGTATCATAGCCGAACAGCAATCCGCCCAGGATGGCTACCGATGTAATGGAATACAGGTAGAGCTTGCTACCCTCGTTGGTATGATTCATGGCATTAGCTTTTTTTGAATTACGGTCTGCAGGCTCTTGTTGCCTGCAGACCGTGAAATACGGACTTATAATGAGTAGATATTAACGAGTGCTTCATACAGTTCCTGTTGGCCGCTGGTCTGCTTCGGCTCTCCGTTGGCTTTGGCATAAGCAACCAGTTCCTCCAGGCTGAGTTTCCCTTCTTCGAACTCCTTGCCTTTGCCAGCATCGAACGAGGCATAACGGTCGGACAACATTTTCTGGTAAGGAGACTCATTGAGCAGATTGGCTGCGCTTTCCAAGGCACGTGCCATAGCATCCATTCCGGCAATATGTGCGATAAAGATATCTTCCGGGTCAGTAGAGTTCCGGCGAGTTTTGGCATCGAAGTTTGTACCGCCGTTACCCAATCCGTCGTTACGGATAATCTGCATCATGGCTTGTGTCAGTTCGAAGTTGTCAATCGGAAATTGATCCGTATCCCATCCGTTCTGATAATCGCCGCGGTTTGCGTCGATAGACCCCAACATTCCGTTGTCTACAGCCACCGCCAGTTCATGTTCGAACGTATGTCCTGCAAGGGTGGCATGATTCACTTCGATATTCACTTTGAAGTCTTGATCCAGTCCGTGAGCCTTCAGGAAGCCGATAACTGTCTCTGTATCGACATCATACTGATGCTTTGTCGGTTCCATGGGTTTCGGTTCAATCAGGAAAGTGCCCTTGAAACCACGTGCACGTCCATAATCACGGGCAATGGTCAGCATCTGTGCCAGATGTTCTTTTTCGCGTTTCTGATCAGTATTCAGCAACGACATATACCCTTCGCGTCCACCCCAAAAGACATAATTCGTACCTCCCAGTTCAATGGTGGCATCAATCGCATTCTTTATCTGGACAGCGGCACGGGCCACAACATCAAAATCGGGATTGGTGGCTGCACCGTTCATGTAACGCGCGTGGCTGAATACATTGGCCGTTCCCCACAACAGTTTGATGCCTGTTTCGGCCTGTTTCTGCTTGGCATAAGCAACCAGCTCTTTCAGGTTGGCCTCATAGGCTTCGATGCTGTCGGCTTCCGTAACCAGATCGACATCATGGAAGCAATAATACCCGATGCCCATTTTCTGCATAAACTCGAAACCGGCATCCATTTTATTCTTGGCAGCCTGCACGGGATCAGGGTCACCGTTCCATGGGAACTGTTTGGTTCCGCCTCCAAACTGGTCACCGCCTTCGGCACAAAGTGTATGCCACCATGCCATTGCAAACTTTAACCAATCTTTCATACTACGCCCGTTAATCATTTTCTCGGCATCGTAATAGCGAAATGCCATCGGGTTCTTACTGTCTTTTCCTTCAAATTTAATTTTCCCTATACCCGGGAAGTACTCTTTTGTTGCCATCTTATTTAAAATTTTAGGGGCTTTGCCCTTTCTTCTTCCTTTGGGAAGAAGAAAGAAAGCCGGAATGATTAATATTCTATTCTTAATGATTACTTATTCTCTGTTTCTGTCTGCATGGACTGAGTCAGACATTGTTTCCACCGTGCGTAAGCATCAGTGTATTCCTGTTGTTTGCCGGCATCCGGTTCTACGACTGTCAGCTTATCGAGAGTGGCGAATGCTTCTTCATGGTTTTTATATATGCCCGCTCCCATTCCTGCTCCTTTGGCTGCACCAACGGAACCGTCTGTGTCATAGAGTTCGATGGTGGCTTCCGTCGTACCGGCCAGTGTCTCGCGAAAAACAGAACTCAGAAACATATTGGCGTGTCCGGCATGGATCTTTTTAACGGGGATGCCCATCTCTTCCATAATGTCGATGCCATATTTAAATGAAAAGACGATTCCTTCCTGTGCCGCCCGGATCAGATGTGATTTGTCATGCCTGTTGAAGTCTACGCCGTGTATACCGCAGCCGGTTGCCCGATTATCGAGCATTCGTTCTGCTCCGTTGCCGAAAGGAAGGATGCTGATACCTGCACTGCCGATGGGAACGGATGAAGCAAAACGGTTCATCTCGGCGTACGAAATACCTTCGGGGGCAACATTGCGCCTGATCCACGAGTTGAGAATCCCCGTTCCATTAATACAGAGCAATACGCCGAGGCGGGGATCGGTAGCAGTATGGTTGACATGGGCAAAGGTGTTGACACGTGACTGCGGATCATAATTGATTTCGCCGTTTACTCCGTATACGACTCCCGATGTTCCGGCTGTGGAAGCTATCTCACCCGGATTGAACACATTCAGGGAAAGAGCGTTGTTGGGCTGGTCTCCTGCACGGTAAGTGATCGGAGTGCCTTCTTGTAGCCCGAGTTCCCGGGCAGCCGTACCTGTCAGTCGCCCCTGTTCGGCGAAAGTAGGCCGGATGTCGGCTATCAGCGAAGGATCGATTCCGTAATATTGCATCAGGAAGTCGGCCGGGCGGTTGTTTCGGAAGTCCCAAAACATTCCTTCGGAGAGTCCCTCTATTGTCGTACATACTTCACCGCTCAGTTTCATGGCGATGTAATCTCCCGGCAACATGATTTTATCGATCTGTTCATAGATATCCGGTTCGTTTTCTTTCACCCATGCCAGTTTTGAAGCAGTAAAGTTTCCGGGAGAATTAAGCAAATGTGCCAGACAGAACTTCTCACCGATTGCCTCGAATGCCCTCTGCCCATAGGAGACCGCACGTGAATCGCACCAGATAATGGCCGGACGCAGTGTGCGTTGCCGTTTGTCCACACACACCAGACCGTGCATCTGATAAGAGATGCCGATGGCTTTGATGTCTTTGGCATCTACCCGTGATTCCGATAGAATGGATCGGGTGGAGAGTTTCAAGTTCTCCCACCAACTTTCCGGTTCTTGCTCTGCCCATCCGGGACGTATGGCAATGATGCCCGCCTCTGTTTTCGGAAAGAACGCAGAAGCGACACATTTACCTGTTTCTGCATCTACCAGGCTCGCCTTGACCGAAGAGCTGCCTATATCATAACCTAATAAAAACATGATACTGTTTATTAATTTATTTGTAGTTTAATATTAAATCCCGATTGGGGGTTATCGTCTTGTCTTATTATATATCTTCCTGTCGAACTTATAATAACGGGCTGCCCGATGGGCTACTCCGGTTTGTTTCTCTTCCAGCGGTACAACGTAGTCCATCAGAGCTATCTTTTTATGGAAGTTACGCACATCCACTGCTTTGTCATATACCAGTTCGAACAGGATTCGTAACTGAGATGCAGTGAACTTACGCGGCAACAAGTCGAATAGCATCGAAGGATTAAACTCTACGAATTGCCGGATATAAGTCAGCGCCTCTCTGATTATCAAGTTATGGTCGAAAGCCAATGTCTTTATGTCTTTCAACGCTACCCAACAGGCTTGAAATTCATCCAGATTCTTGTCCAGTGCCCGGTCTATCTTTACCATCGACAGATAAGCTATGGTGACTATGCGTTCCACTTTCGATTGCATAGCCCGTTCCAACCAATGTACATCTTTGGGATTGCTCGTCCGGTTTTTGGAACCGAATGCCTTAAATTGCATCAGGTTGACGTTTTGGATACCGGTCAGTTCGAATAAGACCCGCTGGGCTGCTTCGTCCAGGTCCTCATCCATATAGATCAGACTTCCGGGAAGTTTCATGTCACGATAAACTTTTCCGTTTTCCTCTCCTATCCGATTAATCAGCAGAACCTTGAGCTGTTCTCCGTCAAAACCGATCACTACACAGTCCACTGAGATGTGATTGTTTGCCAATGGGATTTGTTTGGGTATGTCATGCATAATATTGAGTCTTTGATTGCTGCAAATATAGAGATATTATCATGCGGTAAACAAATAAATAATATGCTATAAAGCATTGTTTTTCATATATATACATATCGTAAATTTTACACTAAGGAGTATTCATCTTATTGTATCGATAACAATATGTATTTCTACCCTCGGTGAACGATAGTAATTGTAGAAAGTACAGAAAGCCGGGGAGTCTTTATAATCAGTTCTTTCGGTCGTCGCATACCCTCGAGCGATACGAGGGACTTATTGTATTTTATAGGGTATGTCATTTTGTATCTTCTTTGTTTTTATCCTATCTTTGCCACCAAACTATTAAAAAAACTAAAATGAAAACTTATCCGGTCGTTCTTTCCATTGCCGGCTCCGACTGTTCGGGCGGGGCAGGCATTCAGGCAGATATAAAAACGATTTCTGCTTTGGGAGCATATGCGGCATCGGTAATTACTGCTGTTACCGTGCAGAATACAAGAGGAGTAAAAGCTGTGCATACAGTTCCCGCTGAGATAGTGCAGGGACAGATTGAAGCGGTTATGGAAGATTTGCGTCCGGATGCCCTGAAAATAGGTATGGTGAGTGAACCGGCGCTTGTGAAGATTATTGCCGGGTGCCTGCTAAAGTATCCTCATTGTCCGATAGTTTATGATCCCGTCATGGTTTCAACCAGTGGACGGAAGTTGATGGCAAAAGATGCAATACAGTTGATCAAAGAAGAACTTTTTCCACTTACAAGCCTGATCACTCCCAATCTGGATGAAACGGAGGTACTGACCGGAAAGAAAATCACAACAGCAGAAGAGATGAAAGAAGCTGCCCGGCAACTTTCAGAAGAGTATCATACAGCGGTATTGGTGAAAGGAGGACATCTGGAGGGAAACGAAATGCAGGATGTGCTGTTTACCGATGGGAACGCCTATATATATAAGGAGAAAAAGATAGAGAGCCGGAATTTGCATGGGACGGGATGCACCCTTTCTTCTTCGATCGCCACCTATCTGGCATTAGGACTTCCTATGGACCAGGCAGTTGGCAAGGCAAAGAGTTATGTAAGCAAAGCTATTGATGCCGGCAAGGAAATAATTATCGGACATGGCAACGGACCGTTATGTCACTTCTGGGGCCCTGAGAAAGCCCGGATATGGGACGATAATAAGGTAGAATAGGCTGAAAAACATATTGTCCATTGCACAATTTCACCAAATCTGTGCTATGATATTGCAAAAATATATAACTTTGCACCCGCAAATTAAATTAAAAAAACAAAAATATGAAAGCATTTGTATTCCCCGGTCAAGGTGCCCAATTCGTAGGTATGGGTAAGGACCTGTATGAAACTTCAGCTTTAGCAAAAGAATTGTTTGAAAAAGCAAATGATATCCTGGGATATCGCATTACAGATATTATGTTCAACGGTACGGACGAAGATCTTCGTCAGACCAAGGTTACTCAGCCTGCTGTATTCCTCCACTCTGTTATTTCTGCACTTTGCATGGGTGACGACTTCAAACCTGAAATGACTGCCGGACACTCACTGGGAGAGTTTTCTGCATTGGTCGCTGCCGGCGCTCTGTCTTTTGAAGACGGCTTAAAATTGGTTTATGCACGTGCCATGGCTATGCAGAAAGCTTGTGAGGCAACTCCTTCTACAATGGCTGCTATTATAGCTTTACCGGATGAGAAAGTAGAAGAAATCTGTGCTTCTGTTACCACTGAAGGAGAAGTTTGTGTACCTGCCAATTACAACTGTCCGGGACAGATTGTAATTTCCGGATCTGTACCGGGTATCGAAAAAGCTTGTGAATTGATGAAAGCAGCCGGAGCTAAGCGTGCGCTTCCGTTGAAAGTAGGCGGTGCATTCCATTCTCCTCTGATGGATCCTGCCAAAGTAGAATTGGAAGCTGCCATTAACGCGACTGAGTTCCACACACCGAAATGTCCGGTTTATCAGAATGTAGATGCCCTGCCCCATACAGACCCGCAGGAAATCAAGAAGAATCTGGTTGCTCAGTTGACTGCTTCTGTACGTTGGACACAGACCGTAAAAAATATGGTTGCCGATGGTGCTACCGACTTCACAGAATGTGGACCGGGTGCCGTATTGCAGGGATTGATCAAGAAGATCGACTCTACAGTTTCGGCTCACGGAATAGCATAAGTCTATTGATAGACCACTCTTAACACACAGCATCGGAATCTTTATGTAGGATTCCGGTGCTGTGTGTTTTTGTTTTAAGGTCATAAGTTACTCTCATCGTTCTATCTGTAAAGATCGCTCTGGACTGCAATGAAGGGACGCGGACAGTTTACAACTTTTTTGCCAACACTTTTGTTATAATTGGATAATAAACCTATTTTATCCAATGAAAGTACACGAATATCAGGCAAAGGAGATTTTCTCCACTTACGGAATACCTGTCGAGAGGCATGCTTTATGCCATACGGCAGATGGGGCTGTGGCTGCTTATCACCGAATGGGGGTAAACCGGGTAGCCATAAAAGCCCAAGTGCTGACCGGCGGGCGGGGAAAAGCCGGCGGAGTAAAGTTGGCCAATAATGATAGAGATGTCTACCAATACGCTCAAACTATTTTGGAGATGACTATAAAAGGTTATCCCGTCACCAAGATTCTTCTTAGTGAGGCTGTCAACATTGCAGCCGAATATTACATCAGTTTTACGATAGACCGTAATACGCGCTCTGTCACGCTGATTATGAGTGCGGCCGGTGGTATGGACATCGAGGAAGTAGCCCGCCAATCTCCGGAAAAGATAATACGTTGCAGCATTGATCCTCTAATCGGAGTTCCCGATTATCTGGCACATAAGTTTGCTTTCTCTCTCTTTGAACAAGCTGAGCAAGCTAACCGGATGGCAACTATTATTCAAGATCTTTACAAAGCATTTATTGAAAAAGATGCTTCACTTGCTGAAATTAATCCATTGGTACTTACCCCTGTTGGGACATTATTGGCTATTGATGCCAAAATGGTTTTTGATGATAATGCACTTTATCGTCATCCGGACTTACAGAAGTTATCAGAGCCCACAGAAGATGAGAAGTTGGAAGCGATTGCCAAAGAAAGAGGATTCAGCTATGTGCGCATGGACGGCGAGATAGGCTGTATGGTTAATGGAGCCGGTCTGGCTATGACAACTATGGATATGATCAAGCTTTATGGAGGAAATCCGGCTAATTTCCTTGATATTGGCGGTAGTTCAAATCCTGTCAAGGTGATAGAAGCTATGAGATTATTGCTGGATGACAAAAAAGTCAAAGTAGTCTTTATCAATATTTTCGGAGGTATCACCCGATGTGACGATGTAGCCATCGGACTCTTACAGGCGTTTGAGCAGATACAAACGGATATTCCTATTATTGTGCGGCTTACAGGCACTAATGGAAATATGGGACGTGAATTATTGCGTAAGAATAACCGTTTTCAAGTGGCCCAGACAATGGAAGAAGCTACTAAAATGGCTATAAAATCATTAAAGAAAGAATCGATATGAGCATACTTATTGATAAATCTACCCGACTTTTGGTGCAGGGTATCACAGGCAGGGATGGACTTTTTCATGCCAAAAAGATGGCTGAATACGGAACAAATGTGGTGGGCGGAACATCACCCGGCAAAGGAGGAACAATGATAGACGATACCTTTCCGGTATTCAACACCATGCATGAGGCTGTTCGCCGAACGCAAGCCAATACATCTGTTATTTTCGTACCGGCACGCTTTGCTGCCGATGCTATTATGGAGGCTGCCGATGCCGGTATCCGACTGATAATTTGTATCACAGAAGGAATTCCTACATTGGATGTAATAAAGGCCTACCGGTTTGTCGAACTGAAGGGAGCTAAACTCATTGGGCCGAATTGCCCCGGCCTGATCTCTCCCGGAGAAAGTCTGGTAGGTATTCTTCCGGGGCAAGTGTTCACTCCGGGCAATATAGGAGTAATCAGCCGTAGCGGTACGTTGACCTATGAAATCGTATCACATCTGACTGCTAAAGGTATGGGACAGTCCACTGCCATTGGTATGGGAGGTGATCCGGTTGTCGGACTTTATTTTCGTGATCTTTTGGGAATGTTACAAAATGATCCGCAAACTGATGCTATTGTGATGATTGGTGAGATTGGGGGTAACGCAGAAGAGTTGGCCGCAACATACATTCGTGAACATGTGACTAAACCTGTGGTGGCATTTATTGCAGGGAGATCTGCCCCGCCGGGTAAACAGATGGGACATGCCGGAGCTATTATATCCGGAAGTTCCGGTTCTGCAACCGAAAAGATTTCAGCATTGGAAGCTGCAGGAATCAGAGTTGCCGGTGAACCCTCGGAAATACCGGATTTACTGAAAGGCAGTTTCTAAACAATTCTTTTTTTAATTTATCAAACTACAAATTAAAAGTTATGAGTAGACGTAGACAATTAGAGCATGAAGTGTCTTTAGCTCAGGAAAGAATAAAAAAAGCTCCCAAAGATACTCCTAAAGAAATTTTGAAGACGTGGGAACAAGAGTTAGTCGACTTGGAATTAGAACTCAATAATCTGGTTGACGACGAAGAAGACAACAATGAATGAATCACTTCTCTTTAATCACAGAAAAGCCCGTACATAAAAACTGTACGGGCTTTTTCAAAGGAAATAGAATATTCTCCCGGCTACCTTCGGGAATGGCTACGCATAAAGGGTATACGGCTCCCTCAATTTATCAGTTGTGTAACATTTATAATAAGACGGAATTGGAGGTACTTTGTTCCGCTTCGGCTCATGTTTTAACTGTTTATTTTCATATTTACCTAATTATCCAATGATTTTCTTGTGAGATGTAATAGAATTACTCTATAATTTTTGATGTACATCAAAAACAAATAGTACAAAATGGCATTTTTATCCTATGTCAATTCAATCATCATATATCTCCCTTACATTTGTCATGTTTTCAAGGTATAACATAAAAAGTAGAGATTATGAAATGGGTAAAAAGATTGTTCGATAGAATCGGTAGTTCCGATTCTATGATTTGGGGCTATGTAATGCTCCATGAGTAAAGGATTATAAAACAGAATTTGATTGAAAAAAACGTTTGAAAAAGGAGGCTGGAATCATTCAGGCTCCTTTTTTAATACCGGAAAGATTTCAGCCAAAACGTATCCGGACTTTTAGAAATGCTATTTCTTTTAAATATCATTTTATATTTCATAGATTATCGTCTGAGACCTATTTTCTACGAAGGGGGCACGACTTCAGATTGAATGACATCTGGTTGATGAATCAAATAGTATTTTCTTCATTTTACTATTGCATTTCATTGGTTTGCTTCGACCTTTCTTTAAGTCTTTTCGGGATAAGGCTGTAGGATAAAAGCCCAAATTCGTACCTGAACTAAAAAATGTAAAACCATGATAAAAATACGTTTTAAAAACTTCGTAGTTAAATATTTTTTTGTATATTAGGGACATAACCAAATGATATAAAATGGAATTAGAGACAATTGGAGAAAACGCCGGCAAAGTATGGCGCACCCTGAATGAAATGAGGGGAGAAATATCTATTCAGGAACTTAGTCGGAAAATTAACCTCAGCGCCGAAGACGTTGCACTTGCGGTAGGTTGGTTAGCCAGAGAAAATAATATTTTTATTCAGAGACACAACTACCTGTTATACGTCAGTCATGATGCTTTCTGATTTTATCTCAAGAAGATTGACTGTCTGGGTCTAAAAAACATAATGGGGCGTATTGCTTGACAATACGCCCCATTATGTTTTTATGATTTGGAACAAGTCTGTGCACCGGTTTTCATTAAGAGCCTATCGGTAAGAAAATAGGCTAACTCTACCATCATGATACCGATAATGGCACCTGCCAAAACGTCGCTCAGCCAATGGCGATTATTCAACTGCCTTGTGAATCCGGTGACAACTGCCGGCAAGAAGGTAGCAATACCCGCTAGGAGGGTCTTGAAACCATATTCTTTATACAGTAGTGTGGCAGCCGTAAAAGCCGTAGCTGTATGCCCCGAAGGGAATGAAAGGAAATCGGAACCGTCGGGACGAAGAACCCCCGCCAGTGATTTCATTGTAAGCACTATGGTCCCCATTAATATATAAGAAAATGCAGTAGAGACGAGCATTCGTTTCCAGTTACTACGGCTCTTTACTCCTGTAAGTTTTAACACGAACATAGCAACAATCGGAAGGTATGGCAAAAAATCATCATACCGATATGCAAAAGTAGAAGCATGCATATTACGTAAATGATAGATATATTGATCAGCACTTGTCAATAACCCGGCCCGCAGGGCACAAACTAAAAAGATACAGGCAAACAACCAAAACATTAATTTACGTGGACTCATATTGTTCTATTATAGGTGTATTGTTATGCCTACAAAGATAATTTTTTTGATGCAGAAGACATTAGGCAGAATTCATATGAAAATATTATTTGTCTTATTATAACATTCATATTAATATATGGGGATGAAACAACATAATGCACATCACATTTTACAATAAATCGAGGCAGGTATCATTCTCAGAAGTAATGCTACGTATTTCCATCTCTTCGAAACATACGCAACTTTTCTTCTTCGAAGGATGGCGCGATAAATCTGTTGTACAGCTTTATCCAACGGAGTAATCCAAAACAACCCCTCCCCTTTTGCCATTGCCGTATCGACAAATCCGGGACGTACATCAGTGATATAAATAGGATAAGGTAGCTTGGCTGTTTTTTTTCTTAATCCTTCGGTATAGTTGATTTGATAGGCTTTCGAGGCATTGTATGCCGGGGCTATTCCTTCACCGCGCATTCCGCCTACAGATGAAATTACAATCAAATGCCCCCATTCTTGCTTCTGAAAAAAGTGAAAAGCCCAATCCACTACATTGGTAAATCCTATTACATTGGTTAAAAGAGTCGGTTTCTCTAGAAGATAATCAAGTTCAGGATTTAGCTCCCCTATTCCCGAACAGAATACAAGTATATCCATACCTCCCACTCTGTTCACAAGATTGCTCAGTTGTCGGACTGTATCGGTATCTTTGGTAACATCGGAAACACTATAAAAACAATTTTTATTTTGAGAACAGATCTCTTGTAGTTTATCTTCTCTACGCCCCGTAATACCAACTGTATTTCCTTCCCGGAGAAAGCACTCTGCTAATCCTTTACCGATTCCGGAAGTAGCTCCTATAATAATAACTTTTTTCATTTTTATATTTTTTAAAGTTTGCACAAAGGTATCGGGTTCGGAACACATGGATCTTGACTGAAATCAAGATTTTACTTTTGTACTAATTTTCTTCGAAGACGACTCAGTGTTTCCGGACAGATCATCAGATAGGATGCCAATTCTTTTAGCGAGATCAAGTTCAACAATTCGGGACAGCGTTTTAAGATTTCCGTATAGCGTTCTTCAGGAGTCATACTATATAAAGAGATCATCCGCTCATATACTTCCCAAAGCAATATCTCTGCTATTTGCCTACCTAACTTTTGATTTGCTTCATTTCGACTGTAAAACTCCTCTAATTGCCTGTTATTGATTACATAAACCGAACAATTACAAATAGCTTGTATATCGACATTAGAATTGTCTCCCAGACGAAAAGCAGGATAATTTCCCACAAAAGAGTGATCAAACGTATAACCGACAATCTTACTTCCTCCACGGCTGTCGGTACAGCAATAACGAAAGGAGCCTTCCGTCACGTAGCCTACCATTTTGCAAGATTCATTTTGACGGCTAAAAAACTCTCCCTTTTTATAATCTGTCAACTGTCCATTTTGAAATATAAATTCTGTGACAGGTTGAAAGTCAACCTTTGACATATATCTATTAAAACCTTTCACTTCTTCATCCATGACATAATTTCATTTTGAAGTGCGAATATAAATAATGCGGATTGAAATATAACATTCAATCCGCATTAAAATGAGTTTCTTTAATTTATCCACAATGGAAGAATTTGCTCACCAGTGCCAGCATCTCTTCCGGTTTGTCCTGTATATCTTTGCGTAGAGTGGCATCATTATAGCTTCGTAATCGACTGATAATACCATCGATCATAGCAGGACTGAATACATTGTACTGTTCAAATACAGTACGCTGTTTCTGTAAACAATCTGCAGATGCTGCACAGCTATCGGGAAGTTGGGCTAAAGCTTTCAACTTGTCTGCATTTTCTTTCTGATGGATATTTACATTAACGTACGTTTGCTCTGCAATAGCCAAAGCGTTCTCTATCTCAAACCCATGCCGACAAGCTACTGCAAGACCTGCCAATAATTGATAAAGATCGGCTGAGCCATCCGGTGAACGCATCTCTACGGTCTGTTTCTGAGTAGTATCATAGTTACTGTCCGATTCCAAAGGATTGGCTAGTGCACACATATCCGTTTGTGCGGACCATCCTAACGGAACACGTACCAATACTGAACGGTTTCGGTCACCCCAACAAACATTGGTAGGTGCTTCCTGATGGGGTACAAGACGGAAATATGAAGTAGGATTGGTATTGCCGAAAGCCGTAATGGAAGGAGCAAGTTGCATCATACCGGCAATGGCTTTACGAGCGGTATCCGAGAGAACACCATCTTTCAGCATCTGGTTTTGTCCGTCTTTCATCATTCGCATATGAATGTGTAGCCCTGACCCGGCTTTACCTACTGTAATTTTGGGAGCAAAAGTAATATCATATCCATATTGGTAAGCTAAATTACGGATAACCCATTTGGCAATCATTAATTGATCGGCCGCATTTTCGGCATTGACGGGTAAAAATTCTATTTCGTTTTGCTCATAAACTTTGCCGTCAAGCATAAAATTGCCTACTTCCGAGTGTCCGTACTTTATTTGTCCACCTGTTTGGGCTATATAAGACATACATTGTGTACGGAAATCATTGAATTTTGCATAAGGTCCCGACTCGTGATATCCACGCTGATCGGTAGCCGGAAATAGACCGTCATCCTCGGAAATTACATAATATTCCAATTCTCCCATAGCCTGAAATTCCATACCTGTTACATCTGTAAATGCTTTGCAAGCCTTATGCAAAGTATATTCGGGAGAGCTTTCCAAAGGTTCCCCATCTTTATTAAAGAAGGAGCAAAGCATCACGAGTGTAGGTATTTCTGCAAACGGATCGACGAATGCAGTGCGAAAACGTGGTATTACATACAGATCGCTACTTCCGGCTTCTATGAAAGGAAACAGACTCGACCCATCTACCCGTTCACCACAAGTCAGGATGGCATCCAGATAGGAAGCATTGTTTATCACAAAATTCAGAGTTTTTAGCCGTCCGTCCGCAGCAGGATACATAAAATTGACCATGCGGATTTCATTCTGTTGGATATAGTTAATGATGTCTGCTTTTGTAAACTCAGCAGCAGGCTTTTGCAGAAAAGTCACCAAACGGTTGGGACTCATTAATAATTCTTGGTTCATCATACGTTGGTTGTTGTTTCATTATTGGGGTTAACATATTATTTTGAGAACCAAAGATACACAAAAAGTCAGCAAACCAAGATTTATTGCCGTAAAAAATAATAGTTCTCTCTTCGGTTAATAGTGATTCGGGTATTCCTTATTTAAAGTTGTTTCTATACTGCTAACTTCTTTCGTTTTTTTATACCTTTGCAGCCGGTTTTAAATAAGGTATAGATTATATGGTACAAAGTCAGACTCAGCCGATTCGTAGAATTGCATTTCCTATATTAATTGCATTAAGTGTATCTCACTGCTTAAATGATCTTTTGCAATCTGTCATTTCGGCTGTATATCCTCTTTTTAAAGAAGATCTTTCGTTAAGTTTCGCTCAGATTGGATTGATAACCCTAGTTTACCAGATGTCTGCTTCTGTATTTCAACCACTGACCGGCCTTATTTTTGATAAACGTCCTATAGCTTGGTCGCTTCCTATCGGAATGAGTTTCACTTTGATAGGTATGCTGAATCTGGCTTTTGCATCCAATCTGAATTGGCTGCTTGCTTCTGTCTTTATCATTGGAATAGGTTCGTCTGTTCTCCATCCGGAAGCATCCCGTATCACCTTTTTGGCTTCGGGAGGGAAACGGGGATTGGCACAATCACTTTTTCAGGTAGGTGGAAATCTGGGGGGATCGTTAGGCCCTTTATTAGTCGCATTATTAGTGGCTCCTTATGGCAGGCATCATATTGCACTATTTGCTATCCTTGCTTTGGCGGCTATTTGTGTAATGTTTCCTATTTGCCGCTGGTACCGTTCTTATCTGAACCATCTTAAAAAACGTCCGATCCATGCAAAAGCATATATCGAGCGCCCGCTTCCTCCTCAAAAGACTGTATTTGCTATCACGATACTGATGATTCTTATATTCTCTAAATATATTTATATGGCAAGTCTGAACAGCTATTATACATTTTATCTGATCCATAAGTTTAATGTAAGCATTCAGCAGTCGCAACTCTTTTTATTTGTATTTCTGGTAGCCACTGCCATTGGTACATTGATGGGAGGCCCCATTGGAGACAAGGTAGGCCGTAAATATGTTATTTGGGGGTCGATCCTGGGAACAGCTCCTTTTAGTTTATTGATGCCACATGCCGGACTCGTATGGACTATAATTCTTAGTTTCTGTGTCGGCTTAATGCTTTCGTCTGCTTTTCCAGCTATTCTGTTATATGCACAAGAGCTGCTTCCCAACAAGTTAGGACTGATTTCCGGACTTTTTTTCGGTTTTGCATTTGGAGTGGCAGGCATTGCATCTGCTGTTCTTGGCAATATGGCCGATAAGTTTGGGATTGATGCTGTATATAATGTTTGTGCATTTATGCCGTTGTTAGGATTGGTGACCTGGTTTTTACCGGATCTGAAGAAAGTGAGAAGTGAAAAACAAGAATAATCAGGAAAGAGACGAAGTTTGTTTTTTATTTTGGACTTTGTAAAATCCGGAATCACTTTTCCGGATTTTATCCTTATTTTATGCTATTTTCTACCAGTTTTTTCCTTATATCAATTCTCCCTTTCATTTATTTTACTAATTTCGTGGCGAACATATATGAATCAAGTAAATGAAAATGGAAAATAGTGTATTAACCGGAAAACCTTATAACATCGGATATGCCTTGAGCGGAGGCTTTATTAAAGGCTTTGCCCATTTGGGAGTTATTCAGGCTTTATTGGAACATGATATTAAACCGGATATTATCTCAGGAGTCAGTGCCGGGGCTTTGGCCGGAGTATTTTATGCCGATGGCAACGAACCCTATAGGGTTTTGGACTACTTTTCCGGACATAAATTTCAGGACTTGACAAAACTTGTAATTCCTAAAGTAGGCTTATTTGCTTTGGGAGAGTTTATTGATTTTTTGAAGTCAAATCTTAAAGCTCAGAAGCTGGAGGATTTAAAACTTCCTCTTATCATTACTGCCACTGATCTGGATCATGGTCGCAGTATGCATTTTCATAAAGGGAATATAGCTGAACGGGTAGCTGCTTCATGCTGTATGCCGGTGTTATTTACACCTGTAAAAATAGGAAATACACATTATGTGGACGGAGGACTTCTGATGAATTTACCTGTATCTACCATCCGAAATGAATGTGAAAAAGTGGTAGCAGTGAATGTCAGCCCGTTGATGGCAGAAAAATATAAAATGAACATCGTTAGCATTGCCATGCGTTCTTATCATTTTATGTTTCGTGCCAATACGTTTCCGGAGCGAGACAATTGCGATTTACTAATTGAACCCTACAACCTAGAGGGTTATAGCAATACTGAACTTGAAAAGGCCGAAGAGATTTTTGAACAAGGCTATAACACTGCTTCTGAGGTTCTGGACCAACTAATTGAAGAGAAAGGAAAGATATGGAAATAATAAAAACCGGATTGGCTGCTTTTGGTATGTCGGGACAGGTGTTTCACGCTCCATTTATCAGCACGAATCCTCATTTTGAACTTTACAAAATAGTAGAGCGTAGTAAGGAACTCTCTAAAGAACGATATCCGCAAGCATCAATAGTACGTAGTTTTAAGGAGTTGACAGAAGATCCTGAAATAGATCTTATAGTCGTTAACACTCCGGACAATACACATTATGAATATGCCGGAATGGCTCTTGAAGCCGGGAAAAATGTAGTAGTTGAGAAACCGTTTACTTCTACCACCAAACAGGGTGAAGAATTAATAGCTTTGGCTAAGAAAAAAGGTTTGATGCTAAGTGTATATCAGAATCGCAGATGGGATGCAGATTTCTTAACGGTACGTGATATTCTTGCCAAATCCTTATTAGGACGTTTGGTAGAATATGAATCTACATTTGCTCGTTATCGTAATTTTATAAAGCCTAATACTTGGAAAGAGACCGGAGAGTCCGGTGGTGGATTAACCTATAATTTGGGTTCACATCTGATCGATCAGGCTATTCAGCTTTTTGGGATGCCTGAAGCTGTTTTTGCAGATTTAGGTATCCTGCGTGAAGGAGGAAAAGTTGATGATTATTTTATAATTCATCTGTTACATCCTTCGTTGGCACCAAATGTGAAAATCACCTTGAAAGCAAGTTACCTGATGCGAGAAGCCGAACCACGTTTTGCCTTACATGGAACACTAGGTTCGTATGTTAAATATGGAGTCGATAAACAGGAAGCTGCTCTATTAGCTGGTGAAATACCTGAACGTCCGAATTGGGGAGAAGAATCAGAGCAGGAATGGGGATTATTACATACAGAAATAAATGGAAAAGAAATCTGCCGAAAATATCCGGGCATAGCCGGAAATTATGGTGGCTTTTATCAGAATATTTATGAACACTTATGTTTAGGACAACCATTGGAAACACATGCACAAGATATTTTGAATGTGATACGAATAATCGAAGCGGCTTATCAAAGCCATCGAGAAAATAAAATTGTCAATCTTAAATAGCATATATAAAATGAAGAACGAAAACAAAATGATTATTTATCAAGTGTTTACACGCTTGTTTGGTAATAATAATAATCACTGTATCTACAATGGAGATATTTCACAAAATGGTTGTGGAAAAATGGCTGATTTTACTGCCAAAGCTTTGGGAGAAATAAAAAAACTGGGAGCAACACATATTTGGTACACGGGTATTATCGAACATGCCAGCCAAACTGATTATAGAAGATACAACATCCGTCCGGATCATCCGGCTATTGTAAAAGGTAAAGCGGGATCTCCATACGCCATTAAAGATTATTATGATGTAGATCCGGATCTGGCTACTGATGTCCCTGGAAGAATGAAAGAATTCGAAAATCTAGTAAGTCGTACACACAGAGCAGGATTAAAAGTAATAATTGATTTTGTTCCGAACCATGTAGCGCGTCAATACCATTCGGATGCACAACCTGACGGCACCACTCAGCTGGGAGCCAATGATGATCCTAACTACTCTTTTAGTCCGTACAATAATTTCTACTATATTCCGCAATCGGAATTGCATGGACAGTTTGATATGACGGGAAATGCCTTGGAACCCTATCATGAATTTCCTGCCAAAGCAACCGGAAATAACCGTTTTGATGCTTACCCTAATATTAATGACTGGTATGAAACCGTAAAGTTAAATTATGGTGTGGATTATCAGAATGGTGGAACTTGCCATTTCTCCCCTACTCCGGATACTTGGACTAAAATGTTGGATATCCTCCTTTTTTGGTCCTCTAAAAATATTGATGGTTTCCGTTGTGACATGGCCGAAATGGTTCCGGTAGAATTTTGGGAATGGGCTATCCCTCAAGTGAAACAGGAGTATCCGAATATTATATTTATTGCTGAAGTATACAATCCGCACGAATATAAGAATTATTTATTTCGTGGTAAATTTGATTTTCTCTACGATAAAGTAGGACTGTATGATACATTGCGCAATGTAGCTTGTGGTTATGACTCTGCAACTGCTATTACTCGTAGTTGGCAGTCTTTAGGGGGGATTGAAAAGCGGATGCTTAACTTCCTTGAAAACCATGACGAACAACGTATTGCATCTGATTTTTTTGCCGGAGATCCACGCAAAGGTGTTCCTGCCTTAATTGTATCTGCTTGCATGAATACTAACCCCATGATGATCTACTTTGGTCAGGAATTCGGAGAAATGGGAATGGATAGTGAAGGTTTCAGTGGACGTGATGGACGTACTACTATTTTCGATTATTGGAGTGTAGATACAATTCGGCGCTGGCGAAATGAAGGAAAGTTTGACGGGAAGATGCTAACTGAAGAGCAAAAACATTTATATGCAATTTATCAGAGAGTTTTGACGTTGTGCAATGAAGAACAGGCAATATCAAACGGCGTATTCTTTGATTTGATGTATGCTAATGAAAATGGATGGAGATTTAATGAGCACAAGCAATATACATTTATGCGTAAATACAAGAATGAATTGCTATTTATTGTCGTAAACTTTGATAATCAGCCAGTAAATGTTGCGATTAATGTGCCTTCTCATGCCTTTGACTTTTTACAAATTCCTCAATTTGATTCTTATAAAGCGGTTGATTTACTAACAGATAAAGTAGAAGAAATCAGTTTACTGCCATATAAGGCAACAGAAATCGCTTTAGGAGCTTATACGGGTAAAATATTGAAGATTAAATTTTAACCTTCTGAATATAAAATAGCCCTTGCAATCAGAATAATCGATGCAAGGGCTATTACTTTATTTACTTACTTTTTCTTATTTGGTTCTTCTCAATACCATTGCTGTACGTGCAGGAATATAGAGTTTCAACCATTCTTTCTTTTCTTTCTTATACAAAGGATCGGGCAATGTGAAATGCTTCACACTATCATCTGACAAGCCATTTCCTCCATAAATTATGTTATCTGTATTCAGTACCACCTCATAAGTTCCCGGTGTTACTAAAAAGCCATAATCGGTGAATGATTGACTCGGATTAAAATTGAATACAAAAACAAGATCTTTACGTTGGTACGCTAACACTTGGTCGCCATCGTTGTGCCATATTTCTTGTACAGGGGTTTGCTGGATGTTTTTTACGCTCTTAATTACTTTCAACATATCTGCATCAAAATCACCCAGATAATGATAAGTCAAGTTTTTATTATCGACTAAATCCCATTGGCGGCGAGCATACTTACATGACCATCCATTACCTTCCCTCGGAAAATCGATCCATTCCGGATGTCCGAATTCATTTCCCATAAAGTTCAGATATCCACCGTTAATGGTGCTTGCAGTTAGTAAACGAATCATTTTGTGAAGAGCAACGCCCCGATGAACTATATAATTTTCATCACCTTTCTGCATATGCCAATACATATCTGCATCAATCAGGCGGAAAATAATCGTTTTATCTCCTACCAATGCCTGATCATGACTTTCAGCGTACGAAATTGTTTTTTCGTCTTGCCGACGGTTAGTTACTTCCCAAAACATGCTGGATGGTTTCCAATCTTCATCTATCTTCTCTTTAATTGTCTTGATCCAATAATCGGGGATATTCATAGCCATACGATAATCAAATCCATATCCTCCATCTTCCACCTTGGCGGCAAGTCCTGGCATACCCGAAACCTCTTCTGCAATGGTAATAGCCTTAGGATTTACTTCATGAATCAATTCGTTTGCCAATGTCAGATAGCAGATGGCATTATCATCTTGATGTCCATTAAAGTAGTCGCCGTAATTGCAAAATGCTTCTCCCAATCCGTGGCTATAATAAAGCATGGATGTCACCCCGTCAAAACGGAAGCCATCAAAATGATATTCTTCCAACCAATATTTACAATTGGAAAGTAAAAAATGCATCACTTCATTTTTACCATAGTCAAAACAAAGTGAATCCCATGCCGGATGTTCTCTTCGTCCGCCTGGATAGAAATATTGATTTGGATCACCTGCAAAGTTTCCTAACCCTTCTACTTCATTCTTTACTGCATGTGAGTGAACGATATCCATAATGACAGCAATACCCAATCCGTGTGCGGTATCAATCAACTGCTTAAGTTCTTCTGGAGTTCCAAAACGAGACGATGCAGCAAAAAAACTCGATACATGATAGCCAAAACTACCATAATATGGGTGCTCCTGTATAGCCATAATCTGAATACAATTGTATCCCTCTTTGGCAATACGCGGCAGAATTTTTTCACGAAACTCATTATAAGTTCCGACTTTTTCTTCCTGCTGTGCCATACCGATATGACATTCATAGATTAACAGTGGATCTGTACTAGGCTTAAAAGTTTTCTTTTTAAATTTAAATGGCTTTTCCGGTGCCCATACCTGGGCACTGAATATTTTTGTATTGTCATCTTGTACTACCCGATTGGCCCAAGCAGGGATTCGTTCTCCCTGTCCGCCTTCCCAGTAGACGTGTAATTTATATAAGTCACCATGTTGTATAGTGTCGATCGGTAATTTGATTTCCCAACTACCATTTTTCAGGCGTTTTAGTTTATAAGCAGGCTTTTCTTCCCAATTACTGAATGTACCCACCATATAAATATGTGATGCATTCGGTGCCCACTCACGGAATATCCATCCTTTATCAGTGCGATGCAAACCGAAATAAAGATATCCGGAAGCGAAGTCCGATAACGTAGATTTTCCCCCATTGGTCAATTCGGCCTTCTTATCCATGGCATGTTCAAAACGTCCAACGATAGCGTCTTTGTAAGGTTCCAGCCAAGGATCATTTTTAATAAGATTAAGAGTCTTTTCCATAAAAAGGATGTATTATTGTGTTTCAGAATTAATTTTTTATAGTCACTCAAGAAATATCTGCCCGATTATTACTCAAAATCATCGATAGTGAAATTCGTAAAGTCGGCAAAACGTTTAAATTGCCGGAACACTTCTTCTATTTTGTCCAGAATATCCGGAGTCAAAAAGAAACTGTCCGGGACGGAATAAGCACAAGTGAATTCTTTAGGTTTCAAATAATCAATGTATTTAAAATCTTTCGGGAATCCTTTGGGAGCTGTTTTTAGGAAATCTTCACCTACAATGGGGAAGAATTGCTGAAATTCAGGATCTTCCACTATCGAACGATATTCATCAATGTTATCATAGATAGACTGGCGAAGTGCTTTTAAAATATTAGAAGGCAAGCATAAACTTCCTCCGGCTAGCATGCAACCCTCAGGTTGTATATGTATATAGTACCCACTGTGATAGGATTTTTTCCCTTTTGCGTTAATATATCCCCCAAAATGATTCTTATAGGGAGTTTTATCGGAAGAAAAGCGGGTATCCCGGTAAATGCGATAAGTGCATTCTTTAGGTTGAATACCACGAATACTTTCATCAAAAAGTGAAATACGGGCAATTACTGTGGAAAGGAAATTTTCAAATTCTAAACGGGCTATTTCATACTCTTCCCGATGTTCATTAAACCACTCGCGATTGTTGTTCGCAGTAAGGTCCTTTAAAAAACGAAAGATAACAGGTATATTACTCATTGTGTCATTCTTTTCTGTTTATATCCTACAAATATATAAGAATTATTTGTAACTATCCATAAAACGAAAGAAAAACAGGTATAAAAAAAGCGTCGGCTGCAAAGAGCCGACACTTTAACACATTTATCAATAAAACAGACGCCTCTGTTTCTGACGTACTTACTTATCACAAGCTGGTACAATCTCTTTAATTAATCTTATATCTAATACTATGAAAAACACATCTATATAACATGCCTAAAATGGGTTTTGTTCAAACAGATCGAAAATAAACTTGTTAATAATCGTTATATCCGTATTAGCTCTCTATTGACATCAATCTTTATCTTACCAAAATCAATCATTGCATTGAATAAACAAATCTGGGAATAGTTAAACAATTGGTCTACGGTTATTTCTTTTTCTCTGATTAGATGTTTGTCAATCAATGCCGCTCTTTGGACACCTTTAAGGAGAGGGTGTTTGGGAGTGTGCCACTCTTTTCCGTTAAAGAGAGCAATATTAGCTATAGATGTATCTGTCAACAGTCCATTTCTAGTAATTAATATTTCATCTTGTTCCCGTTTATGCATATAAAGTTCATTTATTGCACTCCGATCTGTACTTTTGTAAGTGTAATCGATATTATCCGAATGAACAATCTGTAAAGAATGTACTGGGCGTATTTGATAAGGTGTGTATAGGATCTCTTCTATCCATCGACTATAGACTACTCTACACTTTATCATTTCTACATTCATTATTGGTTTCAGACTTTCCGATAGATTTAATGGCGGTTCGTCTGGCCAAAAAACAGCACGCGTCTGGTTCATTCGCTCTGTGTGATAATCCAAATTATACACTACTCCTCTCTCTATACGTATCGTTTCAATAAATTGGCACATAAACTTTCTGCTTCATTTCGTTATATTCATTTTCCAAATCACTTTTGCAGGTGATCCCTCCCCCACTTTTAAAAAATATTTGCCCATTCTGCTCTTCAATAAAGCGGATCATAACGGCACTATCCAGTTTTCTCCCGTCAAAGTATCCGGTGATGCCTGTATAGAATCCTCTCTCATATTCTTCTGCTTGCTCTATTATTTCCATTGTCTTGTGCTTAGGAGCTCCTGTAATAGAACCGGCTGGAAGAAGTCTGAAAAGAATTTCTCCCAGATGATCAACATAGCTTTTCGGTAAAACTCCACTTATTTCAGAGCTAGTCTGCAATATGGGACCATGATTGGTATAGAGTGTATCTACATATCGATAGCGGGTTACAGATACATTATCTGCCACTATACTTAAATCATTTCGTATCAGATCAACGATTGTGGCATGCTCTGCTGCTTCTTTTTCATCCTCCATCAGTAATCTTGTGGCAGAAGGTAAAGTTGCATCTATTGTTCCTTTCATTGGATAAGAACTGATTCTTCCATTTTCTATACGAATAAATATTTCAGGAGAAAAAACGACAAAAGTCTCTTTCAACCAAAGTTTGTATAAGGCCCGAGAATGATAAAATATATCTTTTAACCCTAGATTAGTGTTGACGGGGGTCATGCAAGTGAGATTCGTTAAGAAGCTATTTCCACTCAAGATATTTTTCCGTATAATATCAAACGATCTTTTATATTGGCTTAAAGAAATAGGTTGGGGCTGCCATATTATTGGGTATCTTAAAGGTGCAACAACAGACGTGCAGTTTGTAAAACCGTTCAGATTGTAAAGTAGCTCCGATGAATCAATATCATCCACTTTCTCTATAAAAGAACATTCTTGTTTATAATCTATAATAAACAGAAATGCTTTTCCTGCTCCAGCCAGTTTGTTTATACGGTTAATAGCTTCATTTCTACTATAGAATTGCATTATTCTTTGTTTTACTATTTATTCGGGTGGCAAACTTACAATAAAAACAGATGCATACAAAAAAATAGGGTTGCTGATTTGAGCAACCCTATTTTCTTCATCATCTGAATATTCTTCTTACTTAATCATCGCTTTTACCTGATCTTGCATCTGTTTGATTTCAGTTCTATTGGGTGATAAAGTAACTGCCTCTCCCAAATAGTCAACAGCTTTCTTGAAAGTCGCATCCGCCTTTGCTTTTTCAGAAGCATATTTTTCTTTGTTCGAACTAGCTAAAGGAGTTGCTTTCCGTAGAACATCGGCTCCATTATTGTAGAACAATACTCCAAGGCTATATAAAGCGTCAGTCTTCCACTTCTTACTAGTCACATCAGTGGCATGTTTATAGTTCTCTTCTGCTTTCTCAATATTGCCAGCCTGTTGGAATTTCTGTCCTTCTTTCAAATAATAAATAGCATATAATTTTTCAATAGTAGCATTGCCCGGAACAGCTTTGATACCCTCCGTCAATGTAGCAATATACTCTTGATTATTTTTCATATCGCGATAGGCAGCAGACTTACCTATATATGCATTTGCAAGATTATAATTTTTTTTAATCGCAATATCAAAGTAATCGGCGGCTTCTTTATATTTCTTTATGTTATCTGCACATACACCACAATTATAGGCTGTGACAGAATCCTGATTATTAGTCAATTTCAGATATTCGCTGTATTTTTCAAAAGCAACGGCATAATTTTTTGCATTCAAAGCATCATTACCTTCATTCTTCAACTGATTCGGATCTGTGGTTTGCGCAAAGAAATTATTTGCAGTAAAACATAAAGCAAGTAATAAAATAATTTTTTTCATGGTTATTGTGTTTTTAATTGTTTATCGTTCAAATGTAACACGAATCTGATGCAAACACAATATATTTTTCATCTTTTGACTTTTTTGAAAAGTCAGTAACGATAGTTATTTTTACGTTAAAGAATGCAAGAAAAAGCCAATTAATCGGTATTCTAATGGTTCGCTGACATCTCCCTATGTTTGTTACAGAATACTTTTATCTGTTGATATTTTCTTTATAAAATCATTGCATATCTCGTATGCCTCCGTCTCATCTGCAGGATAAGGTTTAAAGAAATATTTTATTTCTTCCCGAGATAATTCAATATTTAACGATTGTTTTTCATCTTTGGATAACAAAAATAACCGGCATCCGATATTTAGTGTTATGTATATAATCTGTCAGTGGATCCGTAACAATTGTTATGATGGAAAACGTAGCATGCTGCTTGCCTGAGTCCTTATCTACCCAAATATCATAAATACCAGCCGTTGAAAAAGCAGTTTCATTTTTCATTATTTGCCATCGGTAGGCCATGCGTAGGTCTCGCATCGCTTCGTACGCCAGTGTGAATACATGAATCTTGTTCACTATCTGCAGGGTTCTAGGGAAACATTTCCGAACAATCTTTTGCATGCTGTTTGCCATGTCAGGTGTAAACTCTTTCACCATATTGCACAGTTTTATGTCAATGAGCAGTTCTCCTTTACTAGTGCCATCTCGTCCATACAGAATGGTATCCTATGTTTTTAGGATAAAGAAAATGCATCATTAAATTAATCCCAATCATTATAATCACACAGATGTTGTTTATACTGATTCTATAACTGCTTTCTATCTAAGCCATAATTGCTCTGTAACAATTTGACAGTAAACAGCATGATTGCCTAAGTAATACTTTTAACACACCTCTATTCTGAATGTTTCCGCCACAATATATGAATTTAGTTATGTTGAAACAATGTTGAAACAAAAGTAGCATCTTAAATCAAAACTAACAGGAATGATGATAGAAAAGAAATAGCTGTAAATTATGTCTTTTAAGGGATTTAGATCAACGCAAAATACTGATAATCAAACATGGTAAAATAAAAAAGACAGCCAATAGACTGTCTTTTTTGTGATTCCGAAGCCAATACATTAAGGCCTGGCACATAGTCTATTATGATCAAATGTTGGTGATTTCTTTTCTTTATTTGTTTAATATTTCTAAATTATGTTCTCCAAATATCAACTTTAGTACTTGATCTTTTTTATCTTTTCTGAGTTTAATTTGGAGAACTGCCTCAATAGGTTCTTTATTATCATTCCTGTCTTCTGCTTTTACATATTTATTAGGATATGTAAATACGTCTATTATCTCCATTCCAAGATTAGTTGCAAAATTTGAAATCTGCCAAATGCTAATTTGTACTTCTCCATTCAAAATTTTACTCATTTGAGATGCAGAAGTACCCACAAGTTCAGATGCAGCAACTTGGGTAATTCCTTTATCCATAATTATTTTACGGATATTTTCCACGACGGGATGCATTGGAGTTTCTTTTTTCTTTTTCATGTTTCAATATATGAATTGATTATCAGAGTTTTATATAATTATATGAAATTGTATTTCAATTTATTCAATTAAATGTTTCATAATTTGAAATATTATATATATGTTTGCGGACGTAAATCATAAAGATACAAAGGTAAGCGATGAATAAACAAATGACAATAGCGAAAAAACGCTATTCTTTTAAAAAAGCATATGAAAGGGTGCCATTAGGGCAGATTGAAAGTTTAAAAAAAGAACTGTATAGTGTCTTTAGTATCAATAATCGAACCTCTTGGTACAATAAACTTAAAGGTATAACTTCTCCCAGCATAGAAGTAGTTGAAGCTGTTGAGACTGTATTTCTAAAATATGGTATTGAAAATTGTTGGGAAATTACAGAGATCAAATTATGAATCGTAATGCCATTCTAAGTAAACGTCAAAAACAGTTCATCGAACGTATTGCCTGGGGAGCTTCTTATAAAGAAGTAGCTGATTTCTTCCATGTGAGTTGGAGCACTGTTGACAATACTCTCCGAAATGCAAAAACAAAATTAGGTTTAAGTAAAGTGACTGAGTTGGGGGCATGGTGGTTCTGCACTAATTACGGAATTAGTTTTGATCTATCTCCTATTGCCAGGCAATGTACAGCAGGAGTTATCTTACTCTTGTTTTCCCTTGGAGAAGTGACAACAGTAACAAATATATCATATACCATGCAAAGAGTAAGAAGACCACGTACAGAGTATCGCATCCGTCGACACGAAACTTCTATATATCAACCATATATTATTAACTAAAAGCACATATAAGGAATGTGCCCGGTGCGAATCCGGTTATATGTTATACTTTATTTTCTCAAACATAGAAGTTTAATTGATTTATTCATTTTTAATGCCGTGTGAAAGGACACACGTAGGGTTAAAGCCCCTGGTTAGGGATTTGTTACACAAAAGAGCCGGGATGTGAATCCCGGCAAAATGGGCCTGATGTAAGGAGGCATATCAATGTAAAATCATTGAAGCCGGGTTCGATTCCCGGAAGCCCACACTAATTTTGATCATTATGAAAACAGTACATTCATCACCAAGCCTGTCTCCAAGTGGAACAAAGAGACAGAAAGCTAATCTATTTACAAACGAAAATCCGGAAGCTATCGCACAAATGCGCATGCAGTCTGCACAAAAAGAGCAGCATAAGGTCATGGTTCGTCTTGATAACCGCACACATGTACTTGTTGCTCCGCAAAATGTAACTCCTGAGTACATAGAAATGCTGCGAAAAAAATATCAAATTACCTACAATGCTCCAGCTCGAGGAGGAAGAAGGTAATATAGAAGACAGAATATCAACGTACAACTAAATAAACATGGATAAAAATGACGAATGGTTAGCCATACCGGGCCTTTCCAGATATAAGATAAATAGAAACAACGGGGCTGTTATAAGCACTTGTAGAGGAAAGATACAATGTCTCTCTACAAAAAGAAATACCGTTCAAATGAGAACGGAGACAGGTTTGCATATTAGAACGACAGTTCCCCGGGTCCTATATTGCGCTATACATGGGATAAATATACGTGATATACCCTCAAAAGCCGTTATCCGAATGAATGAAGCCGGAGAACCGGAACTGATTTCCAGAGAAAGGCTTAATAAAGAAGTTATCAATGCTCTTCGAAGTTCTTCCCCCCGCGTGGATGTGTTACAGGAATACAAAAAGTCTATTGAGTTCATAGAATTAGTGTTGTCATGTTATAAGTCTGGTGACTTTGCACCGATAGCCGCCAAAATCCAAAGCATGAAAGGATTAGTAATCAATTATATCAAAAAAAGATTCCTTCTCTCTGATGAGTATTCTTTGGATATGGCTTGGTACGCTGTTTCCGAATTGGCGTTGGATGATATTATCAATAAAAAAAGAATGATTCCTATGCTGGAGTACTATTTAAAAACTATTTCCCGTTCATACGTGGCACGAAAGAGGCTATACCTGCATAGAGAAAAATCTATAGACGATCCGGATGACTATACAATGAATGTATACAGATAATTAATTCAAAACAGTTTAAATAGGAACATTATGGATGATAGATTATATCCGGTCTGTGAACTAACAGCCGAGCAAAAAAAGGCTTTTAACAAGCTAAAGAAAGCATATAAGGAATGTGAAAAGGCAGGAATTTACTTCGCCAACAACTATGGTAATCTGATGGCTTTTGATAGCAAGTTGGTTGTTGGATATGGAGATGATAGTATTTCTCCAGGTGGTGAATATGAAGTAAGGCTTACCTATGGTTGCCCTGCGGATTCTATAAAAGTAGCTAATGAATGGGCTGATGATACGCATACATTGGGACTAACTAAAAAGGGTATGAAACTATATCTACAGGAGGAGGAAGAATGAGACTAATTACAAAACAAGCTGTCAAACTGAAAGAGCTTGAAGCCAGACGGGAAAGGCTCGTTAATCGTGTTGCTAAACTCGATCTGAAAATCGAAGAGCAAAAAGAGAAGATTTCCCAGTACTATAAGAAGCAAGGTATTAACGTATAACAGTTTAGAAAGGAACAAGAATATGGCAAGAACAATTTATGAAAATATTGGTGTTGAGTTCGTTTTGGAAGAAGTAGACGAATATGAAGCAAAAATCAAGGTTAATGATAAAACTCTGATTTATATATCCAGAGAACAAGAAGCTGAATTTGAGGAAGAGCTTAAAAAGTTATTCGACAAATATCGAATTTAATTTATAACAGAATAGAAATGAAGCAAAAGATAGAAGAAGCAAAAGGAAAAATTAATCGCTATTATAGCGACTTTATTGAAAAATGCCTTGAAGTACATGGCATTGATTTAACAACAATCATCAGTGATTGTGTAACGGCTGGTTATGAATCCCGTTCGGATGAAATCATAGAGCTTAGGAGAAAATTAGACAGCATAGAAGAAATGAATAGTGATGGTAATAAAATTCTGGATGCTATTAAGAGAATGGCAGCAGATGACAATAAAGGTTTGAGAATGACCACTACGATAGTCGATGTTAAAGATGATCCGCGTGGCTCAGTCGTTGGCTTTGGGACTGAAAAAGTTTGCGGAGATGATGCCCTTGCCCAGACAATGGGTTTACCAGGTAAGTATATGGCATGTGCCTTTTTTATAGATCGAGAAGAACTAAAGAAATATCTCTAAACTAATTAATAAAAAATAAATAAAACAGCCTTGGGCGGGCTTTGTAAAACCTATAAATAAAATGGAAGAATTATATTGGATTGAAAGATTAGACAGTATTCAAGGTGTTTTCATACTCTTATCTTGTTTGTCAGCAATATGGTTGCTGTTTACATTAATTATTCCATGGGTGGAATATTATAACAATGAAGACTGCAAAGAGAAAGGTATCCATAAATCAAGAAAAATTTCAGGCGTTTTATTAGCTGTATCTGTATTGATATTGACGTTTCTTCCAAGCACCAAAGAAATGTATCGCATCATGGGTATTGGAGGTACTATAGACTATATCCGTCAGAATGAAACAGCAAAGCAACTTCCCGATAAATGTATAAAAGCATTGGATTTATTTATGGATAAAGTCATAGAAGATGGTAATGATAACAAGACATTAGAATAAAACTGTATAAGAAGAAAGGAAAACCTATGTTTAAAGATATAATTGAATTAGACAAACAAGTCGTAGACCGGATCGTAGATAAGGTCCACGAAAACAATTTAGAAATTGAGATGGAAATGGGAGTTGTAAAGGACGGTATGGTTAAAGTCCTCTTCCTCTATAAAGATCCGGAGCTTCTGCAGAGCGTGATAAACGAATCCGTTACTGAAGAGTACGATCTCCCATAAACAGTCCTCTGCCAATCCATTGTAAATGGTTTCATTTGATCCCGAATCAATGAAACAGAACTGATCATGTAACTAATCCCTTGAACTATGTATTTTAATGATGATGAGATAAGGCGTATCAAAGATGCTGCCACAGGACATTTGCTTGATGTTGCACAAGACTTCCATGAACTCAAACGCTCCGGAGTGAATTACAATTGCGATTGTCCCCGGTGCAAAGCCGCAAAGAAACTCTCAATTAGTCCGGCCAAACAAATCTTTAAATGCTTTGGATGCAATGAATTGAAAGGTGGAGATTCGGTTTCTTTCTTAATGTCCGCTGAAGGAATGACTTTCAATGATGCTCTTGAATACCTTGCCAAAAAATTCAATGTCATTCTCGATCAACGTCCGGCCATCAAGAAACAGCCGGCAAAAAAGATGAAAAAAGGCAGCAAGGCGGCCAAAGGTATCGATGTCGACAGTTATTGTGCCAGGATGCTGGCAGAGTCAGGTCTTACCTTTGAGGATGTCACAGCAAAAGTCTATAAGACAGGAGATACACAAAGTATATTCGAACAACGTACTTTCCGTCCTGGTACCATTGATGAACGAGGAATGTTAACCACTAAGGGAGATGATGTCATCATTGAATATTATGATCTGGAAGGAATGCCGGTTGTCTTCACCCGGAAAGATAATAAAAGAAGGGACGTTGGTACTCCTCAAGAATATTATCGTATCAGATGGCAGTTTCCGGATGCCCATCTTGATAAAGAGGGTAAACCTTACAAATACAAATCCCCGCGTGGCAGCGGTACTCCGATCTATATTCCGGAGCGCATACGCAGTCTCTATAAATCAAAGACAAAGATACCCCGCCTCTATATTCAGGAAGGTGAAAAGAAAGCAGAGAAAGCATGTAAGCACGGCATCCCCTCAATCGCAGTCAGCGGTATACAGAATCTCGGTCTTTACGGTGCCCTTCCGGAAGACCTGGTGAAGATCATCTCTACCTGTGAGGTACAGGAGGTTGCTTTTATCTTTGATTCGGACTGGGACGATATCAGCTCCAATATCCGGATCAATGATCAGGTCGAAAAGCGTCCCCGCTGTTTTTTCTATGCAGCAAAAAATTTCAAAGAATATATGCGTTCTCTCAAGAACCGGAACATCTTCGTTGAAATATTCGTCGGACACATTAATAAGAACGAAGCAGGAGACAAAGGCCTTGATGATCTGCTTGCAAATTCTCTGCGTGGAAAAGAAGAAGAGCTGGCCGCCGATATCGAGTTTGCATGCAATGAAAAGAAAGGTTTGGGCAAATACATTGAGATGTTCAAGGTAACTACCTGGACAGATCATAAATTGCAAGAATTATGGGGACTCCACTCTCATGAAGTCTTTGCCGAGCGTCATGCCGACCTCCTGCGTAACCTGCCGGAGTTCCTATTCGGCCGATATCGATGGAAATTCGACGAACATGGAAAAGTAATCTTGGCACAACCTTTTGACGATGATGAAAAGTTCTGGAGAGAAGTCACTAAATATGATCGTAGCCAAAATGAACGTATTGAATACGAGTTCTGCTATGTCAACTCACAAAACTTCTTGCAAAACAGAGGATTCGGACGTCTTCGGAGAATTGATAAGAGTTATCAGTTCATTCACCTTGAACCGCCTGTTGTTCGTGCTATCGATGCCTCTGATGCCCGTGACTACCTGTTTCAGTTTGCCAAGCATAATTGCAAGACTGAGGTAAATGAAATGTTGATTAAAGGCGTGTCTCAATATGTGGGTCCGGACAAGTTATCCCTGCTTGAGTTCATTCAGCCCAATTTCGTTAAGCCCAACCGGGAATCCCAGTATTTCTATTTTGATAAAAATTGCTGGCTGGTCACAAGAGACTCTGTAAGCGAACTCGGTTACGAGAATATCACACACCACATCTGGGAAGAGCAACGTAAAATGACACCGGCCAAATATCTGGGTAAACCGTTGGTTACTTTTAGCCGGCAAGACAATACATTTACTTATGAACTTTCAGAGGCCGGTAAGAAATCCCATTACCTCCAGTTCCTGATCAACACCAGTAACTTTACCTGGCGAAAATCTGCTGAAGAAATAGAGCCGGAAGAAGAGAATGAAAATCGTATCCATCTCCTTAGTAAACTGTGTGCAATCGGATACATGGTTATGGAAGCGAAAGACAATAATGTGGCCAGAGCTGTCATCGGCATGGATGGCAAGCAATCTGAAGTAGGAGAAAGTAATGGCCGTTCCGGGAAATCACTTGTAGGGGAATTGATGCGTAATATCATTCCTACAGCCTATATTCCCGGAAAACGCTCTGATCTTTTTAATGATCAATTTGTATGGAATGACATTCAGGAAAACACTAAACTCGTTTTTATTGACGACGTGTTACAAAACTTCAACTTTGAATTTCTGTTCCCCAACATTACCGGGGATTGGTCAGTAAATTATAAAGGAGGTAGAAGGATCACTTTACCATTTGCGCGATCACCAAAAATGTATATTGCTACCAACCATGCCATCCGTGGCAGTGGTTCAAGTTACACGGACCGCCAGTGGCTACTTGCATTCTCCGATTTCTATAACGATACCCATAAGCCGGTTGACGACTTCGGGGTCCTCTTCTTCTCGGAGTGGGATTTTGAACAATGGAATCTTACCTGGAACCTGTTGGCCAATTGCGTCCAATTGTATTTGACTTATGGCGTTGTCCAGGCTCCCGGCGAAAGGTTAGAGCAAAGAAAGCTGCGTCAGGAAATGGGTGAAACCCTCATCTCCTGGGCTGATGAATACTTCTCCGGAGAAGAACATCTCAATGTCCGTTTACCCCGGAAAGATTTATATGACGCATTTTGCCAATACGACAATCAGCAACGAAAGTTTGTATCACCAACCGCATTTAAGAAGAAATTTATAATGTATTGCGCATGGAAAGGTTATGTATTCAATCCTCACAAATATGACAGTATAACCGGAAAACCTTTTCAAGTCGATAAGGACGGGAAGGCGGTTGTAGATGATAAATCCGGAGGTGTAGAGTACTTTACGGTAGGAACCGGAGCCCAACCTATCCCGGAAGAAGATAATAGCCGGTTAGCACAACCGACAGGTAAACTCGTTTTCTAACTTAAACATAAAAACAATGAGTGTAAACAAATGTATTTTTATCGGCAACATGGGACGTGATGCCGAGGTCCGTACCACTGAAGCCGGTATCAAAGTAGCCCAATTTTCTATTGCATGTACAGAGCGTACTTATACAAACAAAGCCGGTCAAACGATTCCGGAGAGAACCGAATGGATACCCGTCGTAGCCTGGAGGGGATTGGCGGAAACCATTGAGAAGTACACCCACAAAGGGAGCAAACTGTATATTGAAGGCAGATTCACAACCCGGAAGTATGAAACAAATGACGGTCAGAAACGAACCGTTTCTGAAATCGTAGCCGAAAGTATTGAAATGCTTGATCCCAAGCGGGAGGCTCCCCCACTCCCTCCGGAACCCGAGCAGAAATTGAGTTATAATCCATAAAATGACATACCATGAACCTATCTTCTTTTAAACTGACCAATATTAACGAATTGATATCCGTATACAAAGAGAATCCGGAGCGCTTTAATCGCTTTTATAACGCAGTGTATCTGCTGCTGGATAGCATTCCGGAATGCGGAAGTATTCGTGTAATGGATCACTGTGAGGCGTCCTCCTATGACTTGTTTATAAAGTGTGCATGTTGGATTATTCAGGAAGAGACGGAACAGAAAGAGTTGACGGATGCATTACTTGAGTTTTCGGATGATTATACAATTATTCGCCGGTGCGCGAAGTTCGTAAAATCCAAATCCTGGGTTCATTTCTACTCACGACGATAGGAGTATATTATCCCAATTTATTACCCTATAAAGATACGTCTTTTATTTGATATACACAACATTATAATGATAAAAAAAGAGAATAAAATATTCGTAGTCATATCTCCTGATCCCGTCGAGCGTGAGCAGTTGATCGCACGCCTGGCCGTTCGTTTAGGTTTTGCCAAGATTCCGTCCGATGCACTCAAGATCATAAGCAAGGACATTTATTCCTTTGACCTGGCAACTGCATATTTTGTGCTTTGCAGTAACTATCATTTCCGGGGTTCTATCGTCACAACACAACGGCTCTATGAGCTTGCAGCAAGAGGTATATGTGTTTGTGTAGGTGTGAAGTCAATGCCCCGTGAGTACGAGTTGGTATCTCAGGTGTTTTATCCGAATGACTTGCGATAGCACAAGTCGAAACATTTATCCGGCCGCGGTACGCATCAGCGTATCGCGGCTTTGTTTTTGGGGGGCGTTCCCCCTTTACCCCCTTTTGCTTAGAAGAACGTTTTGAACAACTGTGCCTGAGACGAAGTAAAGCCGGCAACAAGGTGTCTATATATTATTTTTATTTTTTCTTTCTTCTGTAAAAAAGACTACCTTAAAAATATAGAATATTTTTGTGCTTTCGTGCAGACAGGTGCAATTCGGTATTTATTACACTATAAATCAAATATTTAAACAGAGCACAAATTTCGTACAAAAACGTACGCCTCGTACTAAATTGCACAAAATTGTATTTTGTACGCACAATGTATCAATCGTACAAAAACGTACCATGTTTCGTACGGACATAAACCAATTATAATCAACACATTATGTGATAAGACTGCACAATTTACACAGTTGCACAAAAAAGGAGTACCGTTTTTGCAAGGGGGATTAGTTTGTTCCGGTAAGTCTTGTTTATGTCCGTAAAACTTTGTATATTAGCGTAAACCATTCTATGACCTAAATGATAACTACCAAAATCGAAGTTCCCCCGCATCTATGTGAGTATATCCGCGGCAAATACTGTAACCTGACCTCTGATCCGGTCCGTTTCCCCGATAACCTGAATATCTATCACGTGATATTCGACCTTCTTCAGAAGAGACCGTCGGAAGCTCCGGTTGATCGTGGTAATTTAGAAATCTGTCTGCCTGAACGAAGTATAGGCAAATCCCCAGTGACCTACAACTATTTAGGGCTTCGCTCCCAGGTAATCATTTCCCGGAAAATAGAATTGATGATGTGGGCGGAGTTGCATGAATACCTGGACGAACAGAAGCACCGGTACGGAATAAAATACATTGATGGAGTGCAATTCTTCATGCGCAGATATGGAATTGATTCTCTTACGGAAGAAGCTTTTCTCAAACACTACCAGCGTTGGAGGGCAAAAGTGAGGAGAAAAGAAAAAAGGAGCTATAAAAAGCGAGAATAATTCATCGAGTAAGCGTAGTTAAATGTCCTTTTTTTGAGTGAAAAATGTTCGAAAAAAGAGAATCACAGATAGTATATTGTAAATCAACAGAATATGAATACAAACAATATCGGAGGAGTCATTCAGGCAGATTTCCTGTTCACGGATGAAATAAGTTTATTTTCAGTCATCAATCACTCAGCCGTTATCAGCCTTCACCGGGCCAATACCTGGAGAAACCTGCCTATCACCTATATGGGAGTTTCTCCAGATGTGGAAGCGGACGACACTCAAGCCGGTACGCTATATAAACAGACCCTTACCATCCGCCTGAAACGCACAGGAGTGACAGATTCAGAACTTCACATCCTGCGGACTATCAATGTACGTGGTTGCGTAGTAAGATGTAAGGATGCGAATGGAAATATCCAACTGTATGGAAGCAAAGAGTACCCGCTTCTGGGAACCGTGATAGAGAAAACAGGAACCAAGGCCTCCGACCTCTCCGGAATTGAAGCCACTTTTTCCGGAAAAGGCGCCTATCCTCCACTACCTGTTACAGAGTTATAACCGTCCTTCGGCATCATTATATATAGCCGTATCATTGCAACAAAATAAGTGCAATGAGCCAAAAACGCATCATCTTATCAGATTCATCACTCAACCGGTACGGCTACCGGGTTCTTACTGCAGGACTTCTTCTTGAAGCTTTCATTGACAACCCGGTCATGCTGTATGGGCATTTCCGTGATGAAGGATCACCCCTATGGTGTGATTACAAAGCAATCGGATATTGGGACGATATCAAGATAGAGGACGACGTGCTTTCTGCTATTCCTGTTTTCGACAAGGTAGACGATTTATCGAAGACCATTGCCGCGAAATACGAAGCAGGGACCTTACGGGCCGCAAGCATTGGTATACGTATCCTGGCCACATCCTCCGAAAAAGAATATCTGCTTCCGGGACAAACACGCGAAACTGTTACCAAAGCAGAAATCATGGAGGCTTCCATCGTGGATATCCCGGCCAACTCCCATGCCGTGCGCTTATACGACCGTTCCTCCTCCGTTTTACTGGCAGCGGGTATGGACACGAATATTGTGCCAGCATTAACAATCCCAAAAGAAAAGGCAATGAATTACAAACCATCATGGACCGGCTTCCTCTCTTTCCTGGGAATTTCAAAAGATAAAGCGGAAACCACCGAACTGTCTGCTGAAAACCTGGACTCTATCCATGCTGAAATGGAACGATTAAAGACAGAGAACGCTACTCTTGTACAGGCTAAGACCGATATTGAAGAGAAACTTAACTCTGCCAACGCGAAGATTACAGAGCTGAGCCATTCTACATCCGGCAAGGATAATGAGATCAGTACTCTCAAGAACTCTATCACTGAAAAGGATTCTAAAATCACCCAACTTGAAGAGCAAGTGAAGAATCTGAAGAACGGTCCTACACCGGGGCATGCCGGTCTGACTCCTGAACAAGAGCCTGAAGGTAGCGGAACCCAGGAAGAGTTATCTGCTTTCTGTGACCAGAACGCAGGAAACTATCAAGCTATCACCGAGAAATTAAAAGCTGAGGGCCTGTATTAATAACCTAAACTTTAACTATTAAAAAGTCTATTCAAATGGCTGCAAATAAACTAATTGACGTCTCTAAACTGAACGAAGCACTGGTCATTTATGACCAGGCACTTCGTGCGCTGCCGTTTGCCACCCTCACCGAAGTGGCAAACCTACTGAAGCTGAATGTTATGGACCTGCAAGGCAAACACGCACGTATCAACGAGCGTCGTCGTGCCGGTGGTACGCAATCGTATAAAATCGGAAAGAACTTCGGACTGGTTGATAAACTCTTAGGTTACGAACCCTCAGTCATCGAGCCGAAAGATGTTGTCTGCATCACCAAAGAAAACTCACAGAAGTACGATGATAACGAACTGTTGATCATCGGTGGCACTCCGGTAAGCAACACTACGAAAAAACATCCGATGGAAACCAAGGTTGCATTTACCCTGGTACGTTCGCATCTGGAAGATATCGTATATAGCCTGTTCTCTGCCGAACGGGATGAAGATTCCAACTCACCCGGCGGGGCTTTCGATGGTATTTATACCAAGATGGATATGCTGATCACTCGTGGCGATGTAAATGCGGCCCGTGGTAATTTCGCTATTTCCGGAGAGTTTGCCGCGCCAACGTCAGATACAGATTATACAGCTTACGAGAATCTGGTGGAATGGATCGGAGGCGCAAACACCTACCTTCGTTCTTCAATAGGCGGTGTACCACAGCTTTTGTGTGCTGAAACCGTTTTGAAAGCTGCCCGTTCAGCATTACGTAATAAGTTACGCATGCAGGAATATCCTTCCATGCAACGCATGCTTGAACTCTTGCGGGAAGACGCCATGTGTCCGAACCTGATTGTCTCCTCCCACGAAGCTTTGGGCCAAGGTTCCCGGCTGACCCTTCAGAAAGTTGGTAACATAGACGTGGCGTTCAATACTCAAGCGGCTTCTAAATTCTGCCAGATACGTGATATTTACGAGGACCCGAACGAATGGCAGTTCTGGTTGCAGGCAGGATACGATACACGTATCAATGACTGGCATGAGAAAGTCTTCCGCTGTAACGAGCAGAAGAACGAATCTCTCGACCTGGCCGGTGACTATTGTAAAACCGGTGGAGTGCAGGTAGCCATCACCGGCACCGACAAAGGCCAATGGAGTATCCAGGGAAAAGTTGCCAAACGCGGTAACGGTCAATGCATCATTGGACTTCCTCCGGGAAAATACACCATCGAGTTCACTGATGCCGATGGTAAGACCAAACCGGCAAATACACAGGTTACAGTTGTTGCCGGTGAAGTAGCCACCGCTACCGGAGCCTATACTTAACTAATCCGGGGAAAGGAGTCTTACCTTCCCCTACATAAACTAAACAATTACCTGATTATGAAACGATTTATTCTTTGCATTTCATGCCTGCTTATCTGCTGCCTGTTCTTGTTTCCGGAAGTACAAGCGGCCATTCCGGATACCGGAAACTGGATCAGCCATCATCTTCTGACATCAGACGGTTTAACCGTTCTGGCTGCCGGTCCGGCATTTGCCCCGTTAAAATGGAATATCGGGCAAAACAACATGGGAGGTTATAAAGGACGGCTGCTCTTTATTCCGTATGACGCTCCTTCAACCGTACCAATGATTCCGGTAAAGCCTACTACGAATGAGGACCTGATTACCGCTTCAGGATCATTCACTTTTCCAAGTGGCGGAACCTACACTCAGCCGATTTACTTGTATTCCACAAAAGGGAAAGTAGGTTATAAAGCGGAAATTCAAGGCGAAACGGACGGAAAATCTTTTAAGCAGACTTTAGAGTTTTTCTTTCCCGGCAATACTCCGGGAATGCATGCTTTCAGTACACTTGTCAAGAACACTCCGGGGTACTTCGTCTTCGAAGATTCCGACGGCCAACAATTCCTGATGGGTAAACCGGGCATGTATGCCGATGTATCACCCTCCTTTGATGGTGGTAAGCTCGCCGCCGATCAGCGGGGAACTGCCTATACAGCCACTTGTGACGCAAATGAATCGGCTGTTGTTTTAGGAACACCAATCGACATGGAAGTCATTGCAGGCCTAAAACCGGCTCCAAGTCCCGGAGGTTAACATAATACATATATTTTATGACAAGAAACGAACAGTTAGAAAAATGGTTGTCAAACCGTCAGCGTAGGTACGCTGACGGTATGGAACTCTTTAACGCTTTAGCAAAGGCAAACACCAAGAGCAGCTATGGGAACTATCTTTCCCAGGCACCGGAGAATCCTCACATTTTCGATCCCCACTTTACACAATTAGTCAATATACTGACTAAAATAGCCAGGGAAATAAAAGATGCTCCTTCTGTTTACCCGGCTGCATTTGAAGAGATCCTGATCGTTCAAACACTGAATGACGAACAACGGACTCAAGAAACCGATATCCGGAAAGAGGCAATCGACCGACTCCAAGAGGAGATCGACGGACTGCATAACCGTATCAGCGAACTTGAGAGTGACACGGAAAATCATGCTGACGAACTCTCAGCTTTAAATGAAGAGTTCGAGGAGAAAATGAAAGAGCTCTCCGCTATCCGGGGCGAACTGGATGCCTTGAACACTCCGGGTGTCAAGATCGTAACAGAAGAATCCCTCACTCCTGCCTTACGTAAAGCATACGCCCGTATCAAAGAGATCGCTCCCCTGTACGCCAGTCTCCATAATGATATTGCGAATCCGGATATCCCGGCAGAGGAACGTCACCCCCTCACAGAAGAACTCTGCAAGTTGGACGACGAACGTCGCAAACTTTGGAAACAGATTGACGATTACGCAGAAGGCAAACAGGCAACCTTAGAGCTTGATGCTAAACGTCCTGAGTATAGTGAAAATGCAGTGGTCAGAGGCTTCGAAATAGCCCGTCAGATCAAACGTCTGAAGCAGAACATTACGAACAGCAAAACAGCCGCAGAAAGGGCCGGGAAAGAGGGAAAGCAGGCTGTTCTGCAGAACGCACTCGACCGGATTGCTAAATACGAAACTGAATTAGCCGCTTTAACGGCAGAATTATCGGCAGAACAAGGTGAAAAGGTTTCAGGATAACTTTCCTTTGGCTTTGTGTCCCGGTTCTATCGAACCGTTCATGCACAAAGGAGACTGGGCAATACATGAAGTGTTGCCCTCTCTTTTATCTGAAATCGGACCGGCGGATATAAGGATCGCTACATTCAGTATCTCAGAGGACAGTTTACGCCCTCTCTTCTTCCTGGCCGATGATAAAAAAATTACAGGTCTGACCCTCCTGCTCGATACGACGGTAAAACGGCACAAGCTTGACTTGTTACTGTTTGCCTCCAACATCACACCACGCATACGGATTGACTCCTGTCATGCAAAAGTGTTATTGGTGGAAAATGACAAATATCAGTTCGGTATTGCCGGTTCCGCGAACCTGAACCAGAATCACCGCTGGGAAAATGGCTTCTATTTCACTTCCGGAAAGCATTTCAATTACTTCTCGGAAATGTTCGAGCAGGCATATAATCAAGCAATCAGTTACGAAATATTAGAATAGAAATGGAGTTATCAGATGAAACCTTGCAACAAATCAGAGAGATGGCCGCAGCTTTGTTGCCTCCGGCAGAAATCGCCATTCTAATTTCGCTGCCTGCCGGTGAACGCAGCTACTTCTGTGATATTTGCAGAAATCATCATCATTCTCCTATCTACGAAGCATACCATCAGGGACGCCTGCAAACAAAATTCGAACTCCGAAAAACTGTGATCAAGTTAGCCAAGGCCGGAAGTCCGGCGGCCGAGCCACTTGCTGATAAATACATGAAAGAACAAATCATCAACGACTAAATTATGCCGAAAAAAGACACAACCTACGACCGCATCGAACGCTCCCTGTTCAAAGATCGGGGTGAATCCGCTCTCCAGTTATCACCAAAGGAGATGGAAATTAAGAATCGGATGATGCTTTGTGTTAGTAAGAAAATGGAAAGCCCATTAATTGAGGACCAGGAACTCGTTACTTTTCTCATGCACGGATGTGGAGGGCAAGCGGAACCTGTTTCCCAATCACAGGCCTATCGCGATATCGGTATGATCAACCGGCTGGTCGGTAACATCCAGTTAGCGGCCAAATCCTGGTATCGCTACATGATCGTAGAAGGAGGAAAGAAGGCATTTCAACTCGCTATCGACAACGGAGATGCTAAAGGAGCTGCCGCCGCTCTCGACAAGATAGGTAAATACACCCGTTCCGACAAAGACGATGACGCATTCGACTTCAGTCAGCTTATTCCCCCATCTTTTGAACCTTCTGACGATGTGACGACACTTGAGGGTATTGAAGTGATAGACAATCTGGAGCAACGCCGCCAGGAACTCCGCAGCTTATGCAAAGATATGTTGACCAAACAGGCGACAGATATTCAAACCATTGAAGAGGAGGATATTGAAGAATGACAGCCCAAGCCTCTCCCATACCATCGGCGTACGAACTCCGGATGAAACAGGCCAATGTGATACGGAAGTTCTTCAACAAAATGCAACGCCAGGCAATGGCTATTGCCGCACATGACGAATACATCGTTGCATCGCGTGGTACCGGTAAGTCAGAAGGTATTGACGCCCGCTTCATTCTCAGAAACGTCTGGGAAATGCCCGGTTCATTGGGTGGAATGATCTCTCCCAGTTACGCCAAGGCATGGGGGAATACCCTTCCGGCTATCTGTAAAGCACTCGCCGAATGGGGATACATTCAAAATATCCATTATGTCGTTGGCCATAAAGCACCACCTTCCATGGGCTTTGCCAAGCCTGTCCGTCCGGTACTCGGAGACGGATGGAGTAATGCTTTCCATTTCTGGAATGGCACGGTTATGGTTATTCTTTCCTTTAATCAAGGGATGTCCGCAAACTCCATGTCGCTTGACTGGGTGATAGGCCCGGAGGCAAAGTTCCTTTCCTATGACAAGATAAAGAACGAGGTCAATCCGGCCAACAGGGGAAACCGGCAATATTTCGGGCACTGTCCTCACCATCACAGCGTATGTTACTCAACGGACATGCCCGGATCATCCATGGGACGTTGGATTCTCGACAAACAGGAAGAGATGCAGCCCCCACATATCCAACTCATTCGCAACCTGTATAAAGAACTTCAGGATTACAAACGTAAACCGCTGACCGAACACACCATGCGGATGATCCGGGAACTTCAACGTGATCTTGACATAGCCCGGAAGTTTCAGCCTGCACTCAAACCGAATGATAAGAAAAAACGGGAATACACTGTATTTTATGGTGAATATGATGTCTTTGATAACCTTGAGGTCCTGGGAGAAGACTTCATTTGGCAGATGCAACGTGATTCTCCCCCGTTGGTATGGCGTACCGCCTTCCTGAACGAACGGCTGATGAAAGTTCCCAATGGCTTTTACAGTGCCCTGGACGACCGCATACATTTCTATCAGCCGGCTGATAACGGAAGGCTGAAGAATCTTGGAAGTAATTGGAAGCAACTGAGTTCCTGCGGCTGCCTGGGAGACGGTGACCTTGATTTTGACAAAGAACTGCATATTGCATTCGACTCCAATGCGTCAATCTCGACAGCGGTAGTGGCACAACTGGACGGGAATACGATGAAAATCATCAAATCGTTCTATGTCAAAACCCCATCCAAACTCGGAGACCTGGTACAACAGATAGCTGACTATTACCGTCCCAAGCTCAATCACGATGTAGTCGTCTACTATGATCATACTTTTACCTGGGAGTCGGGCTCCACAACAGAAACCTATGCGGATATCATTGAACGTGTATTCAAAGAGAACCGGTACACTCCTGCAATGGTATATGTCGGACAGGCACCCAAACATGAATGGAAACACCTCAATATCGATCTCGCATTGAAAGGTGATCCGCAATTCCTGTGGATTCGTTTCAATCTCTATCAAAACGAGTTCCTCAAGATCGCCATGGAGCAAACCGGTATTAAGCAGGGTAAAAACGGTTTTGAGAAGGACAAAGCTCCGGAAGGTACTGACGATACTCCGGACAATCCGGATCAATACAAAACCCATGTTACGGATGCCTTCGACACATTATGGCTCGGTATGAATTTCTACTTCACACGTCCGGGAACCGGCACCGGAGGAATATTTTTCCTCAATCGGAAATAAAATACCGCTTTTCGTAATTGCTAAAATTACGTCAAACAACCGCCATTTCAGGCGTTTAAAATCCCGCCCCCTCTGCCAAAAGAGTAATCGGCGGACTCCGCTTCACCCCGGCGCAGCCGGGCGACGCAAAAGCATTCTCCCCCTCTCTCAAGGTCTGTCAGAGTGCTTTTGCTGCCCGCTGTGCCACTTTTTCAATCATTCCAGCACATTACCCGTCTTAAATAAAACAATCTTATTTTTGCTGATTTCTACCTTTACTTTATCTCCTAACTGGAAACCGTATTTTTTTAAATACTCTCCTTTCAAATTAAACCCGATTGTGCCTTTACCATTTTGCGGAAGTCTGACACATTGCAAAACTTTCTCCATATTGCTAACATTTAGGGGTATAACGTACAAAATTGGCGGGAATCATGTTTTTTACCGGCTGTATGATCCCTGTCACCGGTAAAGGCTTTAAATCATCCGCACATGCAGGCGGTTGGTTTATTATTCCGGCTTCCACTTCATAAACGGTCGGTATCTTGGTTACACTATCAACGATAATCAACCAACGATGCCAATATTGATCCGTCAAGGCATTCATGTGCAATACTTCCCCGTTTAAGCTGTTCAGACACAAATTAATGATAGTCATGAGACAGCAGGTATATGAGATATCAATCCCGACAAAAGTCAATGCTCTATCCTTTTGGGCTGCTGATAAAAGGAGTCTTCCGCTACCGCATGCAGGGTCCAATACCCTCCGATCTCCCTGTTTAGGCTGATCACTTACTTTAGGAGCTGTTATCAATTGGTTCATTAATTCACATACCCCAAACGGTGTAAAAAACTGCCCGTTTTGGGCGTTGCTTAAAAACTCTTGAAAATAGTCTCCGAACGGGTCTACCAGTGGTTGCCTGTCCATCTGCATAACAAGTGCGGCAAAAGCCTGTGAAAACAAATCCAGTTCTGTTTTGTCATAGGGCTTTATCGTTTTGAAATAAAGTTCTTCCTTACGTCCCATTGAGAGACAACAAACGACTATTTGCAGAAAGTCATTAAATACCTTTTCCCGTCCGTGTTTTGGGGATAGCTTTTCCAAATACTCCCCATAAGTAGTTAAATCATTGTTTTTCATATACCTGCAAATTTGAGAATACAAAACAAATCGGATAGAAATTCATTGGGTCATTATCTTCTCCCTGTGCTTCTTCTACTTGGGTCGTCTCTACTTTCTTAGGTGCACCCCAAAGGCATAAGGCATGGGAACCTTTTTTAATACTCCTGCCCTCCTTATTCCACTGTTTCAGCGTTTTAAGTTCGGTATGACCAGACTGTGCGTATATCGCTTTCAGTCCATCGTTTACCGTAGGAATAGCAGCCTCTTTCACCAAAATTTGAAGCGGCTTTGATAAACCTTTTAATATTGTGCGTTTTTCTTGAATTGTTTTTGCAGAATCAAAAATATTTTCCATCTTTGCAGTACGTTAAAAATTAAACTTCGGTTTGATTTTGTTCCCCCTTCATCGGTGCAACGATGTAGGGGGATTTTGTTTTAATTTAGCCGTTCCAATTCTGAACGAATTTCTTCTTCGGTTTTCGCCAAGTGATTATTTAAATCTAACATCCAATCAGATAGCAACTTACCAATTGCAACGGGATTACTTGTAGAAATGGAAAGCCCTTTTGCGTCTACCAAAGTAAGTTGGGCATTATTTTTATCATGTGAGATAGTAAAGCTTTCAAGCTGTTTCCGCTTTTCTCTCACTTCTTGATATTTCTGACGGAGCAGATAAACACGCTCCGCCTTATCGGTCAGTTCATCAATACTTAGACGCTTATTGGGTGCGGCTACTACGGAAGAACTCTCTTTCTTGGAAGTTTGAACGGGAGTTTCAACTTTGGCCGAAACCTGTTCTTTCGTTTCTTCTTCGGTTGGAAGGGATGGCAGCACAATTAGAGGGGCTGTTTCATTCTTCTTATTAGCTACATTACTTAACACTACGGCTTTAGCCTCTGCGCTTTTTGCGCTCGATACATTTTTCATTTTGTTTTACGTTAAAAATTAAACATTTAAGTGATAGGAGTGCAACCCTATCCCCTTTTGATTACATTACAAATATAACACTTTTTTTTCATACACGAAAACATAAACACTTGTAAAACAGTGCATTAAATACATGCCACAAATAAATATCACACATCACATACAGACGTTTGCTCTCTTGTCTCAAAATTATTTTTCCGACATCCGAATCATTTTTTCAAAAATCAACCCGCATTGGGTTAACAAAGAGATACTTTTGGGAAGAAAAAGCGTAAACCTATAATTTATGTTAACGCAATTTTAAATCTCAGAAGATTCCCACGGCAAAAAAAATAAAATACTGATTCACAAAGAAAAAAGGGTCTTAAAGGGGAAAAATTTCCCCTTTATCCGTCGGAAGACCACGCACCGCCCTCGGAAAAAGTTTCGCCTCAAACTTTTTTTTCTCTCTTATATGCTGCCCCCCTCCTCAAAAATCATCGCACATGCGATACCGCTCCGGCACATTGTGCCGTTTTTCTGTCCTTTACGTAAGCGCTTGTACACAATACATTTGCAATAAAAAAGCGATGAATGAGATTCTAAATTATATCATGGTCTTTCTCTTCGGCGGCGGTTTAGTCGGAACCGCCACAGCATTTGTCACTATCAAATACACCAAGAAACGTGCAGAAGCTGACGCAATGAAAGCGATGCAGGATGTCTACCAGGAAATGATCACCGATCAAAGAAGTTACATCAACTCACTCAAACAGGATAAAGAAGATAGTGAGGCACGCTGGGAAAATAAAGTTGAAACATTATCCAAACGTATTGAGACTATGGATTTGAAAATCAACGAAAACAATCGTTTGATAACAGAGCTAAAAACCATGAAATGTACCGATTTAATTTGCCAAAACCGTAAACAATGAAACATCATGTACACCTTATCATTTATTTTGCTTGCATTTCAGTTGGTATACTGCTGTGTGCTTGTCGTTCTTCTTCTCTACATTCTAATCAATTCAAAGAGAATGGAACTTTTCAGCATAATTACAATGAACTCAATACCGGTACCGAAACCATTGCCTCACAAGTCAAAACCACTAAAGACGAACACGGTTCATCCTGGAAGATCACGTACCATTTTGACACGGCACAAACACCCGATCCCACAACAGGCCTACCCCCGCTATCGGGTATCGAGATTGAAGGGAGCGAAAAACAGAGTAAAACCACGCAGGAAAGTAATGACACTGTACACTCTTCGAACAGCTCTTCAAAGAGAGAGGTATCCGGTCAAACCATACAAAGGGAATCCGGGACAGAGACCAGGAAAGATAGCAAAGTAGCAACCGGTACGGATGATGGCATAAGAAACGGCCTCAGTATCGGGATACCTTTGCTTTTTATCATCATAGCACTATCGTATTATGCCAAGCGACAGAATACATCAAAGTAAAGTCTGGGAACTTATGGAGCAACGGAAAGAGGGTAAACCCATTGAGTTCTCCATTGAATTTTGCAAAAAAAGTACCGGTGAACTCATTACTTACGAGCGTGCGGTACTTAGTTCATTTCATAGTAGCGGAAGCACTGTCAACATACTTCAAATAGGTGAGTATGCTCCCAGGAAAATCCGGAGATGTCTGATTACACGATTTAATAACATCAAAGTTTATTTCTAATGAAGAAGAAACAACCTGAGCCCCAATTATTTCAAAAAGGATATGAAACTTATGCAGTCACCAAAGGCGGAAAAGGAATCATAAAGTTCAGTGATAATAGCGATATCACAACTGACCGGGAGACCTCTACCGTTGAAGTAGTCCCCAAAGGGAAAGCGGCTCCAATTAAGTTTGTTCCCAGAGGGCGGAACAACAACATGATGTATGACATTATGAAGAAGATCGGGGCAAACGTAACTGTCGGCAGCAATGTGGAATTTAAAAACAAGGTAGTATATGGAGATAGTGTCCTCGTATATCGTAAATACCGGGATAAGGAAACCCGAAAAATCATCAAAGAAGAAGTCTTGCCCGAAGAATACCCGGATATATTCGATTTTATAGAAAACAATGACATACCATTTATCCGGATGGAGATAGCGAATGATTTAGTGATCTTCTACGATGCATACGTCGAATATATTTTTAATCAGGACACTCGGCCCAGACTGGTACAAGTAAAGGCAAAGGAAGCAACCTGTTCACGTATTAGCGTAATCGATGAGAGGACCGGCAAGAGTGAATATCATGGTTACTCAGCCAAATGGCATGAAGGTATGCCGGATGATGTAATTGCGACGCCACTACTGGACCGCCAGGCACCTTTGCGGGATTTAAAGACACGAATGGGTTTGCTTCCCAATGAAAAGGGAACAAAAGAGATCGTCAAAGACCGCCGCTTCATCCATAACATTCGTATAGCGACTCCCGGACGATTCTATTACAGTAAACCATATTGGTGGAGTGTATTCGTTTCCGGATGGTACGACTTTGGGAATGCCATTCCTATCTTTAAAAAGGCTTTGATCAAGAATCAAATGGCATTGCGCTATATTGTCTACATCAAAGAGGATTTCTGGGGAAAATTATACGCGGATGAAAAGATTACGAACGAAGCAGACCAGGCTGTACGGCGGGCGACCTTCCTTCAGGACATGAATGACTTTCTTGCCGGAGAAGAGAATGCAGGTAAAGGCTTCGTGTCCCATTTTCGTTATGACCGAGTAAAAGGATTTGAGGATAAGGATATCATCATAAATACTTTAGATTCCTTCTTCAAGGGTGGCGAATACATTGAAGACAGCGAGGAAGTAAGCAACACCATCTGCTATGGCATGAATGTACATCCTTCCATCATTGGTGCCGCTCCCGGCAAAGGTAAGAGTATTAACGGTACTGAAGCCCGTGAGCTGTTCATCATCGAACAAGCCTTAATGAAAATGTTTCAGGAAGCCACGCTCACTCCCCTTTATTTTGCCAAAGCCGTAAACGGATGGCCGGAAGATATCTACTTTTCCGTCACCAACTGTCAGCTTACCACGCTTGACAAAGGGACAGGAGCTACTAAAAATACAGGTTTAACCTCAGAAACAGAAGAAAAATGAATGCTATCATCCCTGACATCGACACACTCAAGAAAGTAGTCAAAATCAATGCTACACTTCCTGACGAAGCCATCAATCCGTATATTGATGATGCAATGGATATCTATCTGACGCCATACATCGGTATCAAAACCGTAGAAAAAGCACTGACCGGAACTGATAAAAGGCTGAATGACAAAATTCTCCGCACCTTGGGGCCTCTCACCCTAATGCTTGCCACTCCGGAACTTGGCATACGTATCGGAGATAGTGGAATTACGGTCGAAAACAAACAAGGTACCTACTCGCCGGCCAATGAAGCAAAAATTGCCGCCGCTAAAGAAAGCTTCTACTTTCGTGGCATGCAGGCCCTTGATCGGCTGCTCACTTTTCTGACCGAACATCCGGAAACTTACCCCGAATACGTCGAGCACTGCAAACAAGTCACGGATTCTTCTCCATGCTTCATCCGTGATACCAGAGAATTTCAAGATACCGGTTTAGTCAATATCGAATATTCTACCGTATCGTTCCGTATGATGCTACCTACTGTCCGGCAGTTGCAAGAACGCAATGTGCGTGAAATGCTCAAAGAAGACCTATACCAACGTCTGCTTGATGCCCATACCGCAGGGAAAGAACTGACACCTAAAGAAAAGGTACTGCTGGGGCACATACTCCGTTACCTCGCTAACAAAACCGCTGAACTCTATACATCACAGACCTCACGTGAACAGCGTGCCATCAACGACACACCGGAGTTTACTCCCATTATCCGGCCCATCTACCAGGATCAGGCAGCAACCGGTAATTTCTTCGCCGATCAAGCGACCTACTACGCCGGAAAGATACAAAACTTCATTTCCGAAAATGCTGGGGAGTTAGGAGTCACACCAACCGTTACCGCTATAAACTTTAACTCCAAAGAAAAGCGAATATTCACCTCTATATCATAACAATATGCACACCATTCAGATAAATGATAATTGTTACCGAGTTCCGGAAAGCTGGGATGAACTCACCGAAAAGCAACTGAGCTACCTGGTTAATCTTACACAAAGCGATATTCCCATCGAAGAACTGAAGGTACACATGATGCTATATTGTCTCAATGCACATGTTTGCCGGTATCGGGATATCTATCGCCATCAAGTAAAGATCAGCATTGGGACTCCCGGCAATAAAATCCCTTTCCGGACACACAAGAAGAAATATTTGCTTTTTCCTGAAGAAGTCAATCGGCTGGCCGAACTCTTCAACTTTCTGTTGATGTGCGAAAAGGATACCAAAATGAAATACCATGTACACCCGGAACTCACCGTCAATCCCTATCGGGCATTCTTTTGCCGATTCCGTAAATTCCGTGGTCCGGAAGATGGCCTGCTCGATATTCGCTTCGAACAGTTCATGCACCTGCAACACTATCTTGACGCTATGAATCAGGACCCGGAACAAATTAACGATGTTCTGGCCTGTTTATGGCACACAAGCAAAACATTCAATATCAATCGTCTGGAGAAAGATGCTTCCATTCTCAGCCATCTTCCCCACAGGGTGAAGATGATTATGTATTGGTACATTATAGGGAGCCTGGCCTATCTTGCCAATGGCTTTCCCCGTATCTTTTCCGGAAACGGAAAGAGTAATGGTCGTGTCTTTGATTCGCAAATGCGTCTTTTAGACTCCCTCGCACAATCAGACATGACCAAAAAGCCCGAAATAAAAAAAGGATTCCTGATCGATGCCCTGTATACGATGGATGAATCTCTGAGAAAACAACAAGAACTGAATGAAAATATGCAGAACAAATAATTTTTTCTAATAAAGTTTGTTAGTAGCAAACTTTGTTGTATATTTGCATTGTCATAACAAACGCGGGTGACGTCCGCATAAGTTCTTTATATTATGGAACAATTGTTCGAAGCTATCCTCGCGATAGCAAAGCAGAACCCCGATGGGTTCACGGTTGACCTCACAACCTTAAAAAAGGTCACAAAGGGTATTTCAGTCGCCTATCTCGAGACTCAAGACAGTTTCGGAGAAGAAGGACTGAAAAGAGTTCTTAACCATTCTGAGATGCACGAAAAGAAGGTCGGCGGATGGCTGAATGAAGAGAACCAAGAGTTCTATTTTGATTCCGTCCAGATTTTCACTAACCTTGAAGAAGCCAAGCGATTCGGGCGTGAAAATAAACAGATCGCTATTTTCGACATCTCTCATATGAGACTCATCAAATTGTGATCCGGAGGGGCGAAAGCCCCTCCTTTACAGCGAATAACATTTTTTTAAATACCGATTATCAAAACGTAAATTGATGCATTATGAAGAATTTAGAAATCCTCCCTCTCTCTGCCGAGAGTAAAAAGCGTATTGAAGAGTTCGCAAGGCAGTATCAGCGATATGCCCATATCGCCATTGAGATTGTGTCCTATTCAGAAGGCCGGCTGATTGTCCGTGCCGAGCAAAAGGACCTGGTTAATGATAAGTTCCTTTCAAAGAAAGAACTGACAGAACGTGTCCGGGACATGTTCAAAGATGAAATTCCTGAAGACTGGAAACTTACTGTTTCCGCCGTAAACTTTGACCGTAAAGACATTGATGGCATCACTCTCGACTGGATCAAGAAACGGATGGAACGGCTTGGATTAAAGAATAAACATTTGAGCAACTACACCGGAATTGACAAATGTACCGTTTCTTCTATTCTTTCCGGAGACAAGGAATTGACCAAATGGCACAAAGTAGCTCTATACTACTTTTTCAAGTATTATGAAGTTGCCAATTTTTAGAAGGTGCATTTAATGATATAAAAAATAAGCTATCGGAAACCTATTAAACGTCAAATGACATTAACACAGCTAAGAGAGGGAAGCCGATACTCCCTCTCTTTTTTATTGCCAATACCAATTATCAAAACATAAATTGATGCATTATGAAGAATTTAGAAATCCTCCCTCTCCCTGCCGATATCAATCAAAATAGTTTTGCAATCATTTTCTTATCATAGAACATCAATACCAACAAATAGGTATTTTCCTATCTATCAAGCTAATTCCCTCTTAATAAATAACATAGTTATAGACTAATTTCATATTTTTGCTACACAAAAGAATGAGTGATTTAATTACCCTAATTGTAAAACTCTAAATTAGACTTATTATGAAAAAGAAATGTTTATGGAGCATTATGCTTCTATTTTGTGCTATTTTATATTCTTGTAACCAAGAAGAAATAGTAGAAAATGAACTCCCTGATTTCCCTCAGCCTACCAAATCGAGAGTCGAACTCAGAACTGGCCAAATCGAAGTTGGTAATATCACACTAAGTGCTGACAGTATTATCACCCTATGTGATGATGAAAGTAATAGTATTGTTAAAAGTGCTACGAGGTCTTCTAATATATATGCAGGGAACAAAAACGGTATAGAACTATCTCTTAAAATACAAATAGGCTCAAGACTTATGCCTGGAAAAACTGATGCTCAAAAAAGACAGCGTTTAGCCAAGATGCTTGCACAGGCCTCTCAATATAGAGTCATACGTGGTGTTGTAACAGATGATGATGGTTTTGTACAATACGTACCATTAAACGCAACTATGACCATTCCTTGTACTATTACAGATAAAGACTTTAATATAAATGGTCCATTAAGGAAAACTATAGATATACTATTCCGTATTTTCAGAGTACCAGCAAACAAAGATTGTATAGAAGTGAGAATAAATGGTAGATTAATCCGCGATTTACGGGAATTTACTATAATTTGCACCCAAATAGCCTCAGGAAAATACATTTACGACTAAGATGCAATAATAAAACCAGCCATTATGCTAAAGAAAGTTTAACTTATACTGTAATTTCAAAAGCAGATTGAAAAAAACTGTCTATACTACTTTTTCAAGTATTATGAAGTAGCCGGCTTTTAATAAACAAGTAGGGGTATCAGCATTGATACCCCTACTCTCTTACATATTATTTAAAATATTTTTTCCGTTTAGCCCATATGTCGTAAATGAACGGCAAAGCTACACACAATAACAAAAAGAAATCATCGTATTTCTGCACAATACCTAATTTGAACAACTCCCTAATTACAAAGTAGACAATTGGTATTAAGCATATTTTGAGAATTAATATTTTTCTATCTTTCGTCATATCAAATTCCTTTTTAGAGCTTAACTAACTTCATCTTGTTACTATCATTGTCTCACAAAACTACTTTTTTACTGTAAAATAAGAACATATTTCATTCCTTTTTTTGAAGATTCACCTTAAAAATACCATAAACATGGTATCTATTCCATAGATTTCTCTTTTATATTTTAGATTTTCAACGGTTTGACACAACCCTTTGAGGAATAAATATTTAGCGGAGTATTTGAGAAATAATAGTAACGAATTGGCAACCGTGCGATTTTCAGCGTTTTGCGGTGCTATGCTGTCAAATAACTCTTTCAACTGTAAATATAATATGTTTTTCCAAAAACGAAAAACATCAAGTGTGTTTTTTGGAATGGGATGGTAATTGCCTCTTGATTAATATGAGGTATCTATATTCCAAATATTCACAGAATCATTTTTTTGATATTCATTAAAATCAGAGATAGCATCATTTATCATTTGTGTATTCTCTCTAAACATTGAACATTTTGAAACATCATTATCATTGCAATATTTTGGATTACCACATTTTTTATACAATTTGCAGAACTTACTTCCACTCATATCTTCTGCTTGCCATTTACATAATTGGCAATCTTTTTTTAAATACCCATCAAGATACGCTTTAACTTTTCCAATCGTATATAAACCACCACTATTGAAAAAATATGGTATGCAATCATCATATGGCATACTTATTTCATAGATTCCTTTTCTGTGGTGGTTGTAATTCCTACAGGTAAACGTATCTCGTTCAACATAGCTTTTCAAAGTATGATGTAAGATATATTTTTGGAAAGGTCGTGTAAAGTTTTCTGATAAAATTTCATTACGTTTAAAGTTGTACAACTTAACCTTTTCACATTCATTTAAATTTGTAGAATTTACAATATCCAGAATATCTTCTTCTGACTGAATACTAAGTTCAATAATACGAATGCCTGATTTTTTCTTTTCTTGACTGCATTCATGTGTTACAAATACTTCAATAAAAATAGGCAAATTAGGATTAGTCTTGTTTTCACAATACAAATCGGCTATAAAGTCTTTACACCTATGTTCTTGGATGCATCTTGAATAATAAGTCTTTAAATCAAATTGCACTCTCTTTGCCCTCTTACAGTTTTTCTCGTCATGGAAAACACAATTATCATACTTGACGCACTTTTCATAATTATCCATAGATAACATGATATGCTCTTTCTGATTAAACCAATTCATTATCATTATCTCAGCAATGGAATGTAGATATTTGTCATAAGAACATTTGTCAGCCTTATGCGCAAAATGCCATTGGCGGATATTTCCACGTTTAGCTATCATCTCATTGTGACAATAAGGGCAAAAATATTGTTCATTTGAATAATCTACATTCTTTATATCAACGATGCAATTATCGGTATTAAGAGCAAAATGCTGATAAGTATGTAAATATTTCATTTTATAAAAACGACTAATAAACTCCTTCTTTTTCCCTAATTATACCTATATTTTCATCTGTCTCTTTTGATTTTGACACGACTATTTGGTCAAAATTCTTTTTCCCCACTTGTATTTGACCATTTGAAAACACATATAGAAAAACATTTTTCAAAGTCTTTTTATATATAGATTTTCCATTTTTATCAACGACTTTTACTTTGACTTTATATTTATCTGATATAAAATAGTCAGGAGTTATTGACTTGAAAGACATCGTAACATCTTCATAATATTTTCCTTCAATATCAAGAAATGCTACTTTACGTACAACTTCCATATCGGTCAAAGGCTTTGCTGTCTCTGGTTCACTTTGAGCAAAAGCCAAAGAATTCGTAAACATTATAATTAACAGCAATACAGACAATTTTGCCTTGTCTAAAACATGAGTGTTAGTAATTTTAGTCATATCTATTATTTTTTTATAATAAAAAGCGCAGACATTTGCCATACGCTTCACGGTTTACCACAAACCACAACTAAATATGGGAAGTCTGCGCCCATATTCGGGGAAGTCCCAATATTAGTTGTTGCTCTTTATTTGTGGTGGTGATTGTGAAGCTATCGAGCAATATGTCTAGGAACGAGTTATCTCAATCCAACTGCAAAATTACAAAAAAGCCGTGATGATCCATTCAATATAGGTAGATTATTCGTTATCAAAGCTAAGAAAGGAGGTAGGAAATGGAATGAATAAAAGAAGAAGCCTGGGTCGAAAAGTGTACTGTACTTCATGAAGGAAAGGCCACACCCAATATCTATTATAACGTTTTTGCCGATGTTAAGCAGCTCTGCAAAATCTCCTATGACAGATTAATCGCTATACGTAATCTTATTAACCAAATTGAGAAAGAAAAGAAAGGAGAATGCCATGAATAAGGAGGAAGCATTAGCCCTCGTCGATGTCCTATTATCCGAAGGCACATCACCGATAGAAAAAGAACGTGCAGCAATGCAGCTTCGTGAGTTAATTCGGATTTTATTACCTGAATAAGAGAAGAACTATGATAGACTTTTGTATTATTATAGGTTTTGTCACTGTCGAGACCACTATTGTAAGAAGAAGTAGGAATGCAACTGGTAAAAGTATATCCATTATCTCCGCTATCATCCTCTTAACGCTTTGGTTCTCCTGACCTGTCCTTTATAGCCCGCTTTCCGCGGGCTATTTTTGTCTCCATAACCTAACCCCTGACTTTCATGGAGATATACAACTCACCGACTGTATCCATATTATTCATGTTGCTACATTTTATGATAAAAATACAATTTTCTCTTTGCACTCTCAAATATTATATCCATATTTGCAGTGCGAAATAATCAGTGATGTTTATCACCAAGAGCGATGCAAGACGCTCAACGAATAAAGATGGGCTTTTTTTATGTCCATTAGATATATGTAGAAGCTTTTATTAAAAGCAACCAATACGGCTGCCTTTCCCTTGTAATTTTGCTCTTGGAGTAATCTTACTGATTGTTTCGCGACACGGGAGATGGCAGCCGTTTCTGCGTCCCGATGGTTGAGCGGTTCTCAACTAAAATGCGAAACAATCAGTAAGTATGAAAAAAAAATCCACCGGCACCCTTTTTGTGCCTCAGTTCCGCACACCGGAACCCACCACAGTCCCTCATCAGTCCAACTCCGCAATTGATGATTTTATCCCATCCGATTGCAAAGTTAAAACCTCCTCTGACGCTTACTATGTCAGTGCCATTGCTTGCCTTTGTGCTACGTTCATCTTTCCTCCATGCATTCTTGCAGCCATTTATTGTGTTATCAAAACTAAGAAAGGAGGTACGAAATGGGACGAATAAAAGAAGAAGCCTGGATCGAAAAGTGCACTGTTCTTCATGAAGGAAAGAATACACCAAATATCTATTATAACGTTTTTGCCGATGGTGAGCAGCTCTGCGAAATCTCCTATGACAGATTAATCGCTATACGTAATCTTATTAACCAAATTGAGAAAGAAAAGAAAGGAGAATGCCATGAATAAGGAGGAAGCATTAGCCCTCGTCGATGTCCTATTATCCGAAGGCACATCACCGATAGAAAAAGAACGTGCAGCAATGCAGCTTCGTGAGTTAATTCGGATTTTATTACCTGAATAAGAGAAGAACTATGATAGACTTTTGTATTATTATAGGTTTTGTCACTGTCGAGACCACTATTGTAAGAAGAAGTAGGAATGCAACTGGTAAAAGTATATCCATTATCTCCGCTATCATCCTCTTAACGCTTTGGTTCTCCTGACCTGTCCTTTATAGCCCGCTTTCCGCGGGCTATTTTTGTCTCCATAACCTAACCCCTGACTTTTATGGAGATATACAACCACTTTGAATATGGCAAAACACTTGCCATTCGCTTAAAGCCTATTGCCCACACACCCGAAAAGCCCAGATTCTTCACCGCTTTCGGACTTGAGGACTTATATAATTTTAATGATAAACTATCATCCGTATCCGGCATGATCCTGATTGCAGTTGATGGTTGTGAATCTGAATCAAAACGAAACGAATCCGATGCGCTTAATAACAATGACATGTTCTCTTTCATTGTGGCACAGAACACTGTTTCTGATCGTCCGGAAACAATCAACCAGGCAGCAAAAGAATGCAAAGCTGTCGCAAAACAAATTCGGAACTGTATCCTGCAAGACCCCGACATTTCAGAATTCATTGACGATACCATTCAATTTAATGGTATTGGTCCGATTGGTGATAATTTCTATGGTGTAGTACTGACATTCTCTTTGGCTCAACCTGAAACCTATTTCATTGACCAAACATACTGGGAGGATTAACGATGGGATATTATAAAAGATTAAGTACCTCTCGTGCTAAAGTCAAACGCTATAACGCCTCCCGCCGAAAAGCCACACAGTTGACTAATACCCCGGCATCCGGACTGATCCGCCTTGAAACCGTCTCAGAAACCGAACGCTTTTCAATGGCTCAGGATGCTGATAGACTAACTGCATATAACAAGGCCGTTGAAAAGTGGCAAGATAGTGTATTCCGACAATTACGAGCCGGAATAGCCGGCCGCAGTATGCGAATAGCCCGCGAACTTGAGCCACGGGCTTATACCGACAAATACGGTATTATCAACCGTCTTGGTTTCTCCTTCCCTCGGCATGGAATCTACATCCACAAGGGCGCCGGCGAAGGTCAGGGTGGCTTCATCGGTTCCAAATGGAATTACCTCAAAAAAATTAATGGAGTCGAGATAGATACTGGTATTGTACGCCATACAAATCTCAAATCACTCGGACGACAGAATGAAGGCAACCGCCGGGCCTACGAATGGTTTGACCCTGTAATTCGTAACCGGATCAATGAATTAGCTGATATCGTCACCGATTATTTCGACACTATGCTGATTGATGCTACCCGAATATACATAGATAAACGAAACAGTCTCTAATATGGCAAACGACCTAAACCGCAGTATTAAACTTTATATTGATGGCTCAGAAGCCACTAATAAAATAGACCTGGTAAAAGAAAGTATTTCTCATCTTGAAGATAAACTCAGGTCACTTACCGAAAAAGAAGTAGATTATGCAAAACGCTCCCAGGATCTCAAAAAAGAACTGGATGCAAAAAACCGAACTCTTCAGAATTACGAGAAACAGTTAGCCGAAACAGAACGGGTTCTCAAAAGCCTCTCCGGAGCAACTTACAACGAACTCCTTGCTGTCCAGTCCCGCGTCCGGAAAGAGCTTCGTAATGCAGTGCCCGGAACGAAACAATATACTGCTGCTCTTGAGCAGAATCGGCGTGTCACTGAAGCCCTTTCCAGAGCACAGGCCAACATGCGCGTCGAGGTAGGTGCACAAGGTAATATCTGGTCACGTGCCTCCGGATTCATTAACAAATATATTGGTCTGATCGGTACTGTCATAGCAGCTATCACCGGAGTTTCAATGAAACTCAACCAACTCCGAGAACAGCGAAACAAACGCGAGGAAGCCAAGGCCGATGTTGAAGCTCTTACCGGACTTTCCAAGGACGATATAAACTGGTTGGAACAGCAAGCTGTCCAGTTGTCAACGACAATGACCGAATCCGGCATTCGCATTAGACAGTCCGCAACGGAAATTCTTGATGCCTACAAATTGGTAGGCTCTGCCAAGCCCGAACTTCTTGACAACAAAGAAGCTTTGGCCGAGGTGACAAAACAGACCCTTATATTAGCTTCTGCATCAGGTATGACCCTGAAGGATGCAGTCGATGCCGTAACCCTTTCTCTTAATCAATACGGTGATGGTGCCGACCAAGCTTCACGCTATGCAAACGTCATGGCCGCCGGCTCTAAATATGGAGCGGCAGCCGTAGAGTCCGTCACCACAGCCGTTACCAAATCCGGAGTAGCTGCTGCCTCTGCCGAAATTCCTATCGAACAGCTCGTGGGTACTATTGAAACATTGGCCGAAAAAGGTATCAAAGACGAAATAGCCGGTACCGGTTTAAAGAAATTCTTCCTTACCCTACAAACCGGAGCAGACGATACAAATCCCAAAATCGTTGGTTTAGAGAAAGCTTTGGATAACCTTCAGAAAAAGCAACTCTCAGCAGCCCAGATTAAGAAGCAATTTGGAGAAGAAGGATACAATGTGGCCTCCGTACTTATCAATGAAGCCGATAAGGTAAAATACTACACTGAGGCAGTCACCGGTACGTCCGTAGCCATGGAGCAGGCCGCCACAAAATCAGAAACAGCGGCAGCTAAACTATCGCAAGCCAAAAACCGCATGCAGGAACTTGGTATTGAATTATTAGAAAAGCTCAATCCTGCCCTCATATCAGCAGCAAATGGTGCTGTCAGTTGGACTGGAAAACTCATTAAACTATTAAACTTCATCAATGAAAACAAAAGGGCAATTACGTTATTGACCATTGCCCTTATAGCTTACACAGCTGCTAAGAACTCTGATGTAATAATCAGTAAAGTCGTTACATTTTGGAATAATAATATTGCAAAGTCTTTAAAAGCCATTAAGAAAGAGCTGATGACAAACCCCTATGGTATAATAGCCGTAGTCGCGGCCACAGCTATAGCCTACCTCATAAACTTAAAAAAGAAAAACGATGAATTGAAAGATTCTGTATCAGGAATAAAAAAAGTAAATGAAGAGACCAATAAATCATTTATTCAACAAGAATCGAAGATACGTGCTTTGACTGCTGTCATCAATGATAATGGAATTGCGCTTGATGTTCGTCGAAAGGCTTTAAATGATCTAAAAGAAATCATTCCAGACTACAATGCCCAACTAACCGATGAAGGAACATTAACGAAAAACAATACAGACGCAATCAAAAATTATCTGGTACAACTTGAAAAGCAAATCAAGTTAAAAGCAGCACAGCAAGAACTTGAAAATCTTTATGCCCAGAAACGTACACTGGAAAAAGATGAAGAAACCCAAAGTGATCAATATTGGAAGATTCGCCAAACCAATACCTTACAAGGATATAATCGGAATAGCCTTACAGCTAAAATTTCCAGACTTTTTGGTACAGAAAAAGAAGGAAAAGCATTAGAAACTCTTAATGAAACGCGAAAAAATTTATCCTCAATTTCTGAGAAAATAGATGAAATAACCAAAGAGATAGGTGAATCAGCTTTAGCCATAGAGGAGGTCAACAAAGCGAATGAAGAAACTACAAATAACAAAATAACAACTCCCATAATTGATGAAGAGAAAGCCAAAGCCCTTCTTAAAAAGAAGCTTGAAGAAGAAGCCAAGCTCTACTCTCAACACCAGTCGGAACTTAAAGAAGCCTATCTCAAATGCCAGGACGAAACCTTGCAAACCGAGCAGCAGTTTAATGACCGGATGGAAACCCTCGAATTAGAACATCTGCAACGTGTCATTAATATAGCCGGTGCAAAAAGTAAAGAAGGTATTGATGCTCAAAATCGAATCAACGATATCAAAATTAAACAGCAAAAAGAGCAGATGAACCGACAGCTCGCTGAAGAAAAGACACTTTATGAAAACCAACAAAAGGACTTAAAACTTCTCTATGTTTCCGGTAAGGATGAAAATCTGAAAACAGAGAAAGAGTACAATGAAGCAATGGAGCACCTAACCATCATGCACCTGGAACGTGTTCTCAAAATTGCTAATCTCGACGCTGATCAACGGCGCACCATTGAACAACAACTACTCGACTTTAAAGTAAAATGTCTTCAAGATGAAGAAAAAGAGCGGAAGAAACTTGAAGATGCCGCTCAAAAGAAAAAAGATGAACTGGCCAGGAAGGAGAAACAAAGGCTCACTGAACAGGCACAACAGTACCGGCAATACGGTGAACAGATCGGCGATACCCTCGGACAAATGATATCAGGTCAAGAAAATGCCCTGCAGAACTTTGCTGATACTATGCTCGATATACTATTCGATGTACTAAGCCAGATGATTGATATTGAAATAGCCAAGGCCACGGGGGTAGCTGTCGGAGCTGTAGCCCGTTCCGCTGCCGAAGCCTATGCCATGCCCGACTCTGTTGCAACCTTTGGAGCAACCGGTGCAGCCCGTGCCGCAGTTCTCTCCGGACTGATCATGGGAGCATTGGCCGCTGCAAAATCAACGCTCAAAGGACTGATTAAAGGGGGGAGTTCCTCCACTTCCGCAACCGATAACAATACCGACAGTACCAAAACTGCTCAGGTACAGGTCAAGCAATGGGCATCCGGCAGATACGATGTCATTGGTGAAGATGATGGCCGGACCTATCGGGATGTTCCCTACATAGGTGATTCACCGACCGGAATCGTTCGCCGTACCTCATTGATATCCGAATCCGGAGCAGAATTAATCATCAATGCCGAAGATCTTTCCCGTCTTCAGCACCACATTAATTACCCCATTGTCGTACAGGCCATTCAGGATGCTCGCAGTGGCCGAGTTTCCCAGCGTGCTGAAGGCAATTACGATCTGATCCGTAACAGTACTTCCCATACCTCTCAGACAACTTCTTCACCGACTGATAAGGAAGCAAACTTGGCTCAACTGATCAAAGAGCTACATGCACTGATTGAGAAACTTAAATACCTCAAAGCATACATCGTGCTTCGCGAGCTCAACGAAGCACAAGAATTAGCAGATAAATCAAAGGAACCATTCACCCGTAAAAAACAATAACACATGTCACTCAAGATAAAAAATCAATTAGGAATATTCGATCTTCAAAACGATTTCAGCATTGAGATCGAAGACACCTCCCCTATTTACAACGAACGTGGCTCACAATCCGTACCGGCCACGCTTCCTGCCTCCCGAAATAACCTTTCACTGATCACCCATGTCCATCGTCCGGATAGTACCTACTCCCCTGCCCCGGATGCCCGTGTCACCGTCTCCGATGGTGTCTACAACCGAATAGGTAAGATGAACATCACACAAGCCTCCAAATCCGGAGGAATCGTATCCAATATAGGTTTTGACGAGTCTGAACTCTACTCGGAATGGAATGCTGTTTCACTCCGTTCCCTCTCTGCTCCGGTTATTCGTCCCGAAGGGGGAACAGCCGGAGTCATCAACCTGCTCAATTCTATTATGAATGAAACAATCGTAGACGATGCTCTTTCCGTCTTTCCCATTTGTGTAGCCATGCCATCACATACAACAACCGTGAACGGTACGGAAACCACCACTTACTACCCCGAATACATCAACAAGATAACTAAATTAGAGAATGGTACCTACTCCCTTCAGGGAACTGCCAGACAGGAAACATTCCTTATCAATAACGAACCCGTCCTTACTTCCGTTCCTGAAGGTTATGCCATCAGCCCATTTTTAAAAGTATCTTGGATACTCAATTTTATATTCGTCCAGTACGGTTATACGGTCCTTGAAAATCCATTCTCAACCCACCGTCAACTCTCCCGTCTGGTAGTTCTGAACAACATGGCCGACAGCATAGTCAAGGGCTTCATTGATTACTCTGACCTTCTACCCGATTGCACGATTAACGAGTTCCTACAAGCCCTCTACTGTCGCTTTGGTATGGTGTATTTTGTTGATGGTAAAAATAAAACCGTTAATCTCAAATTTATCAAAGATATCATCTCAACTCCGGCCTCACTGAACTGGTCCCTGCTCAAGTCGGCCCGGCCTGTTATCAACTATGCCGCTGCACAGCAACTCAAACTTTCCGCATCGACCAATATCTCCGGTCCTTATACCAATTTAGTAGCTACTCCTACTGCCGACTCACTCGACAAATTTCTTAAACCCTTTGGCCATGTCTTGTCAAGTAACACAGCAAAAGGATATCTCACCTATTCTTTATGGGATGGATTTTATTATGTCCGGAACAATCTGACCGGAGTTCGTGAAGCCCGCAGCTCTGACTTCTTCCCCTGGGATAAAGGGGCAAACATCAGTTATATGGAGATATCATCTATTGATGAATGCCTGCCGATGAAAGGTTCTTACCCCGATGACCAACCGGTTTGTCCTGCCTATCTCCTGGGAAAAGTACACAAATATACCAATATCTCCAGCGCCAGCGTAGAACTGGCAGAGGAGCAAAACACCCAAACTCCTCTATGCTTTTGCTTTTCCATGCCCCGTGCATCCACTCCCTACCCCTACGGATCGCCAAGATGTTACGCACCCGGCGGTGAGGCTATTGCCATCAACGGACACACATTTGATATCTCCATGACCTTTACTGGTGATAATGGCCTGTTCTCCCGTTTTTGGAAGGGATTTGACGCCATTCTCCGACATTCCAATCATACGGTTGAAGTTCCTGTACACTTGAATCCAATTCAATTACTCAATATTGATTTCAGTCAAACGATCAATATAGATGGCCAACGATTACTGCTTGATACAGTGCGCTATACATTACCCAAACTTCTTTCACGTCCGGCTACTGTCCGTCTTCGTACCCTTCGTCTCCTAATCCCTGTCGGGGAAACCGATTTAGACTTGGATGCAGAGCAAGGAATACAAACGATTGAGCAACTCTACAAATGGGCGTTTCACAATAATCGTGAAAACATAGTAGAACTCAAGATACGGGCACAAGTCGAGGAGTGGAAGAAGGCTATTACCCCACCGGCGCAATGGCTCGGAGTGCTACGTAAAAACGAGGTAAGTGATCAGGTTTCGGATATTGAGATACCGTTTACTGTACCGACTCAAGAAGATTATGAAGCCGGCAAAGAGTTCTTCATCAAAGAAATCAATTACAGTTTCGACCTTTACTACAAGGTCCGGGTTCCCAATGGTCAGACGTCTCAAGGTGATATCATCTGGAAAGATAAAGAATACGGAGGCGTACACTATGCCATTACTTACGGGCTTTCCGTTAAAGCAGAACTGCTTTAGTTGTCCTTTGCCGCACATGATCAAAACATCATATTTGCAGCATGAATGACGATAAAACCATCACAGCAGCAATCGAGACAAGCAATGTAACTGCACTGCTTGCCGCTTACCGGAAATTTACAAGTTCCTCCGGGGCTACAACCGATGAATTTTTCCGCTTCATCACCACCCCCACTCCGGAACGGGAAGAGTTCCTGGCATTGTACTGCTCTTCGACCTCTTCTGTGTCCGGTACCATTATACAAACTAATTACAATGCACTATGAGTTTAACAGCAAACATATATCCGTCTACAATCGCTTTAGCCGGAAATCCCATCAAGCTGACCATAAACTCCAGTTCAGTAGTCAGCTACACTATTCGTCAGGCCGACCGCACCATCTTTTCCGGAAGTGGTGAAGGTGAGTTCTCTGTTTTTCTTCAGGATATCCTTTCAGGTATTCTCAGTCCCAAACATCTGCTTAACGAATCCACTGATATATTACTGGCCGATTCTACTTCAGCTACAGATATTGCCATTAGTGTCCAAAACACCCAGGGAGAAACTAAAACTCTTTCTCTGAAAGCAGTTATCGGAGGCATCAGCAAGCGGCTATTACGCCGTCTGTTAGATGAAAACAGCAATATATTCACTTGGAAGCTGCTCAATTCATCGGTTAATTTCTTCAAAACCACCCGTACCAACGGGCGGATCATCACCATCCGAGAAACCGAACTCCTACCTATTCCTTTCCTTTATCCGGATGGTGCATTAAAAATAGTTGCAGCCGGCATTGAAACCTCTTTGTCCGGAACAGCCGGACAGCCGGTAGCCCTTAACCTATATCGGCTCCGGCAAAAACTGTTTCAAACTAATCAAAAGTTAGCTTCTGTTTTCGATATCTATTCCGGATCAATCAAAAGTTGTACTATTGTCATCACTCCCGGAACAGTATCCCGTGAACGTTATTTACTTGAATTTCTCAACTCCTATGGAGCCTATGAACGCATTGAAGTCACCGGTATCGGTAACATCGAGTCTGAAATAGAGTCCGACTCCACTTATCAGATTTACGATGAAAGCATTGATGACTATATCGAGGCCCGCGAGCGACAGTCTGCCCGTGACAAGCTTCAGGTCGAATCCGGATATCGCAATACCGAAGAGCTTGTGCATTTAATGGATATGCTTGCTTCCGATGACATAAAGATACTCGGACTTTCCGGACGAAACATCAGGGTAAATGCCGTAGCCGACAACCTCACCCATGCCATACGCTCCACTGTACCGGAAAGTATTAAAATGACTCTTCATTTCGTTGACTCCGATGTTCGCTACACCGGATCACTTTCAGAGGACGAAATAGGAAATCCCCGTATACATACCGAACAGTTCACACCTCAATTTAATTGATATGGCCGATCAGCAACAAATTATAGATGAACTCATTGACTACATTGACAAAGCAGTACTCAAGCACAGTGTCTCTAACCGGCATGTGGCAGAAGTGCTATACTGGTTGAATGAAGGATTAAAGAAAGTTTCTACTGATGGTTTAAAAGATATCTTTATCAGTAAAAAGCAGATAGACGAAACCAATTTTTTACTTCGTCTTCTGGGAGGTGTCGAATTTAGCAGCGGGGATGATCCCTACAGAATCACGCAAAAAGGCGAAGCTTTCCTAAAAAAGTTAACTTTAAATGGTGGTCTGATAGAATATGATCCGACCGAAAGAGTTTGGAAACTGAACGGTAATATGCTGATCTCAGGTAACATTACTTTCGGTTGGGACAATGGCACATACACCGCACCAACTCTTCTCGACCTGCTCCCTTACGACCCGACTACCCTGTCAAAAGAGGGCGGCCGACTGTCTGTGATCAATGCCGGTTCTGACTTTGATGAATTGGCCATGTGGGGCGTCCTCAGTAAAGAAGGTGTTCAGCAGATCGACAAGTCACATTTGTCCGGTGCTCTTGCCGGATATGCGACAGAGAAATTTGTCACAGATAAAGGCTATATCACTTCCTCCGCTCTTACCGGCTACGCTACGGAGACCTTCGTCAGAGAGAACTTTGTAACCCTTGCCGGTGCCCAGGAGATTACCGGTGAAAAAGATTTCACCGGCGGACTGAAAGTGAACGGTGGCCTGCTCGATTACGATCCGACCGAAAGAGTTTGGAAACTGAACGGTAATATGCTGATCTCAGGTAATATCACTTTCGGCTGGGACAATGGAACATACACAGCTCCGACCCTTCTTGATCTGTTGCCTTATGATCCGGCTACCCTGTCAAAAGAGGGTGGCCGGCTGTCAGTAATCGGCAGTGCCGGTTCAAGCTTCGACGAATCCTCCATGTGGACCGCACTCTTGAAAAGTGGTTCTCAACAGATCGACAAGTCACATCTGGATACAGCTCTTGCCGGATATGCAACAGAGAACTTTGTACATACGAACCTTAATGCCCTGAAAGGAACCGGTCTTCCAACTACGGAAGGATATCGCAATGTTACAGAGATAGCCAATACCCTGCTTACCTTTCTCACCGGATCAGATACCGACTCGACAATCAACAAATGGAAGGAACTTGAAGCGTTCCTGGCCGGATTCTCCGAAACGGATACCCTTGCTACTGCTCTATCTGTCAAAGCGGATAAAACCCGTAGCATTATTACCGGCACCGGTCTTTCCGGGGGTGGTGATTTGTCTGCGGATCGTACCTTGTCCCTTTCTCCTTCCGGAATAAAGGCCGGTACATACACTAAGCTCACCGTTGACGCTTATGGTCGTGCAACGTCCGCATCAGGGTTGATAGCCTCTGATATCCCCACTTTAGAGATTAGCAAAATCAATGGTTTGCAGGATCGTTTGAATACCTTCGTCACCCTTGCCGGTGCTCAGGAGATTACCGGTGAAAAGAATTTCACCGGCGGTCTGAAAGTAAACGGTGGCCTGCTCGATTACGATCCGACACATAAAGTCTGGAAACTGGATGGTAACCTGTTGATCACAGGTAGCACAACCTGGAATGCGGTGGGCGATTATACTGCTCCGACCCTTCTCGACCTGCTACCTTATGACCCGGCCACTCTGTCGAAAGAAGGTGGCAAACTTTCCGTTATCGGTGGCGGTGGAAGTGGCGGTGGTGGAAACATAATGTTGAATGGCACACTCTATGAAGCGGCTAACGGGGTCATCACACTGCCTGATTTATATCAGAAAACACCTAATGGAACCGCATCACAATTTCTCAAAGCTGATGGTAGTCTGGATTCCAACCTTTATGCATTAGCGTATGGTGGTGACCAAAACAGTATTCAGTATTCAAGTAAATCTAATTACTTAAGAGTTATTGATAGAAGAAATGACACAATACTTCCAACCTCTTATGATAATTATAATATTAGTGGCTTTTTTCATATGTCTGGCATGCCATCCTCTAACTGGTGGTCAGGTATTCATGTGAAAGGTTGGGGAGAAGGTTATGCTACCTGGGAACTTGTTGGGCCTTCTTCAACAGATAACACTAATAATAGATTATATTATAGGGATGGCAAAGGTTCTTCTTGGGCTACTGATTGGAAAGGTATAGCTTTTCTTGAAGATTGTAATAAAGTTGCAACTCCTTACTTTGAGGGACAAAATATATATTCAGACTATGGGTGGTGGGTAGTTGCTTTATGTAAACTTAGTCCTGCTGATTCCGAATATAATTATGCAAGCGGTACTATGTTTTACAGAAGAGGAAATGGTATATATGGCAATGGCTCTGTAAACTTTAGTGTTATGAAGAAATATAGTACTACTAATGTTTATGCAGGAGTTATATATAATGGATTTGGAGTATCTACAGATGAAGATGCTCCTAAACTATGTACTTTTACTTATGGTGGAGTTAAATATTGTGGTCTTAAATGGACAGGAGCAGCAAGTTTAGATAATATCAAAACTCTTATATATGATATAAGTTCTACAGGATTACCGTTTTATGTCAAGTATTTCAATTCTCAGAGTGGAGAAGTTTTTAACGCTGAAATAAAAAATTCTATTGTTGAACTTGGAAGTGATATTATATTATATAATGTCAGTGCACCTTGTGGATTATTTACATCTGCCAATAAAGGTTTAGAGATTAAAGCTAAAGACAACGCTTGGGCATTTACAAGATATAATACTAATGGTAAAATAGTCGATACTGGTTTATCTGGTACTACTGCTGGTTTAGCAGGACAAACAGGTAATTATGAAATTAGACCTGGAGCAAATAATAATGAAGGAGTATTTGTTAGATATAGTGGAAGTTCTTATGGTAAATTTGCTGTAGTTAATAGAAGTGGTTCAGAATGTTCTATTGGATATTATAATAATGTAAACCCTACAGGGAATAAACCTGTTTGGACAGTAGGTGCTGGTATTAGGAATCAATGGTCATTTGATTGGTGGTATTCAGATGCTGGTATTAAAATGACTATGGATAGTGATGGTAAACTATTTGTTAATAGAAAAAGTGGAGATGCACCAAGTATTTCACTTGCTATTGGGGATAATGATTCCGGTTTACATCAGATAGAAGATGGAAGAATTAGATGTTATTCTAATAATAAGGATATTGGTAACTGGGGCTATACTGATGCTCGTTTCCATAATGTAACATTCAGAGAAGCAAGCAACAACGACTATAATGGCTTAGGTCTTATGGTTAATGGAAATGGAACAGCTAATACAGTTAAGCCCGGTATTGGTTTCCATCAGCCGGGAGTATATGCCGGAAGTCTTAGGCTTGATGGTGCAGGAGGTTGGACATTTGCAGTTCAAGGAGGGAGTACCGGCGGTACTGTCAGCGCAGGTTCTTTCTACGCCAATGGAGGCTGGTTATACAGTAATGTTAATGGTTGCGAAGTTAGAATTGGCTCACAGAATACAAGTTATGTACATTTTACTAATAATGCTAATAGAATTTACTATTTTGATAATAGAATTGATGTATCTGGAGCTGTAGTTCCATATAATCATAATGCTTTAACGTTAGGAACTTCTGATAAATATTGGGCTGGTGCATATATTAGTAGAATATATGGGCAATCAGATACTGCAATTCATCTTATTACTAATTATGTTGGCGGACAACAAAGTAATCCTCAAACATATTTTGGACAAAATATAGGAGTTAAAGTTGCAATGACTGGAACTAATCCTGACAGTTATTGGGGAGATACACTTTGGATAAACGGTTATGGTGGAACTGATGTACCATCTTTATGTGCATTACATTTTTCGAGAGGTGGAGCCCCATTAATGTATATTAGTGCTCAAACATATAATGCTACAAGTTATGGTACTTTATATTCTGTTTGGACTGGATATAATAGTAATAAATCAGATGTTTCATGGACTTGTTCAACTCTTAATGCAAGCGGTAGAATAACTACTACAGCTGATGTTCTATCAAGTGGTTGGATAAGAGCTTTAGGTACTAATGGCTTTTATTGTGAATCCTATGGCGGTGGTATCCACATGACAGATTCGACCTGGGTACGTGTCTATAACGGTAAGCAGTTCTATGTCAGCAGTACTTCTTCCGATGCCATCCATACCGCCGGAGGTATTAACGCAAGTGGCAGGATTTATGCCGGTGGTCACCTGAGTACTAATGGCGGTCTTGCTGTAAGTGGTATCTATGGCGGCTCAGGCGCATCAGGTTTTAATGTGTATGCTGTATTCCAGGGCAGGTCAGACCATGGAGGAATAGAAGTGAGGGCTTCTGACAATACCTTTGGTATCGGTGTACACTCCAATGATCACATGTACTGGTGGTGGGGAACATCAACCTCAACCAATTCCAGTTCTGGAAAATCCTATATCATGGACTATGGCGGCGGTAATTGGAGTTTCACCGGTAACCACTATGTCTCCGGTTATTCAACCTGGGGCTCCGACTCACGTTATAAAACCTATCTGGGTGAAGTAACCCTGCAATTGGATCAGATCGCAGACTCACCCACTATCTACTACCGCTGGAACAGTAAGAAGAGAGATCGTGACGGGCTTCTCCATGTGGGTGGTTATGCTCAGTACACCGAGCAGATCCTTCCGGAACTGACCCATGAGACAAGCAATTTTAAAACGATGGACTATGCTGTATGCGCATATGTGTATGCAGTGCATGCAGCCCGGTTCCTCCGGGATCATCTCCTTTCAGACTATGAATGGAAGTCAGACACGGAGTTGAGAATGGATGCTTTGGAAAAGGAAAATATCAAATTGAGAAACAGAATTGAACAATTAGAAAGGAGGGCTGCTTAATGGCGGCATATAATCGAATCCCTGAGCGGTTTACTAACCTGGATATCCGCGATACCCTGAACGCTTATGGTGGAAGTGTGGGCGATAACTCACTTAACTATTTCTCAGCTGCTGCACGCATTAACATGTGGAGCAAACGTAAACCGGTGAAAAGAAATATCATGTTTAATACGGAGGATCCGAACTGGTTCCGTGCCGATTCCGGAAACTACGGTATCAATGTCCCCCGTGCAGCGGATATTGCGCTACTGACCGGAACTTACACCTATGATATACCTGTTCAGGGATCGTACAACCTGCGTGTCGGTGATTTTGCCGGATACAATCCGGAAGCTACCGTACCATTCACTACCATGCTTCCCTCCGGACTTATCCTTGCCTCCGGCAGTGCCATTGTTGTGAAGTTGATGCTGAAATCACTTGATTCAACATACAATGTTGTCCCGGCCGATATATTCCCATCTAATTCATATTTGGGATGTGCTGTCACATACGGAGCTCGGACGCTTATTAAAACGCTTTCGGTCACAATCTTCAATGGAGGGGTAACTCTGAACATATCCGATTGCGAGCTCTTGAAATCAGATAAGACGGGAGTCAGGATAAAGGTATTCATCTGTACATCGCAGGTTCCATCCTGGCAGGGTGAAACGACACAATCCTATTACAGCTTGAACGCAGAGGACGGCTTTGATGAATCGACCGTTGATATCGTCACCCCGCATGCCGATGTTTACTCGTTCGGCATCCTTGGACTCAGCATTATCGAAGCGAGAAAGATATCTTTAATCGGTACGGCGATTATCAACTCCGGAAGTCTCTTTCAAGAGGGCCGCTTAATAAGCAGACTGGATAATAATTACTATTTAAAGTCAGTAAAAGTCGTTGCGACCCGTGCAAGTGACGGTGTTACTGTTGCCGAGAAAGCACAAAGCATAACATCTTCCACTACACCGACACGCTTAGGAAACGACTGGATGGCAGGTGAGTCCGTCAACTTCAGAACACCGGTCTCTATGCCGGATGTTCCGGCCCTTCCTGCTAATGATTATTATCATTTTACATGCTATTTTAGATTTGAATGATATGGAAAGAGTAAAACTATTTATTGAAGGTAACCTTATTATAAAATATGGTTACAAAATGGGGGGGGGTAAAATCTCCTTACAACAAAAGAAAGAGGATTTTGAGTATGAAAAACTAATTGAAGGTGATTATGTCTATAACGGTGAAACTGGTGATATCGCTTTGTCTGGCAGTGTTACTTTCCTTCGGAAAGGAGGTGAGGATGGCTGTTTATAATGTTATTCCTGACCGGTTTACTAACCTGGATATCCGCGATACCCTGAACGCAAACGGTGGTAGCGTCGGGGATAACTCAAGCGATTATTTTGGGGTCCGGGCGAATGTGAACATCTTCTCTTTGAAGAAGCCCGTTAAATTCAACAAACAGTTTGTAACGGATGCCGATGCCTGGTGGAAAGCTGATAATGGGAATTTCGGTATCATCCTTCCTCCGACCGGCTCTCTTCCGGCTGTGGGTTCCCCCATGTCTCCTTGGTCATGGGATTTTCCCGGCGGTAGCGGCAGTCCGTTGAGAATTTCAGATTATGCAGGCTATAATCCTAAAGCCCCACATCTGTTTTCGATGCATCCGGACCCCGGCCTGTATCCCAATTCGCAATTCAGATGCTCCATCCTGCTAAGGCAGAATGCTGAGATATCAATTAATAATATAGCTGATATCAGCAGGGCTTATATGGGGGTGGTGGTAAGGCATCAGGCAAACGGAGAACTTCGATTCCGTACACTGAACAGGTCCGTTATGGAGATGCAGCAACAAGAATATGCAGTGGTGTTGGATGTTCCGAATTGGCCGGACGGTAAAGTGGATGTTTATATGGTTGCTTCCTATGCTGAAGCTTCAGAGCAGTCTTACAGTAGTATAAATGTGACTCTGTTTTCAATGAATCAGGGTCCTCTAGAGACAGCTTACATGGTCAAGACCCTTGCCAAGCCTGTACCGAACAGCTTTAAATTTGATTATAAGGTCGTTAATGACTTTGCGAATGAATATCATTTGGAATGTACATTTACGTCTATTAAAGGAGCATGGGAGAAAGCCCGATTCTCAGTATTCCTTGAGTCTGATCCGATTGGTGCTTTCCTCGGTGGTATGGGTGAGTCTTTATCTCCTGCTCCGATCGGAGAAATGCTGTCACAGGGAGAGTCGTATACATTCAACTCTCAATCATTTACTCGTGTACAGACTTCTCAAAATAACTATGTAAACTATACAGCGAGATACTTAGGAGACAATTATCAATCCGGTTCTATCTTCTTTAGAGCCAAATAACTTAGAATAATGGAAAATCAAGAAACAAAAATCAGTAACGTAACCACTTCCATGAAAGTGGAGAAAGAGATCAACGGATTTAAAGTATCCGGAACGGTCGAAGTCTATAACGACAGTAAACGGATCAAGCGCATTGACGCTTCCGTACAAAAAACAGATTCGAAGGCCATGGCACCTTTCAAGTATTCCTTTACGGTTACCCGTGGACTGAACGATATGGTCAATCCATCTGAGGAAAATGAACCGGAACGGGACCAGGCTCTGACAGCCGGCATCGAATTTGAGAAAGCTGTTGAACAGGCCGTATCCGGTATGATATTTAACACTATCGTAGAATAACATTAAAACAAAATCAATGGAAAATCAAGAAACAAAAACAGAAAAGAAAATCGTGAAAGTGAAACTTAGTGATGCAATTAAAAAGGCATCTATCCTGAAAGCCGTTCTTCTTGCTTATAAAGATAAGGAACTGTCGGCAGAGCTCAAATCTAAAGTGATGATGACCCGTATTTATTACGGCAAATTTCGCAAGCAGTTTGAAGAGGATGTAAAGGAAGCCCGTGAGGGGCTGAAGCCGGAGGGTTATGATACACAGCTTCAGGAAATAGACGAACTGGAAAATAAGGCCCGTGGAGATAAGGACATTCGTAACCTTACTCCTGAAATGCTAAAATCTGCCCTCACTGAAGAGGAATACGACAAGCATGAAACTTTCATGCCAATTTTCAATAAGTATATGGAAGAGGTCACTAACTTCAAATCTGAGAAGTTGGATGAAGAAGTGGAGATGGAAGAAAAGAAATTCACTCAGAAAGAGTTCGATGAAATCTTGAATGTCAATACCGCTGAGAGCTATAATCTTGATTTGTGTATGCCCTATAACGGTAAGAATATGATCTTTCCCGGCACAATGAAAAGTGCCGATTTTATGGAGGTACTGTACGAAGAGTTTATTGACTAAAAGAGCAGTACGGTTATTACGAATCATACTGTCTATAAGATCGCACCCAATTAATATTGGGGTGACAAAGGCATCGTAGATATAATATCAATAATTAGAAAAACAAAAAAATGAGTAGAGGATTACGAAACAACAATCCCGGTAATATTAGACATGACCGGGATAAATGGCAAGGTGAGATTGTACCCAGCCAAGACAAAAGTTTTAAGCAATTTATTTCGATGGCATACGGCTATCGTGCTTTGATCAAGTTACTGCAAAACTACCGGAAACTACATAACCGACAAACTATTGCTGAGTTTATAAACAGATATGCACCACCTTGTGAAAACAATACATCAGGATACATTACCCGTGTATGCAGTGAAATGCAGGTACCGTCTACTTATATTCCAGACATCGACGACAAAGCCACAATGTGTGCCTTTGCCGCGGCCATCAGCCAAGTAGAAAACGGAGTTCCCGCAGTCATGGCAGATATTGAAGCCGGATGGGATTTGTTAATGAAGTAAAAATAGTGCGGGCGTTGTACTGAGTTGTACAAATATTGTGCGCCCGCATCTTTTTATTTATCAGAAGGATAACTCTTAACCGCACAAAAGTACAATTAAATAGCGAAGCAGTTGAAGCATTGCATTCCTTCCTGTTTGCTTTCATCAAGTACATGCGCATAGATCATTGTTTCTTTCAAATTACTATGTCCTAATAACTTTTGCAATGTCGCTACATCCTTTGTTTTTTTTAGAAATATGGTAGCGAAAGTATGCCTACCTGTTTTGGCTGACACTTTTTTCTTTATCTCTAATATGGATGCGATCTCTTTAATTTGCCTATTAACAACCTGATCACATTGCAATGAAGTAAAGAGGTGTCCTTCTTTTCTTTTTCCTTGGAGTTCCTCTATGATCTTGAATGCCGGAATTGAAAGTGGTATTTTTATTGCTTCCGGTTTGCAATTTCTATTTTTAATCCGATAATAAGTAAGTATTCCATTATTAATTTGTTCAAGACAGACGTGTCGAGCATCAGAAATATGCAAACTGGTGAAACACATAAATAAAAAGAAACCTAATGTTCGTTCTAAACGTTCAGGTAATCTTCTATCATAGTATAAACTAATGAACTTTATCAATTCCTCTTCGGTGAGATAGTCAATATTACTTTTTATTCTCTTTACACCAAAATCCTTAAAAGGATCATTTTCCATATACCCCTTTTTTATAGCCGCAGATACATATATTTTTATGGTTGATAAATTACGTTGGGCCGTTGAATCTGCGTTGCATAGAGTTTTTTTCATATAAATTAGATAGTCTCTGAGGAAATCTTCTGTTAGTTCATGAAACTGTAAGCCTTCACAATACTCTTTAAACTTTCTCATACAACTTTTGTGATGTCGAAATGTTCCTATTTCTAATCTCCTACTGTAAGTCTTCATATAAGATGCTACAAAGTCATGAAAGGATTTAAAATCTGAAGGGTTGTTATATTCCCTTATAAAAGCTTCTTTATTCAGTGTGAGATTTTTGAGCCTATACTTAACGAGAATATCATTAACTTTTGCTTTCAACCGTTCTATGATGAGATTAATATCTTTTGCTTCCTTATTAGTACCTCTGAGCATTCCTGTTTTAGAATCAAATTTAGTTGTAGGCACAGATAACTTACAAGGTATAACAACTTTTTCCTTTCCTAAATAAAAGGATATATAGAGAGGAGCATTACCCTCTTTATTGATTCTCTGTATATTTTGGACTATTCTTATGATCATTTTTGTTTTCTAAATTCTTTCTACCATACCTTAATTAGGGTATGTTTTCTATTTGTTTTCTACCTTTTTGAAGAAATTTGCACGATTTTGACCTGAAATGATGTGGTACTAAGTGTTTGATAACCAGTAAAATGACGAAAGGCAAGCAGTCTTTTTATAGACTACTTGCCTTTACGTTGTGATTCCGAAGCGATTCGAACGCTTGACCCACGCCTTAGAAGGGCGTTGCTCTATCCAGCTGAGCTACGGAACCATCCTTCATTGCGAGTGCAAAGGTAGTGCTTTTTCTGAAATCTCCAAAAAAATCTGTGTCTTTTTTTACTTACATTTTCACATATATATTCTATAATCCTAAAGGTAAGCCAGTTAAGTACCAAATAAAAAGTAACATTGTCCAGCCTATCAGTATATATACCGAATATCGCCAAGTGTATTTTAAGAGTGAACCATAAGTGGCTTGCTTATCATACTGTTGCATGTAGGTCAACACTAAAGGCATATAGAACATGAATGGAGTGATAGCATTAGTTGCGCTGTCACCTATCCGGAAAGCACATTGTGTCATATCCGGTTCAATCCCCATTCGTGCAAATACCGGTACGAAGATAAATGCCATAAATGCCCACTTAGCAGTAGCAGAAACCATAATCAGATTAATGGTTGCGGTGAACAATATAAATAAAATCAAAGTCCATAAAGGATCTGCCTGCACAGAAGACAGTAAATTGGCACCTATGATAGCCACACATTTATCTAAATGTGAATATTCCAAGCAAGCAAACATCTGGGCTGCAAAAAAGGCAATAACGAGATAGCCACCTAATAATTTCATGGGTTGTGCCAATCCTTCTATCACATCGTTATCCGAACGGTAGCGTCCGGAACTAAACCCATAGACCATTCCCATAATAGCAGCTCCCAGAGACAATAAGAACAAAATCCCCATAATGAATGGTGAACGTATCAGCCCTCCATTTACTCCACGCAAGATACCCCAGGAAGAAAAAGTGGCCCATAAAATGATTGCAGCATAAAGCATTCCCATAACGATTGCCATTGTCATGGCCCGGCGTTCTTTGCGTGACAATTGTTTATAGCCTTCAAATATCTGTTTCCCCTCATATTGTCCCAGAGAAGGAATCAGTCGTTTGCAGGTTATCCTGTAAATTATGGCTCCGATGACGAATGTAGAGACAGACATAAAATAATAATTGCACAATGGTCCCGTATTTCCCTGATATACTCCGGAATCAATGGCTGCTTCCTGTGTCGTACGGGCAATTAATGGGTCCATGGTGCTCAGCACTACATTGGCACTGTAGCCACAGGAAACCGAAACATATGCGGTAATAATTCCCGCTACCGGATTTAATCCTACCGAATAAAACAAAGTGGCTGCTATCGGAAGCAATATTATATAACCTGCATCTCCTACTATATTCGATAGCAATCCAAGAATAATCACCCACAGGATGATCCTCTTGGTATTTTTTCGATTTTTCACCCCTTGCCGGACACAAGCATCAATAAAACCGGAATGTTGAGCTACCCCGATACCAAACATTGCTATTAGCACCATTCCCAATGGTGCAAATCCTGTGAAATTAGTAATTGCATTTCGCAACATCCAGCGAATACCCTCCGGACTCAGCAGACTTTGTACACGAATCTCTGCTCCTGTCTGTGGTAGTTGCACCCTTAATCCATAAATATCGAATATCCAGGATAGAAAGATGACTGCCAGCGTAAACAGGAAGAACATCGTTGCCGGATGTGGCATACGCCATTTACTCTTCATCTGCTTCCAGATTGTCCAAATCAATTATACGAAGTTCTAATGCACGGACCACCAGTCTGGTTGCATTTACTCCTACCCGTTCACCCTGTGGAAACAACCTTCCGATCAGATCATTCTGCCGCTTCTCTAACGATTTCACTCCGAAAGGCATACCCTTTAGGTTAGCTATCATTTCTTTGGTATACCCCAACGCCAGATGGCGGAGGAAACGTTCATCATATTCATCAATATCATAACTGATGACAGCCTCTTGACGCTTAGCGTCGTTAGCCACCGATTTTTTAAACCGCTCCACTATTTTCTCCAGAATCGGATAATTGAATACCAACTTCTTCCCATCCATTACGGCCTGTACATCCGTCTTGGTAAGTAATTCACCTGTTTTCAAGATAATTCCGTCTGCTCCGGCGTTCAGCACATCTACCCATAGCTTCTCATTTAAAATTTCTCCGGTGAATATCAAGACTCTCACTCCCGGATAACGTTTAAAGATATTCCGGCATATATCGACACCGATTGTTGTAGAGCCTCCCAATCCCAAATCCAGTAACACCATATCAGGTAATTGTGTTTCCATCAAAGGCCAGAATTCATTTTCAGTCATTGCCGTACCTATTACCTCAGCATTGGGTATTTCATGGCGAAATATTTCTTCTGTTCCTTTCAGTTCCAGTTTTACATCTTCTACAATAATTACTTTAAATTTCTTATCTTCCATACTATTTTATCTATGTATATTTAGTTTTTTATCTTTTGGGTACTGTAAAATAGACCGTGAATCCTCCTCCCTGTGCCGGCTCTGCATTAATGCGACAACCACGCCTTCCGGCAAATTCATCATGGTCACGAATAATTTGTTTGCAGATCAGATATTCAGTTCCTCGTAGTTCACCTTTCTCTCCTGAAGTCATACGTGCCAGATTCGGATAAAATAATTGATTCAGTTCCTCTACTTGCTTTTCACGCCTTTTGTCTGTGAACAAAAAACGAACATATTCTCCATCCATAATGGCTTTTAAAACCAATTCTCCATCCTGATGGAAAGAAAGGGCTTCATCAATGAGGTTCTCTATAAGAAAACGCAACTGATTGATATCTCCAATGACTTTGGCTTCAAGGGGCTCTATAGTCAATGTTATCTTATAGTCAACCCCTCTACTTATTCTTTTGAAGTATTTGCCGGCATATGCCATTATATCCGTAACCGGTATTGTAGCCCTTCGGAACGTTACTTCTTCCAGTTGTCGGGAAGCACAAGAACTCAATATCCTGAAGATTCCTTTATAATATTCTATCAATTCACTGATAGTCTCCACACACTCCTTTTCCTCTTCTCCTGATAGGGAGTGGGTATTCAGCCTGCCGATGATCTGTTTGATTTTGTTTGGATAATAAATTGTTTCATGCTTAATGGTCGAGAGACAGTTGTCCAACACCATATTCTGTACATGCAACATACTGTCTTCCCACGAAGCTCTCCTGGTCTCCTCGTGTGCCGCTTCGATGTCACGGTATTTTGTGGCAAGTCTGACAACCGCATTGAACACCACAATGCCTACATATCTGGAGATTAACTGAAACAACAAACGATCCGCTTCTTGCATACTATCCTCCTGTCTTTCCAGATATAATACACCGACACACTGATGTTTCCCTCCTGCATCAACCAGCAAAGGTAATGCTTGCATATCTCCGTCCGAAAGATAAGTCTGATTATCAAAACACTGCTGTATGATTTCCGGAGGTGTATCCATACGGGGAGTGGAAGCAAATTCAAGCCGATGTCCCATTTCATTATAAACAGCAATCCCCAAACATTCTATAGTCAACAGCTCATTCATCGAGTCGAATGATTCGTTTACGATTCGTTGCGGTATCTCTTTCAATGTATCTTCTTCGCGTTGTAAAGCTTCCGCCGACTCCTGTGTGCGCACTAATGAAGAAGCGAATACCTTTTTATTGATTTCCAAGACCTGTTCCAGATTTAATCGGTTCAAGAGCCTTTTACGAACATACAAAAGATAGTAGCCACAGAGAGATGCCACCAATAAGAGGATACATAAGATAATTCCTACCGTTTTATTGGTTGTTGAGCGTTCCAATTGCCGGCAATAGCCTTCTAATGACTGATCTTCCCCTGTCAATTTATACAATGCCGTATAGGCAACATTATTATAAGTATAAGCATCCAACTTTTTAAGTCCCAAAAAAGCGACAGATGCTTCATTACGTACATCAAGTATCACATGAAAATCCGTATTATAAGGTTCTACCCACCATTCCAGTTCGGCCGGAATCCCACTTCCCACCAATTTCATAAATCGTTGGGGATGACGGGCATATTTTTTATAATGTGCATTGAGCCGGTTTAATGCTGAATCGGCATACTGCAACGCAAGTTCAAAGTTTTCTATAACATTGCAATAATAAACTGTATCAGCAAATCTGGATGCTTCGTCCAACAGACGTTCATATTCAGCTTCAGCTGCTAAGGTTACGGAATCTACCGGAATATCTTTCAGTTTTTCAGGCATCGGTTCGCCTTGACAGGAGAAGAAGCCGAACAATCCGACCAGACATAAACAAATCCCGATTATTTTACGGACTCCGGGAGGTAGTCGGAAGTAAAAACGGCTGCCTTTGCCCGGTGTACTTTCTATGTTAAATGTACATATTCGGAACAGATCATTGGTCTTTTTATATTTTTCAATGATTCCCTTGCAGTTCATCAATCCGAAGCCACTGCCCTTACTCCGCTTCAATTCTTCTTTATCCGGATTGTCTTTCATCCCTATCGATTGGGAATCATAAACCTTCTCACCGATAATCTTCGTTATATCTTCAGTCGAAAGTCCGCGTCCGTTATCCTCTACGGAAATCTCAACATATTCATCAGTCCTCTTAGCATATATCTTCACTATACCCCCTTCCGGAGTATATTTTCGGGCATTCTCGGCTAATGTATTAATCATAAACAAAGTCAACGCTTTATCAGCCTTCACCAATGCCTTTGTAGGTTCTATTTCAAGCCTTTGTTTCTTCATTTCAAAGGCTTTACGTCCTTTACTTATCAATTCAAAGAGTTCGTTCAATTCAAAATTCTCTATATTCAGACTAAGCGAACCTTGTTTCATCTTAATCCACAAAGCCAATATATCATTATATTCATTGATTGTAGTTACCAACTCGTCGATGTATTGATACTTTTCTTTCTTTATCCGATCGTTGTTTATAAAGCCCTTTTCCGTCAATTTATGAACTTCATTGATAATTCGGTCTATATACGGATTGATTCCATCCACAATGGCCAGACATGATTTTTTTATCAGGTTCTGCCGTTTGTTCCCGGCAATATGCTGTTCGTAGACGTACCTTTGTTTTTCCAACTTATTCCGTTCATCCCCCAATGAAATAAATGTCATTCCATTGTCCAATGCCCAGGCAATATAGGGAGTGATAACTTTCACCAATGCCTGCTCATCCTTATTCAGGCGATGACGGGTAAATAGTTTCAGAATCCCGATCGATTCCGTTTTATCAGGTACATACAGATTAAATACTGACCCGATACCAACCTCTCCGATCGACTTGGGTTCATCTGTCTGTTCACTCTCACATTCTTCATTAAATTCGATATCTCCCGTTTCTTCATTTCTTATCCCGATACGGATTTCTGTAGCACCGAACAATTGCTCCATATCCGGTTGAATAGATTCCGAGATAGCGTATACGATTTCACTTTCATCTGTTACATCCACCGGTATGGAAGCTGTGATTTTCTGGCAAACATCCAAAGTCTGCCGTAGACGTGCAATATGTATCCGGTTCCGTACTTTTGATCTCTTATTGAATAGCCAAAACATGGCAGTCACCAGTATAAGTCCTATAATCACGAAAAACAATACCACGTTCAATTGTCTGGACTCTTGTTCTAATGAAAGATAGCGGCTTTCCAATTCTTTATCCTGACGGGTATACCGCAAAATATCCAAATAAACATTTCTGTTATAATCCGACGCCGGTTTCATTCCCAGGCAAGCATACGATACACTCAACTGTTCGCGTATTCTGGAAATCCATTCCGGCACGGTTTTCACCTTTTCTTTTCCAAGCCAGGTTACTTCTGTATATGCCACATCTTTATTAGGAACAAACACCTGTAACTTGTCGAGCGTATCCGCCACAGAATGATAGTATGACATATGATGTTGGTTCACACAGTCCAAAGCTTTTGCCAATGTATCCAATGCTTCTGTATACCGTCCGTGGGCATTCAAATATTTACCGATCGACACATACGCACCCGCTATCTGATAAAGATCGTTATATTTGCGAAAACGTTCCAGTGCCATCTGCCCCAAACGCAACGGTAACAATGAATCCACTGGTATGCCGAACCTTGTCAGAGCGTGTGAACGCCTGTTCAGAAATAGTTCATAACTCTCCTGAGATGCCATTAAATTGGTGAGTCCTTGCAAACCATTTCCTTCAAAATACAAATATCCTTGCTCCGACGCCATTTTCCAGGTTGTATATAACTCATCGAATTCTTCAAGTTTTCGTTCATCCGGTGTTTTACCCTCACACAGTCCGGCCGAACCTTTTATATAATGGAAATAAAGAATTTGATTTGTATCAGTCGCCAAGTCTTCATTTAATTGTATTTCATTCAGCGAAGCCATAGCCTCGGTACGTTGTTGCAGATAATAGTAATAAACTGCCGAAACGATAAAAAACTCTGTAAAGGCATAATCCAATCGGGCACTCTCGTGACGGTCGACAAACAGATTATTTTCTTCATCAATCCGCTTCATCCTCCTGATTGCACTGTTCCGGTAGTCATAAAACTCCTTGTTCATGGCCGTCCGCTGATAAATTTTCATCAATCCGATGTCGGCAATCAAAAGTTCCAATTCATTTTTCGTCAGGTCATATACCCCTTTATGCAGGCGTTCAGCTGTATCAAAATCCATCCGCATAAAAGCGCAAAAAGCAAGATTATTGGATGCTTCCGCTTTCCCCTGACTGTACATGCTAACTTCTTTGTACGCTTGCGATGCAGCCTTGCAGGAAGAATCCAGATCTCTATACCGGTACATATAAGCCCGTGAATTTAGCGAATCAATGTGCTGTACCTCCTTAGTCGGAGCTGTATCGACACAAGAGAAAAATGTCGTCAACAACAACATACAGAAGAGTGGTATAAGCAAACGCGGATTCATTTCTTTCAGATACAATTAGTGTTTAGGTAGCAAAACTACAATTTTTTCTACAATAAGTCTTTTAAAATGCCTAGATAATTCATACCTTTGCGCGCAAATTATAACCAATAGGTAACAACTATTACACACAATGAGCGAAAAAGCACCCTTTATGGTATTCTCGGGAACTAATTCGAGATACCTGGCAGAAAAAATCTGCGCAAGCCTCAATTGTCCTCTAGGAAACATGAACATCACCCACTTTGCTGATGGTGAGTTTGCAGTTTCTTACGAAGAGTCAATTCGTGGCGCACATGTATTCCTGGTTCAGTCCACTTTCCCTAATTCCGACAATCTGATGGAACTCCTTCTGATGATTGATGCAGCTAAGAGAGCTTCTGCAAAGAGCGTTGTTGCAGTTGTCCCTTACTTCGGATGGGCACGTCAGGACAGAAAAGATAAACCACGTGTTTCTATCGGCGCCAAGCTGGTAGCAGACCTGCTTTCAGTAGCAGGCATCGACCGTCTGATCACAATGGATTTGCACGCAGACCAGATTCAGGGCTTCTTCAATATTCCGGTGGATCACTTATATGCTTCGGCTGTGTTCCTCCCCTATATTCAGTCATTGAAGCTGGATGAACTCGTGATTGCAACTCCTGACGTTGGTGGTTCAAAGAGAGCAAGTACATTCTCCAAATATCTGGGTGTACCTCTGGTACTTTGTAACAAATCACGTGAAAAAGCAAATGAAGTCGCTTCTATGCAGATCATTGGTGATGTAAAAGGCAAGAATGTAGTATTGATAGACGACATTGTCGATACAGCCGGAACCATTACCAAAGCTGCCAACATCATGCTTGAAGCCGGCGCCAACTCTGTACGTGCCATTGCCAGTCACTGTGTAATGTCCGATCCGGCTTCATTCCGTGTTCAGGAATCAGGACTGACCGAGATGGTATTTACCGACAGTATTCCTTACTCTAAGAAATGTGCCAAAGTAAAACAGTTGAGCATTGCCGATATGTTTGCCGAAACAATCAAACGTGTGATGAACAATGAATCCATCAGCTCACAATACATTATCTAAAAGATAGAAGAATCAAAGACAATAAAAAAAACGTAGAACTGAAAAGTTCTACGTTTTTTTATTTATTAATTTCTATTTTAATTATTCCAGTCGTCCGAATTTATAGGTGCCTTTACGAATCACTTTTCCGTTTTTATCTGTTTCTACAAACGGGCCATTCTTTTTACCTTGTTTGAAAAAGCCCTCATAGCGATTCCCGTTTTTATCTTCCTCCACACCATTACCTTCCTGCATTCCATTTACAAAACCACCTTTATATTTGGTTCCGTTCGTCAAAGTAAGAGTGCCTTTGCCGTTTGGCTGGTTATTCTTCCATTCTCCTTCGTACACGTCTCCATTACTCCATTTGTAAATCCCGTGTCCGTTACGTTTATTATCTTTCCATTCACCTTCATATACAGCACCGTTAGCCCAGGTAAATGTACCTTCACCGTCCTGCATACCGTCTTTAAAGTTCCCTACATATTTATCTCCATTGGCATGATAATAGATACCCGGACCGGTTCGTTCTCCTTGTAGATATGAACCTTCATAGCGGTCACCCCCTAAAAAGAAAATACCTTTTCCGTGTTGCAGATCATCTTTCCAGTCTCCTACGTATTTTTCACCGTTGGTATATTCAAAGGTCCCTTTGCCCTCACGAACGTCATTCTTCCAGTCGCCATCATATTTACACCCATCGTTCCATACCAATACGCCTTTACCATCTTTCTTATCATTTTTCCAGTCACCTACGTATTTGGAACCGTCTCTCCAGGTATAGGTACCTTTACCTTCACGTTTATCGTTCACCCAATCCCCCACATAGATATCTCCATTGTGGTAATACATCGTACCCGGACCATGCTGATAATCCTGAAACCACATACCGTCGTAACGGTTATTATTCATAAAATAGTAGATTCCGTTACCATGCTGCTGGTCTTGATACCATTGTCCTTCATATCGTTCGCCATCCGGAAAGGTGTAAACTCCGAATCCTTCTCTTTTACCTTTCACGTATTCCCCTTCGTAAACGTCGCCATTCTTAAAAACGGTTTTTCCTTTACCATTTGGCTTACGCCCTTTCATTTCTCCGGTATATACGGAACCATCTTTAAACGTGTAATTTCCTATCTTGATTTCTGTTGAGAAGGTGTCCCGCACTTTGCTGAAGAATCCACCTTTATTTTGTGCGACAGCATTCCCTTGCGAAAGAGCCGCTAAAATGAGTGCTGTATAGATGTATCTTGTTGTTTTCATTTGGCAAATATACAATTTATACACTAAAGCTACTTTCTTTTGACAGATTTTTATGTTAACTTTTTACCTGCAATGACCTCTTTTAAACTCTCTTTACACAAATAGCGGCCTGCCAACTCCCGTATTTCTTCCGGGGTAACCTCTTTCACAGCTTGTAGTGAACGGGCAAAATAATCATCGTCCAGACCTGATGTCAGAATAAACATCCAGGCATCTGCCAGTGAGAAAGGCGACTCATAATTACGGCACATTTCTCCAAGCATATAGTTGCGCACCATGGCCAGTTCTTCCGGAGTTACTTTGTCATTCTGCAACTTATCAATCTCTTTGTAGACTTCCTGTATCAGAGATTCTACATATTCATTAGCTGTTTCTGTACTGATACCCAGCAAACCGCTGCCCGGATAAAACATGATTCCGGCCGAAATCCCATACGTGTATCCTTTCTCTTCCCGGATATTAGACATCAGTCTGCTTCCAAAATATCCTCCGAACAGAGTGATCAGTACCCGGAGTTTCAGATAGTCCGGATGTGTCCTCATAATAGTAGTTGTACCCAGTTTTACTGCACTCTGCATCGCATCTTCTCTTTCTATGAAAAGGCGTTTCTCGGGTATGCTAACAAATGGAAAATCTTTCTTGACCGCCACTTGCTGATGATTTCCAAAATGTGTCGTACCGAAAGCGGCTTCTATACGGTGGGTAATCTCGTCCGTCACTTTACCGGAAAGGTAAACATAGCAATTTCCCGAATGATAATATGCATCATAAAACTCGCGTAATAAAGCCGGAGTGATATGATGATAGTCCATTTCTTCCACATAGCGTCCACACGGATGCTCCTCTCCGTAAAGTGCTCTCAATAAACTTCTATGTGCCAGAAAATCTACTTTTGATGCATTTACCTGATATTGCTGAATATTGGCATCTATTACCGTACCCAGTTCTTTTTCCGGAAAGAGAGGTTCTTTTATGATCGATTCGAGTACATCGAGCGTTTCGGCAAAATACTTATTTAACGAATACAGTGTGATATATGCATATTCCGCCGAACTGGACAATTCAAGCCATGCTCCATAATAATCCAACTTTTCGGCTATCTCCGCCGCTGTATATTTTCGGGATCCTTCACGTAACATGCGATTGGCAAATAATGCCTGCAGTTTTTGTGATTGTTGCCATCGTCCGCCTCCAAACAAAATATCGACACGTACCACATCCTGTTCACCTGCGTTGATAATTGTCAACGGCACTCCATTCGGCATAACAGTACGCACCGGAGGAAGAATATTAAATTGGACCAGTTCCTGGATTTCGGGTTGTAGTGTCCGGTTCATAATAAACTATTTTTCTGTAAAAAATTCATATATTCTTATATTTAGTTGTGAGCCCGAGAGGGCTACTTCAATTCTTCAAGTCCTTTGCGAACATATTCTCTTTGCAGATCTTCCGGCCTCAAGATCCGGTCATCAAAAACAAGCAGATCAATATCCAGGCATACCTTTTCTTTCTTTTTATCTTCCTGCTCCCTGCCGGCCTCTCTTTCGATTGTTTTCAACTCCTTCACTACCCGTTCAGCATCTGCATTGGTATAGAAACGGGCCATTTGGTTAGAGAATAGTGCCGGGTTACGAAAGAATAACGGCCTTGTCTCCTGCTCACCCGTAAAACGGATAGAGGGGAACAGAGCCGTCAGTCTCCTGCGAGCCAGAAGGAGATTCTCCTTCCGGTTATAATTGCTTCCTATACAAATCAGACAGGAGTGCATCGCTCACATTACATTAATTAAACAAATCGTCCAACCCTGATTCCGGTTCATCTATAATGCTATCTCCTGAAATACTGAAGTCTTTGCACGGGTCAAATCCGTCAGGCAATTTAAAAGTCTCTTTCGGATCATATCCCAATGTCTGGTCGGCATACACCTTATGCATATATTTTGTCCAGATAGGCAATGCCAGAGAAGCCCCCTGACCATAAGTCATTGTATCGAAATGGATATCACGTTCTTCACCGCCTACCCAGCATCCGGATACCAGTGAAGGGGTGAATCCCATGAACCATCCGTCCGAGTTGCGGTTAGTCGTTCCGGTCTTACCACCCATATCGGCAGTTATTCCATACCTGCGGACACGTCCTCCTGTACCTTCATTGATTACGGCACGCAACATTACCAACATCTTATAAGCACTCGATGCACTGATCACCTCTTCCATCTGTGGCGAGAAGGTAGCCAATACATTGCCTTCGCTATCCTCTATTTTAGTCACAAACAATGGAGCCACCCGGATTCCCTTATTGGCAAATGCCGTATATGCACTTACCATCTCTCCCACCGAAATCTCACACGGACCGAGGCAGAGAGAGACTGTAGGTTGAATTTCTTTATTGCGTACGCCGAAAGAGTGAATCAAACGTGCCAAAGCATACGGATTCAGTTTACTCATCAAGTATGCCGAAATCCAGTTATTTGAGTTTGCAAGTCCCCATTTCAAAGTCACCATTTCACCATAATGTCCTTTTGAAGTGTTTTTGGGTGACCAAGGTTTTCCATTTTCATCAATTAGAGTGATTTCTACATTACGTGTCTCGTCACAAGGTGAGAATCCGTTTTCCATAGCCAATGCATACAGATACGGTTTAATGGTAGATCCCACTTGACGACGTCCCACCATTGCCATGTCATATTGAAAATAAGTGTAGTTCGGACCACCTACATATGCCTTTACTTGCCCGTTTATGGGGTCCATCGACATAAATCCTGCACGCAGGAAGTGCTTATAATATCGGATAGAGTCCATTGGGGACATTATAGTGTCTTTCACACCATGCCAAGTGAACACCGACATAGATTCCGGCTTATTGAATGCTTTTTTGATTTCCGCTTCCGAAATGCCGGCTTCCTTCATCGTTTGATAACGGGAAGTCTGTTTCACAGCCCTGTCCAGGATGCGGTCAATTTCCTCTTGAGTCAGCTGATTACTGTATGGTGCCTTTTTGCGTCCTTTCTTCTCTTTGAAAAACAAAGGTTGCAAGTACTCCCCAACATGTTCTTCCACTGCTTCCTCGGCATAGCGCTGCATGTGTGAGTTGATAGTTGTATAAATTTTCAGTCCATCCGTATAAATGTTATAGTTTGAACCGTCCTTTTTCTTATTCTTCTCACACCAACCATACAATGGATTCATTTCCCAGTCGATCGAATCTTCATAAAACTTCTGCATTTGCCAGCCACGATAATTGCTGCGGACCGGTTTAGGAGCAGTCATCACACCACGTAGATATTCGCGGAAATAAGTTGCCAATCCTTCTTTGTGATCCACCCGGTGATATACCAATTCCAACGGCAGATTCTGCAACGAATCACACTCTTCCGCTGTGATATATCCGGCCTTTCTCATTTGATCTAGCACTGTATTCCGTCGTCCGCGCGAACGCTCGTTGAAGCGCACCGGATTGTAAAGCGAAGGGTTTTTACACATACCGATCAGCGTAGCAGCCTGTTCTATTTTCAGATCTTTGGGTTCGCATCCGAAATAGGTATATGAAGCCGTTTTAATTCCTACTGCATTATTCAGGAAGTCAAATTTATTGAGATACATACTCAAAATTTCTTCCTTTGTATAATAACGTTCCAGTTTTACGGCAATCACCCACTCTATTGGCTTCTGAAACAGGCGCTGCAGCGTATTTCTGGCAACTTCGTCCGTAAATAATTGCTTGGCGAGCTGTTGTGAAAGCGTACTGCCTCCACCTGCATTTTTCTGCATCAGCAATCCACGCTTTACCACAGCACGTATCAGCGCTTTGGCATCGATACCCGAATGTTCGGTAAAGCGAACGTCCTCCGTGGCGATCAATGCATTGACAATGTTAGGTGAAAGTTCATTATAAGAGGTGTATACACGATTTTCCTTACTAAGCGACCACGTACCCAAAACCTTGCCATCCTCCGAAAGAATTTCGGTGGCAAATTTGTAATTCGGGTTTTCCAGTTCTTCTACAGGAGGCATATATCCAATCCATCCGTAAGCGATAGAGGCAAACACTGCAATTCCTGCCAGCACCATCAGTGCAAAGAAAACCCAAAGGCCTTTTACTATCTTTTTAATCATTTTATTCCGTAGTTTTATTCGAAGTTGCAAAGATAATCATTCCCGTCCATCTGACAAGCGTTCTTTTCCATGTTTGCACACAAAAAAGTCTAAGCGAAGCAAAAAAGGCTTCCGGTCGTTCCCGTTTATTGGGGAACCAACCGGAAGCCATACACTCATGCCCTTTATCCGTCCGTTGGCTGCGGCGCCACAGCCAGCCTATCGATTGATTTAGGCTGTGGGGTCATCCACGATATCTCCGTTTCCTCCATCGGCCGCCCCTTTCAGATAATCATCCAGACTGATCAGGTCCAGCTTCTCACCTGCACGGGTAGCTGTTTTAGTAATTTTCAGTTCTTTATTAGCCTGAAAATAGATACGCACACTATCCACGCTTTTAGCAGTGATGTCCTCTTGTTTTTCGGAGCCTTTCGATTTGGCAGCCAACATAAATACACCCAATCCCTCGATATTTACCGCTTTGCCTTCCAGCAACTGCTCTTTCAGTTTCTCTACAAAATTCTGAATCGTACTCTTAATATCACCTACCGAAAGTGACGAACGGTCCTGAATCTTTTGTGCAATAAACTTTAAGTCAACCGACCTTCCCAGTGTGATAAGTTGCGGATAATACCTTTTGGGAGAATTCTCAACGCGCGGATCTGACGGGCGCTTTACTGTTTTAAAAATTACACTCATACTACGTTTCTTTTTTTAAGATTTAAATTTCATTTTTTTACTCTCGTTTTGTTGATCAACAATGCAAATGTCCGCTTTTACGCAGAGACTGCCAAACAAAAAGGGCCTTCCGGAGCATGTTTTTCCAGAAAAATCATAAATGACTGATCATAAGGAATATACAGAATGTGTGTTTCGAAACACTCCTGTTTCCCACAAACTGATACAAACTAGACAAACATCTTGCTACGGGAAAGTTCTGTAAAGGGAGCACAAGATCTATTCCTATGATCTTAATATCTGTTATGGTATGTGAGCTTAACTATATATCTTGTATGGGTGTAGCTATCCGGAGCAAAGGGTGTAACCCTAATGACCGGATAGCTATACCTAAGTAATGGTAGGGCTACACCCCTCTCGGATACAAGCTTTCGGAAGAGTCATTAAGAGTAGAACGTAGTATCCGGGAAGATACATTATTATATTGAAGAAATAAGTTCTTATCTGAAGTCATAGAGATTCTGCCGGGTCTGTTCAAAATCGTTTTGCCGGAATCAGTGCCACAAGGCCTGTCCTCTATTTCTAAAAGAATCCACAATTCAGCCTATCGATCCTCCATGCCGGAAATTTGGCTTCCAACCAACAGATGTGTTTAAATATAGGACGAAAAGAATGTTTTTGCTCACGTTCTTTGTCATCTGAAAGATTTTCCATAACTTGCAACTTTTATCGGTTAAGCTTGTACGATGTCCCATTATGTTAATCTTTCAATAGCATTGAGCTATCATACTTAATGCATAGAAAAAGAGGGAATATTGTCAACTGATAAACACTTTTGTTAAATCAAAATAGTTTTTAATATCATAAACAATTATAGTATGAAGAAAAATAAGATTTTAATTATTATACCTTCAAGGTTTGCGTCAACCCGTTTGCCGGAGAAGCCCTTAGTGAAAATAGCGGGAAAAGAAATGGTTTTGCGCGTTGCAGAGATTGCCAACTATGTTTGTAATAAGGTAGAAGGATGCAATTACATCGTCGCAACAGACCACGAAAAAATCGTTAATTTCTGCAAGGAGAATAATATAGCTGTAATGATGACTTCCGAGAACTGCAAAAGTGGAACAGAAAGATGCTGGGATGTCACAACCAAAATTGCTGAGAAACCGGATTTTATAGTCAATCTGCAAGGAGACAATCCGTTATGCCCACCCTGGTTTATAGAACAGTTGATTGAAGCTTGGAAAAATGATAAGGAAGGACAGGTCTTCACTCCCAGCCTCCATTTATCTTGGGAAGAGTATGACCGGATGAAAGAATCAAAGAAAATCACACCATATAGCGGGACAACGGTTGAAGTCGATAAATTTGGATACGCGCTTGCATTCAGTAAAGCTATGATTCCCGTGATAAGAAATGAAGAAAAGGTCAGAAAAATTCTTGATAAATCTCCTGTCAGACGTCATATCGGACTTTATTCGTATACTTACGACGCGCTCAAAAAATATTTTGAAGTAGAAGCTTCTCCTTATGAGCTTCCTGAAGGATTAGAGCAAATGAGATTTTTACATAACAGGATACCTGTAAAAATGATAGATGTAGACTATAGAAACCGTAAATCCATGTCCGGAGTTGATTCACCGGAAGATATCGAAAGAGCTGAAAAAATAATCGCCGAATTTGGAGAATTCAATCTTTCACCGGAATGAAAACGGAAGATATAGCGATCAGCATAACCGGTTATTCTTACAGTAATATAAAAGAGACGATACCTGACGGAGTTGATAAGGAGGAAATTGCTGCCGTGTACGAGGAAATCATTGATGAATATTTGCAAAAAGGAATTCCCCGGGAAATACCGGCTTTAATAAATGTCAGTGGAATTCCGGGGGCAGGCAAATCGACTTTTTGCAAAAAACTGCTTGCTATGCCTGAAAATTCAAGTGCAATCTATATTGGATTTGATGCAATCATGGAAAACGAGCGTTTACCCTATATTAGAGAAGAGGTCAACCATGCGGAAGAAGCATTCAAAAGATGGGAGCTTTCTGCAAGGATCGCCGGTTATGAATTACTTAAGAGAGCTATAGAAAATAAGTATTTGATTATATTCGATCATTCGTCTGCGCTCCCCCAACACATTGATTTATTTAATCTGTTATTGTCTGAGGGATACGAAGTTCACTTTAATTTTATTTTTATCCCGGAAGAAGAAGCCAGGAGGCGAGTGAAAAACAGGAAACGTTATATACCTCCATATTATATTGAGGAAAGAAGCAAAACCCTTCAATATTTATTGCCTGAATATAAACGAATTTGTACCACTTTTAAACAAATAGAACCAATGAGAACCAGACTTATCATAGCCCGTCACGGGAATACGTTTCGTCCGGAAGAAACTCCGACAAGAGTCGGAGCAAAAACCGATCTACCATTAGTCGAAGAATTTAAGGGAAGAAGTATCGGAAGATATTTAAAAGAACATGATATGATCCCTGACGTAATCTATGCGGCTCCACTTTTGCGTACCATGCAGACAGCCCGGTTAGCTGTTCAGACCATCGGTCTGGATTCAGATATTTCTCCATTAAACGCTTTTGTCGAGATCGACTATGGTGTTGACGAAAATAAAACGGAAGAAGAAGTGAGGTTACGTTTAGGAAATGGAAATATCGAAAAAGGGAAAAAAATAATTGAAGATTGGGATAAAAATGCAGTTGTACCTGATGGATGGAAAGTAGATCCGGACCAAATCATTCATACTTGGCTGGATTTTGCAGAGAAGACTGTGATACCTCATCAGACAACTTTACTTGTCACTTCTAATGGAATTATACGCTTTGCTCCCTATTTGACGGGAGATTTTGAGAAGTTCGCCCAAGAGCATAAAATAAAAGTGGCTCCGGGAGGACTTTGTATTTTTGATAAAAACGATGGTGATTCATTCTGGACTTGCTCTGCCTGGAATGTCAAGCCTTATGAACTATATGCAGATAGCCGCTACTGAAAATACGATTTACACCTCTCCTGACGCATCAAAGATTTTTTGTTATACGCCTTCCATTATTGTCACACCAACGGGACGTTTAATAGTTTCTTTCGATTTAGGAGGAGAAGGTGTAAAAAGTATAGAGGGCCATAAGTCATCCAGAGCTGGTGGAAGCAGATTTGGACAAGGGAAAATATTCATTTCTGATGATAATGGACAGAAATGGACTTTCGTTCAAAATTTCCCGTTTTGGCATGCACGTCTGTTCACAATAGGTAACAGCATCTACCTGATCGGGCATGCCGGGGATATTTGTATCATGAAATCGGAAGATAATGGTGAAAGCTGGTCTGACACCTATTTCCTCACCCACGGAGAAAAGTGGCATTCTTCAGCCTGCAATGTCCTTTTTTCCAATGGGAATGTATATTTAGCCATGGAGCAACGTTGCCGATTGAACGAAGTGACAGGATGGGACGTAGCCGGATTATCCCCTACGCTGTTTCGAGCTTGTGTCGAGGACAATCTTTGCCTTGCATCTTCATGGAGCAGATCTGAAAAATTTATTTATAAGGAAGTGTTTGATGGAGCCAAATTGGATTTTTTCGGCATTCCGTTTTATGATTGTGAAACCAATAAGCCCAAGGAAATAGCGACAGGTATCAACAATGCTCCCCTAGGCTGGCTTGAAGCAAATGTAGTTAAATTTGTAGATAAAGACCATATTTGGCATACTGATTTGAAAGAAGTTTTTCATCTTTTTCTAAGAGCCCATACAGGAGGTGTCAATTATGCACACCTCTTTAAAATAGAAATACAAGACGACCAAAGTATGATTCCCTCATTGGAGCACACCCCTTCCGGACAAAAGATTTCATATATCCCATTTCCCGGCGGACATCTGAAATTCTTTATCATATATGATGAACTGACAAGATTTTATTGGTTAGTGTCCAATCAGGCCACAGACTCTATGAGACGTGTCAGCTCTTTATCAAATATAAAGAGATATGGATTACCTAATAATGAACGACACCGGTTACAACTTCATTTTTCAAGGAATTGCGTAGACTGGTGTTTTGCCGGAATGGTGGCTTGCTCTACAAATGAATTATATTCAAGAAATTATCCTTCAGCGGTAATCAAAGGAGATGATTTGCATATTGTCTGCCGATCAGCCGATGAACATGCACTCAACCCTCAATATAATAACATGATAACTCATCATATCGTGAGTAACTTTCGTCAGCTTATATATTGATTCATGACTGATTAACCGATATTGTTACAGATCATATCTGAAAATCGACAGAGGCATAATACCCGACATCATCTCCACAAACTTTACCTAAAACAATCCCGGGTAAATCTCTCCTCCGGTATCGCTCACGTTAAGGGTCTGCAACAGTTTGCCGTCCGGAGCATAAAACAACTGAAACTCAGAGTCTGTATTATACTCTTCCACTTCTATCACAATTACCGCCGGCTGCTTAGGGAAAGTGATGATTCTTACATCTTCCAGCTGCATAGATGCCATCGTACTTTGCATAAAGGCCTTTGCCACAGCGGCAGGAACAGCCTCCAGAGTTTCGACATCTACCTCCGTCATCAACCATTTGCCCTTATCACTAAACCAGATGTTTAATTCCCGTCCGTCCACCCTGATATCGGCAATGTGATAGTCTCCCTTTCGTTGCCAATCAACTGTAGTAACTTTGGGATACATTTTCTGAAAGGTCTCCTGTACTTTATCGGGAGGTGGAAAGCCGGCTGCAAAAACAGAGACGGAAATCAGCAACAGCAATCCTGTCAACAAATTAAATTTAAGCTTTTTCATAATGAGGTTCTTTTTAATTTCAAGTTTGATAAGTAACAATAAGAGGAGTATTTTGTTTGTGGAATAATTCCACAAACATGTGGCAAATTCCACATGCTTATCCCCAAATTATACTTCATTAGCGGCTCATACGATTCTTTCACAGCTGGCATAATCTTTGTCTATTTCATCCATTAGTTTCTTTTAAGAGAAACCCAATAATTGTATCACCTAAAAGAAAAATTATGAAAAAGTAGAAGAAGTAAAAACTAACTAGACTCCGATTCGGAAGCAAGAATGGAGTAGTAAAAGAAGTAGAAAACTGAAAAACATGTTTAACTCAAACCTATTTTATTTATGACGAAAAAAAGTAACCTATCCTTAAGGTTTACAAGAGTATGGGAAAAACACTGCCTGAAAACAGCAGCCGCAACTTTATTACTGTGCTGCGTGCTGCCCGTACAAACAAAAGCCGATACTTACAAAACACAAGAGACTGCAAGTATACAACAGCAAACAGTGAAGACCACCGGTGTTATCATCGACAACACCGGTGAGCCTCTTATTGGAGTTTCCGTAAAAGTGCAGGGCACCAATACCGGAACCATCACTGACCTGGATGGAAAATTCTCAATTGACACTCCCCCAAAAGCTCTCCTTGAGTTTTCATTTATCGGTTATAAAACCATTACCATGGAAGTGACCGGAAAGGAACTCCATATCACTATGCAGGAAGATTCAAAACAATTGGACGAAGTGGTAGTAGTGGGTTACGGCTCACAAAAGAAAGTAAACGTTACCGGATCTGTAAGCATGGTCAATGCAGACGTTCTGGAATCACGTCCCGTACAAAATGTGTCACAAGCATTACAAGGGGTTATTCCCGGACTAAATATGTCTGTAGGAAGTAGCGGTGGCACGTTGGATGGCAAACTAAACGTGAATATCCGTGGAGCGGGTACGATAAGTGACGGATCGAGTAGCAGTCCGCTGGTATTGATCGACGGAATCGAAGGAGACATGAACACTGTTAACCCAAACGATATTGAATCGGTATCTGTACTGAAAGACGCAGCCTCTTCATCAATCTATGGTGCACGTGCGGCATTCGGAGTCATCCTGATTACTACGAAGAGTGGCAAGAGTGGTAAAACCCGTGTAAACTATTCGGGTAATGTGCGTTTCTCAGATGCTATTCAGTTGCCCGATATGGTGGATTCTTACACTTTTGCACAATACTTTAACCGGGCTTCGACCAATGGTGGAGAATCTCCTACCTTTGATGAAAAAGCATTGCAAAATATCCTAGACTTCCAAAACGGAAAATTTACCGACCCTTCTACTCCCGAATATTATGGAGTGGAGGCCGGACCGGACGGCAAATGGAAAAGCTATGCAGGATCTTTTGCCAATACAGACTGGTTCAAAGAGTTCTATAAGAGCTGGACGCCTTCTACGGAACACAACCTGAGTATCAGTGGAGGAACTGAGAAACTGACCTATATGATCAGTGGCAGCTTCCTGAATCAGAACGGCCTTATCAGGCATGGCGAAGATAACTTCAACCGCTATACGATGAACGCCAAAATTTCGGCAAAACCTGCGGAATGGGTCACATTGAACTATACAAGCAAATGGACCCGTGAGGATTATGACCGTCCCACCTACATGACAGGTGCGTTTTTTCATAACATTGCCCGTCGCTGGCCCACTTGCGCTCCAATGGATCCAAACGGCCATTATATGCCCAACATGGAAATCATCCAATTGGAAGAGGGAGGCGTACAAACCAGTCAAAGAAATTGGTATACCAATCAGCTGCAAGCCATCTTCGAGCCCGTTAAAGACTGGCGAATCGTAGTAGAAGGAAGCATGCGTACGTATACGCGAAAACAACACTGGGCTGTATTACCGATCTATGGATATGACGTAAACAATAAACCTTATTTATTGTCATGGAACGGTGGAGCAGCAGGGTATTCGGAGGTTCAGGACGAACGTGAAGATGAAGATTATTTCTCCGGAAACATTTATAGTGACTATGCAAAAACAATCGGTAATCATTATTTTAAAGTGATGGGCGGTTTCAATGCCGAACTCTTCCGGCCAAGCGGAATGACCGGGTTTGGAACCGACCTGATCAGCTCGAATGTCCCTTCTTTAGGATTGACACAGGACAATCAGAAAGCAAATGCATGGGCACGTGAAAGAGCAATTGCCGGTTTCTTCGGGCGTGTGAACTACAACTATAAAGAACGGTATATGTTAGAAGCCAATCTGCGTTATGACGGTTCTTCACGGTTTGTTGGCGATAAGCGCTGGGGGTTGTTTCCGTCATTCTCCGCCGGATGGAATATTGCACGCGAAGACTTCTTCCGTCCATTGGCCGGTGTTATCGGCACTTTGAAGTTAAGAGGTTCTTGGGGGCAGCTTGGTAACAACAACACGGATAAGGCCAATGCCTGGTATCCGTTTTACCAGAATATGATTACGGGATCTGCCAATTCGGGATGGTTGATCGACAGTAAAAAGCAAAACACTGCCCAACTTCCGGGTATCGTCAATTCACTGATGACCTGGGAAACCATTGAATCATGGGACATTGGTTTGGATTTCGGTTTACTCGATAACCGTCTGACAGGATCGGTCGGCTATTATAACCGTTATACATATGATATGATCGGTCCGGCTCCTATATTACCTCCCGTGTTAGGGGCCCTACCTCCCCAAGTGAACAACTGTGATATGAAGTCATACGGTTGGGAGTTGGAACTTTCATGGAGAGATCGCATCAGTGAATTTGATTATAGTGCACGATTTGTTTTATCTGACGGGAAGCGTAAAATATTGAGATATCCGAATCCTACGAACTCACTCTCTTCGGATGTATACTATAATGGACAAATATTGGGTGACATCTGGGGATACAAAACGATCGGTATTGCACAAACCCAGGAAGAAATGAATGCACACTTGGCCAATGGAGGTACCCCAAACTGGGGGACGAACTGGGGAGCCGGTGACGTTATGTATGCCAATCTTGATGGAAAAGAAGGTGTCAACAATGGTTCGAATACTTTGGAAGATCATGGTGACCTGACAATAATCGGTAACAACACCCCAAGATATAATTTCGGTTTGACGTTGACCGGGGCATGGAAAGGATTCGACTTTTCGGTGTTCCTGCAAGGGGTAATGAAAAGGGATTATTGGTTGGACGGGCCATACTTCTGGGGGGCCAATGGAGGATTGTGGCAATCGACTGCATTCAAAGAACATATGGATTATTGGCGTCCTGAAGGCGATCCACTCGGTGCAAACACCAATGCTTATTATCCCAAGCCCTATTTTAATACGGATAAAAACCAGAAAGTACAAAGCGGATATCTTCAGAATGCTGCATATTGCCGCTTGAAGAATGCTCAGATAGGTTATACTCTGCCCAAAATATGGACTCGAAAAGCGGCAATGGAATCAGTGCGTGTTTATGTGTCCGGAGACAATCTGGTTACCTTTTCGGGAATCAGCGGAGTATTTGATCCGGAATTATTGGGTAGCGACTGGGGAGACGGTAAGCTCTATCCCTTGCAAAGAACGATTTCTATCGGCTTAAATGTTAACTTCTAATTTTACCAGACAAATTATGAAAATAAAACTGAAACATATTTATTTCTGCTCATTAATCGGAATGGGCGGATTGGCACTGACTTCGTGTAATGATTTTCTGGATCGTTCGCCCATCAGTGACATCACTCCGGAAGATTACTTCAACACTGTAGATCAAGTGGGAAGCTATGTTATCAATTATTACGATGACTACCTTGAAAACTCAAATACGACTAAAATGTATCACCAAAGAGCATGGAACTCCGGAGTGGTACGAAATGATGCGAACACTGACAATTTATTGAGTGATGACGGAAACCTGGATTATTTTGCGGGAAATAAGCAAGTACCCGAAGGGAAGAATATTCAGGAACCTCTGAATCGTATTCGGGTATGGAATTATCTTTTTGAGAAAGTATTACCTAAAGAAAAAGAAGGTACAATCCCCGGAGATGCAGAACTGTTAAAGCAATACATCGGAGAAGCCTATTTTTTCCGTGCGTTGGCATATTATAACGCATTGGTACGTTTCGGTGATTATCCCATCATTACCGAAGTATTGCCGGATGATTCGGAAACACTGATCAAAAAAAGTCAGCGTGCCCCGCGCAATGAAGTGGCACGTTTCATCCTAAAAGATCTTGACGAAGCTGTCAGTCGACTGAAGGAACGTGGTTTTCAGAATAACCAACGCATCAACAAACAGGCTGCATTAGTGCTGAAATCAAGAGTTGCACTGTTTGAAGCAACTTTTGAAAAATATCATCAGGGAACGGGACGCGTACCCGGCGATCCCACATGGCCCGGAGCCGCCATGAGTTATAACAGTGGAAAAACATTCGATATTGCTGGCGAAATAAACTTCTTCCTGACCGAGGCAATGCAGGCAGCGGTAGCTGTTGCAGACCATGTTCAATTGGCAGAGAACTCGCATGTAATGAATCCTCCATACAATACACTTTATGGATGGAATCCTTATTTTGAAATGTTCAGTCAACCGGATCTTTCGAATGTGGAAGAAGTACTGTTGTGGAAACAGTATAACCTGTCACTTACCGTGTCGCATTGTGTGGGGGCCCGCCTTAAAAACGGAGATCGTACCGGACTGACACGTTCGTTGATCAAAACATTCCTGATGAAAGACGGTCTGCCTATTTATGCAAGTAATAGTACTATTGATGACAGAACGGTGTCTGACGAAAAGAAAGACCGCGACGAGCGCTTGCAATTGTTTGTATGGGGAGAAAAAGATGCCTGGATGACAGATGAAAGAGCGGATACAGTGAAAAATTACAATAAGGATCAGGCGGGAAACACTGTGACAACTCCGGTACCGGTACCTTGGGTAAAATCTACTGTAATCAGTGATCAGGAACAGACACGTGATATCACCGGTTATCGTTCCCGTAAGTTCTATCCGTATGATGACGAACAAAGTAAGTCGGACGAACTGCTGGGGACCAATGCCTGTCCTATTTTCCGTGCTTCCGAAGCATATCTTAACTACATAGAGGCTTGTTATGAGAAGAATGGTACGCTGGACAGCAAGGCACAGGAATATTGGAAAGCCATACGCAGACGTGCCGGTGTCGATGAAGACTATCAGAAGACAATCGCCCGCACGGATCTGGGGCGCGAAGACGATCTGGGAGTTTACTCAGGAGACCGGATGGTGGACGCTACACTTTACAACATACGTCGCGAACGTCGCTGCGAATTTATTGCCGAAGGCATGCGCTGGGATGACCTGAAAAGATGGCGCTCTTGGGACCGGCTATTTACGGAGCCATATATTGTGGAGGGCATTAACTTTTGGGATGAAGCCTATAAACTTTACACAACCGTAGATAAAGACGGCAATGAAAAATCCGCGGTGGTAGCTGATGGCAGCACGTCTGCCAACATGTCGCCAAAATCGGACGGGAAATACGTACGGCCATTGCGTAGGACACAAACCAATAATCAGCTTTATGACGGATATACCTGGAAAAAAGCTTATTATCTGGAACCACTCGGCTTACAGGACTTGCAATTGTCGGCCACCAATCCGGAGGATATCAATACATCTATGATGTATCAAAATCCATATTGGCCTGCCGGCACAGGCAAAGCGCTTGAATGATACCGCTAAACGTATAAAAAACGTAATATGATAAGTTCACCACAGAGTTTACACAAAGCAAATTTGCCAGTGTATCCTGTGGTGAACAAAAACAAATCTCCGAGTGAACTTATCTTATGTTTTTTAAGTTATATAATGTATAAAGAAGACAATAAACGGAATGATAAAATCAAATCTGACCGACTACCATAAACAACAACTTAAAAAAATATAAGAAATTATGAATTCACATCAAGAATTATTCGGTGGAAATATTCCACAAGATGTAACTGGAAAACAAGGCGAAAACGCTATCTTCATTGTCTACGGGCTGAAACAATCGGATAACACTATAAAACAAGTAAAAGATCTATGTGCTAACTTTTCCGCACTGATACGCAGTATGCGTAACCGATTTCCCGAAATGCAATTCAGTTGTACGATCGGATTCGGAGCTGATGCTTGGAAACAACTTTTTCCAGAGCAGGGCAATCCTAAGGAATTAAAGACTTTTGAAACAATTAAAGGAGCTAAATATATTGCGGTTTCAACCCCCGGTGATATTCTTCTACACATCCGGGCAAAACAGATGGGACTCTGCTTTGAGTTTGCCTCCATTATCGACGAAAAGCTGAAAGGGGTTGTAGATTCAATCGATGAAACTCATGGATTCAGGTATATGGATGGAAAAGCAATCATCGGTTTTGTGGACGGTACCGAAAATCCGGCAGTAGATGAGAATCCCTATCATTTTGCGGTGATAGGTGACGAGGACCCGGACTTTATCGGTGGCAGTTACGTCTTCGTACAAAAATACATTCACGACATGACTACATGGAATTCACTTCCGGTCGAAGCCCAGGAAAAGGTAATCGGCCGTCATAAATACAATGATGTGGAATTGTCGGACGAGGAAAAGCCGCAAAATGCACACAACGCTGTCACTAATATTGGAGACGACTTGAAAATAGTACGTGCCAATATGCCGTTTGCCAATACTTCGAAAGGAGAATACGGAACATATTTTATCGGCTATGCAAGTACCTTCAGCACCACCCACAAAATGTTGGAGAATATGTTTATCGGTGACCCTGTGGGAAACACCGACCGTTTACTGGACTTCAGCACTCCGATAACAGGAACCCTGTTTTTCGCACCTTCATACGATCTGCTTGCTAAACTCGGAGAGTAATAGTTACTCTCCATATAGTACAGTTTCTACTATCCAGGCAAAAACATTAGCTATGAGTTTGGACGCATTATTATTAATGGTCCCGGAATTATTGTTTATACGGTTATCGGTAGTTGACGTCGAACTGGACGCCGAACTACCTATATCCGTATCACCCCAATAAACGATTCTCCTTGAATAATCAATGCCTAAAACAATACCTCCCGCAGGTCCCATCAATATAGGAGTAATGCCTTTGGATGCTTCCGTGTTGAGCTGTATTTCGCCATGATAAGCATCATAATTGCGTAAAGAGAAGTCGGTATTGATAGGAGTATATGGGGCACTGGTAAAAGGACCGGTAGTGCTAAAGTAGCTGTTACCATTCTCTGGAGTTGCCAAAGGATAGGGACCGGTATTACTCGTTAAAAAAGAAATGCCGTTATTCCCGCCCAATATCTCTTTTAATAAATTCTGGCTGACATCCAGAGCATCATAAGAAACAATCAATACACGATTCTTTTTCGATTTCACCCAGTTATGAGCTTTTTGTGCATCCGAGGTACCGAACAACAGATTGCCCATATAATGGACATAGACAACATCAAAAGAGGCAAAAAGAGCATCGGTTAAGTTATTATAGTTGGCATTTACACCTATCAGATTATAACCTCCACATTCAACAGTTCCGGTCGGACCGAAATTATTTTGATTATTCAATATACCTCGAAGACCGGTTGCACGCGCTTCGGCACTGCCGGAACCAATAATGTTCGTTCCCAGATATCCCAACCCGGCATTGAACGTTAGAAGATGAATTGTCTGATAAGCGGCCACATCATATTTTTGCTGAATATTCACCAGAATACGCCAACGGTGGGCTGTGATGACAAAATTTTGAATTCGGCTAGTATCATTCGTCGAATTACTCTGCAGAGCCGTAATCACTAACTGACTTCCATTTTGAGCTTTTGTTACAGTAAAGTATTCATTTGCCAATGACTGACTTCCGGTTCCTGTGGGAGTTCCTGCGGCATCGGCCCATTGTAAGGTATAGTCTGGAAGATCGGTACTTACGTTGATAATGCCTGCGGAACCTGCTTTGTTCTTGAGAACAATTTCCCGGGTCGACACTCCAAAATGATGTTCTCCATCAAAATTCATATCAATGGTGTAATCATCCCAAGCCTGTACTTCGGCTACGATATGGGCGGAACGATTATTCGCCGCTTCGTCCGGACTACCCCACCCCGGACCTGAGACCTTCTTTATATTGAATATGTACTTATGATTACGAAGTACTTTCCCGAAAGCATTTTCAACATTATCGGGATCAAAATCCATACGGTAGTAACCCGGTTGATCACTCCCTTCATAATAACCCTCTACAACAATACAGGTTGCCTGACTTACCCGGTTGTCCGGAGTTGGTGAATCGGCTTCAGGCAAATAAAGTTGGGCTGAAAATTCATTCAGGTTCTCAGTAGGTACAGGATACAGGATACTGTTTACATTTCCGGAACTTCCGGCAGGTACGCTCGGAAGCGTAACCCTGACGACTCCAGTTTCATCGGGTATTATCTGTAAGTGGTCATTGGCACGATATGCTTTCACCCCTGACAGCTTAAAGTTTGCCACTTCCGTAGCTTTCACGTCTACCCGGGCAATGGAACGTAACATCTTTATTCCGGTAATATTATTTATAACCGTTGCTTCTAATCCTCCGGGCAATTCATACTCCCCATACATTGGAAAATCGGAAGTGATATTGTTGAACCGGAGATTGATGTTCTTTTTCACCAAATCTTCGCTATCATCCACCGAAGGCTCATTGGCTATTACCGCATCGGTAGCATTGGCCAATATGAGTAATTTTAAAGGCGAACTGCTTGATTTTAATAAAGCTTTAAAAGAAGCAGCGGATGAAGTGTTGTTGATGGATATGCCGGGTACACGGTACTTATATTTACCTTCTTCAAACACTAACACTTGAATCTCACTGATTTTAGACTCATGATCGGTCGTCGCAAATGTTCCTCGCGTCCGGGCATATGTAGTGGAGGCCGGTATGGTTATCACTAACCTTACCGATACATCCTCTGTATTATTTCTATCTGCATCTCCGGACACTTCCATACTGTCGGTACACGACATATATAAAAGGCCGGTTATCAGAATTACCATTAATTTTTTCATTAGGGCTTAGGTTTATTTTCTCAGATACAAAGATGGACTTTTTCAGGAAAGAATCCGTGGCGTTTAATGAATGGTGTAAACAAAGATTTTTCTATTATCACATCTCACATGAATTTATTGTCCAATTATGCAACAATCGGAAATGTGTGTAAAGACGTGTATCTATTTTCGAAACTTCGTCATAAACTTTTCACCAGTTCTTGTTGCCGGTTAAAGAAATGGATTCGCTGAACCTCGCCACTCTGCGAAATCAAAGTTGAATACTTCTTTAATGACTGTATCCATAGCTTCAAGTGCTGAAATAGAAAATCATCTTTCGAAGTTATGGAATTAATGGAAAAGACCCCTATCAGGCATTGATGGTAAATATCTGTTTCTACATAACTATATGTAGACTCAAAATTGATATCGGATATATATATTTTCACATCTTTTCCGGATGAATATTTTCCCTGAGCTGAAATTTTTTCCAATTCATTCAGCAATATCAATAATTCCTTTTTTATTCTTTTTACACTGTCTTCTGATATCAGATTGATATTTAAGAAAAACTTGACCTCATTGACCAATCTGATAAATATCTCTTTATCCCATATATAATTGGTTGACTGGAATAGCTGAGACAGATTTACAAATTCTTTTTGCTTGTCAATCAATTTTTCTGGAATCTCCAAATCTTCATAATGTCTGCCTGCATATGTACTTTCATGCTGGTAAATCCATTTGAAAAGTTGGAATTTGGATAAGGCTTCATACTTTAAATACAGGGTTTGTGGAACGGTATTTGAAGAGGTGCTTCTTTCCGAACTTTCCCGTTCAATCAATTGACCGAACAACTTTATATACGAATCGATAATAGAATAATAGGTCTCCGTAGGGCGTTGGCATTGCAACATATTCAGATTAACAATAGCGTTGTCATTCAAATCGGCCCCTACTATTTTATCAAGAGAGATGCCCATGTGTTGAGATATGGTGGCAACTTCGGCAAAAGTGAACGGTACTTCACCCCGCAACCGCCTGTAAGTAGCTTCTTTGCCAAGGTAAAGAATATCCATCAGCGCATTTGCAAGATTATTCCCCTTGGGTAAGTATATTTTCATTGCATCTATTAAATCTGTATTTATATTACGCATAATCATTGTTTTTATATTTTTATCTGTAAACAAGTAATCTGTAACTTTTGTTTCGCCTATCGAAACGAACAATCCCTTTGATGACGGTGCGTTGCATTATCAGAGCTTTCTTTTGCAGGGATTGCTTCAATAGACACTTTTTGTTTATAAATACATTTTTAAAGTCACAAATCGTTGTTGTCTGGAAGGTATATTTGTTATCTGAAAAAAATGTAGTATATCCACCTAAATAAAAAGATAATGAAAACAAGTAAAATCTTTATGACTACACTGGTTGCATTGACTATGGCTGCATGCAGCAATGACAATGATTGGGTTGACCAGTCCAGGAATCCGGACGTAATTGCCCCGGATGCATATGCCTCTTTTTCCATCAACATTCCCCACGCATCGAAGACACGTGCAGTATCTACAGATCCGGGAATTGCAGCGGAAAACACTGTGAAATCCTTACATGTGTTTATTTATGACGCAGAATCTCCCAATACACCTACTGTAGCTGAATTTACGGTCGCAGGAGGTACACTCACACAGAAACCAGCCGGGAGTTCTACCTGGATGACCAGCCAACCGATCAGCACTAAAAAGACGGATAAATATATTTTTGCGGGAGTAAACCTTAATGCAGAAATAGTGAACTATATTACTTCTAACGGATTGGGTGCATTCAGCTATAAAGATTTCACACAAGAAATAACAAAATTGGCGGATCAAACAAATGGATTTGTCATGTTCAATAGTGCTTATCCGACCCTTACGCCCGCTGCTGATTTATATGAGAAGAAAAGTGAAGCCGAAAACAATCACATAACCATTTCTGTGAATCGCGTCACTGCAAAAGCGGCGGTGTTCCAATCACAGAGCTTTGTGGTGAACGGAGGCGGAACGATGACAGATCTGAAGTTCGGCTGGAGAAACCTGAATAAAAAATTCTACTTTATTCAGGATAACAGAGACGCTCTCATCAAAGACTATAATTGGGCTAATTATACCGCAGAAGATTTTACGAGGGGAACAGATGCCATCAACGTTTATGCTTCGGCTGATGTGCCTACCTCTTTTTCTTATGCTACGGAAAATGCATTCCAGTATATTTCGGGTACATCCAATGTGGATGCAGCAACTTTTATCAGTGTCAGCGGGGTATTTACACCCACTAACATCATATCTGCCAAAAAAAATCCCCCTACAGTTGCGGCTGATTTTGAAATCATCGTCAATCCGAAACCGGTGGATAAAACATTCTTTGTCGTGCGGACTGCCGATGGTGTTGCCAATTACTTTATAGATGGACCTACGGCAGAAAAGTTTGCGGAGCTATGTGCCGCGAATACTCCGCAAATGCCATCTATCAATGGGATCTACCTATTATCGGAGAATACGTATAGCAACGGATTGTGTTACTATCATATTTTTGTTAACGGTGACGCAGTCACACCGCAGGCTCCTTATAATATCTACAGAAACCAATATTTCAAGATCAACATCAATTCTATACAAGCACCGGGAAATCCTTCGGACAATTTTGACAGAGGAGAACCAATCAAGCCTAATTCATGGATTGGGGTCGACATCCAGATTATCCCTTGGGAGGTGATTGAAGAAGATCACGATTTATAACCAGCTAATTAATGCCCCACAGAATGTTTACCTGCAAGATAGAAGCCGGATTCAGAGTATTCATATTCATTATATTGCATTTCGTACTCACGAATTGTATCCGGGAAGATATGTCCGGATGTCCCCGGGATGATGGAGGGCTGGCTCTCAAATTCAGCTATGATACAAATGCAGACTCAAGACTGAGCACTGCGCAAGGTGTTGATCGATTGGCTGTTTTCATATTCGATGAAAAAGGACTTTTTATCTCTCAGGTAAACGATTCTATGACTTCAATCAACGACGATTATGTCATGGAGCTGCCTTACAAACAGGGCAGTTACCAATTTGTAGCATGGGGTGGCTATGATAAAAGTACTTATCAGACTTCTGAATGTGTGCCGAGGAAAACTTATATCGATGATTTCTTTCTATCTGTAAAACGTCAGGAGGACAACCAGGTAACCAATCAGCCCAAACTGCTCTATCATGGTATGCACGATATAGTGGAGCTTAACAGTAAAGAAAAAACAATCGTATTGATAAACTTGAAACAAATGACGAATCATATCCGGGTTATTGCTCATAATTTGAATCAAGATAGAAGTGACAACATTTATATAGAGGATAATAACGGTAAGTATGGATATGATTCACAATTCTCCGATGATGACCGGATAACCTATATTCCCATTTATGAAGCATCATCGGAACAATCAAATCCGTTGATTGCCGACTTCAATGTAATGAGGCTGGAAAAGGATAGAGAACCCTGGCTGCGAATTGCCGACAAAACTGGTACAATCCGCTATGATGAGAATCTTATTGGTAAACTTATAGGCGGAAATCCCAATATTGATTTTGAGCATAACCATGATTTCACCATTGAAATATCCTTCGATAACTACATCCCGGTCATTATCAAGATTAATGGCTGGGAGATAGTTAATGAAGAAATATGACTATAAACTGCAGAACAATGAAACAAAGAAAGGTACACTCATATCAATGAGAATACCATGAAAAATGGCAACGGGTATCATATCCTTTCCGGAATAAAGGGTGATGGATGGCAACAATACATCCATTGAATTTACTCCGGCTGCAGAAATTGGTGCCAGTTTTCCAAAGTATTTTCGGATTAACGGTGCACCCAGCAATGCCATCATCTCACGGAAGATATTAGCCAGCAAAGCAATAGTGCCAAGCTCTGTTGCCAACTGTAATCCGACAGAAGCCTCTTTGAATTGAGTAATCAAAATAGATGAAAGGGAATAATAAGCAAATCCGCTTCCTACCGCCATACAATCGAATACACTCCACTGACTCAGCAATAAACTGGCAAAAGCTGAAAAAAGAAGAGTTCCGACAATGGTAGCTATCGGCACTAAAAGCATATTGGGACGTAGGCTTTTGATCAGAAATTTCAGATTCTTATTGCTCCCGATACTGATGCCAACCTGCAACATCAACGCATAAAGTATGTACATAGAAAGATTGTGCATGTCAAACTGGAAATCATTGAAGATTCCGACCAGACAACCTATACAGAAAAATGCAACAACAATTAGACTGCTTTTCATGACTTTCCTCCTTTCTTGAAAAACAGGCGTAATACGAGAAAAGAAGCCAACATGCTGCCCAAGATACTTGAAGTAGCCAACACAATGGCTTGCCATCCGAATTTACCCAGATTATTTACGATTAAACTATTGGAGCCTATCGAAAGGCCCAGCACGAAAAGTAGCAGGAATATCGTAAGCGAAGTACTCTTTTCTACTTTCTCCAGAAATTTCAGGTTACGCAGCAAATAACCGATGCCAATACCTAAAAACATGATAGATATAATGGAAAACATACTCGTATATTTTAAAAAGTTACACAATGCACTCCCTGGCAACTTTTATGTATAAGCTGCCGGACAGATCCTCTCTTTCACCTTATATTAATAAGTGAACGAAAAGAGATAAATCAAACTACAAAACAGGGAGTAATTCAGATAAATCCGCTAAACCAATGTACATGCACAATGCAGTGTCCGTACAGAATCTTATTTTCTTGCACGGCATTATGTATGCTATATGTAGTAAACAATCGGTTCATATTATTCATTAATTACAGTGCAAAGGTAATACTTTTGCGCATATTTTCCAAATAATTATGCAAAATATAAATAATCATAGTAGTGGAATTACTCATAAAAAGACGATGAAAATCTTGCAGAACCTATTTTTTTCTTCGTATCTTTACAAACCGAAATAAAGGATATATCAATAAACATATAACGATATGGAAAACAGAAGTTTAGTAACCATAGCGGAGCATTCGAGGGAGAAAATTCTCTATATGCTCGAAATGGCGAAACAATTTGAAAAGAATCCCAACCGCCGGTTATTGGAAGGCAAAGTAGTCGCTACCCTGTTCTTTGAACCTTCTACGCGTACCCGACTAAGTTTCGAAACTGCTGCCAATCGACTAGGCGCACGGGTAATCGGATTTTCGGATCCCAAAGCCACCAGTTCATCCAAGGGGGAGACTCTGAAAGATACCATTATGATGGTGAGTAATTACGCTGATGTGATTGTTATGAGACATTATCTGGAAGGAGCAGCACGCTATGCAAGTGAAGTGGCTCCGGTACCTATCGTAAATGCCGGAGACGGAGCCAACCAGCATCCTTCGCAAACGATGCTCGATCTCTATTCTATATATAAAACACAAGGTACACTGGAGAATCTGAATATCTATTTGGTAGGTGATTTGAAATACGGACGTACCGTACACTCTTTACTGATGGCTATGCGCCACTTTAACCCGACTTTCCACTTTATTGCCCCCGAGGAACTGAAAATGCCGGAAGAATATAAAATATATTGCAAAGAGCACAATATAAAATATGTAGAGCATACGGACTTTAACGAAGAGGTAATTAAGGATGCTGATATCCTTTACATGACCCGCGTACAACGTGAACGTTTCACTGATCTAATGGAATATGAACGGGTAAAAAACGTATATATCCTTAAAGCGAAAATGCTTGAAAATACTCGTTCTAACCTTCGTATTCTTCATCCGTTACCACGTGTCAATGAAATTGCTTATGATGTGGATGACAGTCCGAAAGCTTATTATTTTCAACAAGCACAAAATGGACTCTATGCCCGTCAAGCTATACTTTGCGATGTATTAGGAATCACTTTACAAGATATTTTATAAAATCATGAGCGAGAATAAACAAGCATTACAGGTGGCCGCACTGAAAAATGGCACTGTTATCGATCATATACCTTCAGAGAAACTTTTTACGGTAGTTTCATTGCTCGGATTGGAACACATGACGACTAATATTACTATCGGATTCAATTTGGACAGTAAAAAACTAGGTAAGAAAGGAATCATCAAGATTGCCGATAAATTTTTCTGTGACGAAGAAATCAATCGAATTTCCGTAGTAGCCCCTCATGTGAAACTGAACATCATCCGTGATTACGAAGTAGTAGAAAAAAAAGAAGTGCGAATGCCTGACGAGTTAAAAGCTATCGTAAAATGTGCTAATCCCAAATGTATCACGAATAATGAACCGATGGCTACTTTATTTCATGTGATCGACAAAGACAATTGTGTTATAAAATGTCATTACTGCGAGAAAGAACAAAAAAGAGAAGATATTACAATCATTTAGTTATGCACTGCAAGCTACGAGTTCTAGACCGCTAAACGATGTCGGACGTAACTCGTAGCTCGTAACATATAAAGTGAATAAAAAGATGAAGCAAGACTGGAAGCCCGGAACTCTGATTTATCCGTTGCCTGCCGTATTGGTAAGTTGCGGAAGCGATGAAAGCGAATACAATATACTTACGGTGGCATGGACCGGAACCATTTGTACCAATCCGCCGATGTGTTACATTTCTGTTCGTCCCGAACGTCATTCTTATCCTATTATAAAAAAGAATATGGAATTTGTGATCAATTTAACAACCCGGGATATGGCATTCGCAACAGATTGGTGTGGGGTACGTTCAGGGAAGGATTATCATAAGTTTGAAGAAATGAAACTAACCCCGGGCAAATGTTCTGTAGTGAATGCACCTCTCATTGAAGAATCTCCCCTTTGTATTGAATGCCGTGTGAAAGAAATCGTATCTCTGGGATCACATGACATGTTTATTTCTGACGTAGTAAACATCCGTGCAGATGATCGTCATCTAAACCGGGAAACCGGAAAGTTGGAACTGGCAGAAGCAAATCCGCTTGTATATGTACACGGAGGATATTATAATTTAGGAGAAAAGATAGGAAAATTCGGTTGGTCAGTAGAAAAGAAAACAAAGTGAAACGAATAGTTCTCCTTTTTATATCGATATGGATTGCTTTTGCCGCTTATGGGGAAGACAATCATAAAAAGGAAAGACACCCGGATGACCGCAAAATAAATGTAGGAATCAGGGGTGGATTCAACTCTTCTATGTTTCTGGTTTCTGATCTGAAAATTAAAGATGTAACCATTGACGAAATTCAGAACAACTACAAAATAGGATATTTCGGTGCTCTCTTTATGCGCTTGAACATGAAAAGGCATTTTATACAACCGGAAATCTCGTACAATATCAGCAGGTGCGAGATTTCTTTCGATAAACTCGGCTCACAGCATCCCGACATTGAACCTGACTATGCATCGGTCAGTTCCACTATCCACAGCATTGATTTTCCATTACTATATGGTTATCATGTAGTAAAACAAGGTCCTTACACAATGTCTCTCTTTGCAGGACCGAAACTAAGATACTTGTGGAATAAGAAGAATAAAATCACTTTTGAGAACTTTGATCAACAGGGTATCCACGAAAAGCTGTATCCCTTCAATGTCAGTGCAGTAATTGGCGTTAGTGTCAACATCTCCCGCATTTTTTTCGATTTTCGATACGAGCAAGGGCTTCACAATTTATCAAAATCAGTAACATACGATAATATAGATATGGAAGGTAGACCGGAAGTAAGCAATATCACCTTTCGACGTCGTGACAATGTGCTTAGTTTTTCACTCGGAGTTATATTTTAAATAACTTTTTCTTCAAAAAGGTTGCACACTCTTTAAATAATATCTAAATTTGTGCGATTATAATAATAAAGGTTTCAAGATACACTTTAATCTTATTATAACAAATAATGAAAAGAGACGATTTAATTTTCGATATTATCGAAAAAGAACATCAACGTCAGTTGAAAGGCATTGAGCTGATCGCATCAGAAAATTTCGTAAGTGATCAGGTGATGGAGGCAATGGGATCTTGTCTTACCAATAAATATGCGGAAGGATATCCGGGTAAACGCTACTATGGTGGCTGTGAAGTGGTAGACCAAAGCGAACAAATTGCCATTGACCGCCTGAAAGAGATTTTTGGTGCAGAATGGGCCAATGTGCAACCCCACTCAGGAGCACAGGCTAATGCAGCCGTATTTCTGGCTGTACTGAATCCGGGAGATAAATTCATGGGGCTGAATCTGGCACATGGAGGACACCTTTCACATGGTTCATTAGTAAACACTTCGGGAATCATTTATACTCCCTGCGAATATAATCTGAAACAGGAAACTGGGCGCGTAGATTACGATCAAATGGAGGAAGTAGCATTGCGTGAAAAGCCCAAAATGATCATTGGAGGCGGTTCGGCCTACTCTCGTGAATGGGATTATAAACGTATGCGCGAAATTGCCGACAAGGTAGGAGCAATTCTCATGATCGACATGGCACATCCTGCTGGGTTAATTGCAGCCGGTCTATTGGATAATCCTGTGAAATATGCACATATTGTGACTTCAACCACTCATAAGACCCTCCGAGGACCTCGTGGTGGCGTAATCATGATGGGAAAAGACTTTCCTAATCCTTGGGGAAAGAAAACTCCGAAAGGAGAAATTAAGATGATGTCTCAACTACTTGACTCAGCTGTATTCCCAGGAATACAAGGAGGGCCGTTGGAACATGTGATTGCAGCCAAAGCTGTAGCTTTCGGTGAATGTTTGCAACCCGAATATAAAGAATATCAAAAACAGGTACAAAAGAATGCCGCTGTATTAGCACAAGCCTTGATTGACCGTGGTTTCACTATTGTTTCAGGTGGCACAGATAATCATTCCATGCTGGTTGACTTGCGTAGTAAATACCCTACTCTAACAGGTAAGGTTGCAGAAAAAGCACTCGTATCTGCTGATATAACAGTTAATAAAAATATGGTTCCGTTTGATAGTCGTTCCGCATTCCAGACTTCAGGTATCCGTTTGGGTACTCCTGCCATCACAACACGTGGTGCAAAAGAAGATCTGATGTTGGAAATCGCGGAAATGATCGAAACCGTATTATCTAACGTAGAAAATGAAGAAGTGATAGCACAAGTACGTGCACGTGTCAACAAGACAATGGAAAAATATCCGATCTTCGCATATTAAATAGCACATTTTAGTATTAAACAATAACATACGTGGGCTCGCAATTCTCTGTGAAGAAAGTTGCGGGCATTTTTTTGCTCTTTTAACATCGCATTAACACCTCCCTCAAAACCTTTCATTCCTGTTAACCGTTGATAAGTAACTAAAAAAAGAAGATGATATTTACTTAATACCTAAACTGATATGAAAATAAGAAATCTAATGGTCGCAGCAACCTTATTGGTTACTGCCGGAGCTATGGCTCAAAATCAAGATTGTGCCTTCTTTTTTCCCAACCAAGAAGGTGAACAAATCACCCGTAATTGCTACACTGCTGATGGTAAACTTACTAATATCCTAGTCTACAGAGTAGATCAGGCATATGAATATCCGTCAGGTATGGAGGTAGTAGCAAACTATACATTTACTGATGCCGCAGGCAAAACACTCAATTCCGGACAAATGGTAGCTCGTTGTAGCGATGGAAATTTTTCTATGAGTATGGGAGATGTGGCAACATTCCCCACAGCACTCAACATGATGAACGCTGATGTATATATGATGGGAGATTTAATGAATTATCCGGATGCCTTTTCTAATCCGATGAATCCGGGAGACGATGACGAATTTGATGACGGAACTCTGCGTCTTTACCAAAAAGGAAATAAAAACAACCGGGCTGAAATCTCCGTTTTCGACAGAGAATTTGTTACTACAGAAACTGTAAATACTCCTGCTGGAGCATTTTATTGTACGAAAGTAAAGTATGAAATGAATATCTGGACACCGAAAGAAACAATTAAGGGTTACGGATATGAATGGTATGCACCCAATATTGGTATTGTCCGTTCCGAACAATATAATAATAAAAAGGAGCTACAATCGTACAGTGTGTTAGAAAGAATTAAAAAATAGCACACTGGACTCTATATATCCGTCATCCCCGCCATTCGTTCAGAAAGAATAGCGGGGATTTATTTGACTAGTCTCCAAGAATTACAATAAATTTATGGGCCTCCAAGAAACTATCTCAGAATAGAAAAAAGAGGCAATATTACTGGTTCGGATATAATGATCCCCTCGTTCTAGCTTTAATCTATTACAATACAAGGCTAGAACAAGGGGATTCTTATATTTGAAGTTTTAACCTATAAAATCCTCAATTTCCAGTTTTTTTTGAAACTACCTCTTCCTGTATATGGAAAAGTTTAGCTCAATCCTTCAATATTGCCATCCACAATATCGATATGGAGTGCTTGCGGCTCTTTTGGCAAACCAGGCATACGCATAATCTCACCTGCAATCGCTACAATCATTTCGGCTCCATTGTTAATAACGATATCTTTAATATGGAGTTCAAAGTTATCTACTGCCCCATATACTTTTGGATCGGCTGAAAAAGAATATTGCGTTTTGGCAATGCATACAGGATAATGACCGATTCCCATTTCTTCAATTAATTTAATCTTGTTACGGGTCAACGTGCTATAGGTCACAACGCTTGCACCGTATAAATTGGTTGCGACTTTCTCAATCTTCTGCTGTACACTATCTTCATCATTATAGGTAAACTGTAATGGTTCGGATGGTTTGTTTTCAATTGTCTCAACCACCAGATTCGCCAGATCGACGGCGCCTTCACCACCTTCTGAAAAAGCATTATTGATAGCATAGCCTACTCCCAACTGCTCACAGTGCTCACGAAGCAACTCCATCTCTTCATCCGTATCACTGGCAAACTTATTGAAAGCAACAATAACAGTCTGACCAAACGAGTGCAGATTGCGGACATGCTTATCTAAATTACGCAAACCTTCTCTCAATCCTTCGAGGTTTGGCTCCTTAATGCGATCGAGGCTAACTCCCCCATGCATTTTAAGCCCTTGCGCAGTAGCCACAATCACTGTCAAACGCGGCTGCAACCCACTCTTGCGACATTTAATATTGTAGAATTTCTCTGCTCCCAAATCAGCACCGAAACCGGCCTCTGTAATTACATAATCACCAAAAGTCATTGCCATCTTCGTTGCTAATATAGAATTACATCCATGAGCAATATTAGCAAATGGACCTCCATGCACAAAGGCGGCAGTACCTTCGGTAGTCTGTACCAGGTTCGGATGTATAGCATCTTTCAATAGAACTGTTATAGCTCCTGCCACACCCAGATCTTTAACTGTAAACGGTTTATTATCATAGGTATATCCTAAAAGAATATTTTCTATTCGACGGCGAAGATCATCCACGTCTTTTGAAAGACAAAGAATTGCCATGATTTCTGATGCTGGAGTAATATCAAATCCGGATTCCTGCGTAATACCGTTGGTCTTCGGTCCTAGACCAACTACGATATTCCGTAAAGAACGGTCGTTCACATCAAGTACCCGACGCCAAAGAATCTCTTTTAGACCGAAACCCTTAGATTGATTTTGGTATAAATAATTATCCAGCAATGCGGAAATCATATTGTGAGCAGAAGTGATAGCATGAAAATCACCGGTAAAATGCAAATTAATCTTCTCCATCGGAAGTACCTGGGCATAACCGCCTCCTGCCGCTCCTCCTTTCATTCCGAAGCACGGTCCCAAGGAAGGTTCGCGCAAAGCGACAATTGCTTTTTTGCCAATCTTATTCAGTCCTAACGCAAGACCGATAGAAACAGTCGTTTTACCAATGCCCGCCTTGGTTGCAGTAATGGCAGTAACCAAAATAAGGTTACTCTTTTTTACTTTCTCTTCATCAATCAGATACTCGGGAATTTTGGCAATATAACGACCATAATTTTCTACTTCATCGCGGGGAATACCGATGCTTTCTGCTACTTGTTTTATTTTCTTCAGCTCAACACTACGTGCTATTTCTATGTCTGATTTCATATCGGGAGTTTTTAGGTTTTTAAAATGGAGTTGCAAAATTAACAATTAACTCCATATCAAAGTTGACTTTATTACCTTTTTTTAGTAGGGAGCAAAAAGATACCGGAGGATTGACGGATTTCCCATTGAAAAAAGGCGTATATTTGTTACCTACAAACAACAAACAATATGATGCGATATATAATCCTCTTAGTCTTGTGCGCCTGGACCGGAATAGCATTGGCCATAGATTACCATGCAAAAGACAGTCTTTTATTACAATTAAAACAAACGACAATAGCTGCAGAACGAATCAATATTTACCGAAACCTGGCGGACATTTGTTTTGAAACCCCTGAAGAAAAGACATATTTGCTCAACATGTATAGAGAAGCCCAAAAGGCTGGCGATACATCGGGTATGCTCAATGCCTTAAATGATCTTGTATGCGGAGAGACAAAAGAATATCGTATGGATTCAGCATATCATTATATGGAACTGATAAAAGCAATCCGGGAGCCCCAAGAAACAGCCCCTGTATTGGCTTACCTTCAAATGCGATTTTTCGATACACTATGCAGCCACAATGAAACAGAAGAAGCTATCACAAAAGAATTGCAATTTATAGAAGAAAAGAAATCTGATGAAGCATCACTTTACAGTAAAATCGCCCAAGCTTACATCACCGGTGGTAGCCTTCATTACAATGACATGATAAAGGAGGCACTCCCCTATCTGGAAACAGCAATGAACTTATCTAAGCAATTGCCTCCGGAAAAGCAAATCTTATTTGTATCGATCATTGTTTGGAAATTATCCAATACATACAGTATGCTGAATAAATGTGATTCAGCCATCCGGATTTTAGATGAGAATCTGCAAACACAACAACAATATTACAAAGATCACTATCAAACACAACGTCCTTTTTATAATATGGCGATACACGAATTACGCTTTTATACATCTCTATTGACTAATGCCATTTCGGAGGCTCCCGAAAAAATGGATTATTACTGGCAACAAATAGTTAAATTGAACAAAAAGCTAACCAATCCGTACGATCGATATAACTATTTTCTATCGATGGATAACTATTATCTGAATCAAAAGCCCCAACCCCATTATGAAAAAGCATTGGTGGCTAATGATAGTCTGATACAAATTGCACAAGAAATAATCCCAAACAATCTACCGGGATTATACGACATTCAATCACAAACCTACGAAGCCATGGGTAACTTCAAAGAGGCATTGGCATACCTCAGAATAGCGACTCAATATAAAGATTCGCTGACTACTGAAAATATGCAAAAGCAATTGGGTGAACTCCAGATAAAATATGAAGTGAATAAGTTGAACAATGAAAAGTCACAACTTGAAATTAAAAACAAACGTATTCTGGTGATATGCCTGTCTATCATTCTGATAATTGTAATCTTTGTCTGTCTGTATTTATATCACGACCTGAAAAAAGAGAAAAAGATGAAGTTTCATCTCCGGAACCTCAAGCAAAAAGCCGAAGAAAGTGAAAAGATGAAGACAGCTTTCATAAACTCTATTTGCCACGAGATACGTACGCCACTCAATTCGATTGTAGGTTTCTCCGACTTGATATTCAATGATGAGATAGATAAAGAAACCCGTGAAGGTTTTTCACAAGAGATTCAGAAAAGTACAATTCTACTTACTTCATTAATCGATAATATGCTTGAAATATCCAGTCTGGATGTATCACAAGAGAAGTTACCTTGCAAAGAAGCGAATCTTAATTCTATCTGTATACAAGAGATGACATTATTAAATCGGTCTCATAAACCCGATATAGACTATCGGACCGACTTGCCGGAACACCCCATCATACTGACCACACACGAAAAATATTTATCATTAGTCATAGAGCATCTATTGAACAATGCAAATAAGTTCACTGAAAAAGGCATTATCACCCTCCATTGTCACATCGACGAAGCACGCCAACAAGTTCATATAAGCGTAACAGATACCGGATGTGGTATACCGGCAGACAAACATAAGGAGGTTTTCGAACGATTCTCCAAGCTCAATGCATTCACTCCGGGTAACGGATTGGGACTTTATTTGTGCCAACTGATCATCCGCAGATTGTCCGGAAAGATAAGCATTGACCCAACATATACAGGAGGTACCAGAATAACAGTGATTTTACCTGTTCAATGACACCTCCTTAATTCTCGAACACAGAACTATTTGAAACGTGAGGTATCCACTCCCTCCCGTTTCTTCTCTTTATAGCCTCCAAATTTATAGGTAAACGAAACACCAAATTCACGGAAAGCAGAGTAATGGTTGGTCACGTTCTGCATAGCATAATAAATTCGCGGTGAAATCTGACCTGTTTCAAACAAGTCATTACATCGAAGAGTCAGCAATGCCTTTCCATTGGCAAAACCATACCTGAGCGCTATGTCCAAGTTGCCGGATGCCGGTAAATCATAGATGCCTTGTATCGCCTTACTGCGTATCATTCCACTCACAATCAGCTTAATATCCGGATGTGAGAACAGAGTGACTGTATGATTCATATTCAACATCGCATAATATGCTTTCCGATCAAAAGGAATATCCCAAAAGTCACTGTCTTTTTGACGATCGTAAACGCCGGTCAATGTGAAACGCGATTTCAGCCAGCGTCCGATCGCAAATGGGACAACAGCCTGTACACCGGCTTGCTGTTCAAAATCAAAATTGAAATACTTATAAATTTCAACCAATCGCTCCGGTGATTGATAAAGGGTTTGTGTTGCATTATCCTTAGTATGACTATACCATGCATTAAACATATATTTACTGTTTAAAACATAAGTCAACTGTAGCTGGTAGTTAATCTCAGGTTTCAAATAAGGATTGCCGTGAATCTCGGAATATCCTCCACCCATATAAGAAACTGCATCCTGAGTAGCCCAGTAATCGGGATAACTTTTATCACTGCTGAGGGATAATTGCCATACATTTCCCGGTGCAGGAGCATAGTTAATGTTAAAAGTCGGATACAGGCTCCATTCATTCCATACAGTCGTGTGGAATTGTTCGGCAGCCAATGAGGCATCTAAAGACAATTTATCACCAAAAGCCTTGTTAAATCCGGCGTAAAAATTAAGTGTTTGTTCCCGACGACGAGACTTCATATTGCTATTTCCCGATATTATTTCATCAGTTTCAGGGTCATGATAATATTGATGGCTGTTGTCCAAACTTGTCGTATAGACTGCCCCATAATTCATTCCCCACCCATTGCCCAGATCATGTTCTCCGGAGAGGAAAAGTTTCCAACGATTGATACGCTGAGAGTCTTTAACACGAAAATCCAGTTCATCACTCCCCATCCGACTGTGAAGTAATTGTGAAGAAGGTGAATGATAATAAGTATATTCCACTCCGGCTTTCCATCCGAATGGCATATGATAATCGAGGCGTGCATTATGGAGCTGGTCGGTCATACGGGTACGGGCATTCGAAATTTGAGTGCCGTCTACAGTGCTCAGATTAAAACCATTCACAAATTGGGCATTGTATGTCACACTAAGTTGATGGTTTGCGGCAAATACATAATCGCCGGCTAAACGCAGGTTGTGTCTATTCGAACGGCTTCGTTGAGATTCATTCGTACTTATGGGATGTATCGTACCATCTGACAAAGCGTGCAAAGCCTCTTTATCCGTCAGGAAATAGTTTCGCCCATGACTGTAAGAGTAAAGAAAGTCTGCAGAGAATTTATGTCCCGAATACAGAAGGCTCGCACGCTCAGTCAAATATTCATAATGCTTTTGCCGATAATCACTGAAAAACTCACCCTGCAAGGTGGATTTCCCGGAGTCTCCCTGTTTCAGGCAGATATTTATCATAGCCCCCCGCACCTGATAACGTGCAGGAGCCGAATACATCACTTCGGCCTTTTCAATACGCCCGGCAGGAATGCTTTTTAAAAGAGTGTTCAGTTGTTCCTGAGTCATTGTGGTTACTTTGCCATCCAATACAACCGTAACACTTTTTCCTCCTAAAGTCAGATTATCATTCATTTCGCTCACTCCGGGGAGTTCCTTTATCGCGTCATATGCATTGTCTACTGCAAAATTCTGAATAAGTCGAGGCAAATCATATACAAGTTTTCCCTGCATTGCTTTCACCACCGGACGTTCACCTACCACCATCACTTCGGGCAAGGATCTGTACAAACTGTCTAAACGTCCATCCATCGTAATCAGACTATCCGCAGAAAGTATCCGATCTTCATCCACATTCTGTGCCGCTACCTGAAAGCAGACAGCACCTGCAAACACAAAAGTCAAGTAAATTCGTTTCATTTTTTATTCCTTGTTTGGGTTACAGTTGCAAAGTACGGCAGAAAAGGCAAGACAATACGTTATCATCGACTTATGTAGTGTTATCTACTGTTATCGGTAGTGTTATTTAGTCTTATCAGATGTAACAACAACAAAGGTTAACCATTATCTTTGCCTGCATGAAACTCCCAATCAAACATATCGCCATACTTGTAATTGCTTCTCTGATGGCCATCTTTGCCTACCAGGCATACTGGTTGGTTAGTATGTACCATACCATGAAAAGTGATATGGAACATTCGATTATCGAGGCTATGCGCACAAGTGATTACAATGAGATGATGTTACGCATAGAACGCATGCGTCGGGATGACCAAGATCATGGTGAAATCTCTGTTTCCGCCGGATACAATGATGAAGGTGGAACACTGGTTCGCAGCAGCACTATGGTCCATAAAGAAAAGATTCCGGGAAGTACAGGAATACAACAAGATTCCATTCTCAAAACCGAACGGAAACTGGACACCCTGATCGTCGTTCGTAATGATCAGAAAGAAATAAAAGTAGTTCCGCAAGATTCCACTTCGCAGGAGGTAAAAGCTGCCATGCTGCAAACAAAAGGCGGGCTGGACATACTACTGAAAGATCAGAATACCATGCTCGAACTGGCCACTTACTTTCAAAGAGGATTGCACTCCGGCCTTGACGTTATCATGGATCCTGATTTTCAATCATACGATAGCCTGCTGACACTCAGTTTACAGGAAAGAGGAATCTCACTGCCGTATCGGATAGAATATCTGCATTTCGGCAATACGCCTGACTCCAGTTTACTTTTCACCGATACATTAGGAATGGGCGGTACGGCGAACTATATCCCCGGACCGGATGCCCATACGTACGACTACACTTTCGACATCCATTCCCATTCTCTCTACCGCCTTCGGATGGATTCAGTTGCAGGAGTGATCGTCCATCAGATGGCAGGAATACTTATTACTTCATTCATCATTCTGTTGATTTTGGGATTCTCTTTCTGGTTCCTGATCCGCACATTGCTGAAACAAAAAACACTGGAAGAGATGAAAAGTGACTTCACCAACAATATCACCCATGAACTAAAGACTCCCATTGCCGTGGCATATGCAGCCAACGATGCTTTACTCAACTTCGGACAAGCTGACGAAAAAGCCAAACGGGACAAATATTTAAGTATCAGCCAGGAACAACTGCAAAGGCTTAGCGGACTGGTTGAACAGATACTGACGATGAGTATGGAACAACGCAAAACCTTCCGACTCCGTCCGGAAGAAATAACTCTTGCTACTTTGCTTGAATCATTGACAGAACAGCATAAACTCAAAGCACAAAATCCGATTGACATCGACTATAGAGTAGAACCGGCAAACCTTACAGTATTTGCCGACCGGACCCACTTCAGCAATATATTGAGCAACCTGATAGACAATGCAGTGAAATATTCACCGGGAAAGGCTGTCATCCGCATTCATTGCCGCGAAACAGCAGATAACGGAAAAGTGGAAATTTCCGTCAGCGATGAAGGAACAGGCATCGCACAAGAGAAACAAAAACATATATTCGATAAATTCTATCGCGTACCGACCGGTAACCTGCACAACGTAAAGGGATACGGACTGGGACTCTATTATGTAAAAACAATGATAGAAAAACATGGCGGAACAGTTTGTGTAAAAAGCGAACCCGGACACGGTAGCACATTCACCATCACGTTATGAAAGAGAAAATCAAAGTATTGTTGGCAGAGGACGAACTGACCCTCGCCATGATTATCAAAGACACACTCGAAGAGGACGACTTCATTCTCACTATTGCAGCCAACGGTGAAGAAGGATTACGCATGTTTTTCGATATTCGTCCGGACGTGCTGGTGGCCGATGTAATGATGCCCCGCATGGATGGCTTTGAAATGGTAAGACGTATCCGCCAGACCGATAAACAAACACCGGTACTTTTCCTGACAGCACGTTCGGCTATTAACGATGTGGTAGAAGGCTTCGAATTAGGCGCCAACGACTACCTGAAGAAGCCATTCGGCATGCAGGAGCTGATCATACGCATCAAAGCATTGGTTGGCAAAGCATTCAGTTTCAATGAAGAAAAGAAAACAACCACCCGGTTTGAGATAGGCAACTATTTGTTCGACTCTCTTGCACAAACACTGACACATGCCGGATTGAAGCAGGAGCTTTCTCATCGGGAATCGGAAATCCTGAAGCGACTTTGCGAAAATCAGAACCAAGTGGTCAACACACAGAATGTATTACTCGACCTATGGGGAGACGATAACTTTTTTAACTCAAGAAGTTTACACGTTTTCATCACAAAGCTCCGCCATAAACTGTCAGCCGACGAGCGAATTCGCATTGTCAATGTCAGAGGGATAGGATATAAACTGATCTTAAATTAAATACACAGAATGATGAAGAATAGAATATACTGCACATTTATACTGTCAATCATTGCAGTGATGGTATGTGCACAAACAGAACAACCGAAAGACAGTATCAAAGGGCATCGCGAAACTGTACCTGAAATTCGTCAGGAACTGCATATCAACGATAGAAACATACAAACAGACGGTACTCTTCCGGACAACACCCGACAAGCTGCAGCCGGTGACAGTATGACTTTCCGTATACCGTACCCGGAAAGTATTCCGTCCGGTTGGATCGTCCCTCAATTGGGGACCTATTCCAACCCCTTCATTTGGGATTACGACCGTTATTACAATTTCAACCTTTCTCCCAACAGTAATCTCAGTACTTTCAGCAATTATAACACTTATCTCAGCATAGGCACCATCGTAAAGGCGGGTGCTGCCTACTCGTTCTCTCCCAATGATCGCTGGATCTTTTCGGGAGGAGTGTTTGTTGCTAAATATACATTGCCAAGCCTTCGCATCCCCACGGCTCCGATGGCCGGTTCACGCTTTGATGCCGGTATCCACGGAAAAATTACCTACAGGCTTACAGACCATTTATACCTGAACGTGTTCGGCCAATATTCGCTCAACGGGCAACGAAACTCTAAGAAGGGCTATATGGTCCCCGATTTATATATGCAGAATCATTTCGGAGGAACAGTCGACTACATGTTCAATGGTAAATTCGGCATTACCGGCGGAGCCATCCACGAATTCAATCCCGTAAAAGGACGTTGGGAAACGAACCCTGTTTTCGGCCCTGTAATTCATCTAAAAAAGAAATAAAGGATTCACGGCAAGCAGATTATTTTCATATCTTTGCGTTTTGAAAGATAACATAGAACGGATATGAAGAAGCTGATATTCTTTTTGCTGCTGTTACTGAGTACGGCCTCACTTTCTGCCCAGTCGGAACAACCTTCCGACAGCATCCGGCATTTGCCTTCTACCGTCAAGCAATACGGAGATTTCCTGATCGATATGGGATTGTTTATAGCAGCTCCTCCCAAACTGCCGAAATATAAATTCGAATTACCCGATGCAAGCAAAGACTATAACCGGATCTTCAGTTTGAATCCGGACGTCATAATGACACAAGGACTATCCAATGTGTTCACTCCCTCCCTTTCATACGGATTCGGTTGGGGCGGACACGATTTCTTCTCGTCTCCGCAACAGCTCCAGATGGGATCGTTTAAACTGAAAAACGGCATGCGTCTGAACACGTATGGGGAATATAATGCCGATGGCAAAAAAGTCCCTAACCCTGCCGCCATGCCATGGGAAAAGAACAACTTCAAAGGGGCTTTCGAGATGAAATCTTCCGATGGGAATTTCGGTATCCGCATTGAAGTCCAGCAGGGGCGCAACTATCCATATTAAAAAAAGAAAGAAATGAAAAACATATTGATTATCGGTGCCAATGGATTTACGGGGCGCCGGATACTGAATGACTTATCGGTTAACCCTATATACCACGTCACAGGATGCTCGCTGAGAGATGACATTTGTCCCGGCAAAGATTATCGCTTCGTACGTACCGATATCCGGGACGAAAATGAAGTACGGAAATTATTTAAAGAATGCCGGCCGGATATCGTAATCAACACCTCTGCCCTTTCGGTACCGGACTATTGCGAAACCCATCATGCAGAAGCTGAAGCTACAAATGTTACAGCAGTCGAAACGATAGCACATGTTTGCGAACAGTATGGCAGCCGTTTCATCCATCTTTCCACGGACTTTGTATTTGACGGTAAAAGCACCCGGCTCTACAAGGAAGAAGATGAAGCGATTCCGGTGAATTATTACGGTGTTACGAAACTGAAAGCCGAAAAGATTATAGCCAGCATTTGTAGTAATTATGCCATAGTACGTGTAGTCGTCGTTTATGGAAAAGCCCTTCCGGGACAGCATGGCAACATCCTTCAGCTAGTAGCCAACCGGTTGAGAAACGGAGAAACGATCCGTGTCGTATCCGATCAATGGCGTACACCGACCTTTGTTGGAGATATTTCAGTAGGAGTAGAAAAGCTGATGTTTCATACAGCCAACGGCATCTATCATATTTGCGGCAGCGAATGCCTCACAATTGCCGAAATCGCCTACCGGGTGGCTGATTTTCTGAAACTGGATCGTTCATTGATCGAACCTGTCACTACCGAAGAAATGAAAGAGGTTACTCCCCGCCCGCGTTTCAGCGGATTAAGTATCGAAAAGGCTAAAGCCGAAATCGGGTACACCCCGCGCACATTGGAAGAAGGTATGGAGGCTTCTTTGTTCTAACTTCACAGCAGAGGAGAGCAGAAAAGTAATTTCCCATTTATCAGGAGCAGGCAACAGCCATCATGGTGCAGTCGTTTCGGAGCTGTTGTGCCAGATTCTGAACGATAAGGGTTCTTGGGATGCCCCTCAGCGGTTAAACGGCTCTTTCGGCACTCCCGGCCTGCAATCTCTCCAACAGTTCTTCAATGCTGTTCAGCGTTACGGCTTCCCCTTCCTGCGGATGTAGGATGAATCCGTTACCGTCTTTCAGATCACCGGTTTCGATGTAGGTATCCGACTCGACAGTACGATTAGCCAAAATCCCGTTACGTTGCAGGGCTTTACGCACCATGGCATATTTCTGTCCATGCCCCACCAGGCGTATCTGCGATGTATATTCGTTGTCTACCCGGAACAAGCCCGTCTCCAAATCGAACACAATGCCTTTACGGGCAAAGAAACTACTCAGTTTGCCACTCAGTGACAGATCTTCCGGAGTACCGATAGTCACCCCGTTCATCTTGTCCATCAACCAGATTTTATCGGCAATCTGTAAAGCCAGCTCCAGATCATGTGTGGAAAGAAAAATCGTTTTATTGGTCTGGCGGCTCAACCGATGAAGCAACTGCATCATCTCCACTTTACTGGGGAAATCGAGAAATGCCGTCGGTTCGTCCAGAAAGATCACCGGAGTCTCTTGTGCCAGCGCTTTGGCAATCATCACTTTCTGTCGCTCACCATCACTCAGGGTATGCACCATGCGGTGTGCCAGGTTCTGAATCTTCACCAAAGCAATGGAACGTTCGACCACCTCCTTATCTTCTCCGCGAAGTGTTCCCCAAAAACCGGTATACGGACTGCGTCCCAAGCCTACAAGCTCGTGCACCGTCATATTGCGAATATCACATTTCTCAGTGAGCACTACGCTAATGACGGTTGACAGTTCCTTGTCGGTATATGCATCGATCTCCTTGCCCACAATCTCTATCTTACCCCCCAATTTAGGTTGAAATGCCGAAAGTGTACGCAACAGGGTGGACTTCCCTACTCCATTAGCTCCCAACAGGCAAGTCAGTTCGCCACAGTTAATGCCGGCATTGATACGATCGGCCACAACTTTAACATCGGTCTTACCCAGGTAGCCTATCGAAAGATTCTCTATATGAATGGTTTTTTGCTTCATGATTCTTTATTCACTTAATTCACTTTTACGCTTACGGAACAACACTGATGCCACGACCGGCGCGCCTACCAGAGCAGTCACGGAGTTGACCGGAAGAGCTCCCTCAAAGCCCGGCATGCGGGCAACCAGATTGCATACCAAAGCCAACGAAGCACCTGCCAGCAAAGTGGCCGGCATCAGGATGCGGTGATCCGAGGTATGAAAGATGGCACGGCAAAGATGAGGAACCGCCAAACCAATGAACATAATCGGTCCGCAATAAGCGGTCACGATGGCCACAAGCACTCCCGAACATGAAATGACCAACAGGCGGGCACGCTTGATGTTCAATCCCAAGTTACGTGCATACCCATCGCCAAGCAGCATCAGATTCATGGTTTTAATCAACAGGAAAGAGAGCGGAATCAGCACAACCATGATACAGACGAACAAGGTCATCTGATCACCGGAGACGCGGGCAAAGCTACCCAACCCCCAAATGACGTAAGCGCGGATGTCTTCTTCCACACTAAAATATTTGAGTACACCGATAACGGCACTCGCCACATAGCCAATCATCACACCGATAATCAACAAAGTTACATTTCCTTTCACTTTTTGGGATACATACACAATAAGCGCCATCACCGACAGGGCACCGATAACGGCCGCCAACGAAAGAGCCACCTCGCCCATATATCCCAATTTGCTAAGTGCCACGCCTCCAAATGCTCCGGACAACAATACCACGAAAGCCACTCCCAGGCTGGCACCGGAACTGATACCAAGTACAGAAGGTCCTGCCAGCGGATTACGAAATACGGTCTGCATCTGCAAGCCACTGATAGAAAGTCCGGCACCCGCCACCAAAGCGGTCAAAGCCTGCGGTACCCGTGACTTCCAGATGATATTTTGCCAGATAACGGATTCATCCGTTCCGCCCCAAAGTATGTTCCATACCGAACCGATGGGAATGGAAACCGAGCCCAGAAGCAGATTCAGCAGAAAAAAGACAAAAATAGATGCGGCTATAAGCAGCATAAGAGGTATTGTCGGTCGTTTCATCGGACAGATTAATTGAGTCGTTCGTAATAGACAGGCGTATAATCAGGCAACAAGTCCGGATGAAAAGCCTTAATCAAATCTTCCAGTACCACTTCCGGCTGGGTAGGCATACTTTCATAAAACGGCTTTTCACGCATGTTGCAATATATCACCCCTTTCTCACGGAAAGCACGAAAATCGGCATATCTCGTATCTTCGCTCTTCAATACATCATAAGAGAAAGTCCCGTCGAAACTATTGACAATACGCCAATAGTCGGCACTTTCCGCCTGGCTGTACACTGTTTCGAAGTCGAGCGTGACACCTCCCGACCGGGGATCGTCTTTCAGAAAATAATCGGCACCTGCATCACGAAAGAGCTGTGCCAGAAAACTTTTACCGCCCACGGCATACCAGTTGCCCCCGCGGATCTCTCCACTGAACACCACCGGACGCTTCTTTACATGGGCAACCCTTTCTTTCAATTCATTATAATGCTTTTCTATGGCTGCAAATTTCCGGTTGGCAGTCTCTTCCTCTCCGATGAAAAGTCCGATAAACTTAATCCATTCGGCCTGTCCCAACGGAGTCATCTCTTTGTATCCCAAATGCGGCACCAGCGGAATGCCCACTTCACGCATGGCATCGTATCCGCCGCGCTTGAAAGGAGAAATGAAGATGACATCGGGATTCACACTCATGATCACTTCATTATCAAAGTTCCCCTCGATACCTATCTTAGCCGTTTTACCCTGCTTCAAGCGTTCGTTCATTTCTTTGTTGAAGAGATGACGGGTGCTCGTGATACCCACTACATGACTTAAAGCATCCAGTTTAATAAAGTTGGATAACTGCAAGGAGGTCATACAGATAACACTCTTCACGGGAGTCTCTATCACTGTATAGCCAGCAGGAATATTTTCAGGTTTCGTCCCTCCGGGCACAAGAGCGTAATGAAAAGATTCACCTCCTTCTTTCTGCGGATCGCTGATATCGACCAAACGGCATGTAGGAGTATAGGTCACTTTAAAACCTTTGGCATAAACTGGTGTGATACGGACAGAAGATGTATCGGACACCTCACCGGTTACTATCGTTGCATTCTGGTTGTTCTTCGGACGACAACCGGCTAAAGAGATACAGGCCAGCAGTGCGCATCCGATCAGGAATTGTTTCATCGTTATTTGTCTTTTAATTCAGATTACAGCGGTCAAAGATACTTAATAATTCTTGTTTCATAGAGATATTTTCCTCACTTTTGCAGAACATTAAGATGATAAACCGATAACAAATGATAACTACACATCCCATACGTTTCGTATCTTTAGGCCCCGGCGAACCGGATCTGATTACATTGAAAGGACTCAAAGCACTGCAAGGAGCCGATTGCATCTTCTGTCCGGCCACCATGACTCAAGACGGCAAGTCCTCTTCACGGGCACTCTCCATCCTGAACACTCTCGGATTCTCGGACACCGTACAGTGTTTCCGGCTTCCTATGGACAAGGACAGGACACTGGCATTAAGATCTTATGAAGCTGTATATGAAAGCAGCAAAATACTCCGTGCAGAGGGACAAAACGTCGTAATTGTGGCCGAAGGAGATGCGGGTCTTTACTCTTCCATCCACTACATCTACGACAAGCTGCAACAAGACGACATCCCCGTTGAACAGATTGCCGGTATTCCCGCTTTTATTGCTTCCGGAGCGATGGCGGGCCTGCATATTGTCAGTCAGGAAGAGCGGCTGATCGTGATACCGGGTCACGTCACCGCCAAAGAACTGGACGACTACCTGAAACATCAGACGGTAGTGGTCATAATGAAGCTATCGCAATGTATAGACGAGGTACACCAATGTATAATTAACCATCCGGAATACCAATACCACTACTTTGAAAATGTAGGGACCGAGAAGGAATACTACTCTTGCTCCACCGAAGAACTTCGGGAAAAAAGATACCCTTATTTCTCGGTAATGATTATCAGATTCGGATAAGGTTACACCTCGTTAAAGTCCCCGACCAATCACGTACCAGCTATACATCCCGGCACATACGAGTTGTACAACTCGTACATCACCAGTTGCACAACTCGTCGTGTACCAGTTGTACAACTCGTCTACGATTACATCGGTTGATTGCATATTCAAGATAGAATGATTACATTTATATCCCCTAATACTCAATGATCATGAAAACTACCAGACTCCAACTTTCCCTTTTAGCCCTTTTTCTGGGGTGCGCTTCTCTACAGGCACAATACAAATGGGCAGATCCACTCAAACAAGACTTTCATACAGTACGCGGACAAGCATGGCAGGACGAACTGAAAGATTCTTATGCCCGCCTCCCGCAAAGGGCAGAAGATAAAGTACGCAAGCCTTTATGGGATTTGTCGCGGCAAAGCGCAGGGCTGTCTGTCGCCTTCCGTTCCAACGCATCCGAAATAAAGGTTCGCTACGTAGTAAAAGGCGGACTCTCTATGCCCCATATGCCGGCTACGGGAGTTTCGGGCATCGATCTGTATGCTACAGACAATAACGGGCAAGAACGCTGGTGTGCCGGAAATTATTCCATGGGAGACACCATTGTCTACAATTTCAGGGGACTTTCATACGCGGCTAAATCCGGCAACGGATTTGAATACCAACTATTCCTGCCGCTATACAACAGTGTATCATGGATGGAGATAGGTGTTCCTGCCGACGCTTCTTTCCGTTTTCTTCCGGTTTCACAAGAAAAGCCTCTGGTCATATACGGCACTTCCATTGCGCAAGGAGCCTGTGCTTCGCGTCCTGGCATGGCATGGGGCAATATACTGAACCGGAAGTTGGGACATCCGGTCATCAATCTGGGGTTCTCCGGCAACGGAAAACTGGAAGAAGCACTCTTCGATCTTCTGTCAGAGATCGATGCACGGCTATATATCATTGACTGCATGCCCAATCTGGCAGGAAAAGAAGCATCGGCCGTAGTGTACCAACGCACTTTGGAGGGAGTGAAAAAACTTCGTGAAAAGAGCCAGGCCCCCATCCTGTTGGTAGAACACGACGGATATAGCAATGAATTCAGTTCCGAAAGCGCGGAGGAATCCTATCGTGTGGCCAATGCAGAGCTACGCAAGGCATACGAGACGCTGCAAAAAGAGCAGGTTCCTACTGTCTATTATCTGACCAAGGAAGAAATCGGTATGCCGATGGATGCCATGGTAGACGGTGTTCATTCCACCGACCTGGGTATGCAGCAATATGCGGACAGTTACCGGAAGAAGATAGGTGAGATCTTACACGAAGAGAGTAAAGGGCCTACTTCATGTATCCCTTGCAAGCAGCAAAGAGATCCATACGACTGGTACGGACGCCACGAAGAGATCTTGAAACTAAATAAGCAAAGTGCTCCCGAAGTGGTGATGATCGGCAACTCGATCACGCATTTCTGGGGAGGCGAACCTATTGCACACAATCAGTTTGGAACAGAATCCTGGGATAAACTTTTCAAAGGAAAGCGAGTCCGTAATCTCGGATTTGGCTGGGACAAAACAGAAAATGTACTGTGGCGTATCTACCACGGTGAGCTGGACGGTTTTCAGGCACAGAACATTTTCCTGCTGATAGGCACCAACAATCTCTTGTTCAATACCGACGACGAAGTCATAGAGGGAATCTGCCGGGTCGTAAAAGCGATTCGCGAGCGTCAGCCCCGTGCAAAACTCTGCGTGATGGGCATCCTGCCGAGAAAAGAGATGGAAACCCGCATTGCCAAAATAGATGCGGCATTGCAAGAGCGACTGAACGGCAAAGATTGTACTTTCATTAATCTTGCTCCGCAACTGACGCATAAAGACGGAACAATAGACCATTCACTGTTCCGTGACGGACTTCACCCGAATGCCGAAGGATACAAACGCATCGCAAAAGTGCTGAAAGGCTACTTATAAACAAAGGACTCAATCCTTAATAATTATGCCTCCTCCCCCTTAAAGTGCCACTGCATTTTTCCAGAGTCTGACAATGGTATATATTCGTTTTCATCATGAACCGTATGTTGCTCATACTGATCCGGACAAACGGATAGAAACGGGTAAATATCATTGCCGGCTGCCGCAGCCGCTCTGTAACGGCTGTAATCATAAGATACTCAAATGAAATATCTGAGATATACCTGTCACGGAAATCTGTATGCCGATGCAGAATGTAAAAAAGGCAACGAGCTTGTTAATGATCTGATTCCCTACCGGCCCGAGTTTCTGAATAATTCTTTGCCCTTGGGAAAGAAAGATATAAAGTATGGCTGCCATACAAACTATAACAAGTGCGATCACAAAATAATTGATTCCGGTTTGCAACAATTTACCTTTGACGCTGGCAGAAGCCATCAGAGTAAATATAACGGATATACTGCCCGGACCGATGCTGATGGGAAACGTGATGGGATAAAATATCTTCTGTTCTATATTCTTCCATTTGAGGCTATCCATGTTCCGGCTCGATTCTTCCTGATCCGGGGAGTTAGAATCGCCGAGCAACTCCATGGCCGTTTTACAGATAAGTATCCCACCGCCCAACTGAATGACAGGGATGGCCAGTCCGAACATTAACAAAAACAGGTGGCCTATGACCAAAGTACCCACACCGATTATTATAAAGTTAAGAATCAGTTTCCGGATGGCGGTTTTCCGCTGCTTGGGATCCAGGTCGGTAAAAAAGCCATTCACCACAAAACCGTTTCCCAAAGGATTCACCACGGGAAACAAAGCCATAAAAGAGGAAGAGAATATAATTAGCAGATTACTCAGTGACATAGTTCTTGCATTTTTTAAAATACTCCATTAAGAATACAATACCTATGTAAAAACACAGATGGACTCTTATTGATGCTGCAATTGCAAGAAACATTTTCTTATTGTGATATTTTAACGGACTAACACTAATGGGAAACATACATACGTGTGTATCCGCACTTCCCCGGAAAAGTAAATCGTATATTATGCGAAGACAACTCTCACTTCCGTCCCCTTCCCTTCTTCGGAACGAATGCTGACCTTACCCCTGTAGACAGAAAAGATTTTCATGGAAAGACTTAACCCGATCCCTTGACCGGCGTATTCTCTCGTATTACTTCCCCGGTAGAATGACTGGAAGATAAGTTCCATTTCATCCGCCGGGATGCCGATTCCGGAATCTTTGACAGCTATCCCCCATCGCTCATCTTCCTTGTAAAGCCTGATAAGCACCTCGCCTTGCGAATACTTGCAGGCATTGTCTATCACGTTTTGCAAGGCTATTTTAAACAAGTAAGGGCTGGCACTGACCACAGCGTACCTTGCGGCATCTTCCGGATATTGCAGCCGGATGCGCGGGTTAGCAGCCCCTGCCTCTTCCAACAGGTCTGCCAGACGAATCTCTTCTACGTTATTCTTCCGGATGTCCTCTTCCTGTCTCGACAGAAACAGCAGATGCCTGATCAGATTGGACAGGCGTTTACTTTCCCCGGCTATCCGCCGGAGTGCTTCGATGTACTCATCGGTACTCCGTTCTTTCAGGAGACTTATTTCACATTCACCCTGAATGGCGGTAATAGGATTATTCAGTTCGTGAGAAGCATGGCTGACAAATGATTTTTCTGCTCTAAATGCCGTATCGATACGGTCGAGCATACTGTTTAAGGTTTCTATCAGATGGTCCAGTTCATCTTTATTGCCGGTGGTCTTCAATCTGCGGTTCAGACTGTTGCCGCGGATCTGTTTCAACTGTAACAGGACGTGCTGCAAGGGAATCAATATTCTCGTAGAATAGAGTTGTCCGATGAAAAAGATCAATACCGAGCTGCATAATACCAGAAAGGCGGATAAGAGCAGCAAGTGTTCTTGTATCTTGACCCCATAACTGTTATGCGACATGATAATTACGATAAAATTGCCTTCATTATCGGGATAGTATAGTGCGGCTCCCAGCATATCCTGATATACGAAAGAGACCGATGACATCTCTTTTGACTCAAGAAGCTGCTTCTGCTGGCTGGCGGAAAGATATTTATTCAGCGTATCACGCACCACGGCATCACTATCCATATCCAACAAAATCTCTTTGGCCTCCGGCAGCAGCTCATCATACTTCCGTTGAATGGTCTGATAGCTTTGCTCATCCACTTCATCTCGCTCCCAGTGTTTCTGAGCGGTCAGAAAAGCTTTTTCCCGAAGGTATGACCTGTACAGCCCATCGATATACCTTGAACTGAACAGGTAGAACACTCCGATAACTGCCATAGTGGTCAGTACCGTTACCAACGTATAAAAGAGTGCGATTTTACGTCCTATTTTCATAGCCTGGCTTGTTAAAGTTAAGCATACATGATATATCCCGAACCTACCACCGTATGAATCAATTTCTTGTCATGCTCCTTATCTATTTTACCACGAAGATAGTTCACATAAACATCTACCACATTGGTATTCGTATCGAAATTCTTATCCCATACATCTTTCAATAATGTCAGGCGCGAAAGCACCATGCCTTGATGGGTCATGAAATACTCCAGCAAGCGGTACTCCTTAACAGTGAGTTCTATCTCCACCTCCTTGCGTCTGGCACGGCGGGTGTTGCAGTTAAGCACCAGATCATCACATACCAGCTGCTGGACAGAGTCTTCCCGCCCTCTGCGCAGGATGGCCTTGATGCGCGCCTCCAGTTCCTGAAAGCTGAATGGTTTCACCAAATAGTCATCCGCCCCCGAATCGAGCCCTTTCACGATATCCTCCGTGGTGCCCAATGCAGTCAACATTATAACCGGGGTGAGATAACCGTATTGCTGCCGATAAAGCCGGCATAGCTCCAGACCGTTCATCTTAGGCATGATAATATCCAGGATCAACAGGTCGAATGCTTCTTGCCGGATGAGTTCCCATCCGGCATCACCGTCATTAGCCACCGACACAGAATGTCCAAACTCCTTCAAACCCCGTTCTATAAACGAAGCTATATTCACTTCATCTTCTACCAATAATATCTTAGCCATCCTTCTTTAGTTTTTAAAGTGGCAAATATACTGTTTACACTCGTCTTTGCCGCAATTTACCCTCTTTATCATACAACGTTTTACCATAAATAACTTCTACAATCAACGGAAAAATGAATAGAGTAAAGAAAGTATCGCACAATACGCCCCCGATAATGACAATGGCAAGCGGGCGTTGCGACTCAGAACCGATGCCATGACTCAAGGCGGCCGGCATTAATCCGATGGCAGCCATAGCAGCCGTCATCACGACCGGACGAACACGCGAACGGACGGTATTCTTTACAGCTTCCGATAAAGGTATGTGTGAACGTACGTTCGATTTAATGCCCGAGATCATAATCACTCCATTCTGGATGCAGATACCGAACAGGGCAATGAAACCGATCCCCGCAGAAATCGAAAAGTTGAAATGGGTAATCAACAAAGCAATAATTCCCCCGGCAGCTGCAAACGGCACATTCAGTAGCACCAGGCCTGCATCTCTCGCATTCGAAAAAAGGATGAAGAGAATGACGAAAATAATGGCAATGCTGACAGGAACCACCTGGGCAAGCCGCTTACTGGCACGTTGCTGATTTTCAAAATCTCCGGTCCATTTCAGCGTATATCCGTCCGGCAGATGTACCGAAGCCGCCACTTTCTTTTGTGCTTCGGCGACAGCAGACCCCATAGCACGTCCGCGTACGGAGAACTTAACGGCACAAAAACGGGCATGACTGTCACGGAATATAAGTAGAGGTCCCGTAATAGTCCGGATATCCGCCAGCTCTTTGATCGGTATCATCGTACCATCCATTGCGGGTACCAGAATCTTACCTATTTGCTCTTCGTTCCGGCGAAACTCTTCATTGTAACGCACCATGATATTGAATTTACGCTCGTCTTCATAAAGCAGGGAGGCCGATTTACCTCCTATAGCCATCTCGATAATAGACTGCACGTTCTCTTTAGACACACCGTAACGCGCCAGTTGCTTTTCATTCAACTCGATGCGAAGTTCCGGCTGGCCAATGTTGCGGATCACTCCCAAATCCTCGATACCTTGTACGGTTCCCAATACTTTGTCGATCTGCACAGCCAGTTTCTCCGCTTCATATAAGTCTTTGCCGAAAACTTTAACGGCAATAGATCCTTTTACACCCGAAGCCGCTTCCTCTACATTGTCAGTGATCGGCTGCGAGAAATTAAAATCGGTGCCGGGATAAAGAGCAAGGGCAGATTGCATTTTCTCAATCAGTTGTCCTTTGCTAAGTCCGCTTTCCCACTCCTTCTCCGGGAAAATATCGACATGAAACTCCACATTATAAAAACCGGTGGCATCGGTTCCGTCATTCGGACGCCCGGTTTGCGAAAGCACCTGTCTTACCTCGGGAAATGCCAGTAATTCTCTGCGCATTCTATTGGCAAGGGATACTGACTCATCCAAAGAAATGCTCTGCGGAAGGGTAGCGCGAATATAAATAGCCCCTTCATTCAACTGCGGCAAAAATTCCATTCCCAGAAACGAATAGAGAAACAGACCGACTCCTCCTGCCAAAGAAGCCAATCCGATAGACAATTTACGATGGGCATGAAAGATCGCAAACAAAGCCGCACTCTTTTCTCTGATAAAGTGCACCAGAAAATTACTTCTCTCACGCACATTCTTCTTCAAAAGAATAGACGACATGACCGGAACCAGCGTCAATGTGAAAATCAATGCTCCCAGTAAAGCAAATCCCAGAGTATAGGCCAAAGGAGAAAACATTTTTCCTTCTACTTTTTGAAACGAAAAGATGGGAATCAGCGCTGTAATGATAATCAGCTTAGAAAAAAAGACAGCTTTGGCCTTTTCTTTAGCTGTACTTCGGATCAGGCCCATTTTTGACATCCTGTTGAATACGGGCATTCCCACCTCTTTCGCTTTTCGGTCGAGGGCAACGAATATTCCCTCCACCATCACTACCGCTCCGTCTATAATGATCCCAAAATCAATAGCTCCCATTGAAAGCAGGTTGGCAGACATCCCCATTATGTGCAAGCAGATAAAAGCAAATAACAGGGCTAACGGTATAATGACCGCAACTACTGCCGTCGTCCGCCAGTCTGCCATAAAAATAAATACAATGAAAGTTACCAGCAATATGCCCTCTACCAAATTGTGTGTCACCGTATGAACTGCAAGATCCACCAGATCTTCCCGGTCATAGAAAGGTACGATCTCCACATCCGACGGCAGGATATTCTCATTCAGTTCGTCTATTTTCGCTTTCAACCCGGATATGACTTCTCCCGGATTCTCTCCTTTGCGCATCACCACAATGCCTTCCACTACATCATCTTCATCCATACGCCCCACCTGGCCCAAACGGGGTAAACATGATTCGCGTACATCGGCCAGATTTTTCACCAGTATGGGAGTCCCATTAATGTTTTTTACTACAATGTTCCGCAGTTCTTCCAAGTCATTAATCAATCCGATACCTCTCACAACATAGGCCTGCGAACTTTTGGTAATCACATCTCCCCCGACATTGATATTGCTTTTCGCTATGACATCATAAAGTTCAAGCGAAGTGATGCCATAATTGATTAACTGATTCGGATTGACACTGACTTCAAAAGTTTTCACTTCCCCGCCGAAACTGACAATATCCGCCACTCCCGATACGGCACGCAAGTTACGGTCGATCACCCAATCCTGAATTGTTTTCAGTTCGCGTACACTCCGTTTGTCACTTCGCAAAGTATAACGGTAAATCTCACCCGTAGGTCCGTAAAGAGGTTGTACTTCCGGAGTCACCCCATCCGGAAGATCTGCGTCATTCAATAAATTGTATACCTGCTGACGGGCAACAAAATCATCCACATGATCTTCAAACAACACATTGATGACCGACAGTCCGAATAGGGTTGTCGAACGGATGTCCGTCTTCTTCTGTACTGAGTTCATGGCTATCTCCACCGGAATCGTAATGAACTTCTCCACCTCTTCCGCACTGCGTCCCGCCCATTGGGTAATGATGGTCACTTTCGTATTCGTCACATCGGGAAATGCATCTATCGGTGTATGCTTGAACGAAACCACACCGGCAATGACGGCAATCGTCGTACAAAAAAAGATGAAGAACTTATTTTTCAACGAAAATGCCACAATATTGTCTATAAACTTATGCATAGTATTCTTCCGTTTTTAGTCTGCATTTAAATTATTGTAGACCAATAATACATTCTGATTCAGCACTCTGTCACCCTCGGAAAGCCCGGAACGGACATAGCATTCCTGATTTTGCCGTTTGTATACATCGACTTCTTTCACTTTCAGGCGGTTGTCGGGGGTGACGGTTACGACGTAATTCTTACCTCCTTCAAATATCAAGGCATGTGCATCGATCCGAGGCATCTGTTTCCCGGAAGATTTGCACTCAACATTGACCGTGGTGAACATACCCGGCTTCAGCAGATAGTCTTCGTTACACAGCTTTACCCGTACGTTCATTGTCTTACTTTCAGTATTCAACATGTGGTATACTTTATCTATATTTCCGGAGAACACCTTACCCGGATATGCCAGCGTAGTGATATGTACCGATGCTCCTTCTGCTACTTTACTGATGTCGCTTTCATAAACATCTGCCATCACCCATACATGCTCCAAACCGGAGACAGTAAATATCTCCTCACCCTGATCGGGACGAAGCTGCATATTTCTACTCACACTCTTTTCCACAATAAAACCGCTAACGGGAGATTTGACTTCATAGAACGACCGGCCGCTGAAGTTATTTATGGAAAAAATCTCTTTGATGCAATCCTCTTCCGCTTCTGCATTGATCAATTCCTGACGTGCCTGCAATACATCTTTATCGGATGCCAACCCGGAATCGAACATATCCCGGGTAGCATTTACATTTCTGCGGGCAATAATCACCTGTTGCTCCGCCTCTTTCATCTGTCTTTCGTAATCGGCCACTTCACCGCTACGCAATATGGCAAGTATGTCTCCTTTTCGCACATAATCCCCAACTTCAGCGCGAAGTTCCGTCACTGTTCCGCCAAACATCGGATAGACGTGTGCCACCTGTTCCTGATTAAAAGTAACACGTCCGTTCAAAGTCAATTCATCTGCCACATCATGCAGATGCACCGTATCGACGGAAACTATTTTCAGTAAACTGTCTGTCAGACACAGATCTTGATTTTCTCCGGGGTGCTTTACTTCTGATGAGCAACCACTCCCCATACCCAAAATCAATAGGCATGGAAGGTATTTTGTCCAATTCATAAATTATATGGATTTAGTAGTTTAAAATAGGTTGTCCGGCCACCGCATTCAGGTTCTCTATACCGAGCAGTACGTTTTTCTTGATTTCGTAAAGCCGGATGCAAGTCTCTTTGTAGCTATCATAAAAGTCGATGAATTCTAAAAGACTGATGTTACGTTTGATAAAGTTCTCGTTGGCTCCGGCTATCAGTTTCTCAAAATTCTGTTCCAGTCCCATATCAGTCGACTGATACAACTGACATGCTTTCTCTAAAGCAGTATAAGCTGCGTATAGTTCGGCCTCGGCTTTATTTCGAGAATACTCTTGCTCCCGATCCGCCTTCAGAAGATTGAAACGGGCCATTTTAATATTCCCCTGGTTACGGTTAAAGATAGGTACCGACATACTGAATCCGATTGCAAAGTAGTTATTAATAAAATTACCTTGCCGATCATAACTACCTTTTACTGCGAATTCCGGAAAAGCCAACGCCTTCTGCAATTTCAGATCGGCTTGCGAAGCAGTGACACAGCTGCGTGCCAACTTCTGGTCAGGTCTCCCGTGTACCCTCTCTTGTAAATCGGCATAAGACAACCGGTCCATGTTTAATTGTCGAAGATCTCCTTCATCTATTACAGGCTCTGTCCGAAAGTCGGCAGGCAGATTCAGTAACAGATTCAATTCTCCTCTCCGGGACAAATAGTTGCTTTCGCATTCGTTCTTGTCTTTCTTCAGAGAAAGCAGCATAGACTCGAGTCTCGCCATTTCCATTAAAGAGATATTTCCCTTTGCATGCTGCTCTTTTATACCTGTCAGCAAATGCTCCAGCGAATTGATTTCTTTATCATAAACAGACAATGACTTTGAGAGATAGAAAACTTCTGTAAATGCCTCGCCAAGTTCCTGGCGTAAAGTCCTCATCACTTCTTCGAACTGATAACCGGCAATTTCCTTGTTTATCTTTTCCAACCGTATCTGCTTATTCCGTTGTCCGGCAAGGCGTATCACCTGCTCTATTTCGACTACCGACTCGCCTTTTTTGCCGAAGTCAAAGTACTTTCCATTCAATCGGTTATACACATTTTGTTCGAATGAAATTACCGGATTATCGAACAGTCCGGCCTGAAGCAACCTGGCTTGTGCGATGTCTACATTGTAGCGCTCGGCCAATAGGGATAAATTACATTTCAGGAAACGTTGCTCTGCCTCCTTCAGAGTCAAGCCGACGGACGGCTGTTGGGCTTCGGCAAATCCGAAAAAGCCAAGAAAAAAGAGAATAAAAAACTTTCTGATCATAGTCCTTGTTATTTTGGAAGCAAAAGTACAACTCCCCCATGAAGCAAACCGTTTGAAAGCAATTATAAGATACTCAGATAAGATTAGAAAGTTATTAGAAAGCAGAAAAAACGGGACAAGGAAGAATTGCTAATATAATAGGAGAAATAGCTATCTGACAATAAGATCTATCTTCCTATCTTTGCAACATCAAAGAAAGAAATAAATGAGTAATCACTAAAAAAGTAAAAATATGAAAGTCATTGATTTAACAAAAGAAAGCTTCGTAGAGAAAGTGGCCGAATTCCAAGAATACCCGAATAAATGGGATTTTAAAGGTGATAAACCTTGCCTGGTAGATTTTCATGCTCCCTGGTGTGTATATTGCAAAGCCCTGTCACCTATACTCGACCAACTGGCTGTAGAATATGATGGGAAAATAGATATTTATAAAGTGGATGTAGATCAGGAACCGGAACTGGAGGCTGCTTTTGCCATTCGTACAATCCCTAACCTGTTGCTTTGTCCGATGGGAGGAAAACCAAGTATGAAATTAGGAACTATGAATAAAACCCAGTTAAAAGCATTGATAGAAGAAGTTTTGTTATAATTTACCGGATCAATCATTTAATGAAGGGGTATCGAAACCCGTATTCACCACAGATTACACGGATTCACACAGATAAATAGAATAGATTAAGCTTACTCTGTGTGACTCTGTGTACCCCTGTGGTGAGTTATGAAACACTCTCTTGAAATTAATATGACTATTTTATTCCGGCAGCAAGTACCAACCTTATATCTGCATATGAGACATCATCCCCCAAAGCTGCTTTAATAACCGTCAGTCCTTTATCACTTCCATGGGCCTGTACGTAACGGATGATTTTCGTGATTTTCTCTCTTGCCACCAACTGCTCTATTTTAACTTCACCAGAGCGTACATAGTGTTCCAGATGTCCCGCTATGGTTCCGGAAACCAGCTCGCGTTCCTTGGCTATTTCTTCAATACTCTTCCCCTGCCTGAAAAGACGATATGTTACCTCTTTGGTATCAAGCTTCGGTTCTTTCACCGATTTAGCCTCTTTTAAAGGTTTGGGCTCTTTCGACGTTTTAATCCCATTATTGACAGTCAACGTCGCTGTTGGCATTTGCGGACGTTCTATGCCATGCTCCTCTACGTATCGGTTCACCATTTCAAGCAAGGCATCACCGTATTTTTCGACACCGCGTTTTCCGAAATACGGAATACGTATCAGTGAAGCCGCATCATTCGGCAAGAGATTTACAATACCCAGAATTGCTTTCTGCTGTATGATGGTATATACAGGCAAACCAGCTTTTGCAGCTTCAGAATTTCTCCAGGCAATCAATTGCTTATATAATTCCGGATGAAGAATATCAGTCGGTACTTCTATTTTCTCGGCTGTCCGGGATTTACGCTCCGATCTTCCGGAAGAAGACGCAGCTTCTCCTCCCGAAACAGATAACGTAAGAACAGCCTTCTGTTTTAGAAATGCGGAAACAGAAAAACCTTCTTTCTCAGTATAGCACAAGGTCCCCAGCTTTACGTGCAATGCTGTCTTCATTGCATCTGCCGCTTCGGAGAATTTCTTTTTCAGTTCTTTATTATCCGTTTCTACTTTTGTAGAAGTAATCAGCGGAGTTAATAAATCTTCCAGATGTTGACGGAAATAGTGGGCACCGGCCATAACCCGTTCATTCAATTTCGGGTTGGCGGTATAATCTTCAGCCTCCATCAATAGGGCAGAATATTGCAGTTTAAATGTATCGGCGACTTTCATTATCTGCGTTTTATACAGATCGGCAGTTGTCTTATATCGTTCCAACAACTTTGGATAGAGACGATATAAATGCTCGTCAAGCAAGCGAAGCAAACGTAAAAAATGCTGTTCAATCGGATGAAAATCAAACTGTTCGCACAACAATTCATAGAAGTAATGTTGACGCAATAGAGCCAATTTATGCTTGTCGGGAGTCATCTCTCCGGCATTACGGGTAAATTCATCAATCGTATCGTCACTGATAATGGACTCTCGCCTTAAAGGAGAACTAAGCACCAATCCCTGAAGCGACTTACAACGACTCAGAGCGACATAAACCTGTCCATGGGCAAAAGAGGCATTTGCATCAATGATTGCACGTTCGAAAGTTAACCCCTGGCTTTTATGGATGGTTATTGCCCATGCCAGACGAATGGGATATTGCCGGAAAGTACCTTCCACCTCTTCGGTAATCTCTTTCGTCTGCGGATTCAGGCTGTATTTACTATTTGTCCATTCTTCGGTTTCAAGCAGAAAGTCCTGTGATTCTCCGTTCCCTTTCACCCGGATGCCATCTTTACTGACAGCCGTAACCAAACCGATCATTCCATTATAATATCGATGTTCACCGGAAGAATCGTTTTTAATAAACATTATCTGAGCCCCTTCCTTAACGGTAAGCATTTCATCAGCCGGGTATGCCGATTCCGGAAAAGTGCCTTCCACCTTCGCCTGGAAACTGAAAGCTCTTCCTGAAAGAGAAAGCAGTTGTCGGTCGTTATATTGCTGAGCCTGATAGTTATGTGTAGTCAGTCGGATATATCCTTCTTCCTCTCTCGGACGGAATCCCGGAAGATAACGTTTGTTCAATTCTTCCAGAACAGCGTCGTCTGCCTCTTTCTCTCTGATTTTATTCAATAATCCGACAAATTCCGTATCACTTTGCCGATAGACTTTCTTTAACTCTATCGTGATATATTCCGTCTCTTTCAGTGAATGACTGCCAAAGAAAAATGCTGTATCATAGTAAGAGCTCAACAGGCTCCAGTCCTCTTCTTTCACCACGGGAGCCAATTGCTGCAAGTCGCCTATCATCAGGAGCTGAACACCGCCGAAAGGTTTCGAGCGATCACGATACCGACGCAGTACAGCATCAATTGCATCCAGTTGATCGGCACGTACCATACTGATTTCATCGATCACCAACAAGTCCATACTACGGATAATGTTGATTTTCTCTTTTCCGAATTTATGAAAACCTTGTTGAGCAGAATTAAATGTGCTTTCTGGAATGTAAGGTGCGAAGTTCAACTGAAAAAAGGAGTGTATAGTGACACCTCCGGCATTAATGGCAGCAATCCCCGTAGGTGCAACCACTACCATACGCTTTGGGGTAAGTTCTTTTAACCGACGGAGAAAAGTTGTTTTTCCGGTTCCGGCCTTTCCTGTCAGAAAAAGATGCGTACCGGTATTTTCAATGACTTGCCAGGCTAATTCTATTTCGTGGTTCTCTTCCATGCAATAATACTTTGCGACAAAGTTAAAGCAAAAGAAAGAAGAAAGCAATATAATAATAAGTTATTTCACGGTAGAAACCACAAAGGTCACGGAATGAAGGTTATCAACTTTTCATTAATAACCATTCCGTGACCTTTGTATACTTTGGTGTGGAAATCTATGCCATACTGCCACCTACAATATCGAGCAATTCATTTGTAATGGCCTGCTGGCGGGTTTTATTATACTGCTTTGTCAACTCCTGAATCAGTTCGTTGGCATTGTCCGTCGCTATCTGCATAGCCAAAGTACGTGCAGCATGTTCGGATGCATTAGAATCGAGAGCAGCTGTAAATATCTTCTGACTCAACACCTGCGGAATCAAGTCTGCTATCAATTGAGCTGCAGAAGGTTCTATGATATAGTCATTCACTACTCCACCTCTCTCTTCGTCATTTTGAACGGCAGACAAGTCAATCGGTAAATATCTTTCGCGCAACAGTTCTTGTACCCCCATTGACTTGAAATGGTGATAAATCAATTCCACACGGTCGATATTTTTTTCCAGAAAAAGTTCCATCAACAATTTGGCCAATGCAGCGGCTTCATCATACGACGGTTTATCTGCCAAATTCTGATAACTGCCTTGAGGAAAGAATCCTAACTTCTTGACAGCCTCCTCTATTTTTTTGCCCACCGGATAGATCAGGATATTATCTTGTCCCAACTCGCGATATTCTCCCACCGTCTGCAAAAACATTTTCAGTACATTCGCATTGAAAGCACCGCATAAAGAACTGTTGGAAGAAAAAGCCACAATAGCGACCCGCTTGACGGGACGTTCCACACAGAACGGAGACTCTACCGGAAGATCAGCACTCAGAAAGTTAGTCAGAATCTTATTCAACTTCCTCTGATAAGGCAACATATTCTCAATGGCTCCCTGCGCCTTGTGTAACTTGGCAGAAGCCACCATCTTCATTGCTGAAGTGATTTTTCGGGTACTTTGTACCGAATTTATTCTGGTTTTTACTTCTTTTAGTGAAGCCATAATCTTCTAAATGATTTATAATTAACTATACTGTTTGGCAACCATTGCCGCCGTTTCTTCAATGGCCTTCGTTACCTCGTCATTGATCACTCCGGTTTTCAATACATCCAGCACATCTGCCTGATGATCGAGAGCGAGTGTATTGAGGAACGCTGCTTCAAAATCTTCTACCTTATCCAACGGAACATTTCGCAATAATCCGTGGATACCGCAATAGAGAATGGCAATCTGCTTCTCTACCGGCATTGGAGAGTATTGGGGCTGAACCAGCAAACGGGCGTTTTTCTGCCCCTTGTCAATGGTCAGTGCGGTAACCGGATCCATATCTCCACTAAATTTGGAGAATGCTTCCAATTCGCGATATTGTGCCTGATCGATTTTCAATGTACCGGCCACTTTCTTCATAGCCTTAATTTGCGCATTACCTCCCACACGGGAAACCGATATACCTACATTAATAGCCGGACGATTACCTTGATTGAATAAATCCGTATCAAGGAATATCTGACCGTCTGTAATAGAGATCACATTAGTCGGAATATAGGCAGAAACATCTCCGGCCTGAGTTTCAATAATAGGCAATGCTGTCAGCGAACCTCCACCTTTCACTTTACCTTTCAGGCTTTCGGGCAAATCGTTCATCTCACGGGCCACTTCTTCCTGATTAATAATCTTGGCTGCACGCTCCAGCAAACGGGAGTGTAAATAGAAAATATCGCCCGGATAGGCTTCACGTCCCGAGGGGCGACGGAGAATCAAAGACACTTCACGGTAAGATACTGCTTGTTTCGACAAATCATCATAAACAACCAGTGCATGTCGGCCGGTATCACGAAAATACTCACCGATGGCAGCCCCCGCAAACGGAGCAAAATATTGCAATGCAGCCGGGTCTCCAGCTGTAGCCGCCACCACAATAGTATAATCCATCGCACCATATTGGCGTAAGGTGTTTACGATAGAAGCTACCGTGGAACCTTTTTGTCCGATAGCTACATAAATGCAATATACAGGATCACCAGCTTCATAATTACTTCGCTGATTGATGATCGTATCAATGGCTATCGATGTCTTACCCGTCTGTCGGTCACCGATTATCAGCTCACGCTGTCCACGGCCGATAGGGATCATTGCATCAACAGCCTTCAGACCCGTTTGCAAAGGTTGATTCACCGGCTGACGATAGATGACCCCGGGAGCTTTACGCTCTAGCGGCATTTCATAAAGTTCACCTCCTATCAGCCCTTTTCCGTCCAATGGTTCACCCAACGGGTCGATAACGCGTCCCAACATACTTTCTCCCACACGGATAGAAGCAATTCGCTTGGTACGTTTCACCGTAAATCCCTCCTTGATTTTATCCGTCGGTCCCAATAACACGGCACCTACATTATCTTCTTCCAAGTTCATCACAATGGCCTTGATACCATTGTCAAATTCAAGTAGTTCGTTGGCCTCGGCATTGCGTAGACCATAAATACGCACTACACCATCGCTTACCTGTAGCACCGTACCTATTTCGTCAAGCTGCACTTTGGTCTCGATCCCTTCAAGCTGCTGCCGCAGAATGTCGGATACTTCGCTTACTCTTATATTTTCAGACATAATTTTTCACTAATTATACAATTCTTCGATTCTTATCAATGAATTGTTGTTTCACTTTCTTCAACTGTGTAGCGATACTGGCATCCAGTCGGTAATCGTTAATATCGAAAACGAAGCCGCCTTCTATAGAAGGGTCAACCACTGTTTCCAACTCCATATATGCATGCAAAATATGTGCAGCAGTTTGTCGGATACGCTCTTCTGTAGCTTTGTCTACCGGAACAGCAGTGATCAGTTTCCCTACACCGATGTGTTTCTTCTTCCGGTAAAGATCCAGATACATCAGACTCATAAATTGCAGATAGGTCTCCCTTCTCTCCTTGAGTACCAACTGAATGAAACGAATAAATTCTTCACTCGGTTTATGGTCCCCATCGGCTGCCGTACAGATCAGATTAAACTTTTCGTTAACAGAAACAATAGGATTGTCAAGCACGGCACAAAATCCCTTCACAGTACGGAAACTGTGCGCCAGTGTGACAAGCTCATGATAAAGCCTCTCCTCCGCTCCTCTCTCTTCAGCATAAGCCATCAGAGCTTTCGCATACCGCATTGAAATTATTCCGACTTCCATCTTCTTCTGTTAGTTCTTCGTTAATACTTCATCAAGCATACGGTCAATCATTCCCATCTGCTCTTGTTTATCATCCAGATTTTTGCGAATGACCTTCTCGGCTATATCCACAGAAAGCAGAGCTACCTGCCGACGGATATCACGTATGGCTTCGTCTTTTTCAATCTGAATCTGTCGTTTCACTTCATCCAGTTCCTTCTGAGCAGCTATTTCAGCTTGTTTGCGGGCCTCGTAAATAATCTTTTCACGTTCCTGCATAGCCTCTTTCATGATACGTCCCTGTTCCTTGTTAGCGGCAGCCACAATAGCTTCGCCCTCCTCTTTCAGTCGTGACAACTGGGCGTTTGCTTCTCTGGCTACCTCCAATGATTCGTCAATGTAGGTTTTACGGCCTTCCACCATCTTAATAATGACGGGGAAGCCGTATTTTGCCAATACTGCGAATACAATTCCAAAAGAAAGGAGCATCCAGAATATCAGGCCACTATCGGGTAGTAACAATGACATAATCTTCTTTGTTTATTATAAGAAAAGTACCAATAGACAAACAACTAATGCCAACAACGCTACACCTTCAACCAAGGCAGCGGCAATAATCATATTCATACGGATATCTCCCGATGCCTCCGGTTGACGCGCAATACCTTCCATGGCCGAGCCACCGATCTTACCAATACCGATACCTGCTCCGATAACAGCTAAACCAGCTCCGAGAGCTGCTCCCAATTTACTTAATCCTACTCCTGCAGCAGCAGCTTGCAATAATACTGATAGTAACATAATTTTCAGTTTTAAAATGGTTTATATTATTCTTTTACTTCTTCTTTTTTACCGCCTTCCTGGGCCAGTCCGATGAATACAGCAGATAACATCGTGAACACATAAGCCTGAATAAAGGCAACCAACACTTCCAGCAAATTCATAAAGATGTTGAATAATACGGAAGCCACCGTAAGCGAACCATTGATAGCCGGTCCCATGCTTGCCGATATAAATATCAGGCAGGTAAGCACTAACATGGCCATGTGTCCGGACAACATGTTGGCAAACAGACGGATCATCAAGGCAAACGGTTTGGTAAATACACCGAAAAATTCGATAAACGGCATCATGGGTATAGGTACCTTCAGCCACCAGGGAACATCAGGCCAGAAAATATCTTTCCAATAGTGTTTTGTTCCGAATATATTAACAATAACGAATGTGAATAAAGCTAATACCAATGTTATGGCAATATTTCCGGTTACATTCGCTCCTCCGGGAAAGATGGGGATCAGTCCCATAATATTGTTAATGAAAATGAAGAAAAAGGCTGTGAGCAGATAGGGAGCAAACTTTTTATAGTTGGGTCCCACACAACTCTTAATCACATCATCATGAACCATCATAATAAACATCTCCATAAATCCGATAAATCCTCCCGGAGCATATGCACCCTGTTCACGTTTGCGATACCAATGCGCTACACTCAGAATGATCGCCAGCAAAATAGCGCTATTGATAAAGAGAGACAAAGTTACCTTTGTAATGGAAATATCCCACGGACGTACTTCCTCTCCCGTCGCATTACGTTCTACTACTTTCCCCTCATACTTGCTCCCGGCAGGAGCTATATAAAATCCCTCGTATTTGCCGCCATTCTCTTCTAGGCGCGAAGACAGAAAAGCATGCCAACCAGAAGTTTCGCTATACACGATAATCGGCAACGGAATGCAAATCGAAGTTTTTCCTATATTCGTGATATGCCACTCGTAAGAATCTCCAATATGGCCGAACACAATGCCTTTTACATCTACCTGATTAGCTTCCTGATTGATTGTGTCTTTACCTACAATAATCTCCTGCTGCAAAGTAGCGGTGGTATCACCCGGTACAGGCTCCTGTGCAAAGGTTGTAGCAGGCAACATTCCTCCTATCAAGACAAGCATTCCGGCAACTATGTTACGCAACTGTTTCATATTTTTTTGATTTCTTTTTAAGTTTCTGATTCCACTCGAAAACGAAGAAAAACCAGCTTTCATATATAAGATAGCCCAGATAGAACGCCAGGAATGTCAATAGAAATTCAATAGCGGAATCGGGCACAGCCACACAATAAATGATTAGTAAGAAAACTGATACAATCATTTTCAATACTTTTGCCACTAAAAAGAGCATCACCATCTTCTCCGGTGCATGACGCCTGCAGGCATCAAACATATAAATATAAAATACACCGAATATATAAAAGTACACCGGTATCAACGGATAACCTCCGAAATAATGTCCGGGTTCCAGATAATGCAAGACCAAGGCTCCCAATCCTCCCCCTACAAGAGTAAGGATGCTGAGATAACCCAGAAAATTGCGTTTTGTGATGCTCATATTCATAGTAAAAACAGATTATTGTGCGGAGATCAAGGCTCAGGATACGCAAACGGAAGCTTCACCATTGCTTAGCTCCACAAAACCGCTGTGAATATCCAGCGTATGCTCTTCGCCATCCGTTGTCGTGTAACTGACTGTCCCTTCTTGCAGGGAAGAAACAATCGGTGCATGCTGCGGCAGAATAGAAAAGACTCCACTGGTGCCCGGAAGGGTAACACTCTTCACTTCACCATTAAAGACCTCTTTTTCCGGCGATACAATATTCAAATGCAGTTCTTTCATGATTCCTTATTTTATTTGTTAGCCTGTTCAAGCAGTTTCTTACCTTTTTCGATAGCTTCTTCAATGGTTCCCACATTCAGAAACGCCGGTTCAGGCAGATAATCTACTTCACCATCCAAAATCATTTTGAATCCTTTTATTGTATCTTCAATGGCCACCATTGCTCCCGGTACTCCGGTAAACTGTTCGGCCACTGTAAATGGTTGAGACAGGAAACGCTGTACCCTGCGCGCACGGTTTACCACCAGACGGTCGGCGTCGGATAATTCCTCCATACCTAAAATAGAGATGATATCCTGTAATTCTTTATTGCGTTGAAGAATCTGCTTCACACGTTGTGCGACATCATAATGCTCTTGACCCACAATGTGCGGATCGAGAATACGAGAAGTAGACTCCAACGGATCCACTGCCGGATAAATACCAAGCTCAGTAATTTTACGACTCAACACAGTCGTTGCATCCAAGTGGGTAAAAGTTGTTGCCGGAGCAGGGTCGGTCAAGTCATCAGCCGGTACGTAAACAGCCTGCACCGAAGTGATAGAACCCGTTTTTGTCGAAGTGATACGTTCTTGCATAGCACCCATTTCGGTAGCCAACGTAGGTTGATAACCTACCGCAGAAGGCATACGCCCCAACAAAGCCGAAACCTCGGAACCCGCCTGAGTGAAACGGAAAATATTATCGATAAAAAACAATATATCTCTCGCTCCCGACTTTGCCCCCATATCCCGGAAAGATTCAGCGACAGTCAATCCTGACAAAGCAACTGAAGCACGTGCTCCAGGAGGTTCGTTCATCTGTCCGAACACCAATGTAGCCTGTGACTTTTCTACCTCATTATAATCCACTTTCGAGAGGTCCCAATGTCCTTTTTCCATGCTTTCTTTGAATGCTTCTCCATAACGGATTACACCCGATTCAATCATCTCACGAAGCAAATCATTACCTTCACGGGTACGCTCTCCCACTCCGGCAAATACGGAAAAACCATTATGCTTCTTGGCAATGTTATTAATGAGCTCCATAATAAGTACAGTTTTACCCACTCCGGCCCCGCCAAACAAACCGATCTTACCTCCTTTTGAATAAGGCTCAAGCAGGTCTATCACCTTAATTCCAGTAAACAGAACTTCCTGTACAGTGGTTAAATCTTCAAATTTGGGAGGATCACGGTGAATAGAATATGCACCGTCGCGATTGAGTTCTTTCATTCCATCGATGGAGTCGCCGACTACGTTCATCAAACGTCCTTTGATCTGTTCGCCTACCGGCATTGTGATAGGACCTCCCGTCGGAAATACCTTCATCCCGCGCTGCAAGCCGTCGGTACTATCCATGGCAACCGTACGTACGGTATTTTCACCAATGTGTTGTTGAACTTCTACAATCAGCTTTTTGCCGTTGTGCCTTTTTATCTCTAATGCGTCGTGGATACTTGGCAATATCAAGTCCGATTCTGTACCTTCAAAATACACATCGACCACAGGGCCAATTACCTGAGAGATATGTCCGATAATCTGTGACATAAGCAATCTTTTTATATATTATTCTTCTAATACTCTAAAACGTTATAGCATGGTAAGTCGCGTTTTTACCAGTTTCACTATTAACATAACGTTCGATATCCGGTTTTGTTCACATAGATAGTTAAACAAACAACTTCGCAAAAGTAGAAACTTTTTTTTCCCGTTGTACCATTTTTCTGTTTTTTCTCTTTAGATAACATTCATTAAACTTACAAAGGTGTGAAAATGAACAACATTAGCACCCTTTTTACTACTATACAAAGCATATTAGAGCCAATACGCTCTATCCTCTGCCCAATCAGAGAATTGATTAAGTTTTCAAGTAGCTGTAGCGTTTTCAGTCAATTAGTCAAATATTAGATAGTACAACATGCAACGAGTTTTATACAAACAAAGGGAAGTTGCGTTTTAAAGGCATTTTTCGCTCTTTACGCCATGAATAGGATAGAGTATTAACAATTGCAAAAGCGGAGAGAACAAAGGTATAATCAGATAAAAAACAGGGGTGTACCAAGACTCGTATTCACCACAGATTCATACAGATAAAAGTAATCAATAGATTAAGTTCATCCTGTGGTACTTTGTGGTAAACAGGAGTTTCGGCACACCCCGCTATGGTTTTTCAACCAATAATCCCGGTATTTAATATACTTCTACTTTATCGGCTATCCGCTTTGCCTTATCACGCAAAGCATCCAGATCCGAACCGTTTGGAGCATAGCAAAGCACTACTCCCATACGCCGATTCACACGTGTATACGGCTTACCAAATATACGCAGATAAGTATCCTCTTCTCCGGTAACTTCCTCCATACCTCTATACTGCGGACGTTCCTGACTGGCAATCGGCGACAGAATAACGGCACTCGCTCCTATTCTTTCTTGTTTTATTCCCGGAATGGGCAACCCCAATACGGCACGTAGGTGAAGTTCAAATTCATTCAGATTTTGTGTTCCGGCCAATGTCACCATTCCCGTATCATGTGGACGTGGAGACAGTTCCGAAAAGTAAACCCCGTTTTCATGGCTCAGGAAAAATTCTACTCCCCACAGTCCTGCACCGGTCAATGCACGAGTTACTTTTTCAGCCATATCTTCTGCTTCCTTCAAGTGTGCAGGATCAATGTGTGCAGGTTGGAAACTTTCCCGATAATCCCCACCCTTTTGTACATGCCCGATAGGCGGACAAAACAGAGTCGGACCATTCTTCTGTGTCACTGTAAGCAAAGTTATCTCACTATCGAATTTGATAAATTCCTCAATGATTAGCTCACGAATATCTCCACGGCTGCCATTACACCCATATTCCCAAGCATGTTCCAACTCGGCAGCGCTCTTGACCAATGACTGCCCTTTACCCGATGATGACATTAAAGGCTTCACGACACAAGGGAAACCGATTTTCTCAGCGGCTTCCTTCAGTTCTTCCAATGACTTGGCATAATAGTATTTCGCAGTTTTCAGTCCCAGTTCCTTAGCGGCCAAATCACGGATAGCCTTTCGGTTCATTGTGTAATTAACGGCACGTGCACTCGGCACTACCTGAATCCCTTCTTTTTCGAAATCGTATAAACGTTCCGTACGAATGGCTTCAATCTCGGGGACGATAATGTCCGGCCGATGCTTTTTTACAATACGCTCCAGTTCTTCACCGTTCAGCATATCGAATACTTCGCATTCATCAGCAACCTGCATGGCAGGTGCCCCGGCATATGAATCACAAGCAATGATGTGTTGACCTTTACGTTGAGCAGAAATTACAAATTCCTTGCCCAATTCGCCCGATCCGAGTAAAAGTATTTTCTTCATGATTGAATATTTTAAGATATAATGACGCAAAAATACTACTTTTCTTCCAATAAATCCCGAACGAGCTACTAAATGATTACGATAAAAGAGAGAAAAAGACAATTACATAGAAAAAGATTAACAGGTCACAGAACAACAAGCTGTTCTTCAAGAACAAAGTCCTCCTTTAAAAGAGAACGGGAACATTATTTAACAGCATATTAATCATGATTATCAAGCACTTACACCGATAGTAAAAAGGAGATTTTACGAAGTTAATATCGTAGTTCCAAGAAGTTAACTTCCTGCAGATACGATATTAACTTCGTATAAATACGTTGTTAACATCGTACATGACAGGATGTTAACTTCGTAAATGTCATAATATAATTTCCAATATTATAACAAATAAGACACATATAGCCAAAGCGAAATGTTAATTTTTGGTCTAATTACACAATAAAGAATATTTAAAAGGATAAAAAGAAGCGGATATGGTGTATTATCCGGAATTAATGCCTTACTTTGCAACATCAAACAATAAGAGGTTTTTATTGGTTTAACTCTCACATGTATTTCCTCAATGTTCGCATTGAGAACTTTCATCTCTGATTTACACTTCCTAAAGCTTTATTGTTATTTTATTAATTTTTTATTTTTGTATATTTATGAATATGTACGTTGGAAATCTTAGCTATAATGTTAAGGAGTCAGATTTGAGACAAGTTATGGAAGAGTATGGAGTAGTAGAATCAGTAAAACTGATCACAGACCGCGAAACAAGAAGATCTAAAGGGTTTGCGTTTGTCGAAATGCCGGAATCTTCAGAAGCAAGCAATGCCATTAAAGAATTGAACGGAGCAGAATATGCCGGTCGTCCGATGGTAGTAAAAGAAGCTTTGCCAAGAAATTGATCTGAAAAGCAATAAATAATAAAAAGGGGATATTCGCCGTGAATATCCCCTTTTTTATTTTCCTTTGATTACTGATGCTGTTCACGCAACAGGTCGTTCACAGTCTTTACCGGATTGAAAGTGGAAAGTGGAACCTCCACAAATACCGTACTCCAATCGCTCATAGCACCATTCCACAAACCGGGAAGTTCAAGAGCTTTCAGATCCTTACCACTCTTCGACTTATAAGAGATGAAGCCGGTAGCTTTATCCACATATTTCGCCAAATCAAATTTATGACCCTTATAATCACGTACGGCGCAAACCAGATCGACCGGGTTGAAGTGCGTGCCCTTTTCAAACATTTCCTTTGCTTCCGGATTATTCATATCGATTTGTGAGCTTTCAAGGATTTGCAGGGAGATAGTTCCATCACTATTATATGCCAGGAACGGACCACCGCCCGGCTCGCCCACGTTTTTCACCATACCACAAACACGCATCGGACGGTTCAATTTATTCTTCAGGTAAATGACCAACTCGGCATCTTCCAGATCTTTTGTTTCAGGATTCTTACAGAAAAGTTTCTTTTGTACAAATTGCAGGATATCCATCACCTGCTCATGTGTATAACGACCACTATCCAATAATTCCAGATATTGAAAAGCTTGCTTCTGGAGAGATACCAGTACACCGGCAATCAGTTTCTTATAAAGCACTGTATCGCCTTTCAATTTATCAGGAACCACATTGTCAATGTTCTTAATAAAAATAACATCCGCATCCAGATCATTCAGATTCTCAATCAGCGCACCATGCCCGCCGGGACGGAACAAAAGCTTACCGTTATCACGGAATGGCTGGTTTTCCATATCAGCGGCAATTGTATCAGTGCTTGGTTTCTGTTCGGAGAAAGTGATATTATAATCCACGCCATAACGTTTGGCAAAAGCATCGACTTTTTCGGTAACCAATGATTTAAACAGTTCACGGTGCTCGGTAGAGACGGTAAAATGCACATTGACTTTTCCGCTTTTTCCGGCAGCATACATAGCACCTTCTGCCAAATGTTCCTCAAGCGGGGTACGCGAACCTTCTTCATACTTATGAAACTTAAGTAACCCCTTAGGAAGCGCACCGTAATTCAGTCCCGCTACATTAAGCAATCCTGAAACGACCGCTTTATAATTGCCTTCTGCAATCAGGGTAGGAATATCTTTGCCTTCTGTCCGCACACAAGCCGTATTCAAGTCATCATAAAAAGCAAATTTTTCAATCGATTCAAAAAAAGTTTGTTCGAACTTTGTAGTGGGTTCAGTATAGTCAGCATCCAAAAATTCAAATAGATTCTTGAACATACGGCTGGCAGCACCCGAAGCGGGTACAAACTTCACAATCGTTTTGTCTGAATTGGTATAAGCATCCCATGCTGCAAGATAAGCTTTCTGCTCCTCGGCATCAGGAGCCAAAATGCCTTTTTCTACAGATGCGGCAGCATCTAACTTCAAATAAGGAAAGCCTTTTTGGAAGCAAGCCAACTGCTCAGCGATTTGTACTTCCGAAATGCCCTTTTTGGCAAGCAATTCTTTGTCTTCAGGTGTTATCATACTATCTAATTTTATTAATTCATGCCCAAAAATACAAAAAAAGGAAGAGGACACCCTACAAAACCCGGAAAAAAACTATCTTTACCGACGATAAATTTGAGCTGCTTATGGAAAGAGATGAATTCTTTACGAAAGAAGAGAGAGAATTATTGTTCTCACTATACAAAAAACTACTGCGTCTCACCGGAGAAACCTTACAAAAAGGAGATTGCAGAAAGCTGAAAAAGCATCTTATCGACTCCACTCAAAACAATACGATGCAGAGGGACAGTTTTGGGCTGAATCCTGTTATCAAAGATATGCAGACTGCTGTAATCGTGGCTGAAGAAATCGGCATGAAACGGGCATCTATTTTAGGCATTATGCTACACACGCCTGTACGTTGCCACTCTTATACAATAGAATACATTCAACAGGAGTATGGTGAAGATGTGGCCGGAATTATCCGGGGATTAATCAAGATCAATGACCTTTATGATAAGAGTCCGACCATAGAATCGGAGAATTTCCGCAATCTGCTACTGTCTTTTGCCGAAGATATGCGGGTAATTCTGATCATGATTGCCGACCGTGTAAACGTGATGCGACAAATAAAAGATGCCGAAAATGACGAGGCCCGCAGACGGGTGGCCAATGAAGCAGCCTATCTGTATGCTCCGCTAGCCCACAAACTGGGATTGTATAAGCTGAAATCGGAACTGGAAGATTTGTCACTAAAATATACCGAACATGACATCTATTACCATATCAAGGAAAAGCTGAACGAGACGAAAAAGTCACGTGACCGTTATATTGCCAACTTCATTGCTCCGATACAACAGAAATTGGAGGAAGCAGGACTGCATTTCCACATGAAAGGACGTACCAAGTCCATTCATTCCATCTATCAGAAAATGAAGAAACAGAAATGCCAGTTCGAAAACGTATATGACTTGTTTGCTATCCGTATCATCCTGGAATCTCAGTTTGAAAAAGAGAAGCAGGAATGTTGGCAGGCATATTCCATAGTGACGGATATGTATCAACCTAACCCCAAACGTCTGCGTGACTGGCTGTCGGTTCCCAAAAGTAACGGTTACGAGTCATTACACATCACTGTTATGGGGCCCGAAGGCAAATGGGTTGAAGTACAGATTCGTACGGAGCGTATGGACGATATTGCCGAGCGCGGATTGGCAGCTCATTGGAGATATAAAGGCGTGAAGGGTGAAAGCGGACTGGACGAATGGCTGACTTCAATACGTGAAGCACTGGAAAATACGGAGAACGACCTGGAAATGATGGACCAGTTCAAACTGGATCTGTATGAAGACGAAGTATTCGTATTTACACCGAAAGGAGACCTTTTTAAATTGGGCAAAGGGGCTACCGTACTTGATTTTGCTTTCCACATCCACAGCAAATTGGGATGTAAATGTATCGGAGCAAAAGTAAACGGTAAAAATGTACAGTTAAGACAAAAGCTGAACAGCGGGGATCAGGTAGAGATTATGACATCGAACACACAGACTCCGAAACAAGACTGGCTGAACATTGTCACTACTTCAAAAGCCCGTACTAAGATTCGTCAGGCCCTCAAGGAGATGGTAGCGCGTCAGCACGATTTTGCCAAAGAGACCCTGGAACGCAAGTTCAAGAACCGGAAGATGGAATACGACGAAGCTGTGATGATGCGCTTAATCAAACGCTTGGGATTCAAGAACGTGACAGAGTTTTATCAGAAGATTGCCGATGAGGTACTCGACGTAAACGATATTCTGGATAAATACATCGAACAGCAAAAGCGGGACAGCGAACGTGATGAGGTGACCTATCGCAGTGCAGAAGAATACAACCTGCAAAACCAGATAGACGAAACAACAGTCACTAAAGAAGATGTACTCGTTATTGACCAAAACCTGAAAGGATTGGATTTCAAACTCGCCAAATGTTGTAATCCCATATACGGAGACGATGTATTCGGGTTTGTCACAGTATCCGGAGGTATCAAGATACACCGAAATGACTGCCCCAATGCAGGACAGATGCGCGAACGCTTCGGCTATCGGATTGTAAAAGCACGCTGGGCCGGTAAATCGGAAGGTACTCAATACCCAATAACACTCCGCGTTGTGGGTCATGATGATATCGGTATTGTTACAAATATCACTTCGATCATCTCAAAAGAAAATGGTATCTCGCTACGTTCTATCGGTATCGATTCGAACGACGGACTTTTCTCGGGTACATTGACCATTATGGTAAGTGATACCGGACGTCTGGAAGCGCTGATCAAGAAGTTGCGCACAGTAAAAGGAGTAAAACAGGTTAGCAGAAATTAAGAATGGAAAAATTCAGCACCAGAAAAAGAATACGGAGCTTCGGATATGCCTGGAAAGGTATCCGAAGTTTTGTAAGCAAAGAACATAATGCCTGGATACATTGCACGGCAATTATTATAGTAACAGTGGCCGGATTCTGTTTCGGCATCACCCGGAACGAATGGATAGCTATCATACTTTGTTTTGGAGTAGTACTGGCAGCAGAGGGATTCAACACGGCTATAGAAAGATTGGTCAATCTTGTATCTCCGGAACGTAATCCGATAGCAGGTGATGTGAAAGATATCGCAGCGGGTTCCGTTCTGATATGTGCTATAGTTGCTGCCATTGTAGGAATTATCATCTTCATGCCTTATGTACTTGCTGTTTTACTGTGTAATATGGGATAAATGATACATTAAAAAAGCGGACTCCGTATATTATGCTACAATTCGTTGCAAATATACGGAGTCCGCTTTTTATAATATATATCACATTTATCTTACCTTCTTCCTTTTAAAATAAGGATACGTAAGTAAAACGAAGAATGCCAAAGACACGATTGCCGATAACAATCCGACCCGATAAACGGCCTGTTCATTAGCCGTAAGATGTAAATGACACGCAGATGCAATACCCAATCCGACTCCAAGTTCCCATGCAAGTAGATGAGTGGTATTAGCCGTGCCGCGCTGGCAGTGTTGCGACAATTTGACAAACATCATAAGAAACTCCGGAGTGACCAGGCCGAGTCCTAAACCCATCAATACAGCTGCCGGAGCATTCCAGCTTGTTTCAGGAGAGAACAGCATAGCCATCGATCCGATTACTGTCACCAGCCCGACAACTATCTGCAACCACATTTTATTATCATAGCGGAAAAACAATTTCACAATTAATACTGATAAGAGAAATCCGCATCCGACCAAAGCAAAAAAAGGTACTGTCTCGCCTCCTACCGCCACATCACTCGGCGCACCGGTAAGCACAGGAAGCATCAATCCCGGTATAAAAGCAATCAATATTAAATTGAATGCCGGAATAAGTCCCCGGGGAAGCAGGAATCGGTCCATGGAACAAACTTTCATCCCGATAGGTGCACGAAAGGGAACATATACCCTTGACACAAATAATATTCCCAACGCTCCCAACGCCACAGCAACATATAGCAAAGTCTCAAAGCCATGTGTCCGAAACAGATACACCCCCAAAGCCGCTCCGATAATCATCCCCAAGCGTGCAGCCCAGGAAAAGACCACATTACCTGCGCTGCGAAAAGTGGAATTGGTGATATCGATGGCCAATGTGATGCCTGCCGTGGCAGCCATTCCAAAGGATAATCCCTGCACAATGCAAAGCATCAACAGATGTGTTGCGTTCTGCACCAACGTATAACCGGCTGTTGCTGCAACCATTACCCCAAACGAAAGCATACATATATATTTCCGCTTGTAAACATCGACCAAATAGGCATGGAACGGGCCGATAAAAAACATTGCAAGCGTAAAAAGTATAAATATGACTCCCGTCTGACTGACAGGCACGCCTAAACGTGAAGCCATCATTACCGGGAGTACAGGGTACAACAAATACAGGGATATGAACAACAATAAATTAGCAAGGCATATCCGCATAAAATGCAATGTCCATAATTTAGTCGCCATACGACAATTAATATTGTTCTTTCTCGTTCGGGAAGTCGCAGTTCTTTACATCTGAAACATAGTGACTGATAGCATCGGTCATTACCGTATAAAGATCGGCATAACGACGGAGGAAGCGCGGGCGGAAACCGTTATTCATACCCAACATATCCTGAATTACCAATACCTGTCCGTCTACATCTCCACCGGCACCGATACCGATCACCGGAATGGTCAGTTCGCTTGCGACACGTGATGCCAATGCTGCAGGAATCTTCTCAAGAACAAGTCCGAAACATCCGGCCTCCTCTAGTAAATGTGCATCACGAATCAATTTCTCTGCTTCGGCATCATCCTTGGCACGAACCGTGTATGTACCATATTTATTGATAGATTGTGGCATCAATCCAAGATGTCCCATCACGGGGATACCGGCACTCAGAATACGTTTCACAGTATCTATAATCTCTTCACCACCTTCCAGTTTCAATGCATCGGCATGACTCTCCTTCATTATGCGGATAGCTGAAGCAAGCCCTTCCATTTCATTACCCTGATAAGAGCCAAAAGGCATATCCACTACTACCATTGCACGCTTTACACCACGTACAACCGATTTTCCATGATAGATCATCTGATCCAGGGTAATAGGAAGTGTAGTCACATTACCTGCCATCACATTCGATGCGGAATCGCCTACAAGAATTACATCGATACCGGCACCGTCGACAATCTGTGCCATTGTGTAGTCATACGATGTAAGCATAGATATTTTTTCGCCTCTTTGCTTCATTTCGATTAGGCGATGAGTCGTCACTTTTCTTGTGTCATCTGATATATAACCAGCCATATCCAATCTTTTTAAATTAAAAATCGGGCGCAAAGGTATAACTTTTAATTCATACCATACAAGTAAAAGTGAATAAATTAGCGGATCCACATTAAAAGGTCAGCAACCATTTTTGTAGTTCATCAGTCCATAACTCCTTATATATGAAACTGTCACGAAATCCGAAGCTATGTCCGCCTTCCGGATAAATATGCAGTCCGGCAGAGACTCCATGTTTCAATAATGCTGTATAATAGACAATACTGTTGAGAGGAGATACGGCCTGATCATCCTCGGCCAAAACGATGAATGTAGGAGGAGTATCGGCTGTGACGTGAAGTTCAAGGGATAGTGTTTCTTTCAAACCTTCAGAGATAGTTTCTCCCAACATACGTTCGCGTGAAGGCCAATGAGTCAGCCTGTCGGTCATGCTGATAACGGGATAAAGCAATACTTGAAAGTCGGGCCGGTCTGTTCCGGTATAAAGAGTTGCGGCAGTAGCAGCGATATAGCCTCCGATAGAAGCTCCCATAACACCCAGTTGATGGATTCCCCACTCTGCCGACTGACGGCGGATCAGGCGAATCGCTTCACGAATATCCTCACGAATCACTTCAACATCACCGTGAGGCATGCGATAATTCAGTACGGCATATGTGATGCCCTGATTATTAAACCACGCAGCAAAATCACGTCCTTCATGATCTGAAGCTATCTGATTGAACCCACCACCGGGACACATAATAATGGCTTTACCTCTTGGCTTGCGAGCCGGATAAACCCAAAGGACAGCCGAAGAAGCATCTTTTCCTAATGAATATTCGATAAAACTCTGTTCCATAACTTTATTCCTTATCATTTAATTTCCTGAATCATTTTTTTCACTATACCCGGCCCTTCATAAATAAACGAAGAATAGATTTGTATCAGATTGGCCCCCGCATCCAACATCCTACGGGCATCAGCGGGAGTAATGATTCCGCCTGCCCCTACTATCAGAAGGCTTTTTCCGGCATGGGCACGCAAATAGCTGACGGCTTTTAATGACCTCTCCCCTATCCCGCGTCCACTGATTCCACCGGAGCCGATCTTCTGTAATTGTGCAGGTGAATAACCTTTTAAGCAACTCCGCTCCATGGTAGGTCCGGTAGCTATCACTCCATCTACCCAGTACAGACGAGTACAGTCAATCACATCATCCATTCCTTCTTCTGTGATATCGGCAGGAAGTTTGAGTAGCAACGGAACATGTATGTTTTGCTCCACACGAAAAGCTGCCAACCCCTGGAGCACCTGTTTCATCAGAGCAACATCCACAGATCCCCAATTAAGTGTGAAATAACCGACATGAGGATGTAACTCCTTATACAGACGCAAAAAGTCTGCCACCGCTTGCTCTCCTTCCGAAGAGGGATTCTTATTTATATTTACACCTAAAACATACGAACCGCTTTTCTGTTCAAGACGGCGTTTAATAACATCCAATCCGGGATTATTGAAGCCCGTACGGGAAATTAAAGATTCACACTGAGGCAAGCGAAAAATACGCGGACGGGGATTTCCATCCTGAGAATCGGGAGTTACAGTACCTACTTCGATAAATCCGAAACCATAATCGGCCAATTCATCAAAAATTTCGGCTCCTTTATCGAAACCGGCCGACAGACCGATACGGTTTCGAAAAGTAAGATGATTCCATATCAACTGTTTGTCGGAACAAGTATAAAGGTGACGTATCCAGCATCTGCACCATGGCAAATGCCGGTAACATTTGAGGCAGGAAACCAACAAGGCATGTACCTTTTCGGGTTCCATCAGAAATAAAACAGGACGAATCGTTTGCTTATACATGGCTTTCTCTCTTTTTAAATACCATGCAAAGCTAAGGGATTCTTCCCTGAGATGCTATTCAATCTTTCTTATCAGATATAACGTGAAGTTATAGTCAGCAGTTTTTCGTAAGTCATCCCTCTGAAATCGTCTATTACATAGTCTGCCTTGTCGGCAATGGCTTCGCGTGAATTCGTAGTTGCCAATCCGACAACAATGGCTCCGGATGATCTACCGGCCTGCAAACCATGAAATGAATCTTCGAACACATACGAATCTTTTGAATCGGAACCGAAAATTGTCATTCCCAACAAGAAACATTCAGGATCAGGCTTAGAACGCTTAAAACGCTCTGCAGTCAATATTTCATCAAAAAGGGATTTAAACTCGGGATGGGCATGATAAACATTCTCCATTTTTGCCGTATTGGAACTGGTAACCAAAGCTATTTTCACACCATGCCGACGCAGATCTGCTATAAACTCAACTATTCCGGGAACATAGTCATAATTCATTTTTATTTCAAAGCGGTTCAATGCCTCGGTTATATCCCGCTGTTTTTCCGATTCTCCTGCAAAGTATTTATCATAAATCTGTACCAGTGTCTGGCCCTTAACCTTGGAACCAAAGTTTGCATCATTTACATACTTTTGGCCCATTTCATTCCAGAAAACGGTATACTGCCCTTCTGTATCGACAATTACACCATCACAATCGAATAATGCCGTTATTTTCTTTGTTGCATCCATAAACATTCTTTTACGTGTTTGTTAAACTCTGTGGGCAAAGTTCAGAATAATCATCGAATCAGGCAAATTATTTGTACCTTTGCTGCACTTAAAAATATGTAACGCTTCACTATATGGCACAACAAACCGATCCCCGCATACTGGGTACAGAACCTATTGGCAAACTTCTGTTACAATATTCCATCCCGGCCATCATCGGAATGACTATTACGTCACTTTATAATATCATCGACAGTATTTTTATCGGGCACGGTGTCGGTCCCATGGCTATCTCCGGACTGGCGATCACCTTCCCGCTAATGAATCTGGTCGTAGCGTTCTGTGTACTGATTTCGGCAGGTGGAGCTACCATCTCATCTATACGCTTGGGACAAAAAGACATCAAGGGTGCGACCGATGTTCTGGGAAATACATTGATGCTTTGCCTGACGAATGCAGTGCTGTTCGGTGGATTGGCTTATCTATTCCTGGACCCGATATTGTTTTTCTTCGGCGCCAGTACCGGTACACTTCCCTATGCCCGTGATTTTATGCAAGTGATTCTCTTGGGAACTCCCATCACTTATACCATGATAGGGTTGAACAACGTGATGCGTGCTACGGGATATCCGAAAAAGGCCATGTTGACATCCCTGGTGACAGTTATTGCCAATGTCATCATCGCTCCTGTCTTCATTTTCCATTTCGGCTGGGGGATTCGGGGAGCTGCTATGGCTACAGTCCTGTCACAGTTTATCGGAATGATATGGGTAGTAAACCACTTCCGTAACAAAGAGAGTTTTGTCCATTTCATGCCGGGTTTCTGGAAAATGAAGAAACGCATCATCGGCAGTATCTTCTCCATAGGAATGTCTCCTTTTGCCATGAATGTTACGGCATGTATCATTGTCATACTCATTAATAATAGTTTGCAAAAATACGGTGGCGATATGGCTATCGGTGCCTATGGTATCATTAATCGCCTGTTGATGCTGTATGTAATGGTGGTAATGGGGTTGACTATGGGAATGCAGCCCATCGTCGGATACAATTATGGTGCACAGAAGATTGACCGTGTAAAGCATACGCTCCGTCTCGGTATCATTGTCGGTGTATTGATAACGAGTAGCGGTTTCATTATCTGTGAACTTTTTCCGCACACAGTTTCGGCCATCTTTACCGATAGCGATGAATTGATTGACATGGCATCGTCCGGGCTGCGCATTTGCACGCTGATGTTCCCGTTTGTAGGTGCACAAATCGTTATATCAAATTTCTTCCAGAGTATAGGAATGGCTAAGATCAGTATTTTTCTGTCACTTTCGCGCCAGTTAGTATACCTGCTCCCGGGATTACTTCTGCTTCCACCCTTATATGGTGTAAAGGGGGTATGGATCAGCATGCCTGTCTCTGACGGATTGGCTTTTGTAACAGCGGTAGTGATTTTGATGGTGTATATCAAGAAAGTAAAAGAGAAAACATCCGGACAGAAGCTATAAACCGGTGAAACAGAGACTTGATAAAGACAAAAGAAAGGCCCGGTTTCAGCGAAACCGAGCCTTTCTTTCATGGAATTGAAACATTACTCAGACTTGATGCTGTTCACCGGATTTTCATTAGCGATATGCCAGGATCTCCCTATAATGAAAACAAAGATAAAGACCAATAAACAAATAGCTGTCACTACATACCAACCTGCATAAACACAGATTGTATCTTCAAATTGACTTATCCACAACAGACTCATGTAGTAAGCTCCGTATGTACCGATGGCAACCGAGAGAATTGCAACCCAGAAGATATCTTTAGATAATAAAAAGAGAATAGATCTGGCTTCGGCACCATTTATTTTACGAATAGCTATCTCTTTGCTACGCCGACGGACTTCATCATTTATATAACCAATCAATCCCATCAGAGTGATAAACAGTATCGTTATAAAAGCCAAAAAAGTGGCGTCACGAAAAATTATTGTGGGGCGATAGTATCGTTCTAAATCCTGTTCTAAAGACCTAAACTCTATATCCTCTTGCGGATATATCTTTTTCATTTCATTATTCAGTCTATGCAAGTTCTCTGTAAAAGGTTCCTTGAGACGAACATGGACATTCCTCAAATTAGTACCATATTCAATTTCCAAAGGTTCATTATCAGCCGGAAGCACACCACAACAAAAAGGAGCAAGCACGCCAACCACCGTACCTCGATTAGGAACTATCTCGCCAACCCCACTACCCTTCCAGCCCATCTTCTCTACATATGGCTGATTAACCAGAAACTGCCTTTCACCTGTAAAATTACGCCCGGTCTTGATATGAAGTCCCAACAATGGAACAAAGTCTTTGTCGAATGCCGCACAACGAGGAGTGAAAAGAACTTTTCCACCTTCATCAGTTACCTCCCGATTCCCAAACCAGGTCATACTTCCACGAATAGAAGCTACCCCCTCCACATAAGGTAAAGATTTCAGGTTATTACGTGCGTTGTCAGGTTCAGCAAAATCATGCTTACAAGATGCGACACCCTTCGGCTGATATCCCATATCCCTATTTATAATGTAGTGACACTGAAGATATGCCACACACATCAATCCAAAGATAAAAGCCACCCCTGCAAATTCAATAAACAACAATATCCTTTTCCATCCCCTATTCTTTTTAATATAGGGATGGAAGACCTGAGTAACGGGAATCAAAGAAAATACTTTTCCGGGCAATATGCCTCCAATAACAAACAGAAAGGTAACTACCGATAATGGAGCCCATAAATTATGCCAGGTAAAAAGAGATGATAAGGATACCTCTGCCAATTCTTCGATCTTTTCCTGAAATTGGAATAGAAATATGATCATAAGCACCAGGGAAACACCGATAATCAAAGCCGTTTCATATATAAACATAGAAAATATAGCCTTATCGGATGCACCGTTACACTTATGAATTCCAATTCCTTTAGCACGCTGAGAAAGTGAGGAAACAAAAATAAGCACATAGTTCATGGTGGCCGCAAAAAGAATGGCGAATCCTAACAAAGATAATATGAGAATCGTCCTTTTCACATCTGAATGTTCCAGGTGAATAGTCCGCAAAGGAACCACAAACATATGTAAGTGCATATTCATGTCTGAGGGAATATGTTTTGCAATTACTTTATCAATGTCAGTATTAATAACATCAGCACTCCTTTCTCCATCCTTTAAACGAATAAAGGCATTGTAATTACCACCACTCGTCCAGCCAGGACGTCCCCAACCATATTTACTATGACTGGCAAAAGACAGGACTGCTTCGTGACGTTCCAACGATACATTATACGGAAGATCGGCAAATACTCCTTTTACCAAAGCTTCTACGGGAGTGCCCCAAACCATCATATGCAAAGTCTTTCCAATAGGATTTTCTTCACCGAATGCTTCTCGTGCAACCGACTGTGATAAAAAGAGCACATCAGGATTGGTCAAATCATTCGGATTACCACTAATGACCTCAATTCCCATAGTACGGAAATAAAGGGAGTCTGATAAAATAAAAGATTTATTCATCTTCCGATTACCTATTTTGAAAATAGCTTCAAAAGATATACTTGAGCAAACCGCACTTTCCACCTCCTTCGGAAACTCCTCAGCAACTGTCGATGCTATCGGTATTAATGTATATGATCCTGCATTTCCTTTGATCACTCCATCCTTAATCCATTCCGTCTTTACAATGTAAAGGTTGTCCACATCCTGAAAACAGTTATCATAGCTCAGTTCGAAAGCTACCCGAGAAAATAAAATGATAGATACCAATAATCCCAACGACAATGAGATCACCTTAATGACACAACTTCTACGATCGCGAATTAATGTCTGAATGGTATAATGGAATTGTTTCATTGTTTTGTCTTTTTACATATTAAATCATCACTATTCGTTCTTGATACTGTTCACCGGATTCTCATTAGCCACATTCCAGGACCTCCCGATGACACTTCCCATGATCAACAACAAGATAATTATGATCACGACAAGAAAATGTCCCCCATTGACTGATACCCGGTCAGAAAACTGTTCCAGCCATTTATTACTTACAATATACGCAAATACTATTCCGACCAGAACAGCACTTAGTGCCGTCCAGAAAATATTCCCGGAAACCAAACGAAGAATATCCGGCACTTCGGCACCGTTCACTTTACGAATGGCAATTTCTTTGCTACGACGTTGAATTTCATCATTTACAAAGCCGAACAGTCCCATCAAAGCAATCAACAGGATAGCAATAGAAGCTATAATCACGACATTACGGAAACGGCGGACCTCTTGATATTGCTTATCAATCTCCTGACGGGCAGAACGGAATACAATATCTACTGTCGGAAAAGCCTCTTTCATCAATGTGTTAATCTTAGCCAGGTTCTCACCAAAAGGTTCTTTCAAAATAATATTCCGTTTATTAAGCACATTCATCCATTCCAAATTACTCATCAGTGCTACAGGAGCCTGTGGCATGTATGCACTTTGTACAACATAGTCTTTCACAACTCCGACAATCGTACCAAAGTTATTTTTGCCATCTTCCAGATTCTTACCGATGGGACTATCCGTCCAACCAATTTGACGAACCATCTCTTCATTAATCAAGATCTCTTTATCTTGCTGGATATTCCTGCCTTTTATAATCTGAAGTCCCATAACCGGAACATAATGTTCATCAACAAATTCGATACGTCCCATAAATTCCTTCCCATGTGCATCTGTGTAAGGTTGCCCCATGTAGCCACCATAAATAATCGTACTTGCATTACAAAACTCCTCAACTATGGGCAGTCCTCGGAGAATACCATCCATTTTATCAATTTCTCTATATGGCGACCACCCAACTGCCAAATTATCAACCTTATATCCCATGTCACGAGTCATCACCTGATGATACTGTAAAAGAATAACCATCAACAGGCCTAAAATAAACGCAATTCCCGTAAACTGTATAAAAAGCAATGATCGCTTCCAGACAAAACGATGTGCAGTAAAACGATGGAAAACTTGTGTCACAGGAATAGCGGCAAACAACTTGCCCGGAAATAGTCCGATGACCAGAAATAAAACCAAAGAAACCAAAATCGGTACCCACAGAGTTTGCCATGTAAATAAAGCCTTTAATGAAGCTCCGGAAAGATCTTCTATCTCCAACTTAAAAGTGAATAACAGGACTGTCACGAACAATAAAGAAAGCAATATCAATAGTGCTGATTCATACAGAAACATACGATAGATATGCCCATCAGAAGCACCATTACACTTATGTATGCCAACAGACTTAGCTCGTTGAGCCAATGATGAAACAGAAATCAAGACATTGTTCATGCCGGCAACCAACAAGATGGCAAATCCGAGTATTGAAAGAATCATAACTATTTTACGAGATTCCGGTTTTTGCAAATGATACTGTGAAGGAGTCATAAACGAATACTCCTCTGATTGACCCTTATAGTTGTGTATATACTTTTTCAGCATTTCAGGCATACGTACCTCCACTTTCTCTCTTTCATCGGGATGGCGGAAACGAACCATACAATGATAACTGGAATCATATCCCCAGCCACCACGTTCAGAACCATATTGCTTAGATCGGGTATCGAAGGAATAAACTCCGTCAAAATGAAATTCGGTATTTTCCGGAATATCCTCAAAAACTCCTTGCACAGTCAACGGATAATCAATTTCAATATTGATTGTTTTTCCGATCGGATTTGCGTCTGCAAACAAACGCCGGGCAAGTGAACGGGAGATAAAAATAACATCCACTCTGTCGAGTTGGGAAACATCTCCGAGTAAGACTTTAATACCTAAAGTAGAAAAAACGTGACTTTTAGAGGTTGCTAAGATTACATGTTCCATCTTCTTACCCTCATGATAGAGAGGACTCTGGCTAAAGAGATCAAGCACGGTCGCATCTTCTACTTCATCTGGGAAATTTTCGCGAATGGCCTCTGCTAACTTACCATAGTTATCGATATTCGGCTCTTTTTTTATCCCATCCGAAATACCCGTACGTAAAGTTATACACAAATTCTCCGGTTCCGAATAATAACTATCATAATTCAGCTCGAATGCAACGCGAGCAAACAGCAGAATTCCTACCAGCAATCCCAGTGTCAGTGAAATTACTTTAATTACATTACTTCCACGTCCCCGTAGTAATGTTTGAATGGTATAGTAGAGTTGTTTCATTATGTTTTTTTATTGGTTAAGCTTTCACACTGGCCACTATGCTACCATCGAACAGATGTATCGTACGATGTGCAAACGAAGCATCGTGCTGAGAGTGCGTAACCATAATTATCGTTGTACCTTCACGATTCAGCTCTGTCAACAGATTCATCACTTCTGCACCATTTTTAGAATCAAGATTTCCTGTAGGCTCATCGGCAAGAATCAGTTTTGGATTGGTAACCACAGCGCGGGCTATGGCCACACGTTGTTGCTGCCCACCCGAAAGCTGTTGGGGAAAGTGTTTGGCACGATGGCTAATATTCATCCGATGAAGAATATTGTCTACCATTCGGCGGCGTTCCGAAGCCTTGATATTTAAATAAGTAAGCGGAAGTTCCACATTTTCATAAACATTCAATTCATCTATCAGATTGAAACTTTGGAATACGAACCCCAACTTCCCTTTACGCACACGGGTACGTTCCTTTTCATAAAGATCGGCTACCTCCTGTCCTATGAGTTTATAAGAACCCTCCGTAGGATTATCGAGAAGTCCCAGGATATTGAGTAAAGTAGACTTTCCACAACCGGAAGGCCCCATAATGGCCACAAATTCACCTTCTTCTACATTCAGGCTTACATGATTTAACGCTACGGTTTCTACTTCTGAAGTACGAAACACTTTACTAATGTCATTAATTTCTATCATAATCATTATTTTTAATTACTCGTTCTTAATACTGTTTACCGGATTTTCGTTAGCAATGCGCCAAGATTTTCCGGTGACACTTCCTAAAATCAATAATAATATTAATAAGAGAAGCAAAAGAAAATGCCCTGCGTTGAGATTGATCTGATCGGTAAATTGTTCCACCCATTTATGTCCGACGACATAGGCTAAAGCGATTCCAACAAAGATAGCCGGTAAAGCAATCCAGAAAATATTATGATTCAAAAGATTAATAATATTTCCCGACTCAGCCCCATTCACCTTACGAATGGCAATTTCTTTACTGCGCCGTTGTACTTCATCATTCACAAATCCGAATAACCCCATCAATACGATTACTACAATCGAAACGGAAGCTACAATCACAATATTGCGGAAACGGCGTACTACCTGATACAGATTATCGACCTCCTGACGAGCAGAACGGAACTGAATATCCTCCGTAGGAAATGTTTCTTTCATCAAAGCCCTGATTCTAGAAAGATTCTCTTTAAATGGTTCTTTCAAAATCAGATTCCGTTTATTGGCTTCCCATCTCCTTTCCAAGCTATTCACCAATGCCACAGAGGCTTGTGGCTGATACGCACTTTGTGCTACATAATCTTTGACTACCCCAACCACAGTCCCCCATTCATAGTTATCTTCCATCAGTTTCCGTCCTATAGGCGAATCAGTCCAACCTACTTGCCGTAGCAATTCTTCATTTACCAATACTTCACCATCCTGATGAACGTTACGCCCCTGCAAAATCTGCAAACCTAAAATCGGGACGTAATGCTCATCTATAAAATCGATACACCCCATAAAACGTTTTCCGTTAATATCAGTAAAAGATTGTCTTGTATGACCATTATAGATAAATGAAGCACTATTACAAGATGCTTCAATAAAAGGCAATCCCCGGAGAATGCCATCTATTTTATCCATTGAATCAAATGGCCCCCACCCTATAACTAAATTATCTATTTTATAGCCCATACTTCGATTCATGACTTGATTGTACTGTAAAAGAATGATCATTAGCAATCCCAATATGAAAGCAACTCCTGTAAATTGTACAAACAACAACGGATATTTCCAGGAAGCACGATACCCGGTAAAACGATGGAAAACTTGTGTCACAGGGATGGAAGAGAAAAGCTTTCCCGGAAGCAAGCCAATCAGTAAAAATAAAAAAATGGTTACTAATGCAGGAACCCATAGGGTACGCCATGTAAACAGGGTTGCTAATGAGGCACCAGACAAGTCTTCTATTTCCGGTTTAAAATAGAGCAGAAGGACTATAACCCCCAAAAGAGAAACGAGAATCAATAATGCCGATTCCCATAAGAACATACGATATATATGTCCGGTTGAAGCTCCGCTGCATTTATGCACTCCTACTGATTTGGCCCGCTGTGGCAAAGAAGAAATAGAAATAAGTACATTATTCATCCCGGCAATCAGCAAAATAGCAAATCCGAGAATCGATAGAATACTGATAATTTTACGTGATTCCTTTTTCTGCAAATGAAACTGTGAAGGAGTTATAAACGAAAATTCTTCAAACCAGTCTTTATTATACTGTATATACTTCTTCATCATATCAGGCATACGTGCCGCCACTTTCTCTACATCTTCCGGATGGCGAAAACGAACCATACATGTATAGCTGATATCACCCCGCCATCCACCACGTTCATCTCTGAATCTATTAGCACGAGTCACAAATGAATAGACCCCATCAAACCGAAACTCGGCATTTTCCGGAATATCTTCGAAAACACCTCGAACAGTCAATGGATAATCAATATTAATCATTACTGTCTTTCCAATAGGATCGGCATCTGCAAAAAGACTTTGAGCAAGAGAACGGGATATAAACAGTGCATCCATATTATCCAATTCAGACACATTTCCGGAAAGTACTTTAACGCCCAAAGTGGAAAAAATATGGCTTCGGGAAGTAGCCAGTATTGCATCTTTCTTTTCCTGGCCTTCATGGTAAAGCGAACTGCGACTAAATAAGTCAATCAAAGTTGCATCTTCCACTTCATCAGGAAAATTTTCACGAATTGCTGCTGGAAGTTTTCCGTAATTACTACAAACAGGCTCTTTCTTTTCACCTTGCGAAACAACTGTACGTAAAGTTAGAAAAAGATTTTCCGGTTCTTGATAATAGCTATCATAGTTTAATTCAAATGCTACGCGGGAAAAAAGTAATATTCCGACGAATAATCCCAAAGTCAGTGAAACTATCTTGATCATATTGTTTCCCTGCCCTCGTAGCAATGTCTGAATAGTATAATAAAATTGTTTCATCATATCTGCCGTTAAGTTAAGCTTTCACACTGGCGACAATACTTCCATCAAAAAGATGCACTGTGCGATGAGCGAATGAAGCGTCATGCTGTGAGTGAGTCACCATAATTATAGTTGTTCCTTCATGGTTGAGTTCCGTCAGCAGATTCATTACTTCAGCACCGTTTTTAGAGTCGAGATTGCCCGTAGGTTCGTCGGCCAAGATCAGCTTCGGGTTAGTAACCACCGCCCGCGCAATAGCTACACGCTGTTGCTGACCACCCGAAAGCTGTTGGGGAAAATGTTTGGCACGATGACTGATATTCATCCGATGAAGTATATTATTTACCATCTGACGACGTTCTGAAGCTTTTATACCCAGATAAGTAAGCGGAAGCTCTACATTCTCATACACATTCAGTTCGTCTATCAGATTAAAACTTTGGAACACAAATCCTAATTTACCCTTACGAACACGGGTACGTTCCTTTTCATGAAGAATAGCTACTTCCTGTCCCATAAGTTTATAAGAACCTTCTGTAGGATTATCAAGAAGACCCAAAATATTGAGAAGTGTAGATTTACCACAACCGGAAGGTCCCATAATGGCTACAAATTCACCTTCTTCTACATTCAGACTAACATGATTCAACGCTACTGTTTCTACTTCTGAAGTGCGGAACACTTTACTAATGTCACTAATCTGTATCATAATCATTTCTATTTAATTCATTTGTTTATTCACTTTTAATACTCTTTACCGGATTCTCGTTGGCAATATGCCAAACCTTAATCACTGCACTCAAAAAAATCATAGCCAATACAACTATAGCTATCAGTACAAACCAATATACCTGTAAACTGATTCGTTCAGCGAACTGTCCGAGCCATTGTATGCCCACAAAGTATGCACCGGCAGTTCCAAACAACACCGCAGGCGAGGCAGTCCAAATAATATCTTTGGAAAGCAAGTTCAAAATATGAGATACTTCCGCCCCATTGACTTTACGTATAGCGATTTCTTTACTACGACGTTGTATTTCGTCAGAAATATACCCAATCAACCCCATCAGAGATATCAGCAAAATAACGACGAAAGCCAACATTACGGCATCACGAAAACGACGTACATTCTGATATTGATCCTCAATGCTATAAGACAGGGACTTAAAAACAATATCCTCTGTAGGATACATCTCTTCCATTGATTTATTAAGTGATCGCAAATTTTCCTCGTATGGTTGTTTGAGCCGGACATGATAGCAATTATTAATCTGCTGTTGACCGATGAATGCCACGGGATCTTGCTCTTCATAATAGCTGTTTACCGGGAAATTCTCCATGACTCCCACTATGGTGAAATTTTCATATTTCTTTCCGACAGCTCCATCAGTCCAACGCATTTGTCGTACAAACTCTTCGTTTACCAATGCCTGATCGGGACCATTGAGATTCCTTCCTTCTTTGATACGGATACCCATAAACGGAACATAGTTATATAAGCACGCATTCAAACGTGTAGTAAATAAAATAATCCCATTCTCATCGGTAACAGCCAAACCTCCATATCCCGAGATGATACTCGATTCACTATCTGAAACATCGCTGACCATAGGAAGTCGGCGAAGATTGTCTAATGCAGACTCCGAATCGGCAAAATTATGATATGTAAATGCGATTCCCTCCGGATTATAGCCTATCGGTTTCGTAGTGATCCGGTTATATTGAAGCAACACCACACATAAGATACCCAGCACAAAAGTAACTCCAGTAAACTGAAGAAAAAGTAAAGTACGCTTCCATCCCCCCTTTCTTTCGGTATAGTTCCGGAAGACATGGGTGACAGGAATAGAAGAAAACAAATGTCCCGGAATAATGCCGGCAACTATAAACAGAATCACGATAACACAAATAGGTACCCATAAAGTCTCCCAAGTGAAAAGAGCACCGATTGAAGCAGAAGCAAGATATTCAATATCCTCTCTGAAATTCAAAACCAATACACCCACCAGTATCAGCGATATCATTATAATGATACCCGTCTCCCAGAGAAACATCGAGAAAATATTCCTTTCACTGGCACCATTACATTTATGTACGCCTATTGCTTTGGCACGTCGGGCAAGTGAAGAGATAGAGATTAGCACATAATTCATGGCAGCGATAAAAAGAATCACCAATCCTAACAGTGACATAATCATCACCATCTTTTGTATGACAGGAGCGCTGGCATGAACTCCACGAATAGGTTGTAATGAATAGCGTATGGCAAATCCCTCTTCAGGTCTGAAAGGAAGATGTTTTTCGATTATAGGATCGATACGCGAGTTGACTTTATCCAGATCAGAGGCATTTTTCAATCGGATGTATCCTTGAAAACTATCTCCACATTCCCAACCCATACATTCCCAATGATGCTTTTCAATAGTAGAGAAAGAGATTACAACTTCGTGATATAAAGAACTGTTCTCCGGAATGTCTTCATAAACTCCTTTTATCGTCATGGGCAAAGTGCGATTATAAAGTAGCGTTTTCCCTATCGGACTTTCATCACCAAATATTCTACGAGCAAAACTCCGTGAAACAAACATGGTTTCAGGATTGACCAATTCACGTGGATCGCCGCTAATAATATCGATACCCATTGTCTTGAAGAAAAGTGAATCAGAAAGAATCATTTTCGGACACTGACGGACATTATTATAAAAAAGAGTGTTATCACCATACCGGATACGAACAACTGTAGATGATTCGATCTCGTCAGGAAAACCTTCGGCTATGGCACCCGGAACCGGAGCAAGAACGACCTGATGTGCCTCTCCTTTCTCTCCGCCAACGTAATAAACAGCATTAATCACACACAATCTATCAACTTCTTTATAATGACCATCAAAGCTCAACTCAAATGCAACCCTGGCAAATAACAGGATGCCGACCAAAAGCCCTAAAGTTAACGAAATTATTTTGGTCAGATTTACACCTCTTCCACGGAGAAGAGTTCGGAAAGTGTAGTACAATTGTCTCATATCAGCCCTGTTTGTATTTTAGAATTTTAATAAATATAAGGTGTCTCTTTCATGCAGATCACCTGAAATTCTTAATTGCACAAAGCGTGCCAAAAGAGGTAACAAACAATATAACAACGGATTACATAATTCATAGTGCGAGAATATTGTCTAATTATTAGACACAGTCGTCTATTAATTAGACAGCAACATTTTGTTTTTCATAAAGAAAACTTTATCTTTGCATCGAGTTTTCATGCACTAAAATAAAAATTATGAGACAAATAAAAGGAATTACCGCAATCTTTCTTTGTTGTCTGCTAGTTTCCGGATGTGACTTGATAGATTATCATCCATATGACGTCGACATAAAAGGAGAAAGAGACATTAATGCGAAAAATATTCAAAAGATCGAGGCCAAATGCCTGGGAAAGTCTACTATACGCTTTATCGCCATGGGTGACTCGCAACGCTGGTATGACGAAACCGTTGACTTTGTAAACGCTGTCAACAAAAGAGACGACATCGACTTTGTAGTTCATGGAGGCGACTTCAGTGACTTCGGACTTACCGATGAATTTCTTTGGCAAAGGGATATAATGAATAAACTAAAGGTTCCTTATGTAGGACTTATCGGAAACCATGATTGTTTGGGAACCGGAGAAGATGCATTCCGGCAAATATTCGGCGATACAAACTTTTCGTTCATAGCCGGAGGTGTGAAATTTGTATGCCTCAATACCAACGCAATGGAATATGATTATTCGGAACCGATCCCTGATTTTGACTATATTGAAAGACAACTCACAGAACGTGCCGACGAATTTAATAAAACCGTATTCTGTATGCATGCCCGTCCTCTTTGTGATCAGTTCAATAACAATGTGGCCAAAGTGTTTCAAATGTATGTTCGCCAATTTCCCGGTTTGCAATTTTGCACTGTAGCTCACGAACATCGGATCAGTGCGTCAGATGTGTTTGACGATGGCGTGATGTATTATGGAAGCAATTGTATGAAAAATCGCAGTTATTTAGTATTCACGATAAAACCTGATGGTTATGATTATGAAGTGGTTGAATTTTAATTCCATTATTGGCATGGCAGTACTATCGCTGCTGTTTTACACAGAAAACGTCGCTGCACAAACCGACAAAAACGATACCAAACAAAAGATAGATACCATCCAGACAACACAGCCGGAATACAGCAAATATGACAAACGTATTCACCGTTTTCGTAAAGGATGGAATTCACTTATACCTACACACAACAAAATACAATATGCGGGTAACATGGGAATGTTCTCGTTCGGAACCGGTTGGGATTACGGAAAAAGAGATCAGTGGGAAACGGATCTGTTCTTCGGCTTCATACCCAAACATGACTCCCATCGGGCTAAGATGACCATGACCTTAAAACAAAATTACATGCCTTGGAGCCTGGAGCTTGGGAAAGGATTTTCAACCGAACCTTTGGCATGTGGTATCTATTTTAATACTGTTTTCGGACACGAATTCTGGGTACACGAGCCTAGCCGTTATCCGGAAGGATACTACGGATTCTCGTCCAAGATACGCACACACATCTTTCTGGGACAACGGCTGACATACGATATAGATAGAGAACGCCGGTTCTTTGCAAAATCTGTGACTCTCTTTTATGAGCTGAGTACCTGTGACCTGTTATTGATCAGCCGCGTAACCAACAGTTACCTGCGGGCTCGGGATTATCTGAGTTTATCCTTCGGACTTAAATTCCAATGGCTTTAGTTGATACGGAAGTAAAATAGGTGCATAAAGACAAAGACACCTTATTTAAACTCTTTCGAAATTCATAAGAATAAGGAAATGTTGCTAACTTTGTTGCCGACAAATTATTATTCGTATTTAATATTCTATTGACCAAAATGGGAACTATCATCATTGTTGACGATAACAAAGGAGTGCTGACAGCCGTACAATTACTATTGAAAAATCATTTTTCGAAAATCATTACCTTATCCTCTCCTGTCAGTCTGTCCACAGTGCTTAGAGAAGAAAATCCGGAAGTTGTCTTATTGGACATGAATTTCACTTCCGGAATCAATAATGGTAACGAAGGTCTGTTTTGGTTACATGAAATCAAACGGCAATACAGAGACCTTCCGGTAGTACTATTCACAGCTTATGCTGATATTGATCTTGCCGTACGGGGGATAAAAGAAGGAGCATCTGATTTTGTAGTGAAACCATGGGATAATCAAAAGCTGTTGGAAACTCTTTTAAATGCCGCTTCACAAGCAAAAGACGGAAAGAAAAAGAATCGCAAAAAAGAATCATCTCCGGTTTCTGCCATGTATTGGGGTGAAAGCAGTGCTATGCAGCAGCTCCGCACGTTGATTGAGAAAGTAGCAACGACCAATGCGAATATACTGATAACAGGTGAAAACGGAACGGGAAAGGAAATGCTCGCACGTGAGATTCATGCTTTATCACCACGCTCTGCCGAGAGCATGATATCCGTTGATATGGGTGCTATCACCGAATCCTTGTTTGAGAGTGAACTGTTCGGACATGTGAAAGGTTCTTTTACTGACGCCCATGCCGACCGTATAGGTAAGTTTGAAGCAGCAGACCGAAGTTCCCTGTTTCTTGACGAAATAGGAAACCTTCCCTTTCATTTGCAGGCTAAGCTACTGACAGCCATTCAGCAGAGAAGCATAGTTCGTGTAGGTAGTAACCAATCTATCCCCGTAGACATTCGCCTAATCTGCGCAACTAACCGAAACTTGCAGGAGATGGTAGACAAAGGCTTATTCCGTGAAGATTTATTATACCGTATCAACACCATTCATGTAGAAATTCCTCCACTTCGCAAACGTAAAGAAGATATTGTTCCGCTAGCTGAGCGTTTTATAGCCCGCTTTTGCAAACAGTATGACAAAGCCTCTATCAGCCTGAGTCCGGCCGCTTGCGAGAAACTGACCGCACATGCCTGGTATGGCAATATCCGCGAATTGGAACATTCCATTGAGAAAGCAGTCATTATTAGCGATGGTGAAACCATCCCCGCTGAAATGTTCCAATTAGTGCAGAAAACGGAGAACCCGGAAACAGAGACCTCTACTCTTGAAGATATGGAGAAAGCCATGATTCGCAAGGCTCTCGACAAATGTGGAGGAAACCTTTCGGCTGTAGCCGCTCAATTAGGCATTACTCGCCAAACATTATATAATAAGATGAAAAAGTTTGGTTTATGAAAATCCATTTAAAGTTACTCACAGAGCGCTATTGGTTTCGTCTCGGACTAAGCCTCTGTTTCGCCATAACTGCGGCTCTGTCTTATGCCGACAGAGACTTCATTTGGATGGGATTGAGCCTCTGTTTGCTACTATTCAGCATTTGGTGGCAACTTTCACTTTACCGTATTCATACCAAACGAGTTCTTTTCATGATTGACGCCCTCGAGAACAATGACAGCGCCATTCACTTCCCGGAAGAGCAGATAATGCCTGAGACCCGAGAGGTCAACCGTGCACTCAACCGGGTCGGACGCATATTATATAATGTAAAGTCGGAAACGGTACAGCAAGAAAAGTATTACGAACTGATAATGGACTGTATAAACACCGGTGTACTCGTTCTCAATGAAAATGGAGCGGTTTATCAAAAAAATAATGAAGCGCTTCGCCTGCTCGGATTAAATGTGTTTACCCATATCCGCCAACTGAACAAAGTGGATATACAGCTGATGAAGAAAATAGAATTCTGCCGTCCGGGAGATAAAATACAAACTATTTTCAACAATGAACGGGGTACAATCAATTTATCCATTCGTGTATCAGGCATCACTGTTCGTGAAGAACAATTGCGCATTCTCGCTTTTAACGACATCAACAGTGAATTGGATGAAAAAGAAATCGATTCGTGGATACGACTGACACGTGTATTGACTCATGAAATCATGAATTCGGTTACTCCCATCACCTCTCTTAGCGAAACACTACTATCGTTGGCCGATACCCGGGATGAAGAAATACGCCGGGGCTTACAAACAATCAGTACTACGGGAAAAGGCCTGCTCTCCTTCGTGGAATCCTACCGCCGTTTTACCCGTATCCCGACCCCGGAACCATCCTTATTTTATGTAAAAGCTTTTATTGACCGAATGGTAGAACTGGCACGCCATCAAAACAAATGTGACAACATAACGTTCCATATAGATATTGCTCCTGCTGATCTGATTGTGTATGCCGACGAAAATCTGATTTCGCAAGTAGTAATTAATCTATTGAAGAATGCCATACAAGCTATCGATACACAGGCCGATGGAAAGATTGAAATACAAGGACGATGTAATGCTGCTGAAGAAATATTGATTGAAATAAAAAATAATGGCCCTGCCATTCCTTCAGATATAGCAGATCATATATTCATTCCTTTTTTTACCACCAAAGAAGGAGGTAGTGGTATCGGATTGAGCATTTCACGTCAGATCATGCGCCTGTCAGGTGGAAGCATCACTCTGCTGCAAGGCAAAGAAACTAAATTTATTCTGAAATTTAAATAAGTACATAGATTCATAGTGTAATTACTTGCATCATTAACAATGTAATAGCAAGGATATCCGGCAAACAATAAGAAAAGATTTCTGTTATTAATAATATCATTTCAATCTTAAAATTATGACCTACCTCGCTACCAACCCCCTATTCCATGGAATCTCTCCAGAAACGCTTTCCCGTGATTTTGACGGAATCATATCTCACCTCCGCATGTTCCGTAAAGGAGACATTCTTGCCAGGCAAGGTGATGTATGCAATCGGCTGATGATATTACTGAAAGGCAGTGTCCGGGGAGAAATGATCGATTACTCGGGCAGATTGATTAAAGTGGAAGATATTATTGCTCCTCGTGCAATTGCCCCTCTTTTCTTATTTGGTGCAGACAATCGCTACCCGGTAGAAGTTACAGCAAACGAAGCTACCGAAGTTTTCGAAATTCCGAAAGAAAGCGTACTGAAATTATTTCGACGGAATGAGAAATTCTTAGAGAACTACATGAATCTTTCTGCCAATTATGCCCGAACACTTGCTGACAAACTGTTTTTTATGTCCTTTAAGACGATTCGGCAGAAACTTGCTTCCTATCTGCTACGGATGTTGAAACAACAAGGAGACAGTCCGATACAACTTGACCGCTCACAACAGGAACTGGCTGATTATTTCGGAGTATCTCGTCCCTCTCTGGCACGCGAGCTGGCTCATATGCAGGATGACGGTCTGATCAAAACGGACAGGAAATTAGTGCATATCTTGAGAAAAGAAGATATGATGCAACTGATACAATAAGTTTGAGCAAAATTTAAAGCCTGTTTAAGTATCAGACAGATGGAACGGTAACAGAGTGAGAATCGGACCTTTTTCGCTAAAGACATGGAGGAAAACAAAATGCTTTTATAGGCATAAACAGATAGAATAATAGATACATCACACTATATATCAAACCATTGCGCTTGATTTCTCTACCAAAATAGAAGGTGGAAGATGGAAGATCGAAATGCATTTTTGTAGGAAGAGTGTACAAAAGCTCCTCTTTGTATCAGTCACTCAAGCGTCCGGATCTTTGATACCTGTCTGTATCACCCGGACAGAAGGTCCGCTTATGGAGCAACGTTCGGTTGCCACATCCTCGTTATCGAAATAACGGTCTGAAATGATTCCGGAGGAAAATTAAAACAGTCTCTTAAACAAACTCTAAAATTTCCAATCTTTTTTCTCTTGTTTGTAACATTGGTTACAGAATTACCCCAAATCCTCCTCCTATCTTTGCATCCAGAAAAGAAACCTATTAATACGTAAAAATTATGAGTATGTTCTGTTTTCAGTGTCAGGAAACCGCAAAAGGTACAGGTTGTATCTTAAGCGGAGTATGCGGGAAAACTCCCGAAGTAGCCAATATGCAAGACTTGCTGCTTTTTGTAGTACGCGGAATCGCAGTCTACAATCAGGCGTTACGCAAAGATGGACGTTCTTCTGCCCGGGCAGATAAGTTTATCTTTGACGCATTGTTCACTACCATTACAAATGCCAACTTTGATAAACACGCCATTATCAAGAAAATAAAGAAAGGACTGGAGCTAAAGAAAGATCTAAGTAACCAAGTCACAATAGAACATGCGCCCGACGAATGTACTTGGTATGGTGACGAAACAGAGTTTGAAGAGAAAGCCCAAACGGTGGGGGTGCTGCGAACTTCTGACGAAGACATTCGATCATTGAAGGAGTTGGTTCACTATGGTATCAAAGGAATGGCTGCTTATGTGGAGCATGCCTATAATTTAGGATATGAGAATCCGGAGATATTTGCATTCATGCAATATGCTTTGGCTGAATTGACCCGCGAAGATATTACTGTGGACGAACTGATAACCCTCACACTCGCTACGGGTAACCATGGTGTGCAGGCTATGGCCCAACTCGATACTGCCAATACCAGCCATTACGGAAATCCGGAAATCTCCGAAGTAAACATTGGTGTTCGAAACAATCCGGGTATCCTTGTCAGTGGACATGACTTGAAAGATATTGAAGAACTTTTGCAACAGACTGAAGGTACCGGTATCGACATATACACACACAGTGAAATGCTACCGGCTCATTATTATCCTCAGTTGAAGAAATATAAACACCTGGTAGGAAACTACGGTAATGCCTGGTGGAAACAGAAAGAGGAATTTGAAAGTTTCAACGGTCCTATTCTCTTCACTACTAATTGCATTGTTCCACCACGCCCGAATGCGACTTATAAAGATCGCATCTATACGACAGGCGCAACCGGCTTGGAAGGTGCTACCTACATACCCGAACGAAAAGACGGAAAGCAGAAAGATTTCTCCGTTATTATTGAGCATGCACGGCGTTGCCAACCACCAGTGGCAATAGAAAGTGGTAAGATTGTAGGTGGATTTGCTCATGCGCAAGTAATCGCACTGGCCGATAAGGTGGTTGAAGCAGTAAAAAGCGGTGCTATCCGTAAATTTTTTGTTATGGCCGGATGTGACGGGCGAATGAAAAGTCGCAGTTACTACACAGAGTTTGCAGAAAAGCTACCGGCAGATACGGTAATCCTGACAGCAGGGTGCGCCAAATACCGATATAATAAATTACCTCTGGGGGATATTAATGGCATTCCTCGTGTACTGGATGCAGGACAGTGTAATGACAGTTACTCATTGGCTATAATTGCTATGAAGTTGCAGGAAGTCTTCGGACTAAAAGACATCAATGATCTTCCGATTGTATATAACATTGCGTGGTACGAACAAAAAGCCGTTATTGTTCTGCTGGCTCTGTTGGCACTTGGAGTGAAAAAGATTCATTTAGGGCCGACGCTTCCTGCATTCTTATCTCCTAACGTGAAGCAGGTACTGATCGATAATTTTGGAATTGGCGGTATCAGTACAGCAGACGAAGATATTGCAAAATTTTTAGCATGATAATGTACAAGTAAGTAAGAGGAGCGTTATAATTCACCACAGAGTAACACAGAGTGAACTTAATCTATTTATTTGTGTAATCCTGTGGTGAATATGAATACTGACACCTCTTCTTACTTTTTTCATTCATCTCTCTTCTCTTGGCAGTACCAGATTCAAGCCTACTCCTACCAATGCGGCAAGACCGATTCCCGACAGTGAGAATTCGCCCCATGCCAATACGGCACCACCGATGCCAATAGTCAGAGTCAGTGAGACAATAATGATATTACGTGTCCGGCTCAAGTCAATACAATTATTGACAAGGTTAGCAATTCCCGCGCAAGCGATCGTACCGAATAAGAGTAACATGATTCCTCCTAATACAGCCGAAGGAATAGACTTCAATAAAGCGCTGACTTTACCGATTACGGAAAACAGAATGGCCGTAATCGCCGCTATTCTTATTACTTGAGGATTCGTCACTTTAGTAAGCGACATGGCTCCTGTAACTTCCGAATAGGTAGTTACAGGAGGTCCTCCCAATAAACCGGCACAAAGACATGCCAAGCCATCACCTAATAGTGTGCGATGCAACCCGGGATCTTTTACATAGTCTTTTCCCGTCACAGTGTTTACCACATACACATCCCCAATGTGTTCTATCACCGGAGCAATAGCCACCGGCATCATAAACAAAATAGGTTCCCACGAAAACTGTGGAAACACAAACTGTGGAAAACCCAACCACGCAGCGTTTCTGACTCCCGACATATCAACATCATAAAAGATCAGCGCAGCAATATATCCCATAATAATTCCACAAAAAATAGGTATTAACTTCAATAGTCCCTTCGCCCGAATAGATACAATCACGGCAGTAAACAACGAAAGCAACGCCAATGTCCAGTTTTCCTTTGCCATATTCACTCCAGTCCCGGCAAGTGAAAGCCCTATCAATATAATTACCGGACCAATAACTACCGGTGGAAACAGGCGCTCGATCAACCTGATACCCTGCCATTTAACTAAAGCACTCATAACAAAGTAGACCATTGCAACGCCTACCATTCCCGAAAGTGTGCCGGCAAGTCCATACAGTTCGGTTGCTTTAATAATAGGAGCAATAAATGCAAAACTACTACCTAAAAAAATAGGGACCTTCCCTTTTGTTACCAGATGAAAAAGAAGTGTGCCGATACCGGCAGTAAACAAAGCTGTAGAAGGATCGAGCCCGACCAATAAGGGGACAAGTACAGTAGCTCCAAAAGCCACAAAAAGGAACTGTACTCCTACTACTCCTTTGCGTAAAGGAGAAAGATGATTTGAATCCATATAGAATAGAATAATATTATTTAAACTGCAAAAATAACATTTTTAAACTATTTTACAGCTATTTGGAACATAAATACATCCAAAGAGCGTTTCTATTTGTTACATAATTTAAGTAACTTCGCACAGTGAAATGTAAAATAACAAATTAACAACCCTTAGTACTCATTGCTTATGATTTTTACCGCTGAAAACATTCTACTCATTGGTTCTATTTTACTATTTGTCAGCATTGTTGTCGGAAAAACCGGATATCGCTTCGGAGTGCCGGCCTTATTATTATTCCTTCTTGTAGGTATGCTTTTCGGAAGCGACGGATTGGGATTACAATTTCATAATGCCAAGATAGCCCAATTTATAGGTATGGTTGCCCTTAGCGTCATTCTGTTCTCCGGAGGTATGGATACTAAATTCAAAGAAATTCGTCCTATTCTTTCTCCGGGAATCGTACTTTCAACAGTGGGAGTATTTCTCACGGCACTTTTTACCGGATTATTCATTTGGTATCTTTCGGGAATGAGTTGGACCAATATCCACTTTCCATTGATCACTTCCCTATTACTTGCATCTACCATGTCGTCAACGGATTCTGCTTCAGTATTCGCCATCCTCCGTTCGCAAAAGATGAATCTGAAACATAACCTACGTCCTATGCTTGAACTGGAGAGCGGAAGCAACGACCCAATGGCCTATATGCTTACCATAGTCCTGATACAATTCATTCAATCAGATGGCATGGGTACAGGCAACATAATCGGTTCATTCATCATCCAATTCTTGGTAGGTGCTGCTGCCGGATATATCTTGGGAAAACTGGCGATATTGATACTCAACAAAATAAATATCGATAACCAATCACTTTATCCCATTCTGTTATTGTCTTTTGTATTCTTCACTTTTGCCATCACCGATCTGCTTCGCGGTAATGGGTATTTGGCTGTATACATTGCCGGCATGATGGTAGGTAACCATAAAATAACTTTCCGAAAGGAAATTGCAACATTCATGGATGGTCTGACCTGGCTGTTCCAAATCATTATGTTCCTTATGTTAGGACTGCTTGTCAATCCTCACGAAATGATTGAAGTTGCCGTTGTAGCATTGCTTATCGGAGTATTCATGATCGTTATCGGACGACCATTAAGCGTATTCCTTTGTCTTTTACCATTTAGGAAGATTACTTTAAAATCCCGTCTGTTTGTCTCGTGGGTAGGGCTACGAGGAGCTGTACCCATCATTTTCGCAACTTATCCGGTAGTGGCAAACGTGGAAGGATCGAATATGATTTTCAATATCGTGTTTTTTATTACGATTGTTTCATTGATTGTACAAGGAACAAGTGTTTCGTTTGTGGCACGCTTGTTACACTTGTCCACTCCACTCGAAAAGACCGGAAATGACTTCGGTGTAGAACTTCCGGAAGAGATAGATACTGATCTTTCGGATATGACCATTACTATGGAAATGCTGAATGAGGCAGACACCCTGAAAGATATGAATTTGCCAAAAGGTACTTTAGTAATGATCGTCAAACGTGGTGATGAATTTCTTATCCCCAACGGCACACTAAAATTACATGTAGGAGACAAACTACTGCTGATCTCAGAGAAAAATAAGCAGGAAACGGTTAAGAATGAATAGAAAATCATGATAAAAACACAGAGAACGTGAAATCCACATATCATTTTCGATATTGGCAGAACGTGTCTCTGTGTTCATTCTATCTTAGATAATCGATAAATAGAATAATCTACCCTCCGTTAATTTAACGTAAAACTTTACGAGAGAATTCGGTTTCCGTTAATAGAATATTAATTTTGCGCAGTTTTTAACTGAATGTGCAGAAATTACAAAATGGAACAAGAACAACGGTTCATTGGTTATATTGAACAAAGCATCATAAACAACTGGGATGCAAACGCCCTGACAGACTACAAAGGAATCACCCTTCAATATAAGGATGTAGCCCGCAAAATAGCCAAATTTCACATTATATTAGAAATGGCCGGTATTCAACCGGGTGATAAGATCGCTGTCTGTGGCCGCAATAGTGCCCATTGGGCTGTAACCTTTTTGGCCACCGTGACTTATGGTGCTGTAATTGTTCCCATTTTACATGAATTTAAGGCTGACAATATCCATAATATCGTCAATCACTCTGAGGCAAAACTCCTCTTTGTAGGTGATCAGGTATGGGAAAACCTTAATGAAGATCGGATGCCTTTACTTGAAGGTATATCTTCTTTGACAGACTTTACTCCACTTGTGTCGCGCAATGACAAACTGACATATGCACATGAACACCGTAATGAGATATATGGACAGCGATATCCTAAAAATTTTCGTCCGGAACATATCTCCTACCGTAAAGATATGCCGGAAGAGCTGGCTGTTATAAATTACACATCAGGAACAACAGGTTATTCCAAAGGAGTGATGTTACCCTATCGTAGTCTTTGGTCAAACATTGCTTATTGTCACGAAATGCTTCCGGTAAAACCTGGTGATCACATCGTTTCGATGCTTCCCATGGGACACGTATTCGGCATGGTCTACGATTTTCTTTACGGATTTTCTGCGGGTGCACACCTCTACTTCTTGACACGTATGCCGTCTCCCAAAATCATTGCACAATCATTTGCCGAAATCAAACCGAAAGTAATTGCTTGTGTACCGTTGATTGTAGAAAAGATTATTAAAAAAGATATTCTCCCCAAACTGGATAATAAAATAGGTAAGTTATTGCTGAGAGTACCCATTGTTAACGATAAAATTAAAGCAGCTGCCCGGCAGGCAGCAATGGAAATTTTTGGTGGAAATTTTGATGAAATTATTATCGGAGGAGCTCCGTTCAATGCAGAAGTGGAAGCTTTTCTTAAACAAATAGGATTTCCATACACCATTGCCTATGGTATGACAGAATGTGGTCCCATCATTTGTTCCAGCCGCTGGGAAACCCTCAAACAGGCTTCATGCGGTAAAGCTACCAGCCGAATGGAAGTGAAAATAGATTCTCCTGATCCGGAAAATATTGCAGGAGAAATTATTTGTAAAGGTACAAACTTAATGTTGGGATACTACAAAAATACGGGGGCCACTTCACAAATCATCGATGTAAACGGATGGCTCCACACCGGAGATTTAGCTACCATGGATTCGGAAGGATATGTAACAGTACGAGGTCGAAGCAAGAATATGTTACTTACTTCAAGCGGGCAGAATATTTATCCGGAAGAAATAGAAAGTAAGTTGAATAACATGCCTTATGTGTCCGAATCGTTGGTTCTACTCCAGAAAGATAAACTTGTAGCACTAATCTACCCGGATTTTGACGATGCTTTCGCACACGGACTGTTGCAAAGCGATATTGAGAAGATAATGGAAACCAACCGAATAGAACTCAATCAACAACTTCCGGCCTACTGTCAGATTACTAAAATCAAAATCCACTTCGAGGAGTTTGAGAAAACAGCGAAGAAGAGCATTAAACGATTCATGTATCAGGAAGCAAAAGGATAAAAGGATCAAAGAACCAATTCCTCGAACAACCGCTCCAATGTTTCCTCTAAATTGTCAGAATAGCCAACATGAGGTCTTGAGGTCTGAATGCAGGAACTACGATGGGCTGTCAACCAACGAAAACGTTCCGGAACTTCCAGTTTAGCAATGACTCCTCCCGTCGGACAGCCTGCACACACTTTACTGAAAGCCTCCAAATATTTCCGGAAAGAATCGATATCAGGTTCCGGTGATAAGGCCTCCAACCTCTTCTTATTAATTTCATAACGCATCCGGATAAAGGCAGCCTGTTTAGAAAACAAGATAACCCCAACGTTGATAAATTCCTCACGTTCCACTTTCGGAACTATCCGAACAACGGCGTATTCATAAATATGCTTTTCTGGCATGTTGTGCTTCTTTTACAAATATTTCAGAATGTTCAATCCTTTCTTTCAAAAATCGATAATAGATATCACGAATATCTTGAGGAGTTTCATCTTTATCACGCCACTCTATCCAGCTGTCAGGAATCAGATCCACTATTTCACGTATTTTTTCCGAAGTCAGTAATTTCCGAAATTCGGCATCCACTTCGTCTAACTTACCGGCAAGCGGCAATAAGGCATGGTCTTTAACTTGGGTAAAAGAACTAAGTGCATGTTTATGCCAATTGACCCATGAATGATGAAAAAATAGAGATGCACCATGATCTATCAACCACAACTCTTTATGCCACATAAGCATATTGGTATTCTTCACTGTACGATCTACATTAGTCAATAAAGCATCTAACCATACCACCTGTGATGCCAGTTTTTCATCAACCTCAGTGACAACCGGATCGAATGGTAGAGCCCCTGAGAGAAAATGTAATCCCATATTTAATCCGCGGCTTCCTTGCAATAAATCCTGTATCTCTTCGTCACCCTCCGAACGTCCGAAAGCTTCATCTAAATTCAAAAACACTAACTCCGGTACACGAAAGCCTAATACTCGTGCAACCTCACCGCCAATCAGTTCTGCAATTAATGCCTTGGTTCCATGTCCCGCTCCCCGAAACTTGACAACATACTTAAAACTGTCATCAGCTTCTGCCAATGCAGGCAGTGAACCACCTTCACGCAGAGGCATAATATAACGAGTGACATTGACAGTACGCAACTCCATAGATAAAGCTCCTTTCTATATGCTATTACAGGTGATAAAGATACGATATTGTTTCTATTTCACCAATTTCAATCGATAACACTTTCTTATGAATATATGTTTATAGAACCTATTGATAGACAAAAATACAACTATGCCTGATTTTGGCAGAAAAATCTCTTAAATTTGCACAAAATTCAGAGATTACATGAAAACTGTCAAAACACATATCACCCAATTATTGCATGCCATGAACAAGGGAATTTTCGAAAAAGAACATCCCATCGCATTATCACTACTCTCCGCAATTTCAGGAGAAAGTATTTTCTTCCTCGGGCCTCCGGGAGTTGCCAAGAGCCTTATTGCAAGGCGCTTGAAACTGGCTTTCGACCAAAGTACTGCTTTTGAATATCTGATGTCTCGTTTTAGCACCCCTGATGAAATATTCGGTCCGGTATCTATCTCAAAATTGAAAGATGAAGACAAATACGAACGCATTATTGAAGGTTATCTCCCCTCGGCAACAATCGTTTTTTTAGATGAAATATGGAAAGCAGGACCAAGCATACAAAACTCACTGCTAACAGTTATCAACGAAAAGGTATACCGCAATGGACAATATACCATACAGTTACCATTAAAAGGATTAATTGCAGCTTCCAATGAATTGCCGGCTCAGGGAGAAGGATTAGAAGCCCTGTGGGATCGTTTCTTAATACGCTATTTTATAGGGAATATCGAACAGGAATTCGCTTTCGATCAAATGATAGCCTCTGTCAATGACATGGAAGCAGAAATTCCCACCGGACTTTCTATTACAGAAGAACAATATACAGATTGGAGAACTCAAATCAGCCAAATCAAGATACATTATACTGTCTTTGAATTAATTCATTCCATCAAGCGGCAAATTGAAAAATATAACATACAGAAAGAAGAGGTTCCACACTCAACGCTCTATATTTCCGACCGTCGATGGAAGAAAATCATATCGCTGCTCAGAACTTCTGCTTTTCTGAATGAAACAGATACCATCCGCTTTTCAGATTGTACTTTATTACTTCATTGCTTATGGAATGAAATAGAACAAATACCAATTATCGAACAAATGGTGTCATCGGCACTTGACGAATGTATCAGCCATTATCTTTGTGGCGAACGGACTTTAGAACAAAAGCTGAGCAGTATTCGGGAAGACATGAAGTCAGAACACAGTTTGCGTGAAACAAAAGATCCGGCCTTGCAAATTGTAGACACCTTCTATCATCAAATTGAAAGATATCCTGTAGCAGGCAATCTGTTGATTTTTGCTTCCGACTACCAAAGTTTACAAAAAGATACTCAAAAATTATTTTACGTTCAAAGAGATAAATATCGTCCTGTTAACTGGATATTAAAAGTATATGACCATGTCCGCAACCGGAACATATCCCAATCAGCCATAGTTTCACTCAAGAAAGGCACACGTTCTGTATTCATCAACAATCAAGAGTATCCACTAGCTTGCAACGCAGGATACGACATAGCTTACCCTCAAGAAGCCTCTTTACCCTTTGAATTTCGTTTTCAGGAAGTGATCGATTTATATCACAACAGGGAGAACGAATTAAAGCGCATGACCGACATTGAACTGACCTATTGTAAAGAACATCTATTCATGGATGACAAACAACGTAATATGGTCAAACAAATATTAAACAGACAAAAAGAAATGTTGGAAATTTACCAAAATGAAATCAGAGAAATAGCTTATACGCATGGATTGGAAAATAAGGAATATTAGGCTACAAGAACTCAGGGAGATTTATCAAGAGAAGCTGAAAAACATTGCTTATAGAGTATACGAGTCACATTTTCAAAATGGTATCGTGAAACAAGAGGAACTTGAGGGAGAAATTATGTCTTATTATCAACATACACAACCTTCTCTACAAGAGTTTTATTCACACTACGCTACACAGTGGGAACATTTTTACGAGGGACATGAGCTTACAGACAGTGCATTTTTACGCTTTCTTGAAAATTCGGCTTACCCTCTACAAATGAAATATAACCGTGGTGATTTAAATCTTCAATATTATATTGACCGATTTCATACACTCAAAAAACGATCAAAAGAGTGGAAACACCTTCGTAATCTTTTTTTTGATAAATGGTATCACCTGTTGGCAAATAATGAATATAATTACCAAATAGAACGTATCAACAATCTTTGTGAGAGATTCTATCGCTTACAGAAAAATATTGCAGATCAACTTCCCCAACGAGGCAATGCCCGTTTAATGTGGCTGTTGAGAACACACCAAGAACTTGCCAAACAACTGTTTCATTATGATGAAATAGCCAAAAATCATCCGGCTATCAGAGAACTGACAAAGATACTGGGAAAGCAGCATTATGGTAAAGAAAAGAAATTCCGTATGGTTGCAGGTATCCACCGGGAACAAATCATCACTCATGCCACTAAAAGTGATATTACCGGAGTATGTGAAGGTAATGATTTAAACAGCCTCCTACCCATAGAGTATTGTTATCTGTCAGATCCTGCTTTGCAACCACTTTTCTTTGAGCGATTCAACAAGAAGAAGCTGCAAATGATGGATTATGAATCAAAAGATCAACATCGCATTAAAGATATAAAAATACAAGGGAATGAAATTGTAGAAGAACAATCAGGCCCATTTATCATTTGCGTGGATACTTCAGGATCCATGAGTGGAGAAAGAGAAGAGTTCGTGAAATCGGCCATTCTTGCCATTGCAGAACTTACAGAACAACAAGATCGAAAATGTTATCTTATAAATTTCTCCAACGACATAGCTTGTATCGAAATCGAACGTCTGGGACAAAATATACAGGAACTGGCAAACTTTCTTTGTCAAAGTTTTCATGGGGGTACAGATTTAACTCCCGCACTTCTACACGCAATATACATTCTAAAAACAAAGTCCTATCGAAATGCCGATTTAGTAATGATGTCAGATTTTGAAATGCCTCCTTTAAACGAAGAACTTTCAGAGGAAATAAAAAAAATAAAGCAAAATAAGACTCATTTATACGCCCTCTCTGTACATAAACAAAGTGAAAATACCTATTTAAACGTCTGCAATAAGTTCTGGTTTGTTTAAAGTATGTTATAAAACACATTTTCCATTCTGAATAATTTGCTATTTAAACCAAAGTACGTACATTTGCAATGTGTTTTTCATAGTATTAGATTTTAAGGTTAACAAAGGTTGGAGTACGGCGGTACTCCTTTTTTATTTCTATCCTTAACAGGATTATATTTCCACCATAAATTTCATTTGTCCTCTTGCTTCTTTATTACCCATTGATAAATGCAATAAAGGTTATTTGCCAGATCCTTTTCTTCGTCTGTCTGTCGATAATACCATATATACCATCTACAAAAAGTCCGATTGATTTTTCTAAAGTTTTGATTTTATACTTTTAGACCGTTAAGAGTTTCCTTACATAATTTTATAGAGTCCATCTCCACATCCTCTATAAAATAGCTAAAGACTATATCCCAGCTTGGTAATACAGAATAATATATTAATTAAAAAGCCGTAGGGTCCTTTTATAAACTCTACGGCTTGGGGTTGTGTGTGTTCAGATTTTCATGTGTATTAGTTAGCTAATCCCGGATTGGCAGCAATAGCATCTCTCGGAATAGGAATTGTATAACGAGGATCGTCCTGTTCCAATATATAAGTTTTACCTTGAAGTACTTTCACCATCCGAGGACGTGTAGTACGACGAAGATCAAACCAACGATGTCCCTCAAAAGCTAATTCACGAGCACGCTCGTTCAGTATTTCACTAATCAAGGCATTTTTATCCATCACATTCACTGCATTCTCTTTCTTGTCATATGCTTCGGGAGTATAACGCTTCCGCATTAATTCTAAAAGACGCATACGTGCATGTGGCAGTTTATCCATGTTTGCTGCAGCTTCGGCTGCGTTAAGATAAAGTTCACCTACACGAAAAGTACAAGAAAATTCTCTTTTTCCTCCTTTAGAACTTTTTCGGTTCCCATTTTCATCCGGAGCAGCAAAATAAGCGGCCAATCTCTTATCTCCTTCCTGATAAAGAGCCAGAAAAGTAGCAGGTACCCACACAGCATTGTTGACAGAAGAACCCATAACCTGTTCCAAAGCAGTTATCGATTCAACCGACTCAAAATGATTGGGAAGAGCCAAAGGAGTTTCATTCATATCGACAAGAACAGATTTCTTTGCCAATACTGCTTCAGCCGATTCCAAACACTTCGGCCATGCTCCCATATATAAGCTGACACGAGACTGTAACGCATCTACAGACAAAACATTGAACCGATATGAAAAGACAGTTTCCCACTTTTCCTTATTTATTAATTCACGGGCATGCTCTATATCCGATAAAATAGAAGTATAAACTTCTTCTACCGTATTACGTCCCAACGTTTTTTCAAGATCCGTGTCCAATTTTAAAGGTATTGATTTTGAATTTAAAGCACCGGACTTCGTATATGGCTGTCCATGCAGGTTCACTAATACAAAATGCAAATAAGCCCGAAGCAAATGAGCTTCACCCACCAACTGATTCACGACCTCCGGAGTTCCTTCTGTAATCTCCTTTTGACTCTCAATTACTTGATTAGCAATAAAAAGTACATTATAGAAATTAGACCAGGTAAACTGGCTGGTTCCCGGAAATGGTGACACATCGTTCCAACGTTCAATGTCTCCATACGAATTTCGGTCATATTCATTATCATTAACCAACATTTCATCAGAACGAAGACAAGCCAGCCCTCTGTCATTGGGCACATTCAGATAAGCACGTGCCAGCAAAGCACGATACTCCTCAGCGGTTTGAGGAATCACGCTCCCCACGGGTCTGATATCAAGATAACTGTCACAAGCTGATAACATCAACAGACAGCTCAACAAAGCCAAAACATATATTTTCTTCATCTTCTTTTTTTCGACTTAATGATTAAAAATTTAAATTCAAGCTAAACGTAATTGATTTAGGGATAGGCGGTGCATACGGATTATACATCGACTCCGGATCAAGAAAATTCTTATAACTTGAACCAAAAACAAGTAAATTGCGTCCTTCAATAGCCACAGAAGCCGATCCCATTCCTAAAGATTTAGTCATTTTCTCAGGTAGACGGTAACCTAAACGCAAATTTTGCAACCGGAAATAATTTAATTTCTTTACCCAAATATCTAAATTCTTGTAAATTTCGCTCTTCTGATCATACCAATAATACTCGTCAGCCCGTTTCTCGCTGGTGATTAATGCCGGCAGACGCCCATCGGTATTCTCCGGAGTCCAACGATCTAAAATATCACTATTTACGTTCTGCCCTCTATCAAAATTAATGAAATTATAGGAAGGCGTTGTACGCACATATCCTCCCAGATTAAATGATAAATTGGCTGTTAATTCCCAATTTTTATAACTGAATGTATTGATCAGGCCACCCGTATAAGGAGTATCTTGTGAACCAATATACGAATAAAAGCTACGCTCTTCTGCCGGAGTTACATCCGAATTAACCGTAAAACCTAATCCAAAAGGATCCTGCAAGCGATACAGTTCTTTCAAAGTTACTTTTTTCCCTTCTTTATCATAAAACAAAGGATAACCTTCTTCATCCAGACCGGCAGTTTTTATCGCGAAGATAGCATCTACCGGATACCCCTCACGTCCCGGAATAGTTTGCGCTTCAGGAATAGCTTCTCTCAATACCTTGTTATTGTTATAAGCAAAATTTAAATTAGTATACCACGAGAAATTTTTTGTTGCAACGTTTCGCGTAGAAAGAGATACCTCAACACCTTTATTGACCATACTTGCCCAGTTTATATTGGTCGAAACAAAGCCGGTTTCAAGTGGAAGCATTTGTTTTCCGATTAGGTCTGTACCTTTACGATAATAGTAATCTACACTCAGATTAATCGCCTGATTGAGTACCGAAAAATCAAGTCCAACATTTACTGATTGAGTTTTCTCCCAACGAAGTTTCTTGTTTGGAGCAGAATTTATATCAATCATATGTTCCGAACCACCCGGCAAAATATTATCTACAATATATTTACCCAACAGAAAGGGAGATGTATTTTTATCAATATTTCCCTGAATACCATACGAAACACGGAATGCAAGGTTATCCATCCATTTTCTAGTTCCCTGCATAAAAGGTTCATTTGACAATCTCCATAATCCACTTACAGAGTACAGAGGCAAATAACGGTATTTCTTGTCTACGCCAAATAAGTCAGAACCATCAAAACGGATACTTCCTCCGAATGTATAACGGTTCATCAACGAATAGGAAGCTGTAGAGAAGAAAGAGACATAGGCATTTTCTTTATACGTTTTCTGATGAAGAGGAAACTGTCTGGCACGGTCTTCATCCGGAAAGACAACCGGTTTTGTAGTCAACGTCTGGCGATCAAAACCATATCCTGCAGAGAAAAGTGTTTCATACCAAGTTTTACGCAACTCGGTACCTACCATTACTTCCAGTTCGTGGATATCATTGAAACTGTCCCGGTACTCTCCCATTGCTTTCCAGGTAATCTGGGAGTTCGTATTCTCATACGCTTTATGCACTCCTCCGTCCGGAATAAAGTATTTATTGCTTTGAGAGGCAGAATCCCAATATTTACTGTTTTTGCGAATTATACGCATTGAAAAACTCTCCTTATCGGCAATCTGTTCTTTCGATGCTTTATCCAATTGCAAACCAAGTTGAGTTGTAAACTTCAGTTTATCATTAAAACGTAACTCTGCATCAAAAATAGACGAAAGCGCATTAATCGTTTCCTCATTCGAAGTATTTTTACGCTCTTCAAAAATATTAAACCCTAAATCCGTATCAGAATTGTTCTGAACATCGAAATCATATACATAATTTCCGTTTGCATCGAAAGGTTGATAGTATGGATTAGCCTTACGCGAATAGTATACCGGATTCACCAATCCATAAGTATCGGTCAGGTAGGTTTTATTGTTGCGGCGATTAACAAATAAAGAAACTCCGAATTTCAACATCCGGTTGACTTTATATGAAGTCTTCGCTACAATATTCAGACGATCCAGCCCGACGCCTTTAACATTACCATTTTCTTGATAATATCCGATAGAAGTATAATAAGTCACCCGTTCGTTACCTCCCGAAAGACTTAAACTATACTCCTGATTGAATGCATCGCGGAAAAGAATATCGCCCCAATCAGTTTCTGTATTCCGCAACCGACTTATATCCGTTTGGGCTTCGGGAGTCAGCGCACTCCACCCCCCCTTTTTATAGGCATCAGTCAATCCGTAACCGGAAATTATTTTAGAAACTCCCCCCTTATTGTCACCGTACGCAAAATTAGAACGAAGCAATTCAAGTTCCAAATCTACTTTCTCTTGTGAATTCAACATATTGAGTCGGTTTGTACTCAATGTAGGCATATAAGTAAACTTCGAGGAGAAATTAATCACCGGTTTCCCTACTTTTCCTTTTTTAGTCGTTATCACAATTACACCATTTGCAGCACGTGCTCCATAAATGGCTGTAGCTGCCGCATCCTTTAGCACGGTAATATTTTCAATATCTGCAGGATTCAGTCCGGCAATAGACGATTGCTGTATATTAGAAACATCATTCAATACATTCGACTGAGGTACATCCGTACCTTCCAACGGAATACCATCCAATACCCACAATGGATCCTGAGTTCCGTTCAATGACGAAGTTCCACGAATACGTATTTTTGCAGGTGCACCCGGCGCTCCGGAAGTAGAGGTTACGGAAAGACCGGCAATTTGCCCGGCCAGTGCCTGGTCAATACTTTTCACAGCACCGATGGTTTCATCCGAAATGTTCAGTTTCCCGACAGCTGCTGTCAACTTACGGCGTTCCACTGTCTGATAACCAGTCACTACCACAGCATCAAGCATCTGAGCTGATGGAAAAAGCGTGATTTCATATTGATCTTTTCCGGGAACGAGCTTGAGTTCCTGTACTTCATGTCCTACATAACTGCAGAATAAACGTGTCACCCCCTCCGGTACTGAAATATTGAATTTTCCATCTATATCGGTAATTACTCCTGTTATTGTCGGAGAATTACCATCTTTCGACAGGTCTTCTGCTTTTATATAGACAGAAGCACCGATCAACGGCATATTATCTTCTGAAGAGATCACCACTCCTTGTACTTGCCTACTGGCAGCAAAAGCAGAAGTCAAAACTCCGGCAAAAGACAATAAAAGAATAAAAACGTGTCTTTTCATTTGTTACATCCTATAAAATTAATACTCATTTTGAAAACTGTCTGTTTTGGTATAAATACACAAAGTCCCTCGCTCAGCAAATAAATTCGTTGAGTGTTTGTCAGAGAGAACTTTGTGTTTTGGTGTTTTTATTTCGAAATGCCCAACGCAGTATTTATGCGTAAAATCAAATCTTTATAGTGATATTTGGTAGCTACATCCGATGTGCCCAAACGGCTTTGAAGCAAATCTTTAATGCGAAGCAATTCACCACGTTTTACTGAAATGGCATCGGAAATACGGTTTATCTGAGACCCATAAAAATTCAGTTCACGGCGAGCCCCCATGCGATCAGTATGTGCCGAACGATGTGCATGGTCATCACAACTACAAATCGGTGTCTGAAGGTCGAACAAGAAGTGATTATCAATCAATTTCTTGTTAACTTTCACTCCCTCGCTTTCGGCAGCAGCAGTAATCAATGCATCTACAAAACCTTTCTGTAAGTTACGTGTCATAACATCGGGCAGTCCACCACGCTCTGTTACAGCAAAAATACTTTTATGCAAACCATCCATCAATTCAACAGCTGTGAAGGCTTTTTTCCCGTTTACCGATTCATTCTCAAGCATACGCATCAGGCGATTATTCGACAGTAAATCCCAGAAAACATAAGCCTGTGCATTTTTCAGCACTTGTGTTGGGGCATTCTCTACTACTCCCAAAGGAGTATTTTTAAGCAGATAAGTATATTGAGCTATTTCAGGGTCGAACAACCATTTCGGATAGCATAGCACCTCATCAAGCAAAAACCTCAAAGCAGCCTGCTGCTTCTCCTTTTCCACAAACGTATAAGTTTTCTCACCATCACCTACCGTTGTATTTTCAATATAAATACCTCCAATGTTCGCCATTACATGATAAAGATAATTATTCCATTGATTAATAACGGCATAATACAAACGAGAAGCCTCTTCGTACGTCTGTCCTTTCTCTCCGGTAGTTGTCCATTGAATGATTTGGGGAACAATACATTTCAAATTGGCAATGCCATACTGTGAAGAACGGATCGGATCATCGCCAAGATCTTCGTTCTGTGCACGAGGGTCAACGGCATCCCGCGGATCCTGTGCCTCACTATATTTATAAAGCCGATCAGTGTGTTTCGCTAAAAAATCCTGCAACAATTCTTTTTCTTCTTCCGGTGTTTGCTTGCCATACCAACGATAACCATATTCTATAGCAAACATATCATACGGCCCGATGTGAGGAGAAAGTGCCTTTATACCATCACCCGGCTGTGCCACATAGTTAAAGCGGGCATAATCCATGATAGACGATGAAGTCGAATTCATTCGGTCGGTAAATGTTTTCGAACGGAGAGAATCTGTAGGAAAAGCCCATGACCCCATCATGTTATGGCGCAGTCCGAGTGAATGTCCCACTTCATGACAGGCAACAAAGCGCATGGCATCTCCCATCAGACTATCCGGTAAAGCAACACCACGAGCCTCAGGACGCACTACACCTGTTTGTACCGTAATCCACTCCTGAAGCATTGAAAGTACATTATGCCACCACATGATATCAGCCTCAAGGATTTCTCCCGAACGCGGATCAAGAATAGAAGGTCCCATTGCATTTGCTTTGGTAGATGCGGCATAAGTCAGCACAGAATAATTCACATCATCCATATCTACCTCCATGTCCTCGGTAATATCTTTAGCGATAATGGCATTTTTAAATCCGGCACGTTCAAAGGCTACTTGCCAGTCTTCAATTCCTTGTTTAATATACTTCCTCCAACGATAAGGTGTCGAATTTTCTATATAAAAGACAATAGGTTTTCGGGGTTCTACCAATTCTCCACGTAAATACGCTGCCCGATCTTCAGGCCTGGGCTCCAGACGCCATCGAGTTATAAATTGTTTTTTATTTACCCGTTGTTGTCCATCACTGAAATTAGTCAGAGGATTAGTGAAATATCCCACACGCGGATTATCCAAACGTCCGGTCATCGGCACTTCAGGAAGCAACAAAATAGAGGAACTAACCTCTACCGTCACATAGATAGTAGTAGTACCTTCGGTCACACGAGTAGTCAGTTCGGAGGTTGCTACCACATTATTATCAAAGGACTTGATGGATAGAATTCTTGATAAATTCTTGATGGCCGATGTGCCAAGATTAATATTGGTAAATACGTTATTTATGCTTGTCTCTGTACCATCATATATATCGTTCACTTTAATCAGTATGCTGGTAGAATCATTATTATATGCTTCTACCTTAAACCCGGCTATCAGCGGAGAAATATAATTATCCTTCACCGATTGGCTAATGGCATCTTCAGATGGTGAAATAGGTAACGGACGACTTTGACGGATTAATAATTTATTAGCCGATTTATCCAACTCAAAGCGGATCATCTGATTCTCATAATTAGTTCCACGATTCACTCCGGCTTCATTCAGTTCTGCAGGTACCCGTTGCAGTTTATTCACCACCAGCATATCACGCCCCAACAGGGTGGAAGGAATCTCAAAGTAATAATCGTTCTTCTTTTGGTATACATTGAACATACCACGACGAACGACACTATCGCTTCCTGTTAATTTCTCATACTCATTCTTAACCTTAATACTGTCTTGGGGATTACTCTTTTTTTTCTTTTTCAAAAACCATCCCATATCAGGAGTTGCGGGAGGTTCAATACACATAGCAGCAACAGGCTCGCACAAAAATGAACCGGTGGCCATAGTGGTCAGTAGGATTGTTTTTAGTCTCATGTTAAATCTAATTAGCACTTAACCTTATTCTACGCTATGGAATAAGGGGGCGCAAAGGTAACAAAATAGCTCATATTACCTAATAAGAATGATCTATTTTTATCTTTTTTCTCTATTTCGCGAATGAATCTCACATTTTTATGCAAAATTCTAATCGAAAAGAAAGTATCGGCATACTCTCTTTCTGTGCTGAAGTGTCCGTTTTCTCGTACAAAAACTGTATATTTGCCACGAAACTAATTAATAAATTAACCCCATGAAAAACTATTTAGGACTGATTTTCCTCTTGTTTGCTTTTACAGCAACCGCACAAAACAATCGTTCAGCCCTGTTGCCTATGCCCAATCACATAGAGCAAGTGCAAGGTAAACCTTTTAGCTTAACAGGTAAGAACATCACGATTCACCCCGGACAACCGGAATTAAAGTTTGCGGCTACTACTCTGCAAAGTATACTGAAAGACCGCATGCAAGTAGACATTCCCCTTTCCGGCTCTCGCCAATCCCCCATCCGGTTAATTATTGATCCACAATTGGAAGGAAAAGAACATTATCAACTCAAAGTTGACCAGAAAGGGATGACCATTAGCGGAGCCAGTGCAGCAGCCGTTTTCTATGGTGTAATGACTGTCGATCAAGTTCTCTTGGGAGATGTATGCTCCAGCAATCGGAAAGAAATGACTCCTATCAGTATCGATGATGCGCCTCGCTTTGGCTACCGGGCTTTAATGCTAGACCCTGCCCGGCATTTTTTACCAATAGAAGATGTAAAGTTCTACATCGATCAGATGGTACGCTACAAATATAATGTGCTTCAACTTCACCTGACAGATGATCAAGGATGGAGAATCGAAATTAGAAAGCATCCGAAACTTACCGCAGGACAATCTTTTTATACTCAAGAAGAGTTGGCCGACCTGATTCGTTATGCAGCCGAACGCCATGTTGAAATAGTGCCGGAATTGGATATTCCGGGACACACTGTCGCTGTATTAGCCGCTTATCCTGAACTGGGATGTACACACACCGATACCATTGCAAAGAATGTAGGTGAGACTGTAAACTTAATGCTTTGTGCCAATAATGAAAAAGTGTATGAAGTGTACAAAGATATTATTGATGAAGTAAGTGCTCTCTTTCCTTCACGTTATATTCACCTGGGTGGTGACGAAGCAGTTATAGAAAAGAACTGGACCAAATGTGAACGCTGTCAAAAAATGATGAAGGAACTGAAATACGAAAAGGCTTCCCAATTAATGATTCCTTTTTTCAGCCGTATGCTCAGTTTCGTAGAGGCTGATGGAAAATACCCTATTCTCTGGTGTGAATTAGATAACATTCGCATGCCGGCCAACGATTATCTGTTCCCTTACCCTAAAAATGTAACACTTGTGAGCTGGAGATACGGATTGACGCCAACTTGCCAGAAACTGACCCAACAGCATGGTAACCCTCTGATTATGGCTCCGGGAGAATTTGCATATCTGGATTATCCGCAGTTCAAAGGAGATCTTCCGGAATTTAATAACTGGGGAATGCCGGTAACTACACTCGAAACATGCTATCAGTTTGATCCGGGATACGGAAAACCCGCAGCAGAACAGGCACACATTCTGGGAGTAATGGGAACACTTTGGGGAGAAGCAATAAAGGACATTAACCGAGTGACATATATGACCTATCCCCGCGGTCTGGCACTGGCAGAAGCAGGATGGACCCAAATGGAACATCGCAATTGGGATTCTTTCAAAGAACGTTTATATCCCAATCTGAATAACTTAATGAAAAAAGGCGTTTCAATACGTGTACCATTCGAAATAGTAAAAAGAAAATAATCATTATCCAATACAAACTGTGAATGAGCGAACTCATTGTCTATAAAGCCTCCGCCGGGTCCGGAAAAACCTTCACCCTGGCTGTTGAATATATCAAGTTACTAATCCGGAATCCGCGTGCCTATCGCCAGATTTTAGCAGTAACCTTTACTAATAAAGCTACTGCTGAAATGAAGGAGCGTATTCTTAGTCAATTATATGGAATACAGATAGGCGATCCGGATTCGGATGCCTATCTAAAACGCATAATTGCCGAGACAGGGCATTCAGAAGACGAGATACGAACAACGGCAGGCATAGCTTTGGGTTATATGCTTCATGACTACAGTCGGTTCCGCGTCGAAACCATTGATTCCTTTTTTCAATCGGTCATGCGTAATCTGGCTCGTGAACTTGAATTGAGTCCCAATCTGAATATCGAACTGAACAACGTAGAAGTATTGAGCGATGCTGTGGACAGTATGATTGAAAAGTTGGGACCCAATTCACCTGTACTGGTATGGCTGCTCGATTATATAGATGAACGTATCGCTGACGATAAACGCTGGAATGTTTCGGATGAGATCAAAAGTTTCGGACGGAATATTTTTGATGAAGGATACATCGAGAAAGGTGATGGTCTCCGCCGACGCCTCCGTGACCCGAATGTAATCCATAATTATCGTAAGACATTAAAAGAGATGGAAACAGCCGCTCTTGAACAGATGAAAGAGTTCGCTCAACAGTTTGAAAATGTACTTTCCAGTCAATCACTGAAACCAACTGATTTAAAGAACGGAGCCAAAGGAATAGGAAGCTATTTCAATAAACTAAAAAACGGTATACTCGGAGACGAGATAGTCAATGCTACTGTAATCAAATGCCTCGATGACGAGACTAATTGGGCTGCAAAAACATCAAAACAATATACGGATATTATATTGTTGGCTTCTTCCATCTTAATGCCACTTCTACAAAATGCCGAACAATATCGCTCACGCAACAATCGAATAGTGAACAGCTGCCGACTGTCGACACAGCACCTGAACAAAGTCCGGCTTTTAACCAATATTGATGAAGAAGTACGTCAACTGAATCGTGAAAACAATCGTTTCCTCCTTTCGGATACCAACGCTTTGCTCCACCAATTAGTGAAAGACGGTGACTCCTCTTTTGTTTTCGAAAAAATCGGAACTAACATCCGCAATGTGATGATAGACGAATTTCAAGACACCAGTCGAATGCAATGGGATAATTTTAAACTCCTGCTACTTGAAGGATTGTCTCAAGGAGCCGACAGCTTGATTGTAGGTGATGTCAAGCAATCTATTTATCGTTGGCGAAACGGCGATTGGGGAATCCTTAACGGATTAAACAAGCAACTTGGATATTTTTCTATCCGTACAGAAACGTTAAAAACCAACCGTCGAAGTGAAACCAATATCATACGATTCAACAATAGTATATTCTCCGCGGCTGTGGACTATCTCAACGAAATGTATAATAAGCAGTTGGGAAGTATTTGTGAGCCTCTGATCAATGCATATGCCGACGTGGAACAGGAATCCCCCCGAAACAAACAACAAGGATACGTTAAGGTAGAGTTTCTCGAACCGGACGAAGAACACGATTATACAGAACAAACCCTTATCAGCCTGGGAATGGAAGTAGAACATCTGTTACAATCCGGCGTTAAACTGAACGATATAGCTATTCTCGTAAGAAAGAATAAAAGTATTCCGCGTATTGCCGATTACTTCGATAAACAACTAAATTATAAGATTGTGTCTGACGAAGCCTTCCGTCTGGATGCCTCGCTCGCCATCTGTATGATGTTGGATGCCTTGCGCTATCTTTCCGATCCGGAGAATCGGATCGTGAAAGCACAGTTGGCCACTAATTACCAATTACAAATACTTCATTCGGAGTATGATCTCAATTCGCTGCTCCTCCATAAAGCCGAAGAATTATTTCCACCGGCTTTTCTGGAACGAATGGCAGAACTACGGTTGATGCCTCTGTATGAACTGTTAGAGGAACTTTTCAGTTTATTTGAACTGCACCGTATTGAACAACAGGACGCTTACCTGTTTGCTTTCTTTGATGCAGTAACCGATTATCTGCAAAGCCACTCTTCTGATCCGGACAGCTTTATACGATATTGGAACGAGACGTTATCCGGGAAAACAATTCCGAGCGGCGAAGTGGAGGGTATACGTATCTTTTCAATACATAAATCCAAAGGACTGGAATTTCATACGGTACTCCTACCCTTCTGCGACTGGAAACTGGAAAATGAAACAAACAACCAACTCGTCTGGTGCGTACCTCAAGAAGCCCCTTTCAACGAGTTGGATATTGTGCCGGTAAATTACTCTTCCGCCATGGCAGAATCAGTATACCGCACAGATTATTTACACGAACGCCTGCAACTATGGGTAGACAATCTGAATCTGCTTTACGTAGCATTTACACGTGCCGGAAAAAATTTGATTATCTGGAGTCGGAAAGGACAAAGAAATACAATGGCCGAATTGCTAACCGGAGCACTACCACAGGCTGCCAACAAATTAGATCAGGAATGGGATGAAGAACAGGTATATGAATTAGGTGACCTTTGCCCATCCGAAAATGAGAAAAAAATCGATTCAGGTAACAAGCTGACTCGCAAACCGGAAAAACTTCCGGTCAATATGGAATCTATGCATCCGGATATAGAATTCCGACAGTCCAACCGATCTGCTGATTTTATCAAGGGGCTTTCTGAAGAAGAATCCGATGACCGCTTCATAAATCACGGACAATTGTTGCATACTTTATTTTCTGCCATTGAGACCAAGGATGACATAGAACCGGCCATTCAGCGCTTGATATTCGAGGGAATCATTGGCAGCAAAGAAGCGGAAAAACAAATACGTTCTCTGACCGTAAAGGCCTTCTCCCTGCCTGAAGTACAAGAGTGGTACTCCGGTGAATGGAGATTGTTCAACGAGTGCGCAATCATTTACAAAGACAAAGGTGTATTACAAACCCGTCGCCCTGATCGTGTAATGATGAAAAACGAGCAAGTAGTTGTGGTAGACTTCAAATTTGGTAAAGCAAACAAAAAATACAACAAACAGGTAAAAGGATACATGCAGCTCCTCTCCCGAATGGGATACAAAAACATCACAGGTTATCTGTGGTATGTAGAAGAAGAAATAATCGAAAAAGTATGAAAACATTTCTCCAATTGGTCGCGCAGGACCTTTACTGTAAAATAGGAAATGATCTGTCACGCACAGCTATCATATTCCCTAACAAACGTGCCAGTCTGTTCTTTAATGAACATTTGGCAAATCAGTCCGATCAACCTCTTTGGTCACCGGCATATTTAAGTATCAGCGAATTATTTCAGCATTTATCGGTGTTAAAACTAGGAGATCCGATTCGGTTAGTATGCGAGCTTTATAAAATATTCCGTGAAGAAACAAATAGTGACGAATCACTGGACGACTTCTACTTCTGGGGTGAGTTATTAATCAGTGATTTTGATGATGTAGACAAAAATCTGGTTCATGCAGATAAGTTATTTACTAATCTGCAGGACTTAAAGAATGTCATGGATGATTATGAATTTCTCGACCAAGAGCAAGAACAGGCTATCCAGCAGTTTTTCCAAAATTTTTCTATCGAAAAGAGAACACTGTTAAAAGAAAAGTTTATTTCTCTTTGGGATAAATTGGGTGATATTTATCGCCGATATCATAAAAAGCTGGAAGAATTAGGATTTGCCTACGAAGGTATGCTCTACCGAAACGTTATTGAACAACTTGAACCGGATTCATTGAAATATGACTGCTATGTATTTGTCGGCTTCAACGTACTGAACAAGGTGGAAACTCACTTCTTCCAACAATTGCAGAATGCGGGTAAGGCTCTTTTCTATTGGGATTATGACGTGTTTTACACTCAGCTTCCTTCCCGGCAAAAACAACGCCATGAGGCCGGAGAATTTATCAACCGCAATCTCAAACTCTTCCCCAATGAGCTTCCTGCCGAATTGTTCAATGAATTGATAAAACCCAAAAAAGTTCGTTTTATCTCTTCCCCAACCGAGAACGCACAAGCCCGTTATCTGCCTCAATGGGTACATGAGAACCTGAGTAACGAAGAAAAAGAAAATGCCGTTGTGCTGTGCAATGAAGCTTTACTTCTCCCTGTTTTGCACTCTATACCGGAGGTAGTAAGGAATGTCAATATCACCATGGGATTTCCGTTAGCACAGACTCCGGTATATAGTTTTATCAACGCCATACTCGAACTGCAAACCAGCGGATACCGGACAGACTCGGGACGATATATCTATGATGCCGTACAGACGGTATTGAAACATCCCTATACCCGCCGCCTCTCAGATAAAGCTGAGCCGCTGCAACGAGAACTTACAAAGACCAACCGTTTTTATCCTTTTCCATCCGAATTAAAGAAAGACAAATTTCTGGACATATTGTTTACGCCCCGCAATGGTATCCGTGAACTCTGTGTCTACATCACGGAACTGCTGAAAGAAGTATCTGTTTTATATCGTCAGGAACAGGAAAGCGATGACATTTTCAATCAGCTGTACCGTGAATCTCTCTTCAAAAGTTTCACATTAGTCAACAGGTTGCTCAATCTGATAGACAACAACGAATTGCAGGTACGCATAGAAACTCTGAAACGTTTATTAAATAAAATACTGAATGCAGCCAACATTCCTTTTCATGGTGAACCGGCTATAGGAATGCAGATCATGGGAGTATTGGAAACACGTAACCTCGACTTCCGTAACTTGCTCCTTCTATCGCTTAATGAAGGCCAATTGCCCAAATCGGGAGGTGAGTCATCATTCATCCCTTATAATTTACGCAAAGCTTTCGGCATGACTACTATTGAACATAAGAATGCTGTTTATGCCTATTATTTCTATCGCCTGATTCAGCGTGCAGAAAATATAACCTTAATGTATAACACCTCATCAGATGGGTTAAACAGAGGAGAATGGTCACGTTTCATGCTACAGTTTCTGATTGAATGGCCACATGAAATCAGCCGTGAATATCTTGAAGCCGGACAATCGCCACAAAACAGCAAGGAAATCCGCATTACAAAAACCCCGGAAATTATTGACCGTTTATACCGGACTTATGACTTCTCACGCAACCCGGATGCCCTAATACTTTCGCCTTCAGCATTAAACACCTATCTTGATTGTCGGCTGAAGTTTTATTTCCGTTATGTGGCACGCCTTAAAGCTCCCGATGAAGTCAGTGCTGAAATTGACTCCGCCCTGTTCGGAACCATCTTCCACCGTTCTGCCCAATTGGTTTATTTAGATCTGACAGCCAACAAAAGAGATGTCCATAAAGAAGATCTTGAACGCCTATTGCGCGATAATATCCGTCTTCAAAACTACGTGGATATAGCTTTTAAAGAAATATTTTTTCATGTTCCTATCGACGAGAAGCCCGAGTATAACGGAATCCAGCTAATAAACTCAAAGGTTATCACTTCGTATCTCCGCCAACTGCTGCGTAATGACCTGCAATATGCCCCTTTCCGAATGATGGGTATGGAACAGGAAGTAGTGGAGGATATCCGGATAGAAGGGCCTGTGGGAAAGTTATCACTAAGAATCGGAGGCACCATCGACCGTATGGATAGCAAAGAAGGTACACTCCGAATTGTGGATTATAAGACCGGAGGCAGCCCCAAAGTACCGGCAAATATAGAACAATTATTCACACCTGCCGAAGGACGCCCCAACTACATCTTCCAAACTTTCCTATACGCCGCCATTATGGCACGGCAACAGGCACTAAAAGTAGCTCCCTCGCTACTCTATATTCATCGGGCAGCTTCCGAGAGTTACTCTCCTGTAATTGAAATAGGAGAAGCTCGCAAGCCTAAACTGCCGGTCGATGATTTTTCGGTTTATGAAGATGAATTCCGTGAGCGTCTCCTGAAATTGCTTGAAGAGATATACGATGACAAAGAGGAATTCACTCAAACAGAGGATACAAAGAAATGTGAATATTGCGATTTTAAAGCAATGTGCAAACGATAATAAAAACCTCCTATCCATATATAATCCCAGAAACAACACCGGAATCCGGCAATAGAAAAAATGGATCTGTGTCGAAATGAAGTAAACCCCGAAAGTTGGACAAAAAACTTTCGGGGTTTACTTATTATGTTAAGACATCACAGATAACACAGATAAAGTTCACCCTGTGATGAATGGGAGTACATCTCCATTTTTATTAGAATAATCTATACTCGGAACGATTCTTCCATCGCTATCGGAATCCTTATTTTTTCAGTGGAATCGAGAAATAGAAAGTTGAACCTTCATCTTTAACAGAAGTAAACCACAACTTTCCTCCATTTTTCACAACAAAATCCTGGCACAAAAGTAACCCGAGTCCCGAACCTTCTTCATTATTAGTACCGAATGTACTGAAATGTGTATCGGTATGCAACAGTTTTTTCTGGCTTTCTTCGTCAATACCGCATCCGCTATCTTTAACACTAACTACCGACATTCCATCCGACTCTTCAACTTTTATAAGAACTTCGGAACCTTCATTACTGAATTTAATGGCATTGCTTATTAAATTGCGTATCACCGTCTTTATCATATCGATATCGGCATGTACCGCCTGACATTCCGGCGATTCAATTCGCAAACGAATATTCTTCAGGCCGGCAACCATTGCGAAGATTTCTCCTACTCCTTCTACAACTTCCACCATGTCGATATCCTGATATACGACTTTAAGCTTACCTATCTGGCTTTTTGTCCATTTCAGTAAGTTATCCAACAACGAAAACACATCTTCGGTAGTCTGATTGGCCATAGTCAGCAGCTCATACATATCTTCGCCGATTTTTTCTTTGGGCAAACTAAGAATCAGCATATTAAGCACCATCTTAATAGATCCCATAGGCGAACGGAGGTCATGGGCAATCACAGAATAAAGCTTATCACGCCCGATAATAGTCTTTTTAAGTTCCTCCGTTTTGGCTTCAATAATACGTTTGGCCGCTACTAAAGAAATCTGATGACTGACCCGAATAATCAGTTCTTCTTTATTAAAAGGTTTAGAGATAAAATCGTTGCCGCCTACCTGAAATCCTTTGACTATATCGGCAGTACTATTCAATGCGGTCAAAAAGATGATCGGAATATGGGCCGCTTCGGGATCCGCCTTCAACTTTTGAGAAACTTCAAAACCACTCATATCCGGCATCATCACATCCAGCAATATCAGGTCGGGATTCTCTTTCTTTACTTGGTCCAATGCCTGATTCCCATTGCTAGCTGTCACTATGTTAAACTTCTCATTGGTCAGCAATACCTTCAATAAAAGGACATTGGACATAACATCGTCTACAATGAGAATTTTATATTCCGAGGGATTAATTTCCATATTCATCTTTATGTAGCTTTAATCTTGAGTTCTTATTTTATTATAACTTATACTTCATTTTGAAATAGTCAATCATACGATCCAAACCTTCATCCAGCAAAATAGTCGGTTGCCAACCCAATTTTTCCTGTGCCAGTCTGATATCAGGCTTACGCTGTTGGGGATCGTCGTGCGGCAGGGGCTTAAAAGTAATCTTCGACTTCGATCCGGTCTTTTGGATGATCTTCTCCGCTAACTGAAGCATGGAAAATTCATTCGGATTGCCAAGATTTATCGGTCCGATAAAATCATCCCCCGTATTCATCATCCGGATCATACCCTCAACCAAATCATCAATATACTGGAAGCTACGGGTTTGCTCACCTGTCCCATAGATAGTAATATCGTCGTTCTTCAGTGCCTGGATAAGAAAATTAGAAACCACTCTCCCGTCATTCGGCAACATCCGAGGACCGTATGTATTGAAAATACGAACAATTTTAATGCGTACGTTATTCTGCCGGTGATAATCCATAAAGAGAGTTTCAGAACAACGTTTCCCTTCATCATAACAAGAACGGATGCCGATCGGATTGACATTTCCCCAATAAGATTCAGGTTGCGGATGAACCTCCGGATCTCCGTAAACCTCACTGGTTGAAGCTTGCAATATTTTAGCATTGAGCCTACGGGCTAACCCCAACATATTGATAGCTCCCATTACGGATGTTTTAATGGTTTGAATGGCATCGTACTGATAATGTATGGGAGACGCCGGGCAGGCAAGGTTGTATATTTCGTCTACTTCAGCACTATATGGAAATGTTATATCATGACGTACCACTTCGAAATGGTGGTTATCCATCAAATGGATAATATTTTCTTTTGATCCGGTAAAAAAATTATCCAGACAAATAACGTCGTGCCCCTCGTTGATTAGCCGGGTACAAAGATGCGAACCAATAAAACCCGCACCTCCGCTAACTAAGATTCTTTTCATGTAATTATTTTATAATGACAAAGGGCAAATACATGCTCTCTTCTCATCTATATCTGGACAAATGTATAAGATTTGATTAAAATATGCAAGTTTTTCGAACATATATTTTTAATAAAAAGAAACTGATTCTAAAAATTCTTTTATACCCCGGACGTACTACGCCAGCTTTCAAATTCTGCTCTTTTTTCTTTTGGAATGCAGATTTCAATTTCATCTTCATGAACCGTACTCACCAATGTATGTTCGATAAACTTCTCAATCATTGCATTACTCAGCATAACGCACTTTAATACAATCTCATACGCCTGATAAATGCGATCATACGCATTGAACTGCGAATATAAAAAGCAAAGATGCCGTGCGGAATTATCGTGCGCACTCCAGCAATCTCCTTCTTTATACAGAAAAATACGACTATCATTGTTTATCTCTCTAATTAATACCTTTTCTAAATCCATCGTAATCGCTTTAGGGGTTTGACATAAAAGAACAAGCTTTCCGGCTTATGTCACAAAACTACATCGGGATTGAAGGATATTTGTGACCGGCAGAATGTTTCTATCCCTCCGGCCCTTTCTCTATATGTAGATTGATCGTGACAGACTTCCTCTTTTTGCAAGTAAGGGCACCAAATAAAAAATAGTTGCGAATTGCGAAACAAGCCGGGGGATAAAAGTGTTAAACAGAGAAACAGTACAAACTGAAAATTATGATAACAAACGAATTAAATATAGGCTTAATAGAAGCCGCAAAAGAAAAGATGCCGACCGGAACCAACCTGGCAAACACTCTAATGGACATTTTATATATAGGTAAAGAGGCCATCTATCGCCGACTGCGGGGAGAAGTACCGTTTACTTTGGCAGAAGCTGCCGTCATCTCGAGAAAAATGGGAATATCGCTCGACAAGATGATCGGTGTGAGTTTCAGCAACAATGCGGTATTCGACCTGAACGTCGTACACCATACCAATACATTCGAAACCTATCACGATATTCTCACGAAATATGTCAATGCATTCGATAACATCCGGGAAGATCCCACTACAGAAATGGCAACCTCTTCAAACATATTGCCTCAAGCATTATATCTCAAACATGATGTACTTTCAAAGTTTCGTCTGTTTAAATGGATGTACCAGAATGAAAATATCAAATGCAAGCATTTTGATGAACTGGAAATTCCCCACAAAATATATAACATCCAGAAAGACTTTGTCAATATGACACAGCAGATGAAGACGACTGATTATATCTGGGACAATACCGTATTCGAACATGTAGTGAGAGATATACAGTTCTTTTCGGAAATCCACCTGGTTTCGGAAGAAGACAAAGAGTTGATAAAAGACGATTTATTGCTTCTGACGGATGAATTGGAAGAGTTGGCCGGAAAAGGTAAGTATGAAACCGGTAACGATGTACGTATCTATATCTCAAATATCAAGTTCGATGCCACCTATAGCTATGTGGCAACCAGCAACAGCCATATCAGTATGATACGCATATACTCCATCAATGCCATCACAACGCAGGATGACGGCATGTTCCGCAGCCTGAAAGAGTGGGTACAATCACTCAAAAAATTCTCAACTCAAATATCCGAAAGCGGAGAGATGCAACGTATACGTTTCTTTAATGAACAGCGTGAAATAATAAATACCTTATAACTTTATTAAAAACGAAAAACGAAACAATGTAGGAGAACAGTGACAATTATCGGAAACAGGTGGCAATGCCATCTGTTTTTTTTCATTCTCCAGCCATCCCTCCGACAAGAATTCTCCAATCAGAAAATTCCTCTTTTTTCTACACATGATATACCATACAAAAGTTCGGTCTACTTACTCTATATTTGCATATGTCACAAGCCATTGTGATTCTCGCAATATTATTAATCAATAACCCAAACGGCAGTTATGAAAAATTATATCGTTAACGAACTTATTGCAGCAATGAAAGAACGGATTCCCCGTGGAATAAATCTGGCCAACTACCTGACAGATGCCCTATGTATGGGAAAAGAGGCTGTATACCGAAGATTACGAGGCGAAGTGGCTTTCACCTTTGACGAAATTGCCATGATTTCATGCAAACTGGGAATATCAATTGATCAGATTATTGGAAATCACCAGTCGAACCGTGTGACTTTCGATTTAAACCTGCTTCACTCACCCGATCCTCTGGAAAGTTATTATGAGATTATAGAACGCTATCTGCGCATATTCAACTACGTAAAAGATGATATCAGCACGAAGATATATACCGCTTCGAACGTAATTCCTTTCACCCTCTATTCTTCGTACGAATACTTATCAAAGTTTCGCCTGTGCAGATGGATTTATCAAAATGGAAAAATACGTACCCCAAACAGCTTATCGGGAATGCACATACCGGACAAAGCGGTCCATGCCCATAAACTGTTGAGTGAGGCTGTCAAAGCGTGCAGAAAGACCTGTTTTATATGGGACAGCAATGTCTTCTACTCGTTTGTAAAAGAGATGAAGTATTTTGCCGGCCTCAATCTGATTTCGGAAACAGACCTGATACATTTAAAAAACGAACTGGAGCTGTTGCTGCATGAACTGGAACAGATATCCGCAAAAGGTGAATTCAGTAACGGAAACAAAGTAGCCATTTACTTATCCAATATCGATTTTGAAGCAACCTACAGCTATATAGAAAAGAAAGATTTCCAAATCAGTCTCCTCCGGGTATATTCTATTAACTCAATGGACTCTCAAAGCCCACGAATTTGCGGCATACAAAAAGACTGGATACAATCATTGAAAAGACACTCCACACTGATTTCAGAAAGCGGAGAGTCCCAAAGAATTACTTTCCTGGAACAGCAGAAGAGTTTCATCGACACCCTGTAACCCCCGACCGACCAATACCTGTATAAAAATATGGCTACACCCTACAGAAGAAAGGGTGTAGCCATATCGGCATTAGGGTGTAGCCATCCGGAACGGATAGCTACACCCTGATACTTAAACTCCATCGACCTCTTGCTTCCGGATCAACCAACCGTTGATCTGTACATCCACACTTATATAATTTCCGTTGCCATCCATACCTTTAAAGAATAGAATAATACCGTGTTTATCGGCACGGTCCAGATATTCCTGCAAAGGTATATCAGCATATTGCTGAAGCCTCAGCGCATTAAGATATTTATTCAAGGGGATGTCAAGAATCACATTACCCGATGACTTATGCGTGATAACCAATCTGTTTTCGGTATCAGTCATCAGACGCAACGTATTCAGTTCGGCTATAGCTCCGGTCTCAGGATCGTCTTCGGTATGATAAGCAGTATATTCCACTTTCTCGTCCGTTTCGTCTCCCAAAAGCCCATTTTCATGGTTGTACCTCCCATTGGGCGAAATAATTCGAAAATCATAATCATCCACGTGAATACTGCTGTCGTCGAGCATCTGCATGATGATACGGAATTTCTTCGTATTCTTCAGCAAAGAGACAGTGGTGATATCATTATTATACTGTGGAGATACCTCCGTCTGTTTGCCATGCCACAGTAAATGAAGTTCTCTGTCGACCACCCCTCCTCCAATCCGGGTTTTCAGATTGTTGACACTGACTTCCAGATCTTCCAACGTAGATACCCCGGGAGTCAGGGTAACTTTGTCGTACGACTCGCCATACAACCCCGACCAAGCCACAAAAATATATCTTCTGCCTGCCATGGCTCCGGGTAAAGTCATCAGGTAATCCGGTGCAAAAGCACCGGATTCTTCTTTCAATTCTGTCACAAATACACCTTTTTCATCGAATACATACAGGTTCATCTTGGTTACCTGCTTATGAAACAAGTCTATGTATTCCAGGTTGTAGTCGTATACAAAGCGGACATAAAAGTTGCAATCTTCATCCATCCCGTCTCTGACGCAGGAAGCACATAGCAGAAGGCAGCAACATGCAACCTGTATGTATCCGATAAATCTGTTCATAGTTACTTTAGTTTAGTTTATAAGAAAGAATTTATAAAAGTTCCTCTACATTCTGATTACGGATATACCACCGCATAATGTTGACGTCAGCCGAGATCCAGGAAGTGTCTTCGTCATCCGGATCTGTCCCGGGAGGATTGATCACCGGCTGTCCCGGACCGATAATCTTATTGATACTAAGCTGATATACATTATTCCGTACCACGCCATAGCGTCCGTATCCCATCAATACAGGTACCATGTTATTGGAGAAATGACGAATCAGAACCGTATAATAGCACACTCCTTGATAGTAGAAATTAATGCCACCCTCCGAAAAAGAAACCGTAGGTGAATTAAATGCATTCGGGTTCCAGGCCAGTACGTTCTCTATAGCCTGTTCCAAACCTGCATCACGTAATTCCTGAGGAATCTGCCCCCTGTCATTTACCATATCCCGCATGGCTTCCACTCTGATAGCATTGCCTTTGAAATAGTAGAAACTGATGCCCCCTCCGTTACGAGTCGCAACCGATCCGAAGCCATTCGGCGTGTAAGTTCCGCTAATCACTACACGGGTAGTTACGTCATGCCGCTGGTCGGCAGCGTCCATCGTATTTTCCAGCGTATAATCATAGTCATCAAAATTCTTGCTCAACTCCGGAGTTCCTGACAAATACTCAAACTGTCCGACAGGGTTTCCTCCATTCCAGGAACTGAATCTTGTAAAGTTAGGATCTTCGGCATAGCGTTCCTCGCGGTATCCGGCATTGAGTTGTTCCATTTCATTCGGAACACCACCCGAGTTAGCTATAAAAGTCATCTTACGCATCCAGTAGGTATACATATTGGTCACATCCAGTCCCCATTTCAGATTGTCAATCCGATCACCGTGCGGTACTACCTCAGGCACTCCGCTGACAACGACTTTAGCTACCGCACGTTCCACCTCGACCCTTACCGGATTTTCTTCGGCCATCCGTTGATTATCCCTCAACTCCACCTCAGGAACAAAAATAAGGTCCTGATGATTAGTCATATAAAAGTTATTATCGGCAGCAATACCATAAGGCTGTATCAGCGACTCTTTTGTCATATTGGCTGCACGCGATAAATAACTTCTGGGATTTCCCTGTTCGGTAATCTCCAGCAATTCACCGGGAGGATTGATCAATATCAATAACTCATAATCCTGTTTCACCACTTCACGACCTACTGTAACAAAACGACTCACAGTCGGCGTAGCCGATGGCACATCTTCTCCTCTCACTACATCTCCTCCGGTAAATTCATTCATTCCGTCAGTAGATACATTCAGGTCCCAAGAGTAACGCACGGTATTATTCTTGGTTTCATACAGCACCATGCGTACATGATTCACGACTTGTTCTTCAGTACGTCCCGAAGTTGTCGGGTCGACTGCCACCCGGGTACCGGCCAACGAACCGGTAGACAGGCGCATGGAGAGAAATGCTTTCTCGGTCGGTTCCGGAGTTTCCTTACCGGTACTTCCACCAGGGTCAAAATTCTCTTCATCACTACAAGATGCCATCATCATCATTCCGGCTCCGATTGCGAGGCCGAACATTAGTTTTTTCCATTCTACTTTCATAGTTCTACAATTGTTTAATTAAAAAAAAATACATTTATAAGTCACTCCTGGGTCTTTAGCCAAGCTGCTAATTGCCCCATATTATATGCTGCCGCTTGAATGCCGGCATCAATCGCTTTTTCCAGATACTCTCCTCCTTTCTTATAATCTTGTTTCAAGATGTATGCGATTCCTAAATTATTCCATGCTTCAGGCATATCCGACTTCTGAAGTCGGACTATGGCAGCATCTATAGCGCCATTCTCCAGTTCAAGTGCCGCAGTGTTGAGCCGCGCTACCGGGTCATCGGGATAAATGCGGGCAGCAATGTCAAACACCTCTTTAAATTCACCGCTGTCCTTGGGGTAAGTATTCGCCACGAGAAACATTTCATTCAGACTGAGGTACTGAGGTTTGGTTTTAATAAGTTGCTTCGCCTCGTCTACATTGAAAGCACGCGCCACATAAGAAATGGTATATTCATTACGACGTAAAGGCGGATAATAGTCCCTCAGTAACATCCGGTAGGTAGTTCCTCCATTCAGCGCCTGCAACCGATTTTTTCGTGTGGCGAAATCCGTATGTCCGTCGATAACGGCAAGTATAGCTCCCTTATCAATCAGACTCGAAGCCGCAACTTCACGACGCAGGCCGGACCAGTCTTCTCCTTTCCAATCGACTGTCAGCAGAGATTCGTCAACTCCTCCGTGATTCTGCAGATAACCGACAAATGCCAATGCACGGTTTTCGGACAACTTCATGTTGCGGCTATAGTTACCTTCAGGAGATGCATAGCCTGTCACCCGAAATTCCGTTACGGTCAGGTTGGAATCGTTTTGTATCTCATTGACAATCCGGTCGACATCAGCAAGCACGTTGGCATTATTCTTATAATTGCGCAGCAATACATATTTGTCCACCTCAAAATTCAGATAGGCTGTATGTGTCTCGCTACGCTGCTTCAACGGTTCTACCGGCGGAGTCACATAACTCAACTCATAACGAGGTGTAAATTGTTCGTCGAATACCGATGTTATAACGGTATGGTCACCCTGACTGACAGGACAATCGGCACAACCGGTCACCTCTTCACGTAAAATCAGCTCTGCCCGGCGCATCCATTCATGATAGGGTAATCCGAAGTGGAGATTCACAGTCTGGGGAGTACCGCTCTTTCGTTTCTCGACAAGCATAGGAAACATTTCAAAATTGTCAGTGCCGAAAGCTAAAGATCGTTTCAGCACCCGATAGCGACGGGGTCCGGCTATCACTACCGGAGCTAATAGCTGTTGTTCTTCTCCTTCTGTAGATCGCAAGACCGGTGTAAGCACAATCATTTGCTGTGCAGCCAGCTTTACAGCCCCTAAATCAAGGGATACCTCCACGTTCAACTCCCCTCCTTTCCGGACCACATGGTGTTGTCCGAAGCCGATATGACCTTCGTATGAATTTTGCGCCTGCGCAACCATGCCGCAGAGGACGATGCCCAATATCAGAAAATAAAACTTTTTCATATCTTTCATTTTTTATCAAATTCAACCTAGCGAATAAAGTAGACCAATGAAACAGCCGCTTTGGTAGGACCGACATAGTTTTTATGCCCACTCTTTATTTTAGGACTGCAATTCACACAACGATACTTATCGTATACCCAATGAGCATATCCCACTCCGACCGAGGCCTCCAGGCTCCAATGTTTACTCAACAGCCATTGATGTCCCACACTGACACCTCCTCCATAGAAGTATCCTTCATAGCGATGGTCTTTAAGAGAAGGGAATATTTTGAAAGGTAAACTGATACCGGCCACGCTAAACTCACCTCCATGCAGATGTACACCCCAGAAGGTTCCATTGAAACGTTCACAGGTCCAGTAACGGAATTCCGGCTGTGCCAGCCAGTGCTTGAAACGCTTGTGATTTCCGAACGTAAACGGATTATAGCCGCCATACAGGTCAAGCGTGGTCTTCTTCCCCAACCCTACCTCTAATGCCAGATTGGGTGTGGTGGTAGCATCGTACAGGAGATTATTTTTCAGAGCGACGTGCTGTGCACTTACAGCTACTGAAATCGATATTGCGGCTCCAAACAGAATTAGCTTTTTCATACTCGTTTCTTCTATTATATATACTGACTAAAACTTGCTCAAAATGAATATGACAAATATCGCGGAATTGTATCATTCCGGAAATTGTATTCATTTCTCTTATAGAGGAAGAAAGAGTAATAAAACTTCTAATAATGGGGCTTTAATGAAGTGAAGTTGCTAAATATAAAAAAGGGAGAGAAAAGTTCTGTGCAGTTTCATTTTCCGCAAATAAGGTAACCGAACGTTGCGATTCGGACAAACAGAGAGGCAAAAAAACAGGCATAGATTCTATACGGCATATATCTGCTGACGACAGTATATGCATCTATAAAATCCACGCCTGCAAGGCAAACTTTAACGAGTAGGTTTCTTATCTACATTTCCCGGCTGGTCATCTTCGGGAACACTAAAGTCACGATTGGCAAACAGATCGGCCAAACCCGATATTTGCTTTAAGCGCAACAACTCGTCCCGATCCATACCGATATTCTTCATAATCCATTGATCGGACATGCCTGCCTTATCAAGTTCGGCAACAATATGGCACATCAGTTCTATATTGTGCGTACCCCGGGCACGATTATGGCGGATAGTGGAACTCATACGATTGGAAAGATCCTTTTCGATTACCACAATAGGCAACATCCCGTTTTCTCTCTGAAAGATACGTTTCGAAGTCTTCAGCACAGAATAACGGTGGAAACCGTCGACAAGGATATAAACATCCTTTTCCTTATCATAATAGCAGACGCAGGGCATAGTGAAGCCGTCTTCCCAGATAGAAAGTTCAAGAAGCCTCATCTCCGGAGGAGCCACCACATTCGGATTGTAATCGTTGGCCTGTACTTTTTCTACGGGAACTGCTATTACATTATATACCGGACTTTTCTTTATACTCATTGCAATATGTTTTTATATTGTTCGATTACTTGATTTCGTTTACTCATTTCCTCTTTTGTCGGAGAGAATCCCATATACTTGCAAGCATGATCATTTTTCAGAATACAGATGCACATGCGCTTGTAGGTGGGGATTTCCCTGAACTCCGGAATATCAATATCATCCTGATATTCCATGCGGACCGGCTTCTTGGTCGTTTTATAATTGGAGTTGTCCATTACAATAATAGGTACCTTGGCTTCATTCAGCCTACGAATAGTTTCGTCACTCAGACACCCTCCCTTATTACGCCAGAATTGTACACTGACCTGTAACTTCCGGAGATATCCGTTTCGGGCACGGTCGGGCAAAGTGGAAAGCAGAAAATACATGAATTCCCGCCAGGTATATCCTTCCGGAAGCTTAATGGACTGCCATCCCATCGCATGGGTTCCTCCATACATACTCGTGAAGTTCACTCCATTGACACGGCCTATCATTTTCCCCCACGTATTCGGATCGATGGCTCGGTAAAGTGCCAGACTCTCTTGTGCCTCACCTATGAACGGGCTGGCAACGCGCTGACGTTCCAGATTGACTCCCGCCCAATAGTAATAGTCGTATAGTTTATTGTAATCCCACTTAAACTTTCCGTTAGCAGTCCATACATCCGTAGTTTTCCAGTCGTATATAGGATATGCATTAAAGATATCGTTTCCTACCTTCGAAGTCCACCGATAACGATGATACATCTGGTACTTGCGATTGAGGTAAATACAGCGCCAACGATTGAAACTTTCCTGCGTACGAATACCGATCAGACAGCAGGTGCGCACGGCATCCTTTTTCTCATGAAGCCAACTGGCAAAACGCATTTGGAACTCATAATCCCACATTTGTGTATTATAAAAAGGAAAGTCTTCTTTAGTCATGGCGTTCTCAGGTAACGGACGTACCCAGAGGTCTTTTTTACTATCTTCCCACGGACGCCAGAAAGACTGGTACATGGAAGTACAGGTAGCTACCCTGAAAGGTACACAAACCCGGTATACTTCAAGAATATCCTTATTGTCTTCCAACATACGGGCTATATAGTCAATCGTCATCTTATATTGTATCTCATAATCCATATGGAAAACCCCGAGTTTTATCTTCAGGTTATTCCGGCGAATATAATCAATACATAAGCTCAACAGCACTCCGCTATCTTTTCCTCCCGAAAAGGAAAGATAGACATTATCGAACTCATTGAAGACGATACGCAAACGTTCTTGCGCCAGTTCATACACATTTTTAGGTACAGTTGTAGTTTTAGTCATCATTCATCTTTTTGCATTTTTACATAACGTTTCCATGCCTTCTCCATTATAAACCCGTGTTCCTCAAATACAGCCTGATGGTTGACCATAACAACGGCAAACAAACGTACTTCTTTTCCGATTGCTTCCAAAACACTGGAGATTAATAATGAGAGTGTTTCACGGTTATCACCGCTGACATAATAGTTGTTGATTACGCATCCGCTCCTTCTATGCTCCACCGGCATAAAACCAACAACCGATTTTTTATCGATAGCAATGAACCACACGTATTGTTCTGTCGTTTTAAAAGGATAATTATTATTTGCACTTAAAACATCCGGATTCATCACCAATGGAGCAATAAGTTGGTATAAGCGTTTTTCTGTTCCTTGTACTTGTATTGTCTGTATCATGATATTAATTCCCTTTGGGTATATAATCTATGAAAAAGACAAAAATAGATAAAAAAATGAAAGCGAAAGGCAGATATAACTATAAAAAAACAAAAAGGAAAAAGATGGCACGATTATAGAACATTGTGTCTTTTTAATATAAAACTTCCCGCTCTGTTTTTTTGTTTTCGTATAATTATTAAACAAGAAATAGTTTAACTATGAAATTATTACATATAGAACGACACACCACTTGCCTCAATTATGTATCAGATTACAATATATGCTTTATTCATCAAAGACTCTTCTCCGGGGGCGATTTTAAGATAGATAACCATCACCACTCGTGTATCTTATTTCTTTTAAAAGGGGAAATACTGACATCCTGCAGCGAGTTTCACGATCAGCACATCGTTGAAGGGCACATGGTTCTCTTTCCCCAAAACGATCCTAATCAAAGCAAAAGCATGACAGAAACAGAATTTATACTACTGTTCTTCGACAATCAAGTCAATCTTCACAATAAAATGTCGATTGAATTGTCTGCCATTCATCTTGAGTCTGAAAAGAGTTGTTTTTATTCCTTATCTATCTGTCCTCCGCTACGACATGTGTTGGACAGTATTTGCTTCTATCTCAAACAGAAAGTTCAGTGTAGTCATATGCATGAACTGAAACAGAAAGAGATATTCATGGTATTCGGTACATTCTACAATCGAACAGATATGGCCCACTTCCTGATGCCCATCACAGGGCGAGATCCGAATTTCAAAAGTTTCGTATTGGAAAACTACCTGCAGATACGAAACATCAAACAGTTTGCACAATTATATCATTGTTCCGAACGTTCTTTCAATCGTAAATTCAAAAGCTGCTTTCACGATACTCCCTACAATTGGATTCTTAATCAAAAAACACGCCATATTAAAGGGCAATTAGCCAATCGTAATATACCGATCAGTGAAATAGCCAGAACCTTTCATTTTGCTTCACCTTCACATTTCACTACTTACTGTAAAAAAAGACTTGGAATCACTCCGAGCGAATTCAGAGAAAAAATTGCAAAATAAGAAGTTCCGACCCTAAAACATGGAAAAAATAGAGATTGTATTACGCCGGGAACAAAATAACAGAAATGGCATTTATTTAAATTACATCAACGGATATTGGTATACTTACGAATGGTCAGCCTTTTTGCTATGTATGCTTCATCCGGAAGTCGAAGTCAGAAAATGTATTGGAGTGCAACCCGATGAAAACTATGCTATAGCCCGCGTCAATAAAAAAATTATAAAAAAATTAGAAAGGAAGTATCAGACATCCATGATGGATGACTCCATAAAAATACTACTTCCGCCGTTCAACGAAGATGAAAATATCTTCCTGAATTGGAAAGCGCTACTCCCTCCATAATTTCTTTATCGCAGCTATTCATCACCCATCTGCGCATAAGGTCATCGGTCTATATTCAAAACTGTCGTATGTTTAATCTCACTAAGAACAAACGAACTCTGCATCTTAACTATACCGTGAACTTTAGTCAGTTTCTCAAAAACGAATCGGTTATAGGCATCCAGATCTTTCAAGACCACCTTAATGAAAAAATCATAAATACCGCCGGTAGAATAGCACTCCATAATTTCATCGATCTCCTTGATCTCCTCTTGAAAGCGCTTTATATGTTCGTCGTCGTGAACTGCCAGAGAGACATTACAGAAAACAATCAAAGGCAATCCGACTTTTTTATTATCCACCAAAGCGACATATCCTTTTATATACCCATCATTTTCGAGTCGTTTGATGCGTTCATATATCGGCGTTTTTGATATATGGAGCTTCTCAGAAAGCTCTTTAGTGTTCACTTTCGCATCTTTCTGTAATACCTGAAGTATTTCAACATCCGTTTTGTCTAATTGCCCCATAGTCTTTTTTCCTATTTTTAATGTTTTCGATTCGCCTTTTCAGGAAAATCGGATAAAGATACGGGCAAATATAGGAATTATATCGTATTTTTAGTTGAGACATAGGAAAATAATCCATTATAGATACCTTTGCAGGTACAAAAGTATATAGAATATATGGAAACAAAGATTCTTTCAAATGCCACACACAAATGTGTTTTAGTGATCGATAACGCTCAACCTACGGGCATAGTAGCCAATATTGCCAGTGTCTTATCCATGACGCTAGGGTGCAGAGTCAGCAACATTGTGAGTCATGATGTATATGATAAACAAGGTGAAAGGCATTTGGGCATAACACAACTGCCGATTCCTATACTTGGAGCTTCACAGGAGAAGATAAAAGAGCTCCGGAACTATTTCCACTCTTTAGAAATTGAAGATCTGGTACTGGTTGACTTTTCCACTATTGCCCAACAATCCAGAACTTATGATGAATATGAACGTGAAATGTATAGTGCCAATGAAGATGATCTGCACTATGTAGGTATCGGTATTTGTGCAGAGAAGAAAGCTATAAATAAAGCAACCGGCAGCCTGAGTCTGATCAGATAAAACCCAAAGACCAATTAACAAAATTTCCCGAATCTGATTCAGATCAAAAATAAATATTTTTTCTGTATTGGGATGGCGTTACTCCGGTATAATGACGAAAATACCTACTCAATGTCGTTTGATCGGGAAAATTAACCCTGGCGGCAATCGACTTAATGTCCAGGGATGACTCCCGTAACAATGACTTGATCTCAAGAATGGTATAATAAACAATCCATTCACGCGCTGATTGACCACTGATACTCCGGATAAGATTTGTGAGCCTTTTGGGAGAAATACCCAGTTTCTGTGCAAAATAGGCCACATCTTTATCCGGAGAATGATCTTCTATAATCAGACGTACAAATTGATAGACATATTCGTCTTTACGTGTAAACTTCAGACTCTTCTCAGCCTGAGGATCATTGATATACACAGTATAGACATCCCAGAAGTAAACCCTTAACAGTTGCATGATTGATTCCTGACGACAATTTTGCGGTGTATGCTTCATCCTGTATACCAGAAGATTACAATACGCCAAAAAACGACCGATCAACTCCCCGTCCGGGATTGATACAATATGCTTGCGCATGTACAGCAAAAACCCGGAAGCGGGTCTCCATAATGTACTCAGAGTTTCTGAAAACATATCTTTGGAAATTTTGAAAAAAGTGATCCTGAAATCCTCACTAATCTCTTTGATAAAAACGAGTTGCCACGGCATCAAGGTAATGACCACATTCGGTACGATTTGGAATGGAACATCAAAAACTACGATAGTTGCCGTACCCGATTCGCATACACCGCCGATCCCCTCTTCAATATAAGACGGACAACCGGTCATAGGAAGATCTGCAATATCCGTATAGATCCCAAATCCAATGTCATCGTCGGCCTGAGAGTTCATTTTGTTTGCTTTTACATTATCTGCCATTTTGCGTTCATTCCAAAGTTTTATGTGACGGAGGTACTGCAAAGGACAGAAAAAGTTCCTTTTTATCAAACAACCACCATTCTATTTCATCTTTTTTAACCCGGTCAGTTCTCACACTTATCTAAACGGAAAACATAGCCAACTAAAGAAATGATGTGTTTTTCACTATTAATAGGCAATAATTGCCCAAATAACAATAGATACAGTTTTATAAATACCTTTGTCTATAAATGCATTGTTTGGAAAACATGTTTTTACTCTAATAAAAATATAAATGTCGAATTCTTCTATTAAATCAAAAACGGCGCTACTCCGAAACGGGGAAACTCAAAAAGGAAATGGCTATCCGGAAGCCAATGATTATTCCGCCAGGATTCTTGAAACCATGCAGACCGGTGTGGTCTTTTTCAATACCGAACAAATCATTTCCGGCATCAACAACTTGGCATGCGAGGATTTACAGATCCCCCGGGATCCTTCCGGACATAAAATAACAGACATCATTTCAATCATCCACCAAGAAAAAGATATCTTCCCGGAACTGATCGCCCGATTGAAGTCTTCGGAAACGGATATGGAGAAATTGCCAATAGACACTTTGATACGTTCTCTGGAAACGAAGGTGCAATTCTTTGCCAGTGGGTGTATCATGCAGTTGGAGACCGGACGTTATTTATTAGCATTCCGTAATACGATGGATGAAGTAACGCATGAACACCTTCTGAGCATGATTCTGGCAAGGACAAAGATCTTTCCATGGTTTTTCGACTTGAAACGTAATAAAATGTTAATCGATGCCCACTGGTTTTCTTATCTGGGTATCCCGGCAGGAGACTGTGAGATAACAATCGAGAAGTTCTTCTCCAGAGTACATCCCAACGAACGGGATATGCTTGCAGATGCTTTGCAAAAACAGTTATCAGAAAAAGAAATACCCGATTCATTCTCCTATCGGCTGCAACGGGGCGATGGAAGTTGGGAGTGGTTTTCTGAACAGTCGATGTATCTCAGCAAAACCAATGACGGTTCACCTTATCGTATTGTAGGCGTATGCCATAGCATTCAGGAGCATAAAAATACTGAAGATAAATTGCGCGCTGCACGCAATAAAGCCCAAGAAAGCGACAGACTCAAAAGTGCATTTCTGGCTAACATGAGTCATGAAATACGAACTCCCCTGAATGCTATTGTCGGTTTCTCCAATCTTATTGCAGGCGGGATTGTCGACTTGGATACAGAGGAAGCCAGAGATTACTCGGCATTAATCAGTAAAAACTGTAATTATCTGCTCACACTGGTCTCGGATGTCCTTGATCTTTCATGTATAGAGTCCGACACGATGACTTTTAAGTTTACAGTATATCCACTTACCCGACTTCTGACAGAAATCTATCAGAAATATGAAAACAGAATACCTCAGGAGGTACAGTTTAATTTGCTGCTACCCACAGATAATGTTGAAATAGAAACAGATGCTGTGCGCCTACGGCAAGTGATAGAGCACTTGTTGGATAATGCGGCAAAATTTACAGTAAAAGGGCATATAGATATCGGATATGCCCTGTCGGATCATGGTGAGAAAATATATGTATTCGTTGCCGATACCGGTTGCGGTATTCCAAGCGATCAATATAAAAAAGTATTCGAGCGCTTTTATAAAATCAATTCATTCGTACAGGGTGCCGGTTTAGGACTTTCAGTCTGCAAAACTATTGTAGAAGGTCTGGGAGGTACGATTAATGTATATTCGCAACTGAAAGAAGGTTCTCGTTTTTCCGTGATCCTACCGCTAAACAGACTCCATAAATAAAAGTTTTGCAACCATGCATAACCGATGGACCGAATGCATTTCAATCTTCCATCTCCCACCCAAAGTCTCTGCTACCCAGTCCCATCCCCCCCCGCAGCCCGGGCTGAAGAACGCAGATATCCGGACTGATGGGCCCGGGTAGCAAGACTGACATAAAGCAACCCATAGCGGAACCTATAAAATGCAGCTTCTTTGAAGAAGTGCGTTGCTCCGGACAAAAGCACCTCTTTTCATCCATCCGGCACAGTCCGGATGTGAAGTTTGCATTTCACTTCATTCATATAAATTACAATAACCCACTATAATGTCCATCCCAATGTACTTTCTTGAATGTTCCAGAGCTTCCGATATAAACCATCCCGGCACATCAATTCCGAATGCGTACCTTGTTCTTCCACTTTTCCATCGGATAAGACAACGATGTGGTCGGCCCCCATTATTGTCTTGAGACGATGGGCGATAACGATAACCGTTCGTCCTTTAATCAACGTATCGATAGCCTTCTGTATCTCTACTTCGTTCTCGGGATCAAGCGAAGCAGTTGCCTCGTCCAGCAGAACGATCTGTGCGTCTTTCAGCATGGCACGCGCAATGGAAAGCCGTTGTTTTTCACCACCTGATAACGTACAGCCTCCCTCTCCCACCATTGTATCGTAACCATGTGGCAGATGCATGATAAAGTTGTGACAACAGGCCTTTTTGGCCGCTGCTACAATCTCTTCATCTGTGGCATCACTTTTACCAAACCGAATATTGTTGCGTATGCTATCCTGAAATAAATAAACATCCTGAAAAACCATCGAAATACGACTCATCAATTTTTCAGGTTCAATTTCCCGTACCGGGACTCCACCAAACAGTATACGCCCTTTTGTCGGATCATAAAAACGGGCACAGAGTTTCATTACCGTACTCTTTCCACTTCCTGACGGGCCAACAAGAGCTGTCAGTGAATTTCGCGATAAAATGACAGAAATGCCATGTAAGACTTCTTTCTCCTGATAGCCGAATGACACGTTTTCAAAGATGATATTACCGTCTTCGGGAGCTTCTTTTGTCCCTTTCATTTCGGGTTCGTTCATAAGAGAAAGAATACGTCCTCCCGAAATAGAAAAATGACGGAACTCTGTAAAATTGGTAAGAGCGGAAGTCAGCGGGTCGAATACACGGGAACCGACAACAAGGAACATGACAAACGTGAGAATCGACAACTGGCCACCTAAAAGCAGGTATGTTCCGCACAGTACCATCAATGTCAATCCTGCACGCACGAGTGTAATGGCCAATAGAACAAAAGGTCCCAATAGAGCCTCCAACCGAATGCAGGCACGACGTAATTCGGCAAAAGCATCACGCAACCGAACAAAACGATCACCCAGCAGATTGTAGGCTTTCATCACCCGGATGCCTTGCAGGTACTCTTCCAGGCGGTTTCCGGCATTGACTTTTGCTTTGATCTGCCTGCCACTCAGCCTCTCCTGTACGCTCGTGCTCAACCACAAAATGCCCATTGCAAACGGAAGAGCCACGAACATGGCGACCGCCATGCGCCAATCGATCCAAAGAAGCGAAACAAAAGCCAGTACAGGCATCACCAATGCTCCCATCAGTTGAGGCAAATAATGCGAGATACCTGTTTCCGCCATTGTAAAATCGGTAATAAGCATGGATGATAAATCACCCGGATCCCGTTTACCCAGAAAACCTAACGAAAGTTTGCGTAAATGTTCTGCCAAAGAGATGCGTCCCGATGCACTCATTTCGTAAGCACCACGGAAATTGGCACGATAAGCAGCCCTTTCCGCCAGTACCATAACAGCTATATAACCTGTCATACAGCCAAATATACACCACAACCGGGTGGTATCAAGCGATTGCCCGCCTCCGTTGAAAGCACGGAATATAATACGAATCGCCTCGATAGAAAGGCAAAAAGGAACAATGTTCACCAAATTGGCAAGCATAGTGTAGCCTACAGGTTTATAAAGCCTTTCCGTACGGCCTATTGTAATATTTCTTATTGCACTCATTCTCTATTCTTTTTCTTGTTTCACATTCAATTGCCAGCGGAACGCACTCGTATAAGCATTCCACATCTTTTTATATACCCCTTCTTGAGAGGAAAGTTCTTCATGCCGTCCGCATTGTACTGCCCTTCCATCTTTCAGTACGATGATCCGGTCGGACGATACAATGGAAGAAAGGCGGTGGGCTATGATGATGACCGTCTTATCCTTAATAAGTGATTTCAAAGCCTGCTGCATCTTGTACTCGTTCTCGGGATCGGCAAAAGCCGTTGCTTCATCCAGTACAAGTATAGGAGCATTCTTCAAAATAACCCGTGCCACACAGACTCGTTGTGCTTCACCACCGGAAAGGAAAACACCTTTATCTCCGATACGTGTTTCGTATCCGTCCGGCAACTTCTCGATAAACTCATGGCATTGCGCAGCACGAGCGGCAGCAATGACCGTATCTCTCGTTGCCTTGGACGAACCTACGGCAATATTTTCATAGAGTGTATCGTAAAAAAGGAACGTATCCTGAAAGACGAACGAAACGAGATCCATTAACTGCTCCGTTGCAATATCCTTCACATTCACATTGCCGATAAGGATTTCTCCCTGCTCCACATCCCAAAACCGGGGAATCAGATTGGCGACGGTAGATTTACCACTTCCCGACGGACCGACAAAAGCGGTAATTTTACCTTGAGGGGCCGTGAAACAGAGATCGTGCAACGCTTCGGTACGAGTAGCCTGCTCCTTGTTTTCATAGGAAAACGAGACATGACGAAACTCTATATCATACGTCGCGGGAATTTTCGGACAAGCAGGTTCCGAGACCGGCTGATTTTCAAGAATACGATCAATACGCGATACACCTTCATTGATTTCCCGCGTACTGCTGCCCAGATACATCAACTTATAGACGGGTGAAGCCACGCCCGGACCGAGTATGATAAAGAAAAGCCATACAGCTGCCAGCGTAAGACTCCGGGAGTCATTTTGCATTAGTAAAATACCGACAGGGAGAATGAAGGTGACAATCGAATTGAGCAGTACGGTAAAATATGTCATACCCGATTCGTAAGTGTCGCAAACTTTCAATGCATAGGTCTTGTAAGCTTCGATTTCGGCATTGAACTGACGGAATGAGCGGACACTCTGTCCAAAGATTTTCACCACAGGCATTCCGCGCACATATTGCACGGCAGAAGCACTCATCTGCTCTTGCGCGTTGTAATAGATGCGTGTAAATTCCCGTGCCTTTTTTCCCATGAAATTGGAAAATTGCAAGAATATACTTAGTACGATCACTGCCAAACAGACACCTGCCAGCCATCCATCGAGCGAAAAGAAAATGAGGAACATCACCACTACTGTTGCCATAACGTTCACCAAATCGGGAATCGTGTGGGCTATGAAGTTCTCTATCTTTTCTACATTCTGCTCCATCGTCTTCTTGATGGCTCCCGTTGATGTCCCGTTCAGATAACCCAGCGGCAATCTCCCGATATGTTCCGTCAACCGGACACGCAGTCCGTAGAGAATACGGTATGCTGCCACATGAGATGACATCAGGGAAGCATACAGCAACAATAATCCGCCGATCAGCCCGCCAAAGGCTATCCAACCCCAACGAATCATATTGGTCTCATCGATGGACGACAGCTCCCGGCTATGGTTCAACAATTCATAGAGTATCCGGTAGATCGCCCAATAAGGTATGAGCATACACACCGCGCTCCCAGCCGATAACAAGCCTGCCAACAGAAGCAGACTTTTTTTCTGTCCTGCAATCTCAAACAGACGGGACAGCCCTTCTTTCTTCTTATTTACCATGATCAACCGATTTATTTATCCTATTTTATACCCGAGCATGGAACTGAACTTGTAGCACAACTTCGTCATCCTGCCCAATATCTGCCCGAAAAAAAATCCCCAACGGGAACGGAAAAATTTCATATAATTGGCCTGTTCCAACAAATGCAATCCGGGTTCCCACAACTCCACCATATGCCCGTCATCTATCCCCGAACGTATCTGCGCCTTATGTTCCCTCAAGGAGTCGGGCTTCACACCACGTCGGCTCATCATCGTTCCGCATACATCGAACCACAACTCGCCGCCTTCGAAGCGCATGGTTATGTTATGTAGAAATGTCCGTACCTGTTCCTCACGAAAATACATCAATACTCCTTCCACAACAAAGATGAAATCTCCATTGGGATGAAGGAGCCGGATCCGATCCATCCAATCGGTTTCCAACAACGATGCAGACAGGTAACAATCATTCTCAGGTTCGGGTATCAACCGACGACGTATAGCAATAACCTCCGGTAGATCCAACTCATAAAATACGGCCTTTCCGTCATTTCCGACACGCTGATAACGGGTATCGAGTCCGCAACCCACATTTACCACTACCGGGCGGGTGTGAGTGTCAATGAACCGCCGGATAGCATGATCAAAATACCAACCGCGTATCACACAACCTACTTCACTCAACTTGGCCCCATCGAACCTGGAATAATCATATTCGATGTTCTCAACCAGTTGCTCAGCCAATTTGTCACATAGAATCGGATTTTTCCGACGGTTCTCCTTGGCTCTCATGTAAAGCGGAATCAATAATGTTTCCGCCACGATGTTTTCAAATTCATGTTTTTGTTTCATTCTATACTTTTATGATGTTAGTGTCAGAGTAGCGCTGAAAAATGAACGGTATTCAAAATCGTTCACAAAAAAAGAAGAGAACCTTCGTAAAGATTCTCTTCTCAATTTTAATCCGGTAAACGGCGATTTATATTTTTGTCTTCTATTGCTCATACTCTCAGCAAAGCCCTCCAACCTTGAATTTCAAACAATATATACTCATGCACGATATACTCCATTTCCTTGCTATCGATAGCATGCTTCAACATTTCTTCAAAAAGGGTGAACATCCAGACTGCTTGCAGATGGATCATAAAATCCGATACCACCACATTGATTTCCGGATGCTTCTCTTTCATTTCGGCAAACCATGTTTTAACAATCTCCGTCGAACGGTTTGTATAGTCTTCCCTGAAGGTTTCCAATGAAGAGCCTTGTGAATGGAACAATAGAATCTTCATCAGCTCACCATGCTTGTTTATCAAGGATATATATTCATCGACAGCAGACTTGAGATACTCTTCGGAACATATAAGCATAATATCTGCTCCTTTGGCTCCATGATGTTCCTGCAGCATTCGCTCCAAAGCATCCGATACAGGACGAAGTATCACACAAAACAACTCATCTTTATTCTCAAAATAGTTATAGAGATTTCCTACGCCTACATCTACAGCATCGGCTATTTCGCGCATAGAGGTCTTCAAATATCCTCTCTGCATAAATTGCTCTTTTGCGGCCGACAGAATCCGGTTGCGTATATCCGATTTGAGTGTTTGCATATGACGAACAGCGTTTTATTTCCGGACGTAAAATTACGGCATTTCACTTTGACACACAATACCTATAAATAGTGGTTTTGGAATGACACCTTCAAACATTCGGACGACAGCAATACTCACCCTTTATATTATTTTCCCCAATACTGTGTTCCCCAATTCTACACTATTCCACATAATTTATTTCACACCACCATTATTCCAGACAACCAACACATTAATTTTCAATGATTTATATTTCAAGTGTTTTTTTGGCATCCCGTTTGCAATACTATTTGTACAAGAGATAACAGGTTAGAATTTTAATAATCATTTAAAAAATTACGATCATGAAAAAGGTATTAGTAGCAGTAGCATTGGTAATGGGATTAGGTAGTTCTGTAGCATTTGCACAGGAAGTTGAAAACTCTACGGCAGTAGAAACGCAGGCACAAGCTCCACAAGATGAGTTTACGAAAATTGATGCCAAAAAACTTCCGGATGCAGTTATGAATGCCTTGGCTAAATCTTATGAAGGTGCCTCAATCAAAGAAGTTTATTCGGCTGACAAAGAGACCGGTAAGATTTATAAGGTGATTCTTACAACCAAAGATTCTCAGGAAGTTACCGTACTTCTGGACGAAAAGGGCGAAGAGATAAAAGAGGCATAACGAAAACTTTGAATGCAAAGAATCAATGAAAAAATCCGGTTCGTTATGAACCGGATTTTTTCATTGGTATATGAATATAAAAGCATAACCTTGAATATAAAAGGTTTCATTTATTCTTTAAAACTAATAGGTTATTATATACAAGACAACACCCTGTAAAAATGATAGAAGCCGCTATAAGAAGCAATTCCTGCTTATGTCCACCCGGATTTTCCCACAGACCGGGGAACAAATGAATACGATCAAACACCTCTACCGCTATCCAAAAAATAATGACGGTGGCAAAGCCGAACCGTAAACTCATATCCCACGAGGCATGACGCAGCAGTTTGGCAAACATAAAAATCGAACCGATAAGTCCCAACATTCCCACCAACAGTGTCACCGGATGGTGATCGCCAAAGAACCGTTCATCATAACAAAACATCAGTACCAGGTAACACGTCCATAGCATAGTGATCACTTCCATAAAAGCTACAATACTTGTGTGGCGCGTCATGGCCCGGACAACAATCTCCTTTTTGTGCTTGCCGAAAAATAATTTCTGCCACCAGTTCAAGAAGTTGCATCCGTTCCGAGTACAGAACAGATAGAGTATCATCACCATAACCCAAAAACCGAAGGTAGCAGGCAGTAACAGATACTCCGGCCGGCTGACGACCTCTCCTGTCACCGGATCAAGTTGTGCCTGCGTACCGAAACGGTTGGCAAAATACATAAACAGAAAGTCGACAGCTCCCATCCAATAGAACATTCCTCCGAACAATCCCAATAAAGTCTGCCGGATATGCCCTTTCACAAACACTCCCGCAATCACCATGAATAATCCGAAAGCCCCCATTCCCATTCCGGCATAAAACTGCTCCACTCCTGTGGTTCCCTCTTTCAGGACACGTGCCAGGCTATGGGTCAACGGCATAGCAGCCAGTGTCACTACTATGGACATAACCGCTTTACCCCAGTGAAGTTTCCGCATACCTGCCGTTTTTAATTTGCTATCTTTCATTTTACCGTTTTTTTTTCTTTGCACTCATGTACCAGAGATAAACAGTAAGGATAATGAACACAGCAAGAATAATACCCATCTCCATCACGTGGTTCATCGGATCAATCCATATCTCACTGAACAGATTCATGCGTCCCAGTATCTCCACCGGTGTCCAGAACACCACCACTGTAGCAATAGCCATACGTATATTCGCTCCCCACGAGGCAATGCGTAATTGCTTGACAAAGATAAAGAACGCTCCTACCAGACATCCTAACCCCACTAACAGAGTCACCGGATGATGTTCGCCGAGAAATACATCGTCATAACAAAACATCAGCACAAGATAAGAAGTCCACAGGATCATCATCAGTTCCATAAAGGTGATGATCGACACATGGCGTGTCATGGGACGTGCCGCTATATCGGCTTTTCGTCCGCGCAATAACAAACGCTGCCACCAGTTGATGAAATTGCAGCCATTCTTCGTACTGAACAAATACATTACCATCACCATCATCCAAAAGCCAAAAGAAGCGGGCAGTATCAGATATTCAGGACGGGTCACGATTTCTCCCGTCACCGGATCCAGTTCAGGTTGTGTACCGAAACGATTGGCAAAATACATAAATAAAAATTCCACCCAACCCGTCCAAAAAAGCAGTCCTCCAAAAAAGCCCCATAGCGTCTGGCGGGTATCTCCTTGGGCAAACACGCCTATAATTACCATGACCATCCCCACCGCTCCCATAGCAAAAGCAGAATAATGCAACACGGTCTCATTCATGACATGTTCCATGATAATCATCAGTGCATGCCCCAAAGGCATAGTAAACAGTACCATCAGGAAAGAAGCTATTGCTTTCCACCAATAGCGTTTAGAACCGGCAGATGGCATCAGGTTCATTTCTGTCGTCTTTACATCGGTTATTTGTTCCATATTTCATTAGTTTACTTTAATATACTTAATTATACAACATGGCGCCACTGACAGGACGGCATGCAACTATTTCTATCACATTACTTCTTCTCATGGTTGCAGTTCGTCACAGTAATAACTTAGGCGTCCGCCTTCATCACCTATCTCCACATTCGCATCATACCAACTGATGATCTGAATCTTGAAGTAATGTTTGCCATCAGCAGTACGTACCACATAAGTATGATATGAGGGAGTATATACAGGAGGCGGGCCGGCAAAACTCATGGCTTGAGCCAGTACGGGATTAGCGTTGGTTGTAGTCTTCTGCGGTCCGTTATTCGGATCAAACCATGGATTACTGTTGAAGTCCAGACCATTTTCTATCAGATAGTGATTCCAGTCATTCTGAGACATAGTGACATACACCTCTTGATTGTCTTCCACCCATTTCAGATCGGAGGGTAATTGAGCCACACTTGTCCAATTTTCGTAGTTCCCATAGCCCAAATCGGCAGCTCCTCCCCGACCGATCCCACTCGTACCGGAATTGGTACGCATCACGTAACCGCAAAAAGCCAGATCCCAGTCTGTGCGATTCATCTGCCCACCTTCCTTGATATCCCGGTTTACCCCCAGTACATTGAAAACCTCTCCCGTACGCAGGTTGAAGTAAATCCAGTCATTTGTCACTCCGGTGGTATAGCCCGACTTACGGGGTAAAGTTTTCCCATCGAAGGGTTGTATATCACTGTAGTCCACGCAGGCAGACAGTAGAAGACAGCCTGCACAAAAGCAGAGGGTTTTGAATAATCCTGTATGTTTCATTTCTTTTTCTTTAAAGAGTTTATCACATCATCCAGCATGAACTCTACCTGTACCCATCCACGTGCTCCGGCTGTGGCAGGCACATTGAACATGGTGATCCCTGAGCCAAGTGTTTTAGGTACATAGTTGAAGAGATTGTCCATTCCCAACGTCAATTTCACCTTATTCCAAAAAGTCTGCGAAACGGATAAATTACAAAGTACATATTGTGGCAGGTCGCACCGAAAATAGGCATCATAGCTTTTATTCTCCTCCTTTACAAACACCCGGTCCTGTACATCAAACTTTTTCCCTCCCATATAAGAGGCACTGAACACAGCGTTCAATCGATAATTTTTCTTCATGTATTTGTAATCCATGCTTGCCGTAGCCGCATGGGGCGAGGTGGTATTCACCTGTATGCCTTTATTCTTACTTACATCTACAAAACTGTAAGTTCCATTCAGCGTCAGACAGTCCAGCACACTCCATCGTGCCAGCACTTCCAGTCCCAGCAGGCGTTGTTGGCTCAGGTTGGTATACTCAAAATTGTACTGCATATCGTAAATACGCCATACACCTTCAATCTTATCACGAAAATAGTTACCGTATGCTGTTCCGGAAACAAACAAACGGTCGTTACTGTACTCCGCTCCGAGCGAGAAATAATTGTTTTTCTCCGGTCGCATATTTTCATTACCGCGGATCATGAACATTCCCAGATGATCCCAGTTGAAGAACAACTCCTTGATACTCGGTGAGCGATAACCCATCGAATAGTTGGCACGAAGGCTCCAATGCTTATCAGGCGAATATTTGGCTGCCACTTTGGGCATTCCCATGAAACCAAATGCTTTCGAGAAGTTAGTACGGATACCAGCAGATATCATCCACCGAGGATTGATGGTCCATTCATCTTGCAGAAAGTATTCTGTTTCTTTCAATGCACGCGTTTTCAGGTCATGGTTAGCATTGCCGGAGAAACGATCGGAAGTCAATTCATCCGACGTATGCTCCATACCCAATATTAAGCTGTGTCCGTTGAAGTAATTGCTCGTAACGGTCAAACGTGGCTGATAAATGCTACTTTCATAATCCTTCTGCCGCTTGTCGATACGTTCATGGCGTTTGAAGCGATCGTAAAAATCAGCGTGCAGACTTCCTGTCACACTAAACCAGTCTTTCACATGATAAGTCACTTTAGTCCCAGCTGTCCAATCTCGTGCCTGGCTGAACGTCATATCCTGTATCAAGTCATATGTGTTCATGAAAAAAGAACTGCCATAAACCAGCACCGACAGATTCGGATTCGGATTATAGTACAGTTTCTGCGATACCGTAATGTGCTCTTTGCCTTCGATACCCATGGGTGGACGGACAGCATTGCTGACCACAATTATGTCATGTGGCAAGAAGGGATTCGCTTCCTTTGTGTAAACTTTCTTGTCATTTTCCGCCTGATACATATAAAAGGCATCACTCTCGCTATACCATACGTCGGTCTGCGACGTGAATTTTCCGGCCTTGAATCCGGCAGATACCCAGCTTTGTAAGTTAGGGCGATCTGCATTTTGCTCAAACATGTAAAGGAAGTCCTTCGGTTGCGGATGCTTGTAATTGCGTTCATTCATCTGCCCATAACGTATTCCGGCATCTATCGAGAGAGGTTTGTCTGTCTTCTTGGTAATCAAATTAATGACTGCACCGGCCGCACGTGATCCGTAGAGGGTACTGCTCGCACCTTTCACTATCTCGACGCGATCTATGGCATGCAGGTTAAAACGTTCGTAATCCAAATTACCCGCCATGTCGCCTGTCATGCGCTCTCCGTCCATCAAAAACAACACGTGGCGTGCGTCCAACCCTTGCATGGAGATTTCATTACCGAACCCCACCTTCTGTATGTTAAGTCCAGGCGTTTCCTGCTGCAGTGCCTGTTGAAGATTACTATATCCGGCATCTACCAGTGCTTTGCCGCCAAGTACCTGTGTCGTAACCGGAGACATCTTGATGGGACGGGCTGTACGTGAACCTGTCACGACAACTTCATTTATTCCCAGGTCATCTTCTTTCATATAAATGACTTTTTCATCTTGTGTCCCTCCAATCTTCCCCGTCACAGGTACATAGCCGATATAAGTCACCTTATAATAGCAGATTCCCTTAGAAGGAAGCTTTAATTCAGCCTGTCCGGATGTATTCGTAATGGCATATTGGGGATTTCGCAAAGCTTCATTATCGGCATAGATCACATTGGCTGCGATAATGGGTTGTTCCGTGCCCTTCTCCAACACCTCTAACTTGACTTTTTGTTGTGCTGCCGTATGAACACATATCAGCAACATTAAGAATAGAATTGTAGTTACTCTTTTCATTCGTCGTTAAAAACATATTATGCAACGGAAGAAAGATTAGGCCTTTCCTTGGTCTTTCTTAGCCTCTTCCAAATCTTTCTCGTATTGTGCAAACTCTTCCTTAAAGCGATCGATACGGGTTTTATCGATTGTTTGCAAAAATGTTTCAGTGCGGACATTCATCATATTGTAATCTACAATAAACTCTATTTGGTTGGTATTCACGTTCAAATAACCATCTACTCTCGCTCCGCTCCCTTCTTGATTATCTTCGGCATCATCACCGGAAGTCGTAACATTACCATCTGTACCAACAAACTTAATCCATCCATCTCCGGGATATTCATCCTGTTCCCAACTGTTGAGCTGCATGATTTTCGTAGCACATTTGAAGCTAATGGCAAATGGCATAGCACCTACGCTGAAATCACTCAGGTTCAGTATCATCATACCGTCCTCACGCCAGGAAAAGTTAAATTTGGTTGGGCAACCACTCTTCAACAATGTCTTGTCCACACCATTCATTGTTGCTCTGGTAGAGAGTACAATATCTCCTGCAAGAATCTCTTTTGCCTTTTTAACATATGTCTGGGAAGGTGGCTCCTGTGTTATCTTTTCATCGCTATCACACGCACTTAATCCGAGAATTGTTATCATAAAGAAGCAAATCAACATAAAAGTATCAAATCTTATTTTATTATACATTTCAGTTTTCTTTTTATATAGTTTATAAATGATTTTCTTTTATTGATTTCTTCTACAGATACCTGTAGAAAGAAATAAAACATACTGCAAACCACTATCGAACTAAAGGAAGTTAGCAAAAGCAGGGCAGCAGGATTAAAGCAAGTCCCCCATACCTCTCCGATTGGATTACAATAAATAAATTATATAGGATAAGGAGTTAAGGGGTATTCACTAAAAACTCCTCCTTAACTCCTTTAGAACTTTAAATTAGTGTCAGGCAAAATATAATAATCTTACTATGATACACTTGCTGCTATTTTGTACCTACAAAATGCACAGATGCAGGGAAATTAGCTCCCAAGAATGTACCGGAAACGTCCAGTGTAAATTCTATTTGTTTAGAGCCACCATTATCCGTAATCTTTGCATCTCTCAAGTCGTCCAAATACAATTTGACCTTTATTCCCAACGGAAGCGACAAAGTGCCTGCTTCGTCCCCGTTGTAAGCTGTAATCTCGCCGGTTTCCTCATCTACTTCCACAGCCAAAGAAATAGTAATTGTACCCGGCATACTACCTATCTGCGGAAAATCACATTTCAAACGGCCACCCTCTATTTTATAAGTTGCAGCCCGTGATTCATAAGGCTTACCTTTCATTATGATATTATCCATCGTACCGCTATAAGTGCCTTCATAGTCACTTATAGCCAACACGTTGGTTATAGAGTTAGCACTCATCAACGGTGCAGCGAAAGAAGACTGCATAAATCCGAAACTTGCTGCAAAAAGAGCAATAAACAAAATACCTTTTTTCATAAAATTAAAGCATTAAATTAAACAAAAATTATAAACATCTCCTAAGACTTCTTCTTAAGAGCTTTTCTCCAATTGTACCCATCATTCTTATTACAACTCATAGAGATACTAAATCCTAACTTTTCAACTCCCGTACCTTTAGTATAATATCTATCAAGAAACGTCTTTGTCGATTCTCTATTGAATGTACTTTCTGAACAACAAAAAGAAGTTGCAGACCTCCCTTCCGGAGAATAAAAAACAGTCAGCTCTGGATAAACGAGATTGAAATTTTCCGGTAAATTTCCAAAAATAAGATTCTTTACCATCTTCAGATTAGATATATCAAATGTTTCCAATGCATCCAAACATTCAAGATCTAAGAAGCACGTTTTCAGCTCATCTTTCTTTGGCAGTTTAATTTCTTTCAGCGAAGGACAATCATAAACGATCAAATAACTGCCTTTGGATTCCTCTGCTTCTATCTCCTTTTCACGCTGTCCCCAAATAGTGTGGGTTAAATCTAATGTGCTCAAACCGGCAACAGTTCCGATATTAAGTACAAAAAGACTTCCGGCATTCGACAAGTCCAAGCTTCTCACATTCAGATTATTCAATACAAGATTGGTGACATATTTACCCAATTTGACAGAAGGCATGTTAGCACCACTTTGCGCAGCAGAATAAAGAGCGACTGCTGCACCTTCCCAATAAGGATTCTGTATAATGTATTGTATTCCCTCAAAGTTAGTCACTCCGGCATTAGCTTGAATAAGCAGAATCGTAGTCTTTTGAGCATATCCCAAATGCTTGCTAAGATCTATTTGGTCACCATTGAATAAATCAGAAAAATTGGCCTGTAAATAAGTACGCAAATTTTCATCTGGCACCTCCCTCAATGTGGTATACGTTTGTAAGGTTCCGCTCTCATCTTTTATCTTCATATCTATTTTCCCATTTGTTATAGCGTCCTTATTTTTAATATAGAAACGTACCAGATCCTTAATATTGTCTTTAGCTGTCCAGGGAAGGTAAAGTTTGGTAATATCATGCAAATCTGTTACTGTTTCATTACCATTTTCTTCTACTACAACGTTAACAAGATTATCATAATCATAAATATCATTACCAGTCAGATCAATTCCTGTAATCTGTTTGGGCAGTTTTGAAAAGTCGAATACAGGACCATAATCGTTATCTGACAATTTTACTTCTGTCAGATTGGGAAGAATATCAAGTTCCGACAAGTCAGAAAGTTTTGTTCCCGATAAATCTAAAGTAGTAGTAGTATTAGCTAAATCATCCAACAGTAAGTTACCCTGTTCATTAAATTGGTATCCTTTCTGTTGCAAAATTGTCTTCAACTCACTATTCTTCATAGTCGTTTGGCTATATGACGGTGTATTGTCGTCATTGCACGACATTAAACACAGGCCCATTGTAAGAGCACTCAAACCGAGATAGTTTCTCAAATTGTTCATTTCATTACACTATTTATAATATATATTTTAATAGTTGCAAATTTACTGTAGGCAATTATACCTGACAATACCTATTAATCGGTAAATTAAATAGAAATGAAGAGGTGATTCCCCTATAACTGTCTATTAAAACGATACTTAAAAGATACAATGAAACAACTGCCGATCTGCTGAGTATATCGTTCGGACAATCCATGGGATGTAACGTTACGGCTATAGCTCTTTTTCTGACTGAGAATATCCGCCCAATACACAAAAAGTTCAGCTTTCTTATATTTAAGAAAACTCCATGACAAGTGGAGGTTCCAAACTACTTCGTTATCCTCACTTCTATTGATATTGGTACCGTTGCGAAACGTATGGGTTGTCTCACTTTTCAAACGTATATTACCCGGAAAAACGGCGTAAGCGGTCAATCCGAAAGAATAATCACGAATATAATTGTTTGTTTCTCTTAAAAGATTCGTAGAATGGCGGAATCGCCAGTCACCGCTCAAATCAAAACCTCCCCATTTAGGTTGGTAGCCTACACGTAGACCGGCATTATACAGTCGATTATGGGTAACGCTACGTTCGGGCTGTTCTCGTTGTCCATCGTTTACAAGACTCACGCTTTGGATAAATGAAGTACCGGTACGTGCAGACAAATTGAAGTAATGATTAATACGCTTTTGATAACGCATGGCAGCTTTTATATTCCAATTCCCGTTGACATTCACAGGACGGCTCTCAATACCTCCTGTCTGACTGTCATATATCACAGCCCTCGTCACATTGTTCAACATGCTCGTCCAATTCACGTCACCGCTTAGCCCGGTTTTCGTATCCCGAACTTCAAGCCTTACCTTTTGGGTGTATGAAGATTTTAGATCGGGATTCCCACGAATGATATTCAAAGGGTCACTGTTGTCTGTTAGCGTAAGCAATTCTGCCAGTCCTGGTTGTTGAGTATTCCCTTCATAACTTAGTTGCACCCATGTCTTTCTTTTGCGCCATAAGATGGTAAGAGTGGGATGATAGTTTACAAAATATCTCAATGTATCAGCCTGTGTCCACCCTGTCTTTTGGTCAAGAGTTTGTCGTTTGGGTGTAACGGACAAACCGGTAGTAATCTCCCACGTTTTATCAGTATAATTAAGATTAAGGGAAACTCCATGTGCCATCGTATGACTACGACTTTTGTTACTCAAACTATCGGTATATTCCACTTCGTAACCTTTCGGAAAATTACCGGTAGGTGTATGTTCTTCACCGTCTATCACAGGAGAAAGAACGTAAGTGTTACGGTCACGACTTTGGTTATCCAATTTAAATATGTATGACAACTGCGCCCTCAAGTTCTTGCGAAGTATTTGTGTCAGTATTAGTCCCAACTTAATAGTACGGTTTCTGTTCGGACTTTCTTGATATTGGTTACGGTAGAGTATAGAGTCATTGCCCTTTACATTCTGTAACTGATAATAGGTAGTGGATGATAAAGAGAAAGCTTTATTGTTACCTCGTTCCTCCGAATATTGAACGGTCAGTCCCAAACTTGTACCTTTTGCATTCAGTCGTCGGGTAATGTCAGCACCGATAGAATATAGTCGGTTAATGCTTGATGACCTCGAAGTCATACAGATGTCATTCACCCGTATACTATCCTCAATTTGCTCACTCGCGTCTCTATTAAAGGGACTTGTTACATCTAACTTTGGATCTGCATTATAAGTAGCTTGCCTGTTACTATCATCATTAATACCTTTTAGAGCATTAAAACTTCCCGAAATATTAAGCAAGGTCTTTTTGTCAATGTTCCATCTCGCACTTAACATGGCACTTATCATACGATTCGTATGATAACCATTATCGGTCGCATACCGATAACGGTTTCCTGTCATCAGGTATTGCTCATAATAGGAAGTCCCGTTAATACCATTAATCGCATTGTTGTACATGATATTCCCATTGATATGTACTGTTTCTCCAAACTTCTTCAAGAAATTGACCGCTATGTTGTCTTGACGATTCTTTTTATTCTCAGTGGTTATATCACGATTACCACTCTTGGCAATAACGGACAGGTTTTCTCCATCAGCTTTGAAAAAGTTGCTTATTAACTCTGCCTCTTTCTTTTTCTTATTTCCCTTTCCCACAGCAACCAAAGTTATCAGCGTACCATTAAGCTCTTTTTTGGTTTGCAAATCGAGCACAAAGTTTTCATCAACAGTCCTGACTCCGGTAAACTTTTCCATCTCACTACGCTTATCATAGACCTTTATCCTACTTATTAAATTGGCCGGCAAGTTTTCTAATGCCAATACATGATTCCCTGAAAAAAAAGCCTCACCATTCACATTGATTTCGCTAATGACAAGACCGTTGTATGATAAGGATTTACTTCGGTCGTCGTATTCCAGTCCCGGAATCTTTCTCACTAACTCCTCTAGATTTGAGCCTTCTGGAGTCCGGTAGGCATCAGCATTAATTACGGTCGTATCCCCTGCCATATCTATCTCTTTGACGGGAGCAGTCACCAGCACTTCGGCCAGTTTGATGCCACTTTCCATCAGAATATGTCCACAATCAATATCCATCATATGCGGATCTAACTTCCGAAAGATAGTTGACATACCGATATAAGATATCCGCAACAAGTATTCCATTCGCTTTTGTGGTATAAACTCCAACTTGAAGCTCCCATTTGCATCACTCGCCATCCCCTTTACAAAAGCGGAATCCTTTCCTTCCAAAACGACCACGCTTGCATAAGGCAAACTTCTCTCTATCGAATCTTCGGAAAGAACGCAAACATGTCCTTTGACTATTTTCACCTGCTGAGCGGACAGGGTAGCTGAAAATAGCCATAAAAAGCATAAAAGTATGTTCATTCGTATATTCATTCCGAGGAAAACTAAACAGACGCAAAATTAGACAGTTTTCATTGGCTGCTCAATACCTTAAAATAGGTAATATGCCGATAATGCTTTACTATCCTTTTCAAAAAGGACTAATAATTCACGCTAGGAATGGAAATTCTTATCATGGCACTAAATCTGTAGCTTATTTCATTTAAAAAATTCAAATCAAAAAGAATCGGTCTGCATGCGGCACGTGATAAAGGAAAACAGAAACGATATCTGGGTATAAACATCATGGGTATAAATACACATTCTATCGAAATGAAGAATAGGAAATCCACTTAAAAGCATCAACATATGAGGCAATATTATCAATATCATCTAACATATTTATGGTATTTTTCATATAAATCCTAAAAAAAGCAATGAAATGTGTTTGTTATGTGTCTTAGAATAATAGTTTTGCGAAATGTAGAAGTTCTTATTTTAATCAAAACCTATATTATTATGAAGAAATTTAAAATTTATAGAGATAATCAGCATATGGACGAATTCTTTCTAAAAAAGGGATTTGTCAAGTGATATTGCCAGCATAAGATATTTACTATTGCTGAGCATGCTATGGATATGAATAGCATACAACTCCATAGATGATTAAATTGTTGTGCATTTCTCGTGACAACCATTCATATACACTCAATACCTGTTCCTACTATACCTAATATTTTATCCATTATAAATTATTTATTCCGAACCATAACAAACAATTGGTTCTATGTTTAATTTAAACATTAATTTTATGAAAAAACAATTAGTAATTTTCATTCTGCTAGGAATTATTGCAATTCCTTCGTCAGTAAAAGCACAGAAACTAAAAGTTAGTTTAAGTGCCGGTCTATCCAAAAGCATTTTGAATAGCGATGTTTCTAATTTGGTCAATACACGTTATAATACCAAAACAGGTGTTGCAACAAGGGTAAATCTTGAATATAATTTTTTTAAAGATTTTATAGTAGGAACAGGACTGGGATTCATACAAAAGAATTATGAATACAAAAAGACGGATAATATTACAGGAACACATACACTGTATAAAAACAACTTTATGGATATACCGTTAAATGTAGGCTTGTATCTTTTTAATAACCCTCATAAAGAAAATGGTATATGGCTAAAAGTTCAAGGTGGCGTCTTCTATGAGTACTTCACAAGAATGCATCGGAAAGGCGAATATCCAATCTTTGCACAATTACAAGAAGATGGTTCCTACATCAAAGCTCAGGTAAATGAAACATACGATTTTAAGAGAAATGAAAACAACTTGAAAAGAAACCTATTCGGGATAGAGGGGACAGGAGAAGTTGGCTATTCTTTCAATAGGATCGACGTTTTTGCTTCATATACCTATCAGTATGGTCTTACCGATATATACAAAGCAAAAACTTCTTCTAATCGTAAATCAAAAAGAATCTCAAACATCATATCGTTAGGCGTTGCCTATAAATTTTAAAATTATAGATTATGAAAGCTAAAAAATATAATTGGACATTACGTCATTCCTTTCTTTTATTTCTTGTGATCTTTATCTCCAGCAGCTGCGTTGAAGATGTTACAGAATCAACCAAAGAACCAACACGGTATACAGCAAACGATATAAAATCATATTCTGACCTGTTTGAAGTGTTTTGGAATACAATGAATCAAAGATATAATTATTTTTACGAGCAGAGCAGTTTTAATTGGGAAACGGTATATAATGAATATGCTCCGAAATTCAAAAAATTGAAAACGTTCAACAGAGATAAGCAGTATAGCAAAGCGGAAATCTCAGAAGATTGTAATAAAGCGATAGAATATTTTACAGAAATCATAGATCCCATCATAGACAGGCACTTCTATGTAAAGATTTCACTTCCTGTATCGCATAGTTTTATCAGAAATGTCTACTTTCATGGTGGTATGAAGAGTAAAGAAAAGATATATACTTACCCTTTTGAACTCAAGTATGAATACATGAGATCTAAAATACAATCTGAAACAGGAGTATTCGGACAGGCCAACGATATGTTAGGTGGTTTCTTATCAGACAATCCTGACATATATTACTTCAGCTTTAAATCATTTACAATAAGTAATCATTATATATTGTCATTTGGCAGCGAATACTTGGTTATAGACGATAAAAGTCCGTACTATTTAACAGAAAAAGAGATCAGAGATACTGTCGAAGCGAATAAAATTAAAGACCCCGCAGTAAAAAGTGCCCTAATTGAGAAATCGATAGAATACATGAATAAGTTTAACTCCTTCATGAGGTCTGAAATCGCACAAGATGCAATAAAAAAAATAGCGGATTTTAATCAATCAGAAAATCCAGACAATAGTTTTATTGAAGCATTATCCAAAGCAAAAGAAAATGCGCCTGATATAAATATTGAATTATCACAGTTAAGTGGTTTGAAAGAATTTAGATTAAATCCTAATTATACTACATGGTTTAAACAGCGCTCAACCGAACATTTACAATTAGCATGTGAATATACCGTCTTTCTATCAAACATAGATAATGTCATCAACAATCAATATAAAATAGATTTCTATAGAAACTTTTTGGTACCCCTCAAAGTTGGAAAAATAAAAAAGATAATACTGGATCTTAGAGGAAATGGTGGCGGTATGGTACTTGATGCAAGAACATTTACAGATCGTTTTATCACTAAAGATGCTATATTTGGTTACCAAAGATTTAAGGAAGATAATAATCCATTCAGTTATACCCCATGGATACCTTGCATGACAAAAACAACAGGCATTGGGATAAAAAAGGAAATACCGATAGTTATTCTTTTAGATAACAATAGTGCTAGTATGTCCGAAATCAGCACTTTAATGTTAAAAAGCCAAGGAAAACATGTCACAGTCGTAGGAGGCTATAGCGCTGGTGCAACTGCTGGATTGGGAGATTCGGATCAATTCAACGGAGGAATAAGAGGAAAGGTTAGTGACTATTTAGAGTTTTATATGCCTTTACTTGCAATGCAGGATGCAACCCATACTGTAATAGAAGGAATAGGTATCAAACCGGACCTACTAGTAGACCCACTAACAGAAGATGAAGTTCGTGAAATGGCTCTTTCACCTTTTACTCATATTGATCGTACATTAAAACAGGCAATAGAAGTCTTGAGCAATAATTAACACTTCTTTTTACAACTAAAACCGATGAGGTTCGAAAACCTACTAAATATTGGTTACCGCATTGATATTCCAATCACGATGTACTCTATTCAGTATACATCTATTGATAGAATATCAAGCGGTAATTTATTAAAAAGTGTGATTTTTTGTAGTCCTGCAGAAACTTATCGTTCATGCAGGACTTCCTAAACCATATCACATATCAGACGTCATACCCCATATGATAACATATAAAAACGCTCCTATTACGCCACCAATAAACATTTCCGGCAATGGATCATAATTTAAAAAACACTCCTCATTTCCACAGCGAGAAATAAAAATCCAAAAACAAGTCCCTGCTATAATCCCTAAAACAGTAGACAAAATAAACAGCCATTTGGCAGACAGACCTCTCCAATTTTGAGAATATGGCTTTTTTAGTTTTCTCATAGGTCGTTTTTTTAGAGTTCAACAGCAGACAAATCTGCCAAAGCCTTTTCAAAATCACGCTCGGCAGCCAACGTCTGATTAACTGTGTCATAATACAGGCCTATCTCAACGATATAGTTTAACAAGGATATCTCACCCACATCCAGTGCTTTCATCAGTAACGCGGTATTATTGAGTGCCTTGAGGGACTCACGATAGGCAATGGCTGTCTGCTGGAGACCACTGGCACGCATATATAAATTCCGGAGCCTGTCATAGAACTGCTGTTTGCTATCCTGCTCTCTGGCCTGTGCCGCCACAACACCGGCTTTAGCCTGCTTCACCCGATTCTTATTCTCCCATAAAGGGATGGAAATCCCCACACTTATTCCCTGATATTTTTGTCCAAGGGTCCTTTCCAGCGAATAACCGGCTGAAAATTTCGGAAGTATCATGGCCTTACCGAGCTTTACCTGCTCCTTACTGACCTCTATCTGTTGCTTTACATATTGCAGTAGCGGATTCTTTTGTTGAGCCGACAGATACCAGTCTTCAAAATTAGCAGGCAGCGAAGCCGGAGAATAGTTGCTCGCCTCAAAAATCACATCCATACCACCATTCAATCGTTTGAGTTCGGAAAGAAGAGCGTTCCTCTCCACTTCTATTCTTGACATCTCCCCTTGCACGGTGGAAAGATTCAACTGAACCTTATTGTACTCCAGAATACTGGCGTCTCCACGATCCAGTCGTTGTCGATAAGCATCGGCTATGGCTTGTGCATGTCGTAACCGGACTTTAAGTTCTTTTTTCAAACCGTTATAATAAACCAGATCAATGCAATATTGCTTCGCCTCCAAAAGCAGGTTAATTCTTTCAGAAGCATACTGAAGTTCTACCAGCTTATTCTGGTTGCCGGCCAAGCGACTTCGCATCCCGGTAAGGGTCGGAATGTCAAAAGTCTGTTTGATACTGAAATCCTGGCGATTACCGATCTTTCCGGGATTTCCCCAAAGATAACCAAACTCTACATCAGGGTCGGACAAGTATATACCTGTCTTATTCCCCAATTTCTGAGCGTTTGTTTCTTCTCTCAATGCTTTCAGGGTTGAATTATTCTCCTCAATGGAGAAAAGTATGCTGTCTATGTTTTCTTGGGCGACAAGTGACACACTTGCCAGCAACGCCATTATTAATATAATTGTTCTCATTTTAGTCTTCAGTTAGTTCAATTGTTTCAATTTTCTTTTCTTGTTTACAACTGATATACAGGTATATAATAGGAATAATAAATCCATTGAGGATAGTTGAACTCAAAAGTCCTCCCAAGATAACTTTGGCCATAGGACTTTGAATTTCATTACCGGGCAGTTCACCTCCCAATGCCAGCGGTATCAATGCCAATCCGGAAGACAAAGCTGTCATCAGAATCGGATTCAGACGGTCCAGAGAACCGTGCAGGATACTGTCATTCACAGACATTCCGGAAGCTCTCAGGCTGTTATACCTGTCTATCAACAGCATACCGTTACGGGTTGCAATACCAAAAAGAGAAATAAACCCGATAATGGCCGGGATACTCAATATACCGGATGTGAAATAGATACTGAACACACCTCCAATCAGTGCAAGTGGCAGATTCAGCAGGATTACCAATGACTGAATCGCACTCTTGAACTCTTTGAACAAGAGCAGGAAAATAACCAGGATAGAGAAAATGGAAGTGATAGTGATAATACGCGAAGCAGCCTGCTCACTTTCAAACTGTCCGCCATATTCAATATGATATCCTTCGGGTAATTGTATCTCACTGTCAACTTTCGACTGAATATCATTTACTACTCCCCGTAAATCACGACCGGCAACATTGGCTGAAATAACAATCTTACGAGCCACATTCTCACGGCTAATCGTATTAGGCCCCATCGATGATGTCACATTGGCAATATTTTCCAACGGCACTTTACGACCATTGGCGTCCACGATCAGCTTGCGTATTCTCTCGGCACTAGCACGACTGGCATCATTCACCTTCAGTGTCAAATCAAAAGACCTATTTTCCTCGTATACCTGAGACACTGCCTCACCTCCCAGCATGACATTTACAATATCACCAAACTGAGGAAGTGTAACGCCATATTTAGCCAACATCTCCCGTTTGGGCTCGATCTTTAACTGTGGACGTTCTACCTGCTGCTCCACATTCAGGTCGGCTACACCTTCAATATCCTGAATCGAATTTTTTATCTGGTTTCCGATTTCATACATCCTGTTCAAGTCCGTACCAAACAACTTTATGGCGATATTAGCTCTCGATCCGGACAACATAGCATTGATACGGTGTGTAATAGGTGCACCAATCTCAATATTCACACCCGGAATAACCTTTATTTTCTCCCGGATTTCTGTCAGAACTTCATCCTTTGAACGCTTGTCGAGTATAAACGGCGCCTCTATTTCGGAAGTGTTCACACCCAAGGCATGCTCATCCAGTTCTGCACGTCCGGTCTTTCGTCCTACAGTCTGTACCTCCGGTACCGAGAGAAGTATATCTTCGGCCATCCGGCCTATCTTATCAGACTCTTCCAGAGAAATACCAGGCAAAGTACTGATGCTCACGGTGAACGAGCCTTCATTGAAAGGTGGAAGAAAACTACGTCCAAAGGAAGCCATCATCACCAACGAAACAATCAAAATGGCTCCGATAGCTCCCAAAACCACTTTCTTATGGCATAACGTCCACCGCAAAGCCATCCCATAACCGGATTTCAACTTACGAACCAAATAAGGGTCATATTCCTCACCATTGTTCTTTGGTTTATTCAGCAGGTAACTGCATAAAACCGGTGTAAGGGTCAGAGCAACCACAGTGGAAGCAAAAAGTGAAATAACGAAAGTAATGCCCAATGGTACCAACATCCTGCCTTCCATTCCGGAAAGGAAGAAAAGAGGAACAAAACTGGCTACAATAATCAGAGTGGAGTTTAAGATAGGCATACGTACTTCCTTGGAGGCCTCAAAGACAACTGTCAGAACATTTTTTTGTTCCTCTTTAGGTTTTTGCCTGTTCTCCCGCAAGCGTTTGAATACATTCTCCACATCCACAATTGCATCATCCACTAAAGAACCGATAGCTATGGCAATACCTCCCAGACTCATCGTATTGATGGTAAGCCCCAAAGCCTTCAGGGTAAGAATAGCTACAATAACCGAAAGCGGTATGGTAATCAATGAAATAACGGTAGTACGTATATTCATCAGGAATAAGAGCAGTACAATAATTACAAAGATACCGCCTTCATATAAAGACTTCTGAACATTATCAATCGAATTATTAATAAAACGGGATTGACGGAAAATATCGGTAGTAACCTTCACATCTTTAGGTAATACCTTTTGCAAATCCTCCAAAGACTTATCCAACTTACCGGTCAGATCAAGGGTACTTGTGTTGGGTTGCTTGGTGACAGTCAACAATATACCGGCTTTACCGCGTTCGGAAGCCAGTCCCATCTTGGGAGCCTTAGCACCGGTTTTAACCTCAGCAATATTCTCCAGTGTAATGGGCACTTCATCAACATTCTTAATTACAGCCTTACGAAGGGCCTCCACCTTATTAGTGGATAATACGCCACGAACAATAAATTCATTTCCAAATTCATACAAAACACCACCGGCGGCATTCTGATTCATATCTTTCACTACGTCTATGACCTCGTTCAAGCCGATTCCATAATGTTTCATCTTACCCGGATCAAGTAATATCTGGTACTCTTTAATATCACCCCCTAAAACTGTTACCTGGGCTACACCGCCAGTAGACAACAAACGGGGACGGATAGTCCAGTCTGCCATCGTTCGCAAATCCTGTAGGGATACACTATCGGAGGTCAAACCGATAATAAGCAACTCTCCCAGAATGGAGGACTGTGGACCCAAGGTTGGCTTACCCACATTGGAAGGCAAAGCGTCACCCAACACAGCCAACTTCTCGGAGACTATCTGACGGGCACGATAAATATCCGTACCCCAATTAAATTCGACCCATACAATAGAAAAACCTGTAGTAGAAGAAGAACGCACACGACGTACGTCAGTGGCACCATTTACAGCGGTTTCTACCGGAAAAGTCACCAGACGCTCCACCTCTTCAGGAGCCATCCCTTTAGCCTCCGTCATCACAACAACAGTAGGGGCATTCAGATCCGGGAAAACATCCACTTCCATATTCACAGCAGTATAAGTTCCCGCAATAATCAACAATAGAGCCCCTATCAGAACAACAATACGGTTGTTCAGAGAGAATTTTATAATTTTATTCAACATGATTTCTTCCTTTTATAATTAATGACTATGCCCTTCGGGCAACACCGATGAACTAGAAGCCAGCTTTACCTGATAAGCACCTTTAACGACCACTCTCTCACCCTCTTTCAAGCCAGAAAGTATTCTCACGTTTTTACCGTCACTCTCTCCGATACCGACTTCACGCTTCACGAACTCCTCCTCTGCTATTTGCAGGTAGACAAAATAGATACCCTGTTCTTCCGTCAATGCAGTAACAGGAATGGAAAATACGTTATTTTGGGGAGTGGTGAGCAGGTATACCTCTACATAAGAACCGGGAATGAAATCACCGATATTATCGAATTCAAAAGTAATCGGGATATAGAAAGAAGATTCAGCAGCGGCTTTGCCAAAGGATAATAAACGCCCGTGAAGATCTTCCAACCTATAAACCTTGTTATTGTAGGATACCATGAAGTTGGCTCCCCTGATTTTTTTAAGTTCATTGAAATAGTTTTCTGAAACATCGGCTCGCAGTTGCAATCTCCGGTTCTTGGAAATTGTAGCAACAGGCTGTCCGACAGTCACGTATTCCCCCTGACTCACCAGCCTGTTTTTGACATATCCACTGATGGGAGAAGTAACTTTTACCCCGGAAACAGTTACATTGGCAGCTTGGGCTTCATAAGCAGTTCTGGCATTTTCATATTTCATACGAGTCTGTTCGAACTCTTTAGCGGAAATAATCTTATCCTTTACCAGACCTTCTGCACGCTGATACTCTTTCAAGGCAGTTTCATAGGCAATCTTGGCTTTTGCCACCGGATCTCCTTCATAAAGATTTTTAGCTGAAATGGTTACAATAGTACTTCCCACACCAACAGTTGCTCCTTCGATGATGTTTTGTCCGGGAAAAGATACGACACCATTGGTCGTGGCGACAATAGTTTCTTCATCTCCTTGGGCTGCCTGTATCTGTCCGCTGGTTCTGATTACCTGTGCAAAAGATCCGGGTACCACATTATATATCTCCAACCCGATAGCTTCCGCCTGTTGCCGAGTGAAAATGATTTCGTCCTCATGTCCCTTGCCGGAGTTCTCTATTTCACTATGGTTGTCTCCATCACTTTCCCGATGATCATGACCGTCGTCATTCCGGTGAACCTCTGTGGAAGAGGCCGAGCGGGTGTCACTCTGTTTCGAATCGCAAGATATCAGGGAGATTGAAGTGGCCGCAGCCAGTATAATAAATATATATATTTTCATTTTTGTTATATTTTAAAATTGAATTGAAAAGGAAGGACAACCTTGCCAACCATTGTAAAACAACGCAAAGACAAGGCTACTCCCCATTTTTTTTGTTTGAGAGTTTCCTCTGTAATACAGAATAGTGCCAATAAACAACACGAATACTCAGAATACCCATTCCGGCATCTGTAAGCATATCACCGAACTAATAATCGTTGCCCCCAAGAAGCCCTGTTCAGGCAGCAATGGTCTATCTGAAAGGGAAAATATCGTCTATCCAAAATTTCGATTTCACATTGATTGACAACCTCATATTTTGTTCCGTAATTGATTAGCCAAGAAAGTTTTAACCGTGCCATAAACAGTCAGAGCACATATCCCTGTCATTACCGATTCTGGTTCGTTTGGGCTTTCTCCCAAAGTGGTGAAATCTAATTATCAAAAGATAAATATTGGAGGTAACTGATTACAGTTACCGGAAAGAATAGCAGATATTACAGTATTATAAACCCTGCAATAAATACTTAAGAGAAAAAACAGGGAGGAGCACGCAATCCGCTGCTCTCACCCAGCACTACGGATGTATAAGAGACAACATATCTATCGTATGTGTTTTCAGGGATTGGTATATCGAAATGAATAGTCAGAATGTCAGCAAACAGATATAGAACCGGCAAGTGAATATTCATCAGGCTTCCATCATGCAGATTACTTTTATCAACGCTGGAAGGAAAAATATAACCAGCTTGTGATACACAGGTATTTTCATTATGTGCATCTTGCTCCGCCTCATGATCCGTATGCCCATCATTGTAGATATCGTCTTGTTCACATAATTCCATCACCGTACACATCATCTCTTTATGATGGTGATGCGGAATAGCGAAAAGCACTATTAAGAATAGTGTCGCTATGGCAAGTGGATATACGAAAAAGATACGCTTCATCTGTTTGGTTTTTACTTTCGGGACAAAAATAGAGTATATTTCTTGCAACCAAGTTGCAAACATGTTACAATGTTATTTTTCTCTTTTTTTTGTTCTAAACCCCGTTTGTTATAGAACCTATTATTTTAACTTCACAAACAGATTCATATTAATATATCAAGTTACTCAAAGGCCATTTGGTGGTAAGTTTTCTTTTACTCATGGAATCTAATTCAGTTTTCGGAAGTGTAAACCCTCGTTTATAGTTGACAAAAAAGCAGGTATCCCAGCTTTCGCCTGAAGAATCCATCCGTGAAGTGAAGAAGCGTATTTTATACTAAACCATCTGAAAATCAATATCTTTAAAAAGTAAGATTTCTGTCTTCAAAAGCTTTGTTTTAACACAGAGTTAAAGCTTGTTCTTTGGATGTGAATAAGAAGTTCTTTAAATGCAAAAGACTTGTTATTTGCGCACAAGAACCTGACAACCTGCAAAAGGCGTTAACAATGTTAATTGAAAAAAGGTATAAGGATGAAGATACCGGTTCAGACGGCGTAAACTCACTTCCGAAACTTAAGTTATCTTATTCAGCCTGTGTCTATTTTTTCTTATAAAAGCAAACAAAAAGAACAATTATCAACTTGAAAATAAAGAAATAAAGAATTTACCACCAAATTTAAAGAAGAACCGAAAAATAGACAATCAACACTTTTTTATCCCCGGAAGGTTCGACAGGTTCTTCCGGTTTTTCAACCGGAGGTGTACTTGGCAAATCCGTTTAGGGTTCACCCGCGGAACAGCCCGTAACGGGCAACACAAGCCATACAAAGAAAAAAAGAGTTTCGTTTTCATGTCTGCTATTTTTAAGTTATTCCTTTGATACAAAGGCAAAAGCAAAGCCCCACAACGTCTTTGCTGCGAGGCTCAATTTGTTTTGTCAGGAAGTTCACTACCTTTTTTCTTGATTATTCAGTATCGGACTGAATGTGACTTGATTCACTTATCTGTTTCTTCACTCCATTGTTTACCGAAACTCGTCTGTTCCGTTTCCACACACCCACGATGTCCGTGTACCTTACATTCATCCAACGCTGATTGTAGCTGCCGGAATTCATCATCGTAAAGCGTGACATTCCAAGCTCCCAGATTCTCCAGAATCCTTTCCTGATTCTTGGAACCGGGAATAGGTACGACATTGGGATATTTATGGAGCATCCACGCAAGCGATATCTGGGCGTTGGTAGCATGTTTCTCCACAGCGAACCGATGCAGCAAATTGAGTATGGGCTGGTTGGCCTCGATATTCTCTTTCGATAATTGGGGGACGAATTTCCGCACGTCATCGAAGCCGAACTGATCCTGTGGCGTTACCTTGCCCGAAAGGAATCCGCTTGCAATCGGCGAGAACGGTACGACTCCGATTCCTTTTTCAAGGCATACCGGAAAAATCTCCGTTTCGCAATCGCGTTCCACCATCGAATAGATGTTCTGGACGGCGGATAATGGAGTAATCTTATGTGCCGCCCGTATCTGGTCGGCCGATACTTGCGACAATCCCCAACCACGTATCAGTCCTTCCTGAATAAGCCGTCCCATGACGGTTGCCACATCCTCAAGCCGGACTGCCTCACTGATACGGTGCAGGTAATACAGGTCGATATAATCCGTACGAAGTCTGCTCATGGAATCTTCAAGATGCCGGCGTACCTCCCGGTAGAGATTCGTCTCGTCCGGTTTCGAGAGTTCACCAATATGAAATTTGGTGGCGAGCACCACCTTCTTACGGAACGGTTCAATCGCCTTACCCACCAATTCCTCGTTATGTCCGGCGTAGAATTGTTCTTTGCCATAGGCTTCCGCCGTATCGAAATGCGTGCAGCCGTAGTCGTATGCCCCGCGGATGGCTTCTATGGCATACGCTTCGGGTGGCACTTGCCCGTAACCGTGGCTGAATCCCATACATCCCATTCCTATCGGAGATACTTCCAGCTGTCCTAATTTCCTTTTATCCATACTATTATCTTTTTAGAGTGAGATTATTATTGAATTACTTTATTTCCTTATTTTTAACCACTTCCCATAAGTCAGCATCCGCCAGCCCCATTCCAGAGGCCCAAAGCGGAAATAGGAGAGCCATAGGACACTGAATGCCATCTGGACAAGAAAGACGTAGAAAGCTATGGATTCTGTTCCTGTCAATCCAATGCCGGCCCCCAGTCCGAAGCCGATACCGTAGAAGAGAACCATGCCCCATACCGACTGTCCCACGTAATTAGTCAGTGCCATTCTCCCCGGAGCGGCAAGACAGCGCCACAAGCACCACTCTCTACCATGCAGATACAGGAGACAGATAGCAGAAACGTATGCAAAACCTAAAGGATAGACACTTGCCGTATAGATGGCGGTGTGTGCAGTCGTTCCGAAAGGATGCCCGTTTACCGCACTCCAGGCATAGAGAACGGATAGGGGAAGTCCCAGCAGAAAACCGTATGTCACCGTTTTTTTCAGTAGTACCCGATTGGCCTCAAGATCGGCGTATATTTGCTTTCGTCCGATGTAGAAGCCCAATAAGAACAATCCCAATACCTTAAAATAGCGATTGCCGTCGATAAATTCCTGCAAGCGCACCCATGCACCTTGTACCAGGAATTGAAAGACCCCTCCGTAGTTTTCCGCGTCGCGTAGCCAGATTCCGAAGTTATATTCCGTTATACCATATAAATTGCAATAGTGCTGTTGCATTCGCACTGCGGGAGCCGACCGGGACACTCCGAATGTACCGGCCAACCAATCAATCAGAATAGGAAGTAGCAATAAGACAGCGGAAGTCCCCAGCAACACTCTGTCCGAAACATGCCGGAAAAGAGGGAGCAACATGCCCAATAAGGCATACAACAACAAGATGTCCCCACTCCAGATAAACATCAGATGCAGAAAACCAATGGCGGCCAGAACAATCATCCGCCGGTAAAAAATACGGAATCCGTCCGTTCCCTTTTTAACCGCGTTGCTGATTATGATTGAGAATCCGATACCGAACAGCAGCGAGAATATGGTGTAGAACTTACCGTCCACGAAAAGGTATTGAAGAAAGCGGACTATCTTGTCTATTTCCGCCGTAGGCATAGCCTCCGTAATTTCCGGTTTTTGAAAAGTGTAAAGCGAGAATTCCGGAAAGTTGGCAAAGCAGATTCCCAGCAATGCAAATCCTCTTAGAGCATCGAGGATGACATGGCGTTCCGAGGCCTTCACGGGTGCCATGTCTTTTATGTCTATTTCCTTATTCATTGATTCTTTCTTTTACCGGATTCTCACAAGCATGAGTGGAGAAAATTCCTACCAAATTTTACTAAAAATTTAAAGCCTATTTCTCCTTTAAGGCATTCTTAAAGAAAGCATCTATCTTGTCGAACGGAATCACGTTGAGATTATCGTATAAATCGACATGGTTGGCTCCGGGTATAATCAACAGTTCCTTGTTACTACCCGTCAGCCGTTTGTAGGCATCCTCGCTGAAATAGCGGGAATGAGCTTTTTCTCCATGAATCATCAACACGGCACTGCGGATTTCGCTGATATAGGTGAGCAGTGGCATATTGATGAATGACAATACGCTGGTTTTCGTGATTCCCTCGTTGGAGTTCGGTGAACGGCGATGGTAGCCTCGTTCCGTCTTGTAGTAGTCGTGATACTCCTTGACGAATTGCGGAGTATCGTCCGTTACGGGGTCAAGTACGCCACCATCGCGTACATAGCTGTCATCACGATAATCCTCAGTACGCTGTGCGTTGAGTTGTTCGCGCAATTTGTAACGGTCATCGGAGCTCATGGCGTCGAAATACCCGTTGGCATTTACCCGGCTCATATCATACATAGTGGATGTTACCGTCGCTTTGATACGAGGGTCATTGGCCGCAGCATTAAGTGCAAACCCGCCCCAACCGCAGATGCCTAAGATTCCGATACGTTCCGGATCGACATCCGCACGGGATGTCAGATAATCGACTGCCGCGCTGAAATCCTCCGTACTGATTTCGGGTGACGTAAGATAGCGAGGTGTACCACCACTTTCGCCGTAATAGGAGGGATCGAAAGCAATGGTCAGAAAGCCTCGTTCGGCAAGTGTCTGGGCATAACGGCCTGACACTTGTTCTTTCACCGCACCGTAAGGGCCACTGACGGCAATGGCTGCCAGACGTCCTTGCGTATTTTTCGGCTTGTAAAGGTCTGCGGCAAGCGTAATGCCGTAACGGTTGTGAAACGTGATTTTCGTATGTTCCACCTTATCACTCTGCGGAAAGGTCTTATCCCATTCCTGCGTCAATTTCAATGCTTCCATATCGGTTGAATTTATATATTTTGTTGTTGTCGTTTCTTGTGCCATGACATTCTCAAAGATCAGGAACGTCAATATGGCGATTGCTTGTAACTTCATAGCCGTATTATTTTATTTTATAGCGGAGCCAGACAATATCTGTTTCCCATTGTTCCACACTCTCTAATTTCAGCTTGTACGGGTTACATTCCATACGGGAAATTCCATCGAAAACCGCCGTCTGTCCCTTGCGACCATCAATACCCGGAGCTACCATAATACTTACTTCGTCAATCAGTCCGGCCTCCAGGAAACCGCCACAGATATGCCCTCCCCCGACAATCGCCAAGCGTTCGACGCCGAAATGTTCGTGAAGCAGCTCCATCGCTCCCGGCAAGTCAATGCGTTCCGCACCGGCGGCAATCCACGAAATACCCAATGTGCGCAGCGTTTCCAGATATTCCTCGGACACCCGTTCACTGACAATACAAAGTAGAGGATACCCGTCAGCTTCCCCCTCCTGCCAGCGCAGTTTCCCATAGGTATCGACAATGATCGTATATTCGTCCGATTTACTGGCGACATATACGGATTTATGACCTATTGAAGTTCCCTCCATGGGGGTACTTTCCCCTTTGACGGCGGAACATTCGAGTGCGGTAGTTATTCGTCCTGACAGTTTCGAGCAAGGCCCCAGTTTTTCCAAGGCTATGTAATATTCATCCGTACTCAGTTGCCCGACCATCGGGCAGTCGATGCGGCCATCGACCGAAGTCATCATGTGACTGATTATATATGGTCTCATATTCTTGGTTTTTATTTATAATGCAAAAGTAAGGCAGCTTCTCCACTCTGCCGGTAGACAAATTACGGATTATACTACCTTATTTACTGATTCTTTATCGGCCTACCTGACGTTGCTGTTCCGCATTGTACCGGTCTCCCACAACGGGAATAGCAGCCACGGCATCCTCTAACTCTTTCCACTCCCCAGAGCTGATGTTGAAGTCGAGTGTGCGCAGGTTTTCCTCCAGATGAGACAGTTTTGTCGTTCCCGGAATCGGTACGATCCACGGTGCTTTCTGAAGCAACCAGCCAAGAGCCACCTGTGCCGAGGTCATGCTCCGTGTACGACCAAAAGCTTGCAGCGCATTTACAATGCGGGTATTCGCACGCATCGCTTCCGGCTGGAAACGCGGCAAGGTCTGACGGTTGTCGTTGTTTACATCGAAGACCGTATATTCGTTGATGCAACCTCCCAAAAAACCACGGTTAATCGGACTATACGGTACAAAGCCGATACCCAACTCCCGGCATACATTGAGAACGCCGTTTTCTTCCACCAGGCGGTGCATCAGATGGTACTCGCTTTGGATAGCTGTCAGCGGACAAATGGCGTGGGCCTTACGGATTGTTTCGGCACTGACCTCGCACATACCCCAGCTTGCACTTTACCTTCCTTGATCAAGTCGGCAATGGTAGCCGCCACCTCCTCGGCCGGGGTGTTCGGGTCTGCACGATGCTGGTAGAACATCGGCAGTGATTCGAGTCTCAATCGGCGAAGCGACTCCTCGCAATAGCGGCGGATGGTTGCCGGACGGCTGTCCTGACGACCGGTTCCTTTGCCGTCGATGACTTCATGCCCGAATTTAGTCGTTACGTTAATCCGTCCCTTGAATTCGGACAGCGCTTCTCCTGCCAGGTTCTCATTGGTCAATGGTCCATAAATGATAGCCGTATCGAAGAGCGTTACACCGCGATCCACCGCTTCATGCAACAATCGGATACACTCTTTCTTATCCGGGTGTTGGCTGCGGTTGTAAGTCATGCCCATCACGCCGAAGCCGAGTGCTGACACCTCGAAGGCAGCCTTACCCGTACCCAATACACGATGTCCCTTGATATGGGCTGCATCGGTATCCACATCGGATGTTTCCGTTTGTTTCGCTTCTGAAGCGAATACTTTGCCCAATCCCGAAGGCATGGCCATTGCAGCTCCTGCCAATGCAGCCGTCTTGAGAAATCCACGACGGCTGATATCCATTTTATTGTTTTCTTCCATGATTTTATGTTTTATGCATTATAACTTAATGGATGGAAAATGCCCCGTCCACTAAAAGGGCGTACCCGTCTACGAAACTTGCCTGCGATGAGCAAAGCCACAATACGGCATTGGCTATCTCTTCCGGCTTACCGAGACGTCCGGCAGGAATATCACGAACCAGTTCCTTTTCCAGATCAGGGTTACGCCGTATCAGTTCTTCGGCCATAGGTGTTCGGATCACACCCGGACAGACGGCATTGATACGGATTCCTTTTGCCGAGTAGTCGATGGCAGCCGTACGGGTCAGACCGATTACCGCATGCTTGCAGGCGATATAGGCCGCTTGTCCGGGGAATCCCGTAACGCCGCCTTGCGATGAGGTATTGACAATAGCACCACCGCCTTGTTGCAGCATCTGGATAATCTCGTAACGCATGCAGTTCCAGACACCTTTCAGATCGACAGCTACCGTACGGTCGAACTCCTCGTCGGTAATCTCGGCCATCGGTCGTTGCGGGGTCTGTATCCCGGCATTGTTCAATGCAGCGTCCAGTCTGCCGTAAGTCGCAACGGTCCAGTCGATCATCTCCTTTACAGCCCGCGTGTCGGACACATCGCAGCGATATGCCACAGCTTTATACCCTTCTGAAACCAACTTCCCGGCTTGTTCTTTCGGTTCATTGATGTCCACCAATACTACGGTTGCACCCGCTTTTGCAAATGCTTCTGCCGAGGCCAGCCCGATACCTGCCGATGCACCCGTTACCATTGCTACCTTTTCATTCATTGTTTCCATGATTCTTTTGTTTTAATGTTCTGATGCAAAGTTACGAAGAGAGTCCCGCAACAATTTTGCTGCAAAGCTCATTCTGCTTTGTTATAAAGTTCAATTTGTTAAAATAATACCATTGGATATTTTACAATATAAATTTCCTTCCAGATCCATATATTATTCCCTCTGTTTGAATACGATTCTGTTTTTGCACCACAGTAGAAGTCTTTCATATTCCCACGCAAACAATATGTTTAGAAATGTATACCCCAAAATAGATAGACAAGGGAAGTCTTGGTTTATTCCGAGCATGCATGATCCGGTAACAGAAGCAGCCAAAGTTTGTCGGCATGCCTCTTCATAAACTTTCGAAATTTTAAGGAGACCTCTTTTTTCTCATATTTCATGACCAGACCATATCCACTTTGAAAAACGAATACCGGTACTCCATAATGCCCATAGTGGGAAATCAAATCCAGGAATAAACCGGAATCAAATTCAAGGAAACTATCTATAAGCTCCTTATTTCTTTCAGGATAATATACATGCTGATTTTCAAGTACGACATTTGAAAACCGGTGAATATAATTATGCAAAATAATAATCAATATGGATATACTTCTTAGCACGAGGGTATCATCCAAGGTCATTTGGTATTTCTCATTAATCATAAATTCCCTTTTTTCATGTTTGAGATATATAAGCATCACGCCACGTCAGGGCTGTAACATAATAATGGCAGTATTGTAACCAGGGATATACCGGATAGTAAAGAGTCGATGGCTGGTAAAAAGACCGCAATCGAAAATCTGACTTTCCGGTCATGACCGCACGCTACAATCAGTGTAAAGAGATGAAATGGCAGCCAGGTCTTCCGTTTTCAGGTGAGATGAAAACACTGGAGTAAAAGTAAATTGCCTGAAACGGATAACGAGACTGCCATATAAATTCGGTGGCTACTATGGCCATTTAAACCTGGGAACGATATAAATTCGTCCGGTATAATCTCATCGATACTGCCGATCAGAATAGCCCTCCTCACCGGAATTCTTGATACTCGCTATATGTCCAATTTAGACCTGCAAAATTGGAATATTCAAATGCAAGAACTGCATTTTCCAATTGGAGGTTGCGAAATCCGGACCAACGGCTATTCTCCTCCATAGTCCGTGTTGCTGATTGTTCCCATATTTTTTGAATCCATAACGATTTGCTTTAATGTTCTGGTGCAAAATTACGAATTGAGCCCCGCAACAACTTTGCTGCGAGGCTCAACGTTCTTTGTCAAGAAGTTCATTTTGTTAAAAAAGGAACAGGATGTATCTTATGGACTATTTCAATAGGTTATGGGACTACCGATGATACCATGTATTACATGCAGGCTGCTGTCCTTTGTTGCTGCTTGTTCGATGCGGTGGATCGGTTCGTCCCATGCGTGACGGGACAGTGAAAATTTGCTGTTGTGCACCGGAAGGACTTTAGCCGCATCCAGTTCGTGAACCTCTACCGGAAGCTGTTCGGGCATCGTATGTATATACCGCCAGTCTTCGTTGTATTGCCCGTTTTCGAGGATGGCAAGGTCGATATGCGGAAACCGTTTGCCGATTTCCGAGAAATGAGCGCCGTAGCCGCTATCACCGCCAATATAGACCGTAGAGTGCCCTTCGAGCATGAATGAAGCCCACAACGAGGGATTCTGCCGAAGGAACCGGCCTGAAAAATGGCGGGCAGGCAAACACGTAATCCGAAAGCCGGGTTCGGAGGTATATACTTCATTCCAGTCCATTTCGACAATCTTCTCTGCAGAATATCCCCAGTATTCAAGATGTTCCCCCACACCGAGCGGACAGATGACTTTGTCCACTTTGTCACGTATCGCTTTCACAGTCCCGTAATCGAGGTGGTCGTAATGGTCGTGCGTGATGATAAGGTAATCCACCTCCGGGATGTCTTCCGGCGAGTAAATGTCCGTCCCCTTGAAAGGCTTCATCATAAGAGAGGCCGGGAACCCCGTCGTCAGCACCGGATCGACCAATATTTTCTTACCGCCGTTAATCAGCAGGTAAGACGAGTGGCCGAACCATACGACGGCATCTTTCGACAGGTCCAATTGTTTCAGGTCGGTCTTGACCGCATGGATGCTTTCGGACGGAACAAGATTGTCCGGTTTCTTTTCCGTCAGGTTGTCCCACATGATCCGCCACCGGCTTTTATCGGTGGTCATAAACGGAGTCGGTTCCTGATTTACGAATTGCCCCTTTTTGTAGTTCGGAGAACGTTCGATCCGTACCAGTCGTTCTCCACGAGGAGTACGGCCGAAAGCCGGATGGTTCAAAACGATAATAACGGTAAGAACCAATACTATAAAAATGGATATACATATAATCATTTTCTGTTTCATCCAATCATGGTTTTATCTTACGAATAAATTTGGCGGGATTGCCCGCGACAAGGGTATTTGGCTCTACATCATGCATGACAACACTGCCGGCTCCGACCACAGCATTCTCACCGATGGTAATGCCTCCCGCCGATATCATCAGACAGCCCGGCATGACAATCACATTACGTCCGAACTTCACGTTAGCGGTACGGACACCCGAAAACGGTGTTTCGATACGGCAATTCTCTCCGAGATGCGGAAAAACCTTGTGCAATAATTCACGATATTCCTCCGTATCCGGCATCGTATGATTCAACCGGAAGATATTTTGCCGTAACTCTTTTGTTACTACCAGTTCTTCTTCCGTCTGGTACAGGCAGTCTATTCTGAATTCTTCCATATCATTTATAATAAATAATAAACAGACAGACTCCTTGTCCGAAAATCCGTCCGCGATTATATTCCTCGTATATTCTACAATGATGCTTCAAGTATTTCATAAATGTCCTTTTCCGTAAGCGGAGCAAACCGTAAATATCCACACTGAACTTCACAAAACGTTCCAGCGTGTGGTCGTTGAGGATATGTCGCATCCATCTCGGTGTGATGATGGCGAGCCCTTTCCCGAAAATCAAACGGGTCGGAGTATAATATGCGAAATTTTCCATATCTGTCGTTTTTAGAGTTTTTCAATAATCTGCTTCGACCATCCGGCGACGTTTGCCGTACCACCGTTGAACAGTCGGCCTTCTTCCCATTCGATTTTGGGATAGAGTTTCTTGAGTTGTTTCACGCTACCCGTGATTGAACTGCCACCCGAAGTGGCAAAAGGAATAACGGTTTTACCCGCGAAATCATATTTCTCAAGAAAGGTATTGACCGGACGCGGACACAAGTCCCACCATAGCGGATAACCGAGGAACACCACATCGTAATCTTTCAGATCAATCGTTTCTCCACCCAATGCAGGACGTGATTTTTCGTCTGTCATCTCCACCGAACTGCGGCTCGCTTTGTCGTTCCAGTCAAGATCCGACGAAGTGTAGGCCGTAGCCGGAGTAATCCGGTAAAGTTTACCGCCAGTCTCTTTTGCGATAGCGATTGCCACTTTCTCTGTCGTCCCCGTGCAGGAGAAATAGGCTACAAGGATTTTCTTGTCGGACGGCCTGTCGGTATCCGCTGTCTGTTTTTGTGCTTTCGACGGGCAACTGAAAGTAAGCAGGCATAAGTATCAATACTAACTGTTTCATGTCATTTTAATTTAGAATATTCTTCATCACCGACAGGTTCCAGCCATTCGGTACTGTTGTTCTCACCGGGCACTTCGATGGCTAAATGCGAAAACCAGCTGTCGGGAGCCGCCCCGTGCCAATGTTTCACGCCTGCCGGAATATTGATAGCATCCCCGGGACGCAGTTCCACCGGCTCTTTGCCCCATTCCTGATAGTAGCCGCGACCGCCCACGCATACGAGTGTCTGACCGCCGCCTTTTGTTGCCTTGTGCACATGCCAGTTGTTGCGGCAGCCCGGTTCGAAGGTCACATTTACCACGGGGACTCCGTCCGTTACTACGGGAGCCGTGTAACTTTGACCGATGAAATACTTGGCGTAGGCATCGTTGGGGTTCCCCACAGGGAAAATGATGGTTTGCGCATACGCTTCGAGCGAACTTGCCGCTACGCTGTCGGCATTACCGTCGGTCCAAACTTCTTTTGCCATACGGAAAGCCGCCCACGCTTTCGGCCAGCCCGCGTAGAATGCGGCATGGGTGAGTATTTCGGCTATCTCGGTTCGGGTCACTCCGTTCTTCTTCGCCGATTCGAGATGGTACTTGAACGAGGAATCGGTCAGTCCCTGCGACATCAGGGCCACTACGGTTACGATGGAACGATCGCGGAGCGAAAGCAGATCGTTCCGGCTCCACACTTCCCCGAAAAGAATATCATCGTTCAAACGTGCAAATTCGGGGGCAAATTCTCCGAGCGCATCGCGTCCGGCAGTCTGTTGAATTTTTACTTGTGATTTTGCCATGATCGGAAAAATTAAAGTCAATAATAAAGCTAATGATGCTACTTTTGTTTTCATACGATATGATTTTTAGTTCGACATTTCCAAGACAACCGACATGTCTTTCCTGTTTCCGATACAAAAGTACAGGTATTATTCCACAACAGCTTTGCTGTAAGGCTCAAACTGTTTTGTTCTGAAGTTCATCTTACCAGGAAGGAGCGACACCATAAGCCTCCTTGTATATCTTGGAGAAATGCGACAGGTTCTTGAAACCCACATCGAAGCAAGCTTCCGTCACTTTCTTTTTACCTGATTTTATCAGGCCGTGTGCGGCCTCCAAACGGCGTTTGACAATCCACTTTTGCGGTGTCAGATTACTGACTTTGGCAAAGTCCCGCTTGAAGGTAGCCAGGCTGCGTCCCGTGTAACTTGCGATTTCCTCCAAAGAGAGATCACACATATAGTTCTCGTTCAGATAGTCAAGAATGTCGATTTTCCACGGCTCCACGAAGTCGAACAGCGAAGCATAAAGATTCCGGTCAGTATTAAGCAGTACATATATCCCTTCTACCATTTTCAGCTTCAGTACGTCTTCGGACGGTTTTTCGCCTGCATCGAAATAAGGAATGACGGATTCGAACAGCGAACGGATATCAGGCCTGTTACTGGGCAACACACGCAGGCTTACCTTCTCACGTTCGGAATCGGTCGGAATCTGTTGCCGGTTAAGCGTCTGGTAAAATTCTCTTAGAAACGGTCTTGAGAACTTCAGTACGACAGAACGGTAAGGCTTTCCGTCCTCAACCTTTTTCTGTAACCACATCCGGTTATCGCGCCGCATGAAAGCGCAATCCCCCGGATGCAACACGGTTTTCTTGCCACGCTCTTCTATCTCCAATTCACCGGAGCACAGATAAATAAGCGTATGCTCCCTGTTTTCATGGGCGCATCCCCGGTCATCGGTGAAATAACTCGCTATAAGCACGTTCGAGCAATCGAATACATCTAATCGTTCCATATTGTCAGTTTTTAATTTTTACAAATACAACGTATTCCAACCATAAAGTCTTTGTTGTAAGGCTCAAATTTGCAAAATGGATAAAATATTTTTGTACGCTTGACATTGTATGACAGCGGTTACCTTACAGATTACAGTACAACACATTATGGTTTCAACGGGCCATAAAAATACGATGCCGTAGCACCACCATCGATCAGAAAGTCCGCTCCCGTGATAAATGCCCCTCTGTCGCTCATCAACAGTTCGGCAACATTGGCAACCTCGTCCGCGGTTCCGGGGCGTCCTGCCGGACATTTGGCGAACATGTTTTTGTAAAAATCACCTCGCGGCCCGTTGAACTCGTCGATAGCCAAGGGGGTTACGATGATACCCGGTGAAATGGAGTTGATTCTTGCCCCGCGCTCGCCCCATTTCACAGCTTCGGCCATTACACGTTTCACGTTACAACGCTTGGCCATCTGATAGGCATGTAACGTATCCTCGATACTATCCGGTTGCAGCATGTCGAGCGAGAGCAATTCTTCGGTAGGAGTCGTGGCCAGTAGCATATCCTCCTCGATGGTCAGCGCGGGCATCCGATGTCCCGACTGGCTGGAAATCGTCACCCCGACACCGTCCTCTTTAATAACCTTCCCCACTTCTTCGAGCAAGACAGCCGTTCCGTACAGATCGACTTTCAGAATCGTTTCGATGGAAGCCTGACTCGGTGATACGCCCGCCGCATTGACGAGCATTGAAATTTCACCATGTTCCCGTGCAACCGCAATCAAGTTCAAAATGGACTCCCTTGAAGAGAGATTCATTTCGACGGGTACTGCATCAAATCCCGCCTCATTCAATATACGGCAAACAGCCTCGGCACTCTCCGGGTTCAGGTCTCCGACAATGATCTTTTTCCCATATCCCATACGGCGGGCTATCGCCATTCCTATCTGACCGGCACCGGTCAATATCATTACCTCTTTCTTCATATTACTCATTTTTATCTGTTTACTCATTTTTATTTACCAAACAGTTTAAGGGCGTTGTCATGCAGGATTTTTTCCGCAAAAGGTGTGAGCTCGGCATCATCGGTTATCCACGTTCGCAATTGTTTCAAATTTCCTGTCAGAACTGTTGCCGGCTGGTATGGATAATCCGAGCCATAAAGCAACCGGTCGGGGGTGGTTATGGTCAGCAGAGCCTTAACAACTTCAGGTGTTGCACCTCCTGCAAGGTCATAATAGAACGCCTTCAGATTGGCATCCCAGTCAATCGGTTCCATAAGCCCTTTCGCCGCCATGACCGGATATACCGCCTTCATGCGCGGAAGGGCCAGCGGCAGAAATGAACCGCAATGCGGTACGACGAACTTCAGATTCGGATACCGGGCCGGAACATTCCGGGCAATCAGATTGACGACGGTACGGGTCGTCTCGGCCGGATATTCGTAAACGGCCAGCGGTGCCGTCGCGATGATTCCGTCGTTTACGGGCGAAGGTTTGTGCGGATGCAGCATCACGACGGCATGGCGCTCGTTCAGTACTTGCATCAACGTATCGAGTGCCGCATCGCCTACGTACTGTCCCCGGCTGTTGGTAGCCAGCTTGATGCCGTCCGCGCCGAGCGTGTCGAGTGCATAGACCGCTTCCTTGATAGCCGCGTCCACATCGGGCAGGGGCAATGAAGCACAGAAGAGGAATTTGCCGGGATAATCCGCTTTCAGCCGGGCGCACGCCTCGTTGTATTGCCTGACCGCACGGCGGCTCTCTTCCGCATCGCCGAACCACGGTTGGGGAGCAGGCATCGAAAGGACGGATGTTTCGATACTCGCCTCTTCCATGAATTTCAGATGAGAAGCCACATCCCAATCCGGAAGCGGGAAAGTTTCTTCCAAAGCTGCCCCGTGCCTGTCCAACAGTTCCTTGAACGCGGGAAGTATATTATAACAATGCACGTCTATCGCCTGTTGCCCCATAGCGGCATGTACGGACAGCATACTCAATAAACCGATCAAATAACACTTCATACCCATTCCTCCTTTCTTAAACCATCGGCATTTCCCACGAACCTCTCGTATCGACACCGGTACTTTCGGCAGCTTCTTCCAATGCCTTCATTTCGTCGGCAGTCAAGAAAACTTTTGTCGCTTGCAAGGCATCCTGCACTTGCGAGGGTTTCGTCACGCCGATAATCGGTGTCGTGCCTTTCGCTATCGCCCACGCCAGAGCGACTTGTGCCGGTGTGATACCATATTTATTGCCGACTGTGCGCATCACGGCAACAAGTTTCTCAATTTGCGGCAACAACGGATTGTAAGTTTCCCCACGCTGGCTACCGGCGGGTAACGGCTGCGCGGTATCGTATTTCCCGCTCAACGCTCCTTGCTCCAATACCATGTAAGCCCAGAAGTCGATACCGTTCTCCTTGCAATAGTCCAGAATACCGGCTTTCTCCGAAGAACGATACAGCAGGCTGTAATGGTTCTGTACAGCAAAGATATGTACCCCTTCTTTCGAGAGAATCTCCTCCGCACGCTTGATTTGCGCAAGGTTGTGATTAGATACACCAATCCGTTTTACCTTGCCGCTTTTTACCAACGGGATAAGATAAGGCGTCCATTTCTCCACGTCGGCCGGATTGTGTATCCAGTAAATGTCGATGTAATCGGTGGCGAAACGATCGAGGCTTCCTGCCAGCATATCCGCTACCGGGTTCTCCGAATCGCCAGCAATCTGCGGTGTGAACTTGGTCGAGATAAACACATCCTCCCGCTTGCAGTTCTTCGTAAATGTCGAAAGCACCGTTTCCGAAACTCTCATGCCATATACCACGGCGGAATCCCACAGGTTCAGCCCGTTGGCCATCGCCTCGTCGAATACGGGTTTCAGTTCTTCCACTCCGAGATTGTTCCCGAATACCCGGTCGCCTCCGGCGAATCCCGTACCCCACGACCATGTTCCTAATGCTATTGATGGTAATTTTTCCATATCCAATTTCTTTTTTCGTTATTCAATTTCTAATTCACATTGCAAAATTACACGGTTCAAAATGATCCGCTTGTAGACGATTTACGGATATTTATACCCAAATACTCGATTCAAATCTTTTAACTGTATTCCAATACACGCGCCATCCTTTCCAGTCCGTCGGCAAGCAACGCACGGGGGCAGGCGATATTCAGGCGGATGAACCCTTCGCCACCGGGGCCGTACATCGTGCCGGAATTGACCATCAGTTTCTGCTGCTCTTGCAGGCGCAGGGTCGTGGCGTCCGAACCGATACCGAGTGCCCGGCAGTCTATCCAGACCAAATAAGTTCCTTCGAGCGGCAATACGGGATATTGCAGCAGCCTTTCGGCGAAAAAATGGCATAGATATTCATAATTCCCTCGCAGGTATTTTCGCAAAGCATCGAGCCACTCGCCACCCTCGTTGTAAGCGGCTATCGTAGCGATCACGCCGAACGGGTTGACGTCGCACACCTCATTGATATTGATGGCACGGTCGATACGACGACGTACATCATCATCGGCCGCAATGATGTTGGCGATTTGCAGTCCGGCAAGGTTGAACGCCTTGCTCGGTGAAACGCAAGTGATGGAGTTTTGCTGGAAGCGTTCGGAGAGGGAGGCAAAAGGCGTATAGTCGTGTCCCTCGTAGGTCAGTTCGCAATGAATTTCATCTGCCACAACAAACACTCCGTTGCGCAAACAGATGTCACCGATATGCCGCAGTTCTTCCGGTGTCCAGACCCGCCCGACCGGATTGTGAGGATTACACAACAACAGCAGTTTCGCCTTCGGGTCGGCCGCTTTCGCTTCAAAGTCGTCGAAGTCGATTGAGTAGCGACCGTTCCGGTAAACGAGGTTATTGGCCGACAGTTCGCACCCGTCATTGCGAATTGACGAATAGAAACAGTTGTATGCCGGAGTCTGGACGATTACTTTGTCGCCCGGTACGGTCAGGGCTTTGATAATGGCCGACAGAGCCGGCACGACACCGCTTGTATAGATAATCCACCGGGGATCTATCCGCCAACGATGGCGGTCTTCAAACCACCAGACGACCGCATCGTAATAGGTTTCGGGCACTTTTGTATAGCCGAAAATGCCGTGCTCCACCCGCTTTTGCAGGGCATCGATAATGGCGGGTGCGGTACGGAAATCCATATCCGCCACCCACATGGGCAGTACATTTTCCTCTTCGGGAGTGTCCCATTTGTAGGAGTTCGTCCCGCGACGCGGGACAATCGTATCGAAATCGTATCTCATAACTTATCTATTTATTCGTAATTTATAAATCCAGTTACTGCCCCAAAGTCTCGCGAGGAAGATTACCCCCCGGAAACAAAGCTCAATGCACATGGCAAACCACACGCCGCGTAGTCCCATCGTGGGGGCGAGCCATGCCGCCAGTGTCAGCCGTACGCCCCAAATGCTGCCGAAGTTCATCAGACTGGGTACGAATGTATTACCCACACCCACGAATATACCGTAGGCTACGATAGACGCCGCGAACATCGGCTCCGCAAAGGCTTCTATCCGCAGAATCTCGATTCCCAACGTGCGAATTTCCTCTACAGGGGTCATCACTCCTATGATTTGCGGAGCCGCCATATACATCAGCGTTCCCATGACACCCATAATCAGCATTCCCGACCAGACGGTAATATTGGCAAAACGACGGAGCAACCGGATACGGTTTGCTCCGAGGCTCTGGCCGACCAACGTCGTGGCAGCCTCCGAGATACCGTAGCCGGGCATATAGCAGAGACTTTCGGCAGTGATGGCGAACGAGTTGGCGGCAATGGCAATGATACCAAGTGGTGCGACAATCACCGTCGTTGCGATCTGCGCTCCACAAATGGCCATGTGCTCGAATCCCATCGGCAGGGAGATGCGGAAAGCCTTACTCAGTGTCTCTTTCCGAGGCAGGAAACTTCCCCGTTCTCCGGACAGTCTCAGCATGGGCGAGCGACGGCAAAGATACCACATCATCCCGCCGGCAGTGATGAGTTCGGCCAGCACCGTTCCCAATATTGCGCCTTCCACGCCCAAGCCTGCGCCGGGAGTGGTAAATGTCACTCCGAACCATTCCACCTGCCTCGAAGGGAAAATCAGGAAGAAGTTGAACACGATATCCAGAAGACACATCAGCACGTTCAGCATACAGGGCACACGCATATTTCCACTGCATCGCAACATGCCACCCGCAAGGAAATTCAACTGCAAGGCAGGAAGGAAAAGTGCGAATATCCAAAAGTAGAGGGATGAATCGCTCCGTATTACTTCATCACCGCCCAACCAGCCGGGAAGCATACCACTGATGGAAATGCCGACAGCCGCCAACAATGAGCTGAAAACCAATGTGGCAGCAATCGACTGGCGGAGTATCTTTCGGGCTCCCACAAAATCCCCGGCTCCGATCTTATGCGCTACTTGAACGGAGAAGCCCGTTGCGGCGGCTGCACACAGCTCCCAAAACAGCCATGTCGTGGTCGAGACCAGCCCGATAGAGGCAGCGACATTTGCGCCCAGGCTGCCCACCATCGAGGCATCGATATACTGCATGGCGATGGAAGATATCTGTGCCATAATGGCAGGGACACTGAGGTATGCAGTCAGGCGCAACTGTTGCCCCAGTGTCATCTGCTTCCCTTCGCGGATAAGCGATAGCAGGTAATCTGTCTTTCCCTTTCCTGTTCCCATCAGGTTATGTACAAGGGCATTAGTCTGTGAAACAAGTTTTCTCGTCCCAGAGTTTCAGCTTGCAATCGGCGGGAGCCTTGATATTCTCGTCGAGGATAATCTCCCCGTAGCTCTCGGCGGTGATACAGCCCGTTCGCGGATTCTTCACCCCACCTATTGCGCCTTTGATGGTCGCCTGCACCGAACTGTACTCGAAAGCCCGGTCGCAGTCGGGGCCGAACGTACAATTTTCCAATACGAGGTCGTGGGCGTAGCAGAGCGGCTGCTCGCCGGTAATGTGACAGTTTACCAACCGAAGGTTGTGCGAATGCCAGCCCAAGTATTCACCGTTGAGTTCTGAATCGTAGATTGTCACATTCTCCACTTCCCAAAAGGCATCTTTCGTGGTGATTTTGGCATTGCGCAGTTCCACATTCTTCACGTACTGGAATACGTACTTACTGTCACTCTCCAATCCGTCTATACGGATATTGCTGCTGAACATGAACGGATAAGTGCCGCCATGCAGTTTCAGATTTTTGATGTCCAAATTCTTGCAACGCCAGAACACTTCGTCGGCATCTTTTATCTCTACGTTCTCAATTTCGATGTCGTGCATCTCGCGGAACATCTTGGGGGCGTCGATGCGTGTGTTCGTCATTTTCAGATTATCGGAGTACCACAGAGCCGAACGCCCGCCGACATCGAAGAAACAACGGTCGATAACGAAACCGTGCACGTGCCAGAAGGGATAATTTCCCTCGAACCGGCAATCAACGGCTTCGATGTTGCTGCATTCCTTGATGGCTGATTCTCCGGCACGGATAATTACATTCTCCAAACGTAAGTCATGTGATTCGAACAAAGGTCTTTCACCTCCGAATTCTGCATTTGATATTACTTTCATACTTTCCTTATTTTTAATTATTATTCATATTCAACTTGTAACAACGCAAAAGTACGAAGCACCCTCCATAACAACTTTGCTTCAAGGCTCAAACTACTTTGTTCTGAAGTTCACCTTGTAATGGTGAGGTAATATTTTATCTCTCTGATGCAAAAATAGATGGTATCTGCCACATGCTTTGTAGACGAATTCCCGGTATTCATACCCAAATTACGGATTATGCTTGTTGCCTATTCCTTCACAAATTGCCTAAAGCCTAATATAACTTTGTTTTAACGTGTAGTAGTGGATTATATTATTCCGATACCGGCTCTTTGGTCCAAACGATTGAATGAAGTTACCAATTGACCGAAGAAGAAACAAAATCTGGATTTTGGGGATTCCCGATAAGGGGCTGTCCTTTGTCAAGGGCCCGCAGTATCTCCATTTCGTTATCGAACATTTCGAGATTTTCCTTCATACGTTCGATGTGTGTCGTTTTTGGGATAATAACCATACCCGACTGGATCTGAAAGCGCAATACCACTTGGCGTACCGTCTTGTGATAGCGGTCGATGATATACTGCAATACTTCGTCATCGTAGATTTCATTGATCTTACCCTGTCCCAACGGGGCCATCACTGAACTTGAATACCTTTGGCAAAAGTGTTGCCCACGACCTCCTGATGTTCCATGTAGGGATGAATCTTGATCTGGTTGACGACAGGCTTGATACGAGCGTATGCCAGCAATTCGTCCACGTGATGCGGATTGAAGTTGCTCACCCCGATGGCACGGATCTTCCCCATATCGACATACTTTTCCATGATTCTCCATCTCTCCTTGACCTTTCTGGCTACCGGCCAATGAATCAGCATCAGGTCAACATACGTTCCCCCGAATGCTTCAATAGTCCGGTCGAGCGACTCGCGTACCTTTCCGCTACGTACGGCATCGGGAGAGACTTTCGAAATAATGAACACTTCACTCCGGCCGATACCGCTTTCCTTGATTCCGTACCACACTTCGGCCTCGTTGTCGTAGCCTTGCGCCGCATCGACCAAACGGTATCCCAGTCCGATGGCGCGTTTCACACACTCTGCGGCAGTCTCCTTGAGAGTAGACGTGCCGACACCCAACTGCGGCATCTCTATCCCGTTGTTCAGCACGACACGGAGAATGGCAGGCAGTGTATCGGCCGTTTGAGCTGTTTGTCCGTTGTTGGAAGTTCTGCCCCACAACCTGTCAGTATGGTTCCTGTCAGGAAACACTTTTGTAGGACATGCCAACCAGTATCCTTTAGTCAGCGTGATAGATTACGATACCGTCACGCCCATCTTGCATACGCACAGCCAATTTTCAGTCTATGCACTTTATAAAGGGATGGGCGTTACTCTTCTCTCCGGACTTGTTGCATGGAACTCTGTTGGGTAATCACATCAAAGACTTCTCTTTCTTTTCTTATCAGTCCAATGAAGCCGGAGAGCACATCCGTTGTCATATCATCAATATGGCCAAAAGTAAACTTATCAACGGAGAACAAATCACGTAGACCGCTTATGACTTGGGGTTCGAATACCCGCAACATTTAAGTCGTATATTCAAAAAACAGACCGGACAGACTCTCTCGGAATACAGTAGAGATATAAGGGAACGAAAGTTCCGATAACCTTATCGATTACCGGAACTTCAGAAAAATCGAGAAAATGTCTGTCATGCAGGACACTCAATACCATAGAGTCGCTGTACTTCTTCCGGAGCGCGTAGGTCGAGAATCGTATTGTATCCCGTATTCATGGAAGCAATTGCGGCCATATCCTCCGGTGTCAGCATGAAATCCCCGATGTTGAAATTTTCTTGCATCCGCTGCCGATGTACCGATTTGGGAATGGCGACAACTCCGCGCTGTAAGTGCCAGCGCAGTACGACCTGTGCTGCCGATTTATCATATTTGCGAGCGATACCGGTCAGAATATCGTCCGTGAACAATCCGTTCCGTCCTTCGGCCAAAGGCCCCCATGCCTCTGCTTGTATGCCGAGTTCCTGCATGGTCCGTATCGCATCGGTTTGCGGAGTATAAGGATGCACCTCTATCTGATTGACCGCCGGAATAACATTAGCATTATGGCATAAATCCAGCAATCTGTCCGGCTCGAAATTGCATACCCCGATAGCCCGCACACGTCCTTTCGCATAAAGTTTTTCCATAGCCCGCCATGCTCCGTAATAGTCGCCGAAAGGCATGTGGATCAGATAGAGGTCGAGGTAATCCAATCCCAAACGGGCGAGCGAAGCGTCTAATGCCCGCAATGTCCGTTCATAACCCATTTCTGAAATCCATGCTTTGGTCGTGATGAACAGCTCCTCACGCGGAATACCACTTTTCCGAATAGCCGTACCGACCGCCCGTTCATTTCCATAGACCGAAGCGGTGTCGATGAGCCGATAGCCGACGGCAAGCGCATCGGTAACAACTCTTTCACACTCGGTGGCATCGGGTATCTGAAAGACACCAAAGCCTTGTATCGGCATCTTTACTCCGTTATTCAATTCTTTGAAATCCATACCATAATATCGTTATAATTAGTTTTTCAAGATATTCAATCATGATTGTAGATACACTCCGAATCCATTCCAATAACCTGAATAAAAAACATTATCTATTGCATGAAGTTATTGAGTTTGTTGGCCGGATTGAGCGGTGTCTGGTCGGACAATACCAACGATTTGACCATATGCAACGTTCCCTGCTTGTACTTCTGAAAGTGTTCCGAAGCGATATGCTGCTCGTATGCTTCACGGCTCGCATAGGTTTCGAGAATCGTTACTTTACAGGGATTCTCCTTTTCGCCGACAGCATACATCGTCAGTACGCCCGGTTCGGTACGCAGGGAGATTTCACCTACCTCGGTCGCATAGTTCATATACTCGTCAAGATACTGCGGATAAACCTCTATTTTCGACAGCCGTACGATACCATCGGTCGTCATCGGCTCTTTAACGCACATACCCGGCTTATCCGGATTCAGACATTTGCCGATGATCTCTCCTGTCGCAAGGTAGGAGTAGGTCGGAAACTCAAATAATACGGGTTTTAGTTTCGTATAGTCGAGTTTGCCATCGCTGTCAAGCACATCGGAAGCAGCGTATGTATTGACTATCGCGCAAATGAAATTGTCGAAACCGTCGGTTTCATAAATGTCCACCACTTCACACTCCATCGTAAGTGGTGATGCGTCTATAACGGGCGTATCGTTCTCTCCGATATGGTAAGCAAACACCTCCGACTTATCGACCGTCGCACCACTTACACTTCCTACATAGTCAGCTTTCGGTAACATCTCACGACTCACAAGATTGACGGAAAGTCGTTTTGATTTTTTAATACCTTGATTGGTATAATGACTTTTACTCATGCTGACCAGTATCCGGTCATGGCCGATGACTCCCGTGTGTCCTACCACAAGCCAGTTTACTTTCCCTTCGACCTCCGCCCCGACAACCGTCATTGGTTTGGGATAGAGTGCCAACAGATTTCCGAGATTTTTCTTGTTTGTCTCCATTATATCGGGTTGTGTAGTGTTCTCTTTCACGGCAGTGCTGCACGACAACATGACAAGCAGTGACAGAACACCTAAGATTATTTTTACCATGATTGATTTATTTATCTATTTGACTTTCGGTGAACGGATCGGCACGATGCCCCATCAAATCGATTTTGGCATACTCCTTATCAAACTCCTCCATCTCCCAAGCTGAGAGACGGACCGTTCCCGCACCGAGCAGGTCATCCAAGTGTGCCGGATTGGTCGTTCCGGGTATCGGAGCAATCCACGATTTGCGAGATAACATCCATAGCAAAGCGAATTGCGCGAGTGTCACTCCCTTGCGCTCGGCCCATTTGCGAACCAAGGCGATAAGCGGCATATTGTGCTTCAAAGCTTCGGGCGTGAATTGCGGCAAGTTCCAACGCCGGTCTCCCTCGTAGAAACGGCTGTTTTCATTGATTATCCCGGTGAGAAACGCACGCCCCAGCGGACAATAAGGCACGAAGCCGATACCGAGTTTTTCCAATGTCGGGAAGATTTTGGTTTCAGGCTCCCGCCACCAAATGGCATACTCGCTCTGCACGGCGGAAAGCGGGCAGACGGCATGCGCCCGACGGATGGAACGGGCACTCGCTTCCGACAGCCCCCAATGCAGCACTTTGCCCTCCTGCATCAAATCCTTGACAGTTCCGGCCACCTCTTTCATCGGCACTTTCGGATCGACACGGTGTTGATACAAGAGGTCGATATGGTCAGTATGCAGGCGTTTCAAAGAGCCCTCCACCGCCCGACGAATATGATCGGGACGGCTATTGATAGCAGTCGGTTGTTTCTCCTCGACACCGAAGCCGAACTTCGTTCCGATTTTCACTTTGTCGCGAAACGGAGCGAGTGCTTCGCCGACCCACTCTTCGCTGGTGTAAGGGCCATAAACCTCCGCCGTATCGAAAAAAGTGACACCTTTGTCGTATGCCCGGCGAATCAGAGCGATCATATCCTTTTTGTCGTACTTCCCACCGTAATATCCCACCATTGGCAGACAACCCAGACCAATAGCTGATACGTCCAGCTCTCCGAGCTTGCGATACTCCATCGTATCGTCCGCATTTGGCGTATTTTTATCAGATAAATTTCCTGATAAAGAAGAGATAGGGGATTCGGTAAACACACGGGAAACCCCCGTTGTAGCTCCGGCCGCGAGTAGTGCAAAACTTGATGCCGTCCTTAAGAAATTTCTGCGATCCATAATCTTCTATTTTTTCATTGTTCATTTTCTGATTGCAAATTTACCGCGATTGAATAAGTCGGCTTGTATACGATTTACGGATATTTATACCCGAATCCTCGAAATAGTGCATGAGCTCAGATTTCCTTCGATACAATATTTCAGTTTTCTTTTTAAGAAGATAATGGGGTTTGCTCCTAATGAATATCGGTTAATAAATTAACAAAAAGGGAGGGACAGTACATGATGACATATCCCCTAGGTATGGGTAGCAGTCCGGACGCTCTTTAGCAGGGATTCAAGAAAATACCGTTCTTTCCTTGTATCCTGTCATACAAAACAACAAACAACCGATATTCTTATTGTTCGGATACAGAATTTTCATCAGATGCTATCAGAAATACAGACTTTCCCAGCTACGCAATCTGAACACGATATTTATTACCATTTCAATGGAACGAGCAGCCTTACGGACAACTAATATATAACATTCATCAAATCAAATAGTTATAACACATGAATGTTACGCATGGATTGGTCGCATGGGTTACTAATAGTTGGTCGCACATTATGCACACTATTTTTAAAAGTGTAGCAAAGGTAAGAACATAAAAAAAGCACTAATATATTGAATATCAGTGCTAAATATTTGTTCTTAATTATCCTTTGCGGTGCGTACGGGACTCGAACCCGTGACCCCATGCGTGACAGGCATGTATTCTAACCAACTGAACTAACGCACCAGAATTTCATTTCTTTATTGCTGTCTCTCTCGATTGCGGTTGCAAAGGTAGCTGTTTTTTTTATATCTGCAATAGCTGAGAAAGATTTTTTTCATCTTTCTCATTCATTTGTTGATTATAAGTAGATTATATCTATCTTTGTGACACAATTTATAAAGCAACAAAAAGAAACATGAAAGATACACCTATCAAACGGCATCTAATTGATGAAACTATCGAAGAATTTCAAATTACAGATTTCTCAAAAGCAACCATTCGTGAAGTAAAAGCCATAGCAGCTAAAGCAGAAACAGCATCCGGAGTCGAATTTATAAAAATGGAAATGGGCGTACCGGGTCTCCCCCCTTCTACTGTAGGAGTAAAAGCCGAGATAGAAGCATTGCAAAATGGAATAGCCAGTTTGTATCCCGATATTAATGGACTACCGGAACTAAAATCGGAAGCCTCCAAATTTATAAAAGCATTTATCGATATAGATCTCAAACCGGAAGGTTGCGTACCTGTCACGGGATCCATGCAAGGTACTTTCGCATCTTTCCTTACCTGCAGTCAATGCGATGAAAAAAAAGATACTATTCTGTTCATAGATCCTGGCTTTCCGGTCCAAAAGCAGCAATTGGTGGTCATGGGACAGAAGTACGAGACATTTGATGTATACGATTATCGAGGAGACAAATTAAAAGAAAAACTCGAGAGCTACCTGAAAAAAGGAAATATTTCAGCTGTTATATACTCAAATCCGAATAACCCCAGCTGGATCTGTTTAAAAGATGAAGAACTGAAAATCATCGGTGAACTAGCCACCCAATATGATGTAATCGTCCTTGAAGATTTAGCTTATTTTGCCATGGACTTCCGCCAAGATTTGAGTACTCCGTATCATGCACCTTATCAGCCTTCGGTGGCACACTATACAGATAATTATATTTTGCTTATATCCGGTTCCAAAGCCTTCAGTTATGCAGGCCAACGTATTGGTGTCAGCTGTATTTCTGATAAATTATACCATCGCCATTATCCCGGATTCGATAAACGCTACGGAGGCGGTACTTTTGGCACTGTATTTATCCATCGTGTGCTTTATGCCCTCTCTTCAGGGACGAGCCATTCGGCACAATTCGCCATGGCAGCTATGCTGAAAGCAGCGAACGAAGGTAAATACAATTTCCTGAACGAAGTGAGGATATATGGTGAACGCGCCCGTAAATTGAAAGAAATATTCTTGCGTTACGGATTCCATCTGGTATACGACAAAGATCTTGAAGATCCTGTTGCCGACGGTTTCTATTTCACCATAGGCTATCCGAGAATGACAAGTGGAGAGCTGGCAAAAGAGTTGATGTATTATGGGGTCAGTGCAATTTCCTTGGTTACTACAGGTAGCCAACAACAGGGACTACGTGCATGCACTTCCTTTATCAAAGAGCACCAATATGCTCAACTGGATGAAAGAATGAAGTTATTTGCCGAAAATCATCCTATATCTTAAAAAGAGCACACTAAATCGAAAAAAAGAGGAATATTGTTTGTTCGTGTAAAATAAATCTTTAAATTAGGGGCATGAACATCAATACTGACATATTTAAGATACAATCGAATAATGTAATGCCGTCGAGAGGAAAGATTCTGATATCAGAGCCTTTCCTCCACGATGTAACTTTCGGAAGGTCAGTAGTATTGCTTGTTGATCATACTGAAGAAGGAAGTATGGGATTGATTATAAATAAACCACTCCCATTGATGCTCAATGATATCATTAAAGAATTTAAATATATAGAAGATATTCCGTTACACAAAGGAGGTCCTATCGGAACTGACACTTTGTTTTATCTGCATACTTTACACGAAATACCCGGAACCCTTCCGATCAACAATGGATTATATCTCAACGGAGATTTCGATGCTATCAAGAAATACATTTTACAAGGAAACCCTATAAAAGGAAAGATACGCTTTTTCCTCGGATATTCCGGCTGGGAATGCGAACAACTGATTCAGGAAATAAAGGAGAATACCTGGATTATTTCAAAAGAAGAAAATACCTACTTAATGAATGAAGATATAAAAGGTATGTGGAAGGAAGCCTTAGGGAAATTGGGCAGCAAGTATGAAACCTGGTCCCGCTTCCCGCAAGTTCCTTCTTTAAATTAAAATCATCGTTTGGGATTCATACATTGCACAAGCACGGCATCTTTATAACCTTCGTGTGTTAACAGCCATTCTTTCAATACTCCACATTGGGTAAATCCACAAGAATTGAACAATCGCAAACTGGGTTCATTATCCACAGCTATATGGGCATACAATTGTTTTATAAATAAAAAGTTGAAAGCATATTCACAAAGCAGTTTCAATGCATCGGAAGCATACCCCTCCTGTCTATAATTGCTGTGAACGGCAATTCCGACTGCCCCTCTTGAATGTAAAGGTACAAAATCAGTTATATCGACCGTACCCAAAGTACAATTATCTTTCCGACGCATAATCATCAGCCGCAACTGTTTATCGGCAAACATGTCACTTTGCGATCCTTCAATATACTGTTTGAGTACAAAACGCGAATAGGGAACTGTAAAACTACTGATATCCCACATAGAAGGATCATTTTCCATTTCGTACATAAGATCCAAATCCTCCGGTTCCACTGCACGGAGATATATTCGCTCGTTGGCTAAGAAAGATTGCTTCATCATTTATTCTTTATCAATATGCAGTTCGGCACGCAATCTTTTTTCTCCCGGAAGACAGAAAAAAGAGGCTGTCAGTCCTATAAGTGCACATAACGCACCTGTACTACTAAGTGTAAAGTAGTAACCGGCCAGATTAAACACCACTACAAATTCCAGTAAAGCCAGCCGAACAGCCCCCCAAAGCATATAACGGCTCAGGGCCACCGGAAACGTCAGCTGATCTATTTTCTTTGTCAGAACAAAACTAAATAGTTTAAGAGAAAGAGGTATACAGACGGCAGTCATCAAAATACCTACTGTTTCGAAAACATAAACAGCCCGTACATTGTCTGCTTTTATTCCTACAGGCAACACGCCGGCTTCTCCCAATAGCACCAACAATAACGGAATAATCCAAAAAGAAATATACTGTACCTTCTGGCTTTTCACAATGCGTTTTATTTGCTCTTCCATTTATATATAATGATTATCAGTTAATGGTAAGTTTCCTTTTAAACGGTTCCGGTAAAAGTCGTACGGTTCACAATACTTCTACCCAACGTTATCTCGTCTGTGTATTCCAGCTCGTCACCAATGGATACCCCACGGGCAAGTACGCTCAATTTGACACCCATTTTCTCAAGTTTACGGTAAATATAAAAATTCGTGGTATCCCCTTCCATGGTTGTGCTTAGAGCAAGAATCACTTCATTTATTCCCCCTTCGGCTACCCGGCGCACCAGACTTTCTATCTGCAGATCGCCCGGTCCTACCCCATCCATCGGTGAAATCACCCCCCCCAAAACATGGTACAACCCACGATATTGTTGAGTGGCCTCTACAGCCATCACATCCCGTATATTCTCCACTACGCAGACCATAGACGCGTCCCGCTGCGGATTTGCACAAATCTGACAAGTTTCCGTATCAGATATATTATGACACACCTTGCAATATTTCACCTCATGCTTTAAAGTTATAATAGAACTTCCGAAAGCTTCCACCACAGAGGTATCCTGACGCAACAGGTGAAGCACCAGTCTCATAGCTGTTTTCCGTCCGATACCCGGCAATTTAGAAAACTCTCCGACGGCCTTTTCAAGTAACGTCGATGGATATTGTTGATTCATGTACAAACAAGTATATCTATTTAATTATCAATAAAGTATATACCAGTAAAAAAGTTGTAAACCTATTATAGAAAGGACTCCAACCCCATAAAGCCACTGTATACTTTATGGAGTACAAAGATACGCATATTTTATAAATGGCAAATCAGGTGTTAATAAAATAGGCTATTTATCGGTCATCTTGTTCATTGCTCCTGCTACAACAATACAGTCGTCTCTTGATTGTTGAACAATCAAGTCTACATTTTTGTTATTATAGCTAAAAAACTAAATTTATGGACTTAAAAAAGACAACTTTCTACTTATTTACGCTCTTTAGTTTGATGTTAATTTCCTGTAGCAACGATGATGAAAACAAAAATGATGCGCAGGTAACAGTTACTGTAGTCAGTGCTGATGGCAAACCTCTGCCCAACGAAATTGTGCAAATGTTCGATGAAAAGACTTATGAAGAGTTCAAAAAAGACAATCGAACAACTCCTACGGCATATGCATTAACTAACTCCACCGGAGTTGCCACTTTCATTTTTACTTATGATAAGTGGTTCGAATCAAACAAAGACCGATTTTTCACTTTCGCTGTCCAATATGGCAGTGGTACAGAAAATTATGAAATATGGTCTGCAGGACGTACCGTACGCCCGGGTTCAGTTACACAAATCGAGTTGAAACTTAAGCCTTTATAAACGAAAAACGGTTTTATAAGCAAATCGCGGGTCATGCCCCCACAGAGTGACTTATAAAACCGCCTTTTTGATTTTATCTTCAGTAGATTCCCTTTTATACAGGTATCGCACAACTCAGGATAGAAACCATATTTCTTAACCAGTTCTTGAAACTTATTATGCTCCTCCGATTTATAACTATTCCGAAATGAACTGAATTCCAGTTCAATCGCCCTCTTGGGTATTCCTTCATAAGTTCTAAGAAAGAAAATAAAATATATCTTATCCCTAAAAAATAAAACGATGCAAAATATCATTATTACATTTATTGCCTTTTTTGTACTCAGATTACTTTCCTTATCCTACTCCATTCGTAACGAGAAACGTCTTCTGAAAAGTGGAGCGGTACAATATGGTAAAGTTAATTCGCTATTACTGACATTAGCACATATCGTCTACTATTTTTCGGCCCTCTATGAAGCATACACTTCGGGAACTACCTTCAACTACTTCTCTGTTTGTGGTGTTTTTATAATGGGCTTTGCTTATGCTATGCTATTCTATGTGATCTATAAACTCCATGATGTATGGACAGTAAAACTTTATATCATTCCCGATCATCGCATTGAAAAAAGCTTCCTTTTCAGAACAGTAAGACACCCCAATTACTATCTGAATATCATACCTGAACTAATTGGAGTTGCTTTACTCTGCAATGCCTGGTATACATTACTCATTGGACTCCCTATCTACGCTTGTTTGCTCGCTATACGTATCCGACAAGAGGAAAGGGCCATGAAAGAACTATTGGAGAATTAAGTTTCTACATTTGTATTTGGAGGAAACATTTTCATCATATAATAGAACTGGATAGGTCTCACCACAGATTACACGTAACACAGACAAATAATTTATTTCATTGAGAATTAGATTAAAGAATCCGTGTCAATCCATGTAATCCGTGGTGAATTCAAAACCACTCCGGAAAAAACATTCTGTCCCAAGCCGGTATTTGAGCTATCCTTTATCCACTATTATTGTTTAATTTTGCCGTACTAATTATCAAGCGCTTAACTATCATGAAAACAATATCAAAAATTTGTCACAATTCTTGTACTATTAGCCGGCATTGTCCCTGTCTATGCCATCATGAACATCGTATTCGATCCTAATGACGATGGAAATCTGTTAATAACACTCGGCACTCTGACACCTATACTGGGTGACCTTTTGATGGTATATGCCTTCAAAGACAAATATCAAATTTTAATTAGCAATCATCGTTTGCAAAATAAGTGTTACCTTTGCGCTCGTTATGATGATACTTGCCACTATTGTATGCTACTTTGCCATTCTCTTGCTGATAGCCCGTATCACCGGACGGAAAGGAGGTTCGAATGCAGCGTTTTTTAAAGGAGAAAACCAGTCTCCATGGTACGTCGTTGCTTTCGGAATGATTGGCGCATCTATTTCGGGAGTAACCTTTGTATCCGTACCGGGCATGGTAAAGGCGATGGATATGACGTATATGCAAACCGTATTCGGCTTTTTCTTCGGTTATCTGGCTGTCGCCCATATACTCCTCCCACTCTACTATAAACTCAACCTGACCAGTATATACACTTATCTGGATACCCGTATCGGAAAGCGTGCCTACCGTACAGGAGCCTCTTTTTTCCTTCTTTCGCGTATGCTGGGCACAGCTGCAAAACTATACCTTGTCTGTCTGATTCTATATACCTACGTATTTCGTGATATGGGTATCCCATTCTGGAGTATTGCTGCCGGATCGGTAGCTTTAGTATGGATATACACTCACAAAAGTGGCATTAAAACAATTGTCTGGACGGATACTTTACAGACTTTCTGCCTGATCGCCGCACTGATCAGCATCCTTGTTTTTGTCACTGCAAAGTTAAATCTTGACTTCAGCGGAGTTATACAAACAATCAGCAGCAATGAACACAGTCGCATCTTTGTATTTGATGACTGGATGTCGCGCCAGAATTTCTTCAAACAGTTTCTAAGTGGGATTTTTATTGTTATTGTCATGACCGGACTCGATCAGGATATGATGCAGAAAAACCTTTCCTGCCGTAGTCTGCGTGACGCGCAGAAGAACATGTATTGTTATGGCTTTGCATTCGCTCCGCTCAACCTGCTGTTTCTGGGCCTTGGCATTTTATTACTGGTCCTTGCTCAAGAGATGCAGTTGGAACTTCCGGCTGCCGGTGACGACATCCTGCCGCTGTTTGCTACCCAGGGTTATCTGGGCGAAGGAGTACTTATCCTATTTACAATCGGTATCATTGCCGCCGCTTTCAGCAATTCGGATTCAGCCTTAACCGCCATGACAACGAGCTTTTGCATCGACTTGCTCGACACAGGCAAAGACACAGAAGAAGAAGCCCGTAGAAAACGAAACCGGGTACATATAGGACTATCCGTCCTACTTATTTTCTTTATCTGCCTTGTCGATGCATTGAATAACCAAAGCGTCATCGATGCTATTTACATCATAGCCTCCTATACATACGGACCTCTTCTGGGAATGTTTGCTTTCGGATTATTCACCCAACGAAAAACAAACGACCGATGGGTACCGTTTATTGCGATAGCTTCACCACTGATTTGTTACGCAGCCGATAGATTTGCCCGGCAGGAAACCGGCTATCAGTTCGGATACGAATTATTGATGCTGAACGGCATCCTTACTTTTGCAGGAATGTGGATCGTATCAAAGAAACAACTAAAAAATGAATTTTAAAACCAACAAGAAATATGGAAATAACCAATGCTGAATTTGTAATTAGTAATACGGACGTGAAGAAATGTCCGGCAGGCACTTTCCCCGAATATGCCTTTATCGGCCGATCCAATGTAGGAAAATCCAGCCTCATCAATATGCTGACCGGACGAAAGGGGCTGGCCATGACTTCCGCTACTCCCGGTAAGACCATGCTTATCAATCATTTTCTGATCAACAACAGCTGGTACCTGGTTGACTTACCCGGATACGGATATGCCAGACGAGGTCAGAAAGGACAGGAACAGATACGCACCATCATCGAAGATTACATCCTCGAACGCGAACAGATGACCAATCTATTCGTATTGATAGACAGCCGTCTGGAACCCCAGAAAATAGATCTTGAATTCATGGAATGGCTGGGTGAGAACGGCATTCCTTTTGCCATTATCTTCACCAAAGCAGACAAACTGAAAGGGGGACGACTCAAAATAAATATCAGCGCTTACTTGAGAGAATTACGGAAACAATGGGAAGAACTCCCTCCCTATTTCATCACTTCATCAGAAGAGCGCCTTGGCAGGACAGAGGTGTTAAACTACATCGAGTCAATCAATAAAGAACTTAATTCAAAATAAAAACAAGGATATCAAATGAAAAGAAAACTATTATCATTCGCAGTTCTTATCACACTACTGCTTGTACCGACCGTAAACCGTGCACAATCTATCAAGGACTTATTCAATAAAGACAATATCTCCAAAGTTGTCAACGCTGTCACAGGACATACCGAAACAGTGGATATGACCGGGACCTGGCGTTATACCGGCTCGGCCATTGAGTTCGAGTCTGAAAACCTGCTGAAGAAAGCCGGAGGAACAGTCGCTGCTTCCGCTGCCGAACAAAAGCTGGACGAACAGCTGGCCAAAGTCGGTATTAAAGAAGGGCAACTGAGTTTTACATTCAATGCGGACAGTACTTTCGTAAGCACTTTAGGCAAACGCAAGCTGAACGGAACCTACTCTTACGATGCCGGCACCCAGATGCTCCACCTGAGGTATATGAAATTAATCCCCATGAATGCAAAAGTCAATTATACCACTCAGCAGATGGATCTTCTGTTCGAAGCAGACAAATTGCTGAAGCTAATCACTTTCTTATCCAGTAAGAGCAGCAGTGCCACCCTCAAAGCCATCAGTTCATTGGCAGATAGCTATGACGGCATGATGCTGGGATATGAATTGAAACGATGAAAGGTTCTGAACGATGAATGATCGGCGGTGATCATTCATCGTTCAAAACTTTTCATCGTCTGTTCTCCGTCAGGATACAACCATCCATCATCCGCACAATACGGCCTGCCTCCCGGGCATTTTCTTCAGAGTGAGTTACCATCACGACTGTAGCTCCATCTTTATTTAACTCCTTCAATAAAAGCATCACCTCGTTGCCATTGGTAGAATCGAGGTTACCCGTCGGTTCGTCAGCCAATATAATTTTCGGGTTCGTCACAATAGCCCGGGCAATAGCCACACGCTGTTGTTGACCTCCGGAAAGTTGTTGAGGATAATGTTCCGTACGATGGCCTATCTGCATCCTTTCCAACGCTTTATTCACTCGATCTACACGCTCACGAACCGGCACACCGGCATATAGCAACGGTAATTCTACATTCTCAAATACAGTCAGTTCATCTATCAGGTTAAAGCTCTGAAATACAAAGCCGATATTGCCGTTCCGCATGTCTGTACGATCATTTTCCGAGTAGCGGGAAACTTCTTTACCGATGAACCACAACTCACCGGAAGTCGGATTGTCCAATAGTCCCAGTATATTCAGCAAGGTCGATTTGCCACATCCTGAGGGTCCCATTATAGCTACAAATTCGCCTTCCGATATATCGATACTGATTTCATTCAATGCAATAGTCTGTACACTCTCTGTACGGAATATCTTAGTCAATCCAATTGCTTTTATCATAATCTCCAACTATTTATTATTCATATCTCAATGATCTCACCGGATTCTGTGAAGCCGTCCGCCAGGTTTGTCCGATAACAGTTAATAACGTAATCCCCGCAATAATCAGTCCGCCCCCCAAAAACAGCCACCAGCTCATAGTAGTCCGGTAAGCAAACTCATCCAGCCAGTGATACATAAAAAGATAACCCAACGGACAAGCCGGCACGAAAGCAATGCCCACCCATTTCAGATATTCCAGACAGAACATTTTTACGATCCCACCGGAATGTGCCCCATTCACTTTTCGAATCCCTATTTCCTTCGTTCGCTGCCGGGTAGACAGCGTTACCAATCCGAAGACTCCCATCATGGCAATCACAACAGCAAGGATCGTAAACGCAAGTAACATCCGGCTCTGTTGTCTCTCTTGTTCATAGTTCCGGTTTAAAGCATCTGAGAAAAACTTATATTTAAACTCCTTTATGAAAAAGGGGGCCATCTCCTCAAACTTCTTTTGTATGAAGTTCAAGGTTTCCTGTTTATGTTCCGGAGCTATTTTGATATGTATATTCCCCAAACATTCGGGACTATACATCAAATATGCCGGCTTTATCTTCTGTCGTAACGACTGGAAATTGAAATCCTGTACCACTCCTACAATCCGTTTCTTATTTGTGCCCACTCCAAACCCTCCGCTTATCTCCATACCTATCGGATCTGCTACCTTCATAGCCTTCCGGGCCGCTTCATTAATAATCACCGGAAAATCGTACGTGCCACTGAAGTAGGCTCCTCCATCCGCCTTCAAACCCTCTCCTTTCAGAAGTTTTAATCCGAATGTATTCACAAAATCACCATCCGCCCAAATACACATCATTCGTAAAGAGTCAGTCTCTCCTCTTTCGTCAGTCCACCTCAATACATCCCCCTGACTTTTGTCCCCTTCCAGATAATCAGTAATTTCAGCTCCCATCGAGACACTGCGTACATTCGGATTCTTTAATATTTCCTGCTTGAACCCGTCCACATTATACCACAGACCTGTATAAATGGAAACAACATTTTCTTTTTCCAATCCCAGGTCCTTGTTTTGCAAATAGTTCAGTTGTTTAAACACAATACCGGTACACAGCAACAACGTGATTGCTATGACAAACTGCACACAGAGCAACCCCCGTATCAAGCCCCCCTTTTTGCCGTTCTTCTGTCCTCCTTTAAAAGCAATCAAAGGGTTAACCGCCGAAAGATAGAATGCCGGATAGCTGCCCGAAAGGCATCCCACACCGATAATGCCCAAAACAACGTAGACTAACACACTCCAACTTGCCTGCAACGTGATGTCCTTATCCATTATCCGATTAAAGACCGGCAACAGCAGTTCGGTCAAGGCCAGCGCCAATATCAACGAAATGAATGCTTGCACCAAACTTTCAGAAAGAAACTGAACGATCAGCGTTTTCCGCTTGGCCCCCGTCACCTTACGCACTCCGATCTCTTTATATCGTAATGCGGCACGTGCAGTCGACAAAGTGGTGAAATTGAACGCTCCCATAAATATAATCAATACGGCCAAGATTATAAACAGATAGATGGAGGCCATACTACCATGATTCTTAACGAAAATATCAGCAAAATCGGTCTTTAAATGAATGTCCCTGAGCGGTTGGAAACGGAGCAGACGTTCCGTATGTGTGTGTTTACTCAGTATACGACTCATCCGCACCCGGTCGGAGTCGGACACAGATGTCCCGGGACGCATTTTCACATACACCATCGCATCCCGAACATCCCAAAGAGAAGACATCCGCACGATGTTGACATCTATCTTATCAAAAAAAGACTGCCCTACAATCGCATCAAACTGAATATGGCTTTTACGGGGTACTTTCACCACTCCTACGATCCTCAATACCGACTCGCCATCCATTCCTCTGTTATACATTACTTCTTTCCCCACCGCCGGTTCATTCCCAAAAAACTTTTTAGCCAGCGTCTCAGACAAAACGATGTGATTGAATCCCGATTTCAGTCTGCCGGGATCTCCCTCTACCACAGGAAAATGGAAAACATCAAAAAAGGCCGTATCCACACGCATCCAATTGAGTGACAAAAATTTATCACCCGACCTCAAAGAAGTCATATCGACATTCCCAAGATAAGTGGCTTCTTCCACCTGCGGAAACTCTTTACGGAAAGCATCTGCCAGAAGTTTCGAAGTATAAGGATTTTCAGTCACCTCTCCGCTTTCGGAGCAATTCGCTTCAATCACCCTGAAAATTCTACCTGCATCCGGATTGTGATCTTCAAAAGTAAATTCATCTATCACCCACAAGTAGATAAGGAAAGCCGCTGCCATCCCCCATACAAATCCAAGTATATGAATGCTTGAAAACAGAAAGCTCCGTTTGATCAGACGAAGAGCAACTTTAAAATAATGGTTTATCATCATAGCGGTCAACTTATTTAACGGTCATCAAAATCAGATCGGTTTCATTAAACTCTCCAAGCTTGTCATTTCCCCGCAGCTGTATCGGATAGTATTTTTCCAAAACAGCTTTTCCGACAACAAAAGCAGGATCCCCATTCAGATTCAAGTTGGGCCAGAAAGGTAAATCTCCTTGTAGACCGGCAGCTATCAGCGGTGATTCCGGATGTCCCCCACCGATAACTTCCGGCAAAGAAAAAAACTCTCCGTTCCGCTTGTCATAGACCAAAGAATAAAGTTGCACTTCCCCCTTCCTACGGGCATTTTCACTATCGTACCCTTTATCGACATTCAAAAAGAGGAAATGATCCGTCTCCATACACGAAGTTACAAAATATGAACTCCTCACATTGCCCCCTCTGGCCACGTCGGCCCCTGTAATGCGGGATAATGAACCGAAATCAAGTTTATAAACGACCTCCAGTGTCGAGGCATCCTTCACCCTGTAGATCTTATTGCCGTATGCATGATAAAACAGTGTTCTTCCTCCCACATGATACACAATGTCCCGTTCAGCCTCAAAAAGACGAGGTTTATAACGTTCGGAATTTCCCAAAACAAAGTGACAGAGAGTATCCCCCTTCATCCCGAATGTATAAAGTTCATCCGAATGTCTTACCGCCATTCCGTATCCTCCGGGCATTGAAAACAGATAGCTGTTTCCTATAGGCAGTCTGTTTCGGAATGTCTTAAGCTCCGCCGGCTGAGAAGAAGCCATCAGTCCGGCCAAAGAGGCGACTACCAGATAAGACCTCCGTTTATCTGTATTATAGCACGTAAAGCGTAATTGTTTCCTTTCAGAATCATAATAAAAGTTCTGCATCAAGTGTCCCCCTCCTATTCCGACGCCACCGCCCGGCGTGTGTATCACCTGTAAATCCGATCGAATAAGCAGTCGTTTCTTCCTCAGGTCCTTATCCAACAGCCACACACCCTCTTCATCAGGTATCAGAAAATCATCACCGGCAGCAATCAGGGATGTCCAATCATCATTGGCTTCCATGATCCTGTATTGCACCTGCTGCCCGAGATCAGTCAGTTTCATCGGGCGAACGTTTCGCAATGCAGACTCCACGTTCAAAACAATCATTCCATGATCTGTGATGTGAGAATCATATTTAATTCCGGAAGGGGCCTGATAGTCTTCCGGAAATAGCTGTAGAGAATCGTTATCTCCCCATCCGGCAAGCGAGTCTTCCACGCCGGCCGCCGGAGTTGCACTTTTAGCAAACTCCCTTCGCAGCTCCTCCTTACTCACCCCCGGATTTTTATTACCACAAGCCGACAGGCACAGTCCTCCCATCAAAAGTAAATTCCCCCAATAATAATATCTTTTAATCATTACCTTTCACTCCCCTTTTTAAAAAGCCTGTTTAAATTTTCCTTGAATGAATTTGATACGAGTTTTATCGAGAACAGATCTCAAAACAATCCCGGACCGGATTTAACCGGGCTCTGAAACTATCCATATTCCGTTTTATAAGCCGAGTTGGCGGAAGTAGTGTTTCAGCATCGTGTATCGTTCATTTTAGAGTGATTATAAGTGACGTAGTCTCTTTCTCGGTACCCTGTAAAGCAGGTATCCGCTTGAATACTTCAGGAGAAGATTTACTTAATTTCCACCCGGTTGTAAATGTAGCAAGCTGCTTCTCAGAAAAACCTTTCCGGGGCCAAAACGGAATGCCGTCAGGAAGATCAGGCTCCGGACAGGGATGAACCGTTTCTTCAGCCTGCGGTAAGGAGAAAAACGCTTTAGACCGTTTGTCATATATCAGCGAATAAAGCATTACTTGCTTCTTGTCGCGCGCATAGGGACAGTCATATCCTTTTTCTACATGCATGAATACGTAGCTGTCGGTCTCCACCCAATCCGACAGGAAATAGGCATTGTCCACATCGGCACCGCCAACCACCTCTTCTCCCGTAGCCCGATGCAACGTGCCGAAATCGAGTTCATAAACCGGTTCCAGGGTAGAGGCGTCTTTCATACGATAAACCGTATTCCCATAAGGCATAATGATCATGGGACAGCCCTTATAATGATAAACAGTCGCTTGTTCTCCCGAACGATATGAACCGTTACCGCGGGGAGGATAGTTTACTTTCTCTCCGATAGTAAAATGACAAAGTGTATCACCCCGCAAATTGAAGGTATAAACGTCGTTCGTAAATCGGGTCCAGGTAGCATACCCGTCTGCCATTCCTAACAGATAATTTCCGGAAATGCCTGCACGTTTATGGATATCGTCCGGTGTCAGAGGCCGGGATGCGCTTAACAAATCTTTCAGAGAAAGCCTGACAAAGGATTTGGGATTCTTTTTATCCCTCTGATCATACAGCACGCCGATCAACGTCCGGGAAGTCTTTTCATAATAATCCGGATTGATGTAACGCTTCGTCTGAAAGTTGGTAAATCCATTTTCTTCCGTAATATCCACATCATTGCGAAACAACATCCGAATCATTTTCAGGTTCCCATCCAGCAGCCAGATGCCACCAATCCCCACTCCCAAACAGCCCTCTTCAATCGGTATCAGGCGGAAGATGCCTCCTTTCACATCTTTAAATACCATGAAATCAAGCTGACTGCCCAATTGACTCAACTTCAGCGGACGGACATTCCGCAATGCAGCCTTCACGTCAAGACGCTCCGGATTTCCGGTAAGATAGTTCGCCTGATACCGAATGCCCGGAACAGGAACATACCCTTCCGGATATTCATCCGAAACCGACAATGCATTCTCTTGCCCATGCCGGACACTCAAACTATCCGACTCTCCTTTCATCTCCACCCGGCCACTTGCCGGCCCTTTCTGCTGACAGCTTCCCAGGAGGAGCAGCAGTCCCAACATCCAAGTGCTTTTCATTTTACTTCCGATCATCTTTGCAAATTCTATTTATTAAATAAAAGCAAGAAGTATACCAAACAGACATCCTATTATTTATCAACCTGTTACCGAAAACGGACGATCTGTAATTCGTACGAAAGCGTGCAGTTTTTGTACGATATCGTACACAGATTACCCAAACTTTTTCTCTATCTTTGTCCTGCCAATCAACATACTATACTATGACACTGAAACGAGGCAAAATACTGATAGCCGATGATAATGAAGACATCCTTTTCACACTGAAAATACTGTTACGCCCCATTGCAGAATCAATCAGCATCACGACCGATCCGAGAGAACTGCTCCCCATCCTGTCACGCACACACTATGATGTCATCTTGCTGGACATGAATTTCAGGAACGATGCTGTCAGCGGACGGGAAGGATTCCACTGGTTGGAAGAGATCCTGAAACTGGATTCGGGAGCAGTGGTAATCTTCATCACGGCTTATGCCGATACCGAAAAGGCTGTACGGGCCATCAAGCTCGGCGCTACCGACTTCATCGCCAAGCCCTGGCAAAACGATAAGATGATTGCAACCGTATCTGCGGCATTGCAACTCAGCTTCAGCCGTACGGAAGTAGAATCACTGAAGGAGCAGAAAGAAGCTCTGACCGCCCCCTCGCCGGAACCGGCCCGAATCATCGGCGAATCGGCCGCCATGCAGGCTATTTTCCAGACCATCCGGAAATTTGCCGATACGGACGCCAACCTGTTACTTTTAGGTGAAAACGGTACAGGAAAAGATCTGATAGCACGCTATGTATACGAACAGTCGCCCCGGAAAGGCGAAATATACGTCCCGATCGATTTGGGAAGCATCCCCGAAACACTGTTTGAGAGCGAACTCTTCGGATTCGAAAAAGGTGCTTTTACAGATGCGCGGAAAAAGAAACCCGGAAGGCTGGAGGTAGCCTCGGGAGGTACTCTGTTCCTAAATGAAATTGGCAACCTGAGCCTGCCTTTACAGGCCAAGCTGCTTTCGGTCATCGAACAACGCAAAAGTTCGCGACTGGGTTCCACCACTTCTTATCCGGTAGACGTGAGACTGATATGCGCAACGAATACCGACCTGTATACAGCCATCGATAACGGGCTGTTCCGGCAAGATCTTCTCTACCGCATCAATACGATCGAAATACGTATCCCTCCCTTACACGAACGGGGCAACGACCTTTTCCTGCTTGCCGATCACTTTTTACAACGCTATCGGAAAAAATATAAAAAAGAAGTCCGGGGCATTTCGAAAGAAGCGCGCAGATTGATGCAACTCTATCGTTGGCCGGGGAATGTACGCGAGCTAGAACATACCATCGAACGGGCGGTCATCCTCTCAGGCAATCCAATGTTGATGCCGAACGACTTAATGCTTCGCACATCGCCTCAGGGACAGGTTTCGGAGAAAGAGAAATACAACCTTGAACGCCAGGAGCGCGAAACCATCAGCGAAGTACTCCGGCTTTGTGCCGGCAACATTACGTTAGCCTCAGAAATGCTGGGAATCACCCGGACATCGCTATACAGGCGGATCGAGAAACACGGATTATAACCTCAAACAGTTACACGACATGAAACAAAAATGGGCGAGGAAACCCCTTATATTGACAGCAGCCCTTTTGATCTGCTGTTACACCACCGTGTGGTTAGGCATGCACGGTTTCTATATCAGCCTGCCGGTATCCGTATGCCTCTTGCTATACACAGCCTACAGAATCTATCGCTACATCCTCCGCTCCACACGTGCCATGGCACAGTTCATCTGGTCTGTCCGCTATTCCGAGTTCCTCTCCTCCCCCGTGCAAAGCGAAGAAAGCCTCCGTTCACTGCCGGCAGAGCTTCTGAACGAAATGAACCAAGCCTTGGATTTCTACAAACAGAACCTTCAGAAGAAAGAAAGCAAACTACAATATTTTCAGGCTCTGGCCAACCACATCGATATGTCCGTATTGGTATATACCCCTTCCGGACGGATCGAGTGGATGAATGAAGCCGCCAAAAGACTGCTCGACAACCACAATCTGAAAAGTATCGATGAACTGAAATACTTTCACAGCGAGCTGCCTGCCCGCCTTTACTCCTTAAAAGCGGGTGACATCGCCGTTCTGCAGGCGAAAAAAGAGGAAGAGACCATCCAACTGGCACTTTCCGGAATGGAGTTTGTGATACAGGGACGACCGCTCACAGTGGCCAGCATGAAAAACATCCATTCGGTATTAGACAGCCAGGAAACCGAAGCCTGGCAGAAACTGATCCGTGTACTGACACACGAAATCATGAATTCCATCACTCCGGTCACGTCTTTGTCCGAATTGCTGGAACATCAGATCGAAGACTTTGACGGCAATGAAGAAGAGCGGGCCGAAATACGCCGGATGTTACAAACCATCCGCCGGCGGGGCGACGGGTTAATTCGGTTTGTCAACAGTTACCGGGAAGTGTCTCACCTGCCACAACCCCTGCTGAAGATATATACATCACAAGAATTACTGACAGGTATGGTACGGTTGATGTACAGAGAACCGAATGACCTGCACCTGATACTTCCGCCCAAGGGCCAACGCCTGATGGCGGACAAAGATCTGATTGAACAAGTGCTGATCAACCTGATTAAAAACGCCCGCGAGAACGATGCGACCGACATCCGGATCTCAGCCGGATTAAGTTCCGGAGAACGCCCCTATATAAGGATAGAAGACAACGGGACAGGAATCGAGCAAGAGGTGCTCGACCGCATCTTTATCCCGTTCTTCACGACTAAATCCACCGGATCGGGCATCGGCCTGACCATCTCACGACAGATCATGCATCTGCACCGCGGCACCATCACCGTTTCATCCGAACCGGGGAAAGGCAGTATCTTCACCCTCTTGTTTCCGGGCGTATTCTAAAGAGGTGTAGCCATACGTTGCACAGGGTGTAGCCCTAAGCCTCGCATGGCTACACCCTATATACCGGACAGCTACACCCTCTCTGTCAGATACCTTTTTAATACAATTTCACCGTCATACGACATCATTTATCAAAAAAAACCTTACCTTTGCCACTCACAAAACCATAAAAAGAAATAGAAAATGAAGAAAATACTATTTTTTATCACTATGATGGTGCTGAGCATCGGACTTGCCCAAGCTCAAGGAAAAGCAGAAATAAAGTTTGATAAGACAACCCACGACTTCGGAACGTTCTCGGAAAACAATCCTATTGTGAGTTGCACTTTCAAGTTCACAAATATCGGCGATGCCCCGTTAGTCATTCATCAGGCTGTAGCATCCTGCGGATGTACCGTACCCGAATATACCCAGGAACCTATCATGCCGGGAAAAACAGGTACAATCAAGGTGACTTACAACGGAACGGATAAATATCCGGGACACTTCAAAAAGTCCATAACCCTGCGTACAAACGCCAAGACGGAGATGATACGTCTTTTCGTGGAAGGCGACATGACAGCCAAAGACGCGAAATAAGCAAAAATTAATAACAACAATGAGGAGAATCTTTCGGGATTCTCCTTTTTTTTTGCTTACTTTGAAGCTGTTTTGAGAAACCGACCGTTTGGAAATCTGATAAACTATACATAAACTACAAAAAACAATTATGAAACAAGAAGAAGACAAGTTTACGGGCTTACCCGAGAACGCATTCCGGGAACTGAAACCGGGAGAAGTGTACAACCCGCTGATGAGTCCAAAGAAAACGTATCCGGAGGTAAACCTCTGGTCTGTAGCATGGGGTATCGCCATGGCCATCCTTTTCTCGGCTGCCGCAGCCTATCTGGGACTAAAAGTAGGACAAGTATTCGAAGCTGCCATCCCCATCGCCATCATAGCAGTCGGAGTATCCGGCGCAGCCAAACGCAAAAACGCACTCGGCGAAAACGTCATTATCCAATCCATCGGCGCCTGCTCAGGCGTCATCGTGGCAGGAGCCATCTTCACACTGCCTGCCCTCTATATCCTGCAAGCCAAATATCCGGATATGTCGGTCACCTTTATGCAAGTGTTCATCAGTTCACTGCTGGGCGGTGTACTGGGCATCTTGTTCCTGATTCCTTTCCGCAAATACTTTGTAAGCGACATGCATGGCAAGTATCCTTTTCCCGAAGCGACAGCCACCACACAGGTGCTGGTGTCGGGTGAAAAAGGAGGCAGCCAGGCCAAGCCATTGCTGATGGCAGGATTGATCGGCGGTCTGTACGATTTCATCGTGGCTACCTTCGGCTGGTGGAACGAAAACTTCACCACCCGCGTATGCGGAGTAGGCGAAATGCTGGCCGACAAAGCCAAACTGGTTTTCAAGGTAAACACCGGCGCAGCCGTACTCGGCCTGGGATATATCGTCGGACTGAAATATGCTTCCATTATCTGCTTCGGCTCCCTGGCCGTATGGTGGATCATCGTACCGGGCATGTCACTCTTCTTCGGTGATTCGGTACTGAATCAGTGGAATCCGGACATAACCGCCACGGTAGGCTCTATGAGTCCCGAACAGATATTCAGCCACTATGCCAAAAGCATCGGTATCGGCGGCATTGCCATGGCAGGTGTCATCGGCATCATCAAATCATGGAGCATCATCCGCAGTGCGGTGGGACTGGCGGCTAAGGAAATGGGCGGAAAGAGTGATGCCGAAAAGAACATTATCCGCACCCAACGCGACCTCTCAATGAAAATCATTGCCATCGGTTCCATTATCACGCTGATTCTGGTAGTGCTTTTCTTCTATTTCGATGTGATGCAAGGCAACCTGGTGCATACACTGGTAGCCATCCTGCTAGTGGCCGGAATTTCATTCCTGTTCACAACGGTAGCCGCCAATGCAATCGCTATCGTGGGCACTAATCCCGTATCGGGCATGACTCTGATGACATTGATTCTGGCATCGGTCGTTATGGTGGCTGTCGGGTTGAAAGGCCCTTCAGGCATGGTGGCTTCATTGGTAATGGGTGGTGTGGTCTGTACCGCACTTTCCATGGCAGGAGGTTTTATCACAGACTTGAAAATCGGATACTGGCTTGGCAGCACACCGGCCAAGCAGGAAGCATGGAAGTTCCTCGGAACCATCGTTTCGGCTGCTACCGTAGGCGGTGTAATGATTATCCTGAACAAAACTTACGGATTCACAAGCGGTCAGCTGGCTGCCCCGCAGGCTAACGCAATGGCTGCCGTCATCGAGCCGTTAATGAGTGGTGTGGGCGCTCCGTGGATGCTCTATGGCATCGGTGCCGTACTGGCCATCGTATTGACGCTCCTGAAAGTTCCCGCACTGGCATTTGCACTCGGTATGTTTATTCCTCTCGAACTGAATATACCGCTGGTGGTGGGCGGTGCGATCAACTGGTATGTGACTACCCGCAGTAAAGACGCTTCACTCAACACGGAACGGGGAGAGAAAGGTACATTACTGGCATCCGGATTCATCGCCGGAGGTGCCCTGATGGGTGTAGTCAGTGCGGCAATGCGCTTCGGAGGCATCAATCTGGTAAATGACGCGTGGCTGAACAACACTCTGTCTCAACTTGCGGCCCTGATAGCTTATGCCCTGTTGATTCTCTATTTCATCAAAGCATCCATGAAAGTAAAATGAAAACATTAATCACATCCATTCTTCTGTTCATGGCTACCGGCTTGTCAGCACAAAAGCCCGTTGAGCTGCCTTTATGGCCCAACGGCGCTCCCAATGATAACGGGCTGAAAGGCGAAGAAGTGATGTCGGCTCCATACCGGCTCACTAACGTCACACAGCCCACCATCACCGTCTATCGTCCGGCGACACCTAACGGCATGACCATCATCATGTGTCCCGGCGGTGCTTACGCTCTCTTGGCCATGGATCATGAAGGACACGACATGGCACCATGGTTCAATTCATTGGGCATCACCTATGTGGTACTAAAATACCGGATGCCTAACGGACACTGCGAGGTGCCTTTGTCGGATGCTGAACAAGCGATACGAATAGTGCGGAAACATGCCAAAGACTGGAATATTCGTACAGACCGGGTGGGCATTATGGGAGCTTCGGCCGGCGGTCATCTCGCCTCTACCCTTGCTACGCATTACAGCAGTGAGGACACACGACCCGACTTTCAGATATTACTCTATCCGGTAATCACGATGGAATCCGGCGACACCCACGGAGGATCACGCCACAATCTGCTCGGGCCGGACGCAACGCCGGAATTAACCAGAAAGTTCTCCAACGAACAGCAAGTGACGGATCACACTCCGCAGGCTTTCATCACCCTCTCTTCGGACGACGAAGGAGTGCCTCCCGCCAATGGCGTGAATTACTATCTGGCGTTGCAAAAGCATAAGGTGCCTGCCACCCTCCACATTTATCCCACGGGCGGACACGGATGGGGGTTCTATGACAGTTTTACCTATAAACGCCAATGGACGGAAGAATTAGAGAAATGGTTGCGGGACGGAGTCAGGTTCCAATAGATACAACGAAGGTATTACAAAAACAATCTTTATAAAAATGAAAACAATTCGCACACTTTTATTATGTACCAGCCTATTGGCCGGAACAGTTGCAGCACAGGAGAGCAGCCTGGTGCTGAGTAACGGACTCAGGTTTGTCGACACCCCCTATAAGGCAGGCACCCTGGAAGTAGATGACACAGAAGACCTTATTATCAATTGTGACGAAGTGGATTGTACCACTTTCGTTGAATATGCACTGGCAATGGCCCTCTGCCCGCAGCAAGGAGACGAAATGCAGGAAGGCGATTTCGCCCGCAATTTGCAACGCATCCGCTATCGTGACGGAAAAATAGACGGATACACCTCCCGCCTGCACTATATATCCGACTGGATCAACAATGCGGTCCGCCAAGGCCTGCTCGAAGATGTAACGGCTGCCTACAGCCCCTTCAAACAAAAACTGTCGCTCTCGTACATGAGTACGCATCCGGAACTCTACAAATCGTTGAAAAATTCTCCGGAGAACGTAGCCCAAATGGCAAAGTATGAAAAAGCCTTGAGCGGCAAAGAGGTACACTATCTGCCCAAAGACAAACTGGAACCGGACGGACTGCCTTGGATCAAGAACGGAGACATCATCGCCCTGACCACCAATACTCCGGGGCTGGACGTAAGCCACATGGGCATTGCCATTTACATCAAGGGGCAGTTGCACCTGCTGCATGCTTCATCCAAAGAGGGTAAAGTAGTAGTGGGCAAAACCGCACTGAGCCAAATGTTGAAAGACAGAAAATCACTGACCGGCATCAGAGTGCTGAGAATGAAAAAATAATCTGCATAACCTACCTGTGGTGAACACGAGTTTTGATATATTCTCTTTTTCTTGTCAATATGAAAGGAAATTAGCGGATTTCATGACAGCACCTTCTGCTTTTAGACAGCAACCGGAAGTGCGGAAGGCGGAAAGCGGGACTTTTCTTCCCGGAAAACCGGACTTTTGTAGCCGGAGAGCCGGGGTCTGACCCGAAAAGTAACCGGATTTCAGCAAAAAGAAGTAAGCATTCGGTCCGAAAGACGTAAGCATTTACAGAATATGCTTACGTCTTTTCAAATTATCTCTATATGTTTTCCTACTTTACATCTATTGTTAGGGTTTCGGAGGTTAAAAGAGAAAGATTATTCTCTGGTTGTACTCCCGAAGCAGACAAGGCCGAACTAACAGAAAGAGAGCCACATGCTCTTATTACGCACCTTTTCATTCCGATAGCTTCACGACATCGCCATTATGACAGCCTGCAAAGACATCTGATATCAAAAACAAAATCGCCAACCCGCAAGGAAGGCGATTTTATCCGTTCAGTGCATCATTGGGCGGAAATAGAGCAATCCAGAGAGGTTTGATTATCATTTTGACAAAAGGGCAGCAAGCAACTCCCGGCCCAACCGTTCTTTCACCTCCGCCATATCGATGCTATGGCCAAGTTCTTGCTGAAGCGAGGTCACACCCTTATCAATGAAACCACAAGGATGGATGTAGCTGAAATAACGTAAATCGGTATTGACATTCAATGCCAATCCGTGCATTGTCACATAATGGCTGCTCCTGACCCCTATCGCACATATCTTGCGGGCACGGGACGTATCTCCCTCCAGCCAGACACCGGTCGCCTTCTCCAACCGCCCCGCCACAACACCGTAAGACGCACAGACACGGATGACGGCTTCTTCCAATAAATGCACATACTCCTTCAATCCCAATCCGAACTCTTCAAGATTGAGAATCGGATAGCACACCAACTGCCCGGGACCGTGATAAGTGATGTCTCCCCCACGATCGATATGATAGAGAGTGGCACCGATAGTCTTCAGTTGCTCCTCTCCCAGCAACATATTATTTTCTTTCCCGCTACGCCCCAGCGTGTAAACGTGCGGATGTTCACAAAAAATTATACGGTTCTCGTAACTCTCCCCGTTCTGCTTCGCATGGACAAGGGCATCGAACCATTCCGTCTGGCGGCTCCATGCCTCAGAATATGGAATAAGTTCCCAATCGGTTGTAATTGTTTTCATAAGGACAAAGATAAAAAAATAAAAGAAAATGTGTATATTTGCGTGATTCAAAAAAAGAAAGTAATATGAAGTTTGACTTTCCACAAGTAGATCTTCCGTGCGAGATTTTGGCATGGAATGATGTAACCGAAGATATATTAAATATCTACAAACAATCATGCAGGCTGAAAGCCGGCATCTTTGCTATTTGTACGGAAGGCAAGATGACCGCAACCATTAATCTGATTGACTACGAGATAAAACCGAACGACTTGATCACACTGTTACCGGGTACCATTATCCAGTTCCGCGAACGCACGGAAAAAGTACGTTTATGCTTTGCGGGATTCTCATCGGAATGCGTAGAACGCATCAATCTGATAAAATCAATGGTCAGTTCCTTCTCCAAAATAACCGAATGTCCGATTGTAGAGTTGCAGGAGGATATAGCCAGCTATCTGATAGATTATTTTTCTTTGCTGGCACGCGTGACGTGTGACGAAAAATTATCTCTCCCCTCCGAAATGACAGAGGTGTCTTTAAGATCGATCCTGACTGCCGTCGGACTAATCTATCAGAGATACTCCTCGAAAAACCACAATACGAACCGTAAGGAAGAAATCTGCCGTGAACTGGTAGGACTGGTCACGGAACATTACACCGAGGAGCGTCGTGCCCAGTTCTATGCGGACAAGTTGGGAATATCGCTGCAACACCTCAGTACTACGGTCAAGCAGGTGACCGGACGTAACGTACTGGACGTCATAGCCTACGTGGTTATCATCGACGCGAAAGCCAAACTCAAATCGAGCAACATGACTATCCAGGAAATCGCTTATTCACTGAACTTCCCCAGTGCTTCGTTCTTTGGAAAATATTTCAGGAGATATGTAGGCATGAGTCCGCTGGAATTCAGAAACAGCTGACGACTTTCTCCGGGAAAGACATTCAAAACCCTTTTTTACCACAGAGGGCACAGAGTAACACAGAGCAAACTTCAAATTATGGATGACCAATATGAACGCTCTGTGTGTACTCTCTGCCCTCTGTATCCTCTGTGTTACTCTGTGCCCTCTGTGGTGAGTTCGTTTTGAAAGGAATTGTTATTTTCTGGCCAGACTCAGTGAATTCAGCACGACACTTACACTTGAAAATGCCATCGCTGCACTGGCAAGCATCGGATTGAGCAGCAACCCGTTGACAGGGAACAAGATTCCGGCTGCAATGGGAATGCCTATCAGATTATAGATAAACGCCCAAAACAGATTCTGGTGAATCAGTTTTACTGTTTGCTTGGAGAGTTCGAATGCACGGGGCAGCAACAGCAGATCCGATGTCATCAACGTAACCATCGCCACATCCATGGCTATATCGGTGCCTTTCCCCATCGCTATGCTGACATCAGCCAAAGCCAACGCCTGTGAGTCATTGATTCCGTCACCCACCATAGCAACCGTTTTGCCCTGCATCTGGAGCTCACGCACAAACTCTTCTTTATCATCCGGCAAGGCATCTGCCACAAAGCGGTCGATGCCCAATTTGCCCGATACGGCAAGTGCCGTCCGTTGTCCGTCACCGGTCAGCATGCAAATGTCGATGCCCTGACGTTTCAGTTCCTTCACCGCCTCGGCAGAAGTCGGCTTTATCTGGTCGGCAATGGCGACAACGGCAAGTACCTCTGTTCCACGGCCAAAGTAAACGATACTGTTCCCGTCCGATTCGTATTGCACCATCATCTCGGCAAGTACGTCAGAAAGAGAAGCACTGAAATCTTTCAGCAATTTGTGGCTGCCCACCCAATAAGTGTCACCCTGATATACCACCTTGATACCTTTTCCGGTGATACTCTCAAAACTCTCCAACTGGGCAGGAACTATCTTCTCCACCTCTTGCAGAGAAGAGACAATGGCTCCGGCAAGCGGATGTTCGGATTTAAGCTCGGCTGCCAGCAGAACATTCTTGAAATGCTCTTCCTGTACTTGGGCCCAAAGCCATCCGGAGACAGTGGGATGTCCCTCGGTCAATGTCCCGGTTTTGTCGAGCACCACTACATCGACTTTACGCATCTGCTCGAGGGCAACAGCATCCTTTATCAGAATATGGTTGCTGGCTGCTTTGCCGATGCCCACCATCAGAGCGGTAGGAGTAGCAAGTCCCAAAGCACACGGACAGGCAATAACCAGTACGGATACAGCCGAAAGCAAGGCATGTGAGAAATAATCGGTTCCTCCCACCAACAGCCAGATGACAAATGTCAGCACGGCAATGCACAGCACCACCGGTACGAAGATACCCGTCACCCGGTCTACGATACGCTGTACGGGAGCTTTACTTCCCTGCGCTTCCTGAACCATGCGGATGATGCGCGCCAGCACCGTCTCACTTCCCACACCGGACGCCTTGATTACAAAAGCTCCCTTCTGGTTGATGGTTCCCGCCAGTACCCGGTCACCGACCTTCTTCTCTACAGGAATAGGCTCTCCGCTAATCATGCTTTCGTCTACATAAGACTCTCCTTCAGACAGACGTCCGTCCACGGGAATCTGTTCGCCCGGACGTACGACCACCAGATCGCCGGTTTGCAACTGGTCTATCAGGATGTCTTCTTCGATCCCTTCGCGAAGCACTCGGGCCACACGGGGCTGAAGTCCCATCAATTTACGAATGGCGGTAGAGGTGTTTCCCTTAGCACGCTCTTCCATTAACTTTCCGGTCAGTACAAAGGCAATGATGACTACTGCGGCTTCGTAATAGACGTGCGGCTCAAGTCCGCGGCTATACCAGAACTCAGGGAAAAATGTATTGAAGACACTGAACAGGAATGCGATGGAGGTACTCAGTGCCACCAGCGTATCCATGTTACTCCTCCCCAGACGTGCCTGCCGCCAGGCGTTGACGTAGAAAGATCCACCAAAAAAGATCATTACAGGGAGGGCCAGTATCAACTGGATCTCGTTAGAGAAAGGTACATGCATCAGAACCATAGAAAACAGCAACATGGGAACAACGAAGATCCATGCACCGATAACCTGCCGCTTCAGCAGCCGGTAGTGTTTCTCCTGTGCCTCCTCCTGACGTTCCTCTTTCAGGGCCTCTTCCACTATCAGGTCATAACCTGCGGCAAGTACAGCCGCACGGATCTCTCCGGGGGTCAGCTTGTCGGCCTCGTACGAAACGGACAGTGTGTTTGTGGCGAAGTTGATCGATGCGTCTACCACACCGGCCAGTTTCTTCACTGTTTTTTCCACATTATTAGCGCACCCTGCACAGTGCATATTCAGTACAGGAAACGCTTTCTTTGTTATATTACTCATAATCTATTATTATATATACTATCTAATAAACAATGAGGTAAAGAACAATGTTCACTTCTTGTCCGTTTCCTTTGCCTCCTTTATGACTACAGCTTCGTATTTAAATTTCCGAAAGCCTTCTTTCAGTTTTTCAACATTTGTCTTCTCGGCATCATAGGTAATGGTAACAGTTCGTTCCTTAAGATCGGTTGTAAAGTTTTTAAGCCCTTTCTCGAACTTGATATTGTTCTTCACCTTTCGTTCGCAGTTGGCACATTCCATCTGTGCCACTTTGAAAACGACAGTACGGAAGTCTTTTGCCATAACGGCCGTCACCGAGAGCAAAGCCACCACCAGGGTAGCAATCATTTTTTTAGTCTTCATAAATGTAAGTATTAGTATTGATAAATTCTGTGATCTGTCACTTTTTATTCTTAATCTCTCGCCAGATTGAACCTGACTCCGATATATCCTTTCGCTCCATGAACCGGCCCCCATATCATGGTCGAGTCAAAACGGTCGCCCCAAGGATCGGCAGCGTCGATAATCGGATTCTTCTGTTTAAAATTAGTCAGGTTTTCGCCCCCGATGTATATCGACCAGCGGCGGAAGTAGCGTGTCACTTGGGCGCTGAGTTGGCTGAAGCCTTTGTAGCGTGCATCCCACGAAGAGGTTCCGTCGGCAAGTGTGTACGGATTGGGCATACGTCCTCCCCCGTTCATCTGCCATGTGGCATCAAACTGCCACAAACCCAGCGGAGTCTGATAAGAGGCAGTGACGAGGCCTTTATATTTTCCCGTCAGGGGCTTCTCCATCAATTGATGATTATAGGTAGTCTTCGCGTCTGTCCAGCGATATGCGGCAGTCAGCGAGAATCCCTGAAAGAAGGGATAAGTGGCCTCCACCTGAAATACCTGTGAGTACGAGCGTCCGTCGAGATTGTAAAAGGCCACCTCGTGCGGATTCGTATCCATATCGACAACGACCTGTTTCAGGAAGTCGGTGTAATAGTATTCCAGGTTCAGGTTCAGCGTCTTCCCGAAAAGCGGGATATATCCCGATATGCTTGCTCCATAATTCCAAGCCTCTTCCTGATCGAGATGATCGGCGATGCTCACCTTGCGGCTGCTTGCCATCAGATAATTATTCTCGGCAAGCACATGGTTGGTGCGATATCCCTTTCCGGCGGAAAGACGGAAATGAACAAAGTCATTGGGGTTGTACTTAATGTGCGCACGCGGAGTCACAAAGAATCCGTACTCACTGCTATGGTCGCCACGAAGTCCGGCCATCAACACAAACTTATTATCCAGGTTGAAGGTATACTGTGCGTAGGCTCCGCCCACCGATTCACGTGCAAAAGCTTTCGTCAACGGTGTTTCAGCGTTATTGGTCAGTCGGTAATGCTGGTCGTATCCGTCATAATTATAGCTGAAGCCTGCAGATAGATTGTGCTCTTTCGTAAATTCGGTTTCGAACATAAGTGAAGCATAGGCGTTGGATTGGTCGACGTTATAGATCTTCCGTCCATAAAGTGCATCTTGATTGTGCAACGTACCGGACAGAATCAGTGCAAGATTGGTATTCTTCTCCTTATTAAATATATAGGCATTCTTGGTAAAGGCCTCGTAGCGCCGGGTGTCGATGTCTATTTCATACCGATCGGCTGCCGGCACGCCGCTATGACTCACCTGACCGCCTTTTCTGCTTTCGTCCAATGCCTTGATGCCTGCCTGAAACACATAATGATCCCCCATATATGCCCAGCGATTCCAGAAGTTATACTGCTCTATCCGGGGAATATCGGCAAAGCCGTCATCATTGCCGTCGTGTGCCTTTGTTTCATTCTCGTAATGCGCCAGCAATGAAGTACTCCACCGCTTGGACAGTTTCACGGTGGCGTCTGCATTCGCTTCATAACGATTGGTAGTACTGGCAAAAAGGTTGGCCGAAACCCAATCGGCCTCAGGCAACTGTGGCTTCTTAAACTCAACATTGATCTGCCCCGTAAGGGCCTCGTAACCGTTTTTTACTGACGAGATTCCCTTTGAAACCTGTATGCTATGCATCCAGGGACCGGGCACATAACCCAACCCATAAGGAGAAGCAGCACCACGATAGTTCGGGATATTCTCGGTCAGCATCTGCACATAGGTTCCGGAAAGCCCGAGCAACTTGATCTGTTTCGCTCCCGTTGCAGCATCCGAATAGCTGACGTCTACCGACGGATTGGTAACAAAACTTTCACCGAGATTGCAACATGCCGCACGGCAGAGCTCGTCGCTGGTAATGATCTCTTCGTTCATCACACTGCTGCGCAACTTCAGCGTACTCAACTTACGGCTGACAATCTGCACTTCACTCAGTTCCATTCCTTCGCGCAGCACCACGTCCAGAACGGCTTTCTTATCGTTCACTTGTATGGTGTCGTTTTCGTAACCTATAAAACTTACGATCAGATGATTGGACTTGTCGGGTTTAGATATGGAAAAAGTACCGTCCTCACGAGTGGCTACCCCACCGGAAATGTTTTTCCAGAAAACGTTGGCGCCTATAATCGGTTCGCCTGCCTGATCTTTCACCGTACCGCTCACTTGCGCCTGTACGGTCAGACTGCCGAGAAGCAGTCCGGTCAATAACATGTATTTCATTAAATTTCTTCGTTTGTCTTTTTTATTCGGTTTATATTCAATAAGAAACAGATAGGATTTACCGCAGACTGCACAGGGTGACACAAGTTACCCGGCTCCAACAATCTACGGAATCAATCCTTAAACGGTGAAAGCCAGTGCAATCTGCGATGCAATCCAAACAATAAAAATCGAAGAAACTAAATAAGCAAAGTAGAATAAAGAGCCAGATAATGCCGGGAACTTGTCTTGGGTGGCGGTATCACATAAGGAGGATCCAACACCTCATCGCGGAAAAGAGCGCATAGCAAGTCCGATACCTGGTCACAAAGCAACAAGCTGACAGGAGCAGGAACAGAGGATTCGAATGCCTGCTTTACCAGATCAAGCTTATAGATGGTCGCCGTACATCCCTCGCCCCGGCATGATTTATGGAACTCAAAGTCAAACTTACCACAGAAGCCGCATTTGTCGGCACAGCAACAATTGGCCGTTTCACAACCACTGCAACAATATTGGGCAACAGAGACTCCCGCTCCTACATATACTATAAGGAGAGAAAGAATAACGGCAAGTATATAGCGGAATCTCTTCATAACGGTTGCAAAGATAAGCAGATTTAACCAGCCTGCCACATTCTTTTTTCTTTTTTTATGCTGTCGATTCACTAATATGAACTATATTTGTCGATAGTGAACGATTATATAAATGTTGAATTTAAAGAAGAACCCCTTATGAAAAAACAATATGTCAGCCTGCTTGCGATAATACTTGCTACAAGTGGCTTTTTATTTTCTTGCGGTGACAAGATGAACAAGAATACCGGTGCACTGGAATTCGACAGTATACAGGTAAACGAAACAGCACATCTCTTCGGAGATACCGCAAAACCGGCATGTAATCTGACCATCAATTTCGCCTATCCGGTGAAGTCGACGGACAATAAACTGAAAGACAGCCTGAACAGCTACTTTATAGCCGCCTGCTTCGGTGAAGGATATATCGGAGAGAAACCGGCGCAGGTGGTAAAGGAGTACACCGAACATTACGTAAAAGAATATCGCACAGACCTCGAACCGATGTATGCCGAAGACGAAAAGAACAAAGAGAGTGAAGGCTCCATCGGTGCATGGTACTCATACTATAAAGGGATAGAAAGCCACGTGCAACTTTATTATAAGAATCTGTTGGTCTATCGCATTAACTACAATGAATATACCGGAGGCGCACACGGCATTTACATGACAACTTTCCTGAATATGGACCTGATAAACCTGCGTCCGCTGAAGCTGGATGATATTTTCACTGGTGATTATAAGGAAGCACTGACCGACTTGCTGTGGAATCAGTTGATGGCGGACAAGAAAGTGACAACGCACGAAGCACTCGAGGATATGGGTTACGGCTCTACCGGAGATATTGCCCCGACGGAAAACTTCTATCTGGACAAAGACGGCATCACCTTTTATTATAATGTATATGATATCACCCCGTATGCCATGGGACCGGTAGAAATTAAGATTCCATACGAAATGATGGAACACATGCTGGGCAGCAACCCGATCATCGGAGAGATGAAATCAAAATAATCTAACTTTATTATTAAAATACAGATATATTACAACCTTATGAATACAACAGAACAAACTTCCTCCCTCCCCTCTGCCGGAGGGGAAAACGGAGTGAAGCTTCTTCTTAAATACTTTCCCGACTTGACGGAAGAGCAACGCAAACAATTCGCTGCGCTTTACGAACTTTACATTGACTGGAATTCTAAAATCAACGTAATCTCACGCAAGGATATCGAGAATCTGTACGAACACCATGTGCTTCATTCGCTGGGTATCGCCCGCATCATCCGTTTCCGGGCCGGCAGCAGTGTCATGGACCTCGGCACCGGAGGGGGATTCCCCGGAATACCGTTGGCCATTCTTTTTCCGGACACGAAATTCCATCTGGTGGACAGCATCGGCAAGAAAGTACGTGTGGCAACCGAGGTAGCCAATGCCATCGGACTTAAAAATGTCACTTTCCGCCATGCACGGGCCGAAGAAGAGAAACAAACATTCGACTTCGTTGTCAGCCGTGCCGTGATGCCCCTGGCCGACCTGATAAAGATTATCCGGAAAAACATCTCGCCCAAACAGCAAAATGCTCTCCCCAACGGACTTATCTGCCTGAAAGGAGGCGAACTGGAACACGAGGCGATGCCGTTTAAGCATAAGACAAGTATGCATAACCTGAATGAAGATTTCGATGAGGAGTTCTTTCAAACCAAGAAAGTGGTATATGTAACGATTTAAACGATCAAACAACATAGTCATGAAAATTAAGAGATTTGAGTTCAATATGTTTCCCGTAAACTGCTACGTTTTATGGGACGAAACGAACGAGGCAGTCGTGATAGATCCGGGCTGCTTTTATGACGAAGAGAAACAAGCTTTAAAGAACTTCATCGTCACCAACAATCTGAACATAAAACATCTGCTGAACACTCACCTGCATCTGGATCACATTTTCGGAAATCCATTCATGCTTCGCGAGTTCGGGCTGTCTGCCGAAGCCAATCAGGCCGACGAGTACTGGATAGACGAAGCCCCCAAACAGAGTCGCATGTTCGGTTTCCAACTGAATGAAGCACCCGTCCCACTGGGAAAATATCTCCATGACGGAGACATCATCACCTTCGGAAACACAACACTGGAAGCAATCCATGTACCGGGACACTCTCCCGGAAGCCTTGTCTATTACTGCCGGGCTGACAACTGTATGTTTTCGGGCGATGTGCTGTTTCAGGGAAGCATCGGACGGGCCGACCTGGCCGGAGGCAACTTTGATGAACTGAAAGAGCATATCTGCAGCCGCCTGTTCGTCCTCCCCAACGAAACAATCGTATATCCGGGGCACGGAGCACCGACTACCATCGGAATAGAGAAGGCGGAAAATCCGTTCTTCAGGTAAGAGATTATCAACAAACCTTATTATAAATAAATCATTAATAACATGAAAACCGATTTATTAGCCTGCCGCCACATCGGCGTCAACAAAGCGGATGCCGAAGTAATGCTCCGGAAAATTGGAGTTGCTTCGCTCGACGAACTGATCGATAAAACCATTCCGGCCAACATCCGGCTCAAAGCACCTCTGGCACTACCCGCACCGATGACCGAATACGAGTTTGCCCGCCACATCGCTGAACTGGCAGGCAAAAACAAACTGTTCACCACTTATATCGGTATGGGATGGTACAACACGATCACCCCGGCAGTCATCCAGCGAAATGTATTCGAGAATCCGGTCTGGTATACTTCTTATACTCCTTACCAGACAGAAGTTTCGCAAGGAAGACTGGAAGCCCTGATGAACTTCCAAACTGCCGTATGTGACCTGACCGCCATGCCCTTGGCCAACTGTTCACTGCTGGACGAAGCCACCGCTGCCGCCGAAGCTGTGACGATGATGTATGGCTTGCGTTCACGCAACCAGCAGAAGGCGGGAGCCAACGTGGTGTTTATCGACGAAAATATCTTCCCGCAGACCTTGGCGGTCATCACCACTCGCGCCATCCCGCAAGGCATTGAAATCCGTACCGGAAAGTTCCGGGATCTTGAATTTACAGATGACCTCTTTGCCTGCGTCCTGCAATATCCTAATGCAAACGGTAATGCGGAAGACTACCGAGAATTTACCGAAAAAGCACATACAGCCAACTGCAAGGTAGCTGTGGCTGCCGATATCCTGAGTCTTGCACTACTTACCCCTCCGGGCGAATGGGGAGCGGACATTGTATTCGGTACCACACAACGTTTGGGTACTCCCATGTTCTACGGTGGTCCTTCGGCCGGTTATTTCGCTACCCGCGACGAATACAAACGCAACATGCCGGGACGTATCATCGGATGGTCGAAAGATAAATATGGCAAACTCTGTTACCGCATGGCACTCCAGACACGCGAACAGCATATCAAACGGGAAAAAGCGACTTCCAATATCTGTACCGCTCAGGCACTGCTCGCTACCATGGCAGGATTCTATACCGTCTATCACGGACAGGAAGGTATCCGTAACATCGCTTCACGCATCCATAGCATTACCGTTTTCCTGGAAAAGAGTATCGGTAAACTGGGATTCAAGCAAGTGAACAAACAGTATTTCGATACCCTCCGGTTCATTTTGCCCGACAGCGTATCGGCACAGCAGATTCGCACCATCGCTCTGAGCAAAGAGGTGAACCTGCGCTATTTTGATAATGGAGACGTGGGACTGAGTATTGACGAAACAACCGACGTAGCAGCTGCCAACATTCTACTGTCTATCTTTGCCATCGCTGCCGGAAAAGACTTCCAGAAAGTGGATGACATCCCCGAAGCAACTATCATCAGCGAGGAATTGAAACGCCAGACCCCTTACCTCACACACGAAGTATTCTCTAAATATCATACCGAAACGGAAATGATGCGCTACATCAAGCGTCTCGACCGGAAGGATATTTCATTGGCACAATCGATGATTTCACTCGGTTCCTGCACCATGAAACTGAATGCGGCAGCCGAAATGTTACCTCTGAGCTGTGCTGAGTTTATGTGCATGCACCCGCTTGTTCCGGAGGATCAGGCGGCCGGATACCGCGAACTGATTCACAACCTGAGTGAAGAGCTGAAAGTCATCACCGGATTTGCCGGAGTAAGCCTGCAACCCAATTCCGGTGCTGCCGGTGAGTATGCCGGTCTGCGCACCATCCGTGCCTATCTTGAAAGCATCGGACAAGGACACCGCAACAAAGTATTGATCCCCGCATCTGCACACGGCACCAATCCCGCATCAGCCATCCAGGCCGGATTCACCACTGTAACTTGTGCATGTGACGAACATGGAAACGTAGATATGGATGACCTCCGTGCCAAAGCTGAAGAAAATAAGGATGACCTGGCCGCACTGATGATCACCTATCCCTCGACACACGGTATCTTTGAAACGGAAATCGTAGAGATCTGCCAAATCATTCACGCCTGTGGAGCTCAGGTATATATGGATGGAGCCAACATGAATGCACAGGTAGGACTGACGAATCCGGGATTTATCGGAGCGGACGTCTGTCACCTGAATCTGCATAAAACCTTTGCATCTCCCCACGGAGGAGGCGGCCCCGGCGTAGGTCCGATCTGTGTAGCGGAACATCTGGTACCGTTCCTTCCGGGACACGGACTGTTTGGCAACTCACAGAACGAAGTATCCGCCGCACCGTTTGGCAGTGCCGGTATTCTGCCTATCACCTACGGCTATATCCGTATGATGGGTGCCGAAGGACTGACAATGGCAACCAAGACAGCCATTCTCAATGCAAACTATCTGGCTGCTTGCCTGAAAGATACGTATGGCATTGTATACCGGGGAGCCAACGGCTTTGTGGGACACGAGATGATTCTGGAATGTCGCAAGGTATACGAAGAAACCGGTATCAGCGAAAATGATATTGCCAAACGCCTGATGGACTACGGCTATCATGCTCCTACCCTCTCCTTCCCCGTGCACGGCACACTGATGATCGAGCCCACTGAGAGCGAAAGCCTCTCCGAACTGGATAACTTCGTCCTTACGATGTTGACCATCTGGAACGAAATTCAGGAAGTGAAAAACGGTGAAGCCGATAAGGAAGACAATGTACTGATAAATGCTCCGCACCCTGAATATGAAGTAGTAAGCGATCAGTGGGAACACTGCTATACGCGTGAAAAAGCCGCATATCCGATAGAGAGTGTGCGTGAGAATAAGTTCTGGGTAAATGTAGCCCGTGTAGATAATACGCTGGGCGACCGCAAACTGCTGCCCACATGCTACGGTTGCTTCGACTGAAGTAAGCTAAGCAACAACTGATTCACGATTCACCACAGAGTAGCACGGAGTATCACAGAGTAGAAATCATAAAAGATAAACTCTGTGAGACTCTGTGGTCAATTTAAACTCTGTGGTGAATCTTAATATCCTATTCCACGATGGTTATCGTACCGGCTTTAACTGTCTTTTCTTTCAACAATGCGGCTTCCGCTTTATATCCCAAAGCTACGCAACCATAAACTTTATGATTTTCGGGCACTCCGAGAGAAGTCAGATAGGCCCGTACCTCCGGATCATCACAGGTCGTACCGAGCTGATTGATCCAACAGGAAGCGATGCCCAGTGAAGTGGCTGCCAGAAACATATTCTCGATAGCACAGGCACAATCCATCCCGGCCCACCATTGCTTGGGTTCATTGGACACGATGACCAAGGTTGGGGCATGATAGTAACAGCAATACGTCTCACTGTGCCCCCGTTCCCGAAGATGCTTGTCATCACTTTTGGCAAATGCCCCTTTGATCCGTTCATTCAGTTCCTCCAGTTTCACCGTATTACGGACGGCAGTAAAGTGCCACGTTTCATAATGCATGCCGCTCGGCGCGTAAGCACCCGCTTCCAGGATGGCGTTCAAGTCATCCGCCGGAATCTGCTTTCGATCATACGCACGTACACTACGCCGTGCCTTAATGGTCTCTAAAACTTCATTTGTCTTCATTATCTATTCTTCTGCCAATCGGATTTATCTTTTAATCAACCCAATCTTTACATTCAGTTTGAAATAATACACTCCGTTCTCTCTCTCGAGGAAGCCATACTTGTCTTTATCAACCGATCCCTTTTCGAGACGCGAATTCAGATAAAGAAAGTCCTCAAATGTTTTCTTTTCCGATTTATGATAGCACAGTACCTCACCTTTGCCATCGACCAGCAATATACCTTCAACTGCCGAATCGGTCCCATTGTATATTTTGGCCGGACGCATACCCAAGGCAAGTGCCAGCAGAAACTGCTTCATTTTAAACTCGTAAAAGCCATGCTTGCTGATCAGCTCCTCTTTTATCTTGAGAGGATTTATGATCTTCATCTGTTCGGTCAGTTCACTGACGCGTGTGATGCCGTCCAGGTGCATCATACGCACCATCTCTGCCAGCACACGAGGAAAGTGCAGATCGATCATCAGCAGATTGCAACGGAACACACGGTCCGCTACGTCCGAATACTTCAGCACACCTCCCAGACGCTCGATCATCATCATACGCTCGGCCACCTCCGTGGGTGATTCAGGGAGGGCATTAATCTTATTGACGGTCGGAGTGGCAAACTTGATACCGGACTGCTCCAACTTCAGGTTCGCCGCACGTCCACCATCCAACAGCGGATTCATCGCACTGAGACGCGAACGGACATTGAAACCCGCCAACGGAGCCTCAGGATGCCAGAAAGCAATCGAGAAGTCGGTACGGTCCTCCGTCCGGGCTTCCAGATCAAAGATACCTGCCTCGTCCAGGAACTCCTCCACCCTGTCGGGTGACGTAACTTCATCCGCCGAAGAATTTTTAATCGCGTCCAGAATCAGGTCCGCCACTGTTGCAAAGTCCTCACGGGGAATACTTTTCTCCACCTTCTCACCTTCCATCCGGATGACCTCTTCTTCAATATAGTAACGCCGGGTGCCATCATGCTCTTCACGCTGGATCATTGCAATGGGCCGGTACTTTTCATCTTCTTTCTTTGCCTGCGGAGTTCCAAGCGATACTTTTCCATCCGCCAGCAGACGGAAAAAGGCGTACAACTCGCTCCACTCTCTTTTTGTTGCTTCAAATGCCATTCTATCTATCTTTTTTTTATTATTTCGGAGAGGTGTGTCATCATTCATCACAGAGTTCCGACGCCCCCCTATCTCTACTATCCATTTCCTTCCTGTTCATCTGTAATGCGGGCAGTCTCCACTTTCTCCAGCCGGGACCTTAAACGGGGCATTGCCGACTGCCGGATACGAAGCGTCATGCTGCAATCCATATCATACGACTGAGACAGAATCTCCGGTTCCTCCTCCTTTACAATCCGCATGACATCGTTCATAAAAGGATACTCGAAAAGTACGGTTACTTCCTCGTCCACAGTTTTCTCTACAATGGTGCAGGCAGCGATGGCCTCGGCGGCGGCGGCCTTATAGGCCACAATCAGTCCACTAGTGCCCAACTTGATCCCTCCGAAATAACGAACCACAATAATCAGTATATCCGTCAGTTCGTTCGAGTTGATCTGTCCCAGAATCGGTTTACCGGCAGTACCCGACGGCTCTCCGTTATCGTTGGCACGAAAATTCTTCCGCTCGTGTCCCAGCATATAGGCATAGCAGACGTGGCGGGCATCATAGTATTTCTTCTGGTACGCCTCCAGATGCACTTTAATCTCTTCCAAGGTACGAACCGGGAGAGCGATGGCAATAAATTTGCTTCGTTTCTCGGTATATGTTCCCTCCGAGACTTCAGTGATGGTCTTATAGGTGTCTTCTGTCATGATATCCGGAATCTTTTTTTGATGGTTCAAGCTATACCCAGTAATTGTACCTCGAAAATCAAAGTTGAAAAAGCCGGAATCGGGCCACTGGTACGTGTGCCATAGCCCATATTATAAGGGATGTAGACGATCCAGTGATCTCCCACCCGCATCTTTTGCAGAGCAATCTGCCATCCTTCGATAACCTCGTTCAGACGAAAAGCTTCGGGACAGTTCCGCTTCCAGGAATTATCAAATTCACGTCCATTGATAAGAGTGCCCTTGTAATGAACCGACACCACACTGTTGGAACGGGGCGTGGCCGCGCCAGTACCTTCCTCCAAAACCTTATATAATATGCCGCATGGCAATTCGTGTACATCCGCTTCGGTGCGTAATGTCTGCATGAATTGTTCGTTCTGCAATTTGTATTCTTCTTTTCGTCCCATATCTGTTTCCTGATAATAATTACTTCGGCGGCAAAGATACGGAAAAACGTACATATTTGAATAGTCCGGAACACAAAACGAATTCACCACAAATTACACGGATTAACACAGGACGGCATCAATTTACTGACAACCAATAATTTATCTGTATAAGTCCATGCAATTTGTGGTGAATAACGAGTTTGGGTACATCCCCTCCTCTGTTTTCCATACCCAAACACTCCTCAATCCGGTATCGGATCTCTTTTTATTCGAGCTCGTGTATCACCAGCCCCGAACGCAGTTTCGGTTCGAACCAGGTAGTCTTCGGAGGCATAATGTTTCCTGTATCGGCAATATCCATCAATTGCTTCATTGAAACAGGATAAAGAGCCAAAGCCACTTTCATTTCGCCGCTGTCAACCCGTCTGCTCAATTCGCCCAAGCCGCGGATTCCCCCTACAAAGTCAATCCGGCGATCCGAACGCAGATCCTTGATTCCCAGAATTTCGTCCAGAATCAGGTTGGAAGAGATGGTCACATCCAATACACCTATAGGATCATTGTCGTCATAAGTACCCGGTTTGGCTGTCAGGCTATACCATTTGCCATCCAGATAGAGCGCAAAGTTATGCAACGCATTGGGTTTATAAATCTCTTTACCTTTCTCTTCGATCTCAAAATTCTTTTCAAGGGCGGTCAGAAATTCGGCAGGCGTCAAGCCATTGAGATCTTTCACCACCCGGTTGTAGTCGATAATAGTCAACTGGTTGGCGGGGAAACATACGGCCATGAAATAGTTGTATTCTTCGTCTCCGCGATGATTAGGATTCTGCTTTGCCTTTTCGGCCCCTACCAGGGCAGCGGCAGCCGAACGATGATGCCCGTCGGCAATATAAAGCGCCGGCATGGCAGCAAACTCCTTGGTGATGACAGCAATGTCTTCGCTGTTGTCGATCACCCAGAAAGTGTGTCCGAATCCGTCACCGGGAGCAATAAAATCGTATACCGGCTTTTGAGCCGTATACTTGCGGATAATGGCATCGAGCACCGCATTGTCGGGATAAGCAAAGAACACCGGTTCGATGTTGGCATTGTTCACACGGACATGCTTCATGCGGTCTTCTTCCTTGTCACGCCGGGTGAGTTCGTGCTTTTTGATGACACCGTTCATATAATCGGGCACGTAAGCACCCACCACCAGCCCATACTGTGTCTTGCCATTCATGGTCTGGGCATAGATATAATAATTCTCTTTGTCATCCTGCACCAGCCATCCTTTGTCACGGAACAGACGGAAATTCTCCGCCGCTTTCGCATACACCTTCTCATCATGTTCATCTGTCCCGACGGGAAAGTCTATTTCCGGTTTAATGATGTGGTACAATGATTTATCGTTCCCGGCAGCTTCTGCACGAGCCTCTTCTGAATTCAGCACGTCATACGGACGTGAAGCGACCTGTTCTACCAAGTCCTGCGGAGGACGGATGCCTTTAAATGGTTTTATTGTTGCCATAAGAACTGCAGATTACTTATTCACTCTAAACTTTTCACAACCCTCTTTCAGGAAACCCACAATCTGCCGTGCAGCTGCAATACCGGCATTGATATTCGCCTCGGCCGTCTGTGCTCCCATCTTCTTCGGAGTCGAGAAATAACGTCCGGCAAAGAGTTCGGCGAACTTCGTATTGGCCGCAGGCATGATGTCTGTGATGTATTTAAAGTCCGGCCGTTCCTCCATCAACTGGATCAATTCGTCTTCATTGATCACTTCTTTGCGGGCCGTATTAACCAGGATAGCCCCTTTCGGCATATTGGCCAGCAGATCATGATTGATGGAGTTTTTCGTTTCGGCTGTAGCGGGAATGTGCAGTGAGACGATGTTACAGGTCTTATAAAGCTCTTCGGCAGAGTCAACGGCTTTCACCCCATCTTTCTCTATCACATCTTTCGGGCAGAAAGCGTCATAAGCATAGAGTTCCATACCGAACCCCTTGGCAATACGCGCCACATTGCGTCCTACATTACCGTATGCGTGGATACCCAGTTTCTTTCCCATCAACTCCGTACCCGATGTTCCGTTATAGAAGTTACGGACAGCATAAACAAGCAGGCCAAACACCAACTCGGCTACAGCATTCGAGTTCTGTCCCGGAGTATTCATCACACATACACCGTGTGCAGTGGCTGCATTCAGGTCTACATTATCGTATCCGGCACCGGCACGAACTACTATTTTCAACTCTTTCGCTGCATCGAGCACCTCGGCGTCGATGATGTCACTACGGATAATAATGGCATTCGCATCTTTCACTGCGTCAAGCAGTTGGGCTTTATCTGTATATTTCTCAAGCAGAACCAATTCAAATCCGGCTCCTTCTATTTCTTTCTTGATGCCATCCACCGCAATCTTGGCAAATGGCTTTTCGGTTGCAACAAGTACTTTCATTTCTCTTATTCTATTTTGGGAGAATTCACCACAGAGGATACCGCAGACACCAAATGCCGTCATTCAAGAGAGCCCTGTATCCTTTCCGTATGCTCTGTGGTAAAATCACATTATTAATGAAGTTTCTCAAATTCCTGCATGCAGTCAATCAATGCCTGTACGCTCTCTTTCGGCATTGCATTGTAGCAAGATGCACGGAAGCCACCCACCGAGCGGTGCCCTTTGATGCCGGACATTCCTTTATCCGTAGCGAACTTCAGGAAATCGGCTTCCAGATCCTTATATTCCGGTGCCATCACAAAGCAGATATTCATGCGCGAACGGCCCTCCTTAGCAGCTGTCCCTACAAACATCTTGTTGCGGTCTATCTCGGCATACAGCATGTCTGCCTTCTCCGTAGCCCGGCGATCCATCTCTTTGACGCCACCCTGAGCCTTGATCCAGCGCAAAGTCTGCATGGCGGAATAGATAGGCAATACGGGAGGTGTGTTGAACATGGAACCGCCGTCGATATGGGTCTTATAATTCAGCATGCTCGGGATGTAACGTGACACCTTGCCTACCGCATCGTCTTTTACTATGACGAATGTAACGCCGGAGGGAGCCAGATTCTTCTGAGCACCGCCGTAGATACAAATATACTTCGAAACGTCCACCGGACGGGAGAAGATATCAGAAGACATGTCGGCTACCATCGGAACCGGTGAATCAAGATCTCCCTTCAATTCCGTACCATAAATCGTATTGTTGGTGGTCACATGGAAATAATCAGCATCAGCAGGTATGGTAAAGTCTTTAGGGATAAACGTATAGTTCGCATCAGCCGAAGAAGCTACCTCAACCACTTCGCCAAAGCCTTTCGCCTCTTTCATCGCTTTTTTAGCCCAAACACCGGTGTTCAGGTAAGCTGCCTTCTTCTCAAGGAAGTTGTAAGGCACCATGCAGAACTGCATACTGGCACCACCGCCCAGGAAAAGTACCGAATACCCTTCGGGGATGTTAAGTATTTCCTTAAACAAAGCAACGGCTTCATCCATAACTGCCTGAAAATCCTTGCCACGATGGCTGACTTCCAACACAGAAAGACCTGAACCGTTGAAATCGAGAATGGCTTTCGCTGTTTCTTCTATTACTTCGCGAGGGAGAATGGAAGGGCCTGCACTGAAATTATGCTTTTTCATTTGATGAGTGTTTTTGGTTATACAATTTCGTTATTTTATGTCTACTGACATGGCGAATTTACGAATTTATTTCCTCTCAACAAACGTTTCCCTGTAAAATTACAATCTTAGAGGGCATTTATCTTACTTTTTAATGGTTTATGCAGGATTTATACACCATTTTGTTATCTATACATGCCAAGATGGTAGAAAAAGTTCAAACTGATATTATTACACGATGCTCTATTCTGAAATGAAAGAGAAAATGACTAAAAAGTGAATATTTATAAGAAAGAAGGACAAAAGCCGGGAAGAGCCGGAAACCGGAAAGCTGTTTCACCACAGATTTCACAGATTAACACAGATTGATGATTGATCTTATCAGCAAAAGTTGAAAGTACCGTGCCAATCGGTGTAATCTGTGGTGAATCTGTTCCGTGTCAATCTGTGCAACCCATGGTGAACTCGTCATGTGTCAATCGGTATAATCTGTGGTGTCAGTGCCCTACCTCCTCTATCCGATAAATCCGGTTTAATCCGCCTCCTCGATCACCGTTTTCATCCCTTTGATCTTCTCGCCACGGATCAGAGTCAGCAATTGCTTCATCTTGGGGCGCCGCACGGCAACAAAGGCATAATGATCTTTCACGTCGATTGCTCCGACATCCTCACGTGCCAGATTTCCTTTTTTATAAAGGAAACCGGCTATGTCGATCTTGCTCAATTTGTCCTTCTTCCCTTTACCTATATAAATAGTCACCCACTGGGGTTTAGCCGGACGGGGTGCATTCTCCGGCAAGTCGAAGATCTCAAGCTCCGAAGGTATATAATCCGGCACGCGTTCCTCCGGATTCAGTATCAGATAAGAAGTACCCGTCGCATCCCAACGGGCAGTACGGCCATTGCGGTGGGTAAAGGCTTCTTCGTTCACCGGCAAATGATAGTGGATGATATGCTCCACCTCCGGAATATCGAGTCCACGGGCGGCCAGGTCCGTAGACACCAGCACCGGACAGCTGCCATTACGAAACTTATACAGTGCCCGTTCCCGATCCGGTTGCTCCATACCTCCATGAAAGCGTTCATTGGAAACTCCTTTTTCCGTTAGTAAGGCACTCACACGGTCCACCGCATCCCTGTGGTTACAGAAAACAATGCTCGAACTGCTTCCCAGTGTGCAAAGCAGCTTATACAGGGTCTCTATCTTATCTTTAGCAGGCGAAACCACCTTCATCAACCGCAAACGTGATTCCTCCACATCGTTTGTCAGGAAATCAAGCTTTATTGTACGGTTCAGTCCTGTAAATTGCGGAATCTCTTCCGCATCTGTTGCCGAAGTCAGAAAACGCCGTTTCAAGTCGGGCAACTGTCCGATAACCGTTGCCATCTCTTCCTGAAAACCAAACTCCAGGCATTTATCAAATTCATCGATCACCAACAGACTCACTGTGCTTGCATCGAAGTTCTGCTTGGAGAGATGGTCGTTCATACGGCCGGGCGTACCGATGATAACCGCCGGCTGCATTCCTTTCATCGTACGGTGCTCTTCCATCGCCGGACGTCCGCCATAGCAACTCATCGCCTTGAATTCCGTCCCCATCGCCTTGAACACCTGCTCTATCTGCAATGCCAACTCACGTGATGGCACCAGCACCACGGCCTGCACTCCTTTCACGTCGGCCTTCAAACTGCCGACCAGCGGCAACAGAAAGGCCAGGGTCTTGCCCGAACCTGTGGGCGAAAGTAATATCAAATCTTCGCCACCTTTATTAAATGCCTCAACAGACGCTTCCTGCATCGGATTGAGTTGTTCTATTTTCAACCTTTCGAGTATATCCTTCAAACCATTCATTGTTTTTTCCACATTTTTGAATAATGACACAAAGATAAAAAAAAACTGCTTCCGGACAACCCGAAAGCAGTTTCTTTTGTGATGATCTCCGAAGGATTATCCACCGAAGTTATCGAACATCAAGTTCTTAGACGGAACACCGAGATCGTCGAGCATCTTCTCGACAGCTTTACTCATCGGGCCGGGACCACACATGTAGTATTCGATGTCTTCCGGAGCTTCATGGTTCTTCAGATAAGTTTCGTAAATCACGTTGTGTACGAAACCTGCCGTATACTTCACACCGGCTGCGTCTGCAGCAGGGTCCGGACGGTCGAGTGCCAGGTGGAACTTGAAGTTCGGGAAGTCTTTCTCAATCTGCAGGAAGTCTTCCAGATAGAACACCTCGTTCAGTGCACGGGCACCGTAGAAGTAGTTCATCGTACGGTCAGTGATATGCAGCGTCTTGGTCAAGTGCATAATCTGGGCACGCAACGGAGCCATACCTGCACCACCACCGATCCACATCATTTCGTTCTTCGAATCCAGAATCGGGTGGAAGTCACCGTAAGGTCCACTCATGGTCACCTTGTCACCTGGCTTCAGCGTAAAGATGTAAGAAGAAGCGATACCCGGCATCACATCCATAAAGCCCGGTCCCTGATCCTTCGGTTTGAAAGGAGGAGTAGCGATACGTACAGTCAGCATGATGCGGTCACCCTCAGCCGGATAGTTGGCCATAGAATAAGCACGGATGGTCGGTTCGTCGTTGCGGCACTTCAGGCCGAGCAGACCGAATTTCTCCCATGCCGGAAGATATTCGTCACCGATCAGGCTCTTGTCGATGTCCTTATCATAATCCATCGAGAAGGTAGGAATCTTGATCTGGGCATACGAACCCGGCACAAAGTCCATGTGTTCGCCCGGAGGCAGAGCCACGATAAACTCTTTGATAAACGTAGCCACGTTCTTGTTCGAGATCACCTCGCACTCCCACTCTTTCACACCCAGGATAGACTCGTCGATCTTGATAGACATATCCTGTTTCACCTTCACCTGGCATCCGAGGCGCCAGTGATCGGCCTGTTCTTTACGAGAGAAGAAACCGGTTTCGGTAGGCAAAATCTCGCCACCGCCTTCGAGCACCTGGCAACGGCACTGTCCGCATGAACCCTTACCACCACAAGCCGATGAAAGGAACACATTGTTGGCAGACAACGTACCCAGCAGAGTACCACCCTGAGATGTTTTCAGTTGTTGCTCTCCATTCATCGTAATCGTAACCTCGCCCGAAGGAGAAAGATAGCTCTTCGCAACGAGCAGTATAATGACAAGCAGGATGATCACCACAAGGAAGACTCCGATACTTGCTAATATTAAAGACGTCATTGTTTTATTCTTTTTACTTTAGTTATAATTTCAATCCAGAGAAACACATAAAGGCCATAGCCATCAGTCCTACTGTGATAAACGTAATGCCCAGACCTTTCAGCGGAGCGGGAACATCAGAGTAAGCCATCTTTTCGCGGATAGCGGCCAGACCGACGATAGCCAGCAACCAGCCAATACCGGAACCGAGTGCGTATACCACAGCACTGCCCACGCCGGTGATGGCCTGCGGGTTCGACGGATCCATCGTGATTCTCTGCTGCATGAACAGTGAAGCACCCATGATGGCACAGTTAACGGCGATCAGCGGAAGGAAGATACCCAGTGAAGCGTAGAGCGAAGGGCTGAAGCGTTCCACCACCATTTCTACCAACTGCACGATACCGGCAATAACGGCAATAAAGAGAATAAAACTCAGGAAGCTGAGGTCAACACCTTCAATGATCGCATTGGCAGCCAGCACCTTAGTTTGAAGCAAGTAGTTGACCGGCAACGTAACCACCAATACGAAAGTTACGGCGATACCCAGTCCTACAGCAGTTTTCACATTCTTCGACACAGCCAGATATGAACACATACCCAGGAAGAAGGCGAATATCATGTTGTCCACAAAGATGGAGCGGACGAATAAACTTAATAATTGTTCCATAATTTTTCTTTTACTTTCTTAGGTTGTATTACTTTTCCTGGAGTTCTTTGCAGCGGCTGCGCTGATACCAGATGATACATGCACAGATGATCAGTGCCATCGGCGGCATCAACATCAAACCATTGTTGATGTAACCCATCTTATAGAATGACTCAGGGATAATACGGAAGTTGAGCAATGTGCCCGATCCGAGCAACTCGCGGAAGAAAGCCACGATGATCAGGATCTTGGCATATCCCAGACCATTACCTACACCGTCGAGGAATGACTCCCACGGACCATTTGCCATGGCAAACGCTTCGAGGCGTCCCATCAAGATACAGTTTGTAATGATCAGACCTACGTATACCGAAAGCTGTACGCTTACATCGTATGCAAACGCTTTCAGCACCTCACTTACTATAGTTACCAATGCAGCTACTACCACCAACTGTACGATGATACGGATACGGTTAGGAATCGTCTTACGCAACAAAGAGATAACGACGTTTGAGAAAGCCGTAATCACAGTTACCGAAAGACCCATCACGATAGCCGGTTCCAGTTTGGCCGTTACAGCCAGTGCCGAACAGATACCGAGCACCTGCACGGTTACCGGGTTATTCAATCCCAGCGGAGTAGCGAATACTTCTTTATTCTTTTTAGAAAATAATTGGCTCATATTCTATCGTTCCTCCTTAATTATTAGTTAAAAATTTATCGTACTGGCTCAGACATGCTTTGATCATGGCGTCCACACCTTTCGAAGTGATTGTACCACCCGAAATACCGTCAACCTGATAAGCAGGGTCTGTCACCTTACCGTTTTTCTCTACAGCCAGTGCAACCTGTCCGTCTTTCAATACCTTCTTGCCAGAGAATTCATTCTGGAAAGCAGTTGTCGCAATCTCAGCACCCAAGCCCGGAGTTTCGCTGGCATGCGAGAAATAAACACCGTAAACAGTGTCTTTATCGGCATTCAAAGCCACATATCCCCAGATAGCGCCCCAAAGACCGGCACCGTAAACCGGTACCACGTATTTGGTTTCTCCGTCTACCTCACATACGAAAACGTGCAAACGATTGTTTTCCTTCGCTTCTTTTTCGTAGCTGATAGAGAAACCATCCGTATTTTCTGTCAGAGTGCCATCCACATTCATCAGCATGTCACCCTTTACATATTTATTATATTCAGCATCGGCATCTTTCACATCTCTGATGTTCAGTGCAGACAAAATTTGCTTCTTGGTGTCCAACTCCTGGTTTTTATTCTGAATGTCTTTCAGAGAAGAGCTGACAAATGCAAGCAGGAATGCCACGATAACAACCATTACCGAAGCATAAATGATAGTATAAGAGTTACTATTTGTATTCATCTTTCTTGTTCGGTTTAATTGTTAGACTTAATGGCGCGTTTTTCACGCAGTTTGATGTTGCTCTGAACCACACAATAGTCGATCAGCGGAGCGAAGATGTTCATCAGCAGGATAGCGAGCATCATACCTTCGGGATAACCCGGGTTCAACACGCGGATGATGATGGCCATCGCACCGATCAGGAATCCGAAAATGTACTTACCGGTTTCCGTACGTGCGGATGTCACAGGGTCGGTAGCCATAAACACAGCACCGAAGCAGAAACCACCCAACACCAGGTGTTCGTACCAAGGCATGTGAGCCATGGCAGTATCGGGACCTACAGTATTGAAGATCCATCCCATGAATGCACCGCCAACGAATACCGAAAGCATTGTTCTCCAGCTTGCGATACCTGTCCACAGCAGAATAACGGCACCAATCAGAATAGCAATCACACTGGTTTCACCGATAGAGCCCGGAATCAGACCGGTCACCATATCCCACGAAAAAGCCGGGAAGCCATTGGGATCGGTAGCAGTAGACGCCACACCCAGCGAAGTGGCCGCTGTCAGTCCGTCTACCGTGTTACCCAATCCGAAGATGCTGTCTTGTGCCACCCAAACGGCGTCACCCGACATCTTGGTAGGATAAGCGAAGAACAGGAATGCACGGGTCACAAGGGCAACGTTGAACACGTTCATACCTGTACCTCCGAACACTTCTTTCGCAAAAATAACAGCGAATGCAGTGGCTATGGCCAGAATCCACAACGGGCAGTCTACCGGTACAATCATCGGGATCAGGATACCCGAAACGAGGAATCCTTCCTGAATCTCTTCCTTCTTCCATTGTGCCACCACGAACTCAATGCCCAGACCCACTACATAAGATACGATAATCTTAGGCAGAATGGCCAGGAAACCGTAAATGAACATTTCGATGAAGCCACCCTGAGCTCCGGTGTGAGTGAAATGCTGGTAACCTACGTTGTACATACCGAACAGCAAAGCCGGTATCAACGAAATAACCACAATCGACATGATACGTTTGCTATCAATCGAGTCGTGGATGTGCGCTCCCGATTTCGAAGTGGTGTTGGGCACGAACAGGAAAGTTTCGAAGCCATCGAACACCGAACGAAACGCGTGGAGTTTGCCGCCCTCTTCAAAGTTCGGCTTTATCTTATCGAGATAATTTCTTAACGCTTTCATTAATTATGAATTATAAATTATGTGTTATGAATTACATCATTTCAGCACGAAGCATATCGAGTCCGGCACGAACGATGCGTTGCAATTCCAGTTTCGAAGAGTCGACAAATTCGCACAAAGCAAAGTCTTCGGGCGCCACTTCGTAGATACCCAGGGCTTCCATGCGGTCGATGTCCCCGGCAATGATTGCTTTGATCAGGAATTCAGGCAGAATGTCCATCGGGAATACTTTGTCGTATTCGCCGGACATAATCATGTGGCGTTCGCCTCCCTTGATACGGGCATCGAGCACATACTCCTTCTTATTCCCCATCAACCAGCTGAAATACGAGCGGTTGACGCTGAACTGATTGAAACGGGGCATGATCCATCCCAACATTTCGTGGATGTCGTCACCTTCGGGAATCACTGTGAGCTGGCTGTCGAAAGCGCCCAGGAATCCGTTCGGCTTCACTTGTTTGCCTGTCAGCACATTGCCGCTGATGTAACGCAACTCTTTGTCCTTCGTCACGTTTCCGGCAAACACATGGGTCAGCAGTGCGCCGACTTTCAGTTTGCAATAAGCAGGTTTCACCACTTCAGATCCTGTAACGGCTACGGTACGGGTCAGGTCCACCCGTCCGGTATTGAACAGACGTCCGATGAAGATTACGGCTTCCGCACCGATAGTCCACACCGTCTCACCTTTCACTACGGGAGCTACGTGATTGATTTGTACCCCTACATTTCCGGCAGGGTTCGGTCCGTCAAATACGGTTACTGTGACATTTTTAGCCTGTGTCAGGGCTGTCGATTTTTGTTTGATGCTGATACCCAGATACGTTTTGGCTATTTTAGCCAGGGCATCCAGTCCTGTCTGGAAATTAGCTTCTTCCCCTTTCAGAACGTATTCGAAATCGGGTGCCAGCGGGTTGCTGTCGAAAGCAGAGATGAAGATAGCCCGCGGAGCGACTGTCGGATCGGCAATCACGTCATACGGACGCTGTTTCATAAATGCAAACATACCAGCTTCCAAGAGTGCAGCTTTCACAGCCTCGCCATCGAGTTTGGATACGTCCTTCTTGCCGAATTCTTCGTAATCCTGCTCTGCGGCAGCCTCCACCACGATGTTCAGCACCTTACGGCGTGCACCGCGCTCCACGCTTGTTACAACGCCGCTAACGGGCGAAACAAATTTCACTTCAGGATGATTCTTGTCGATAAACAAGGGTCCCCCGGCCATCACATATTCCTGCTCTTTCACCACCACCTTCGGAGTCACTCCTGGGAAATCATCGGGTACGAGTGCGTAGAATCCCGGTTCTTTCACCGTTGAGAGCTCTTCAGCAGCTTTTCCTTTCAGGTTGATGTCAAGGCCTTTACGTAACTTTATTACATTTGCCATGTGATTATATAAAATAATGGTTTCATAATTTGCCCGCAAAAGTAATAAATAATAATGTGAATAAAGAGGAAAAATGAAAGGAATTACGGAAATTTCTCCGTAATTCACCCTTTGAACAAGCATCAATAGATAAAAAAGGCTAAAAAAACGAGGAAGGGTTTTGAACGATCGACGATGAACGGTTGTTGAACGATGGACCGTTAACGGTGATTAACTGTGAACTATTAACGGTGGTTAATTCTAAACGATCAGTGTTTGTGAACGAGGAACGGTTAACAATGGATAACGAAGGGATGCAGAGAGATGTAGCAGAAGAAGATGACGGAAGGAAGCAATCTCCGGCAGCACTGAGGGATAATTTTAAGAAAAAAGGGTGTAGCCATACAGGGCTGAAGGTGTAGCCTTAACACAAAAAGGGTGTAGCCCTCCTTCCCGTATGGCTACACCCTTTCATTTCTATGTTACCGATTACCGGCCCATCCATCGACGGTCAATCCGTATTTATTTCCGACCGTTGATCGTTCGCCGTTCAACAACCGTTCATCGCCGATCGTTCAAAAGCGTTCACTGTTCCGGTGCAAACATCGGGTCCCAAGCAGGCAAACGGATTGGTTTCTGCTTCAGGATTTCCAACACCTTGGGAGTTGCGAATTTCTTCTCCACTACCAGGCGGAACATGTATTCATCAAACCATTCATCCGTCATAATCAGATGTCCCTGATAGCCGTTGGTTGCCCCCCAACTGTTTTCTACCATCCATTTCACCGGTTTATTATCTTTGACATCCACCGCCATCAGAGTCATGGCATGGCTCGATCCACTGGCAAACGTCTGCACGCGTTGTTTTTTGTCCATCCCGAAGGTAGTTCCCATCAGCGATGCATAATCATAATTGTTCACGTCGAGCAATCCTCGCTCCGAGTTCAGGAATTTGCCCACATCGCACGAGAAATACATCATTGTGCTGTCCTTCAGTGATGCGATGGCCATCTCCTTGATTTCGTCAGCAGGCAGATTGACGTAGGTCCAGTTACGTCCGTCGTAGCGGTGGCGGTCAAAATCAATTTCGTAACATTTATAATATTCGCGGCTCGGATCATTCATCAGCATCACGTAGTTATCCAGCAGGTTCTTGTCACCATATTTTTCCAGGAAAGACATCGGCGTATATTGTGCAGTCTCTACCGGATTTCCCTTCTCGTCCTTGCGTGTCCAGGTAAACTCGGTGGGAGGAATGCCCAGGTTGAGCACCAGCATACGGTATACGGTGCCCAGCATCTCCGTCTTGTCCTTCTCGAGCGCAGGCTGTTTGGCCCCCTTTGCGGCGCGGTCGCGCAGTTGCAGACCATACTCACGCAGTTTTTCGGCAATCAGCCCTGCCATGCGCGATGTATTCTCACTGCTGTTCGTCTCGGGCATCACCTCTTTGGGTACCAGGCCATATTTAGAGACAATGTCGGCCACCCCGGTAAACGTGCCGCCATCACTCAGCGGATTGCGGAAGAGCCATTCCACCATTTTGTCATCCATCGGCTTTTCGCGGGTATCGATAACGCCCTGCAGGAAAAGATTGGCCTTCTCCAGCTGATCCCAGAAGAAGTTGTAGTTCTGCGAAAATTCAAAAGACCCCAGTCCATACCGGGCTATTGCTTTGGCACGCATCACGTTCAGCCCGGTGAACAGCCAGCAACGGCCCGACGACTTCTGATCTGTAATTCCTTTTGAGTCAACTTTGATGGAAAAGTGAGTATCCATCCCCTTCAGGTTGTCCTGATTCAGCGCCAGCTTGCGGATGTCATTGTTACCGATTGCATTGCGGATGGCTTTGTCGGTTGTCGTGCCTTGGTAGCTTTGTTTGATTTGGTTCAGCATTTCCGGACTGATACCTCCCTTGTCTTGCTGCGCGCATACGGTTAGGAATGCGGCACTTAGAGCAAAAACAGATAATATTCGTTTATTCATGTGGTAAAGTAATTTGGTTAATAAAGGAGTCTTCTCCTTTTTCTTTTGCAAAAATAGTATCCTTTTCCGGAACTTTTGTCACAGTATTTAGATTTATTATCTATTTGGATGAAAACTTATCCAAATAAAATAGTTTCCTTTGCACCAATATTCATACAAAGCAATGAAAAGATATATAATAGGTATATTGATGGCGATCATGCCTGCCGCATTCGTTGCGGCCCAAGACAAAGGCATTTCAACAGTAAAAGACGGACAGACAGCCGTCGGCAACACATTCAACACGGACACAGCCAAGCAAGACAGCACCCCTGCCCTTTCGAAACGTGAACTGCGGCGTCAGCGGGTAGCCCGGCGCAACCTTCATTACAACATTCTCGGAGGGCCCAGCTACACCCCTGACTTCGGCCTGCTGATTGGCGGAAGCGCTTTGATGACTTTTCGTATGAACCCGAGCGACACCACCCAGCAACGCTCCGTGGTACCTGTAGCCATCGCACTGATGTTCAACGGCGGACTCAATTTGTTCTCCAAGCCGCAACTATTCTTTAAAGGCGACCGCTTCCGCATCTTCGGACAGTTCAGTTACAAAAATACACAAGAAAACTTTTACGGCATCGGTTACAGCACCAATAAAGATTATGTGCGCAGCGACACCACCAGCCAGTACCGATACAGTGGATTACAGATCAACCCCTGGTTCCTGTTCCGCCTGGGTGAAAGCAATTTCTTTGCCGGCCCGCAGGTCGACCTCAACTATGATCACATGTACGATCCGGCCAAATACCTTGTCGACCAGCCCTCTTACAAAGCTGCCGGCGGCACGGACAAAGGCTATAAGAACTTCAGTTCCGGTGTCGGCTTCCTGCTGACTTACGACACACGCGACGTGCCCGCCAATGCCTATCGGGGCATGTACCTCGACTTCCGCGGCATGATGTACCAGAAGTTCCTGGGAAGCGACAATAATTTCTACCGCCTGGAGATAGACTACCGCCAATACAAGACTCTGCGCAAACGCGGCGTGCTTGCCTGGACGGCACAAACGAAAAACGTGTTTGGCGACGTCCCTCTCAACAAATACGCTCTCAGCGGTACTCCGTTCGATCTCCGAGGTTACTACATGGGCCAATATCGTGATAAGTCGTCACATGTCGTCATGGCGGAATATCGTCAGATGATCAATACGGACAAAGGCAACTGGGTGAAGCGCATGCTCAACCATGTGGGCTATGTGGCTTGGGCGGGATGCGGATTCATGGGCCCTAACCCGGGAAAAATAGAAGGTGTCCTACCTAACATGGGTGTGGGTCTCCGCATTGAAGTGCAGCCCCGCATGAACGTCCGCCTCGACCTGGGACGCAACATGGTGAACAAGCAAAATCTGTTCTACTTCAACATGACAGAAGCATTCTGAGAACCTGTTTTATATTCTTCCTGAATAAATTCTCAATATAGGTTCGACCTGTTTTTGAGTTTCTTTTCAGTCTGTTTCCCCGTTTTTATGCGTCACATAGCCTGCTATGCTCCCACAAAGACGGGGAAATATCCTTGAAAACAAATCTTCCCTCCCGACAGAACTTAAACAGGCACTAAATAAAATATTACTGCATTCGATGCTTTATTTCTAAAAAAAGGGGTATATTTAGGGCATTAGTTGCAAATTTATCTTATATTTGCACGGATTTCACAAGCAAACAGACAATATATACAAATAAGTACATCGATATGAAAAGAGTTTTATTCATACTATGTAGTATACCCCTACTTCTATTTTCACCGGTTTCTTTCGCAAATGCCCAGGAAACCAGTGATTTCTCAAAACTAAACCCGGAAGATTACACCAACATTTCACTTCCTCCCCTCGATCTGTTATTCGAAAACGCCAAAGGAGGACCGATCTATGAACTTGCCAGTGTAAAAGAGCAGATCGAACGCAAACTGCTGGCAAAAGAAAGACGGTCGTTTCTACAGTTTTTCAGTGTACGGGGCAGCTACCAGTGGGGCCGTTTCGGAGTAGACAATACCTTTACGGACGTAGCGACTCCGATTATGTACAATTACAGCACTTCCAAACAGAAAATGTATACTGTAGGCGGGGCCATAAACATTCCGTTTAATGAATTATTTGATTTAGTCCCACGTGTAAGGCGCCAGAAATTAACTGTCAAAACAGCTGTTCTGGAACGGGAAGTTAAATTTGAAGAGATGAAGCGGGAAATCATAGAATTATATGCCACGGCAACCTCTCAGCTCAATGTGCTAAAATTGCGTGCAGAAGCCTTGGAATTGGCTAATATGCAATACGATATTGCAGAGAAGAACTTTGTTAACAATACGATCAATACAGGAGACCTTTCTGTGGAAAAAGAAAGGCAGTCCACCGCATTAGAAGCATTTGAGAAAAGCCGATTTGAAGTAACCAAAAGCCTGATGATTCTCGAGGTAGTCACCCGTACCCCCATTTTAAAAAAATAAAAGCTTTGCCCTATGGATTATGTACTCTATTTACTTCGCGCTCTATATCGAGTAAAATGGTGGATTCTATTGGGAACCGCCCTAATTACCGCAATCGTTTATTTCCGTACAGGAAATCTCAGAGGTGGTTATAATGTGGAGGCAACCTTATACACCGGTGTAGTGTCCGGCTATGGAGTTGAAGAAAGTACCAAAGTAGATTGGGCGCTGGCTCAGAACTCAATGGACAACCTTATTAACATCATCCAGGCCGAAAGCACCTTGAAGCGGGTATCTCTGCGCCTCTTCTCACGGATACTGGTAAAAGGGAGTCCGGACAAAGACAATGAAGGCATCACTGCTGCCAGCTATAATTACACCTATAACCATATGAAAAACAGTCCGGACGGGAAAGCTCTCATAGCCTTAATAGATCGGACCAGTGAAGACAAGACTATGGAGAACTTTCAAAAGTACGAACGTCAGGATAAGAACAACTATATATATGGGCTGTTTTACTTCCAGCATGTTTACTATAGCTATCAAGCCCTGAAGAACATCAAAGTAGAAAGGAAAGGAAGCAGTGACTTGCTGAAGGTAAGCTATCAATCAGGTGATCCGGGCATTGCTTATAACACAATTGAGATATTGATGAAAGAATTTGTCAACGAATACCAAGCTCTGCGATATGAGGGGACGGACAAGGTCATCGAATATTTCAAAGCTGAATTGAAGCGTATTGGAGGCGACCTGACCAAATATGAAGATGACTTGACACAGTATAATGTAGAGAATCGGATTATCAACTATTATGATGAAACCAAAGAAATAGCAGCTATCAATAAAGAGTTCGAACTACGCGAACAAAACGTGTTATTTGAATACAACAGCTCTAGGGCAATGCTCGAAGAATTGGAGAGGCAAATGGACGCTAATTCCAAACGGATAATCCACAATGTGGAACTGGTAGACAAGTTAAAGCAGGCCACCAACCTGACCGGTAAAATCATCGAGATGGAGACGATCTCAACAGCCGGAGATAGTACGGGAATGAAGCTCACAGAATACAAAAATCGCCTGATTCAGAGTCGGCGGGACCTCTCAACCATTGCCAATCAATACGTTGCCGGGCAGCAGACCAAAGAAGGCGTTGCCAAAGCCACCATCGTGGAGCAATGGCTTGACCAACTATTGCTCTTTGAAAAAGCCAAAGCAGAACTCAAGATCGTGCAGAGAAGCCGCAGCGACCTGAACGCCAAATACACCCATTTCGCTCCGGTGGGGACTACTATCAAGCGAAAAGAGCGTACGATAAGCTTCACTGAACAAAATTACCTGACAAACCTTAAAAGTTACAACGACGCATTGCTCCGGAAAAAGAACCTGGAAATGACCGCAGCCATTCTGAAGGTGCTTAATCCGCCCGCATATCCCATCAATGAAGAGGTGGCCAGTCGCAAGAAGATCGTAATGATGGCAGCAGCCGGCAGTTTTATCTTTTTTGTAGCCCTCTTCCTGCTTATCGAAGCCATCGACCGCACCCTGCGCGACTCCACCCGTACGCGCAAACAGACTGGCAGCATCGTATTGGGAGCTTATCCCGCCCCATTGAAACTGAGCCCTATCAGCAAACAGTGTGAAGAGATTGCCACGCGTTATATGAGTAGCGCCATCCTCCGGTTCTTCACCGAGCGGAAGGAAGGCATGCCTTTCATCCTCAACCTTCTCTGTACGGAGCAAGGTAGCGGCAAGACCTATCTGGCGGAACAATTACAGGGATATTGGGAAAGTATCGGGCTGAAAGTGCGCCGTCTCACGGATGGAACGGATTTCAATTCCAACTCATCCGCCTTTACCCTGGCTAAAAATTTGACAGACCTTTATACTCCCGGAACCGAAGATATCTTAATTGTGGAATATCCGAGCTTGGAGAAAGCCAACATCCCCACTCCGCTGTTGCAAGATGCCCAGCTCAACTTGTTAGTAGCATCGGCTGTCCATGGCTGGAAAGCGACAGACAAGGTATTGTTACAGAAACTCAAGTCCCAGTTGGGCACATCTCCGTACCTATACCTGAACCGGGCACCCAAATACGAAGTGGAGACCTATACCGGCATGCTTCCCCCATATACATTTGTACATAAACAGATGTATCGTTTATCTCAACTTGCTTTGACGGAAAGCCTGTTTAACTGGAAAAAGAACAGTAGAAAGAAGCCGCAAGATATTGACGATGACGATGATGAATGATGAACTACAAAAGAAACGAGATCCGGATCAATCTGAGATAGCATTTTATCTCTTGTTTTCAGTCCAGTTGGTACTTATTGCCATCGGTATATTCGTTCCCATCCGAATGGGGGTAACTACATTGCCATTAGTTATAGCACTGAGTATGATCACGCTAATGCGATGCACCGGACAAGAAACCGATTGGAAACGGGGACAGAATGTCATGTTCGGACTATTCATGGTATGGGGTGCATATTGCCTTTTCGAGATAGGCAACCCCAACCATGTTCAGGCAGCTTGGAACATCGCTATTACACATTATTGGGTTTATCCGTTGGTCTTTGCCTTCGTCGTCCCTTTGGCCATCCGCAATTATAAAGGGATAGAATGGCTACTGCTTATCTGGTCTGTCTTCGTACTTATTGCCGCCTTCAAGGGATATTGGCAAAAAAGTCATGGTTTCAATGCCAAAGAGCTATATTTTCTATACACATTAGGAGGCTACCGTACACATCTTATCTGGTCGGGAATCAGATATTTCTCTTGTTTCCCCGATGCTGCAAACTTCGGGGTTCACTCTGCAATGGCTGTCACCACTTTCGGCATAGCCACGTTCTACGTACGAAAGAGATGGATGAAAGTTTATTTCGCCATCATTGCCATTTGTGCCATCTACGGTATGGGTATCTCCGGCACCCGGGCAGCAATGGCTGTACCATTTGGCGGAATCGCACTCTTCATCCTTGTGTCCAAAAGCTGGAAAAGCTTTGCTTTTAGTACCCTGGCATTTATTGCAGTGTTTTCTTTCTTCAACTTCACTACTATCGGAGATGGCAACCAATACATTCGTAAAATGCGTTCGGCCTTCCGGCCTTCCGAAGATGCCTCTTATCAGGTGCGGGTGGAAAACCGTAAAAAGATGAAGGGTCTTATGGACGAGAAGCCTATCGGATATGGTATCGGACTCTCCAAGGGAGCACAATACGGTCCTAAAGAGGTAATGCCCTATCCACCTGACTCGTGGCTGGTAGCCGTATGGGTGGAAACGGGCATCGTGGGACTAATGCTTTATTTACTTATCCACGGAGTGCTTTTCGCTTGGTGTTCGTGGTTGCTGATGTTCAGGATTATGAACCAACGTTTGAGAGGATTGCTGGCCGCATGGCTTTGCATGAATGCCGGATTCTTTATCGCGGCTTATGCCAACGACGTCATGCAATACCCCAACTCCATCATTGTCTATACGGGCTTTGCTCTCTGCATAGCGGGACCTTACATCGATCCGGTGATGCAGAAAGAAGACGAAGAGCTGGAAAGGGAGAGAAAAGAGAAGAAAAAAAGAGATTGATTATTAACGAAATAAAAAAGAATAAAGGGTTCATCACAGACATCCATGAAACAAATACCTCCTTTAATATCTTTTATCACCATCTGTTACAATGGGCTGGACGACACTTGCGTGTTGATAGAATCGCTACGCGACACAATCAGTTCCGTCAGTTATGAAATCATTGTGGTGGACAACGCGTCCCGCCAGGATGAAGCCTCCCTGATACAGGAACGGTATCCCTTTGTACGGACTCTCCGCAGCGAGAAAAATCTCGGATTCTCGGGAGGAAACAATCTCGGAATACAGATAGCACAAGGAAAATACCTGTTCCTGATCAATAACGACACCTACCTGACCGAAGACGGACTGCCCGCCCTGATAGAACGGTTGGAGAGCGATCCCCGCATCGGGGCTGTATCACCTAAAATCCGTTTTGCCTTTCCGCCGCAAAACATTCAATTTGCCGGATATACCAAGCTCAGCCGGTATACGATGCGCAATAAAGCATTGGGCATGGGATGTCCGGACGACGGGACTTTCGACACTCCACGCCCCAGTGCCTACCTTCATGGAGCTGCGCTGATGCTGAAACGGGAGGTCATCTGGAAAGCCGGACTGATGCCGGAGATCTATTTTCTCTATTACGAGGAGCTGGACTGGTGTACCAGCATGACGCGTGCCGGCTATCAGCTGTGGTACGAGCCGCGCTGCACCATCTTCCACAAAGAGAGCCAAAGTACCGGGCGGCAAAGCCCTCTCCGCACCTTTTATATGATGCGAAACCGAATGCTTTACGCCTGGCGCAACCTCCCGGGAATGGAACGTTGCTTGGCTATCGCTTACCAAATGCTGATCGTAGCTCCCAAAGACAGCCTGTGCTTCGTCCTGAAAGGAGAGCCCAAGCTGGCAAAAGCCGTCTGGCACGGAGTGAAGGGTTTCTGGAAGCTGTGTTGAGTGACAGTCCATCACAGATTACACAAATTAACACAGAGAGGAATCATTTTCTTGGGGGATATCCATAAACGAGAAAGTGAAATCCTGTGGAATTCTCTGAGATTCTATAGGATTCTGTAAGACTCTGCCGAAATGATCCTCTGTGTAATCTGTGGTGAACCACAGTTGAACCGATTTACACAAATATATCGACCCATAACCTACATTAAGACTTATGATACTCATACTAACCTTGATCGACTGGATCCTGTTCGTTCCGCTGGCACTTTGCGTAGCCTATCTGTTGGTGTACGCTATTGCGTCCAAATTCTATCGTGCGCCCCACTATCCGGAAGCGGACAAATTACACCGCATCGCCGTCTTCTTCCCGGCCTACCGGGAAGACAAAGTCATCATTGACTCCGTACGCTCTTTCCTCGAGCAGGACTACCCCAAAGAAATGTACGATGTATACGTCATCTCCGACCACATGCAGGACTCCACCAACAAAGCCCTAAGCCGACTCCCTATCCGCCTGCTGGTGGCTACCTACGAAGACAGTTCCAAGGCCAAAGCCCTCCTACTGGCCATCAGCACCATCGAGGAAGACGGAAAGGCGAAAGGACTGGGCAACCGCCAATTAGCCTTTATGTATGACATTGCCGTGGTGATGGATGCCGACAACGTGACCGTACCCGGATTCCTTTCCGAGGTGAACCGTGCCTACTCCGCCGGAGTACAGGCGATGCAGGCTCACCGCACAGGCAAAAACCTGAATACGGACATTGCCTTGCTCGACGGAGTGAGCGAGGAGATCAACAATGGATTTTTCAGGAGCGGACACAACGCCCTCGGATTGTCTGCCGGACTGGCAGGCTCGGGCATGGCTTTTGATTACTTCTGGTATTACGATGCCGTGCAAAGCCTGGAAACCGCAGGAGAGGACAAAGAGCTGGAACTTACGCTGCTTGAGTGCGAAATGCACACCGTCTATCTGGAACACCTACCTGTCTACGACGAGAAAACGCAAAAAAAAGAGAACATCAAGAATCAGCGCCGGCGCTGGATGGCAGCGCAATTCGGCATCTTGTGTGAGGGACTGTCTTTCATAAAAAGCGTCAAGCAGATGGAAGGATGGTGGCGGTGGTGGCCCTCTTTCGATCTGGTCGATAAAATCATCCAATGGATGCTCCCTCCGCGCCTGGTGCAACTGGTAGCCGTTTTCGGATTCACTCTGCTTGCCACACTGGTCTACCGTCCGGCAGCGTCTAAATGGTGGATATTGTCGGCAGCACAGGTTGCCGCCATGTTTATCCCTGTTCCAGCCCGCCTGCTCAACGGTAGGCTACTAAAAGCACTAATGCAGGTGCCTTCGCTGGCATTGGGGACCATAGCCAGCCTGTTCCACCTCAAAGGGGCCAACAAGAAATTTATACATACCGAACACGGTGAGTGATACGGTTTCACCACTGATTACAGAGATTTTCACAAATCAATAATTTCATTCATCGGGAATCAGATCAAAACATCTGTGACAATCCGTGATCGAATCTCACTGGACCTGTGGCTTCCTCTGTTCATCGTTGACTGTTCACCATTTAAGAAACATTCTTTTCCGAAGCACCGGACTCTTCCCTCCAAAGTACTGGGTTCCACCATTCGGGCAGCAGCACTTACAGCCTCTATCTCCCCGTGCATTCATTACATACCCCGTGGCACTAGGACGCGACGATGTCTCAGGTAGGATGCATCCCCATTATCTTCATCCAGAAACGGTTGGCTTGTATTTCGTCCACCAATGTCTCCCAACCCGCATACGGACGTAACGGAAGTAGCCCTTTCTCCTCCCGGAGGAGGGGGCGGCAGGAACAGCGAAGGCAGCGATGGGAGCATTGGCTATACCGGAAACTTCGGCCATACCAATGGTAGCAGCAACAACAGCGGCAGGAACGTCCGCCGGTTTCCGTTTCTTTTCTATTGTTTCTGTTTTATCTTGTCCTTTCTTGTCTTGTATTGTCTTATAGGTTTTTCCGAGTTTTTCTTCCTATCCCACAGAGAGTTGCAGGCACTTCCGCACAGGAGTTCCGTCCCCTGTTCCGGACGAGGGACGGACCGCTGTCCACACCGCTTACATGCCCCTGCGAGCCCCCGAAGTTGAGCAGTACGTTACTGAAGAGCTCTACCGTGCCCCTGCTGCACTGTGCCAAGTGTTCCAGTGAGCTGCGCGTATAGCATGCCACATAGCCGGGCTGATGGCGCAGGTACATCAAGAACACCATATAGGTTTCTACCCCCTGGCCCCACAAGTGTCTATCAGATCTTATACCTGCTGTGAGATGAGAAAACTTTTCTCCAGAATAAAAAAATGATCTTTTTCCATAAAGTAATCTGTTTTATCTTAATTATTTTTCGTCAACTATCAGTTTGTGCCACAAAGGTGAAGTTTTATTTCTTCACAACTGTGTCCCGTCAGGACACAATTATTCAAAACATATACATAATATTTAATAGGAAGCATAACAGTAACGCCCAAACAATCATAGCACAGATGAAAAAGAAAATTACAAAAACACTTTTGATAGAACCCGAAGATGAAAAAATCGAAATGGTCAATAATGTGATACACCAATCCATTGAGGAGCTATTGGTACCCTACGAAAAAAGGCGAACTTATCTACCACGGAAGCCACCGAAATGATGGAAATAGACCGCAGCCTGCTGAGCAAGCCGGAACACGGCAAATACGTGTCAATCGACAAACTAGCGGAAATCATAACCTATAACATCTCCTTTATAAGGGGCAACTCGAAAGGAAGAATCAGTCAGCAAGAAATACTCAATGAAATCACCACGTAAACTTCATCTTTTTTCTAAGAGCGAGAACCGCTTCCTTCCATTTTTTTGTGTACCTTTGCTAACCAGAACTGACCCCTACAAACAAACGCCATGGAACAACCCAACAAGCACCCCAAAGTGAGTGTCATCATCCCCATATACAACACTTGCCATTACGTGCAGGAAGCCCTCGAAAGTATTTGCCGGCAAACATTGACCGAACTAGAGATAATCGCCATAGACGACGGTTCGACCGACAGCAGCCGGAAAGTGGTGGAACAGGTGGCAGCAACAGATATGCGAATCAGGGTATACAGTCAGGCCAACCAGGGGCAAAGCATCACCCGGAACAACGGGATGCAATATGTCCAGGGGAAGTACGTCTACTTTATGGACAGTGACGACCGGCTGGAAGCCGATACACTGGAGACCTGCTACTCCGCATGCGAAGCCGGACAGCTGGACTTTGTATGTTTCGATGCAGATATCTTAAACAAAGACCACCCCTGTGCCCGGCATTTCAATTACGACCGGAGCGCCTGTGCCCGACCGAAGCAAGTATACAAAGGAGTGGAACTACTGCAACGACAACTTTCCGCCCGTGTATTCAGCCCCTCGCCGTGCCTGAACCTGATCAGCACGAGCTATCTGAAAACCTCCGGACTGACCTTTTATCCCCGGATCATCCACGAAGACCAACTCTTCACGTCGCAACTGTATTTAAAGGCGGAAAAGGTAGGATACATTCCCCAGAAATTCTTTTTGCGACGCTTCAGAACCGACTCCACCATGACCCGGCAGTTCACCTGGAGAAACATGGAAGGCTATCTCACCGTGACCGACGAACTGCTGAAAGCGGCTCCCTCTTATCCGGAAAACGTCCGCAGGCTGATACGTCAGTTCTTATGTCAGATGCTCGACGCAGCCGTATGGCAAGCCCACACACTGCCCCTACGCCAACGCATCGGGCTTTTCCTACTCTGCCTGAGGCACTACAGGCCCTACGTCAGGATGCGTACCCTGATGGTACTGATGCTGAAAAAAAAGGAGGAGGGGAGATGAAAAGCGGCAGAGTTCGCTACGGACTTATACAGATCAATGTGGGGTTCACCACGGATCACGCGGATTTATAGCAACAAACACAGAACCTGCTAATATATAAGGATCGTGAGAGAAACGGCTTGCCTATGTGAATCCGTATAACCTGTGGTATCCCCCGGGCCCGCCCGGTCAAGGAAAAAAATAAAAAAATCAAGTTCAAAACCCGAAAGTAATGACTTCACTCAAACATCAACTCTTTTCCGGAGTATTCTATACCGCCCTTGCCAAGTATAGCGGCATAGGGGTATCACTCGTCGTAGCGGGTGTGCTGGCACGTCTGATTTCACCGGACGACTTCGGCGTGATGGCCGTAGCCACGGTAATCATCGCCTTTTTCAACTTGTTTACTGACGTGGGACTGTCTCCCGCCATCATCCAGCACAAGACACTGACCGGAGAAAATCTGTCTGGCCTCTTCTCCTTCACCGTCTGGACAGGCATTGGGCTGGCGCTGCTCTTTGCCGCTGCCTCGTGGCCCATAGCCGCCTATTACGACCGGGAGATTCTGCGCCCCCTGTGCCAGCTGCTGGCTGTCAACCTATTTTTTGCTTCCGCCACCATCGTTCCCAATGCGCTGTTCTACCGCAATAAAGAGTTTAAGTTCATCGCCCTGCGGAGTTTCGTCATACAGATAGCCACCGGAACGGCTGCCGTCGTGGCAGCCCTGTGCGGAGCCGGACTCTATGCGCTGATCATCGGCCCCATCCTGTCGGGCATCCTGATCTTCGCGGTCTCCATACGCCGCTATCCGCAACGCCTGAAGTTTACACTAGGACTGGACGTGCTTCGCCGTATCTTTTCCTACTCCGCCTACCAGTTCCTGTTCAACATCATCAACTACTTCAGCCGGAATCTGGACAAACTGCTAGTAGGCAAATACATGGGCATGTCTCCCTTGGGCTACTACGAAAAGTCGTACCGCCTGATGATGCTGCCGTTGCAGAACATTACGCAGGTGATCACCCCGGTGATGCACCCCATCTTCAGTGACTATCAGGATGACCTCGAGCGACTGGCTTCCGGCTACGAACGCATCGTCCGCTTCCTCGCCTTCATCGGGCTACCGTTGAGCGTGCTGCTCTACTTCACGGCTGGCGAAGTGACACTGATCATCTTCGGCGACCAATGGACGCCCTCCATCCCGGTATTCCGAATACTCACCCTGTCGGTAGGCGTGCAGATTATCCTCTCCTCTTCCGGCTCCATCTTTCAGGCGGCGGGCGACACGAAGAACTTATTTATGTGCGGACTGTTCTCGTCCATACTCAACGTCACTGGCATCCTACTGGGCATTTTTTGGTTCGGCACGCTCGAAGCTGTAGCCACATGCATCACGCTCACGTTTACCGTCAACTTCGCTCAGTGCTACTGGATGATGTACCGGATGACGCTGCACCGCAGCTTGCGCCATTTCGCCATCCAACTGATCTCGCCCCTGATGGTCAGCATCCTGTTGATAGCCGTACTCTATCCGCTCAGCCTAATGACAGAAGGAGGCAACATTTTTCTGACCCTGATTGTAAAAAGCATTATATTTTTCTGTATATTTGGGTGCTATATACAGTTGACCGGTGAATACGACATCACTGGCAAGGCAAAAAGCATCATAAACAAAAACAAACGATGAAAGCACTGTTTCTTATATTCCACGGATTTGAAGAAGCGAACGGCATCAGCAAGAAAATCCGCTATCAGGTAAAAGCGCTGAAAGAGTGCGGAATGGACGTGCACACGTGCTATCTGAACGAGGAAAATGGACACAAATGCCGGATGATAGACAATCACACGCTGCGGGACTACGGCAGCGGAATAAAAGGAAAACTCCGGAAAAGATTTGAGTTACAAAGCATCGTAAAATACATTCTGCAGGAAAATATCCGGTTGGTCTACATGCGTTCGTACCACAACGCCAACCCGTTCACCATCAGCATGGTGAAGCAGCTGAAACGACAGGGAGTGAAGGTGGTCATGGAAATTCCCACCTATCCGTACGACCAGGAATACATCACCCGCAGAATGAAACTGGATCTGCTTGTTGACCGATGCTTCCGCAGAAAACTGGCGGCACAGCTTGACGGTATCGTCACCTTCTCTGATGCGGAAACAATATTCGGAGGACATACGATACGCATCTCAAACGGAATAGACTTCGATGCCATACCGCAAAAGATAACCCGGAATGACACTTCCCGAGAACTGCACCTGATAGGTGTGGCAGAGGTACACTACTGGCACGGCTTCGACCGGATTATAAAGGGAATGGCAGACTACTACGCCACCCACCCCTCCTATAAGGTCTACTTCCACATCGTGGGTGCACTAACCGGCGAACGCGAGCGCAGAGAGATACTGCCTGTCATTGCACAGTATAAACTGGAACCTTTCGTCATACTACACGGACAGCAGCACGGAGAGCAACTCGACAAGATATTCGAACAGTCCGATTTCGGCATCGGAAGCCTGGCAAGGCACCGGAGCGGAATCACAACCATCAAGACACTCAAGAACCGGGAATATGCGGCCCGGGGACTACCTTTCATCTACTCCGAAACGGATACCGACTTTGACGACAAACCCTACGTACTGAAAGCACCGGCAAACGAAACTCCAGTGCGGATACAGGCGATAGTAGACTTCTACCAAACACAAACATGGGATCCTGCCGGAATCAGACAGTCTATCAGCCACCTGTCATGGCATGCACAGATGCAGAAAGTAATCGGAAAGTATCAAGTAGCCTCTGAAAAAAAGCTGAAAATAGCCTATTGCATTCCGTCAATCCACTGTCCGGGAGGTATGGAAAGAGTGATTAGCCTAAAGGTAAATTATTTCACTAAGAAATTCGGATACGACATACACCTTATCCTGACCGATGGCAAGGACAAGGCCCCCTACTATCCGCTGCATCCCAGCATCACGCTACATCAGTTGGACATCAATTACGATGAAATGGACGGTATGCCCGTTTTAAGGCACATCACGGGATACGTAAAGAAACAAAAACTATTCAAGAAAAGACTGGACGCATGCCTTAACGAGCTTAAACCCGACATTACCATCTCCACTCTACGAAGAGATATCAATATCATCAACAACATGACGGACGGCAGCATCAAACTCGGAGAGATCCATTTCAATAAGTCTAACTACAGAGAACTCAGCGACAAGCCCTTACCCGCATTTTTGAAAAAGTGGATACGAAGCTACTGGATGAAGCAATTGATAAGAAAACTGAGAAAGCTCAAAAGATTCATTGTATTAAGTTACGAAGACGCTGCCGAATGGACGGAACTGAATAATGTGACGGTAATCCACAATCCGCTTCCCTTCTTCCCGGACCGACAATCAGACGGAAGTCGGAAACAAGTGATCGCCGCCGGACGGTATGTACCCCAAAAGGGATTCGACATGCTGATAAAAGCTTGGAAAATAGTTTCGGAACAACACCCGGACTGGACACTGCGCATCTACGGCGACGGATTCAGAGAAGAACTTCAAAAACTGATAGATGGCTTGGGCATATCCCGGTCGTGCATCCTGGAGCACACCGTCAGTAATATAGTAGATAAATATTGTGAAAGCTCGATCTTCGCCCTCTCGTCCAGATATGAAGGTTTCGGCATGGTGCTCGTCGAAGCAATGGTATGCGGAGTTCCGCCAGTATCATTCGCATGCCCCTGTGGCCCGCGCGACATCATTGATGACGGCAACGACGGGCTGCTGGTACCCAAAGAAAACATCAACAAGCTAGCCGAGAAAATAGGATACCTGATCAGCCATGAGAATATCCGCAAAGAGATGGGACAACGGGCCCGCATCCATGTGGAACGGTTTAAAATAGACCATATCGCCTCACAATGGAAAGAACTTTTTAACAGCCTGATATCATGAACGGACTACAGATCATAAAAACACTTGCACTCAAAATACGCTATGCATCTATTGTAGAGTGGTACAACTTCTGGTCAATAGTATTGCAACACCATCAAAACATCGTTCCCACCGTAGCCTCCATTGACGAGACCATCCGACATATCACGGAGGGAAACCGTTCCATCAGCAGATTCGGAGACGGAGAGATGCTACTGACAAGCCCCTCCAAATCCATCGGCTTCCAGGAAGGCTCTCCGCTGCTTGCAAAGCGCCTGCGAGAAGTGCTGGTCAGCCACGAAGAAGGACATCTGGTGGCTATCCCCGATGTATTCAGCGGACTGAACCGTTACAGGCGCAAATGCCGTCGGTTTCAGCGAACTCACTTCTTCATTTACGGCAAATGGTGGGACCAGCTACTGATCCCCGGACGAAAATACGAAAACGCATTTCTCTCACGCCCTTATATGGACTATACATCCAAGGAACATTGCGCACGTTGGTTTCGGGAACTCAAGACCATTTGGGAAGGACGCGACATCGTGTTCATCGAAGGCGCAATGAGCCGACTTGGAGTAGGAAACGACCTTTTTGATAATGCCGGAAGTATCCGACGCATCCTCTGCCCGCCCCGGAACGCTTTCGAACGCTATGACCGCATCCTGAACGAGGCACTGAAAGTAGAAAAGGAAGTACTATTCCTGATAGCATTGGGGCCTACGGCCACGGTATTGGCATACGACCTCCACAATGCTGGATACCAGGCGGTAGATATCGGACACATAGATGTGGAGTACGAATGGTGGCGGATGAAAGCACGGAGAAAGGTGAAACTGGAAAAGAAATACGTGAACGAAGCATTCGGAAACAAGCGGGTAACCGACGCAGGTGAAGGGTATCGGAAAGAGATTATCGCCCAAATAAGTTAATACAACAAAACAAACAACAAGCATGGAATGGTATACCAAATATTTATCAATTTTCGGACTGACCTTGTCCGAAATCCCCGGAGACACTCTGTCCGAAATCGGCACATTGTTACATGAAAAGCAGTCGGACACCCCTTTGGTATCCGTAGTAGTGATTGCGCACAACGAAGAGCCCCACATATTAAGCTGCCTCTGGTCTCTTGGCAACAACGAATACAGTTACCCCATCGAGATTTTAGTGGTCAACAATCATTCCACCGACCGGACGGAGCAGGCATTGCAAGCGGTAGGAGCCACCTACTTCAACGAACTTAAAAAGGGACCCGGATATGCCCGACAGTGTGGTCTGGACCATGCAAAAGGGAGATATCATATTTGCATTGACGCCGATACCATGTATCCGCCACACTATATCAACACCCATGTGCGGAACTTAATGAAGCCTGGCGTCGCTTGTACATTCAGCCTGTGGAGCTTCATTCCGGACAAGAGACATTCCCGTTTGGGGCTGTGGCTCTACGAGTGCTTGCGTGACTTACACCTGAGCATACAGGCCATCAAACGGCCGGAACTCTGCGTACGGGGAATGACATTCGGATTCAATACAGAACTCGGACGCCTTTTCGGATTCCGCACAGACATCCGGAGAGGAGAAGACGGTTCACTGGCACTTGCCATGAAGCCCTACGGAAGACTGATATTCATTACAAGTCGTAAAGCCCGGGCACTGACCAGCAATAGCACCATTGATGCCGACGGTTCATTGGCCAGGAGTTTCGGGGTCCGTCTGCTCAAGGCCTTAAAAGGCGCCACGGGGCTGCTTTACAAAAAAACAACCTATAAAGATAAAGACTCTAACCTATTATGAACAACACAATTACCACCTGGCTCGAAATCCTTTTCTGGCTCTCCCTCTTCCTCGTATTCTATACCCACCTGGGATACGGAATACTGCTTTACATGCTGGTCAAACTGAAGGAACTCTTTGTGAAACCTGTCCGGCGACAACTCCCCCCGGACAAGAGACTGCCGTACGTGACACTCTTCATCACAGCCTTTAACGAAGAAGAGGTGGTGGACGAGAAGATGCGTAACTGCCTCGGGCTGGACTACCCGGCGGACAAGCTGCACATCGTGTGGACCACCGATGGAAGCAACGACTCTACCAACCAGCGACTGGAAAACTGGCCGCAGGCCACCGTCCACTTCCAACCCCTGCGGCAAGGAAAAACGGCCGCCATGACACGGGGCATGATGCTGGTGGACACGCCGTTCGTAGTGTTTACCGATGCCAATACGATGCTCAACCGCGAAGCGATACGCGAAATAGTCCGGGCTTTTGAAGACCCGAAGGTGGGATGCGTTGCCGGCGAGAAAAGGATAGCCGTGCAAGAAAAAGACGGTGCGGCGGCCGGAGGAGAAGGCATATACTGGAAGTATGAATCGACACTGAAAGCACTGGATGCACGCCTCTACTCCGCCGTGGGAGCCGCAGGCGAACTATTTGCCGTACGCCGGGAGCTCTTCACAGTGATGGAACCGGACACGCTGCTGGACGACTTCATCCTGTCGTTGCGCATCGCCATGCAGGGATACAAGATAGCATATTGCACGCAGGCGTATGCCATCGAAAGCGGATCGACCGACATGCGCGAGGAGCAGAAGCGGAAAGTGCGTATCGCAGCCGGCGGACTGCAATCTATCTGGCGGCTGAGAGAACTACTCAATCCGTTCCGTTACGGAGTGCTGACGTTTCAATACGTATCGCATAGAGTGCTGAGGTGGTCTCTGGCACCGGTGCTGCTGTTCGCGCTGCTTCCACTCAACATCGCCATTCTACTGGCGGGGGGCTCCCCTGTCTGTTACGGCACCATCCTGGCACTCCAGCTCCTATTCTACATCATGGGAGGATGGGGCTACTACCTTTCTACCCGGCAAGTGAAAAACAAGCTGCTCTTCATCCCGTATTATTTCCTGTTTATGAACATTAACGTAATGAAAGGTGTTAACTACCTTCGTAAAAAGAAAGGAACAGGAGCATGGGAAAAAGCCAAAAGAACAAAAACGGAATCCTTAAACCAATAAATCGGACAAAGCATGGATAGAATATTGCATGACGTAGACAATGCCCACAAGATACTTCAACTGACATCCGACACACTGATCTTGGTGGACAAAAACGGCACGTGTCTGGACATCGACCCACACAGCGATTTGTGGTTCCTGCAAGAAGACAGACTCTTGGGGAAAAATCTGTTCAACCTGCTTCCCGACCATACCTTCCAGAAACTGCTACCGGACTTCAGGCGGGTGACCCAACAGGGGATAACGGTGAACCGTAACTACCGGCTGCCACTGGAAGGGGGCGAAACGTATTACTTCAAATGTATCATGCAGCCGTACGACGGTGACAAGGTGCTGTGCCAATATCGCGACATCACGGCGCGCAGCAACGTGAAACTGCAACTGGAACGCACCAACTACGAGCTGAAGAAGATACAAAAAGCGGCACAAATAGGGCAATGGAAATATTCATCGCGAGAGAGGACATTCTATTACCGGGGATACAACGGAATCGTATGCACGGAAGAAGAGCGGAGCATCAACTTTCAGGATTACTACGAAACCATCCTGAGCGAAGATCTGCCCGCCGTGAACACATGGATGGAAGCCAACCGCCGCGAACTCCTAAAGGAATACATCGAATACCGCATCCTGCTGGAAGGACAGGTATATTATATGCGCCAGCAATGCTACCTGCGGAATGAAGAAGAAGATGGCAACATCGTCCTGGAAGGGTATATACAGAACATCACCGACATACAGCGGAAACGAAACGACATCAACACGCTGACGCATGCCATCAACAATGCCAAAGAAAGTGTGTACGCGGCACGCAGAGACGGCACGCTGATATTTGCCAACAGGCAGTTCAGGCTGAACCACCGGATCGCGGAACAGGCGGACTTGTCACTGATACGGGTGTTCGATGTCGTGGGCGATATGACCTGCATAGAGGACTGGGAAGAACGTTACCGCAGCATACGGGAAGGCCAGACCCTCAACTTCCTGGCCTACCAACCCCTGAAGCACGATAAAAACACACTGGCCTTTGAAGGCACCATGTACAGTGTGACAACGGACGACGGAGAAGAAACCTTCTGGTCGTTCACCCATGACATATCGGAACGTATCCGGTACGAATCGCAGATCAAACGCTTCAATCGCATCATGGATACCACGATGGAGAACATCCCGGCAGGTATCGTGGTAAAAGATATCGAGAACGATTTCAGGTACATCTACCGTAACCGGGAGTCGTACAACCGGGACATCAGCTCAGAAAACGCCATCGGAATGAACGACTTCGACTACTACCCGCCGGAAATGGCACAGCAGAAGCGAAAAGAGGATATGGAAATTGCCGCTACCGGAAAAGGGATGCACTGGATTATGGAGGGCAAGGACAAAAACGGAAATCTGCTGATTCTCGACAAGCAAAAAATCATGGTGGAAAGCGAGGACTTCTCTCCCATCATTGTCAGCATCGAATGGGACATCACCCAGCTGGAACTGATGCGCCGTGAACTGATAGAATCGAAAGAGAAAGCGGAAACATCGGACAAACTGAAGTCGGCTTTCCTTGCCAACATGAGCCACGAAATACGCACGCCCCTCAATGCCATCGTAGGATTCTCGCGCATCATCTCGGAGAGTGACAATGCGGAGGAAAGGAGGGAGTATTACGAGATTGTAGACGCCAACAACGAACGGCTGTTGCAACTGATCAACGAAATATTGGATCTTTCCAAAATAGAGTCGGGCATCGTAGAGTTCACTTACGGGCCGGTGAGGCTGCACACACTTTGCAAAGAGATTCATGATGCACACGTATTCCGCTGTCCGCAGGGAGTGGAACTGAGGTTCGACTCGCCGGACGAAGCGCTAAGCATCCACTCGGACAAGAACCGGATCTTCCAGGTATTCTCTAACCTGATAGGCAACGCGTTCAAATTTACCACAGAAGGCAGCGTAAGCTATGGTTACAAACAGGAAGGCGAGCGAGTTGTATTCTACGTCAAAGATACCGGACTGGGTATCGAGCCCGAAAAGTTGGGAAGGGTATTTCAACGGTTTGCCAAACTGAACAATTTTGCCCAGGGTACGGATCTGGGATTGTCAATCTGTAAAACGATCATCGAACGGCTAGGCGGAGAGATTGCGGTCTCCTCGGAAGTGGGCACAGGAACCACATTCACCTTCTGGCTGCCTCTTGAGAATGTCATACAAGATACGGAAACGGGAACGAACAGCCACTTGCCCGGCGAAGCCGTCGGAACACAGCCGTCGGAAGTGCTCCCGGCCAAAGAGGAAACGACGGAAAAGGAAGAGGACCTTCGGGCAACCGCAGCCGGAACGGAGAAAGCCACCATACTGATAGCCGAAGACACAGACAGCAACTTCGACCTGCTGAACGCTATTCTGGGTAGAAAATACCGCTTAGTACGCGCCAGAGACGGCATGGAGGCCGTGACCATGTATGACGAGGTAAATCCGGATCTGATATTGATGGACATCAAGATGCCTAACTTAGACGGACTGGAAGCTACCAGAATTATCAGGCAACTGTCCGCGGAAGTACCTATCATTGCACAAAGCGCATACGCTTACGAACACGACCGGAATGCAGCCGAAGAAGCCGGATGCAATGACTTTATCTCAAAACCGATCGCTCAGGAAAAGCTAAAGGAAAAGATAAAGAAATGGCTGAAATAAACCAATTCACCACGGATTACACGGATTGACACGGCTCTCCTCGGAGTCTGTCTGAATTCCGCTTGAGATCAACCGGATAAATAATCAATCTGCGTTAATCCGTGTAATCTGTGGTGAACTAAAATGCGAAATTCAAAACAATGGGAAAGAAAGCTGTATCCAAACTATTTTATTGTACGTCTATTGCACTGACTTTTGTCCTGGCCGGCATCACCATTGCCGGAGCATTCGCCGGACACATACCTCCCGAGCACTCCACTCTGATGCCTTTCATCGGGCTGGCGCTGTCAGGACTGTTATTGATCAATCTTGTCGCCGCCATTTACTGGGGGATTCGCCGGAGGTTCTGGATCATCATTCCGTTGATAGCCATAGCTGCCAACTGGCAATATCTGGGTCGGATCTTCCAACTTCCTTTCACGGTCGGAGGAAAAGAGGCAAATACACTGAAAATAGCGACATACAACGTTGACAGTTTCGGTAACGAGCAGTCGGGATATTCGTGCAAGGAGATTGCGGCTTATATGAAAGAGCACCGGGTGGACATTATCTGCTTTCAGGAGTTTGTCGGCAACCGGTACTTTACTTCAGACAGCATACGGAACGCATTTGCAGACTGGCAGTATGCCGTCATTCCGCAAGCTCCGGACAGCACACCTATCTTGCAGGTAGCTCTGTTCAGCAAATATCCGGTGAAGGACAGCAGACTGATCACTTATCCCGATTCAAGGAATTGCAGTATGTGGTGCGATCTGGACGTAAACGGACAAACGGTTCGTGTTTTCAATAACCACCTGCAAACAACGGAGGTCAGCCAAAATAAGCGCAGGCTGGAAAGGGAACTGGCTAAAAACGAACTGACAGGCAGAGAGGAAGCAGTGGCCAGGCAATTGTTGGAGGGACTCAACGAAAACTTCAGGAAACGTGCGGCACAGGCAAAGACTTTGGAACAATTAATCCGCACCACCCCCTACCCTATACTGGTTTGCGGTGACTTTAACTCTCTCCCATCGTCCTACACATACAGTACCGTGAAAGGTGACAATCTTCAAGACGGATTCCAGACTTGCGGACATGGGTACATGTATACGTTCCGGTACTTTAAACGCCTGCTGAGAATCGACTATATTTTCCATTCCAAAGAATTTAAAGGGGTAGATTACTATTCGCCTGACCTCGATTTGTGCAGTGATCATAATCCGGTAGTGATGGAGGTGAAGATGTAAACGGGAATGTATCTAAACGCCTTTTCACCCCCATAACTTTCTCGTTATAATATAAAAGAAGGCCGTCCTGATTACACAGAGCGGCCTTTCTTAATTATAAATGAATTAGTTTTCTTATTCTACTTTCTTCGTCAAGGAGTCTGCAACATATTCAAACTGTCCTTTACCTGTCACTTTATACTTAATGGTATATTGTGTGGTAGAAGAGCCATCGTAAATGGCAAAGTTAATTGTATAGAAGACATCTACACCTTCCACAACATCCGCACTACCATAGATTGCTTTCAATCCCGGAAGGAATGCTTCTGGCAAACGTTCGAACATCAACTTAGTAAGATCGGCATCCGACATCGAACCATAAGCGGAAGCATTTTGTGCCTTCCATGCGGACGGACGGAAGTCGAAATTATTATTGTAAGCAGAACCACCATAATAATAATCGTTGTTACCGTATGAAGTCACATACTCTGGATGATTCTCTTTCACCCAATCGGTGATTGCCTGATAGAATGCGGCAGCCTCTACATTACCCTTTTCAGCCTTCAGCGTAACCACTGTACTCGGATCAAAGTTCCACTTGCCGTCAGACAATACAAACTGCTCTGTCTTATCGACAATACGTGTATTCAACTCCCATCTCGCTTTTTCGGCAGAATAAGTGTATTCATCACTGTAGATATTCAAAGCTTTGCCGTTATAGAATCTGTAGACTACTACACGTGCATCGCCATCAACAGGATATGCCACCATCTTAGACAAATAAGCAGGCAAATAGTTCACAGCCGGAACATCAGAAGTAAAGTAGCGTTTACTCTGTCCCATATCTCCGTAATCGGCATATGTCAGGACATATACGCTATTGCTCTTATTCTTCCAGTTCTTTCCATCGTATACTTTCACCGCATAAGTAGGAGTAGAAAGACTGTTGGCTGGAATGGAGGTACCTACCATGATGTTATCGATCTGATAAGTAGTGGTTTTCTTATTGGCACCATCACCTTCGTACTTAAAGGCTACATACACCTTTTTGCCTGCATAAGCTGACAAAGACACTTTACCTGCAGAAGCAAACGTACCGTAACCACTTGTCGGCTTGGTAGGAATGCTGAAATCAGAAGTCACATCAACCCAATTGGCAGTACCGACATTTTTACCATCGAAATTCTCTGAAATCAGTATTGACAAGCAGCTAGCATTATAGTATCCCACGGTCACGTCAAAAGCGAGATAATCACCGGCAGTAACAGAAATAGCAGGGGTAACCATCCAGCCGACGCATGCCCCTTTCGTACCGTTTGCCGAATACTGAACATACTGGTTATCATCATAAGAAGTAACCTTCCACTGAGTGTCACCGGTAGAGCTGATAAACCAGCCTTTGAGCTCCTTCAAATCTCCGGTAGGAAGCGCCTCGAAGTTTTGCCACATCAACGGATTCTCCAACTGTCCCTCTCCCAACTTATAGTCAACGAAAACAGCTGTTCCCTTTTCGGCATCTTTGAACTTCTCGTTCAGGATCTTAGACATCTGACCTTCTGTCTTTTCATTCAGATAAGGCGCAAATGCATTCTCACCATAAACCAACTTGTATTCGGCATCCGTCGGTTTCAGATATTTCACCGAAGCATACTCCGACAGCAAAGAAGACATCGCTTCTTTGTACTTATACGTAATCTTTGCACTCGAACCCTTATCGGCAGTGTAATACTTATCAAGCAAGAAAGCAGGTATGTAGGTAGCTCCTGTAATCTTCTCTGTCAGATACATGTTAGTCTTCACATTCGCGAGGTCCTTAGACAAATCGTCAGGTTTATGATTCGCTGCAGAATCTTTATTTACAGAATTTGTACTGATAGTTGCATAGTCAGCATCAGTCAGCGTATACTCTATCTTCATCAAATTCGTCGGTTGGGTCATATCGTCCAATCCTTCGAAGTTGTCATCGTTATATTTACAGCCGGACAGCAGAATCAACGACACCGCTACAGGCATTAATAGATTTCTATTCATAATTTAAACTTCCTGTTTTTAGATTAGAAATTAACTTTTAATCTCAAGCTATAAGTACGGCCGAATCCGTAGAACACATTGTAAGCGGTCTTCCAATCGTGATTGCTACCATCTGTCGCATCAGAAATATAAGTCTGGTCGAATAAGTTGTTCACGTTACCTGACAGTACTGCATTCAGTTTACCAAAGTTGAATTTATAACTTGCGTTCAAATCGAAAGTACTTGCAGTCGGAATACGCCAAGGAGTAGAAAAGTCTTTCTCACTGTTCATCACCAGGTCGTTTGAGTTCAATGACCAGTCAGCATAATTACGTGCGTATAAGTTCCAGTCGATACCCAGACGAAGGGCTTTGTCGATCTTGAAAGTAGCACCCAAAGCTGCGGTAGTCTGTGCAGATCCACCCACTTTCACATCTTTCAGGTTCAGTTTCATTGTACCCGGTTCCAGTCCGTTAGCTGCCGCATTTACAAGAACGGTCACATCCTTACCATCGCTTCCCTTGATAGATGCGCTGTTCACAAATTGACCTTCTACAGTGAAGCTACCCGAAGCATTGCTATCCCAACGCCAGTTACCGATAGAGAACATACCGCTCAAATCCAGCCATTGGAAAGGTTTTGCTACAAAATCAAGTTCGACACCCTGGTGCAAAGCATTCACACCCTGCATATTGATAACAGACTTGGTAGAAACCAGCTTACTTGCATCGTAAGGCTCGCTAAGGCTGCCTTCATAGTAGTTTGTGATATCCTGTGAACGGGTAGTGGTTTTGTCCATCCAACGAGTGTGGTAGGCATTGATGTTCACAGTAAGGAAGCTCGAACGATAGCCGTATCCGATTTCGAAAGAGAACACTTTCTCGTTCACTGCATCGGGGTTTGTCGCATTGCTGACTGTTGAATTAAGGAAAGCACCTCCCGAGAAGAATGGAGCACGGCTGATATAACCGATATTGGCAAACACATTATGATTTTCGGTAAGGTTGTAGTTCAAACCTCCCTTTGCATTCCAACCGATGAAGTTGACAGTTTTTGATTTGGCGTGTGCCTTGTCATAGTAAAAACGGTCGTAACGCCAGTAACCGGTATTAGAAACCGAACCGGAAATGAAGGCACTCAACTTATCTCTGTTGTATTCACCTTGAGCAAATACTCCCTCAGACATCACATAGCCATCAAAGTCACGATAAACAATATCACCTACTTTCAATTTCTGGTTCACAAATGAAGAACCGGCAGCAGCGGCGGCATTGTTTGAAGCCAAAACACTTTTTCTTGAAGAAGAGTCTACATAAAAGTCACCACCATAGAGGTCAACCAATTCATTGGTGTGTGTACCTTTATAATAACGGTAGTCTATACCACCATAGAAATCGAAGTAATCACCGAACTTAGTAGTATAAGTAGAAAGCAGACCATACCAGTTATGGAAGTTCTTAGACTTCGACATTGCCATAACCGAACCATTCTCACTCGCTTCATTCAAAGCATATATTTCATCATACGCAAATGTACCGTCGGCTTTACGGAAAGTCATATTCAGGTTACCATTGTTACTGCCATACCAGTTACTGCGATCCGCACTGGTCAATCCCTGACCGGAATAGCCATATCCACGACCGATAGAAGCATACAGAGCCGTACTCAAACTTGACTTTTCATTAATCTGCCACAAATGGTTCAATGACAACTGAGGTTTATTATACACATTATATGCCGATGACTTTCTTTGTCCGTTCAGCCCGAATCCGTAGGTAGGGTTATAACGATAAGGCTTCTCACCATTCATATAATTCTTCGCAACTTCCTGCCATCCTTCAATGGTAAGTCCGTCTTTATTTCCACGCTGATTATGCCACTGGGGAGCAGCGAAAGCAGTAAATGACAACTGATGATTGTCATTGAAACGCTTTGTAATATTCACAAACCAGTTGTAGGCTTCGTAGTTGGTTCCCTGGATATAACCATCGGCCCAGGTCTTACCTCCCAAAAGGGTCATGGCCCAACCTGATTTGGTCAATCCGGTAGATACCTTGAACAGGATTTTGTTCAATCCGTCGTTACCCATACCATAAGATACGAAACCGCCTTTGTTGGCATCGATTGTATTAGTCACAATGTTGATAGAACCACCCACTGAAGGAGCCGCTACCTTTGATGCACCCAAGCCACGCTGTACCTGCATGCTACGAGTCACATCACTCAAACCGGCCCAGTTCGACCAATAGATGCCACCCCATTCCATATCATTCATCGGAACACCGTTAATCATCATAGCAGAGTTCTCAGTCTTAAAACCACGTATGTTCACTTTGGAGTCACCAAAACCACCACCTTGCTTAGTTGCATAGATACCCGGAGTAGACTTCAAAACTTCAGGAAACTCCTGTGTTCCGAGCTTCTCCTCGATAAAGACAGGGTCAACTGTCGATACAGCTACCGGTGTTTTACGCGAAACAGCAACAGAAGAAGTGATGATAACGTCATTCAGCACCATTGCATCGGCTGCCATTTTTATTACGCCCAAATCTTCAGTACCACCTTTCTGGGTGATCTTCTTGCTGAATTCCTTGTAACCAAGGTACTTGATAAGCAGCGTTGAACCGGAGGCAGCTTTTTGTGTGAACATACCATCCAAGTTAGTCACACTACCCTGGGTGGTACCGACAATCGTTACGGCTGCACCAATCAATGGCTCACCTGTTTCCGCATCCACAACTTGACCTTTCACTGTTACCTGGGCAATGGCCGTAGCGGCAGAACATACCGTCAGCACTGCAACCAGCAGGAAATGAATTAGATGTCTTCTCATAATTCTCTTTGTTAGTTAATAGAACTTGTTAATTAATAAATTGTAAATAAACGTTTTGGAATACAAAGGTAATTAATATTCTTTATATATACATTACAAAGATGCTACAATTTTTTAAGAGAGATAAACATATTATAGCTCTATGAAACAAAAAAGCCCCGCAAATTGATTGCGGGGCTTACATATTGTTAAAGATTAGTCAGCTATCAGCTTTCTATATCTCACACGCTTAGGTTCTTCGTTACCAAGTCGTTTTAATTTATTCTCTTCGTACTCCGAATAAGAACCTTCAAAGTAGAACACATTCGAATCGCCTTCGAAAGCAAGAATATGCGTACAGATTCGATCGAGGAACCAACGGTCATGCGAAATGACAACAGCACAACCTGCAAAATCTTCCAGACCCTCTTCGAGTGCACGCAGAGTATTGACATCGATATCATTGGTCGGCTCGTCGAGCAACAACACGTTTCCTTCTTCCTTCAGTGCCATAGCCAGATGCAGACGATTCCGCTCTCCACCCGAAAGCACACCACAAAGTTTTTCCTGGTCGGCTCCGGAGAAATTGAAGCGCGAAAGGTATGCACGCGCATTGATATCGCGACCTCCCATACGGATCAAGTCATTACCACCGGAGATCACCTGATAAACACTCTTGTTCGGATCGATATCCTTATGCTGCTGGTCTACATAAGCCACTTTCACAGTCTCCCCTACTTCAAACTCACCTTTATCGACTGTTTCCAGTCCCATGATCAGACGGAAAAGAGTTGTTTTACCGGCACCATTCGGACCAATAACTCCCACAATACCATTTGGAGGAAGCATAAAGTTCAGATCGTCAAACAGTAGTTTATCACCATAAGCCTTCGCCACATGTTTTGCCTCGATCACCTTATTACCCAAGCGAGGACCATTCGGAATGAAGATTTCCAACTTCTCTTCTTTCTCCTTCACATCTTCGTTCAACAGCTTATCATACGAGTTCAAACGAGCTTTACCCTTAGCCTGGCGAGCCTTGGGTGCCATACGTACCCACTCGAGCTCACGTTCCAGAGTTTTGCGACGCTTGCTGGCAGTCTTTTCTTCCATTTCCATTCGTTTGGTCTTCTGCTCCAACCAGCTGGAGTAGTTGCCCTTCCAGGGAATACCCTCACCACGGTCAAGTTCAAGGATCCATCCGGCAACATGATCGAGGAAGTAGCGGTCGTGCGTCACTGCAATTACCGTACCTTCGTACTGTTGCAAATGTTGCTCCAACCAGTCGATAGACTCAGCATCCAAGTGGTTGGTCGGTTCGTCGAGCAGCAGGATATCAGGCTTTTGCAATAACAGTCGGCAAAGAGCCACACGGCGGCGCTCACCACCGGACAGGTTAGCCACCGACTGATCTTCGGGCGGGCAACGAAGAGCATCCATTGCACGCTCCAATTTACTATCCAGATTCCAGGCATCCGTTGCATCGATAATGTCCTGCAACTCTCCCTGACGCGCAAAAAGTTGATCCATTTTGTCCTGATCTTCATAATATTCAGGTAAACCGAACTTCTGATTAATTTCTTCGTATTCGTTCAGGGCATCAACAATAGGTTGCACACCCTCCATTACGATTTCTTTCACAGTCTTTGTGTTATCCAGATAAGGTTCCTGTGCCAGATAGCCCACTGAATACCCGGGAGAAAAGACCACTTCTCCCTGATAAGATTTCTCCAGACCGGCAATAATCTTCAGCAAAGTAGATTTACCCGAACCATTGAGACCGATAATACCAATCTTCGCTCCATAGAAGAAAGAAAGATAAATGTCTTTTAATACATTCTTGTTAGGTTGGAAAGCTTTGCTTACTCCCACCATCGAGAAAATTATTTTTTTATCGTCAGCCATATATAAATAATGTGTATTGATATTTATGGCACAAAGATAACAAAAATGTTCGGAATTTATTTGCAATTATGAAAAATAGCTCTATCTTTGCACCCGCTTAACAGCAATAAAGGATTGATTCGCTAGCTCAGCAGGTAGAGCACAACACTTTTAATGTTGGGGTCCTGGGTTCGAGCCCCAGGCGGATCACATAAGAACAAAGCCAAACGGCGACAAAAAAGAGACAAGTCCTACAATATCAACGTATTGTAGGATTTTTTTTATGTTTTAGTCTTGCCTGAAAGACAAAAAAGGGGCACGAAAAGTCACACTTTAGTATCCAAATCGTACCCCCTTCCCCCAAAAAACGATTAGGGGGTACAATTGTCGGAAAATGGCTTACTTTTAACGTGATTCTCCCATACTCTATTTAACTCATTTACAGTGATTAAAATTAGTTTTGCATCCCCTCAAAGTGAGATTATGAAAAATAAGGGCTCTTCTTCAATTTCTAGTTCTGCTTTCATTATTTCCTTTAGTTTATTTTTTTGTTGTTACATAGATTGCAAATAATAACAGGTGAAATAAAAAAGGAATCATCCACAACAGCACATGGGAATCGCATCCTTCCATATACTTTGTCGGTAGTGATGCTTGATGGCCATCACACTGTCTTTTTTGTATCTCAACAAGCACCACAAATTGGGCGGAAGTGCTATTGCAACAAATATTGGAAAAAGAAAAATTACGATCTCCACTATCGGATGAAGATTTTCTATTAAATTCATTTTTTCCAAGATATCCTCAAGATATCCGTATAGTGAGGAGTACAAAAAGGTAGGAGCGGCAAGAAAACAAAACCTATCCAATACAATGTTATTAACTGATTTCCAGAACTTCTTATATATCTCTTATTATATCGCTCTCCCTGATAATAAAGGTAGTCGATAAAGTTGTACCTGTATTTTTGTGTTTGCTGGATTATCCGGTTACGTTCAAAATAATTATCTTTTTTTATGCCTTTCTTCATTTATACAAAACTCCTGATATTTTGATAAAGAACAACATTCACTACCAGCAGGCTACATTAGTTACCATTCGATTTTTGTCCACGGGCTTTTCTCACTTTTCAGTAAATCCTCTGCCATATACATCATGCCTGAATTGGATGCGCTTTTACCTCCCCATAGGGCACGCCCGATGACGTAGCTCATAGCAAAGTCATGCCATGAGGAAAAACGGCTGTGCACCATTTCGTAAGCATGATTTATGTAATGCCACGCTTCGTCTTCAGAGATATACTTCATGTCATAGCAAGCACGTGCCATGAAGTTAAGACGTCCGGCATCCCAACCCGTTACACCGTAGCGCAGTAGGTCTTCCCGACAAGTGATAATACCACACTCCAGCAATTCATCGTAGCAATCTTCGAGATTGTGCAATTGTTCCACGGCTTTGTCATAATCCTCCTGACTATCCATGTGTTGCTGGAAAATCCGGTCTTTCGCCTCCTCGTCATCCAACAGAAAAGCTTGATAAACGTGGGGGAAGTAATAAGCAAATCCCTTTTTTCCGAGGTATTCCAAAGTCTGCTTGGCATCTTGGGCATTACAGATGCCCCACCAATCGGCAAGAATGGTGGGAAGCTTATCCTTGATGTCCAGTGTCAGGGAGTTAAGATAGGCTCCCTGCTGCAAGGCATAAAGTGAACCTACGGACAGCTTCTTGTACTCCGCTTCCGTCAAGTGAGAACGGGGATTGATGCGTATGCCCTGAAAAAGACGAATAAACTTGCGTACGGCAGGCCATACGTGACGATAAAGATAGTAAACGATGATGATTGGAGTTACTATCCAAAGCATCCAATTAAAGTCAGTCATAAATATTTTTATTGGTGGTTTGTTATTACCGTAAGAAATTTTTGCGGATGTTATTTAATACACATGCCTATTAACTTTTAGGGCTGTTTTTCACTCCTCCTCTTCTTTCTTTTTCGACAGCCCCAAAAGATTGAATATAAAATCTTTCAGATAACTCACCACACCGATAACCACTAATGCGACAATACCGTAGAAAAGGATGCTACCACCCCATTGATCCCAAAATGTAGGCTTGGGGATAAGAGTGTCCAATTCTTCTACGTTCAAGTCCCTACAAATAGCTTCTGCATATTCGTCCGAAATGTCGTAATAAGTATCAGGCTTGGACTCAGAGAATAGTACAAGGGTACGTTTGCCATCTTCTTCGATATAGCCTAAGTCTAAATGACTGCCCTCATCTGTTTTATAATAGGAACTGTCCGGAAGAGTGACTACTTTCGGGATGCTGTTGTCCACAGGGATTGTAAACCTCACACGTCGTGCTTCAACACTGCTTGCAAAAAAACAGGTAATTACCGTTAAAATAAACAAGAACTTTTTCATAATCATTCAAAATATAAAAAATTAGTAGTTGGCTTTTAGGTATTAGTCTGCCAAGACATTACATCATTAATTTGATGACGCTCCAAAGATATGAAACATTTTTTATAAAGTAAACGACCGTTTTCTTTTTAACCTTTTTTGCACTAGCTGTACGGATATAAAGAGGCCCGTGCAGCTACAAACAATAATCCCCCGTTAGACGTTATCCCACTTCATTATAAACTTATCTTATTCCTTTTAATTCTTCTTTCATTCTTCCTTTCAGATGAAAATAAGCCAGCACGCCAAGAGCGTTGAATAATGCGGTTTCATCTTGATTATGCCCTAACGCATTATAGAATTTTGCAACATTCCGATAAGCCAGAATTAGAAAGATTAAATAAACAACAGCCAAAATCCCTCCACTAAATACAAGCGTACAAATACCTATCAATGAATTTCTATTGTATGCTTTATACTGTTTTTCAGCTTCATCATAATCATAGTTTGTTAAATAACCAAATTGTTGCAAATCTTCTCTGCTCCATCCTCTCTCTCCCAATAAGTTGATAGCATAATCACGAAGCTCATCATCATAACCATAGCGCTTATAATTTTTCACTACATCTATCAACTTGTCATTATCAAATTTATTAAGAATATCAATATCTCCCATACAATTTCGTTTTATTGTTTATAATGGTTAGAAAGGAGCATCGTCAGATGCTATCTTTCGTTGTTACTAACTTATTTATAAATCTCAATCCAGTGAATAAACACCCAATCCCAATAAGCGGATAGATCATACCGCATAAGACTGCAAGCATATTCAATCCTCGTTCATCTCCTGCGAAGCCGTCCAAACTGACTGCTTGCAATAACAGATTGGTTATTTGCCAATCCAATAGATGTTGGTCTAAACAGATAAAGACAAGCCACAAAAGAATAGAGCAACATTCCAAACCAAACAATAACATTATAGCTTTGGGCTGACGGAAATATAGCTTATAGACCTTGTAGATTACCAGCGTATCTATAACCATAAGCATACCTAAAAAACTATCTTCCATAATACCATATATTCCGAATAGTCGCCCGAAACCTAAGCCACCAAAAAAGAATGTTATCACTATCAGTAAAAGGCTGACAGCAGTCAATGATAGTATAGACTGGACTGTTTTATTCATCGCACGATTGTTAGTAATGGTTCAGCAGGGAACGGCTTGCCGTTATCTTGCCGTTATCTTGCGTTATTAGTGATATTGTTACCTATATTCAATTTCCATATTATTATCTTTGTTATGCTCGCTGTTAGCAAGCATTGTCCAAAAGTAAAAATTCCCACAAAATAGAAAGACATAATGAAAATGCTAAAAAGATAGCTTAATACTTCCCACAGAGTTATAGCTTCTGTACTTATCACATGAACCCCACAACAAGATAAAAAGATAATTGGAATACTGCAACCAATAGTTAAGCCTGCATGAAACAAAAATGCAGTAAGCAAGCCACACAATAAATACTTTACATAAGAAAAAGGGTGTACCCAATGCCATGCAAACCAGCTTGCAAACAGCGCCGAACAGCTCACACATATATAAGAGCCTACAACTCCCAAAAGATGCTTATAAGTATCGATTGGAAATGCTATACTCATAAACACCCATGCAGTCAGCATTGTTAAACTTACATATATAATTTTTGCTATATCCATATATCATACAATTATCACTAATGGTTAGAAAGGATCATCGTTTAGGTGGTAACTTTCGTTGTTATTGATGAATTTTATTTCATTCTTATTTCTTTCAAGTTTATAAACGTCAATTTCTCCACCGATATATTTGATATCGTCTTTATCTCTCACGGTAACAGGCTTTAATATTTCCTCTTGTGTTTCAACATATACAATACGGGGGAACGTTAAATTGCCACTAATGAATAATCGTGTGTCTATGTTATCTTTTACATAGCGATAAGAGATAGACAAATAATCTGTTTGCTGATTACCGGAAACAAATATTATTTCTTTCTTCAACTCTCCGTTTGCACAACTAACAGCTTTCATTACCACTAAAGGATATGCCGCCGCTATTTGGCTTGTTCCTGAAAGCAGGTAATATCTTTTATTCAATGCCTGAATGGAATAAATTGTATCATAACATATTCCCATATCATTATCCTCGTTTATATCGAAGAAATACAAGTGTTCTTTATCCTTATATTGAATATAAGAAGCAAACAATGGCATCGAACCACCGAAATAAGTGTTTCGGGAAAATACCCTCATATCCTCGTCTACTGATACTGCCATAGTAAATTGCCGTTCTTTTTTCCTCAATTCTATAAAATCGTATTTCATTTCTTTATCGACTGCACAAAGTTCTTCCAGCAGGATAGAGAATCTATGTTGTAAAGAATCGCAGTAATTATCATCTGTATAGGGATAATTTTGCCGTAGTATAGATAGTGTATCTTGAATAAAACAAAGCTGTTTTTCCAAAGCAAACAAGTTATTGTCGCTTTGTGCCATTGTCGTTTTCATTGCCCAAAAACAAAAGACGATACAAAATATATATTTAATCTCCATTATTTTCATTTGCTATTATCAGTAATGACTAAGCGGGGAACGCTGTTAAGCGTTATCATGCTTTGTTAGTCACATTATTATTCTTACTCATAAATTCATAACAGTCATCTAACGAATGCCGAGATAAAGCATTTTCTACCCATTTCTCATAGCTATCGGGCAGTTTTTCACATTCAGGATGTATAAGCCAATACGTTTCACCATATAGAGCAAGCATTGCCCAGTGATAAATGTTTTCGTGAGAAAAGAAAACAATATCATCAGTAGTGCTTATTGGCTGTTGGAGAGGATGAAAGTTTTTAACCAGTTGTTGTGCATTCTCTATGGTAGTATTTCCATATATAGACATGCACTCTTTCAAGAGTTCGCAAAACACTTTGAAATGAAAGATGATTTTAACATCTTCATCCTCTGCTACTATAATGTCTTTATCCATGCTGTTATCATTTATAAGTTATTCCAAGTTGTGACTAATGTATTCAATAACCACACCTTATGGTGTAGTTCCTAATCTCTAATATCCACACCTCACGAATCATCCAGTGTATCAAGTGGATTGGGTATGCTTGATTTATGGGCACTCGTTACATGAAGATATATACTTGTTGTCTTAATGTCATTGTGCCCCAGCAACTCCTGTATGGTTCTTAGATCAGTACCTTGTTCCAACAAATGGGTAGCGAAAGAGTGACGGAGCATGTGTACATGTACCCGATGTTTGATACCTGCACGTTCGGCAGCCTCTTTTCAGTACTTTAACCAATGCGCTCGCCGAATATTGCTCACCGGGACTATCCCCCTCAAACAGCCATTTCTTCGGACGGTACTCTTTGTAATATGTTCGTAGCTCATTCAATACTTTTTCTGATAACAACGAATAACGGCACTTTTTCCTTTTACCCATTATGCGTACTAACATCCGTTCGCTGATGATGTCTTTCGGGATAAGGTTCAGTAGTTCGCTTCTTCTTAGTCCGACAGAATATATCAACGAAATCATGCAATGATGTTTCAAGTTAGGCAAACAGGAGAGGATACGACTTATCTCATTACGGCTAAGCACTTCGGGCAGTGTCTTGTACTCTTTGGCACCTGTGATTCCGCCGTAATATTGACACTTCCCACCTTTCACTCTCTCGTAGTAGAACTTGATAGCGTTAATGCGCATATTCTGTTGTGACACGGAGATTTTTTTCTCATTTACCAAATAAAGTATATAGTGATTGATGTCCGCCACTTTCAGGTAGTCGATGTTACGCCCTTTGTGATACTCCATGAAATCACTGAAATAAATCCTGTAAGTCTTGATTGTCGAGGGACTGTAACGCTTCTGTTCCAGTAATTCCAAATAGCCTTTCGGCAGCACGTATTCACGTTGGGGTTTAGGATGACGAACATATACCCGGCTGTAATCAATATAAGCGTGGGGAGAGTAACGGGTGTAGAACTCCGGAAGCTGGAAAGTGGATGCTTGTATGTATGCACTTCCGTTCCCGATTGTTTTAATTCCTTTGTCTTGCGAAAGTAGCAAGGCAATAGTCTGATTATCGGTATATTCTATCCGTATATAATCCTGACCGTCTATATTTTGTTTTGTCAGTACGATACTTCCCCGTTGTTTGCTTGCATCCATGTAGGGCTTGTTTTATAACATTACAACTCTCATTAATTAAATGATATTGCCAAAGTTATAAAACTATTCCAAACAAAGTAAACGAACGTTTCCTTTTTTATCTTTTTTTTGCACGGACAATCAGGTCAGCAAGTAATCAGCGTTAAATGGTGGACTGTTTAACGCTTTAATAAGGAGTAAACGGCATGTAGATGTTTGGCAAGCCGCTGGGTGTTCAATCCGCCCATAAATGCCATTTCAAACGAAAGTCCCATGTAAACCTGTCGGAACATGACTACCGCATCCTCTACATCCACATCCTCTCTTAGTTCTCCGGTAGCTATGGCACGTTGTATAGCGGCACGCCAGTAAGCATAATCAACCTCTACAAGATTACGGAGTTTTTCTTTTGCATCAGGATCGTATTGGAGCAGTTGAAACAGAAAATGAAAATATTGGGCGTGATATGTGAACTTTCCTTGTGCCACCTTTTCCCGCTCTGCACCTATCAGGTCGCCCAGCATATCCATTGTCCGTTGTACGCCACGCACATATTCGTCTATAAATTCGGCAAATGTACCGTTTGTTTCAGTGAATTTGTTTCGTGGATTTTGCGTGCTGAACCAAAATTTATCCACTACGGCAATAAATAGTTCCTGTTTGTTCTTGTAGTATTTGAATATTCCGGCTTTCGACATTCCAAGCATCTTTCCAAGTTCCGCAAAACTGGCTTTTTCATAGTTCACGGACATAAACAGCTTGAACGCGGCTATCAGTAATTCATCACGGGTAATTTTCATTTTACAGCAGTCTTTTATATTTTCCAATCCCGAAAATACTATTTTATTCCCATACAAACCATATTAAAGGCAATAGATTAACAAAAATAAATTTGTGAACTCTGTTGGCAAATCGAAGCAAGGTCATTTTGGGACAAGTCATTTTTAGAGGGTGTCCGAAAAGGGTACCCTCTTTTTTTATGTTTCAGTCTTGCCTGAAAGACAAAATTCCGATCCTCGGATAGAAGAATAGGTTAATAATATGGTTCTCTATTGGCATACATTAAAACCAGTTTGAATAATATTTCAATAGACTCTTGACTCCAATCGTTAGTAACATCTAATCCAACCAAACTCTTTGCTTTTTCTTCGGCTAAATCATTATACAAAAGCGACTTCATCAAATCAGGATTCTCACTAAGTACTTCTTTTATCCAATGAAGTAATTCTGTATAGAATGTCCTTGTACCATCTTCTGTAGAATAATTACCCACAGAGTTTTCTTTGGATTGGACAACCATGTAAATCATTGGCTCATCGGAAGAATTCCTCATGCCCCTCGATGGAGCAGGAGAGACACATACAACCGAACCCTCACGAACCGGGAAACAATCATCATCAATTTGAAAATCATATAAACTATTAGTGAGAAAATTTGCACATTATCAATGCGAAATGATAGTATATTCAATAGCAATATGATTCCTTGATTCATTGCATTCTTATTACCAGCCAATTCATGCTGAATAGCAAGGTGACAAGAAAATAGGTTTAATATAACTTGTTTATGTTTGAACCAACAGTTATTTTTGCCCTATCGAAGGTATGGCAACTTTATAACAAGTTATATCTGAGATAAATGAAACGCTAATATAAGATAATACAATGCCATATATTACTATTGAAGGGGGTTCACTCACCCGTGAACAAAAAAGTGAATTAATCCGAAAAGTGACAGAAGTAGCTTCGGAAATCATGCAAATCCCTATGGAATTCTTTTTATGTACGGTCAAAGAATTACCAGATGAAAATATAGGAATAGGAGGTCGGACCATTGACTTGATTAAATAAAATTATTTGCACGATAAAAAGAAATAAGATGAATTACATGCAGATACTCTCTTGCTGGCACAAATTAGAACATTTTTCTCCAGCTATTCTACCCAAAGATAAAAGTCTTAAACCACTGAAAGAACTTCCTTGGATGCGTCCATTAGAAGCTAAAGATCCGAAAAAGACAATTCAGTATACTATCTATTTAGGGGTGTTTTCCCAGATATCTGTTTCGGATTTTGTGAAAGATTTCTTCAAAGATGAACGTAATAATCCGAACGTAACGGATGCCAAAGTATGCTATGCTTCTCTTAAATTGGATAATCTGGGAGTATATATACAAAACACATTCGGATTTTCTACTATGCCGTGGGCCTTAAGACAGTTGGAGGCGGGCAAAGTGAACACCAATTCTTGGTCGGAAGATTTTGATAAATTGAAAAAGAACCTGTTAGAGCGATTGGGCGAGAATAGGAAGGAACTTGCGGAAGATTACTCAAGTTATTTGTCGGAGGCCCAAACGTTAGAAAATCTTCAACAGATACAAGCTCTAATCATACAAGACTTAAAGTGGAGCACTTCGCCGGAAACTAAAATATATGTTCGAATAGAAGAAGTATACAAAAAAAACAATACTTCAGATAAGGAAGAAGCGAATGCAGACCTATTAAACAGTTTCTACATCGACGATTTGGAGCGAATAATTACTTCATCCGTAAAAGGAAGTTACAATACCGCTTTCCGTAATTATTTGAGTGCCTGTTTGAATAAAGACTTTGTTCATTTCGATTTGTCACTTCAACCAGAGATCTTGAAAGAATGTTTAGTCCCGGAGAATTATCCGGATGGTTGCTGGCCATCTCCCCATACGGCGAGTTTGATGCAGCAATTTGCCGTGAATACAGTCAGTAAAGAATTATCAGGGGAAAAGCAGGAGGGCATATTCTCGGTAAATGGACCTCCTGGAACAGGAAAGACTACTTTATTAAGAGATATCATCGCAGCTATTCTGGTGAAACGTGCCAAAAAGATGGTTAACTTTACTGAACCGGCAAAAGCGTTCCGTAAAATAGGTGAAGTGCAAGTGAGTGAGAAGTACACGCCATTCATTTATGAACCGGATTCATCAATTTGTGACGGAGGTATAGTTGTCGCTTCCTCCAATAACGGTGCTGTTGAAAATATTTCGAAAGAACTCCCTTTAAAAAAAGAGGCAAGAGGCTATTCGGATCAGGTTGGCTATTTTCGGCAAGTGAGTGAGGAATGCGTGGGCGAAGAAAGTTGGGGACTAATTGCCGCTGTGATGGGCAATAAAGAAAATCAACGAAAATTGATATACAGCATTTGGGATGGGGACTCGGAGGAGGAAAGTTATACTTTAAAACAGCAACTGAAGGACTATAAACCAACAGAAGAAGAATGGTTGAATATTGTCGTATCTTTTAAAAATAAACTTGAAGAGGTGGAGATTGAGAAATCTCGTCTAACCGGTTTTATGAAAGATGCGGAAAGCATAGAAAAACTTCGTATCCAGCTTGAGGATGCTGAAAGCCATTTATCTCATGTCGACAAGGAACTAGAGGGACTGCTTGAGGAAAAAAATTTATTGTCTACTGAGATAAAAAGAGGTAAACAACAAAAAGAAGATGCTATGACGGAATTGAAACTGTTACAATCTACCCGCCCCGGCTTCTTTATCTATTGGTTTAATAAAACGGTACGAACTCAATATAAAAAGGCCTTAACTGCTACTCTCACGAAATATAATCAATTATCCGAAGAAATAACCAAGCAGAAAACCTCGTTGCAAGCACTTGACTTACGTGTAGAAAAACAAAGAAAAATACAAGAACAAAGCCAAAAGGACTACGACAGGATAAATAGCGACTATGCTCGATTGTCGGAATTGACCGAAGCCGCCCGTCAGGAATTGAAAGGAGCCTATGCCGATGCTTCATTTTGGAAACAGATTGAATCAAAGGAGGTACAGGAAATCTCTCCTTGGTATTCGAAGAGACTTAAACAATTACAATCTGAATTGTTCATTGAAGCAATGAAAGTAAACGAGTTGTTTATACTACGAGCCAATGCCACATCGAGCCGCATAAAAACAACGCTGGATGGTTTCTTTAATTTTCTTAAAACGGGAGGAGACCTTACGGAAAGAGAAATACAGGCAATGTGGAATACATTTTGGCTGATAGTCCCTGTCGTTTCTTCTACATTTGCGTCTATTCAACGCATGTTTAGCCAAATGAAAACAGGAACAATCCCCTGGCTATTTGTAGACGAGGCAGGGCAGGCAGTTCCACAAGCGGCGGCAGGAGCTATCTGGCGTTCCAAACGGGCTGTTATCGTAGGAGATCCTTTTCAAATAGAGCCCGTAGTTACGATTCCTGAGCAGATTGTCAATAATATCAGTCATCATTTCGGATTGGATAAAACACAGATACAGACTTCTCTTTCCGTTCAGTCTATGGCCGATCGTGCCAATCCGTATGGTTGGATAACAAATGATACTTGGACCGGATCTCCGCTACGGGTGCATCGTCGTTGTGTTGACCCGATGTTTTCCATAGCAAATGAGATCGCGTATAATGGCATGATGTATAACTCCACTTTGGCTGAAAGTTCTCAACTGTTTATGCGGAATGGATTTTTGCAAGTAGAGGGGAAAGTGAGCGGACGACATTACGTACCAGAGCAAGGTATCTTAATCAGACAAATGATTATTGATGAGATACACCACTTACAGGACTTGCCCGATTTGTTCGTGATCTCTCCATTTTCAGAAATACCACCTATCTTGAAAAAAGAATTGCGTCAGCCTATTAAGCAAGCACTGGCTACCTATAAATCAATAGAAGACAACGAACTAAAAAAGTGGTTGGATGCCCATATCGGAACAGTCCATACGTTTCAAGGTAAGCAGGCAGCAGGTGTAATTTTATGTCTGGGGTTGGATGAGAAGTCAAAAGGGGCTGCTTCCTGGGCTTCATCCAAACCTAACTTATTAAATGTGGCTTTAACACGCGCTAAACAACGATTTGTTGCTGTGGGAGATGGAGATATTTGGTTGCGACAACCCTATTTTAGCAAATTGAAAGCATTAAATTGAAAGTTTTACGGCATTAAAACTACCTATTTTTTCTAGGATTTTCACCATACTACTTTTTTACCATCGTGAAAGTTTACCATGGTAAACTTTCACGAGATTTAAGTAATAGATCTATGTACTTACTCAAAATATTGTCAAGGCAATTTTGTGGAATTAAAGTCCAGGAGAGTATCCGAAACATTTCGGATACTCTCCTATTATTTGTATGACAATATGCCGTCTTATCAGATAAGTCCGTATTTTTTGCCTATTTCATGGAAGGCGTTTATCAACCTGTCACAGTCTTCAAACGTATGTGACGACATCACGCCAATTCTAATTCGGCACATATTAGGAGGTACAACCGGAGGAAATATGGCATTGGTAAATATATCCCTGTCATAAAGTTCCTTTGTTATCTGAGTCAATATGTATTCATCTCCCACAATCACAGGTATAATAGGAGTCATCGAATTTAATGTATTGAAGCCCAATGCTTTCAATCCATTTCTTACATATTCGGCATTCCGCTTCAGTGCATTCTGAATGTCCGTATTACGCATCTCTTTGATTACTTCAAGGGATGCTGCACAAATACTCTGGGGTAAAGAGGTAGAATACATGTTGCTACGGGCATAAACCCTCAGGTAATCAATAATGTTTTGTTTGGCAGTTATAAAACCTCCTATCGATCCTATTGCTTTACTGAGCGTTCCTGTAACGATTATATTTTCGCGCTCTTTTATATCATAATAGCTTAGCGTTCCGGCTCCGTCTTCTCCAATCACTCCCGTCGCATGGGCATCGTCGATTAAAAGCAATGCATTATATTTCTTCGTAATCTCTAAGATAGCCGGAATATCGGCAATATCCCCATCCATACTAAATACTCCGTCAGTCACCACCATCATACCATCCTTGTATTGCCCGGCATTTTCTTTTAATATTTTTTCAAGTGCTTTAGGATCATTATGCTTATATCTTACCATTTTGGCACCGGACATTAGAGCCCCGTCAATTAAACTGGCGTGGTTGAGCCTGTCATATACCAGCAAGTTGTTAGGGCGTATCAATCCTACTATCACACCTATATTGGCAGTGAAGCCAGAAGAGAATAATATAGTGTCATCAAAACCGGTCAGCTTGGCTATCTCTTTTTCCAATTCATTTTGGAATATTGTCGTTCCGCTCAATAGTGGAACCCCGCCACTTCCTACTCCATAGTCAGTTATTACACGAACCGCCTTTTCCACTACTGATGGTATGCCGGTAGCATCCAAATAACTATTGGAACCGAACATCAGCATTTTCTTTACTTCATTAGTTTTTCTATCAACAACCTCGACTTCCCTACCGCAACCGGAAACCATTGGGGATTTGACGTAGATGTGTAGCGAGTTCTCTTCGTGTAGTTGGAGTTCTTTTTGGAAATTGGAGACTTTTTCCAAAATACTGCCACCGGGGCTATTCTTACATACCGAATAGTCAATTTTGAACCTAGATATGTTCTCTTTCATTTTAGTATTTATACGTTATAAATTTGTTTGCAAAGATAATGACAAAAATAAACTAAGCAAATTAAATCGTCTATAATTGAATTAGTAAAACAGCCACATATTATATTTGAATTACTTATTTGTTGCTTGTAAGGCGTAAAATACCTATATTTGCAACATATCTCATTGTTTATACAAACAAACATGCGAAGGGAGAATCAAACTGTTGGATAAACAAGCATAAGCCTTCTTTGAACAACTCCAACTGATTCTTTAGGAATGAAATTTTATTGGAGGGAAAAACGAAAATACCTCCGGACTTCTGGTGATTAAATTTTTTATTATTTAATAAGTACTATATAATAATGATGGGACAGGGAGATAAAAAAATTCGAATAAGGAGAACCAATGAGCAGTTGGATAAGGAGGTAATATCTGAATTTGAAAAGCTTGTAGGTGAGTTTGGTTTTGGAAATGTTAATTTGAGTGCATTAATGAAAGCTGCTGACTTAGAAGCTAATGTGTTTTATAGAAGATATGGTTCGATGGATAATCTTTATGACAGACTGGCCAAGCAATACGACTTCTGGATCAATAATACCATTGATATTTCCACACTTAATACATTAGGACCTAAAAAGTTTTTTGCAGAAACGTTCAAGACATTGTTCAGGAATCTGTCAGAGAACAGTGTGATGCAAAAGTTGCTGCTTTACGAAATGACAACTATTAATAGTACTACAAAGAGATCTGCGGAAACACGGGATGTTATGAACTTAAACTTAATAACATTTTACGAAAATCTCTTTGCACCGGCGAAAATCAATATTAAAAGTATTGCGTCAATCCTAATAGGGGGAATTTATTATTTGATATTACATAAAGAGTGTGCTAAAATCTGCACGATAGACTATAAGACTAAAGAAGGAGAAAATGCTTTTTCAGAAGGAATCGACTTTTTAACTGACATTATTTTTGATAGGTTGGAGATGTATGACAGGGATAAAAAGGCAATCCGGCAAATGATATCAGATGGCATAAGTGAATCCAAAATATGCAAGTATATGGGCATCAATAAGAATGACTTGAAAACATTGCTTTCGGAATAGTCACAGGAGACTATATGGACAGATGTTTAAGGAAATCCTGAAGTTCTACAGCCTTCCTAATTTAGCAATATATTTAATGGCAATATCCATACGTAAAGACGAAGGTATTGCCATTATTCTTTTCATATAATGCAATCTCAATAATCGCCTTCACGTTTTCAATAAGATTCTAAATAGGCATATATACGTCTTTTTATCAATCAGTTACACTTCTTTAATTATAAATTCTCTCAATAATAGATCCCATTATTTGTTTATGAATATATAATTATCAAAAAATATATTTTATTTTTTAAGCAAACCATTTTTCGTATATTATTTTTGTTCTATATTTGCATGCTGAGGACTATATATAAGCCATGCACTTTTATAATGAAATGAAATCGTAGTTTTCTTGTAGTCTGTATTAAACAAATTATTAACATTTAAACTCCTAAAACATGGCATTTAGAGCAACCTTAAGCTTTGCAGGAAAAGAGTTTGACGTGCTGGATTGCACGTACAATCTCAAAAGAGATGTGGATTCCAAAGGACGCCCATCTTCAAACATTTATGGTGGACAAATTCGTCTGCATGTGGAATCGACTGATGATACTTCCATTCTGGAGAACATGACCAATCAGTTTAAACCTCATTCCGGCAGCATCGTCTTCAAAAAAGGAGATGAAGAAGCCAAGATGAAGGAACTTACCTGGGAAAACGGATACATTACCGAATTTACCGAAAACATCGACATTGTCGGCTCGCAGCCGATGACTATCACTTTTGTCGTATCGGCTCAGGTAATCAAGATTGGTGGCGCACAATTTGAACAGAATTGGCCGAAGTAATCATTTAGTAATCATGTAGGTAACAGAAGCCATCTGCTGTTTTTTTAATATGTGGATGGCTTCTGTAGCTTAAAAACAAAAAAGACAAATGGCAATACTTGAATATGGAATTGGTGGTAATGAAGTGAAAGTTGATACTTCCGAAGCCATCGCGAACATTCCGGAGAATCGCTCCCTCATTGTTGAACAGTTAACTGCTGACGAACCTGTAACTCCTGAAGCGGTCAAAGGCTTAAGTACTATCGAAGAGGTGTTTGCGCACTTCTTGCCCAACATTGATGTTGAATTTGAAAATGAAGAAGGGCAACCGGTAAAAGAAAACTTTAGATTTAGCTCAGTGGCGGACTTCAGTGTGAAGAATATGACACAGAATAGTCCATTCCTCCATAAGTTGGATACGGAGAAAACATTCTACGAGGGGATGGTGACGCAATTGCGCTCTAACAAAGTTCTACAACGGGTGTTGGAGAATCCAGAATCCAAAAAGGCGTTTATCAGCGCACTGGAAGCATTGAGTAACGAATTAAAGACCGAATAAAAGACAATAAGAACTATGGAAGATAATAAAAATAAGTCTGAAGTTCAGGCGCAAGAAACCGTTCAAGTTTCCTATAAAGAGAAAAACGGGGAATCCTCTCTGGCTTTGGCACTGGATGTGTTGTCCAGATTCGGCGGCTTCAATTTTCTGGAATCAACAATAGATGGTGTTCAGAACCTGAACCCCGAGCGTAAGGCACGCAAAAAGATATTCTTAACCGATGAACAGAAGCAAGAAGAACGGGAAGCGCTAAAGAATAAGATAGATATGTGGATCGACCTGCTGAACTCATCATCGGCAGTGACGGAAATGATTGCCACTTCTAAAGCTAAATCGGAAGCTGCCGCATCGCATCTTGCCAAAAGCCAATTGGTGGCAGTGCAGAGTGTGAGGGATATGGAACAGGCATACCGTGGAGTGATGTTGTTCTATAAGAATACGGAAGCGGACAAAGTGAACAACGTGACGATAGTCAATGCTTCCAAAGAACAACTGACCGACCTCGACAATCCCCGCTTCATTGATTTCGTTGCCCGCGAACTAAAACAGAACTATGACAAGTTGGATTTACGTCAAAATTACTCACTGTTAGCCATTCCGGGCTATCTTGGTTCGAATAAGGTGCTTGAAAAATGGGCGAAAATCGCTTATGAGAATAAAGTGATGCTCTATACGGACTTTGCCGACCTTGATAAGCCGGAAGATGTGGTGGAACTGTTCTCTTCCTCCAATATGGCAAGTGGGGAGGCCTTCAAAAGCAATACCTGCATGACCTGCAACTGGCTGGTGGGACGTGCCGGATACCGGGAAATCGGTGAAGAGGAAGACCTCCATGTTTCTCCGTCTATTGCTTTGATGGGTAAAGTTTACACCACTCTGATGTCTCAGGTAACTGCCGGTAAGAAGTATGGCGGCATTAATGAAATAGATGCGGTGGTATTCCCGTTGAAGAAAAGCGAAATCTCACAACTGGAGAAAATGGGTTTAATTCCGATGGTTAATGAATATGGTAAAGTGATGGCGTTCTCCGCAAAGACATTGTTCAACGGTGACAATCTGGGATTGCAAACTTATTCTGTGGTACGTGTATTCGACTATATTACCAAGGTATTGTTTGATTTCCTGAACCGCCGTTCGTTCGAGAACTGGAGTTCTAAAACCGAACGTGACCTGAGAGGGCAGATTGTACAGTATCTTGATAGTGTACAGGGAGCCGACCGCCTTATCGAAAAATTCAAGATAATCCGTTTCGAGCAAGACCAAAAGCAGAAAGACCGTATTTATCTGGATATTCACATGACTCCGTTCTTCCCTGCCAAGAGCTTTGTTATCAAGTTGGACGGCACGAAAGGTGATGATGGTACAAACTGGAATACAAATTACGAACAGGCGTAATAAGAATAAAATATGGATTTTTTGAACATCAATGAAACAGTTCAGAGCGTAATCCGAATATCAAAAGGTGTCGCCCGTGAGTATGGCAATGCCAGCTATGCTCCGGCACACCTTTTGTTTGCCTTGATGCACAAAGAGGTAGGTCTGCGTTCGTTTGTCGAATCGTTGGGTAAGGACGCCGATTACTTGCGTGAATGGGCGGAGGTAAGAATAGAGGAGTACCCCAAGGCTGCCGGCGCAGGCGAGATAATGCCCGATCCGAAAGTTAACGAACTGTTTGAGCAAGCCGATAATGTACGAATCAAGTGGGGACTGCTGGAAATCAATCCACTTTGCCTGCTGGCAGCCATTGCTACACCCGAAGCAGGTTTCAGTACGGACGAGTTGCGCTCGTTCCCTATTCGGGAGCGTGAGATACATGACCTCTTCACGAGCGGAATGGGTAATATGAAAAAATCCGTAAGTACGCAGACTGACCTTCCGGGGAGTGAAGCCCCCCTATGGACAGCCGGGGCGGGCAATTTAGATAAGTACTGTACAGATAAGACTGCTCTTGCGGCAGACAAGAAAGTATATCCTATCGTGTGCCGTGACCGTGAGACACGCATGATGATGGAAATTCTGGGGCGGATGGGTAAGCCCAACGTGCTCATCATCGGCGATGCCGGTGTGGGTAAGACTGCTCTGGTAGATGGTTTGGCATGCAGCATCATTGAGGGTACAGTTCCCCAATATCTAAAGGACATGACTATCTATGAGCTTGACACAGGAACACTGATTGCGGGTGCTACCTACAAAGGGGAGATAGAAGAACGGCTGAAAGGAATCATCAAAGAATTGTCGGCTCACGGCAATGCGATTCTCTTCATTGATGAAATACATACGCTGATCGACCCCAAGTCGGGCAACAGCGGAGCGGCAAGCATCCTGAAGCCGGAGCTTGCCAAAGGAAATATAACGGTAATCGGAGTCACTACGGTGGACGAATACCGTAAACTGATTGAACCGGACCATGCCCTTAACCGGCGTTTTGAAGTATTGCAAGTATCGGAACCTGACCTTGCATCCACCGTAAATATGATACAGGCAGCTTTGGAAAGATATGAAAGCTACCACGGTGTGGGGGTAGATGTAGATTCGTTGCCGGAATGCGTGGCACTCGCCAAGCGTTATGTCAAGGAACGCCGTTTGCCGGATGCCGCTATTGATTTGATAGACCGTACCCTCTCTGCGGTTAAGATGATTAACCAGAGCGGGGAAAAAGATATAAAGGGACTGGCGGAGCAGCTCGCCGCGATTGAAGCAGCGGAAGACCAGCCCGAAGCGGAGCGCACGGAGAAGTTGCGGTTAGTCAACTTCACCATGAAGAACCGGTTAAGCCCTATCCTTCTGGGAATGCTCTCCGATGGACAGAATGAACCGGAGTCATCAGACTACGGTGAATGGATGGATTATATTTTAGGTGTACTTGACCGATTGCGTGAATTGACCAAAGAGAAAATCGGGAAAATCACTTCCCATGAAGTGGCAGCCGTTATTTCTTCTTCTACAGGTATCCCTATCGGCAAGATAGAGTCGGGCGAGAAAGAGAAGTTGCTCAATATGGAAGATATTCTGCGTCGTAGAGTTGTTGGACAGGACAATGCGCTGAAGGTATTGACAGATGCCATTGTCGAATCACGAAGTGGAATGAACAAACCGGGACAACCGATTGGCTCATTCTTCCTGCTGGGACCTACCGGAACCGGTAAGACCGAGTTGGCAAAAGCATTGGCAGAAGCACTTTTCAATGACGAAAAGGCGATGATTCGTTTTGATATGTCAGAGTTTAAGGAAGAACATTCGGCAGCCCTGCTATTGGGAGCGCCTCCGGGATACGTGGGCTACGAAGAAGGTGGCGTACTCGTGAACCGGATACGTCGTCAGCCTTACGCGGTGGTGCTTTTCGATGAGATAGAGAAAGCCCATTCTTCCGTTTATGACATCTTCCTGCAAATCATGGACGAAGGCAAGCTACACGACCGTTTGGGCAAAGAGGGTGATTTTTCCAATTCTATCGTACTGTTTACGTCCAATGTAGGTAGCGAATGGCTTAGCAAGCAGATTAATGAGGGTAAGAATCCTTCTACCACTGACCTGATGGAAGTCATGGGCAGTTATTTCCGTCCGGAGTTTCTTGCCCGTTTGTCGGAAATCGTGCCTTTCTCTCCTATTAACGAAACAATGCTGGTTCGTATCTTTGAGATACAGTTAAAGGGAGTTATAGCATTGCTTGAGAAGCAGCATATTGACATTGAGATTACGGAGAAGGCAAAGAACCTGCTCGCTACCCGTGGCTTCACTCCGAAATACGGAGCACGTCAGGTGGCGGGTACGATACGTAACTATATCCGCCGTCCTATCTCAAAGATGATTGTTGCAGGAACATTGACGGCAGGGAATACAGTTGTTGTCGATGTGGCGGATAATGGAGATATTGATTGGAATGTGAAATGATAAAATGAAGATACTATGTTTGGACATAAAAGTTTTTTGAGGATAGGTGCTTTGGGCGATTCCAGTATTTCGGGATTGTACAAAGACAGTTATGAACTTGAAAATTGCCATTTCAGTTTTAATCAGGGAACGAACACGGATGGCAAACCGCAAACTGATGTACGAGGTGGAACCTTGTACCTGACCTATGCCGGTTTACCGCAAGATGATATGCTCCGCTGGATACTGAACCCTAAAAAATATGAAGACGGGGCAATTGTAATATGCGATGACAGTGATGAACCTTTGGAAAAAATTTTATTTGAGCAGGCAGCCTGTACAGGATTGAATATTGAATATACGCAAAAAGGAAAAGCCTATATACATACTAAAATTATTCTCCAAGCACGAAAAATAAAGGTAGGTGAGACAACGTTTGAAAATCGTTGGACTATTAACGAATAAGTTTTTGACTATTAAAAACAAACGGTATGGAATTATTTAGTTTTCTACAAGTAGACAGCGACTTAACAGCATGGTTTATTCTTGATGGTCAGGAATATGAGATGAGCCGTTTCGATATAAATTTCGCGCAATCTGTCGACCATAAAGGGCAACCGCAAGATGAAGTACGTGGTGGTATCATGTCCATTACATTATCACAAACGCTTCCTGAAAACATTTACAGATGGGGAATGACGTCCATTCCCAAAAACGGGTCTGTGATTTTTAAATCAAAGACAACAAATCCTCCCTTGAAAATTAATTTCATCAACGCATATTGCATACGATTTAATCGAAGTATAGCCAACGAAGGAGGATTAGAAAGTCAACTGGTAATATCTCCTGATGAGATGTTAATAAATGGAATTAGCTTTGACAATCACTGGGTTAAATAATCTACAATAAGATGGGTAAGGAAATAGAAATAAAGAAATTGCCAGAGTTCGAGGCTATGGTGAATGCCGGTAATACGACCTATACGGGATTGGTAGAAGGCATCGGGTATGTGTATTGGACAACAGAAACCCTATATTTTATCCGCACTAATCCAGAACAATTATGGGCGATTCCAAAATATCAGCAAATACCTTTCCCCTATTTTCAAAGGAAAGATGCAATCATTGAGACCAAAACATTACATACACTCCATGTCTTGTCAAAAGATGAACTGTTGAAATTGGATTACGATGCCTATTATGCATTTTATGGTATCGTGGAGGAGATGCTAAAATTTATTCATCGGGCGGATGCTATTAAAAGTTATTGTGAAATACCTCTTCCCATAATAAAATCCATAGGAGCACTAAAGGGAAATGACGCAAGAAATGGGATACTATCATTAGGTAGTCAAATAAATGACCAAATCGGAGCTCCCCTTGATGCAGCGAATATGCTAATGGATAATAAACATATAGGCAAAATTGGAGATGGATTGTCGCTTATTTCTATTATAGATGAGGTAGGTAATGGTGAATATTGGTCAGCTGCCGGAGACATTTTACTGTTTGCAGCCGGAAAAACAAAATTAAGTCCCTATATGACTGTCATAAGTTTAGGCACATGGATGTATGAGACGGACTTGATGCAATGGAGATTAGCATGTATAAATTATAGCGATTACAAAAAAACACTAATAAAATATCGAGAATTACAAAAAAAATTTGAAAGTGGAGACAAATCTGTAGAGGAAAAGATGAATGAATGTCACAAAATACTGAATTCACATTATATAGAGATGCAAAAAAATTTAGGTAATCTAGGAGTTAAATTCTAAAATAATGAATATAAGAAATTTATTTTTTTTAGGTAGTATATTACTTTTATTGAGCTGCAAAAATAGTAAACAGCAGGAAGGGTATAATTCTATTAATATTATTAAATATATTAATATTTATAATGAAAACAACAGGATTCTAACTGCACAAGGTACTGAATATGACTATCTCTATTTTGGAGACAATAAAGATAAAGAGATCTTGGCGAATGTAAATAATTTTACAAAGACATATAGTTATGATAATGATTCTTCCTGCTATACTGTAGAGGAACCCTTGTCGGAATCATTGCTAAAAACAATGAGATACACTGAAAATACCATAGAAGAACTTGTATTGGAAAATAATAAAGACACATTTAGTTATACTTTTTCTACCTATTATGATAAGAATAAGCCTAAGTATAATAAAAGTATTATAATATTAGGAGATGAACCCTCTTCTGACTCAAGATATGAGGAATACTACTACTATGATAATAATGGAAATAATACGAAGAAAATCCATCATGATTTAAACACCGGGCAAAGAGAAGAAACCTATAAATTTAATGATACAGATTATAAAGAAGCTGTTAATCTTGTCCCTTCTTCCGATTACAAACAAAATATCGAGTGTTCATTGAAACAAACTGTTAATGATACCTTAATCACTCGGATTACCTTAAACGGTGTACTTAATAGAGTGATGAAGGAATACATTGATGGAAAAAAGAAAATTAAGGAAGAGTTGGACAATGATATGACTTTAGTCAATAAAAAAACAGAGTATGAAGAAAACGGACTGAAAGTAAACATCAATCATACTATAAGAAGTACAGGCTACTCAACCGACAGTATCTATTATAAAGGGAACAAAAAAGTTAAGCATATCTACAATTCCGACTACAATGGTACCATAACACTTGAAATCTCAGAATATGATGAGCAAGGAAATATAGTAAAGAAAACAAAAAAACTCAGATGGCCATCAGATAAATAAAAATATTCGTTGGATGCAAACCTATTTATACTTACATAAAGAGAATATCGACCTTCCTCACGGTGTGTATCGGGGGAAATATCCGCTGAAACACTTTGATTACGGATTGAGCCGTAATGTGGGGCGTAAAGGTGAAATCACTTCCGGCGTATGCGGCGGAGAAATACGAATCGTCATTGATGGATTTGCTGACGCTACCCTGCTGGGATGGCTCTTTGACACCTTCCGTAAAGAAGATGGAGCGATTGTTACACTGGATGAACACGAAACGACCTTTGCCAAACTGCAATTTTCGGGCGCATCGGTAAGGAGCTATCGTATGAACTACGATTCGCGGGTTAAAAAAGGTGTGGTGACTATCATTGTGATAGAAGCCAAAGAGATTGTAACGGACAATGACTTATTTTTTAAAAACAAATAACTATGGGCTTTTTCGACAGGCTGTTTAAAGGAAAAGAAGTGTTTGCGGATAGACGCAATCCGGATATGGTATGCGAGATAACGCTTTGCGGGCAGTCGCACATCTTGTCCGAGTTTGATATTGCCTATGAGCCGGATAATTCCTCGAAAGAATATATGGAAGCATACGCCGTATTTTCAGAGCCGGTGAATGCGGAGGTAGAAAACTGGATAATGAGAGCGGACAGGAAAGAAAACGGGACAGTCCGATTCTATCTCAACAGCGATGCTATGGACGAAGGTGCACTGTTCGAGATAAATTTCAGTAATGCGAGCTGCGTGCATTATCACAATGTATCGCAGGGAGACACATCGGTAAAGACCATTGTGATGACTTTTCCGTCTGTCCGGATGGGAGGTGATGAATTTGAACTAAAACGATAATACTATGGCTATATACTCACTACATGAAATGGCAGGACTACTCAAAACGGGTCTTTGGCAAGGCGGTGAAGTCGAGAAGCTCGGATACATCGGGACGGCAGTTCCCCATGCTTCCCCTGCACCGGCTTGCGGGCTGACGGGAGTATATATCAGTTATGATACCATGTTGGAGAGATGCGAAGTCTCGATGCAAGGCGGCGGGTGTGAACTATTCATTTCACAATACCACCCCTATACCGGAACTTATATGACCTATGTTCTGGAAAGCAATCTTTCCGACAGGAGATTACTTTTGGCTAAGTTGGAGGAGATACTGGCAGACCGGAGGAATCCCTACCTATGGTCGCATAACTTGTACAAAAGAAATTCATTCGGCATTGAGCGCCGGTATGACACAGGACATAGTAGTATGTGGGGCGGTAGAATAGCCGTACCACGACAAAGTAAATTCTTTGGAAGATGAAACAGAAATACTATAAACTACCGGTACGTTTGGAAAAGCTCTTCGAAGGAGATATCCGGCAACTGGAAAGATGTTCCGAACTGGAATCCATCGACCAGCACATCGAACTGTTGCTGACCACCTGTCCGGGTGAGCACCGTTTCGACCCCAAATACGGTTGTCGGATCTGGGAGTTGGACTTTGAGCGCATTGTTTCTACCGAACAATGGAAAGAACTGTTTACCGGATACGTGATGCAGGCGATTTCTACTTATGAGAAACGCATTTCCGACATCACCCTCTCGGTAAACCTACAAGAAGTAGTCAGGGAGGAAGTTCTGGATAACCGGATGATACGTAAGCGGGTAGATATTACAGTACTCGCCACATTGAATTCCACCGGTGCTCCCTGCGGTTTCGGGTACAAATTATACATGGGACCTTTATCAAACGAATAATCAGGCAGTTGAAATATAAAATTAAAACGTATGGCAAATCTATTCACAAAAGAAAGCATTAAAGCCCGGATGTTCAAACAGGCGGCAACCCTATATGACATACGAAATATAGATGGCATAGACCCCCTTATCCGACTGCTGATTGAAGCCTTGTCGGGCGAAATTTTCAAGCTGTCCGGTGATATGCACGCCATTGAAAGCCGATTGTTGGAGAAAGTCGCTTCCGCCCTTACTCCACACACGGCATTGGTTGCCAAACCCGCCCATGCTATTGCTGCTGCCCGACCATATACACCGCAAGCTACTGTATCTCCCACAGACCTGTTTTCTTATAAAAGCACGGAGATAGTGAAGAAGTATAAGATGAAAAATCTCTTCTTTACTCCGCTGCATGAAACCCGCATAATCAATGCCGAACTGAAGTATCTCGTGACGGCGGATGAATTTTGCACAATCACTCCCGAAGGAGAACGTGACGCCACTGCCCGCTTTCGTTCCAATGTGCCGGTAATGGGGCGGAAAATCAGTATCGGGATGAAAATAGGCAACAATGTAACTACCCTCAACGACTTGCCGTTATATATAGATATACCGCTTGTAGCAGATAAAAGCAGTTATCTGAAATTACTGCCGTACTGCCATTGCACGATTGCCGGTATTCCTGTAGAAATTAAAGGGGGAATCGAGTACGACCCCACACGTTCGGTCAGTGAGAAATACGATCTTGGCAGGTTGATTACGGAAGAAATAACCAGCAAATATGCTTCCCATTACCTGACATTGAAAGCTCACGGATTAAAAGTCAGAGATTTGTCACGTAGCAGAGTGCCCGAAGAAATCTCTTTCCTGCTGCCAAGTGATTTCATTGCTGAATGTGATGCGGATACTGTTTGGATAGATATAGAATTTCCCACCGCTTTTTCAAAAGAAATACTGGAACAGATAAAGGTGCAGATGAACACTTTTATCGTAGTAAACAAATATCCGGCAAAGATTACCAGAAAGGTAGATCCCGTCTCGGCCATTCTCCCTTTGGAAAAGACGGAATTTGAATATTTCCTGTTTGTGGATTCGATTACCGATAACCACGGAGACCAGCTTAGGGAAATTTCCAGCACACAGGATGAAGGTAGAGCCGGCTGTTATTCGGTCAGAAGGGGCGGTTGCGAACGCTTCAATGCGATGGATGCCAAAGATTTTCTGAACCGTCTGACAGACCTGCTATATGACGAAAGCATGGCCTTCTCTTCGACAGACAAAGACGGGATGAAAGAGGTGATCGAGCAGATAGAGGAACGGGTAAACCAATTGGGAGATAAGAATAAAGACGGAGTCGGAGGACAGGAAATGCTGTCGTATGTAGTCATAGACCAACGTTATGACAAGGATACCCGGTTAACTGTGGATTATACTCTTACTAATGGCGAATTTGCCAATGACATCTATGCGGGAGAACCGTTGAATGACTGTGCAAATCCCGATATAGACAAAGATACGCTGCAGTTTGTCACTTCCGTTCATGGAGGAAAGCCGTCCCCATCCGTAAAGCGCCGGATGGATATGTACCGATTCATGCTGTTGTCACACGGCAGCATATACACGAAAGAGGATATACGCAACTTCTGCATGGCAAGGTATGGCGACAGCATTCGCTCTGTGGAGGTAAAGCTGGGGTATGCAGCCGGTAAAAAAGAAAGCGAAGGTTTCATAAGGACACTGGACGTGTATCTACGGTTATCAGAGGGGATGCAAGGATTGGACAGGGAAGAGTTCGTTGTCGATTTGGACAGTGAGCTCAGGCGGTTGTCTCCGGAGACCTATAACTACCGTGTTTTTATTAACTCATAGTATTCACCCATAAAACATATTAACTATGGCATCGACAAACTTGGACGCTGTAAGCGTGGAGATAAAAGTAGCAGGAAAAGTCTGCGATTATGTAACAATGGAACTTTTTCAGTCGGTCAGTACACACCACCGTTTCAAAATCAAAGTAAACTATCGTCCGGACAAGCCAAGTGTCTGGGCTATCGGTCCCGATGTGATATTCAAGCAACTGGGTGAGAAGGTATCCATCATCATGACCCACCATGAGAGTGGGGAGAAAACGGAATTTCACGGACTGATTTCTGATATTCATGTGGAAGGCTTCGACGGTAATCAGGGATTTGTCATTCTGGAAGGGGGAAGCCCTACCATCCTGCTTGACAGAGACCCTGCTATGGACTGCTATGTAGAACAAAACCTGAATACGATAGTCAGCGACATACTTGACAAGAGCGGGGTGAAAATGAATGTGACCAACAATCCCAAACATACGGACATCATCCCCTATGTCGCCCGCTATAAAGAGACAAGCTACGGGTTTCTTTCCCGTCTGCTCCGCTCCTACGGCGAATGGTTCTATTACAACGGGGAAACATTGCAGATAGGAGACCCGGAAATAGATACGGAAAGCCGTGCAGGGTATGATGTAGACCTGACGAGTGTCAACATCAATGCCACCATCCGTTCGCTGAACCACAGCACCTATGAGTTCGACCCAGTCAACGACAAGTTCTATTACGACTACAGCGGAACGCCTAAAGGCGCCACCCTTGGTTCCCGTTCGGCTGAGAAATGCAGTGAACCTATCTTCCCTACCGAAGCGAGACTCCCCTCGATAAGACCCGCATATAGCGCAATGGATTTGGAGCACTACGGAGATGCCGGATTTCACCGCAACTATTCCCAATTGTCTCAAATGAGGGCTACGAGCCGTTATTGCGGCATCCGGCTGGGAGAATTGGTGGTTACCCGTGTACCCGAAAGTTTCCCGGGAGTTAAGATTCCCGATTTGGGACGTTACCGCATCACGGAGATTACCCATACGGTAAACAGTAAAGGACAATATAGCAACACCTTCTGCGGTGTACCGGGTGGTACGCCCGTCATGCCGTGGGGAGACGCCGTGATGCCGGTAGCCTATCCGGAGATGGCAAGAGTGTTGAGCAATGACGACCCCAAGAATCAGGGGCGTGTCAAAGTACAGTTCATGTGGCAGGAGATAGACGGCGGCGAGAGCTACTGGATGCGGGTGCAAAGCCCGGATGCAGGCAAGAGCGAGCAAGTAGCCAAGAACCGTGGTTTTGTGTTTATTCCCGAACCGGGTGATTTGGTGATGGTAGGTTTTGAGCAAGGCAATCCAGACCGTCCGTATGTGACAGGAAGCCTTTTCTATAAGGCTAATTCAGAGGGAGCGGGAACGGACAACAGTGTAAAGAGTATCCGTACACGCAGCGGACATACGTTAGAGTTCAATGATGATGAGGGTGGTAACTGGGGCATTACGATTAAGGATGGTAACGGTTGTATACTCCATTTAGACACTAAAGGAAAAAATATTGAAATCACTGCCCCGGAAACCCTGTCTTTGACAGCAAAGAACGTTAGCATCAATGCTGAAGAAAATGTTCAGATTGCAGCTAAACAGAATATAGATGTAACCGCCGAAGCCGATATAAATATTGCGGCCAAAGGCTATTTGATGCAGCAGACAGACGGTGACCTGTCAGTTTCCGCAAAAGGAAGCATAAATGCCGAAGCGAAAACCGATGTCAGTCTCTCGGGTCAAAATACAACGGTAGACGGTAAGACCAAAGTGACAGTAAGCGGTGCAGAAACATTAGTATCAGGCAAGATGACAACTGTGCAGGGAGCTGCCCACAAAATAGATGTAATGTAAAACATAGAACGTAAGCTTATGAAACAGATTGTGACAGTAACTTTAAATCATATATGTCCAATGGTCACAGGGATAACACCCCATGTGGGAGGTCCAATCATAGGTCCCGGTTGTCCGGGAGTATTGGTAAATGGAACACCGGTATCCCTTATGGGAGATGCCTGCGTATGTTGTGGCCCTCCTGACATGATAGCGCAAGGATATCCGGGAATAATGGTTGATGGTATCCCTGTGGTCGTACAAAACTGTATGACAGCCCACGGAGGCACTATCCCCATGGGCGTGCCTGGAGTAACGGTAGGCAATGCTACACCGATAGAGCCCATGACAATGCACATTAAGAGAATACCCTTTCCTCGGATTCGCGTAATCGATAAAATAGGAGCGGCTATCTCGGGAAACTCGAAGAGACTAAAACAGGCTGCTGACAATCAAAATGACTTGCGCAAAAAAGCATTTCGGGAGGAACTGGCTATATACAATGTGCATTGGGAAAGAGAAGAGGTATTTACCGACGAAGGATTTATGCGGCATAAAATAACCGTTGTGGCCGACACGTCTGGATATGAAGAGGGTGAAACCATTACTTTTACCATTACCCCCGACGATATAGACCCTGACTTCGGGCTACAACCCGATGAAAAGCAAGTGGAAGGAACGGTGGAAAATGGTCGTGTCCGTGCGGAATGGTTAGTTGAAATTTGAAAATCACATTATGGAAAATCACATCATCGCCTCGTTTTCCCTGAAAGCTTCCGGAAGAGGAAAAGAAGCTACGGGAGGTAAACTGTATATTGTAGACTGTGTTAGATTATATCTTCTTCGTCATGTTCCGTATAGTCCGGAAACGAGCAGTTATAGTATCGCCCCGCTCAAGGAGGTGCGGGAGTACGACACTGTGCCCGGATTACCGGACTTGAAATCTCACGGATATTCTTACATCCTTAATCCCCTTCGTAAGGGCTTTGTGTATGTCTACATCGAAAAGAAGAGCGGACAAGGTATTTATAGAGAGTACGAAGTGTCTGAGGAGGGCAGTCTGACCAATCTTGTATGGTCGGATGCCAATGATGACCGAGTGTCTTGGGACAATCCCAATCGGGAATTGTCCCGCCCTTATCTCCCCTTGAAGAGGGAGCTTGATAAGAAACTATGGATCACTTTCTCCCCCGTCCGTTGGAGTCAGAAGTATGCCGAAGATTTACTTAATGATGCTGATAAGCGCAACCGGCGCATGCAGGCCATTGACTGTGCGAAATGTTTCGACGGGTCGTTCTGTCAGGACAGCATGTCGGTGGAGGATGCGAATGAAAGTTGGTTGTACTCCCGGTATATGGGAGAAGATACGGAAAGCAACTACGATTATTGTCAAGCTGCTTTCTCCAGCCGTCACAACGACAGGAAAAGGCGTGCCTATGCCAATGTTGCGCAAGATGGAGATTCGGGTGACTTTTACGTCACCGTTCTCGACCCTTTGGGAGTGGCGGATTTCCTGTGCAGGGATTATACCTCCAAATGCAAAGAACTTCAGGCTTTCATCGAGAAGATGAGAACCGGCGATTTTGAGGATCCCTATAAACGCTCTGAGCTTTCCGCTCTTATCGACTTGGGAATAGTGACATACCGAATGTGGGACACTCCGACGAGCCTGTTCTATAAATACAGAAGTCATTTGAACGAAAACCTGCTCAAAGCGGTACTTAAGGTTGAAGAACGCAAGGCGATACGGAAAAAGATAAATAAGATCCGTTATGCTTTGAACGATACCATGCGCGATGCTGCTTATAAACTAGCAGTGGAAGATTACTTGAATAATGATACTTATGGACAGCTCAAGGGGAAAGAGATGTTGTTCAAACACTTTGAGGGAGTATTGGTCGAACCAGAGAAAATAGACGGCTACATGGATGGCCCTATAAATGCTGCGGGAATAAGATCATCCGGCGAGCCTGATGTGGATGACTTTATTGACAAATTTGTCTTAGGTGATGAGAACACTGCCAAGCTCTTGCGGACAGAGTGGGATTTAGATAAAATATCCGCATCAACTGCATTGGTTGCAACGGCGGGAGTTACTTTGGACAGCGCAGTGAATGGATTGTTTGAATGGATACCTAAGATAAAAAATGCCAAACGTCAGGAGATACTTCTTATTAATACTTTCCGGTTTACGACAAACAATGGCCGACATACGGTGAAATTCCCCGCTTGTGAGATACCCGATAGATTGATAGGCAAAATTGATTATTCACACTTAACTACCAGTACATATGCAGGTAAGGGACGAGCCTATTCTATTGATTTTGAAAGGGTGAGAGATTCCAAAGGGAATCCTTTATCTACTAAAGCCTCTTCGTGGGCAAAGCTTGACAAACTGGAGGTTACGGTAGATACAGCTATGTCACGTTGGAAAAAAAGTATATTGAACTTGGGGAATAAAAGATGGATGAAAGGTCTGGAAAAGTTTGTGAATAGTCCTCATTTCCTAAGAGGAATGGCTGGGTTGAGTATCATCTGTTTGGGGATTGCTGTTCGGAAAGAAGAAAAAACTATTAAGGACAAACTGGATATTACTGCTTATTCCGCAGAGATTGCATTTTTGAGTATGAAATATGTTAATCAGTCAAAGACGATAGAGAAAATGATGCCTCAATTATCTGTAAAATGGGTAGGTCTCGCCACCGGTTTATTATTTGCCGGATCTGCTATTTGGGATGGAGTCTCACTTTTTGACTCTGACCAAGATGCTGCTGCCAACTTATTAATTACTTCTGGTGTCTCTGGTGCCTTATCATCAATATTTTTTTTCGTAGAAATGGCTACTGGTGTTGCCATCGCTTTGGCTCTTATTTCTTTTGCCTCCTATGCTTTAGCAGAATGGATAAGGCGTAATGAACTTCAATTACTTTTGGAGAACTGCGCTTATGGAATAGAGTATAATTTTAAAGCTGATTCTGGCGCACAATTACTTGAGCTAGCTCGTGCTAAAAGTATATATGTAAAACGGCAAAACTTGCTTTTACGGCAGCCCTGGGTTCTGAGCCAATTGACAAATTTGGAGCAGGGGCTAATGAGTGCGAGCATGCGATTATATTTCACATTTGAACGCATTTCGTATCACGAAAGTACAATATCTTTCAAGTCTGTTCTTCTGGATTACATTACTTTCACTTTTCACCTGTTCAATATGCCGTTAATTGAGGGAAGTGCCGAAATTAGTTTACTACATATCAATGAACAGGGAAAGGAGTCTATACTTAATGACTTCCTATTAGATGAGTATCAAGATAATGTAACAGTGAATGCAGAAAAAGGCACAGTTACTGTTAGATTCAATATTCGGAGAGGAATTGTTGATAGATACAAGAAGTATTTTACCGGTGGGCAGATCAAAGCGATGATAAGAACCACTCATATTACCGCAACTGGTGAAACCATTCACACTCCTACAAATATTCATGGTAAAGAACAATGTGCAGCATTTTACATTAAATATAAGAATACTCATTCAGTATCTCAGACTATGTCGAAGGTAGGTGCGAGTGGTGCTCGTAAAGATATTCCCTTAGAGAACGGAGTATCATTTGTGAGTTATTCTCGTAAAGATCTTCCCTTAGAGAACGATAGATTATATGAAGAGTGTGCTTCTACAAAAGCAGAAATAGAACCTAAATGGCAAGAATAATGGAACAGAAGAAGAAAAGTAATAAACAGCAGCGTCGTGAAATAATAGCCGCTGTTAAGCGTAGAGAAGCCGAAAGGAGAAGAGAAATGTGGCATGTAAGGATATGTTGGATATCAATATTTGTAGTGGGTTTGATTCCAGGTTCGGTTCCGGCTTTAATTGCAATATTAAATTTGGACAATGACAAAGTAACCTTTACAAATATTTCACTAGGCTTAATTACGATTACGGGTAGCGCTTGTCTGGCTGGAATAATTATGTTACATATTATTTGGAAATTATTTCCCAATATATCACTGAAGAATGACGGCAGTTTAAAAGACGTACCATTGCCGGAATATTTAATACCTCCTGCTGGAGAACATTCATTTAAGCGGATTGATGATAAACAGATTGTTATCGTTAATGATGGTATTCCAGTTAGAATTATGGGATTCTTTATTTTTTTTATCTTGTTCATTGTTTTAGTTACATATGTAGGTATTACTCCTCAGAATGTTGTCTCCGAAGGCTATTCAAAAGCCTTAATTCTTCTTCAACTGGATGTTGCTATGTTGTTAGGTGTAATAGGAATTTGCCTTAAACCTTGGCGTCGAGTAGTTTTTGACCGTACTACTAAAACGATAACTATTCCTGCCCGATTTCGCTTTCAGAGGAAAGAGACTATTCCTTATGAACAAGCAGTGGTTACCATGTCTTTTAATTCAGAAGCGAAGACATTCAGTGGGAAAGGTGAAGAACAACTTGTAATAGCCAATCCGTCCCGTTTTTTGGGTGGAATCACTTTAAATATGTATGGTGGTATGGATGCCGCATTACGCTTTGCCCGCTTCATACAAGTATATATGGAGGAAGAGGAGTTGCCGGACATGCCGGAATTTGAGAAATACAGGCAAAAAGACTTTGAACGAAGAAAAGCGGAAGGGATTCCTCCGCCACTTTATCCGAGCAGTATTCCAACACCGAAGGCAACACTGGAACGACGGAAAGAAAGAGAAAAATATAGGAAAGATTGAATTAGAATTTAAACGGCTACGTTACATCCCATTTTGACAATACATAAAAACATTAAAATATGGACTCATTTTTCCAGACCCTCGCCTTCACATATCTGCTCTACCCGATATTGGGATTGTTACTGGTAGGCTTAGGCATTTTCATAGCCAAGAAAAACGCTCTGCTGAACAACAAGCGGCTGGTAGGCTACACTATCGGTGCAATTGCCATCCTGACGCTCCCTGCTTTGTTGGGATTCCTTGATTACGGTTTCATGCCCTACGGCTACATCTTCCTTGCCATGCTGTATCTCCTTCTGGGCAGTTATAACATACGAATGATTGCGTGGGTTTTTAAGGACGACTACAAGTACCGCCACGAAATCATACTCACCAGTTTTATACTGGTGGTATCCATGTTGTTCTTCACCCTTGTCTTCAATCTCTGCAATGAATTGAAATACGGTCTGTGGGCATCCACCTGCCTGCTTCCATTCGTCATTGTCTCGGTATTTATCCGCACCTACCGTATCTTTATCGCCATTCCGATTCCCGTGTATGAAGTATGGAGATACACAGACGATACCGAGCAGGAGGGATATTTTGACCCGGGCAGCCTGCAAGTTCTGCAAATAGAGCTATACAAGCAAGAAAGCGACCGGGAACCGGTCAAACTCAGTGTGAAAGCACCGGACGAAATGCAATTTGGCACATGGTTCCACCGGATGATTGACGACTATAATCTGAAATCTCCGCAAGCCCCGATAGACGACTATGCAGCAAAAGAGGGAGGATGGATTTTCTACCGGAAACCCACCTTGCTATCTCCCCGGCATTACATAGACTTCAACCTTACCGTAAAGGACAACCGCATCCGCAGCCGTGATGTAATTGTCGCTAAACGGGTGATGGAACAGAGTGAGAATTAAGAATATAAGAATAAAATTATATACTATATGGCAAAGAAAAATTTAGTGAACTGGTCGGACTGTATGCCGCTGTCAGCCGCCATCTTCAACCAACATGACGATTACTTTCTGAACAGCATTCGCGACAGCATAGAAGTACGAACCAACAGTTATAACTACGGGCTGTTGCCCGCACGGCAAAACAGGGATGGCGAAAACGGCATCCGTATCAGCCAGCACGTGACCGGACACATCGAAGTGCGGCTGAAATACTGCGATGCGGTCACCGCTTCGGGTATCCGCATCCAATTTGATGCCACCGAAACGGGAAGCGAATTAGTGAAGAACTATTCTGTAGAATCGGATACCCGTAAGAATATCACGCAATGGGACATTATCCTCTCCGTGGATCCGTTCCACCGGGTAGGCTCGGGTGACCCCAATCCGGAGGAAGTTCCACCCCGCCATCCGAACGCCTTGCCCTCCTATCGGCTGTTTGTGATGCCTAAAGGAGAAATCAATATCAGTGAACTGGGTTCCCATTACCTGACCATCGGACGTATCCGCAAGGATGCCGAACGATTCATGGTAGATGCCGACTTTATCCCGCCCTGTACGACGATGAAAAGCCACCCTGAACTGCAAGAGTATCATGCCAAGTTCGGAAATATGTTCCGCTCACTGGAGAATTACAGCAAAATTATCATAGCCAAAATACATAACAGGGATAATCGCGGCAAACTGGGTGCGCACATCTCTCTGATATGTCGGGAGATGCTCCGCTACCTCGCCACCCTGCAATTCACTTATACCAATAAAGGGCTGTACAATGCTCCTATTGATGTACTGGATTCCGTATCGAGTCTGGCGCATATCATGTATGTAAGTTTCAGCTACCTATCAGGGACGCAAAAGGAGGAAACGCAGAAATATTTCTACGAGTGGAGCGACGTAACGCCCGGTTCGTTCGACGAGCAACTCGCCGATACGTTGGAGATGCTGTACGAACATACGGATATCCGGGCTTCGATGGTTCGTGCCTATTCGTTTATGTACACACTTACCGAATTGTGGCAACGGCTCAGTACGCTGGAATATATCGGTCAGCATAAGGAGAATATTGTGGTATCGGAACGCACTACGGGGAACAATACTACGGGACAGAACAAAACATGGAGCATAATGGATTAATATGGAACATCGCTTACCCAAAGAGATAAAGGGGCTTCTTCCGCCCAATACAATGGACACCGACTTCAAGGCAGAGCTATACGGAGCCTTGCTGTCGGAAGCCGGGTTCGACACCGCTCAAATTATGATGGTGCGTGACGGTAATAACCTGAGCAATGTTTCGAAAGATATCCGATCGGTGAAGCATAGAAATCATGTCGGCATAGCGGAGGGGGCATACATAGAACTAAAGACCAACCGCCGGGGGATTTATGATTCGCTGCCGGAGGGATTGTTCCATGAGGCGCTCTTTCCCGGCAAGGTGAAAGATTTGGGACTTATTCTGGAAGAGATGCAGCAACATCGTAACGAAGAGTTCTTTATCCGACGTTTTTTCAGCCTGCTGGAGAGCGAAGTGGACAGAGAAGGGATACAGGCACAATTGCTCGAATTGCGGTATGATAAAAAGAACAAATATTCTGATTATGCGAAACTCTTTGCCGCTTGCTGGCCGGTCATTCATATTTTGTCCAGACAGGGGGCGTTGCTGTTCATCAAGTTCATGCCGCATATCCATTCGATCCGGGGCAGACTGGAAGAGGTAAGCGACGCACTGTCGCAGATTCTGGAAGCTCCGGTAAGGGTGCGTCCCAAAATGGTGCAACGGACAATAAAGGCGCAAAAACCGAACCGGCTGGGGAACATGAGACTGGGAGCAAACAGTGTGAATGTGGGGTTGCTTAATAGTGCGGAGGCTGATTTGCATATACACATAGGCGACCTGCCAACACGGGAAGTCGAAAGGTTCCTGCCCGGCAACCGCTCCCGCAAAGCCCTTGAAATGCTGGCGGATATTTTTCTTGGCGCGTGGCAGGAGTTCGATGTGACGGTCAGCGTTAGCCCTGACGAACGCAAGACTTATTTAAAACCGACGGGTGACGCCAGTCCGTGTTACCTCGGGATAAACACTTATTTATAAGAATTATGAAAGCAAAGAACAGTGAGAAAATCATCCGTGGATATTTGGAGTTTGCCGGCGGACTGTTAATCAGTACGGCTTTGAGCATGGCACTGCTCACAGGCTTTATCCATACGAATGGAAGCGAATATAAGCTAATGGAATCCAAAACACAAGAATACGATAAGATTTACGCCAGACAGATTGCCCTGGTGGATAAGGTGGATTCGCTGTATAACTACCTGGTGCTGATGGGCAGTAACGACCGGCTGAATCAGGTGGTGCTCCAAAAAGTTATCAGTACACGCAAGATGGAACTTATCGAGGAACTGCAAATAATGGATAGCAAGGATGTACTTCTGTACAAAAAACTGGCTTCGCAAATCAACGTGTTTCTGGACACCAAAGAAGCCATACGTAAAGCGGTTATTGAAGAAAGCCTTGTGAGAAAAGACCTGATGCGGTGCATTCAGGACAATAAACAGGCTACCCGAAAGCTGACATTGGGAAACATTAGTGTAGAAAAGTAAAATAGGAAAGATATGAGCATAACCCCTAAAAATAAAAGCAGCAAAACCGTTAGCGAGCGTGAACGCTTTATCGGATTTGTATATGTGCTTACCCTGTTTATTGTTATCACAGGAGCCTGTGGATTTATTCTTTTCAAGTATGCAGGGACACGCCACATCTTCTCCAATAAAATAATGGTCATTAAAAAGATGGAGCGGCAAAAGGAATTTCAAAATATACAATCAGTACAGATTGTGAGCGCAGATACCTTGTTTTCGCGTATTGAACAGTTTGAGCCGGGCGTCAATGCCTCTTATGAGGAAAATGATATCAAGTTCCTGATAAACGACCTTGCCAAACAATGGGAAAGAAACAGTTTTGACAAGCGCAATAAGATGTTCTGGCATCTCGCTTCGGTATATGAAATGTGGTTTGCCGACAAGAAAGAACTATGGAGCAAGCAGGATAACATAATAAAATTCAAGAAGAATCTGGAGGAGTGCGAAGTCGGACTCCAGAAGAAGGAAGGCGAACTTAAAAATAAAGGAGGCAAGCCATGATGAATAAATTCCTAAATACGAAGGTTCTCTATATCTTTATCTCCGTTATCATACTTATTATGGTTTTTCTGCTGGTAATGAGAGCTTGCTCGCAGAAGCAGCCGATTCAGGCTGTTGTAACTCCGTCTGACCCTGTCGTGGGGGAAGAAATATTTTTTTCCGATTCCACGTCGGGAGCGAGAATCTGGTACTGGGAGTTCGGAAACAACGAGACATCCACACAACGTAGCGGACACCATCGGTTCAAGCAAAAAGGGGTGTACAAAATACGACTGACCGTCAACGGAAATCTGGAACGCTACTTTGATGTGAGGGTAAAAGAGAAGACCAATACGGAAGACCTGCATCTGGTTCATATCATAGCTCCCAAGGAAGCTATTCAGGGAGAAAATATCATCTTCCGTGGCGAAGGACACGACGAACAATGGCGCTGGGAGTTCGGAGAGACGGGGATGATTGATTCCCGTGAAAAAACGGCTCTTTATGCTTATACCGAACCCGGAGAGTACGAAGTATTGCTTAATACGGAGAATACCCGGTATCCCATCAGACACCGGATAAACATTCTGCCCTACTATTCGGAGAATGATTCTACCGATGTAATGGTGCTCATCGGTTTAGACATCAAAGAGAAGTTGCAGAACATTGCAGACGGTAAACCCTTTAATGTAAACTACAACTATGTCGTGGACAAGTATTTTAATAATAACCCGAACACGCTGGTTGTTATCAACAACAATAAATATAACGACTTTTATTCTTATTGCCAAGGACTGCACCATATCGGCAGAAAAGAAACGATTATCCAGAATGTCATCGTAGAGACGGAGGATGAAGAGAGCGGATACATCACCCAACTAACGGTTATGCAAATCGAAAAAAAGAAATGAAATGAGAAAGTTATTTGTCCTATTGATTTCTATCGTCGTTTTATCGGCTTGTGCTCCCGTACACCGCTTCACTCAACTGCGGAAGCTTCCTCGTGAATATTCTGAAAATTATTCCATAGAGGGGATAAAGGCACCCAGAAGCGCTGCCCACCGCAAACCGTGGATTGTCTATTCGGACAGGGTGGAGAATGCCGCCTATGTCAATCCGGGAGGCAGGGTAAAGTCTGCCGAGGTAGGATTACTGGATACGTTCTTAGTTATCAAGACCAAAGGAGATTATTTGCGGTTGATTAAATATAACCCCACAAATATCAAGCACAACCGTATGACCCAACGCAAAAAGGCGGAATATGTGGGCTGGATGCACCGCTCCCGACTGATACTTTCACCTTCTTCCATTACCGATGTACAGTCGGGACTGCATGACAAATTGTTGACTGCGATTACCGACACCACGGCAATCATGCAATCCGCAACTTATTTTACAACCGCCGATTCATTGAAAGTGTTCGGCGATCCGGAACTACAGAATCAAACCGGCGTGGTGGGTATCCACGCTATTATATATGCGCTCAAGCATTCTGTTGACAGACGCAGTGTATTGGTATCGAAAACTCCCTCTCTCTCTGCCGATAAAATCGGTGAGCAGGTGATCGGATGGGTTCCTGCTGTCATGCTCCAAGAAATCGGACATCAGGTGTTCACAGGAACGGCGTTTTCCAGAGTGCCGACTTTGCAAAAGACGCTGAAATATGCTCCTATGATATATCCTTACCATACCGATTCCACCTGCTCGTTCGTCAGCGGAACATTAGAACCGGTTATTGACAAGAAGGACAACCACGTGTTCAACATCAACGGAAAGAGAATCTCTTATACCCGTGGAAATCAAATCAAGCAAGAATTGAAGCGAATAAATATCCTGTTCGCAATGGAACAGTCTTCCCGGCTACCGGAACAATACCCGATGCTGTTGAATGCCATACAGAATCTGGGACCGTTTTTTGCCGGTTCCGGTGAATCGTTCTCCTATCAATTCGGAGCGGCGGTAGCTACCCCCCGGGGCATGGAGACAATTCCCCTGACTGCTGACTACGAGATACTTATAGACCGATTGGTAAAAATGGCGTCATATGTAGCTGACACTGAAAATACTCCTTTGCCTGCATGGAAGGCAATGAGAAGTGCATTGGAACTTATCGGCAATACACCTGAAGCGGTTAATCTGATTATATCAGTCGGTGAAACGGGAGAACAGCAAGAGAATGCTCCCTCTTCCATTGTGAAAACCCTGAATGAAAAGAACTGTCGCCTGCTCGGTTGGCAACTGTACGCCTCGAACGACGATAAGTACAATAACTATGTGCTTCAACTTTCAAACATGATTGAACATTACGCCGAGTACCGCACTAAAAACAAGCGGAATATGATTCTGTATGCCGACCAGTTTTGCCGCAGCAACCTGCTGCGGGAAGCAGGCCCGAATTTTCTCATGCTCGACTATCCCTATGCCAGCATGACACAAGGCGGTTTCCTGTTTCCGGAGAAAGGTGAAACCCTGCCAATGGAATTGTTTGCCGGAGCGGTGGATTCCATCGTAACGCAGATAAAAGCGGATCACCAACTGCTCTCTGAAAGCATAGACCGTGCATTTGCCACGGTTGGCAATGGTAAAGACCGTTTAGACAGTCTTCTGATTGCAACCTATCATCTGCCTCAAGGGGTAAAACCGGATAAGGAGTTTAAAAAAATATTTGGTGATGTTGCTCCGGTATGGTATAGGAAAACAGGAAGAATTACCGTTCCGGACAGTTTGATGCGCTATTACCTGCTACTCTCCGACCCGGAACTGAAACAGACAATAGAACGCTTGGAAACACTCTGTGCCATAGAAGTGGATGTGAAGGACATGAATAAGCCAAAGAAAGGTAAAGTTAAACAGTTGTGCCGCTATTTAAGGGAAAGGGTACGCCCCGATAAGGTGGAAACTCTCGGCGCATCACCCGCAAATCCCGAAAGCAAAGCAGATACGGTGTATGTATCTACCGGAAAAATACGCCGCCACCTTTATCGCTTTTATATGTCAGAACTGCGCAACTGCCGGATCTGCAAAAATAAGCGAAAGGAAATCAGGCGATATTCTCTTTCTTATGCACACAGTCAGATATTTGGAGTTCCGGCCAACAGCCCTGTGCTTGATGACATAACGGTGAAGGATCTCAAAAAGAAAAAACAGTTAACCGACAAAGAGTTGGACGGACTTATTCAATATTTTAAAGAGAGGAAAGAAAATATGGCTAAGAAATACGGAGAAGAAAAAATAACGATGGAAGGACAAAGCTATTATTACATAGCTTCAGAACTGTTACCGTAGGAGAAAAAGTATTTCCCAAAGAAAAATAGCGTAATAAATTATGATACGAAAAAATCATAAGCCGGCGTTTTGTGATGAAAATCCAATAGATTGCCATTTTGATGTGAAAAGCTTTCCTGCCGGGACAACGGTGCATAGCGACGATACGAATATCATTTACTTGATATTCTGCATGAAAGGGCATGCACGGATTACCAGTACATTCTTCCACGATGAAATCCTGTGTGCGGGAGAGGTGATGTTCGTTCCCCGTGGAAGTGAATACAGCGGTGTGGCTTTAAGTGATGTTACGCTGCTGGTTCATAAATACAATAACACAATCTGCCGGGCAGAGAACTGCATCCTTTCCTATCTTTATTCACACAAGAATATTGATCCCAAAATTTATTGTTGCCAAAGAAGAACGTAAGAAACATGTATATAGTTTAGTTCTTGTCACAATACTGATTAAGTTTTATTGCAAATACAAAACTTAAGCAAAAAACAGCTACACAAACTTAGTAATCTTGTAATCCAACACCACTTTATTATACTAATTTTTCACGATTAAAATAGTCTAATTCGGCCATAATGTAACGTTAAACCACAAGATTACTTTTTATTATGATTATATTACTTTATCATACCGACCATGGCAGCCACCATTGCAGCGATAGAGGCAATAGAAGTATTCATTCCTGCAACGTCCCTCGGCACAGTCTTTTTCCTATTTTCTTTGCTTGGTACTATTATTTCACATCCTGGTTCAATTGCACAAACCGCACTCTTTCTCAGACGAGACACCATTCCGTTCATATATACTACATAAATATGTCGCTTCAGTGCCCGGTTTCCGAAGCCGCCGGCCTGTTCAATGTAATAGTCAAGATTACTCCCCTTTTGATAAAGTATTGTATTAGGATACATCACGGCCCCACTGATTGTTACCGTACTGACATATTTGGGAATAAATAGTACATCTCCTTCACGCAAGACCATATCTTCGTCAGAACCCGGATTTATTAACGCTTTCTCGAGTTCTATGCCTACCGGATAAGTAGAACCGGTTTCCAAAGCGACCGGAGATATAGAATTTTCTTCACTCCCCTTGACCAACAAACGTACTACATCCTGTTTCCACCTTATCTCATCCGCTGTCATTCTACGTATCAGACGTGCTCCTCTCACATAAGCTTCTTTCGATAATCCTCCGGCTCTTGCTATCAGACTACTCAGCCTTTCATTGCTTTTGGTTAATGCGTAATTACCGGTGAAAGCCACTTCTCCTTCAACTGTTACATTGGCCTGTTTGCGATACCCCGGACTTCGACGAACGAAAACGATATCATAAGGTTCCAGTTCAAATCCTTTATCCTCCCCTATCAACAATCCGTTTGCAAGCTCAACCGTAAAACTCTTTCCAATAACATTGGAGGATAGTATACTTCCAGGATCTTTGATTCGACGCGACACATCGATCCGGACCATAGAAGCAGATTCCAGCAATCCTCCCGCTTTTACAATCAAATCCTGTATAGTCGTATTTTTAACATAAGGAAACTCACCCGGTACCCTTACATCACCATAAATGGACAAAGTTCCTTCTTTCTCAATATCTTTCACACTGGGAATGTAGAGGACATCATTCTTCTGCAAACATAGGTCGGCGGATGTGTCATCCATCATTTTTTTCAAATCGACAGGAATCATTTCATGTGTCAGATCTTCCTGTTGGCGTCTCAACAAAGCCCTGTTAAGAAAAGCATCTCCCCGAAGTCCTTCCGCTTTGCTAATCAACTGCCTGACAGTTCCTGTTACACTATCATCCAATTGATATATGCCCGCACGATATACAGCGCCACGAATTTCGACCTTGTTTGAGAAACGTTCCAATACCGCTTCAACGGATAATTTATCACCATCGGCCAGAAGATAAGACTGATAATCGTCCTGCGCCACATTGTATACCTGTTTTGCTTTTTCGCCCATACGAAACAAACGTATGGCACTCCGATAAGCATCTCCCGTAAAACCTCCCGCATAACTCAACAAAGTAGCTACGGTTTCCCCACTTTTCATTTCATACTTCATCGGACGTTTTACCTTTCCGGAAATACTTACCAGATTCTGATAAGGAGGAACTAAAATGACATCGCCTTCCGATAAACGGATATTATCCGTCAATTTACCTTTCATAATATAATCATATACATCGACACGGGCGATCTCCTTTCCATCTCTCACAACACGAATATCACGCAGGCTTCCGATATCACTGATTCCACCGGCACGATACAAAGCATGAAATACCGATGCAAATGCCGACAACCGATAAATACCGGGTACTTTTACTTCACCCATGACATTGATCATGATGGTACGGATTCTCCCCAACGATAACTCTATATGGACCGTTTTTTGAGGAATAGCAGCATAAATCTTACTAAACTCACGCCTCAAACTTCGTTCGGCATCCTGTATATTCATTCCACTCAGGAAAATGGGACCTATACCTGCCACATGAATAGTACCTTCAGGAGAAATTATTTCCCTGACTGTATTTTCAGAAGCGCCCCATACGTCTATTATCAATTCATCTCCAGAACCTAATACATAATTTTCAGGAGTAGGAATATCCAGGCTAGGCTCAAAAGATAAATTTCTGGCAGTAAATATATTACGTCCAAAAACAGCAACCTGCTTACCATGAATGACATGATCATCTTTCCTATGTTGTCTTGCTCTGCTGCCTCCTGCCAATAAAATAAACAGAGCAAATAACAATGCTCCCTTATCGTTTATTTTTTTTAATATCATGCCCTTCAGACAGCTTACTTTTTTTGCAACACAAGACACAAATCGCACAAATATTTCACTTTTCATAAGGGAGCAAAAATTTGAAACCTCTTCCCCGTAACATGACTTCCGACTCACGCACTTCTTCTACATACAGCCTATGTATACCTTCTGTTATCTGCGGTTTCAAGGATCCATGGCGAAGTATATTTAAATCGATAGAGTCACCCTGTACGGGATTCATGATAGGAGCTATTTTTATATAAGAACTATTATACATCACTCCCCCACCATAAGGGCGGGCACTGTTTACAATCCATGTACCTACTCCTTTTCTTTTGACTACCATGTTATTATTTTGGATCAGATAGTATGAACTTGAGTTGGTGCTATACCACCCCGGAATTTCCAGTTTTCCTTCCGGTCTCACTTTAACATGAATAACCTTCTTCTCTTTTGCGTCTTCTGAAATAGCGATAACCCGGGCTTCTCCCTCATATTTGGGATATATCTCCAGCATCCCCGTAGAACCGTCCCATTTCATATCCATAATATCTGCGGGATCGTCCTCTTCCAGCTTAGTCAATTCTCCTCCTCCGGAAATACTTATGAATTTACTTCTAAATCGGGGAAGAAGCTGCACTACGGAATGACTTATTCCGAGCTCCGGAAAGACTACGTTGATTTTCAACCTTATGCGCTTATCATGAGAAATGATGGTAGCAAACGTTTCACCTTCCAACCAACCTTTTACTTTAAGGGTATCCATACTTATATCAGCAGTGGCTATTTGTGCGTCCTCCACATTAACTATATATTTCCCGTTTCCACCTGACAAAAGAAGTCTTTTCTCTGTCTGTTTATTCAACGACAACTCATCAACGACTCCTTCTTTTCCTATACGGATATCGGGAAATTCTTCTTTTTGTTTTTCACATGCAAAAAAGCAAATAAGACAAAAAGCAATATACAATTGGGTTATTACAGTCTTTATCATTGGCTTGTTTCCTGTTTAATTCAATTTCTATTTTTCATTTCTTTTTACGCCCAAATGAGGATACAGAATCTCCCATTCACGACCTTCTCCCTCATCAATATAAACTTCCAGGCGAAATCGTTTATAAAATCCTTCGAACTCCGGAAACTCTAAAGTATTATCTTTGGGTTCAATAGTTACTCCGTCCAATTTATAAGATACCTTGGCGTTCGGATTGGCCAGTTCATTATAATAAAGTTTCAAAAAACGTCCCTCGCAACTCCCGTCAGGAAGGATGGTACGCAAATAAGGAATACGATTTTCGGAATTTTCCGCTTCACGCATTCTTTCTGTCGCACCTCTTCGTTCGGCATATGGCGAGAACTCCTTACCCTTTACCGCTCTTACTTTAATATGATGGGTACTTCCCGGTTTGAGGTTTGTCTTTACATATGAATTTCCGGACGTGATTGTTTCGACTTGGTCATCAAACACGACTTCCCATTTAATGGTTTCGTCTGCTACCTTGTTCCAGGAAATCTCCATTTCATTCTGATATGCTTTCATTCTTAAATTATCGGGAGCTTCCGGAACGGGAGATATCTCCGGCCCGCTCTCTTTGAGTACCATTGACATATCATCGAACAGCATATAGCCCTGATAACTCTGTGTCCTTATCCCCATCCCCATACTATGGATATTCTCCGGTATTGTTACAGTACTTTCCACTCTTCTCCACTCATCTTTAACCGTTCTTATCGAAAGTATTTTTTCTCTGCTTTTTATACTCCCGTTATCATACCAAAACAGAGTTACTACTATTTCACGATTTCCCACACTTCCTTTGTTCCAAAAAGAGAGTGTATATTGTTTTCCTGCTTTTACCGATACGGGTTGAGCCAAGAAAACAGATCCTCCGTTAAGCCATATTTTAAGTGCATACACACCTGTACTCTCCGGACGTCTTTCCTGTACCCGCTCCGGATTTAAGCTACTTACTATACGCCAACCGGTAGGCTGTCCCGTATCTTGCCACTTTTCAAATCCTCCGTTAGGAATCACATCGATACCTGCTGTACCTTGAGCTTTAACCTGAATTATTGCCATCATGAATATGATTGCCGGTAAAAGCAATTTATGTATCTTTCTCATCTCTTATTTTTTAATATCCTCCGGTGAAACATCAAACTTCTCTCCAATACGCACCGCCAGATTGTATAACGCTCCCTCGGTCTGCTCTCTCCCTAACAAGCGTTCTTTATCCCATAAACCATCCCCTTTCTCCAATTCATGCAACAAAATCCCGGTTTCTTCGTTTGTTAGAAATGATTTTCCTTCCATATTGCGTGCAAACTGTGCAGCATAGATCAAGCCGTAAGCCTGAGAAAGAAGACGGAACGCCCGCCTGGGATTTTCCTTTAAGTTGGCCAATGTATTCGGACCGACCAGCAGATGCATAGCCCTTATCGCAACTACACGTGACAGTTCTTGCCTGATGGTATCAGCTTGCAACCGCATTTCATCATATTGGGAAGTCGTCATCAAAGCGCGCCCTTTGACAAAGGAGCGGGAGATACGCAGATGACAATCTTTTAAGGCCGGTAAGCCATCGGACTGGGCCAATGTTTTCCAGAAGTCGTAATATCCATATGCCAGATCCCAATGATGTTCCAACTCCGTATAGTTGTGACCGGGCAAGAGCTGGGTCAGATCATTCCGTACAAGTACCTCGTTATTTTCCAATATTTGCTCACTCAAATGTATGTTGAGTATCTTGTCCAGATATATTGCTCCCATAATAGCATATTTATAAACTTCAGCTACAGCAATTCCCCTTTCATCCACATAACAGATATCTTTGTCTCCTATGCCATTTCCTACATATCCTGTCAAGCCTTTCACGGCTTCCCTGTTTCTATGTTCGTAAGAAGGGATATTCGCTCCCAAGCCGGCAATACGTGCGGAAGTTTCAAACCAAGCATCAATATCTTTCAGAATCTTATCTCTATCCTTCAGATGTTTAGAAGAAGCAGAAACCTCTCTTTGTGGTTTTAACCCGAAGTTCCCTTCATGATAAATCCGGAGTGCCTCGTCATAATCCCTTTTTGTACTCATACGCGCTTCGTTCATGTATTCCGAAAAAATTCTATCGATAGGAGATTTCAAAAATCCACACTCAAGTACATTTACAGAACTCTCTCCGTTCCTAGAGAATTTATACGAAGGTTCCGGCAATACCGGGAGCTGATACGCACTTATCACTGTTTCATTTATCCCGTCGGTACATGCCACAACACTTATCAACAGACAGGACAAGAATAGACATTTCAATAAATAATTCATCTTTTTTCTATTTTTTCTTAAGGTAAAATCAAATATTCACAATATGGATACCTCAGTGGATTAATCCCCTCCTCATTTTGATATTGCTCTGTCTGCAGACTGGGAATTTCGATCAGTCCATCAGTGGAGACAGCTGTGATACTTGCTCTTATATTGGATGATCTGGGTCCCTCACCGGAAACACTCAGATACAGAGGAAAACCCGAATGTACATTAAAAGAAATTTCCAACTTCTCGCCGTTAAACATTACATTGGGTCTTAATCCGTCAGCATCCTCTCCGGCATTTCCTATATTTCTCTTTCCACAACTGATCGTCACCAATTCTTTTTTTTCATTAATATATTTCACTTTGTACTGAGCACTGACATCTTTAGTAAGATTACCATCCCAGCGTTTTTCCTGAAACGAACACATCAGGGTTATCTTATATTGGTCAGCACCATTCGGAGTTTCGGTACCGAGATATTTATAGTTCTCCAATGCCTGATCGGGATCACACAATTGTACAAGCAACTCTCCGCGCTTGTTTTCAGGTTTCTCTATCTCTTTGGATGGAAACAACTTCTCATAATCTTCATTTACTACAAAATCTTCTCTTACCGTGTTGCAGCTGCATACAAACAGCAGACAACTTATTATCCATACATGTTTCATATTTATCCTGTTGTTTTCTAATTTAAATTTCATCCCGGATTTCAGCTATAACTCCACTCTCTTCGCCATAGGGAGCAAGATGCTTGCTGACCCAATGTGTTTTTTTGCTGTAAGGGTCAACTACTTTCACAAGTTCGCAAACAAATCTCTCTCCTTCTCTACGAAAATCATAGAAGATATACGTTTCACTATAACGTATACCGGGCTTGAAAGTCAGACCGTCGGCTGTTCCTACATACCCCGAGCCCAATCCTTTTACTTTATTTCCCAACCATCCCTGAGAAGCAAAATAATCTCTCGCAAGAAACAGACGATAACGCTGATATACTTCTGGAGGTTGCTTTCCATTCACACTTCCATCCCCTCCATAAGTGACATTCATCTGTACATCGCTATGGAAATAAACTCGTCCCGCCCTACGAATGATTAGCTGAGGATTTTTCATCTTCTCAAAGAACAATTTATTGTCATATGATTTTTGGATGTCCTCCTGCCAACTTTCATCATTCTTCAATTTTGTAAAAATGATATATTCCCTTGCAGGCTCTATATATGAAGATGTTTTAAATATCAGGTTGCCATCAACATCTTTTCCCGTATAAAGGAAATCCGAAGAGCCGGTAAAGCGGTCATTCACCAAAGAATGCAGATAGGTATAAGTAGTAAAACTTAACTGCATAAATGTGTTTTGGCTCACTTCAAACTCACTTTGCAACTTTTTCGTCAGGCTCTCCTTATTATAGTCGGCCACCGTCTCTACGATCCCATTTTCGGAAAACTTCATTAAGAAATAGTGTCCACCATATCCATATTTGTTCTTGTCTTCAAATATCCCTTTGGGAAGAGTTATCAATTCATTCACATTTGTAAACAACAGAGAATCCGTCCGGGGAAAATAGGTGACAGCCCAGCCATAAGGAGCATTTACAAGTTTCTTTCTCAGTTCGCCGATATGGTTTGCATTGCGCTCTGAAGGAGACGAGTCGAAAACCTTTTCATCTTTACAGGAGAAGCAAAACACCATTAGGATAAGTATTTGAAATCCTAGTTTCATTCTTTCTTATTTTTATTAATAAATTCCTTTACTTGCTTCATGCTTATTAATTGAAGGTAGTTAAGCGAAATCTTAATTTCTTTACTAAAGTAGTCTTCTACAAATGCTTGCTTTTCTACCAATTCTTTATATGCCTGAAGCGCTTGTTCATCATATTCTTTTTGAAGATCTTTATCCGATCCGGCATTGTAAGGAGTCTTGGCTCTGTCCAAAGCCTGAAGCAAATCCTTAGGTCCATATGTCAACTTCAAACTGATTATCTCCGCAAAATCTTTTTCAGGTGAAAGGAGAGAATGAAAGGTAAAGAAACCTTTCTTATTCGGATAACCAGCCAGAATAAACCCTCTGTGCCCTTGCGTCTCTCCTTTGAAAATCCATGCAATAGATTTAGTCGATTCGATATACTTGTTTCTGCTGATGGATAGGAATTTGCTTCTGTCATAGGGGAAAAGTTCCATAAGATGTCTGGCAAACTGGTGATGTACGCTTCGCATCAGAATGAAGACCTTATCCTCATCTTGGGGATTAAACTCGTTGACGTTATATAGAAACATCTCATTAGTCGTTGCTTCAAGATTATCTAATAGTTCCATTCCGTTTCCATCTACATTTCTTCCTCCATACATGTATATTTTAAGAGGATTTTTTCCCAACAGAAACTTATCTCCTCCCAATTCAGGAGCTGTATAGAGGTCAATCCATAGAGTTTTGATGGTATTGAGCACACTTTTTACATTGGCAACTTCCGGCGGGTAGATATAGCTTCCATTCTGCACTGCATTCTTGTCCCACCGATATTCCACCTCAATCCCATAAGGACGGGTGAATGTATCCAGTATCCATTTATCCAAATCTGTCCTCTCACGCTCTGTCTCACCCGCCTCCACCACACTCCGGGCAGATAGGGATGCCTCCTCTTCACAGCCCGCCAATAGGAAAGAAATAACGAGCAAATACAGACTTCCTCGAAAAAAGTATCTGAAATTCACTTTTTTAATAATTGTTTTCATATGCTTGATTTTATTCTTGAATCATCTTCTATAATACTCTATCGGGGATTAGGAACCAGTCCCCGGTTAATGGCTTCTGCCGGTATTTGCAAAAGTTTTCTGGAATCTTCTTTTTCCAATGGTCTGTAGAATTTATACTTTGAAGTGCGTTTTACCGATATATAAAAGCGGCGTATATCAAACCATCTCAAACCCTCATGTAAGAACTCCTGTCTCCTGAAACCTAAAAGTATTTTCACCAACGCCAGTTGGTTGATACTCATTCCGTAAAATGGGGTATAGATTTGATAGTTTTCACTGCTTGTCTGCGTATAAGTCGAACGGCCGCAAGAGGGATACACTCCATATTTGACAGACAAGTAAACCAACAGATTATCTATTGCTTTATCATACTCTCCGAGCATTGTATACGCTTCCATCCGGTTGAGCATCACTTCGTCAGTGGAGAATAAAACATTGGTAACATATAACCCTCTGGGACGTATCCCCGTATAGCCGGATAATGAAAGCTCGTCAAATTTGGCTATATATTGCCCGTCATCTATACGTCCGTCGTTATAGTTAAACAGAAAGAATGACTGCATCTTCATTTTCCGGAAGTTAAAGCATCCGTCTATCCCGTGTTCATTATACACCTTTTCGGCACTTTGAATGGTCACTCCATATTTTTCCGAAGGAATATTACGTGCCACTCTTGACTCCGTAGTAGTCAATAAAAGGTTGGCAGGTTCATCAACACTTGCGTATCGAATATAGAGATATTTATGATTAGAATTAAATTCTTTTTTGTACTTCTGCCAGTTTCTTAAGACCGGCTTTGGGTCAACACCGAGCACATAATCGGAGTATGAGACCACCAGGTCCCATTCTCCCTTAATCAGGTAAAAACGCGAAGCAAAAGCGTAGGCCGCTTTTTTATTGAAATGAAATTTTGGTTTAACATAATAATCGTCATTCACCAACGAAAGACCCAGTTTCAGATCTTTTTCAATCTTTTCATACACTTCCTTCACCGTTCCTCGTTCATAGTCCACCAACGCATTTTTTTCGGGCCGGGTTAAATAAGGAATACCCGGGGATGTTGCTGATTTGGTAGTTCCATAAGGCTCAGCCCAGATGTTTACCAACATGAAATGCAGATAAGCACGCAAGAGAAACGCTTCTCCATACAAAGCTTTTACCCGGTCACTTTTAGGGTATTTACTAAGTAACTCTAACGCCTGATTAGCCTGAGCGATTCCGGCATAACATGCATTCCAATAGTTTAGCGGAGTATCCAAATCTTCCTGATCGTAATCTTCCCAATAATACATAGCTTCATTCAGTCGCGAATGAATGCCGTTAGTCCTTTCTCCCACATTGTCCGTACGCGCTTCTAAAAAAGCAAAATAACTGGCCTCGGGATATGCTCCGGCAAGCAGTTCGGCAATTTTGTCCTCACTGTCTATTTGTACATCAAAAGTAGAGTCCGGATTTGTTTCCAGATAATCCTGACACGCTGTCAGCAATAAGATTATAGTACTTAAAAAGATTGTCTTTTTCATTTTTACCCAATTAAAATTCAACATTCAATGTCATCGTATATTGTTTGGGAGTAGGCAATGAAACCCCTCCTGATCTATAAAATTCCGGATCTTGCCCATTCAGTTTCCTGTCTGAATAGATAAGGAACGGATTCGTCACATTCACCTTTACGTTCATCTGTTTGATTTTAAGATGTGAAAGGAATCTTTGAGGTAAACGATATCCCAACGAGATATTTTTCATACGCACAAAACTACCGTCAGCCACCCTGTTTTGTGAATAGTTATAAGTGTTGTAGGCTTTTTCTATATTTTCTTTTCCGATATTGCGTATCAGATCTTGAGAAGGAATTACGGGAATATTGGTTTTCCGCTCGTCACCGGGATTCAACCAACGGTTGTAGTACTCCTTGGAAAATACATTAAGATCGGCAAATGCCGGATCAAAAGAAGGATTCATCCGAATTTTATTACCTGCCTGCATGGTAACAAAACACGAGAATTCCCAATTTTTATACTTAAAAGTATTGGATATACCTCCTATATATTGGGGTTCAATAGGGCCATGGTAAATAAGGTATGATTTTGAATATTGTGCATCCAAAAAGTCAGCTCCCGAAATCTCGCTATTTGCTCCTTTGTTGGAGGGGTACAGTCCGAAATCGAAGGTCGGCAGACCATTGCTGTTAAGTCCCTGAAAATTGAAGGAGAACAGAGATCCGCGTGGAAAACCCACTATGTTACCACGCCCGGTTCCGGCCACCATATCAAAAGTGTTAGGGGTATTCAGTAACCGGGTTATTTTCTGCTTCATACCGCTGATAGTGACTGTGGTAGACCAACTGAATTTGTCAGTCAATATATTTTGTGTCTGTATGGCCAGTTCCACTCCACGTGTACGCATATCTCCGAAATTAGCGTATTTGTAATACTGACCTCCCACACCGGAGGTACGAATAAGGTCTATCAGATCAAACGAGTTTCGTTGGTACACATCGAATGTCGCACTGATACGATTGCCAAACAGTCCGAGCTCAAGACCGAAGTTCAGCTCATACATTTTTTCCCATGTCAGATCGCGATTTTCCAAATGTAAAATACGCAATGCATTCTCCCTATCTTTCAAAAGAGTACGGTTGACCATCACATGCTTGAAAACTGTGGTAGAGTTAACAGCTTGTTCATTCATTTTAGCGGTTAACCCGTAACTCGTACGCAAGGCGAGCCTTGAAATGGTAGTGTGTTTCCTCATAAACTTCTCCTGATCCAGATTCCATTTGGCTCCTATATTCCAGGTTGGCAGCCAGCGGGAACGGCTATATTTACCTGCAGTATTAGCCCCTTCGTAATTGAATACTCCATTGAAAATGTATTTCCCGGCATATCCGTATGTAGCGCTGCCCGATAATGTCACTCCCCTTTCATAACGTTCGGTTAAAGAAAAATAAGTATCTCCTTCATTGGCCAGTTTTTCAAAAATCAGGGGATTGGAAAAGACCTGATTACCTCTGTCGTATTGTATTCCATAGCCTTGAAAAGGATTCATGCTGCGATCGGCATATCGTATTTCAGTAAATCCGAAAGCGCGTATGTTATGTTCACTCAGTTGCCTGTTATAATCCAAAGCCAAACGTCCCAGATAGCTTCGCAAGGAAGTTTCCGTTTTATTGAATATCCCCCCATGTGTCAATGCTACCCCGGGCAGTTGCATCGGATCGTCTTTATTCTTCAATAGATAAATGTTTTCTCTGGCTACGTAAGGAGTCTCATTGGCACGAAAAGCCTGTACCACATTGGATGCTTCAGCAATAAAATGTGAACTCTTGGTTACGGCGTGACGCACCATTGCCAAGCCTTTTACTTCAATATGATCATTGAGCCTGTATGAAAGTTCACCCTGTAATTTCAGATCCAGCACTTCTGTTTTCAGGTAATTGTTTTCATATTCATTCAGAATGTTAAACGGAGCCCAGTTATTCCGATAGAACTCTCGTTCTCCATCCGCATTATGGGGCCGTAAAGTGCGGCTTGTGCTTAAAGCGTAACTAAAAGGATTGATATCGAAATCACGTTCGAATGTTCCGATAACAGTATTTCTACGTTGAGGAATTGTTCCCGGCGAGTTCTGGTTACGTAGATTTCCTTGTGCGGATATAGTAGCCTTTATCTTATCTTCGTTCCAGTAAAAAGAGTTCTTGATGTTGGCCGTAATTCTTTTAACATGGTCGGCCAGAGTCCATCCTCTGTCATCATAAAAACCGATGGAAGCATACATTGCAGAGTTCTCCCCTCCCCCTGAAAAGGTCACAGTATGTGTATGGATAGGCCTATGTGTAAACAGTTCTTTAAACCAATTGGTGTTAGCATACTCTCTTTCACGCATGAATGCCCTTTTGACATCATCCGTATTCTCCAGATAATATTGACCGGTAGCCGGATCAATGGTATTAAGTGCCTTATACATCTGATAATATACTCCGCTGCGACGACCATATAGCGTATTTTGCAAAGAGAAATATCCCTTTCTGCCCATCTCTTGATAAACAGACATACTCTCTTGAGAATTAAGCAAATCGAAATTTGTATAAGAAGGAATAGATCGCATACTTAACTCATAAGAATAAGAAAATCGGTTCGGTGCATTTCTTTTACCGGACCGGGTGGTAATTACGATCACTCCGTTCAATGCCCGGGCACCATAGATGGAAGTTGCCGAGGCGTCTTTCAATACCTGAATATCTTCTATATCAGATGCATTCAGTCCGGCAACAGCCGAACTGATAAGGGTTACCGCATCACCGGAAGCCAATTGATCAAGTGTAAGTGAAACAAGATCCTCGTATACTGCCCCGTCTATGACCCACAACGGTTGTACATTTCCCATAATGGAAGCACCACCCCGGATATTAATCCGGGGCGCGGCACCAAAGCTACCTGTCACATTCTGTATGGAGAGACCTGCAATACGCCCTTCGAGCATGCGCGACACATCCGACACACCGTTCAACTTGATTTCATCCAGCTTTACCGAAGCTGCCGCTCCCGTAAAGACCCTGTTTTTAATTTGTTGATAGCCGGTGACTACCACTCCCTCTATCTCCTGCACATTATCCTGAAGTATGATGTTCATAATGCCGGATGAGGCTTTAATCAGACGAGGTTTCATTCCTACGAAACTCACCTTCAGCATCTGTCCTTTTCGGGCCTTGAGAGTAAACCTCCCTTCTACATCTGTAATAACTCCTCGTGCAGTTCCTTCCACTATCACCGTAGCTCCCGGCAAACTTTCTCCGGTTACAGAGCGTACTGTACCTTTTATCTCTACTGCCACTTGTGCCGGACAAGTCTGAGAAAAAATTGCCATCAGCAAACTACTGATTACTATTCTTATCATTGATGAAGTATTCATTGTTTTATTCTCTATATTTCTTCGTTTTATGGTTTATCACAATTAAATTTTATAGTCAGAACTGTACATTAGCTCCTGCATAGATCCCAAAAGGATGTCCCGCTCTCAAACCCGCAGGATGGCGGGATGTAAGGTAAACCCTATTGGTCAGGTTGATTGCATTTAATCTTACTGTCAAGTATTTATTCACAAAAACATTGAGCGAAGCATCAAATATAAGGTTTGCCGGTACTTTTTCTCTCTCCGCAATCGTCCCCTGCCCGGGTGAAGTACGCATATCACTGTTATAGCGTGCACCGATATTGGCATAAAACCATTTACATTCTATACCCAACTGCATGTTCAGAGCATGCTTGAAGATGTAAGGTATTTCATCACCTCTAACCACATTACCCCATGAATGGCTTTCAAACGAATTTCTAATTTCAGTATCCGTATAAGTATAGGATACCTGCAACGGCAACCTCACATTACAGTTCTTCGGAAGAGGCTGATATTGTACCAGAAACTCCGCACCTTTTACCCGGGCCTCCCCTACATTAAACTGTTCAAGTGTTCCGGCCCCACCCGAAGCAGCCAGATCACTTCCCAGCATATTACTGTAATTATTGTAGAACCCGATTAGTTCCGCCCTAAAATTCCCGATAGCAACACGTGTACCCAGTTCCATATTCACACTGCTTTCAGGCTTTTGATATAATTCCGCGCTTGGAGGGGCAAAGCCTTTATGAATCCCGAAGAAAACAGAAGCAGCCGGCATCAATTGATAATGTAATCCTACCCCCGGAATCAGTACACGCGCATGATTCGGAGTTTCAATACGTACCTTACCCGACCGTGCCAAATCTTCTTTCGTATAGTCTTTTTTCAGTAAGTCTACATCTTCATATCGCAGCCCGGCAGTGACAGTCCACGCGTCATATCTTAATTTAGCAAGCAGGTAACCGGCTAACGCGTTGGCAGAAGTAACACGGTTAGCATTCGTACCATGAATACCCTCCATAAACAGTACCATTTTCTTATTTTTCATAGAGTAAGAATCATCCCACTGAAAACGATCTTCCTCATCGGCATGATAACGAAGTCCGAACTCCAGATCGAAGAAAAACTCGTTCAGGTTGAAACGGTATTCGGCCCTGGTTTGTATACCTCTGGAACGGTAAGTTCTGTTATTGGCTCTTACCAACAGTGCTTCCCCTTCCCGATCTGTTTTCCCCGTCAAAATGTCGAAGTAACGGATATTCGTTTCCGGATCCACAAGTACATCGGCGATGGATCTCTTCTCTTTTGAAGTGATTCCTGCGCGCACATCATTCAGTTTGTACCAATTTCGGTGGAAATAGTTGTAATAGGCGTTGGTAGTTATTTTCAACTTGTTGGAAAAAGTCAGCAGATAAGTTGCTACCCACTGCCGATGATCGGTTTTAAGTTTATCCATTTGCGAACCTGCATACCTGAGAAAAGGAGTCTTCTTAAAATCATCTGCAGAGAGTCCCACATACGTTTCATCCGAATTTTCGTCTGCGTATCCGAATTTCAGTTCCAAAGCATGATTCACTCCTTTTACATGATCCGTTTTAACCCTTATTTTAGCTATAATATCATTTCTTTTAAATCCTTTGGCAGCATGATCTTCGTATTTCTTAAAACCATCTGACTGATAACGCAAATATTCTACCATATACCCGAAATGCTTCCAACTGCTTCCGACAGATGTATGCGACTTAAACGTATTTTTGCTTCCGTAAGAAATGTTCGCTTTACCGGAAAAACTGTTCGGAATAGGAGTCGATACCAAATTAATAGCTCCTCCCGTAGTGAACGGACCGTATTGTACCTGGCTACTTCCTTTCAGCACTTCGATGGCCTCCATCCGGGCTACATTGGGGAAATAATAAGCTGCCGGAGCGGAATAAGGAGCCGGTGCCGCCAGTACACCGTCCTCCATAATCGAGATGCGTTCACTTCGCTCGGCTTTCGTTCCTCTCAAACTAATGTTCGGGCGAAGACCGAAACCGTCTTCTTCATACATATTAACTCCAGGAACGGCCTTCAACATACGATTAATATCCGTATATCCCAACCTGCGAATTTCCTCAGGCGAAATATAATATGCCGATCCTGTGCGGTTTCTTGCTTTAAACTTACTCCCAAGTATCTGTTGGGACGATACCACTATCTCTTGCAATTGGTAGACAGAGTCTTTCTTCACCTGCTGTTCCTGTGAGTATATTCCTGAATATCCCAAAGAAAAGAGGATGATAAATAAAGGTTTTCTATTTGTCATATTAATATAATTGTAACATTGTCAGGGGGCTTCTATTCGATTTACCTCCACAAGAGATGCGCTTTACAGAAATCAAGCTACGGATAGCGGTATTACCTGCTTACTTAACACCCATATCGACTCTTTTTGAAAAGTTGTAGTGCCTGCATGGATAGGAAAAAAAGGAAAGCAAAACTCTAATGTTTTTAGGGTTATAGAAACTGTATTCCTTAAATCTGGTTTAGTTGTTTGTTTATTTACGGCGGCAAAGATAAAGACACTAAAATTAACCCACAATCACTATATTTAGGTATTTGTATAAATCAAAAGTTATATTAATATTGCATAAAAGCACTTGCTTATATAAAGAGTATAAGCATTATATGGCATTCAATTTATAGTGTTACGCTGGCAGTAGGATAATAGCCAATTAAGTAATATTTGTATGTTGCACCGGATCACATAAAATTGAACTTACAGTTCAAAAACGGCTTTTATCACTTAAAAAAACAGGATGACGGATGGCTCACTACAGAGATAAATCTTGTACCATTTCTCTCAGTAAAGTTCTTAACTGCACTCTTGTTTATACAGAAACTTTTCTACTTTCAGGAATTAATATTGTCGAATGGATGCAAAGCACTAAAAACTCAAAGCAATTAAGAGCATCATCAGATGGAACAAAAAAATGAAGGATCAGAGTTAGCAAGCCTCCCAACGAAAGCCCAATAGCCCCAATTAACTGTATAACAAAGCATTGCCAAGACAAAAAGCCGGAATAGGATAGCCCCCTAATCCGGCCTTTATATGATTCTTCGCTATAAATACGTATATCAGTACTCCAAATCAGGAGCAACCTTCTTACTTTCTGTTCTCAATTTGCTGGGAGTCATTCCAAATAATCTCTTACAGTAGGAAGTGAAATGAGCTTGCGAATTGAAATCAAAATCCATTGCGATCTCTTGAAAAGGAGTATCCGACTCACTTATTTTTTCTCTGATCAACTCCGCCTTCTTTTTTTGCATCCACTGATAAGGACTTTCTTTAAAACAATTTTGGAACTTACGATTAAAAGAGCGCTCAGAAGTACAATACAAACCGGCAAATTCCTTTACACTCTTTACTTTCCTATAATTATTCATTACAAAATCTTCAAAATGCCCTGTATTCCCCAATATAGAAGAAAAAAAAGTAAATAATTCTTTCTTCGTATAATATCCTCTCAAAACCAACAAAACCTCTTGTTGTTTGATAAGATGCATATGTTTACACTGCATCTTAGCATATAAATATGCGACAACGGAGTTTAAAACAGCTTGCAAAGGATCTCTTATAGGAAGCACACACATCTCTTTTTTTCTTTCCTTATAAGAAGAAAGAGAGTTCATATATACTTTGTCACACACCCTTATGTCTTTATTCCAAAATAGTAAAAGACATTTTGCATCATATATAACTTCAATTTTATTATCTACATGTTGCGGAATAAGAACCATTTTATCTTTCTCAATATGTACATTCTGATACTCACCACTATCAATAGACACCTCTCCATCAAGAAGGAAAAGAATACAAGGAGAAGCACTATTATCTATTTTACTTACACTATCTTTCTCTAAATTATAATAAACAAAACCTGTATTAACATTTATTTGATAGTTTATGCATGACAGATGTTCTTTAAAATAAAGTAATTTCATAACATCATTTTATTTAATATATAAAATTAAGCTATTAGAGGTTACTTATCATACAATAACCTTTTACATAAATTCGCCAATTATGTCTATAATTATTCATAAGATAATCTTCTTTAGCATTTCTTTTTCATAAAGTTCTAAAAGCTAGTTAGTTTTAGGCCAGATGATGATTAATCCTTCAACATTCTATTATTTCTTCAAATCATTTCATTCTATATCAAAACAACGGAACAAAAAAGGCAACAAAAACAGAATTGTTCTTGCCGCCTTTATGTTTTATACAAAATTAATGTAATACATTATTCTTCATTCGTTAACCAACCCCAATAATCTGAATTCGTCACTCTCTCAATGGACACCTTTCGATCACCCATCCTGACTTTATCCGGACCTGAAGCCGGCACCGAACTAGCATGATATCCGACTCCGCGCCATTTCAACATATGTTGAGGTACTTGTCGTTTCAGCAATGCACTATACACAGCTTTAGCGCGGCGTTTCGACAAATCTATGTTATAATTGTCGCTTCCTCTTGCATCTGTATACCCGGTTATCAAGAAATTGTTATCCGGATAACTTTTCAACAGATCTGCAATCTTATCCAAAGTGATTTCAGATTCGGAAGTAATCACATCCTTATCAAACGCAAAATGAATGTTATCGAATAAATCACAAACATGACTTTCCACCACAGCCGGCACTTCAATTCTCTTTTCAACAATTCGTTCTACAATCCTATCAACCGGACGGTCTATATATTGCACAACCGGCATAGGACGTTTTGTACTTCCACCCAAACGGAACATAATACGCATCGAAGCCTGAACAAAACGCGTTTGTTTTTTATCGACAGGCATGATGTATTCTCCCTGTAATCCTACTCCCCAATGATCGTTAAGCCAAGCTTGTACTCCGGCTCCGAAGGATAAGGGGAAATAGGATTGTTTAGATCCTATTTTCTCTTTGTTCCAAGGATTGGATGATGTCCATTCTGCTTCTCCTATAGGATCATTTTCAAACTTTCCTGCATTAATTGCATAAAAATCATGATGGAGGTAGTTAACACCTACGCGTAAATAAGGTTCTACATATTTTGATTTAAACAATGGGGTTAACCGGAATTGAAGTCCCGGACCGGCCATATACATGAAATCAAACTTACGCCCGCCTGTTTCAACTTGTTTTCTTGCCAGTCCCAATGTCCCCTGCAAATCAAGATAAAACCAAGGATTCAATTCACGAGCTGCATAGAGTTGGATACCGCCAAAAAGATGATCGATATTCATTCGATACAGATAGTTCCCATCGACCTGACGAAAATCCGAGAAAGTCACTCTGTCCCAGTTGATAAGAGCTCCACCTACCCCTATTTCCCAGGCTTTGGTTCTATGTGCTGTTTGTCTCTCCACTTTATCGTTTTGAGCATAAGTATAGAAGGGAAAGACAGTAAAAGCCAATGCTCCTATAAGAAGTCTATTTATTATTACACTGAAATTCATCTTGCTTATATTTTATTTATCTTTATAAGTTACACTAATTGCAGGCATATTTTTATATGTATTTTCAACATAATATGTACCATCATCTACTTTCTTCTTGAGAACTCCTAAAGATACACCACTGCCAGAGTTAGAGTAGATGAAAGCACTATTCGCCCCTACCGAATAGATTGTAGCTCCCAGATACGGACTAAGAGCAGCATACTCAGGTTTATTATAACTTGACTTATTATGCTCGCTTGTAGCTGTTTGCACTCCCAACGGAGAGGTATAAGTAAACTTAACATAACAAAGTAGAAGTCCCTTCGCTTCTTCCAGGGTATAATATTCAGGTTCAATGTAATCTATTCCGTTCTGTTTCACTGTTTTTACCAATTCACGCTTAGATATGATATTGAAATCAATAGTCGAAAAGTCAAATTCCCCCTGGGCTTTATTCAAGAATACATCATCTCCACTTTCAGCAGATGCCTTTGTTAAGGCTAGAGTTTTAAGTGTAGGAGGTATCTGATAAGGTGCCATCTTACATACTCCATTCCAATAAATCGTTTCTCCATAATAAGGGGTATCTTTTACTATCGAGAAATAGTTGTCTTTTCCATCCCAAAAGTCAGTTATTCCATTTTTTATACCGGCAGGGTTCTCTTTAACATATCTATTAGGATTAATAGACATTGATGTACTACTCATATTAGGTGTAGTACTTTCTATTTTTTTCGTTTTATCAAGAGATGTCGGGTCTTCCGGATTTGTAACCTGATATGCCGTAAATCCGGCATTGACATTAGGCAAATAGCTGGGCAATGTTTTCCATTCCGCACCAGGATCTGTCTTTCTCTCTACTCTAAACTGCAGGTTATGTTCATAATCAAGATATGGAGAGGTACCAATATAAATCATTCTAATCTGCATTCTGTTAGGGACATAAGTGTTTTCTGCAGATTCCTTTGTCACATTATTAATAGTTACCTCCTTAACTTTCCCCCATCGGGCATCTATATCGTCAATTTGAGGAAGATCTTCTTTCGGAATAATAAATTCTCCCTCTTCATTAGCTGTATAAGTTTTAGCCGGATCCAAACCGGGAATTCCCTTAACCACAGCCTTCGGAGCCTTATTGCCAGATTCGTCATACACACGATAAGCTACTCCTCCATCGGTTGTACGAACATACTCTCCAAATTCTTGTTGTGAATAAAGTGCAATCACGTTAGGTACTCCTTTGATAATAGTAACTTCAGCACCCGGTTTTCCCGGAACACCGGGTTTTCCATCCTTACCGTCCGCACCATCTTTACCATCCGCACCTCTCAAAAACTCCCAAAAATCACTTAAAGTTGTTTTACCACAATCCCAATCCAAAGATGGATTATGAGGATTTTTCACTTTAGGGCCAGTATTGTTACAACCCGCCTCAACACTCTCTACCCACAATTCATAGGCACTTTTCCCATTAGCACCATCTTTACCGTTAGCGCCGTCTTTTCCAGCAGCCCCGTCCTTACCGTTAATACCATCTTTTCCGTTGGCACCATCTTTACCGTTAATGCCATCCTTACCATTGGCACCATCTTTACCGTTAATGCCATCTTTACCATATGCACGAATACCGGTATCTTTCCCATTAATATACCAGTTCCCATTGGTACCGATTATTACCTCTGGCGATCTTCCATCTTTACCTATCGCAGCCTTTCCGGTATCTTTTCCATTGATTACCCAATTTCCATTTTCTCCAATTGTAACAGTAGGTGTTGTTCCTGCAACTCCTTCTTCACCTCTGGAAGGTTTTCCTGTATCTACTCCATCAATCAACCAATTACCATTATCCCCGATCGTAACTACCGGTGGAACAGCATCTTCTCCATTCTGTCCATCCCTACCCTGAGCACGTATTCCGGTATCCTTATTGCCAATCCACCAATTCATATTATTACCAATATGAGGTGTTTGCCCATTCTCGCCACTCGCTCCTGTCAGATAATACCAAAAATCTCTAAGATTATTCTGGGATACAGGCCACATACTTCCCGGGCGGTGAGGATTATCCAGAGCACCAGTAGCTACTTCTTCCTTCCACAGTTCAAAAGCACTTTTTCCATCCAGACCGTCCTTACCTTTTAAATACTTAAAAAAATCAGTTATTTCAGTCTCTTTCTTAGGCCAAGAAATCACTCCATTCTCTACATTCTCTTTCCAAAATTCATAAGCTGACATTCCTCTATCACCTTTCGGTCCTTTGGGCATCGTAATATCCACTTCTGTACAAGACTGCCCTAAAATAATGGTTAAGATGTAAACCATTAAATGTAATAATTTAGCATTGTTCATTTTGTTATATCAATAAATTACACAAAAGAATTATACAAACAACAGTCTAGAACACATCTATAAGTCCAAAAAAAATCATATTCAGAACTGCGTTTGACAAGTACGTACTTTTCGATGCAAAGGTAATGCCCCACAAACACATATATTTACATAAAGAAGAATACTATTTATATGTATCAGACAATTTCAGAATACGAGTCCCTGCAGCCGGTTACATATCAAATAGACACAGACCGCTTCGAAAAAAGTCAAATAAAAGACTCCGCAAAAGAACAGTATAAATCAGTTACCAACCTCTACTTACCACGAAACGACAAAAACTGTATATGCACGTCAGTCCCGAACGTTAATACCCAAGAAGCCAAGCCTGGCAGATAAAATCCTAAGAAATGAGGATTGCCAACTCTAGGGACATGCCCTACCTTTGCCGCAAACCCTAAAATATGATAAAAAGATTATTTTTCCTCCTACCTTTCTCTACGATAGTCTCGGCCAATGAGCCCGATACAATACAGGTTAAGCGTATCGATCTGGATGAAGTTACAATAGTAGCTTTTAAACAAAACACACCTAATCGTGAGCCACTTTCTACCTCTACCTTAGATAATCGTTTCCTGAAAGAGAATAAAATATCGGGAGCTAAAGACTTAAGTTCCTTACTTCCTAATTTCTATATGCCCGATTATGGGTCCAAGCAGAATTCTCCGGTTTATATTCGGGGGATAGGGGCCAAAAAGGATGCTCCATCAGTAGGCTTTTACGTAGATGGCATTCCCTATTTTGAAACGTCCGCTTTCGATATTGACTTGTCGGATATAAGTAGTATAGAAGTACTTCGCGGACCGCAAGGCACACTCTACGGACGTAATTCTATTGGTGGAACCATCAATGTATATACCCATTCGCCCCTCGATTATCAAGGTACGTATTTCCGGTTGGGATATGGCAGTTACAATGATATGCGATTAATAGCTTCGAACTATACAAAGGTGAACGAGCAGTTAGGTTTATCCTTTAGCGGTAATTATCATCACAATGATGGCTTTTTTACCAATTTGCATACCCATAAAAAGGCAGATAAACTTGATAACGGAGCCGGACGAATCGGGCTCACATGGAAACCCGCAGCCCATTGGACTACCCGCTTCATAACCTCCTACGAATATTCCAATCAAGGAGGATATCCATACGGATTGTATAATGCCGACAAGGGAACAACAGAAGCCGTAAACTACAACAATGAAGGATTATACCGACGAAATCTGCTAACCTCCGGAATCAACATACGGTATAACGGCCCCCATATCAGCTTCAACAGCCAAACATCCTATCAATATATACAGGACAAGATGGGAATCGATCAAGATTTCTCGCCTCGCAATATATTCTATGGTCAAAATAAGATACGGCAACATATGTATTGCCAGGAATTTACGGTTAAATCGGTCAATAAGAGCCGCTATCATTGGATAACGGGTGCGTTTGTTTTCCGACAGACCATAAACAGGAAAGTTGACCTTAGTCGTTTTACAGATACCACCCGACACCTTACTAATAGTGGAATTCCCACACAAGGGATCGCATTTTATCATCAATCTACACTCGATCTGTTGCAAGGACTGTCTTGTTCTGTAGGGTTACGTTACGATTATGAACACGCCCGATGCGATTTTTCCAAAGTACAGCAGCCATTAAATGGAAATGGGGAAACAAAATCGCTTGAACAATTCAACCGATCGCTTCACTTCGGGCAGTTTACTCCTAGGTTCAGTATGCAGTACCTTTCTTCTCACAATCAATTGTTCTATGCCTCCGTATCCAAAGGATATAAAGCCGGAGGATTCAATGTCTCTTTCCTCAACAATGACGACTACCTTTATTCCCCCGAATATAACTGGAATTACGAAATAGGTACCAAACTATCATTCCTGAACAATCGGCTATCAGCTGATTTGAGCCTGTTCTATATAGATTGGCGCAATCAGCAGATAACCAATACTATTCCAACTGTAGGTAACGTAATCCGAAATGCCGGTCGCTCTCGTAATAAAGGCATCGAAGCCAGTTTTCAAGCTCGTCCGACGAAATCATGGATGATGTATATGAATTATGGATATACAGATGCACGATTTGTTCACTATCAAAAAGAAGAACGCGGTATCCTAAAAGATTATGAAGGTAACTATCTGCCTATGGTTCCCCGCCACACTTTCTCTTTGACAACCGGATATTCATTTTATGACATCTGTTCCTGGATCGACCGCCTTACCCTCAACGCCGGCGTATCGGTAACAGGTCCCATTTATTGGTATGAAGATAACCAAGCCAAACAAAGCCCGTATGCATTGGTCAATCTAAGAATTAGCATAAACAAAGGATGCTTTACATGGGAAGCCTGGAGCAAGAATCTCACAAATACCGACTACCTGAGCTACTACTTCGTAACCAGTAAAGCCTATGCTCAAAAGGGAAAACCCATTACCTTAGGTACATCAGTCAGCATCAGTCTCTAATCAAACGATATGAATCACATGCGTATAAACAAGCTTTCACCGCTTTCCCGGAAAGCACTGAACCTCAGTACATTTTTTTGCTTATACATTGCACAAGCCATCCCGATGAGTTTCTTCTCTACAGCCATACAAGTACTAATGAGGCAAGCCGATTACTCTCTTTCTTCCATCGCCTTATTACAACTCATCAAACTCCCCTGGATATTGAAGTTTCTTTGGGCACCGCTTGTCGACCGGCATTGTATCACCCTAAAAGACTATAAACGCTGTATCATTACATCCGAAATCGTATATGCATTACTGATCCTGATGGTAGGCCTGCTCGATATCCAAACAGATCTCTACCTTATCATTGGATTAGTATTTCTATCATTGATAGCCTCAGCTACACAAGATATAGCTACAGACACACTTGCAGTGCTCTCCTTTGGTAAGTCGGATAAAAGTTTGGTCAACAGCATGCAATCAATGGGTAGCTTCGGAGGCACATTGATAGGAACAGGTATATTACTCCTCGTTCTTCAGCACTATGGCTGGCATGTGGTGATACCATGCTTATGCATTTTTGTACTATTGGCAATTATTCCGTTATTGAAAAACAAACATATGAAAATAATACCCAAAGAACCTTCGAAACGGGCACAATTCACTGATTTTATCTGGTTCTTTGCCCGTCGTAACATCTGGAAACAAATAGGATTCCTATTACTATATTATGCCAGTATTATCGGAATTTTATCGGTGTTACGCTCTTATCTGGTCGATTTGGGTTATTCAATGAAAGAGATAGGCATTATGATAGGTATCGGAGGTACCGGAGCTGCTTTCGCATCATCTTTCCTGGCCGGATTGCTGGTTCGTAAAATCGGGCGATATCATTCCAGAATACTATTTGCAATATTCATCCTGCTTACTACACTCTATTTTATGTGTATTTCATGGACAGTCCCTTCATTTTCAATGCTTTGTTTAGGGATCGTCCTGCTATGGAGTGCCTATGGAATGGCAACTATTGTAGTGTATACCACTTCTATGGATTGTGTACGCAAAGGATGTGAAGGAACCGACTTTACCATCCAAACAGTACTCACACACTTAAGCGGCTTACTAATAGCCTTTCTTAGCGGGGTGGTAGCCGATAGAACCGGTTACCACGGTCTCTTTATTTTCGAAGTTATATTGGCTTCCATATCATTGATCTATATATTTTATTTCTTCAGAAAAGAATCTCAACCCATTCATTCTTAACATATATGTATACTGAAATAATCAATAAATACAATGTACCGGTACCTCGATACACCAGTTATCCACCGGCCAATTATTTTGAGCCATTTACCAACGCCCGCTACCTGGAGGCTGTACAGCAGTCGAATCAGGCTTCAGAGCGCGCATTATCGTTTTACCTGCATATCCCGTTTTGTCGGCACTTATGCCACTATTGCGGATGCAATTCGTATCCCATGGCACGTCCCGAGATTATTGAGTCATATGTAGAAGCTTTGCATCAAGAGATAGATCTGATTCTTCCCCTGTTAGATAAGGATCGGTCGATCGCGCAGATACATTATGGCGGTGGAAGCCCCACAGCCATTCCCGTTGCTTTAATCAAAGAATTGAATGCTCACTTATTATCATCATTCCCAGCCATCGACCGCCCTGAAATAGCCATTGAATGCCACCCAGGCTATCTCTCAGAAAAAGACTGGCTGCAACTTACCGAATGCGGCTTTAACCGCCTCAGTATTGGTGTGCAGGACTTTAATATCGAGGTACTGAAAACAGTCAATCGCCGCCCTTCTTTATTACCGATGGAAGATATATTTATCCTGCTACGCGAAAAGGGAATAAGTATCAACCTTGATTTTCTTTATGGTTTACCCAAACAAACTGTGGAGAACTTCACCCGCAACATAGAGCAGGCTATTCTTTTATCACCCGACAGACTGGTTATGTTCAGTTATGCCCACGTGCCTTGGATTAATAAGCGACAGTTGCTTCTGGAGAAATCAGGCCTACCCGACAACCATGAAAAACGGACAATGTTTGACACTGCTGCCGGACTATTGCATAAATCCGGTTATCAATCTATCGGAATGGATCATTTTGTACGCCCCAATGACGAGCTGAGCATCGCCATGCAAACTAAAAAATTACATCGTAATTTTCAAGGCTACTGCACCCGGCGTACTACCGCACAGGTATATGGTTTGGGAGTAACCGCTATCAGTCAGCTTGAATCGGCTTATGCTCAAAATACGAAAGATATTCCCCATTACATCAAGACTATCAGTAAAGGCGAACTAAGTATTACCAAAGGTTATGCCCTTTCTCCAACCGAACAGCTCACCAGAGAGGTTATCGAAACCCTAATGTGCAATGGCTGTATCGATTGGAGAGATCTTTCAAAGCGCCTGCATGTATCGGTATCCACTTTAAAGGCTGCCACTGCCTACGATGAAAAAAAACTATCTGGCTTTGCCGATGACGGACTGATTTATTATACAGACGACTATCTTGAGATGACAACCGCAGGTTCGGCATTTGTACGCAACGTAGCGGCTTCACTTGACAAACTGATGCTCCACTCTCCACACTCATATTCAAAACCTTTATAACAATGAACCAGACAGTAACAGAAAATCATCGTTTGCGAGATACCATCATCATCGGTGCAGGTCTAACAGGTCTGACTACCGCCTATTGCCTTACCCGTAAGGGATGTGATATCGAGGTAATTGAACAGAGCCCCTGCGTAGGCGGCCAGATACGTACCTACCACGAAAATGGTTTTACGTTTGAAAGTGGGCCCAATACCGGTGTAATCTCCCACCCTGAAGTAGCCGAACTCTTGGCGGAACTATCCCCCACCTGCCGTTTAGAAACGGCCAGTGAAGCGTCCAGGCAACGCCTTATATGGAAAGGAGATCGCTTTCATTCTCTCCCCTCAGGACTGTTCAGTGCAATCACCACCCCATTATTCAGTACAAAAGATAAATTCAATATACTGGGTGAACCCTTCCGTTCAAAAGGAAACAATCCCGATGAAACGATTGGTGAACTGGTACAGCGGCGCCTGGGTATCTCTTATCTACATTATGCAGTAGACCCATTCATTTCCGGGGTTTATGCCGGTGACCCTATGCGATTGGTTACCCGTCATGCCCTGCCTAAACTTTATCAACTAGAACAAACTTATGGCAGTTTCATTCTCGGTGGTATTGCAAAATCATTTTCACATCGAAGTGAACGCGACCGGTTGGCTACACGAAAAGTTTTCTCTACTTATGGGGGACTTAGTAACCTGACAAAAGCATTGGAACAGGCCATTGGAATCAAACGATTCTCCCTGGGAGCTACTTCCACTTCCCTAATGCCATGTGAACAAGGATGGGTAGTTTCTTTCACAGATTCCTGTGGAATAGTTAACCGAATCCACTGCCGAAAGGTGATAACCACCGCACCTGCCTTTGCCCTCCCTTCACTTCTTCCTTTCGTCCCTGACAAACAGATGAATCGGATAAGTAATCTTACCTATGCCCCTGTGATGCAAGTCTCTGTGGGATTGCGTAATACTTATGGAAAAGAGTTTCATGCCTTTGGCGGATTGGTTCCTTCCTGTGAACAAAAACCAGTTTTAGGTATTCTGTTTCCATCGGCCTGTTTCGATAACCGTTCCCCCGAAGGAGGTGCATTATATTCATACTTCTTAGGCGGGACGAGACACCCTGAACTTCTAGAGAAAAGTGACGACGAAATTATCAGGTTGATAACCACCGGCCTGAATGAAATGTTAGATTATCCTGCCGGAATAGTACCTGATCTTATACGTATCTTCCGGCATAAGAAAGCCATTCCCCAATACGAAAGCAGCAGTACCGACAGATTTGCTGCGATCAATGAACTGCAAAAACAGTATCCCGGATTGGTGGTAGCAGGAAATCTCAAAGGAGGAATCGGCATGGCCGACCGCATCAAACAGGCTGTTGAAATCGCCCGAGAAAGATGAACTCTCACTTTCATCGGGCACCTACATCTATAACAGCCAGAAAGGATTCACTCCTCTCTTATAAGATTCTATCGTTTTCTTCGTAACATTTCATATTTGGATTCAGAGTGCTTTTACCATGTGGAAAGGTGCATCTTGATACAAGCCCGACTGATCTAATGCATTGTCTATATGTTCATATCCGTATTTTTCATACATACTAACAGCATTTCCAAACTGATGATAAGAAACAATATACATATACACATATCCGGCACTAACAGCACGCTGCTCTATGAATTGAAGTAAACGTTTTCCAATACCTCTCCCTCTAAGCTCCGGTCTAAAATGAAATTTCGATAACTCAGCATAACCATGTGGTAAACCTTTGGTCGGATAAAAGCCACCTCCGCCTAATATTACACCATTACTTTCCACTATCCAGTATTCTGCACCTTTAATATTAAAAGTCTGAAACATTCTATCCGTATGCGGATCATCATAAAAAGTACCGACCTTAGGAGCTCCATGCTCCTCTACTGACGCACGAAGCACCGATGCTATTGAAGCATTATCTGATTCTTCTATCGGTCGTATAACAATTGGCTCATTATTATCAACGGTAAGACCGGTCTCCACACTATTTATTATCTTATAAATAGAATCCATACAATGAACCAATCTTTGTAGTTGACGATCTTCTAAGTGTGAGAATATCCTTTCAATAGATTGATTTGCAGCAGTATTCAAGCGGTAATAAACCTCACACCCTTTTTCTGTGAGATTTATCAACCCCATACGATTATCCTTTTCCGTGCTTTTTCGAAATATATACTCTTTCTGTTCCAATTGTTTTAATAAGCGGGATAACAAGCCTTTATCCATGTTTAATTCATTGGATATATCTTTAGAACTCCTGTCAGGGTGTAAATAAACATCCTGAATAATACGCACCTCCGGAAGTCCCAATTCACTTCCTAAATAGTATTTGTTGAGTATACCTAATATTTTCGTATAATATCTGTTGAAAGACCTTATACGACTTATATATTCTTGCTTCATGGCACAAAGATAAGTCTTTTTGTTGATAAAGTCAACAAAAAAAAGAGCTGCATATCATAGAAGATTTTCTTTCGCATCAGGGGCATGCTGAAAAATAGCACCTACTATCTGACAATCATCCAGCTCCTTACAATCGCCACAGGTATTATATCCCTTCTCATTTACACATTTTCGAATTGGACAATAATCATTGCAATACGCAAATTTCGCTCCGTCCGTACGACACCCCATACAATTTATGGTTGCCGGTGTAATTTCCGGTGCATTGTTCATTATGCTCCACTTTTGGGCGGTTTTCTCTCTTAATTCATTATCATCTCGAACAGTGGCTATACGGGCATCGCAATTTTCGCAATCTAATCCGCAACATGCAATTAATTGTTTCATCATTTCGGGTTTCATTATTCGACAAAAATAAGAATAAAAAACAAGAATATGAGCAGATAAGAGGCATTTGATTACCTTCTACTACGCATGATATAGATACGCACATGATCACCGCCACAATGGAAGGTAATGCTGCAGCACAGGACTTTCTCTCACATCTCCCTCTGAAAGCGACATTACCCTTTATACCCCGTGGAGTAGCGTTGCAATTTTCTGCTTTCCTTGCTCCTACGCATCTATCTTCCGAAAAGTTCGTTGCAGTCGTACTCATGACCAATTCCTTTGTTACGGTCTGCGAATGGCAGTAAACCGATAATACATAACAGCCCATCCATGACCGCCATGACCAGTATCAGCAGGGGGAGGTAAGTGATGCCTCGCAATACCATTTGTACAAAAGTATCTTGATGAAGAATCGGCACAAGCAATTCATAAGTAAACGGATTTTGGTTTATCAATTAACATGAAGTAAGCAATAGATAGATATCTCGATAAAAAAGTTCTCAAAAGTCCTTTCTTGCTGACTCCACATTTTTACAAAAAATGCAAAACAGGGATCAACCAATTGTCTTTATGCAAGAATAATGTATATTTATAAGAAATAAAGTAGAAGGAGGCAATAGGAAGTTAATATCGTAGAGACAAGAAACGAACTCACTGACAAGAGATAATTAATATCCTGAAAGCAGGAAGTTAACTTCCTGCTTTCAGGATATTAATTTCACGGAACGAAACTACATTAAATTGAAAAACAGAAAAAGAATCCAATAAAAAAGAAAGCTTTTTCTTCTGGAGTTCATTTACACACGTTTATTCTTTAAATAGCATTTTGCAATCAAATCGATTCTTCGATTTAACTTGATCACAAAAAACAGTCTATATCCTTTCTTAAAGAACACAATCTTTAAAAAAAACAAAACGCACGAATCATGCTATTGCAAAATCCATGCGTTTTTATTCTATTCCAATCTTTCAGGCCGGAAAAAATCGTTTCTCCGCATTTTCAAAATACAAAATGACAAATCGATTACTTATCCGTTATTCCACTCATGATTTTCAATGCTGCATTCAATAAAGTTTCATTCGTATTGCCAAAAGGCAAATAAGTACTCAGATAAGAATCTTCATTGTATTCGTATGTAGGTTTGAAACCGGTGGCATAATCTGACTTTTCTTCTGCATTGTATACATTGCAAACAACCAGATTCAATATAAACCGATCCGTTGGATGAACAAAAGGCTTTGTAGCAACATATTCCCCCGCCGTTTTAGTACCTATCAATACAACCTTCATATAAGGATTAAGACAATTGATAACCATCTCCGCCGCCCCTCTGGTAGCATTGGTAGTCAGTACATAAACAGTAGACAGGTTAAGATTGGCACCGGATTGGATAAGCTCCGGATTGAATGTCAAATCCTGATTTGCTTCCACGCGTTTATCACTGTATCTCAATAGAGCCAACAATTGATTCATCTTATCAGCCGGAGCAAGCATCGTACAGAGCAACTGGGCACAATCTAAACTGCCTCCGGTGTTATAGCGTAAATCTAATACAAACTCATTTACCCCTCCTGTCTGGAAATCCCGGAAGGCCCTACGCAAATCATCATTATAAGCCTGACTGTCTGTCGTCGGCCCTGCCTTAAATTCATTATACATCAAATAGCCTACCTTTTTCCCATTCCATGGAATAATCTCAAAACGGTGAACAGGCTTATCCGCCAAAGAACGTGAAGCGGGCATTGTCGTCTCTCCTATCGGCACCACCCCACCGGTTACCTCACCATCTTCACCGACAACTTCTTTATAAACACCTATCTGAAGTTGACGGGTACTTCCCTGCAGTAATTCTGATTCAACCTTTTTAGTGATATAATCTCCATTCATCATCATAATCCAATGACCACGCTGCAATCCGGCTTCTTCGGCAGGCGATCCGGGCACCACATAAGAGATTAAAGCGTTATACGCTGTATCATTATCAAGCACTTTATATAAAGTATAATCAAAACCATAGCTCGGAATGGGTTCATCCAGCAAGGAGTCGATCTTACTAAAGCCATTATCCATGGAAGCGACGGCTTTTTTCAGAAACGCTTCCGGTTTCTGGAAATAGTCCGGAGCAGCAGGTGATGGCATATCTCTATACCACAGATACTCCTGACGCATCACACTGTCTATCCAAATATCGCGTCCCGTCTCCGGATAATATTCCGGCCAGCGGTCTACACCACAGGAAAAAAGACTTGTCAGTATAAGAGTTCCCAGTAAGGGAAGTATCAATCGTTTTCCTCTTTTCATAATTTATAGGCAATCTTAATCTGCGCAAATGTAGTGAATACTTAGCTTTCATACCACAATTACGATATAAAAAAGATATAAAGGAGTTTCGAAAAAAGTACTCTTCTTATCACACCAGATATAGAAGGTACTACACACAAACAAAACAAATAATAATCCCTATCTTCACAGATGGGAATTATTGAGACTCCTTTTCCAATTTCTGTTATACAAATTTTATCGGTAGGATTAAACTTTCTTCTTTTTATTGATACAATATTCTTCTAAAGAATAAAACCAATCAGTCCCTTTAATAAAAAGGGGCTGTCCCAAAAGCCAAATCCTTACTTGTTTAACTTACAATCCGTAAGTATTCAATGAAATATCATCCAATAAACTTGAGATTATTACTTTTCCTAATTAAGGAACAAGGGTGATTTCACATTTTTTACTGTTAAACAGTAAGTAGCAGTAAAAGGCTATCCGACTTTTTGGATAGCCCCATGAAAGAAACGAAATATTACTACTATCTTCACAGACCATAGTCAACATAGTAAAGTTTAGTATCCGGTACTAATCTATATCCTTGATACAACGGACATGTACTCCATAACGTGTAGAATGTGTAGTACGAACACGTATACCAGAATTGTCAGTCTTTAGTTCCAACAAGTAAGGATTAGTTCCTCCTGCATCTTCTTTTATCGTACTCCAATATGTTGTGTAAGATTCTACTTGAGCAAGACCTGTTGAGTTCAGATCTCTGTATCCACCTTTAGATGGCATAAATAAGTAATCATCTTGTTTTTCTGCGGTAGGCAATGTCACAGTTCCAAACCAATAGCCTGCTACACCATTCTTTAATCCATATACATATCCGGCACTAACCAAATTATCAAAATCCGCTTTTGATGGTGTTTTCCAACCAATCGGACATGGATCATTTAAAGGATTCCATCCGGTATAAATTTCTTCCTTATCAATATCCAAAGGATCCTTACAATTCCAATTATAATAGTCTCCTCCATTCCAAACTTTACTTATGTACTCCTGTGTAGTGGCAAATTTACCAGAGCATAAATTTCCAGACGCCCAGATTGAATTGCCTACCCAATATCCCTTTACCCAAATAGCCTTAGCCACCAAATCTGAAGTTATGTTATTGACCAATCCTCCTAAAGCATACTCTTTACCATTAATGCTCCAGCCCACATGAACCCGTCCAGAAGCTTCCAATCTGGTACCAGAAAGTTGAACAGAACCATTCTGCTCCACATGCTGTCTTAATAATTTAGTTCCTTTCGGAATAATAATATCCCTTCCTTCCTGCTTATTCACATCATATGAAAGCGTATATATCGGAGTTACAGGTTCTGGCGAATCATCGACAACACACCGAACAGTCCTAAACCAATATCTACCCGAATTAGGGGAAATAAGAAAATCTCCTCTCCCCCCTACTATAGCTACACAGGCATTAGTTGCCGTTGCAGAAGAGGAATTATAATATGCCCCAAAAGATAAATTAGTCAATCTACCGTTACTATTATCTCTCAAACCGGATACAGGAAAATAAATATTTAATAAAGTTGTACCTGCCGGTACTTCGTATTGTCCCCATTGATGAGACTTGGAATTATCCTCTCCATAGGGACCTATCGTTGTAAGTAAATCGTGATTGTTCTCTAAAGTTTTCAATTCATATCCCGATGGGGTCTTCCACTTCTTTCCAAGAGGTGCCCATCCTCTTGCAGTCATATATCTACAAATATCTCCAATTCCTTTCGAATAGTCATCAATATTCAATCCGGATAAATTATCCTCTCTATTGCTTTGATTCAATGGCGGGACTATTTCATTAATAGCATAAGGGATATTTCTAATATCATATACTTCACTAGTCGGATTAAAAGTAACCTCCGGAGTGGAGGCATCTCCTCCTAATGCAAATAAAGATCCATATCTAAAATAAAGCCCCTGATAACGTTTATGAGGTGCTCTCTGCCCCTCACTCGGGGTATCATCAAAAGTCAGTTTTGTTCCGTCCCAATAAATATTCGACCCGGCAAATTGAGGTAACGATGTTTTTAATTCGATCAAACGGGTATTCCCCACACTATTATACGCACAGATTTTTAGATCCTGATTTCCAATGCGTCTTCGATAAAACAAATATAAATCAGTACCTCCTTCTAAAGATGTCTCTATCTCAGTTCGTCTATCCAAAGAATTGACCATGGTAGCTAAACCTACGTTTCCATTGCCGGATTGGGTATCAGACTGAATATATGCACTAACAATATGTTCTCCAATTAGTACTCCATTATTACCGGATTCATAGTTGGAAAGAAAAACATTCTGTTTAGTCACAGATATATCTTTCACCAAATTACCAATTGTAACTCTAACAGTTCCTTCAGCCGAAACAGAATTAGTAAAGTTAACCTTAATATCTGTTGAGTTAGAGTTTATTGTTTGTCCGGCTACCAGTTCCATCCCTCTTGCGTTAAGCAATTCGATGGACGACGAAGGTGCCACATTCCCTCTATCATAAGCATTCGTAGTGACTGTAGTCACTATAATATCATTTTGTTCTCCGTCCGCATAAAAACAAAACTCTGAATTCGACAGGCCTAAATAATATTGGCCGTTAGCCACTAATTCATGAAAATCATCCAGCAAAGTAACCCGGCATACAACCCCTGTACCCGGTTGATAATTCACTAAAGCCTCCTCAATAGTAGCATATCCCCTATTCTCCACTGACTCTACATTGATTTTATAGCTGACATTGGGCTTATTTAATTGTGCACTACTTTTAGGACCACCAAGCTTCACGTAAAAATATCTATCAATATTATTACCAAAATGTCCTGACAAAATGATCCCATACTCTCCACCTCTATTATCTCCGGTCAAGAATGGATATACATAAACCGGACGGTCAGAAACATCCGACTTAGTAGTATTTCCCACAATATCACTAATTATCAGTCCTGAAAGACGAGTAGCAGTATCATCTTTCGTCCCATAATCAACAACCTCCTGAGGCGTCACCCTATCAATTGGAAGCATATTATCAAAATATCCCACTGACGGGACATCGACAACTGTGAATCCTGTCAATATAAAACTATTTTTCTGATTCGCTTTTGTCGCATCAATGTATAGTTTAGAAACTATTCTGCTCAAATTCACCACTTGTTCCAATGACATATTTTTCTCTATTTTATCGACCCGAATCATTGAAGTCATTGGAATCTTCTCATTAACAAAAGGAATTCTTCCCTGCGGATTGGAAAGTGGAGTCAATCCTGCACCTCCCGATGAAACCGGATCACCAAATGTCAGCAGACCGGATATCTCATCATATGTTTTCCCACTGAAAGACTCCTTTTTACTCATAATCATTGCATCCGCATTCGCAACAAAATACAACACATGCGGTTCATTACTTACTGATAGCTGCACAATCATCTGACCGGCTATTTGTTTAGTCGGTACAGCCTCCACAAAAACAGCATCCGAAGTTGTTGCTCCTCCGGCCGGCAGTTTAAATGATAATACCCATGGATTATCAAAATCACCATCATTGTGAATTGTTGCTTTGGTAACCGGTTTATTGAAAGAACCCGATTGAAACTTTACAGCAATATTAGCTTTCCCTTCAGGTGCTTCAGGTATACGTCCTGAAGCATCATTAATAATATTTTCGTCCGTACATGCATATAAAAACATAAACAGAACGAACAGTATACTTATATAGTTCATAGATTTCTTTTTATACATAAAACAAGGACGTAATTCAATTTATACTACGGGGAGCCCATTTAGGCCTGACAACCAGATCTTTATTCACATTAGAAATAACAGCCCCTAACATATACTCTTTTCCATCCACAACCCAACCGGTATGGAGTCTACCGTCTGAAGAAGTTAAAACCTGATCAGAAAGTGTTATGCTGTTGCCAGCATCGACATATTGTTTTTTGATAAATATATTTCCTGAACTCACAGTTGTACGGGCATGTGCTTCATCTATATTATAAGTCAACATATATAAAGGCTTGATCGATTCAGGACTGTCATCTACCACACAACGAACAGGCATCAAATTCGCATCTCTAAGCACTCCAGCATGAATGAATGGAATATCATTCTGCTCTTGCTGAAACGTATATATCCGTTCTCCGCTTTTAGGGGAACTACACATATATCGGATATAACAACCTTTCTGAAAATATCCACCGCTCACACTTGCAGAGCCACTGGCGGGGAAAAAATATCGATTGTCAATTCTGATACCTTGTTCCAAGGAAGTATTTCCACTCCAATCTGAGTTTTCACCGATATCGGTCCAAATTCCTTCTGTTTTCTTTACATCAGCAGAAATAATAGCCCGCCAATCTTCCTTGGTAGGCGTTCTCCATTTCATTCCTTTCTCTGATCCGGGTGCAATACCCCTTCTTGATAAAAATATACAGATATCCCCTATATCATTATTAGGAGAGAAAGGCATATTTGACATAGACTCCGGATAATCCATATCAGTAAGATATGGAATATCACTGCTTACTGTATATCTGGCACCTGAAGCGTTCCAGATAATCTCTGATAATTGGTTATTACTTCCTCCCGAACGGGCAACTATTCCACCATACTTGAAATATACACCTTGATAATGTTCATGAGGTGCTTTTTCCCCTTTCTGAGGTACATTATCAAATGTCAATTGCTGTTTTAATTCATCCCAATAAACATTGGAACCTGCTATTCCAAGCCCATTCACTATAATCGTTCTGCGAAGTCCGGCTGCATAAATCAGTAAAGTATCCGAAGTCACGGCTGCTGTTTTACGTTTTATTGTCAGAATCCCATTTCCCCTTCCGGTTGTCTTATCATAAGAATATGTCAGTTTTGTCTTACGCATATCAAACTTAGAACTCACATTTACCACTGTACCATCCGATGAATACAAACCATCTGATAAACGAATGTTTTCTTCCGCAATATTTTTTGTTACAAAATGAACATTACTCTCTGTTTCATAAGAATAAGGAACTTCTACCTTAGAAAATTGAATCTCAACGCCGGAAACATCAATGTTGTCAGTAGCATTTCCCCAAGGCAAAGCAACAATATTATCAATCACGACCCCACTCGTAGTGATAGTGCCCATTAATTGATAATATTTATTCCTTTGAGATTGACCGATTGATAATTTATGAGTTTCCGGTACGCCATCACGAAGAAAAGTCACCTTAATATAACAAGGTATTCCTCTCCCCAGTAATTCTCCTATCAAATAATTGGAGCGTATGACAGTGTAATTCTCCGTACCATCATCAACAGATAATATCTCTATATCCCTATTTATCATTTGGTCGTATCCTAAAATTAGTCCGTCGTAATTCAATGGATATAAATAAGAAAAAGACGGATAAGAATAAAAGGTAGCCGCTTTCAAAAGAATTCTGTTTTTCGCATTACTTCTTCTCAACTTCAATTGAAGTTTAGCAGCAAGACGCTCCAACTCGACATCAATCACATTTTTCCATAATACACCATTATCAAAAGATACAGTTCCATATGAACTATTGTCTTCTCTTACCTTTACTATTACTCCCTCTCTGATCCAGGCTAATGGTAACCCTCTCTCCGATTTCCCGTAAATACTGGGTATTTGAACTCGGTTAACTTCGTCTTTTGTAGAAGCATCATTCAATTGTTGTGTCATCTCTACTGTTTCATTGGCAACAGCATACAAAGTATAATTACCAGGAATAATGGAAAAAGTAAAATTCCTATCTACCGGGTTATCGATCATCTGATTTATGACAACCTTACCTAAAGCAGACACTGCAATAAAACGGAATTTAGAAATAGTAACTCCACCCTCTACAAAAGAACGTGTGGAAAGCTCTATTTGAACAGGATTACTATTCTGAATCTGATCCATAAACTCATCTTTATCCGCAATACAACTATATATTAGTTGCAACAGAAATAATAATGGGAGAATTCTTTTTATAGCTTTTCTCATACTCTCTTTACAAACTATTTTATAATGATTAGACCTCCGGATTGATAGAAATAATTTCCCAACCATTAATCTTCATCGAGACCAAAGTCAACCCATCAAACTTGAGTTCAATTTCATAATAATCTTCTCTATCAAGATCCATCTGTTGATTATATTTAGGAGATTTCATTATCTCCTCAATAATATTCAACCCTTCGAATTCTGGTATAATATTATTTCCACGGTTATCCAAAAAATGTAAAGAAACCCAGCGGTCCTCCATTAAACGCAATATATTATATGTAAATATTTTCCCCTCACTTCTAGTATTAGAAGACAACGGAACATATATTCTTTCCAAAGCATCATTGGGTATGGCATTTCTGTAATTATACCTTCCGTTATCCGCTGAGAGAACAGGAGTATACTCCATATGCTCCAAGCCCAATACACGAAGTTCCACACGATTTGTATTCTTTGTAAAATCAATCATGTAATTAAACTCTTTTCCCGACCTCACCTCTACATTTTCTACCATTCCCACAAACAAGTCTTTTAAAGAGTCCGGAAACAAAGTGCCTTGCCTGACAGATACAACTTTCAGCCGAAAATCATTTAAGGATGTTATGAAAGGCTCAAGTCCGGATTTAAAGAACTCTTCAGCCGTACTATCGAATGTTCCGATATGATAATCAGCCAAATCCCCACCGATAGCTACAATATCATATCTGCCATCAGGCAGATTAAGTTTCATAATATTTCCGCCCGAAAGATTATATCCGGAATCAACTTTCATCGTAACAAATTTCTTTTCGGAATCGAAAACATATACTGTTACAACATCCACAGAAGAAGAAAATAAATCTTCGTTGGCAGGATTCAACACATATCTGAACTTCAAGAAAGTTCCCTGTGAACAATCATCGGTATTCTCCGAAATACACCCTGATAATAAAAAGAAAAAGAGAAAACAGATAATCTGAAACTTTATTTTCTTATCTTCCATCGCTACTAATATCTTGATGAATTAATTTTAGAAGAAGGGGCATTTTAAGATACCCCTTCAATTTAGAAATGGTTTATACTTCCGGTTTGATAAACACAAGTTCCCAACCTTTCACTGTAACTGTTACATCAACATTAACTGCATCCGGATCCGGATCAACAGTAACAGGAGGTACAGGAACATCCATAATTTTTTTAATATCAGCTAAATCCAGTTGGTATACTTTTCCATTAGCAAATTCTCCAATGTATGATGAGGAAGTATTATCTTTTAAAGCTACTACGTTCAACCAACCTGTTTTCGAAAGAGCTCCAACTCCATTCATTTTATATTCAACTTCCATAATCACATGAGGATGATATTTAGCAGCCTCTTCTTTAGTTGTCGCAGCGGCAGATAAAGAGGCAATATGGAAATCCTGTGGAAAAAAATTATAGCCATCAGCTTTGCCAGAATCAAACTTAGTAATAGGAGTCCCGATAAATGTATTGTATAAATTTGATTTAGTACCACCAGCAGTATACGCAGTCGTCCAATCAGGAGCCGAAGCTTTGGTTGTTTTTACAACAGCAGCATCTGCTCTTTTCTGTTTTACATTATTCAAATAGATTCCTTTAACCTTAAGTTCTGCCAGATTTGTGAATGAACTTCCTAAATCTCCTTTAACTTCAACACGAGCCATCTCCGGTGCTACTTCTATAGAACAGGTAGAAGTAGATCCCCCAGTAACAATTGCAGCACCTCCAACCACACGTACTGCATCAGATGTCACACCTCCCTGACGAGAATTGACATCATCAGTCTTTGTGGCAGAACCATCAATATTACCCTCTACTTCGATATAAGTAGCTGCACCGGAAATCTCAACCGTTTTACTTCCTGTTCCTGTATCCAATCCTGTAAAATCAGAAACTTGAAGTGTCAAAGTATTGACAACTCCACCATCTTGAGCAGTCTTCGCATACAACTTTACAGTTCCACTCATAGTCACCATATCTCCAGAATTAGCAATATTATCAATTGCCCTGGTATGAGCCATAGCCGGTAAATTAAGTACTACAGAAACCTTCTTAGACATTGAAACGGGAACTATTTCCTCGTTAGAACACGATGTAATCACCAGAGCAGTACATGCTACTGCCAGCATAGAATTCACTTTCATCATAAAAATAAAATTAAAAATTACTATTGTTTATTTAGTTCGTAATACACTTTTATATATCCCGCATAACGGAGTTTAGGAAAAAAGTGCTCTTTGATATAGCGATACGGTTTACCGCTTTTCAAATCCATCAGTTTACGTTCTCTACCATCTTTTATATTTATATGATCGATGATATCCAACACCTCTCTTTTATAACTTATATCAGACTTCAAAATCATCGTTCTCAATTCACTCCAATTTTCTCCTCCATTATAAAGTTCTAACTGTTCATCTTGGATAGCTGTATTCTCTTTTAAAAAATCACAAAGACCCTGGATACGGTTAGCAGCTAGCTGCTTATTATAATCGTATTTCCCCTCAATAGAAGCAAATCCTCCAATAAGTACTTTTACAACTTTCGAATCATCAGCAGCATTAAGCTTATTAATAATATCTATTATTTTAGCACAAACCTCTCTGTTATTCATGTAACCGCTATCCACTTTTGCACTGTTCCAAGGGAAATAAATCAAAAGACTATTAGCCACTTCTCCATTAGCAAGTTTTTCCTTATCTCGGATAATATCCGATTTAGAGAAAGGTTGTACAAATTTCTCCTTCTGGGAAATTTCCTGCGCAACTGTCATCGCAGCTCTCTCTGAAATAATATCATTTTCTCTGATATTCTCGGCTATTAAGGGCAAAGTATTATCAACGATATCCAATACCAATTCTCCTCTTTTCAAGGCCAATACCTTTCCACAACCACAATCATCTCCACGTAACTCCAGTCTTGCATTTCGCATCCATTCCTGAGCAGGTAAAACGGCTGAATATTGTACTGTTCTTTGTTTTTCCGGGCCATAACCTTTCAATACGAGAAAATATTGTTCTTTTTGCTCTTTCAAAGCTACCTTGCGATACTCTTTCGAAGAAACGTACCTTTGATAAGCTTTGTATTCCATCCGTCCTTTTAAAAGTATTTTGGGTAACTTTGCAACACTATCTTCACCATGCTCATAAGATATAAGTACCGGAGTATATTCAACTGAGTGATTAGTACTTACTTTGACATTTTCAATATCTATTGTCATAGTTAAGCGTACCGAATCACCATCCAATTCCATTTGGCAATCAGGTACGGATATTCGATTGTACTCTGCTTCCATAGCTCCAATATCAAAAGAGCTCCATATGATAAGCCCTAAAACAAAATATCTTTTCATATATTTTTCCATATTACACTCTACTTAATTACATAAATCAAAGACAGTCCTACCTTTGTTGGTCCGACAAAATGTTTATTACCTGAATTTATTTTCTCACTACAACGGTAACAAGGATACTTGTCATATTTTGCATAAGCATATCCCAAGCCTACCGTCACCTCCAGATTCCACCGATTAGATAAAATCCACTGATACCCATAAGAAACTCCGGTTCCAGCAAGCCATCCCTGATAACGATTATTCTTAATAAAATTTGTTTTTATTCCCCAAGGAAGAGTCCCGCTCAGATTATAAAAAGCATAATGTGTATGTAAACCAATAAAATGTCCTCTATATCTCTGGCAGGTCCAGTATCTGACTTCAGGTTGCACCATCCAGTGCTTTATTTTATGATTATCAGAGAATGTCCACGGATTATAATTCCCGGATAAATCCAAAGTCCATTTGGGACCTAATCCGAATTCCATTCCCAAGTTGATAGTAGAGGTCATGTCATACAATATGTTGGTCTTTGCAACGATATTTTGAGCATAAAGAAGGTTACACTGCCCTAACAGGACACTAATTAAAAAAGACCATATTACTTTCTTATTCATGATTATCTGAACTAATTTATTTATATATTGATATCTATCTTTTTATTTCCGGAAACCCAATGTGACCGATTCACGGATATTTCTGGGAGTATCTCCTACATAACGTTTACAGTAATTACAAAAATTCGCATATGTAGAAAATCCAAATTCATCCAATATCACTTTTATAGGAATATCTCTATCCAATAGTCGCGCTTTTACGTGTTGTGCTTTTTGTTTCATCAACCATTTGCTGGGTACTTCCGAAAAACAACTGTAAAAAAGCCGTTGAAAAGTCTTCAATCCATACCCACATTTATCTGCAAGTTCCTGCACGGTTCTGGCCTCCAAATAAACTCCCATAACTTTATCTTTAAAAGTAAGCGAAGCAGCTATCGAATGATAAAAAAAATTCACTTTTTCCTCTTTGGTATAATAAGCCCGAAGAATGAGAAATAACTCCTTTTGTTTCAATTCGTGCATGTGCTGACAGCTCATACCTGAATCCAAATACTTGACTAATAATTTTAGAAAAGTATCCAATGGAACACGAATATCAAGTGATTTAAACTCATATTTAAAATCAGTGATAAACGCTCCTAATTGTGACAAAGAAAGTTTATCACACAACTGAACGGGGATTCCATAAGAAAGAATTATTAAGTCTGCACTTTCCTTGGCGAAAATTTTGAAATCAGCAGATCTTGGCAAATAAATCATTTCTCCTTTACCAACCTCGTAACCAACACATTCATTAAAATCAACTATTAAAGCACCTTCCAACAGAAAAAAAAAATAGTTATTTTTAGCAGAAAGTTCGCACCAAGTTTTTCCCTTTTGCAATGTTAAGTGCCTGAAGCCGATCTCCGGATTTCCATTATAAAAAAGACAATTCAAATGTTCATCTAAATAATTAACCCTTTTTGCTTGCCTCATTTGTTGTTTCATTATATATATCTTCATAAAACTGTTTTTAGGGAGGGGGGGATGACGACGCACATATGTCGAATGATCAATAAAATTCTACTCTATCCACAAAACACACTTTAACACCTCATCACAGACTCCTAAACAACAGAATATATCAGTAACCCAATATATCCTGCATTTTTTTGCAAAGAAACGCAACAATAAGCTACCACCTGTTACCCGAACAAGACCTTTTATTCACTCTATAAGACACTCTAAAAAATAAAATATGCAACTCTCTATAAAACAATAATTTATATAAAAAAAGAAAAGAAGAAAAAATAGAAATCATATTTTGAATAATAATTGAAAAGAAAATAAATGAAAATTATATCGACATCAGTAAAACAAACCATTTGTCAGAAAATAAAAAAAGACACTACTTCTCTTCTCAAAAACATCTTTTCAGATTAGCTAACATAATAACACAAAAAAACACTGAAGTATATTGGTCATAAGGTTATCATATCATCTGAATTCATAAAAAGCTTTGTTCTGCAATGACTCCTGCACAAATTAGACTAGACTGATAACCAGCAAATATACCGATACCTCCTGTAACATTTGAATATAATGAATAAAATTCTTTCCACTATCAATGGTATGTTTTTCCCAAAACAAGTAATGATGATATTTAATCGAAGTATTGGCATTAGCATTAGCCTCAAAAGCAGAATCCTCAGTTATTATTTTCAGATTCAGAACTTTATTTTGAAAACGTTGCCGGACGTAAAATATGAAAAATCCTCGCACAGTATTATCTATTTCAACGTTAATCCATGCTCTCACCGATTTTCCCGACCTATTTTCATATCATTTTTATATAATCTCCATTCACCACCTACATTTTTGCATTCCAAATTAAAAGGCTCAAACACCAACTGAATTGCTAAATCTAAATCATCGACCGGGAATATACCGGTAAAGCGCAAACTGTCACAATATCTGTTACATAACACGGTTATTCCGTATACTTCTTGGAGTTTTTTGATCACATCATTTAATGGTATATTTTCATATACACATTGTTTTCTTACCCATACCGGTTCTAATTCTTTTTGGATATTCAAAGATACTTTTCCGAGAACAACAGAAATATTCTGATTAGCTGTTAAAATCTGTCCACTATTTAGTTTACCGTTTTCCACTTTAATCTTTCCTTGAAAACAATATGCTTTAAATTGACCGTTCTTTTGACTGACGCTGAAACGTGTACCAAGAACGGAAACCTTATATGGATCCGCATTCACAACAAAATGGCTTCCCTTATACACATCAAAATATGCCTCTCCCTTTAACTTCACTTCTCTGAAAAAACGGAATCCCCAACGATTATAGTGAAGTGAGGTATTCCTATTGAGACATGCAACAGAGTGATCTGGAAGTTCAACCAATATTCCTTCTTTTTCCGCAGAAAAAACAGTCAATTGCCCCATAGAATACCATCCCAAGACAACCACTACGACACATGCACATATAGCCACTGCAGACCAAATTCTTTTCTTTTGAACTTTTCTTTTTTTCTTCTTGATAATCTGCGAAAAGGTAGAAGTCATTTCCTGACGTTCCTCATTACTCAGATGTATCTCATTGAGTGTAACATCTTCCAACAATTCTTTTAAATCTGAATTTTGCATTCTGGTTACTTGCTCTTTTTCCATCATAGCCTGTCAATTATAAATAATACAAACAGAGAAACGGCTTCTTCTATTTTATGTTTTCTCATTATTTTCAATGCTGATGAAAGAAGATTATAAATAGATTGTTTATTGATTCCAATGGTAGTTACAATTTCTTCTATATCCATATCACGAAAATAGCGCAAATAAATAATTTCTCTTTGTCTTGGACTAAGTTTATCTAACATTTTCTGAACAAAATTACTTTTTTTCGCAATTTCAATATTATCTGAACTCTGAACCTGCTTGACTGCCAATAAAAACTCTTCTTCGCTAATTTCCTCTATAGACAGATGAGGGGCTTTTTTCAGTTGATCCAAAAGTTTGTAACGTACTGCCCGACATAAATATGCCCGTACGTTCATCAAATCATCCAAAGAGTTCCGCTTTTCATATAGAGATATAAAAACCTCTTGTATCACATCCTTTACAACACAGCTATCCCGATTAATTTTCATTCCATAAGAATACAAAAAATCTACGTGTTCAGAAAACAATAAACTCCATTCTTGTTCATCTCCACTTTTTATTTTTCTCCAGTCTATATTTTTTTTCATAAACAAAACGTATTAGAATATTATATTCCAATTATTTTCAAAATAATATATTGTTATAGAAACAACATATTACATACAGAAGTAACAGGTTAGCACATCACAATATCAAAATTTTGGTCTTAAACAAAAGAAGGCAAAGAAAGTTCTGAAAGTCGAGACGTTATTTATCCCGTATCCAATAAATCAATCTGTTCTCATTATATCCTTGATCAATATGAAAAATGGGAAATATGATTTTCATACACCATATCTCCCACTCCATATCTAATAATTATTACCTTGCCTATTCAACAATAACAGCCCGATTCAATTTAGGTCCCCCAAAACGATTATTCGTATCACCCTCAGCTTTTTTAATAAGACGATTAGCGGATATACCATATTTATTAATCAGCAAATTATACACATAATCTATTCTCTTTTCACTTAATCACTGGTTTAGTTCCTTACTACCGGTATCTTTATCTGCTGAACCAATTAAAATAAATGTTTTGTTCCGGTCTGTCTTCATTGCATTTTTCACGTAGAATTTCAAATTTACTAATTCTTTTGAGTCCAAAACCGTTTTACCTATTTCGAAGAATAAAGCTACGGGTGAAGCAACGGGCCTTAATTCTACAACCACTTCCAGATCAGCTTTTCTGGCATTTTCTAATTCTGTAATCAGATGTTGTACCTTTGAATCCAACTCTTCATTCTGAATACGGAGTTCATTTATATAATTGTTGTAACGGCTATAGTCCGCAGTTGCAACTTTACTCACAGGAGTAAAAGTTGTTTTACCCAGTTTAAAGTTTAATCCTAATGTAACAGAACTCATACCTTCTCCCTTACATCCACCGACGACTCCATCAAAATTCTGATTAACAAACATTTGTCTCGTCCCCAGTGTTAAATCAATTCTTTTATTTAGACGGAAAGTATTTAATATACCCAGTGCAGCAGCAATTTCATCATTATGCTGATTACTACCATAGGAATGTGCCCATCCAAATCCCACAATAAGGAATAAAATTCCTTGTATCCGGCAAAAGCATTCGACCAGTTCCACATAAGGTCTGTATGTATATTTAAAATTCCGAATTTTTCCTTATAGTAATTCCGGCATTGCTTTTTGGCATACCCACTTTGAGTAGTTGTCAGACCTTTAGCCTGAAGTCCAGCATATTGTAAACGCACTCCATAAGCAGGAGTTATCCATTTACCTACCGATATGTCTAATGCGGGAGACAAACGATTTCCCAAAGTTACCTTATGGTCATACTCTCCTTCATAAACATTAATACCCCCGGCTATATTTACAAACCAATTATCAAAAAAACGATTAGTTTCGTAAGTCTTATGATGCAAAATACCAGATTCTTGGTTATCCGTTTTTCTGTTGAGCTATACCACATACAGACAACAGACTTAAAGCTATTGAAATAATTTCTCTTTTCATTTATTATCCATATTAATTAAAAACATATAAAACTGCTATTCATTACTCTTTATCAGTTAGCTTCATCTTGTATCCCGGAGTAAATTTCACCACTTTTCTAGCGGGAATCACCATATTCTCCCCGGTAGATGGATTCAACACATTTCGTGCTTTACGCATTTTTATAGAAAATGTACCAAATCCAACTAAAGTCACACTCTCTTCACGAAGTATAGCCTCAACCATAGCATTCATAACAACCTCTACAATAGCAGAAGCTTCTTTTGCATTCAGGTTACCCCTCAATGCCACTTTTTTAATCAAATCATGCTTATTCATTTTAAACAAATTAAATATTGACCATAAAAATAAAGATGATATTATAATTTGGCTGCAAATTAAAGGATATAAACAATATCCGCTATTACTTAATTCCCCCAATTGATTCACTTTATGCGACACAATATGATAACAAGAAATTTTAATGTAGTTTTATCAACGATTAAAGTACTATGATAACTAAAAAAACTATCTTTGTTTTCATTCAATAACCAGATATAAATAAAACACCTTATTACTATGATCGTACAGGATTTAAATTTTGATCAAACAGTCGCCATGGCAAAAGCCAAAGCGGAAAGCATGATACAAAACGGACTTTATTCACGTTTCAGGTTATCCGAAAAAGAGAGACTGGACAAAGCCCTTCTAGGCTGTATCGGAGAGTTGGCATTCCAAAAACACCTGAAAAATCTGGGAATCCCATTCGAATTGGACCAGACAGATTTCCAATCCCATCACTCCGATGAATTTGACGTAAAAGTAAACGGTGCCAAAATTGATATCAAAGTAGCAAAGAAAACAACTGCCAACCCTCCAACCGACAATTGGACCTATGGTTATCCACAAGAGCAGCACCCCGAAACCAAAGATTACGTCGTTGTAGGTTGGGTAGACTTCAACAGAAAAGAAGTTGGCTTTTATGGTTGGATCAGAGGAAAGCAAATAGTGGAATTTAAAGTTGTCACCCAAAATTCTTATGCCAAGTATCCCTATCTGACACCTAACCATGAATTCAAATGGGGATGTCTCACCAAGGATTTGAATGAGATTTTGAAGTAAAACGATTAAATTATCCTTGAAAAAGACTCTTCATTGAAGTTTTTTCATTTTTCTTCAGAAATTCGTAGGGTATTCTCCGTTTGAACGATCTTATATACAGAAAGCAAACTATTATTCACCCTTTAAACTCTGAAAAAGATGAAAACGCAATGGATAAGATCAATCGGATGTATACTGGCAGTTTTGATTCTGTCGGGCATCATGCCACTGGCTGCACAGGACAATGCAGAAAGATACACCACGATCAGTGGAGTGGTCAAAGACAAACTCAACAAAAAGAAACTGGAGTATGTCAATGTATCGATACCGGGAAGCAGTGTCGGTACCGTCACCAACGCAGACGGTGAGTTTACTCTAAAGATTCCCGAGTCGGTTCAGGCCAAAGACATTGAAGCCTCACATGTAGGTTATCTCAATTCCCGTATCCCTTTAAAAGAAGAAAATCCCACAGAACGGATTGTCTGGCTCACTCCTCATGCCAACCTGCTTAGTGAAATCCTGGTAAGAGCCAGAGATCCACGCAGCATTGTGGAAGAAGCACTTCGCAAGATTCCGGCCAATTATAGTCCCCAGAGCAACATGCTCACAGGATTCTACAGGGAATTGGCTCAAAAAGGGCGTCGCTATATCAATATTTCAGAGGCTGTAATCGATATTTATAAAACGCCCTACAATGAAACTGCCGAACACGATCGGGTTCAGATTTACAGAGGACGCAGACTGTTGAGCCAAAAACAGAGTGACACACTGGCTGTAAAATTACTCGGAGGCCCCAATATGGCCATTTATATGGATATAGTAAAGAACCCGGACTGCCTGTTGGCTCAAGAAGACCTATTGTTCTACGAATTTCGAATGGAAGACCCGACCAGCATTGACGACCGATCCCAGTATGTCATCAGCTTCCGTCCAAGAGTAAAATTATCCTATCCCTTATGCTATGGTACACTCTACATCGATAAAGAGCGACTGTCATTCACACGCGCCGAGTTTAACCTCAGCATGGATGATAAGAATAAAGCCACTCAAGCTATCTTAAGAAAAAAACCATTCGGATTGCGTTTCAAACCGGTAGAAGTATCATACCTGATATCATACAAAAACCTGGGAGGGATCACTTACCTGAGTTATATCCGGAACAATATCCGCTTTAAGTGTGACTGGAAGCGTAAACTGTTTTCTACCAACTATACCATCTTATCGGAAATGGTGGTTACGGACAGGAAAGAAAACAATATTACAGCTATTCCATATAAAGCAGCATTCAAACAAAATCATGTATTCTCAGACAAAGTGGATAACTTTACCAGTGACAACTTTTGGGGAGGCTATAATATCATAGAGCCTACAGAGTCATTGGAGCATGCAGTAAACAAATTAAAAAAACAGCAGAAGCAGTAATCACTTTTTATAGTATCTTTGACGAACTCTAACTCCCGATATATCCCCCAATATGCTGAACGACGTATTTATACTTACTCAAATAAAAGAAGGCAATATAAAGGCGTTTGAAACATTATTCCGCCAATATTATACTCCGCTTCGCCTATACGCCGCCAGCATAACGGGTGAACCGGACGTAGCCGAAGAAATCGTCGAAGAATTGTTCTATGTATTCTGGAAGGATCGGGAAAAACTTGAGATTTTTCATTCTGTCAAGAACTATCTCTATCGGTCTGTACGTAACCGCTCTATCCAATATTGCGAACATCAGGATGTCAAAAGGCGCTATCAGGATGCGATTTTATCCGTTCCGGTAAATATAGCTTCACCCGATCCGCAAGAGCAGATTGAGTACAAAGAACTGCAACAAATTATAAACCGAACCCTTGAGAAACTACCGGAGCGCCGTTTGCATATCTTCCGACTACACCACACAGAAGGAAAAAAGTATTCGGAAATAGCCTCTCTCCTCTCACTATCGGTAAAAACAGTAGAGAAAGAAATGACCCGGGCACTCCGGACTTTACGAAAAGAAATTGAGAATTATATCCAGATATCATGAATCGAATCGAAAAAAACAAGACCCAAACCGATCAGGCGTGGAATAAATTACACAATCGCCTGGAGACAGACGGACTGTTACCAACGGTGACAGAACGTCGTTTTGCCACACGTCCGACCGCATGGATCGGCATAGCAGCCATTGTAGCTATTATAAGCCTATGTGTTTACCTGCCTACGGTGTTACGGACCGACCGCCATCTTTCCGGCGGTGAACTATTAGTCAAAGCAAACAAAGAAGAGAGCATACTGGTCACCACGCTTGAGGATGGTTCCGTTGTCTATCTGTCAGAGCAGACTTCACTGGAATATCCCAAACATTTTTCTAAAAAAAGAAGAGAAGTGAGTTTGAAAGGAAACGCCCTTTTTGACATAGCGGGCAATCGTGCACGTCCTTTCTTCATCGAAACCGGAAAAGTACAGATCGAGGTGATAGGTACCGCCTTTCATGTGAGAAACAGTGGCAACTCTCCATTCGAATTAGCAGTTCAGAGAGGTGAGGTAAAAGTTACTCAAAAGCAGAATGGCCAGGAAATACATGTCAAGGCCGGAGAGACCGCTACTTTATTGGGCGATGAATGGCAGTTGACTGTGACCGAGAATTCCGAACAGTTTACCCGATACATGCAAAATATGCGTTTCAAAGACGAACAGTTGGATCACATCCTGCATGCCATCAACCTTCGCCAGACGGAAATACATCTGCAAAGTTCCCCGGAACTGGGGAAACATGTACTGACGGTTTCGTTCTCAGAGGATTCTCCTGAGAAAATGGCCAAGCTAATCGGCCTTGCACTGAACCTGAAGTGCACACGCAATCAAAACATAATCACCCTCTCCGAGTAATCCCGGAATCAAAACCCAAAAACAATGAAAGCCTCGAAAAGTCTCTGCCTACAATGCCTGTTCACCTGTCTGCTATTATTCATAGCAGCCCGGGTAAAGGCGGATGACTGCGGTATACTCGATCGTATCATCCGGTTACCGAAAAGTGAAATGACCGTTTATAAACTACTTTCTAAAATAACGGAAGAGACAGGATACCTGTTCATCTACGACAGCAAACTGGTTGACAATGAACGTACGGTAAAGTTGAAAGGTGGAAAACAGACCGTACGCCAAGCCATTTACAGTATAATTGGTAATGACAACCTTAAACTACGTTCGGTAGACAAACACATCATCATTTATCGACCGGAAACGGCATTAAGTATAAGTAAGGAAGAAGGTTTATGCAGAGACAGCACACTCTCATTCACTCTTGAAGGAACATTAATAGACCAACTATCCAGAGAGCCGATCCCCTATGCTACCGTAGGTGCCGAGGGTTCCTCCATCGGTAGTGTCACCAATCAAAACGGGAGTTTCAGGCTTCATCTGCCCGATTCCCTCCGAAACGGCCGGATTCGCTTTTCACATCTGGGCTACGTACCGCAAACCACGGATGCATCCCTACTTGCCGGACGAAACGGAACTTTTGCTCTGGAGCCTAAGGTAATTCCCCTGCAAGAGGTTATTGTACGCATTGTCAATCCGGTGCGTCTATTGAGAGAGATGCTGCAATTCAGAAAAAAGAATTATTCCAAAATCCCTGTCTATCTGACCTCTTTCTATAGGGAGGGTATCGAGCAAAAGAACCGGTTTGTCAGCCTGACTGAGGGAATATTCAAGATATATAAGGCTCCGTCAAGTACCCCGGAAAAGACCGACCAGGTAAAGTTGTTGAAAATGCGCCGTATCACTAACCAAGCTGTAAAGGATACCTTAATTGCTAAAATGAAATCGGGTATTCATGCCAGCATCGAGTTAGACCTAATCAAAAGTTTGCCGGATTTTCTGCTTCCGGACTCCAAAGAATGTGTCTATGTCTACACTTCCAGCGACCTTGCTGTTATCGATAACCGGCTTGCCCATGTAGTCTCCTTTGAACAGCGTCCAAGTATCAAGTATCCCTATTATTGTGGTGAACTCTACATCGACTCGGAAAACAGCGCCCTGCTCCGGGCACGATTCGAGTTGACTCCGCGGTATATACATAAAGCAGCCAACATGCTGGTTGAGAAAAGAAGCCGCAACATCCGGATTATTCCCCAAAAGGTGGTTTATACCGTATCCTATAAACCTTGGAAACAGACATATTACATCCACCATGTACGCGGAGACTTACACTTTAAAATAAAACAAAAGAACAAATGGCTCAACAATACCAGCCTACATACATGGTTTGAAATGGTCACCTGCAAGATAGAAACGGATAATGTCAACCGTTTCGACCATAATGAGCGGTTGTCCGTACATACCATCTTTGCGGAAACTCCATTTGTATACGACAAAAGCTTTTGGGAAGATTTCAATGTAATTCCTCCTGAAAAAGAGTTGAGTGAAGCCATAGAGAAGATTTCATCGAAAATCGAAGAGACAGAAAATTAAAGCAATTGCCGACACTGTTTATTTCTTCAAGTTCACTCCCCTTTCGGCAATATACACTCCGCTCAGAATCAGTGCCGATCCCAATAAAGCAACTATTGTGATGGTTTCGTCGATCACAATGGCAGAGGTCAGCAAAGTAATAAGGGGAACTACATAAATATAACTGGTGGCACAAACCACTCCCAATTGTTTCACTGCCGTATTCCACATAATATAGCACAGCATCGAGGCAATCACCCCCAGAAAAAGCAGATTTAGAGCGACAACGGGCCGGAACAGGATATGTATATCCGTCTGTAAAGGATACACTAAGAATAGGGGTAAAAGAGTCACCAAACCATAAAAGAAAACTTTCCGTGTAATGAACAATGTCGGATAATGAGTATTCATCCTCCTGAGAAGCAAGCAATAAAAAGCCCACATTAATGCAGCTATCAGGGTCAGAATATCACCGGCCGGACTAAGCTGCAAAATGAAACTACCATTAAACACAACCAGTCCCACTCCGATAAGCGCCATCAAAGAACCGCCTATCAGACGTGCTTTTAATTTATCACCCTTATAGAAAAAGGGTGCCAACAGTGCAGTCAGAATAGGAGTCGTACAGATAATTAACGATACATTGGAAGCAAGCGTCATACCCAATGCCGTATTTTCGGCTACAAAATAGAGCGAACCTCCACATAGTCCGAGTCCTACAAACCGCAGTTCGTCCTGCCAACTCTTAGCCAGCAACACACGAGGAGAGAAAAACCAGATGCAAATATATGCCAATAAAAAACGGTAGAATAAAATATCGACAGGTGACAGGCCATATTTTATTAAAACTTTAGTAGCAACGAAAGTTGTTCCCCATATCATTACTGTCACCGCTGCCATCACATGATACCATCCGGCCGTTCTCTGAGTTGTTTTCATATTCTTCTATAAATTTTCTCCGCAAAGATAAGGATTGCAGCCGGAAGAAAGTCGTATCTTTGCCACTCATTTCTTATTAAATAATATCATGCAAGGAATCAAGAATCTGACTCAAGGTCCTATCAATAAACAATTGTTTAACCTGGCGATGCCCATTATGGCCACCTCGTTTATCCAAATGGCATATAGCCTGACAGATATGGCTTGGGTAGGGCGTTTGGGGAGTGAAGCCGTCGCCGCCGTCGGTTCGGTAGGTATCCTGACCTGGATGTCGGGTTCCATTTCCTTACTGAACAAAGTAGGTTCCGAGGTCAGTGTAGGTCAGTCCATCGGAGCACAAAATCATGAAGATGCCCGTAATTTCGCCTCACACAACATTACTATCGCCCTTATTATTTCACTTTGCTGGGGTGGACTGCTTTTCCTGCTTGCACGTCCCATCATCGGTATCTACGAACAGGAAGCACATATCACCGAAAATGCAATCGCTTATCTGCGCATAATCTCTACCGGATTACCTTTCATTTTTCTTTCGGCAGCCTTTACCGGTATTTATAATGCCGCCGGAAGAAGTAAGATACCATTCTACATCAGTGGTACCGGATTGGTATTGAATATCCTCCTCGATCCCCTTTTCATCTTCGGTTTCGGGCTGGGTACCAACGGAGCAGCCTATGCTACTTGGATTTCGCAAGCAGCAGTATTCGGCATTTTTATCTATCAATTACGTTGCAGAGACGCTTTACTGGGACGATTCTCTTTCTTTACCCGGTTAAAGAAAAAATATACCCATCGTATCCTTAAATTAGGTTTACCGGTAGCTACCCTTAACACCTTGTTTGCTTTCGTCAATATGTTCCTTTGCCGTACAGCATCCGAACAAGGAGGGCACATCGGATTGATGACCTTTACCACCGGAGGGCAAATTGAGGCTATCACCTGGAATACATCACAAGGATTCTCTACTGCCTTAAGCGCATTCATTGCCCAGAACTATGCAGCCGGACGAACAGACCGTGTGATCAAATCGTGGCATACGACTTTGTTGATGACTTCAATTTTCGGTACGCTCTGCACCCTGCTTTTTGTATTTTTCGGAAACGAAATCTTTGCTCTCTTTGTTCCCGAACAAGCCGCTTATGAAGCAGGAGGCGTGTTTCTCCGCATCGACGGTTATTCACAACTCTTTATGATGCTCGAGATCACGACACAAGGTGTATTCTACGGTATCGGACGCACCATTCCACCTGCCATTATCAGCATCACCTGCAACTACATGCGTATTCCGCTCGCCATTCTGTTTGTCCGCATGGGCATGGGAGTAGAAGGTATCTGGTGGGCTGTTTGCGTCACTACTGTTGCCAAAGGGCTTATTCTGGCCGGTTGGTTTGCATTGATTAAACGGAAAGTGTTGTCGCGCCCGATACTCTGAAAAGAAAAAGCACAGCTTAGACAACAAAAGCACATATCTTCTTGTTTTTTTTACAAGGTAAATGACAGGCAAAACAAATAATCTGTATATTTGCCACGTTTTTATAAAATGGAAGTATCCATTTAATTATTAACTATATAAAAAGAGCTTAATTATGAAGAAAATTAAATTTATGGCTTTGTTTCTAAGCATGGCGCTTGTTTTCGGAAGTTGTGGAAGCATGAATAATACAGCTAAGGGTGGTGTCATCGGCGGTGGTTCGGGAGCGGCCTTGGGAGCTATTATCGGTGGTATTGCCGGTAAAGGAAAAGGTGCTGCTATCGGTGCTGCAGTAGGTACTGCCGTAGGTGCCGGAGCAGGTGTTCTCATTGGTCGTAAGATGGACAAGAAAGCTGCTGAGGCTGCAAAGATCAAAGACGCACAAGTAGAACAAGTTACTGATAACAATGGTCTGGCTGCCGTAAAGGTAACTTTCCCCTCAGGTATACTTTTTGCATTCAACTCTTCTGCACTAAGTGCAGCATCTAAACAATCATTGGCTGAATTTGCCAATATCCTGAAAGAAGATCCGACAGTCGATGTAGCCATTATCGGTCATACCGATAAAGTAGGCAGCTACGAAGCTAACCAGAAAGTATCGGCCAACCGTGCATACGCCGTTGAAAATTATCTTCAGGCATGTGGCGTTAAACCTTACCAATTCAAAAAGGTGGAAGGTGTAGGCTACTCACAATACAACGAGTCGGAAACACCGGAACAAAACCGTCGTGTAGAAATATTTATGTACGCCAGTGAACAGATGATTAAAAACGCTGAAGCCGGTAAATAACGATTTCATAATACACCCCCAGGTGTTTTATGCCATGTGCCAATATACTGTTTACTCCTTCATACAAAAAGGATGGTAAGTCAGTATATTGGCACATTCGTATAACCAACAAGATCACACACAATGAAACTCCGGAAACCCTTTCGCATTCTGCGCAATCTGATCCTTTTTTTCTTTATCTCCTCGATCGGTGCCGTCATTTTCTATCGATTCGTGCCGGTATATGTCACTCCACTTATGATTATCCGCTCTGTCCAGCAACTCGTTTCGGGAGAAAAAGTGGTATGCAAGCATACGTGGGTACCATTTGATAAAATCTCTCCCAGCCTGCCCATGGCGGTGATTGCTTCGGAGGATAACCGCTTTGCCTCTCACAACGGATTCGACATGATAGAAATCAAAAAAGCGATGAAGGAAAACGAAACCCGGAAAAAGAAACGGGGTGCCAGTACCATCAGCCAGCAGACAGCGAAAAACGTCTTTCTTTGGCCACAATCTTCGTGGATACGAAAAGGATTTGAGGTCTACTTTACATTTCTGATTGAAACTTGCTGGTCGAAAGAACGGATTATGGAAGTATATCTAAACTCCATCGAGATGGGTAAAGGTATTTACGGTGCTCAGGCAACCGCTAAATATAAATTTAAAACGACAGCTGCCAAACTGACCCGGGGACAGTGTGCCCTGATCGCAGCAACTTTACCAAATCCAATACGATTCGACTCGGCACACCCCTCACCTTATATCAAACGACGCCAAGGACAAATTCTGCGACTGATGAATCTGGTTCCGAAGTTCCCTCCTGTTGATAAGGAAAAAGCGAAAGGACAAGATACAAAAAAACAAAAGAATAAGAAAAAGAAGAAATAACAACTTCGCCAAACCGCCCCGATAATGTGAGGATAATATAGAAAAAAGAGGCCACTTCTGCAAAAAGCAGAAGCAGCCCCGGAGATTTATGTAAAACAGAAAATTACTGTTGAGGACCTGTACCAAAAGCCGGTGCCTCTTTATCATACCAGACACGTTCTTTGCTTAACGTCACAGGTGAATTACTCATCTCACCTTCATACGTATAGCCCTGTGCCTGATAGGCTGCAATTGTAATGTCACGGAGCAAATCAGAATCAAGAGGTTTGCTTACCGGGAAACGTCGAGGAATGACGTACTGGTCACCCAATAACGGATCAAAATCCTGATATGGCAACAAGGTACTGTTCTTCATTGGCACTCCCGAACGACGGGCGGTAACAAACATGTCCATCGGAAGCATCAGATAGTGAATATATTGCTGAATATAAACTTTCTCAAGGTCTTTACTCAAATCACCTGTCAGATGGTATGCATCATGTGACAGCATTTCATCAATCATGCCTTCTTTCAGGCTGATTGTCTTATCGTGTACATCGCCTGTGTAGGTTTTATCATAATAAGGAATATGATTCTTAGCGGAAACAAAATCATAACCACGAACAGACATCTCGACACCTGCACTCAAATACTGTTGTGCGGTCATCGGCAGATTGGCACCCAATAATTTGAATTCCGCCAGCAGGAGGTTGGTTTCACCTGCAGAGAAGTACAGTCCGTACCAGCCGTATTCTTCTTTATCCTGTACGGGAGCTACATCGGGAACATCGGGGAATGTGTAAATCAACAGACCTTTAATATTTTCGGTATTCCGGTAGGCAATCGGAGTATAGGTCTTTTTCGCACCGTCTTTGCTCAGCAAATAGAACAACTCGTTATTGGGGTCGAAATAGTCTTTGTACTCTTCCTTTTTATTGATATCCACTTGACAAGGAACTCCATAATAGCGTACCCAAGGCTCTCCGGGAGCTTTCCAGCTCTCAAAGTGTTTCTTTCCGTCCGCATCGACCGTATAGTTCACATTGGCTTCTACATAAGACGGTAAAGCTCTTTTTTGATCAAAGAAACCTTGAACTACATTAGAGTTGTAATCGTTCTTCTGGAAAAAGTAAAACAAACGAGGGTCACGATTGCTCACCATAAAATCGATTAACTGCTTAGTTCCCGCACCAACGGAAATATCATTGTTCCAGTTATTGTCTCTTTTACCTTTATTGAAAACAAAATCATCGTCGAGAGTTAAAATAAGACCGGCCGGATTCTGGGCAGCCTCATTCACAATGGCAATTGCACGAGTCTTGTCTTTATTAATCAGGCGTGCAGCAATTCTGAGTTTCAATGAGTTTGCCAGTTTAGCCCATTTATCAAGTTTTCCTCTATAAATAAAATCCTGCGCACCAAGCACGTCTTGCGGATTATTCTCTCTCAGATAGTTAATTGTCTCGTCAAGCTGTTTCAGCCAGAGTTCGAACAATTCTTCCTGCGTATCGTATTTCGGAGTCAGAGTCCCACCATAACGGGCCATTTCTGCCTCTGAATATTGACGGGATCCATACATATCCGAGTCTTCAAGTCCCAAGTACACCAGCATCGGATTACATAAATAAGCAATATATTCGTATTTTGCTTTTTCATCATCCGACATCAGACTGATCTGATGCTTTATTTCATTCGTATAACGAAGTACCTCGTTGACCTGATAGCCACAGCCGGTCTGAGTTACCATATTCAATTTGCTGGAGTTTCCACCTCCTGAGGCAGTTGCCTGCACCCAGGTAGACATTGCATCGAAACCAGCAAACCACTGAAGATAATCGGCCGGCTGAAAACTCATGGCACATTGAGTAAATAAATAGCGTACATTCGGTTTTGAGACTGTGGAGGGATTGGTATTCTGTCCGGCAAATTCGTCTTTACAAGACGACATCAGGAAGCCTGTACCTACAACAGCCACAGCTGCCATATATAGATATTTTTTCATCATTTGTTTCATACTAAATATCACATTAAAGGTTTAGAAATCTACATTAATAGTCATCATATAATTAGCTGTGTAAGGTTCATAGCCACGGATACGGAACTCAGAAGCCGTATTACCACGAACACTCTCAGGATTCAGATGGTTAGGCAACGAGTTATACAGATATCCCAGATTACGTGCAGAGAAGCTCAATCCCAATCCCTGGGCACCAAACTTACTTGCCACTGATTTCGGGAAGCGATACGATAAGGTGATCTCGCGCAAAGCAATATAGTTCAACTCGTGTACCCAAGTGTCGAATATCGTATTCTGTCCCCAGGCCGCACGGTTTACATGATAAGTTCCGGCATGTGTGGGTTCCAGTTTCCCTTCTGCCACCAACTGTTTGTAGGACATACCGCTTACATCCATTTTCGTTCCGTCTACAAGTGTTGCGAACGTACCATTCTTAAATACTCCGTCGGGGATAACACCATCACCATAAGAGATTCCTTTACTGTCACCGTACTGGCTGGTCCAAGACAAACCACCATGTTCAGGATCACGCCATTTTAAAGAACTCTTGATCCATCCGGCCTGTGTACCATACAAGTTAGAGTAAGAAGCTACCAATCCTCCAAAACGCATGTCAGTAGCAATATGCAGGCTCAAATTTTTCCAGGACAGAGTAGTAGATAAAGAGCCTAAAAAGTCGGGAGTCATTTTACCCACTTCCTGTACTTTTCCGCTACGTGCTTCGTAAGCTCCCCGCCAACTGTCGTCCCACTCCAACAATGTTTCTCCTTTTTCATTTTTAGCCGGAAGAATGTCGGACATCAATAATCCGTAGTCGCCACCTACTTTGGCAACCGAACCGATATGGTAATCGTAATCATTAGCATAGCCGCTCAATGCGATGTAGTCTGCTACATTTTCATGTAATGAGATAATAGTATTTTTATTCTTTGTATATGTCATTGCGACATCCCACTGCCAGTCTTTATTTTTGTACGGAGTGGCGTTTACAGCAATTTCAATACCTTTATTCTGAATATTACCAGCATTTATCAACTGAGTGTTCACACCCGAAATAGCAGGAACTTCAATCGACATGATCTGGTCTCTCGTATTTTCTTTATAATAAGTAAAGTCAAAGTTCAAACGGCTGTCAAACAAACGTAAATCCAAACCAACTTCCCAGGCATTCTTACGCTCCGGTTTCAGCTTCAAACTCTTCATTGTCTTATCGAGAGTGTTCACATAGATATTGCCATCATACATTTCTTTAGTTTCAAAGCCATATACCGAGTTCACATAATAGGGATCGGTATCGTTACCGACCTGTGCCCACGATCCGCGTACTTTAGCAAATGTAATCCAATGCGGCAAATCGAATGTTTCATTGAGCAGCCATGAACCGGATACTGACGGGTAGAAGTAAGAATATGTACCCATCCCGTTTTGATATACCAAAGAAGACGACCAGTCATTACGTCCTGTTACATCTAAATAAACCTGATTTTTCCATCCCAGATTCAAAGCAAAGACAGCAGACATCATTCTCTTTGTATTTGAAATGCTCGCTTCCGACTTTTTAGGGTTCTTTGAGTTGTCGACAAACCATTGTCCCGGTACTACCATACCGCCATCTGTATATACTTTATATGCTTCCGAACGACTTGTATAGTATTCATATCGCGCGAAACCACCTACACTGAAATCTTGTATCTGCTTATTGACAGTAAATGTTCCGCCAAAGGTAGCCTGCTCTTTTGTGGTTTGCCCCATTGTATACTTACCGCCTTCATTTGCATATCCACTACCCAGTTGTTTTTCTTCAAACTTAGTGTAATAGTAATTCATATTGGCATCGGCTTTAAATCTCAGCCAATCCAGAATCTGCACATTCACTTCCATTTGGGGACGAACCACAGTCTCTTTCTGGGAATAATCGTATTTATCGATCATAAAAAACAAATCACGTCCCGGAACTGAACCATACTTGTCACCATAACTTGTAGATGCCAGTCCACCATGCTCACCCAGATATTTATCGCGGAAATAATTCACATCCAGCATCGGAGTCATAATGGTTCCGTTCGGATTGACGAAACGCTCTCCTACTGTTCGCGGAGAATTCTTCGGATTTGAGTTGGTGAAACTCATAGCAGCCGAAACTTCCACCCGATCACTGATTTTATGCGAACCCTTCAATAAAAACGAATAACGCTCAAATGTATTCTTTTCGCTGGTAGATCTTGCTTTCTTATAAGAAAGAGAAGTGTAATACGATGTTTTATCATTGCCACCGCGAATAGCCACATTCGTATTGGAGTTCAGCCCCAATTGATACAAATCCAGCATGTTGTTTTTATGGGGCGAATAATTGGTCCAGGTACCATCATAGTTGCGGATCGGCTGACCATCGTATTTAGGTCCCCATCCATAACTGCCTGCGCCTATTAGTGTCCGGTCTCCTTTATCATCGAGTTTGAACTGAAAAGGATCCCATACAGAACCATTGTTGTCCGTGTCTTTCCAGCCAGGCATCAACCCCACCCCATATTCAGTCTGGATATCCGGTGTCCGGTACGCATGATCGATACCAAATGTTTGTGATACAGAAACTCCGAAGCCTTTGAAGCCTTTTCCCGATTTGGTGGTAATCACCACAGCTCCGTTCAGACCACGTGAACCGTAAAGGGCAGTCGCAGCAGCACCTTTCAGGACCGAAACTGTCTCAAAGTCATCCGGATTGAGGTTCTTCAGTTCATTACCATAGTCATTGGCATTATTGTTTCCGGCATCCCAGTCCATCGTGGTATTTCCCGAAGTCGAGTTATCGAGAATAACTCCGTCGATCACATAAATCGGCTGATTGTTTCCTTTCAAAGTAGAAGCACCGCGAATCTGAATCTTCGTCGCTCCGAACATACCTCCGTCTGACTGACGGATCTCGACACCCGCTACTTTTCCTTGTAAGGCGGCTACCGGAGAAATCGTATTGGCAGCTTTCAGGTCATCGCCTTTGACCTCGGTCACTGCATACCCCAAAGCTTTCTGTTCACGCTTCAACCCTAAGGCTGTCACCACTACTTCGTCCAGTATCTGGGTATCTTCTTGAAGCACAACATTAATAACAGTTTTACCGCTTACTTTTACATCCTGTTTCTTCATGCCGATGTAAGAAAACTCCAGAACTCCGTCTGCAGGAACATTAGATAAAGTGTAATTGCCATCAACATCTGTCACTGTACCGATCGATGAACCTTTAACAAGTACACTCCCTCCGATTATCGGTTCACCGGTTCCATCTTTTACAATTCCTTTCACTGTTATATTCTGCGCAAAAGCAGTAACAGACAAAAAAGATAGAACAAGCACTAACACCTTTTTCATCAATCTCACATTGATAATTTTCGAGTTATTCATTCATTTTTCTTTTTTAGTTAAACAATATGTGTTAATTTAGGTTATAATAATGGCTATAGTTCTCTTAGAACTTAGTTATTCTTGAAAAATGTAAATTATATACAATATTAAATACTTTATTACGCTGTAATTTTACATTTGTCAATCAGATTTAGTTGTATATTTTAAAATAAGGAGTTGCCAATCCTATTTCGCGGAGTAAAGATAGATATAAAGTATCAAAATACAATAAATATACTATAATATTTTTAAATGCTAATTTCTACTTTTTTTTCTTCGCTATTCACCACCTCTCAGAATCCCTTTAAAAGTGCTTGTAATGCGTTTTAGAACTGAGTTCTAAGAGAACTTGGTTAATCTGTTTATATATCCATTCCAAAGGGATTTGAAAGATATGTGTCATTTCTCAAATTAACTATATACACGAGGTTTGATCACTATTTACAAGTAAAAGTTCCATCCAGATTTAGAAAACCAGAAACAATTTCTTATCCTTTTCTGAATATAAAACCAATATTTATTTACTATCTACGAAAAAGAGTCGGTAGATTTCTACCGAAACAAGATATTACAAATGTCATATACAAACCAAGCCTTATATGATAACTGCGGTGGCAGTCGAAATAAAAAGAAAAGCAAATAAGACGGGGAACGAAGCACCGGGCTCCGGACATCGAAACACCGGGATAAAAATAGCGGAAAGCCGGGCTTCAGGAAGCAGAGAACCGGACTTTGGAATGGCGCTAAAAAACAAAGACCGCTCCGGTTTACACCGGAAACGGCCTTTATCCACTCTATAACAATACAACTTTTAAAACGTTATGCCGGTTCTTCACATCTTTCTACATAAGCCAAAGCATCACCTTTATTGACCAAAGCACCTTGCTTGGCACATACCTCAATGATGCGTCCACTAAAATTAGCCAATACTCTATCATAAGTGTTCCATGGAGTGGCAATATAACAAAATACATCATCCGGTTCATATTTATGCCCTACTTCCGGAGGCATGGAGGGCGATTCAACATCTATTTCCCAGATAATCCTACCCTTTTCCATCGCAGTGATTGGCTCTGCCTTGGCACGCTTCATCCTTTTCACATCTTCTTCTGAGAAACCTTGTTTGGCCAATGCCGCATCCTTGGCACGTTGCAGGTCTTCTTCAAACCTCTTCTTGGCTACTCCCGATTTATAATCACGATACTGCCTGTCATGCATGGCCAGTTCAAACAGTTCTTCATCATCGGGTCCGGACTCCCAACCATTCTCCTGCATCTCTTTACGATATTCATCAAGCTGGTCGGGATAGTTCTTCTGCGGATCTTCATCTGTAAATTCGTACCCCTTCTCTTTGGCCAATGCTACAATTTCCGGATCCAACGGACCAGGTAAACGACCGCTTTTACCCAGAATCATCCCCCAGGTATTATTGTCTATCATGCTCCAGCGTTCCTCACCTTTCACACGTGCCATTACATTCATTAATGCCACATTTTTCACATACTGGCTGAATGGAGTTACCAGTGGAGGATAACCTAACTTAGGCCATACGTATTCCACTTCATCGAACAACATCACAAGCAGATCGTCAATGCTGAGTTCAGGCTGATTATTACTCTTTAATATCATATTAATACCGGCATGCACACCTTTCAAATCGGCCATCATAGACCCCATCATTCCTCCGGGCAAGCCACATTTCAGCAATAAAGAAGACATATGTTTGTTGGTCGGGTCCATAAAGTAACCAAGGAAATCATCGATGAACTCCTGTGTCATGGCACGCGCCTTCATATAGGCTTTCATATTAATATCAGGTACACGAAAACCGGCATCTTTCAACATGGCCTGTACAGAGATCACGTCCGGATGAACTTTTCCCCAGGACATAGGTTCCATGGCTACATCAATAATATCAGCACCATTCTCACAAACTTCAAGAATGGAAGCCATTGACAATCCGGGCCCGCTATGGCCATGATATTGAATCAACACTTCGGGATGACGTTCCTTAATGGCTTTTGTCAATTGTCCTAACATGGCAGGACGTCCGACACCTGCCATATCCTTCAGACAAATCTCGGGAGCACCGGCCTCAATCAGCTTATCAGCAATAGCCGTATAATATTCTACTGTATGTACCGGTGAAAAGGTGATGCACAAAGTTGCCTGCGGAATCATTCCTCCCTCAAGTGCATAGTGTATGGAAGGAATAATATTCCTTACTTCATTCAGCCCACAAAAGATACGGGTGATATCTACTCCCTGGGCATGCTTGACTTTGTACATCAACCGACGGACATCGGCAGGAACGGGATACATCCGTAAACCATTCAGTCCCCGGTCAAGCATGTGGGTTTGTATTCCGGCATCATTGAAAGGTTTGGTAAAAGCCCGCACTGCTTTATTGGGGTTTTCACCATACAATAAATTGACTTGCTCGAACGCTCCGCCATTGGTCTCCACACGGGCAAAGCATCCCATTTCAATAATCAAAGGGGCAATTCGCACTAACTGGTCGACACGGGGTTGATACTTACCGGACGACTGCCACATATCCCGATATACGAGACTGAATTTAATTTCCTTTTTCATTGCCGTAAGTTATAAGTGATTTCACATTCATAGGTTAACTTGCTATATTACAAATATAGTGAGATATTTGACATAAAGACAAATCAGACCATCAAAAAGTTCCCATAAAAGATATGTTATATATCATATTGTCACAAAAGTAAAGGAGCAAGGAGGGGGTCCCTCACTTACTCCTTCTTTTGCACAACTAAAAAATTACACTAAATCACTACCTAAAATCAATCTTTTTATTAATGAAAAATACCTAATCAAACAAAGTCCTTCAGTTCCTGTTGCAATCTCTGACGGGTAAAAAAGATACGGCTCTTGACAGTGCCGAGTGGTAATTCTAATTTTTCGGCTATTTCACGGTATTTAAATCCGGAAACATGCATTGAAAATGGAACTTTATATTCTTTGGGCAACGCATTTACTACACGGTGCATTTCTTTCAGGTCATAGGCTCCTTCGGTACTTTCAAAACCGGAGTCCTGCGGGAGATTCAGATGGAAAAGATTATCGGTTTGGTCTACATAAGTTTGATCACGCACAATTTTACGGTAATTATTAATAAAGATGTTGCGCATGATAGTATACATCCAGCCCTTAAAATTAGTGTCTGGCATAAATTTATCTTCATTATCTAATGCTTTTAATGAGGTCTCTTGTAACAGGTCATTTGCTTCTTCGCGATTAGCAGTCAATTTATAAGCGAAGCGGAGCAACTCTTCTTGCACTCCTATTAAATCTTTTCTAAAACTTAAACTTTTCATACGTTGCGGTTTTTAAGCGGTTAATATTTCGTTTCTTTCTCGATATTGCAAGTTTAAGGCTTATTTTAGATTTCAGTAGGGTAATTTTCACCAATCTTTGGGGTAAAAACTATCAAATGATAGTTTTTGGGTGCTATTTGATAGTTTTTGGGTGTTATTTCTTAAAGAGTTAGACAGCTTTTGATAGGTTTGTTTGATAATTAATGTTTTTTATTATGTGCTTTTTGTAAATAGAGACTGAATCACATACCTTTGGATCAAGTTTAATAACGTTAAGAATCAAAAGAATTATGAACTTACTGATCATCCTGGGGATTATAATCATCCTCGCCATTATCATTGCTTCCATGTATAACTCATTGGTAAAATTGAGAAATAATCGCGAAAACGCATTTGCCGACATTGATGTACAACTGAAGCAGCGTCACGACCTTATTCCACAATTGGTAGATACAGTAAAAGGATATGCAGCTCACGAAAAAGAAACACTTGAGCGCGTCATCCAAGCCCGCAACGGAGCTGTCAGTGCCCGGACAATCGATGAAAAAATTACAGCTGAAAATCAACTTAGTTCCGCCCTCGCAGGATTGAAGATTACATTGGAAGCTTATCCGGACCTGAAGGCCAACCAAAACTTCCTTCAGCTACAGGAAGAGATTTCGGACGTAGAAAATAAGCTGGCTGCCGTACGCCGCTACTTTAATTCGGCCACAAAGGAACTGAACAATGCTGTACAGACATTCCCTTCTAACCTGATTGCCAACATGTTTGGCTTTCATAAAGAAATGATGTTCGACTTGGGCACAGAACAACGTGCCAATTTAGAAGAGGCTCCGAAAATAAAATTTTAATCCTCAGGAAAGTAAAGACACATGCAATACGTCGGAATACAGACACAACAGAGCCGGAACAATCTCCGTTCCGGTATCTTACTCATTCTCTTTCCATGCCTGGTGGCGGTATTGACTTACCTGTTCTGCTATCTGCTTATCACTTTTACCGTGGAAGACGATTATGGGCAGTACAATACACTGGCAATGACCAATCAAATGTTTATCAACCTGATTCCTTATATTATAGGAGGTGTTCTGGTTTGGTTTATCATAGCTTACTTTACCAATTCCAGTATTATCAAAGCTGCCACAGGCGCGCGTCCGCTTGAACGTAAAGAGAATAAACGTATCTACAATTTGGTAGAGAATCTCTGTATGTCGCAAGGTATGAAAATGCCCAAAATCAACATTATCGATGATGATTCACTAAACGCATACGCCAGTGGAATCAATGAACAGACCTATACAGTTACCCTATCCAAAGGTATCATTGAAAAGCTTAACGATGAAGAACTCGAAGGAGTCATCGCACATGAACTGACACATATCCGCAATCATGATGTCCGGTTATTGATTATCTCGATTGTATTTGTCGGTATCTTCTCTATGCTGGCACAAATAGCATTGCGTTCCGTCTATTACTCTTCGTGGACACGCAGTAGAAATGATAAGAATAATGGAGCCATACTTATTCTGGTTTTGGCAATGATTGTAGCTGCCATCGGTTATTTCTTCGCCACTTTGATGCGTTTCGCCATCTCACGAAAACGTGAATATATGGCTGATGCAGGTGCAGCAGAAATGACAAAGAACCCGTTGGCGCTGGCCAGTGCTCTAAGAAAAATATCCGCAGATCCCGATATAGAAGCTGTAGAACGCGAGGATGTGGCACAGTTATTCATTCAGCATCCGGGCAAACAAGCCAAAAGTGCCCTGAGCGGATTAAGCGGATTATTCGCCACCCATCCTCCTATCGAAAAGCGAATAGCTATCCTGGAACAATTCTAATAGTGCATGGCCTTTGCTGTACAAGAAAGAACACCAAAGGCCTGTCACTGCAAAATACACAGGTCTACACTACATCAAAAGTAAACAACCGACTATCTATAAAGATGAGTTGTGTAAATCTGTGCAATCTATAGTAAAAAAGAGTTTTGAAACTCTCTCTTTTATTCTTTGTGAAATCTGCTCCGACAAACACGAAATAATATTAAATCATTTGTACGCTTTGTACATTTTATCTCTTCCGATCGTTATCTTTATGTAAATATTCTCCTAAATAATCATTGATATGAAAACAAATAGACGTATCATGCTTCTGATATTGTTCATTGCAGGAACAGGTATCTTCACACTTCAGGCTCAAAACCGGGAAGAAAGGAAAGAGCTGAAGGAACAGACTGTAAAAGAGAAGATTGAATCGGAAAACTATCGGATCGACATAAATACGGCATACCCGCGTAGGGGACGTATGATTCCATTGACATCAATCTATTCCGTAACAATTCGGAATGATTCTGTCTTTTCACAACTACCTTACTTCGGACGCGCTTACTCTATCCCTTACGGAGGAGGACAGGGATTGATGTTTAATGCCCCAATCGATCAATACACCATGTCCATGGGAAAACGCGGAGCAGCAAAAATCAACTTTACCGCCAAAAGTCCCGAAGATCAGTTCAAATTCAGGATAACAATCTATTCCAACGGTTCATCCAGCATAGATGTCGATATGCAAAACCGTGAATCGATCAGTTTTTCAGGTGACTTGATATTGCCGGAATAAAGTCGTACCGACTTTATTCCCCCTTCAAGATAGGCAGGCAAATTTGGTATTTTACAGCCAAAGCGCGTACTACAAAAATGCAGCAGCCACTAATGACCTGCGTCAAGGCGGCATCTACCCCAAAACGATCGAGCCCCCAATAAATGACTCCACCGATAACACATGCCATGGCATAAATCTCCTTACGAAAGATCAACGGAATCTCGTTGATAAATACATCACGGATAACTCCACCAGCCGCACCGGTCATGGTTCCCATAATAATGGCTACCCAAAAGGCATATCCCAAATCGATCGTCTTGCTGATACCAACTACTGTAAACAACGCAAGACCAATGCTATCGAAAATAAAAAACGTATTGTGCATGTGGATCAAATGCTTCCGAAAAAAGATAACCCACAGCAGGGCCAGCGCCGAGCAAATTAAATAAATAGGATTCGTCATCCAGAATGGAGTGACATCCAATAAAACATCACGTATGGTACCACCGCCAATGGCTACAGCCACACCGGCTACATAAGCGCCAAACCAATCGAATTGTTTGGCAGATGCAAGACGAATACCACTAATGGCAAAAGCGAATGTTCCGATAAACTCCAGAATCTGGATAAAAGTCGGAATCTGAAAGATAGTTGGCATATATTAAGTTTTTTGTGTGCAAAGAAACAAATAATTCCGCAAGAAAGTGTAAATTTGTTCCTTGAAAATTGTAAGAATACAAAGATGAAGATAACGATTGTTGCCGGGGCTCGCCCTAATTTTATGAAAATCGCCCCTATCACCCGGGCTATCGATGCCGCAAAGGCACAGGGTAAACGTATTTCTTATCGCCTGGTATACACGGGAGTAGAGAATGATAACAGTTTGGACGCCTCCTTATTTGCAGATCTGCACATGAAAGCTCCCGATGCCTATTTGGGAGTAAACGGCAATAACCCGACAGAACTGACTGCGGGAATCATGATCGCTTTCGAACGTGAATTGACAGAAAACCCTACGCATGTAGTCCTGGTGGTCGATGACCTCACAGCAACCATGAGTTGTGCCATCGTAGCCAAGAAACAAAACATAAAAGTAGCACATCTCGTAGCCGGTACCCGTTCATTCGACATGTCTATGCCCAAAGAGATCAACCGTATGATTACAGATGGCTTGTCCGACTACCTCTTCACAGCCGGCATGGTAGCCAACCGTAACCTAAACCAGACAGGTACGGAAAACGAAACAGTCTATTATGTAGGGAATATCCTGATCGATACGATACGTTATAATCGCAATCGCCTGATAAAACCGGTATGGTTCTCTGTGCTGGGGCTGAAAGAACATGAATACATTCTGCTGACCCTCAATCGTCACGTACTGTTAAACAATAAGGAGAACTTACAGGAATTGATGGAAACATTGCTTAAAAAAGCAAATGGCATGCCCATTGTCGCACCGCTGCATACTTATGTACGCGACGCAATCAAAGCATTGGGGATCACCGCTCCCAACCTGCACATCATGCCTACACAGAGTTATCTCTCTTTCGGTTATCTGATGAATCAGGCAAAAGCCATCGTGACTGACTCGGGCAATGTAGCCGAAGAAGCCACTTTCCTGGGAATTCCCTGCATCACGCTCAATACGTTTGCCGAACATCCGGAGACCTGGCGAACAGGCACTAATGAACTGGTCGGTGAAGACCCGGCCGCATTGGGAGCCTGTATGGACAAACTGATGAACGGAGAGTGGAAACAAGGAACTTTACCCGAACGTTGGGACGGACGAACCGCAGAGCGAATTGTACAAATATTATTGGGGGAATAATACCATATTCCCCCTCCTTACAGGAGTCAAAAGATACACAAAAAAGGTTATATAGTCCTTTCAATCAAAAGGAATTTATTACCTTTGCAGTCTCACGATGAGATGAAGTGTGTATGAAACAACAATATTCTAAACTATTATTAGTAATCTTCCTTCTACTCTCTGCGCCACAGGCTTTCGCACAGTTAAAGGGAGTAATCACCGATTCTATTTCACATGAACCATTAATGTACATTTCCGTTTTCTATGAAGGGAAAGGAGTAGGTGGCATATCCAACGCTAACGGAGAATATAAGGTGGAAACCCGCAAAGGCTGGAATGAGCTGACCTTTTCTGCGGTGGGATATATCACCAAGAAAGTGAAGATTCCGGCGGGTGCCAAAGAACTCAATGTAGTACTCTCACCGGATGATGTAATGCTGGAAGAGGTGGTTGTAAAACCTAAAAAGGAGAAATATTCCCGAAAAAACAATCCGGCAGTAGAGTTTATGCGGAAGGTAATCGACCATAAAAAAGCTCAGAAGCTGGAAACCAATGACTATTACCAATACAGCAAATATCAGAAAATGAAGATGTCACTCAATGACGTGACACCCGAGAGTCTTGAGAAAGGGATCTATAAAAAGTTTTCTTTCCTAAAAGACCAGGTCGAGGTTTCGCCCGAGACTAACAAACTGATTTTGCCCATCTCCGTACAGGAAACATCTTCAAAAACCATCTACAGAAAAGATCCGGAAAGTAAAAAGACCATCATCGAAGGTATGAACTCAAATGGTGTAGAGGAATTCTTCTCTACCGGTGATATGTTGGGTACTATCCTTAACGATGTATTTGCCGATATCAATATCTACGATGATGATATCCGTCTGTTGCAACGCCGTTTTGTAAGTCCCATCGGAAGCGGGGCCATCTCTTTCTATAAGTTCTACCTGATGGATACCGTGATGGTAGACAAAAACAAATGTGTACACCTCACGTTTGTTCCACAGAACCCTCAGGACTTCGGATTCACCGGACACCTGTATGTGTTGGATGATTCAACCTACGCTGTAAAAAAGTGCACCATGAATTTGCCTAAAAAAACAGGGGTAAACTTTGTGGAGAATCTGGATGTCGTGCAGCAGTACGAACAACTCCCCAATGGCAACTGGGTACTGACTGATGATGATATGACCGTAGATCTTTTAGTAATGAAAGCTATCCAGGGGATTCAGGTAAAGCGGACTACGAAATATAGCAACTATGTCTTCGAACCCATCGAGCCACGACTCTTCCGACTAAAAGGCAATGTTATCAAAGAAGCGGACATGCTCACCAAAAGTGACGAATACTGGGCCGGAGTGCGCCAAGTACCGTTAACAAAAACCGAGAGTAGCATGGATCTTTTCATGAACCGGCTGGAGCAAATTCCCGGATTCAAATATGTCATATTCGGCGCAAAAGCATTGATAGAAAATTATGTGGAAACCGGAACCAAAAAACATCCGAGCAAATTCGATTTCGGTCCGATCAATACCATGATATCGAGTAACTATGTGGACGGCACCCGATTCCGCCTCAGTGGTATGACTACAGCCAAACTGAATCCTCATTGGTTCTTTAATGGATATGGAGCCTACGGACTTAAAGACAAAAAATGGAAATATGAGGGCAATGTAACCTACTCTTTCCGTAAATGTGAATTCTTCCCCTGGGAGTTCCCGAAACACTATATCTCCGCTTCTTACCGTTATGATGTCATGTCACCGATGGATAAATTTCTCGACACGGATAAGGATAACGTATTCGTGGCCTGGAAAACCACTACTGTCGACCAGATGTCGTACGTACGGGATGCTACATTGAGATATGAAATGGAAACTCTTTCAGGCTTCTCGGTCGCAGCTATGGCACGACACCGGAAAGACACTCCGGCCGGTAAACTTCAATACATCCGTAACGATGCTGCCAAAACAATTGTTCCGGACATTACCACCGCCGAATTGGGACTGACCTTGCGTTATGCTCCGGGTGAGACTTTTGTAAACACGAAACAGCGTCGGCGTCCGGTGTCGCTGGATGCTCCCATCTTCACCCTTTCTCACACCACCGGATTCAAAGGTGTATTGGGAGGAGAGTATAATTTCAATTTGACGGAAGCAAGTATCTGGAAGCGCTTCTGGCTTTCGTCTTGGGGCAAAGTAGACGTCACCCTGAAAGGTGGGGCGCAATGGAATACCGTTCCATTCCCGTTACTCATTCTGCCGGCTGCCAACCTTTCATATATTACCCAAAAAGAAACTTTCAACCTGATCAACAATATGGAGTTCCTCAACGACCGCTATGCATCGTTGGCACTGACATATGACATGAATGGCAAACTTTTCAATCGTATTCCACTAATCAAAAAATTGAAGTGGAGAGAAGTGTTCCGTTTCCGTGCCCTGTATGGTAACCTGACCGAAAAGAATAACCCGTTTAAGAGCAATAATCCGGAACTGTTCGATTTTCCGCAACGGGACGGTAGTTACACCAGTTATGTAATGGACCCGAAAGTACCCTATCTGGAAGCCAGTGTAGGTATCTACAACATCTTTAAATTGTTACATATTGAATACGTACGCCGTCTGACCTATCTGAATCACCCCGGAATCAACAAGCAAGGTATCCGGTTTATGATTCAAGTGGTATTTTGATCTGATATCATTTACACAAATAAAAGCTAAATACGATGAATTTCACTTTACATACCCTCAATGGCATAAAGCTGTGGTTGGTACTTCTTTTACTTAGTGGCGCAATCAATGTTTGCCGGGCAGATTCTCCACGACAAACCATCAACTTTAACCGGGGATGGAAATATTGTCAGGGGGATTTCGATCATGCTGCCCGACCGGGGTTCGACGATTCAGAATGGGAGAAAATAGGACTTCCCCACTCTTTCAGTACTCCATATTTCATGTCGAAGGACTTTTATGTAGGCTACGGATGGTACCGTAAAGCTTTTCCGGTAAAAAAAGAGATTCTTGGCAAGAAAAGTTTTCTTGAATTCGATGGCGTATTTCAAGAAGCAGAGATTTTCGTCAACGGACACTTGGCAGGCACTCACAAAGGAGGATATACCGGATTTTCCATCGACATATCAGCTTACCTGAAAGAAGGGAAAAACCTGGTAGCCGTCCGGGTAAACAACTGTTGGCGCCCTGACCTTGCCCCGCGTGCAGGCGAACATGTATTTAGCGGAGGTATCTACCGGAACGTACGTCTGGTAATAAAGCCCCCCACTTACATCGATTGGTATGGCACCTGGATCACAACCCCGGACCTGGCAGAGAACAAAGGTAAATCGGGAAGCGTCCACATACGGACAGACGTATGTAATGCTTCAGGAAAAACAGACACTTACCGACTCCTGACCACCGTCGTCGATGCACAAGGCAAAGAAGTGTCTTCGGTTTCCACATCCCAAGTACTGCCGGACAATGCAACTTACACATTTGAACAACAAACCAAAGAAATTCAGGCACCTCAACTGTGGCATCCCAATCATCCGGCACTATATAAAGTGATAAGCTCACTCTATCACGGACAAGAATTAATAGACCGTTACGAAACAGCATTCGGATTCCGCTGGTTTGAATGGACTGCAGACCGGGGATTTTTCCTGAATGGGGAGCACCTTTATTTTAAGGGAGCCAATGTTCACCAGGATCATGCCGGATGGGGAGACGCTGTAACCGAGACCGGAATGCGAAGAGATATCCGGTTAGTGAAAGAAGCCGGCTTCGATTTAATAAGAGGCTCGCACTACCCCCATTCACCGGCTTTTTCACAAGCATGCGATGAAATAGGAATGTTATTCTGGGCAGAAAACGCATTTTGGGGAATCGGAGGACACAAAGGAGACGGTTATTGGAATGCCAGTGCATACCCTGTAAACGAATCCGACAGGGCAGAATTCGAAAACAGCGTAAAAGCCCAACTGAAAGAGCTGATTCGCATCCACCGCAACCATCCTTCCATCATCGTATGGAGCATGAGTAACGAGCCTTTTTTCACAGCACCCGAGACAATCAATCCGATGCGTAAACTACTGGAAGAAACCGTCAAACTTTCCAAACAACTTGATCCTACCCGCCCGGCAGCTGTCGGTGGTGCGCAGCGTCCGCTGGGAGAGAAACGAATCGATAAGTTGGGCGACATAGCCGGATATAACGGTGACGGCAGCTACATTCCGGAGTTTCAGCAACCGGGCATGCCAACAGTAGTTTCGGAATATGGCAGTACTACAGCCGATCGTCCGGGAGAATATGATCCGGGATGGGGAGACCTGGCTAAGAATAATGCACAGAACGGTTTTCCATGGCGTAGCGGACAAGCCATCTGGTGCGCATTCGACCACGGAAGCATTGCCGGCAGTGCCCTTGGCAAAATGGGCATCATCGATTACTTCCGGATTCCCAAGCGTGCCTGGTACTGGTACCGGAATGCCTACAAAGGGATTACCCCTCCGGAATGGCCGCAAGAAGGAACACCTGCCCGCATCAGCCTGGTTGCCGACCGGACTGATAACATAAAAGCGGACGGAACGGACGATGTTATGTTATCAATAACCATCCTGGATGCAAGCGGAAAGCCGGTCAGCAATTCTCCGGCAGTTAAGCTCGACATTCTATCCGGCCCGGGAGAGTTTCCCACCGGAACCTCAATCCTGTTTGAAAAAGAGAGTGATATCCGTATACTCGACGGAAAAGCGGCTATTGAATTCCGGTCATATTATGCCGGAGAAACTGTTATCCGTGCTACTTCACCGGGACTGGAACCGGCCGAAGTAAAAATCCGATTCACCGGAAGCACTCCCTATACAGAGGCCTTCAAAGTAAAAGAACGTCCCTATACACGCTTCGAAACTCCGACAAAAACGGATAATCTGCAAACCTTCGGACCTAACAACCCGACTTTCTGCAGTTCGTCTGCCAACGGACATTCATCCGCTTTTGCAGCCGACGGAGACGAATCTACATACTGGCAAGCTTCAGAGAACGACCCGGAACGTTCCTGGACACTGGATACCGAAAAAGGATTGTCGATACGTCACATCCGAATCGCATTTCCGGATTTAACCCCTTATCAATACAAAGTAGAGGTATCCATGGACAGAGAACACTGGTCGCTCATACCGGATCAAACCAATAATAAGCAGAACGAGAACATTCGGATGATTCAGGTTGTTCCCGGTATACAAGGACGTTTCGTACGTATCAGTTTCACAGGAGAGAAAGCTGCTATTACAGACGTACAGGTCATCGGAACGGTAATTGACTAAAATAACAGATTTATTACAAATATATGCAACCATTAGCGGAAAGACTTCGCCCAAAGACATTAGATGATTATATCGGTCAGAAACACCTTGTGGGACCGGGTGCTATCCTGCGCAAAATGATTGACGCAGGGCGTATCTCTTCATTTATTCTTTGGGGACCTCCGGGAGTGGGTAAGACCACACTGGCCCAGATCATTGCCAATAAGCTGGAAACTCCCTTCTACACTTTGAGTGCTGTTACCTCCGGGGTGAAAGATGTGCGCGAAGTGATAGATCGCGCCAAGAGCAATAAGTTTTTCACTCAATCCAGCCCTATCCTGTTTATCGATGAAATACACAGGTTCAGCAAATCCCAACAAGATTCGTTACTGGGAGCCGTCGAACATGGCACAGTCACGCTGATAGGTGCCACCACCGAAAATCCGTCTTTCGAAGTTATCCGTCCGCTCCTTTCCCGCTGTCAGCTCTACACACTGAAATCTCTGGAAAAAGAAGATTTACTGGAATTGCTGCAACGTGCCATTACTACCGACGTAGTGCTGAAAGAACGGAAAATCGAATTGAAAGAGACCGGTGCCATGCTTCGCTTTTCGGGAGGCGATGCCCGCAAATTACTGAACATACTGGAACTCGTGGTAGAATCGGAAACAGAAGAAACCGTAATCATCACTGATGACCTGGTAACAGAACGCTTGCAGCAAAACCCGCTCGCATACGATAAGGACGGTGAAATGCATTATGACATTATTTCGGCGTTTATCAAATCGATACGGGGAAGTGACCCTGATGGCGCCATCTATTGGCTGGCCCGTATGGTAGAAGGAGGCGAAGATCCGGCATTCATCGCCAGGCGCCTGGTCATCTCTGCCGCAGAAGATATCGGCCTGGCCAATCCGAACGCATTGTTATTGGCTAATGCCTGTTTTGACACATTGATGAAAATCGGCTGGCCGGAAGGAAGAATTCCACTGGCAGAAACAACGATTTATCTGGCAACAAGCCCTAAAAGCAATTCGGCCTACAATGCCGTCAACGATGCACTGGCGCTGGTACGCGAAACCGGTAATCTGCCTGTTCCCCTACACTTGCGCAACGCTCCCACCAAGCTGATGAAGCAGTTGGGATATGGCCAGGAGTACAAATATGCACATAATTACGAAGGCAACTTTGTAAAACAACAGTTCTTACCGGATGAAATCAAGGCCAAACAACTATGGCAACCCCAACACAATCCGGCAGAACAAAAACATGCCGAGCGAATGAAGCAACTATGGGGAAATGAAAAGAACTATTAACCATCTGCAATTGTTTTATCAGATAAAAAGTTATTCATTCAGTATTCAAGTATCTAAACTGAATACTTAACACCTAATAATTTATGAAGATAGTAGTTTTAGACGGTTATGCCGCCAACCCCGGAGATCTGAACTGGGACGAATTGAGAACTTTGGGTGAGTGTGAAATCTATGACCGCACGGCTCCCGACGAGGTACTTGAACGCTCGAAAGATGCAGAAGCGATTCTTACCAACAAGGTGGTGATCACGGCAGAACACATGGCATCCTTGCCCAACCTGAAGTATATTGGCGTAATAGCCACCGGATATAACATCATTGATGTTGCCGCAGCCAAAGAGCGTGGCATTACCGTAACCAATATCCCTGCCTACAGCACTCCCTCCGTCGGACAAATGGTTTTTGCCCATATCCTGAACATCACTCAGCGAGTACAGCATTATGCCGACGAGGTTCGTGAAGGACGCTGGACTCAGAGTCAGGATTTTTGTTACTGGGATACTCCGCTTATCGAGCTGTTGGGAAAGAAGATAGGTCTTATCGGCCTGGGACAAACCGGATACAACACAGCCCGTATCGCTATCGGATTTGGTATGAAAGTGTGGGCTTATACATCTAAATCACGTCTCCAACTGCCTCCTGAAATCCGAAAAGCAGAACTCGACCAGATTTTCCGCGAATGTGATATTGTCAGCCTGCATTGCCCACTGACGGAATCAACACGTGACCTGGTTAACACCCGTCGCCTAGAACTGATGAAGCCCAATGCCATTTTAATCAATACCAGCCGTGGTCCGCTGGTCAACGAGCATGACCTGGCAGAAGCTCTGAATAATTACAAAATCTATGCCGCCGGACTGGATGTGCTCTCCACCGAGCCACCCCGTGCCGACAATCCTTTGCTGACTGCCAGAAACTGCTTCATCACCCCACATATAGCCTGGGCTACTTCGGCTGCCCGCGAGCGCCTGATGGCTATCCTGGTCGACAACCTGAAAGCCTATATCGGCGGCAAGCCTGTGAACAACGTGGCCAAATAAAGTCAGATATCAAAAAATACAGGAATACTATCGGGGTTCAGAACATATCCCGATAGTTTCCTCAACTTTTCTTCCGCATCCATCACGGCACAAGAATAGCCGGCTACGGACATCATCGGCCAATCATGCATCGTATTGCCTACTACCAAAACCTCCCTAAGAGAAATCCCCAATCGAGCACACAGAGTAATCAGACCGTTCTTCTTACTGGCTTTACTGTCTACCACCGTCAGCAATCGTCCCTCCTGATACAATTGATACGCCTCTTCATCCAATTCGGTCAGCCACCGGACAGCTTCCCGGGTATTCGGTGCAAGCACAGCATATTTAAAGACTTTCCCCTCCCGGGTATAACGGGTCACCCTGCAACCCGGAAAACCGGCAGTCATAGGATTTGCAATCGGAACACATTCGATAGTTTCCCCGTAGCATAACAGACCTCCGTCCGCAAAAACTCCGCCCGAGAACAGGCCGAACACATTGCCAAGCCGTTTTTTAGCATGCGACACCGGTAAAGCAGTACTCAGATATAAAGGCAAACGCTTAGCCATATACTCCAATACCGAAACCGTACGGTCCGGAATCCGTCCCTGAGCATCCGTCAGCGTACCATCCACATCAAAGAAGACAGCTTCCACCTTCTTCCTTTCCGGTATGCGCCACAAAGCCCCATCCCCCATCATTCTCCTCAAGGGCGTATCGCACAAATTACTGAAAGCAATGTAACAATCACAAACTTTACGAAGGCAGAAGGGCTGAAAATCCGAAGTGGAGTCATCGTAAAAGTTTCCCATCCGTATCCCACTTCTCGGGCAAGCATACATATCCCCTTTCCGGTCGATAAAAAGTGTTTCCCTACCTCCCACACAGCCGTCCAAGCACGCCTTTGCATTTCTCCGGTCATAATCGAACAGATTGTCTATTTCACCAAAGAAACGGATATCCTCTTCCGACAGCGGCTTCCGCAATCCCTGCATGGCATTCACAAACAGGTAAACCGACGGATCCAGCAGCTGTCTCAGTTTCCGGATTTGTTCCTTTGCCGAAGGATCACCGACTGCCCCTGCACATACCCCGATGCCGGCCGCACGAAGCATCTCTACTTTGGATGCAAACTCCCCTACCCCAACCATCTCCGGGTGATAGCTCGCCCAAAACCTGAACTTAGACACATCTGCCTGCTCCGCCTCAGCCTCATCTAAAAAACGGGATACCGAAAAGGACAAATTGGTCTGGCAAGAGACTCCAATCACATGGGGCATAGCGGCCAGGCGCATGATGCCCTCTCTATAGTAGCGATGTATCATCGCTTCCCCATAAGGAATAATCAGGATACGTAATGAACCGTATTTCCACCCGCCGATACGGGAAATAAAGCGGTCCAATGCTTCCTGATCTTCTGTCGTATCGGCAGACACAGACTTTCTGCCGAACGGACAATACGAACACGTATAATTGCAATGCTCCAGACTACCTCTATAATAGATACTCCGGACAGTACTCAAAGAGGACATCGTTCTATTCGGATCAGGGATATACATATTCGGACATCAGTTTCCTCACGGCAGGTGAAATAAATGCCTGTCCGATGTAATCGGAATAAGCCATTCCTTCCTCCGTGAGACGCACTATCCGGCCAGTCTCTTCAATCCATCCACGATCTGTGAACTCCCGGAAAAGATTCCGGTCCGGCTTCTCACCAAAACGTTTTTCATACTCCGCCAAGTCCACTCCCCGGTGATACATCAGGTTCTTTATAATGAATCTGATTTGCATCTCTTCTGTGGAAAGCAAGAAACCATTAGCGGCAGTCATAAAATCGGTAGTCCGGATATAATGGTCTATTTCATCGGCTATTGCCTGCTGACGTACAGCATAGGGAGTGGCATAGTGTAAGTTTCCCAAATAACTCCGGCCTCCCGCCCCGCAGGAAAGCATCACTTCGTCACCACACGAAAATTCCGTTTCCGTTGTTTCGCGCCTGACAAAACGGCGCATGGACGTTTGTACAAATCCTTGCCCTACCAGTAACTCACGGGCAGATTTGTAGATAGCATAACCTATGTCATCCGTCGAACGTACATCGATGCGTGTACCCGGCCGGACATAAAGAGGATAAATAAACAACTCGTTGGGCCGATAAGTAAGTGCAGTGTTCAGAGAGCGCATAAAGCTCTCTACCGTCTGTCCCTCGATACCATAAATCAGGTCGAGGTTAAACTGAGGAAAACCTGCCTCCACAATATTTTCGAGTGCACCGACTACTGTACCGAGTCCGGGTCTTCTTTTCAGTTTCTTCAACTCCGTCTCATTGAAACTCTGCACCCCCATGCTCAACCGCTCCACTCCTCTCGCCCGCAACTGCCTCAAAACACTCTTTTGCGTATATTCCGGTGAAGTCTCGACAGAAGTAAACACCCGGGAAGGATGCACACCGAACAGTTCGGCCAGGCAGAACAACTCTTCCAACTGTCCTTCATCCAAAATAAGCGGAGTACCCCCTCCGACGGCAAACGAAGTAAACTTCAGGCCTTGTGCCGCCACAGACAGCTGTTCGGCCTGGCGGCGCATCGTGTGGAGATACAATGAAATGCGCTCCGCATCGCAACACTGCTGTGAAAAAAGATTGCAATAGCCACACTTATGGGCACAGAAAGGTATGTGGAAATATAAACTAGCCTCCCTTCCTTCCAGCCGTTCAAGATAAGGAGAAAGAGAGACCGGAGGAGTCAACGTACGGTAAGCCGTCTTATGCGGATAACTGTACATATAGCTGACATATCGTGAAATCTGCTGTTGTTCGTTCATTTTCTGAGAATAAAGTGTTTATAAGGCACCGTATATACTTTTTCGTGAGAAATGCAATGATACTCGTAACCATCTTCACCGTAACAGGTCCCGTGATCGGACAGGGCAATGACCAACGTGTCCGAGCGCCTCCTGAAAGCCTCGAACAGGCGGGGCAGCTGACTGTCGACATACCGTAGGGCTGCCGCATGCGACTCTTTATCGTCTTTCTTTTTTCCCTCCACGTAGTGGCAGTTCGGATAATGAATCGCCGAAAAATTGATATACATAAATACTTTCCGGTCCGCCGGATACTTTTCCAGTTTGTCGACGGCAAAGTCCACCTGATTGGCAGCACTGTTCTTATCCGTGCAACCGAAAGTCGGCAACCAATAACTCTTATTGAAATAGCCGGGAAATACCCTTCCTATATCATTCCGCTTACTGAAAAAGTTGACTCCTCCGATGCAGATTGTTTCATAACCTACCTGAGCCAGACTCTGTACGAACGTAGCCTCTTTGAAAGCATAGCTGCCTTCGGGAGGTATACGTCCCGTACCGGCCTGAAAGGGAAAAAAGAGCCACTTTCGGTTACGCAACATATGCGGCTCGGCGGGTGACGGCAAGAATCCTGCGAAAATAGCGAAGTGAGACGGATAAGTGAAATTACCGGGAGCATGCCGTTTCTCCCAACCGTTGCCACAGCTATTCAGTACAGGAGTCCCCCCGGAGGCTTCTTCGGCCACGCTGACGTCATAACGCAAAGTATCGAAACAGAGCATCAGTATATCATGCGTACCCACAATTTCATTCATATCTATGTCCGGCTTCTGATCCTGCGTGCCGGAGGGTAATTCATCTATTTCCATTGAAAAGTGATTCTATCGTTTTTATCTGATTGGCATATATCTTATTTTCCGTAAACATATCCTGATAGATATGGTCTCCCTGCCCATTGACCTCTATAATATAAGGTGTGTCCGTATTCCGGGCTATCAACACGTCTATGCCCGCATATCGCAGCCCCAAGGCCTTCATGGCAGTGATGCTCCGGCAGAAAAGCTCTTCACGAACGGAAGGAGCCAACGAAAGTTCTTCGAACAGCCTCGCTTTATTGTTCAGGTGAAGATTAGTTATGGCACCGTCACTGCAACGCACCACTACATAATCGACTTCATCCCCCCTGCAGACAACACGCAAGTCATAATTCTCACCTTCCAGCTTTTCCTTTGCCATCCATTCTTCAAGGACAGCCCCACACCGTATGACCTCTTCCGCCAATGTGGCAATCTCTTTCCGGTTCGTCAGCCTGCAGATACGTTTCGCATTACAAATGCGCCCTCCTTCCCAGGACATCGTCGTATAAGCCACCCATTCATCCCGGCGATGATTATACCTGACAGCCATAATCCCACCGCCCCCGGAACCATAACGGGGCTTCAGAAATCCTCCCCTCTTCTGCCGGCAAAGTATGGCGGCCAAATCATCAAATGTGCTAAGCGCATCCGAAAGCAACGGAGTTGTTTTCAGGCCGGCCCCGGTCAGTTTCCGCTGAGTATACACTTTATCGAGCGCACAAAGAATTGCAGCCGGTTCATTCAGAAAGTGTACACTTTCCGACTTATCCGTATCGGCCAGTCGGGACAACAGACTTCTATACTCCTCGCAGAGCAAATTGTATTTCCGAAAGTCCGCCTCCCGAAACACCGGAGGCTCCAGCTTTACAACCGTATCGCGACAATCGGGAAGAACGGCCGACAACTCGTCATAAGTGACAAAGCAGGTGTCCGCCCCGAGGCTTCTACCCGCTTTGATAAAATAGTCCGTACGCTTGGAAGTCGAGTTACTGGCAACAAGTATTCTCATCCGCTCACTCCGTAATCATCGGGTAACTGTAATCGTCATCGTATTCCTGTGAGTCGGAAACATCTATCTTCATGGGCAGCGATTTCTGCAACTCTTTCTTCATCTCGTCGCTCAGATAATTGTATTTCATATTGATAAACTTCAGATGCTTGATTTTATCCACATGATCCAGCAATAGCCGTGCCCCTTCATCCGTCAACACACCGGCGGAAATATCCATTGTTTCCAGTTGCGGCAGGATATCCGATTCAAGAAACATCTCTACAACCGCATTCTGCTCTTCGGCATCGACAATGCCCAGCCATTTCAGGTTAGGGAAACGGTCTTTAGAGAACAGAGGTCTGAATACATTCATATCGCCATCAAACCCATAATCCTCCACTCCTACATAGAGAACCAGCTTTTCAAGATTCGGCAGATCGGAACCCAGGATATCTTCCACCACCGAATCGGGCAGGCCGCCACTGATAATTTCAAGTGACTTCAAGTTCGGACGCGGTTTCTTACCAATGCTCAGATTATTCGTTCCTTTGATTTTAAGGTTATTCAGCAGAGGCATCGCATCCAGCACCGGGCTCAAATCGACTTGCTCAATCCAGGAAATCTCCTGTTCCTCAAAATCTATATCCCCCCAAAACAGACCTTCGAAATGGGCGAACTTCTCTTTATTCTCCACAATGCCATCGGCAATGTCCGAGCAGTCTTCCCCTTCATATCCCCAGCAGCCTATCGTGATCTGCTTGAGTGACGGCAGTTTTTTGTCTTTCAATATCTTGTCCATCAAGTTTACGCCCTCTTCCGCTTCGTCATAGCTCAACGCATACTTTTTGGCTTCCACTTTCATTTCTTTGGCAACCTCTTCCAAGGTCTCCACATATCCTTTTTTCGTTTTTTCCGCTATCAGCTTACCGGCAGCTTTTTCGGCTTCCTCTGCCGACGAAAAATTCTTCACCTGTGTTTGTCCATCCGTACCCAACTTACCGTAATTCACTATTACGTCAGTGCCCCGGACATCGATGCTCCAAAATTTCTGGGACTTAAAGTCCTGAAATACAAATACTCGTTTCATAGTATGTCTGTTTAATTACTGATATAAAAAATGCTTATCTGCCTTTGTTTCTCCAAAAACAGATAAGCATTACTGCAAAAATAATAAAATTCTGATACCTTATACCTTTATCCGACAAGAATCTCAATAAGCATGTCCGCCTTCGTCCATTTCCTTGGCATCGATCTTCCGGTTGTCGATGCTGCGCCAAGCATAGAAAATGTAGGCGATGACAAACGGAACGAGGATAGAAACATAGGCCATGGTCTTGAGCGTGAACTGGCTGGAACAACTATTGGCAAGGGTCAGCGAACTTTGTATGTCCGTATTCGACGGATAATAAGCCGTATTGTTATATCCGGCTGTCAGCAGCAGTGCCAGAACAGTCAGCACCGTACCGATACCCACAAACCAGATTCCTTTATCAAACGTTTTTTTCAGCAGGGTTTTGCCAATGCCAAACAACACCAGCACGACTCCCACAAGGAACACGATAAGCACCACCGGCATTTCAATAAAATTATTGAAGTATTTATAAGGCTCCATGTAGATCTCTTTTGTTTCCGGATTGACGGCATATCCATCGGCCAGCAAAGTGCGAATCACGAATGCTAGGAAGAACACCAGGAACAGGACCGTATTGGCTATCAACGAACGACGACATTTGGCGACCAACTCTTTATCAGCGATATTATTGATAAAGTAAAGAGCTCCCAAAACACGCGCCAGGAAGAACACGGCCAATCCCAGAATCACATTCCAGATATTGGTCAGCGCATCCAGTCCGTGCCAACCGTTGCCCCAATGACTGATCACAGGCATCACTTCGTTCACCATATTCCCCTTATTGATATAGAAATCCGAACCGGTAAAGAAAGTGGCCACAGCGCCTCCCAAGAGCAAGGGTCCCACCACACCGTTAATCACCAGAAAAGTCTGATAGGTCTTCTTTCCCAACAAGTTGCCCGCTTTGCTCTGAAATTCATAACTGACAGCTTGCAACACAAAACTGAAAAGAATAATCATCCACAGCCAGTAGGCCCCCCCGAAACTGGTACTATAAAACAGAGGAAACGAAGCAAAGAAAGCGCCACCGAAAGTGACCAGCGTAGTAAATGTAAATTCCCATTTGCGTCCGGTAGAGTTTACCATCATCTTACGATGCTCTTCGGTTTTGCCCAAACAAAACAGCAGAGAGTTGCCACCCTGCACAAACAGTAAAAATACGAGTATGGCCCCGAGTAGTGAGACTACCAGCCACCAATATTGTTGTAGAAAAATGTATGTACCCATAGTTTAAATAATTATTGGTTCGTGACTAATGATTAACCGTCGGTCCTTTCTTGATCTCACGGACCATAATGCCAATTTCAGCAATCAACATCACGGTAAACAAAACGAGGAAAATAAAGAAAGTGGTCTGCACAGAGCCCACATCGAGCTTAGAGATAGACACAGACGTAGGAAGCATATCCCGTATCGCCCACGGCTGACGACCACATTCGGCCACCACCCAACCGGCTTGTCCGGCAATATAAGCCAACGGAATGGTCCACAGAGCAACGTACTGCATCCATCTTATCTTCGACAAATCTTTCTTATAGGCAAAGAAAAGCACCAGGATGAAAAACAGAATGAAATATCCGCCCAGGATCACCATCACGCGAAAAGCATAAAAGTTAAGCGGAACATTAGGTACCAACTGATTTACATCTTTAATATAGCCATAACCAAAATAAGGCACATTTTCCTGCAAAGTGGTATAAGCCTCCTTGGCGGCAGCTTCATCACCTTCTTTTTTAGCCGTACGATAAGTGGCCAGGGCAGCAATCGCTTTCTTGCCTTTTTCTATCTTCTCGGCAGCCGAAAGAGCTTTTGTACCGTCTTTCAGTTCATATCCTCCCTCAATAATATTTTTTATACCCGGCACAAAGGCATCCACCTTACGTTCGGCCAGCAGCGAAAGCATTTTCGGAATCTCGATACGGAAGAGGAACGGGTCCTGACCGTCATCATAGGTTTTCTTCTCCGGGTTCAAAAGTCCGACAGCCACCAGTCCGGCACCATTTTGTCCTTCGTAATAGCCCTCCACAGCAGCCAGTTTCATCGGCTGTGTCTGTGCGATGGCATAACCGGAACCATCACCGGTCCACACCGTCAGCAAAGAAGCCACCAGCCCGAAGACTGCACCTATCTTGATGCTCGCCACCGCAAATTCCTTATCACGCTTCTTCAGCAGGAACCAGCAACTGATGCCAATCACAAAAACAGCTCCGAGCACCCAACTTGAAAGTACCGTATGAAAGAACTTATTAACAGCCACCGGCGAAAACGCAACAGCCATAAAGTCGACCATCTCGTTGCGTACGGTGTCAGGATTGAACTGCATGCCTACCGGATGCTGCATCCACGCATTGGCAACCAGAATCCACCAGGCAGAAATCGTAGCTCCCAAGCCCGTGAGCCAGGTTGAAATGAGGTGGAATCTCTTGCTCACCTTGTCCCATCCAAAGAACATGACAGCAATAAACGTGGCCTCCATAAAGAAAGCCAAAATGCCTTCAATCGCAAGAGGTGCACCGAAAATATCGCCTACAAACCAGGAATAGTTACTCCAATTGGTTCCGAACTCAAACTCCAGGATCAGCCCGGTGGCCACTCCCACGGCAAAATTGATACCGAAAAGTTTCATCCAGAATTTAGCCGTTCGTTTCCAGAATTCATTGCCTGTTTTATAATAAAGGGTCTCCATAATGGCCATAACAACCGCCAAACCAAGCGTGAGAGGCACGAAGATCCAGTGATACATGGCTGTCAGAGCAAATTGGGCTCTCGACCAGTCAATCAGTGAAGTGTCAATACTTTCAATCATATCATTAGTAGTTAGAGTTAAACGTCAGTCGTCTATTGCCCGCGTTCTATAAGTTCGCCCGCAACGTATTCTCCCTTGTCCTTATCGGTGGGCTGGCTGCTCAGAAAGTTGGGGAAGAAAAACAAGCGGAGAATGAAGAACATGATAAAGAGTTTCACAAGTATAATGAGCCACAGGGTACGTCCCAGGGTCATGCTTCGAAAGCCTTCTACATAGAAATTCCAGATGTGGAGCAGTGTATTCTTCATAATACAGGGTTTATAACATCTCAAAATTAGCGTTTATGTAATAAATAACAAAGATAGTCTTAAAAATGTTGATGAAACGAATAAAATAAACTATTCTTATGCCCCCGAAGCCTGCTCAGACCCTTTATACCTTATATATATAAATTAAAAAATGAAACTGCCATAATACACTCTTTGCATAGGTATATCCACTAATCGGATTTTAAGTATGGGAAGGTGTAGCCACGGAGACCTTAGGGTGTAGCCTTAAGGAGCAAAGGGCGTAGCCATCCGGCCGGGATAGCTACACCCTATTTTCGTCCGATCGTTCAGTTCATAGGCAATATCGGCAACTCCACTTATCGACATAAAACCTGCCTTTAGCGACAAAACCTCCCCTCCCGTCTATCGCTTTTGCACATCTTTCTATTGCAGCGTACTTTTGTTTCTATAAAATAAAAAGAAGCAAGAGTATGACGAACGTAAAAAGAATCACCCTAATAACAGTCTGCCTGGCAGCTATCTTGCCCGGCAACGGATTGTGGGCACAACAGACGGAAGCTACCGGAACAACGCAAACCGCCGACTCGGTATCCATGCCCGCGCAATGGGATCTGCAGAGCTGCATCGACTATGCCTTGCAGCAAAACATCAGCATCCGTCGTAACCGGATCAATGCGCAGAGCACACAGGTGGACGTAAAGACAGCCAAAGCGGCCCTCTTCCCCAGCCTCTCGTTCTCCAGCAGCCAAAATCTGGTGAACCGTCCCTACCAAGAGTCCAGCAGCATTATCAGTGGCTCGGAAGTACTGAAGAGCAGCAACAAGACCACCTACAACGGAAACTACGGACTGAACGCGCAATGGACCGTATATAACGGCAGTAAACGCCTGAAAACAATCGAACAGGAGAAGCTTAACAACCGCGTGGCAGACCTCGATGTAGCCACTTCGGAAAATGATATCGAGCAATCGATCGCCCAAGTATATATTCAGATTCTCTATGCCGCCGAATCAGTCAAGGTGAACGAAAACACCCTGCAAGTATCCGAAGCCCAACGGGACCGTGGCAAACAACTGCTGGATGCGGGAAGCATTGCCCGGAGCGACTATGCCCAGTTGGAAGCCCAAGTCAGCACCGACCGTTATCAACTGGTGACCGCACAGGCCACACTTCAGGACTATAAGTTGCAACTGAAGCAACTCCTCGAACTGGACGGCGAACAGGAAATGCAGGTCTATCTGCCTGCATTGGGTGACGAAAATGTACTGTCGCCCCTCCCCACCAAAACGGATGTCTTTCGTTCCGCTGTGGCCCTCCGCCCGGAAATAGAGGCAAGCAAGCTCAGTGTAGAGGCATCGGAACTGGGGATCGGAATCGCCAAATCGGGATATCTGCCCAGCGTCAGCCTGACAGCCGGTATCGGTACCAACCATACCAGCGGAAGCGACTTCACCTTCGGCGAGCAAGTGAAAAACGGATGGAACAACTCCATCGGACTCAGCATCAGTGTCCCAATCTTTAACAACCGACAGACCAAAAGTGCCGTAGAAAAAGCCAAACTTCAGTATCAGACCAGTCAACTGACTCTGCTCGACGAACAGAAAACATTGTATAAAACCATCGAAGGACTATGGCTCGACGCCAACAGCGCCCAGCAGCGATATGCGGCAGCCATAGAGAAATTGCACAGCACACAGACCAGCTACGAACTGGTCAGCGAGCAATTTAATGCCGGAATGAAAAATACCGTGGAGCTTCTGACCGAAAAAAACAATCTGCTACAGGCACAGCAAGAGCTGTTACAGTCTAAGTACATGGCTATTCTGAATACACAATTGCTGAAGTTCTACCAGGGAGATAAGATAACACTGTAGACAATAAAGGAATAAAACATTTAACGTTATAACGATATGAAGAAGAAAAAGATCATTCTTATTGCCGTAAGCCTCGCCATACTGGCAGGCGGAGGGGTTTGGCTCTTTGGCGGTTCTACGGCCAAGCACAAAGTAACCTATGCCACGGCAACCGTAAGCAAAGGCGAGATATCGGAGTCGGTAACCGCCACAGGAACTATCGAACCGGTAACAGAAGTAGAAGTCGGTACACAGGTATCCGGAATTATCGACAAAATCTATGTGGACTATAACGCGGCAGTGACCAAGGGACAACTTATCGCTGAGATGGACCGTGTGACACTGCAAAGTGAACTCGCCTCTCAACGTGCCACCTACAGTGGTGCAAAGGCGGAATACGAATACCAAAAGAAGAACTATGAGCGCAACAAAGGGTTGCACGAAAAGGGGCTGATCAGCGATACCGATTACGAGCAATCGCTCTACAACTACGAGAAGGCCAAAAGCTCGTTCGAAAGCAGCCAGGCTTCACTGGCCAAGGCAGAACGCAACCTGTCCTATGCCACCATTACTTCTCCGATCGATGGCGTTGTCATCAGCCGGGATGTGGAAGAAGGACAAACGGTGGCTTCCGGATTCGAGACACCGACTTTGTTTACCATCGCAGCCGACCTGACCCAGATGCAGGTAGTGGCCGACGTAGATGAAGCCGATATAGGCGGCGTGGAAGAAGGACAACGGGCCACATTTACCGTAGATGCCTATCCGAACGATGTTTTCGAAGGAATAGTGACCCAAATCCGCCTGGGAGACGCAAGCAGTACCAGCACCAGCAGCTCGTCTACTACCGTAGTCACATACGAAGTAGTGATCTCCGCCCATAACCCGGACCTGAAACTGAAACCCCGCCTGACGGCTAATGTCACGATCTACACACTGGACAGAAAGGACGTGCTCTCTGTACCGGCACGTGCACTCCGCTTCACACCGGAAAAACCCCTGATCGGCGATAATGACATAGTGAAGGACTGTGAGGGCGAACATAAAATATGGACACGTGAAGGAAATACTTTCACGGCACACCCCGTGCAGATAGGGATCACTAACGGCATCAATACGGAAATCACCCAAGGTGCTTCCGAAGGCATGGTAGTTGTCACCGAAGCCACCATTGGAAATATGCCGGGCGGCAATGTATCGCCTGAAGGCGGACAGGAAGGCGGAGGAGAACAAAGTCCGTTTATGCCTAGCCATCCGGGCAGCAAGAAGAAAGGAAAATAAGTATGAACAAAACAGTCATCGAACTTCAGAATATCAAACGTAACTTCCAGGTGGGAGACGAAACCGTTCACGCATTGCGCGGGGTTTCGTTCACCATCACCGAAGGAGAGTTTGTCACCATTATGGGTACGTCCGGTTCGGGCAAATCAACGCTACTGAATACGCTGGGTTGCCTCGACACACCTACCAGCGGAGAATATCTGCTGGATGGAATCTCGGTACGTACCATGAGCAAACCTCAGCGTGCCATATTGCGCAACCGAAAGATAGGCTTTGTCTTCCAAAGTTACAATCTGCTGCCAAAGACGACTGCTGTGGAAAATGTAGAACTCCCGCTGATGTATAATTCGGGAGTCAGCGCTTCCGAACGGCGGCGGCGCGCCATTGGGGCGCTGAAAGCCGTAGGACTGGGCGAACGGTTGGAACACAAATCCAATCAGATGTCCGGCGGACAGATGCAACGTGTAGCCATCGCCCGTGCGTTGGTCAATAATCCGGCAGTCATCCTTGCGGACGAGGCAACCGGTAACCTGGATACACGCACTTCGTTCGAGATCCTGGTACTGTTTCAGAAACTGCATGCCGAAGGCCGCACAATCATATTTGTAACGCACAATCCGGAAATAGCCCAATACAGCAGCCGTAACATCGTGTTGCGCGACGGACAAGTCAAGGAAGACAGCACTAACCCGGACATTCTTTCCGCAGCCGAAGCATTGGCCGCTCTGCCGGTACAAGAAGAATAACAGACAGATTATTATGAACGGAACCAATTTATTTAAAATAGCTTTGCGCGCCTTGAATAACAACAAGTTGCGCGCGTTCCTTACGATGCTGGGGATCATCATCGGTGTGGCATCCGTCATCACCATGCTCGCCATCGGCCAGGGATCAAAGAAAAGTATCCAGGCACAAATCTCCGAGATGGGCTCCAATATGATTATGATTCATCCGGGAGCAGACATGCGCGGAGGTGTTCGCCAGGACCCCAGTGCCATGCAGACACTGAAACTGACCGACTACGAAACATTGCGGGATGAAACCAGCTTTCTGGCTGCGGTCAGTCCTAATGTTTCCAGTTCCGGGCAGTTGATTGCAGGCAACAACAACTATCCGTCGTCCGTGAATGGCGTGGGAACGGAGTATCTGGAAATTCGACAGCTCTCGATAGACAATGGAGAGATGTTCAGCGAAGCCGATATCCAGTCGAGCGCCAAGGTATGCGTGATAGGAAAAACCATTGTAGACAATCTTTTCCCCGATGGAGAAGATCCTGTAGGACGCATTGTCCGGTTCAGCAAAATACCGTTCCGTGTAGTAGGCGTACTGAAATCCAAGGGATACAACTCTATGGGTATGGACCAGGACGACATCGTACTGGCACCCTACACCACCGTGATGAAGCGTCTGCTGGCACAGACCTATCTGCAAGGTATCTACGCTTCTGCCCTTTCGGAAGACATGACGGACAATGCTACGGAAGAGATTACCGAACTTCTCCGCCGCAATCACAAGTTGAAAGAGGCGGATGACGATGATTTCACCATCCGGAGCCAGCAGGAATTGAGCAGCATGCTCAACTCTACCACCGACCTGATGACCACACTGCTCGCCTGCATTGCCGGCATATCGCTCGTAGTAGGCGGCATCGGCATCATGAATATCATGTACGTCAGCGTCACAGAGCGTACCCGTGAGATCGGTCTGCGCATGTCGGTCGGTGCACGTGGCGTCGACATCCTGAGCCAATTCCTGATAGAAGCCATCCTGATCAGCATCACCGGAGGCCTTATCGGAGTAATCATCGGCTGCGGTGCCAGCTGGGTTGTGAAAAGTGTCGCCCATTGGCCCATCTTCATCCAACCCTGGAGCGTATTCCTGTCGTTTGCGGTTTGTACCGTCACCGGAGTATTCTTCGGATGGTATCCGGCCAAGAAAGCCGCCGACCTCGATCCGATCGAGGCAATCCGATACGAATAAGCCATCATCAGTTTACTTGTTCACCACAGAGAGCACAGAGGCAGAAAGAATTCCTTGATGTATACCGGATAGGATGACAGAAACTCTGTCTCTGTGCCCTTGTGGTAAACTAAAATTATTATCTTTGTTCCCATGAAACAATCTCTGACATCAGCCCGCCGTCCTCTGGAAATCCTGATACACATCATCAGTTGGGGGATTGTGTTCGGTTTCCCGTTCTTCTTCATCGATCGTACAGGAGACAGTATCAATTGGCATGCCTATCTGCGTCATTCTGCCGTACCCCTCTCTTTTGTCACCGTATTCTATTTAAACTATTTCCTCCTCGTTCCTCATCTCCTCTTCCGGGAACAGAAGAATAAATACATCATCTACAACATCTTATTGGTCTGCCTCATCGGACTGCTGCTGCATATCTGGCAAAGCCTGAATGCCCCGGCTCCCACTCTTAAGAAGCCGCACATGCCTCCCGGATGGATTTTTTTCGTAAGAGACATTCTAAGCCTCATCTTCACCATCGGACTGAGTGCGGCCATCCGCATGAGTGCCCGTTGGGGACAAGCTGAAGCCGCCCGTCGTGAAGCGGAGAAAAGTCGCACCGAAGCAGAGTTGAAGAACTTGCGAAACCAACTTAACCCGCATTTCCTGCTCAACACGCTGAATAATATTTATGCACTCATCGCCTTTGACAGCGACAAGGCGCAGCAGGCCGTGCAGGAGCTCAGCAAGTTGCTACGCTATGTGCTCTATGACAATCAGCAGAACTATGTACCCCTTTGTAAAGAGGTAGACTTCATTCGCAACTACATCGAACTGATGCGCATCCGTCTTTCGGGAAATGTAGAGGTCATTACACAATTCGACATACAGCCGGATAGCCGGACGGAGATTGCTCCACTGATCTTCATTTCACTGATAGAGAATGCCTTTAAACACGGCATCTCCCCCACCGAACTGAGTTTCATCCACATCCTCATCTCTGAAAACAAAGAGGAGATCCGGTGTGAGATACGCAATAGTTATCATCCCAAAACCAACACGGATAAAAGCGGATCGGGTATCGGGCTCGAACAGGTAAGGAAGCGCCTCGAACTCTCTTATCCCGGACGTTATCAATGGGATAAAGCCATCTCCCCGGATGGCAAAGAATATATATCGAAATTATTAATATTTAATCATCCATAGCCGTGAAATTACGTTGCGCCATAGTCGACGACGAACCTCTGGCACTCAGTCTGCTGGAGAGTTATGTCAACAAAACACCTTTTCTCGAACTGGCGGGAAAGTATTCCAGTGCCGTACAGGCCATGAAAGAACTTCCCGGGAACCAGATCGACCTGTTGTTCCTTGACATTCAGATGCCGGAACTCAACGGTCTGGAATTCTCTAAAATGGTAGCCCCTCGTACCCGTATTGTGTTCACTACTGCTTTCGGTCAATATGCCATCGACGGATACCGGGTCAACGCACTCGACTACCTACTCAAACCCATCTCGTATGTTGACTTCCTGCAGGCAGCCAACAAGGCGTTGCAATGGTTCGAACTGGTCCAGAAGCCCGAAGAAGTAGACAGTATTTTTGTCAAAAGTGACTATAAACTGGTGCAGGTAGAACTCAAAAAGATATTATATATAGAGGGTTTGAAGGATTACATCAAAATCTACACCGAAGGTGCCCCCAAACCCATTTTGTCACTTATGAGCATGAAGTCCATGGAAGAGTTGCTTCCCCCCGCCCGCTTTATGCGTGTACATCGTTCTTTCATCGTCCAGAAAGACAAAATACGCATCATCGACCGCGGGCGTATCGTATTTGATAAGACCTATATCCCCGTCAGCGATAGCTACAAGCAGACTTTCCAAACATTCCTCGATGAGCGAAGTTGAAAGGATTTGTAGCTGATTTATCGGTAAAATGTGAGTATTTGTCGATTATTATTTATACATAAACAAAAAATATCTATCTTTGTAACAAACAGAACGGAAGTTGTGAAACTTCCAAGAATAGAATAGTTTAGTTAAGTCTAGTTTAGTTTTTGTGTTGAGTCGGAAGCCTGCAAGCGAGCATGAGTTTCCGGCTTTCTTTTTGCTGTAATTCAGTAAGTTACATTCACAATCGAACTTTTTTTATATCTATTAGTAGCCTATATTAGAGAATTAAAACAAATCATAATGTCACTTTTGACGCTATATAATGGTCGAAAAATGGTCGGATTATGGTCGGAAAACATGATACGATCGAAAACAGAATAAAGTATGGCTACATTTTCATTGGTAATTGTCCCAGCTAAAAAACTATCAGACGGGACACATAAAATAAGAATCAGAGTAGCACATAACTCTGATACAAGATTCATCACAACAGAAATTGTCGTTCGTGAAAATGAATTTAAGAACGGAAAGATAGTCCAACGCCCAGACAAAGATTTCCTCAACATAAAATTACAGGAATGGTACAACACATATTTCAAACGCTATCTTGAATTAGAGCATGCTGATTCATTAACTTGCGTACAATTGGTTAAGATAATAACAAACCCTATCACTGGTGAACAGTATCGCAAATTTGAGGACATTGTTGAAGAGTTCTTATCACAAATAGACGAGGAAGACCGGACAAAAACATACAAGCTCTACAAGTTAGCAGCAAATCGTTTTCTACAGTTTACTGGACCAAACTCTCTAATGGAACATATAACTCCAGTCCGGATCAATAACTATCTCAATAGTTTGAAAAGAGAAAAACTGTCAGGAACAACTATCAATATTTACACAACTCTTTTAAAGGTCATAATCAACTACGCAATCAAAATGAGGTATGTAGAATACAAAGTAGATCCTTTCATTACCGCTAAGATCCCATCTTCTCGGAAGAGAGATACATATATCACAGTCGAACAGCTAAAAAAGATCAGAGACATGGAGCCAAGAAAATACAACGAATCGGTAGTACGTGATATTTTCATGCTCACATACTATCTCGCAGGCATGAACCTCGTTGATATGCTCGCTTACGACTTCCGTACGGATGAAATAAACTATGTGAGAACTAAGACCAGAAACACAAAAGACGGGGATCATATTACATCATTTACAATCCCGGAGGAAGCCAGACCTATCATCAAAAAATACATGAATAAGAATACCGGTCGAATAGTGTTCGGAAAGTACAAAACCTATGTATCATGCTACAATACACTTACACGGAAACTGGATACGCTAAAAAAGATTGCCGATATCAAACATGACTTCACATTATATTCAGCCCGAAAAAGTTTCGTCCAGCATGGATTTGATCTTGGTATTCCACTCAGTACTTTAGAGTACTGCATCGGACAATCAATGAAAGAAGACAGACCGATCTTCAATTACGTTACAATCATGAAAAAACACGCAGACAAAGCTATTAAGGAAATATTAGATAATCTAAAATAATACTGTATATTTGCAGAATCAAGATAATACGGACATAATTCGGATTATTTTGGTTTGACTTTAGTGAGGGGGTGGTTCCCCTCACTTTTTTTATGCCGGTACCGAACTTATTTCTAATTAGTCAGTAATACATTATATACAGCCTCTACAGTGTAGTTGAGTGTGTGTTGTTGAGCGTGGAAGGTTGTATAAGGCATCGCTTAAAAACGGTGCCTTTATTCTTCTTCCGTCATCGCTCTAATCTGATGCAGCAGATTAATCGCTAGGTTATAAAATGGGCTGGATAGTGATGACGAACAAAATAAGTTATTCACTTTGGAACCACTATTTGCTATAGTTTCTCCTTTTGTCTCTTAATAATTTGAATAGCCTCTTTTGTTTCTATATTTACAAGTATAGAGTAACATTCATTGTCAGGCGTAATAAGACCACAAATATTAGTACGAGGTTTTCCTGTTGCATCAAGCCCTAAACGGAATTGTGTATCCTGCAGGTCACTAGTCATAGGTTTAAATAAAATAATGTCTGATATTATATCACTACTATCTGTAATAAATTTAATCCAAAGAGATCTGCAATCAAATGAATTAGTTTTTCCTAAAAGACATATATGACCAATATACATTTGTTCACCATACCTAAACTTCACCATTGCACATCCAGAAAAATCAGAACTCATCCCGTATTGTTCATCTCTTATAGGATAGCAAACGATGTGGCCTTGGTCATAAGGAACAAGAAGAATATTGTCTTTAACCAGACCCATAAATCCAAACTTACTCTCACGTCCGCAAACAGTAACATTCCATGGGGGAGTTATTTCATCACAATCTATTTTAAAATCTACAATATTTACATCACCCAGTTTGCGACCAATCAATTCATTAAAATCAGCTTCACCCATGTAGGTATTAGCCGTACTTGCTCCACAACCCATAATATATTTTTTCTTTCCTACTCTCTTCTCGGCTTTTCGGAACCCGCCTATAAATTAACTATCTCTGTAAGCTTACGTTACAAAGATATAGGGATAGAGGACCAAGAACAATTATAAATTTTAGATAAGGGAATCAGTTTTTCGGGTACAGAAAGATTTCTTTTGAATGAAAAAGCCCCGACTCATAAGAATCGAGGCAATTGATATTAAACTTAACTTTCTACTTCAAATCCATGATCGAACTATTTCCTAAGCGCAAAGACCAAGGTTTAGAATTATCTTCCCAAATATAAACTTGAGCAACATAACCTGCATCGAAGTACTCTATAGATTCATCTTGGGGGAATTCGACAATATAGTAAATCTGGCCATTCTTAGTACCATAATAAGGGCTAGACTTAGGTTCTTCTCTTTCAGCTTCCCTTGATTTAAAATGAATTGCCCGTTTTGAAATAATAGGCTTCCCGTATTCAAGCAAATATTCGGGCGCTTCCTTCTGTAATACTTTTTTAGCAATACTAATTAATGTACTATCTCTTTTTGCTTGAGAGAGATTTTTTAAGGATTGCGCACTAAGAGGCGTTAATAGCAGCATTGCTATTATTGATAGTAAACTTTTAATAATTACTGTTTTCATATTTTCTATTTTTTAGGAGTATATGTATATATCTTTCTATCTGCATCAGGAGAATGTCCACCTATTACATAATAAACCCCATCTTCCTGGCTCTTTTCCCCAACATAATCATAAACAATGATAGGAAGTTTATTTTTATCAGCATTTACCATATCCGCTTTGGATGGTCCTGCCGGTCTTTTCATTCCTTTTATTTCACTGAATGATGTGTGAGTGTGAAAAGAAGCAACCACCTTTGCTGTGATAGGCACACCATTTACAGAGGGAGATTTATCTCCAAGGCTTATATTCCCTCTTGCTTTTCCGTCATTCTTCACTATCATACCATATCGCTTCTTACCTATATAATATTGCTTTTTCACGGGGTCATAATAAATCCAGAAACCAACCTCTTGCCTCTGAGTCTTAGTGGAACGCTTAAGCATATCACTCCAAGCTTCTTCTAAAGCCTTTTTTACAGTTGCATTCTTGATCATTTCTTCAATCTTCGGCAATACAACAGTAGGTTTAGGCTGGGGCCATCCTCCAATAGGAGCAAAAACATCACCTATTCCAGGTGGAATTCTCGGAAAATCGATCTTGGGCTTTTCCCAAGGATTCTTCCAAGGATTTTCCCAAGGGTCCGGACGCTTACCTATAACTGTAACCTCTGGTAATTCAAGCCCATCATTAGGAGATTCATTGCACTTGACAAGCTTTATATTACCCCTTTTACGATTATCATCTCCCCGACCTGCACTGCAGCTTAAAGAGCGAGTATTTGCTAAAATACTATCCGGTATATTATGCAGATAACCCACATAATGCATATCACTACCATCAATGACCCGTAGTATTTTAGAGTCTTGCCTTAAAAAAGAGTCAAAACCTGAATAATCGATAGGAAGCTTTATGGCATACAAATATACATCATTAGAGGCACGTGATACAATCAAATAGGAACAAGTATCTTTCGTTTCATCAGTAACTGGAACATAATATGTGACAGTATCCTGTCGATCTGTTATTACATGTGCATTATCCCATTCAGGGTAAGCGTAAACACGTCGTAAATTCGGATTGGCACTTAGAAATTCATTTAATTGATTATCAGCAACCTGCATTGTCCATTTTTCCTTATCCTGTTTCTCCTGTTGGGGTTCCTGTTCTTCATAACACGAACAGAGAGACAGAAAGGGGAGTATCGTAGCAATAGCATACAATAACCTTTTTATTCTCATATAAAACAAATTATTAATTAATACTACAAATCTTAATACAAGCGCTTGATATTAATAATACAATTCATGTTAAAACCATACTCAAAGCGAAACACAAAAAAGAAGTTAAAACCTTGTAATTCTTTTAATATGCGCAAAATAGGCTTAACATTGATTTATTATAAAGACAGTCATATTATATCAATCCCCTATCAAATTATTCTATTTATAACTGTAAATCAAAGCATACTGTCTCCTTTTGCCTCCAATCACCACTCCCACAAATTATAACTCACCCCAACCCCAACATAGGGACTTGCCTTATTCCCGGAAAAACCGCATCCGGCCTGCACACCCAGCCCGAACCGTTTCCGCTTTGCCTGCTCTCTGATGAACATCGTGCGCGTTTTACTGTACACCTCTATACTATCCAGCTTGGCTCGGTATCCTGACACATAAGCCGTATAAAGGCTGTCTTTGTAGATTTTCTGTGTAATAGGCAAATACACCGTGTCCCGAACCGTATCACCCGGTACAGGTACGGGAACAACGAACGGGAACGAATCCACAACGCTTTCATAAACCGGAACGGGAACTGTATCCCGGATTGTATCAATACGATTTGTGATGATCGTATCTCTGACTACTTCCCCCGATACGTGTTCCACCCTTGCAGGACGGAACAGGATAAACAGGATAAGAACGATTATGATAATGTAAGGCAAATATTTCATGGCCGTATGATTACAGGTTTCATAAAATTAGAGAACTCCTTCCGTACATCAAAACAAGGACAAGCCTTGATATACTCAAACGGTTCTACCTCTCCGTTTCCGTTCAGGTCGGGCGATGTATCCCGGTGTCCGAGCACTTCGATGATAGGATACTCTTTACAAAGCTTTGCAACCAAGTTACGAAGTGAGACTTTCTGCCAGTCGGTCCGGGTATCGGCAGGTTTCCCGTTAGCATCCAATCCTCCAATGTAGCAGATACCGATACTGTGCTTGTTGTAACTCACACCGCTAAATCTCTTGGTGTTACAGTGTGCTCCGTCTACAGATAGAGGACGTCCATTCTCGACAGTCCCATCGAGGTCTACTACAAAATTGTACCCGATCTGGTTAAAACCTCTCTGTTTATGTATCCGGTCAATGTCTTTTGCACGCAGATCCTGTCCGGCACGTGTGGCCGAACAGTGAATAATGATTGAATCAATTGTTTTCATTTCTGTACCTCCTTTATTTTATTGATTAACTCCAACGCATCTTTCTCCGATGCACATTTGATGATATTAGCTATTACACTGGGAAGCTCCGCAGCATGACTGCGTTTCCGTCTGTTATGTTCTATCAAACTGCGGAACTCGATATAGAGCACACCGGCAGTGATCAGCAAAGTAATGTATGGCAAAACATACCATGCAAACATCAATCCCAGTGTATCAAACATCAATCCAAACAGCATCAAGCGCCAGTAGTCACCGGCCTTGGCCACAGTCTTTCTAAGCCCCTTGCTCTGTATAGGCTCTTTCAGCGCCTTTGCAGTCTGAATACCATCCCACATGTCTATAAGCGTGGACAAAAACATAAGTAGCCAACATAGAAGAGTCACGCAAGCATGCCGGTAAAGATTTGAAAAGTCTAACGCAGACACAAAATTTAAAATTTCATTCATCTATTCCTTTATTTGATTAATAATATTATCTTTGAAACGTTTTTTAAAGATTTAGTTTATCCGCCCCGCCTGTGAAGGTGGGACGGATTTTTATTTACCCCTTGATAATCTCAACCAGGTTCAGGCAGGGCCGATAATTTGCCGGAATCGTATTGTAATACTCGATATCCAGTGAACCGTCTGCCGGAACCACCACGCCGCTAATTTCAACAAACTGACTGGTATTGTTAGCCGGGTCATAACCAAGGGTCTGTATCACTCCGTTGGCGATATAGAAGCATTTATCCCAATTTGCCTGAGTTACCTCGTTACCACCACTTGTAGAGGCAAGAATCCGGACACGGTAGCTACCTTGGGGTAACCCCGTAAAGCGGAACATTACACGGCTGTCGGGCGTATTAATCCGCTGAGAGGTCAGGCACTTCTTGTAATAGATAGCCGGATAAACGCCATCGGCCGTAGCGCCGGCGAACTCGTTGACTCCCTGTTGGTAAGTAATACCATTATCCGGATACAAGTGCTTGGCGATGTAATACCCTACCAAACCGCCGGAGGTATCCTTCAATGGCGTATTATCATAACCCGCATACCGGTTTGAGGCGATATAGTTGATGATCTCACCATTAACGGTCGGATAGTTCGCGTCCGAAGGATACGGATTCTTCCGGTCGGCGGAGAAGGAAACGACCAGTTTCACGGCATTCGGGTCTTTCAGACTGATGGAAGCGGATATCACTGCAGAAGCATCCCCGGAGATTGATCTCAATTGGGCATACAACGTCTTCGATCCGAATGAAGTATCATCAAGCGCATAAGGGACGGTACCCTCGCCATATGTTGTCCAGTTTACACCGCTCAGGTCAGCGGACGTACCGATCCGGTAATGGGTAGCGATGCCGGTATAGTCGAAAGCGACCGTCACGTTCTTGTCCGTCGTAGTCGAAGCTCCATTATTGATAGAGATACTATTCAGCACCAATGCCGGAGGTGCGAAACGGATCGTGTCATTCAGTACATTAGATTCTCCAAAAGCGTTCTTCACCTTGAAATAAACGGTGTGTTCGCCAAACGTCCGGGACAAATTGAACGAAACGGATGATCCGGTAAGTTCCTGCCAACCGGCACCGGCAAAAACGGAACTCTCAGAGATCATATAGTGCGTGGCATGTGCAGGACGGGAGAAAGTACAAGTAACCACATCCGACTCAGTCTCTTCAGCGCCATTGTTGATGACGAACGACGTCAATACCGGAGGAGCGGTCACCGCGGCAATCCTTTCCGTAAACGGGGCACGCAGCGCGGGTTTTAAACGTTGTATGAAATACTCCGCATCCGCCTTGTTTACAGCGATCGGTTCGTTCTCGAACTTTGTCACATACTTCTCCGCCCGGGCGGAAAGCGTCATATCCATGTTTACGTTAATCATAAAATAATCGTTTTTAAATCCGTAGCTCAGACCCTGAACGTTGGAACTTTCAGTCACATTTCCGGAACTCAGGCCGCTGACCAGCAGCGTCAGTTCGTTCCAGTTGAAATCTTCCAGCTTCGGGATACGCAGGTTGATCCGGAGTCGGTCACCCACAACAAAATGCTCGATAGCCGTTACGGCACAGAGCCCTTTGTATTGAGCCACTTCCTCACAGGTGGCAAACCACATATCGTCCGTACCGCTCTCTCCGTACGTATCACAAAGCCAGTCAAAAAAGCCGGATACGGCCGGCCAGGTTTTCGAAGACTCGGCCACATTCTTGTTACGATCCACACCGTGACAGCCGAACTCGCCGTACATACCGTCACCGATATTACCAAGCGTCTTCAAGAAATCACTCTTATAAGTATCCAAAGAGGCTTTCTCCAAAAAGTAACGGCCACATTTTATCTTATTTACATTCAGTGACTCGTTCCTCAGATTGGTGAATTCCAACTGCCCGCTGGTAATCATTCGGATACCGTCAAGCATCTCACCGGCAGTTATGTATGTGCTATCGTTGCCGGGCTGGGTAATAACCATCAGGTTACGTCCGATACGGGCCTTTACATATCGGTTGGCAGCGGCAACACCATTGATGATATTTTCCACCGTTCCTCCGGTATGGTCCGGTTCAGTATTGTCAAATGCAGGATCACGCACATCATGTATGCTCATGCCACCGTCGAAGTCAAGCATCTCCTCAATCTCCGGCCATAGCAGGTAAGGGTATTTCGTTCCGCCGGCATTATCAAAATTATTTGTATTCAGGTTATACCAGTTAGATGTGTTAATGGTGAAACGGCGGACCATACCACAGCCATCCGTATAAGTCAGCGCACGGGGAGCATATTCACCCGTAATATGCGGATTCAGATTACCATTTACATCGTACATATGAAAGTACTCTGTATTATCGATCCATTGCCCATTAAAGTATTTGAATAGAATACTCCAGGCCGACACATGCGTGTCATCCGAGGTCACCCCATAGGCGAAACGCTTGTTATATTTAAGAGGAGCGAAAGCAACGGCAAGCTGTGACGTGTCCGTTCCGGCCGGAAGAGTGACATCCAGCGTCACATCATCATATTGAAGGATGACATAATCGATCGTATCAACCTTGGTTGCCGATTCGGTAAGGTGATCCTTCACTTGAAGGTAGACTGTTTTCTGCCCGGCACCGTCAGAAAGCGTATAAGGGACCGAAGCGGGATTATCAGCCGGCCAGGTGATCCAGTTTACACCGGACAGGTCAGAGGTTTCCCCGGCACGGTAATGGGTAGGACGACCATCACGCTCGATGAATACCTGGACGGAACGGGAATAAGTCTTTGCAGCGTCCTCGTTGACGTATATGTTCTTCAGGACAAGTGGAACATACGGGTCTCGGTAAGTAATAGAGATATCACGGATGTTGCTTTCGTACAGATCGTTTTTCACCTGTATATTCAGTACCCGATCACCGAAACTTCCGACAAGATGATAAGGAATCAACATCGTACCGGTGTCGGGTATCTCTTCCCACGCTACGGACTCCAGCTCCTCCTGTGCACCTTCACCAACACGGTAATGGGTGGCAAGGCCGATGCAGTTCAGGTAGAGTTCGATATCGGCGTCCGTCACGACACCGTCGGGATATGCAGGGATGGTTACGGCACGTAACCAGACGTCTTTGTTTGCCGGTTCACTGCTACTGGCATACTCCTCTATGTACATGAAATTGAAGTAGGTGTTTCCGCCCCTCTCCTCACGAAGGGTCAGGAAGTCTACATTCAGTTCTCCGGCAGCGTCCGGAGCGGCATCCTCGATTACCATGAACGAACTCCCGTTATTGGCCGTTTCTACGGTATTTGAATAGGTACCGTTAATCTTGATGCGGGCCGGCTGGTCCGCCTGCGTATCGTTGTACTTATTGAAAGACCCGAACACCCGGAAAGTATATTTATGTTCCGGGTTCAAGCCGGAAAACTTCAGGCGGGAGACGATGTTCTCCGTTACAAGGGCGCTGTAATCAAGCGCCCAGCTACTTTTATAAACAGCTTCTTCCACATCCGGCAGGGTACAGGTACCGTTGCTGTTGCTCGTACCGCCCCATTTGTAGACACCTTCGTTTACCGATTCGACAGCTACAGGCAATGTACGGCCGTAAGTGTCTTTCAGGGCAGGCATTTTATCACGTACCAGAGAAGTGTTCTCGGAGATGACAGCTATGAAGTTATTCCAATATTCGTCCTGGGGAGCCGTGCTGTTACTGTCGCACAGGTTCAGTTTGAACGTAGCTTGCAGGTTAGTGAAATTGCCGATATTGTTTGCAACACGCAGGCTGAACGGTTCAAGGGCGACACCGTAAATCGAAGTGAGCGCATGGGTATCCGGACGGGCGTACGACAGACGGATATCCGTTTTCCGGTCATAGTCTGAAAGGGTATCCTGGTTGATATACAGGATTATGTTTTTCGGATTTTCCGGATCGGACAGCAGGTTGCGGACCAGCCGGGGAGCGTCATCCTCAGACAGCGTGAAGGCATCCTTTACGGAAGCATCGGCAGCGGACATGGGAAGGTCAAAAGTAACTGTAATCTTACTGCCTAACTTATCGGTATGGATATCCGAAACCACCGGGGCGCTCTGTTCGGCGGTCAGGGTGGTGACAAGTAATTCAGGAGTATATTCGCTCGTCCCGTTAAGGGCGAATACACGCATACGGTAGGTATAAGACACGCCGGGAAGCAGGCCGGTATCTGTAAACACGCGGGCTGCAAGGTCTTCGATCTTCCCGACAAGCGTATAGCTTCCGTCCACACCGGAACGGTAAAGGGCAAACATGACGAAATCGGCAAGCGCTCCGGCGGGATAGTCCCAGGAGAGGGTGATGGTAGTGGCTGTCCTGCCCTCGCTACGAAGATTTTCCGGTGTGGCGATTAGCGGATAGGTCCGGGCGAAAGCCGAGTCGCTCAATGCTCCCTGACGACTTCCGCTGACCGCTCGAATCTTGAAGTAATAACCGGTATCGGCGTCCAGACCGCTCAGGACAGCGACGTTTTCAACGCCGGCATCTACCGTTTTAAGCAGCGAGTAACCAGCAGACTCTGATTTTGAAGAGAAAATTTCATAGGCGGTATCTTCCCCGTTCCCGTTATTCCAGAAGATTTTAACGGTACCGGCATTGATAGTAACAGCTTTGACATCCGTCACCCGGCTACGGTAATCCGGTTCGGGAATACCGTCAAAAAAGTAGTAGGCCGGAAACTCCGTAACGTTATCAATGAAGGCATTCCCGGTCAGCTCCATGACCGTCTCGTCACCACTGGTACCATGGCGTCCCTCTCCGGTGTATTCGATATAATCACAGACAGCATTTACCTGACGCCAGGCAAGGGCTACATTACCTTTCATGCCCCATTTGGGTTCGCCATTAGGTAACTCCGGATCAGCCGGGTCTATCCATTCGTACTCCTGAGCGGACGGTTTCAGAAGGTGTTTGGTGACATTGGCGCCGACCGGGCCGCAGATCGGGAAATAGGGATTCTCCTCAGGCGTGGGAAGTACATACACTTCATCGCCTTCCTGCGGATTCTCCGGATAATCAGCCGGACCCTGGGCGAAAGATTCATAGGTATTGCCGAATTTGCTATTTTGAATCACCCATTTCCCATTGACATATCTTTCCCTCCGGGTGGTCGGGAATCCGGTGCGGGGCTCGTCAAACTCAAGATTTGCCGGAAGATTCTCAGGGTTGGGAATCTCGGGACAATAGGTAGTCACCCGGGTTACGGAAGAGGAACCGTCCGGAAGAGGTACTTTCACGTTAGGGACGCCCGTATTCTGATCATCATTCAAATAGATCACATAAGCCCCTTTATCCTCTCCTTTTTTGCGGAAGCACATCACGATGATGCGGGAATCAGCATCCAGATACTTCTGACCGGTATAGACATAACCCTTCAAGCGGTTGCGGAAAGTGGCAATGTACCAGAAAGAACGGGTGATAGGATATCCGCCGCACCACAAGAGGGAGTTGAAGATACCGGTCGTGGCGAAACCGCCACGGTCATAACCGTGCATGTATTTCTTTATCGCCTCCACCTTTGCACCCGGAGCCTGATCCGTACAATCATTCCAGCGAAACATCTCGAAGCCGGCACCCCCTTCATACTGCCCGTTTCCGAAATAGCTGTCCATCTCGATCGCGTAGCAATTGCAGGAGCCGATACCCATGCGCATCATGGTCAGCGCGGCACGCAGTATCCAAGCGCCTTTCACTTCACTGCGGTGACGGTCCGGAATCAGCCAGGAGCCGATATATCTGCCGGGCTGGGAATAACATTGGTACTGGCTCTGGGTATTCTCGCCGCCGGACTCGCCATAGCCGAACTCCGTGATCCAGATTTCCAGATCCGGAAGGTAACGGTTACGGAAGTCAACGATTTGACTCAGCCCGTCGCCCATGGCGCCTTTCCAAGTGAGTATCTCTTCAAGGGTGACAGCTTTGCAGGGGTCCTGGACCAGATGTCCGGGTTTCCACTTATCTGAGAAATAAGTATGCACGTTCAGCACGTCTGCCGGAAACTTCCCGTCCGGACGGTTCTCTTTCGCCCAGAGATACATCTCCTTGAAATACCCGGGATTGATCTGTGCCATACCCGGAACGATGACAAGCGTCTGGGGAGATACCCCCTTGATACCGGGGATCGGATTACCTTCTTCATCCATAATCGTGCCGCAATGCCCGTCATACACGGCACTCAGCCAGGCGGCAAGCTCCTGCGGCTGGGCAATGGTCAGCCATCCTTTCCAGGTACCGTCCTCCTCGTTGCCGGGCTCCTGACCGGACAGCAGGTCGAGATTAACCGATACCTCTGGATCATTGGAAGGGAAGATCTTGAGATCAGACAAATCAGACTGCCCATGGCCGAAAACAGCGGCAAGGTGGTGATAGAGTTTCGTAACTGTTTTATAATTGTCAGGATTCATCGTCTGTGCAAAATACCGCTCGTATCCACGCAATCCTTTGGAAGGCAGGGGACGCCAGCTCTCCGGAAGCCAGTAAGCGTCCAGGGGTTTGACGCTCTGACGACTACCGTCGGCATTCTTATAAAATAGCATGTCGGGCCAGCCGGAGGAAGCGATGAAAGGTTTGAGACCGTAGCGTTCATAAGTATGATGAAGATGGGGGATGAAATTCTCGCCGGTACCATTGTTGCCGCTTACCCAGGGGACTTGGTTGGCCCGTATCGCTACATCGGCCACACGGCGGACCGGATTCTCGGTCAGGTTAGGAAGGAAATGGCCGATGGAACCGAACAGCCTGACGTGTTTCCCGCTGCAAAGGGACATGATCCGGCCTTGCTGATAGAACCAGCCCACCACGTTGAAGAAGTCGTCCACCGTACGTCGTTCCAACCGATGACGTACCGGGGGAAGAAGCGAGGCGGGCTTATCTGTCGTTTTCCGGCCATAGACCATCAGCCGGCTGATAAAGCCGATATTGTTACCGATCGCCTGCGTGGGGATAAATTCGCCGCCTTCCGTTACGTCATCCTGGTTGATACCGAAATAGTCATTGTCATATTGAAGCAGGATCAGTCGTCCGGTCTTTCCGGACAGGTCGGCAACGGCGCAACGGTTATGTTGCGAATCCACCGTAGCGGCATACTCTGCCGACTCACCGATTTCAGGAGCTACGAAGATACGGAAGGTACCGGTACTGCCACCTATGGCGTACAGGTACAGTTTGTCAAGCAGGCAAGGTACATGCAGGTCTATAACGAGGCGGTAAGGGTTGAAGTTATTATTGAACTGGAGCTGCCATTTGGTGGAGTAGCTCCGGTTGTTAATGTCCGGATATCCGGTATAGAGAAACACGTCCTTGCCCTTTTCGTCAACGGCGTTGTCTATCAGGCAGGGATTGCCGGAACCGTCCACGACCGTGTCATGGGTACGGGGCGAAAGCATGCGGGCATCCAGATCGATGCGGTAATATCCTTCTTCATCAGCGTCCACGCCACGGGTACGGCAGTAGGCCGGGTCACTGGCTACAGAAGTGTAACGGATACCGTAGTTTACCTTGATACTCTTCAGATAGATGTAATATTCGTTGCCGGCATCCAGTCCGGTAAGGCTGAAACGCTGTTCCTGCGGGTAAGACTCAGGAGCGGGAAGACCGGTGACTTTCTTCATGCCGGCCCAGACTATCGGATCGTCAGCGTCTACGGGGGTATTGGAGTAGCGCATGTCGTACTCCGTGGCCTTATCGTAGATATTGTTTGCCCAGGGAGCTGACCATTGCAATACACAGACGGAGTTGTCATAATAGACCGTCTGGAAGTCTTCGATACGCTGCGGGGTCGGGAACTGCACGTCACCCAGTACCGTGTTACTGTGTATGTAGACCGTATCGCCCAGACGGTTATAAGTCAAAAGCGCGATGGTATCGGCGTTCAACGGGAGGTCTACCGTACCCCTGATACCTTCGGGCAGGGAGATTTGTTTGAAACCTGTCTGAAAAACAAGGATCTTGCCGGTACTGCCGTCTTTCGTGTTGTTAACAGAAAGGTTAAAGATACGGTTGTCTCCGGACAAGGTCACCTTAGCGTAAGGGGTTTTAGCGTGATCAATCATAATATGTCCATCCACCGGAAGGACTTCGGTAAACTGTTCAAGCGAGAAGGTACGGAGCACGTCAATGTTCAGGGGTTCAAATTTGTCTCCTGTCCATGTGTACAGGGTGTCTCCCACTTTAAACAGGCCGTTACGGTCAGGCCCGTTGGGGTAAGCGGACTGGAGGGCTGATAAGGTAGGGTAGTTACCCAGGATCACGAACTCGAGGCTATCGCCTTTGTCTCCGTTTTTTCCCTTCAATAGAGATACAGGAGCGGACACGGTACGGATGATGCCGCCTTTCTGCTCAACGGCCGGAAGGGTATACAAGCCATCAATGGATTCCGCTACAGGAAGCCGGTTCACCTGAATGGCGTCGCTCTTGATAATAGGTGCGACCAAGGCGGCGATACGCCGCAGGTCGTTATCGGTAATGTCGTCAAATAGTCCCATATAATTATTTTACTTTTAATATACCGTTTTCTACGTAAATACTGTTTGGAAGTGCGTTGTCCTTGGTTGGCCAACTGTTACTTGAAATATTTGTGATATAGTCGGAAACGGTGCCACCGGTCATTAAAGGATAAAGACCGACACTAAGTGTCTTCCAATTATTTCCGATCAGTCTATTAACTTCGACACCTCTTTCCGAGAGATTCACCACACCACCATCCGAAAGCATCAGTCCGATACTATGCGCACCTATGACAGCTTTACCTACTTCCTTATTACTGCGATAACTGATTAACTGAAGGTATCCCTGACTATAATCATAGCCCTCTTCATCAAAGAAATAGAGTTCCGCTACCTTTTCTTCTCCCTGATTATACATGACTATTGCGTTTTTCGCAGGATCGATCTCGATGCGCTTGCCGGCAAGAGAAGTAACCACTTTGTTTGAGAAGACCTTGTTTGCGAGCAGGGTATCAACGTCAATCAATTCCAGATTCAGGTATCCGCCGATCATAATCGCTTTGCCGTTAGTCGCGGCGTTCTCGACCAACTGCGAGTAATTATTATAACCCAATTGCCGGGCGACATCATCTTTGGCGGTCATGCTGGCATTGCCGAATGCCTGGTTATAGGCGGTCTGGAAATCGGCACTGAAGCTTTCAAAGGTGACAAGGCCCTTGAGGTTGATGTGCGAACCGTCCAGGAAGATGCCTTCGGGGGTTACATTGAACAAGGACAGGGCCTTGGTGCCGTCCGGCCATTGGGCGGACGCCCATATTTTCGTACCGTCCTGCGTTGTCAGCCAACCGCTTTCCCGGATAGTCTTGTTGATATTATCAATGGCTTTCACAGCGGCTGTGATACTACTGGAGGTCTGTTCGAATTTGCTGGATACCTCTTTCCTGAAATCGTCCAACGGGCGGTTGGTCAGTGTCAGCAGGTTGATGTAGATATCACCGGTGAACCGGAGCAGGAAATCACCGCTACCGTCCCAGTCACCGGAAAATTCAAAAATACGGAACTGGCGGTTGATGGCGATGGGGACTGCCTTGTACAACTCTTGTCCCTCAAAGCCGCATGTGAGCGTACCGGAACCTTCACAGATATAACGGAAAGAGACGTAGAACTTGCCGGACTTCTCAGGATGATCCAAATCACTGTTCAACTGCTTTACAAAACTGTTTTTGATCCGGAGCATGAACTTATCGCCGTGATTCACCACCTCAGCGATCTTGGTCGCATCAGCGTAATATTCTGAATTAACAACCAGAGGCTGCTCAGCTGTCAGAACTTGCAGATCGGATTCGCGTTGCCAGTTCTCTAAGTTCAGTGAGAAAGAGGCGTTACGAAGATAGTTATCTTCATCGTTGATCCAGTACTCGATATTCTGAATCTCTGTCTTGATAAGGTTCTCCAATACCTTTAGCTGTGTGGCGATACTGATACCTGTCTCTAACACGAAATCACCGACGTAGCGGTTACCCGAAGGGGATTCGACGGTGACTTCTTTACCTTCCAGGGAGTAAGAGTCAATCCCGGCATACTGTTTCGAACTTGGGGCGTCATCACCGTAAGAAGACAGTATGATGGCGTTCATCCGGCTACGGTCATTGCGGTTACCTAACTGGCAGATGTCGTCACCGGCCTCCGGCGCGTCGCTGTTAGTATCGCAATCCGTTTTAGACAAATCGATGTAATCATCACCGATGGCAGTGACCAGGCGCCAGTAATGGCGATTGCCAACGTTTTCATGCACCCCGGGCTCAATATTGAACTCACGGATCGTTGCCTGGTCACCGGCCACAAACTCGTTATGAATAGTACGGTCACCGTCCGTCTTTTTGAAATAACAGCGATAGACGTCAGCTAACTCCTCCACTTTGATACATTTCATGCTTGCCGGAGTCAGGATATAGTTACCGCCAACATGACGTAGGGTAGCAATTATAAGTTCCGTGAAATAGGCTTTCATGCGGACGAAGAGTTCATCTACTTCTATGTAGGACTTACCCGTAATAGGATCAATCTTGACACAGGCACCGGAACCTAAAGGGCCTTCGGAGAAATTGCCGAACAAGGCACCGGCAAACATGGTCAACAGATAATTGGTGCTATCGGCTTGATCTTTGCGAAGGAAAATCTTTTTTAATAAGTCATTATTCTTAAGAATTTCAAATAATGTGCGAATAGAAGAAAAAACGTTTGTGTCAGATGGTACCGTTTGGTTATCATCCTTGGCTATAACCTCAATTGACTGCTTAACTTTTTCCTTTATAAACTCCCGTATATCGGCAAACGACGCTTTACGACCATTATTCAATTCCACATAGTCATCTTCCACAAGCACATCTGTATGAGAAAGCTCGTTTATCGTCAGGCTGTCTTTTTTTAAAAGACTAAGTACCACATCAACTATCTGCTGGATTTCACCCTCTGTCATAAAATTAGCAACTTGTTGTTAACACTCCGATATCTATCTCTGTCAACTCTTCTGATGATTAGTTGGTTGTTAGATTCACCCTTATCAATGTTGAGAACCGGTTGTACCGACATACTGAATACGTAGCTGTTAAGCCCTTCATTTACCTGATTCATTTCGGGGACACTGCCATCCTTGCGTACATAGCGCTCACCATTAAAATATACATAAGTACAACTCATTATTCTGTTTAACATTTCTGCATACCATACAGGGCAACCTTCAGCGTTACCTAATGTAAAAGCCTTCTGTGTGCTTTCAGATGAATATAAATCAATAACATCTTCATCTGTTGTCACAAACTGCTCATTTGATACACTAAACCCCCAATTCATGTCTTGAAATCCACCAGGTGCGCGCCAGTCAAAAAAATATTGCTTTTCCGCAATAAAAAAGAAACCATCTTTACGCTGCTTATTGTCTTTCATGGAATATTGAATAAGAGTCGTTTTAGACAACTCCCGTTCATCATCTGTAACCTCAAACATATCACTGGCAACACCATTTATCTCAAACCTATAATACCCAGTATTCAACCCTGAAAGGATGTAATAATAAAGCGTCATTGTACTATTCATAACCCACGCTTTCCATTCTACAACATTTTTTTTGCCAGTCATTACATCGATTATGTTGCCAATAATTGGGTTAAACTCGGATACGGCAATCACTTCAATAAGTATCTGATCAAAAGAGGAAAACTTTTGGATATATCTACTTTCTATCCCAAACTTATCATTAGAGGGATTGAAGAACAACGATGTAAAGGGACTCACTTTATACATATAATCCTATTGAATTGAATTCACAAACAGTTTATAATTCATGCCATCGTACTGCCCGTACTTGCAGCCAACCTCTTTAACGTATCCGAAATACACATCGTTATCGAATATGCAACGGACTAACCCACACATGTCAGGGGGTAAAGTATCATCGTTTGTTATAAAGTCAAATTCACCAACCGTAAACAGCCCTCCATTAATATCTATATCAGCATTCTCTACAACACCGTTTACTACAATGTCTGCATTTCCCTCAGAGGAAGAAAACAACAGTGTTTTAGCAAATACGCCAATAAATCTCTTGTTGGCCTCTATCATAAATCGTGGAGAGTACATTACATTGAACATACTATCAGGAGTGAGCACGCCAGATATGGTGTAGCCATCACGTACAAGCTCATAGCGCGATCCATTCTCACTCATTTGAGAGCATACAAAAAAGGTATCATTATCATTGCTTGAATCGGTAGTATTTTCACCCCTCTTTTGAGTCAACAGTTCAAAACCACACGCATCAGCCCTATAAGGGCTCTTCAACTCAAATACATTATCAGTCAAGGTAACACCCGTAGAATATTCATTTGTAAATCTGAATTCATCACGTCCGTTAACACTGTCATAATCCTGTTTTTCATACCCAACCTTTAAAGACGAATAAATAATAGAAGAATTTACGCTATATGATGGAGATTCAATATTATCACCGATATCCTTTGTTACCCTACCAGAATACAGGTTATTCCGGTGTTTGAATATTACTCTGCTTGCCTCGATTACAGGAACATAACCAAATTCAGCACACATCCAGTCTTCAAATTTGGAGAATGAACTATACAATTTAGCATTAGGTAGATTACGTATGCTTTCAGCTGCAACAATTAGAGAATTATCTAATCTCGTGTCACTTCCTGATTCAATTTCCCCAATAATACCATCTTTCCCCCCGTTGATACTATTCAGTAGCTTATTCAAGAGTGTTTGTGGAGAAATGACGTCTATCATTTCAGGCATAGACCTTGAATTAAAAGTCAGCTCAATCCGGGAAGAACTATCGACCTCAATAGTTCCTTTTGAATCTAAATTCGATTGCTCAGCTCGACTAATCATAAAAGAACAATGCAAAATTTCACCGGCAGCAATAGAGAAAGCCTCATTTAGATCAAATACAATACTGGTTCCATCCGGATAAAACAGACCATTGAATACAGAAACAGAAGCCCTCTTCTTCCTCCATATATATAATCTAATAGATCCTATGTTGGTCGCTTCATAGCACTTTACGACGATCCTTCCTGACAGAGTTCCCGATAAATCGCCATTTTCAGATACGAAAAAAGGGTATGCCGATTCGTTTCTGGGAAGATCCGTATATAAAAAGCCGCTCCTTTTGACAACCTCAGCAGATGTATATTCAACAATAGCATCCTTTTCATTAGAAGGGTTATCCTTATTAGAGCTAAAGACAAAAATAGAATTACCATTATCGTCTGTTTTATCGCCTACAATTACATATTTAATATTGTTTCTTAGCTCCAATCTATCATAATACAATTGCTTCGCTTCTTTCATATCCTTCACAAGGTACTCAAATTGAGTTCCTTTCTGAGATTTAATCAATGAAGCAATACTATCATCAACTGAGTTCATAGAAAGAACGCCAGCCTCTATCTTCATCGACGAAAAATCGAGCGGGCAACGGAATCGTAATTCATATTCATGATTATTGGTGACAGTGTAAACCTCAATCATGGCAGCCGCCATGAGATATTGCTGCCTATATTCAGACAACAACAAATCATAGGCATCATTAATAAACTCAAATTTAGAGGTAAAAGTCCTGGTAATTCCACTATAATCAGTTCGCTTCAGAGAATAACTTACCTCTTTCCAATTCTTGATAGCAGAATTGGAAAGTTCATAAGAGACTTCATCTATTATTAGAACGAACTTACATAGCATACTTGTACGATCATATTAGGTTTCGGACAAATATAGAGAAAATGCCAACCGGTTTCCCAATTGGCATATTTCTTGAAAAGCGCAAGTTGTGCTAAAGGATTATAACATTCTATTTTTCAACGAGATACAAAGATAGTTCATCAAAAACAACTTTACATATTAAATGCCCGAAAAAGTATTTTCCTCCCAAATGAAATACGGCTACGTACGGTTCCAACCGGTATATTAAGAATATCGCTAATTTCATCATATGAATACCCTTCAGCATAGTAAGTAACACTTTCAATACAACAAGATTTTCGTGCGCAACGTTGAATTATAGATAACATGTCTTGCAGTATCGAATGGTTTAGAGTATCAAATGAGGAGTACCTTTCTACTACATCAGGATAATTAATAAAAGGAATTAATGATTTCCTACGATATTGAGTTATATATGTATTTTGCATGACGATCAAACACCAAGGCTTCATATCTCTATTACGGTCAAATTTATCTCGGTTAACCAACATCTTATATACGGTGTCACTCGCTAAATCCTCTGCATCTTGAATGGAATAATAATATCTTCTTGCCATTCTAAGTATCCAAGGATAGAGATCTGATAGTTCTTTTTCAAAATCCATCACCATCCCTCCTAACAGCCATTAACTTACCATTCAGACAATACTCTACATGTTTTCGGTGCATGATACTTTGTTCATGCAACTCTTGCGCAGACCTTTGTATAGAATCAATCAATGTATCAGTCCCAATAGGCAACGAACTAAGCTGTTGTTTAATTGCTATAATCTCAACGGATATCCGTTTGTAGTCACTCTCTAAAACTTGAAGTTTAAATAGAATTTTACTGCATAAATAATGATTTATGCAACGTGTGTAGTTTCTTTTATTCATAATGAAGTCGTTTGTGATTATTAAGAGATTACTAACGACTTCAAAAAAAATTCGACAATAGTAGAAAAAAAGAGGAACCGCTACCGGCTCCTCAACTTATGTTTAATATCTACATCGGCCTGATGGACGATGTTAGCATAAATAGCTGCATTGGTTGCATGATCGATCGGCATTTTAAAAAAAGTCATCATAAAAGCTATTTCAGCATCAAATGACGCACGGATCTGATCAGGAGTTAATTTATTGGAATACATCTCCTCTTCCCGCATTTCATCATTACGTTTCTGCTCAAATAATGCCATCCGCAGTAGTTCTTCAACTTTCGATTTAACTTGTTCTTCCGTCATTGACAGACTATTACAATCAATCATTTGAAGAATTTCACGGACATCATCATAAACATGCAAGGACATTAGAGTCTGGCATATCCTAAGCAATAAAATATCTATTCTCTGTTTTGTAATATCTTCGTATTCAACCAACATGGCTTTTGTTGCAACGGGATTAACAATAGCCCGATATTCACCTATTAACTTTATCGCACATTGATTTAGATGCTCTTTGGGTAATACTTCACCAGGTGCGCAAAGCACCAAGTGATTTCCACATAGAAGTTCTATGAAATCGGAAAGAGTTAACTGATTTAACCTGCTTTTCATAACTTCCTCAATTTATATAATTCAAACTCAGCATCAAGAGCGATTTTCCGTTGCTGCTTAATACTTTCTTGCAGTAACTGATTCGTCCTGTCAACCCGTTTTTCCAATTTAGAGAAATTATTATTCACAACTGTGGTATGATTGACAGGTCGAGAGTTTTCAAAAGAACCCGGAAAGACATTAAGTGGTCTCCAATCAGGTAATCCTCCCATTTGCTCTACATCCGGAAGAACCTGGGCACCGTATGGTAAATCTACAATCATAGGAGTATCCGGAGTGATCCAAGCCATACCGTTATACAAAACAGCTTCGCGCTTTCCTGCATCACCAACGAGAGCCTTTCCTCCGGGATGCCCATTGCCTTTAGTACCTTCAGCATAAGAAGGAATCGGAGTTGCCGCTATCGTTGCAACTTGTATAGCTCCCATCGCTCCCACTATAGCCGCCAAGAATAAATTAGGGAGCGCTTGGGTTATAGCAAGTGCAGTAGCAATACCGGCCTGTGCCATACTTGTAGCCTTATCCCATATAGCCTGTTTCTTCGCAAGTTCCTGTTTCTTTTTTTCAAGCTCCTGATTTTTCTCTTCAGTCCTTTGTTTTGCAGCACGTTTTCGTGCCTCGGCCTCTTCTTCTGATATAGCTCCGTTTTCTGTAAGGTTCACAATGCGCTCAACATCCCTGTCATAAGCTTCATCATTCGCATTCTGTTCACTCTCTATTTTTTCAATCTGTCCATCATAAAGAGTAGCGATCAAGTCACCAATAGTACCAATAGCCTGAGAGGAAGTCTGCAACCACTTCTGTAAACTTCTTATGCGTTCCTTATGTGCTTTATCATCAGCCTTATTCACTTTTTCGATAGCATCAATCTCGATTTCTGCCTCTTTTTGTGCGAGTTCAGCTTTGATCTTCTGTATCTGCTCAGTAATCTTGATTCGATCCTCAGCACTGAGATTTTCAACGCGAAGCTCCTGCTCTAAAGCATCAATAGCGGCTTCAGAGGTTTTCCGGGCATAATATAAAGTCAATCGATATTCTTCTTCATTAAACTCCTGCCGGGTTATCTTCTTCTCTGCAAGCTCTTTTTTCAAAGCAAGCATATCCTGTTGATATTGCCTATCACGAATGATTTGCTCTGCGGCAGCATTATCAGCAATCAACAGAATCTGTCCTGAAGCATAATTTTCTTTCAACTCCTGCTTTTTCTTTTCGTACTTATCATTGATAAGAAATACATCTTCACCTGTTTTTTGCGCTGCATCTATTTCAGCTTCACGCTGTAAGTCAAGTTGAGAGATTTTTAAGTCAAGCTCTTCTTTTGAGCCTTTCTTTACTACTTCAAGAGCATTTGCAATATCTTTCTTTTCACGGTCTGAGTTATATTTGATTGTATAATCTCCTAAGACTTGTTTCATTTCTTTAGCGAGGTTCTCACGCGTAGCAACCTCTTCTTTACTATATCCTTTTATGGCAGCTATCTTCTTAGAATACTCAATGCCGATGCGTGCAAGCTCTTTCTCCAATCCTTCATCCATTAGTGAAAGCCCGGAATCTTGATAGGCTTGTTGTATTTTCAATTTTTCTTGTGCCGCTTTCTCTAATTCACGCTTTTCCTTGTCTGTCAACACCTTCACATTATTACCGTTCTCAGTATGCTGCTCAATATATTCTTTTTCAAAAGCATCTACATTTTCAAGAACATATTTATACTTTTCTGATTCCTTTTTAGCTTCAGACCACAATCCAAACTGGAAATTTCTTTGTTTTTTGTAGTCAGAGAGTGAAGTTCCAGACTGAGCACGAGTAAACATATTACTATCTTGCATCGCTTTAGTAACGCGCTGATATGATCGTTCTGCTTCATCGGCAACCTCGCCATACTTTTCTATTTCTTTACTGAGATAATTCCTTTTATCCTCAACAGCGCGTTTAAATGCCTCCTTAGAATCTATACCAGAATTCATATACTCTTGCCACGCATCTTTGATCTCCTGAATATAACGTTCCTCTATTTTAAATTCAGAAGATAATTCACGCTGATTCCTAATCGCTAATTGTATAGCATCATTTTCTTTCTCTTCCAAAGATTTCCAATTATTCGCAATATTTCGAATTCCCCGAGCAAAGAAATCAATTGTACTCTTCATCACTCCTTTTGAGTTGGAAAACGTTAACATTAATGCCTCCCAGGCTGAATCTAACCCTGCCATTGCCCCTTTAACGTTATTTTCCATCGTATGGGCCATATCAGCTAACTCCTCATCTACTCCAGTTATTTGCTCTCTCAAGGGAATTATTTTATCAGCAGATGTAAGAAAAGCGTTAAAAGCTGCTACACTACGCTTGTCTGTCAATTCAAGAGTAGTATTAAGATCAATACCTTCTTCTTTCAACTTTTTCAAACCATCTACAAGTTCTGGTAAATTTTTCACAGGCTTACCAAGAGCTCGAGCTAATTTACCAGATCCATCCGCAAGATTAAGCAGAATATTCCGTGTAGCAGTGGCCGCCATTGAAGCATCAAAACCAGCATCAGCCAATTTTCCTAATAATGCGAGAGTATCTTCAATCGTAAAGTTAAATGATTTAGCAACAGGTCCAACAATAGGTAAAGCCGTGGCAAGGTATGAAAATGACAAAGCACTTCGAGAAGTCGCCACCGCCATGGCAGACACATAACGTTCAGTCTCTCGTGTATTTGCGTTGAACATACGAAGAGCTGCGCCAGATAACGAAGCTGCATCTGCGAGTTCAGCACCAGTTGCTTGAGCAAAACGCAACACAGATTCTGTTGCATTTAGAATTTCTTCACGAGTGAATCCTAATTTAGCAAGTTCTATTTGAAGTTCGGTTGCTTCAGAAGCTGTGTATTTAGTAGTAGCACCCAACCTCTGCGCATCGGAAGTTAGCTCCTTTATTCTATCTGAAGTTGTACCTAAAATAGCAGCTAACCTACTATTTGCAAACTCAAATTCGACAATAGAACCAACTCCCTCTCTAAGTTTAGTGAACAAAGCAACAACACCGCTAACTACAGCTTGTCCACCAACATATCCAGACACAAGCCCTTTCATTCCAACATGCACTTGATTCAATCCAGGTGCGAGTTCAGTTTTGAGCATCATACCGGCATTCTTAGCAATAATACCCATGTTCTGCATAGATTTATTGCCGTTTTGAAGGTCAATCAATGCAGCCTTTACTTCTTCCCGATAGGCACCGACTGTCATTTTCTGCTGAGTATATCGGTCTGAATTACGTTTCACATAATCAGTATTTATACCTATTGTAGAATTGAGACGTGCGAGCGTTCTGATGTAGTTTTCATCAGTATCTTTCAGGACATCAACAGCCTTCTGTAATTCCTTATTAACAACCTTTGCTTCCGCCTTACTATGAACTTCCTTATTGGTAAGAGCCAGCGCAGCACGGATCAACTTCATTCGTTCTTCTTCACTTAGAATATATTTCCTACGAGTATTTAACCCGGAATTCTGAGCTTTTTCCAAAAAAACCTCTGCTTTAGCTGTCTTTTCCAAAGAAACCGCATTGTCAATGCTTGCTTTAGTCAGTTTCTTTATCTCTGTGGTAGATAGCTTTTCGGCATTCAATCGCTCTTCTATCCTTTTTTGTACTGTTTGAGAAATCTCAGACTGTTTTTTAAGAGCATCGGAAAGTTCATTTGAGGCCGAGGTAGCAGTCTTAGCCTGGGTAATATAGAGAGTATTGAGTTTATCCAGATCGCCTGAAACCTCAACATTCACTTTAAGCCCTTTCGCCAACTCCTTTGCCGCATTCGCATAAGTAGCTTTCACCCGTTCAATGGTGGCGTCCAACTCTTTTATTGACTCGATCTCACCTTCTTTGATAAGATCGGATATTTGTATATCTCCCATTATAAATAGTGCCTATATTCTACAATTTTTCCTATTATCTCCTGCCCTATCCTATCAAAAGCATACGTACCGTCACTCTTTAAATAAACGACATATATACACCAGTCCAAGATAGCGGCTTTACGAGCAAGCCCACTAATACGGTAAAGCTCGCTTTGCATTTTCTTATTCTCGCAAGCACAACTCATTTATATCCGCAATTTCTAAAAAAACGATTTATACAAGGACGCATAAACATAAGATTGAAATATTCCTTGGCAGTATCGCTCATGCAAAGGATCTGTTCACCATATTTCCGCTCAATATCCGGTCCCTCTTTAAACCCGGAAGAACTGATATGTAATCCTGTCCGAATTCTCTCTGCATGAATACTCTCATAGAAAGAGCCAACAATGAAAAGGTTTGGAACTTCTACGGGACGCGGAGGCAGATACAATTTCTCCCCACGGATTGGAGGAGTAATCTTCTCTTTCCATCGTTTGTATGCTTCAGCACGATTTTGCCAGGGACCGGGTTCACTGAAATAACTATCTTCGTCGTAGCTCGGACTTAACAAATGTTCGGTACCATCCAAACCACTATATAATTGTTCATGTATGCTATCAATAATCTCTTCCTGACGTTCATCCAGGCATTTGACACACTCATCTTCTAAACCGATAGCGATAGCATGAATGATCTGACTTACTTCTTGCAAACTAGCCATACTATTTTAAATTAAACGGGCCGGGCTGCACCAACAACCCAGCCCGTTAGATTCACTTCTTCTTTTTCGCTGTAATCGTATCATAGACATCAGAAAGCATCTGCTTTCTATCGCCTTCATTACGATCTTGCCAAAACACATCAACATGCTTCTTTATGAACGCTGCCTTTGTCATTGACTTTACAGCGTCCTCGACAAATGTTACACCTTCAAATTTCATACTGCCTGTTCTATCCCTTTAATACCATTTTTGAATAATACCTCCGGGGATTTCAATACAGGCACTCCAGAGTCCTTAGCAACAATCGTAATTACTCCATCAGCATAAGTAGCTGAAGTAACATTACCCATTACTTCAACCGCTTTGTCGGCAATTAACTGTCCAAACTCCTCTGTACGATCATAGCCTCCGATCTTCTCTAATATTTTATATTTGCTATCGGAACCCTGTTTTTCCAGTACAACTTCAACCAAGCCTTTGAGAAATTTTTTTGGATTGAAATCTAACTGGAAATAATCAAAATTCAACTGGCTGTCTTCAGCGTCCATATGACAGAAGCTGACAGTCATCGTAGATTTCGCCCCACTGGTAGGGTATTGCGTTACGGTTGGGTAGACAGTAGACATTGGAATGCCGGCAAGCAAATCGGTACCATCATTATAACCGATAAGTATATTGTCCGTATTCCAAAAATACACATCCCACTCTTTATTTGCGCATTTCAGTAATTGGGCATTTAAAACCTCATCAAAGCGACTTAAAGTAAAAGTATCGGTTTGAGCATTAAGCCCATTGAATTGATTAGGTCCATAGCCAATCGCACTTACTTGAGCTTCACCACCATTTTTAGCATATTCCAATATTGGAAATATAGGATAAATCCGGTTAGGACGATCGGCATGGCACATTTCCGATAACTTTTCACCTGTAATATCATCAGACAGTTTCGTTCCAGGTTCAACCATGATTGAGCCTCTCACTTTCGACCAATCAATCTTACAAGCGGAACCACCAGTATTCAACTGGGCGCTTTTACAATTTCTAATCTTTCTCATTTTCTTCTACAATTAGAATTTCTTACTATAATTTCCATTGAGCGAATATTAATAGCATCGATGGGCTCGCTCACAGCCTCACCGCTCTCTGTATAAGCTCCATATCTACCATAGCTATAATTCTCTGAATAACTATGCTTGATTTTATCATCAAAATCCCAATCAAACCGATTGTCTTCAAGCAACACATCAAACAACCGGTTATAAATAGGCCGAAGTATATTTTGGAAGGACATTACTCTTCTCTCCTCGTTACTCCAATCCTTTCTGGAAGAACAGGCAATAATAAGAGATACTTTCTCTTTAGAAAAGTAATCAATACTATCCCGGGACTCGTTTACAGGACAAAACAGGGCAATTAGAGGGAATTTTCCCTGAGACTGGGATGGCGATTTACTATAAGTGTCCAATTGATCTTTGATATATTGGCTATTACCGAATATGTAATTCAAATCAGGATTCTTAATAGTAACAAACTCACCTTTACCATCAGGATACAATATTTGCAAATCCTCAGATGCTTTTTTTACGACTTCTCCAAATAGTTCCGTAACGTCTGTCATAGGTTAAAAGTATTAATGTTGGTCAATAGATTCTTATCAATCTTCACATCAAAGGGACAATCATTAGACGAGATCCATGCAGCGAATAGCCTATTCTTTCCAACCATTGCATTCCAAGTGCTTACTTGTCTCCTTATCGGTGATACATACTCATTAGCACACTTCAAACGAACCAACCCGGTGACAGTAGCCTGAGAATTCATATCACGGAGAATATGAAAGAACACATAATAAGCAAACGCTTCTCGTATCTTACTGCACAAGACTGCATATCTGGATTCTGGATCATCAGATTTTACCTCTTCCGTTTCTTCTTTCTCCTGTTCTATAAGCTCCAAGTAATCAGTAATCGCGTCAGCAAGACTTTCTCCAACAATATGCAGTAGAAAATCATATTGAAATGCTTCTATATAGCCATTTATAGCCTCATTCACTGCAAGGGAGTTTTGACTTGGCATTTTGGCAACAGAAGCATTCTCAATATGCAACGGGCCTGATGTAAAGAATGAAACATCAATCAACATAGCAATAGTTATTTGGAAGTCTTTCTACCTGTTTTCTTTTCATCAACCGGAGAAAGACTTTTGTTATCAGTTTCAGTCATAACTTTAGAATCTTCTACAGGCAATTCCTTAGAGTCACCGGCAGGAATATCCTTATTGTCTGTTATCACTGCTTCAAGTTCAGCAATACGAGCCTTCATACTGTCACGTTCTGTTGTCAGTTCAGTAATGATCTTATCTTTCTCCGTAATAGATTCAGTAAACTCACCAATTTTCGCATCTTTCTCTGTGAGCATACATTCCAATGTCTTTCGAGCATCTTCCTCTGTTACCAAACCGCATTCGGAAATGGGAATGAGTTTAATCACTCCTCTACTAATCCGAATGCGTTGCTCTTTAAGCACATTGGTTACATCCTTGTCGTTACCTCTAAGTATGTAATCCATAATCTTACGCTTTAGTTATTGCAGCTTTCAACGCAGACAAATCTCCATAAGCGAAAGCCCATGGCATATAAATCGGGAAGATAACCTCTTCCTGTGCCATAAGCACAACCTCGTTACAGAGCTTGGATTCCACATCTTCAGCCCATTCAAGCGACAAAATGGTATAATCTACCAAATTTGCAGCCTGATTAAAGTCGCCAATAAGATACTTACCGGGAAGAATGCCGCCATATTCGATAATAGGACGACCAGCGATATACTTCACGCCATTAACCATTTTAATAATGCCGAGATTACGACCTGTCGTATCTTTTTCAGACTCCATACCATTGACGGTCATCGAATTGAGAACAATAGCGTTAGGGAAATACTGGGCATATGTCATTGCAGCAAAACCTGTTTTAACAACATCCTCGGAGTTAGGTTCCTCAATATTCTTGAAACCAGATTCATGAACACTGAATGTCATCTTATCGGTTGCAGTTTCAGCACCCATGAAAGCAACGCCAGTAATGAGAATACGGCCATCTTCCATTTTTACAATAGCGTGCGTTTTGTTCAGTTCTGTGAGAACCACAGCATTTGCAAAAGTGATACTCATTCCGTCAAGAATCAAATCCTGAGGTTCAGTAAACTCAACGATTACATCTTTGTCATCATTGTAGCCTGAAATTGATTTCACACTACCGGCAGCACCAGTAAGGATGGCTGTACTAATAATCTTCTCTACAGAAGTTACTCCTGGATTATTTACAATACCCAACAAGTTTTCACCGTTACCGTCACCAAACAGGATGTTCCAATCTTCAGCCATCCAAACAGCTTCAGGAAGCATGTTCAAGATATAAGAGCGAATGTACACTCTTGACTTCAACATACGTTTTGAAATACGGATATGGGTACCAAGACGCTTTGTACCGGTTTGTACTTCTTTAACCTTGATACTTGATTCCGGTAAACGACCGTTTTCCGTCACAAAACGGGCATTACGATTAAAAGCATATACTTGTGCGTAGGCAAGTTGAGGATAAGCAGGATCGCCACTCAATGTCGTCAAGACATCGCGCATATGAATCTTTTTATTTGCGACCTGTGAAACTACCCGTTTCTGCTGTTGGGTAATCAACAAGTCACCGCTATAGTTGTCTGTCATGGAAACGACATCTTTCAAAGAGAAGCCGTCAAACTCTCCTGATTTACGGGTCTTGCCTTCAGCAAAGTCCTTGAATTTCTCTGAATCAAGCATTTCAGCCAACTTTTCATCAAACTTGTTGATAGTAGTCATTGACAAGCCCTTCTGCTTCATCTTTTCAATACTTTCACCAAGACTCTTCACCTGCTCAACAAGTGTTTCATTATCTTTAACCAGTTGAGTGAACTTCTCACCGTCGTAGGCTTTCAACAATTTATTGATTTCTCCGAACTTTTCAGTCACTTCATCCGGTGTTGCAATACCTTCCAGTGACTTGTTGACTACTTCACACATCATACCAGCAATGTTTTCCATGAAAGCTTTCTGTTCTGCTGGCAAACCATCTGTTTTCAGATTAAAATCTGATACTACAAATTTTTTAATAGGCATAAAATTCAAATTTTAAGTTATTTATTCTCGAAACAACTATTCAAACTTTTGAAATCGAATAAAGTGCCATTATCAGCGGCTTTAGTCTTTACTTCTTCTTTACTATTTTCCGGATCGTTCTTTTCCTGAGTGTCGCCTGACGGCTCAGCCTTTCCGGTAGTGTCATCTGAAGTATTTTGTAGAATAGTATTCGAACGATATACTTTTCCCCAACAGTGGGTACATCTTACATAATTCATAAGATCCTGCAAACTCTTTTGAGTGAATTCTTTCTCCTCTGACTTTACAGAATCAATAAGAGAAACTACTTGAGTTCTAATCTCTGGAGTGAGCTTCTCCATTTCTTCTCTTACGATGTCCTGCGTTATCCATCTCTGATAATCGGCAGCGTAATCTAATACCTGTTGCGCAAAGGTATGCTCCGTTTCTGCATCATAATCAAATTGATAACCGCAATGAGGACATGAGACAACGGTGCCACCGTTGAGGCTCTTTAGCAATAAACTTAATTCCATATCGTAACCTTTTAAACGTTCATCACTATATCCATGCTGCAAGAACGCTTTTCGAACGAAATCAACAGCTTCCTTTACTTGGTCGGCAGTAGCAGATTTGATATTCACAAGGAATGTTTGAGGATTGCTTCCCCAACTTGTCAATGTAGTAGAATATTCCATCATACGCCATTCAAGCACTTTACAAGGATCAGTCAAATCCCTTTTGATAGCTTTTACTCCGATAGAGTGTTCAAGAGTTCTTCCATTCTCTGCAAACAACTTATAATCAGCTAACGTGTCACGGCCAATCTGTTTTTCAAGATTCAACTGGCCAACCATAATTAAATTGCCCTCTGTTTCCTTACCACTCAATGGAACCCCCAACAATTGATCCGGACGGTGATTCAAGAACCAACGCATACGACCAATATTTTCCTTTAAAGTCTTGTTGAATGATCCGGGCATGGATACGTCTTTCTGTGAGTCCTTCACACCGATACCGTTCACCGCGACGGTAACGATACCCTTCTCATCAACATCATTTGCCTTTGTCTTGTACTGAAGGCTTTTGATTTTCTCTTCCATTTTCAACTTCACTTTTTGTGTTAAGACTAAATATTTGTTTAACTATATCTCGTTCCTGGTCCGACATCTCAAATAATGTTTTGTCGAACATAGGTTCCTCAAATTTACTTTCACCGATTTGCGCTCGCCAATCATTATAGGTTATCAAGCCGCTAAGAAACTGATCTTTACATCTGGCATTTATATTGGTTTTAACTTCCTCGGATTCTTTTAAACCTTCCTGTAGACAATCCACATTGGAGAAATCGCAATCCAAATAATAGCCACTTGATTCAAGCCCCAAGAATTGAGTAAACTCACTACAAAACTGTTTTGCTAACGGAATGATAATAGACGAATAAACCCCTTTCTCGGCAGTAGACTGATTGCTAAAAGTAGCTTGATCTTTACGAGGAACTAACACGGCAGGAATGCCATAAGCACCTGAAATACTAATTGCATCAGCAAGTGTTTCCTCAAACGGTTGCAATTCTGCAATAGTGAGATTGGTACGTACAAAAGCTAATGGAATATCAGATAAGCCATATGGCATCTGATTTTTTCCTACCCCATACTTGCCATAATGCTGCTGTAATATTTCTTTTTTCTCATTCTCAGTCATTGCAATAGGTCCGGATTCATCCTGTTTCATGTTAATAAGGAATCCCAATCCACCACGTTTCACATAAATAACATTGCGAGCTTCATAAACCGCAATAAGGTTTGATATCGGTTTCATCTGTGAAAAAAGACGGCTTCTGGATTTCATAAACCCATTTCCAGAATTATAATTTACAAGCCCATCTCTATCATGCCATATTTGATAAGCAGGAATATTCATTGTACTAAATATACCATAGTTCAAACGATAGCCGCTGATAATATCCTCCTGATCAGCTATGCCAAACAGAGGGGTACTATTGCCTAAAACGGGAAGTACATCTACACAATCGGCAGGAAGCTCCCAATAATTTGAACAATAACGCCATTTTTCTGCATTTGAGAAACTATCAGACATTGCAGCACGTGTAAAACTGTTGCCTAAACATAGTTTATATACAAAATGCTGATATACATTTTGTTTCCATGTCATCAAGCAATTAGGTCTGAGAAGTATCTGATTCAGACTCTTATTAGCCCAAATTATACTATCATCCTTAACTTTCTTAAATTGGAAATTTGCTGAAGCAATACGAGAAGCTATATAGTCAATTGGAAAAGAAACTTCAGGTACAGATCCAAATAATGTAAGAAAGTTATGGGAACAGGTATATGGAGAAGAAAACAACTCATCTACCCAAATATTACCGGTAGTAAGAGTTTCCTCTTTTTCTTTGCCTGTATCACTTGTAACTTCTACACTTGTATCCTGAACAGGTTCATCCTCTGACTGAGATTTTTTGCGAAACCAACTCATTTATTTCTTATTTGAAGCAAATGTAGAGATATGGATAATCGGTTTCGCAAAACACCAAAATCTTGAAAATAGAGAAGTCCAAAAACAAGGGTTAATAAATTATATAACAATGCTTTACGCAGCAGATGATTCTGGGAACGATTTTATTATATGATATGCTAAACCGCTTAAAATAATGCTTGCACTCTTATTTTCACTATTCAAGTTGTAGTCCATTAGATTAGAAATGAAATTATTATAGTCCTGAGATTCCTCTAGTTTTTTGGGAGACAAGAGAAAATTATTCTTTATAAAATCTGATGTAGCAGCTATTCGCTTATCCACATCGGAAAATTCTTTTTTTACCCTTACCTCGGTACCACGCATAACTTCTCTTAGCTCACGTACAGTCTGATAATATGCAGACGAACATTCAAACAAACATGTATTCGCCTCATGATCCAAACAAGCGGATTTGATTTCCTCTATGGATGACGTTTCTCTGAATAAAGCATCAACCAAATGCCATTTTTCGCCACAACGGAAAGCCTGAATGAAAACAAACGTGCCATCGACATTCGGCATAACATACATAAGTCGCTGCGAGTAGATATTTTGTGAGTCCGGATTAAAGAAACCAAGCATACCCTTACTGCCATACAGATTACGTTTGCGCCTGTTACTGAATTCTGTATATTGCTCATTGCACAAGTCCACTACAACATACCTGAACGTATCAGATAAGTGCCCATGCTCTTCATAGCTTTGCATAGTCGTTTTGTTCTTCACCTTAGTTTTAAAAATGGCACCGTTGGCATCTTTTTGTACACTCATGTAGTCCTCAATAGATACAGAACATGATTCGTCAATGAATATCTCTACGCCAGGGACAATACCATCAAAGATAGCATTGATAAACTCACCGGTCATCGCTACACTCGGATTCTTGTTGCCTACCTTATCCTCGATCTCAAATCCTTCTTTCTGCAACGTGTCTATAAATAAGTCCATCCATGACCGTTTCTCATCATCAAAACTATTTGCCGATTTTGTTGAAGCATCCCCATGAACATAAACCTTATCGCAATACCCAATAGATTTCAAATACTTGGCTACGAGTTTAGAAGATTTCTTCACCGTGTTGTTTGGGCTTTCACCGCACGTCTCATGGAACTGCCAAACTTTGGTACCGGTAGTAAAATCGACCTGCCAATATGATACACTGATATATGGAAGAACGTTATTATCAACAGAAATATGAATAGGTAGGCCCGGTATATATTTATGTTCACCAGAATGCTTGCCACGGTTAAAGGAGCCGAAGAACTCGCTACCGGTACGAATGACACCCCACTCTCCTAACGCATACACATTGTAATAGTCCGGATCATTGATACGGTCTTTTTCAAAATCGGCAACACATTGCTCATCATAGTAACCGTATGTTCCGTCAGGAGAACCAACTACCCAGAAGTTATTTAAATACGTAGACTGAATCAAAACTGTATCACTTGGATGCTCTACGATCTTTTTTGTCCGGACATTCATTATCTGTTTTGGCTCATTCATCCGGAGCGATTTCACCTCTGTTAGCTCACTGGGTATCTTCTTCCCTCCCAGTATAACTTCCATAGGAACATCATGCAATTTATCCTTATCAAAGATTTCCTTTTTAATCCAGTGTGTAATCTTGATCGGATTGAACGAACAGATAATTTGCTGGCCATGCTTACCACGCAAACGTTTTCTGATCTGTTTAAAATCCCCATGTTCAAAATCAGAGAACTCTTCCAGAAACACACGTTTATAATTTTCCAAACCTTTGATCTTCTCTGAGTCATCTAATCCGGAGAAGGTTATCTTAGCACCATTGAGCAAACAGATAATACGTCTTTCTTTGAAATCAAATAAATCGTAGACATTCAAGGTTTTTGCAGCTTCCTTGAAGGCTTCATAAATAGAGTCTTTTAGAGCAGAACCTACCTTACGAAACACCTTGGTGTTTTCCCCATCCTGCAATGTCATAATCAGTATGGACTGGGCAACACTAAATGATTTAGCGGATGATGAACCACCATATAAGATGATGAAACGTAATGTAGCATCCTGTAGATACTTCAACAGGTAAAACGCATTTGGATTTAATTTCTTATGGTTTATAATCATCTTCTGACACTTTGCTTTTACCCACAGTCGGGACAATAATCATTTTTGCTTATTTTTCCTATCTTTTTGTAATAGTAGAAATATTCTATCTAAATGCTACTTATCTTCATCATCAAATCCGATGCGTAACTCACCGATCTTCTTTCCATCACCACCGTTCAAGGTGACGTTTTTGTCCGCCTCCCATCCATTCCAGGCCCCTAATAACCGGGCCGCTTCTGTTTTACCATGATATTCATAGATGACTTCTCCCCTTTTATTTTGTACCTTCTTCAATGCATTCCGGGCACGCTTCGGAAGTTGAGACGGGCTTCTCATCTTTATTTTTCCGGTTACAGGATCAATATAATGCAAATCATCAGTATCAGCCTGAACAATATCCATAAGCACTTTCTCGACAGCCAATCGTTTTATCTCAGAGTCCTTCGCTCTCTGGCTCTTTATCTCTTCTATCCTTAGACTAACCTTAGAGTTTTTAAGAAGTCTACAAGCGGTAACCCAAATGGACTCAGCTTTCATCTTCGAGGCATCATAAGCCATACGATAGGCTTCGCTTGCATTTCCTTCCGTATCTACATAGTACTTACAGAAATTCTCTTGTTTGAATGTTAATGGTTTCTCTTCACTCATATACTTTTATTATAAAATCCTACATGGAGAAACGATGATTGTAACTCGACATGCAGGAATAAATCAGAATGGTTGTATATCCACAGGATTCTTATCTCTCCGCCTCAGCATTTTTTTGAGAATTGTCCTTTCTCCACATGGCAAATATTTTCTTTACACCGTCTTCTACAGAGGTATAGGACAAAGGTACTAAATAGACATTCCGGTTTACAGATTGCTTGAAATTGTCAAAATTACGTTTTTCGTTAATCATCTAAATTTCAAGTGGTTTATGGTACCTAACCAGATTTGCAAAATACATAGTCGTCGCCGGTTGGATATTTGCAATGTTTATCAATGGTCGGTTACAACCTACAGCGAAGATAAGTCCCTCGATAATATCATCTAAGTAAAGCACCGGATATTCTGACTACAATTGTATAAAGAAGCCTTTTCCTCATTAAGTAGAAACCAGAGAAGAGTTCTTTCGCGGGGATCGGGTCCATATACATTATACAATCACCATTTGGTTACAATCTTACAATAGATTGAGCATACTGTTATTTAAAAATTGACTAATACCGTATAAATTTGTAGCATTCTTTAGATTTATAATCGACGAATTAAAACGGATAAATATCATCTGATATAAATACTAATAATACATGTTCTAATTAATATTATCTTTTCAAATAACCATTAAATAAAATGATTTTTATCACTACATTATAAAATAGAATGATCTTTAAAATATTTCATTATCTTTGCAGCCATTGATACATACTCTTAACAAGATAAATTGTATTCAATATAAAGTTTGCAAATATAAAACATAAATATAAAATACAATATTAAATGGACTTTTCACTTGACAAATCAACAATCATATGGCTTATAGCAATTGTTGCTGGTACCTGTTCTCTATATCTATATATCAAAAAGCTAAAGGACAAAAACAAATTAATATCAAATCGTCGCTTAGTCGAAAACATCCCTTCAATTATTTCTACAATCGGTGTACTAGGTACTTTCTATGGGATTACCAGTGGACTTCTTTCATTTAATTCTGATGACCTTGATACAAGTATTCCCGCATTATTAGATGGTTTAAAAACAGCCTTCTTTACTTCGATTGCTGGTATGGTATGTTCATTAATTATGTCTAAGATAATCAATTCTTATTTTGATAAAGCTGATGATGGCATTTCAGATGCAAATCAAGCTGCATCACAAATATGTAAAGCAGTACAAGAAATGAGCCAAAAGAACATAGCTATCCTTAATGCCTTAAAAGAACAATCCGAAAACCAAGCTAAAAATCAAACAGCCTTTTATCGTTCAGTTGGTGATATCCTTATTGCCCTTCAAACATCCCATAACAACACTGAATCTGCTATTAATTCTATGGTGATTCTATCACGTAGTCAAGAAACTACAGTCAATGATCTGAGAAGCAAAGTTGAAAGTATGACTCTATCCCTTGGAGCGGTAGAAGAAAACTCTACCATTCAAACAGCCACTCTTTCAAACATTCAACAACAAACAAAAGAACTATCCAATACAGATCGTAATATCAGTGAAATGCTTGACATTCTTTCTGGTATGAGTAATATACAAGAGGAAATATCAGAAGAGACCAAGGCTTTTGGTGGAAAACTCCATTCTGAAGTTGTCGAGATTGAAGATAAGATGGATGCTACTAATCAACTCTTAACTTCCAAATTTGACGAATTTTCTGAGCTTCTGAAAAAAAGCAATACTGAAGCTCTTGTTGAAGTAATGAAGACTGTGACTGAAGAGTTCCAAAAACAGATGAACTCACTTATTAATAAACTTATTCAAGAGAACTTTGATCAACTTAACAAGAGTGTAGAAAAACTTAATACTTGGCAACAAGAGAACAAAGCAATGATTTCTTCACTCACTCAACAGTATAAAGAAATGGCTAGTAACTTTGAGAGTACTTCTACTACACTCTCACAAGTTGGTGACGATACAAGGACTCTTGTTAGTGAAGGTGGTAAACTCAAACAACTTATTGATTCTCTTAATCAAGTTATCGTTGAAGACCAAAAATTCATTGATGTTTCCAACAAACTCCAAGAAACAGCAAACATATCAAAAGAAAATATGGAGAAATTTGATGAATCAACGAAAATTCTTAATGATTGGGTTCGTAAACAACGTAATTTTGTGGATGGCGTCCAACTTCTCATTGAGAAACTAGATGAATTAAATAAAATCCGTGATTATAGTGAACAGTTTTGGAAAGGTACAAAAGAAAAGATGGAAGAAGGAGTTAGTATAATAACACAGGGTTCTCAGACCCTTAACTCCCAATTAACTTCACTTGATCGTCAATTTTATAATCGATTAGGCGCTACGCTTGCTGAGCTTGATAACTGTATCACTAAAATGGTCGAACACGTAAATAATCGCAAATAACTATGGCTAAGTCTAATGTTTGGATGTCAGTTTCCGACCTTATGACGGGTCTTATGGTTATATTTCTTTTTATAGCCATTGCTTACATTAGTCGTGTAAAACAGAATCAAACTGTATTAACTGACTATATTGAAACCAAGAATGAACTTCATAACAAGCTTGTTAATGAGTTTGCAGGAGATACCTTACAATGGCAAATGGCCATTGGCAAAGATCTTTCTATGAAATTCAAAGAGCCTACTGTTCTTTTCGCCTCAGGATCAGCTGATCTTACTCCTCGATTCTGTCAAATCCTCAACAATTTCTTACCAAGATACTTCAACATCTTACTTAATGATAGTTTGCGTACAAACATTCGAGAAATTCGTATCGAAGGACATACAGATAATGTGCCAATGCCTAGTTATGATACAGACTCCTATATTGCCAATGTCATTTTATCTCAAAAGCGTTCACTTAGTGTTCTAAAGTATTTTCGTAAAATGGAAGTTTTCAAAAAATACACATCAGAACAACAACGACTTCTTGAGTTCTGGTTTACAGCTAATGGGCTTTCGTATGGAAAATCACTTGACAACAATGGTGATTACACAATTGTAACGGGAAATGATATTGATAAAAATAAATCCAGACGTGTTGAATTTCGAATAGTGACGAGTGGTGATGAGATACTTGAAAATTTCGTAAATAAGAATAAAAACTAAGCTCTATGGACAGTGAGGATCCTATTTATCAGTTTGACCATTTCAAATCTTTACTTTCAACTATGGGGATTGAAGTTGGAGAAGCCTCAGCTTGGTCTCCTGTCGGTACAATCGAAGTTCTTTCTGAAAATATCGGTAAGAAAATAAAATTTGAAAGTAATGGCATATTTTACATTGATGACAATGGAAGTGAACATCAAGGTTTTATGTATAAAAGAGATTTTTATTTTCACGATTATGGAGAGAGAATGCCCAAATTCCATATAAGATACTGCCATACACTTGAGTGTTTTGGAAAAGAAGCTTATCGCTTTGCTAATAATGAACCTATCAAAGTTTTTGCACGAGATAAAGCAATACGTCATGAAGTAGAAGTCTCCGGATTGCATCTATGTACCTATTGTTCTCAAATACTTGCAAATGAACTTGAGAATGAAATTCATAATTCTACAGATTTCGTAGAATTCTTAAAACAAGCAGAAGGAATCGATCCCAATGATAACAGAGATACTGAAATTGATATTTTCGGGTATACCAAAAATTGGGAACAAATAAGTCAAGCATACAGATCCATTCACCAATTTACATGTGAACGTTGTGGTCTCCAGATCACTGAACCTTTTGATCAACATTTTATGCACACACACCATAAAAATGGAAACAAAACAGATAATCGAGAAGCTAACCTTGAATGCCTTTGCGTTCGCTGCCATTCAGAAGTGGATGACCGACATAAAAAACGTCTTTGCACAGGAGCAAATAGGATTATACTAGAAGACTTCAACGAGAAATACCCTTCCTTTATTTAATAAAGATAGTTTAGAAGATAATGATTTAGCTTTCTAATACAATTACATTCAACCATAAAAGGGAAAAATATGTAAAAAATTTAATCAAACCCGTTTACTTCTTTAAAAAAGGAACACAAATTGTATTACCGCTTTCCCACTAGCCCAATTTAGTTGAATCTTGTTATCTTTCCATTCACGATAAACTGTATATTGGGAAGATAAGAGAGAACTTGAATTTCTCTCTTTGAATGGTTTTATTTTCTTCATCCCTGCCTTATATCTATTTTCTTTATATTAGTCGCCATACAATAACCACCAATACTTAATGCTTCAATCATATTTAATCCCTTTCTTATTTATTATGAAATATTCGTTTCAACTCTTCAATGGATAAAATCTTATCTTTTCTTCGATGTAACATAGCGTGGCAATTGGGACAGACAGGAACCAGCTCATTCTCGATATTGATAGCATAATTGCCATCTTTGGTTGAAATAGGATTTATATGGTGTACATGAATAAATCCTTTACCCAGTTCTCCATATGTTTTTTCAAAGTCAAAATCACAGACGACACATTTAACCCCTTTGGCTTGAATACACTTATTGCGTGCTTCGGTATTTCTCTCATGCTTAGTTATAAAGACCTGTTCAAACTCTCCTTCATAAAATTCAACAACTTTTACCCTACCTTTTCTTTCAGGAGATTGGTGTTTTATTAATTCATAATGCTTTTGATAGATTTTTCGTTCATTTTTTTTCTTTATATTATTGTGCTTTTTCTCATAATATATAATAAAATCCATATAAGCATTTAAGGCTGTTTCCAATTTCTTAGTACCATAATCTTCATAGATTTGAGATAAATAAAAATCCCTTAAATCTGTACTTATCCCTCTTGTATGCAATTCTCCATCAAGCATTTTCTGAAATGCCCTATAAAAATCTGCAAAAGAGTTTTTGTTAATACCATGCGTCAAGTGAAGCTTTTCTTTACCTATGACTAAACGTTCCTCCTTGTTATATATTGCTTTTACCATCTCATAAACGGCTTTCATTTGCTCAAAATTCATACTATTATTCTTTTGGCATTATTAAAATCATATCCCCTAAAACCACTTTATGACAAACTCGGTCTGTAACATACCAATATGGATATTGAGAATTATTGTTGGATGTATCTATAAAACAATTCCATTTAGCATAAATAGGTGATGAAGCACCTGGGTCAAGACATAATAATTTAATAGGAGTATCATTCTCATTATATTCAATGCCAATAGCTAATAAAGCATGACTATGCAGCTCTGATTCTCCTTTCTTTGGTTGATAAACTACGGAAATTATAATAGGTAAATCATTTTTTGTTATATTATCATCAATGAACTTCACCGCATTTTCTAAACTTTGAGGATTTTTTTGCTTTGCATCAACACACAGCTCTTTAGAACAATAATCACGTATTTCTTTAGCTAAACATCTATAGCTATATCCATTGCGAATTAACCCCTGTTCTTCAAGGAAATGAGATAAAAATTTCCCCCGATTATACCTTTTGTTTATAGGGCTATCTATAGAAATTTCTTCTTCAGATATTTTCCCCAAAATTAATAAATTCATCATTAATGAATACACCGCACAAGCACCATCCAAATCTCCTTGTTGATGATGTATTCTAACCCATTTTCCTGAGCAATCTTTAGATACAAGTCCTTTTTGAGGATGCAATTTTAGATTACTAACAATATTAATATATGTCATATATAAGAGTTTAGACTACAAAGGTAATTTAATTATTTTTTTTTGCACCCATCAATTAGTCATAATTTATAGTTATACGTCAATTGATTCATACATATTTACCTGCGAGCTCAGAGGTTCTTAACATCTCTGCATTCTCTTCACCGAAAGCGATTAAGATGCTATCACAATCGGGAGAATCTCCGCGAGTTCCATCCAGTCGAAAGAAGCGAATCCGGTCGTAAAAATTTCATTCTAAAATAATTTTAACTGAGTAGACAACTCTGGTTTATAAATTCTAAATTTACGATTAAAGAAAGTATCGAAAGCTGCTACAATTTCAGAAATAGTATTATCAGTAATACCTAACAGTTTATCATCAGCAATTATCAGAGACAGAGCTTTATCAAGAGTCATTTTCTTTTCAATATATAGGGAATATACCAGGTACCTACGAGTATATGTTCCGGTTTTGAGTGCTTCTACTTCCTCAGGTGTCGCTATTCTCTTATATAACACTTTATACCAATGTGTCTCAGCAGTACGGGCACGTTTCTGCCTTGGTATCAAATCATAAAACACTGCAATCTCTTTTTTCTGAATGCACTTATGTTTTTTACGAACACCATACATCACATAAGGAGTGTTCCAATCCGGATGAGTTCTCCGGTATTCAAGTTCTTTCTCCCGATCAATAAGATCTTGCACAAAGTCTTGTTTCATTAACCATTCTTCGAACTAGGCAGCACGTGCCTCTTCTTTATTATAGTAATCTTTACCATTGATATTCACTGGAATACCCATTGTTTCTTGTTTTTTGAATTTCTTTTATTATTAACCTCTGACAAGCACATACGGCACCAAGAAGAAAGGGAATGGTAAATTTTTCCGTTTCTGTTAACAAACCTGCCATAAAATCTATTTAAGTAGAAATAATTACCGCACCGGGTACACATTTTCATTTCGCTTCCGGAAGAATCATACATATGATTACGAGGTTTACGATGAATAAGCGTACACCCTCTACATCCAGCATCTTCTCCACGATACCGGCGACAATGCGAAAGGGATTTTACTCCACATTTCGCAAAGTTCCGGCAGTCCATTCGAATTTCTGACCGAATAATACTCATGATTGTTCAATAGTGGATAACAATTCTTTAGCTCGGCTAATCTGCCGACGATTGAGATATGATTGCCAGCATTTATTATACCGAGACCAGCGAAAAGCATTATACTTCAGTTGGTCTCGAATGTCCTCACTGGGAACACCACTGAAGAATAATTGTAAGCGGTTATCTTCTGTATTCTCAACAACACGAACATCATTGATTACGTACTCCTTTGTTTCAGTTTCTTTCAGCTTCTTGGCTTTCTCCAAACGCAATTTTGCATCCCTGATTCTTGCATTGTTATTGGTGAGCATATAAGAAGGGAAACCATAACCGTACATAGCAGGTTTTGTAAGTTCAATCGCTTTCTCTTCTGAAAATCCCATTCCCTGCAATTGTTCAACTTTTGCAACATCATTAAGTTTCTTACTCCGAAGTACTTTATTAGCTGCCTTCATCATGCTTTGAGATTTTTCTAACGCATCTATTCTTTCCTGCAGACGGTCTACTGCATCATCATCTTCAAGATAGATATTGTTATTGTTCTCGGCTGCTTCAGCCTTTCGTTCAAAATACTCAGTTTTCTCTTCCAATTTAACGGATTTTCCTATGGTATTCCAAGAGCGATCTAAAAGATTACGATGTGACCTTTCTGAATGATGTCCTACGAGTATAGGCTGCCCTAAAGGGATATGTTCAACCATTTTGTGGCTCTGATTATAGGCTTCAGTCGACTGGCATCTTGCCTTTCCTGCCAGTTCTCTGTATCTATCAGCTCTGGCCTCTTGTTTTTCTTTTCTGTTCATAATTTTACATTACTTTGGTTTGACTTATATAAAACTGAAAGACCACAGCTACTTTGCCGTGGTCTTATCATTAAATAATTTCGGTTCACCGGTAGGAACCAGGTCATCAAACAGGCCAGGAACACGGGGAATTAATGCCTCATATTCCTCACGAAAAAACTCAATTTTCGTACGCCCCAGTTTTTTACCTTTCCTGGTATGTACATCAAAAGTATAGGGAGGAATAGGTATAGGGTAACGCCTAACATCCTCTATCCATTTCTCTATGTCCACATCTCTTCTGTCATAAATGAAGTTCTGCAAATGATCTGCATCCCGATTTTTCCTACATTCACAAAGAAGAATAACCGCTTTGCTGACAAATATCCGCCCCTTGGGTTCAGTAGCATTCTTGTTTACCAATTCATGGCCTTGCCACAATGCTTCTATCTCTTTTGTTATGATACCGAAGCAATCTTCTGCACTAATAGCATATAAACGCTTCCACACATAGTCGCGGTATCCACTCGCCCATAATTCCAATGCAAAAAAGCCGGCTACCCCGGTATCGGCTCGCCGGATCGCTTTTTGCATTGCAGAACTCACCTCGAAGAAATCATATCCGCAAATTGTTCTAATAATCATAATTTTAATTTAATGATTTGATTTTTAATTGATTACATCAGTAAATTTAGCTAAAAAAGGCGGATATAGCAAACAGATTGAACGCCATTTAAACGCCTTTTTACAAGTTATTAGAATTTGAATTTGCAGGATATATTATACTGTACAAGCTGCTTTGTCTTGTCCTTTCCGTTGTTAGTAGCACTCTTCAGGAGAATGCTATCACCAAAACTTTTCTTGATGAAAAGAATGGATCTACGCTCCTCTTCTTGGTTCCTGATTGAGGAAAGACCACCGGCATTTATGAAAGTATTCTTTTGCTCAAAGTTATACCGTAAATCGGTCAATATCCGGCGCTCTTTATACTTCATGTAACAGGATATCCAAAAATCTTCTTTTAAACGAATTTCCTCATTCCACCAGGTATTCTTATTGTAAATTACTCCATAACTGCAACCGGTTATCATTTTTGAGAGAGAAAGAAAAGCTGATTCGTCATACATCACAGGTGATATCCGGGAAGTGAAACCAAAGAGATGAACATCCATCATACTGGCCATCTCAAATAATGACTGAATGATATTAGTGATTCTATCCTTATCTTTCACACGCCCCGGTTCTCCCTTTTCGGCACAGATAGCTTTACAGGCGTGCACATCATCGTCTATCATAAAGAGTTCACCAAAATATTTCGCCATCCAGTTACGTTTAGGTATAAGGCCGATTATATCGTCTGGGTGCGTTACGATCTCACATTCCGGATTAAACTGCTGATATAAGTCTGCCTGACTCTCAGCAACACAAATAATAGGATCATTCACCAATTTTTTAGCGAACACCCTGTCATGGCGCTTATGACTCGGTATTACTATTTTGCAGGGCATGACGGACGTCTTTTATATCAACAACATTACTCTTACTTATTTTCCCAGTTTTATAGGACTTCATGTGCTGCATATCCAGTCTTTCACGAAGCCAGTTACTATCAACTTCATTACTTGAGGTAATGATGAATAGCTCATGCTTTTCATCATATTTGGGAATAAGAGGATAGATAGCTGTATCATCTGTGATCGTATCAAACCGCTCTTTAAATTCGTCCTCTTTCTTTTCAGGATTAAACTCGATCCCCCATTCCTGAAGTTCAGACTTATTCCACTCATTTTCCATAGCGTCCATATCATTCTCACCAAAATTGACATTATCCTTTGTAGCATACTCTCTAAGCTTCTTCACTGGAGTATCAGATGGCAAAACCTTACATGGAAGTTCTTTGTATCCAAGTTCCTTACAAGCACGTAAACGGAGATTGCCACAAACAACAATATACCGGCCATCATTATAGGGAAATATTATAAGCTCTCTAAGTTCAAGCATTTCAGGCGAATCCTGAATACTTTTCTTCATCGCTTCAAAGCGATAATCACGGAAAAAGCGCGGATTTTTCGGTAATCCCATGAGCTGCCCCTTATTAAAATCAAGTAGGCATACTTGAATTGTCTCTGTCATAACCAACTATATTAAAATCAACAACACTAACAGTCAGCAGGCAGACTCGAATTATCTCTGCCATAACCAACTATATTAAAATCAACAACACTAACAGTCAGCAACAACGCCTTAATCACCTCTCTGACTCCTCAGAGAGCAAATCTATTGCTCTCTTAATTTCACCCTCGATATCCTTACATCCGTAATGCTTTAGAAAGGCAACGGTAACTATTATAATATCAGCAGCTCTCTTTTTATATTCTGGATGATATGTTATATCATCGCACGGTAATTCTGATAGTTCGTCAAACCTCCTCCAAGCAGCAGATATTTTTAAACTGAAAGCCTTTTTGGAGGTGTTATCATTCAGATGAAAGCGGTGCTCTATTATTTTCGAAATCTTAGGAGCCAACTTATTCAATGTTATCATAAATGATTAGGTTAAATTGTTAGACTAATAATAATCTCACTCTGTTTTATACAGGCTGGTCCCTTATGTGGAACCTGTAAATGATTCTTTTGTACACACGCATGATTATTAGAGTTTTTCTTGTAACTTTTCCATTGCTTCGGTTGCACAAAGCAATGCGTAATTACTATCAACTAAAATATACGTTTGAATTGTAAACCAAAGATATCCAATAGTCTTACCTGTGAAAAGTAAGCTGTTTGGAAACTCCTTACACTACGCCCCTCAAGTTTAAAATACTCAAGTATAGTAGAATTTAAAACCGTTTTTTTAATTCTAAACTTCTTCGTTTTTAGACTATTTTCACAAAAAACTTTTTGTTATTTTATGTTATACATAAATTATAGAATCTTTTTTTCTTGTAGTTTTGCATTCAAAACATATAAAAAACATCAACTCAAATGATCCCTAATATATTATATAAATATCTTGATATTGATGCCGCAGTCACCATGATATCCAATCATAATATACAATTTACCCGCTCTACACAGTTAAATGACCCATTTGATTGTCACGAGGAATTACTTGACTTCACAAATCCACCCGAAAATTTATGCACCCAATACACCCCTATTCTTACAACTAAAATATTTAGAGAGACTATTGGCAAAGCAAGAGAAAATATATATATCTGTAGTTTATCTAAAGTATTTGACTCAATACTTATGTGGAGCTATTATAACAGTCATAGAGGTGTATGCATTGGTTTAAACATAAACGACATTTATTATTACTTAGAAAAATTGGATACCGCTCCATCCCCACCTTTTGAAGTTAAATATCGAGAAACGATAAATAAGTTAAACTATTTCTCTCCAAAGGAAAAAGCTATAAAATATTTTGTAGAAACTAAATCTGCTGACTGGAAACACGAAGAAGAAGTCAGAATGTTTCTCACCCAACTCCCGCATTCTAAATCAAATTATTATAGAGCTACAATTCTTCCCAGGCATTTTCATGCAGTCTATTTAGGAGTAAATATTTCTCCTGAAAATAAAATAAAGGTAATAGAAACAATATCCCAATTAAACACTAGTATCAATATATACCAGATGGAACCTGATATATATTCGTTTAAATTAAAATACAATCAAATTTTATAACCAATATTTTCATCCTTCAACAAAGAGATAGACTTATCTACTTTGAGAATACGAAAAATAGAAACATCAGTTAGCAAAGGGGCATATTTATTAAAATTATAAAAGGGGTTGTTTAAAACTATTTCTCATACAGATAATCAAATTATATTAAAACTGTAAAAAATCACCAAACCTCCTCTACATTATTGTCTATTTCCTTCAACCTATCATTGAGTTTCTTTTGCTTTTTCTCAAATGAAGCATTTAGTTTTTTTCCTAATGCAAAGTACTCATCAGGATATTGTTCGTGGAACAGAATATTTTGGCATTTTTGCATATACGGATAAAACATCACATCATTAGCAGAAAGACTATTTGCGATGAAAGCCCGATACCATTGATCCCGATCAGCTTTATTATTTTTGACGTATTCGACAAAATCTGATTTTTTATCGTACCTGCTTAATTGCAAGGTTTTCAGGTAGCCATCATCGCAACTACGCAGAACCATCACATCAAAAACTGTCTGTTCATCAATAGAAAGCTCCTTTTTACGCTGAAAGTATGGCTTTTCTTGCGCCCATTTGCGCATTTCCTCAGCGCTTTTCTCAATGACAATTTCTTTATTCCTCTTTAACTGAGCTTTTATTTTCTCACGTTCTATTTCTTTAACATCTGCAACTGCTGTAGTTCCAGAAGCAATATCTTTTCTAACATAGTAGAAATTAACTTTAAATTCCGGATAATAATAGCCAAAGAATGAGATACATCGATAAGCATCGCCATCATCAATCATTTTCAAAATACGTTCATCATCTTCCGAATACCAGCACTGCCCTTTAAAAACTTCATCCGGATTGACCACTGTAAACCCAAGTTGTTTAACAGCGTCTAAAGTACTTTCATACTGCTTCTTTTTTTCATCACTCCAATAAGAATCAACTTTTGCAACAATTACTGTTTTTCCGAATGAAAGAGGTTCACCTACCTTTACAAGATTTTCACTTTCAAGCAGAATCTTCCGAACTACATACGCAATCCGCTTTTTATTAAAACAAGTAGCATTAATACACCGGGCGTCTTTATTGTTCATCTCATAGAATAGACAACCATGATTACAGGTATTAGATTCACATTGAGAACATGGTTTAAATTCTCCATTTTCCCAATTATCAGCCTCCTCTTCAATCCAATCGGCTTTTTTAAGTTCCATAAAAGAATTACTCACATAATCCCGAATCATAGCGGTCGTGCATTGTTCATCTTCTTCCTCATGAAACTCTTTTTGAGTTTCTTCGTCAAGTTTTGAAAGAATCATTGCACCGGATAATGGGATATCTCCATTTCTTACACGTTCTTTCAGTTCCGGAATAAGACTATTTAGCTTTATACGATCAAAGACAAAACGAGCAGACTTTCCAAATTTAAGGGCAATATCCTCATAACTACGCCCTCTCTCTGACAGCTGCGCAAAAGCAAAAGCTTCTTCGATGGGATCGACATCTTTTCTTTGAAGATTCTCAGTAATCATTGCATCGAAAGCCTCGTCATCTGTCATCTCTCTGACAATGCAAGAAATTGTTTGAAACCTTTCTGACTTTTTACGATGTGCCTTGATTTTAGCAGTATTCTCTTCATCTTCCTTTGCTTTCAAGAGTGATACAGCACGGAAGCGGCGCTCACCGCAAACAATTTCATACGAACAGGGGATTGTTGTGACATCTCCTGTTTCCAAGTCAGTAAAGTCCTCGGATTTAGCTACCCTAACGGTTATAGGCTGCAATAAGCCTTGTTTCTCAATGTTATTTGCAAGCTCTTTCAGAGCTGCTTCATCAAAAGTCTTTCTCGGATTCAAAGGAGAAGGACTGATAAGGTCAATTCTAATGTTTTGTACTTCCATAATTTAATTATATTGGTTTGGCTTTTAGTTTATTACATCAGTAAAGTTATCGTAAAATGACAAGTTATGCAAACAGAGACTTCGCCATTTTAACGCCATTTTCATTCGGGCTTATTCCGTATTTGAATGAAGCCGCGTCTTTCCGTTTCTCGAAGAAGTTCTAAATCTTCTTCCCGTATTTCAGCAGGAGTTTCACCGTTCACACTTCGATAAGTTCCAATACCGAAACGATCTCTGATACAAGCAACCTTATCCGGGTCTTTAGTAACCCAGTAAATTGTGACTTTCATAGCAACTATATTCTACGGCTCTCGCCACATAAAGGGAGAACATTAAACGTCTTGAAACGATCTACTAATCTTGGTCCGAAACGTTTCTTAAATTCGTCTATACCAAGATTCGAAGTTATATGATACTTCTTACCGTATTGTTGAAAAATCTCATACCGGGCATAAAGAAATTCATCAATAACAGAATCAAGACTGGTACCATACGATTTTTGATTCTCCGTTTCCAGGCCGATATCGTTCAAGCAGATGTTAAAGGGATTTGGTTTAAATCCTTTGGATTGATTTTCATTGTAAGTATACAAGTCAATATGCCCATGAATTTTATAATAGTTCATCATTTGAGTAACAGACAAATTTTCAAAAGCATTCGGATTACAAGTGAGCTTCAGATAATCGGAAAAAATCTGCATTAACATTGTTTTCCCGGTACCAGGTTCACCAATAAGCAAAAGATTCTTATGAACCTTATAATCCTCTTCAGGAAACACATTTTGAGCATACCGGCATCCATTGAAGTAATACAGAAGAAACTGAATTAGTGTAGAGTTGTTGTCATCAACATCAAACTTTCTAAACTCACGTTCTGTATAATCCGCGCCAAGGTTAGAAATTAAACTCCAATGGCTGTAATACTCTTGTGTGTCGGTCAAGTCATACTCAGAAACGTCCAGAATACTTGCCTTGTGCCTTTGTATCAGATTCTCTATTTGTCGAATTGTCAGCTTGCGCTTGCCGGCTTCCTTCTCCATCAAACTTTGAAGTTGGTTTGATAGATCCTTTTCCTCTTCCGTCATGGTCTACTAATTCATTTTTACGCTCTTCACGTACATGATCCAATATCCAAAGGTTAGCCTTGGATTCCCAACGCTCAATTTTCACCCCATTAGCATTTTTCCACCCTATCGAATCAAAATGATTGAAAAATATCTCTGCATGTTCGTGCCAATCAGATAACCGTTCAGGTGCATTTTGACTGATAAAGTATTGAATAACGTCATCAAGCGTAGGATTTATTAATTCTTTCGCAATCCTTTTAGGTTTCTCAAGTTTAGGAACCGGAAAAAGCTCGCCAGAGTTGCTTTCTTTCTTACCCCCTTTAGGAGGTTCTTTCTTTGTCTTAGTCTCTGTCTTATATTCTTCTTTAGGGGGTATGGGGGATCTTTCTTGTAAAGGTGTCCCTAAAGGGTGACCTAAAGGTATCCCTAAAGGTTGCCGTAAAGGTGGTATATTTTGCATACCTTTTTGTACACCTTTTATCGAATACGTTGATTTATTGCCTCTTCCATTGCCTTGTTTACATTCAATAAGACCTGCTTGAACTAATCTATTTCTGGCAGACTTGAATACTTTCACTGACACTCCCACGTCAGATGACACCTTTGTATCACTACGTGTCCAGTTATCCTCCCAGCCTAAACGATTCGCAATTTTTAGCAAGTAAAAATAAAGCCTCGTTTCACAGCAGGAAAATTGCCAACCTTCATCAAGTTCCCAAAATCTATTGATAAGTTCAATATAGGTCATATCAATTTATAATAATTCCGCAAGACATCATTTATGTAAGGCTGAGGATCGGCCCTCAAATAATTGCAGACACTATTTATGAACTCAATCAATCCATGACAAACGGCATATTCACTACCATATTTTTCAACTAACCCTTGCCACTCCTTCTGTGCTGATGATTGTATCCCGCCGCCCTTTCCTTTTATGCGAGGCGTTTTCATCTCAATACAGAGACTACATTTACCACCTCGAGGGAAAAGAAGAATTAAATCGGCAACTCCGGCAATTGCGCCTTCATACTTCCGCATAAAACCACTTTTCTTAGTTCGCGTACCACCATTGGGTATAGCAAACAATAATCCGGCAACATTGGGAAATGTGTTCCTAAACCATTCAACGCATATATGCTGAATCTTAGTTTCAGAATACTTAGCTTCCAGTTTCTTAATATCTTCTTCAGTCATTTTTCTTGTTTTTTGAGATCGTATGACATTCATTGAGAAGATCTACAATCTGTTTACACCTGTTCCGGCAACCGATAAAGGATATGATTGTAACCCATTCCGGCCCGAACAGCATTTCTTTTTTATATTCCTGAATATAAGTGTTACCTCCGTTCACTATTAATCGGAATGGTTTCATAATTTATCCCTGAATAAGTCCATTGCAAGATTTACCATATTCTCCTCGACCTGATCATCGGTGCCAGTCACGCCATTTGCTATATTCTTTTTAGTTTGAATGACATCATACATATACTTGTCAATGGTATCTTTACCTAAAAAATAATAGCAATTCACATTGTTCTTTTGCCCATTTCGGTGTGCCCGGTCCTCTGCCTGTTCGCAATCACTGAAAGTCCAGGGGAATTCAATAAAAGCAACCCGGCTTGAAGCTGTAAGAGTTAATCCGGTACCACCCGATTTATAATTCAAGATGATTAATTTACAATCCGGATTATTTTGGAAGGAGTCTACAGCAAATTGCTTCTGACTGATATTGTCAGAGCCAGTAACGGTAACAGCATTCGGAAACTCCTTCTTCAGCTCTGCAATAACCTCTTTCAGATAGCCAAATACGATAAGCTTCTCACCACCATCTATAACATCATGAATGAATTCAGATACAGCCTTAATTTTCCCACGTGCAGATATTTGTTTGAGAAGCCCCATCTTCACCATCACGGCACCATTCATAGACCGTTGTACCTGTGCATCAGATGCGTTCTTGTATTGTTTAAGATACTTCACTATATCGGACTCTGCAGATTGATATTCCTTCATGTTCGTAATATCAATCTGCAAGTACTGACGTGTTTTGTCCGGAAGCTGAGTGAGTACTTTAGATTTTTCACGCCTGAAGAAGCAACAGTTCCAAAGTCTCCAATTCAGTTCTTTTACGTTAGATGCTTGCTTTGGACCATCACAGTATCTCTCAACGAAACGACTATACCCTCCGAAATCCTCCAAACGCCCAAGGATTTTAAGCTGTTGTATAAGGTCTGTATTATTGTTCACAACAGGAGTACCGGTAAGTGCAAGTACAAATCTTTTCCCTTTGCAAATACCCTCTACAAATTTCCCCTGTTGGGTTTTGCCGGATTTGCATTTATGGGATTCATCAATTATGACAGACTTGAACAGATTAACACGTTCATCGAACAGAATACCCTTCATCGTCAATTTACCACCTTCACTCACACGCTTTACAAAGAACTTCTTAAGTGATTCGTAATTAGTAATAAACACCTCGCACAAAGGGCTTCCATCAGCCTTCTTGCAATCATAAAAAGAATGCCAGGTCTGCCGGTTACTGTCATCAAGTATAATAGCATTAAGCCCGGCAAATTTCTTGAATTCACGCTGCCAATTCACTTTCAGAGCAGCCGGGCAAACAACCAACGTAGGAAATGACTCACCATAGATTACAGCTTCCCGGTGCGCTTTGACAACAGTGCAAATAGCCTGTAATGTCTTGCCTAATCCCGGTTGATCACCGAGTATACACCGTTTTTTTTCTACAGCGTACTGTACGCCCTCCAACTGATATTGATATGGTTGCAGCAACATGTAATGTTCTCCCACAAAGGGCTTCATGTTCGGTAAATCGTAATTTATGTCTTCCGTGACCTCCCTCTGCTTAACAACAGAGCAGAATTGCATGTGTACGGCCCACTGGGCGAATCTTTCCACATACCAGGCGGCATCTTTCCCGAATGGATAACGTGAATCATTAATACTAACAAGCCACGCCCGGTCAGTACCGTCGTAGCGCGGCTTGCTTGGTATCGTTTTTATGACCTCAACCAATTTAGGATGATACTCGAACTGAATCCGGTATAGATTAGGGGTTTTAGTCACATAGATAGGTTTCATGAAGCAGGTTCTAATACAAATTCTTCGTGTTCAACAGTAGAGTATTCACCTTCTCCATCCTCTTCTTCGTCCGTTCCATCTGTTTTATCAAAAGGATCCTCACCTTCCTTAAACTCAAACTCTTTCTGTATCTCAGAGCATTTGTTTTCAGTAACATACAACTCGGCTTCATAGAGTAATTTATGTACAGCATCTCGGAAATCCTCACAGTGTACATATTGCTCGTTGTCCGGGTCAAATCCAATACCAGGAGAACAAATATTGAGCACTTTATTCGTCATCAATGTTCTCTTTGCAGTCAGCACGCATACTTCAAAAGAAGAATCACCGCCAATACTGACACCCGTAACATCAAACTTTTTAAAAAACTCATCTTCGAGACAGGATGCAGGACGTTCCCAGTTTATATAACCGGATTCTTTTTGTTCCGTAATCTCAACCATAAATGGTATGAGATTCTGAAGCGCATTTTTTAAATCAACATGAACAGGGTTTATGCCTCTAAATACAATGTTATTGCCTTCCAAATCGGCATAAGAGACCTCTAAACAACCCTTCTTGGTCATTTTAGCTTTTGAAATCCTTAGACTCATTATTCAATAAATTAAATAGTTATACTTACCTATGTTGATACTCACTGATAAACTCGTGATAATATTTATCAGCAGGTAATGGTAGGTTTATTCCGAATTCAGCAGCAGCATCAGCCTGAACCTTATCCATGAAATTTTTCATCTGGATCGTATTAAGTTTCGATGTACTGCCTACGACAGATATGGCATGGCCACTCACACAGATTTGGCGGGTAAGGAACTTCCTGCAGTAGAAATCATGTATATCTAACTTGTCTGTACCGGTTTCCTTCTCGATGCAAGAAAACCACAACCACATCAATGCATTTTGTGACAGTGTCCTCGGCTCAACTTTTCTCTTTATACTAATAGTATAAATACCATTTTTAAGCGTAGAACAGAGATAGTCAAACGATTTATCCATAGTGACTACCCCGTCTCTTTTTGTTAGAATAGCATCTGCCATAATTTAAAAAGGAAGATCAGGTAAAGGTACTGAATCTTGCTGATACGAAGAAGACTGGTATGTAGGCTTTGGAGCAGGAGACTGGTAACTCGATGTGGGCTGTTGCACAGGAGCGGGAATCGGAGCAGGAGCAGCCGGCTGTTGAAGCTTTGGAGTGAGCATTTCCATATAATCGACAAAAACCTCTGCAATATAATACCTTACTCCATTTTTATCATAACTACGTGTTCGCAATTTCCCTTCCAGGTATAACTTGTCTCCTTTATGTATATACCTTTCCGCAAGCTCAGCGGTTTTATTCCACATTATTACATTATGCCATTCGGTACGCTCAGGAACCTGAGTTCCGTTTGCAAGTGTATAGCCTTTATCAGTAGTGGCAAAAGTAAACGAGGCAACTTTACCCCCCCGTCTAACGCTCTTACATCGGGATCTTTGCCAACTCGCCCGATTAACATGATTTTGTTCAAACTCATTTGTCTTCCTCCCTTATGGTTACGCGAATACTATCCACCTTGGTTGTGGACTTTACATATTTAGAATAAAGTTCCGGATGCTCCTCTTGAAATTTCTTTGAATCGAAACTCTTACTCTGTGAAGATGGAGTGTAACTAACACGCAATCTTCCGGCATCCCAAGATTTGACGCCATTCTCTCTCATAGCCGTTTTCAACTTCTCCTTATACCCTTTCTGAATTTCGGATAGACTGGAAAGCTCTTCCTCAATTCCGACTATGGTATTTACAAGCTGCATTGGGATCAGTAATTTATCATCAGCAGGAACAAGAGCTTTAGATTGGTATTGTTCACCTTTTATTTCGCACTCAAGTAACTTCTTGACTTCAGAATCGGGTTTACGCTCAATCTCAACCAACTCGGATTTATCACCTCGCAGCCAAATACCAAACAGCTTATCAACTTTTATTAGCGGATTCTGAAGTTCAAATAAATAAGCATAGATTGACAACTGCCAGCTCAGGTATTCTAAATCCAAATTAGCAGTAGTTTTGATATCTCCAAGAGAAATTCGTTCATCCTTTTCCCATACACAATCTATATTCGATGCAAAATGCTCATTGTCTGAAACAGTGTACTCGTTGGCAAATGCTTTATAACCGGCATTCGTTCGCTCTTTCAAATAGTTTTCAGCCTCAATACTCTCAGGTGTGAATCCTGTAGAATCGACAAACTGGCATTGTGCATGAATACGACTACCTTTTTCGGCAGCCCTCTTCAATATAAACTCAGGAATATCTTTATATTTATTCGGGAACAGCTGTCGACTTATCATTCCTGTTATTCCCTGCAACAGTTTGTCACCTAAAAGGTACGTGTGGTTCTCTTCATTAAAAACCACAGCAGATTTAACTAATTCTATCATTGCTTCTCATTGTTTGGGTGGGTAAGATCTTCCCATCTCCATTGTTATATTTCTAAACTCGTTATTATTTTGCATGGCCGGGTGTTTAGCCCAAACTCTTTCAAGTTCTTCCCTGCTTTTTACAGAGGTCATTTCATAAATTGCCCTATCCAGGTCAGCACCAGTGAAAACAGTACCCGAACCTTTGGTTTCAGTTTTTGTATTGGGTCTCTCATCTACTTTTTCTTTCGTCTGACCGAAAGTATAACGCACACGTCCTTTGTCATCTGAAATAGCAATACCGGTTATTTCTTTTTGCTGATTGTAAACAATCTCCTTTACTTTAAACTTAGTATATAAACCATAAGAGCCCGATTTATTTGAATATATCTCGCTTTTGTCCAGTTTAATCCAAATGAAAGGCCCAGTATAAAGTTCCCGACCTATACCCCAATTGAACCCCGCACGCTTAAAAGCGTCTGAAGCCTGACCTTTCTCTTTTTCCGTATTGGACTCAGTACCTACATCCTGCTTTGAGACCCACTCTTTTTTATCATTATCCCAAATGGATAGCGTACAGAACAAATTGCCATTTACGACATCGTGGGTACGTTTCCAATTCATAGGACCGAATACCTCATCAAGCAATCGCATGTCCACCCTCGCATCTTTGTAAAGCAACAGAGAGCAACCGGAGCCATCACTCTTCATACTTCCAACTCTGCATTCAATCTCAGATGCCAAAAGAGGTCTGATAGAATTGAGTTTGTTTTCTACAGATTGCTGAACTACTGGTTCAACTTTTTTACTTGCAGCCATAATTCTTTTTGTTATTGGTTTGACTTTTAGTTTATTACATCAGTAAAGTTATCGTTAAATGACGAAGTTAGCAAACGGAAACTTCGCCATTTTAGCGCCATTTTTATAATGGGTAATATGGAGTTCTTGGTTCTCTCCCATTACTCAAGTCAAGTGTGCGATAGTCGTTCAGAAGCTGCTTACTGAAATTAATTACACGTAAGCATGTGATTTCTGAAAACATCCCAATATGGGTATAATCAGAAGGTAGATCAAGCATTCTTGAAAGCCATGCGTAAGCTTCAGTTCTTTTCATGTAACCAAGCTCCCAAATCTTATCGAAATACTCGTGAGCTTGATGCTTCATTTTACGAAGTGGCTTTCGTGCAACTCTTCCTAATGCTCTATTAGTACCCTTGTGAACTCCTACATATGCATCACATCCAGAACACAAATAGATCATTCCGTATGACCTTCGGTAATCCAACAGAACTATCGACAAACTCTGTTGGATTACCGCAATATGGACATATTTTCCCAGCGATAATTAGTTTTTGTCTTTCGGTTAATTCCATAATAATACATTAATTGTGGACGGTAGAGGAATCGAACCCCTCCCACTCGTTTTGAATTGGTTGCGCAACACGAAGCTCTAACCGATAAGCTAACCGTCCGAGGAAAGATGTACTATCCTCACGAACCGTACACCTTGAATTAAAACACAAATACAAAACTACATGATACTATTAATCACCTTCATGGGTTTGCGAAGTAGAAAGGAGTCGAACCTCTAACCTTTGCAACAGGATTTTTCGTTTCAGCTTCTGATTGTACATGTGTGGGGGGGTAATAGTTTGATTTTCCCACTCGTGATGCTATTCGTGCATTGTCACCACTGAAACTAAGCGTCTACCATTCCGCCACTACTTCATTTCGTTGCCAGCCGCTGCTGGCAACTTTGATTGATTTGATTAAAATATTAACCTTTGATTGATTTCACCCTCACGGGCTACTTGTGCCAAGAGACGGATTCGAACCGCCGACCTCTGTTTGTGGTGCTCTCCCGATTTCTTGAGAGACTCGAACTCCCAGCCTTCCACCACACACAGCGCTCTATCCACTGAGCTATCCAGGCAAATGCCCGGATTTTTATTCCGGGCTAATCTAATCACAAACGTTAAAATCATCCTCACGGACTTTCGTGCAAGTCCCGGCATCGAACCGAGAAGAAAGCCACTTTCCAGAAAACTAACACCTAAACAAAAACTACATGGCAAACGACCTATTATAAAACTGGAAAGCCCTTATCTTGCATCCTTGAATACTATTCCTTTTTAGAAATTTTCTCCTCGTATATACCTTGGAACACATACATAAGAAATACCATTATAATAATGATCACAGAAGCTATATACTCTTTATAACTGGCATTTATGCCATCCCCTAACCAAATTGCCGCCCAAATGCCAACAATAGAAACTACATTTTGAGAAATTCTTAATGCTTTCATCTCTTAGATTTTTTGCTACGTTTACTTTTCTTGTTTGAGCACTTGCAATGCAGCAACACCTGAGCTGCATTGCAACGCCACTTCCCATTTTGTTTATTGACAGGTTTATCGCTATCAATTTTACCTGCCTCAATAAGACTGATCAACTTCTTTTCCCCCCCTACTATATATGCTGATTTATCTTTTCCAAATGCCTCTGATGACATTATACGGAGTATATTATCAAGCAAAATCATAGCCATTCCAGGTGTGATAATATATCCGCGAAGAATGGATATATTATCGCTTTCTTGTAACAGTGACGATCCCATTATTTTGATCTGATTTAATCCCCCACTTTTTATCCGGCTCTTTATCCTTCAATCTATATGATATCAGATTGAGTATGTAGGCACGGCTGGAAATAGGGAAAATTTCTTCTGCATCTTTCTCCATTTCACGGATGATGCACATAATACTTTTCTTTTTTTCTTCCATATTGATTATTAATTGATTAATAGTTTCCTCCGATTCAAGACTATTCGCTAATGACCAAGAACCGGAGGATTTTCTTATTTTTGAAGTGTCTAATTAAAAAAATAAGAAATATGAATAATGAAGAAAAAGTAGTTTCAAACTACAAAGAAACTTTAGAGAAAAAAATTGAATGGACTTTCAGACTCCAAAGTAATCTACTGACAATTGCATCCGCTACTTTCGCTGTACTGGTTTCTTTAAGCAATCTTTCAACAAACAACAATTGCAGTCAAATTTTACTATTGGTGGTAGTATGTTCAAACGCACTATCCATCCTTTTTTCGTGTATAACCATATACGAGAATCGAGCAATGAGCAACGTGATGATACGCAACGCTCAAAAACAGGTAGAAGAATATATCCTCTATAGCTTATACAATTCCAAAATGACCGCAACGCCAGTCGTACCACGCAAGAAGTTCTTCGCAGCTTGTGAATCAATTTCCTACACTTCATTTTTACTCTTTTTTATTAATTTGACGATTTACGCAATTCACAAAATTTTCATTTAACTTGAAGTGATAGGCGGACTCGAACCGCCGACCTCATGCATATTAAGACATGCGCTCTAACCAACTGAGCTACATCACCTACCGTATATCTATTTTTTTAACTCACATAACTCTTAAAGCAAATACCACGATTTGCCGACATAAATGCCTAACTGTTTATTTTTACAACGATATGGTTCTGACCTTTAACCACAGCATTATATCGTTGTCAAGTTATGCCTATTTACGTAGTCCGTTTTCAGCAGAGGATAACTTGCAACCTCTATTTTTACCAATATGTCAAAGAACTCTTCTCTGTGTTCCCAGCCTCCCTTCAAGGGCAGGCTCACTGGCCGGGCTGGGTGCCGGATAACCGGCAGTTTTGGTTTGACTTTAGGTGAGGGTTAAGACTTTGCCGAAGCATAAATGATATTGGCGATGGTGCCGATGGACTTCATAGCTTCTATCAGTTCCAAATTCTTGGCATCAGCTTTTCTCCACCAATCTTCATACATAGTCTTATCCTTTTTCAATTGCTCATTCTCCTGTTTCAATTTCTCTACTCTCTCTTCAAGAAGTTCAGTCTGTGATTTTTTTAATTCTTCCATGATTAATTTATTTATGATTGATTTGATTGATTACTTTGTCACATACCCCATTGCAAGATTTCCGCAAGGATCACTATACAGGCTTGAAAGAGATAAATTCTTTTTTGGGAAAATAGATGTAGTGCTTTCGCAGAATCTTATCTCTGCCTTATATTCATCCATTTTCAAGTGAGCATCTATCCAAGCTGTTTTAAGAGCAGACTTAAAAGAATAACCATAATTACGAACATAGACCCAAGCTCTTTGTATAATAGCTCTAAAATTATACTTACTATCAACGATAAGACTATAATCTCTTTTCTTAAAGTTACTTTTCTCTGTTTTCGGTTGGATACTTGCTTTTTTATTCATACTTTTGGAGTATTGATTGATTGATGATGCAAATATAGGTCATTTGACCTTATTATAAAAACATTTAGGCTATTATTTTAGGTCATATGTCTTATTTAGAAATATTATAAATAAAATGAATACATGCAATAAAAACGATATTCTCCAGAGAATCAAAGAATTTAGAGAATATACAAACATGAGTAAGGCTACGCTTGCGGCATCAATAGGAATGGAGCAAACGACCTTAAATAATCAATTTATAGGAAAAAGAGGGATTTCATTAGACCTTGTCATTGGGATACTTAAAGCTTTTGACGAAGTGTCAGCAGAATGGTTATTCAGAGATAAAGGCCCTATGTTAATTTCAGATATCAAATCCGATCCAAACATTGAACGCATGGAGCGTTTAGTAGATACGATAGCCACCCTTCAAGGTACAATCAACGAACAGATGAAGACTATTCAGCTTCTATCTGAAGAAAATAAGAGACTGAAAGGAGAATTGACATTACTTAAAAATGAACGAAACATTAGCTAATTATATAATTCATTGTTCTTTTATATTATGAACGAAATAAAATTAAAAACCATTAGAATTCCTGTATTTAGAACAAAAATAGAGGAAGAAGAACTACAACTCTTTGATATTAACAAAGAAGATATGGTCAGATTCGTTTGTGAAAAAATCAATAACTATAATTGCTCCAATATTAATAAAATTATATTAGAAAACAATGGAAAGAATTACACTCACGAAATAGTAAAACTTACAGCGCAGAAAAAAAACATGCATGGTAGTCCTGTAGTATTTATTCAAATGAGTGCCCATAAAACGAATTTAGGTGATGGATATATTGAGACATCTCAAAAAATCCCAATGACAAAAGATGTAAAAATAGGTAGCGATCATCACTATGTAATTATGTACCCAATGGCTATCAAAGGGAGAAGCAAATTCAAAAAACATTGGCATATATTCATTTATGATGATCCTAACAAAGATAGTCAAGAATTCATTCGAATAGTCAAAGTAATGATTAAGCAAGTCCTAAATATAAAAATCAGTAACCTTAAATCAAAAGATTTTGTTGAAGAGCTGAAAAATTTTCCTATTTTAGACAATGTTACAGCAAATTTTCAAACTGTAGAATTAACAAATGACCAATATAGCGTAACTTTCAATAATTATATTGTAGGTGGAAGAATCTATAGTCGAAAAGAGTTCAACCTAATGAAAATACCATATGATAAAATAATAGAAATGATAGATGACGATGACGACATTACCATAAAAAAAAAGGTATTCAATATTCCAATAGGAAAGAAAGAATACAAAATCAGTAAAACGATAAGAAAGGATTATCAGAATGCTAAAACAAAATACTCTTTATTAATTGAAAGTTTATATAATGAAAGCATTTCTATTACCGAAAACGAATATAATACTAAACTTTATGATGAAGAATTTGTAATAGATAAATTAGAAAGTGTCGTAACAAACTATATGAGCTAAATATGAATACCTTGATTTATGATATTAGTAGTTTTAATTTGGCTATTTTTGGAATAGGAATAACCATTTTTACTGTCATATATTCTTTTATATATAACAAAAAGGAATATATGAATGAGATTGCAGATGTCATCATTTCAGGAAAGGCTTGCCCAGAGACTAAGGCAAAATATAAAATTGCAGAAAATTATGTTCAAAAACAAAAAAAAGCCAATAAAGCAATAGCAATTATTTCAATAGCTTCGCTACTTATCTATGTATTATGCCAATTATACATTCATTGTTTTCCACAATACAGAGTTCTCGAATATATAATCATTTCTATAAATTGTATTCTAATCTTTTTTCTATTTATCAATTTAGCTCTTTTCTTTTCATCATATTTTAGATACATAAAATAAGAATATAAGTAAACAAAATAAAAACTCCTTATGAGTATGGATGCAAAACTTATGATAAAGTTGATTATTATAGCAACAGTATGTATAATAATTATGCATGAAAAGATAAGAGGGTATTTGAAAGCCAAATTGCTATTCGATATTTCTCAAAGTACATATATCAAAAGTATTATAGGAATTGCATTATTTACAATTGTATGCGTCACATGCAATTCACAAGGTTTAAATAAATATGATAATTACGATTCGGAAAAAGAACGTAAAAATCTAATAGTGAACAAAGCATTCATTGCGGCAAAAGCGGAAGTAAAACTTAAATTAAAATCTCCATCAACTGCTAAATTCGCAACAGAGTTCGACAAAGAATCAAAATATAAAATAAATGATGATGAATCAGTCATCATTCAATCATATGTAGATGCACAAAATTCATTCGGAGCAATTATACGTACTAATTTTCGATGTACAGTAGATAAGTATGGTAAGGTCAAAGATTTAAAAACATGGTAAATAATATATGAATATTGATAGTAGTTAAAGTATTAATGGTCGAATAATGGTCGAACCATAAAAAACAGCATGGCTATTATATTAATATAGAAAACATAAGACTAGATTTTCAGAAATGTGTCTAGTTTAGTTTTTGTGTTGAAGGGCTTCTACCTCAGAGGAGGATTTAGAAGCCCTTTCTATTTATCCCTTATAATTCTAATAAGGGACATCTACACTTGTTTGAGCGTATTCATCATTCTCTCTATAAATGGTTTTTCATATGTTAAAGCTTCAAGGAACACATCTGGTAAAATTCCAGTGTTAATTGTACCCAATGTTGCCAATAATGTACTATATTTAGGTCTTAATAGTTCACACCCTTTATTATAGCAGCTATTTACGTATTCTTGCCAACGCCTAACCAACATATGCCCCTGTTGTCTCTCCAAATTTGGTATACTCCAGTTATCTCCACACCCCAAATGAGTAGCAGTAGCAGGCATACCTGAAGCTTCCATAAAAATACTACACGGAATGCACGAACCAATCTTAGAAGTTCCGGAACTCAAAGCAAACTCAACACACATCTCCTGCCCTTTATTCATAGTATTTCCAAATTGCATTATAGCCTGAGTCATCCCATGATTACTTTTGAATAAAAACTTTCCATCTAAAATACCTAAAGATTCTAAGAGTTCTTTAGTAACAGTATCTGGAGTTTTTTCGCCACTTAAATATCCTGCAGGGATGTAGTGCCTTAATGACTTAAATTGTTCACCTACTTTTCTTATGCACTCTAAAGATTGATTAGTAGTTTTAGCCGCATCTTTGTAAGCAGTACTAATTTTTTCTTGTTCGTAAGTGTCAATTTCTCTATAATGGGGAGGATAGATTTCTAATTTTGAAGCTCCTATAAAAGATATAGTTTTCTCTACTATCTTATATAGCCCTCCTATATATGCTCCACGAAGAGGAGTTCCAGCAACTTTTTGTAATTGATCTACAACAACCTTAAAGTCTTTTGCCCATTGACTGAACTCATCTATCGTCATTCCACCATGTTTAGCACCGATAAAAGGCAATTGAGATTGCGGAAGTGCTTCTTTTATATCTACATGACATCCCACTTTAGCCAATAGTGTTTGGATTTCCTTATGTTCTTGAACGGTTTTCGCATTTTTACAACTAATTTGTGCATTTTCTTTAGTGATCCTCTGTCTTTCTGACATAGGCATCTCCTCACTTTCTTGAGCTAACGTTTTTTGTTCATATATAAGCTGCGTCCTTTGCGGGTTTCTTTTAACAATTGATTGGTGAATAAAACCTACTGCAATGGTAGTACATAGAACATCCGCATTGTTTGAATTTAAGATAGCCATAATATTCCTGTTTTTTTAATTAAAGTTAATGTAAGCTTACGATACAAAAGTATGCAATAAGAAAGCTGGAAGCAATTATAAATTCCTGATAAGCACATCAATCTTCCTAAGACTGGGAGATTTCTCTTGAATGGAAAAAGGAGAAAGACAAAACGCTTAAAAAATCTAACCTCACGAATCAAATAGTCCGGTTGTTTGTTCATAAGCACCTATAAAATGAAAAAATGTTATGAAGAGAATTGAAATACATAAGATTGACGTATCCAGCAGTTTGCCGATCCCATACGCCGATGAAGGTATACGGGCCGGTTTCCCGTCACCGGCACAAGACTATATGGAGCAAGCCATAGATCTGAATAAAGAGCTAATCAAACATCCGGCCAGTACATTCTTTGGACGTGTAGTAGGTGATTCGATGCGGGATGAAGGCATAGAAGAAGGAGACATTCTGGTCATCGACAAATCACTGGAATTACAGGATGACGACCTTGCCGTGTGTTTTATTGATGGAGATTTTACTGTAAAGCGGGTACGAATTGAACCTAATGCCGTCTGGTTAATACCGGCGAATCCGAAATACTCCTTGATTAAAGTAACAAAGGAGAATGAATTTATCGTCTGGGGAATAGTGACCTATACCATCAAAAAGAACAGGAGAAAAAGATAATGTTTGGACTAATGGACTGCAATAACTTCTACGCAAGTTGCGAGGGAGTGTTCAATCCGGCTTTGAACGGTAAGCCGATCGTTGTTTTAAGTAATAACGACGGATGTGTTATTGCCAGAAGTAACGAAGCGAAAACATTGGGGATTAAAATGGGAGTTCCGGCTTATCAGATCAAAGATGATATTCAGAAATATGGCATATCTGTCTTTTCATCGAACTATACGCTATACGGCGACATGTCCGGACGAGTGATGTCCATACTGGCAGAACAAGTGCCGGAAATGGAAGTATACAGTATAGACGAAGCATTTCTTAACCTGGAAGGGATTCGGGATATTCAGTCACTCGGAACAGACATCATAAACAAAGTAATCCGCGGAACCGGCATACCTGTTAGTTTGGGTATCGCCCCAACCCAAACACTCGCAAAGGTCGCCAATAAATTTGCAAAGAAATATCCTGCTTACAATCGTTTATGTATCATCGATACGGAAGAAAAGCGCACCAAGGCTCTGCAGCTTACTGAAATTGGAGACATCTGGGGGATCGGTCACCGGCAAGTTGCCAAGTTAGAAAAGCAGGGAGTCAAAACAGCCTATGACTTTACCGAGTTGCCCGAATCTTGGGTGCGTAAGAACATGACTGTAGTCGGAGAAAGGACCTGGAAAGAACTTCAAGGCATTTCCTGTATTGATATGGAAACCACACCACCGGCCAAAAAGCAGATATGTACAAGTCGGTCATTCGGCAAGATGGTGGAGGACATCGATACAATGTCGGAAGCAATCGCCACTCACGCTTCTACATGCGCAAAGAAACTCCGACAACAGAAAGGCTATGCAATGTCACTAATGGTATTCATCCATACGAATAACTTCCGTAAAGATTCGCCACAATATTGGAGGAATACAGTTATACATCTTCCGATACCAACCAATGACACATTAGAAATTGTACATTATGCACTGGCCGGGCTAAAAACGATTTTCATGCAAGGCTATCAATATAAGAAAACCGGAGTTATTATCACCGAAATAACCGATAGCACCCAATTGGGACTGTTTGATTCAGTAGATCGCGAGAAACGTGAACGTCTTCAACAAACAATAGATAAGATAAACGGTAAACACAGCCGACTCGTCAAATTAGCGATTCAAGGTACAGGGAGGAATTGGAAGCTTAAACAAAAACAGCTATCAGGGCATTATACCACTGACATCAATCAGATTATAAGCATTAATTGTACTTACCCAACTGCATGTCAACGAAAACAATATAGCTGAACTTTCGTAAGACGGAACAACCACTTTAGATAGAATCCGATACATAACCTACCTAGAAAATTGTACTGTCCCGCATATAATTTGAGAGAAATATTGTGAAAGAAAAAGGCTGCTTACCGTATCGTCTCATCCATCCAAAAAGAAGAGTCATTCATGATATGAAAGAGTTTCCCTCTTTTCTGAAAATAGTCCGGATGCGACAATATCTTCTCTCTTAACTCATCAGCGCTATCCAAGCTTTCTATCTGATTATCAAAAAGCATATTAGCAGACACATAAGTTTTGACACAGAGATAATCCAACTCTTTTATTACGACACCAAAGAAAATTCCGGTCTTAGTATACCCGACAAAACCCTCATGTCCTTTATTAGAGCCTTCTCTGAAATCAAAAGTAAAGAGACCGCTATTTAAAAAGAAATATTTTATTTGTTCATCAAAAGAAATCCCTTCTAAGCCGTTGGGTATTAGCTGACGCTCCCGATACCTTTTCCAAAAATGAGGTTTAAAGTCAATTATAGACAGATTACTATATATATTTTTAGGATAAATAATTCCCATACCCCAATTTTCATATTTAAGGTAAGGGACAATACCGGGACATTTTCTCTCATTACGATAACGAGCCAACATTATCACATTCCACATATTACCCGATGACGATTTCCATGAAAACTGATGTATAACCGGAAATAGGACAGCTTTAATAAACTTTCGGTAGTTACTAGCCTTATTATCCAACATTTTTTCATAAAAAGCCGGATAGTCATTCTTTATTTCTTTACACACCTCTTCGGTGGTCATGGTTGGGACAAGCATCGCATACAAATTTGGACAAAGATAAAAATTAAAATTCGTTCTTATACATTTTTTCACATTTTTCTTATCACTTTTTTTAATCATAGCCACCCGTATGTTTTACCTTAAAAAAACACCAACAATAAAAAAGCAATAATAGTAAAGAAGATGAATTATAATCAGAAACAGACCTTTAATCATTATTCATGGTTATTACTTATTTAGACAACGGATTAGCTAAAAAATATTGGGTAACTTTACTTTTATTATAAAACTGCAGAATCTTATTATCATTCAGTTTATCAGGGTCAATTCCACCATCACGATATTTCGCGTTTTCCGGCTTATGAAAACCTAACAGATTCCGATCCGTATATGGCAGCCAATCATTCCCTCTCAAATAAGTATGTAGTTGCCACATGAACTCGGTCCATCCCACTCCACCGGAAGCATAAGTCATGTTACTAGAATGACCATATCCCATACAGTGCATAAATTCATGTGTAATTGATTCCCAACCGCTAAAAGAAGCATAATGACCATAATAATTCCAGTGAGTTACTCCCCACACGTTTCCTCCGCCCAAACCGCCAACAGAGGGTTTAGATCGTCCACAAACAAAGTTATGCGGTTGTTTGAAACGTTTTTCTTCTGATAAATACTTTTCCGGTGTGAACTTAACACGGTTATTATCATAAAGTTCTCCACCAAATATCTTACTAAAATTTCTCATGATAAAAGCATACTCGGGAGTAGTCATCATATAGGCATAATTTGTAATAATGACCACCCACTCACGTGCATAGATGGCACTCAACTCGCGCCATGAACCACTTTCATACCCCGGTTTCCAATCATAATTTGAAAAAGAAATATTCCACTCCGCATCTATTTTAGAAAGCATTTCAAAATGCTTATCATCGCTAAGTAAACGAAATTTCATTCTCTTTTCGTCCAGGCTCGAAAGGGACAGAGTATCCACACCGTTATCCTTTTTATATATGAAATTTCCATTGATCAACGATGGCTTAAATTCAAATTGTGAGAATCCCGGTATGGAGTCCAGATAAGCAATAGGAACATACTGGGAACCACCTTCTACATAGACTTCAAGTGTGAGATCATAAACCGTCTTGGCGGAATAGCTGGTAATTGAAAGCAATTGATCATTTGCTTTTCTAATTTGAAAAAGCTCATTCACTCTGAAAGAGCGCTTGCTCTTATCAGTTACAACCGAAGTAGGTTCTTCAAGAGACAATATTTTCCGGGCATATTCAGCCGGAATTTTATCGTACGTAACTGTATCGATCTTAAAACCGGGCCCATCTGATGTCATCAGATTACGCGTAACGGAAGTTGGAGGACCTTGGTCAATATCCATTTCATCGCAAGAGAAGACAACACACAATAAACATAACGAGAAAAAACTAATAATACATTCAGAAAAATTTAAAATCATTTTCATACTCAATTGTTTTTAAAGATAAATATATAATTAAAGGTCTGTTTTTTTTAAATCCGAACATTCTTACACTTTTAATTCCTTTATACTATAAAAACATTTGAAGCAAGGGGCATACTAACCCAAAAGAGGTTAAATAAAAAGGTAAAAAAATAAATAATTTTATCAGTAGTTTTAAAATAAGATACAATCATGAAGTGGTTGTAAATCAGCATTATCTTACTACTGATAAAAATGAAATCTAATATATAATTGGATGGAAACCTTGTAATCTAAAGAATATTATAAAAAGAAAGGCGGCCTGATAAGCCGCCATATCCGTTTTACAACGGTACTAGAAACATCGATACCGCTATTATATCCTATTTAGCTTCTCAGGATTTACTTCTGAAAACACTGAACAGGCCCCCGGTAATCCATACGGAAAAGACAAATGGTGCCGTTAAAGTCACTATGCCCATATGCATACCCGTTAACTGCAGAACGATAGACAGTATGATAGAAAATATCGCTTTGACTACTCCTATGCCTGTCTTATCTCCCAAGGCTATGGCACAAAGTACTCCGTTATATCCTAATAATCCCAAATTCCATGCAGCAAGATCAGTATGTGGATATAAAATCATAAATAAAGGAAGTATTGCACCGGTCAGTGTATACAGAGCATTCATACGAGAATTAATCAGGATCCCTAAAAGAAAAAATAATCCCGAAAGTATATTTCCCTGAAACATCACCTGACCGATATTTAAGCAGAATGAACGGAAAATATCCATTGTTAGTTCAGGCTTTTCCAACGATGAAGATAACAGTAAAGAAGGGTATAGATAATGACACCCAACAAGCAGAAGCCATACAACAAAAATAAAGGGTGCTGTCAGTCCCGATACTCTGTTCTGATAACGAAAACAACGCGCAACCCATGTGGAGAAAACAGAGCCTGAGATAAGCAATAATATAGATGTAACATTGATTTCCATAAAGACTCCAATTGCAATACCGACCAATGTCCCATTAAAACCATACAATCCGTTACGAATATCCTCCTTATCATATCCGGATAATGAAGCTGTCAAAGTGCTAACGACTGTACCGAGTACAGATAAAACTGCGAGTTGCCATGAATTAAAAGCAATTCCTAATAACATCAACCCACCGGAGAGAGCATTATTCTGAAACATCACTTGCCCAATTCCACGACCTAATATTAAAATGTTTTTATACATATGTAATTGTTTTTATGCTGCAAATGTATATAATGTCAGCCGAAAAACAAAACAGGGATATTTATCACGGAAATAACATTTTAAGAATCAATATCTTACAAATAGAGGCAGCCTTATCGGGGCCGCCTCTGTTCATAAATACAAAGTACATTCGAATCTTTTATTCCGTCTTTAATCCTTTCTTGTCCAGATAGGCTTTAAACTGATGCAGATATTCGTCTGATGGTCCGTCAAAGAATGAAACACCGGATGCACCGTTATCAAATGCTTCATCCAATGCTTTCTCAAAATCGTTCTTTATATCGGGAAACATCAGTCCGGCATACACTTTCGCACGTCCGTCAACGGTCTTAACACTCTCTTGAACCGAACGCCCGATCCATTCCGGTCCTTCGTAATAAAAACCATTATAGATCATCGGGAAATAAGCATCCAGCGACCAGTTACCCCAATCCTGACGCACCATTTTCTTGGCCATAGAAGGCCCGGGGAATACAGCAGCAGAAATTGCTTTCCCATCGGCTTTCACCGCTTTTGTAATTTGGTCGACAACACGACTGATCGCATCCAAGCGGAAATTGATCCATGACTGATCTTCCATCGGATATTTTAACTCCAACGGATCACGCCCTGTTTGTTCTTTAAATTTAGTACGGCAAACATCACAATAGCAATAATCGTATTCAGGATGTTCACTTGTTTGTTCTATTCCATAATTTTTCCACAAGCTAACAGGCAGAACTACATCCGGGAAACGAACATAGTCCAAATGTACTCCATCTACATAGGGTAAATGAGCTATCTTCACATAATCATCTGCCAAATATTGGGCCACTCCTTCATGGTTGGGACAAAGAAAACGGTAATAATCCACATAAGCAGGCTTATCATGCGTAGACTCCCCCTTACGATTCACCGCAAACCAATCGGGATGTACGTTGAGCAATTCGGCACGATTCATTGTCCACTTCCAGAAATGAGCTTCAAGACCGGCTTCCTTACACATGCGGTATAGGTTTTCATCATATCCTTCAAACATCACCCCGCTGATGCCGCACTCTTTAAGCAGGGCAAACCATTGGCGGTAATCCGCTTCACTTTTACTCTTATTTATACGTGTCCACACCCAGTTCTTCACTTGACGCGGAGCAACCTTTTCTGTCCAAAACCGTCCCTCATTATTAATGATGTAACGTCTGCTTTCACCCGGAACAGTAATGGCTATTTGATATGTATTCCGAGTGGCTTCAACCGAGATTTGCGCACCTTGCGGGAGACCCTTCAATTCGGCATCTGTCAGGAAGAAATCCTGTTCCGTACGCAGATAATTTTTCTCTTTCGCATACCTTTCCTGTTGTACATAGAACATAGCCCAAAGCAGTTTATACACAGAAGCATTATACGGTAATGCAAAAGTATGTTCGGGTGTTCCTACTTTCTCGTCAGCAAAAAACAAATATCCCCAACGATCCGGCATATGCATATCAACTTTTCCGGTAGGTGTCCAAACCCAATTTTCTTCAGGTCCTCCTGCCTTCAGCCATTGTACACGTGAAAAATTAATTCGCCAGCAATTACCAGCTTTCAATGGATTATTGAAATTCATAGTCAATGCTTTATGTGGAATAGCCATCTCCACACTCCAATATTTATCTTTGTCTTTCGACTTATTCAGCGTACCTTCGCGATGAATGGCCAACTTTAATCCCGGACAATCCCATTGTACCATAAAGTTTCCACCAGACCGATAAGGCCTGTCCAGCATTAGGTCGAATATGACCCCACGCGCGTTGGTTTCTATTTCAAAATAGTTGTGCCCGTCCCAGTCAGGATCTATGAAAACCTCAAAATCATTATCATAATAAATAATAGTATCCCGCTGTGTAAGACGTGCCTTGATATCATCCTCCTGCAACATCGCCCCTATATAAAGATATTCATCGTCCCACAGCATCTTGGCCGTAGTTTCATATTTAGGTGTAGGAAACCCCTCCCCGCTGATATCTACAAACGGAGCTGTCGGTTTTGCCTTCTGCCACGAAACTTCATCCAGTTTGCCATCTATTTTCAGTTTACCATCCGTACGATAACACACATATGAACGAGGTTCAGTCAGGAAACGCCCGTATTTCTGAAAAATACTTTGTGCACCGCCAGGCAAACTAAAAAAGAAGAAAATAAGAAAAGAAAACTTCATAGCTAAAAAAACAGGTTGTATTTGCTTCATTATTGATTAATTTTAGTTACAGTTTCAAAGATATGAATTATTCTGAAACCTATAAAGAATTCAACCTATAATTATAATTGCAATGAAGCGAATCATAAAACATAGAACACAATGCTTTTATTTCATAGCCAAAAGATTTCTCAAAAGCCGGAAAATTATAAAGAAATGTCCCTCGAACACATCTCCCTAGCTTTTTGTACTGATGAAACTAAAACGCCCCGACTCTTTCGAGTCGGGGCCTGACATAAATTAAGTTGTGTGCTTTCTTCAAAGATTGGGAAACTATCTATTCAGTATATTCCCTCTTTCATTCAAGAATACAGCCTGTTCATGAAAATCACTCGACAATATAATCACTTTGTAGAGTTTACCCTCCGAACGACTATAAGCAATAAAAGCTTCTTTAATCAGTGCTCCTTCGCAGGATAACTCATCAATCACCGCTTCTGGAAGATTATTAACCTCAATAGGTGTAAAGTCTTCCCGCGAATCTCTTTGTTCCACTTTCGGGGACTTTTTCTTTAGAGGTTCATCTGCTTTTGCTACTGAAAATCCCAATCCCATTACTATTACCAATGCTACTAATACCTTTTTCATAATTCTTGAAAACTTAATTGTTCTAGATCTACTAACTATAACTAAACATCTGAATATTGTTATGCAATGCACATGCCAGACTTGTGTAGATCCGGATTAGATCTTCATTTTCAAAGAATTATATTATAACAGCCTTTATTGAAATAGTGGAATACGAAGAAATATTCCACATTTTCTGTAGAATTTTTCCACAGAAATCAAGTGGGTTACGTACTTTTGCGAAGTTACTTAGGCATCCCCGTACCTCATTTCTCCTCCAGCTTCTCCCTGATACGATAAAGACGAGTTATAGCCGGATTGTAGAAAGCATCGGGATAATGGGCCCTGATACACGATAAATCAGATTCTATACAAAGTTTTACATCAAAAATACGCTCCGCTTTACTCAGTTCCAGTTCCTGAGGCAACTGTGCAGTCTGTGCCCATTCCATTAATTCTTTCACACTCTGTTCGTCAAACTTATATTCCATCTTACTCTTGTTTTTCCGCAAATTTACAACTTAAAGGCCATAAAACAAAGCACCCTCCTCATTTCCTCCCGGTTCAATCCCTACTTATAGTGATTGCCTTCTTCACAATACCTAAATCGAGTGATTGCCCCGCAACACAGAACCAGCTATCTTTGCCAATACATTAATTAGTCATAATTATTACGTAAGTCACATTTAAGTGAGATAAGCCAATCCGGCCGAAGTGATTCTCCCGGATTCCATTTTGTTGAGTTGTTATTTTAATTATCATACTGTTTAATTGTTGTATGTAAATAACGTATTCAAATAGAACGAAAAACGTCCGGCCTGTGAAGGTCGGACGTTTTTTTTATTTCTTATCCGCGAATGACTTTTTCAGCAGCTGCATTATCCATAAATAGTTCCACGTTATCGGCATGATGCGCTATATAGGCGGCCGGTCCGGTATCTCCCGAATAGAAGATATCTTCTACAACCGGACTTTTCACCCTTCCTGTTATCAGGAAGATGATCCTTCGGGCATTCAAAATCGGAAGTCCTGTCAAAGCTATTCTCTTTTGACCGTTATTCGGATTAAAATTCGCCTCATATATATGATCAGTTGAAAGCAATTCTTCCTGTCCGGGAAAGATAGACGATGTATGTCCGTCATTACCTGCTCCCAGCAGCACTACGTCAAATACCGGGAACTCATTCTCCACCGGCACTTCTTTCATCACCAGCTTCGAATAGCGGGCAGCCTCCTTCTTCGGATTCTTCTCCCCCTGTATTCGAAACACATTCTCGTACGGAATAGGTACAATACTCAGCAACAACGACCGCATCATGCCATAATTACTGTCCGAATTTTCGGGAGGCACACAACGTTCATCTACCCAAAACACTTTCAGTCGTTCCCAAGGAGTGATATCCGTATATTCATTCGCCCATAAGTCAAACATCAGTGCCGGAGTGCTTCCACCACTAAACGCGATACAAAAGGTCCTGTCCGGTTCATCTAACATCAGTTTCACCAAATGTAATATCAGTGCACGTGCCGTCTCTATGGACGAAGGAAAAATGTAGGGTTTCATAGCTCGCAATATTGATCTGTGTTTGTTAAGTTCTTGCATGGATTGGTCCATTCGGCACCATGCTCATGCATCATAGCCTCACTCTCCAAAGGTCCCCAAGTTCCAGCAGGATAACCATACAACGGCGCCTCGGGATGTTCATTCCAATAACGCAGAATCGGATCGAAGAAATGCCAGGATGCTTCTACTGCATCACTCCGTGTAAAGAGGGTCTGGTCGCCCAGGATACAGTCTTCTATCAGACGGGCATAGGCATCTCCGCCGGGGACGCCCCCCAACTGATCATAACTGAAATCCATCGTTACCTGTTTGACCTCAAATCCGGGTCCCGGCACTTTCATGCCAAATTTCAACACAATACCTTCATTGGGCTGCAAACGCAATATCAGCTTATTGGCTCTCGGACAATTACCACCCGCGCAATGGAACATCTGATGAGGAGTTTCACGGAAATGCACCACTATCTCAGTCACTTTTGTCGGCATCTGTTTTCCGGTCCTGATATAAAAAGGTACTCCACTCCACCGCCAGTTACTGATACCCAGTTTCATTGCAATATAAGTCTCGGTACGTGAGTCGGGTGAAATATTTTTCTCTTCCCGATACCCCCTTTTATTTCCCCCTGCCGTATATTGCCCCCGGACAATATGTTCACTCAAATCCGTTTCGGTCAAAGGAGTCAGAGACTCGTATACCTTCACCACTTCATTACGGAAATTATCCGCATTAAACACAGCGGGAGGTTCCATAGCAGTCAATGCCACGAGCTGGATCAGATGATTCTGTACCATATCCCTCAGTGCACCCGTAGTATCATAAAAACCGCCGCGTTGCTCGATTCCGAGATTCTCCACGGCGGTCACTTCCACATAATCTATATAATTACGGTTCCATAAAGGCTCAAAAATACCATTGGCAAAACGAAAAGCTAACAGGTTCTGAGCCGTTTCTTTACCTAAGAAATGATCGATTCGGTAAATCTGATGTTCGTCGAATACAGAAGCATAAATTTTATTCAGTTTCTCAGCCGATTCCAGATCATACCCGAATGGCTTTTCAACGATAATTCGTGCACGGCCTCTATTCAGATGCACCGACTTCAGGTGCAACGGAATCACACCATACAATGATGGAGGCGTAGCGAGGTAAAACAGCAGGTCATCCGGCCGGCTATCTCCGCTCAGTTCTTCAATGCGCAGGCGAAGCTGTCCGTATCCGCTTTCCAATGCCGGGTCTATTGCCAGATACTGAAGATGTCCAACGAAAGCGTCCATCTTCTCCTTATTCTGCTCTTCCGACTTCACAAATTTCTCCATCTCATTATAAATGTAAGTCCGATAGTCCGCATCTTCATAAACCGTACGTCCCACCCCGAGAATTTCAAATTCTTCCGGAAGACGCTTGGCTACATACAACGAATACAATGCCGGCATCAACTTACGCTTCGTCAAGTCACCCGAAGCACCAAAGATAGTCATTACAAATTTACTCATATTTCTTTTTTTGCTTATACATTATACGTACCCGACTTTGTATCTCCTCCGTGTCCTGTCCAGTTTTCATGGAAAAAGACTCCTCGTAACTCATCTTTCCGCTCAAATGTATGAGCACCGAAATAATCGCGCTGTGCCTGTACCAGATTGGCCGGAAGATCAGCCGACACTAACGAATAGAAATAATTCAAAGCCGAAGAGAAAGCCGGAACAGGCAGTTCCTCACGCATGGCTTGTGCCACCAGGTTCTTCCAGCCGGACAACAGACCTTTGATCTCTTCTTCAAAATAAGGGGCCAGCAGCAGATGTTTAGGCTTTTCTTTTGCCTCAAATGCCGCAGCAATATCATTCAGAAAAACACTGCGAATAATACAACCGCCTCTCCACATCCGTGCAATCGAAGCCAGATCGAGGTTCCATCCAAATGTATCGGAAGCACGTTGCAACACCGCAAACCCTTGAGCATACGAAACCAGTTTCGAAGCATACAATGCCGAGAAAATCTCTTTTTCCGTATCTTGTTTATTATATACAGCCATCGAGTGCCCACATTGATATTGCCGGGCAGCGGCTTCACGCAGCTCCTTCCGGGCCGACAAACTGCGTTCAAAAACAGCCGTAGCAATCAATCCCAGTGGCATACCTAATTCCATGGCATTAATCACCGACCATTTGCCTGTCCCTTTCTGTCCGGCGGCATCCAGGATCTTATCAATCAGATAGGCTCCTGTCTTATCTTTATGGCGGAGTATATTACCTGTAATTTCTATCAGATAACTCCGTAGTTTACCTTCATTCCAACGGGTGAACACAGATGCCATCTCCTCGTTAGTCATATCCAGCAGCTCCTTCATCACCCAATAAGCTTCAGCAATCAACTGCATATCACCATACTCTATCCCGTTGTGTATCATTTTCACAAAATGTCCCGATCCGGCAGGTCCCACCCACTGACAGCACGGAGTACCATCCGGCGCTTGGGCCGCAATGCTCTGCAAAATCGGTTTCACCTCTTCCCATGCTTTCTCCGAACCGCCCGGCATGATAGAAGCTCCGTTCAAAGCTCCCTCTTCTCCGCCCGAAACACCGGCACCGACGAACAGAAAACCTTTCGACTCTGCCAGTTTCACTCTTCGGTTCGTATCTTCATAATTCGAGTTACCACCGTCAATCAATATATCACCCGGAGAAAGATACGGGAAAAGTTGCTCCATCAGCTCATCCACCGGACTACCGGCACGTACCATCATCATTATCTTACGAGGCAAAGCGATCGATTCTACAAAAGCCTCTATATCCGTGAAGCCCTCTATATGCTTGCCTTTAGCCCTTCCGTTGATGAAACGTTCCACCACGCCTTCTTCCACACCCGGTACCGTACGATTATACACCGATACGCTCCAACCTCTGCTTTCCATGTTCAGAGCTAAATTTTCTCCCATCACAGCTAAACCAATCAGGCCTATATCTGTTTTATTCTGAGTTGCCATAATTGTAATATGTATCTAAATTGGTTGATTTTTTGTTCTTTTTCTTATTATCTATAACACATATCGAAAATATTTGTTCGGATAGTTTCAGAAAAAAGTATTACTTTTGTAACAAACTGCTAAAACCTCGTAATGAAGAAAATACACATAGGACTTTTGCCACGTATCATCATAGCTATTATACTTGGTATCGCTATCGGAAATTTCCTGCCGACACCTTTAGTACGGCTGTTCGTGACCTTCAACTCCATCTTTGGAGAGTTCCTCAATTTCTCCATACCTCTTATCATTCTCGGACTGGTTACCATTGCCATAGCCGATATTGGTAAAGGAGCCGGACGAATGCTGCTTGTCACGGCACTCATTGCATATGGTGCCACTCTTTTCTCCGGATTTCTGTCCTACTTCACCGGAGCCGCCATTTTCCCTTCGCTCATTACTCCGGGAGCACCTCTCGACGAAGTGAGTGAGGCGCAAGGAATCCTACCCTATTTCTCTGTTGCCATTCCACCCTTGATGAATGTCATGACGGCACTGGTCCTTGCCTTTACCCTCGGCCTGGGGTTGGCAAGCCTGCATAGTGACGCCCTGAAAAACGTAGCACGAGACTTTCAAGAGATCATCGTACGTATGATAAGCGCAGTCATCCTCCCGTTGCTGCCCATTTACATCTTTGGTATTTTCCTCAATATGACACACTCCGGACAAGTATTCTCCATCCTTATGGTGTTTATTAAAATTATCGGTGTCATTTTCATACTACATATTCTCTTGCTGGTTTTTCAATATTGCATTGCGGCATTGTTTGTCCGTAAAAACCCGTTCCGCTTGTTGGGACGGATGCTGCCGGCTTATTTCACCGCTTTAGGCACTCAGTCATCAGCCGCCACCATCCCTGTCACACTCGAACAGACCAAGAAGAACGGTGTATCAGCCGATATAGCCGGATTTGTCATCCCGCTTTGCGCCACCATTCATTTATCCGGAAGCACCCTGAAGATTGTGGCCTGTGCTTTAGCCTTAATGATGATGCAGGGCATGCCTTTCGATTTTTCCCTGTTTGCAGGTTTCATTTTCATGCTCGGCATCACGATGATTGCCGCTCCCGGCGTTCCTGGAGGCGCTATTATGGCTTCTTTAGGCATCCTCCAGTCCATGCTCGGTTTCGATGAATCGGCCCAGGCATTGATGATCGCCCTCTACATTGCCATGGACAGTTTCGGTACAGCTTGTAACGTAACCGGTGATGGAGCCATCGCTCTGATTATAGACAAGATCATGGGGAAAAGAAAAACTCCCGAAAGCCTCTAATGGCTATCGGGAGTTCACCCTGTTTGGTTATTAATTCCGTTTTATAATGTCATAGCCTGCCCGCCTATTACACCGGCTACAGCACTTGCCACAGCAATAATCAACTTCAATATAATATTCCATCCCGTTTTCTTCATACTCTTTATCCTCCTTCCGTTGTCAATAATTATTATATCAGCAATAAATTTTATCAGGCTGTCGGATCATCCACAATATCTCCACTACCCGATCCGCCATTAATTGCTCCCCCTATCGCACTGACTTTCTGGAATTCCACTCCCTGAAGCAAAGCACGGGTAGTGCCGATAGCTGCGGGACGAGTATATTCCGGAGTAAACAGACAACGAAGAGCCGCCACCTGATTCGGACTCACCTCTCCCTCTTGATCCACTCCATGCCCTTGTGTACAAGCTTTCATCGTGAAAGTGCCTAATCCCTCCAGACGTACCGAACGGCTATTCAACAATTCTTTACGCATGGCAGTCATCAAGTTACGAATCACATTATGAACATCACCCGGTGTCAACGATGATTTTTCAGCTATTACTTCAGCCAACTGTTGTGAAGTTACCATTTTTCCAACTTTCACCAGAGTCAGGTGCCACTGTTTCTTTCCCTCTTTAGTTTTCAACTGCGATTGTCTCGCTCTATAAAATAAAGGCATAATTTTTCTCCTTCTTTACTAATGTTACTACTACGTTTCATTCATGTTTCGTTGATCAACACTGCAAAGATGAAGATTTACAAATTATCGGCAAAGGAAAAAACGGTCCGGAAAGCAGTTTTCTCAGAAAAACTTATAACACGCTTATTATCTGTATCATAATTCTAAGCTCTTCGTTCAAAACAGGTTCATACACATGTACCCAATATCAGTTAAGTTTTAGTTCATCCGACAAATGCATAGTTCCAGTACAGAAAGTCTCACAATAGTAGTAATATATAGATATTATTTTTAAATTTTGCAATTAAACAATAATATTCCACCATATATAAGTAAAGCGGACTATATTACCAACCAAGAGATAATGCTACTTTTAGCGAAACGCATAAAGGAGTATAGGCTTGCCGCACGGATGAGCCAAAAGGAAATGGCGGAGAAATCCGGTGTGAGTCTTGCTACTATAAGCCATTTTGAATAAGGTGTCAATCAGAACATGACCCTAAATAATTTCATATCATTGTTGCGGATAATCGGCATGGAGCAACGTATAAGTGATTTACTGCCTGAGTTGCCCATGCCACTAATGGCACTGAAACAACTAAATAAATTCATTCCCCAAAGAGTAAGGAGAAACAATAATGATACAAAATCTTGATGTGTTTTTATGGAATCGGAAAGTGGGTACATTGGTAGCCTATAAGGAGAAATACGTAGACAAGGTAATCAGTGTTGTCAGCAACTACCAGCGATATGCGCACATAGCAGGAGTTGATGCCTATTGGGGGCATCAAATAAAAGAGGAAATCAATGACCGTATTGGGATGTTATAAGCTAAATATAAAAAATGGGAATATCAATGCTATATTGAATATGAATCATCGTAATTATTAGTTACCATTTGTTTTGTAACTCTATTATTTTTTCGACTGTAACTTCTTTTATTTTTTAGACTATATTAGATCTATGGTAGGAAGCATAATATTGACAATATCACTTCGCTTGATGCAAGCAAAAGAAACGCTTCATAAATAGAATATAGACCAAACTCAGCGCAATAATGGTACCCGACAAATACCCATATTCATTCCCCGGAAATAGAAGATACCCGGCTATAACTACTGCCTGCACCAACATATACACCAACGAAACCACCATGTGAGGAATTTTCAGCTCATTTGCCATAATCTGGTACAAATGTTTCCGATGTGGCAAACCAATATTCTCATGCAACATCAACCGATGAATTATTGTCAGCACACTATCCACCCCATAGACTGCCAACAAGACAATCCAGCTGAAATTTTCCGTACGGATTATCAGCATACCGATCAGAAAGAGGATCACGAAAGCAATGCTAACCGAACCTACATCCCCCGCAAAACACTTTGCCTGTTTCCGGAAATTGAAGAAGTTAAAGACCAACACAGCACAAAGCATGGTATAAATCAAAGCCGGCTCTACAAATGGAACATATACCCCATTTATAAATGCTAATGCCGCCAGCACCACCAACGAGTATCCACCTGTAATGCCATTAATACCATCCATAAAATTATAGGCATTGATAATCCCTGTGCAAACAATCAAAGCAACCACAATGGTCCACCAAGGCAGGCTGAATAACCCCCATTGATAGAACATCAAAGCCATCGCCGTAAAATGAAACACCAAACGTAACCCCTGAGAAGTAGAACGAATGTCGTCTACAAAACTGATAAAAGTAATCAATGTCAGAGCCAGCATAAACCAAGGATACTCAAACTGATTCGTCAGAAAGTAAACTAATGCGCCAAAGAAGAAAATGATTCCTCCCCCTCTCAAAGTGATCCGGGTGTGCGAACTCCGCTCGTTCGGTTTATCGATGATATTGCATTTATCAGCAATACGGAAATAAAAAAGTTCTGCCAGAAATAGCAGAACCAGGATTATTAAATAGTACATAACTTATTTAGTTTCTTCAAATGAACGAATGGTTTTAATCAACCCCTCTTTAGCTGTCACAGGCATTTTATCAATCCCGAGAGCAGCTTTGATCTTAGCATTACTTACCACATAATTCTCTGTCAGTTTACGAAGCCTTTCCGTATTCAGTGGCAAATGGAGTAAAGTTCCCAGTCCGGCACATCCTTCCATAAAGCCCTTATTCATCTTCCAGATATGGGGCTGTTTTCCCATTGCCTCACACATGATGGCAATCAACTCATTTGTTGATAAAGCTTCATCATCCCCCATGTGATAAATGCCCGTAGGTACCTCTTTAGTCAATAATCCCTCAATCACATAGCATAGGTTATCAATTGAAGTAAACGAACGACGATTTTCGAAGTCACCCAATGGCCAGGGAATTCCTTTCTTCACCACATTATACAATAGATTCAGATTTCCTTTATTCCCCGGACCATGAATCATACAAGGTCTTAATATATAAACCTGTTTTTCTGTAACCGAAGTCATCTCCCGAAAAGGAGAACACTCGCAGGAGGAGACAGTGGGAAATGCAAAATGTTCCTTTATATACTCTTCAGCTCTTATTTTACTTTCCCCATAAGGACCAACAGGAGCCGGAATAACATCCTCAGTAAGCATATCTCCCACTACACTATCCGCCGCAGCTTTTACTGAACTAAAAAATATGAATTTCTTCGCAGAAGACTCCAAAAAGAAATCAAATATCTTTTGAGTCAGACCGGTATTAATATCAAAATAAGACTGAGCAGCTGATTGGTTTTTCGTATCATGAGCCTTTCCGGCAAGATGAATGATTGCATCAAATTTAGGAAGGTTTTGTAATGAGAATGACTCTGGATTAATATCTTTCCAATAAAATGTTTTCAGTACTCCTTCTCTTGTCGGACACACAATATCAAGTCCGTAAAGGTTGTGTTTAATTTTTAAATTATTAATTAGATTAGTGCCTACAAATCCATAAGCCCCTGTAATAAGAATATTCATTAGATTCCATTATTTAAATAGTTAGCGTCCAATTTTGACATATCACATAAGGAAAGCCGGTAAGTACTCAATTTAGGCCATACCCCTAATTTTAGACACTTTTTTCGAGTGCCTAAAATTGTTTTGTTAAAAGATTCAGTGATTTATTTACTATTGACATAGTGCCAGTCCGATATTTCTCGGTGAGAGATTCAAATAATCTCTGCAACCGTTAAAAATATTAGTAAAAAACTTACAGAGAAGCTCCCAAGCGAACCGTCCCTGCATCTTCACAGTACTGATTAGGCTATGGTACGTGGCAACCATCTCTACTCCCTCGTCACTGCCGAAGTGGAGCATACAGTTTCGCTACGTGATAAGTTTGCGAATACTTCGTTCAGCAGTGTTGTTATCAATCGGATAATTACCATCCTTTAGATAGGCAAATATTTCATTCCAAAATTTATCTAGGTAATTGACCGCCTCTTTCAGATAGTTTGAAACGTTCTCCGGTGCGGTTTTCAACTTTTCGTATGGACCTGCAAACCCAGTGCTCCGTATCCTTAAACGTAGCAGACAACTCATCACCTATAAACACGTAAGCGTTGTAGCCATCGAACATGATACTCTCCAAGGGCGTATATACATCAGGACGGTTCGTTAAATCCCGTTCCCGCTTTCCCTTGTTTAGAGATAGGGTATCGATGGAGTTGACACGGAACTTGTATCCAACGTGTTAGGAGTATCATCTAATTTATCTTTCTCGCCAATGTGATAGGGGTTGTCCTCGTCGGCTTTTGCATCGTCACCCCAGTTCACCTTTTACCGCTTGTCACTGAACTTATTCTTATCAGAGAACTTGAGGTGAGACTTTAGTTGTTCTACCTCACGCTCGGCTTTCTTACGCTTCCTTACTTCCTCACAAAGCTCAGAGGCTGACTCCTGTAGTTTGGAAACCCATTTCGTTTTGTCTCCTTTGCAGCTCAGCCAGTTCAGCTTTCATATCGTTCCAGGCACTAAGAAAATCCTCCAAGACAAGTTCCAGCGCTTTCTTGTCCAACTCAGTCTCATTGACGCAGTCAACGAGATAACTGATATAACAGCTTTTACGATCTTTGGACATATCTCCACTGCTAAACATAGGGATATAATTTTGGTTAGGCAACAAAGATAGATATTTCAAAATCGAGCTCTAATTTGAATGCTTACTAATTGAATCCAAATTTAGTCCAATATCGTAACAATGACTTTAAAAATATGCAAGCATATTTCAACGACCGTCTTGCAGAGCGTGTTCCTTCATATTCTATTTCACTTTCAGGGTAATAAACCACAGAAAAACCTTCCAATTGTATCCTCTTACAGAAATCCATATCTTCACAATATAAAAAATAATATTCATCTAACCCTTTTACTACCTCATAAGCTTGACGCGGCATCATCATAAAAGCTCCAATTACCCAATCCACTTGACTAGTGACCTCAATAATACCAATCTGATTAGTAGATTTGAATATACGGCTCAAATGTCGTTTTATGAAGTTCATTGGTGTAATAAAATCCCGAAAGCTATCTTGTATTTTACCATTAATGTTTATTATTTTAGGAGCAATAACTCCTATTTCATTATGGGAATACAAATAAGTTACCATCTTTTCAATTCCCGTTTTCAGCCTAACATCAGGATTCATTATTACAAGAATATCACCATCTGCTATTGATAAACCTTGATTCATAGCATAAGCAAATCCTCCATTCTTTTCGTTAAACCTCCATTTAATATCTTTATATAAAGTTTTAAGTTCCTCCTGCTGCTTTAATGGATAAACTGAATTAGAAGAAACAATCACTTCACATTGCCAATTAGAAGGTATAATACCAATAATAGATGAATAACACGTTATAATATCTTCTATTGAATGATATTCAACAACAATAAAAGAAATTTTCAAAACTTCAAGAGACATTTTTTAACAATAGGATCAATAAACGAAAATGCAAATATTTACCGCAATTATATATTTTAGATATTCCTTTATAAGAACATAAATGAATATTAATAAAAAGCCCATAATTTCTCAATAATATAATAAAAGCTATAGATGCTTACTTATTTTCAACGCTCTTCTTACAAGTGCTATAATCAAGGTCCATCGATACTGTACCCTATACAATAATGGCAAATTACTATTTTCTAATGTCGGAGAAGCATTACTATTATGTCGTCTATATTTTATGAGCCGATTAGGTATAAATACAGCAGAATAAAAGGCAGACGCACATAATCCTAACCAAATATCATGCATGGCTAAAGAAGAAGGAAAAGGTAATGCTGCATTTAAAATCTCTCGCCGAAACGCCATACAACAACCAATATAATGATTACGAAGTATATTAATGAATACTCCGGCGTTTGGAACTTTGCCATTAAATAACGAATCACAAATTACATTTTTATCTTGATTAATAATATAACAATCAGACACAACCAATGATTTTTTCTGAAGAAAGGATATCATTACTTGGACCTTATTAAACTCCCAAATATCATCTTGGTCTGAAAGAAAGATAATATCACCTTTTGCATGCTTTAAAGCATTTTCAAAATTATATATGGGAGAATTGAACTTTTGATTAGTAAATATAATGATCCTCCTATCATGATAGGACTTAAGAATAGAGAGGGTATTATCTGTCGACGAATCATCCGAAACAATAATCTCATCACACTCGTCTAATTGAGGTAAAATAGAGTCTATCTGCTCTTTTATGTACTTACTTCCATTATAAGTAGCTATGCACACTGATATCATTTACATTATTGCATTAAAGAAAAAAAACTATTTACTATGGTAGTAATATCGTAATCTCTAAGGTTGATATTTTCAGAACCGGTATAATCTCCCTTACAAAAGCTAATTAATTTATCTAAGTCAATAGAATTAGGTGTACAAGAATAAATAGGTCTGTGAGATAGAGCATAATCAATCAACTTACTAGGTATCTGATTGGCTGAAGTATTGCTCATATTAATTAAAAAATCAGCTACACTCAACTTTTCTATTAGAGCTAATCTTGGAATTGAATCATATATAACTAACTTACTACCAAGTTTATCGATATAAGGCTTTATACATGAATAACTATCTTGAAGACCTTTTACCGTATAAATAATAAAACAAAAATCAAAATCTAATTTAAGTAGAATATCAAATAAATTCTTTGGATTTCGTATATCCGAATAGAAAATACCAGCATAGATAAATGTAGGTATTTTATTGGGTACATAATCAAGTGTCTTAACTTCAGAAAAATTGAATCCTTGTGGAATAACTTTAATACAATCCGAACTTTTTAACCAAGTATAAGAATCTATTGCATTGTAAGTAGGAATAGTTATATAATCAAATTTATCTATTACTTTTTTTTCTATCCATTGAAAATACTTAGCACATTTCAAGTTATCATTACCTCTCGAAAATGGATCACCATAATCAGCAACGTAACATCTTGCTATATTATGTCCATGTATTCTTAACGATACCCCCCAATGGATTGTAAAAGGTAGTCCTATAGAAATCAATAAATCATATTTATCATCAAATCTTAGTTTCTTTTTTAAGCCAAATAAATAAAGCAGCCATGAACCCAAGAAAAAGTAATATACTAATTTTCTAATCAAAATAATACCTTTATCTAAAATGGTATATGTAACATTATTTTTAGTTGAAGATTTCATAATACTAGCTTTACGTATATTCAAATCAACAACTCTAATATTTTCATTTATATTAAATGTGCCATCTACAACCGAAGTACAATTATAGACTGTAACTAAACAACCTTGTTTCGCAAATTCTTTCGCCAGTTCAGTTGCTCTATTTGCCCTTGGGGTAGAAATTGGTGCAAAACTAGCTGTTACTATTGCTATTTTTTTCATATTCAGTTCTATTATAATTAAAAGAAAATAAGCATCCTAATGAAGCCCAAAAAACAGGCAAAAACATCAAAGTTCTTGAGAATTGTAACAATGTAAGATACTGCACGAAGATAAGAGCGAAGAAAAGATAGGCATCATTTTCTTTTATCATTCTAATTACAATCTTCATAGCCTTTACCATAATAAAAAGAAATAAACCTCCACCCACTAATCCTAATCCCATAAACACCTCCAAGAATATATTATGAACATAAGATCCCCTAAATTCACCATCCGTAAGTATAATAGCTTTTCCAATAATAGGATGCTCTAAGAACATTTTTATACCATCTTCGTATATAAGATCTCTACCAGAAGATGTTTCTAAGGCACTGCCAAGCTCAAAAAGAGTCATTGTGCGTTCAATAAAAGGGCTGTTAAAATATTCCTTAAAAAATAAGTCTATACTATCTAAGTTTAGTAATAGCACTATGAAACAAAAGGCAGTCGTTAAAATAATCTTAAAATTCAGTTTCAAACAGAGATATAATGCTAAAATGGCAAATAACGCAACAAAAGGGCTTCTAGAATTTGCTAACCCCATTGATACCAATCCCAAAATGATAGGAATGGAAAAAAGCCATTTCCATTTATTTCTTTTATAGAAAGAAATAAGTGAAAAACAGATAAGAACAAGGCTAAGCCCTGTATGCCCATATCCGATAGTATCTAAATAAGTATTCGCATCAGCCCTACCATTAAAGAAACTATCTCCAGAGGCTAATATAGATAACACCGATTTTAAAGCAAGCACAAGCCCTAGCACAAATAGCCACCACAGAGTCCATAAGACTTTTCTAAAATTAATAATATTCCAAGGAATCCGCCGGCAAATTACATAGGGTAGTATACATATAAACATATAGTATACAATACAGGTAAATCGATTTACAAATAATAACTGATAAAGTTGCTCTACAAATATGTTATAGTACATCCGAACTCCATAAATAAAAAAAAAGATAATCAATAGAATATCCATATTTCTTATTTTAATAGGTAAAATCCTATGCGAGCTCAAAAAAAGAAGACAGAAACAATAGATAAAAATTATAAGAACCACTGACGTAATTAGGCTTATAGGCAGAAAAGCTCCAAAGAAAGTTCTTAAATCAAAAGCAAAAACAGCTAATATAGTACAAAATACGGGATACTTTAACCTGTCTGAGATTTTAATTTTAAAATCTATCATATTTCAATATATCATGATATATATTATCAATTGAGACAAATGAGCATCCTACATTAGTAAGATATTTTATTGCATCTAGAGAAGACTTTGTCAATGTTTTTGGATGCGCAACCAATGAAATAAAACTAAGTTTACTATTATTAATAGCATTATTGAGATTATCAGAATCAATATAACCATCTAACGAATATTGAACATACTGCCCCTGTCCAACAAACAATTTAAGAATTTTATTCAATATTGTTTGATGCTCAACACTTTGCATACCAACACCATCACCATATATTTTCGCCTTTTCACCTGCCAATATACTCTTCATTTTCCACACAATTTTATTTAAGGCAGACAGTTGATATCCATTAATAGGAATCTCTAAGAACACACCTGTACTATTCTGTTCATAAACCGAATCTGAAAAATAGTAGTGAGTGTTAGGTAAAATGGAACTATAATCAATATTATGAACCTCACCAGAAAATTTCATTCCAGAAACCACTGATGAATCTATAAGTATATTGTTTGCTACAAATAGATTCCTCAACTTAGTAAATGGCTCAACACACCAACCGCCAGCTCGGAAAGCCATTATCCTATAATCACGATCAACACTTTGTGCAATTTCATTCAATAATAAAATACCTTCTTTAAATAGGCACTCTACAGTTTCATCAGATAAACTGCCCAATTTATAATGTGCGTAAGAAGGAAATACCCATTGATCTCCATTCTGATAAGCATCAATCCAATGAGGATGTAAGTGCAACTCTATCCGACTACCTTGCTTAACAATTCTTTTTAGTTGGTTTACTATATTATCAAATAATATTTTATTTTTTATATCATTACTATTTCTAAGTTTATTCAAATAAATAGTATCAATAAAAAAAGTAGCTTTAGATGACGTTTCTTCTAAAACATTTAATAATAGATCTGTTGGATTAAGCATGGAGACTTGTGGCGTTCCGCTTTTATCGAAAAACAATTCATAATCCAACGTTAACACACACTTCTTAACAGTCATATATTACCTCTTTTACGTTCTTGATCAATAATATCTCCATGAAAATGACCTTTACTATATATAAATACCAGCAATCTATACAGCCAATACTTAAAATCATTCAAAGAATATTTCCACAGATATCCTTTCTTAAGTTCTCCTCCAAATCGCTCTTTAAATCTTTGAATACCTTCATACTTGCTACCAACTTCGGGATTTATGCGCGCCCCCATAAAATCATAAAACTTCACGTTATTTTCCTTCATCTTTTTGATGACATTCCACTGTAGTAAATTCATACTACCAGTATGAGGTTTTTCTCCAGATCCACCATACATATAATAGGCACCACAATTCGGATACCAATATATTATTGCCCCACCCTCTATTCCATTATTAAGAGTAGCCAGCCAATAGTCCACATACTTAACATTACCTAAATTAGAAAAAACATTATCATTGATAGGTGCTATTCCCTGTCTCAGTAAAGTGTTTTGCACCAACTTAATGCATTCTTCTTTATTGTCATCCCCGCAAGTAATAATCACCCCATCTTTCTCTGCTTTTCTAATTACATTCCTATGCTTAGAGTGCATTTTTGCCCATATATCATCTTCGGTCAATGACAAGTCTAAAATATAAGAGCCAAACAAACAATACTGAGATCTAGGAGGAACAATAGAAAACAAAGCATTTACATGTTGCGATAATATAAAATCAATTTTAAATGACTCTTTCACAAATGGAATAAGCCGGTCTAAAAACACTTGTTCTTGTTCAGAGGACGAACAATTTAATATACCCGTTGAAAAAATCATATAACGAAAAAGGAATTTCTTTTTTATATAGAAAGGAAGGATACAACCATTATCAATAATATATCCATAATCAATAGCCCCAACTGAAACAAAAAAATCAGGAGATGCCACTACTTCTCCTAAAGTAATTTCTATAACTTTTTTATAATCCTTTACAATATCCATATATTCAATACCCTTTAATTATTCCAACTAATGACATTTTTCCTATAAGACCATTCCACGAACCTTTTATGAATTGAATCAAATGCGCTTGTGCTTCCCTATTCCTTATATTTTTCAAATATCCACCTATAAATAAGAAAAAATGATATAAGAACAATTCCACCTGCCGCAGACGGCCAAAGTGCTTATTCGCAAGATATACCTTATTTCGACCTATAAGATAAGATGTATACATCTGTCTACGTACAGTTCCTCCAGGATTAATATGTTGATGCCAGGCTTGAATATTTTTAGTCACAGCCATAGTGAATCCACAATGTTTAGCTCTAATTCCCATATCCACTTCATCTGAATACATAAATAATAGATCATCTTGCAATCCCACAATCTCATAAAACTCTCTTTTAGCCAAGTTCATGCCACCAGTTACAGTAAATACAGTTCTGACTTCATCTCCTGTTAAATTACCGATATCTTGCCCCACTGCAAAAGGTTTCATCTGCAAATATCTCGATATCTCATTACCAAAGTCCTCCACAATATCAGAGTCTTTCGCTAATAGTATAGGCTCAACCATCCCATATTCAGCATTAGACATTAAGAAATCATACAAACCTTTCACACCATGAACCGATAATTTTATATCATTTCCTATCAACATAATTGCATCAACATGCTTATCATTAAGAGCATATCTAATTCCATCATTATAAGCATGAGTACAACCGCCATTTTTACCTCTTTCGATAATTATAGAATCTGTAAAAGTTGACTTCAGTTGCGCCATATATTCATCTTCTGAACCGTTATCCACAATGATGTGAAGATATAACTCACTTTTATATTCTTGATAGTGTTCAACCCACTCTTTAAACTTATACCCATCGTTATAAGTTATAGTAATAGCTGCAATATTCATATTTTATTTTTATATATCAATGAACGTACTCCTACTATACATTGCCTAATAGGATTATTTGGAATAAATCCCACTACCAAGAAAGGTAATATAAATAGTAGTAATTTAAGAATGAATAATGAAATAAATAAGGTAACAGACATAGCAAACAAATAAACCACCAAAGAAATAATAAAATTACGATTCCGGATACTCATATTAAATACTTTACAAACAACTATAATATGATAACCCAATATAAATAGCATACTCAACAACTTAGCTAAAGCTAACCCTATTGCTCCATATTGAGCTCCCCAATACAAAAAAGCTATGACAATAAAAAAATCAATAGTTGTAATAGCTGCTAATATTTTTTGTTTATATGTAGATGACAAGAGCGTAGATAACAACAAATCAAAACACATTCCAACTCCAAACCATGCCAAATAATTAAATGCATCAATTGAATTTAAATATGATTTTCCTAGAAAGAAGGGAATCCAATATTCACTAAATAAAACCAAAATACCTGCTACTAGAGTCCCCCAAATCATTACGAAAGTAAAAACCTTTATTAATTTCTCAGAAAATAATTTAGGATCTTCTGTATAAGCTCTTGTCATAAAGGGGAAAACAGCCCTCAATCCTGTATTTATAGCGATGGTAATTGGAATAATCAATCGGAAGCCAACCGAAAAGTAGCCTACTTGATCAGTTCCACATTTATTATTCAAGATTAGAATTGGAATTTGCTCACCAAATATTCCAAACACTCTCATCCATAAATAAGGAAGACTCATCATAAATAAAGATCGTTTTGTCAATGATATAACTGGCAAAGTAGTTTTTACAAATTTCTCACAAGAACGTCCCAAATAACCAATCGATTTACATACAAACAACAGAGAATAAATAACCAATACAACTTCTATACTAAAATAACTTTCTGGCAGAAAAAGAACAAATAGCAACCAAGAACATGAAAATGAAAGATTGAAAAAAGTAGTATATTTAGTTACTAAACGACCAAAAGCAACGGACTCAGCAAAATCCCAAACAGATGTGGCAAATATCAAAATAAAAATATAAAAGCTCGAACTAAATGACACACCTTTCCCACAAACTATATAAACAAAGACACCAAGAAAAGCAATCGCTAATGCAATTAACCTTAAAGGTATTACATTATAACAAATTCCCTTCGTATTATCGGGGTGTAAAGTAACCTCTCTTGTTATTACATGGTTAGCTCCCAAATTCGTCGCTACTACTGAAAATATAGCCACTATAGCTAGTATTACATTAAACTCACCATAGCCGACAGGAGTTAATTTCCTAGCCAACAACATAAAAACAAAAAAATTAATTACTGACTGAGATATATCAGACAGTAACAAATATGACCAGTTTTTAAGTAGCTTATTCACTTAGATTTTAATTATAAAGTTACATCTTTTGCATTCTAAATGTCATATCCATTTTCTGAGATTTATAGAGCATCTCAAAACTAACATTATTCTTACTATCTACTTCAATAATACGTGTACTAACAAAATTTATATTAGGGAAAACCTAATTATTCAAACTATCCGTATAATTCAGATCATATTTTAAAGCTCCAGAAACCAGTAATCTAGATTAAGATTCCTCTATATATTGTACCTCACTAGTAATAGGAGAGAAAAAATCTTCGCCTCGTTCTTTACCATACTCCCAAATTTGCTCTACATCAAGACCTACTATTTTATACTCACCCCGACTATGTCTATTAGATCCAGAAAAATTACATCCATATCCATTGTCAAATATCAATACATGCCCCTCAGCAGTTACAACCGGACAGTGTTGCAAACTCAATCAAAACTAGAATCATCACCGTTGGGATTTAATAAATCCCTTTTATACTGAGTTGCCCAGCCTCTCTATGAGGAGTAAGAATCTATTTTATTTTATCCCAAGTAACTTTTACGCCCCTGAGCCTATCCAAAAACATATATGGAATATTAGAAGTCAAACTATTTATTAAAAAGACAGTATTAGCAGCAATCATACCACATTGCTTAACAATCTCTATTTTAGGTAAATCAATCTCCATTTTCGAGATAGTAATAGTTACAGTATCTATACAGGGCATAATATCTTTCTCACTCTTAAACGTTAATTCTATTGAATTCTTACACCCTAGATATAGTCCTATTACACTTAAAATATGCGTCCGCGATAACTATCAAAATGACTAACCATATCAGACATAGGGCTATCCTGCCCCATTACTTTTACGGAAAATTTTCCAAGAACCAGAGTCCAAACCTCTATTTACAAAGAAAGAGGAGCTATTCCATAAGGGTTTAATACCAAGTTATCTGAAGATAAATTCAAGGCATCACCACAATATCCCAATTTTATTTTGTTGAATCACATAAATAAGCTATAACCTTCCAATCTCTCTCATTACAGTCTATATGACTTAACAACCCCGTATGAATCAACAACTTTTCTCCAGTTTCCCAACAAAGTATATCAGCAGATTCATTCTTCCCAACCTATTTTAGCAATTTACCTTCATAGCAAGCTAAATAAAGTTCATACTTTAAAGACAGTATATCATTAGTCGAAATAACTTTTTCAATTTCATATTCCAAACTGTCAACTTTTCTCTCCAAATCATCATCAAAACAGGAAGTAACAAGCAGTTCCAAAAGTAAAATACAAACATTTTTCACGCCACACCAAGTAACACATTTATACTTTTTTTTTACAGCAGGCATCTATCAACCCACCATCCACAAGGAATAGCTAAAAAATTTCGATTAAAGCTATCCACACCTGGAAGATATTTTTTATCTCCGAATATTGAATAACAATTATTATTTAGATGCACCCCAGAAGCATAATATCCCAAACTTCTAAACTGAAGCATCATATCTAATTTATTTTCAGCCAAACAACCATACACCCAATAATTAGGTTGTATTTCTCTTCTTGTATTCAATTTATAAACTTTAGGATAATTCTCTGTTAAAAAAGTATCCCAACGTTCGGAGTTAAGTCGCTGAGTCTCCAACAACTGTTGAATTGTCCCCATCTGCATACAGCCAATATAACTATTTAGCTCACTCATTGTTGCCCCATAACCAGAAAGAGAAATATCACAACTCGGAGATATTTCAGCATATTCATCTCGAAATGTTTTACGATTTATGCCAAAATCCCTTGTTAAAATAGCCTTATCTAATAAAGATTTGTTATTAAATACTATAGCTCCACCATCAACAGTATTGGGTAAACGTACTGTTTGAAAAGAAAATACAGATAGATCAGTACCTAAATTTCCTGTATATTTACCTTTATATTTCGACCCAAAAGCTTCTACACAATCATCAATAACTGGGATTCCAAATTCCTTAGCGACTGCATTGATCTCATCAACATAGCCCACATATCCACAAAAGTGATTATGAAATATCAACTTTGTTTTTGGTGTTACTTTTTCTCTAACACTATCCGGGGATAGCGTTCCTGTAGTAGGGTCAATGTCAGCCCAAACAATATCCAGACCATAAGTTTTTAATGGCATATTAGAAGCCAAACAACTCATTGGAGAAGAAATAACTTCATCCCCTGGCTTCAACTCTAAAACCGTTAATGCAACTTGTATCGCAGAAGCATATGAGTTTGTTGTCAGTAAATTTTCAATCCCTAAGAAAGTCGATAATTTTTCTTCTAAAAGAAGTCCCCACTTTCCATAAGATAATGCCCCCGAATGTATAATTGCGTCTAAATCTGGCAACTGCTCCGGCATATAAGGTTTATATAATGGCACCATAATAAATTAAAAAGGCCCTCCTTTATAAATAATTTGTTTATAATTAAATTCACAATTATATGTCATCATCTCTATATTAGTTAATGAGAACTCACATAATAACTTTAAATATGGTACTAATTTCCAACCAGATTTATTATAAAAATGTGACAATTCTGGTTTACATAACAATACTCCAATATATTCCTTATTTACAATGAAATCATTAACATAATTCAGGAGTATACTGCCATACCCCTTTTTTCTGACGATAGAACAAACATTACCAACACCATATGCTCTATAACTTAAATCATCGACAATGATATTTGTCTCAATCAAATTAAGATAACCAACATTAACACCATCCTCTGATAAAAAACAATGCAAATCCGAATCTTTTATATGAGTATTAATCCACGATACTTGATCCTCATAAGAATAATTCCAAGCCGAAGATTTAAGGCGAATCACTTCTAAAAGAATTATTTCAGTAAGCTGATCGTGTGTTACAAAATGAATGTCAAACATGCCTAATCACCACCCTTTCTTGATAGCTTCAACTATTTGTGTTCTTACCTCTTCTGTAATCCACCAACCGCAAGGAATATGAACGAATTCCCTATACCATCTATCCATATTAGGTAACTCCCTCTTAGACTCTTTAAAAATACTATGTGTATCACTACGATGGTGAAGTGGCGAAGCTAAAATTCCTGCTGATTCCATCGCTTTTATAAAATTATCACGATCATCAACCCGCATAGTATAAAGCCAATAAGAAGCTTCCGTTTTAGCAGAATAATCTACCAAATGAATCCCATCAATGTCCGACAATGCTAGATCATAATATCTTCCATTCTCAATGTAACTCGCAATAATCTTATCAACATATTTCATTTGAACATTTCCTATTGTAGCATTGACATTATTCATTGCATATTTATAACCTACCTCTGTAATATCATTCTCCAGACGAGAACGTTTTTTATCAAGCCCAAACCAACGTAATCTTCTGGCTTTATCAAATTCTATTTCATCTTTCAAACAAAGAAAGCCTCCGTCAATAGTTGTCATATGTTTAATTGCTTGCAAAGAAAAAATAGTATAAGGAGAACCGCAACCTACCATTTTACCCGCATATTTACTTCCTAAGGCATGAGCAGCATCTTCTATAATAGGAATATTATACTTTTGCGAGATTTTATTAAAAGCATCCATATCACAGACCATACCTGCATAATGCACTAAAACAATAGCCTTAGTTTTTTCTGTTATCACACTTTCAACACTGCGAGGATCCAAAAGTCCATTATTAGGGTTGACATCTCCCCATACAACTTTGCCTCCTACCATAGCTATAGAAGTATTAGTCGGTTCTGCTGTCATTGGAGTACTAATTACTTCATCACCCGGTTTGACTCCCGCTAACAAAAGAGATAGATGAAGTCCATCGGTACCCGAATGTAAAGCTAATGACAGAGGATTCCCAATATAAGCACGAAACTTATCTTCAAACTGATAAACTGCTTCTCCCTCTGCAATATAGCCACTATACAATATCTTGTGTAATTCTGGCATTAAAATATCAGCAGGAGGAATATAAGGTTTCACTAAAGGTATCATTATTATTTATCTTATTTATTTATACCTAACTCTTCTTTTACATAATCTAATGTTAAAAGCATTTCTTTCAACTCTTCCACATTTAAGCGATGCGTATTCTCTGAATTATACTCATGTTCTACTAACATAGGACCATCTTTTTGGACATATTTAGTATAGTTCAAATCCCGAAAATCTGCGGGAACACGATAAAATTCCCCCATATCCGTAGCCTTTGACATTTCTTCTTTCGTACACAATGTCTCATACATCTTTTCACCATGCCGAGGCCCAATTATGTGTATCTCATTATTCGCATGAAAAAGTTCTTTCAATGCAATAGCCAAATCTTGGATTGTAGCTGCTGGGGCCTTTTGAACAAACAAGTCCCCTGGTTCAGCATTTTTAAAAGCAAACAAAACCAAATCAACTGCATCATCTAATGACATCATAAAGCGCGTCATTCGAGGCTCTGTTATAGTTAAAGGAAGCCCCTCTTTTATTTGCTTAATAAATAAAGGAATAATAGATCCTCGAGAACACATCACATTTCCATAACGAGTAGCACAAATAACCCCTCCATTTGCTTGTACACGAGCATCTCGAGCTTTAGAAATAGCCAACTTCTCCATCAAAGCTTTAGTCATTCCCATAGCATTGATAGGGTAAGCAGCTTTATCAGTACTTAAAACAACAACTTTCTTTACATTATTACGAGCTGCAGCCTCTAATACATTTTCAGCACCATACAAGTTAGTACGAATAGCTTGCATTGGATAAAATTCACAAGAAGGAACTTGCTTCAAAGCTGCTGCATGAAAGACATAGTCAACCCCTGCCATTGCATTGTTGATAGTATCAAAATCACGTACATTGCCAATGATAAAATTTAATTTATCATTTTTATATTCAATGCGCATGTCTTCCTGTTTTTTTTCGTCTCTACTGAATATTCTTATTTCTTTTAAATCAGAATTTAAAAAATGTTTTAATACAGCATTACCAAAAGAACCTGTTCCTCCAGTAATCATTAACACCTTATCTTTAAACATAATTGATATTATTTACAATTCGCTCACTAGCTTTTCCATCTCCATAAGGATTCACCGATTTACTCATTTCTTCATAATACACTTTATCATCCAACAAAGTAGAAATACCATCTACAATCTTATCATAATTTGTTCCCACTAATTTTACAGTTCCGGCCTCCAATGCTTCGGGACGCTCAGTGGTGTCTCTCATTACAAGCACTGGCTTTCCAAGTCCTGGAGCCTCCTCTTGAATTCCACCACTATCAGTCAAAACAATTGTAGATTTCTCCATCAAATAAACGAACGAAAGATATTCCAACGGTTCTATAAAAAACAGATTATTATGGTTGGATAGATTATCTCCGAAAATTTCATGGATAGGCTTACGAACATTGGGATTTAAGTGCATCGGATAAACAAAATCGACATCTGGATATTTCTTTTTTAAGGTATTAATAGCCTTACACATTGAAATAAAACCATTACCAAAGTTTTCACGACGATGTCCAGTAATTAAAATTAATTTCCTTCCATTCTGCAAACGATTGATATCGTATCCAGTTTGTTTTAAAATACTTTCTAATTCTTTATTGAGTTCTTTATTATTTTTAATCTTATCAACAACCATATAAAGTGCATCAATCACCGTATTACCAGTCACAGTTATAGAAGATTCTCTTATTCCTTCATCCAACAAGTTCTGCTTACTTAATAAAGTTGGTGAGAAATGACAGGTAGTTATACGACTTGTTATCTGCCGATTCATTTCTTCTGGCCAAGGACTATAAATATTATGCGTACGTAAACCTGCCTCAATATGACCCACAGGTATTTGTTGATAAAATGCCGCTAAGGCCGATGCCATAGAAGTCGTTGTATCACCATGGACCAAAACGATATCTGGCTGAGACTCTCTCAACACATCACGCATCCCTGTCAAAACACGACTTGTTATATCATAAAGATCCTGCCCTTGTTTCATGATATTCAAATCATAATCAGGAGTGATTTCGAAGATGTTCAATACCTGATCAAGCATTTCACGATGCTGACCAGTAACACATACTATCGTTTTGAATTCATCCGGATGTTTTTGAAATTCTTTAACTATAGGAGCCATTTTTATAGCTTCGGGACGTGTCCCAAAAACCAATACTACTTTTTTCATAAAACAGAATAGAATTTATTATCTTTTGGAGATACCACAAAAGTCAAGAATGACTTTTGTCTCATCATAAGGAAGAGACTTGAACGAAGTATGAGCTACGAGAAATACTACAATATCAGCCTTTGTATAAGCCTCTTTATAGTCAGTGAGTTTGAAAACATTATGTTCTTGTACATTAGGTTCCACTACCATAATATCTGCATTATTGCAACTTTGCATCACCTTCGTCGTGATATATTTTGCAGGGGCTTCACGTAAATCATCAATATCTGGTTTGAAAGCTAAACCCATCATAGCAATAGCTGGTCTGCGATGATGTTCAAGTTCAAACTTTAACATGGAATTCTGAACTTTTTCTGCACACCAAAAGGCTTTGTAATTATTTATCTCACGGGCTGTAGAAATGATTTTAGATTCCATAGGAAAATTTGACGTAATAAAATAAGGATCAACCGCAATGCAATGCCCCCCTACACCACAACCTGGTTGAAGGATATTCACACGAGGATGTTTATTGGCTAAACTTATTAATTCCCAAACATTAATTCCTGCTTTATCGCATATCAAGGAAAGTTCATTTGCAAAAGCGATTTGTACATCACGAGAAGAGTTTTCTGTCAATTTACACATTTCGGCTGTTTTACAATTTGTACGATGCAACGTACCTTGTACAAAGTGGCTATAAAATTCAATAGCTTTATCGGTAGAAGCCTCATTTATACCACCAATAACACGATCATTATGGACTAACTCATAAATAACATTTCCCGGAAGAACACGTTCTGGACAATAAGCTATATAAAGTTTATCTTTCAATTCCGGACGTAAATCAAAAATCAAATCTGCCATTTTATCGGTAGTGCCAACGGGAGAAGTCGACTCTATCACATACAAATCTCCTTCTTTTAAGAAAGGAATTACAGCACGAGTAGCAGTCTCAACATAAGAAATATCAGGTTCATGATTTCCTTTGAAGGGTGTAGGCACAACCACAAAATACGCATCACTCACATCTGGTGTAGTAGAAGCCTTTAACCATCCTGAAGAAACTACTTCTTGAAGCAGTGCCTGCATACCTGGTTCAATAATATGCAATTTACCCAAATTAGTCATTTCAACTACTTTAGGATTAATGTCAACTCCGGTAATCTGAATACCGTGTTTGGCAGCAATAATAGCAGTGGGCAAGCCAATATAGCCTAACCCCATAAAACATGCTTTCATTATTTATTATTTTTTGTAAATGCTCGTAAGCGTTTAAAACATGATATACACCTTTCAGGCGAGTGCCAGTAGGCACTTGTCACTTATCTTGGATATTAAGTTTTAATTTGTTTTCACTAATTAGTTAGACTGATCGTCATAGGAAGCAGGCTCTAATAATCCGTTCGATCTTTCCAAATCTCCGTCATGTACTTGCAAAAGAAAGACCGGAAGCTGATCCCCGCCTGCTTGCATGTTTCAATAAAGGTATTATAAACGGCCGATCGCAAAGTTTCTTTCGTACTACAGAAAAACAGCCTATTTTTTCGCTGGACAGTTAAGGGGCGTATCGCCCGCCCGTCAGCAAGATTGCCTATCGTATATTCACCGTCTTTACGATAAGCAAAAAGCCGGTCCCAAAACTTATGAAGATAATTCAAAGTGGTTTGCATCAAATCACCCCCTCCTCTTCGAGCAATGCAACCAGATCCTACAGTCCATCACATAAGGCATCAACGATTCCATTAATATAAATATCATTACATTTTTCCTTAGTCTCAGTAGCTAACAGATTATCCCGGCGGTAGCCATCCTCATGCTTATAAAGTTTTGCAACCTGTTCCAAGAAGAAACGAGCCTTCCTATAGCCTTGATTATAGGCATCCTTGAATTTATTCCGCACATGGGCAAGGCGGCACCTCTATCAACTCATCATCAAGATACATATAGACATTATAGCCATCACTTTGCAAGGATTTGATTTGGGCGTCGTTCGAAAAATCCTTTAGGATGCTACGGCCATAGCCCCTCTCCTGCTCGGTACCGCCCGCATTCAGGCAGTCTTCATAAAAATTACAACATCTGCGTACTTGTTCACAAGGCACTACATATAAATTTTCTTGTACTCGAAGCAAGTCCGGTAACGGCACCACGTTTCATCTACATGCACATTCGAACCCAACTCTAAAGCGATACCCTTCAAGGCAGGAATCAACTTGTTGAGTTGAACCGTACCCTTGTCCACCCAAATGGGCAAATTCTGACGCTTCATCACTTTTAGGATTACCGTCCCGGCCGGAAGTTTCGAACAGTCACATTTATGTTCAATAAGATCATCCACGATATCTTTCTTATAAATAACACCTTTACAGCCAGAACCGGAATATACAGGGAAGAAGCGTCCAACCAACCTGTATCCGTAGAGGTTGACGCGGATGTGCCATCTAAATCAGAACAGTCATCATTCCTGCTTTTCACAGGTTTATCCTTATCGATGCCCTTGCGGTTCTTCGAGGTATTATAATGATCATTGTTGACACGCCCAAACGGTTTTCAAGTTTCTTATTCGAACGTTACAACTCGGCATTTGCCTTGCGAAGTCGCTCAAGTTCATCTGTCAGTACAACTAATACGCTCAAGCAGTTTACCTTGCTCCTTGAAAGCAGACTTCAACTCAGACAAGCTCTCCAATACACGGTTCATCTGCTCCTGTTTCTCTTCCAGCTGCCCCAGAAGGAAGCATATACATAACGTCTCAGTTCATCGGATTCCATATCAACACAATGATTGGTGGCGATAGCAGAAGCTTTCAACTCCTGACGCTCAAGATAATCTCGCATTAATATCTGAGTATGTAATTCCTCTTGATCCATGGCCTTTATTTGACATAAAGATACGGAAAACCAAAGAGACGCACAAGTAAAAGCAACAACACATTGGAATACAGGCGTTTAACATAAAATATAAATTTAATTGTTATAGCCGTATAGCTCTAATCACGGGACTTTCAAGCACAGATACAAGACTTTTCCAGTCAATCTTATAAACTGTAATGCCTTCTTCCATTTCAATTCGCATAAAACGGTAACCGTTCGTAAAACTCTTCTCATGCAGATAGTAAACGTGAGGCTATCGATAAAGAATTTAAATATTCTTTTAGCCTTTCGACATGGGAATATAAACATCATCGGAAAGGTAATCTCGGTGATGACAGAAACGGATGATCTCGGAAACACGAGGAGCCTTGTAGCGCATATCGTGAAAACTGGGAGAATAACAGAAATCCTTCAAACTCGAAATCGCCAACATAAGCCCTCCAACTTCTCTACCAATTCTTTTAAACCACGGTAGTCTAATTTACTTTTACGGATATTCAGACTATCACGGGTCTGAATGGTGACCAAAATATTATCCGGGGTATTCGAGAAGTATTCTGCATCAGAGCCTTATCACTACAAGCCGGAACGGAGGCTCCTTTCACAAGGAAATCAGAAAAAGGAAACCTTCAATCTGAACCGGAACGATTCTCTTGCGAGTCTTCACAAACCAAGTATTAAAATTACGATAGAGAACACCTTGGATCAGACAAAAAGAATTAATTGAAATTCCTTTGGGGTTCACTCTCTGTCTAGTAGAGAAATTATACTTTTCAAAATCACTGCTACTGTACATAAAATTATTTTTAAATGTGCAACAAAGGTAAAGTCTAATCGAAAACAGGTCAACATGTCATTTTTGGACGCTTACCTGTGTCAAGAAATATAAAATAAAGAATAGAAAGTCTCCATTTCAATAGTATCTGACCAAAGACAATAAATAAGATAATACCAAAATATATAAATATCATATCAAAATCTAAAATAATTTACATCAGAATACATTTCTTTTAACGGTAAAGCATTTTTATCTTTTCTACTCAACACAACATCTTCCAATGGAATTCTCCAAGATATATTCAAATCTATATCATTCCAAGCAATTGTCCCTTCGGACTCTGGATGATAAAAGTTATCGCACTTATATTGAAAAACCACCTCTTCACTTAACACACAAAAACCATGTGCAAAGCCACGTGGAATAAAGAACTGACGATGATTGTCTCCAGTAAGTTCTACTGAAATATGTTTCCCGAATGTAGGAGAATCTTTACGGATATCAACAGCTACATCAAGAACAGATCCTCTAATTACCCTTACTAATTTACTCTGAGCAAAAGGTGGCTTTTGGAAATGAAGACCACGAATAACACCATAAGTTGATTTAGATTCATTATCCTGAATAAAAGTAGTTTTACATACTTTCGTTTCAAACTCTTCTTGATTGAAAGATTCAAAAAAATAGCCACGATCATCTTGGAAAAGCCTGGGTTCAATGATGACAAGACCTTCTATTGCTGTTTTTATTATATTCATCTAAGAAAAAAAATTATTTTACAGATAATTCATTAATGACCTTCAATAAATATTGCCCATATTGATTTTTCAACATCAAATTCGCCAATGACTTCATTTTTGCTAAAGAAATCCAACCTTGCCTAAAAGCAATTCCCTCTAAACAAGCAACTTTCAGTCCTTGACGTTTTTCTATCACTTCGATAAAAGTGCTCGCTTCAGACAGAGAGTCATGCGTACCTGTATCCAACCAAGCAAAGCCACGCCCTAATAATTTGACCTTCAGCTTCTTATCTAATAGAAACTGTTGATTAACAGTAGTTATTTCTAATTCTCCACGAGGGGAAGGTTTGATATTTTGGGCTATCTCCACCACTTTATTCGGATAAAAATAAAGTCCTACAACAGCATAATGTGATTTAGGTATTTGAGGCTTTTCTTCAATACTGAGCACATTTCCCTCCTGATCAAACTCTGCAACGCCATAGCGTTCAGGATCACTTACCCAATAGCCAAAAACGGTCGCTTTATTTTCTGATTCAGCAGTACGAACCGCTTCATGCAACATATGCGTAAAACCTTGCCCATAAAAAATATTATCTCCTAAAACTAAACAAACAGAATCACTGCCTATAAACTTCTCTCCAATAATAAATGCTTGTGCTAAACCATCAGGAGAAGGCTGCTCTGCATACTCAAAATGTACTCCAAAATCAGAACCATCACCCAATAAACGTTGAAAACCCGGTAAGTCATGAGGAGTAGAAATAATTAGTATTTCTCGTATCCCAGCTAACATAAGTACGGAGATGGGATAATAAATCATGGGTTTATCGAAAATTGGAAGAAGTTGTTTGCTTATTCCTTTAGTAATAGGATATAAACGTGTACCAGAGCCCCCGGCTAAAACAATGCCTTTCATAAATCAAATAAATTAAAAAAGTAAAACTTTCTATTCCATTTCACTATAAGGATATGGATTCTCTTCCAAATTTCTCAAATTATTGATTGCCTCTTTTTTATCTTCAGAAAGTTCTTTATTTTTCCAACTTTCTATGATAGTATGCGCCTCTTTCGCCAACTCCTCTTCAAACACCTCACCATAACAATAAGTCAACAACTGGCATTTCAATAAAGTAGCAGGAAGTTGGTCAAGCACGTCCCAACAACGATTGAGAACAACTTGCTTTTTCTCCTCCTTGTCACCCTGATTATAGATGGTTGCATTGTAACCCATCAATAATGCCAGACAGATGTTTGCTTCCTCTTCGGGAGTAGCACCGCGCTGAGGATACAACGCATCGGATTGTTCTAAAACTTCTTTGTTCAACTGACGGAAATGATCGGTATAAATAGGAGCACCATCCACACCTAAATAGAGTAACTCGTGCGCGAGACTCTGTAATTGTTCAATTTGAGAAGTGAGTGTATTCATAACTTAAATGACACGTAAATAGCTTTTAGGAACTTTGACGCTGGCGCTCAATACACCGGCAATACGAATAACAACATAAGTTTTGTTGGCCTCGCTGGCAAGTTCGCCCTCGACACCACAGAAATCACCTTTAACTACCTGAACCCTGCTACCGACAGATAAATGGTCATTATCGAAACTGACCCCATTCGGATCTAAATCCATGACAAATATGAAGTCCTGCATCTGTTTATCAGGAACTATCAGCATAGCCCTGGTAAGCAGGTCTTTCATATAAAAAAGCTGGATATTGTATTTATTAGAAATATCACAAGCATCTTGCTTGGTAGCTTGGATGAAGATAAGATTCTTAATAACAGGGACTTCCACCCGTTTTCGACGATATTTCAACTGCCGGATGACAAACTGAGTGGGAAGATAGTAATTGAGATCAAGTTCAGTCTTCAATTTTTCAAGAGAGTCACGAATAGCAAACTCTTGTTTATCTCGTGTACGGGCGGCAAACCAATACTTCTGTTGTTCAGACATTTACGATTTATACTTGGGGAAATTTTCCTTTGTTTCGGGTGCGCTTCGCGGTTTGAACGAGACATCTTTTCTCTTTCAAACCGTCAAATTTTACGAAACATTTTTAGAAGTTGAGAACGAACGAATGTGTTTCAAAAAACGTTCGTCTTTTGAAACAGCATTTTTTGAGTTTTTTTCGATGAAAAAATGAATATTGTAAAGTTGCTGAGCAGAGAACTTTTTTTGCTCTATATGTGTTTGAAAATCAACAATATAAAATCTTTGATAAAATTTTATCCACTAAATATTTTGTACATTAAAACAGACTCCTTACCTTTGTTAAATCAAACGAACGTTTTTTGAAACAACACCTATATCTTAAGATAAATAACTAATAACAAGATCCTTACAGTTCAAGATTCTCCCTTTAAGCTAAAAAAACTCCGGTATTCTTTTATATTTATATTTTTTTATACAAACTTTGTCCTTTCATAAATTCATTTAATAACTAACATTATGGAAGAAAAAAAGTAGTTATCTCATTGAATGATAACTTAGTAACCATCGAAGTAAATGGAAAAGTAATCTTTGCGGGTAAAGCCGACTTGCAATTCAGCCTCAATCAAAAGGTTAGAGAACCACTACGCATCACAAAAGGCAAAGGAAAGCTAATGGAGGCACTTACCGAAAGCTTTATCAAAGGCGGAATCAACAGCATGGAAAACAGACCCATTGAAGAACTACAGGAAACAATAAAAGAATATCTCACCTTTGAATATCAGCGCAAAGGCATTGCTACAGAGCCCAATAAACGTTCTTTTCTATCAGAGCTGAAAAAATATGCCAGAGCATTCCGGAAAAAGCGAGATGAAAGCGAATAACCGATTGTTAAAATCCTGTAAAAGCCCCTTTCTAAAGTACTTTTACAGGATTAGTCTATTCAAAACTTATTACCGTACTTTGCCATGGGTAAAAATAAAAGCCCGACAATAACTCATTAATAAACTTTAAAAAATCAATTATGAAAAAGAACAGGAAAGCAGTATCGAAAAACGAAATGATGAAAGGAAAATGGAAAAGACAAATCATGCTCGAAAAGGACTACACAGAACAGTGCTCCGAATGGATGGCAGAACGACTGGAAGCCCTCATAGAATATATGCAATATGGACATGCAGCCGTAGCTTATATGAAACAGGACGGAACATTCAAACTGGTGAAAGGAACATTGGTGGGATACGAAAAAGATTTCGGAAAGCAGTATGATCCGATGGAAATAAAAAACACAGTGGTCTACCGGGATGTGGAGCAACAAAGGTGGATGACCTTCAAAATAGAGAATTTCATGGAATGGAGAGCGATCGTATAGGAGAATCTTTCAGTGACCAATTAATCAGTAACATAACAACTTAACAATTATGGCAACAACATACGATGGAATAAATTACTTTCCAATAGCTGTGAATTTTATGGAAGAGAACGCAATGGAGGTAATAGAAGCAAAATATGGCATGAAAGGACTCGCGATTGTACTGAAACTCCTATGCAAAATATATAAAGAAGGATATTATATTCCGTGGGGTGAGGAACAATGCCTTATTTTCGCCAACAAGACGGGAAAAGAGGCAGACGCAGAAGAGGTGCAGGGGATTATCGAGATAATGATCGAGAAAGGAATGATAGACAGGGGAAGCTATGCGGAACATAAAGTACTGACCTCTGAAGCAATACAAAAAGTATGGATAGAGGCAACCAAGCGAAGAAAGAGGAACTGGACAGCCATGCCTTATCTACTGATAAAACCGAAAGAGACATGTAATGAAGAAAAGACCGTCTGCACGCAAAATGTAGAGCAGGATGCAGGCTCTGATGCAAAAAATGCATGCAATACCGAACAAAGTAAAGTAAAGCAAAGTAGAGAATTTCCCCCCTCAGCTCCCCCAAGGGGGAAGGAAGAGGAAGTCAATGCTACGCCGGTCAGTATGCCCGGATACGCATTTAATACAATGACACACAACTACGTGGGATTAATGGGAAACCTGGAACGATTCGGAATAACAGACGAAAAAGAGATCGAAGCAATCCTGCGACTGTCAGATTACGGGAGAAAAGGAACCCCTGTATGGAAACTGATTTGCAGCACGAACTGGAATAACATCGGAGCAAAAGGAAAATACATGATCGCAGCGTTGAACCGGGCAAAGAAAAGAAGCGGAACCTAAAAAAGAACTTTTCTGACAAACAGTACATTTTTATATTCTGGAAAATGCTGTTTGCTTGCAATCAATTAAAGAACGCAGCTGTTTTCCTCCGGAAACGGGCACTGATTCTCAAGGGATTGAAAAGCGATTCAAAAAGCACTAATACGAAGTTAAAATCGTGACTTCAGGAAGTTAACTTCCCGAAGATACGATTTTAACTTCGTAAAATTATGATATTAACTTCGTAAACAACAAGATGTTAACTTCGTAAACGGCATCATCCGGACATCAAAGCAATCAAAAAATATTGTCAGACTATAGTATTTCAGGCAGTTGCCAGACTTGTATGTGACGAATCCCTTCTTTGGAAGGCAATGTGGTATCGTCCATAGAAACGACCCACTTTTCATAATTGTCTTGTATCATCTCCAGCGTGTTGTACATTTGCTCCACTTGAAAATCATCATTGAGCAGAGGTGCACATTGCAAATACACAATGCGGTCTTTCTTCCTGCCAACGAAATCGACCAGTTTGCCTCCTCGAAGCACACCTACAAAAACGGTATATCCGGCACGCCGCAGTTCCAGATAAACCTGGTTCTCAAAGCAGGATTTTCGGGAACCGGCAAAAAAAGGATACAGATGGCGCATGAATGCCCAATCGTTAATATAGTATTTGCAGCTACCCAGAAGAATCTCTTTACTGCGGATCTGATAACGTTCCACGCGATGAATCAGAAAGGTGTCTTCCAGATAGCAGATATAATTGGCAACCGTATCATAACTCGTCTTCCGGTTCTGGGCAGCAAAGTGACTGACCAGCTGACCGATGGTAATCAACTCAGCGAGATGGGTGCACAAATAGACGAACACATCTTCGAGCAGGCGGGCATCCTTAATCCGATATCGACGGATGATATCACGAAACAGAATCGTATCGCGGAGAGCGGAAATGGCTTTCCATCCGGCCTCCGCATCCGGAAGATTGAAAAGAATGGGTAGTGCCCCTTTACCCATATATTCCGCGTAATTTTTGCCGGTAGCCTCTACCCTCTCCAATATCCTGTGCTCGGAAAAGCTAAAGGGAAATATCTCAAAACTGACGTAATGTCTGGCCAAAAGCTTCTCGGCTTCACCCGAAAGCATATCCTGGTTGGAACCACTGATAAACAGCTCGCAAGTATCTACAAAGTCCTGTGAATGGGAATGGACAAAATGTTCCCAGCCCTCCACTTTTTGTATTTCTTCAATAAAAATATAGACTTTACCTACCGGATGGATTTTCTCACGATAGATAAAAAGCAAGTCGTCCAGATCACGATATCCGGAAAGTACGCCCGAATCTGTGAACTTCTTACTTATATATAGAATGTTCCGTGGTGAAACACCATCGGCAATCAACTGATAGATGATCTGCCGCAACAGGCATCCTTTACCTACCCCTCTCTGTCCGGTCAGGACCTTTACAAGGCGGTTACCTACATACCCGAATATACGGTTTGTGTAACTTTTACGGGCAAATTCCACTTTCGGAAGTTTTCCATTCCAGTAGTTGGATGATACCAATTCATCAAATATATCATTCATATACGAATTTATTTAAAATAAAATTCATTATATAAAATAGAATAGATATTTTAATATTAAAAAGCATAATATTCATTTCTATTTTAATAAATTACAGCAAAGATAAGTTTTTTCCGTTGAAAAAAGAAAATAATTCAGCAGATAGATTGCCCGTTCTTATGAAAATACCGAATATTGCATCGTCAAAAAGATTATAAACTCAAAACAATAGACATGAAAAAAGCTCTTATTTCAGGTATTACCGGACAGGATGGTTCATTCCTCGCCGAATTTCTTCTTCAGAAAGGTTACGAAGTACACGGCATCCTGCGCCGTTCATCTTCTTTCAATACAGGCCGGATCGAACACTTGTACTTTGATGAATGGGTGCGCGATATGAAACAGAAACGTACAGTCAACCTGCACTACGGAGATATGACCGACTCAAGTTCACTGATCCGCATCATCCAGCAAGTACAACCCGACGAAATATACAACCTGGCGGCACAAAGCCACGTAAAAGTATCGTTCGACGTACCGGAATATACCGCCGAGGCGGATGCACTCGGTACATTGCGTATGCTTGAAGCTGTCCGCATCCTGGGACTGGAAAAACAGACACGCATCTACCAGGCTTCCACTTCCGAACTCTACGGAAAAGTACAGGAAGTGCCGCAAAGCGAAACGACTCCGTTCTATCCGCGTTCTCCGTATGGAGTAGCCAAGCAATACGGTTTCTGGATCACCAAGAACTATCGTGAAAGTTACGGAATGTTTGCCGTAAACGGTATCTTATTCAATCACGAGAGTGAACGCCGTGGCGAGACTTTCGTAACCCGTAAGATCACGCTGGCAGCAGCACGCATCGCACAAGGCGAACAGGATAAATTATATTTGGGTAACCTGGATGCCAAGCGTGACTGGGGCTATGCCAAAGATTATGTAGAATGTATGTGGCTGATCCTGCAACATGACGTACCCGAAGATTTCGTAATCGCTACCGGCGAAATGCATACCGTCCGCGAATTCTGTACACTGGCATTTGCCGAAATAGGCATCAACCTGCGTTGGGAAGGCGAAGGCGTCAATGAGAAAGGAATCGACACGGCCACCGGCAAAGTACTGGTAGAGGTCGACCCGAAATACTTCCGCCCTGCCGAAGTGGAACAATTGCTCGGTAACCCGACCAAAGCCAGAACCGTATTGGGATGGAATCCATGCAAAACACCATTCCCGGAACTGGTAAAAATCATGGTACGCCACGATATGGCCAAAGTGAAAAGAATGATTGCGACTAAACATGATTGACAGAATGGATAAAAACGCAAAAATTTATGTAGCCGGACACCACGGACTGGTGGGTTCGGCTATATGGAAAAACCTGCAGGAAAAGGGGTATACGAATCTGGTGGGACGCACACATAAGGAACTGGACTTATTGGACGGTGCGGCCGTAAAGCAGTTTTTTGATGAGGAAATGCCGGAGTACGTGTTTTTGGCTGCCGCTTTTGTCGGAGGGATCATGGCCAATAGTATCTACCGTGCGGACTTCATCTATAAGAACTTACAGATACAGCAGAACGTAATCGGAGAAAGTTTCCGGCATCAGGTGAAAAAACTGCTCTTTCTGGGAAGTACCTGCATCTATCCGCGGGATGCCGAACAGCCGATGAAAGAGGACGTCTTGCTCACTTCTCCACTGGAATATACCAATGAACCTTATGCCATAGCCAAAATAGCCGGACTGAAAATGTGCGAAAGCTTCAACCTGCAATATGGAACGAACTACATCGCCGTGATGCCGACCAACCTGTATGGACCGAACGATAACTTTGACTTGGAACGCAGTCATGTGCTGCCTGCCATGATCCGTAAAATTCACTTGGCACACTGCCTGAAAAAAGGAGATTGGGAGGCCGTGCGTAAAGATATGAACCTGCGTCCGGTAGAAGGCATCAGTGGTGCCAACTCCAACGAAGAGATCCTCCGGATTCTCCGGAAATACGGCATCACTGAAACGGAGGTGACACTTTGGGGAACAGGAACGCCTCTAAGGGAATTTCTTTGGAGTGAAGAAATGGCAGATGCCAGTGTCTTCGTAATGGAACATGTGGACTTCAAGGATACCTACAAAGCCGGTGCAAAAGACATCCGCAACTGCCACATCAATATAGGTACCGGCAAAGAAATTACAATCCGCGAACTGGCCGGACTGATTGTAAATACAGTCGGCTATCAGGGTGAACTGACTTTTGACAGCAGTAAACCGGACGGAACCATGCGAAAACTTACCGATCCGTCGAAATTGCACAACCTCGGATGGCATCATAAGATCGATATTGAAGAGGGGGTACAGAAAATGTACGAGTGGTATCTGGGATAATCATTCACCACAGAGGGCATAGGAGGATACAGAGTGATAAAATAGAAAAGAAAACAGAACTTCTATATCCTCCGTGTACCCTGTAGTGAATACAGTGAAACCTGCAAAAGAAAAATTTAAATAGCTTCCAAGCTTTCAAATCTCAATTAAATAGCTATATTTGCACAATTTATCATCAAATGTGCAAAAAACAATGGAACAAAGTTTTATAGCTTACATTGAAAATAGTATTAAGAATAATTGGGATTTGGACGCCCTGACAGATTATAAAGGTGCCACCCTACAGTATAAAGACGTAGCCCGCAAAATAGAAAAGCTCCACATCATCTTTGAAGAAAGCGGAATCCGCAAAGGAGACAAAATAGCCGTTTGCGGAAGAAATAGTTCCCATTGGGGAGTTACTTTCCTCGCGACTCTCACTTATGGAGCGGTTATCGTCCCCATCTTACACGAATTCAAAGCTGATAACGTACACAACATCGTCAATCACTCGGAGGCCAAACTCCTGTTTGTAGGAGACGTGGTCTGGGAAAACCTCAATGAGTCTGCCATGCCGTTGCTTGAAGGTATCCTGATGATGAACGATTTTACGTTATTGGTATCACGTAGCGAACGACTGACTCACGCACGTGAACACCTCAACGAAATGTTCGGGAAGAAATTCCCCAAAAATTTCCGTAAGGAACATATCGAATATCATAAGGATCAGCCTGAAGAATTGGCTGTTATCAACTATACCTCGGGAACCACCAGCTATTCAAAAGGTGTAATGCTCCCCTATCGCAGCCTATGGTCGAATACAGCTTTCGCTTTCGAGGTACTTCCACTGAAAGCAGGTGATAAGATCGTATCCATGCTGCCGATGGCACACATGTACGGACTGGCCTTCGAGTTCCTGTATGAATTTGCGGTAGGTTGCCAGATTTACTTCCTCACCCGCATGCCGAGCCCGAAGATTATCTTCCAGGCGTTTGCCGACGTGAAACCCAATCTGATCGTGGCTGTTCCGCTGATTATTGAAAAGATCATCAAGAAGAGCGTACTTCCGAAGTTGGAGACTCCTACCATGAAGCTGTTGCTTAAAGTTCCGATTATCAATGATAAGATTAAAGCAACGGTACGCGAAGAGATGATAAAAGGCTTTGGCGGCAACTTTGAAGCTGTCATTGTAGGTGGAGCCGCCTTCAACCAGGAGGTGGAACAATTCCTGAGAATGATCGACTTCCCTTATACAGTGGGCTATGGTATGACCGAGTGCGGTCCTATCATTTGTTATGAAGACTGGAAACGCTTCAAACCGGGATCATGTGGAAAAGCAGCACTCAACATGGAAGTGAAAGTCCTTTCACCCGATCCGGAAAACGTAGTAGGCGAAATTGTCTGCAAAGGTCCGAACGTAATGTTAGGCTACTATAAGAATGAAGAGGCTACCGCCCAGGTGATCGATAAAGACGGATGGTTACATACCGGTGACCTTGCCCTAGAAGATGCTGAAGGCAACATCACAATTAAGGGACGCAGCAAGAATATGTTATTGAGTGCCAGCGGACAAAATATCTATCCGGAAGAAATAGAAGATAAGCTGAACAATCTGCCGTACGTGGCCGAAAGTATTATCGTACAGCAGAATGACAAACTGGTGGGACTGGTTTATCCGGATTTTGACGAAGCCTTTGCGCATGGTCTGAAAAATGAAGACATGGAACGGGTGATGGAAGAAAACCGGATTACCTTGAACGAAATGCTTCCTGCCTACAGCCAGATTTCGAAAATGAAAATCTATCCGGAAGAGTTTGAAAAGACTCCGAAGAAGAGTATCAAACGCTTCTTATATCAAGAGGCAAAAGGATAAAAGCAGTCTCTATTTTTCTTAAAAAAACATCGATTACGCAGATTTGCATAGATTTTAATAGGATAATCCGTGCAAATCTGCGTAATTTGCGTTCTAAAAATTTAGCTTATGAAGAAAATAATTCTTGTAGCAGCTCTTCTTTCGGCTGCAGTCTGTCTGCCTGCACAGAATAAAGGCGGAAACAAAAGTGGGGGAATCAATCTTTCTTTATGGAAAAAAGCATGTACGCAACCACTTGACAGTACACAGACTACATATGTCAACCTGGGGCTTTTCTCGGCAATGCATAAGTTGCACGGTGTAGGCTTCAATGCCTTCGGAAGTATGGTACAGAACAATATGAACGGTGTGCAGATTTCCGGATTGGCCAACCTTGCGGGAGGAAGCATGCATGGAGTGCAGATTGGAGGTATCAGTAACGTAAACGGCAACAATCTGGCAGGATTGTCTGTTTCGGGACTTGTCAACATCACCGGAAACAAAGCAAAGGGTGTACTGATTACGGGTTTAAGCAACATTGCCGGAGACAATATGCGCGGACTGATGATGAGTGGTATCATGAATATCACAGGAGATAAAGCCGCAGGTGTACAATTGGCAGGCCTTGCCAACGTAACCGGTGAGGAATATGACGGACTTATGATGTCGGGATTGCTCAACGTGGTAGGAGAAGAAATGAACGGACTGCAACTTTCCGGACTTGCCAATGTAACCGGGGGACAAATGAACGGAGTGCAATTGGGACTGTTCAATTTTGCCTCTAAGGCAAAAGGTTTGCAGATCGGACTGTTCAACTATCATAAGGAGGATATGAAAGGACTTCAACTGGGACTGGTCAATGCCAACCCGCAGACCAAGGTACAGTTAATGGTCTTCGGAGGAAACAGCACCAAAATCAATGTAGGTGCACGTTTCAAGAACAAACTCTTCTACACTATCCTCGGTGGAGGCACACACTATCTTGATTTTGACGATAAATTTTCTGCGGCATTATTCTATCGGGCAGGCCTTGAACTTCCACTCTACAAAAACTTGTTTGTAAGCGGTGATTTAGGCTATCAGCACATTGAAACTTTCCGGAATAAAAAGGTGGAAGGCATTCCGGCACGTCTTTATGCCTTGCAGGCACGCCTCAACCTGGAGTATCGGTTTACGGATAAATTCGGTTTGTTCGTCACAGGCGGATACGGTGGCAGCCGTTACTATAACAAAGCCAGGACCTACGACAAAGGCGTGATTGCGGAAGCAGGAGTGGTTCTGTTCTAATTGATTCACAGCCAAACGACACAGCGTCTCACAGAGTTTATATTAAAATTATTCCTCTGTAAGACGCTGTGTTATTCTGTGGTGAACCTGATCAGACCTTCTCCTTTATCAAACCGATCCGGTATGCTACCAACAACTTCTTTAAATCCAGAATTTGCGTTACGAGCTCTTTTCCCTTATCGGTATCTTTCACCATCATTCGTTGTGAATTGAACTCGATGACGAAGGTAGTCGACTTAATGTCCTGTCCCTCTTCGATGGCTTTCTGTGTAGACTGGAAAGGGTCATGCTGCACCAACTGCAAACCATGTGAATGATATACCAGCGTATATCCGGCAATACCGGTCTCCGGCTGATAAGCTTTCGAAAAACCACCGTCGATGACCAACAATTTTCCACCGGCTTTCATCGGCTGCTCTCCTTTAATGGTCTTTACCGGCACATGACCGTTGATGATATGAGTATGCTGCCCTGTCACTCCGAATTCTTCAAGAATCCGGTCACAGATTTCTTCTTTGTTACGCAAAGCATAATAATATCCTTTCGTCTCTTTATGCAGGCTCTTATCCGCAATGAAATAACGTTCGAACGTAGCCATCTTGTCTTTGTCGAACGAAGGGGCATCCGGTCCGCACCACAGATACCAGATGTAATCCATGGCAAAGCGTTTCTCTTCTTCATCATCTTCATCAAAATAAGCCGTACGAATCAATTGGTCTATCTTGTCCAGCAAGTTCTTCCCCCAATACTCTTTACCGCAGATATTCACGTGCTTGAAACTTCCATCCTCGTTGAGAGGCACAGAGGCATGATAAAGCAAATTGGAATTGCACACCAGATACATACCTCCATAGGTAAAGAGGCAACGCATGTGTTTTTTGAGTTTCTCGCTGTTCATAAACGAGTAATGTATCTTCTCTATCAATTCCTGCTCTTCATCAGTCAGACGATAAGGATCTGCAGGATCTACCGTAGGGAAGTTGGTATCGCGCAACGGATATTCTTTGCCTTCATAGACAAATACTCCCCGTTCAAAGTCGATTTTCTCAAGCAACTTGCGACCACCCATTCCGAACTCCGGACGACGATTAATAATGTTTGCCTCCAGCTTAAACTGAATGATGGTAATAGCTTTATGCATCTGGGTTATCAGCCTCAAGGTCTTCTCGTTATAAGTAGAATCGGCAAAGTTGGTCTTAGGTGCAAAGATGGTACAGGGATCATCCGCATAAGTATCCATCGCAAAAGTGGCAAGAGGCAAAAGATTGATGCCATACCCATCTTCCAATGTCCCCAGATTGCCGTAACGCATCGAGAGACGGATCACGTTGGCCATACAAGCTTCATTACCCGATGCTGCACCCATCCAGAGGATATCGTGATTTCCCCATTGGATATCGAAATTGTGATAATCACACAAAGTATCCATTATGATATGGGCACCCGGACCACGATCGTAGATATCGCCCACGATATGGAGTGAATCGATCGTAAGACGCTGTATCAGATTACACATGGCAATGATAAAGTCGTCAGCGCGGCGAGTGGAAATAATGGTACTGATAATCACATTGATATAAGCATGTTTATTGGGCTCGATGGTCGATTCGTGAAGTAACTCCTGGATGATATAGGAGAACTCGGCCGGCAATGATTTGCGAACCTTCGAACGGGTATATTTGGATGATACGTTCTGGCAGACCTTTACCAGCTGATTGAGAGTGATCAGGTACCAATCGTCAATATCGGTTTCGGTTGCTTTAATCAATTGGAGTTTCTCTTCCGGATAATAAATAAGCGTACAGAGTTCTTTCTTCTCGATCTCACGGAGAGTATGGCCGAATATTTCGTTCACTTTCCGCTTCACCGCTCCCGAAGCATTTTTCAGTACATGCTGAAAAGCTTCATACTCGCCATGTATATCGGTCAGAAAATGTTCGGTCCCTTTCGGAAGATTCAGGATGGCTTCAAGATTGATAATCTCTGTACTGGCAGCGGCAATGGTAGGGAAACTACGTGAAAGCAGTTGCAGATAACGCAGATCGGCAACGATACTTTCGGGGGTTATATTACTTTGAGCAGTCATATAATTTACGATTTTACGATTTACAATTTATAAATTTCGCCCGAATGGCTATAGAAGAAACATGAGCAGCACCTGGGCTATAATGACGCGAAGGAACATACTCAACGGATAGACCGTAGCATAAGCTACCGACGGATTATCTCCGGGGATGGTATCATTGGCGTAATTCAATGCCATCGGATTGGCCATACTGCCACACAACATACCGGAAACGCTGCCAAAATCGATCTTCATAATCTTAAAAGCAAAGAACCCCACAAGCACCGTAGGCACGAGGGTCAGCCCAAAGCCCAGGCCGATCCATAAAAGTCCTTCGGGACGGAATACCGTATCGAAGAAATGGGCACCTGCATCCAACCCAAGGCAGGCAAGATAAAGGGACAGCCCCAAGGCACGGAGCATCAGATTGGCACTGCGAGTGGTATAGGTGATCATGTGCAAACGGGGTCCAAAGGTCCCGATCAGGATGCCTACAATAATAGGGCCGCCTGCAAGTCCGAGCCGGACAGGAGTACTGATACCGGGAATTGAGAAAGGTACGGCTCCCAGGGCCAATCCCAGGATGATACCGACAAATACAGCCACAAGATTGGGTTCTTTCAAGCTTTTGATGGCATTTCCAAGTACCTTCTCCACATTCTGGATGGCAGCCGCTTCGCCGACCACTGTCAGACGGTCACCCAACTGCAAGGTAAGTTCGGGAGTAGCCAACAATTGCACCCCGGAACGATAGACACGGCTGATATTGATTCCGTAATGATTGCGCAAACGAAGAGCTCCCAGCTTCTTCCCGTTCAATTCGGGACGGGTGACGACGATGCGTTGCGAAATCAATTGGCTGTCGATAGCATTCCAATCGATATCTTCCTTGTTCCAATCCGTATTCTCCTGTTCACCGAACAGTACGGTAAGGGCCAATGCGTCTTTTTCGGATGTAACAACCAATAAGCGGTCGCCTTCTTTTATAATCTTTTCGGAAGTGGGAATACTGACATTGCCGTCTCTCCACAAACGGGAAATGACGAATTTTGGATAACTCATATGAGCGATATCCTTAATGCTTTTATTAAAAATAGCAGGGTTGTGTACCTGAAAAGCGGCAATATAGGTTTTGTTGGCATCGTCTTTCTCCTGTACTTCAAGATCTTCCCGGCGTACCAGCAATTTACGGATCAACAGAACTGCCAGAATCACCCCGATCACTCCGAGAGGATAGGCCACGGCACATCCCAAAGCTGGTGTACTGCTTTCAAGCCCCATCTGTTTCAGCGTCTGCTGGGCTGCTCCCAAAGCCGGAGTGTTAGTGGTGGCACCACACAGAATGCCTACCATATTGGGTAACGAAACTCCGGTGGTATAGCTGCAAACAACCGCAAGAAACGTACCCAGAATCACTACTGCGATGGCAAGCATATTCAACGTAACCCCTCCCTTGCGAAATGAGCTGAAAAAGCCGGGACCAACCTGCAACCCCAAGGCATATACAAAGATAATGAGCCCGAAACTCTCGGCGTAATTCAGCATCTGCGGATCAATGGACAATCCGAAGTGCCCGGCCAGAATGCCGGCAAAAAAGACAAAGGTAACGCCAAGCGAAATGCCACAAACATGAATTTTGCCCAATCCGAGCCCAATGGCGGAAATCAGGGAAAGAACGACAACTGCCTGCAAAGCAGAATGTTCGATAAAGAGACTATATAACCACTCCATGTGAATAATTTACCAATGTATCCATAAGCCAATGTATCCGTTAAACGCATAAGGATGCATTAACGTCGGCAAAGATAGCAACTATTTATGACCTCACAAAGCTTTTATTCACCCACTTCATCCCATACCAACGACGGACAAAGATAATTCCACGAATGTTTTCATCGAGAGCAAAGGCAACCCACATGCCGCAAATGCCCCAAGCCCAATAAATTCCAAATAAATAACCTATGCCGACAGCCACACTCCACATCACAACCAATCCTACATAGAAAGGATAATTCACATCACCTGCCGCACGGAGGGCATTCGTCGCAAAAATATTAATGGGACGCCCTATCTCGAGCACCACATCGATCAGCAATACAATCACTCCCATACGGATGATCTCCGGATTGGAAGTCAGCCAACTCAGTATAGCATGCCCGGAAGCGGCAATAATACCGGAAAGAATCAGCGTAATCATTACGGATTTCTTCATGACGTACTTACCGAGCAGAAAAGCTGCATGAGGTTTCTTCTCCCCTATCAAATGTCCGATACAGATAGCTCCTCCCTGGGCCATGGAGATGCTGAATAAATAGACGAACATGATAATGTTGACACAATAAGTACGGGTAGCCAGCGCCTCGACTCCAAGCATATTGATAAAAAAAGTAATAACCACTTGCGATGAACTGTACGAGAGCTGCTCTCCGGCAGAAGGCAGACCGACCCGCATCAAATTCTTCAATTCGATAAAAGGAAACGGACGGAAGTAGGCCAACGGGAAACGATGAATGTGTTTGCGGAACAGAATGACAAACAGAATCACCATAGATACTCCACGGCTGAAGGCTGTAGAAATAGCCGCCCCTTCCACCCCGAGTTCGGGACAGCCGAACTTACCGAAAATCAGCGAATAATTACCGATAATATTAAGAATATTGACTACTACCGTCACCAACATCGGATATATGGCTTTATTGGCACTGCGCAATGAAGCGGAAAGAGTGAGAGAAATAGCCTGGAAAAAAGCGAATGCACCCACGATACGCATGTAATCCATACCGTCGGCCATCAGTTCCGGACCCAAGCCCATCCATTGCAGAATGGTGCGGGCCATTGTAAACAGAATAAGGCTGATTATTCCACCAACCAACAAATTGACAAGCAACGACACCCCCACTACCTGAACCACCTTCTTTTCAAGCCTTGCGCCGAGGTACTGCGAGCAAAGTACGGATGTTCCCAGGTTGATCACCTCAAACACCAAAAAGGTCAGCATAATAATCTGGTTGACAACTCCGACAGCGGCTACACTATTGTCAGAGTGACGGCTCAACATAATGGTGTCCACCGCTCCCAGCATCATAATCAGTAATGTCTCAATAAAAATAGGAGCAGCCAGTTTTGCCAGACGTCTCTTTATGCTTTCCTGTTGAATTCTGTGTGTCATTTTACCTTATCCGTTTCGGGCTGCAAAGGTATCTAAAAACACTGAAAAGACGGATTGACATATATCAAGAATATATCAATCCGCCTGCAATTATCTATATAAAAGTTTAGGTTATCTCACTCCGGTAAAGTCAACATAATTATCGTGTCCATCCAGGTATCCGCTCAGCACATTCCCCCGAATCCAGACATCGTCGAGATAAGAGACATCACCGGGACCATATACCATCCGAAGGGAGTATTGCGAACGGTCCTCCCAATTCCAGGTAAAGGAGTACACCGATTCGGAATAACGTCCGTTGGGATATTCCACCCGGATATAATCTTCTCCATGACGATCGAGATAAAAATTCAGTTCCTGATAGCAATAGTTCCCGTCGGCATCATAAAACGTATCTGCCCAGGGACGACTGCAAAGATCAAGGGATTTATTATAGTACGAACCACCGATATTGTCATCATCATAAAAGTCATCGATCTCAATCTCACAAGAAGTAAGATTTATCATTGCCACTGCCAGCAGAAACAATTTTAAGTATTTAAAAGTTAAAGTCTTCATATCGTATAGTTTTTAGTTATATCAGTTTGATGTGAACAAAAGTAGGGAAAGAAATGATTTGCATGAAAAGAAAAAACCTACATCTGCAGAGGGAATCGCCTAAATAAAAGAGGGAAACAGGACAAAGAAGGCAGAAAGCTCTAAAAAGGACATATCAAATGTTAACAAGAAAAACAGATTTACTAAATAAGGTTACAAAATTACGATTTATACCCGGATAATTTGCCGATATTCTCCAAATCCGTATATTTGCAATGTGTTTTTCATAGTATTAGATTTAAGGTTAACAAAGATTGGTTGCTCGTGAGAGTAGCCTTTTTTTATGCCCTTTCCTCCGGATCAGCTTCAGACTATCCTGACCACCCTCTCCCTCCTTCTGTACACTACTGTTTCATAAGAATTTAAGAACATCTTCCTGCTAAAAGGTGTTTGTAGAAAGAAATCCCCATTTATACTTCTCCGAATGACGACAACGGGTATGGATGGAAAAGCGACTGTCATCTTACATAATTATGAAGATAAAAAGTATCCGGCCGTATTGCATGGTAACAGGCTGTGGTTACGGCCTTATGAAGCCATTGCCTGGAAGCTTACTTAGTGTAAATCTACTCTTGACGCCTCCCCTTGTTGTATTACAGGATTTCGTCAGGAACGGACCGTCAATTTATTCATGATCCTTGGGAACTGAACCGCAAAGATGACCGTACAACAAATGGCTGCCGCAGCATCCGATATTGCTTCGGCAGCATATACCCCCATCACTCCCATCAGGTATGGAAGCATAAGGGCCAGGGGAATCAACAGGATCACCTTACGAAGTAATGCAATAAAGATAGAACCCTTGGCCTGCCCCAATGCGACAAACATATTCTGACAAGCACGCTGCAACCCGAAAATAGTCATCCCCGCCAAAAAGACAGGCATCACCTGTACTACGGTTTCTATCAACTTTTCGTCAGAAGTAAAGGCCGAAGCAATCACAGAGGGAAACAAAATCATCAGCAGGATCAAAACGAGATTGAACAGAAACATAAAGGTCATCACTATTTTGAAGCATTCCTTCACTCTTTCTCGGTTTCCATGACCATAATTATAACTTACGATGGGTACGAATCCCAATGCGAAACCGGCAAGGGGAACACTGACAAAAAGCATGGCACTCTGCATGATTGTCAATGCACTCACATAGATATCACCGAATGTCTTCAATGAACCGTTCAGCACAAATCCTACCAAGCTTTCGGTACTTGCCATAATAAACGGTGAGGCTCCCAACGCCAATATAGCTCCAACAACCTTCCGGTCCAGCCTCATATAACGAGGCTCGAGCCGCAAAGAAGCACGCCGGGATGTCAGAAAGAACAATACCCAGCCAGCACTGCAAGCCTGTGAAATAATAGTGGCAAGCGCAGCTCCTTTCACTCCCCAATCAAAGACAAAAATAAACAGAGGATCGAGCAAGATATTAAGCAACGCTCCAATAACAATCGACAGCATAGCGATGCCGGGACGTCCCTGTGTATTAATAAAAGTATTCAACCCGACAGAGACTTCGACAAAAAGGGTACCGATAAGATAAATCGAAAGATAAGCCGTTGCGTACCCGAGCGTCTGTTCCGAAGCACCGGTAAACAAAAGAATCGGTTCCATAAACAGATAAGATAAGCCGGACGTCAGAAGTGTAAAAAACAGCAATAACACGAAGCCATTACCCAATATTTTTCCGGCATGGGTACGGTTGCCCTGCCCTAACGCTATGGCTGCAAGAGGCGCCCCCCCCCCGGCCACAATAGCCGAAAAAGCTGAAATCAAAATAATCAGAGAACCTGCCACCCCGATACCTGCAAGTGCTTGAGTACCGATTCCCGGGATATGCCCGATATAGATGCGGTCCACAATATTATAGAGCAAATTTACGATTTGTGCAATTACCGCAGGAAGTGCCATCCTAAACACAAGTGGCAACATACGGTCCGTACCAAGCCTCTCTTCATATTTATCATTCATAACCAAGATGCAATAAAAAAGCCTTTTACGCTACCGTAAAAGGCTAATTATCAGATAGTAGTGGGTACGAGAATCGAACTCGTATTACATGCGTGAGAGGCATGTGTCCTAACCGTTAGACGAACCCACCCGATTGAAAATTAGATTCAAAAAAGAGCTAAGCAATAAACTCAGCTCTTCTTTGTCATCTTAAAGTTGAGATTTGGTGCGGAAGCTGGGGGATTCGAACCCCCGGTACGGTTACCCGTACGTCAGTTTAGCAAACTGGTGGTTTCAGCCACTCACCCAAACTTCCTTTTTAACCGCATTTCCTCTCAAATGCGATGCAAAGATAGAGGGAACTTTTGAACTACGCAAATCTTTCTGCAACATTTTTTTCAAGGATTTTATGCGAAATAAGTTAACCAGCTAAGTTTCAAATGTTAAAGGAGAGAACTTTTTTTTCATACACTTCTTCCTCCGGCCGGACATCGGAGTAAAACGAATCTTTTTACTTTGAAAAATTGATTTATATCAACCGATTTTCGTACTTTTGCCCCGCAATCTATAATAACTTATCAATATATAACATAATGGAAAACCTGAAAGAGACAGTGGATATTGTTGTAAACTCCAGATATCCGGAGATGAACAGAGAGGGACGAGAACTACTGGCACAGGTCTTGATACGCAAAGAGCTGGAAAAGGGTGAAATGTTGTTGAACGAAGGACAAATAAGCCGCCACATGGTTTTTGTCGGTAAAGGGATGTTGCGGCAATTTTATTATAAAAACGGAAAAGATGTCACCGAGCACTTCTCATACGAAGGATGTATCCTGATGTGCATCGAAAGCCTGTTAAAACAAGAACCTACCCACCTGATGGCTGAAGCATTGGAACCGGCGGTAGTATATATGCTCCCTTATGACGTCCTGCAAAAGTTGCTGGAACAATCCAAAGAAATCAATGCTTTCTATCGTAAGGTACTGGAATACTCACTCATCGTATCGCAAATAAAGGCCGATTCATGGCGTTTCGAAACAGCACGCGAACGCTACAACCTACTCTTGCACCATCATCCGGAGATCATCAAACGAGCTCCGTTATCACACATTGCATCCTACCTGCTGATGACCCCGGAAACACTCAGTCGTGTTCGTTCGGGAGTACTGTAAAAAACATTTTTTGATTTATATCAAAACGTAATTCAACTACATGCTGTATTTTTGCAGCAGTTAATAAATAGGTTGTTTTTTATAGGAATAAAGATTAGTTTTTAGGTAACAATTAAAAAAACAGGCAGCGTCAACTATTTGACGCTGCCTGTTTTTTATCAGACACTTTCCATCATTCATATAGATCATGCTGTGCCATTTCTTCAAAAAGTCCGGCGAGTTTCTCTACGATCGGTTTCACATAACGCTCTCCTTTTTCCGCTGTTGCTTTTTTCGGGTTTCCTACACCACTGTCTACTGTTGCTTTGTCCCAATGACGAGGTACCCAAGCTACTTTTTCGTTCAGCGAAGCAATGGCAAACGGTTTCGATTCGCCATCACCGGCCTCAGCCAGATTCACCAGTTCCGGATGATAGTGCATCATCACGGAAGTTTCCGATTCTCCGGCATGGTCGTCAATCTCCGCTTCAAAATAGCCTTTGGGCGACACCACCTCAAACCAGTTTGCGGCAGCAATCAGAAAGTCGGGATATTCAAAAGCAAGGTCACGAATCATCCCTTTAAAATTATTCCCTCCGTGTCCACTCAAAATCAACAGCTTACGAAATCCTTGTACATGAAGGGACGATACGATGTCTTCCAGAATAGCCTGCTGGGTGGCATATCGGGTATGGATACAGAACGGCAATTCACGCTGCCCGGGATTATGCGCTCCGAAAGGTACGGGCGGCATCACCATGCAACGGACACCCGAACGGCTAAGTGCCAGTTCGGCTGCCTCCACGGCAATATCATGGGGGAGAATGCAATCGGTGAGATACGGCAAATGTAAATTATGGGGTTCCGTAGCTCCCCACGGCAAAATAATAACATCATATTTCAGCTCTTTCACCTTACCAAGGCAGGATACTGAAAGATCTACTTCTTTATTCATGGTCTTCTGTTTTTAGAATTCAAATGTGATATCACAAAGATATGAATAAAATCAGAAACTTAGTTCATAATCTTTATCCCCACAAAATAAGTCCTCGGCTGAGTCGGTCCGTAGAAGTAACCTGCATCCCGGAATTCTCCCTTGTCCAGATCCTTCTGGAAGCTATTAAATATATTCTGTACTCCTCCGTTTACCTGCATTTTGATATGATCTTTCAGCACAAAAGTATAATTCAGTTTCAGGTTGAGATCCATGAATTGCGGAGTGTGCTCCATGCGTGACTTCTCGATGTATCCGGCCATGTGCGGCACAATCATCTTACCGGTATAAGTACCCGAAAGCGAGAAATCGAAATTCTTTAATGGTGCCGACGTAAAAGTGAAATAACCGTAGTAGTCCGGCGTACGGGGCATGCGTTTCGTAGTCTGCTCTTCTTCTCCTTCACTGGTCCATACTTCCGCCCGGTTATATCTGCTGCGCTGCACCGTAAATCCCAACTGCAACTGCGCTTCGCGTCCGTGGGCTACCTTTGCATCCAGATTGACACCATATACTTTGGCCCCGCTGCCGTTCCGGCGCTCTTTTATCTTATCTCCGTTTTGGTCCTCACCGATATCTTCGAGCACAAATACATGATGTAAATCCGTATAAAACCCTTCGAGAAGAATGTTTGACTGCCAGTGCCCCATCGGGAACGACCAATCCACCGAACCGCTGAAACTGTTGGAGCGCTCTTCACGAAGTCCGTCGGCCAACCGGATCTGTACTCCTTCACCCCCCACAGCCGTTACGTGCAAGTCTTCATCGTATGCTTGTGGTGCCCGGAATCCGGTAGAGTATGTCAGACGTGCCTGCAAATTATCGCTCGGTTTATATAAGAAATTCACACGCGGGCTAAAAATCGGATGATCGATCAGGTTATGCTTGTCCAGACGTGCCCCTACAAGCATCGTCCAGCGGTTCAACCGCCATTCGTTCTGTACAAAGCCTCCGGCAATACGCACATCCTGCTGCATGTCGCGGTGATATCCCGTCATCACATCGTGTAGTGAGTTGCTCTGATACTCTACACCGCCGGTAAACGTAGCCGGAGCAAAAAGACAGCGGTCCATGTTGCCCACATACATACCTCCCACTACCCAAGTCAGATCGTTTGTCTTACCATAGGCATTCATGTCTTTCTGTGCTCCGTAATAGCTGTTGCGATCCGTATGCTGGATAGAACCGTATACGGACATTTTATGCTTCTCGCCCCAGTAACGATCGTAACTCACTCCTCCACTATTGATGATATGTTTCGTTTGTTCAGTAATATCCGCCTCGTGGGGTTGCAAATTGAACTTATTTCCTCCCCGCCGGAATTCGTTTGTCGTGTGATACTCCACATTGATACGGCTAAAATAGTTAGGACGATAATAAGCACGCATCCCGAATGTATTCATATTTAGCTTACCGAGTTCCGAAAAACCGTCTCCGTCGGCATCATAAGGATTCCGGTTACGATAGGTCTCGTACAAGGCGATACCGTACGAATTGTCTTTTGCCACCAAAGAAACGTTTCCTCCCATATATTGCTCCCACGACTTGCCATTCATATTAGACATCGTGCTTGCCACCTGGAAAGAATTATTAATCGGGTCTTTCGTGATAATATTGATCGTTCCTCCTACGGCATTGGCACCGAACAGCGCCGAACCACCACCGCGTACCACTTCCACACGTTCGATCATGTTTACCGGAATCTGTTCCAGCCCGTACACTCCCGAGAGAGCGCTGATGATAGGACGGCTGTTAATCAGGATTTGCGAATAAGGACCTTCCAAGCCATTGATACGCACCTGTGGGAAACCGCAATTCTGGCAATTGTTCTCCACCCGAAGACCCGACTGGAAGTTCAACGATTTAGCCAGATCAGTAGAGTTCACCGTCTCAAACAGTTTAGCGCTCATCACGTTTACGACCACCGGTGCCGCCTTTCGGCTCACCTCGTTCCGGTTGGCCGAAACCACCACTTCATCTGTCGTAAAACTTACTTCTTCCATTTGGAAATGAACCACGGACGTAGCCTCTGCACTGACCGTAATTGTTTTTTCCTGTGTTTTATACCCCATCACCTGTACACGGAGCGTATATTTACCGGCAGCCAGTTTACGGAATTCAAATTGTCCTTCCTCATTGGACACCGCACCGCGGTTGGTTCCCAGAATCATCACTGTTGCGAATGGGATACTTTCTTCAGTGCCCTTCACAATAACGTGTCCGGCAATCATATTACCTTCTTTAATCGGATTGACCGCATACGAACTCATGCTTACACAAGCAAGCACAAGCATAACTATATAATGTTTCATTCTTTTTTGTTAACCATAAAAGACGAATCAGCAGTAACACATGTAACACACTTACACGTAGTACCCACCTTTTGGAAGCATTACGTTCACTCCCAAATACTGATTCGCAGTTGTATATTTAAATGTAAATGAGTAAAAGAAAAGAGGAGAGCATAGCCCACCACCGATTATGTGGTGAATGCGAATTTTGACATATCCCCATTTTTAAGCTAACTCTGCCGGAGGGGCCCGCAGAGAAATCACCTGCAGATGTGTTCCGGCCGTCACCGGTATACTCTCCGGTATCTCTACGGTGAACAGAATCGGGCGTTCGGGTGTAAAATCATAATGCACATCGACTTCCAAAGAATGGAATGCGGCAAAATGTGCAATAACAATAATGTTGGAAGCAGTATGCGAGTGGGTACCTTTGTAGGGATGAGAGTGAGCTATCATCACACCGTTCACGTAATGCACATGAGTAAACATTGTAATGCTTACCTGGTACGTTACGAACAGCGTCAATAACAGAAACGATAATAGAATCTTTTTGATGTGTCCCACCTACTATACTCTTATTTTAAGGCGGCAAAGATAGTCATTATTTTGATAAATAGCCGCACATTTCTTCCAGATATTTCCGATCTGTTTCATCAAAGAAATTCAATAGATCGCTGTCTATGTCCAGCACTCCCCATACCTCACCGTCTTTTATCAGCGGAACCACTATTTCCGATCGGGATAACGAACTGCAAGCAATATGTCCCGGAAAAACTTCCACATCCGGCACCAACAGCGTGGCACCCTCCTGCCAGGCAGTACCGCAAACTCCTTTGCCTTTCCGGATACGCGTGCAAGCCACCGGACCTTGGAACGGGCCCAGTACCAACTGATCCTGCTTCACCAAATAAAAACCCACCCAGAAAAAGTCAAAAGCCTCCTTCAGGGCAGCAGCCACATTGGCCAAATTGGCCACTAAATCCACCTCGCCCTCTATCAGGGATCTCACCTGAGGTAGCAAAGAGAGGTATTGCTCCTCTTTGCTACCCGATATAAATGTCAGTTCTTCAGCCATATTATTTTATTTTCCACCAAACAGATATTCATAATCTCTCTCTGCGGCAGGTTTCACCCACTCTTCTGGTACAAATTTCCATTGGTTCAGCGCACGCGGATCAAGCGTACCTTTCTTCTCGATATACTGCATCAGATAGAAACGGAGGTCCTTGTCCGTAGAGAAGATAATACGCTCTTTCAGTTTCTCCTGCGGGATTCCCGATCCTTTTGTCAGCAGTTCTCCCCCGCCGTTGCCACGATAAGAGTTCAGCGCCACTTTGTAGATATGATCCATCTGGAACGGAGAACCGTCCGCCATACTGACAATAGTCACTTTTTCTCCCTTCGGTCGGGTCACATCCACTGTGTAGATAATTCCCGCAGCCGAATCGAAATTAAAACTAAAATTCTGGAACGAAGCCCGGTCTTCGGCACCTGCCCTACGTTTTTCTTTCAGCCACAACAAGTGGTCTTCGGGAGATTTCATCTGGTTCGTCCACATATAATAGGACTCTTCCAGGAAGTCTTTAATCTCTTTGCCCGACAACTTCATCACATAAAGCATATTTTCGTACTTATACAGATTGAACATGTCGCTCACACGAATATCTCCTTTCTTTATCTCTGCATCGAAAGATAACGGAGCGGCAAACGAAATATCCGCTCCCGAAATATCGAGTTGCAACGAATGGATAAAATCAATAAATGCCGACGAACCGAAATAGGCGGGACGGGTAGACAGATCTTCTGTAAATACCCCGATCTTCTTAGATACAAACTTCTCAACCGCCCCGTATTGCAATGCGAAATGTCTCATAAAGGACTCGCTGACTCCGTATTCTTTTGTATCCGTCAGCACACCGTCTATCTGTTTGCTCACCACTTTACCGTCTTTCAACTTTAAAGTCACGTCAATGTCCGACACTACTATTCCGTTGCTTGCCGGATCGATTACCAGTACGGAGTCGCCTGCCACATTCACCACCTTCTTGCACTCCCGCGCATGGTCGTGCCCCATCAGCACCATATCAAATCCCGGTACATTCTTCGCCACATTCAGCGAAGCATTCTCGTTATACTTGCCTGACATCACAAAAGCATCTTGTCCGGCATGAAACAACCCGATCACCAGGTCCGGATTTTCTTTCTCACGGATGACTTTCATCCACTTCCGTGCTGTCTCTTCCATATCGTCAAACCGCAGTCCCTGCCACAGATTCTCTGACAACCACGCGGGAATAGCCGGCGTAATCATTCCCAGCACCACAATCTTCACTCCGTCGCGCTCCAACACCCGATAAGGAGGAAGATGAGTCTCTCCCGTAGCCGTTTCAACGATGTTTGCCCCCAGCACCGGGAAATTGCACTCACCAATCCAGCGGTCGAATACAGCGCGTCCTGTTTCCACATCATGATTTCCCATGTTCCCGGCGTCGTATCCCATAAAATTCATCATCTCGGCACATACGTGAGGCGCCACTGTATCTATATAATTATAATAGTACGCCGAAGGCTGTCCTTGCAGAATATCTCCGTTATCCAGCAATATAAGGTTTCCTTTATACACCTCCCGGTTCTTTTGCACCAACGCATATACACGTGCAAGACTTCCGCCCCACTCCTTTTGTGTAATGAAGTTATATGGAAAGTAATTACCATGTACATCACTGGTCTGCACAATTTTCAGTTTCACCTCTCTCTCTTGTGCCGGCAACACACATACCAGGCAGAGCAAGAAAGCATACATACAAATCAATCTTTTCATCATAATCATGTTTTAAATTTGATTCACCACCAAATAACACTGAGTCCCACCGGGAGAATTTAAATAGGGAATAAACTCTATGAGACTCTGTGTGACCCTGTGGTAGTCTCTTTTTCTTATAACGGGTGCGAAACCACAAATCTCGCCCCACCTTCATAATCCGGGTCGATCCAGATATCGCCACCCCATTTATCTACCGTGAGTTTACAGATTGAGAGTCCCAACCCGGTTCCCTGCGCATACTCGTTCAGCTTCTCGAACCGTTCGAATACCTGTTTCTGTTTCTCCTTCGGAATGCCGCATCCGGTATCCGCCACCGCAAACAACACCCGATTCTTCTCCTTCTCAACCTCAAACTGCAATGTGATCGTACCATTCTTGGTGAACTTCGCCGCATTGGTCAGCAGATTGATAAGCACTTGCTGTAAACGTTGAATATCTGTCTGCAGAACAAAGGAGTCGGTCTTTGTCTCAAAAACAAACCGGTTACCCGATTCCCTGCGGGACATCTCCACCGACGATAATGCCTGCCTGCACAGTTGAACCACATCGCAGTCTTCCGGTGTCAGTATCACCTTGTTCGCCTCCAGCCTCGACAGATCGAGTATATCATTAATCAGTCGTAACAGCAGGTCGGAGTTCGACTGGATAATTCTGAAATAATTCCGCTGATCCTCTTCCGAGCTCCCACCCGAAGCCAGCACATCCGAGAATCCTACAATCGCATTCAGGGGTGTTCGTATCTCATGACTCATATTGGCAAGAAAAGCACTCTTCAGCCGGTTCGACTCCTCCGCCCGGTCCTTCGCTTCATACAAAGCAACTTGCGAACGCTCCAGATCGTCTTTCAGCCGCTTTGTCCGCAGATAGAAATAGATAGAAACCAGCAATCCTATCACCAGAATGCAGAGGACACCTACGCCCACCCAAATCTGATACCGGTACTGTTTATAGAAAGAGGGTGATTCATTGACCAACTTTACCTTCATCGGCAGAGCGGCCACGTCTATCTTCTGTTCCTTCACTTTCTTACTGTCCAGCAACGCTTCCGTACCCACTACTTCTACCCGCATATTCGGATCTTCAGGATTATCCAACAACTTGACCGCCTCCTCCGCCAATTCCTTACCGAACGTCCGGAAAACGGGAACCACTCCGCCTACGGCCCAATAACCCAGACCGATGGAAGTAGCCGTAAACGTCGGTACATCCGGAATCGCCTCCATCATCGAATACGTAGCATTGCGCATAAAATAGCCTTCGTTCTTGTCCACTCTCCAAGTGCCTAACAGAACGGCCGTATGCTTCGGCAATTTCCGAAGTTCATCCACAATAGTATAAATGGTATGTTCGCGCCCGTCCAGCAAAATCAGGTTCATATCCGGAAACTGTTTCATTTCCTTTCGCACATGAGCTTGCAAAGTGACGCCACCGTAAGTATTGTCGGATATAAAAGCAATGTTCTTCGTATCGGGATAGATTGCCCGGATCATGCGGATGTTCGACGCGATGTCGTATTCGTACAGAAAACCGCCGCATACCTGGTGCTTCAGACTGTCTTCATAAAAATCGGAAGATTCCGGCATCCAGTGTGCCAGATCTTTCCCGTCGTCCGGCAAAAGCACCACGTTCCTGCTGGTCAGTGCGCACATTACCGGCACTTCTCCTGTCACCGAGTCATTCAGCGACAGATAAGACGCCCACGCCTCCTGTCCGAACAGAATGATCAGCGCCGGTTCCTGGCTTCCCCGATATTTATCCAGAATATTCTCCATCACTCCCTTCCAGCGGGGAAAGTCTGAGAAACTCTTACAGTTCATGTTTTCAATGACCACTCCCCGTTTGCCCCCCAACCTCTGATATTCGTCCATAAAGTCGGATACATTGGCAGAAGTCGGATACATTGGCAGAAGTCGGATACGCTCCCGGATTGTACGAACAGATCATCAGTATGGGTTTCTCACCGGTAGCAGCATGTCCTGCCATGGGAGGACAGCAACCAATAACTAACAGAAGTAAATAAAGAATATATTTGAACGATACCGGCATATTCATCTGTTTTAGAGTGTGTGTATCCGTTTTTTTATGCCCGCAAAGATAGTAAAAGTTGATGGTTATAGCAGATTTATTGCGTACATTTGTCGCTCAATGTCCTAAAAATAGTTTATGGAAATTTTTCACAAAATGATTTCGGCAGCACTCAACCTGCCGGAAAAGCAGATCAGTAATACTCTCGGGCTGTTAGCCGAGGGAGCCACTATCCCTTTCATCAGCCGCTACCGTAAAGAAATCACCGGCGGACTCGACGAAGTGCAGATAGAATCTATCAAAACGCAGTACGATAAACTCTCAGAACTCGCCAAACGCAAAGAGACCATTCTCGGCACCATCGGCGAGCAAGGCAAACTGACGCCTGAGTTGCGGCAACGCATCGATGCCACCTGGGATGCCACCGCTCTTGAAGATATCTACCTGCCCTACAAGCCTAAACGCAAGACCCGCGCCGAAGCCGCCCGCCAGAAAGGACTCGAACCTCTGGCTCTGCTACTGATGATGCAGCGCGAGAACAACCTGGGCTCCCGTATTCCTGCGTTCGTCAAAGGCGATGTCAAAGACGCAGAGGATGCTCTGAAAGGTGCCCGCGACATTATCGCCGAGCAGGTGAGCGAAGACGAACGTGCCCGTAATGCAGTGCGTAATCTCTTTGCCCGCCAGGCTGTCATCAGCGCTAAAGTAGTGAAGGGTAAAGACGAAGAGGCCGCCAAATACCGGGACTATTTCGACTTCTCTTCTCCCTTGAAACGCTGCACCTCCCATCGCCTGCTGGCCATCCGCCGTGCCGAGGCCGAAGGTTTGCTGAAAGTCAGCATTACCCCCGACGATGACGAATGCCTCGAACGGCTCGACCGCCAGTTTGTCCGTAGCAATAACGAATGTGGCCGCCAGGTGGCAGAGGCCGTACAGGATGCCTACCGCCGTCTGCTGAAACCTTCCATCGAAACCGAATTTGCCTCCCTCAGTAAAGAACAGGCCGATGACGAAGCGATCCGGGTCTTTGCCGAAAACCTACGCCAACTGCTTCTTGCCCCACCCTTGGGACAAAAACGGGTAATGGGTATCGATCCCGGCTTTCGTACCGGTTGTAAGGTGGTCTGCCTCGATGCACAAGGCAATCTCGTACACAATGAAAACATCTATCCTCACCCGCCGGTAGACAAGAAAACCGAAGCGGCTTCGAGACTCCGCAAAATGATTGAAGCTTACAAGATAGAGGCCATCGCCATCGGTAACGGAACTGCCAGCCGCGAAACGGAAAACTTCGTCACGCACCAACAGTTCGACCGTCCCGTACAGGTGTTTGTTGTCAGTGAACAGGGTGCTTCCATCTACTCGGCCTCCAAAACGGCCCGTGACGAGTTTCCCGATTATGATGTCACCGTCCGTGGGGCCGTCTCCATCGCTCGCCGGCTGATGGATCCGCTGGCGGAACTGGTCAAGATCGATCCTAAGTCCATCGGTGTCGGCCAATACCAGCATGATGTAGACCAGACCAAATTGAAAAAATCACTCGACCAGACAGTGGAGAACTGTGTCAACCAGGTAGGTGTCAATCTCAACACAGCCAGCAGTCATCTGCTCACCTACATTTCCGGTCTGGGTCCGCAACTGGCACAGAACATTGTAGCCTACCGCGCTGCTAACGGCGCCTTTGCCTCACGTAAAGAGTTGATGAAAGTGCCCCGTATGGGAGCTAAAGCTTTTGAACAATGCGCCGGATTCCTCCGTATCGCCGGAGGAGAGAATCCGTTGGACAACACCGCTGTGCATCCCGAAAGTTATGGGATCGTGCAACAGATGGCCAAAGATCTGTCATGTACTGTTCCTCAACTGATTGCCGACAAATCGTTGCGTACCCGTATCGAAATGGAAAAGTATATCACCCCCACCGTAGGACTCCCTACCTTGAAGGATATTCTGCAAGAACTCGACAAACCGGGACGCGACCCACGCGATACCATTCAGGTATTTGAGTTCGACCGTAACGTGCGCACCATCAACGACCTCCGCGAAGGGATGACTCTACCCGGTATTGTCAGCAACATCACCAACTTCGGAGCTTTTGTCGATATAGGCATCAAGGAGAACGGGCTTGTCCATCTCTCCCAGCTTGCCAACCGATTCATCACCGATCCCACCGAAGTGGTCTCCATTCATCAGCACGTCACGGTGAAAGTACTGAGCATAGACCTCGAACGGAAACGGATACAGTTGACGATGAAGGAGGAGTAAACCGGTTTAAAATAATCAAAAGCCCCGGTCTCCCTTCCGGTGATTCCTGACAAGAATAAACGACAACCACTGTTGTACATACTTTTATCGGAAGAGAGTACCGGGGCAATCTGCAAACTTGTGTTATCTAATATCACTTTCCGGCCTGTGTCGCCAGATAGTCTATCAACTGTTCCATCGAAGTATCTTTGAGTATCACCCGTTTCCGCCCGTCAAGCAGATAGATAGTCGGCGTAGCGCGGATATCGTAAAGTTGCCGGGTTCGGATATCACCTGCTTTGTTCCAGCCCACGATCCATCCCTGCGGCATATACACTGCCTTTGCCGCCCACTCTTCCCTGTTTTCGTCAGGATAGATAGCCAGCACCCGCAGTGTCCCGTTTTCCACCATCTCAACGAAAGCAGGTATTTCAGCAAATAACTTCTCAAACTTCCGGCAATTCGAACAGTCCGGATCGTAAAAGAACAACATCGTATATTGGGCTTTCAGCCTGCTCATCCGGCTATTGTCACCATGTACCGTGACATATGTAAAATCCGCCGCTTTCATTCCCGGGCGATTCTTGTGTGCCTGCTTCAATCGGTCTGCCGGACGGATCTTCTCCCATTCCTGCAATCTGTCCGATTGCAGCATCTGTTCCAGTACCGCGATGTAAAAGTCTTCGTTGCGCATCGGTGAATTCGGCTCGTTGAGATACTTTTCTCCCAGCAGGCAAAAGCGCCGGTATGCCGTACTGTCTGCCTCCATCCGTACCATCATGGTATGCAATGCCTTTCGCCCGGTCTCAGGTTCGACATACTTCAGCGCATCGATAAAGTCAACATACAACTGCTCCGTGTCTCCACTATTCACCCATGCCGTATCACCTGTCAGATAACCATCCCAATAATGTTTCACGTAGTAGACCGCACGTTCCGCAGGATCGGTCATTATCTGTGGTAAATCCGGCCGTGTATAATGCACCACATGCAGCGTGTCTGCCGCCACCTTCTCTTTCCATTCGCTCCCGTCTCCTCCCGCACAGGCTTTCACCATCCCCAGGCCCAGACAAATCACCATCAACGCTATTGAGGATACCGTCAATATAAATGCCATTAAATTCTTCTTCGCATTCATTTTGCTTATGTTTATTTCTGCACCGCAGAATTACTCGTTCCTTATCTTCTCCACCTTCCTCGTACCACCCACCGCATAGGCAGTACATACACCTTTTTTTCATCTCCTTTCAGTATCACCGCAGGACGATACTCACCCGGCTTCAACTCCGGTAAAGCCACAACCACCTTCCCCTCAGAATACCTATACACAAGCCTGATATCGATCACCTGTTCCGGTTTGGCATGTGTCACCAGGCACAATCTGATATTCTCCAACGCATAACGGTTCAGATTGTAACCCGAAACTACAATCGGTGCCTGCGATGTAATAGTCCCGTCTCTCAGCCCGCTCAGCGGATCGTATACTCCGGTTATCTCCGGAATGTCGACACCTCCCCACACCTCCTCGATCTTTCTTATCTCTACCATATCTTTCAAAGTTTATCGTTAACCATTTGTCGTTCATCGTTGAAAATGCTTCTCACCGGAAACCCATACTTTTTCATATCGTGCATCAGATACATCTGCCGGCTGGGTTCCACGCAGAGCGAATAACCATATACCGGGTTTTGGCTGCTCCCCGTCCAGTAACGATGCCCATGCGGAATCACAATCCGGCAGCCGTTGATGTGACTCCGGTGTCCGCACAGCGGCAGATACACCGGTACTCCGTCGTCACTCAGAAGGCAGATATTCGTCCGGTCCTCCTCCCGTTGAAGCTCCATCGGAGCAGCGGGACTGTTCATCAGTGCCTCCATTTCGATACGCGATGGTAGCCGCCACCCCTCCGGCGAAGGGTCCAACTCATTAATCCGTGCAGGACTCTCTGCCGTGCCATCGTACCAACTGCCGCGACAGGGCGTAAAGTTCTCCTCCCATCGATCAGTAGGACAGCCAAACTGAAAATACGTACCCTGATTAAGCGTGGTATCCACTTCCAACCCCAACGGGATGGCTACCTGTGCTAATTTCCCGCCTGCCGCCAGATTACGGTCCAGCCAATATTTACCCCGGATACGTACGTAACCACCTTGATAAATAAGGATATCGCGTACCACGCCCGTATCATTCACCAACGAGAGCACCGTGTGACGCGCTGCCGGAAATCCACCACGCACCCGGTATCCGGCATTAGAATGCACCTTCACCGTGAACCGTCCGTCATAATGTCCTTGCAACAGTTCGGGTTCACTCACCTCCACCCAGTCCGCCGCCTTGTCACTCACGATGCGCCATGACTGATTACTGTCCACACACACGATGTACGTCCTCACTCCCTCCTCCTCCCGATAGTCCGGTGGTGTCTCTATCACCCTGCTATGGCGTGCGCAAGGATCCTCCGGCGGATATTCTATATAATAGTCAAAGCAGACACCCTGCATCAATAGCAGATCAGTTGTCTGGCTGAAAGGATATGTCCCCGTCTCGAGTGTCAGTACCAGCGAGCGCGAGCGCACACTGGCAGGTTTCGCTTCAAGGTGCACTTTCAAGTTCTGGCTTCCTTTTTGTTGCAGGCCTACGGGCGGATAGACCGAATACCAACATCCGCCGTCGTTAGCGTTGGCGCTCCTCACACACCAGCATGCCTGTTCGTTGTCGGGGATAACGGTTAGCGTCACCGCCTCGTTCTTCCGCCCGGTACTGACGTAGAGCCGGCGACTGACCGTCAACGTGGGATGAATGCCCATCACTTGCTGACGCACCTTGAGCAAATGTACTCCCTCACCGTTCCCTATTTCAATGGTTGCCTCCCGTTCCACGGCAGAAAAGTTGGTACGAAACTGCATCAACAACCGGTCTCCCTCACGGCGCACGGCAAGCCAGTTGTCCGGTTCACCTTCTGCATAATGCACGCTTCCCGTATGCCATTGTTCGCTACACCCCTTCAACTCCACCGGAAGCTCCTTTGCCATTGCGTCCGTAATCACTTCTGTCGGAAGCAATGCATTCAGTGTGGCAGAATCGACCTTTTCATTTTCCTCGTCTGTTTCCGTACCGACCACTATCAACTCTAACGATGTGCCATGAATAATCTCCTGCAGTCCCGTTTCAGCAATACAGATGCCGGCATGACCGGCAAACAGGCGGGACACATCATCACGATGATGTATCCCGCTCAGGCAGAGCGCATGGGGTGTAAACAGCACACAGAAGTTCAACATTCCTTCTTGTACGGTACAACGCAACCGCCACCTTTTTCTCCGTTTCAGTACATCCGCCTCAGGGTACTTGCGCACCAGATATCCTCGTCGGTCAAAAACCAACAAGACCGCTCTCCGGCACTCTTCCGACAAATCATCCGTTCGCTTCAGAATCAGATGCACCGGCCATTCACGGGCGAGATGTACTTTTCGGTTCACCCGCCAATACTTCACGGCATTGTATGTCATCCCCGAAGCGATAAACGCCATTGTTGCTATTTCCGCTATATCCATAACTTTCGTCAGTTTGTGTTTTCCATTTTTATTTTCACCACAGGTTACACCGATTCTTTATTAATCCTTTATTTAGCGAAACCACACGGAGAGAAAAAAACGAATCCATGTGAATCTGTGTATTCTGCGGTGAACCTTTACTTACTTTGCAGGAAGCGCAGTGCCCTTCCTGCCGGCACACTTCCTCCCGCCTGTGCCAGGCTCAGGTAGACTTCCGCCTTTCCCCGGTCACCTTCAAGCAGGCAAAGAATACCCATGTTACACCCGGCTTCAGGCAGGGTGGCAAAGCGTTGCAGATATTTCCGGGCACGCTCCGTATCGCGGCGCAACAAGGCTACTCCGGCAGCGTTGATGCATGCCACCGGACTATCCGGATAAAGACGCCCCGCCAAGTCCATCAAGTCATTGAATTCAGCCGAACCTACGGCATGTGCTTCTGCCAAACGGCAGAAGTCCGCCACCGAGAATGCTTCCTGTTTGCCCGAAGTAACAACCGACACCCCTTCTGTCATGCCTATCGACGGCTGTGTCGCGAAGCTTCCGTCCACGTAGGTTACCTCGTACTCAATGCGACGTAACCTCCCGAAAAAAGCCGACGACAAATAGTGGTAGGCAGTCCCACCGGCCAAATCCATCAACATTCGTTCACGACCATCCACTACATCCACTGTACGGATAATATCGAGTACGGACTCTTTGAATGCCATCTCCGACCCAACTATCAGATCGGTCAATCCTTTCCAATCCTCCGCTATCCAGTTCACCTCAAAAGGCACTGTGCCGAAGCTTTTTTCCCGCCGAATATAATCTTTCAATGCCAGTGCGCGTTGTAAACCCAGACGTTCGTTCGCCCGATAGTCACCGTCCGGAGCCGTATAACCTGTCAAACGAATACCTTCCAGACTCACACCCGGTGTTTCTCTAAGCGGACGTGTCACAGCCAAAAGTTTGTAAACAGCTTCTACAAAGTTACGCTCATCATACTTCGTCTTCTGCCCACGACTGTAATCCAGCACGATGCTGCCACTCACTGTCTGCCGCACCTCCTCAACCTTCGGTGCCTCCGTAGCCAAAGGCGACAAAAAGCCTACCCACGAGAGCAGCATGCTGTCCGTAGGCAGATCAACTTTCACCTCGCATACGGACAAAGGGCGTACCGAGGTAGACTTTCGAGTACCCACCGGGGTTATTTTCTGTCGTACGTTTCGTTTGTTGTTCACTGCCGATGCCGTTTTTTTTTCCGGCGAGTCGGCACCGGTCCCCGCTCCTGCCATGCCCGGAAGCAGCAGCAGACACAAGACCATGCTCAGTTCTCTTTTCATCTTATCTATCTAAAATCAATTTATTAAAAGGTGTGGATAGCCCGTATAAACCTCACACTTAGCGAGCCTCTCCTATCATTTATTATCAGTCATTTTAAACCACACTTGGAGTATTATTCTGAATGGTAGTATTATCCGCCGCATACCCATTGTCGGTTACATTCGCACTCGGAACAATCTGCACATCATTGATTGTCAATGTAACATGATAGTATCCTCCTGCATTCAATGTACCGCCAAACGCAGTAACCGTGACCGTACGGACTTCACCATCTACCGTTACCGAAATGGTCAATTTATTATCAGTCAAAGGTTGCGGAGGAAGTAAATATTCATAAACTTGGCTCCCGGATGCAATTTCTACATTCGGATTGTGTACATATCCCTCCGCCGCAGGGGTTCCTTCGGTAATCGTGCCGGTAGTTATATCGACTTGCCGCTGAAGATAAAAATTGGTTGAATTATTCTTCAACACTATGTTTTCGATTTTACATTTACGGCCTGACATCACATTCGTCCCCCGGACAAATGTAAGTTTCAATCGGGCATACGCATGTTTCATATCAATAAATCGCACTCCTTTATGATCATTATTTATCATGCCTGATCCATCTGCAGACGTAGCGGTACCGTAACACATATCTTTAGCTGCATCATAAATCCGGGCAACCAAAATCGCCTTCGTAGTGTTATCGGCAAAGGATACAGACTGATAAGGATAATATGCGTACAGGCTCGCCGAACGGTGATCCACCAGTATTTCTGTAGTAGCCGTCCAACCGGCTACACCGTCGTAACTATAGGGAGCATCATACTGAGGTGGATATCCCTGAGCGTCCGTACGGAAAATACCCAATTTATAAATATCAGTATTGATGACTCCGCGTGTGGACACTCTCGTACTCAAAGAAGCTTCCATAACCCCGATAGGCACTTGTCTATCGGTTGGGATAGGTCCTTCTTCCTCCTTCCCGCAAGAGAAAAAGAGGAATAGACTTAATGAAAGCAAACAACATTCTAATACCTGTTTCATAGAATATACCATTTATCGTTTAACACATCTTATCGTTCTGCCATCAGGCCGCGCCCAACTGTTGTCTATACCGGCACTATTATTACCTTGCATAGCATTAAGCCCTTTGGCTGTTTTTCCGGAAGGAGTCCGGGACCAATAAAAAGCCCAAGCTCCGTTTTTCGATATAGTATTGTTTATTGTAGTAGAGGACTGATCCCGGCTTCCCAAAGCAAGCAGGAATACCCCATTGTTCCCTCCGAACCAAAAACCTTTAGGAGAGCCGCTATAGGTAACTCCCGCATTAATCAGATCTTGTAGTTGTCCATCAGAAGGTGTTTCCCAAGTACCGGGAGGGACTACTTGATAACAGGGGTCATTGGCCGTAGAATAATTCCCACTATTATATTTACCTACACCGATATCAAGAGTATTCCATCCGATGAATCCTCCTTCTGTCGCACCACCATGATAATTTGACTGAGAAGCCTCAAAGTAAAAATTAGATCCGCTTTTATAAAGATTTCCCCTTGCCCATTTATAGCTCCTCACTGAAATATAATTTGGCACAATGCTAACCGTTATCTTATAATTACCGGCTGCACTGAATATACGGCTTGTAGCACTAACCGTAATAGCGTTATTCATTTGTCCGTTACCGATTTTTAAAGTAGTAAACTTAATCGTAAGCGTACGGCTGGTTTGAGGAAGTACCTTATACACATTACTATTCACCGTGGTAGCATTCGGATTAGTCCATGCCACGTTCAATGTCCCGCTTGTCCCCGTTACAGGAAGAGTTGTCTGGCTCGCATTCCAGGTCACAGGGCTGTTGCTAAGTCCCGAGATAGTTGCCGCACACTGCTGAACCGTATTATTATTAAACTCTTTAGCCACTACACACAACTGAAGTTGGGCACACTGCCTTGAAAAACTAATGCCGCTCAACAGGCATTGCCCGCTTACATCGGCCTTTACATCTACCCCGGTCTTCTGACACAACATGAAATCCTGGTTATGCGTCACTGTCGTCGACCAATTACCGGACAAAGCAGCCGGAGCAGAATTGGTTCCGTATGAATAGAAGACAAACGCATACGTCCCGGGCCTTAACACCCACTGTCCGGAAACAGCTGCGGGAGTGGCTGTATTCGCTACAATCGAGGCAATACCGGAAGCATTGGTACTATAAACCGCTGTACCCGCATAATTAGCAGCCGTTATGGAATTGTTTTTATAGGCTACAACCCGAAACTGCATATTGGCCATATTGCCACGCGTCTGTACCGGATTAACGGGAAGTAAAGATTCAATTGTCGTTTCTACATCATAGCCCGAATCATAAGTACTGTCCAAAGGCTGCACTATCTTTGTCAAAATCTCTCCGGAACGGGTAACCGCACCACCCAGAAACTCATCTACCCCATCCACTTTTACGTTGATAGGCACCATCTCCCCATCTCCTTCTATCGGATCATGATGTCCCGAAGGAAATCTTTCATCTTCCTCCCTGTCACACCCTGTCACTGTAAGCAAAATCAAGAACAAAGAACATGAACAAGCCATTAGGCGAATCATACTTTTAAGTATTCCCGTTTGCGTCCTGTCAATTGTGCATCTCATATTTATAATCAAAATTAGTATTCCCTTGAGTCCCGTAATCATTCACTGTCAAAGCATTCGTAAGTACCATCTGTATATCTGTAATCGTCAGAGATACATTGTAGTACGACCCGGCATCCAACGAACTGCCCAATCCCGCAATATTCAAAAAACGCACTTCGTCGTCCACCGTCACAAGAACTGTTAATGTATTGCCGGCAAGTGGCTGCGGAGGCAACAAGAAGTCATAGCTCGATTGCTCCCCAATCGCTATATTCACATTCGGATTATAAACATAACCTGTTGTCACGGCAGTTCCTTCGGTTGCACCGGCTGCCGTGGTGATATCCAAATGACGTTGCGGATAAAAATCGGTATTATTAGATTTTAAAGTAATATTCTTTATATTACATGCCTTACTCTTATCATAATTCGCTCCACGCAGCAATGTCAGTTTGAGCCGGGCATAAGCGTGTTTCATAGCTGTAAACTCCACTTCCGGAGCATCATTATTAATCATGCTTGCACTCCCCACAGGTAGCCCCTTCCCATAGCACATATCTTTGTCCGCACTGTAAAGTTGCGCATTCAGGACGGCTGTTGTCGTATTGTCTACAAAGGAAACGGATTGATAAGGATAATAAGCATACAAACTCACCTCTCGATGATCCACCTTCACTTCTGTAGAAGCCGTCCATCCGGTTGCTGTATACGTATAAGGCGCATCATACTGAGGAGGGTAACCTTTGTCACCGGTACGAAACAGTCCCAATTGATAAGTGGCGTTAGCAATCAGCCCACGTGTAGTCTCCGCACCGTATTCAGGAACGGCAACAGTCGATATTCCTATAGGAATCTGCCTGTCGGATAATATTTCGGATGAAGTGTCCGTTGTAATCTCTGCCCCGCATGATATACACAATCCGCACATGGCAATAAAAAACATACTATTAATTTTCATGACCAAAAACAGTTTAAAACAGAATTTGTATGTATAGTAGCCTCACCTATCAAGTCTCCCGAAGCAGTGGTTGGCGCAGGCCAGTCAATAGTAGAAACCCCATCCGGAGCAATGACGATTCCATGCGCTCCTTGTACGGTGATCTCAATCAAGTATTTTTTCCCGGCTTCCAATTGAGATAATTTAGAACGCGGAATCCCCAATGTATATACGTCACCGTCTACTGTAAGGTCTACTTTCATGCCACAGTCAGCTACTCCCAGAATGGTTCCGATCGATCCTAATGTGCAAGGTACGATAAGAAAGCCCACCTCTACATAATCAGTTTCCAGTTCCGGAATCGTTTCGTCCACTTTCTCAGCGATTCCCGGCTCTGGGGTGGATGCATTGCCGGCATAAGTTCCGGTTGTAATATCCAGTGTTGTATATGTCAATACATTAGACACTTTTACTTTAGACAACTTGGCATCTTTGGTATACAAATGCCTGTTTATCCGAAAAACGACCCAGCTATAAGCATGATCCATATTTAAGAAAGAAATATCTACAGGAACTTTACTTCCTGCAGGCTGAGCAAAACTGATCTCATCGGTTACCCCGGTTCCCTTCCCATAGCACAAATCCTTTGCAGCCGAATACAGTCTTGACTTTAGAGGGATGGCTGTCCGATCCATATAATCCAATCCGTTTTCCTTATCGGCATGATAAGGATAGATTGCCCAAAGGTTTGCATAAACTCCTTCGGCCAGTGACACTGTGTTTTCATCATCAATCGGCGTCCACTTTCCTGTCACCTTGGTATATTTACAGTTATTCCTGTCCGAATATTTTCGGGTACTACCAGCTCCATTCGCCGCCACATCATCCGTCAAAAAGACACCGATAGAATCCCCCTCTCCTATCGTAGCACGAGTATTGACCTTATGCGGTTCGATTACACTCACGCTATTGATGACACAAGGTACGGTGGCATCATCGGGTATACCATCCATATTGTCATCTTGGTTGCAGGCGACCAAAATCAGTAGCAAACACCAAATCCTGATCAGATCATTTAGATTATTCATTATTCTTTTTTTACGATATTAGACTTCACCATTTTCAAAATTTTCATCTTTTGACGCATCTTATCGGGAAAGCATCCCAATACCAATAATAGTTATTCTTAACAGCATAGCTCTGATTAAACTCCAGATAATAGCAACGCTTACCACTGGCGCCCGTACTGCTTCTGTAATACCCCGTTTCAGGCCAATAGTTTACATTATTCTTACCTCTGTTTCCCATTGCGGGCAGAAAAACCTTATTACCGCCAAAATATCCTCCCCTCTTACCATTCAGATATCCAGACTTATATCCACTATTTCCCAGATTTTGTAACTGGTTGGCAGTCGGAGTACACCATGTGTGTTGGGGAGCAACTCTATCGCAAGGATCATTATTGGAAGAAAAGGAGCTTCCTCCATACGTGTTATTAGTGGAAGAGAGAGTATTCCAGCCGAAAAAAGATCCACCTTGTGTACCACTGTGATAACTACTTTGTGAGGACTCAAAATAAAAATTATCCCCACTCTTGTAGACATTCCCTTTTGCCCACGTAGCTCCTCCCACAGTAATACCGTTTCCTGTTATCTTAACAGTTATCTTATAATTACCTCCTGCCGCAAATTGACGCCCGGAGGCATTCACCGTCACACGGTTATTATATTGTATATTACCAATTCGCAAAGTCGTGAGCTTAATGGTTAACGTACGGCTGCTCTGTGGCAGCACCTTATATACATTACTATTAACCGTAGCCGCATTCAAGCTGCTCCAGGAAAAGTTTACAGCTCCTCCTGTGCCTCCTGTTGAAAGGGCTGTCTGACCGGCATTCCAGGTTATGTTGTTACTATTCAGGTTGGATACAGTGGCTGCACATTGTTGAACCGTATTATTAGTAAAATCATTGGCCGTGACAGCCAGTTGGAGCAAAGCGCACTGACGCGTAAAGCTGATTCCTCCCAATGTAAACTCTCCTCTATCATCGGGAGCCACTACAACTCCTTCTTTCCGGCAAAGCATAAAATCCTGATTGTGCGAAACGGTTGCAGACCAATTACCGGATAACATAGTCGGTGCGCTATTCAGTCCATAAGAATAGCACACAAAAGTATATGTGCCCGGCCCCAATATCCATTGTCCGGCACTATTGACAGGAGTAGCTGTCTTGGCTACAATAGCTGCGACTCCCGAACCATCTGTCTTATAAACAGCTGTCCCCGCATAATGATCGGCAGACGAAGCATCTGTTCTGTAAGCCACCACACGAAACTGTACATTGTCCAGGTTGGCACGGGTCGACACAATATTCTCTAATGGAATTGATTCCACTGTTGTCTCCACATCATATCCGGTATCATAAGTAGAATCCAAAGGCTGTACCAGGCGGGCAACAGTTTCTCCTGAACGCGTCACTGCCCCTCCGTAAAATTGATCAACCCCGTCCACACTCAACTGTATCGGAATCATCCGGCTTTCATCCACGGAGGGATGTTCCTCCTCCGGAGACGATGGATAAAACGTATCACTGTCCTGAGTGCAACTCACTGCGAAAAGAGAAAATGCCAGGCTTAAACCAATCATTTCCATGTACCGTCTCGTTCCGCCATTTACTTTTAGTTTATCTTTCAGTTGTATCATCTTTATCCTCCGTTTATGTTATAATTCCGTATCTACCTGAGTATTTCCTTGTCCGCCAAAATCATTGACAGTAACAACCGCCGATGACAGGATGATTCCCACATCCGTAAATGTCAGTGATACTCCATAATATTTCCCCGAATCCAAAGAACTGCCTAACGTTGAAATGTCACAACTCCGAGTTACCCCGTCGACAGTGACAAGAATAGTCAGTTTACTACCGGCCAGTGGTTGCGGAGGAAACATATACTCGTATGTCACACTTTTACCGGTGGCAATATTAACGTTAGGATTATGAACATATCCGGCAGCCACAGCGCTTCCTCCGGTAGCTCCGGCAGTGGAAGCGATATCGAGGCTACGTGTCAGATAAAAATTGGCATTATTCGATTTGAAAGTAATATTCTGTATATTACATTTTTTAGTCTTATCAAATTTTTCCCCGCGGGTCAGTGTCAACCTCAACCGGGCATACGCATGTTTCATATTCAGAAACTCAACAAACGGATTGTATACACTAACCGGACCTCCACCCGAGGCTTCACCTGCTCCATAGCAAATATCCTCTCCGGCATTGAATAGCTGTGCTTGCAGGGTCAAGGTAGTGCCACCTGCCAGTCCGGCATAATTTCCGGTCGCTGTATGATAAGGATAATAGGCAAAAAAAGAAGCATTCCGATAATCTACCTTAATTACATCATCGGCTCCCCACTCTCCTCCCGAATAAATATGCTTCACATTGTATAAAGGCGCATAAGTATTGGCAGCAGTCCGAAAGACCCCTAAAGCGTATGTATTATCGTTTATTATTCCACGTGTTGAGGGCCTATCGTCAGAAGAAGCGGACACTACAGCCAGTGTCTTTTCTCCGGATACCTTATCTTCTTGTTCACAAGAGACTAATGCAAATAGGATGCAAATAAAAAATAATAGGTTTGTCTTCATACGTTTAATATTAAATTATAGTGCTCCTGATCCATTTTCTGTAGGATCCGACGCCCAATCTTCTGTTCCCACTTTACCACCATCAATAATGATCTCTGTTGTATCTTTAATAGTAGTGGCATCACCACCATCAAGGCTTGTTGATTGCCACTCTTTCGTGGTAACCTCCACTATATTAATCGGTATTCCCCCTCTGATATCCAATCGGACTACGTGGCGTTTTCCTGCTATCAACTCGCCAAGATCCGCCTGTGGCACAATCACACTGAACTCACGTTCATCGATAGTCAAAGTCAGTTTCAACCCGGACGCGAGAATCTGAGGAACAAACAGATAATTACAAGTGGTATCTCTCGCCGCTTCTCCTACCCCCAATCCCGTGTCATGCATAGGTCCGGAGGTTGGATATGAATAAGAAGTAACATCCGTTGTGTTTTGCAGGCTCCCGTCTTTTATATCGAATGTCCCCTGGTCAACCATCGATTCCCCGTTTTCCAATTCTATACGTACATTGGTTATTTTACATTGCAACGGATACCTTCCGTTACGAATCATCTCCAAAGAGAGCTGAGAATAAGGTTTCTCTAATAAAAATTCTATCTCAGGTGACAGATTAGTGACTGTGACAGCCGCATTGTCTTTAGCATACCACCAATCCGCATCCTCCGTGTAAGCTTGGTTTTTTAATGTAGTTCGTGTATCTGCAGAAAAAGTAACTTTACCAAACGGATAATACGCACACAGACCGGCTCTTGCTCCGCCCACGCAAACAGAGGTCTCTGACGTCCATTCGTCATCGGGCTGACAAGTGTATTTCACATTACTCTGAGGAGTATAGTTAGCATCTGCTATCAAAAAAACTCCGATACTGCTCCCCTCAGGCAATGGTTGAGCAGTAGCTCTTGTAGTCACATCCGCCTTGAACGAAGTGAATACGCTTAAAGGCACCCTGTCCGTTTTTTCTGTCGGAAATAAAGTCCTTTCCTGCGAACAGGCAACCAATAATAACATCATTGCATATATGGCAGCCACAGAAGTATTTATATTCATATTGAGTTTCATAATCATGCTGTTCATTTTTGTATAATCATTAAGGTTGGGGAAGCGGTTCATAATCTACACCTTCATTCAGTATTTTCTCATCCCAGTCAGTAGTGGTTACATTCACCGATTTAATTGCGATTCCTCTCAATTTCAAAGAGACAACGTATTTTTTACCACTTTCGAAATCAGAGAGATCGTCTATCGGAATGATCACCGTTGCCGGAAATCCACTTACATTCACTATGACGCTAAGCCCTTTAGTCGGTTCAAAAGGGTCAGGCAATAATTTTGTAGGAATCATAAGCAGATCAGCCTGGTATTTTTTATCAGGACTGTCTAAAAGATAAGGAAGGCCTTTTGTAATGTTATATCCACCCCTGAATTGTTTCTCCGTATCATCCGGATGGATGCCAACAGTACCACTCGTAATATCTATCACCGCTTTTCGAAACAATGAGTCGTTTGCCAAAGCCACTGAATTAATACTACACGTAGCCGGATAATCATCTTCGACCCCTATATTCAATACTAAACGTGAATAAGCATGCTTAAAATGCATTTCTACAAAATATCTCTTAGCATCGACTTCCTGGTTAGCCACATAATACAGTTCTTTTGAAGGATCATAATCTTGCGTATCCATAGGAATGGTAGTACGGACATTATAAAGAGTATCAGCAGTCCCAACTGTCCCTTCCACATAGGGATAATACCCGCACACATCCGCCTTCTCGCTACCTAAATAAATGGTAGTCGCCTCCGACTCGGCTGTCCACTTACTATCACCGGAATTTAGCGTATATTTTCTGTTATTCACAGGCGTATAGCTCGTTTCGGCTGCCTGCCCGTGGCAAAACAAAGCAATGGAACTTCCGGGCGTAAAAGGTACATCTGCACGAGTCTGTGTATTGCCTTCCACAATGGAAGCAGACACTATTTCCAGCTCAGTACGGGCTGTTTTGTCTTTTCCCCCGTCCGGCAAGCCATCACTATCGCTGCACCCCAGCAATATGCAAACTAAAAAACTTATGTATAGTACTCCTTTCATAGCAGCTCAGTTTTAAATATGATTTTATTCAACAGGATATTTATCCCCGCCATTAACCTCTTCATCTTCCCATTCCAATGCTTTGACGGTAGGCACGATTTCTGTTCCTTTGATCTTTAATCCGATAACATACTTCTCTCCCTGCCTGAACTCCCCAAGTTCGGAATACGGGATCTCCACGAGCATCTGTTGACCATCTATCACAAGGCTGACAGACAGCCCGAATTCTCCTCCTTCCGCATCTGTCCGCTCAATTTTAAGCGGAACCGGAATCATCAGTACACAGCATACATAAGATTCGCCAACAGACAATGTATGAGGTGAAGCATCAGTTACTGTTGTCAAATCATAATTCCCTGTTTCCGAGGAGTGTATACTTCCGTCAACAGCAATGTTAATAGTGCCTTTTTTTATTAGATTGGAATTCTTCAAGGTTATTTTACTAATTTCACAAGGCATAAAGTAGTGATCACGGCTGATCTTCAGCTCCACCAAAGAATAAGCATGTACCATCTCAAAAGTAATCGCAGGAGTAAAACCATTTATCATCGTATTCAATGCATAATAGATATCTTCAGTTTCCACATAATCCTGTGATTGTAATGGAATGGCCGTCTTGTCCGTATACGAATCTTTATAAGGGTAGTAAGCGCAGACATCAGCATCGTTACCCACTAAATAAATTGTATCATTAGCCGTCGGAGGTCCCCAATGACCTTCGCTGTAAACGTATTTACGGTTGTCAATAACTTTATATCCGCTATCCTCTTGTCCGCTTTCAGGTTCTGTACCCGACAGAAAAATCCCTATGGCCCCTTCCGTCAAAGGTACCGGATCGGGAGCTAAACGTGTAACCACCTCCTGCTTAATGACTGCCGAAGATACCTCGAGCGGTACTCGAAGTGCAGATGCTTTCCATCTCCCGTCATCCATCTCACGGTCATCAGAACAGGCATTCAATAAAATACCTCCCACCAGGATCAATAATAAATGTTTCATAATCTTCATATTCTAATTAAAACTGGTATCATAATCACTGCCACTGCCTCCGGTCCCTGTCTGCACCTCTGTCCAATCCCTGTCAATCAGGATTTTGTCACTCATCAAAGTTAACTTTCCACCTTTGACAACCAATGACACAGTATATTTAGTACCTCTTACAAATGTGCTCAGTTTATCGACCGGAATAGTGACGGAATAATCCATGCCATCCACCGTAAGTGTCAGAACTACGCCTCCGGAAAAAGTTTGTTGGGGCAGCAGCCAGTCAAAACTCGTATCATCTGTGACCCCGATCTCAAATCCGTCTTTTAAACCGGTCGTCACAGTATGAGTATATTGAGGTGTTTGTGTTCCACTTCCTTCGGTTCCGGTACTGATGTCAACCGTATTGGCTGTGATTATATTTCCGGTAGAAGCCTTTATTTTTGCCTGCGTTATCTTACATGTGTTCGGATACGTGGCATCCCGTACCACAGACAATACCAAACGGGCATAAGCACGCTTCAATTCAAAATTTGCAGTAGGAGTCTTTTTCCAGACTTCATCTCCCCCACTGACAGCAAAACGCATATCTTTCTCCACCGCATAAGTCTGCATGGTCAGGCCGGCTTCTGTTTTCAACGAACTATTTTTAAACTCCACAGAGTTATAGGGAGCATAAGCACACAGCCTGGCATAGGTACCGCCCACATAGATCACCGTGGAAACCGGATGCCAATTTCCCCCCGGCACACGGTCATAACGAATATTATCCAATGCCGTATAATCCGCTTCGGCTAAACGGAAAATTCCTAATGTCCCTTCGGTCATCTCTACAGCAGCGGGTGCACGGGTGTCAACCTCCGCGCCGGTTACAGCCCGTACTTCAAGAGGTGCCTCTCCATTCCCGCCTTCAATGGAGTCTGCAACCTCCGCTTGCGAACAGGAGCTCCAGGCTACCATTAAAAGGCACATCAGCCACAGACATCCTGCCAAACGAAAACCCGGATTATGCGTATAAATTCGTTTCATGATTCTTCCATTTTATGGTTCGGGATTATATTCACCATCCACCGGTTGATTATCCCACGGAGTATCTTTCACACTGATTTCAAGTGCAGTTCCTTTTAACTTCAAGCTGATCTGATGAATAACACCCGCAGTCAATGCCCCTAATTTATCATGCGCAATCGGAACTGTCATCAGCTTACCGTCCACCGTCAATTCAAGTGTTACCCCCGTACCTCCGGCATTCGCCAATGTGCAGGGAATCATCAATACATTACTTTTTACAGTCCCCGATTCAGGAACCGCAATACCATCTTCGTGTTTTGCCACATTTGTCCAGTAACTGACCTTCTCCACTGTTACCGGTGTATAGCCTCCCGTTGCCAGATTCAACGTAGCAGTCTTAATAATATTTGCATTCTCTACAGTAATCTCAGTCACCTTGCATGTATTAGGATAATCCTCTCTGCTAAAGACAAATTCGATCTGCGAATAAGCATGCCCCATAGTAAATTCAACGCTCTTACGGGCAGAAGTACCGTTCACTGTTTGATTGGTTGCATATACCAAATCGATTTCAGCGTCGTAAATCTGAGAGACCAAGGGAACAGCCTCTTTAGCGGATAAATCTAATTTCGTTGTTTTCTTATAAGCACATACATCGGCATCCTCCCCACCCAGGTAAATCGTTTCCGTTTTGGGTTTCCAGCCTACATTATAATCATACTGTATATTGTCTTTTTTGTCATAACCGGTTCCGGACCGGCCTTCCAAAAAAACTCCTATCGAACCTGATGTAAGCAATTCCGGCGTAACAGCACGCGTCTGCACATCTCCCGTTACAAACGCAGAAGTAATCTCCAGAGGGACTTTCGGTTCTTCTGCCGGAAAATCATCATTACCACAACCCACCAGCAAAGTCAGCGATAAAGCAGCTATTATAAATGGTTTCATATCAGACTTGGTTTTCATTACTATCCTTTTGTTACAATCAGTTATTAATCTAAAGTCGCATCGTTGTCACCTCCGGGTACAACAGAAGTATCCCACGGATATACTTTTACTCCCGAGACATCTACTCCCGTACCTTTGATCTCCAGAGAAATGGTAGATAAATATCCGGCTTTCAGAGCCTTCAAAACTTTATAGGGAATCGTCACGGAATATTCACTACCGTCAATGGTCAATATCAGCCGGGTATCATCCTCAAAATCTTGTGGAGGAAACAATTTGCTGATACTCTCGTCCGTACTTCCTTGGGCGATACCCGTTGTCCCCACAGCAAGCGCAGATGTATCCAGACTCCAACCGGAAGCGGTACTCCCTCCCAACTGCCCCGCATCCGCAGCGGATTTACTGATATCCATGCTACGTTCCACATAAAATGTTTTTCCACTCGTTACAGGTTTCATCACTATTCTGGTCAACTTGCACTTCTTCAACGGATAAGTGGAATGGCAAGCAATACTGAACTTCAAACCGGCATAAGCATGCTTTAGCAAGAAGGAGGCAACCGGCGTACGGTTATTGACTGCCGTAAGAGGAGCGTCAGCATAACAAAAATCATTATCCGCTGTATGATCTTTCACTGTCAGAGCAGTCACCGTACTATTAGCGCCGAAAGTGACCTTACCATAGGGATAATAGGCATGCAAAGAAGCATCCGTGCTCCCGACATATATCTTGCTTGCCAGGCTCCATGCAGTTCCGTCGTGAATGCACTCCACATTGTATTGTTGCGGAAACGTAGCGCTATAAGGTGCCGTACGGAATATTCCGATAACGGCATTCGACAAAGTGCCAGCACGTGTACCAATGCCGTTGTCCGTAACGGTTTCTACCCTGACGGGAACATACTCATCTTCCCCGCCGGTATCCACCGGGTCCATCCCTCCGTTGCCACAGGCTGTCAGCAATATTCCCATCCCGATATTTGTCAGCATCTGTTTCATCTTTATCTGCTTTCTTAAAAACATAATTATTCCTTTCTGTCTTTTTATTGCGGCACAAACGGATCACCGGAGGGGTCTTTGACCACCTCCCCTATCCATTCTTCCACCTCCACAGTCCCTATCTCTACTTCAGTAGGACGAATAATGGCATTTATCTCATATTTTGTCCCTTCCGCCAATTTTCCACTCGTACCGCAAAGGTCCGAAGCGCTGATTTTACCTTTCATCTCCTTTCCGTCTACCATCAATGTAAAAGAAAGCTCCCCGGTAAAGTCAGAAGGTACCACCATATAATCCAGAACGGCAGGAGCCGCAGTGGTCCCGATACTGATCGGAACGTTATAATTGAACGCCACTTCCCGCGCTTCTCCTTCAACAGTTCCGGTAAACAGATCCAGAATTCCGGCAATCCGTAAGGTTGCCTTGAAGGTAAATGAGCTAATCTTCCCTTCCCCGGTATACTCTCCTTTGGCAGAAGTCGGAGTCCCATCTCCTATCCCCCTGATAAAATTGAATCTCAGCAGCGCATAGGCCCTGCGTAAATTCAGTGTAATGGGCCCGGTTGAATTTAAGGCCTTGAAAGGACAATAATAAATCTCTTTCGAAGCCACATAGAGCTCACTGCTCAGCCCTACGCTACTCGCCCCATCTTCTCTATAGGGATAATAAGCCGTCAGTTCCGCCGGTTTATCGATCAACACCACCTCTTCCCCGTCTGTCTCCCAAAGTGGAGTTCCATACGTATACTTTCTGTTATGAACGGGCTCATAACCCTTTCCGGTATCTTCTTTTCGAAATATACCGATAGCATCAGTCGCAGCAGTCAGTTCGGCAGTCACCGAACGCGTAAGTACCTCTAACCGCCCCGTTGAAACACCGCCTATACCTAAAGAAGCGCGCTCCCCTTCTCCTGTTTTTCCGTTATCCGGAACAACGCAATCATATTGCGAACAGGAGAAGAGCGCCATACACAGAAGAATGCAGGATTTCTGAAAACAATCTATTTTACACTTCTTTATTTTCATCGTTCTGATTATTTTTTATGAAACCATTCAATTCACTTCTACATCCGGTGGAGTCACTATCCCGTCAGGAACTTTCCAATCCGTAGGAACAGTAACAGTTTGTATGCCTCCAAAGCTGCCGGCTCCGTAAGCATCATCGGGAGTATCAGCCCCCTGGCTCAAAATATCCTTAATAATTACTGTATAAACATTGTTACGCCGCAAATACTGGACATCATCTGTATCGATATTAATATTCACCCGATACCATCCACTGCAAGAAGAAGAAGATTTTTCACATTCCAAGAGCAAACATACTGCCTGTGTCTGTTTCAGATAAGGAGTATGCAGGGTGCGCAATACTTCGGTAGCATACAAACCGCCTATGATGCTGAATTGCTCCTGTGCACTTTTCGTATTCGCGTATGTCAACGGAGTAAAAGCCGCATCCTGCGGATCATTAAACATAGGTATGTCCGGTGAAACGTTACGAAGTACAGCCGATTTCAGGAGAACCGTCCCCTTTTTATCCTCAACCACCCGTACATCTATGCGTACAGCGGCACGCAGCAATTGAACGCTCATATCTTTTCCCGCTTCTTTGAATGCGATTCCACTCATGGGCAAACAGTCGTCCGTAACCTTATAGGTCCTGTCCGTTGGTGAATACAACGGCATCTCTCCCCGGAGTTGTACCCGTACCGCATTTTCTGTCTGTCCGGCACAATAGGCATCCCAATCCATTCCGGAAAAATAGACCGAAGCATTGGCAAGTACCAATACATCGTAATCCGTGTGATTGTCAATGCTTCCGCTTCCCGGTATAGTCACCGATATTTTTCCTGTTTTAGCCAGGTGATTGCCATCTACGGTTCCGTCTAACGAGCCGGCATACAAACCGTTACCATGCTCGTCATAAATGAAGAATAAAAGTTTCACATCCTTTATCGCACTTTCTTCCGGACGGGCCACAGATATTTTCCCTCCCGTATCGGACGCTCTGGTATCCGGTATTTCAGTATCGGGAATGGTATAGTTCAGCGTACAAATGGCAGGATCAGGAATTTGTATATCATGTCCCTCTTCACCTGAACAGGCTATGATCCCTATCAAGCAAAATACGCTTAAAAGCATACATCCTTGCCGCATATTTTTTTTCAATCGTTTCATGAGTCAACTAATCTATGTTTATTTTTACAGTTCATCTTCCTGAGTCCCGCCGTTTCCCCAATCATCGGGTGAACGATCCACTTGAGTCAGTTTAAAATGCACCGTCAAATTCTTTACTTTTATATAGAAATCGTCATCATAAGCCTGCCCGGCAGGAAGATCTCCGTAAGACTTTTTGGCCTTTACGGTAAGAGTATTCCCAGTAACGGTTATTTCATAACGGTCATTGGAGATCATAGCCGATGCAGCACCTTCAGCCACCGTTACAGGCACAACCGAAGCATTACCGTTAACCGTACTCGACGTGTTAAAACTTAATTGCCAGAAAGGACCGAATGTGACATCACTGTCTATGGAAACCGACTTTTGTGAATCTGCATAGCCGGACAAAACAATCTTCTTTGTAGCCGAAGAGAACCAGTTCTCACGGTCAAAATCAATTTCGGTATTTACATCGATCCAGTCAATCACTTTTACATAGATATTCATCGGAACCCCTACAGCCGCATCGTCAGGATTGTCATAGCCCGATCCCGAGACATTCATGATTTGAAAGGTATACTTATGATTACGTAATATTTCAACCAATTTTTTCGGGTCGTCCGGATCTGTCAGGTCAATCCGGTAATAACTGACCTCCGTATCCTCTCCATACACTCCGCCTACCACCAGACGGGTAGTAGCCACTTGGGTATTGCCGGCAACAGATCCGGGCTGATCAAAACCGTTATCCGAATAATAAGTGTTTTCGTATAGATAGAGCGGCCCCGCAAGTGCCACGGGAGTCTCACTTTTCAGGAAAAGCTTATCCCCTATCGGACGGACACCCAATTTATCGGGTAAAGTTGTTTTAACGACGTTACGGGTCTTTTTCTCCTCTTCCGAACCGGCGACTGCCGTTTCATAAACCTCCTTCAACGGTGCCAGCCTACCGCTATCTGCCGGGAAATAAGCATAAAACTCACGCAACTTAAAAATCACTTTACCCTCGCTATCCAACAACTCACCCGGATTTCCCGTATGCGCTTCATCCACTTTCGCCTGGACAGCAGCTACGGAACGCAACACCGGTACGCTAAGCGTTTTACCCACCGATTCTTTCGCTACAGTGACACCTGACAAAAAGCCGTGCATCGGCAAACAGTCAATTCCTGTCGAATTATTTTCTACCTTAGATATCATCTTTTCCAGTAAAGCGTCCATCTTCATGCCCAGTCCTTTATAGGCACCGCTACGCACCAACTCTTCATGGCAATTCGTAAATACATGTACCTCCAATCCTTCCCCCACAGGCATAGTCACCTGAAACGTATTCTTACCGGTAACCGGTGTTCCTTCGGATACCGATTTCAGAAACAATCCGCTTTGGGAGGCTGTTCCCGGAGCAAATACCAATACGTCAATGCCATTAATCACCGTCTCTTTACTATCTGTCTCATCAGCTCCGGAAGCATAAGTGCGGGGAACATTCACACGGAGGTACATATCCTTATCCGGGTTCTGAGGGATACTTTCGGAAGTATCATCCGAACACGAAACCAAAGCCACGGTCAGAAACACCATCAATCGACATATCAGAATTCTTTTCATGCTATACTCTCCTTTTATCAACTTGCCTACATATTACTTTCTATTGTCGCCACTTTCCAGCCATTGACACGAACTTGCATAACGGGCTTCACATAATGTCCGTCAATCACCAGATCAATGAAGTTGCCCGGAACAGAAGTCAACTCAATAGGTGCGCAATCGAATGAAGCGACCTGTTCATCACGAATAAACACATTCACTTTCAGATACTTTCCTTCTGAAGAAAAAGAACCGAACCAGGGTGTGAGCACATTTCCGGTACTTTCTTCGTAATAGCACTGGGGTTCAAGTACTACCTCATCCGCATTTGCTTTATTATTATAATCGACACCGCTACGCGTACCGTAAAGGTGGAATTTAAAATCTTCGGGTGAAGGAATAATGCTGCTTGCAGCACGCGTCGTTCCTCCTTCTTCAACGACCTGATCCTCTACTGTCTGAGGAATCATCGTTATACGTGTACGGCACACAGCACGTACAAACGGAATGGTTACAATATTGCGATTTTCGCGCAAACCGGCATCTATGGCAATGCGTCCGTACAACAGGTCGTCTACAGGTCGGCAGATTCCGCTGCCATCGGTAATTTCTTTTAATTTCACATACCCCTCTCCTATGGGAGTATCAGGAGTATCCACATAATCAATCGCCTCATCCTGTGTCCAAGCTATCAGTTCCAGGCTATCCGTATCATCAAAGTTTTTCAGGAAGCGATAAGGTTCGGTCAGTCCTATTTCATCCACGGCTATTTCCAACTCCCGATATTTATGCTTCTGTTTATAAAAATGAAGTTGCGTAGGAGTAGAAACCGTCTCAAAAAAGCGGTTGGCTCCACCATAAATATAGCTGAAATAGATGTGCATATATCCGGCACAAGCATCCATATCATCTTTAATACATGAATTCAGCAGTAGGGTAACCCCCAAAAGTATCGGTAGCAATTTCTTCATTTTAGTTTCGTATTCTTCTCTTTCCGACAAGAAAGAGATATCAACCGGAGCGGACTTTCCATCCGCCCCGGATTATATAAAAAAGAGGTTCTGATTACATATTTATATTGTTAACAACATATTTCCATGGCTTAACAACTACCTGTACAAGCATGTCGATATTATCCGAATTGATAGCATCTTCAATGCTCTTGGCACCCAGTGTAGTGATGGTACCTGTTATATGATAGAATGTGTTGCGTTCGGTAATCTTCATTGAAGTTGTTTCGTCATCGCTATAGTTGGCAACATCAGCACGATAGTAACGTTTATCGTTAGGTTTAATCGTAATGGCAGCTTCTTTCTTGGCTTGTTCTGTTTCACCTCTCAACGCAAGTTTATATGTCGCATTCTTTTCCAGGAACGCAACCAATGCTGTTACATTCGCACCAGTATTCCAAAAATCAGCAGCCAATTTATCATACTTGACACTTCCGTCAGTAGAAGTAGCAGTTTGGAAATCAGAATCATCCAAAGCTTCGCTCAACATCTGTTCTGTAATAGTCGGTTCAAGCAGAGTATTAGCACCGATATAAGTAGCCTGAGTAACTACCACAGTAGCACAACCGGCATTGTCGGCATAGTTAGGAGTTACATAAAAATAAGGAGAATATAACTTGTCACTCTTAACGTATACCATCGAAGCATTTGCAGGAGTAGCTCCATCAGCCAATGCTTTTTCACCTACAACCCATGTCAGACGATATTCTTTCGCGTCTGCATTGTATTCTCCCTTATTCAATGCAGGAGTCGTTCCAGCAACTTCTGTAACAGTAGGTGCAGATTCTTTCTCACCTGCAAATGCTTTCAACCAACCTTCCACATCCCAGTCTTTAGCAGTTGCATCCGCACTCTGCGGGAAATACCAGTCACGAGCCTGTGCCTTGAACGGAGAAACACGTCTCGGAATACGCACTACGACAATACCATCGGGGTCTTTAGTACCTGTCGGATTTTCCCATTCTGCATCTTTGATTGCCATCTTACCATAAGCCTCGTATACGGGGTTGGTAGTAACAGAGGCATTAAAGAATACTTTGGCTAATTCACGGTTCAGAGGAATCGAAACTTTCACGGTAGATCCGTTCGGGATATTCGGGTTGGTAGGAATAGCCGATACACCTGCCATGATATACTTCTTACCCTGCGTCCCGTCTTTAGTAACGGTCAGCTCATTCAGATAACTTTTAGACAGATTAGAGATATAAGCACGGATAGCGGCTTCCGACTTGTCACCCTGATGCGCCAATGTCTGAGCGGTAGCAAGGGTCATCTGAGGATCATTCACAACCACATAAACACTATCTCCCTGGCGTACACCGTTGAACGTACACATATTTTTCTTCGTCCCGGGAGTTGCCACATCGCCCTCACCGATTGCAGCTGTAACATCCTTATCGTCTGTATTACTATCACCAGCTACACGCTTTACAGTCCAGTCACCCACTTTTGCACCTTCATGTTGGGGATCATTCTCTTTAGCAAAGAGATAGGCTACATATACATTATTTTCAGTGCCCACTCCTTCTATCTCACCTTTGTCTGCACGGGTAGCAGGAGCTGAAGAACTGGTAAAAGCAATGCTGATAGCATCAATCAATTCACCTTTCTGACCACCTTTATCAATACCCGGTTCGTCATCATTACTACATGCAGCCATCGCAAGGGCTGCCAATGTAAACGTAAACAATTTGTTTAATTTCATGTTACTAAAAAATTTAATTATAGATATAAGTTCGAATAGTTTATACTTTTATCCGCTTTGGATATTCCTTTTTTCTCTTTCGAACTGTGAAAGGAAAAAAGCAGAGAGAAAAATGCGGATACTCCCTGTTCCATCGATCTGTCAACCGTCACTGTCTGTTTCGTTAATCAAATATTCCTTTCCATCAGTTTTTTTAATTTTATTATTACCATTCACTAATTAATTTGAACTATGTATACTATTGCATTAACTTCAGTTTCTTTCTTTCGGTCAATAATGTGGGAACAGTAGCATCGGGTATATACAACGTCATGCCACAATGTTCGTCAATGGTAAATCCCCCTACACTCTCCGGCATAAAGTTCTCCGTGGCCGCTTTATAAATGATAACTTGCTCCAGAGCCTCGTCAAAAGCAGCAGATTCTTCAACACTTCCAATCCGTTTTATATAGGCCGAAGCATCATAAAAGAGGTGCCGCCCGTCCGATAAGCGGTCAAAAGCCTGCAATCCGCTACAATCTATCCATTCCCAACGCTCCACACGACTCTCGGCCGCCCGAAGTTGAACTTTCAACATTTCCAGGCCGGACGTCTGAATCACACTGATGGTAGCCGAACGATTGTCTCCTTCCATACTGTTGTAATAATCGTAATAGGCAGCAGCCACTGCCGGAAGATCCGCTTCTTTTTTATAAAGCAACGGAAACATTTGTTGATAGACGGGAGTAAAACCCGGTGAAAGCATTTCGGCTGATGAACCCACAATATATTGCGTTTTATCTTTCAGTTCGTATGCCACCTCGAGTCCGGCCATAAAACACCCTTCAAAAAGGATAAAATTAAATTGCCCGTCCGGAATGGCTGAAGCAAAATCCTGTAAACTCATCTCGTAATGATTGTCCTTGATAACCGAGCGGGTAATACCGGCCGGAACCACTGCCGTCCCCGACGGTAACCATCCGCTGGTATGGGAGAATACGATCAATCCCGGATCAACGGAAGGATACCGGGCCATAGCCTCATTGACAACCCGTGCGAACACGGAGGCACCGGCTGAATTCTCCTGTTTATACTTAGCCAATATTTTTGTTACCTTTTCTCCCTGTTCATCCAAACAAACCTCTAACAAGCGGGTACTATCCGCTCCTTTTTTATCCTGATAAATCAATAGATGCCCCGGAAACCTGTCCCACGCCTCTGTTAACGCTGACAATTTTTCGTCGGTCTCGTCGGCTAAATCATTATCCCCTCCCATATAGACCAAAAGGGTACGATCAGACAGACGTTGCTCCAACAGACCGTCCGCTTCCTCACCGACTACACAACCGGCAAGCAACAAGCAGAGCATATATCCTATGTAATACATTCTTTTCATATTCTTATTTTACGTATCTAATACGGCATGACACCCGACGGAGTTTCGGAAAATACTCCCGAAGCAGAATTTCGAATGTTTTCCCCTTATTCAGTGCCTTCAGCCTACTCTTCCGTTGATTGCTATCACTCACAGTACGCAGGATTGAAAGAATTTCATTACGTTCCGGAAGGTCAGAAACCTCTATATCTTTCTCAAACTGTTTCCAATCCTCACCGACCCACTCGACTGCCACCTCCATACGTTCGCCATATTTATTTTCCAGGAACGCTTGAAGGGCCTTGGCACGTTTTTCAGCCAGACGTTCATTATTAGAAGTATATCCTTCGGGAGAAGAGTAACCGGTAACGGTAACTCCCGATATGGAATTCCGGTTATCCTGTTCAATAGAATCCACTTGGTTAACGAAATGCATCCATGAAGCACGGTTCAACTCATGATCGGGAAGAATACGCATTTCATTCGTAGGAAAATAAATATCAGCCTCATAACCGGCCTGAATACGGGTCACCTTCTTACGAAGGGGAATATCCGAAGCTACGGTCGACTGTCCGGATGCAACAGAAGCCAGGCGGATGGTGTCATGTATCACAATCGTATCCACCCGTTCCACAACCAACGGCGGTATATGCTCCGTATGCATGGCAAAAGGTACCAGACGGGCATCGCAATTGCAATTCGTGTCGCGCATCCATACTTTAACATCGTCCATCCATGCCGCATAAGGCACCTCAGTCCGATAATGGATGCGAGGCAAAGCATGGTCTCCCTCACGCAGCACGGTGTAGGGAGTAATCTTCTCCAATCCCGAAGTTGTACCCAAAGCCCGACGCCGGCGATACATCAGATCGCTTTGGGGGCCGTTGAGCACAATGGGAGGAAGAGACAACGAATCACCGGTATTCTCCGAAGCGAGTAGCGGAAACAGATAGACCGTACAGTCCGGCGCCAGGTGCACCCCTGTCAGGTCGACAGCCAGATCGACCAGCAGAACGGAGTCAAGACGCTCCAAGCGATACACCTCAGTACGGACAGGCTGTGTAGGCCTATCTGCTGCTAACACTGTTAGAGAGATGAAAAATGAGATATTTATGAAAATTACCTGTTTGATATTCATAGCCTGTCCTCCCCTACTTTAACAGATAAATAATGGATACACCTACCTTGGTAGGCCCCAGATAATTGGTCCGGTAGTGATCGACACGTTCCCCACAAGTGGGACAATAGAATTTATCGTAATCAACATAGAGATATCCTAATCCGATATCGACGCCAATGTTGACCCGGTTGCTGATGATCCACTGGTAACCGTAGGTGAGTCCGCCACCATACAATTGCCCCTCGAGACGATAGTCTTTGAGGATACCCAAAGGGAGATTACCAAAATTAAAGATACCGCCCGTGGCATGCACACCCAGATAATGCCCCTTGAACACATCACTCAACCAATAACGATACTCCAACTGCCCGGCAAGATGTTTCATTTTCCGGTTTTTAGCGTAAGTAAACGGATTATATTGAACAAGTCCTGCTATGCTCATCTTTGAATGGAAGGCATATTCCACACCTATATTCGGAGTAGCTGTCGCCCAATAAAGACCATTGGCAGTCAATCCCCATTGCTGGGCGTCGGCCAAAGCAGGAAATGCCCCAAGGAAAGTAACGGTTAAGACCCATATGCATAGTATTTTTTTCATATTTGCCGTTTGTTTGATAATTATGCGACTCTTTCTTATAATGAAAGGGAGAATGACTTCATAAATATTATAAGCATTTATAATACAGCAAGTTACTTCATATCCCATCTGAAAATGTTTCTGAGTTTTTTTATTTTCAGAAACAAAGAAAAAGTGTATGAATGTAATACATTGATTAATAATACATTACTTAATATTGACTCAGAAACGCTTTCAGAAACATAAAAGAAAAAGGTTGTGAAAGAGCATCACAAAACGAAATACACAATCTGTTATTAATTGATTATTAACAGATTATCATTATTGTGAATAGGTGACGGCATGTGTTTGCAGCAGTGGAGGCAGACAGATGAAAAACCGTTGAAAAAGAAACAGTAGACATACATCGTATGCTTTCTTGAAGAGGTCGGGAGACAGAAAGAAGGTGTACCGGGGAGTTTTTTATCCAAGTGAAAGAAGAAAAATAAATATTTTACATTAGAAATAAAAAAAATTAAAATAATACTTGTTTAATTAATAATTTAATGCGTATCTTTGCGACATGTATCTGAGATAAGAAGAATCTCTTGAGTAGCTCTTTCATTATAAGAAAGAGTTTTTTTTATCCCTCTTTTCCACCTCTTTACCGCAGACTATTAATCACCAACCGGTTGGCCCGGTCAAGCCGCTTAGTGTCTATGCGATCCAGATAAATGCGGGTAGTCTTCTCCGATGTGTGCCCCATACAATCGCTGATCACCGAGACGGGCACATCATTTTCGTGAGCGAGTGTCGCCCATGAGTGGCGCGCCACATAAAATGTGAGTGGCATATCCAACTGTAACCGGTCGCCCAATTCACGAATCAGTTTATTAAGCCTCCGCTGCCTGCGCCGATAATCCTGATAACGGTCACCGTTTCGAAGCATTGGAAGCAGATAGTCCGACAAAGGGCTGGCGTATCTGTCGATTAACACACGCAAATCTTTTTCAATGCGTATCTGTAACTCCTGCCCTGTCTTCTGCCGTTTGTACCGAAGATAATTTCCCTGCAGGTTCTCCTTATTTAAATAGCACATATCTACAAAGGACATTCCGCGCGTATAGAAGCTAAACAGGAACAGGTCACGGGCAAGCTGCATATCAGCATGACAAGCAGTAAGGTCGACACATTCGATCTGCGCAATCTTCTCCCGGGAGATGGCGCGTTTGGATGTCACCTCCTCTTTGAGGTTCAGCCGTCGGAAAGGCTTTTGATCGGAAAAAACCACATGATCGGCGCAGGCACGATTGTAGATGGCACGCCACTGACGGAGATAAAACGAAACCGTATTGGGCCGGTTGCCCCGCTCACGGAGAAAGGTGACAAAGCGGTCCAGCACTTCGGGAGTCAACTCCTCAAACGAAAAAGGTCTGCCATCCAAAAACATCTCAAACGCACGGCGGGCGCTACGATAATTGGCAGCCGTACCCTGACGTCCCTTATTCTCCAGCCCGGCAATCACCGAGTCGGCATATACCAACACCTGGCCCAGATCATTGTGGTAGTTATAAACGTTCACAATGTCGTCCACCGTATAAGCACTCCCCTTATCCGCTTCAAGCGATCTGCAAATAGCCTCCAACTCCTTCTTTATATATATAAGGTATTCATTGGCTTCGCGGACAATGAGCAGACGACGGCGATTGCCTCCGACGTTCTCCACCATTTCTAAACGGGTGTTAAACTCTGCCTCCCAGAAACGGTAAGGCGTATAAATCTCTCTCTTCTTTCGATGGCGAATAATTTGTATCACAAGCGGATAACTGCCATCACGCCCCTCGCGCGAGCGATTGAGCCGTGGTGTAATTGATGTCATCTTCTTCTTTACTTTTAACTGGTTTACAAAAGTAAAACAACACCTGCTATCAATATGTTGGCAGCTTCCCAATTTCACTATCTTAAATAATCTTATACATTTTGTTTGCATCTCCCTCCATAAAGGGTAGGACAAATGTAACCTCCGCCCTGAAGATAACCTAAAAATCAGCGTTGCATTTTTGCAGCACCTCCCCTTTTCGGGGTGCTGCAAATGTGCAATACCGGTTTTTCACCGATGGAATGGACGATTCCTGAAGTATCACCTCTCTTTCTTTTTCTCCCGCCAAAGGTAAAAAACACCTTATCCGGCTTCCCCAAGAGGGCATGGAAACCACGGAATATCGCATAACCGGGTCTCTGAACAGCCCGGGAAACATGAAAAACGACATCTCACGCCCCATGTGACAGATAAGAAAAGTATATACATTATAGAAAGACATGAAACGAATGCGGACTTGTGCTTGCTTAGGAATATAAGAATACATCCCTGCTGCATCTTTAATCAAAAGAGATTGACTTATACTTTCGATAAACGGTCGGAGCAAGAATCTGACAATTGTCAAATTGTATATCTTACCTGCGATAGAATTTGTTTTTCCTGCCCGGCTGACTGGGAAGCCGGAAAAAAGCCCGTAAATCAGCATTAGAAGAATACAGAAAGAAACAAAAACAAAGTACATATTACAATAAAGACAGCAAAAAGCACATAACACAGAGACAACATTAAAGAGATCGACACAAAAGAGAAACATTTTCACAGATTTGCGCCAATCAAAATTGAGAAGTAACCAGAGAAAATCCGGTACTTTCAGCCGCTTTTCAAGGAGAAAAAAGACTACTGTCGATCATCTGCCGACTTGCCGCCGACAAGAAGTTAACTTCGTATAAACAAAGAATTAACTTTCTGCCGGCAAAGAACGAACTCTTTGCAACTACGTTATTCACTTCCTATGGGCAAAAAAGTGAATAACATATTATTCAGACTCTCAAAAACATTTTCCTTTTGCATATATATACAATAAGCAACTTCTATCACAAAAGAAAAAAAAGGGTATGCGTCACAAAAAAGAAAGATTTTTGAGCAAATAGAAAGCAATATTAAGTAAAGACTATCCATCCAGACCAGACACACTTATCATCAATAATAAGGTGTATTGCTATTTAATCTTAATATCTATAGTTGCAGTACTACTTTGATATATGAAAACATAGAGATTTGCAGATTTTCATGAATAGTAGAAACCGCATTCATAGTTTATTTTTATCTTTGCAGAGGATAAGAAAATTACTTGTATCTATCTGAATGATAGATTGTAATTGAGAAGTAATAAGTTGTCGGTAACGATTTGGCAAAAGTCGGACTGCAGTAATTTTCTGCGCTTTGCATACCTTAAACAACTCTCAGGCAAATATAGTGGATTTTTTCGGTAACAAAAATAATTAGAAAGCTTTTATTTCACATTCTAACTAATATAAAAGACCTTATTTTCATCTGAATACCATTCATGTATTTGCATTTCGATTGTACGGCATAGCTACAGAATAATCCCAGCCCATCAGCCGGGTATTGTACCGACCAAGAATTAAGTATATCACCATAAGTGCTATATAATTTATCGGCATGAAACCGTAATCAAGGAATCCCAGCAGAACAGGGAGCCTCAGGATGGCGATTGCACCGATGCTGTAGCCTACCAGCCGTTTGTTGTTCAGCAAAGCGTTTTTCTTTGCTATGAAAATGCCTAAGCCTACCAGTAACAATCCCAATATCGGGTAGAGCAGGTAAGTGAAGGCGAGGGTTTGGAAAAATGAGTTCATATTTTAGTGTTTTTATGTATTGTCAAAATGGGATATAACGTAGCCGCTTAAATTCTAATTCAATCTTTCCAATATTTTTCTCTTTCTTTCTGTTGTTCCGGTGTTGCCTCAGGTGTTGGGATACTACTCGGATAAAGTGGCGGAGGAAATCCTTCCGCTTTTCTTCGTTCAAAGTCCTTTTGCCTGTATGGATCAAATAATTCTCCGGGTGGAAGTGGTCTGTTTCTATCCATATACCATACAAGAAAAGCAAACGTATCTGCTGCTTCCATCCCTACTACTGTTCTGTTTTGTCCGTTGGGATATAATATAGCAAGTCTCAGCCCTGTAAGAAAATGTGCTGTTCCTCGAAAACCAAAGCCTAATTTAACATCAGAAAAGGGTATTATTATGGTTTTTCCCAACCAACTGATTGGGAAACGCTCCGGAAAAGTTATTATTCCATTTTTTCGATCCAAGATAAATTGTTCTTTTGTAGGATCAATTGCCATTACTGTTGGATATAAACATGCTAAAAAAGCGATGATATATAAGCATGTTTCAAATATGCTTACATTATTTGATTCTCCGGTATCAAAGATAAAAATGAAATAAATCAAACCACATGAAAGAATTAAAAGTGGTACTCTTAACCACCACGGAAAAGTATGATCCATTATTAATATTTCATCCGATGCATTCTTGGAGTTTCGTACAAAATTCCGATTTTTATTCTCCGGTTTTATGTCGATTCTTAATTCCAAACCAGAATATTCTACTTTTTTCCTATTGCTCATATTATATTAATTATTATTTAACGGTAAAGAAGCACCTATTTTTAAAAAGCTTTTATGTCTGAACATAGGCTATTGTTTACCGGATTTCCAATCAATAAGTTTATAGCAGACCACTAAGGAGTCTTTACCGAATTTTATACATAGGTCTTTTCCTTTGTAGGAGTCAATGTCGAGGAATTGATACTCAACGTCTATTTCGTAACGGATGCCGGGCATTGAATCCTCTTCATTCACAAAATAGGATTCTCCCAATAGGTTCAGTATTTCCCAGTAGGTCATTCCTGTCTTCAGACGGTTATTTATCAAATCGTCAATCATAAACCTCCGGGAATAATAATGGCAGTCCCATTCATCCCATCCTTTTCTGTTGAATGGAATGGAACGGTTATTTGTACAGCTTATTTGCACACCGACAAATATGAATAATGTCAATATATCAACTGCCATCTTTACTTTGTTATGCATAATTGTCTTCATCAAATATCTCATTCCTTGTCATGCCATAATCAATAAAAGAACTTGGTTTTTCTCACTTCTTTTGTTAAATTGCCATACCGGTCATAGTCGTATGTTATCAGACATTTCGCCTCATCATCGACTCGGACTACTCTCATGTCTTTTCCATTTTTAGTGTATGTGCTGTCTGTACTATTACCCATGAGAGGAAAGCTTGTCACGGTTACATCCATATCTTTCTCTTTATACCGAACATGAAGAATTTCAAAGCCATCGGTAGCGTAGGTGTGCTCTACCTCTTTACCGTTATCGTTGTATTTCTTAATAACCATATCCACCTTCCCGTTGGTGAAGTGCTTTTCTACTAAAGTATCATTTATGGTATTGCACGTATGGTATTTAATGAATTGCTTATTGTTTGATTTTGGTATGGATTGCAAATTTTCTTTATTAGGAATGGCATCAAAAAAGTAAGTTTCTTCAGTCTGAGAACTGTTGAAGTCATGTCTTACTTTATTGGACAGGTGTCCTTTATGATAAAAATACCATTCTTCGTAATTGTCATTAATGTCAATATCGATAATCGGTTTACCGTTAAGCCGGCGTATTATCCGCATATACTCAAGCTGTGTTTTATCATCATCCCGATATTGGTATAAAGAATAGTCAATTGTATCTTTGTTGTTCCGAAGTTCAATAGTCTCTTCAGACTTATCTTTATAATAGGTGGTTCTTACTATATTTCTTTTCGGTTCACTTGTCTCAGTGATGGAATAGAGACTGTTATTCTGATAAGTGTATGTATGCAAACCGGTATATATATTTACCGAAGTCAGTACGTTCGACTCGTACATCAATTGTTTTTGGGTAATTTTCACTGAGTCTAACTTTCCTTTGGAGTTGTATATATTTATATATTCGTTCGTTTCAACAATGTCAAAATCTTTACTTTGTTTCACCGTTTTGGTACAACTGCAAACGATGACAAGCAATATGCAATATAGCAACACTCTTGATTTCATGATATTTAATGCGTTATTCATTGATTTTATAGTTCAAAATAGCTTTTATATTGATTACTTATTCCGCTTCTATTCACTTTCTCCATCTATTGGTTGCTTTTCCTCCCATTGATAGTCTATTAAAGGAAACGTGTTATATCTACTATCTACATATAAATAATTACTTATTATTTTTTTCTTTTGAATATCAGATATTGTCCAACGGGCAATATGTTTCTCTTTGTCAACCCACGTGAATGAAAAGTAATATTCCGTCACAAAGGAATACTGTTCATTGTTGCCATTCTCTATTTTTGCATATTTCAAACTGAATTTTTCAGGATAATCATGCCAAGTTGCATAAATTAAAGAATCGTTCCGAATAGCTACATATTCCGGTGCAATCATTTTTTCATCTTGAAAATTAGGATAATTATATACTACATATCCACTGTCGGTATCTGTAATTGCTAACCAAATAGCCTCATAAGGATTTGATTCGGTCTTTGTGCAACTTGTAAATAGGAACGGCACAAGTAATAGTATAACGATTTTCGTAATTTTAGTTAGTAACAATGCACTTATCATAATCCATATTTTATTTCTCATATTACAAACACTCCTTTATTTCTGCCATCACTTACTCACCCTTTATATGTCGTTTTCGTTCCTGCAACTCATGGTAATATCGTACGATTTCATCATACTTATGCTTCTCATAAAAATTAGAATCTCTTTCATCATATAAAATGTAGTACTTTAATTTTGGCCCGATATAATCGGCGTCGGGTTCTGTCCCCAGATTATAACTTATCTCAATCTTCCATTTATCAGGACTTTCTTCCATGCGAGTAATGCAAATAGCTCCTATATAAGTTTCATTACTGTTGCATTTTACATTCATTTGTTTCTCCAAATGAAATTTCCGGGTAGCACAGGTGTTTTTTACAAATCCCATATAATAGAATGTAATATCTCCTCGTTTCTTTAAATCTGCTAAAGATAAGCCTGTTGTATCGTGATAGTTTATCATCATCTTCATGCGCTCCAAAGTATCCTTAGGAGGGTGTGCCACTAATATATCCTCGATATACCAATAGGTGCTGTCTGTTCGGTGTGTATCCAAACCTTTACCCGTAGTTATGTGGATAAATGGAGGTTGCGATACGTTGGAATAAAAGAATCCAATACTTCCAACAATGATTACGGATATCCCAGTAACGATATTTTTTTTAAGTTTCATAACTGATATGTCAAATTAAAAAATAAAACTATTTTTACAATCTGTTTTTTTGTAATTGCTACGTTAAAATCCAATTGACAAGATACTTATATTCATTTTATCTCTTCAAATTGTCCCGTTAGTGTGATGCGAAATTCCTTTTTATTAAAAACCTTTTGCCCGTCAGTTTTATCAGTATATATCACATTTTCGCCATTTATGTAGTCCACAGCATACTCTGAAAGAATACCTTTTTTTTCAAAATCCTCACCTATTGGTAGTTTGTCAATAATTTTATTCTCATTGGAAAGTGTGTAAAAAATAACTGTGCTATTATCAGGGGAGATCTCTACATATAATAGACACACTTTAATTTTGTTTTTCGGACGTAATTTCCATAAATACAATTTCGTTGCTGTTATATTAAAAAAGCTGCACATGTCAAGTGGAATCTCCATCATTTCAATCTCCTCTTCTTCGGAGTTTTCACCTGATGTTTTATACATAGGTGCATGTTGATAATACATTTCAAATTTTTCTATTAATTTAGAATCCACTTCTTTTTCTTCTGTTTTAGCCTCTATGGCTTTTAACCCAAAACAAGACACAGCAGAGTTGTAAAAAACATCTTCATATTTTAAAACCTTTTCATTGTATTTGTCTGTATAGTCTATTAGTGTTTTGTTTTCAATATTTAGTTTTATTAACGAGATGTCTTTCGTTGTAAACTTATTGTACAATCTTACGTAATACTCATTTTTGTCTTGCCTGTCAATAACTGCTTTTAAGTCATTCAGGTTTTGATCTGTGACGTAATTCAGACTCGATGTGATTAATAAGGACAATTTGTCATTACAATCCATGTTGTCTTCGTGTTGTAAAGGAGGTCTTTTTAACATTGCTTCTTCAGGCAGATAAAAGTCTCCTTTGCTTTTGCCAAGTATCCATACAAGACATGAATCATTTTCCTTGTATAATTTGGCTTCCCCGTATGCACTTTCGTCATAGAACCCGGTAAATTTTAAATAGAGAGTATCGTTTTTTAAAACACCGGCTATATTTTTTTCATCATCCGGAGAACAGTCTATTCTATTACCATTATACGCTATATTGCAATATTTACCTATTATCCCGTTATTCTTTGTTGATTCTAAATTCAAAGTTAAGGTTTCATCATTTGCTGAATAATACCATTTACCAACAAAGTCGCTTATTTTTATATCTTTTGTTTTGGGCGGTGTTTTGCATGATACATTAATGTTAATGCAGAATACAATTAAAAATAATATATTTTTCATTTTAACCTATATTTTGATTTAAACAGTCATTCAATATTATCAATAAGCCAGCCTGTTTCTTGATTGTACGACAGTGAGAACGTGAGAATAGAGGGCATAATATCAACTTTCACTTTCTGATGCGTACTATCGATAATTGCACATTCCAGTATTTTAATATGTTCAATCGCTTGCATAGTATCGTCAACCTCTTGTGTAAGCAGAACAAGATCGTAATCAAAACCATCAGGAGGACCATCTGTGTATAATGCTGTTTTGTATTTCTCGAAATATGTTTCAAAATATGATCGCATTTGTTCAATATATCTAAAAGATACATATCCGCTACTTTGGAGTAAATTTAAATACGCCTCGCACTCAGATAAATCAACAGAGTAATACTCTTCAGAGGTATTAACCAGAGAAAGTGTCGATATCTCATGATACTTTTCTTTGTACCATTTCAGAAAATCGATAACTATTGGCACTTGCGTTGCTTCCATCTGTGTCACAGTGGATGCATCAACATCACTATCATTGCCTTCTATAGCGGCATTTGATGTGTAGTTAATACTTTCCTTTCTGATTTTGCCGTCAGATCCGATTTGATAGCTACCTAATTTCTCTTTATAGACCTCTTCATAAGTATTGTCCGTTTCATTGTATACTATTTCTGCGCTGAATTTCGCAATATTGAACTCTTTATCTATACGGAATGAAATTATACCGTTATCGGTTGATTCGCCTACCTTTAAATGGTCAATTATTTCACCTCGCTCGGCATCAACGGTCACGACCAGATAGCTGTCGTTGTCCCCTAAGGATAGACAAAGTAATACCGGAAGAATATTCTTATTTCTGAACGGAAGCGTATGACACGTATGAAATTCCGCACCCTCGAATCCGAGTGCTTTTAAGAAAGAGATCAAACTATCGGCAGGTTGATATCCCGGATTTTCGCTATTTTGTATATCTTTATAATAGCTGTAGAATGAAACAGGCAAGGGTATCGCCACGGTCTTCGCATCATCTGGTAATACCAACAACTTATTCAGTGCAAGATACGGTGTACCGTCAATCTCTATCACGTTCGGTTTGTCTTGTGATGTCTTCTGACATGAAGGCAAGTTGGTTTCCGAACTGGTATTCTCGGTTCTTTGTTTGGACGCATTGTTGCATCCCGTAAATGCGCAAAGTGCCGATAAGACTGCAATCATTATAATCTTGTTCATATTCTTTAGTTAAATTGTTATATCGAAATCTCTATTCAGTCTTTGTATATCGTTTTCGTTTCTGCAACTCATGGTAATATCGTACTATTTCATCATCCTTATGCTTCTCATAAAAATCAGAATCTCTTTCATCATATAAAATGTACTCCTTTATTTTTGGTCCGATATAATCGGCATCAGGTTCTGTCCCCAGATTATACAATATCCCAATCTTCCATTTATCAGGACTTTCTTCCATGCGGACAATGCAAATATCTCCTATATAGGTTTCATTACTGTTGCATTCTACATTCCTTTGTTTCTCTAAATGAACTTTCCGGGTAGCACAGGTGTTTTTCGAAAATCCCATAAAATAGTATGTTATATCTCCTTGCTTCTTTAAATCAGCTAAAGATACGCCTGCTGTATCATAATAGTTTATCATCATTTTCATGCGCTCCAAAGTATCCTTAGGAGGATGTGCCACCAATATTTCCTCGGTATAGATATAGGTACTGTCTCTTCCTCTTCGGTTTATATCCAAATCTTTACCATCAGTTATATGAATAAACGGAGGTTGCAATACGTTGGAATAAAAGAGTCCAATACTTCCAACAATGATTACGGATATCAGTATCAATCTAACTGTCTTTTTATATCTCATTATTTTCTGTTTTTTAATTACCATAATTCTCCCGGTTTATAGGGGTTAGAATTCATTATATTTTCATGCCATGCTTCTGTAAAGAAAGGATATACCACACACTCTTCCGTATCGTCGTAATCCTCGTCATCACACAGAGCTTTAGCAATATAGATACTAACGGTTTCCTTATCGTCCGCTTGCAATTTCAGACAATAAAAGTCTCCTTCAAGAATTCTTTTGTAAGATAGCATGGTAAACGCATATTTCATGTGATTACTAATGCTTTCTGCCGTGAGGTTTTGCAAAGCGAGCCGGAATGTCTTTTGAGGATAAGAGGAGTTCAGCCACCCGCTTAATTTTCCGGCGATAAACCGAGCATCGGCAGATGTTATCGGGCGGGGATGCGGATTGTACAATTTGTAGCGACCGATTATTTTATAACCTTTTGCTAACAAATCGTCCACTTCGACGGGTCCTCTTTGGGTTACAATGTAATGTATATCCAATATGTTCTCTGCTTCCGGTATGTAACCGGATTTCCATTCAATAAGTTTATAACTGGCCACTAAGGAGTCTTTACCGAATTTTATGAATAAGTCTTTTCCCTTGTAGGTGTCAATGTCGAGGAGTTGATACTCAACGTCTATTTCATAACGGATGCCGGGCATCGAATCCTCTTCATTCACAAAATAGGATTCTCCCAATAGGTTCAGTATTTCCCGGTAAGTCATTCCTACCTTCAGACGGTTATTTACCAAATCGTCAACCATGAACTTTCTGGAATAATAATGTCCGTCCCATTCGTCCCAACCTTTCCGGTTGAATGGGACATAACGATGATGTGTACATCCCATTTGCACGCAAACAAACAGGGATAACACAAATACAAAAACTGCTTTGCTTATCTTTTTCATTTGACATTAACCCCTCACTTCATATAATGTGATTCCATGATTAATCACCAATTTATCAGATAATCATAAAGCCGGTAAACTTTGCCTGCTTTCCATTCATGGCCATTAGGAGTATAGATACTGTAACCTTGTTTGTCGATATTCATAAACATATCCTTTTTCCCGTCAGTGAAAAAAGCCAAAGGAATTGCCGGCATTCTCACCAGACGTGCTGTTGTATGCTCCAAATCCAAACCGCTTTTCCGCAGTTCTTCTTGTATTTCCATCATGTACGCTGTTTTATACTCCATATCATATCCCCTTCCGTACAGTCGTTCTTGTACATTGTCATCAATAATGAGGCACATATCGCATATGTCATATTCATATGTATCAGGACTTCTCAACGCCATATTCCCTTTTTCATTCCGTTCAAACTCCACAATACCGGATAGTCTTTTTGTTCTCCGCAATCTCGTTTCACCGGCAACAAGGGGGAGCTGTTCTTCATCTTCCGTCAGGTATCTCTCCTCACATCCTATATTCCCATTCGAATGAAACGTCACAATAACGGATTTTGTCACTTTTTCCCTCCATCTCGCTTCACCATAATACGTAATATTGGGGCACAGCTCTTTGTCCTCCATCAGTTCCGTAAACTTCACGCCTTTTTCCATTTGGCGAGCCATATATGCTGTGGTGCTAAGTCCGTCTTTGAAATTGCTTTTAAACTCTTCAAACTCCCAGCAAGGAAGGCAAGCCTCACGGTTGATTTCTACAGAATCTGTTATACCGGTTTCATCGATTACTTTACCGTTCGGAATACGGTAATAGAAACTGGCTTCGATTTTTCCCCATACATCACCCGATTTTTCCAAAGCATCCAGATTATGTGCAGTAATGAAGAACGGTTTCACCCATGCCGGTGTATAATTCTCTGCACTCTGAATATTAGACAAGCTGGATAGTTTTTGCGCTTCCTCTCCAAGCACGCAATAGTCCAGTTCGAAGACGAGCCAATCGTGATATTCTTTTTTCCATCGCCATAGAGTCACATCCAGACACGGCTTGTCGTTTTCCATATTGACAAGCCCGTTTTCATTGCCTGCCGTCGCAATGACAAGTGTGTCTTTACTGCTGTTACTTTTAGCATATAACTGGATATATTCTTTCTTTGTTTCCCAGCGGTACAGTTGCCCGGGTCGTCCTTCAAAATCGGTTCCCTCCTCAAAATGTGGTTTTCCGTATTTCTTTGTGGCTGCTTTCACCAACTTGGCGAAACCTTCTTCGTCTGTATTCTTCTTGCCTTTGACTTGCACTAATGTGCCTTGTTCTGTTGTTACCATGCCGAGTTCTGTAAAGTTAAATCCCCGGAAAGTGGCTTCCGTTCTTTTACTGCCTCCCTTGTTTCTGTAAGCCACCAAAGGCGGAAACAGTTCATCCGTTTCCGTGTTGTAAAATTTAAGGGTATCTACTTTGTACCGCGCTTCAATCTTCTGCTGTGTGGTATCTAAGAGGGAAGACATTATAGCGGCTACGTTTAGGCCGTAGTCCGGATTGTCTAAGTTGAAAACCAGTTTCCCTATCTGTGCCTTTGCGCAACCAACCAAGCCGAAAAGACTTGTTACTCCCATGATTATAACTGTTTTTAGTCTCATAACTGACATGTCAAATTAAAATTCCGTATTAATATTCATCTCCCTGATAATGTTTGCACTTAATTAAAATTTCCATCTCCAATTATTGTATCCTTGATAATAATCTAATCTAATAATGGTCAGAACTCTGCATTCACGTGTAATAGTTCGCATTTTATATATATTTTAAAAGTGATTATTCAGATCGTTCTTTTCCCTCATTTATAACCGATAGTTATTCAGGATAAATAATTTCCGGCTTATCTCCGCCCAGATGATAACGAACTTTAATAAGAGGTTTATCACTCGTCGTTTCGTCCGGTTTATAAATATACATGGCATCTGCATCTGTATTGGTTTTATACCAGCAATACATGATTGGACTTTCATCTTCAACTATATCTTTTGAAAGATATTCTATATCTTTATCAGTCAAGAATGATAATGTCTCTCTTCGTGATACGACAAGGTTTATATATTCTTCTCTATGCTTTACAACAATACTGTATAATGAATCCTCGTCGGCACTGTTGTATTTATTTAGAAAATCAATAGCACAGCTATTTATAATATTCCAATCGGGTTTCAGGCTAGCTTTCACATACGAACAACCGATGTCTACACCACGTAAAAAAGCAATATACGGTTCACTGTCATTTCCATAACGCTCATAGAAACATCCCATTGCATCATCGTAATTCCCCTTGAACTCTATGGCAGCCTCATAGCCTTTTTCTATCCATTGTTGATAAAACTCCTTGTAGCTTTTCGGATTAATATCGTTTAGTATATCCGTTAGCTGACATCCCACTATCTCACCTGACGTTTCATGAAAGTGACGGATTTCTTCCGGTGATGGCTGATAGTGGTTTTCTGTTGCAAGTTTCAACGCTTCCGGTGTTGTTCCAAGCGAATCATAGTTTACTTCCATGAAGGTGATACACCACTCTCCAAAACCCATGTCAGGATGTTTATAAAGTTGCAATATTTCTTTGCCGCCACTCGTCATTTGATTGCCACGGTCTATTAACTTTTGCCCCTTGATCAGAATAAGTTTACAGTTATCCATTTGTTCAGCATACTTCACGTCATATTCAAGTATCACATCGCCGGGATTGGATTTGAACACATTGAATCTTACACCGTCAAATTCATATGCTTTTCCTTCGTCTTCCGGCAAAAGAGAGATGCGTACAATGTTTCCAGCGCAGAGGGGGAAGAAGTTCTACCTCGATACCTCCCTCGAAGTCGGCAGCGTCTCCATAGATGGGGCGGAACAACATAGACAGTTCTTTTTTGTCGTCGGAAATATCCAACCGAGAGAATGTGGATAATTTCAGTGTATCTCCATCCGTACTCCGCAAGCGAGATATGAGGTTGATTCTCATGTTTCCAAGCATGTTTATGTTAGCAAGTTTATTCTCATAAGGATTATCGGAGGGTGTCACTTGCGGGTATTCTTTTGTCTCCCTCTGGTCTTTGCACGCCCCATATGTACCATGTAGCAACAATCTACCGTCTACCATATAAAATTCTCCAAACCCTAATTGGGCATTTCTAAGCCACTCCTTCACATGAAATGAATCAACCTTCCTCTCCGTTTCCACCCACGGTAAAGGTTCGGACCTTTCTTCCACAGTCACATTTTCGGAAATGCCCGGTTTCATCTGAAAATACCGGTACATCTCATACATTTCTTTCAACTTCTCTTTTTGTTTTTTAGTAAGTTCCTTAACATTCGAGTTCCCTTGCTTATTTTGCGCATTAGCGCATCCGCCAAGTCCCAAACTTAGTAATCCCATAATCAAAAGTGTCTTAATATCCATAATCCTATTCTTATTTCAAGCATTTTCTACTTTCTTTCCTTTTCTCATTTTTCTCTCTCCCTAATAATGTTTGCACTTAATTAAAATTCCCATTTCCAATTATTATATCAATCTAACGCTATTGTAAATATATCAGGCTATTTGATATATTTTACCTCTGCTGTGTTACTATCACAAAGAAAACAGTCGGTCAATACAGTGTCGTCGGGAAGTACGATATATTCCACATTTTCAGGAGCAAACAACTTAAATACAAATTGTTTTTTCCAGATGCCGATTAAGACCAAATCGTTATCATTCGGTATTTCTATTTCATGCTTCTGACAATACCATGACACTCTGTCATAATAATATACTATTCTGTGTTTTATTTTAGATAATCTCTGCTTAAACTCATCCGTACCATATATATAACCCATATAAGCATCTGTAACAAGTATGGTATTAGGATATATCGGTTTAGGGAATCCTTCTGCCTTCCGGCGTAAAAAGTCTTTCTCCCTGTAAGGATCGAAAGTGTCCCCTTGAGGTAACGGACGATTTTTATCCATATAGAGGACATAAAATGACCACCAGCCGGAATCATACGCACCAAGGACAGGAATGACAATTCCACTGTAAGGATGTGCAAAACCTAAGTTTCCGTTAGAATACCCCGGAATTACTTTTGAAAAGGGAATGGTACAACGTGGAAAAAACAAATGGCGGGGAAAAGTCACAGTACCCTTCATTCTGTCTAGTACAAAACGACGGGAAGGAGCAAGTAATCCGTTTAAAAGCAGAAAAAAAGAGGCTACTATTCCTCCACTTATGGGAGGTGAATAAAGATCACTAGATGGATCATTTATTTCTCGATAAATGACGATTATTCCTACGCATGAAAGAATCCCCCCGATGACTATCAAAGTACTCCGGATTAAGGAACTCGGATTGAAGACGAAAAATTTATCATCAGCTCTTTCTACATTCATGCTATCGGCAAGCTCAGCCGTTAATACAGTTGGAAAGGGATATATAATATGCTCCATCATTCTGCTTTTCCCCATCCATATCTTTGTTGCGATTAATACACCTACCAAAATCAGTCCTATCGACATCAAAAATATCATTCCGGATACGAAGAGTATTAATAGCTTACCCCATACATACTCAAAAATCCATAGCTCCTCATAAGACCAATTTGTAAAGCGCCACATTCCATAACAACAAACCCCAAATACCGGAAATCCGCATAACAATACAATGATTCCGGCTATAATTCTGATTGTAGAGGGGCGGTTTCTATCTGTTTCCATTTCCATAACTGTTTCTATTTTTAAAAATTCCACACATCTTTACTATTTGGAGATATAAATACTTGTTCTAATACAGTCTTTGCTTCGTGATAAAGAAGCCTTCTTACATCTAAAGGTACATTCATCTCTTCCATATAGGGATTTCTTTCTCAATTTCAGTATGTTCCTGCTCCTTCTTATTCCTGTATTTCTCAAATTCCGGTATATCCGGCAATTCCTCTTCCTCCATGTATAGTTGTATGAAGCGGGCAAAACGTCTGGCTTTATCCATATCACCGTCCATCAAGGAAACTCCACTTAACAGACTGGGTGAATTGGAATTGGAAATTATTATACTTGACACACACCCCAGCGAACCACGCCCCATGTAATAACGAATCGTGAGTTCAGCCTGACTATAAGGTATCGTTTCTTTTTTATGCAGCAGAAGTCGTCCTGGTATAGTTACGGTCCTGGAAACACGATCAAAAACAATCCGCCGCCAAGGCTGTAGAATGGCACTTATTCCTGGTGTCAGAATAAGCAAGTACAACTCAAGAAGCAGTAATGTACTTCCATAATCTTCAGTTGTAAGTTTTGAAGGAGTGGCATCTGCAAAATAGACCAGGGCTAAAAAGATAATAAAAAGGAGCAAAAATAGAAAAATCCTCGCCAATACGTAATCATTATCAATGACAATCTGTTTGTCATCACACCGGCTTAAATATTCAGGCTCTACCAAAGTTTCCGAAAAATCCGGCAACCATTGCGTATTTCCCGTACTTTCGCCATTTTTCAGAGGTATCCGGATAGTCAGATTCCGGGCTTCTTTAGACAGGATGTACATAAACAGGTAAATCCCACCGTTAATGGCTATCAATCCAAGCATGACGTTGGTGAAGGTATTACGTATATCTGACAGCATGACGAATATAAGTAATGAGAAGAAAGATATAAATGTGCCCCACAACATGATATGGGATTTGCATATACGCCACCTTTCCTTTCTCTTTTTCTTTCTCCACTCAGCCTCTCTACGCTTGACATCGGCTATGATTTCACGCCTCGATTGCTTGTTGCTCTTTTTTTTCCGTTGCTTCATTTCATCTGTTTTCTTGTCATATATATACAGCTAAAGCCAACCAATTATTCAATTTGATATTTATCAAAAATGGTAAAATTGCCAAAACATTACCTGCTTGGAATAGGGATATTATAATATTTACTCTTTGTTACCCTCCGAATCATATCTTTCAATGGTATTCCAGCCTCCGCCCTTGCGCTCGGCAACCGATTTGAGCTTGCCGTTAGCGTAATACTCCTTGCGATAGACCTCGCTGTCAGCTTCACAACAACCCTCTTCCCGCAACTTTCCGGTATCAAAGTAACGTTTATATGCTCCTTCACGCTTACCGTTCTTGAAAGTATATTCCGATTTACATTTGCCTGATTCAAAATAGAATTCCTTTGTTACTCCGTTCAATTTGCCATTGAGGTAGTTTGACGACTTTTCAGGAGTGCCGTCAGTGAAATAAGTAATCTCTTCTCCGTTCTTTTCATCGTTTTTGTAAGTGGTAGACTTTTCGGGTTTGCCGCCTTTACCATATCTAATCCAGACACCCTCTTTTTTGCCGTCTTTATAGCTGCTTTTGCTACGGGGCTTGCCGTCTTTCCACGTTTCGCTCCACTGACCGTCGGGCAAGCCGTTCTTGTAGAAGCTGATGCGAACCATGTCACCGAGGTTACTCGACAGGTGTTGAGTCCATTTGCCATCGCGTTTACCGTCTTTATAACATTCGTCGAGCGTCAGAGTGCCGTCGCTGCCGTATCGCCGGTCATAACCATCTTCAATTCCTAACTTATATACTTTTTCGGTTTCAACTTTGCCGTTCGAGTGATACGTCCTGCTCACGCCGTCCACTTTGCCGTCTATAAACGTTCGCTCACTTTGCACGGTCTGTCCGTCACCATAATAGCGCTTGTATAGTCCATCCCTGTTTCCCTCTTTGTAACGGCACTCTTCAAGTAGTTTGTTCTCTTTGAAATGTCGGTAATTACCATGATACATGCCATCCTTAAAGTCAGCGAGAATGTACTCCGAGTGATAGCCGTCAATCAGGCGGTGAGAGCCGTTGAGCGGGGTCTTTTCTTCATTGCTCAAGCGAAAGAGCAACCGGCCATCCCCATAGTTGATAACGGTGATTTCTTCTATCTGGTAAACTTTTTCCTGTGCCGTACTCGTAAGTACCATTACTCCGAAAAGGAGCAGTAACATAATTTTCTTCATGCTTTTTTGTTTTATTACTCAATCGACAAAAGTAGCATAAATAAATTATAAGAAAAGTATTTTGCTTATAAATATGATGTGTATTTTAATTATTATAGGATTCGAACTAAATAAATTTATCTGTGTTTCGGATGATTACATAATTGAACAGCTATAAATCAATAGATTTATAGTTGAATATCATTCATCTGAATCCTTTTGAAAATGGAAATACGATTATCCCAATCGCATTGTACGAAAAAGGAATATGACCATATAAAATATGGCTATATAAAAAGTTGTGCCGTGGTTACTTTGAGAGCAACATTTTCAAATCATTTTTGCTAATACCCATGTATTTGCATATCTTTAACTCGTTTATGCCGTCAGCCAGCATTTGCCGGACTGCGTTTCGGCCTCTTTCATGCGCTTCCAATCTATTGAAAATGGTATCAGTCAAGAAGTCTATTCCATCTGAAAAGGCTTTTTCGCCTTCCGGGGTATTAAAGTCTATCGTGCAGATTTTGGCGCACTCCTTATGAAGTATTAAATAGTAAATACCTCCGATTAGGATTGCGGCGATGCTTTTGATATTGACTTTTGCAGGTTTAAACAGCGTTTCGTAATATGTAATCAAATTAAGGTTCATGATGTCTCGCGTTTCCGCCGTTCTTTTTGTGGTATCATTGACGGCTGACATTTCGTAAAGCAACAGCTTTTGCATAACGGGATTATCGGACAAGTTCCTGAAGAGTATCTTGAATGTTTCAGCGAAGAACTTTTTAGGCCCCAATGCATTCAAGTTGGAAATATCGATGGCATTGTTCATCCAGAAGTCATATTGCTTGGCAAGTCTGTCATAGAGATTATCCATCGAACCGTACCTTCTATAGAATACGTTGGCTTCCATTCCTGCGGCTTTCGTCAAGGTGCTTAGGTTGACATTGCTGAAGCCCTGTTCCGCCACAAGTTTTTCGAGTTCGGACATCACATCCCTGTCTAATTGTTCATTGGTCCGTCTGTTTCGAGTTTTTTTCTCTTCCTGCTTCATTCTTATATCGTATTTATACCGGCTATATCCGCTTTTCTATAGATGGTTTTGTTGCAAATATAGGTGTTTTACACTTTACGAGCAATATATTGGTGATAAAGATAACGCCAATGATGTCTTGATATTTAGATAATAGACTAATTAATTTGTTTATTTATCCTTTCAATCATACTTGTATTATGGTATTTTGATATATACCTTTATGACATAAGGTGATGACCATTTTTTATCATAGCCCGATGATGACAAGAAGTCATTATTATCATTCATAATAAAAAATCACTCGACTTCGGAGGGTGATTGCCTCCTGCAAGGGCAAGGTTTGGAGAGTAGCTTTAGCGTTACTCTCCGACTTTTGAGTAACTCAAAAGACACCTTGCTCTATTCTGGTGAATAGAAAAATCCGTCCGAAGACGGATTGAAAAGTTAGCTTTATTTTCAGTGTATTCAGTATAGTATGTCCATTGGGTAAACATACTATACTGACTATACACACTATACATTATTAATAAGCTGTGAAACTATAATTTTCTCCAAAGTTCAATGTCCTCTCCATAAAGTTCCAGATGATGCAGTGCCAGATTCTCAATCAATCCCGACACGCTCATCTTTCTGCCTCCCAGCCTGCGCACAATCTCATCGAGCCTGTCCCGTGTATGGCAACTCACAAACACGGGTTTGCGGTCATTAATCTTGGGAACTTGCAAGAAGGTTTGGCGGTATTGTTCTAATGCTTCTTCCTTTTTCTTTTCGCCGGTACGTTTTTGAATGGGTGGTTTAACCGGATTAGTGAGTTTTGTTAGTTCATCCGGTGTACTTACTTCACTTTGTATAGTTAGTTCACTTGCCATATTTTGCGCTTCTGTCTTCTTTCGTTTGGTTTCCAACTGTTTAGAAATTGGATTCTCTTTGATATATGCCAGACATCGTACTTCGTCTATATCCAGAGCGGTTCTGCGATTATTACTTTCGTTTGTCTCTGTCGTGTTTTCCACTCTTGGAATTTCTTTTAACGGTTCACTCACGGGGCGGATGGAGTTCAAAATACCCACCGCATCAATACCTTCAATTTTCAGTTTCTTAGCCATACTGTCTCTGCTTTTATTCGTTACTGTTATTTTTTCTTTTTCGGATTGGAATGTCGGGGCGGTCGTTGCCATTTCAGAGGCTTCTCCTGTGAAGGGTTTAGCAGGTACAAGGTTTATCGGAAGAAATCTGCGTTTAAACGAGTGTAATCATGCTTGCATGAATTACCGAGTGTGAGCAGATTATGCAATACAACCCGAAGCGTAGCGAAGGTGTGGAGATTGTTCCGATAACCGCTTGCGGCTTGACCTTGTACCTGCGTGAAGAACCCGTAACGACTTTTGCCTCTGTAATGGTAATGACTGTTCCGGCTTTAATTGAAAATTACTTTCTCTTTATTGAATCTCTTGTCAGCGTTCACTTGAATAATTACATTCGGTGCACTCTGTGTGTTTACTGCATAGAGTTTACCGAGTATGTACTCTCTGAATAATTTAGCTTTCAGCGAGTTTATCCGAAAAGCAAGTGCTGTTATCATATCCAGCCCGAAATAGTCAGGTAAAATGTGTTTTCCGTAAACTACTCCATCATGCTGTAAATCGGCTTTTACTACTCCCGATTTCAGAATTGCCCGAATATTGGATTTGATGGTGGGTAGCATTACCCCCAACAACTCTGCTATCTCAAAATCACGCATCCAAACCGTTTCAACCGGATTATCCGGTAGAGTGATTATACCGCTTTTACTGATAGTTATCTTTTCTCTTTTCATTGTTTATGATTTTAAGGGATGTAATTAAATAGCCTGACAGATAAATGATTCCATCTGCTCAATCTGTTTCGATAGCTTCTCCATATCACGGCTGACCTTCTCCGCTGTAATTTTCGCATAAATTTGCGTCGTGCGGATGCTGCGGTGTCCGAGCATCTTCGACAGCGTTTCAATGGGTACATCGTTCGACAGACACACGGTTGTAGCATACGAGTGCCGACTTTGATGCCATGTGACATTTTTCTCTATGCCACAGTATTTTGCGATTACTTTGATTCCGTTTTTGCAGTTGGAATAACAAGGGACGGGCAGCAGCTTGCCGTCTTTCGCCATACCCTCGTATTTCTCAATAATATGTCTGGCAACTTCCAACAGACGAATGTTACTTTCTGTACCCGTTTTCTGGCGTTTGGTCTTAATCCACAGATGACCATCAAAAGAGATTTCCAGATTCTCTTTCGTCAAGTGATACATGTCCGTCCAGCTCAACCCTGTGAATGTGCAGAAAATAAACAGGTCACGTATCAGTTCGTAGCTTTTCTTCTTGAACGTGCCATTAATGAGCTGTGTAATTTCTTCTTTTGTCAGGAAACCCCGTTTGGTTTCTTCCTTTGTGATGCTGTACCCGTAGAAGGGATCGCGTTGTAACCAGCCGTTATTGATAGCCATGTAGATAATTCTCCGCAATGGCATCATGTATGACCAAACGGTATTTGTGCAATGGTCTTTTTCCGTTCTTAGGAATAGTTCAAAGTCGGTAATGAAAGCAGGGGTAAGTTCTTTGAGGGCTATATCACTGACCTTATAGCGTTGCTTGATAAACTCGGATAAGTGGTTATACACGGTGCAGTATTTCCAATAGCTGCGCTCGCTCTTGATTTTACCAACTTGTTTGGCATAATCCTCGTTGTGCTGAGTGAACACGGCAAGCAGGGTTTCATGTTTCATGCCCAGTCCTAAGAAAGCATTACGCACTTTTTCAGCGGTTACATAGTTATCACGGTCACGGATTTCTTGATAGGCTTTGTTGATACCCACACGGATTTTATCCAGCATCCGGTTGCCTTCCTGTGCAACGAGGCTTCTGCCGGACAATCTGCCCAATTCGACATTCCACGATTTTTCCTCTACATCCAGTTTGCAACTGAATTGGGATACTTTGCCGTTTACGGTCACACGGCACATGACCGGCACAAGCCCGTTCTTCTTGGGGGCATTGCGCTTGAGATAAAATAAGACTTTGAATGTTGATCTCATACTCTACATTTTTTTGATTGCAAAATTATCACCTGTAGAGTTGTTTCTTGATACGCAAAGTACTGCAAATCAGTGCAAAAGAATCGGATTTACTTCTTTTTTCATGCTATCACTGCCATTTTCCGAAAATTCGGTTACATTTGCAAGTAAATAGTGTCTGAAATTCATGTAAATCAGCTCTTTAAAAACCATCTTAAAATCATCTGCCAGCCAAAAGAAAGTAACGAGATAGTAATGCAACTCTGTCCTCACTTGGCTTTTTGTTGGTTTCGGATGGCTTGCTGCTTTTTCCTTTTTATCGCCTAAATCGCTATTCATCAGCCTTATTACTGCGTTCTGCCCTAAGTCTCAATTTTAATTCTTATCTTTGCCTCAGATACGAAGCATTTATATCGAAATTCTAAAATAAATTTCGATTTGATTGATAGAAAATAAGTGAACAGGACGAATCATTGTTTGCAGATGCTTTTAGAATTTTTGCTGAATTGTCGTGGGCTGATATTTATAATTCTGAAGGATTAGACTATAAGGAATATACTAATAAACAGAAAGATTCATTCGCCATCTTTCGGTCTAAAAAGATATTTAAGTTCAGGATTACTCAGAAATATCGTTGTTCTGGAAAAGTTGTAAATGGAGTATTTCATGTCTTGATGTTTGATTTAACACATAAGTTAAGTGATTGATCATCCGATAAAGCAGGTATATGGTGAGCCTTGATGACACGTATGACGAACTCAGTACATTTTTTCAAGATCTTCACCCTCCCCCCTTCTATTTTCATTCTTTTTTGTATTTATTATGGGATAAAAAAGCCATTTCGAAAGTCTGTCCGTCAGAATATATACGCCTACGTAGGCTCGTTATAAACATTACATATTGAACCTAAAAAAACATGAATTCAAAATACCTGTCTTTGCCAAAAACAAAAAAGTACATCCAAAAGAAATATCTACAGTTCAAAGAAATAAGAAATCCGAAGCGACAAACAATTTATTTCGTCTATTACGGTACAGTGGGCTGCTTTAGTATCGGAATCATCGCCGACCTTTGTGTCTACCTGATCAGAAAAGACCTGTTACTGGCTTTATGTAACATATTATCCCTGGGGTTATTCTTACTGTTCACTTACCTGCTGATTCGGAAAAAGAAACAGATAACTTTCTTGTTGAAATGCACCTTTTATACCATACAAAGCAATATCCTAATATCGATGTACTGCCGTATCTACCTCCCACCGGAAGAGACCGGCTTCTTTTTGTCGCAAGATCTGATGATCGGTATGGTTACTTGTGGTCTGGCTTCCATCTCTGTGAGTCGACACACCGTAATGATATTATCTTTCGCCCCGATTCTTTTGTATATGTTCATCGGGGTCTATACATCATCCGAACTTTATTTGATGAGTCTGCCCAGCCTGGCAGTGGCATATATCTTTCCTCCCATCATGTTGGCAAGATTACAGGAAATACTACGAACCATGCAACGACAAAAGGCAAGAATGACATCCGAGCTAAAACTATGGGCTGCTTTCAATGCTTTGCACCTGCAACCGAGTAGCAAAGAAATACAACTTTGCTGCTTGATACTGGAAAACAAAACAACCGAAGAAATAGCAGCACTCCAATACATAGCCACTTCAACCGTGAGAAGCAACCGGAGCCGGCTCCGGCAGAAATTACAACTGAACCAGGAAACCGACCTGCAAACCTTTTTATCAGAACTGATAAAAAAAGATTTTGATTATTTGGAAAGTCCCGATTAAAACCTCTATATTTGTCGGTGACAAGAATAAACGACAGCACGCTTTAGACAGAAGTGAGCGCGTTTATGAATACATTTAATTTAAAACTAGATTTCCCCAACTTGTTGTGGGAGATAGCCGGATATAATTTCCCGTCTCTATTCGGGAAATGGGCTATATTCTTTATTTTCATAGCAATATCTTTTCAAGTATCCGCCCAACGTATGGCCATCAAGACTAATACGCTGGAATGGTTGGCGGCATCCCCCAATCTGGGAGTGGAATTCCCATTAAACGATTGGATGACAGCTGAAATTTCGGCATCGGCTAATCCCTGGAAGATTACAGATAAACTTTTCTACCGCCATGGACGCGTACAAGCTGAAGCTAAATATTGGCTTCGGAACCTGCTGGCGCGCCATTACATCGGTATCACAGGATTCTATTCCATGTTCGATGTGGGAATAAACCGCAGGGCATATTATGGAGATGCCGCGGCCGCGGGTGTCACGTATGGATACAACTGGATTCTGTCACGTCGCTGGAACCTTGAGGTATCAGGCGGTGTGGGTGTGGCACGCTACAGGTTGGTGCGCTACCAACCGGGAAGCACTCATGGTGAACCGAATGAATCGGGATGGGCCCCCATACCGGTTAAACTAAGTGTATCTTTTATTTATATAGCCAAATAAATATAACCCTAATGAATATCAAAAGATTTTTGCTATTGGGGATAGTGGCCCTATACGCCATTATTCCGGCATGGGGACAAGCCCAGAAAGTAGAAATACGCGGAAGCGTAATCGATGACGAGGGAGAGCCTGCCATCTCTATCGTAATCAGAGATCACAATGAAAAGGGAGATGTATACGGCATCACAGACCTCGACGGAAAGTTCAAGATCATGGCAGATCCCAATACGACCCTGCATTTCTCGGGATTTGCCTACGCATCAAAAACAGTAAAACTAAAAGGAAAGACAACGATAAACGTAGTGATCTCGTACGAAGCATCGATGATTGACGAAGTGGTGATCACCGCCAAAAAAGTGGTGGACAAACTGCTACCGGAACCAACCGACATCGAAATCGTCGGAAATCAATACATCATCCACCCTAAAGTAAAAATTCCCAAAGAAATGTATAAGCCGAATACACGTATCGTAGTGCAACCGATGTTGGTGAATATTACCCGTAAAACACAGAGCCTGTTCCGCCCGGCAGTGGTGACCGGAAAGGAGTATGCCATCACATTGGAACGAATGATGGAATTCGACCTGAGCAGAGACCCGTTAGCAGCTTTTCAGGAGAAAACGCAAAAGATTGATAAGAATGAAGTGATTGCCTACGTAGACTCCCTCTATATGGATAACCCGGACGATGAATGCCGGTGTGACATCTACATGTATCTGGTAGAATATAAAAAACTGGCATACAAAGATACGGTAGTGATAGCCAAAGGTACGGTAAATCCGATGCGTTTCTTTACGTACCAAGCAGATGGCATGAAAATCAGAGATGAAAAATACATCCCTAAACCTCAAAAACAACAAAGAGGCGACAGAGGAGAAGTGAAGCTGAACTTCCTGATCAACTCGGCAACGATAGACGAAAAAGATCCGAACAACCAAAGAGAACTGGAGAAAATGCGCTTGCGCCTGCAGGAAATAGAAAACGATCCGAACTCGGAATTCCTGTCGTTTTCGGTCAAAGGGGTATCTTCGCCTGAAGGTCCGTATCAATCGAATCTGAAACTGGCACAAAAACGCACGGACAGTACGCTGAAACGTATCTTTGGTTTTCTGAACGAAGGTACTATAAACGCAATAAAAGACAGTACATATACAGAAGGAGTGGTGGCCTCATGGGAAGAGGTAGCAGAATTGATGGAACGCGACTCACTGCCTACAGACAAGTTACGGGAAATCATCAATTGCTATCCGGACAACATGGCCTCACAGTACAGCCGGATCCTACGACTACCGGAATATCGGAATGTCATTCTAACGACTTACTTACCACGGCTGCGCCGGGTGGAATATAGTTTCAACTATTCGGTGATGAGATTGCTGAACGATGAAGAAATACGCATAATGTATAAACAGGACTATAAAAAATTGGTACCCTATGAATTTTGGCGGATATACCTGGATGCCGATAATGACTCTACACGCGAAGTGATCTGCCGACAGGCACTGGAACAATATCCTAAATTTATGATTATGGCCAACGAATTGGCTGCGTTGCTGATAGAACAAAAGAAAGCAGACAGCAAATTGCTGGAACCGTTTGTCAGCAGATCGGCTCCCACAGAACTACTCTGTAATCAGGTAATCGCCTTAATGGACGAAAGAGCTTATAACCGGGCGGACTCGATTATAGACTTTCTGCCGGACAACGACATGACACAAGACGTAAGAGCCATCGTTGGAGCTTACAACGGGCATTTTGAGGATGCTTATGAACGGTTCGGAACGCAAGGCGGCATAAATGAAGTGGTATTATTAATGGCCATGAAGCAAAATGAAGAAGCATGGGAAAAGGCACAAGAACTACCGGATGAACCACTCAGCTATTATCTAAGGGCAGCATGTGCCAACAGGTTGGACAAAGTGAGCGAAGCATACGCTTTCATTAAACGGGCCCTGAACGAAGATCCGTCACTGAAAGAGATTGCGCAGATAGACGGAGACGTAACCGACCTGCTGCAACAGTTGGAAGATGAAAAGAAAGAACTGAAGGAAAAAGCGGAGAAAACAAAAGAAAAAAACGAAACGGAAGACACCGAAACGGAAGAGAGCGGCTTGAATGAAGAAAAAACGATAAAGCAATGAAGAATATGGGAAAGAGCTATAAAAGAATCCTGCTGCTAGGAATCGGTTTCATCTTATGCGGAACTCTGGCAGCACAAGAGCAAAAGCAAGATTCAACAGAAGGAAAAAACAATATTAAGGCCTCAGAATATTTGATGCCCAAACGAAAGGGAGCAGAAAAGTTCCATTCGAAGAGAGGATCGGAACATCTGTTTTTCTCTGTCGGATCGGGTATCGGTTATCTGTTTAACGTAGGAGGCGGACAAACCGCCCACGGGCCACGGGCATCATTCATGGCAGGTAATTGGCTGACCCCCGTCATAGGACTACGGGCCGGAGGGGAATATACACAATGGAAACAGGGAAATACGAATATGCATCTGGCAGGAGCCAATGTAGACTATTTGATCAATATCAGTGCATTTGCCGCCAGATACAACCCGAAGCGAGTATTCGAAGTGATCGGCGCTCTCGGACTCAGTTATCAGGCCACTATCGTAAAAGACCAAAAAACAATCCATTCATACGGATTGAGGGCAGGACTACAAGGGAAACTGAATGTATCGTCTGCTTTTAACCTGTTTATCGAGCCACAACTGGCACTTTATCCGGACCGGGTGGACAACCAGTCATCGTGGAAAAGATATAACCTGGCAGGATCACTAATGGCAGGTATTACTTACAAACCGGCAGGATACGCTACCCTGACTTTCCTTAAAGGAGGTTTTGCCTCGCTGGCAGCCGGTACCGGAAACACCGGAAATGTATTGTTCGACACGGAATTCGCTTTAGGTAAATGGTTCGACAAATTTAACGGGATGCGGATCAGTGCCGGTAGTAGTACCGCCTTTTTGGATAATGAAGACAGCGGTAGCAACCGCGATTTTAATATCAGCCTCAACATTGACTATCTGTGCAGCCTCACAAGGCTTTTTTCCGATCGGGACAGCCACGTGTTCAACCTGATCGTGGCAGGTGGCATCGGGAGCTATTTTCCCGGAGCGGAATCATCGTCTTCAATTATCTTGAACGGACGCATCGGACTACAGGGAGAAATCAGGCTATCGGCACATAGCGGACTCTGGCTGGAACCCCGGATCAATATATTCAAAGACAGAAGTTATCGGGCAGACCTTCAGGAACCCATACGGGGAACAGTAGGGTTAATGGTGGGAACGACGTATAAATTTTAGAATAAGATTCACCCCCACATACTTTATGCCCTCTGTTATGGAAAAATCAATATAAACATACATTGATGCAAGTGTTATAATGGCTGTTGTACAGCTTTTATTTTGTTTTGTTTGTGTTTAATAGTGCGCAACGAACTTACTGTGAAGTAAATGCGCTCTTGCTTTTCCACTCTAACTTACTGTGAAGTAAATGTGGTGTTTGTTTTATCAATGTCCCAAAGTTCAGCGGAACATGGGACATTTTTTTATTGTTCGAACCACCAGATAATGAATAGTGTAAAGAGTGTTGCCAATACGGTACAAACCAACGAACCTTCAAAACCAAATGCCCCTCCATTAATCAGATTATTTGCAGGCAGGCGAAGTGAAAACAAGGTTTCACAGAAACGATTGCCACTGACTTCATAGCCAAGTACGGGCCCTTGAATCCAGTTCCAAAAGAAATGAAGCGAAACAGGAAACCAAAGATTACGGGTGTAAAGATAGGAAGCTCCCAGTAACAAACCTCCCAACACCAGATTGAGCATGGGTAAAAAAGCCACATTGGGATTCATCAGATGAAGCAACGCAAACAAAAGGGAAGAGATGAGAAGAGAAATAAATTTATTGAGACGCGTACGCAACAAACGTCCCAGAACATATCCGCGCATCATAGTTTCTTCGACAATGGCAACCATGGCGAAAAACAACCCGCTTAAGAGCAAATCGCTCCAATGCAAATGGACACCGACAACCTCAATCTGCCCGGTCAGCAGGCAAACACCAAAACCAATGGCATAAATGAGCACTGCCATCAGGAAACCGTAGAGAATATCTTTGCCACGCCCTTTCAGGCTGAATCCTAAATCGGAGAAGGGACGGCGATCCAGAAATCGCATCATCAGAAAGGTTACAATAAATACGCTCAACAACATAATCCCCTCTCCAATAAAGAAATAACCCATTCCGTACCCTCTTACTTCCGAAAAAAGATTCAGAACGGAACGGAATAGGGACATGACGATAAAGAAGCTTACCAAAAAGATAATAATACTTGCAAATGCCGGAATCCCTTTCGGAGAAAAGAATGATTCGTGATCCTGTTGTTCCATTTTGTTAATTTATTGGTTGAAGGACAAAAATAACTATATTTTTCTAAAACTCTGGACGAGATAAAGTATGATTCGCTATATTTGTCTAAACATTTATCATAAATATGAAAATAAAACATCTGTTTATAGGAATAGCCCTTACTGCCAATCTATTTGCAGCTACGGCACAAGAAGTTAAGAAAACGTATTTCGTCAGCAAACCGGGAACATTGATTTCGATGATGACGGAAGAGGAAGCGAACCAGGTCACCCACCTGACCCTGACCGGAAAGATCAATGCAGTGGACTTCAGACATCTGCGCGATGAATTTAAAAACTTACAAGTGCTCGACATAGCTAATGCGAGCATCAGCATGTACTCGGGTAAAGAAGGTACCTATCCGGATAAGTTCTATATTTATATGCCGAATTTTGTTCCGGCATACGCTTTCTGTAAGATGGAAAACGGCACTGCCAAAGGAAAATCCACTCTGAAAAAGATCATTCTTTCGGAAAAGATCAAAAACATTGAAGATGCGGCTTTTATGGGCTGCGAAAATCTGAATATATGCCAGATTAAAAAGAAAACTCCTCCTAACCTACTGCCGGAAGCATTGGCAGACAGCATCACTGCTATCTTTGTACCACTGGGAGCAAGTGATGAATACCGGCTGAAAAACCGTTGGGATAACTTTGCATTCATCGAAGGCGAACCACTGGAAGCTAAAATAGAGGTAGGAGCACTGAGCACGCTGGAAAATGAAATTCAGAAAGCAGGACTACAGCCGAAAGAAATCAACTTCCTGACCATCGAAGGCAAGCTGGATGCAGCCGACTTCAAGTTGATACGGGATTATATGCCGAATCTGGTAGCTGTAGACATTGAAAAAACCAATGCAACGGCCATCCCCGACTTTACTTTCTCACAAAAAAAATATCTGCTCCGCATCCGTCTGCCACATGGACTAAAAAGCATCGGACAACGGGCTTTCAGCAATTGCGGCCGTCTCTGTGGAACGGTAGAACTACCGGAAAGCATTACTGCTATCGAATATGGAGCTTTCATGGGATGCGACAGGTTGCGGTACGTAGTTGCTCATGGAGACAAAATCACAACGATAGGAGATAACCTTTTTGGAGAAGGAAAAAATAAGTTGATTTATAAACGATAAAAAACAAGAGCTGTCAGAACTCACCACAGAGCACACAGAGTAACACAGAGTGAATTTAAATCATGGATGACCACATGAATAATCTGTGAAGAACTGCGTAATCTGTAGTGAGTTCTGACATTATCTCACTCCTCTCCTGTTCATCGCTTTTTTATCCAAAAGCCTATTCCCAAAAGAATCAGTACACCGGTAAGGATAAAAGCCCAGACATTGGGTACCCGTGATTGGGCCGTCAAGGAATATTCACCCGCCAAAAGACGGTAAGCATCCACTTTCCAAACCAGATGTTCGCGATCTCTGAAAGTTGTATTGGCTGAGATCATTTGTCCGGGCATTTTAAGTTCATATTGAATCACGGCTCCGAACAATTCGATCGGACGTGTCTCTTCGTCAAAGCGTTTATCTACTTCCTGTTGCTTTTCCTTATAAAGCAGAGAAAAACAGTCGGTATGATAATGCGTATCGAGCAATTGGCAAATGAGTTCCGGATCAGGATCCGGATCATCATCTTTAGGTTGATAGCCGAGATACAATGAATCCTTAACTTCATCCAGACGGGACATATACTTCCCCCGATCTATCTCAGCGATAAAAGGCCGGATAACTTCGAAACTTAATTCATAAAGACTTCGGTTGTACCAGTCGTAAAATTTCTTTTCCAACCGATCGAGCAATTCTTTCATCTCCAATCCGTTCATTCCGCAATAGGCTGTGTCGTCACCCTGGAACCAAAGCTTCTGTTCCGATTCATTCAGGTAGTTCTTTAGAGGTACGGGGCCTTTATCTGCCAATTCCGGATAGATGCCGGTATAGGTATAATAGGTGTAGAACCAACGAAAATGTTTGGTCAGTGTCTCCTGAGGAGTCACTAAGGGACGGTACATCGGATCTTTAGGATGAACCTGCTCCGCAAACATGCTGACAGAAGGCTCTTCCCTGCCGGCACATACGTTAATCTTTCCCTCTTCTCCAAAATAATTGTGAGTACGGACAGAATCGAAACGTGTCACTACCCAACCGGAATCCAAAGAAAACATAAAGGGGTTTTTCATCGGATCTCCGGCCATGAATGCAGAATCGGCAAAAGCATATACTTCCCTATGGGCCGAACCGTCAGGATGAATCCGGGTTTTCACCTGATAATAAGTGGTGCAAGACACCATTGAAACCGCCAGCAGCAATATCGATAAAAGTTTATTCGTTTTCATATGCATCTGTTTTTATAGGTTATTCATTCTTCATTATCTGTTCGTACCGGGTATAAAGCCGTTCCCGTTTAAGCATCTCCTTTTTCCGACTTCGGGACGCGGAAAAGAAGATCTCCCGCTTCTCTCCTGTCATCAATCTCTCATAGCTTCGCTCATCGGTGAGTGTTTGCTCTTGATAGGGTTTCGGTATACGAGTCACCTCTGAGGATAGAATCGGATCGACAGCAACTGCCTCTGCCACCCATAAACCGAGAAGCAGGGTTGCAGCAATAGCAGAACACCAGGCAGCAAAGTTCAATCTGCGGACGGGCCTGTTCCTGAAAGGCGCTGCTTTGACAGCACGCATAATATCCTCGGTCAGTGCGTCCGGATTTTCTAAAACAGGTGGAGTCTTCTTTAATTGCTCCAACCATTTTTCGTAATTCATTTCTTCCTTTTTCATCTTTCTTTATTTATTTCGTTCAACTTCTTACGGATACTTTTTCGTGCAAGATAGAGATTGGCCTTGATCTGGACAGATGTAAATCCGGTGATCTTCTCAATTTCCTTGATTTCCAACTCCTCGATATCCCGCAATGTAAATACAAGCTTTTGCTTAGGGGTCAGTTGTTGCATGAAGTACAGGATATGGGCTTTCAGCTCCCGGTTGACTAACGTGGCTTCAATATTATCATCGGAACAAACAGGTAGTTCGGCAAATGTAATATCAGAGAGCGCACCGGCCGGAGAATGCTGCAAAGCCCGCAGACGATCATAACAGATATTACATGCTACCCTGTAAAGCCAGGTGGAGAAACGGAATTCCGGCCGGTACTTATCCAATGAAAGCCAGACACGTAAAAAAGTCTCCTGCACCATATCCCGGGCTTCTTCTTCATCGCACAACAGACGGAAAGCCAAGCGAAAAACGAAAGCCTGATACTCCGCCACAAGCAAAGCAAATGCACTTGCATCTTGCCTCCTGCTCTTTTCTACCAATACCTGTATCTCATTCTGTTCCATAGCTCACACTGTATATGTTGTTTATATATGATACGCAATAAATGAAGAAAGGTAAAATAACGATGGATGATAAACTACAGTAAATGCAAACAAAAAAACGATGAACAGGCACCCATTTATGTGCAGCCTGTTCATCGTTTATCGTTCAAAAAACGTTCATCGTTACTTATACATCTTGGCTCTCAGCTCTTTGATGTGGTCGGAAGTAATGTACTCGTCATATTCCATCATCTTGTCGATGATACCATTCGGAGTCAATTCAATCACACGATTAGCAACGGTCTGAATAAATTCGTGGTCATGCGAAGAGAAGAGGATATTACCTTTGTAAGTCTTCAGATTGTTATTGAATGCCTGAATAGACTCCAAGTCGAGATGATTGGTCGGAGTATCGAGAATCAGACAGTTGGCATTGCGCAACTGCATACGGGCAATCATACAACGCATCTTCTCTCCTCCCGAAAGAACACTAACTTTTTTCAGTACTTCCTCACCGGAGAAAAGCATACGCCCCAGAAAACCTTTCATGTACACCTCGTTGCCTTCGCCATATTGGCTCAGCCAGTCGACCAGATTCAGATCGGTATTGAAATATTCGGTATTGTCCAAAGGAAGATAAGCGGTAGTAATCGTCACTCCCCAGTTGAAATGCCCGGCATCGGGTTTCATATGCCCGTTGATGATCTCAAAGAAAGCGGTCATCGCACGCGGATTACGTGAAATAAATACAATCTTATCTCCTTTCTCCACGTTGAAGTTCACGTCGTTGAACAGCACAACTCCATCTTCGGTCTTCTTACTCAAACCGGAAACTTCCAGAATCTGATTGCCCGGCTCACGTTCCGGAGTAAAGATGATACCCGGATATTTGCGGGATGACGGTTTGATTTCCTCGACATTCAACTTTTCGAGCATCTTCTTACGGCTGGTAGTCTGCTTACTCTTGGCAACATTGGCACTGAAACGACGGATGAACTCTTCCAACTCTTTCTTTTTCTCTTCAGCTTTGGCCTTCTGGTTCTGCTGTTGACGAAGAGCCAACTGGCTGGATTCGTACCAGAAACTGTAATTACCGGCAAAAAGATTGATTTTTCCGTAATCTATATCGACGGTATGTGTACATACAGAATCGAGGAAGTGACGGTCGTGGCTCACAACCAACACGGTATGTTCGAAGTTGGAGAGATACTCCTCCAACCAGGTAACGGTCTCCATATCCAAGTCATTGGTAGGCTCGTCGAGCAGCAGGTTATCGGGATTTCCGTATAATGCCTGTGCCAACATCACACGCACTTTCTCTTTACCGCTCAATTCACCCATCAATGTATAATGTTTGTCTTCTTTCACACCTAAACCGCTCAGCAACATCGCCGCATCGCTTTCGGCATTCCATCCGTCGAGTTCGGCAAACTTCTCTTCCAGTTCGGAAACTTTCAAACCGTCTTCGTCCGTAAAATCTTCTTTAGCATAAAGGGCTTCGCGCTGTTTCATGATGTCCCACAACACTGTGTGCCCCATCATTACGGTATCCATAACCGTAAAAGCGTCCCATTTAAAGTGGTCCTGACTCAACACTGAAAGGCGTTCGCCCGGACCTAATGTAATGTTTCCGGTTGTAGGATCGAGGTCACCGTAAATCGTGCGCAGAAAAGTAGATTTACCGGCACCGTTAGCACCGATGATACCATAACAATTTCCACTTGTAAACTTCAGATTTACATCATTAAACAAGACTCTTTTACCAAACTGTACCGAAACGTTAGAAACTGTAATCATTCTATTATTATTCCTTAATTTATTTATTATCAAAATAACGCGGTGACAAAGGTAGACATTTTTAGTGAATAACGAACTATCAGGAATGTGTCAATCTGACATAAAAGTATTACCTTTGCTGCGTTTTTTGGCAAAACAGACAAACTGGCAAAGTTTTTGCTGCAAAGCCAGTACATCAAAATGCCGTATTGACATGAAACTAAATCCGTTTAACAAGAATAAAAACAGAATAGATATGGATCCGAAAGAAAAGAAAACCAAGCAAGAAGAAGAGTTGAAAGTAGACGATATTCAGGATACCGTTGAAGGACAGTCGCAAAACGAAGAAGCAACTGAAGCAACCGAACCGCTGACCGCAGAGGAAAAGTTGGAAAAAGAGCTAGAAGAAGCTCAGGCTCAAATCGAAGATCAAAAAGACAAATACCTCCGGCTCTCGGCTGAATTTGACAACTACCGCAAACGTACCGTCAAAGAAAAAGCCGAATTGATTCTGAATGGTGGTGAGAAAAGTATCAAAAGCATTCTGCCGGTAATCGACGATATGGAACGTGCACTGACAACTATGGAAACAGCCACAGACGTAAATGCCGTGAAAGAGGGTGTTGAGCTGATATACAATAAATTCCTGTCTATCCTGTCACAGGATGGAGTGAAGGTGATTGAAACCAAAGACCAGCCGTTGGATACAGACTATCACGAAGCCATTGCTGTGATTCCTGCCCCGACAGAAGAACAGAAAGGTAAAATATTGGATTGTGTACAGACCGGATATACACTGAACGGTAAAGTAATCCGCCATGCAAAAGTAGTTGTGGGAGAATAACCGGAACATGAACGAACTTGCTAACATAACTAAAATCAACGAAACTAAAATATGGCAGAAAAAAGAGATTATTACGAAGTGCTGGAAGTCACGAAAGAGTCAACAGTCGAAGAAATAAAGAAAGCATACCGGAAAAAAGCCATCCAATATCATCCGGACAAAAATCCGGGTGACAAGGAAGCGGAAGAAAAGTTTAAAGAAGCAGCCGAAGCCTACGATGTACTGAGCAACCCGGATAAACGTGCCCGCTACGACCAGTTTGGTCATGCAGGAATGAGCGGAGCAGCCGGAAACGGTGGACCGTTCGGCGGATTTAGCGGCGGAATGTCTATGGACGACATTTTCTCTATGTTCGGTGATATTTTTGGCGGCCATAGCGGCGGCGGATTCGGTGGTGGTTTCGGAGGCTTTGGCGGATTTGGAGGCGGAGGTTCTCAACAGAGAAAATTCCGTGGCTCGGACCTCAGAGTGAAAGTAAAGCTGAATTTGAAAGAAATCTCTACAGGAGTTGAAAAGAAATTTAAGCTGAAAAAATATGTGCCTTGTTCGCATTGCCATGGAACCGGGGCGGAAGGAAACAGCGGTTCTGAGACTTGCCCGACCTGCAAAGGAAGCGGATCGGTCATCCGCAACCAACAGACGATCTTGGGAACTATGCAGACGCGTACCACATGTCCGACTTGTAATGGTGAAGGTAAGATCATTAAAGACAAGTGTAAGGTTTGTGGAGGAGAAGGCATCGAATATGGGGAAGAAGTAGTAACCGTAAAGATTCCTGCCGGAGTAGCAGAAGGTATGCAACTCTCTATGGGGGGTAAAGGAAATGCCGGAAAGCACAACGGTATACCGGGTGATCTGCTGATTCTGGTAGAAGAAGAACCACATCCGGAACTGATCCGTGATGAAAATGACCTGGTGTACAACCTATTGCTAAGCTTCCCCACAGCAGCCATCGGAGGTGCGGTAGAAATACCGACCATTGACGGCAAAGTAAAAGTGAAAATAGAAGCAGGTACACAACCGGGTAAAGTGCTCCGCCTGCGTGGCAAAGGTCTGCCAAGCGTAAACGGCTATGGTACAGGAGATTTATTGGTCAACGTTAGTGTATATGTGCCCGAAACGTTGAGTAAAGAGGAAAAAAGCACTCTGGAGAAACTGGAGGAATCAAAGAACTTTAAACCGAGTACTTCAATCAAAGAAAAGATATTCAAGAAGTTCAGAAGCCTCTTTGACTAATCGGCTCCGTTGCCAATTACTCTGATTTATACAGAGAGTACCCTATAAAATGTTGCCCGGACTTACATCTCCTGATGTTGCCCGGGCAATTTTATATCTGAACAAAAGTTCTATTTATCAGAAACCAAACGCTGTATTTGTTCGGCCTGTACAGATACGGCAGGAGTAAAAGCCGGACTTGCCATGTACTTTTTCAGACTATACAGCAACTGACGTGCTTCGGTACGTTTATCCATGTCCTGCCAGAAATCAATGCCGGATACCAGTAATTTACCATTGCCTACTTTTACTTCGAACAACAAGGCAAGAGGGCGATTTGTGAACCAATCGTCAATGACACGCACTATTGGAGAAATTTGGGAAGAAACCCGGGCTATTTCAATGACACCTGAATGGCTCATAGCATCCCACCATTGATAATCACTGTAATATTCGGTAGGGAACTCACTTAAAGCCGGATGTTCCGGATTGCACAAAATTCCCAATGTATGAGGTGCTTGTCCCCTTGTCCAGGCGGTGTTCCAGAAAATACTGGAAAAACCAACCTGAATATCACCTCCCATCTGCCGGTTCAAATCCCCTTTCTTCAAAGATAATAGTACGGAAGCGCCACTATTGAGAGCCTTCAGGGTAACGGCATCCAAACGATCGACCATCCGGATATTCTCTTCTCCTTCCACTTTGGGCGAGGTGGAGGGATAGACCCAAATGTTCCAACTATTTTTCTTGTCGTCCACTGCAACCTCCAATACCAAACGCCGGGGAGTCTCTATTTCAGCCAAAGAGGCAGAAATCTCTCCTAATTGGAAGTTATTGCCTATAGGAAGGGAATCGACCTCCCATTGTTCGGACCGAAGTACACTACCCGATGTATCGGCCAAAGTCCATTCGGCCGTTATCTCCTTCAGAGGAGTTTCACCATAATGTGCAACTTCCACCCGGGCCTTCAGAGTCTCATCGTTTTTATAAATAAGTTTAGGCAAACGTGCCAAAGGTACGGTAGGTGCACAGAAACGCCGGTACTCTTCGGGAGAAATATATCCTTTTTCCTCCCAGAAAGCATCTAATACACCGACCAATGCAGTGCCCTGTCCCGGAAAATCGTTCAGTCCCAACAACTGGAATCCACCGAAATTCCGAGTACGCAGAGCAGCCTCAATATCCGCTTTATAGCAAAGCGCCTGCAACTTACCGGATGCCAATAAGAAACTGTCTGCCAGATGAATCATGCCATTCTTCTGTAAAGTTTCCCGGAAGATCTCCAAATTAGCAGGACGCATGACACCATCATATTTACTTATCTCTTCCAAATTAGGATAGACACACCATTGCCCGATCTCGTGGCTGACAACAGGTTGGCTGAAACGGCTGATATATTCCGACCAATCATAATCGGTACAGGGAGACTGTCCATTGATAATACTTCTGAGCCCTTGCCCCCATCCCTGAATACGTGGAGCAGGATCACTTAAAAAATCACTGACCGGCAATGCAGGCCATCCGGCACTACTGCAATACAAGCGGCGATTATCCTGCTCTTTCCAGGTGGAAACAAACCCGGACAAATAAGCACTGCTTCCCTCACCTGCCGGTTCATTACCATACATCATCATGCAAAATGAAGGGTGATTACCGAAGGTAGCGACAATCCGTTCGCTTTCGTCCCAGATAAACCGATCGAGTGGTCTACCATCACCAATCGTTGTAGATTGATTAGCCCAGGAAGAACATTCTATTTCCAAGTAAAGTCCCATCTCATCGGCTGCACAAAAAGCGGCCTCCGGCGGACACCAGGAGTGAAAACGGACATGATTCAGTCCATGAGCCTGAAAAGCGGTGAATATTCTTTTCCAGGCTTCTTGGTCAGTAGGCGGATAACCGGTCTTTGGAAAAGCGGCACAATCCAGCGCACCACGTAAAAAGACGGGACGATTGTTGACTGTAATGCAACCATCGACCACTTTAAAATCACGCATACCAAAAGATTCTTCACGGGAGTCGGTCGTGTTCTGTTCTTCATCAGTGAGGCTTACTTTTAACTGATATAAATTCGGGTGAAATTCATCCCACAAACGAATCTCATCACCCAAAGACAAAACGGCGTCCACTTCATTGGTGCCCGGCTGGAGAGTTACCTTCTTTTGCATCCGTTTGCCATCGGCCTCTAAAGCCAATAAGGCTGTCGTTTGGCTTTTCTTACGATTACGGAGGATTGTTTTTACACGAACACTCTTATCGGATATATCGGGATAAATAATTGTGCGCGCAATATTCACCTTAGGACGGACTTGCAGATACATATCTCCGACAACCCCATTCCAGTTTCCCTGGGTGTGATCTGAAATGCTATGTGAGTTTTCACCGGGATCGATGTCTTTTATACGGTTATCAATACGCAAAGTCAGTGTATGTTTGCCGGGGCGCAGCACATCCGACAAATCATACTGATGCGGAGCACCCAGCGCATTCTGCATACCGACCTCTATATCATCTACCCACAAACGAGTTTCCCAATGACAACGCTCCAGAAACAAGTGAATGTCCTGTTGCTCCCAGCCTGCCGGAACAGTGATCTCCTTTTTATACCAGGCTACACCTTTATAATACTTTACAGGTTGCAACCAGAAAGGAACTTTGATATATCCCGATTCACGATAACGGGCATAAGCATCGCTACGGAAATAGGCCGAATCGACGATTCCACCCGTCCACATAGTACTGACAGTAATATCTTCTCCTAAACCATTGGAAGTCATGGAACCGGGTAACCGGATCGTATTATCCCAACGAGTAGAATCAGTCGTAAATTGCCAACTTCCCGACAGGTCTATCTTTGTGACCTGCTGAGAACAGGAAGTCCATAAAAAAGAGAAAAGTACAAGTGTTTTAATCTTCATGATTCCATATGATCTATAAGGTAAAAAACAGTGTTATTTCATTGATTTTGTGTCAATACACAAAAGTAGAAAGAACGATTTACCTGATAAATAGACTTTTCTGCTATAATGATGGATTATCTTACGATTTAGAGACAGCCGCTTCCAACTTCCCGTCCTTGTTAGCTCAATACCCCGGATTCTGTGTCAGATTGGGGTTCATTAACCGAACCTTTTCCGGAATGGGAAATACCGTAGTATAACCATTCTTCTCACCCGAAAGTTGAGGTCTGCCCGTATAAGTGCGGGTATATTGACGAAACCGGATCAAATCTTGCCTGCGCCACCCTTCCCATGCAAACTCCAACTGACGTTCGGCCAATAGATTAGCTAATGTAGCCGTCCGGAAAGGAGCATTCACACGAGAGCGGACAAGGTTCAATTCTTCATCTCCATTTTCTCCATTACGCACCTTGGCTTCGCTTTTCATGAGTAATACATCGGCATAACGATAGAGTACAATATCATTTTCCATCAGTTTACCGTCTTTGGTGGCAGTTTCATCAATCGCATACTTTTTCATCCGCGCTCCGGCAGTCTTTTCATAAGGAGTATTAGATATATCGACATCCACCTTCCAGGGGAAATATTCCAGCTCGGTACCGTCATCGAGTGTGACGACTTTTCCTTTGAGGTCATATACAATACCGGCAAAATAACATTTGTCAAAACGAGGATCGACTGCTTCTGTATCGTATCCAAACGTACGAAGGACTTCCACAGTGGCACTTGAACCATTCTCTCCTCCCAACCCATAGGCCTTGGCATGATTGTAGTGACGGGAGCGAAAAAGATATTGCATCTGATTGGTATACAGAGTCTTGCTCATCGGGATGGTGAAGATATTCTCAACAGAAGATTCATTGTAAACAGCAAAGTTCGCTTCATAATTATCTTCCAGCCGATATCCCATTGCAGTGATGGCATCACAATAAGCCTCTACCGTCTGCCAGGCATTGAGCCGCTCGCCATCTACTTCAAAATAAATATCTTTTCCATCGGGAAATTGACCGTCGGTCCAATTATTATCCGTATATATTTCAGCATTCAAGGCAAGTTTAGCAAGTAAAAAACAGGCTACGGGACGTGTAATGCGTCCGTAATAATTGCCGGAACGATTGCTATATGCCGTTTCCAGCAAGGGTTCAGACTCCTGCAGCTCTTTCACTACAAAATCGAAAACTTCTTTGCGACTGTTCTGCTTCACTTCTTTCAAAGGAGTGGATGATGAAAGAACCAAAGGGACACGGGCAAACAAATCCATTAAATGATAATAATACAAAGCACGGAAAGCGCGGACCTCCGCCCGATAGACAGGCAGTTCTTCATCGTTATGGGTCTGCTGGTACGTATCGATCCGTTCGAGTGACTGATTGCAAAGACTGACCACCTTATATAAATATTCCCACGTGGCTTGAATGGCATCATTATCCACTCCCCACCGATGCAGGAAAAGTCCTTGCCAGAACCCGCCATCGTACCAGTCACCGCCACGTGTAGGCATAATAGCCTCATCAGTGGTAAAAGTATTCAGATCGTAAATTCCTCTGCCGGTCCCCTGCAAACCCTGGCTATCACTGTAACCTCCGATGTTATTGTACAAGGAGGCCACTGCATTATAATATAAATCTGTTAGATTCTTATAAGCATCTTCCTCAGGAATCTTATCTTTAGGATTCTCATTCAGAAAACCATCACATGAAAACAGAAAACCGAGTCCCCAAAGACAGGCGAACATACATATATAACGACTTTTCATAACTCATCCTCACATTAAAAATTAATACTTAAACCGAGAGTATAGGTACGCGCCAAAGGATAAGCCCGTTTATCATCCACACCCAAGGTAGAATTGACTGTAGAACTGTTGATCATGGGTGACAGACCGGAGTAGCCTGTGATAGTAGCCAGATTGTTGACAGTGAACGCGAGACGGAAAGATTGCACATACTTTTTCCACTTCGTTACCGGAACATTCCATCCGACAGTAACGTAATCAAAATTGATGTAGTCTCCCTTTTCCAGCCAGTAGTCTGTAGCAGTCTGATCTTTGATATTGCGTCCGGGAGCTTTCTTCATCACATTGTAATCGGGAAAAATATTCATATTCATATAGGTCAGTGAAGTGCCGTTATAGATTTTATGACCGAATGCGCCGTTCACCTGTACCGACAGATCGAAACGCTTATAGCGGAAACTGATATTGGAACCGAGTAAAGTTTTAGGGACAGCCTGTCCTGCTACATAACGATCCTCACCATCTTCAAGACTCACCCCTCCCCCATTCAGGTCGGCAATGTCATAGGTATATCCGCCATTTCCATCGGCAATAAGTCCCTTGCAATGGGGCAGATAGAAAACACCTAAAGGTTGACCTACCATTTGATAGACAATATGGTTGTATCCACCATGAAATCCGGCTCCGTCGAGACTTGCCAGACTTTTGTATTCAGGCGCCGAGATATTTTCTCCACCGTACATCCCACTTAAAGAGAGTAACTTGTTTTGCTGAAAAGTAACATTGACATTAACATTCAGTTCCATATCCTGAGTCTTCAAGGGGGTGAGGCCGACAGCTATCTCCGTACCGCTATTACGCATGGAACCAATATTGGCCAAAAGAGTGTTATAGGTGAAAGGCGGTACACTGACGTTGTACAGATAGAGCATATCAGAGGTTTTGGAATTATAATAATTAAGAGAGAAAAGAAGCCGGTTGCCAAACATACCAAGATCTACTCCCGCATTGAAAGTGCGTTTTACTTCCCACTTCAAATCGGGATTGGTATTACGCATATTACCCAAAGTCACCACTTGTGAACTACCGACAGGTACCACTCCATTGGGTTTCACCAAATTAAGTGTCGTATAGGAGTCAATGCCACTCTGATTGCCGGCTAAACCGTAGCCAATGCGAAGTTTCAAATTATCGACCAACGGAATACGCTTCATGAACTTTTCCTCGCTGACAACCCAAGCGCCCGATACGGATGGAAAAAATCCCCATTTATGATTGGCACCAAATTTAGAAGAAGCATCGGTACGTGCATTCACCGTGAAGATATACCGGTCGGCAAACGTATAGTTGAAACGTCCGAGAAAAGATGCCAGTCGAGGCTGTTCAAAATAAGAATTTGTTCCTTCCCAAAGTCGTATGGCACCTGCCTGAAGATTATTGTAACCAAACTGATCGGTATTGAAATTGGTCACAGTAGTATAAAAGCCGCTATAAGTTTCTTTTTGCAGTTCGGCCAGTGCCAGTACATCAAAATAATGCTTGTTCCATTTCTTTTTGTAAGTCAGCATCAGATTGCCAAGCAGTGACTCCATTTTCTTGGTCCCCTTGTATGCCTGTCCATGAGCCCACACAGCCGTAGGCAGATATTGGGAGTTTTCTACAATATTATAGGTATAAGAACCGAAAAGAATCAGTTTCAGTTCACGAAATAAATTAAAAGTCAGCCGGGCATGGGTACTGATATGTGATGTAGCATCATGATCTTTCACTTCCATCCAAGCCAGTGGATTAGTGATCTGGCTGGCATTGGTAATCTGATCCCAGGAATCAGTCTCCGGATTTCGGTGATTGGGATAAGTAGGATTAAAAGTAGCAGCCGAATAGAACGTTTTTTGAAGGTCAAACAAATTATGATTCTTTTGAATAGAGCCAAACATACCCAGTTCACAGACTAAAAAATCGTCAAACACATGTTGGGTCATATTCATATTCGAAGTGAAGTTTTTCATATCTTCATTCAGAATGATACCTTGACGATCCATAAAGCCCAACGAAACACGATAACTGGAAGCATCCGTCCCGCCATAAAATGCAACATGATGATTCTGCTGCAAACCAGTCTGTTCTATCTCTTGCAGAAAATCCGTTTCATTTCCTTTGTCGAGTATGGCAACACCTTGCTGCCGGGCCAGATTGCGAAATTCATTTCCGGAGAGCATTTCCAGATTTTTGTAGACAGAAGAGATACCAAAACTCCCATTGTAGCTAACCCTGGTTTTACCCCGGATTCCTTTCTTTGTCGTGATTTCAATAACACCGGAAGCACCGCGGGAACCATATTGAGCTGTCTCGGAAGCATCTTTGAGAATGGTGAAACTCTCTATATCGGTAGGATAAATAGAAGTGAGCATACTGAGGTCACCAAATACACCATCGACAATGATCAAAGGGTCGTTACCACTGGTCAATGAAGTAGTTCCCCGCAAACGTACGGCATCCAAAGCTGCCGGTCCGTTGGTTCCTTTTTGTATGGTAAGTCCGGGAACACGTCCGCGAATCGCCTCCAGCGGATTGGTTATCTGATCTTTATTCATGCCCAACTCCGTAATTTTTTCTACTGAACCGGAAATGTTTTTCTTATTTCCGGTAGCATATCCTACTGTTATAAGTGAATCAATGGGAAAAACGGGCTTATCCTGCGCCTGCAAGATAGAGGGAGTAAACATCAGAAGCAGGGCAAAAGTCAATGTCGGTATACAGATGATCCGGTGTTGTTTCATACTATTAACATTTGAAGGGTTCGCATATAAAATATAACAAAAAAAGAGAGCATCTGGTTGCCCGGATGCCCTCCTTTCTTACTCTATCTGAACAGATTATTTGCTTTCGATCAGCAATGTACCTTTTTTCAGACCTTTTCCTGTTGCTTCAAGTGTGATCTTTCCTGCTTTTTCAGTAGACTGCACAATCGCTGTCATCATACCGCTGAATACTTTCATCTTCGGGGTCTGGAATGACTCAAGAGAAGCCGGATTACCATTGGCTCCTGCACGATAAGTACCTGCTCCCTTCACCTTGAAACTGATCTCATTGTCTGCCAGCGGACAAAGATTACCCTCTTTATCGACTACCTTCACTGTCACAAATGAGAGATCTTTACCATTGGCGTCAATCACGCTACGGTCTGCCACCAACTCAATGTGATCGGGCTTTCCGGCTGTATGAATTTCCTTCTCAGCAACGGCTTTGCCATCTTTATCGTAAGCAACCACTTTTACAGTACCCGGCTCGTATTTCGTATCCATCCACATCAGGCGATAACGTTGCTGACGTTTGAAGTTGGCCACAGAAGTAGAGTCACCACTATTGTTTACCGTAACGGAGAGATCCTTTGTACGCTTACCCTGACTTTTGCCGTTAATAAACAGTTCAGCCGAAGGATAATTGGTATATACAAATACCGGGGTAACTTCACCCTCACGTCCTTCCCAATTCCAGTGAGGCAAGATATGCAGCGTTTCCTTATCTTTATTCCAATGACTGCGATAGAGATAATAACGGTCTTTCGGAAGTCCGGCAAGGTCTATAATTCCAAACAACGAAGAGTGGCTGGGCCAATCGGTATAGTACGGAGTCGGTTCACCTAAATAATCGAATCCGGTCCATACGAACTCACCAATGCAATAAGGCAAATCCTCATGCTGGATAAAATCGTCTTCCGGAAGATTGGACCAACCGCAATGCTCTACATCATATGATGAAGACTGATGATCGTCATACTTCTGCATCGCACGACGGACAACAGGGAATTTATAAACGCCACGTGAACTAACGGTAGAAGCTGTCTCGCTACCCAGGATGATCTGTTGCGGAAGTTTTTTGTAGTTTTCCTGATATTTGTGAGGACGGTAATTAAAACCGGCTACGTCCATCACAGCCGCCATATTATTATTGACTACTGCATCGGGAGCATCCATACCCTGAGTAACAGGACGTGTAGGATCTTCACGATGGCAGATATCCTGCAAGAAGCGCGACAGTTTCGGTCCACGGTCACCGTTCCACTGGTCGGGCACCTCATTACCGATACACCACATAACCACGCTCGGATTATTGCGATACTGATGAATCAGATTCACCAGATCTTTCTCTACCCATTCATCAAACACTTTGTGATAACCATTCTGTACTTTGGCTGCTTTCCACTCGTCAAATGACTCGGCCATTATCATCATGCCCATTTCATCACAAGCTTTAATCAATTCGGGAGCAGGCATATTATGTGAAGTACGGATGGCATTGCAGCCCATGTCTTTCAGGATACGAATCTGACGGCGAATACCGGCATCATTGGCAATACCTCCCAACGGTCCGAGATCATGGTGATTGCACACACCTTTGAACATGGTTTTCTTTCCATTCAGGAAGAAACCTTTATTCGGAATAATCTCAATGGAACGAATACCGAATGAAGTAGTATATTCATCCTTCAGAGTATTCCCCTCATATACTTTAGAAACGGCACTATAAAGATGCGGAGTATCCGGAGTCCACAAAGCCGGAGAAGTCACTACGAAATCTTGTTCGAAAACATTGTCATCGAACGGACCTCCCTTCTTTTCGTTGGCTGCCACCACTTTACCATCCTTATCCTTCAGTTCGGTAACAATACGATATCCTTCGAATGCTTTTCCGGCTGGTACATCGAGTTTTGTTTTCAGGTTTACCTTTGCAAATTCATCTTTCACTACAGGAGTAGTCAGCTGAGTACCCCAAGTAGGAATATGGGCATCTTCGTTCACTACCAGATGTACATTGCGATACAATCCGGCACCGGGATACCAACGTGAAGATTCGTTCTCGTTTTCAAGACGAACCGCCAATGTGTTCTTTTCACCCGGTTTCAAATAAGGAGTGGCATCCACATAAAAACTATTGTAACCGTAAGGCCAATAACCGGCCTCTTGTCCGTTGATATAGACATGTGCATGACTCATGGCTCCATCGAAAACCAGAGTAGCCTTTTTGCCCTTACTGAATGAAGGAGCATCAAAATTGAGCCTATACCATCCCACACCGACAAAAGGAAGTCCCCCGGTACGTCCGGCATGCTCCATCGCCTCTTTCTGTCCATCCTGAGAAATGGCTACGTTCTGTTTATCATTATTAATACTGAATGGTCCGTAAATAGCCCAATCATGCGGAACGGTCACAGATTGCCACTTCGCATCATCATACGTAGAGTTACTAAAGTCTTTACTATCCTCACGAGTGAACTTCCATCCCTTCTCAAAGGTTTGTTCCGTACGGACTTGCGCACACGCCAACAGCGGCACAGCGAGCATCGAAGCAAATGCAATTTTGATTTTCTTGTTCATGATTGATTTGTTTTTATTTTAATATAAATTCTATCTTCCCGGCATGTACCAACTCCTCATGACTGATACGATAACCTGCATGTTTCTTTCCATTCAATTTTACCTCCTTAATCAGATCGGCATTATCTCCCGGACGGACAGCAGTAATGACCAGCTCTTTTTCTTTATAATATTTCGGATCCAACTGAATGGTTACTTTGTCAAACGTAGGTGTAGTCAGCGTATAATCAGGCATTCCCGGACAATCAGGATACAAACCGATCATACTGAAAATAGCCCATGCTGACATCGTACCGGTATCATCATTACCGGGAATACCGTCAGGCCGGTCAGTGAAATATTCGGCAAGCAAACGCTTCACCTGTTTCTGGGTACGCCATTCTTCTCCTTTGAAGTAACTGAATAAATAAGGATAGGCAATATCCGGTTCGTTGGCAGGATCATACAAGCCTTCATCAAATACTTTCTGCAGTTTATCCACAAACTTCTTCTTACCTCCCATCAATCGGGTCAAGCCTGCAATATCATGGGGAACATAAAATGTATAATTCCAGGAGTTCCCCTCATGGAAACCGGGACTCGGAGCAAAATTGGCTCCTTCCATCGGATCGAATGGAGAGTAGAATGTTCCGTCGGGTAAAATGGGACGTAATGTACCGAACTCCTTGCAGTAGTAATGTTTATATCCCAGCGAACGGTCGTAGAATAACTTCGCATCTTCTTTCTTTCCCAGCGCCTGGGCAAAACGTGAGAGCGCATAATCGGCTATATAATATTCCAGTGCATGCGATACAGAATTATCATACTGCTCTGTCAGGGGCACATATCCTTTCGCAATGTAATCATCTATGTCGGGACGCATTAAATTATCTTTGCCAGGTGTCGTAGCAGACTTATACATAGCTTCATAGGCTGCTTGTACATCAAAGTCACGCAACCCTTTCATCCAGGTATCCACGATAACGGGAATACTCGGATCACCCTCCATGGTAAGTGTCTCACGCCCGTAAAGCTCCCATTTGGGCAACCATCCGTGCTCCTTGTACATATCTACCATTGTACGAACCATATCCAACTGCCGATCGGGGAAAAGCAGTGTCATCAACTGATGTACATTACGGTAGGTATCCCAAAGCGAGAATACAGTATAACGGTTGCCTTTTGTCGTAAGAATCTCGCTACCTTCCATAGCCGGATATTGTCCGTTCACGTCCTGCAAAATATTCGGATGAATCAACAAATGATACATGGCGGTATAGAATACTCTTTTCTGCTCTTCGGTACCACCTTCTACAAGAATCCGTGAAAGATCATTCTGCCACATGGCACGCGCTTCGGCACGAATCTGATCAAATCCCTTTCCGGCCTGCTCTTTCTCTAAATTCAGACGGGCATTGGCTATGCTGACAAACGACACTCCCATACTGACTTCGATCGTTTCACCTTCGTCGGTATCAAACGTAAACCAAGTACCGATATCATCACCACTCATCTCTTTGGTATAAGCAGTATACAGCTTATTTTTACCGGAAGTATTATCCCACTGCGCTTCCACCGTCATCGGACGCATCTTCTTCCAATAGCCACGTGCACGAGGAGTTTTGTTAATACGCATCACAAAATAAATGGGAAATACGGCCTGCGGATTATAACAGAATGTACCGAGCAGCTTACTCCCCTCTATTTCGGTGTCACTGACAAAACGAACGGTAGCCCCGGTTTCATTGGTCAATCCTTCGCCCAGATTCAAAAGGATATTACTTTCTCCTTTGGGAAAAGTAAAACGGCTGATTCCGGTACGCAAAGTAGCCGAAACCTCATTCTTAATCCCATATTTAGTCAGAACATTTGAGTAATAACCCGGAGTGGCTTTCTCGTCTTTATAGGCACTTCCGTATTGTAAATAATCAACGTTCAATTTTCCGGTTGTGGGCATCAAAAGTAAGGAGCCCAGCTCCGGACATCCTACTCCACTCAGATTAACATGTGAGAATCCGGTGAAATAGGTATTGGTATGTTCATAAGGTGTAGACCACCACTGGCTGTCTTTATCTATTTTATTACCAACGGATTTGTCCCCCATCACATTAAAAGGAACAACCGACATCATTCCCTGCGGACAAATAGCTCCGGGGTTCGTTGTTCCGTAATTCGTCGTTCCGACGAACGGATTTACATAATCTACCGGATTCTCTTGCGCAGAAGCCACTGCTATAAATAGCCAGGCAGCTGCAAATGATACAAAATAAGGTAGTTTCTTCATTCTTTCAATACTATTATTTATTAATATATACGTTTGGTTTCACCCGCTCTGTGAGGAAGGTTATTCTACAACGATTTCGTCGGTAAACACCCACCCTCCAAACTCTTCTCCGGCACGGGCCTGATAGCGGATGTATCGTCCTTTGGCTTCCCCATTCCATGCGTAGTTTTTAAAGACCACAGCATCCGACTTCACTACTTTATGTGTCTGACGACTCAATTCGGTGAAGTTCTTGCCATCCTCCGAAACAGAAATTATCACTTCGGTAGGCAAAAAGACTTCCGGACCTACTACCTGCATAAAATCTGCGCTAATCGAATGCAAAGCAGTCGACTCACCCATATCGATAGTTACATCCAAACGATCACGGGAAATAAAGCCCTGCCATACCCCATCACTGTAAGTCCAGCTACCCCGGATTCCGTCAGTCAGGGTTTTATCGCCTTGCGCCGGATAAGACGCATTGTAAGGAGCATTATATTTAACCGTTTTGCCCAAGGCAAGATGCTGAACCGGTTTTGACGCTTCAGGCCGATTACCGATCTCCTTTTTCAAATCAAACGGATGATATCCCTTGGATTGTAGATATGCTACGGCTTTTAGAGCACGCGGGCGAAAATCAGTCCATGATTTTCGTTCGGGAGCAGACCAAGCCACTTCGGCCAACGCAAGAATACGAGGATAAATCATGTATTCACAATGCTCGTCAGTCTGGATGTATTCCGCCCAAAGATTGGCTTGGACACCATAAATCAGCTTCGCTTCATCAGGTGTAAGTGAGGCAGGGATCGGATTATAAGAGTATACCTTTTCCAAGGGCAGATATCCGCCAATAGCCTCAGGTTGGGAATAAGGTGCATCTTGATAACCATCTATATAACAATGTGACCCGGGAGTCATAATCGCCTGATGACCGGATTTTACGGCATCGATACCTCCTTGTTCACCACGCCATGACATCACAGTAGCATTGGGCGCCAGTCCTCCTTGCAAAATCTCATCCCATCCTAACAGTTTACGTCCATGAGCATTGAGAAACACTTCTACGCGATGGATCAGGTAACTCTGTAATTCATCCACATTAGCCAAATGCTCATCCTGCATGCGCTTTTGGCATTTAGGACAGGTTTTCCAGGCTACCTTACCGGCTTCGTCGCCTCCAACATGAATATACTGAGAAGGGAAAAGCTCCATGACCTCCGTCAACACATCCTCAAGAAACGTAAAGGTTTTCTCGTTTCCGACACAAAAGTCGGCATTCTTGTAAGGCTCTCCCGAACAGGACAGTTCCGGATAAGCGGTCAGAACCTCTTCTGAATGAGCCGGCATTTCGATCTCAGGAATAATGGTAACATGGCGCTCGCGTGCATAATTGACCAATTCACGAATATCATCCTGTGTATAATAGCCACCAGAAGCCTCCGGAGCATCGAAACGACAATATTTACGTCCACCTTCATTCCACCATTTTTTCCAGTTAGCTTCCGGACGCCAGGCGGCAAATTCTGTCAATAAAGGATATTTCTTAATCTCGATACGCCACCCCGCAGCATCTGTTAGGTGTAAATGTAAACGATTGAGTTTATAATAAGCTAATGCATCTATCTGCTTTTTTACAAACTCCTTGGAGCGAAAATGCCTTGAAACATCGAGCATCAGCCCCCGGTATTCAAATCGTGGTGAATCTTGAATCGTCGTAGCCTGAACTGACCAAGTATCTCCCATTGCAGGCTGTGCCATTTGCAAAAGGGTCTGTACGCCATAGAATAATCCGGCTCCGGAAGTAGCCTGCACTGTTATTTTACGGGGAGTAACTTCTAAGGTATAGCTCTCGGGAGAGGGTAACTGAGAGTTATCCTTTGTTATCAGCAATGAGACTACATTCTCTTTGGCTTGTTTTTTGGAACTTTTAAAGTGAATGGGTAATGTCTCCAGATAATCCATCATCATTTTCTTCTCCTTACCCTTCAGATTGGTATACAACAGGGTTTCACCGGAAAACTGAAAAGTTCCGCTTCCTTGTTCCATCCGGAGAGGTATGGGAATGACAGACTGCGCTTTCATACCAGCTGTTGCTATCATCAAACCGGCTGCAAGCAAGAAAGTACAAATTCTCATTGTAGGTTTTATCATGATATGATTGGTTTTAGTTTTTTGTTTTCAATGCACAAATATAAGTAAAATGTCAGATTATCTGCAATTAGTCAATCATTATCTTAGCTATTTCCGGAGTACGGATCCCCGGCTTCAACTCACCATTGATGTTAAAGAAGGTCTGTCCCTGTCCTGTCAATGCAGCACCGGCACGAGCGACATCTTGGCTCCGAACAGCCTCTTCCCATTTATCCCGACGTGTGTTGTAAATCAGGATACGGTCATTGAAACGATACCATTCAGCCGGATGCAACATATATGTTTTTGCTTCAGATTTCAAACTGTCTACAGCTGCCTGATTACCGCCGGTCACTGCTGCTTTCATCATCTCCTCGCGTTGCAGGGCAGACAAGAAAATATCTTTATTAATCCCACCGGTGCAAAGTATCAGACTGTCTGTCAGAGCTATACCTGCACCTCCACCTAAAGCTACAGGCACAGAATCACTCCCTATGGGAGTAGAGACGGGTTGCCATTGTTGCAAAGAGGGGGAATAACAGTATCCGTCAGTAGAAAGAGTTGCAGACCGCCCATCGAATGCCCCGGAAAAACCTCCCCACAGATATAAAAGTGTCTCATTCTCTTTACGCTGCCCCACACATACAGGCTGTACACGGGGAGCACCCGGAAAATCGGGAAGTTGTTGCCAACCGGTCTCAGGGTTGCCCAGATTGAGGCAATAAAGCCCATTCGAAGGCTTGCCATTCACATTGCCTCCGGCTACAAAAAGGGTATAATCAACAACCGAACCACTCATGTTATCCATCGTACAAGGTAAAGATGGCAGCGTATCTACAATCACAGCTTGTTTATCATCACTCAAAGAAAGGCGGTAAACGGCAGATAAGGATCCATTTTCATTCGATCCACCCACACACACTATCCCTCGAGGAGTCGATACTGAGACTCCATAAGCAGCAGCAACGGGCAGCTGACCTACTTTTCGCCACACGAAAACTGAATCTGCAGAAGCGTCAGTAGCATAAATACCTTGGTAGAATTTCTTCTTTCCTCCTTCAGCTGCCGGAGTTTCCGGAAAATTACATCCGCCGGCAATCAATAATTCTCCCTGATAGATGCCGGCATAACATGCCGATACACCCAAAGAAAAACCGGGTTCTCCTTCGGGGAATCCGGTCATTTTCTGCACGCTAATCCCTTCTTCATTAGGCGCAACTTGCCGGGAACTGCACGAAGCAGCCATCCCGGCAAGTAAACATCCAATGATAGAAAGAAAACGAATCGTTTTAGTTTCTGTCATTTCTATTTTTTCAATTCAACGTAATTTCATCTACAAATAAGAAGCCCGGATTACCTTTACCACCATGCCATGCCGGAATTGAGTGTTCCGATGTTGCAATCACTTTCACATAACGGGTTTTTACCGGATCAAAAGTCAATTTGTGCTCGTAAAGGCCATTACGATCTGTCTCTTTCATTTCAGGATATGCTTCAGAAGCTACCTTTGTAAAAGTCTTATCGTCATCTGATACTTCAATTGAGAAAGAACGTGCATCAAATACCCAGTCGCCCTTTTCAACACAAGTAGTGATAGCTACACTGGAGATCTCGGTAGGTTGTTGCAAGTCAATCGTTACATCCATATCATTTTTATAAAAAGCGATCCAACGACCTGTTTTATAATTGCCATTTCCTTTCAGTCCGTCTACTAATGTAGAAACACCACCAAATTCATATTGCTTGTTTACAGGCTGATTGGCTTTAATAGGTTTTGAAGTAGATTTACTGAAAGCAATCTGTTCAGTCAGCATTTTGCTGTTTCCGGTAGGACGGACAGCAACCGCTTTCAGAGTACAACTTTCCTTGATTGTAAGAATACTATCACACACAGGAGAAGCTGCCGTAGGCTCAGTTCCATCTAATGTATAATGAATGGGAGCACCGTCAATAGTAGTCATCACTACGTCTACTGCTCCTGTGGCCGAATTAGCTACAAACTCAGATTTCACATCAAATACATGTTTGGCATAATTATATCCTTCAGCATCATAAATATTAATCAACTGCGGCAAACGGCTCAGGAAGTTTTCATAATTCTTCTTTTCAGGATTAGACCATTGCACCTCTGCTAAAGCAGCCCAACGCGGCAACACCATATACTGAGCCTGAGAGAAAGTAGGAATGTATTCCGTCCAAAGATTAGCCTGTACGCCAATAATATGTTTTTGTTCTTCCGGTGTCAATGAAGAAGGCATCGGTTCGTAACCATAAACTCTTTCCAAAGGCACATAACCACCGATAGCCAAAGGTTCATTCTCTGTATCCTTGGTCTGATAGTAGTCAAAGTAAAGATAAGTGTTCGGGGTCATGATAACATCATGTTTCTGCTTGGCAGCTTCGATACCGCCACCTTCGCCACGCCATGACATCACTGTAGCATTCGGAGCCAGTCCACCTTCCAGGATTTCGTCCCAGCCAATAATCTGACGTCCATGTTCGTTCAGGAATTTTTCTGCATGATTGATAACAAAACTCTGCAAATACTCTTCTTTTGAATGTTTAGCGTCACTCTTGATTCCCAAGGCCTTGATACGAGCTTGGCACTTCGGACATTTCGCCCATTCAGTCTTCGGACATTCGTCACCTCCGACATGGATATATTCAGAAGGGAAGATATCCATTACTTCTGTCAGGACATCATCAATAAAAGTCAGTACACTGTCGTTTCCGGCACAAAGCACCTGATCAGATACTCCCCATATTTTCCAAACCTCATACGGTCCACCTGTACATCCCAAATGCGGATAAGCGGCCAATGCTCCCTGCATATGTCCCGGAAGGTCAATTTCAGGAATAACAGTGATATAACGATCTGCAGCATACGCTACGATTTCTCTGGCTTCTTCCTGAGTATAGAAACCACCGTAAGGTTTTCCGTCATATTCACCGGAATTACGTCCGATTACAGTTTCCGATCTTTTTGAACCGATCTCAGTCAGTTTAGGATACTTCTTGATTTCAAGTCTCCATCCCTGATCTTCGGTTAAGTGCCAGTGTAAACGGTTCATGTTATGCAAAGCCATCATATCGATGTATGTCTTTACTTCGTCTACTGTGAAGAAATGGCGACCTACATCAAAATGGGCACCACGATAACTAAAACGAGGATAGTCGCTAATCTCGACAGCCGGCAATGAAGGAGTTGTACCGATAGCTACCGGAATAGACTTACGTAAAGTCTGGATACCATAGAATACACCAGCTTCAGTAGGAGCAGCAATAGTTACACCATCTGCGTTCACACTCAACTGATAAGCTTCGGGGTTTTCTGATTCCATACCCAACTTAAGCAGAATAGCACCTTTGCCCTCAGTACCTGCTTCAACAGCATAATCCTTACCTGTGGCTTTCTTCAGATAATCAGCCAGGAATTGGGCATTGCGTTGCATCTTTTCATTTCCTTCCGGATAGATGATTTTTACACTACCATTTAATGTAAATGGTTGGCTTTGAGCAGTCGTAATTTCCTGAGGTAAAGGAATTACCTGGTAATTAGCTGTAGTTTCTTTGTCGTTACACGAAGAAATAAATCCCGTGAGCGCCAGTAAACCGGCAATTTTAAAAAGATTTCTCATACAAATTATTTAATAGGTGTTAGTTATAGGTATCTCGTACATGTTTCACTGTGATATTCAAGCTTTCTCCCTTCTTAATCTCCGGAGACGTTATCGTTATTTTTTTGTTTTCACCCGGCAACAGATCGAAGAAATTATCAGTGAAACGGGCTCCTTGAACAGGAATCTGGACAAAGACATCTTTTGCCAGTTTAGGAGATGACAAGGTCAGTTCACACTTCCCATCGAGTTGTTTCACTTTCATGGAAATAGCTGTCTGGGGCAGCTCCAAATTCTTGGTTTTATCAAAGAAATAAACTTCTTCAGCCACTTTCCTACCCGATTTATCTTTCAGGCTAAGTAGTAGAAAACTGCTCTTTCGCTGTTCCGGATTCACCCAAGTGTCCAACGGTTTACGCACGATACAAGAAGAAGTATTCATCGCTACCTCAACTGCCTTGATGACTTCTTTGTCTAATGTCTTGCCATTAAAATCAATGACTTTCATTTCAAGTGTAAGCTGACTCTGCTTTTCCAACATATCGGATATCAGATAAATATTCAAGCTATCGCCTTCCTGTATTACATTGACCAGTAACGGCGCAAAAGCACGCTTTGCCTGATAATGCAACGCTTTCCAATTGCCATAATAGTCTATACTGGACCAGGAAACTACCGGCCAGCTATCATTAAGCTGCCAATATAATGTCCCCATACAATAAGGGCGGTTACGACGATGTGCTTCCATCCCATGACGCATGCCGTGTCCCTGAAGCACAAGTCCGATATACACAAAGTCTTCAAATTTCTCAGGAACGATATAATCACGTTCCATATAGGTACGTATCAAGTCATTACCAATACTGCTTTTCTGATGCCCATTCATCACTTCCGATTCAATCTGATAGTCTTCCGGAACAGCAAATGTAGCAATCGTCTTCATTTCCGGGAACGACTGGAAACCAAATTCACTCATAAATCGCGGTAAATCCGTGTCTAATGATTCGAATGTTTTTTTGCCGTACCACACTCCCCAATTATGACTGTCACCTATGCCCCATGACTCCGGACGTCCCCAATTTGCAAAATAAGGAGAAGAATGCTTGTAAAAACGACCTTCATCGAGTTCCTGTACTTTGGCAGGAAGTAATCCCCGGAACAACTTATCATACCCCCGGAACATATTTTCATACACTTCCGGAGTATAGTTTTTCTGCCATCCCCAATATTTCAATCCTTCCAGAATCTCATTATTTCCACACCACATGGCCAATGAAGCATGGTTGCGCAGACGTTTGATATTATATTCAGCCTCTTCTTCTACCCGCTTCAAGAAAGTAGGATCGCTGGGATAAGCAGTACAAGCAAACATAAAATCCTGCCAAACAAGAATACCATTTTCATCTGCCAGATCATAGAAACGATCATCCTCATAAGTTCCTCCCCCCCATATACGTACCATATTCATATTGGCCTCTTTCATGTCCCGGAACAGAGTCTTATAACGCTCAGTGGTTATACAGGGAAGCAATGCATCATCAGGGATATAATTGGCTCCTTTGGCAAACATCGGGATACCATTCACTTCAAAATAAAAAGATTCTCCCTCTTTATCTTTTTCGTTTACCACCCGTATCGTACGAAGTCCGATGCGATGCTGGCGCGAGGCAATTGTTTTACCGTCACATATCACTTGTGCTGAGAAATCATATAAATGAGGTTCTCCCCATCCATTGGGCATCCAACGCACAGGGTTCTGAATATCCAACGGAATATGAATCTTATTTAAACCCGGTTTTAACGTCACGTTCTCCTTTACTGTTACTTCTTTCCCTCCTTGCAATGAATAAGAGATCAAAACCTCAGCAGATTTTTCCTTCTCTGAAATGCTATTAATTTCCAATTCATTAGAAAGTTTTGCGACTTGATCTGTCAGGCTCAACTGTTTCACATGATAATCGGCAATAGTGGCAACATCATAAAAACGAAGAGTCACAGGACGCCAGATACCGCTTGTAACCATGCGGATTCCCCAGTCCCATCCATAACTATAAGGTGCTTTTCTAGTAAATACACTAAGACGCTTTTCGTGGTGATCATTATCAGCCGGATAATTAAATCCATTGGATGACCATTGTGGAAGAGTTTGTTTTATAGGAGAATGAAAATAGACATGCAGCAAATTCTCACCTTTACGTAACACCTGTTTTACAGGAACCGCATAACCCACAAACATATTATCTGATTTCAAAACCAAAGAACCGTTCAGATAAACGTCAGCATAGGTATCCAATCCCTCGAAGAAAAGCTGGGCGGCATCTCTCTTTAATTGTTCCTCTGTAACGACAAAACAAGTTTTATATTCCCAATCTTCGTCCTCCACCCACTGAATCTTTTTTTCATTGGTCCCATAGAACGGATCAGGTAGCAGTTTATGATGAATCAAATCCTGATGAACTGTGCCCGGAACAGTAGCTGGCAGCCATTTTTCTGTTCCTACCTGTGAAAACGACCAATCGTCATTCAGCATTAACACATCCGAAGTGTCTTGGTTTTGCCCATAGGCTAAACTGCAACAACATACAAGTCCATACAATAACTTTTTCATCATAAACTGCTCACTTTTTCAAGTTTATTTTCCCCAGTCCGTACGGAACGTAGACGCCGGTAAACCGTCACCGTTGACTAGATTGGCACGGGTAAAAGGTTGCCAACCGTAACGCACGTGAAGAGGATTTTTCACTTCTTTACTATATACTTTAATTTGATTTCCTACGATTTCGGCTGTGGCCGGATAATAAATATCCTCTGTTTCTGCCACTTCGAATGTCTGTAACGGCTTTCCGTCCGATGCATGCATACCCTCGGCACAATCGAATGATACATAAGCAGCGCCGTCACGAAACTCTACATTACGGAACATTGGTCCCGAAGGTGTAACATTCTTCTTTCCATAAGTTTGATTCAAAGCCCAATGAGCCAAACGCTCGCCTACCGGCTGCTTATGTTTGGGATGCACATCAAGTGAATCACCCAGGTCACTCGATACCGCCATACCCGTATGAGGTATTTCATACATCATTCTACGCTGGCTATCACGGAACCAAGGCCATGACGGACGGTTAATACTTGACAACTGTACATAATAAAAAGGTAAATTCTCATTTTCCCAGTTTTTACGCCAGCTCTCAACCAAGAGCTTAAACAATTTCTCGTGTGCCTCACGATTATGTGCATTCGATTCACCCTGATACCAGATGATGCCTTTAATAGGATATTGCTCCAAAGGACGAATACCTGCCTCATATAAATAACAAGGTTCGTAAGGATGACGTTGCTGCTTATTAGTAGCCTTTTTCACATTAAGAGCAGCGCGACCGCGCACCCAATCCTGAATAAAGTCATTTTGAGTCCAGTTACGTAATATAGCAGGGAACTTATACTCCAATGTACTGCGATCAACCCATGCTTCAGTAGGCGAACCACCGATCGCATTACAAATCAATCCTACAGGCACTTTCAGGCTATCCTGCAGCATTTTGCCAAAATAATAGGCCACAGCAGAAAATGAACCTGCTGTTGCAGGTGAACAAACCGTCCATTCGGTATCTTTATAATACTGCAAATGATTCAACGAATCCAATACGGATGTATCCCACTCCACTGCATCCGTACGCCAGCGTGCCTTCATATCGAACAAACGAATCTGATCATTAGCAGCCTGCGGAATATCTCTTTTAGCCGTTTTACTCCAACTCAAATAAAATTCCATGTTAGATTGTCCGGAACAAAGCCACACTTCTCCAGCCAAAACATTATTGAATGTTTGTTTCTGTTTTCCGGCAGAGACAGTCAGTGTATATGGACCACCGGCCTTTAACGGCTGAATGGTGACAGCCCAGTCTCCATTGGAAGCAGCCTTTGCAGTCAACTTCTGTTTAGCTATTGAAACAGTCACTTTTTCACCCGCATTTGCTTTGCCCCGGATAGCCAACGGCTCTCCGTGTTGAAGTACCATGTTATCAGTATACAACTCAGATAGATGTAACCCTCCAAAATCTCCTGTAATCGCCGAATATACCGTTTTTGCAAGAATACCGGCTCCCTCTACATTAGGATGTACAGCATCCGGAAGAAGATAGGGGTAAGGATAAAGCGGTTCATGGAAATCCATTAACTGAACTCCTGCATATTTAGCTATCGTCTCAATACTTTGTTGAATTTCTCCATGCCAATCACGGGTACCTGACTCAAAACGAGGATGACGGTCAGCGATCGGTGTCAAACGGGCAATAATAATATGACATTTAGGATTAGCAACTCTGAAAGAATCAATCAACGCCAGATAATCTTTCACGAAACTGTCACGATAGTTCGGCCAATCACGTGGATCCGTATCATTAATACCCAAATGGATAACAACAATATCACCGGCAAAAGCAATTGCCTTTTTAAATTCTTCTTGCTGCATGTAAGGACGATGTCCCTTATTCAATAAGGTAGCTCCTGATTTCCCGAAATTTCCAACTTCATAAGTCTCCCCTAGGAGTTGTTGCAACTGTGATGGGTAAGAGTCCGTTGCAGGATTCGGAAGAGTATATCCGTATGTAATACTATTCCCTACACAAGCCACTTTCACCCGCTTCTGTGCGGATAAAATGGTGCATACCATCAAGAACAGAGATAAGAATAGTATCTTTTTCATTTCTTATTTATATAAGGTTTAACAATATCAACCCATTTTAAGTAGCCTTTTCCCAGTAAATGTAAACCATCATTAGTATACTCAATATTCATTTTCCCGGTCTTCTCATCAACAAAATGAGAATAAAGATCGATATAGGTCACATTCTCTTTATCAGCAAGATACATCAGTCCTTCATTGATCTTTTTCACTTCCTGCCAGCGTGACGTATGTCCGCCAAACATCTTATAATGATCGGTTACCGGAAGTACACTTTGCAAATATAGCTTTGTTTTTGGAGAATCTTGTTTAATTTTTTGAGTAATCATACCAATACGGTTCACAATTGTATCTGCAGAGGTGCCCCGGCTTACATCATTTATGCCGATCAACAAGAATATTTTGGCGGGTTTTCCTTTCAAAATCGCATCCAGCCGATCATAAACACCCATACAGATATCACCACTGATTCCTCGGTTCTTGACATGCTTATTATTCAATAATTCACTCCATTCTCCCCCGTTGGTAATGCTATTACCCAGAAAAATGATATCTTTTGAAGTCACAGGCAACTCCTCAAACAGAGTTGCACGTTGATAATAGAACGTAGAATATTTGCGTTCCTGTGCGTTGCCCGCCATTGAGGCGAGCAACAACATCATTAATAAAATTTTCTTCATTCGTTTTTATTTTTTCTCAATCACTTCGTTTTGTCGGGCGAATAGATAAGTCCGTCCACTGCATTTTCTCCGTCAGGAGTTACAAAAACTGTAGTAAACATCCACTTCACCAACCGCACCTCGGGCATATTGAATTTGCCAACCGGCAATTTCAGGAAAACTTTATTCCAGCCTTTATTCAGATGGACGGCGATAGGTGGACGTGCCACACAATTTTCATTTCCCAACGCTATTTCATTACTCTTTGTACGATGAGTAGCTGTCCATACAGGTGGCTGTATTTCTTCATTATTGATCCAGATACGGCTGCCTTTATAGTCCCATTTACCTTGCAATGGAGCCAGGTCCATTTCCGAACGACCATAATTCTGGAATTCAGCCCACAGCCCTACTTCCTGATCTTTCGGAGAGTAAACCCATGTATAGGCATAAGCCGTATGATTCTCTTGCGGATCTTTATAGAAAGTAGGTACCATTTTCCCCCATACATGACGAAGATAGATACCCGCACCAATGACAGGGTGTACCCCATACTCTTTTCCTTCATATAAATAAGAATCCTTCAATTCCTGTTCCGGAGGAAAGACTTTATTCAAATCTCCACCATTAGGAAATGCATCAGTAATATTCCATTTTACATTCGTCTGTTTTACATAGGCGAACGGATATCCCTTAAATGTATGCTCTTTATGCCAAAGCAGACGATTCTCAAAATCAGCAAATTCTTTAAACTCCGGAGAGTCTTCAGAAGGTAAGATAGTACCATTCTTATCAAAATATTCTGTACCTCCGCCTTTCCATGCACGTTCAGCAATAGCCAGCATATTAGGATAGAAATTATTCTCAAGTATAATATTGCGTTCGTTAGCTACGTAACGGTCATTCCAGATGGCAAGAATTGTCCCTGCAATATCGTCACTTCCTTGCTCAACATTATAAATACGGCTGTTATACAATGCAATGATATCGCCAAAAGTATCAAAATGATTGAGATAATGAAACTTAGAATCAATTGCGGGAATACCTTTTTGGGCTTTTCCACGATAACTCCACAAATGCGTCATATCAATCTCGCCAGGTTTATAATGCCATCCCGGATTCCACGAAATGACTTTCTTTCCTTTGGCACGGACATATTCGACCATTTCCGGAACAAACTTTGGATTGGTAAACCGAACTTCATCCGTACCAATATGAAGATAAGGTACATCAAAAGTCTCGCAAACTTCATCTACCAGCAATTTAAGAATTTTCATTCCTTCCGGGCTCTGCATATCATGACGGAATGTACGGACAAAAGCCTCACTATGCCCCGGCATATCAAATTCCGGAATTAAAAGTATATTATGCGCTTTACAAAAAGCGACTAAATCTTTCGCTTCTTCCAATGTATAGTATTTACCCGGCATACGAGTCGTGTTCACACTGTCATTCAACATCGGAAAAATTTTACTTTGCAATCTCCATGATTGATTTTCAGTCAGATGCCAATGAAAAACATTAATTTTAAATCGTGAAAGAACAGCAATTTCACGTTTCAATTCTTCAATCGACATATACGTACGCCCTACATCCTGCATAAAGCCGCGTATTCGGAAAGCAGGCCAGTCAACAATTGAACAACCGTTGAATGTTGCCTTTTTCTTTTGTACATCCTGTAGCTGGGCCAAAGTCTGCATAGCCCAATACACACCATGCTCCGTCACAGCCTCAACCGTAACTTTGCCATTATTTACCACCAGGCGATAAGCTTCGTCTGCGTTCAAAGGTACCTCTTCTAACGAAGGTACCAGTTTCACTTCAATACTTGCACGAGCTTTGTCATCAATCACTCCACCCCTATCAACAACAAAAGCTTCCCACTCTTGCCGAAGCACCGGAGTAGAAAGCTTTGTTCTGCCCAGCACAAAACTGGAACCTAAAGGGGTAAACTTTTGCGGTTCCGGGAGCAGGTGATATTCACCTGCCCGAACCGAAGAAATTGTGCATAAGTAAATAATGAAACTGATTAAGAAAATTTGTTTGTTTCTCATCGGTATTTATTTAGTTTATGGGGGAAATCTCTCATTTAATAATGTCTTTCAACTTCACAGCCTGGAATGTCATGTGCGCCACACTACTTTCATAAAGAATACCAATCGTCTCTTTATCAATCATAGAGAGGCAAGAATAACCCCAGTTATTGCCTTCATCCAACAACAGCTGATGTTCGGGTGACCAAGTCACACCGCCATCCAAACTTATTTTAATAGTAGTATTATAGCGTCCTTTTGTCGTATTAGGATTAGAGAAAATCAATAAATCCTTGCCCAACACATTATCTTTTGCTTTCACACTGATCAAACTAGCCATACAAACAGATTCCGGCAATGCCTTACGAGAAGATTCATGTTCCGTCCATGTTTTACCCAAATCTTTTGTAATAGCCACAGCGCGGCTTCCTCCGCGATTATCACGCATATTCAACATCAACACTCCGGGTTCGACCTCAGCTACCTGGGCTTCTGTGGTGTTCGTACGTGCATAATTGTGCATCTTCCAGTTCTTGCCACCATCTTTACTGTACATAATACCGGCATTGGGCACACGTGTCGAATCGATAAACTGAGTTGGGAATACCAAAGTACCGTCACTCATAGTGATACCCCTACCCGGTCCCTGCAACAAGAAATACCAAGAAGGATCTTTCACCTGCTCTGTAATATTAATAGGTGCAGACCATGTTTTACCATCATCTGTACTTTTAGCTAAAACAAGTTGTGCTGTATGGTTCATATCCATACCCGGATGTGAACTCCACCATGCCCGCTGATTACCCATACCATGTGTCCAGGCAGCAACCACCCAAACATTATTTGTTTTTGTATCAACAAGAATAGAAGGGTCTCCTACCCCATTCTGACCGGCAGGCAAACCACCGAATTCTCCAAAAGCCAAAGGCAAACGCATTTTTTCCCAAGTTTTTCCACCATCTGTACTGCGGCTTAAACCAACATCAACATGCTCCTGCAAGTCAACACTACTGTTATAACGTACATCATAAACTCCCAGTAACGTACCTTTATTAGTAGTCACCAATCCCGGAATACGGAATGCGGCAGAATTATCGTCTCCGGCATGGCGCACTCCTACTCCCATACGGTGTTCTATCCCATTTTCTGAAACTACATCCAACAGGGCTTTTTTGCCATCCAAAGTAATTGAAGCGATATCCGCGGTCACCTTGCTGGTAAGCGAAGTGCCCGGCTTCATTTGCAAACTAATCCAGAAATAATTGATTCCGGGAAACAGTTTCTGATCTCCTTTCAGAACAACCTGATTACCGGGATTAGTCACCTCCGATTTTTTGATTGAATAAGACGGATTGGCGGCAAGTGTTTTCCCCGGAGTGTTACTGGAAATATATCCAACAGGAGCAAAACGTTTTTTACCACTATCCTGCAATGCTTCAGTACCTCCATAATAAAGCTTTATGGACTGAATTTCAGAAAGATTCACTCCTTCACCCAAGTTTAACACTACATCGTTCAGGGTCTGGCTCTCTTTAGCATCCAAACGGAGATAGAATAAGACATTATCCTGCCTTTCTATCAAAATAGGAATACGTGTTTCACGAACAAAAATGGTATCTGCTGCTTGAACTACCGGTATAGCACACAGAAAACAGAAAAGCGAAAATAGAATTACGGCTTTTTTCATGGTATCGACTAATTAATATTTATGTTATCGGGAGCAAAGATAGTATTTTTTATTATATAACGGTTATGTTAATTAAATATTTTATTATATACGGTCGATTTAATAAACAAGACACTATTCGACGCAAAGCACTAAACCATCGGAAATAAACATATTCAAAGCGGTCATTGAAGACTATCCCATCAATCAGGATTTGGATTGTATTTAAAAACAAAGAGAGGGATGTTATCTCGAGCAACATCCCTCTCCTTTATCTTATTTCGGTGATCTATTGAAAACTCAATTATTCTTCAGCCACTTCCCCAATCTTAGTTGACCAATAAGGATTCTGATACAATACAGATGTCTCTGCTTTTTCATCCGGAGACAGCAATTCCATCTCACGAACCGGCACAGGATTGAGATAATGTGCCTTCTGCCAGGTATACCCATCGTATACATCATTATTGGTTTTCAAAATAGCATACGGACGCAGGTATTTAAAGGAGCGTGAAGAGATATTAGAACCTTCTTCACCAGAATCTTTAAATGTAACCTCAGCACCATTCTCATCTTTATTAGCCGATTTGTACATTTCATCCCAGAAATTACATCCTTCAGGGATATAATTTTTTGTCAGCAGATGATCCATTGAACGCCAACGTACCAAATCATCCCAACGCATCCCTTCACCAATAAATTCGCAACGACGTTCACGGCGAATATTTAATAAGGTGGCGTCTACAACTTGTCCGCCCGAATATTTACCCCAATCTGTTTCCTGACTCAAATCGGTCGCATTGATTGTTTTTGTAAAATCAGGATCTACGCCTGCACGTTCACGAACGGCTCTCCAATATTGAGCTGCTTTACCTGTAACGTTACCATTCTTCATATAATAAGCTTCCAGATAATTCAGATAAGCCTCTACGCCACGATAAATAATACATCCGGTAGTCGACTCAGCTTTTCCCCATACATTCTGTGCCATATCAAAGCTGGCATATTTACGAATACGATATCCTGTCTGGTCTCTCATCTCTTCACGGTTAGATACAGGATGCGGAGCAAACATTTTCACAGTGCCCGGTTCCTCGGTCGAATATACTGGTACAAAATTGCTTTCACCAAACATAAACAACTGAAGACGGTTATCGCGATTGGCCTTCACATCATCCAATGTAGCATCCCCCTTATAAGGTGCTGCGCTACTGGCCGCATACCAAGGCAGACCATCCTGCATCAAGAAGCTTTCAACATAGCTTTTCAACAAGCCATGATTAGAACCGGACGCAATCCATGCCGGAGTACCATGCATGATAGAGAAACTACCGGTTTTTGCATACTGACGCCAGAACAACACTTCGTCATAGCCGCTTAAATCAACATTGGCATACATTTCAAAATAAGGATTCCATCCGGATGTAATAGAAGGACTAGCAGGATCTTCAACCTTTGTATTAGGGGTCAAAGTTATTTTATCTGCAACTTCTTCCGCTGCTTTCATGGCTTCTGTCAAGAAGAAGTCAACCTCAGCTTCTACATCCAATGAGAAATTAGAATGTACTTTCTTTCCCGGCCAGTTATCATCTCCCGGTACACGCCCTGTACCCTTGTGGTATCTTTCAAAAGAGGCTTCATACAGTGCCACCCGAGATTTAATCAGCAAAGCTGTCTCACGATTCAAACGGGTATTATTTTTAAATCCCTTGCTGTACATCATATTGGCAGCATCATCCAAATCTTTCAGGATAAAGCGGGCAACCAGATTACGAGGTTGGCGGACACCTTTTTCCATCAGCACCGTTTTGTCATCGGGCAAAACCTCTGTTACGATCGGAAAGTCACCGTAAGTACGCAATAAATTATAGTACACAAGAGCACGCATCAGATGCATTTCGCCAATATAATGACGAATATCGGCATCTGCTCCGGCAACCTCACCCGCTTCATATTTAGGCACAGCATTCTCAAAGAAGTAGTTGCAATAACGGATATTGCTGAAACTCCAGTTACCATCACTGGAAGGAACTTTCCAAAGCCCTTTTACATAGCGACTACTACGCCCTCCGGCCACCATATTATCCGTTCCACCATCGTTATTCGCTATACCTGCTCCATAACCACCATGCGAAGGAAAATAGTTTTGATACCTCGCTATGGAATAAGCGGCAAAGTGATCCACCGTTTGAAAGTAGACTTCCGGTGTGACAGAAGAAAGAGGTTCTCTATCAAGAAAGTCATTACAGGACGTGAGCGCCATTACCCCTCCCGCAACAAAACATGCTTGTACAAACAGATTTTTTATTTTAAGCTTCATAATACTTCAATTTAAAAATTAACGTTAACACCAACAGATATCACTCTTTGCAAAGGATACAACTTACCGGATCCTGTTCCGGCCAAACTTCCGGTAGCTTCCGGATCGAAAATCTTAGAAAGACTGGTTATAGTTGCCAGGTTATCACCCGAAACATATACACGTACAGAAGATATTCCGGCTTTCTCTGTCCATACCCGAGGCAATGTATAACCCAACTGAACATTCTTCAAACGCAGATATGCCCCATTCTGTAAATAACGCGTCTGAACCTTGGTATTACGATCCCCACTAAAGTTGACGCGCGGATAATATGAATTCAAATTAGCACCTAACGGGTCACCCTCCGGACGGAAGAAATCCCAATGTTCGGCAAAGCCGGTAGACTGCCACTCATTTCCTTGTCCGTTGGCTCCCCAGAAATAACATCCGTCCAGCCATAGGTCACGTTTTCCGATCCCCTGCATAAAAATGCTGAAATCGAATCCTTTCCAGGCAGCATCCAGTGTAATACCATATTTAAAACGAGGAGTCGAATTACCGATAATACGATAATCGCCCGTATCTCCTAATTTATTGGTTCCGTTACTGATTTTTCCGTCACCATCCAAATCGGCATACATAATATCACCGACACCCCAATTGGTTCCAACAGAAGATTGATCGACTTTTGCCAAATGAGCATCCATCTCTTCCTGTGATTTAGCAATACCGATTGTTGTCAATCCCCAAATATCGTTCAAATGTTCACCTTTATAATATGAACCTACATCATACGAGTCATTCGGATAGCGCAGAATCTTCTGTTGGTCATCAGAAAGTACAAATTTTGCTCCATAAGAAACTTCACCGATCCGATCTCTCCAATTTACCTCCAACTCAAAACCATACGATTTCATGTCCGAGTTATTAATCTTCGGAACTGAAGTTCCCAACAAACTTGAAAGTTCGGGAGCCGGGCCGATCATATCATAAGTATAACGTACGAAATAGTCGAATGAACCGGATAAACGGTTATTGAAGAAAGACCAATCCAAACCGACATCCCAAGTCTCTACTGTCTCCCAAGTTTTCTTAGAGCTGACAATACCCGGATTTGTAGCATAGTTAGGACGTTCGCCATTTACTAGCCAGCCGTAATTAGACCCTACAGGCATCGTTTGATAAAATGGATACCACGCATCATTGGTATTCGTATTACCCAGCTGCCCCCAAGAAGCTCTCAACTTTAAACTTCCCATATTGATCTTTTCAGCAAAACTTTCCATAAATGGTTCGCGAGCAATATTCCAACCGGCAGAGAATGATGGGAAGAATCCCCAACGTTCTTTTCCTACGAAGCGGGAAGAACCATCATATCGACCATTAGCCTCAAACATATAACGGTCTTTATAACTCCAGTTAACACGCGCAAAGAAACCGGCTACTGAGTTGTCAGCATAACCACCATAAGCCTGCGGATCATCAGTTGCCGTATTAATAGTAGGTACCCCCGGGGTAATCAAAGTATTTTTTTCAGCCGTAATGTTTCTGGTTTTATATAACTCTGCATTAAAACCGGCCATCACTTTAAAATAATGTCCGTTATCGAACTGCTTGAAATAATCCGAATAAATATTTGTAGTATAATAATTTTCCTTCCAACTATATTCATTCACTCGAGAAGAACCTGCCGCATAAGAACCATATCCCATATCCCACACTGTATAATAAGGATCTCCGGCTACATTATAAGCATAAACAGGCAATACTTCCCAATGCTGATATTGAGTAGTGGTACGTACACTACCGTCAAGATTGATTTTCCAGTTTTTAATAGGTTCGAAAACCAGTTGCAACTGATTCGTATAAAAATCTTTCTGACTGTTTTGCTTTCCACCATTTTCCATCTGCTCCACTTCGCCCTCATCCATAGGGAATCCATTCGGATCATAAGCCGGATGTACAGGCCATTTACGAGCTAAGTTATGGAAAAAGTTTCCGGTCAGATAAGAAGGACGCTCAAAATCCTCACGGGTCCATTTAGTAGAATATGTCACCTTAAACCAATCAGTGACAGCCGTTGTAATCTTACCGTTCAGCGTGTAGCGTTGAAATTTGTCTTTTCCATGACGCATCAAACCTTTCTGATCCAGGAAACTTCCGCTGATCAGGTATTGAGTCTTATCCGTACCACCATTAATACTAAGATTATGCTCCTGAGATGGTGCCCAATGATCATAGAATTCTTCAAACCAATCCGTATCTCCATTCGCGTTAGCCCATTTTTGCCAAATGCCTGCTCCATTATCAACAGTAGTAGCTTTCAGCGTTCCCTCTTGATAAGCTTTGATACGCTCCATTACAGCAGGGGCAAAAATGTCACCACCACCCTTATTGGCAGAAGCACGATTGAAGTACTGAGCAAAAGTGTAAGAATCCATAATATCCGGTACACCAATAGCGTCTGAGAAACGAGCACTACCGCTATATGACACATTGGTCTTACCGCTCTTACCACTCTTCGTTGTTACAAGAATTACACCGAATGAAGCTCTTGCACCATAAATAGAAGCCGATGCAGCATCCTTCAATACCGAAACAGATTCGATATCATTGGGATTGACAGTATTCAGATCACCCTCAATGCCATCAATCAAAACCAATGGAGAAGAACCCGATCCATCACCAATCGTTCCGGCTCCACGAATATTCATGTTTAACGTTCCATCAAGGGCACCACCGTTATTACCAACAGTAAGGTTCAAGCCGGGAACAACACCCTGCAATGCTTGTGAAGCATTTGCCACCGGACGCGCTTCCAACGCCTCGGCACTAACCATACCTACAGCCCCTGTAACGTTCACCTTCTTTTGCGAACCATAACCGACTACAACAACTTCATCCAAAACCTCCGCATCCTCTTTCAGCACAATATTATAAGTGCTTTCAGAGCCAACTTTAATTGTTTGTTGCTTGTAGCCAATATAGCTCACCAAGAATTGTGAATTAGGTGCCACCTTTAACGAGAACTTACCGTTTAAATCAGTAATTACTCCATTAGTGGTTCCCACTTCTACAACACTTGCCCCAATAACGGGCTCCCCAGTAACATCTGTTACCAGTCCCGAAATCGCCTTTACCTGTGCCATCACATTAAACGATAGCAAACAGCCCAACAAAATAAAAAGGACTTTTTTCATAAATTGATTTTTAGTTAATAAAAAAGGAAAATTATCTCTTCTAAACTCCATAAATATAAATACCTGAAAATGAGTACAGTCCTATCGGGACTTATCCTTTTAAATAGTAATCCCAGAATCAGATAAAAACATAATTGTTTATAATACAAACTATTACGTCTTAATAGTGAATCAAAACAACAGGGTATTTTTAGTAAAAAAACACTTATGAATTAATAATGGTGAAAAGTAGTGAAGCAATAAATATTTTTTTCTCGTCCCAATTCCTCTAAAATCTACTTTTCAATAAGCCAAAAAGAGTTATCTATATTTCAACACAAAGAAACACCTTATAACATATAATAAGGTTTTTGAATATATCCTTTCGCCCTTTTCAAGTCAGTCCAATAGTATTTTAAAACAATAATATATTACATATACCTATTCTAAGGTGAATCGCTATATATATAATATAAGAAATCAATATTATATGAGAGAGGATACCCCATAAACAATCTTTTGTGAAATCCCCAAGTGGATTATCTTAGTTTTTCAATATTATTTCGTCTATATAAAAAATATATTTAAAATATGCTTGTGAGTTTTTAATATAATATATATATTTGCAACGGTTTGATAGTATATAAATGAAAAGAAATAATAAATTTAACCTTTTTCATTTATTATTTAGGTAATGAAAATACCAAGTACCGATAGAACTTAGTAAAAACAATTATAATTTTCTTTATTATTAACTAAAAAGCAATACTTATGAAGAAAACCATCTTCTTGATTTTGTGCATTTTATGTTCTCTTGGGGCCATGGCGCAAAAGAAATCTATCACGGGTGTGATTACAGATGGTGCCGGTGAGTCAATCATTGGTGCAAGTGTCGTTGAAGTTGGTACAACTAATGGTACCATAACTGACTTTGACGGCAAGTTCTCTTTAACGATAGCTACTGGTGCTAAATTTACAGTTAGCTATATTGGGTATAAATCTCAGACGATTACTGTTGGTGCTGAAAATACCTATAATATAGTACTGAAGGAAGACACAGAAGTGTTGGATGAAGTAGTGATAACAGGATATGGAGGTTCACAAAAGCGTGCTACTTTGACTACTGCTATCTCTAAATTGGATAACTCGGTACTTAAAAATGCGGCTTTCAGCAACGCAGGACAATCCTTGCAAGGCTCTGTAACAGGACTCCGTGTTGTGAACAAAACAGGTCAACCCGGTAGTGAACCGGATATTACATTACGTGGTGGTGCCACTATTACAGGTGATAATAGTAAAGCACTTATCGTAGTCGATGGTATTGTCCGCAATAGCATGAGCGATATCAATCCTTCCGATATTGAGTCGATTCAAGTCCTTAAAGATGCTGCTTCAACCGCTATTTATGGAGCGCGTGCCAATGGCGGTGTTATTTTGGTTGAGACTAAAAGTGGTAAAGAAGGTAAAGCATCTGTTAACTATAAATTCAAAATGGGTGTGAATTTCGCTCGTAAAGGTTATGACTTTTGCGATGCGCACGACTACATCTACTACAATCGTTTAGGTTACAAAAGAACCGGACGTACCAATGTAGATACACAAATGGGATATGGTATTGGTAACAATCTATTTGACATCCGTTATTTGACAGATGAAAACGCTAACTTAAAGAATGAAGGTTGGGCTTCTATGGCAGACCCATTTTATGATGGAAAAACAATTCTATATAAAGACTACTCAGGTGAGTTGGATGATGTTGTTTTCAATAATAGCGCTTTGACACAAGACCATTATGTAAACATTACAGGCGGTAACGATAAAGGAACCTTCTCTGCCAGCCTAGGCTATTACAAAGAAGATGGTCAGATTAGAGGTACCGGATACGAACGTTTCAATGGAGCATTGAACGGTTCGTATAAAGTATTCCCTTTTTTGACGGTAAAGGCAAATGCGACTTACTCTTGGTCAACTCAACCGGAACTCTGGATCGGTCAATATGAATTTTTCTACCGTACACGCTCTCAACGTCCGACATGGAACCCTTGGAATGAAGATGGAACTCCGGCCTCCGGTTTCGGTACAGGAGACGGTAATCCCGATTATTACAGAGATAAGTTGACGAGCGAGAACAGCACTAATAAATCAACCTACAGTGTTGGATTTGCCCTTGACATTTTACCTAAAAAATTAGTGTTAAATGGCAATGCTTCACTTTATCGTTATGACTGGCAGAGAGAGAAGTTTAATAAATCTTATCAAGCTCAATCTTCCGCAACTCCTGACAATACACGCCAGGCTGAGGCTTATGTTCAGAAATACAATCAAATTCAGTTGAACGGAACACTGACATACACAGATACTTTTGCAGAAAAGCATAATCTGGAAGCAATGTTAGGAACCGAATATTTCACTTATGATCAGTTCGATTTTGAAGCTAAAACTCAAAATTCTCCGACTGATGATATTCCTACCTTAAACGCAGGCTCTACAAGAACCTATACTTCAACAACCAAAACAGCATATCGTATTCTTTCCGGATTCGGACGTATTAACTATAACTACGATATGAGATATTTAATTTCGTTTGTTGCTCGTTATGACGGTATTTCGAAACTGAAAGATAATCGTTGGGGATTCTTCCCGGGTGTGTCTGTCGGTTGGAATATTATGGAAGAAAGATTCTGGAAAGACTCTAAGATATCAGGAGTTATTTCTAACTTGAAGCCCCGTTTGAGCTATGGTGTCAATGGAAATGTGAATGGAATCGGAAATTTTGATGTATATGGCGCATATTCACAAGTAGGCGCAAAAACATACGGAGGTTCAACCGCATTCTACAATTCAGGTTTGGTAAACACTGGATTACGTTGGGAACAAAGTCAGTCATTTGAAGCAGGACTTGACATCGGATTCTTAAATAATCGTTTGAGCTTTATCCTCGACTATTATAACCGTACTACAAAGGATTTGTTAACTAAACAAGCTCTTCCGGGATATACCGGTTTCACGGAAATCATGACCAATATGGGAACTCTGCGTAATTATGGTTTTGAAATGGAAGTCAGAGCTAATATTCTGAATAATCCGAAAGGGTTAACATGGGATGTAACAGCCAACCTGTCTTCTGTTGCAAATAAGATCGTAAAATTGCCCTACAATGGTAATCCCAATAATCGTGTTGGTGGTTATGAAGTAGCAACCGGACGTAAAAAAGCCGATGGAACAGATGAAACCAAATGGATCGCCGGTCGTCAGGAAGGTGGTAAACTGGGAGAACTAGTTGCCTATAAACAAAACCACATATTCAAAGATTGGGATGATGTGAAAAAATATGCCAATAATCGTATCGATGAGGTAGCCAACTTATATGGTCCGGGACTTGCAGCCCAATATGCCGGAAAAGAGGGATGGCAACCTATCGAACCGGGTGATGTTTGCTGGGAAGACATTAATGGCGATGGTGTTATTAATGGATACGACCGTCAAGTAGTAGGAAATATATTCCCAAAAGTTACCGGTGGATTCTCTACTACATTGGGTTATAAAAACCTCTCTTTATATGCCCGTTTCGATTATGCTTTAGGACATACGATTTATAATGACCTTGCAGCACGTTCATTGGGGCAATATCAAGGTTCGTTCAACATCATTAAAGAAGTTAAAAAAACATGGAGTGAAACAAATACCGATACTGATCTGCCTGCATTCTATTATGCCGACCAGTTAAGTAAGAAGAATATAACACGTTCAAATAATGGTCTTACGGCTATTGACAATAACAGTTCACGTTTCTATGAAAAAGGTGACTATTTGGCCCTTCGTGAACTGACATTGAACTATAATCTGCCTAAAACATGGATTAGTAAAGTAGGCATGACAGATGCCTCAGTTTATGTAACAGGTCAGAATCTATTCTATATCACCGGATACACAGGCGTTTCACCTGAACCGGCTGTAGATACGACTTATGGCCGTGGAATAGATAACGGCCGTTATCCTACTCCGAGAACAGTTTTATTCGGTTTGTCAGTGACATTCTAATTATATATGACTAATACAAATAGCATTATGAAGAAAATATTTACATATATGTTAGCAGGGCTTTCTCTCCTGCTGTTTTCAAGATGTGATGCGCTGGATATTGATCCTACCAGTTCTATTGCAGATAGTAATTACTGGAAGACAGAGGCCCAGTTCAGCACTTTTAATGTGGGGTTGCACGCATTGCTTAGAGAATGCAGCTTTAACTTTTTCTTGTTAGGTGAGCCTCGTGCAGATATTTACGGAGATGTTCCTTTCGGAGGAGAAGCAACTCAAGGTATGGAGCGTCTGCCTTTCAATACAATCAATAAAGAGAATACAGGAATAAGCAACTTCGCAGGAATGTACAAAGTGATCAATCAGATCAATCTGATGATAGCCAAAACAAAGGAAACGACAGTACTCTCCGAAGCTGGTAAAAACTATTACTTAGGCGAAGCTTATGGAATGCGTGCTTATCTTTATTTCCATTTGCTACGCTCTTGGGGAGATGTTATCCTCTATCTTGACTATACGAATGGGGCTTCTTTGGATTTAAGCAATCTATCAAAAGCAGCTTCTCCTGCGGAGGAGGTGATGAAACAAATCAAAGAAGACATTACAGCGTCCGAAAAAGGATTTGGCAGCGATTATTCTTTCAAATATGGCAGATATTACTGGTCGATGGCTGCTACACAGATGTTAAAAGGTGAGGTTTATTTATGGAGTGGTCGCCAAATGGGTGGCGGTACAGCCGACTATACTACAGCCAAAACTGCTTTGCAATCAATTGTCAGCAATGCAAATGTTAGTTTGCAAGATGATTTCTCAAAAGTATTTGCTTATAACAATAAAGACAACTCTGAAATCATTTTCTCAATACGTAACGCTAAAGACGAGTATAATATGTGGGACGATAAATTCAGACAGAACCTGGTGCCCCAACAAGCATATATGACCTCTACTTATTGCAATAAAGAGGGAGTGTCATTTAAAGATTTGCCCGAAGGACAATTGAACGGTTTGATTCGTCTACAGATAAGATATGATTTGTACAATAAAGCATTCCGCGATGGAGACACCCGTAAAGATGCTTCTATGACGGCAGTCTACCAGAAACAGCAGGATGGTACAGTTAAATATATTGCTCCATTTTGTAATAAATACCAGGGAGTTCTACTTGATGGAGCTTCACAACGTAGCTTCTTGAATGATTATCCAATCTACCGATATGCCGACTGCCTGTTATTGCTTGCTGAAGCTAAAGCATTGTTGGGTGAGGATCCGACTGCCGAAATTAATCAGGTCCGTGAACGTGCTTATGGAAAAGAATTCTTTGAAACCAACAAAGCTACATTGGCTTATCCCAATGATAAAGGAGACTTCTATACAGATAATAAATATATGTCCGGCGACGAAGATCCTTTGGAAGCTATTTTGAAAGAACGTATGCGTGAGTTTATGTTTGAGGGAAAACGTTGGTATGACTTAAGATTGCTTGGTGCAGACTATGTGACTAAACGTACTTCAGCCGTTGCTACCCGCTTATTATGGCCGATCAACGAAAGTGTATTGACAGATAATCCGGCATTAAAACAAACTCCGGGATATCAGAATTGATTATCAAGCATATCAACTTATCAGATATGACTGAAAAAAGAAGCTGCCTCCAAGAGTATTGGGGCAGCTTCTACATGTAATAAATAATCGTATTTAAAACCTATTGACTAAGTTTTATTTTTCATATCCGGGGGTCTGTTTCAGCAAGGGATTGACACTCATGACATCTACATCAATAGGCCATAACAGCTTGTATTCTTCACTCGGATCCAAAATCGATTTGTCTGCCGGATAATTAGCCGTAGCAGAAAATGCCAGAGACTTACCGTTGGCATCATGCATACGAACCACATCAAACCAACGTTTACCTTCCCAAACAAACTCTTTATCACGTTCATGGAGAATGGCTAATTCGTTTTCCGCATAATTTCCTTCAGTATATTTATTAGCTTCATAATCGGAGCCATATGCACGTTTACGTACTTCGTTGATATAGCCGGCACATGGATTTCCAAGACCATTTTCGACTTCAGCCATCATTAACAGAGCATCAGCATAACGATAGACAATGAAATCGGTATCGTAAATACGGTTATTATTTGAATTGATAGAACCGATAGCTTTCTGCATGACGCAGCCAAAACCTTCCTTGTTCTTTTTAGTATAATACTCTAAGAATGTCGCATCACGGCGAGTATCTTTTTCATCGTAACTTTTCCAGAAATCTTCTGTGTATTCATGGCGGAAAACGCCACCTGTGCCTTTCAGATTTAATGTATCTGTTTCGATTTTCTTGTCATCGCGACCGTAAACCTGTCCAATGAACACTGCATCCTGATAAAGAAACATACCTCCCCAATTGGTTGCCTCACCATCTGCAAAATGTAAAGTGAAAATAACCTCAGCATTGTTTCTATTGGAAGTACTGAACACATCACTAAACTTATTCAATAGCTGGAATTTACCAATTATCCCATTTAAGGCGTTTTTGGCGATCTCCAAATCAGATTTTCCGGAAGCAGTATAACCATTAATGGAAACTTTTGCAGCCCACATATAGATTTCGGCTTTTAACATTAAGGTTGCAGCTTTGGACCACATTGTTTTATCATGCTTGTTATTTATTTCCGTTGTGCCAAAATAACTTTCTGATTTTCCGATATCTTCTTTTATGAAAGATAAAGTAGCTTCCGGGGTAGCACGTTCAACGTAGAATTTGTCCGCAGTAACTTTACCATCCAACAACTCTACAGTTGTAACTATAGGTACACCACCATAAGTTTTATAAAGCATAAAATAATAAAGTGCTCTCAAACCGTATGCCTGTCCTAAGTAGGTTTTTCTATCTGCTTCACTTAGGAAAGCACACTCATTTTCAACTTTTTGAATAAAGTGATTTACTTGCATAATAGGACTGTATAGTCCAAACCAGTTAGTGAATCCCGGATTATCTTGACTTAAGGTATTGGTACGCAGTATAGCGTAGTCCAAACTCGTATTTTGAGAAGAGCTACCAACGCGTTGTGTACCACCACGCAGTTCTCCCAAGCAATAAAACATGTTATAGTTTCCTCTCAATTGAGAGTGCATTCCGTACATGAATCCTTCTACCTGGGCTTCATTATTCCAGTAATTACCACTTCCGAAATAATCTTCGGGAGCAAGGTCCAACGCATCACATGACGTATAAAGAACAGATGATACAAATAAGGAAATGATATATATTATTTTTTTCATAATTTATATTTTTATATTTAGAAAGAAACATTAATACCAAAAATCACTGTGCGAGGCAATGGATATCCTCCATTATTATCAGCTTTTTCGGGTGAGAATAAGTGCTTTGCTTCTGTCAAATAACCTAAATTCTGACCTGTTATTGAAAGTTCTACATTAGATAACTTAGCTTTCTGAACCAATATTGAAGGCAATTTATATGACAGTGATAATTCGCGTAATGCTATATAGTTTCCATTATAGGCAAACATGGATGAACTACGGCAATAATTACGTTTACCCAATTGATCGGCCCATACATAAGTCGGATATTTAGCATTCGGATTTTCCGGAGTCCATGTGTTTTTGGTCTCCTCAATAGTATTGTATGTACCTTGAGCACATGACATGATCCACATCGTTTTCCAGTCTACAGCAGTGAATCCCAATGCATAGTCGAAACGTGCCGACAAGGTAAGGTCCTTCCAACTTACAGTTGTATTGATACCACCGGTCCATTTAGGCACAGTATTTCCAACCTTTACCATGTCATAATTATCAATGACTCCATCGTTATTAACATCTTTCCATTTTACGTCACCCGGCTGAATGGGAAGAGCATTCGACTTCTGAGAATCTGTCAGTTTATTGTAACCTTCAGTGCCACCATACAGAGGACGGCCGCTAGAACCATTGTTACCTGTTGTCAAATCAATCAGATTAGCGGGTATTTCATCTTGAGATTTGTACAGTCCTTCTGCAACAAACATGTAGAGATCACCCGGACGTTGGCCCTCCTGGTATCCTCCGACCCATTTCTTTTCATCTCCGTTTCCTGTATAAACTTGATAAGCACTCTGACGATTTCTTTCAAGTCCGTTATCCGGCAAAGAAACAACCTTGTTTTTGTTCAAAGCACCATTCCAGTTTAAATTCCATTTCCAGTCCTTAGCATCAATAATCCGGAAACCTAATTCAAACTCAAAACCTTGATTCTGGAACTCACCATTGTTTGAAGTAACCGAACTTACACCTGAAGTGGAAGGAACTGTGATATTAGCATATTTATCACTGGTCAGACGATTGTAATAAGTTAAATTGGCATTGATTCGATTTTCTAAGAAGCCCATATCCAGACCTACTTCAAAAGTTCTCGATTTTTCCCACATCAAATAGGGATTAGGAATACTACTCAACAAGAAACCGGTTGAACCATTATAACGATTACTTCCATAAGCACCTTGCACTGTATAGTTACCAACAAAGTTCTTGTTTACATTACCATTTAAACCAAAGCTGGCGCGTAATTTACCAAATGAAAGAATAGATGCTGTATTCTTCATAAACTCTTCTTTACTGAATACCCAACCGGCTGATACCCCCGGGAACACTCCCCAGCGGTTCTCTTCGGCCAGTTTTGAATATCCGTCACGTCTCAAAACCAAAGAAAGCAGGTACTTGGATTGGTAGTCATAATTAACGCGTCCAAAGAATGACATAATGCGTTGACGAGAATGTGAAGAGTCTATGGAACGCTTACCTTCCTCTTTGGAAGTGTATTCCAAATCCATAAAGTCATCAGTGGGAGCCCCGGAACCAGAAGCGCTAAATCCTTTACTGTATGAATCATAGTACTCAAAACCAACCATTGCATCCAAGAAGTTATCTTTGTTGATCTGATAATTATAGTTCAACACTGCATTATATGTTTGGTCAAGAGTGCGTGCGTATGAAGCAGAAGTAGAATGAGATGTAATCAAATTACCGGGAGAACTCAAATAATCTTTATTGAAAGCTTCTGTTTTTTCTTCAGAATAATACCAAATAGCCCCTAATTTCAATGATAGACCTTTCATGAAATCGATTGTGAAAGACTGATTCATTGTAAACTTATCCGTATTATTATCACGGACAAACTGCTTGAAATTGTATTGCTGATTACCATCACCGGAGTTCGGGCCTAACAACATATCACCATCTGCATTGTAGCCTCGGAACGTAGGAGGTAATGAAAGACAGCGTGAGAAATAGTTTGCTTCAGCTGTTTGTGATGCAGGAAGTCCATTCCAAGTCGCATCCGCAAAATTGAAACTTGAATTAGAAGTCAACCATTCTTTAAGTTTATAATCTGCGTTAAAAGTAAAGGTGATTCGTTGGTACCAGTTTCCCACTGCCGTACCTTCACTTTTATTGTAACCTAAACCTGCATAATAGTTACCTTTATCATTACCACCACTGACACTCAAGTTATAATCTTGAGAGAATGATGGGGTATTGATATTGAAGTCGGCAATATTGGTGTTTTTATAGATAATTTTATCACCATATATCGGATCTATCATGGTTTGCCATCCCTGATCAAGCAAGAATGATAAATTATCCGAATATAGCATCGGACTCCATATAGCGGAGCTTGTCTTATTTCCGTCTAATGGCGTTACACCATCTTTGTCAAAATACAGGTTACCTGTTCCGTAAGGAGTTGCAGTCGTTAGTCCACTTAAAGAAGACCATCCTTTTATGCCGGCACCGTCCGGATGTTTCATATCTCCAACGTAAGCATTCATATAACCTGTACGCATCCAATAAAGATAATCGCCGGCATTCATAAAGTTATAGGAATCTTTGAAATAGTTTAAACCAAACTTAGCTTTCAGATTCACCTCTGCTCTACCAGATTTACCACGTTTGGTTGTTACAAGTACTACACCGTCATTTGCACGTGCACCGTAGATAGCTGTTGCACCGGCATCTTTCAAAACTTCCATAGATTCAATGTCATCAGGATTAATATCGCTTAAAGAAGAACGTACCTGACCATCAATTAAAATAAGTGGAGAACCAGAACCATCAAAGTTTGTACCACCACGAAGTACTAAGGTTGGAGCACTGCCCGGATTACCGGAAGTTTGGCTTACTGACAAACCCGCTACGGCACCCGAAAGAGCTTGAGCCGGATTAGTAAACATACCTTGTTTCAAGGTCTCTTCTTTTACTTTAGCGATAGAGTTTGTCACTTTCGTACGCAGCTGTTTGCCACCATACCCCGTTACAACAACTTCCTCCAACATTTCAGAATCTTCTTTCAGCTGAATATTGAAAGAACCTTTACCTTTCACATCGATTGTCTGAGGTTGATACCCAACAAAAGAAACTTTGATCTTTCCGTTAGGATCGACCATTAATGTAAACTTACCGTCAATGTCAGTAATCACACCATTGGTGGTACCGACCTCGACAACACTCGCTCCGATGACTGATTCACCGCTAGCATCCGTAACCACACCTGTGATTGATTTCTTTTGTGCCATGGCTCCAAGAGAACATAAAATGCACAAAATCAAGAAGATGGTTTTCTTCATAAGTATTGCTTTTTGAGTTAATAATAAAGATGTTTATATGTGTTTTTGGTTATTTAAACTAAGTTCTATCGGGACGGTAGGCGAAAAATGGAGAAAAAAGGCATAATAAGATTACCGCATAACGCATTTATAATCAATAGATTGAATCTGTAAAAACCAAAAACAAATGAAGATTTCAATACTTATTTCAGCTAAAAAGCGATGGTATCATAACAGTATAAAATAATAAAGAAATACTCCATGAAAAAGGAAAAAGGTATAAATCCATTCCATGAAATAATAAAAATGCTTTTCTTGATCGAGTGCGAAAAAGAAAGACAAGGAAAGAAGCAAGTATAGCAATAATCACAATAATGTATTTAACATTATTATACAATCTTCAGCTATAAAGCTATAAAGTAATATCGAAAGTAGAATTATATGGCCAACCGTAGTTAGTATATGGCCGATATTGTGAAAAAGTAATTGAATTTATAAACACAAATAGACTGTTTCCAATCTTAAGAAGAAGTTTCGTATGTGACTTGAAAAGAATAAATAGCCTCCTCTTTATAATAAGTGTTTTTAATTACTTTTAAGGTATATAGAGTTGAAAATACCCTAATAATATTATCAGAATAATTTCCTAAAGTCTATAAAATGTGTGTGCTCTGCTCTCAGCAGGAGAATAGATTAACAATAAAAAGCCAACTGATTTATTGTCAGTTGGCTTATATTGATGGTATTTAAAGAATATTTCTAAGTGATGTCTTCAATTTCTCACTTATCATACCCTGGTGTTTGTTCCAATTTTGGGTCATTATTTAATGTATTGACGTCTATCGGCCACAACAACTTATGGGCTTCACTTTCTTTAATTAATGGAACTCTTTCATCAGGAGTCTCATTGTTGGGATAATTAGCTGCTACTGAAAAAGCTAATGATTTTCCGTTTGCATCGTGCATACGTACTACATCAAACCAACGTTTACCTTCCCAAACAAATTCTTTATCACGTTCATGTAAAATAGTTAACTCATTGTCAGCATAACTTCCATCAGTGTATGCGAATTGTGGATGCCAGTTCTTACCATAAGCCCGCTTACGTACTTCATTAACGTAATTTGCACATTTTCCTGAAAGGGCATTTTCTATTTCTGCCATCATCAATAGTACATCGGCATAACGATATACAATAATATCTGTATCAAATATACGCTGGTTGTTAGAATTGACAGAACCGATACCCTTTTTCATAGCAATGCCAAATCCTTCCTTTTGGGCACTACCATAATGATCCATGAAAGTAGCGTCGCGTCGCATATCTTCATCATCATATGAATCCCAAAGTGCCTTCTTATATTCATGAAGGAATTGCCCTACTGTCCCTTTCAAATCTAAAGTATCCTGCATTAATTTGCCATCACGGCCATAGCGTTGCCCTTCGAATATATTACCATAATAAATAAAAGGACCGGCCCAATTAGTTGCTTCTCCATCTTTAAAACGAATGGCAAAAATAATTTCATCATTTGCTTTTTTAGAGAAGACCTCTGAAAAATTATCTAATAACGAGAATTGGTTGATTAAAGGCTGGAGAGCTGTCTGAGCAATTGCCAAATCACTATTTCCTGTGGCTTGATGATCGCCTGTAGTCACTTTTGCTGACCACATGTAAACTTCAGCTTTTAACATTAAGGTTGCATATTTTGTCCACATTGCTCTATCTATAGTAACATTGTTTCCAAAATTTAATTCAGAAGCCTCAAGATCACTTTTAATAAATTTGAGTATTGTTTCAGGAGTAGAACGTTCCGTATAAAGGGCATCTGCAGATATCTTTCCTCCTTCAAGCACTTTGACATCAGTAATCAAAGGTACGCCACCATAAGTTTTATATAACATAAAATAATACAATGCTCTCAAACCGTATGCCTGTCCCAAGTAAAATCCTTTTTTACTTTCACTTAAAAAGGAACATCCGTTTGACACCTCCGATATAAAATGGTTTACCTGCATAATTCTACCGTATAAATCATACCAATTACTAATACCGGTATTGTCTTTAGTCAACATATTGTTTTTAATAGGATCACTATAAGACATAGATGTACCCAACGAAGATGTGCCATAACGAGATGTACCTCCACGAGCTTCCCCAAGTACATAAAACATGGTATAGGAACTTCGTAAATTATTGTGTAAGCCATTCATATATCCTTCTACTTGAGCTTCTTTAGTCCAAAAGTTACCACTGCCGTAATAATCTTCTGGCGAAAGATCTAAAGCGTCACATGAAACATACAGCAACGCTGATAAGAATAATAAAATAGATGTTATCTTTTTCATATTTGTTACAATGTTAATTTTTTAAAAGGAAACATTTACTCCAAAAATAATAGTTCGTGGTAATGGATATCCTCCATTATTACTACTGCTCTCAGGAGAGTGCATATGCTCAGCTTCTGTCAGATAGCCAAGATTTTGTCCAGTAATAGAGAAGGAAACATCGTTCATTCCAGCTTTTTTAATTAATTGTGAGGGTAATCTATATGCTAAGCTAAGTTCACGAAGAGCTAGATAATTACCATTGAAAGTGAACATAGAACTACTACGTGCATAATTACGTTTTCCTAACTGATCAGCCCACGTGTAAGTTGGATATTTGGCGTTTGGATTTTCAGGTGACCATGTATTTTTGGTATCTGAGATTGTATTATAAGTTCCCTGCATATTACCCATGATCCAAGGAGTCTTCCAATCAATTACAGTAAAGCCTAAAGCATAATCAAAACGTGCTGATAATGTCAGATCTTTCCATGATACAGTCGTATTGAAGCCACCAGTCCATTTGGGCGTTGTATTACCGACTTTCACTTGATCATATACGTCAATGACGCCATCATTATTCACATCTTTCCACTTTACATCTCCAGGTTGTATAGGTAAACCTTTACTTTTTTCCTGATCTGTTAATTTAGCCCATGCTTCCGGACCATACAAAATCTTATTGTTTGAGCTGTTATTTCCTGTAGACTTATCGATCAAATTTCCTGGAATTTCGGATTCGCTTCTGTATAATCCTTCTGCTTTGTATGCATAGATGTCACCTGGGCGCTGTCCTTCCTGATAACCTCCTACCCACATCTTCTCATAGCTGCCATCATCCAATTTGCGACCTGTATACACCTCCATGGCATTCTGACGATTTCTCTCCAGTCCATTGTATGGCAATTCCAGAATTTTGTTTATGTTATAGGCAGCGTTCAGATTGATATTCCACTTCCAATCACGTTTCTCAAGCACTTTAAAACCAAATTCCAGCTCAAGTCCTTGATTCTGTAATTTACCGTTATTTGAGGTTATACCAGAAACCCCTGATGAAGATGGCAAAGGAATAGTGGCATATTTATCTTCCGTTCTACGATTGTAATACGTCATGTTAGTATTGATTCTGTTTTCAAGAAAACTTAAATCCATACCTACTTCAAAAGTTTGTGAACGTTCCCATTGCAAATAAGGAATAGGGAGAGAACCTAATAGATACCCAGTATTGCCGTTATATTTATTACTTCCGTAAGATCCCTGCACTGTGTAATTACCGACCCAATCTTTATTTACATTTCCATTCAATCCATAACTTGCGCGCAATTTGGCAAAGGAAACTACTTGTTGGAGGGATTCCATAAATTTCTCTTTTCCGAAAACCCATCCTGCTGAAATTCCGGGAAATACTCCCCAACGGTTGTCTTTTGCTAATTTAGAGTAGCCATCCTTTCTTAATACGAATGATACCAAATATTTGCTTTGGAAGTCATAATTCACACGCCCAAAGAAAGACATAATGCGTTGGCGACTATGCCATGAATCAATATTACGTTTTCCTTCTTCATTACTTGTAAATTGAAGATCACCAAAATCGTCAGTCGGAGCACCCGATCCAGAAGCGTTAAATCCTTTTTGATAAGCATCGTAGTATTCAAAACCTAACATTGCAGCCAGATAATGATCTTTCGTAATTTGATAATCATAATTTAAAACCGCATTGTAGGTCTGATTGAGCGTTCTATCAAATTCTGCTGATGTAGAACGAGATGTATTCATGTTATTGGGACTTGACAAGTAGTCTTGATTGAATGCTTCATATTTAGCTTCATCAAAGTACCAGTTTGCTGTCAACTTTAAATTCAGTCCTTTCATTAATTTTATATCGAAGGATTGTACCATGGTAAATTTGTCGGTGTTGTTATCACGCTTAAACTTACTTAAATTGAATGACTGGTTCCCATCAGAAGAATTAGGACCTAATAACATTTCACCATCAGCGTTGTAACCACGGAATGTAGGAGGTAATGAAAGCATTCGATTGAAATATTCCACTTCACCTCTGGAACCAGGAGAAAGTCCATACCAAGTAGCATCTGCAAAATTAAACGATGAACTGGATGTAAGCCAAGGTTTGATTTTATAATCAGCATTAAACGTAAATGTTAGACGTTTATACCAATTCCCTGTAGCTGTACCATCTGTATTATTATATCCGATTCCAGCATAATAATTTCCTTTATCGTTACCTCCAGAAATACTGATATTGTAGTCTTGAGAAAGTGATGGAGTATGTAGGTTGAACGAGGCAGGATCTGTATTCTTATAAATTATTTGATCACCATATACAGGATCTGTCATGGTTTGCCAACCTTGCTTCAATAAAAAAGCCAGATCATCCGTATATTTCATTGTACTCCATACGGCACGCACGTCTTTATTTCCATCAAGTACGGCCCCGGTACTAGGATCAAAATAGAGATTACCCGTACCATAGGGAGTTGCATTATTTAGACTATTCATATCTGCTGTACCAACCCAATTACCTTTGGAATCTTTATAGATTTGCCCAGAACGTTGATATGCCGTACGCATCCAATAGATATAATCGCCGGCATTCATAAATTCATAAGGATTATTGTAATAGTTGATACCGACTTTAGCCTTTACACTGACCTCACCTTTACCTTCTTTACCACGTTTAGTAGTAACTAAGATTACACCATTATTAGCGCGAGCACCATAAATAGCAGTGGCACCGGCGTCTTTTAGGACTTCCATTGACTCAATATCCTCAGGATTGATATCACTCAGACTTCCACGGACTTGTCCGTCTACTAACACTAATGGAGATCCCGTTCCGTTATAATCGGTACCACCACGTAGGATTATAGTAGGAGTAGCTCCTGGATCACCTGAGGTCTGAAGAACACGTACACCCGATACCGCCCCAGACAAAGCTTGTGCCGGATTGGAAAAGAGTCCTTTTTGTAGAACATCTTCCTTTACTTTGCCAATTGAATTGGTCACTTTGGTACGCAACTGTTTGCCACCATATCCTGTGACTACTACTTCATCCAACATTTCAGAGTCTTCTTTCAATTTAATATTGAAAGAATTTTTGCCCTTTACATCGAGTACCTGAGGCTGATACCCAACATAAGAAACTTTGATCTTTCCATTAGGATCGACCATTAATGTAAACTTACCGTCAATGTCAGTAATCACACCATTGGTGGTACCGACCTCGACAACACTCGCTCCGATGACTGATTCACCGCTAGCATCCGTAACCACACCTGTGATTGATTTCTTTTGTGCCATGGCTCCAAGAGAACATAAAATGCACAAAATCAAGAAGATGGTTTTCTTCATAAGTATTGCTTTTTGAGTTAATAATAAAGATGTTTATATGTGTTTTTGGTTATTTAAACTAAGTTCTATCGGGACGGTAGGCGAAAAATGGAGAAAAAAGGCATAATAGCCATATCACATAAAGTACTTATATACAAAAGATTAAATATCAAATAGTATTATAAAAAAGAAAAATTCAGACTTATTATTTATAAAATCCAATGGTAGCATAAGGGTATAAAAGACAAACAAATAATGCTATATTATAAATATAATCTTCATAATTAACTTATAGAATAATAAATAACTCATTAGTTTAAAATAGTTGACATGTATAAAATGACATATCGAGAAGCACACAATTAGCCATTAACATTATTATACAAACTGTAAGAAGAATCTTATAAAATATTGTAATTGAAATAATAAAAATAGGATTATCTTTGTAACCGTGGTTACAGTAACCATCGTTACAGAATCAAGACTTAATAAACAAAGGATATGAAGTTTTACAATAGGGAGAATGAATTAGCTGAATTACAAAGGATACAAGAATTATCTTTTGAAGAGAACTCTCGTCTGACAGTAGTTACCGGAAGGAGAAGAATAGGTAAAACAAGTCTTATTATGAGAGCTTTTGAAAAAACTCCTACTATCTATTTATTTGTGGGGAGAAAAAATGAAGCATCTTTATGTAGGGAATTCATAACTTTAGTTTCCCAAGCACTTGATATTTATGTGCCAGAAGAAATATCGACTTTCAAATCTCTCTTTCGGTATATTATGGAAGTTGCTACCAGACAGTCATTCAATTTGGTTATAGATGAGTTTCAAGAATTCTATAATATCAATAAGTCGATTTATAGTGATATACAAGATATCTGGGATCAGTATAGACAAAAAACTCACATGAATTTCGTTGTGAGTGGTTCTATTTATTCTTTAATGGAAAAGATTTTCCATAATGAAAAGGAACCTCTTTTTGGCCGTGCTGACAATATTATAAAACTTTCAGCTTTCAGTCTGAATGTTTTAAAGAAAATCATAAAAGACTATCATCCCCAATATACAAATGATGATTTATTGGCACTATACTCATTTTCCGGTGGGGTTCCTAAATACGTTGAATTATTTTGTGATAACAGAGTATTAACCGTTGATGGAATGATTGATTTCATGGTCAGAGACAACTCCCCTTTTACAGATGAAGGAAAAAATCTGTTAATAGAAGAATTCGGCAAGAATTATGGTACCTATTTCTCAATCCTAAGTGCTATCTCAGGTGGATATAATACTCAGACAGAAATAGAAGCGTTGCTTGGCGAAAAGAGTTTGGGCGGTTATCTAAAGCGATTAATTGAAGATTATAACATAGTAGTGCGCCAACGTCCTGTCTTTTCAAAAGAGGGTTCTCAAACTGTCAGATATGGGATATGCGATAACTTTATTCATTTCTGGTTTAATTATTTCGATAGAAATCGTTCACTCATTGAAATAAAAAATTTCATTGGCTTACGAAAATTAATAAAAGCTGACTATCCGACATATTCAGGAAAAATCCTGGAACAGTATTTCAAACAAAAATATGCTGAAAGTTACGAGTTCCGTCTTATTGGTTCGTGGTGGGAGCCTAAAGGCAATCAGAATGAAATTGACATTGTAGCTATTTATTTAGATAACAAAAGTGCAATTGTAGCAGAAGTCAAACGTCAAAAAAAGAATTTCAAGCCAGAACTTTTCCAAAAGAAAGTGGAACACTTAGAGAATAAAGTCCTGGCTAAATATCAAATAAACACAGTCTGCTTATCATTAGAGGATATGTAGTAGATTGAATCCCCCTTTTATCAATTTGCTATATTGGTACAGAGCTGACATTTTGTATATCTTGATGTCCCTGTATCGTGCTAATCAAAGGAGTGACCGGAACCGTAATAGAAAAAACAAAATCTGAACCATTTCACAAAATCAAAGGGAAAGTAAAATTATCATTCTACTACCAAATAGAATGTTTTTACCTATTTACGACTTATTCTTATTTGGGAAAATTTCAAAAAAGGAATATTATCACATATTTCTTCTTTCTTAATTTCATTGTCAGATAGAACATATAAAAGATTCTTTTCACACTCTTAACAGTGATTTAGAGCGTCTGTTGACAGAGAACTAACAATTTGTTTTCAAGAAATTAATTTCGTATCTGCACGAAGTTAACTTCTTGAAAACACAAAGTTAACATTCTGATTTTAATCAGTTAATATCTTCCGGTAGTTATAACGAATTTATATACACTACTTTCGCCAATACAGTATATTATTCCCCAAATTATTCATATTATCTTCTATCTGTAGGATAAGTGATAAAATTACAGGATTCCCAAACAAATAAAATGCGATCTTTTTGCATCATATTTTATCTTGTCACTTACTATATGTCTAATTGTATATTTCGACAATTAAAAAGGAGTATATCAAAAAAATAAAACTATATTTGTAATATCTATAAAAATTAAATCAAATGAAAAATATTTTTTTAATAATTGGAATATCACTGTTTTTTAATGGCAGCCTATATGCTCAGTCCGATGACTGGTCTCCTAAAGATCATAATTTAATTAAGTCTGTACGTGAGGACGGACGATTCTTAAGTTCTTATGGTGTAGTGCATGCCATGCTCAGAAATACTGAGCCACGCTATGCTTTTCATAGTGACTTTTCTCCCAAAGAATTTCGAAAATGGCAAAAGGGACTTCGCCATGCGATGGAAAAAATAATGAAATTTCCTCAAATAAAAAACTCTCCAGCTCCTGTCTGTATAAAAAGAGAACAGCGGGAAGGGTATCGATTAGAAAAATGGGAATTTTATCCGCTTCCTGAATGCGTTTCTACTTTTCTTGTTTTAATACCTGATAATATAAACAAGCCCGTACCTGCCATTTTGTGTATTCCCGGTTCCGGAGGAAATAAGGAGGGACTTGCAGGTGAACCGGGGATAGCTCCCAAATTGAATGACCGGTACAAAGATCCGAAACTGACCCAAGCCCTCAACTTTGTAAAAGAAGGGTATATAGCAGTGGCAGTAGATAACCCGGCTGCCGGAGAAGCCTCAGACCTTGAGAGATATACATTGGGCTCTAATTATGATTACGATGTTGTATCTCGCTATCTTTTAGAGTTGGGATGGAGTTATTTGGGATATGCTTCATATTTGGATATGCAGGTTTTAAATTGGATGAAGACCCAGAAGCATATTCGTAAAGATCGCATTGTAGTAAGTGGATTTTCTCTGGGAACCGAACCTATGATGGTATTGGGTACGCTTGATACTTCAATTTATGCTTTTGTTTACAATGATTTCTTATGTCAAACTCAAGAACGGGCGGAAGTAATGACTATGCCTGACAAAAACGGACGTCGTCCATTCCCTAATTCTATACGCCATTTAATACCTGATTTCTGGAAAAATTTTAATTTTCCGGACATCGTAGCGGCTTTGGCACCCCGTCCTATCATACTGACCGAAGGAGGATTAGATCGAGACTTGGACCTTGTGAGAAAAGCGTATGCTATAGCAGGCACTCCCGATAACGTGAAAATATATCATTATAAGAAGTTCTCAGATCCGGATACACGAAAAAATGTAGAATATTTACCTGAAGGACTAGATCGTAATGAATATTTTCGGATGGTAAATGTAGATGGTCCCAATCATTATTTTAAATCAGAACTGGTTGTACCCTGGTTGAGAAAATTATTGGAAGAAAGATGAAATATAATTGAAATCTAAACAAGCTATTTAAAAGAAAAGCGGAATACACATTACATGCATTCCGCCCTCTACCATAATCGCATATTGAGAAATACCTATCGATTATTATTTGTATCCGGGTGTTTGCTCCAGTGCGGGGTCTTTATCCAACATTGTTTTTTCAATTGGCCACAAAAGTTTATGTGCTTCTGTAGATTTATTCAATATCGGGGCATCTCCCAAAAGACTTCCTTCTTTGCAGAAAACCAAAGGTGTTCCCCCCTTAGTCAAAGTCATACGTCGTAAATCCCACCAACGTTGTCCTTCTTGGATAAATTCTTTATCTTTCTCATGCAAAATAGCCAATTCATTAGTTGTAAAATCTGCCGTTTCCGGATATGCATACAGAATTTCATCCCATGCATTGCCATAGGCACGTTTTCTTACCAGGTTGATGTATTTGGCAACAGCTGCATTATCTCCTTCCATGTTTGCTATTTCTGCAAGAGTAAGATAAACCCACGGCAGGCGATAGAAGATATAGTCACCACAGTAAACACGGGCTCCCTGTGCATTTACATAACCTATATTTTTACGTACATGTGTTCCATAGAGAGATAACTCACCTGTTTTGCCATCTTTATTGTATGAGGCGATAAAGGTCGCTTCCTTACGGGTATCTGCATCATCAAAATTTTGATAAACAGCTTTGTTGTATTCATACGTCTGATTGCCAGTATTCTGTATGTCTAAAGCATCACCAAATACTTCACCATTGGCTTGATATCTGTTTTTGGTACTACCGGTACCTACATTATAAGTAAATGTACCATTACTATTGGTTGCTTCACCTTCTAAGAAACGAATGGCAAATATAATCTCGTCATTTGCCTTGTTTTTGGCATTGAATACTTGTGAAAAGTCATCCAGCATTTTCAGATTATAATTATTCAATACACTTTCAAGGTGGGTTTTAGCTATAGTCAGATCAGCAGGATTTGCTACGTCATCTCCTGTGGTTACTTTAGAAGTCCACAAATAAACTTCTCTCATTAAACATTCGGTTGCAGCTTTTGACCAATACACCTTTTTGCCACGTTTGTATGGATCAAAATCATTCATATTTCCAAAATACTCCATCGATTTATTCAAATCGCTTTTTATTTGGGTCATTACTTCTTTGGGGGTCGAACGGGCCATATACAGTTTATTAGGATCAATAACTCCTTCAACAACATCAGCCGTCAAACGCAAAGGTACCCCGCCATAGATGCGGTATAGATCAAAATAATAGAAAGCACGTAAACCGTACACTTCTCCCAAATAGAAGTTTTTCATTTCATCGGACAGATAGGTGGCATCCGTAACGCGTGCTATGAAAAGATTCAAGTTAGTAATACGGCCGAATAAATCTCCGAACTTACTTACTCCGGTATGTGTTTCATCAAAATTTTGCAAAATAATATCACCATTACTAACTCCCATGCCATCACTACTTGCACCGGTGATGAAACGTCCACCACGAAGTTCTCCGAATGTGATTGTATGTTGCCATGCCGCATCGCGTAAATGCTTATGAATACCATCTATATAGGCGGTAGCCTGAGCTTCTGTTTTCCAATAAGACCCACTTCCGTAGTAATCAATCGGAGACAGATCCAATTTATCGGCACATGACGTTACTAACAGCCCCGAAGATGCCACCAGTAAACCATATAATATTGTAGATTTTATTCTTTTCATATATTTTTCTTTTTAAATCAGTTAAGCATTAGAAAGTTACATTCAATCCGAACAGGAGGGTTCTTGGTAAAGCATATCCTGAACCTGCACTTGAAACCTCAGGAGAAGCTACATTAGCCGATGTGATATATCCCAGATTCTGTCCGGTGATCGACACATCCACCTTTTGACAGTAAGCCTTGTTTGCCCATGCTTTAGGTAAAGAATAACTCAAAGATATTTCACGGATAGCCAAATAATTACCTTTATAAGCAAATAATGTGGAAGTACGATAATAGTTTGCATTCATAAGCTGGTCAGCATACACAAATCGCGGATATTTGGCATTCGGATTCTCTTCAGACCAAGTGTTGAATACATCTTTGGTCGTATTGTAAGTTCCTTGCATACAACCCAAGAACCAAGGGGTAGTATTATCATAGATCCAGTAATCAAATGCAAAATCAAAGCGTCCGTACAGTTGGAAGTTTTTCCAGCGCAATGTGGTGTTGAAACCACCAATCCAATGCGGATTTGTATTTCCCACAACAACCTGATCATAATTATCAATCATACCATCACCATTTATATCTCTCCATTTCACATCTCCGGGCTGAATGGGTAATGCATTCTTTTGCTCTGCGGCACTCAACTTCTTCCAAGCTTCCGGTCCATACATCTTTTTACCGAAATAGTTACCGGATGTGACTACCAAGTCTCCGGGAATTTCATCCCAACTGCGATAAAGCCCATCGGCTTTATATGCAATTAACACACCGGGTTCATAACCTTCCTGATTACCGCCGACCCAAATCTTCTCATATGTGCCATCAGATAATTGCCTTCCACTGTATATTTGAGCGGCATCCTGTTGATTGCGAATTAAGCCATTATCCGGCAACGAAACTATTTTGTTTTTATTGAACGATATGTTTCCACCCAAATCCCAACTCCAATCTTTGGTTTTTAGGATTTTTCCCGACAGTTCTATTTCCACACCACTATTACGAAATTTTCCGTTATTGTTCTTAATTGACGAGAAACCTGTTGTAGAAGGTAAACTTAAGTTGGCATACTTGTCTGAAGTTAAACGATTATAATAGGTAAAGTTTGCGTTCAGGCGATTCTCAAAAAAACTCATATCTATACCGACTTCTGCAGTACGGGTTTTCTCCCATTTCAAAACCGGGTTGGGTAGTGCACCGATTAAGAAGCCGACATTTCCATTATATTTCTGAGAATTGTAAGATCCCTGTAAGTCATAGGCGCCAATTCCGGTTGCGTTACCATTTACACCATAACTCGCACGTAATTTACCAAATGACAGGAAAGGCAGAGCATTTTTTACGAAATTTTCTTGTCCAAAAATCCATCCGGCAGAAACTCCCGGGAAAAATCCCCAACGGTTGTCACCTAATAAAGATGAATATCCATCCTGACGGAAGACAGCAGAAAGTAAATAACGGCCTTTATAGTCGTAATTCAGACGTCCGAAATAAGAAAGAATACGATAATCGCTATGTCCTGAATCAATGGAACGTTTCCCTTCTCCATTATCTGTCAATGATAGATCGGCAAAATCATCCGTTGGAGCTCCTGAACCGGATGCACTAAAGCTGCGGCTATATCTATCAAAATATTCCATACCCAACATAACAGCCACATTATGATCTTTAGCGAAAGTTTGATTATAGTTTAATACCACATTATAGGTCTGAGAGAAATCTCTGGAGAAACTTGCTGAAGAACTACGTGTTCTCACAAATTGACCCGGCGTGTTTTCATAGTCTCTGGTGAAACTTTCAGCCAATGATTCGGAGTAATACCAGTTGGCAGTACCTTTTACAGAAAGATTTTTCAAAATATCAATCTGGAAGGCCTGTACCATGGTAAATTTGTCACTCTGATTAAAATTCCACCATTTGTCGGGCTGATAATTCTGGTTTCCATCACCAGCTACCGGACCTAAAGTTGGATTTCCATCCTCATCCTGGAAGCGGACAGTGGGAGGTGTAGACATGATACGTCCGAAGTAATTGCCTTCACTGGTTTGTGATCCCGGCATGTTTTTCCAATTTGCACGGTTATAATTGAAATTGGATGAACTGGTAAGCCAATCTGTAATTTTATAACTGGCATTCAAAACAAAACTATAGCGCTCATAGAATGTCTTGATAGGAAGTCCCTCTTGACGGTTGTAACCTAATCCTGCATAGTAAGTACCCTTATCATTACCCCCGGACATATTGATATTATAGTCCTGAGATATTGCCGGATTATTCAGGTTATAATCTGCCGGATTAGTATCTTTATATAAAATGGTCTTGCTGGGATCCAGAGGATCCGGCATTTCTTGCCATCCTTTCTGTAACAGATAGGCATTGTCTGCCGTTTTATTCATAATATTCCAGATCGTTTTATCATTCAGTGTATTACCAGTACCGAATGGAGAAGCACTTGTCAAGTTACCAAGTGGGGCAATAGAGACATACTCTCCGTCTGAGGTTGTAAATCCGGATTTACTATAGCCTGTACGCAGTACGTTGATATAATCTTTGGCTCCCAAAAAATCATAAGGGTTATTTACATAGCTCAAACCCATTTTGGCTTTGAAGTTGATTTCGCGACGTCCTTCTTTACCTGTTTTTGTAGTAATTAAAATTACGCCATTACTTGCTCGCGCACCATAAATAGCGGTTGCTCCGGCATCCTTCAAGACTTCCATGGATTCAATATCCTCCGGATTGATATCCTGCATACCGTCACGCAATTGTCCGTCTACAATAACCAGAGGGTCACCTGAACCATCGAAGTTAGTACCGCCACGAAGCGTTACTTTAGGAGCCGCACCCGGGCTACCAGAGGCTTGGGTAACCTTTAAACCTGCAACTGCTCCGGAGAGTGCCTGAGCGGGGTTAGAGAATAAGCCGACTTTCAATGCTTCATCTTTTACTTTTGCAATAGAGTTCGTCACTTTCGTACGCAGCTGTTTGCCACCATACCCCGTTACAACAACTTCCTCCAGCATTTCAGAGTCTTCTTTCAATTTAATATTAAAAGAATTTTTGCCCTTTACATCAAGTACCTGAGGCTGATACCCGATATAAGATACTCTGATCTTTCCGTTAGGATCGACCGACAACGTAAACTTACCGTCAATGTCAGTAATCACACCATTGGTGGTACCGACTTCGACAACACTTGCTCCGATGACTGATTCACCGCTAGCATCCGTAACCACACCTGTGATTGATTTCTTTTGTGCCATGGCTCCAAGAGAACATAAAATGCACAAAATCAAGAAGATGGTTTTCTTCATAAGTATTGCTTTTTGAGTTAATAATAAAGATGTTTATATGTGTTTTTGGTTATTTAAACTAAGTTCTATCGGAACCACATCAAATTATCACCCTCAAATTACTAAATAAGCAATAGCATTATATACCTATAAATCATCTACTTAACCCCATATCAACACATTAATTATCAATGTATGATGTACGAATTTAATTCATTTAGAACAGTATCATAATAGTCATTCCCCCACTTAAAACATAAACACTGTAAAAGCAGGATAATGCTGATTATAAGTCATATATAACATCAAAGTAGTATTTTGCAACACCAAAACATTTCCTCCTCCCCTCCCCCTTATACAGATATCAGATTACAACTCCAGTAATGATGATATAAGTTTACAACATGAGTGACAATAAAAAACCACCCTAATTATTAATATTTAATAATTAGGGTGGTAATTATATAACTCAACTATATGTTTTAACTAACTACAATTTAACTTTTGCTATCAATTTACGAATCTTACCTTGTCCTATAAGAGGAGCATGAGGATCCTCCGGATATACTATCATGAATTGCCCAGGAAGCAAATCAACAAAGGTGGTAGGTGCATCAGAGTAAAGAGCACAATCACCGTTCGCCTCATAAGGTTTCACTTCATCTTTCAGATCTTCGATAGCCTTCCAACCAATAGTCTCAGTACCTTCCAACAAAATATGTACATCAATATAATCGCGATGTAGTTCCAAAACTTGCTTGTCACGTGCAACACACTCAGGATTCACGTTATTGATAAATAAATTATCACCATCTATCTCAATTCGTCCTAATTCGGCATGAAATAAATCATGTGTTTTTACGTAATCAAACAGAGTTTTAAACAGTGGGTGGAGTCCTTCCACCCGTTGACTGTTTTGCAAATTAGATACAATCATTTCCTTTTATTTTTTTATTCCATATTATCTGTCTTCGGACGCAGGAAGTAGAGTTGCACTGCCAAAGCAATAAATACAATGATAGCTAACATGGCAAAACCTAAACCTAAATTTCCTCCATCGGTCCACTTACCCAACAAATCCGTGATAAACGCTCCTGCAAATACCCCGGTCATATTCATGATACCATATGCTGTCGCACGGTACTTTGAAGAGACAAACTGACAAAGAATAGGCATATTATTAGCATCAAAAATACCATAACCGATACCGAATAATAATCCGGCTCCCACAACAGCAACAAAACTATGCCCGAATCCCAATAACAATAAAGAAGGAATAGTCAATCCCAAGCCTATTGCACCGGTATATACACGACCACGGATGTTCTTTTGTACCCATTTGTCAGAAAGGGTACCACCTAGAATCACGCCAATAAATGAAGATAATGCAATCGTGATAGTCGACATAGGTCCGGCCTGTGACATTGGAATATCAAGATTTTCAGCGAACAGAGTAGGCAACCAATTCTTAGTAGCCCAACCCGGCAAACTAGGTGCTGCAAAATAAAGTAATATCACCCAGAAAGCTATGTTACTGAACAGCAACGACAAACCTTTAAACAAGCCAGCTTTTTCACCATTCTTTGATGAAGGTTTCAAACGTTCTGTTTTAACGTGTTCTTTCTTATCTTTCAGAAATAATACCAAAACCAAAGCATAGGCAATACCAATAATACCAAACCAATGGAATGTGGTATGCCATGAGAAAGCAGCGGCAACAGTAGCTCCAAATCCACCAATAGCTTGTCCGGTATAAAGACCAGTCATGTGGATACCAACCGCTAAAGAACGTGACTTTTCAGTATGATAATCGGCAATAAGAGAAAGACCGGCCGGAATATAAAGAGCTTCGCTCACTCCCATTAATGCACGCAGCCAAAAAACCTGATTAAATGTTTCTGCAATACCCATCAAATAGGTTACAAAAGACCAGACAAAAAGACTGCCGACAATCAGCCACTTACGATTCAATCTATCGGCAATCATACCGGAAATCGGGCTCATAAGGCCATAAATCCAAAGGAAAACAGCCATTAAACGGCCAAAATTGGTTGCCGACTGAAGTTCCACAATATCTACCTGCATAGCATCTTTCATTGTGCTAAGCATTTGTCGGTCCATATAATTGAGTAGGGCTACCCCCCAAAGGAGGGCAACCACTATCCAAGGATAAATTTTTGAGTTTTTCATGATAAAAATAAGAGGTTATTTTTCTGACAGTAATTCCTGACAAAGTGCGTAGCCTTTCGTCATCATTCTAGGAATGTGGAATGGTCCCTTAAACAGATTTCCTTTCGCAGGCTGAGAAATCGTTCCGTCACGATGGAGATACCCATACCATTCACCAAACTCTGCGTCAGGAAAATGGGCATAAGTCCAGTCACTGATCTGTTTATGCATAGCCAGATATTTTTCATTTTTAGTAGCTTGATACGCATATAGAGTTGCGATAATCGCTTCGGTCTGTGGCCACCAGAACTTCATGTCATGGGCATAATCCTGTGAAGGCAGGTTTCGACAATCACGGAAATTTATAATACCCCCGTATTCTTTGTCCCAGCCCCACTCCCACGACCAATCCAGAATCGTAAGTGCTGTATCAACCATTTCCTTATCCCAATTGCGGTTCTTGGCTTCTTCCAGAATAAACCATGAGGTCTCGATACAATGGCCGGGATTAATGGTACGAGTGGCATTCGTATCTATAAACTCTCCATTGGGACCTACAGTCTCAAGCAGAGCTTTAAACTCCGGATGCATAAAGTCTTTGCGTAGAATCGCTATAGACTCCTCTATTTGCCGATCCAAAACCGGATCGTTAATAGCGGCGCGAATACGGGAAGCTACATTGATAAGAATCATAATAATAGAATGTCCCTTCATCTGTACACGTTCACAATATTTGGGCTCCAGGATTCCCGGAGTCGAAAGGAAGTGACGGATATCATTGAACAATTTCAAAGCTTTTACAGCATAACTATGATCTCCTGATGCAATGGCATATTCGGACATTGCAATAGCAGCAAATGTTTCAGAAAAGACATAACGACGTTTACGAATAGGTAATCCGGTCTCGGTTACTTCAAAAAACATACGTCCATCCGTATCAAAACAATGTGCTTCTATGAAATCGAGAGTGCTTTTCGCAGCTGCCAACCATTCAGTATTACGCTCAATGTGATTATATGCATATGAACATGTAAAAGCAAATCTCCCTTGGAACCAAACAGATTTGGTGGTATCCATCAACTGACCATCACGGTCGACGCAGGTATAAACACCTCCGTTCTTGCGATCCCAACCATATTTCATCCAAAAGGGCATGATATTGCTTATCATGTCATTTTTATAAGAGTCAGACCAAGTCTGTAAATATTCTGTAGTATTCATAACAATCGCAGTATTAGTTTATCTTAAAACTTATTGCAACGATCGAAGAAATGAATAGCTTCCAGTTCAGCCTTCATACGTACTTCTTCATCGTCCGTCATATTCTGGAAAGGAGTACGATTTTTACCCAAATCCAATCCTATCAACTTCATGATTCGTTTTCCACCTACGATATTTCCACGGAAATGACAAATGACATTAATAACTTCCTGAGAGAAATTCTGTAATTCACGTGCTTTCTCAAGATCACCTGCTTTCCATGCTTCTATAATACCAACCAGATTTACACCATTGTAGTTGGTAGTTCCGCCAATACCTCCCTGGGCACCTCCCATAGCTAAGCATGGAAGGATCGTTTCATCTTGTCCGTGAAGCATATCAAACTTACCCCCTTTATACAAACGACACTGATTGTATTCATACATACTTTCAAAAGTATATTTTATTCCGGCAAAGTTAGGAATACGACCGTCTACTGCTTCCAAGAAAGCAACCATTGACAAGAATGCTCCATTAAATGCAGGAATATGATAATAATAGAAAGGAAGATCGGGAGCACCGCAAGCGATTTCTTCACAATACTTCACCAGCTCTTCGACACGACCTACTTTAGGAAAAGGAGGAGCCATGGCGCCAATTCCCCATGCACCGATTTTTTGAGCGTGTTCGGCAAGCTTGCGACTTGACTTTACACAGCAACTACCTACATGTACAATCACCTTAAATCCTTTAGGTGAAACTTCTACCCAACGTTCAGCAAGCTTCATACGTTCTTCATCGGTCAACATATATCCTTCACCGGAAGATCCATTAATAAATACTCCTTGCAGTCCGTTCTTTACTAACATCTTAGCATACGCTTCAATTGGTTCATAATTAACCTCTCCATTTTCATAAAACGGAGTAAAAGGGGCATTGATCAATCCAATAATCTTTTCCATGATAATTTCGTTTTTATATTAATGATATAGATTTTTAATATAGATTGGGAACAGTTTTTCATAATACACTCTTGATATCCTTAGTATATCGCTACAAATATACGCATATTTATTAAACAATCATCATATAATAAAATATTTTATTAATAAAAAGAGATTCCAAAGATCTACTTAATAAAATTCATTCACTATTATTATTAATTAAAAACAATAGAGAAACATCTTTTCACCTTATAAACCCTAAATTAATAAACAAATTAACTATCTTTGTAGATATTACCAAAATTATTAATCTATATGAAACAACATCTTTTAAAAGAAATAGAACTAGGTACCAAAAGCGCTCTTCTCAAAAAGAAAATTATTACACATTATATATATAATGGCAGTTCAACAATTACCGACCTGTCTAAAGAATTGGATCTTAGTGTCCCTACAGTCACTAAGTTTATCAGTGAAATGTGCGAAGAAGGTTATATCAACGACTATGGTAAATTGGAAACAAGTGGAGGACGGCACCCTAACCTATATGGCTTAAATCCTGAATCCGGCTACTTTATAGGAGTCGATATCAAAAGATTTGCCATTAATATCGGCTTGATCAACTTCAAAGGTGATATGATGGAACTTAAAATGAATATTCCTTATAAATTTGAAAATTCAATAGAAGGATTGAATGAGTTATGCAAACTCATTTCAAATTTTATCAAGAAGTTGACAATAGCTAAAGACAAAATATTAAATATCAATGTAAATGTTTCCGGACGCGTTAATCCGGAATCCGGATATAGTTTTAGTCAATTCAATTTTGAAGAACGCCCATTATCTGAAGTTTTAGCTGAAAAATTAGGGTATAAGGTAACAATAGATAATGATACGCGCGCCATGACCTATGGAGAATACCTAAAGGGGTGTGTAAATGGCGAAAAAGATATTATCTTCGTAAATATCAGTTGGGGGCTAGGTGTTGGAATCATCATCGATGGCAAAATTTATACAGGAAAATCCGGATTTTCCGGAGAATTCGGCCACACCAGTACCTTTGACAATGAAATTATTTGCCACTGCGGCAAAAAAGGCTGTCTCGAAACAGAAGCTTCCGGATCTGCGCTACACCGCATCTTGCTGGAACGTATACAAAATGGTGAAAACTCAATCTTATCCAATCGTATAGGAGACATTAATAATCCTATAACCTTGGATGAAATCATTGCTTCTGTAAACAAGGAAGATCTTTTATGTATTGAAATAGTGGAAGAAATCGGGCAGAAATTAGGCAAACAAATTGCCGGACTTATCAATCTTTTTAATCCAGAACTTGTCATTATCGGAGGAACAATTTCGCTGACAGGAGACTACATTACTCAACCAATAAAAACAGCTGTCCGCAAGTACTCACTTAATCTGGTCAATAAAGACTCGGCAATCGTCACTTCAAAACTAAAAGACAGAGCCGGTATTGTCGGAGCTTGCATGCTTGCAAGGAGCAGAATGTTTGAGTGTTAAAGCTCAAGCATTCGCTGCATAAATACTCGGGCCGCCTCCTCATCAGTTGCAGGAGGTGCCCAAGATGCTAAATTTTCAGGAATAAGAGGAGCAAAAGGCCCTTGCTTTATTTCATAAATAACGGTTCCAGATTCTAAGACAACGATAGTATGCCATACACAGGGAGGAATCTCAATTCCATAATGTCCCTCAGCTGGATTCAAATGAACCTTTTCCGTTACATTACCCTCATCATCAAACAGGATAGCCAACAAGCTACCTCTCAATACAAGATAAACTTCTTCCTTATCCGGATTCTTATGACGATGTGGCGGCAAGTAAGTGCCCGGCTCCAAAGCATTCAACATCCTGTGAATAGGAGCATCCATGGAGTCATGGAAATTGTAATTCATCCGCAGGCGTGAATTCTCTTTTGCCTGATCAGTCACTTTATCAAGAAGCCCTTCGGTAATCAGTTTCATTATTCCTCTTTTGAAGCTACACAATCCGTTGAGACTGTAACCAAAGCGCATCCCAACCCTTCAACTCGCAGTAATAACTTATTATTTCCTTGGCACTCAACTAGCTCAGCCTCCAATCCTTGTAATTGTCCACTTATTACTCGCACTACGGTTCCAGGAACAAACTCATTTGGCGCAAACTCGACCAGTTCGCAAGAGTGCTCTATCATAGTCTTGAAAGTCTCCATTTGAACTTCCGGTATAGAAACATATTGTCCCTTTTCCTTCAGTAAAAAAGCTACTCCATGAATACCGGCTACATGAGCAATCTCCTCAGAGGAGATGTGCACAAATAGACATCCCGGAACAACAGGAATGAAAATCTTTTTCTTGCGATTGTTCCACAAACGAACTACCGGTTGAAGAGGCAAATAGTTTTCAACGCCTATCTTATCCAGCTGTTCCTTCACTTTCTTCTCTGCTCTCGGTGCTGTATATACAGCATACCAGCAAGAAGTATTTTCTTTTATTTTTCTGGCTGTTTCTTCCATCCGTTCAATAAATCTTTAACAAAGAGAATCCATCCTATACTACCTACACCCGCTAAGAATACAAAACCAATTAAAATCATGATTTTATTAGGTTTAGCCGGTCTCAAAGGGACTGTAGCAGGTTGTACTACAGTATAAACAGGAGTTATTTCCTGTACTTTAGCTTTCGCCAATTGCAATTGTTGCGACACTTGAGTGAATACTCCATAAGCTAAATTCATCTCATTCTGCAAACGCTCTTGCTCTGTACGAAAACTTTGCATAATGATATTTTGATTACCATCCATAAAACGAGCATATTTCTGCTGCGCTTCATAGTAGTTCTCCTGAGCTTCATTAAATAGTTTCTCAGTAAAAGCCAAATCATGACGCGCTTTATTGGTACGATAATCTGTGATATAATTTTGCAAACAATGCATTACCGTATCTGTTAATGCTGCAGAAATTAATGGATCCTGCATTGTCACAGTAAGTGTAGTCACTCCTGTTTTCTTATCTACCGAAACAGATATACGATGACTCAAAGCATCTGCTATTCCAGCTTGATCTGCAGTCAAATAGAAAGGATCTATCTTTGCATCTCCCTGTTCCTCCGGTGCATCTTTAAACAAAGATACAACCCAACCTAATGCTTTGAAAGGAGCTGAAGCAACCGCTCCCCACCAAGGAGCCCGTTGATATTTATCCAAGTACTCATACAGAGTTGTATTAATCTTACCTTTCTGATCAGCAACCTTCACATCGAACATTTCCAATAGAAAAGGTGTGGAACTAACAATATCAGGATACAATTCGGGAGAAAGTGCATCTTCTCCGGTTGAACTGCCAAGATTAATACCGCCCATAGCGGCTAATGCCCCCATGCCTCCAGTAGAAGACTTGCTACCTGTTTCCGGTGCCAGTGTTACACTTGTAGAATACTCTTTAGGAATACTAAAAGCCACTACAAGTCCTACTAACACGGCAACACCACAAACCTTTAATACTAATTTACGACCGGCCCAAACTTTCTGAGCCAACTCTATCAGATCAATTTCTTGTTCCTCAGATTGCGGAGTCGTTTTATTTATATTCTTATCTTCAGTCATAGTTATTACTTAAAGAGGTTAACCATCGTTGCAATCATAGTTGCTAATGAAGCAGCAGAAGTACCCATTCCTATAATTTCGGCTGCCGACATTCTCTTCTTCGGATCTTTACTTGGCACGATAATCTCACAGCCCGGTTCTATCGCTTTAGAATTTCCCGTACGTAAACGAGACACTGTTCCATTCATATAAACCACAAAAGCTCTTTTTTTCTTTGCAAGACTTGCAAAACCACCGGCCTGATTAATATAGTATTTCAAACTTTCGCCTTTCTTATATAATACTGTATTGGGATACATCACAGCACCATTGATTTTGACGGTACTTACATACTCCGGCACAAACAAAATATCGCCTTCACGTAATACCATATCAAAGTCTGACCCCGGATTAGCCAAAGCCTTTTCCAACTCAATACCGACAGAATAAGTATCAGAGACATCAAGGGTCTTAACAGAAATGGAATCAGCTCCACCCTTATTAGCCATACGAAGTGCATCCTCCTTGCGGCGCAACTCTTCTTCTGTCATTTTACGAATCAAACGAGCACCTTTCACATAAGCATCTTGAGTAATACCGCCCGCTTTAGAAATCAAATCACTAAGACGTTCGTTCTTCTTTGATAGCGCATAACGTCCACCAAATAAGACCTCGCCTCCAACTGTAACATTTTGTTGTTGATGATAAGCAGGGCTACGACGAATATATACTTCGTCAAAAGGTTCCAAATGGAAATCCTGATCACCTCCTACAAGAAAACCATCTTTCAATTCAAAAGAGAAAGTCTTACCAACTACATTACTCAATTCAGTACTTTTTGAATTTTTTATTCGTCGGGACACATCCACACGGGCTGTCGAAGCTGCCTCCAATAATCCTCCGGCTTGTAGAACAAGGTCTTCAACCGACATATTGGATGAATACAAATAAGTACCCGGATTGGCTACTTCACCATGAATCGTAAGGGTTGCTTCCTCCTTCAAATCTTCAATACTCGGAATATAAAGGATATCATTTTTCTGAAGAGGAATATCAGCTACAGTACCATTCAACAATCCCTTTAAATCAATTTGAATCATCTCATGAGTAAGATCATCATTCTCACGATCGATAATAGCACGGTTTAAGAAAGCATCCCCTCTCACTCCTTCAGCTTTCTTTATTAATTGTTTTACTGTGTTTACAGTTCCATCGATTTGGTACATACCGGCACGATAAACAGCACCACGGACTTCAACACGGTTTTCAAAACGCTCCAATACCGAATCCACAGCCAGCACATCTCCATCATCCAGTTTAAATACCGAATAATCCATTTCATCTACATTATAAACCTGATGCTCACGGCCTGTTTTACGAATTAAACGTATAGCTTTTTTATAAGCATCCCCGGTGAAACCACCTGAATATTTTAAAATAGTAGCCATTGTCTCAGAAGGCTTCATCTCATAAAACATCGGACGTTTTACCTTACCGGTAATCTGCACTAAAGATTCATATGGATCAACAATGACCACATCACCGTCTTGCAAACGAACATCGTCATTCAGTTTCCCCTTCATTATGAAATCGTAAACATCCAGATCTGCTATTTTTTTGCCGTTACGCACAACTTTAATACTACGTAAACTACCTATCTTATTAACACCACCGGCACGATAGAGAGCATGGAATACAGAAGAGAATGCCGAGAGCGCATAAGTACCCGGAACAGCAACTTCTCCCATAATACTAATTTGAATAGTACGGATATTGCCTAACGTCAGATCAACTGAAGTATTAGGATTCGGGCCGGATATACCTGCGTAGATTTTCGCAAATTCACGACGTACCGCATTATTAGCCTCACGAACAGTCATTCCACTTAGGTAAATAGGACCAAGATTATCGACTAAAATACTACCCTCCGGAGAAATGGTTTGTCTGATTGTAGTCTGAGAAGCTCCCCACACATCTATAATCACCTCGTCTCCAGGTCCCAAACGATAGCTTACAGGAGTTGCTATATTCAGATTGGGTTCAAATGTAAGGTTCTCGTTCGTAAAAATATTATGTCCGAAAATTTGTTGAGTCGGATCCTCTTCCGGCTTCACGGTGTACTCGTCAGACCAGTCTTCCTCATTCATCATGTCTTCATCTGTCATTTCCAGATTCTCATCTCCCATTCCACGCTTGTTTTTCTGGTTGTTCGACTGACGAAGCCCTTTTATATTCTTCTGGTTCTTCTGGTTCTTTTGATTTTTCTGATCTTTCAGATTTTTTTGAGAGCGATTAGAGTAATCACTTTCATCATTTTGCTGAGTACGCGTACGCGACCTTGTTGAGTTCTGGTTGTTCTGTGTACCGGTACTGCCACTTCCATTTTCATATTTTTCCTGAATGCGTTCGACTTGTTCTTTCGTAACGCCCCTTCTCATCAACTCTGTTGTAATCTGCTTCTGAGTTTTACCCATCTTTTGAGCATCTTTTACATACTGCACGACCTGATCATCGGACATTTGCTGAGCTACAGCCACTCCGGACAAGGTAAAAATCAAGAAGAATAGTGTAATAAATCTACGCATAAGATATTCTGATTAATCTTTAGTGTTCCTCTAATAAATTATAAATCGGCCACAAAGGTAATATATTATTTTCATAATATACATTTATTTCATTCCTAAGTTTTCGAAAATAGATTAAAAAGAGGCTTTATCTAATATCTCAAACTCCGAATTCTTGCTTACAAATTCAGGAACTATCTTTTTCATAGAAGCGACAATTCCCATGGTGTCAGAAGTATAGCTCAAATCTATTAACTTTTGAATTTCTTGCTTAACCTCTTCATAATCATATTCACGAACTTTGGCTATCATTATTTTTTCATGGTAGGTAGGACAAGTGAACTCTTTCACATTCAATAACTCTTCGTATAGCTTCTCACCATGCCGTAACCCGGTAAACTCTATTTTTATATTTTTCTGCCCACTCAAATAGATCATTCTTCTGGCTAGATCAACAATCTTCACAGGATTGCCCATATCAAAAATATAGATTTCACCCCCATTACCCATACTTCCCGCTTCCAATACCAATTGGCACGCTTCCGGAATAGTCATAAAATAACGTATAACCTGAGGATGCGTTACAGTAACCGGCCCTCCTTTCTCTATCTGTTGTTTAAATCTAGGTATCACAGATCCGTTCGAGCCAAGCACATTCCCAAAACGAGTTGTGATAAATTTCACTAATGCCCCATCATTGGCATATTTAGATAATTGATGTGCGAGAGACTGAACATAAATCTCAGCAAGTCTTTTACTACACCCCATTACGTTAGTCGGATTGACAGCCTTATCCGTAGAGACCATCACAAACTTTTCCACACCATATTTGACAGCTAAGTCAGCCATAATACGAGTACCCAACACATTCACCTGTATGGCTTCAGATACATTATCTTCCATCATGGGCACATGTTTATAGGCAGCAGCATGGAAAACATACTGCGGACGATAGTCTTTAAAGATTGATTCCATACGCGTTTGGTTAGTCACATCGGCAACCAGCATTTTAGCATCAATATCCCGCCAATTATCCAACAGTTCCAATTGTACATTATGCAAAGGTGACTCTGCCTGATCAACCAAAATTAATTTATATGGATTCAATCCGGCTATCTGCCTCACCATTTCACGCCCAATTGAACCGGCAGCTCCCGTAATCATTATTCTCTTTCCTTCTATATGGGAAGATATTTTTCGAATATCTACATGAATAGGGTCTCTCTGTAACAAATCTTCTATCTGAATATCCTTTATTTGCATACCTTCCTTTCCCAGATCATTGAATGGAGGAACTGTAAGAATACGAATATCCTCGGCTATCAACCGGTCAATCATACCGGAGGTTTCAAGTCGGTGCACTTTCTCAGAAGAAACAATAATAGCTTCAATTCTCTCTTCTTCTAAAATATCAAACAGAGATTCATTATTCGCATATACCCTACACCCCATCGTCTGCTTCCCTATAAAGCCTGTATCGTCTGAAATAAATCCTTTTAATCTAAAATGATTACTTCTACTAACTCGTAATGATTTAGCAATATTAATACCAGATCCCTTCGAACCATAAACAAACACCCGAATACTATGTCTACGATCGAAAGTCATCAACTCATGGATCATTTTCACCAAAATACGCAAACAGACCATCAAGGAGAAATTGACGATATAAGCTGTAAGAATAACACTAATCGGCAATACTTCTCGTCCACTCCACCCCATCCAAAGCAAATTGCCTACACAGGTAACCAAATATCCCAAAGTTAAGGAAATGAAAATACGAGAAATATCAATAAAGGAAGAATATCGAATGACCCCTACATAAGTACGATTCAGATGAAAGAAGCACACATTGAATATTACACAAAACAGTGTTGTCCACACCCACAACGAAAACTCAAAGACTAATGCCGACAGACCTATTTGCAAAAGGCTTGCCAGAAACATTGAAAAGATCACTAAAAGAACATCGACAGCAAGTATCAGCCATTTTGAAGCAACTCGCGATGAAAGATACTTATAATAAAATCGTATATTCATAGTAATATAAAAGTAGATTTATCAGTAAATATGCAAATATGAGTTTAAATATTTGAATCTACAACTATTTTCTAATTTAATCCCTAACCTTTTTATTTTATAAACATTTCAGAGAAATTATCACGAAAAAAGTATAGATTCATTTTGTTTTTAAAAATAAAGCTGTAATTTTGCACGCCGTAAACGGTAAAGTGTCACGCCGCTATAGCTCAGTCGGTAGAGCAACGCATTCGTAACGCGTAGGTCGCCAGTTCAAGTCTGGCTAGCGGCTCTTTTATAAGAGATATAAAAGGGTCATCATATATAGGGCAGTTTACAAAGCTATAAAAGAGTGAAACCGAACTACATCTAAATCATTGGAAGTGTCTGATGGAGTGTCACAAAAGTATAGCTTATGGCAATATTATCCTTTACTATTCTAAAGGCAAAACCAACAGCAGGAAATATTTTCCTATCTTGTTGTGTATCTCAACAAAAAAACATCCATCCTATGTATTCTTTTTTAATAACTTTATATGCAATCGTATAGAGTAACTTCCAGTAGAAGAAAAATTCACTGGTAACCAAAACATTACCAATATTACTATTACATAAAAAACATTTTGTGCTCAATGGCATCAAGAACATTTCCTCCCTTGTTCTTGTTCTTTAGTTAAAGGATAATTATGTCCGCATTAAAAAAAATAGAAAAAGATGAAGCAAAAGCAGTTTTACTTTATTTATGTTTTCCTTCTGTCAATGACTTTCTTGGGTGCATGTTCCAAAGACTCTCCAAACGAATTAATTCCTAATACAATAGTAAAAATCGAGATTGATAAACTACCTGGAAAAAGAATCTATTTCATAGGAGAAGAATTGGATGTATCCGATATGACATTGAAAGTATTTTATTCAAACGAAACGTCTGAAATAGTTCCTGTAAAAAAAGACGAAATCACTGGATTCAACAATACGGTACCCGAAAACGATCAGATTTTAGAGGTACACAAAGGCAGTTTTACCGTTACTTTTAAAATACAAGTGCTGATTAATGATATTCAAGCGATTTCAATTAAGACTTTACCTTCAAAAACCGTATATACATTGGGAGAGCCTCTCTCCCTCAGTAATATGGTACTTGAAATAAACTATGCCGATGGTACGATAAAAGAAAATTCAGCTCCATCTGCTGATTGGGTACAAGGTTTCAATTCTTCCGTACCGGCACAACTTCAAATAGTGACACTTGAATTGGATGGTAAACAAGTATCTTTTGATGTGCAAATATTACCTGTAAAAGTAGACGGAGATAAAGTTGTAAGTGTCATTGATTCCGACTTTACATCAATAACCTTCCCGGATGGTATTCGCACAATAGGATCAAAGGCCTTTGAAAATAAGAATATCAAAGCGAGTGAACTTCTGTTCCCTGCCTCTTTGAGTACGATTGAGCAGGCAGCATTTGCTTATTGCAGAAATCTGAAAATCGTCGATTTAAGCCACACATCGATTAAGGAATTGCCGGAAGAGGCCTTTTTATTTTCCGGAATAAAAAAAATAGCACTGCCTGCTTCTTTGGAAATTGTTGGAAAGGAGGCATTTTACGGGTGTACTGATCTGAATGTTATCGACATAAGCCATACTTCCGTCAAAGAACTACAGAACGGAGCTTTCGGGAAATCCGGTATATCTTCTATATCTTTGCCTTCCACTTTTAAGATTGTAGGTGCATCGGCTTTCATAGAGACAAAGAACTTGAAAGAATTGACTCTGCCCGAAGGAAGTGAAGTGATTGACCTGGAGGCCTTTTCCGGCAGTTCCATTCAGAAAGTAACCCTTCCGAATACTATTTACCACATTGACCGCTCTTTCTACAGCTGTCCCGAACTTACTACTATCGAAACTTACGGAACCCGGACAACACCTTCGCCTGTTGACAGGACGGCAGCAATAGTGAGCGAATGTTTTAACCATTCTCCTAAACTCACTGTTCTTAAAATTCCCGCAAGCATAGTTAAAATAGGAATAAGTGCTCTGAACAAGTGTCAAGTAAAAACTCTTATTTTACCCGCAAGTGTGAAGGCATTAGACTTCAATGCTTTCGGAAATGCTGTTTCGCTGGACGAAATTTCATTAATGTCGCCTACGATGGTTACTGCCGACTATTACCCCGTACCGCCAAGAATTCAAAAGATAAGAGTTCCCCAAAACCTTGTCGAAACATACAAGCAGAACAAAGCCTGGAAGCCATTCGCTGAAAAAATCGTTGCCCTTTGAGGTCTGTTTAAATTTCGCTCGAAGCTGTTTTGAGATTTGTTTTCGAAGATATTTTTCCGTTTTGTGAGCTGCATAGCGGGTTATGTGACGAATAAAAACGAGGGAATAAATCGAAAAGGAACTCAAAACAGATCGATAAAATCTATATAAAAGTTTATTCAAAAAAAGTTCAAACAGAGTCATAATATCCGCTAATGCATAAACCGTCTGCGTAAAAGTTTTACAAAGGCGGTATCATTTGCAGGCAGATAACTATATTCTATTAGTTCCTCGTTTTATGCTATACTTCCATATAATCAAATTCATTCATATATCTTCCCGCTCCTTTCATGAGCTTGAATGTTCTTATTTGAAATAACTGTCGCTACAATATAGCCCAATATACCCTCGAATGTGTCAACGCCGATTAGTGCACTATTTGCTTCTTTGTAATCAATGGCCGCTTTCATAATTCTACCTGTTTAATTTGTTACTTCTTGATCGATTGATTAATTTTGATGCGACAAAAATCATCCCCAATAGTTATTCTGAGAGTGTCAACAATGACTCGCTCAATATATTATTCGAAACGCCCGGCTTTAAATTTTCAATATCATGAAAAATAAGCGAAAAAGACCATCTAAAAAACAACACCACAATTCGTTTAAGAGCTTTTGGATAATAGCTCTATTTGCGATTTTACCATTAATCTACGGAGTCTATCTCTGCACACCGGAAATTCAAGCTGTATTCTTTCAGGCAACCAAAGTATCAAGACCGAATGTTGCACGTCCCAATTATTCTCACGATGAAAATCTAAAGATTCCAGTTTCCCAATTCCCATTAACAGAGCAGATAATTCATCACAAAGGTTATACTGTGTCTTATAATAAGGATAAAAAGATCCCCAATTGGGTAGCTTACGAACTCACCAAACAAAAGACACAAGGGAATATAAAAAGAAACGAACGATTCATCGCCGATCCTGTCGTGAAAGGAGGTATGGCAAACAATTCTGATTATTCCCGTTCCGGATTTGACAAAGGTCATATGGCACCTGCTGCCGACATGAAATGGAGTAATGAAGCCATGAAAGAATCCTTTTATTTCAGCAATGTATGTCCGCAACATCCCGAACTTAACCGTCGGAAATGGAAAACACTGGAGGACAAGGTCCGCGAATGGGCTGTAGCCGATAGTGCAATCCTTATTATTTGCGGCCCGGTCACGAATAAAAAATCTCCGGTAATCGGCAAAAACCGGGTGACTGTTCCATCAAAGTTCTTTAAGGTCATTCTCTCTCTTCACGGTTCCACTCCCAAAGCTATCGGATTTATTTTTAAGAATGAACGCGCAATAGCACCTTTACGAAATTATGCCGTCTCTATTGACAGCATTGAACAACTCACCGGACTGGATTTCTTTTCTTCACTCCCCGATTCTTTAGAAAATGAAATAGAAAGTCGGATAGATACCACCTTATGGAGCATCTAAACCCAAACACATCAATTGAAAGATAAAAATTGAAAAAACCAACAGTCCCCAAAAGCAAATAATAACTAAACAGATAGAAAACATTTATTATCCGAGAGCAATCATCATTGAAATCTTCTTAACTTTGGCACGATTTTATAACCATTAGATATTCTATATGAATAAGAAAAGAAAGAAAATATTTCTCAGCATACTGGCTACTTTTTTCTTCATTTGTATCGCCGGTGCAGGAACAGTCTATTACTACCTATTTTACCCCCAGTTTCATCCAAGTAAGACAACTTATATCTATATAGACCGCGATGATACTACAGACTCCATCTTCAATAAAATAAAAAAGCAAGGAAACCCTCATAGCTTTAATGGCTTCAAATGGATGTCCCATTTCCGTAAATATAGTAAAAATATCCATACCGGACGTTACGCCATCAAACCCGGAGATAACACTTATCAATTATACAGTAGATTATCAAGAGGCTATCAAACTCCTGTCAACCTGACAATTGGAAGTGTCCGAACACTTGACAGATTAGTCCGCAGCGTAGGGAAACAGTTAATGATAGATTCCGCTGAAATTGCCATGGCACTATACGACTCTATTTTTCTGGAAAAAATGGGATACACAGAAGCCACCATCCCCTGCTTATTTATTCCCGAAACATATCAGGTATATTGGGATGTCAGTGCAGCAGACTTTTTAGCCCGAATGAAGAAAGAGCATGATAAATTTTGGAACAAAGACCGACTCTCAAAGGCCCAAGCAATAGGGATGACTCCTGAAGAAGTTTGCACGCTGGCCTCCATCGTAGAAGAAGAAACCAACAACAATGCAGAAAAGCCTATGGTTGCAGGATTGTACATCAACCGATTACATGCCGGCATGCCCCTGCAAGCCGACCCGACTATCAAATTCGCACTACAAGATTTCGGGTTACGCAGAATCACCAATCAACACTTAGACGTACAGTCTCCCTATAACACTTACCTGAATGCGAGACTGCCTCCGGGTCCTATCCGGATACCATCACCCAAGGGGCTGGACAGTGTCTTGAATTATGTAAAGCATAACTATATCTATATGTGCGCAAAAGAAGATTTCTCCGGTACGCATAATTTTGCCTCCAACTATGCAGATCACATGGTTAATGCAAGAAAATACTGGAAAGCGCTGAATGAAAGAAAGATTTTTAAGTAATCCCGTGATAAAATGATCTTAAAAATGTATCTTTGCCCGATATTATAACAAAATACGTGATTAACACCAAAAGAAAATAAGATATGAGCAAACAACTCTTACTTGGCGACGAAGCCATTGCGCAAGCAGCATTGGATGCCGGACTTTCAGGCGTTTACGCTTATCCCGGCACTCCATCTACAGAAATTACCGAATATATTCAAATGGCTCCTATTACGAGCGAGCGTAACATACACAACCGTTGGTGTGCCAACGAAAAGACGGCAATGGAAGCTGCCTTAGGTATGTCTTTTGTTGGCAAACGTGCATTAGTCTGCATGAAACATGTAGGAATGAACGTAGCCGCCGACTGTTTTATCAATTCGGCCATCACAGGTGTAAAAGGCGGACTAATTGTAGTAGCAGCAGATGACCCCAGCATGCATTCATCGCAAAACGAACAGGATAGCCGTTTTTATGGCGATTTCTCTTTGATCCCGATGTACGAACCGAGCAACCAGCAGGAAGCTTATGACATGGTGTACAACGGTTTTGAGTTTTCTGAAAAGATAGGTGAACCGATACTAATGCGTATGGTGACACGTCTGGCTCACTCTCGTTCAGGTGTAGAAAACAAAGCACAAAAGCCACAAAACGAAATTTCGTTCAGCGAAGACCCGCGCCAATTTATCCTGCTCCCAGGCAACGCACGCAAACGTTATAAAGTACTACTCACACGCCAGGAAGAATTCATCAAAGCATCAGAAGAGTCACCATATAACAGATATATCGATGGCCCCAATAAGAAAACTGGTATTGTAGCTTGTGGAATCGGTTACAATTATCTAATGGAGAATTATCCGGAAGGTTGCGAATATCCGGTATTAAAAGTTGGACAATATCCGCTTCCCAAGAAACAATTGATGCAATTAATCGACGCTTGCGACGAAATCCTTGTTTTAGAAGACGGACAACCATTTGTTGAAAAACAATTGAAAGGATATCTGGGTATCGGATTAAAAGTAAAAGGCCGTCTTGACGGTACATTATCACAAGACGGTGAATTGAATCCGGACACGGTTGCACGTGCGCTCGGCAAAGAGAACAGCTCGGAATTCAATGTTCCGAATATTGTAGAAATGCGTCCGCCGGCATTGTGTGAAGGGTGCGGGCACAGAGACATGTATATTACACTGACTCAAGTGCTAAAAGAAGAATACCCCACTCACAAAGTTTTCAGCGATATCGGTTGCTATACTTTAGGAGCAAACGCCCCATTCAACGCAATCAATTCATGTGTGGACATGGGAGCCTCTATTACCATGGCCAAGGGTGCCTCCGATGGAGGACTCCATCCTGCTGTTGCCGTAATCGGAGACTCAACTTTTACTCATTCGGGCATGACCGGACTATTGGACTGTGTCAACGAAAATGCCAATGTTACCATCGTCATTTCGGACAACGAAACAACAGCAATGACCGGTGGACAAGATTCTGCCGGCACAGGTCGCCTTGAAGCCATTTGCGCCGGATTAGGTGTAGATCCGGCTCACATTCGCGTAGTAGTTCCATTGAAAAAGAACTATGAAGAGATGAAGCAAATCATACGCGAAGAAATTAATTATAAAGGAGTATCCGTTATCATCCCGCGCAGAGAGTGTATACAAACATTAGCACGTAAAAAAAGAAGTAAGTAAGCCATGAAAAAAGATATCATATTATCAGGTGTAGGCGGACAAGGCATCCTGTCTATCGCCACAGTAATCGGAAAGGCCGCTCTTAAAGATGGTCTGTATATGAAACAGGCAGAAGTACACGGCATGAGCCAGAGAGGTGGAGATGTACAGTCAAATCTCCGAATAAGCGATCAGCCCATTGCTTCCGACTTGATTCCTTCGGGTAAATGCGATTTAATCATTTCACTCGAACCCATGGAAGGACTCAGATATCTGCCCTACCTCGGTCATGAGGGTTGGTTGGTCACGAATGAAACTCCGTTCGTTAATATCCCCAATTATCCGGCTGAATCAGATGTTATGGCAGAAATTAATAAACTGCCACACAAAGTCGTATTGAACGTAGATAAAGTAGCTAAAGAATTAGGGTCTACACGAGTTGCCAACATCGTTCTATTAGGTGCCACTATCCCGTTTTTAGGCATTGATTATGAAAAGATACAAGATAGTATCCGTGAAATATTCCAGCGGAAAGGCGATGCAATAGTCGAATTGAATTTAAAAGCTTTGGCCGCCGGAAAAGAGATCGCAGAAAAAACGATGAAATAACCAGAGATAATTGAATATGGGAAAAGGTGATAATGTGATTGAAACAATCGTCGCATTATCACCTTGATATATTATCCCCCCTATCTAAATAAATATCAGAAGCCATGAATACAAAATATTGGGAAGAAGAGATAGAGACCATGAGTCGCAAGAAGCTACAGGAATTACAACTCCAACGGCTTAAAAAAACAATAAATATAGCAGCCAATGCCCCTTATTATAAGAAAGTATTTCAAGAGCATGGCATTACTCCGGAGAGTATCCAGTCTCTAGACGACATCCGTAAATTGCCTTTTACCACAAAGGCGGATATGCGGGCAAATTATCCTTTCGGACTTGTTGCAGGAAATATGAAAGAAGACGGAGTACGCATCCACTCTTCAAGCGGCACAACGGGAACACCGACAGTCATTGTCCATTCACAGCATGACTTAGATTCATGGGCCAATCTGGTTGCGCGATGCTTATATTGTGTAGGTATACGTAATACGGATGTTTTTCAAAACAGTTCAGGTTATGGTATGTTTACCGGCGGACTGGGATTCCAATACGGAGCCGAACGACTGGGAGCATTGACCGTACCCGCTGCTGCCGGCAACAGTAAGCGTCAGATCAAGTTTATCACCGACTTTAAGACAACAGCTTTGCATGCGATCCCCAGCTACGCCATCCGCCTGGCCGAAGTTTTTCAGGAGGAAGGTATCGATCCGCGCAGTACCACCCTTAAAACGCTCGTAATCGGTGCTGAACCGCATACAGACGAACAGCGGAAAAAGATCGAACGCATGCTTGGCGTGAAAGCATACAATAGCTTTGGCATGACTGAGATGAATGGTCCGGGTGTTGCATTTGAATGTACCGAGCAGAATGGCATGCATTTTTGGGAAGATTGCTATTATGTGGAAATCATTAATCCCGAGACAGGTGAACCTGTACCCGAAGGAGAAATCGGTGAACTTGTACTCACTACTCTTGATCGTGAAATGATGCCACTAATACGCTATCGCACACGTGACCTTACCCGCATTTTACCGGGAAACTGTCCTTGTGGCCGTACCCATATCCGGATAGACCGTATTAAAGGCCGTAGTGATGATATGTTCATTATCAAGGGAGTAAATATATTCCCCATGCAAGTAGAAAAGATATTGGTACAATTCCCCGAACTAGGAAGCAATTATCTCATTACGCTCGAAACTGTGAACAATCAAGACGAGATGATTGTAGAAGTAGAACTGAGTGATCTTTCTACCGACAATTATATCGAACTGGAAAAGATACGCAAAGACATTACCCGCCAGCTAAAAGACGAGATACTTGTTACACCTAAACTCAAGTTGGTAAAAAAAGGCTCTTTACCTCAGAGCGAAGGCAAAGCTGTCAGAGTAAAAGATCTGAGAAACAATAAATAATCATTCAATGAACCTAAATATACCAATGTACACCATTCATAAATACATTGGTATATTAGGCACATTAAATTTATCATTATAAATCATGCAATTATTAAAAAAAAGAATCCTACAGGACGGAAAATGTTATGAGGGGGGAATTCTCAAAGTAGACAGTTTCATCAACCACCAGATGGACCCAGTGCTAATGAAGTCAATTGGCGTAGAATTCGTACGTCTCTTTGCAGGGACAAACGTCAATAAGATCATGACCATTGAAGCCAGCGGAATAGCTCCGGCCATAATGACGGGATATTTAATGGACTTGCCAGTCGTTTTTGCCAAAAAAAAATCGCCCAGAACAATTCAGAATGCGCTAAGTACCACAGTACACTCTTTCACCAAAGACCGTGATTATGAAGTAGTCATCAGTTCCGACTTCCTCACTCCGAAAGACAACGTATTATTCGTCGATGATTTTTTAGCTTATGGAAACGCCGCTTTAGGTGTCATTGATTTGATCAAACAGTCCGGTGCAAATCTGGTTGGAATGGGATTCATCATTGAAAAAGCATTTCAAAATGGGCGTAAAACACTTGAAGAAAGAGGAGTAAGAGTAGAGTCTCTTGCCATCATCGAAGATTTATCCAATTGCCGGATTACAATAAAAGATTAACTATCCAAAGAAACCTTTGTATTTTCTCTAAACAGATCATACAAAGGTTTTTTCACTTATCAATACGCTTATTACTATTGGGCGGCCGCCTCATGTGAAATACTCACATTGGGATTTAAATACTGTCCTTTACGTTTAGTCCTCCTTCCGTACTGCACAGCATGCTTCGGACAAACATGATAGCAAGCCAGGCAGGATGTACAATCCATTCCCCACACAGGCCTCCACCCTATCATCACCACGTTCCCAACCGGACATATCCTTTCACAACGTTTACACCCGATACAATCATCAGTGGCGTAAAATGGTTTTGCCGAGGTCATAAAACGATTAAAGAGCGGATTGAGTACTTTGGTTTTAAACCATGGAAAACTTCCCTCATTACAATGAAAACCTATTTTCTTTCCGGTTATCGAATCATTAATCTCTTCTACCCTGCCAACTGCTTCATCCAACTTCTTTTTCTCCAGTTCCTTCTTATCCACATCAAATCCGGGAAGCAAAACATAATTATTAGGCATAGCCACTGAAAAACCGGCATTACACTCCATTCCTTTACGAGACAATGCCCGGCGAAAGAGTTCTTCCGTCAGCCCTGTATCATCTCCGCAGGAACAGACAAAAAAGACGTATTGAGAATGATAATTAGATAAAGTAATCCAATCCAAGAACCGCAATACGCTCAACGGAGGTCCCCATGAATAAACAGGGAAAACAAAACCTACTTTTTCATCATCCGCCAACACAAACTCTTCTATTCCGTCTCTGATGGCATTCGGCATAAAAACAAGCACTTCGTTTTGTGCCTTAGCGATCTGCTCCGCAATCCATTTAGAATTTCCAGTTCCTGAAAAATAGAATATCATAACTATAATGTATATGTATTAAAGAAAACAGCATAAAAAAAGGACGGTAGTCTTTAGATGATTACCGCCCTCTTCCTTTTATTTAAAAAGCCGCACCGATGATGTGATGAAACTCCGAATGACATGATTTGAGTGCCCGTCCTCTTTGTAATCCACCGACTATAAAGTTATCCCGAAGGATGTGGCCCGCCATTGAGAAGCGAAGCTTGTCTCGGTTTTCAGTTTAATTGATGAGTTTCCCGATCCAATCAATGCGGCTAATATTTTACTACAACAAATATAGATAGTTTTTGTGAGATAAACAAGGAAAAGCGAAATTTTGTTTCTTTCTTAGACTATTTTTTGAAATGTAAACTTAGTCTTTAAGACGAAAAATGCCGGATACATTATTGTACCCGGCATTTTCTAAATCTTAAAACTGTTGAAACTTAAGCAACTTTAGCCTTAGCAACCACAGCCTTGAAAGCCTCCGGATGGTTAACAGCTAAGTCAGCCAAAACCTTACGGTTAATTTCAATACCGGCTTTGTGCAGACCACCCATCAGTTTAGAATATGACATTCCTTCCAGACGTGCAGCAGCGTTGATACGCTGTATCCAAAGAGCACGGAAGTTTCTCTTCTTGTTTCTACGGTCACGGAACGCATAAGTCAAACCCTTTTCCCAAGTGTTTTTAGCTACGGTCCATACATTTTTTCTTGCACCAAAGTAACCTCTGGTCAATTTCAAAATTTTCTTTCTTCTTGCTTTTGAAGCAACATGATTTACTGATCTTGGCATAGTTTTCTCTTTTTTGAATGTTAGCGCCGTTACTTCACGTAACGAACTTAAAGCTAAAGCATTCGGTTAATAACTTTAATAATACTTTGTACGCTTTTGATTACTTCATAGCTAAGAGTTCCTTAACCTGGCTTACATTTGTTGTATCAACAGTTGTAGAGTAGCACAGGTTTCTTTTTCTTTTCTTAGACTTTTTAGTCAAAATGTGACTGTGAAAAGCGTGCTTTCTTTTGATTTTACCTGTTCCGGTAAGGGCAAACCTTTTTTTAGAACCGGAGTTAGTCTTCATCTTTGGCATCTTAATTGTTTTTAAATTATTAAATGATATGGCAACGCACTATACCTGCGCGTTACGCATTTTTCTTACTCTTCATTATCTCCAGCCGGTTTTTCAGCTTTTACTGCAGCCGGAGTAGCTGGTTTGGGAGTTGCAGGCTTTTTCGTTGCACTTTCTTTCTTTTTCGGAGAAAGTTGAATGGTCATACGTTTGCCTTCCAACACCGGCAACTGGTCTACTTTTGCATAATCTTCCAGATCATTGGCAAAGCGTAACAAAAGCACCTCACCCTGTTCTTTAAAAAGAATGGAACGACCTTTAAAGAAAACATAAGCTTTCACCTTGTCACCATCTTCCAAAAATCCTTTGGCATGTTTCAACTTAAAGTTATAGTCATGGTCATCTGTTTGCGGACCAAAACGTATCTCTTTTACATTTACTTTTACCTGCTTAGCCTTTTGTTCTTTTTGACGCTTCTTTAACTGATACAGAAACTTAGAGTAGTCAATAATACGACAAACAGGTGGTTGGGCATTGGGAGAAATCTCCACGAGATCCAGTTCTTTTTCTTCAGCCAATTTTAAAGCCTGAAAAATGGGATATACTTTAGGTTCTACATCATCACCTACAATGCGGACTTCTTTCGCACGGATCTGTTCATTGATCCGGTATTGCGATTTCATGCTGTCATTCTTCATTAAATAACGTTTACTTCCAGTTTGTTTTTTATTGTCTACCAAATTTAATTATGTATTAAAGTAAAAGCTGTCTTTAGAACATTACCAAAATGCTGTGCTTTTACAATTGGGCGCAAAGTTACCATTTATTTATCATATTCTGAACTTCTTCGTTCAAAATTTCACCAAATTCTTCAAATTTCATGGTTCCTTTGTCCCCTTCGCCCTGTCGACGAACAGAAACTTCCCCATTTTCGGCTTCTTTCTCACCGACAATCAGCATATACGGAATACGTTTCATCTCATTGTCGCGTATCTTACGCCCGATTTTTTCATTACGATCATCTACAATAGCACGAATTTCCTTCATCTTCAGATAAGTTTTCACTTTCTCTGCATATTCGTTGAATTTTTCACTAATCGGGAGAATAACTACCTGTTCCGGAGTCAACCACAACGGGAATTTACCGGCAGTATGCTCAATCAATACAGCGACAAAGCGTTCCATAGATCCAAACGGAGCACGGTGAATCATTACCGGACGGTGTTTCTGATTATCCGATCCCATATATTCCAGTTCGAAGCGCTCCGGCAAATTATAGTCAACCTGGATAGTACCTAACTGCCAGCGGCGACCGATGGCATCTTTCACCATAAAATCCAATTTAGGGCCATAGAAAGCAGCTTCACCATATTCTATCTTTGCCTTCAATCCTTTTTCCTCACATGCTTCAATAATGGCCTGCTCGGCTTTTTCCCAGTTTTCATCACTACCGATATATTTTTCACGATTCACTTTATCGCGTAAAGAAATCTGTGCTTCGAAGTTATCGAAATCCATAGAACGGAACACAATCGAAATAATGTCCATTACACGGAGGAATTCTCCCTTCACCTGATCCGGACGACAGAAAATATGTGCATCATCCTGAGTAAAACTACGCACACGAGTCAACCCGTGAAGCTCACCACTCTGCTCGTACCGACAAACAGTTCCGAATTCGGCAATACGTAAAGGCAAATCCTTATACGAACGCGGGAAATTCTTATAAATTTCACAATGATGAGGACAGTTCATCGGCTTCAGGAAGTATTCTTCACCCTCTTCCGGTGTATGAATGGGCTGGAATGCATCTTTACCGTATTTCGCATAATGTCCCGAAGTCACATACAGCAGCTTGTTACCGATAGGCGGAGTAATCACCTCCTGATAGTCATAACGAGTCTGTATACGGCGCAAGAAGTCCTGTAAGCGCAAACGCAAAGCAGTACCTTTCGGCAACCACATAGGCAATCCTTTACCCACCGTATCAGAGAACATGAACAACTGCATCTCCTTACCAATTTTACGATGGTCGCGTTTTTTAGCTTCTTCCATTAAAGCCAGATACTCATCCAGCATCTTCTTTTTCGGGAAAGTGATACCATATATACGGGTCAGCATCTTACGATCTTCATGGCCACGCCAGTAAGCTCCTGCCACAGAAGTCAGCTTTATCGCCTTAATAGGAGCAGTTGTCATCAAGTGAGGACCACGGCAAAGATCCGTAAAATCACCTTGTGTATATGTAGTTATATGTCCGTCTTCCAATTCGGAAATCAGCTCACATTTATATGTTTCTCCACGGTCGCCAAACATCTTTAAAGCATCGCCTTTTGCAATATCCCGACGCACGACAGCCTCTTTCTTTGCAACCAACTCAGCCATCTTCGCTTCAATAGCAGGCAGATCAGCCTCTTTGATGACCGCCTCTCCCGGATCAACATCATAGTAGAAACCGTTTTCAATAGCCGGACCGATACCAAACTGAATGCCCGGATACAGTTCCTGTAAAGCTTCAGCCAACAAGTGGGCACTCGTGTGCCAGAAAGCATGCTTTCCCTGTTCATCTTCCCACTTATAGAGTACTACCGAAGCATCTTCATTGATGGGACGTCCTAAATCATAAATCTCACCGTTCACTCCGCACGCCAGTACGTCTTGCGCCAAACGCGAACTGATACTTTCTGCAATTTGCAGTCCGTTTACTCCTTCGTTATACTCACGAACAGAGCCATCAGGAAATGTTATTTTTATCATAATGTTATGTTATATTTTTCGTTATTGCACGCAAAAATAAGGATTTCTTTTTGAGTTTACTATTTTTTGTCTAAAAAATGTTATTCCGGCACCTCTGTAAATCGTTTCAGAATATTATATGCTGAAACAATACCTAACTCTCCGGCCTTACTTAAGTCAGCTATTCCGTTTTTATTGTTACCCAAGAAAATATGTGTCAATCCACGATTAAAATAAGCTTCCGCAAACTCCTTGTTCAATTCAATAGCTTTATCATAGTCGGCAATCGCCGCACGATAATCTTTCAGCATAGCCAACACATTTGCCCGATTATAATAAGCATAAACAAAATCAGGAGCCAAAGTGATCACATGATCCAAGTCACTTTTCACAATGTCGTAATCCAATGCACTGACTTCCGATTTTTGCGGAGCGGAAATACCCGGCAATGTGGCCGGTGTTGCCGAAGCGGCATTAGCTTCTTCCGCTTTTTGATATTCCAATTGCTTGCAACGCACCAAAGAACGCATAAAATAAGCGGGGAAGAAACTGTCATCCAATAAAATGGCTTGAGTCAAGTCCTCAATAGAGCTGGCAAAGTCCTGCACCAGATAAAAGTCGAGAGCACGAGAAAACCGTGTGCGCGCATCTTTGGGATTTTCAACAATAGCCGATGTATGTGTATCGATCAGTGCAAAATGGAACTTTACCTGTTCTTCGGTAAGTGGCGATTCCATATTAGTGATATACAGACGTTTGGGTAAAACACCGGCACGATTTAAATCATCAATGTATTTATAATAATGCACGGCCCGCTTCACATCACTCATCTTTTCGTAGTAAGTGAGAGCGTACATCGGTTCCATTTTAATATTCACATTACGATCCTGTACCCGGCCCCGAATGTCACTCTTATATTTTTGTTCCACCTCAGAATTATCTGCAATAACGATTTTCCGATAATTATTCATATCCTTATCAGACTTTTTACGAGTTTTATTCTCGTCTTTGTTATTACCGTTTTTATTGTCTGCCACCGATTTATCAGCATTGCTTACGCCATTCTGTTTATCGAGTTGCGCTTTCATAACTTTAAATTCATCCATTTCAGCACCTTTGCGGTCGCCAATCTTTCTCCGTGCCTCGGCACGCTGATAATACCCTGCCAGGAAGTTTGGATATACATCGATCACTTTTGTATAATCCTTGATGGCGCCCCGGTAGTCACCTGTCTGGGCACGAAGCAATCCGCGATTAAATGTAGCCATCATATTGTCCGGTTCAATCTGAAGTACAAAATCAAAGTCCTCGATAGCACGGTTGTCGTCCCCTACCTGCGCCCGGAGCAAGCCCCGGTTATAGTGTCCGATAAAGTTGTTCGGATCAATATCGAGAGCCAGGTCATAGTCACTCATAGCACCGCGCAGATTGTTCTGGTGGAAGCGTGCCAAAGCACGGTTAATATAGTTTCCGGCATTTTTAGCATTCAAATGTGTCGCGTGATTTAAATCCGATTCAGCCTCGGCATACTTCCCTTGCTGCAACCTGACGATGGCCCGGGAAGCCCAGGCATCAGGATCATATTTATCCATCTCAATGGCCGTATTAAAGTCATTCAGGGCACGCAACGTATCCTGCTGTTTCAAAGCGACTTCTCCACGCATCAAATAAGCCCTTGTATACTTCGGAGCGACTGCAAGCAATTTGCCTAAATCATCTTCAGCAGCTTTGTAATCCTCTTTTTGTATATGGCATAAGGTCAGATTGTGCCAAAGAGTAATATTCTCCGGATCAAAGTGGAGCGCTTTTTTATAATCCTCAATTGCACCATCGTATTTATTCTGCTTAATTCTTGCCAACCCACGAATCTGATAAGCCCCCACTACAAAAGGATTTCTGTCGATAGCCGCATCGCAGTCGGCTTCAGCCCCCTGGTAATCATCCAGATTGATTTTGGCAAGTCCCCTGAAAAAATAGGGTTCATACAAATAGGGTTTCGCATTAATCACCTGATTAAAATACTGAATGGAAAGGACATAGTCCTCAAAGTATAACGCGTTTCGGGCAATCATCATCACCCTGTCTGTGTTTATCTGAGCATATGCAAATGTAGGAAACAACAATAATGCTGCTAATATCTTTTTAATCATCGGCTTTTGATTACTTTTTAAGTAGAGCAAAAGTAATGCTTTTCATCTATTAAATCGGTATTACGGGCAACTTTTTATATTTTTTGATTTTTTTATAAGTCCGTTTGATAAAAAAAATTCAGTACCTCCCAACCCTCCTTAACATGAATTAACGACCTATTCCTTATTTAATTACGATTATTACGTACGTTTGTAACATAGACATAAATTGAGAAACGAATCAGATCATACGAAGATGGAAAACACTGAATAAAAAAGACTAATTGCGAATTATACCTTTTATACACCTAATTATAATCAACATGAGACAAAAATCACTTCTTTTACTGCTACCCTTTCTGCTACTATCTTGCGGAGGAAAAAAGAACAGCGGACAGTTGTCTGACACCGCAGTCCAAATCGTTAAACCCGAATTTCCACAAATTGTACCTTTTGAAACAGGCATCGAAACAGAACAAGAGATACTATTGAGTGAGATTGCCGATTCGATTCGGTACATCCCGTTGGAAACGAACAATAAATGCCTGATAAGAGGGTTAAAGGGAAGCAATATCATCCGGACAAAAGAATATTTCTTCCTACCATGGATCGATAAATTATTTCAGTACACAAAAGATGGTAAATTCATACGGACACTGGGGCGCAAAGGCGGCGGACCGGGTGAGTTTAACTGGATCATGCAGATCGATGTGGATGAAAAAAAAGGATTGGTCTACATGTTAACAACTACGGGGAAAATCAATATCTATTCTATGGAAACAGGTAAATTCATCCGTGCAATGAAAGTTCCTAATATAGAAGTAAGTGAGTTTGCGATGTTACGTGTTCAGGATACAATTGCTGCAACATTCATGCGCAATAATAACGGAAAACGTAAAGAACGTATTTACCTTTCTAATCTGAAAGGTGACACATTGAAAATTTTCAATCGTTGGGACCTATTTGACTTAAATAGTAAATATCGCTGGATGATCAGCAGTGACATAGATCGTTATATGTTCCATTACAAAAGCCATACCTGTTATAAAGAATATTATAACGATACTCTATTTACTATTACCCAAGAAACTTTGGAGCCTCGATATATATTCCAAATGGGTAAGTACTCTTTACCGATAGAGTGCAGATTTGAATATCTGAACGGCGATGGGAAGCGCTTTCAGGAAGTAGCTGCTCCTTACATCCAATACAATACCATAGAGACTGACTCTTACATATTCATGCCTTACTCTAATTGGGCAGGAGAGAAAGAGCAAGAAAGACAAATGGCTATTTACGATAAAAAGGCCAAAAACTGTTTTAAAGTATCCACAGGCCATATAAAGAATGACTTAACTCCAGGTTTGCCATTACGCCCGATAACAGCACTTGACAGCCATACGCTATTATATGTATGGGAAGCTCCTGAACTTCTTGAAAAGGCTGAAAAAACTCCTTCCATCCTCCAAATCGAACCATTAAAAGGATTGAATGAAGACGATAACCCGGTAATGATGATAGTATATTTAAAACAACCATAACACTTCCGAGCAGGACAGATACTCAGGATATTTCCTAAAAAAGTAACGGGTAAAATTGATCGATACGATCAACTTTACCCGTTACTTTTATTTCAAAGAGTCAGGCATATCACTTCACCTGCTTCATTTTATAAGAACTGCGTGCTTTACCTTTCAGCATCGTGTTCAATTTTCCTTTTATCATTTGCTTACGCAGAGGAGAGATATGGTCTATGAACATTTTTCCATCCAAATGGTCAAACTCGTGTTGCATAACCCGTGCCAGAAATCCTTCTACCACCTCATTATGTTCTACAAAATTCTCATCCATATATCTTACGTGTATCTTGCTGCCTCTCTTCACAGACTCGTGAATACCCGGCAAACTGAGACAACCTTCCTCCATAGATACTTCCTCACCCTCTACCACATCAATATGGGCATTTATATAAGCCTTGCGAAAATCTTTATATTCGGGATAATCCTCAGAAAGCACATCCAGATTAATAACAACGACACGAATAGGCAAACCGATCTGAGGAGCGGCAAGTCCTACCCCGTCAGCATGATCCATCGTTTCAAACATATTTTCAATCAGTTCCTTCAGATTCGGATAGTCCACAGTTATATCTTCCGCTACCTGTCTGAGAACCGGTTGACCATATACATAAATAGGTAAAATCATATCTTAAAATTATTCTTTTTAATTATTCTCTCTTTTTACAAACGCTTAGTTTCCAAATAAGATTGCAAAATAATAGTTGCACTAATCTCATCAACCAATGCCTTGTTTTGCCTGTCTTTTTTCTTCAGTCCGGCTTCAAGCATCGTGCGATGTGCGAGGACAGAAGTGAAACGTTCATCTACATACTCCACAGGCATATCGGGCAAACGTTTTTTTAGCGAACGCACAAAAGGCTCTATATTCTTCATATTCTCAGAGACCTCATTATTCATCTGCTTGGGCAGACCTATAATAATACGTTCCACCGATTCCTGTTTCACATAATTAGTAATGAAATCCAGAAGCTCGTGTGTAGGCACAGTTGTCAAACCGTTAGCGATGATCTGCATCGTATCACTCACAGCTATCCCTGTACGTTTCCGTCCGTAATCTATTGCTACTATTCTACTCATATTTGGATTGCAAAAATACGATTAAAATTTGGATTATCGCCTATTTAAGCAACAAAAAGGGTATCCGTTGTTCGGATACCCTTTCTAAAATTTATCGGACTATCGTCCTTATAAAGTTGTATTATTCCAGAATCACAACGCGGTTCAGGAAGTTCTTGCCAAACATATTGGCAGTACCACCGAAGCCGACGAGTTCAAGCTGATCCTTGCTTACACCTTCTTTGATAAGTGCATCATAAACAGCCTGTGCACGAGCTTCAGACAGTTTCTGGTTCCACTTAGCGCTACCGGTAGCCTTATCTGCATAACCTGCCACCTTGTATTTCTTATCCGGATTAGCCTTCAAGATCTTGGCAGCCAGCTGTATGTTAACCATACCATAATCATCGATCTTAGATTTACCAATCTGGAAGAAGATAGCACGAGGTCCGGCTACTTCGATTTCCTTCACCACTTCTTTGGTTACAGGTTTCACGTTAGCCAGTGCGTTCTTAGCATCAGCCAGATCAGACTGAGCTTTAGCCAACTCGCTTCTGTAACGATTCAACTCTTCGTTGATAGCGTTCTGATCTACCTGAGAGCCACAAGAAACAAATCTCTTGCCACCGAAAGTGTAAGTCACACCAGCAGTCAGAGAAACAGCACCATCGGTATGGGCAGAGCTGATATTACCAAACGGAGACGGAGAAACTTCTCCTCTTGCTTCAATGTTGATATCCAAGTATTTGTTGATATTGAACTGTCCAGCCAAACCAACAGAACCGTTAATCAACGCATTTACTTTATCCTGATCGCCATAAGCTTTGGCAAATGTCAAACCGGGACCTGCAAAAACAGAAACGGTGAACAAACGATCCGGGTTGTAACCGCCAATAGCATTGGACAAGTTAAACATACCGTCTGCACGCATAGTGAAGTAATGTTTATTCTTGCTCTTAATATAAGTATCGGCAGGCTGTCCATAGTTAGAATACAAAGTAGTCCATGCACCGGCTACCTGACCACGGATACCCCAAACCGGATTGAACAGTTTACCAACTGACACATTGATCAGCGGAGTTATGGCTTTACCAAAGCCATAATCAAAGTTGTCCGGGTTTACACAACCCTGAGCGCCAACACCTACACTCACAAAGATATTGTCCTTGAAGCTTTCGCTGTAGAACGTCTCTTTAGTCTGAGCAGTAGCTGCAGTAGCACCGGCCAACAATAAAGATAATATTACTAATTTACTTTTCATTGTTTTTTGTTTTTAAATATTTTCAACTCTTTTAGTTTCTTATTTGCTCCGACCCACTCGCTTACTTCAAATAGATTTTATAAGTAAGTCCGCCGGTAAAATACTTCATTCTTTGCAATTCTACCTGCGCATGCAAATGGTTGAAAAGCAAATAGGTAGCACCAAACGCAAAGTCTTTCGCATCATATTCCGCGATTACTGTCAGATCGGGGGCAAAAGATGGAGCGTAAGTAAGACCTCCGGCTAATCCATTCAAGTGGTAATCCACTCTTCGATTGTACAGATATGACAGATGTACACCTATCTTCTCCTTTCCAATTGGGATATGCTTGGTGGCTGCGACATAAAAACGGCAGAAATAGCCATTACCATCGGCAGAACCTACTTGGCCATCGCCAGACTCGGTATAGGGATCCGAAGTTCCCACTACAACAGCCGGCATGTACTTCCACAATTGTCCTTCTTTCAAAACTCGCAAACGGGCAGAAAAATACCTGTCCTGATTCGTAAACTTCTTCTTTCCGACCTTCCAATCAATCCCTATCGTCTGCGACTGAAACAACGTACATGTATAAGCTATTTCCAGCCAGGGAAAGATAGTTACGTTCAAAAAGTAATTATACGTATGGTAATCCCATGTAGGAGGAGTTATCTCCTTATTTAAAAAATTTCCACCGATCATTACCGTCTTATCCCGTTGCATCTCTGCTGACGGGGCATGAAGCAGACCGGTAGTTCCGTACGTCAACTGAGCCGAAAGTGCCAAATGACAGCAAAGGAACAAGCCTATAAGAAATATCTTTTTCATCATTATCTGCAATTTCTATACTTTCGGTTCAACTCGTACTTTTCAATTCTCAACAATTACTTTACTCTGATTAGTCGTTAGATCCACCACCGGCATTCGGGTTGAAACCGTGAGAATCATGAGAATCGTGAGTATCGTGGCTGTAATAGTTAGGATAGATCATTACGCCCTTCTGATAAGAAACGATACCTTCATAATATTTGCCAGAGATCAAGAATGTCAGTTTCTTAGAAACCAATTGCCCCTGAACTCTATAGCCGATAATACCATAACCGCTCAATACGCTGATTTTAGCATAACCGATCTTCTGTACGAATCCGGCATTCTTATTCAAAGCTTTAGCAGCATTTGCAATGAAAGCAGCCTGAATATCAGCAGAAACAGTACCTTCAGCTCTTGTTACAGGAGCAGCAACTTCTTTCACATCACCGATAAGTTCGCAACCTTCATTATAGAAATAAGGAACCAAAATAGCAGCATCCTTAACAGAGTTTGCAAATTCAAACGGAGTAGTAACCAAGATTGAGCCATCAGGTTGAGCTTCAGCAGTAGTAGTACCGGTAGTAACATTACCAGTCAATTCTTTAGTAGTTTCCAGGCTAGCCTTTTCGTCAGCTGTAGCTGTTGCACCATCCCACATGTTCTTAATTGTTTCAGTAGAAGGTTTAGCTTCTTCGGCAGCTTTAGCTTCCAGTGCTTTAGCTTCAGATTCAGCTACATCAGTCTTAGGATCAGTCGGAGGAACTACCGGAGGAATAGTTGTAGCCTCAACAGAAACCAAAGCAACATCTACAGTTGCAACACTTGTCTGGCCATCACTAACCTGATTCAAGTATACTTGTTTTGATACAGTATAATAACCTGTTGCAGAAACTTCCAGGCTATATCCTTCTGCCTTATAAGAAACTTCTTTGTTGAATGTAGCTCCGACAGATTCACCACCCAATGTAACTGTAGCAGTAGTCAATACCTGACCTGTTGTTGCATCAGTAATAGTACCGGCAATATAATACTTTGCAGGGGCTGGCTTTGTTGCTTCATCAACTTCTGCTTTCTCATAGCAGCTTGTAAACAGTGTACCGCAAACTGCCAAAACGGCTAACGCTAACTTAGCGCCATTACCGAAAAATTTACTTTTCATTTTCATCTCAATAAAATTAAAAATTTAATAATTCTGATTTTATAAAATATGGATTAAAACTATTATTTTCCATCACGTTATCACTTGCCTGAGGACTATATCCTTTACCATATATACGCTCATTACCCGCATTATATTGGAATCCGAAATTATTGGGTATCACTCTTGGGATATAACCTTTTCTCTTATATTTATATGGAGGCAATGCTATCTGGAACAAGAAGCCGCCATTCAGTCCTTTGTTACCCGCATGTTGCACCTTCATTCCATAAAAGCCAATAGAAGCGTATCGAAAATGACGAATCATATCAAAACGTGCACCATACTCTCCTTCTAAATATCTTTCCCCCTTTAAACTAAACTGCGTATTATACTTTGGCCAATAGAAATTCGCCCCAATAGAACCTGTCAAGGTCCATTTGGTTCCATGATAAAAAGCCCAATCTTCAAAATATCCTCTTCCGGTATATCCGATACGCGCATCTACCGAAAAACGTTCATCTTTAAAGAAGTGCTTTGCTTTCAAATCTCCTCCCCAACGAAATTTATTAAAAAAACCGACCGAAGCAGTCAGGAATGTACGCTGTGGTAAACGTACTGTCTGCGACAAAGTCACAAAACCTGGACGGATTTGCTTATACCTTTGTCCATAATCATTATAGATAGGAAAAATTACCTGTCCAGTCAGTTTCATTCCTTTCCACAAAGAAACTTCTATGGCAGGAGAAACATTAACCACAATTTCATAGACCTTAGATAAAATATAGTTTCTAAACAACAACTCCGGATACACCACTATATCTACTTTAAACAAAGAGCTATTTTGCTTCTTAATCCGTCTCGCTTGTTTCCATCCTTCTCCCAAATCATAACTTACACTCCAATCAGCCCGACTGACTTCAGCAATACTATCTCCTTTCATCGGCTGATAATAGAGGGATATCTGAGGAACATTATTGTCCAAAACTATTAACCTACATGGCTTATTTTCGGGTAAACCCATCTTCTGGATCAAATCAACCGCTTTACCTATTCCAACTCCCTCAAGGCGATAGGCTGAGTTTTGTATCACAAAAACCCGTTCTTCAGTATCTTCTGTCCACCCTACATTTTCAAATCCCATCTTAACAAGTGCGTCAACAGTGGCCTCTCCTGTTTGACAAATCCCCTTCAAAGGAAGTAAACAGAATAATATGAGTGAAATTCTGCGCAAAGTAGTGCCAATTGTTATGTTTTTCCTCATGTAAGGGCCTTTGTGATTCATTTGTTTGCTTTATAACTTAAGCATCTAAATTTATGGATGCAAAATATGGTGCAAAAATAGACACAATTTTAATAATACCAAAGAATTTTACATGTTTTTTTCGCACATTTGTATCAGTTTTTTTTCATCCAAATACCTGTTTGCTTAAAAATGGACCAGAAAACCCACTTGTAATCTTAAATAATATCCACCTCCTATTTTAGAATCACTAATAGAGAGAGTTATAAGGCTAACAAATTAATAAAATCAAATCGTATTATATAGTAAGATCAAATTTTCAATAGTATATCTACTATATTACAAATTTACTAAATTCCGGTAAAATCAGGCAGTAGCTAATCTAACCAAATATATATTTATTAACCACCCAAATAAAAAATAGATAAAAAACATCAATACATATAATAATGTATTTCTTATATATAATAACACAAAGATTGAAATTATTGCATTAACAATGTTAATCATCCAAAGAGATAATCATATTTCTCGATTTACGAAGTTAACTTGATACATCTACGAAGTTAATATCCTGCATTTACAAAGTTAACTTTAACACAGGTTTAAAGTTAACTTTGTAAATGCAGGATATTAATATATAGAACGTTCATTTTCAACACATTACAAAACAAAAATTCTTTTGTAGCATTTTCTTAGCCTCTTGTATCTTTTTGAGATTCGTTTTTTAGCAACTATCTAACCTTGCTATACATCATCCTCTCAAGTTATATCCGGAATTAAATCGATAGCCTTCTCTTTACTTTCATCCACTATCTTGGCATAAATCTGAGTTGTTTGAATATTGGTATGTCCCAAGAGTTTAGATACCGTATAAAGATCGGCACCGAGAGTAATCATCATTGTGGCATGGGTATGTCGTGCCGAATGAAAAGTAATATGCTTTTGAATACCGGCTTTAGCAGCCCATTTGGGTAATATTTCATTGGTTCTTCCTAAACTGATAAGCCCTTTGAACACTTTCTCTGTATCAGGTACTTTTCCGCGGACAGGAAGTTGTTTCAAAGCCTCCTTGCTCAGAGGAAGAGAGAGGATTTCCTGAGTTTTCTGTTGCGTCATATGCAGCTCCATTTTACCGACTTTTCCCTTTTTCAGATTTCCCCATGTAAGTGCCACTATATCACTATGTCTCAGTCCACAAAAACAACTGAATAGAAAAGCCTTTTTTAAAGTCGCATTATGAAAATCTGTTTGTGACAATATTTTCAATTCATCAATAGTCAGAAATGCCCGTTCAGTCCTTCTCCGCTTAGGCTTTTCCTCATTTTTTATCTTATCCATTGGATTTGAAGTTATAATTTCATCAATTACAGCACTATTCAGGCAATGATGAAAAACCTTATAATAATGAATTTGAGTATTGGCACTTATATTCTTCACACTTTTACAGTGTTTCTGAGTTGCCGTCTTCAAGTATTCAACAAAGCCAAGTATATACTTTTTATCTACCTGTCTGAGCCTGATACCCATCTTATCATAATGCTGAAGATGGTATATCAGTGTATACATAGACACTTTCCTTGAAGTTTTTTCTATATCTTTGTCTGCCAAATACTTGATATAATCTATCAGCATTATATCTTTCTTTTCCTGTTGATGGTTAAAGCCGTATACTCCATTCTGCAATTCTATAATCCTTTGTGCCTTCACTGCACTGGCCAGTTTCATGGTACTCTGATTTAAATCTTTATCCGTCCGTGTATGCTCGGGTATTATATATAGCTTTAAAAATTCATATCGTCTTCTTCCATCCATATAAATATCTAAATATATAGACTCACAACCGTTCGACAGACGTTTAGTCCTGATCCTGACCGGTTCTTTAATCCTTACTTCTTTTTTCATATTATTTGTTTGTATGTTTTTAGTTATAAATATAGACATTATTCTGTTATAAGTAACAAACAGGTAACAAAAGTCCATGAAAAAAGATTTCTAATAAAAAGCGATCAGACAAAAACCGGTTTTCAAAATCCACTATAACTCTGATAACCAAAATATTATAAATAAAACAAAGATTCTTTATGAATCTTAATTAAAGTAGCAGCTCAGTAACAGAGATACTTCCATATAGAAGCAACCAGCCAAAGTCCTAATAGAACCGAAAAATCTACTAAAACATCAATCCAATGTATATCAATACATTAGGAAACGAAGTAAGTGATGTGATATTCTACAAATCAAACTACTGATTACCCGAAAGAAAGCCATGCCGTATTATCGTTTTGAATAACAATGTGCCGCAAATATCTCTTTATTATCAGCCATCTTTCAAAGATAGTACAGTAAATATTAGCAGACAAGACTGGGAAGTTAGTTATAATCTGGGAAATAGCTGGAACAAAGTAAAAAGGAATAAAAAAGCAAATAGCTCTTTGTATAAAGTAGATATCACAATATATCCGGAATTATCACTAAAAAACTTGGTAATCACACAGATTTATCAAGTGCTTTTCAATTTATCACCCGCCATAGAAGTCTCTTTCTGGAAAGGGATGAAATTCACGGCTCAAATGGTGATTCCGGTATATAATGACGGATATGCCAGCAGATACGATAAACTACATCCGGGTTTCCTTGAACTATCGCAAACAGTCCGTCTGCCCTATAATTTTTGGGCAACATTGGCTATCGGTAGCTTTAATAATAGCCGATATGGCATCGACTTCAACCTGATCCACCACTTTAAAGATGAACGTTTCAGTATAGAAGGCCGCATCGGGTATACCGGTACAGGATATTGGGAAGGTTTTACTATGCATTATGGAACAAAGATGCGGGCTACATGGTCATTGGGAGGAAGCTTTTATTGGCCACGCTATAATGTAGAATTAAATGCAAGAGTTGAACAATATCTATTAAAGGAGAAAGCAGTTAGAGTAGAAGCAATCCGGCATTTTCGCTATGCTTCCATTGGATTCTATGCAATGAAAGCCAAAGACGTGAAAGCCAATGGAGGATTCCGTTTCCAAATAGCTTTACCCCCTTACCGATATAAACGCAAAGGATATATTCCTCGGATCACTCCTTCCAATAATATGGGAATGTCTTATAATGCGGGAAATGAACAATATTACTATAAGACTTATCGCTCAGCACCTGACGATAACATAATGAAGAACAATAGTTTTAATCCATATTTTATAAAATCTGAATTATTAAATTTTTAATTTTATTGAGATGAAAATGAAAAGTAAACTTTTCGGTAATGGCGCTAAGTTAGCGCTAACCCTGTTGGCAATGTGCGGTATGTTCGCAAGTTGCTACGAAAAAGACGAGATTGATGTTCCCAAAGTGACCGACCCTACAGCTACGACGTACCAAGTAGCAGGTATTGTTACAGATGCTGAAAGCAATGCTGTAATGGACGGTGTCACAGTAACCAATGTCACAAACTCAAAGTCAATGACTACCGCAGCAGACGGTAAGTATGTTCTGGAAGCTAAAGTGGGAGAAACCAACGTAGTAACTTTTGCAAAGAGCGGTTATAAAACAGTGACAAGCTCGGTATTCGTTACTAAACAGGAAAACGGTTCTATCGTAGCCTATACCATCGACGCTAAAATGGAAAAAGGCAAAGAAACAAAACCGACAAAAGATGTAGAATATCAAATTGAAGGTTCTGTATTTGATGCGGAAAGCGGTGAGCCTGTAGCTATCAAAACCGCAACTATGCCAGGCATATTGACAGCAACCATTCAGAATGGTAACGAATTCACTATGTCCAATGTAGGTCTGGGTCAGCACACTATATATATCACTGCTGACGGATACAAACCGGCTACTGCCGACGTTGTGATCAGTGAAGTAGCCGGGCCGGAAGGTGAAGGTATTTTCATTGCAAAAACTTCGGTAACTGTTGCTATGCAGAAAAAAGAAGTAGAGGTTGCCCCTAAATACTATTTGGCAGGAAATATCTACAATCAGGATGGTGGCATGGTTACTAAGGCTGAAGTAACACTGAACATGTCAGGATACGAAGTAACAACTACTGCTTCCAACGGTTTCTACAAATTCGAGATTCCTGCCGACAAAGTAAAAGGTCTGACTAAAGCAACTGTAACAATCCGTCATAACAGCTATAAGATCTATGTATATACTGCATTTATAGCACCGGTAGACAATGGCCAAGTATCTAACACCACAGTCAATGTAACTCTGATACTGAAACCGGATACAGAAAAACCGAATGATGACGATAATGTATTTATCGGTGGCAATGTAGAGATTGAAGTTCCAACAGAGAATGCTGTTGAAGCCGCACCGGAAAAAGCAGAAGGTGAAAAAGTTCCAAGTAAATCTGCTGTAGAAGAATCAATTAACAAGGTTTTGGAAGCTGCTGGATCGGACATCAAGATTACTCCGGCACAAGCAGAACAGGTGGTTAACACTATGGAAAAATATGTAGCCAACGGTACTTTGACAGAAATCGATAAGGTAGCAGTTCTTCCGATCGAGAAAGAAACGACCTTCAAACTGGAATCTAAAGTAATTGATACTAATAATGATAAAGAAGAAACCGTTATTGACGAAATCGTTCTTCCGGCTAACACTATAATCATTTTTACAAGTGGCGTAGCAAGCACCCTGAACATCAGCCGTACTGACGAAGGTAAAGAAGGTGCTTCTGTCCGTGAATACGACGGTACTCCAACCGGAACTATTTTCGTAACTCCGATGGAAGTGAAATTTACTCCTGCAGTTGTCGTAGCGCAAGGAGAAACTCCTGAAGTTGCATTGGCTACTCTTTACTTCAATGAAAAGACTAATACTTGGGAAGCTGAAGAAAACTATGCTACTTACCAGAACGGAGTATTTGTTGGCAATGTTCACCACTTCTCTAAATTCAAATTCGGTTTCGAAGAAGCCGACAGCAAAGCTACGGCTGAAGCAGCCTTGGATTCTATGAAATTCGACAAAGCATGCTACACTGAAGGTGAAACTGCCAAAGTAAAAATGGAAATCAACTGGAAGGGTGGTATCAAGTGCGAAGGTGGTGCTTCTGTAGAAGAAATTATCAAGAAAGCACATTCCACACTAACTACAACTACTATCAAGATGGTCAGCGCAGCTTTGGAAGAAGCTATCAAAGACGATAATGCCAATGTTACTCCGGGAGCTGCATTTACAGACAAAAAGTTCACATATGAACTTGAAGTACCAGCTTATACTCAGTTGACAGGATTCGACGTAACAAGAAACGTTATCAAGACTACCTATGTATTGCCGTTTGCTGTTTACAATAAAGCAACGAAAGCAATCGAAAAGAAAACAGCTGAAGTTACAATCAGCAAGATTTCTTCAGTAGTTGTTAGAACGATTGAAGCGATCGGTCATGGACATGGTCATGGTCACGGCGATGACCTGAATGCCGGTGGTGGTATTATCATCTCTGAATAACCGAGAGAATAAAATGTAGTAATTGAAATCATTGAACCGAAAGCGTAGAGAATGTATACAGTAAATTTAAAACGAATCTTCATAGTATCGCTATTTATAGCTATACCCTTTATGCTTTCGGCTCAATTGACCTACGGTACTACAGGATTGCTGCATGCTCCCTCGGCAGAAATGCAGAAGGACAAAACAGTCATGCTGGGTGCAAACTTTATGAATAAGGAGATAACTCCTCCAACGTGGTACTACCACACGTACAATTACTACCTGAATGTAACCATTTTACCTTGGATGGAAGTAGCATATACCTGTACTTTATTTAAGGCGGAAGCTCTTGGATTAAAACCTTATGGTTACTCAGGCTTTACGAATCAGGACCGGTATTTTTCTCTCAGATTACGGGCACTGAAAGAAGGGCAATTCTGGAAATACATGCCCGCTGTTGTAGTAGGCACTTCCGATCCTTTTACCTCGTCCGGCAATGGAGTTGTGGCTCCGACGGAAGGTAACGGATACTTCAGTCGTTTCTACATCGCAGCCACCAGGCATGTCCAATTAGGAAGAGAGACAGTGGGAGTACACCTCTCCTATCTTTATAACAAAAGGATAGAGTACAAACTGAATGGGATCGCGGCAGGTATCAGTTATAACCCGTCTTTCCATCCGCAATTGAGATTAATTGCCGAATATGATTCGAAAGATTTTGCGTTAGGTGCCACCTATTTGCTTTTCAACCATTTGCATGCACAAGTGGAACTCCAAAGAATGAAATATTTCACAGGTGGATTGACTTTCCAGTTCCGCTTGTCCGGAAAAGATGGAATGAAAAAGCAAAAACGAAACAAAGAGTTAAAACAAAAAATGAAATAACATGAAAAGTAAAATAGCAATATTGTCTTTACTGTTGACAGGCGCAGCCGTCTCAGCCTCAGCGCAGACAAAAGAGCATTATTATAGCGAAAAAGCTAAAGATAATATCTTTATCAGCGTGGGTGTAGGAGCACAGGGATGTGTCAACCCCGACAACTTTGATTATGGCTTTGGACATGCCATAACTCCACTGATACACGCATCAGTCGGTAAACTGTTCGACCCTATTTGGGGGATCCGTGGCCAGGTAGCAGGATGTTGGAGTACATTATACTCCGAATATGGAATGCCGGAAGGCGAATACAATAAGATGAAGAATAAAAAATACTTCACTCTACGTGCCGACGGATTGTTCAACTTGTCAAACGCTATCGGAGGCTATAATCCCGATCGCTTGTTCACTGTATCCGTATTCGCAGGTCCGGGACTTACGTTTGCCAAGGCCTATGGCAATCAAGATAAACTGAATGCGCTGATTAATGGTTCTGTCGGTTTGATGGGACAATTCAACATCAACAAATATTTGGATATCAATGTAGAAGCAAGAGGTGAAGTCTCTCCTTCTCTCTTCGGACATTATAGTTCTGCCCGTACTGACGGTGCTGTTTCTCTGACAGCAGGTGTGACTTACACATTCGGTGGCAAGAGATTCGTGTCTTGCGGTGCACAGGTAGACCAAAACGCTATCAACGAAGAGCTGAATCGTTACAGAAGTGAACTGTCAAAGGCGCAATCGGACTTAGCCGATGCCAAAAACGCGCTGGCTAACGTAAAACCTGTAACGAAAGAAGTGGTGAAAGAAATCGAAGTAGCCGGCCCTCGCGCAGTCTTCTTCCAGATTGGTAAATCCAAGATCGACGACTATGGTATGGTTAACATCCAACTGGCCGCTAAGATCTTGAAAGCCAACCCGGATAAGAAATACAAAATAGCCGGTTATGCAGATAAGGCTACAGGTAGTGCCAAGTGGAACCAGAAACTGTCTGAGGCCCGTGCTCAAGCCGTTTATGACGCTCTTATCAAAGAAGGCGTAAGCAAAGATCAACTGGAACTCATCGGTTTTGGTGGAACAGCCAACATGTTTGGCAAGAACTTCCTGAACCGTGTTGTAATTTTAGAATAATAGGGTTTCGATTCCCAATAGGGCGGGAAAGTTTTTGGCTCTATACTTTAAAGAGTGCGTCGCTGAGACGCACTCTTTTTTACTCTTCCGCCATCACTGTTATACGTTCTTTCTGAATTTGAAAGAAGAAAATTATCCCCCCCAATTTATCCATCATTTGTTTTTATTATAAAAAGTAGAGATTGTAAATCTATATCCGGTATATAAACCTTAAAGCGATAACATGGACAATCGGACAGAGCAATATTCACTTCGGGAACTATTAGAAAGCATCACAGAAAATATTAAAACCAAGCGCCTGGCTGACGTTTTTCGTTTCATTTCATTCCATCCCGGTGAGATGTATGGATCACATCAGCATTTACGTATCGAAATAAACTATGTGAAAAAGGGAAGCTGCATTCTCCATCCGGATCATGAGAGTATCACTTTTCGTGAAGGAGAAATTATGATTATCACTTCGGACATCAGTCATCTGTTTGAAGCCGGAGCAGATGGTACGACCTTGATGCAATTGGAATTCCTACCCGAAATCTTTTCCCATTTCAGCTTAAATGCCACAGTCGATTCGAACGGCTCTGCCCTGCTATGGACAAATCGATTTAAGATTAAAATAGAATAAGTCGACATAACAGTAGTTATAGTAGTTATTGATACACTGCACAGACAGGCAAAACCGCAGCAGCCAGATTCGGATTTATAGAAAAGTATATTAAACTCTTAATTCCTAAGGCTGAAAGTCCGGTTGCCACATAAAGCTACCATAACTACTGTTAGCTTGAACTCAACTTAAAACCTGTTTAAATTTTACCCGGAAAGAGACCAGAAAGAAACTCTAAACGGGTCAATAAACCCATATAAAATTTAATCTAGAAAAATTTAAGCAGGGACTTAATAGATCAGTTTTACATTGTCAATGTAGAGCGAATTTCCCGGTGAACCGATATAAGCACCACCATGACTGGATGTAAACTGAAGTATCATATGCGTCGGCACATCATCAGCTTCCCCCCACGCCACTTCATGAATCGGCACACTTTCGCCCTTACTGTTTACCGTAAAATATTCAGAGGCCTGAAGTCGCATCATGTGTGCTTTATACGCCGGATCTTTCGTGATATCACCATACATGATATCGTATTTTGAACCATTTTTCCAATCAGTCGAATGATAGTAATAGTTCACCATTGTCCCGATACGTTTAGCGTACACATTGCCTTTGGCATCTTCCCAACGTTTCTGTAGCAATAAAATAACAGCCGGAAAATCCTTACCCGGCACATCCGTTATCTTACTGAATCCCGTTGCACGTATACGGTTTTCACGATCGGACATTTTCACTTTATAGTCGAACTGAATAGCCGACGGACGCTCAGTGAACGGTATTCCCATCTGCAACATCTTATTCGGATTCTTGGTACTCTTAATCGGTTCATGAACCGTTCCCAAAAACATAGATCCGGCAGCAAGTACGGTGATATCTACAATACCAAGTACTTTTACACTCTCCATACGAGTATCCAGACGGGCACAGAAACCGTCTCCTCTGGTTTCGGGAAATACCGAAGTATTGGTTTTGGTAATACCCGACACACGTGCCATTACGTTAGAAGTTCCCCAGGGTGAACCACCTTTATTTGTATAAGGCTTCGCACCCACAATGGTTTCGGTAGGGCCAATCGCATATACTTTTTTGGTATTTCCGCCAATAATGCCCGACTCTTTTATTTCCCGCGTCACCCATTGATCCATATTCCCAAAAGGGAGTATCTCTACTTTCTGCTGCGCTGCAGCAGAAGCTGAACACAAAGTTAGCAGACTTGCCACCCACAGGCGATATGTCTTCTGAATCATCTTTCCTCCTTTTTTTTATAAACTATAATCCCATTGCTTCAATGCAAAGTCCCAATGATCTTGCACTAACTGCACAGTACGGTCATCGTACTTATATTTGTTCTTTTTATATCCTTTTTTACCTCCCACATATTTCTCTATCGAGCCGCGCGCTTCGGCAAATCCCGGAATATCCAAAGCATGATAAATATTCTCAGTCATTCCCATAGCGTCTGCCTCAAAGTCTTCAAACTTCACCTCCATCAGGTTTCCTTCAGGAATGAATTGCTTATCGGCCTCGTATTTATGATACAATTTGGCATAAATAGAGAGTATATTGTTCTCCAACTCAGCCGGAGTGATATCCTGCAGCTTCAAGGGTTGAATCGTATTAGTAAAGAAACTACGGGTAGACTCAAATACAGTATACGGATTACGCATCAGATAAATAAATTTCGCATTGGGGAACATTTTTACCAGTTCCTTCACGCGTCCCGTGTGAGGGGGATTCTTGCTAAGAAACTGAGTACCCTGCGTATTCCACAAAGAGATCTTAATCAATTTGGTAAAAGTCTCCTCAAAAACCTTCAATTCCGCTTCACTGATAGTATCGAAAAGCAAGTATTTATCTGCATATTCCTGCTGATATCTTGGCAAGAACCAGAAATTATAATAGGTATAAGGCATCATGTTGGCAAGGGCAAACTCTTCCTCCTGCGGCAAATCGACAGCCAGCTCCATATTATCCGTCGGCCGCTTATCCGGCATCAGCCAACTCATGTTCTTTTTAAAGAATGGCTGTCCCCACATCATTAAATGCGGAAATACAGTCTGATAAGTGGTGTTATAGCCAAAATGTGAATCGCACGAAAAAACATTGTGTACAAAAGTAGTTCCGCTACGCCAGTGACCAAGGATAAAGACCGGATCGTGTTCCAACGGTTTATTTGCCAACAGCTTCTCATAACGTTTATCCTGAAGTGGAGCCAAAGTAGACAGTAAGCGACAAACTGCCTTTGTCAGACGATATTTACCTGTATAAGCCGCATCGATCTCCCTTCCTCCGGTAATAGCTTTAAATGTCCGCCAGTCTGCCCCTACTAAAGTATTTATCGGAAGTTTGTTAAATTCAAGTAATCCCATAATAATGTGTTCATTGTTAATGTGCCGACAAACTGCATGCAGCAGGCATATCGGCACACCGAATAATCATTTACTTCTCTATTCTGACTTCGAAACCTTGTTCACTTAATGATTTTACCGCCTTCTCAATAGCTTCATAATGTTCAGGAGCTATGCCCAATTCAGGCAGATTCAAAACCGGAAAATCATCGGCAATATTCATGTCTTTCTTTTCCACACGATCGATAATCATTCCCACAGCACTGGTATTATTGGTTATCGGATCGATCAGGATAAACGAACCGCACGATTTATTCTTCCGGTACGGATCAAAGAACAGTTCTTTAGCTGTAGTAAACACCACACGTGCTATTTCGTTCAAAGACAAAAAGGGAACAGACGAATGTTCCATCGTATTGACATCCACTTTATATTTTATGCTGTCGATACGCGTGCGGCTGACATTCGTTGTCTGCTTAATAAAGAACGATTTGTTGATATCCATCGGTTCTTCATCCATCCACACCAACATTGCTTCAAAATTACGGTCCACAACAGGCAAATTATCCGGATGAACCAACATTTCCCCTCTTGAGACATCTATCTCGTCTTCAAGTGTCAGTGTGACCGACTGTGGGGGAAAAGCATAATCCAGCTCACCATCAAAAGTAACGATACTCTTCACATGAGATACTTTACCGGAAGGCAAAGCCATTACTTTGTCTCCCTTGCGTATGATGCCGGATGCCACCTTACCACAGAATCCCCTGAAGTCGAGGTTCGGACGAAGTACATACTGTACCGGAAAGCGGAAATCACTAAAGTTATTATCGCTGTCGATATGGACTGTTTCCAGAAAATCGAGCAAGGAAAGTCCTTCATACCACGGAGTTCTTTCCGACTTATCCACCACATTGTCTCCATCGAGTGCGGACAGTGGAATACAAGTCACATCGGGAATCCCCAAGGGAGCTACAAACTTCTTATACTCTGCTACAATCTCATTGAAGCGCTCTTCCGAAAAATCTACCAGGTCCATCTTGTTGACAGCCAACACTACATGCTTGATTCCCAACAGAGATACCAGAAATGTATGACGTCTTGTCTGAGTAATTACTCCCATACGGGCATCTACCAGAATAATAGCCAGATTGGCGGTCGAACCGCCGGTTATCATATTACGGGTATACTGTTCGTGCCCCGGAGTATCAGCAATGATAAATTTACGGTTATTGGTAGAAAAGTAGCGATAAGCCACATCAATCGTAATGCCCTGTTCACGCTCTGCTTTCAAGCCATCCAGCAACAAGGCATAATCAATGTGTTCGCCGGCATTGCCCAACCGCTTGCTATCACGCTCCAATGCATCAAGCTGATCCTCATACAATTTTTTGCTATCGAACAGCAAACGTCCGATCAATGTAGACTTTCCGTCATCTACCGAACCTGCTGTCAACAGACGAAGCAAATCCTTCTGTTCGTCCTTATCCAGAAATGCTTTTATATCTAATTTATCTGCCATAGTTGTAATGTTTAAAAATATCCTTCGCGTTTCTTCTGTTCCATGCTACCTTCCTGGTCGAAGTCGATAACACGGGTCGTACGTTCGCTCTTAGTGGTAGTCATCATCTCTTCAACAATCTTCTCAATGGTGTCGGCCTCGCTTTCGACAGCACCGGTCAACGGCCAACATCCCAATGTACGGAAACGTACCATTTTCATTTCGATCTGATCACGATATTTTTCCGGCAGACGTTCATCATCAGCCATAATCAAGTTACCGTCCATCTGCACCACAGGACGCTCTTTGGCATAATACAACGGTACAATCGGAATATTCTCCAAACGAATGTACTGCCAGATATCCAGTTCGGTCCAGTTACTCAACGGGAATACACGTATACTTTCACCCTTATGTACACGGGCGTTGTAGATATCCCACAATTCGGGACGCTGGTTTTTAGGATCCCATTGATGGAACTTATCACGGAAAGAGAATATACGCTCTTTAGCACGCGATTTCTCTTCATCGCGGCGAGCACCTCCGAAGGCAGCATCAAATTTATATTTATCCAACGCACGCAGCAAAGCCTGTGTTTTCATCAAGTCCGTATGCACCTTACTGCCATGCGTAAAAGGCCCTACCCCTGCATGAAAAGCTTCCATATTGCTTTCCACAATCAGATTCCAGCCATACTTTTTGGCATATTCGTCACGGAACTGAATCATTTCCTTAAATTTCCACTTTGAATCGATATGCATCAAAGGAAACGGTACTTTGCCCGGATAAAAAGCTTTTTCGGCAAGGCGTACCATAACCGAAGAATCCTTCCCGATGCTATACAGCATGACCGGATTCTCAAACTCCGCCGCCACTTCGCGGATAATATGGATGGACTCGGCTTCGAGTTCTTTCAAGTGGCTTAACTTATATTCTTCTTTCATTTTTATGATTATTTCTTCATCTATATTTTATTTATGTCTGCTTACCCGAGGCAACACAATTTCCAGCAATCGATTGACAGACTCCTCAAGTGACAATACGGAAGTGTCAAGTGACAAAGCCGGATGTTCGGGAGCTTCGAAAGGGGCGGATATTCCGGTAAAGTTTTTTATTTCTCCCCGACGAGCTTTGGCATACAATCCCTTTACGTCCCGCTTTTCACATTCGGCGAGCGGAGTGCTGACAAATATTTCCAGAAAGTCATCCGGTCCGACAATGCGGGCAGCCATCTCACGGATATCGTTGTTAGGGCTGATGAAAGCAGCAATTGTAATAATGCCTGTATCAATAAAAAGTTTCGAAACCTCGGCTATACGGCGTATGTTTTCTACCCGGTCAGTTTCGGAAAAGCCCAGATTATTGTTGATGCCTGTACGGATGTTATCTCCATCCAAGATACGACACAACAATCCGCGTTTATGCAGTTCGCGTTCCAAAGCGATGGCAATGGTACTCTTACCCGATCCGCTCAACCCGGTAAACCAGATCATCACACCACGCTGTTTCAAGAGTTCTTCTTTATCCTGCCGGGTCAGCATCCGGTCGAATATCGGATATATATTATTATTTTCTTCCATTATAATATGTTAGATGTTGTTTCAATTACTAAAACGGCCAGATTAAAGGGATCAGAAATATGGAAATCAGGAATGTTATAAGATTTAATGGCAATCCGATCCTGACAAAATCCATAAACTTATAGTTGCCGATACCCTGTACTATTAAATTTGTCTGATAACCGATCGGTGTAGAAAAACTGGCAGATGCAGCCATACAAATGACCACAAAGAACGGTGTAGGGTCGACACCCAACTGGACCGAAAGCGACAGAGCCAACGGAAAAGCCAATGCAGCAGCGGCATTGTTTGTTATCAGCTCCGTAAACAAATTGGTGATAATAAATAAAACTGCCAGTAATACATGCGGGCCATAGTCATGGCTCATGCCGATTATAAATCCTGCAACCTTATCGGCCACACCCGAATTTACCATTGCTTTACTGATAGCAAAAGCACAAGCGATCGTAATCAAGATATCCCAGGAAATATATTTAGTGTATTTACGTGCCGGAAAAATTTTAGTCCAAGCCATGATAATGGTAGTGACAGAAACAAAGAAGAACATATCCAACTTCATGTCCGGAAACATTTCTTTCACTACCGGAAGCTCACCGATAGTAGCACCGGCAATCATCAGGATCAGCAGAATCAATGCAAACCAACGTTTTCCTTTTCCCGGTATCGGTTCATTATCATTTCCGTTAGCCAACAGCACAAACACGGAAGATTCTCCCCAAGTGGGTATGAACGTGTCATCCGCCATTACCACCAACGTATCTCCTTCACGCAAGATCACTTCTTCAAGGTTGTTGATGAACCGCTGTCCGTTACGTTTCTTTATTTCTTTAACTTCGGCACCATAGTGACGTTTAAAATTAAACTCTCCCAAAGTTTTGTTGATACCCGGGAAACGGGCACCAAGTACTGCCTCCACTCGGTGAAGCTTATCGCCTTCTTCTACTTCTTCATCGGGCACAGCTGTATCGGGGCGTGCATCCGGAAGCAGTTTCTTAGAAAAAGCAAACAGATAAATAATACCGGCTATTGCAATAAAGATACCCACTTTGCCCAATTCGAACATGGTAAATCCTTCATGACCGGATTCCAATATCATTCCATGCACAACCAGGTTGGTAGATGTACCGATCAAAGTGCAGATACCTCCCAATATAGTTACGTACGAAAGAGGAATTAGAAATTTAGTGGCAGGTAAATGGACTGTCCGTGCCCATCGTTTAATAATCGGGGCAAAAATGACAACTACCGGAGTATTGTTCAGAAAAGCGGAAATAAAAGCGACCGCAGGCAATAAGCGTAATTGTGCCCGGAAGACCGTCGTCCGTTTCTGAGGAAGCAACTTCTTGACAACCTGCCCCAACGCTCCCGACTGCCTGATACCTTCACTGACCAAAAAAAGCAGGGCCACGGTTATCATCCCTTTATTACTGAATCCTTCGAGCATTTCCTTCGGAGTCAAAATACCCGCACAGAGAAACAACACCACTACAGAGAAAAGTATCATGCCGGGACGCATTTTGTCCAAGATCAAAGCAATTACCATCCCTAATAAGGATAACAGCACAAATGCAATTTCAAATGTCATAAACGCAAACAATTAGTGGTTTACCTTCTCTTCTCAACAATAAACCAGGGATTCAGCAAATCTTCTTTATTATACTGCAAAGGAACATCTTTTTTATCCGCCTGATAAATTTCCATTCCCGCAGCGCGCGCAATGGCATGCCCGGCAGCAGTATCCCACTCCATCGTAGGAGCAAAACGGGGATAAACATCCGCTTTACCTTCGGCAACCAAACATATTTTAACAGAACTGCCGCTGGAAATCAACTCGACATGTTTGTGTTCTTGCTTCACCGCATCAATGTACGCTTCGGTCTCCGGAGTCAGGTGTGAACGGGAAGCCACTACTACAAATCGATCCCGCTGCAGGTCTTGCGGCAACCGTACGGAAGCAGCTACCAGCTTATCGAGTGTTGCATCGTCTTCTAAAGTCGTAATGCCCGACAGCTTGTAGGCACCGATTTCCTGACCGGCAAAGTAAAGTTCTTTTTTGACCGGTAAATAAATCACTCCGATAATGGGAACTCCGGCTTTCACTAACGCAATATTTACCGTAAACTCACCGTTTCGCTTGATAAACTCTTTCGTACCATCCAATGGATCGACAATCCACATCACATCCCAATTGCGACGGGTATCATACTCTAAATGTTTCCCCTCTTCGCTCAGTACGGGAAAAGGAGTTTCGTCCAGAATGGTGGCAATTGTTACGTGTGCTTTCCGGTCAGCAATAGTCAAAGGAGAGTGATCCGCTTTCCGCTCTATTTCGAAGTCCGAAGCCGGATCGGTATAAATAGACAATATCTCCTCCCCCGCCTTCAGGGCTGCATCAACAGCGACAAATAAGTATTTATGTTCCATTTTATTACGCTTTAACGACCTTGTTTCCTACAAGGCATAATATCCCCCATTTAATAGAGGTACAAAAGTAAAAACTTTATCTCTTTAAAAAGTTTTTAAACAGCTAATTATAACTTCTTTTAGTAGAAAAGGGCAAAACTCTAAAAAACCTTTCATAGCTGATGCCGGTTGAGTACATCACTAATTAACATTGTTAAGTCTTTGCTCCCTATTATTGGTTCTCTATACACAAATAACACCTCTTTTACATTCAAACAACAAGTCTTTTGAATGTAAAGAAGCAGATTTAACACAATGTTAAACCTAAGCTTTCCAAAGCTTCAAACAAACAATTGTAAATATCTGGTTCCAAAACAAATAGAATATCAAATCATTCTCCGTTCGAGTTTTTTCTTCCTCAGGTTCCCAAAGAGACAGTTGTTATTTAAGTAACCATATACTCTTTCAATATTTTTCCAATAGTATAAAATTATCTCAAGTCATGCCGTTTTTATATTAATCTTTCAGATTATGCATACAAAGCATTCACATATCCTTGCGAATATATTTTTTTTTCATAACTTTACATCATTCTATCAAAAAGGACTATAAAATTATTCAAAACCATCAATAATAACTAATCATAATCCCTACCACAATGAAGAAAAGTATTATTCTGTTATTCATCAGTTTACTTTTATCCCCGCTATGCATAAAGGCACATCAACCCGAATTCTCCACTGCCGGATTTTTCCGGCTGGCAGACTCCGGACGAGACGTCTATTCCATGAATCCTGCATGGCGTTTTTATAAAGGAAATTGCCCCGGAGCTGAAACCGGAAATTTCGACGACCGGTCATGGACAGTAGTTTCTCTGCCTCATGGTATCGAATATCTGCCTACAGAAGCAAGCGGCTGTATCAATTACCAAGGCGAAGTCTGGTATCGCAAACACTTTACACCGGATGCGGCATTGAAAGGTAAAAAACTTTTTTTACACTTTGAGGCAATTATGGGCAAAAGCAAAATATACGTAAACGGTAAATTGCTAGCCGAACATTTCGGTGGTTATCTGCCGGTGGTCGTCGATGTAACTGATGCATTGGAATTTGGAAAGGAAAACCTGATCGCCGTATGGGCTGACAATAGCAATGACCCCAACTATCCTCCCGGAAAACAACAGGAAGTGCTGGACTTCACTTATTTCGGAGGAATATATCGGGATTGCTGGTTGATAGCACACAATCAGGTATTCATCACCGATCCGAATTATGAGAACGAAGAAGCTGGCGGAGGACTATTTGTCGCTTATAACAATGTATCGGACCACTCTGCCGAAGTATTACTGAAAATACAGATTCGCAACTCCGGGAGAAAAGCTTTCAAAGGTGTAGTCGAATACGAACTTCAGCAACCGGACGGACAACAAGTGGCTTCTCTAAACTCTGTCATCCGGATCAAGCCCGGAAAATCAACCTATTCATCAGATAAGCTGACCGTAAAAAGTCCGATGCTATGGAGTCCGGAAAATCCGGCATTATATAACCTGATCGTTCGTATCCGTGACGAAAAGGGCAATCCGATAGATGGTTACCGGCGCCGAATCGGAATACGCAGTATCGAATTCAAAGGAGAAGATGGATTCTGGCTGAACGGTAAACCTTATGAAGCTCCGTTAATCGGAGCCAATCGGCACCAGGATTTCGCAATTGTGGGCAATGCGGTACCTAACAGCATTCACTGGCGGGATGCCAAAAAGCTGAGAGATGCCGGAATGAAAGTAATTCGTAATGCTCACTGCCCGCAAGACCCGGCCTTCATGGATGCTTGTGATGAATTGGGATTATTTGTAATCGTCAATACCCCGGGCTGGCAATTCTGGAATGATGCCCCGGTCTTTGCACAGCGGGTATACAGCGATATCCGTAACCTGGTTCGTCGAGACCGCAATCATCCTTGCGTATGGATGTGGGAACCGATCTTGAACGAGACATGGTATCCGGCAGATTTCGCCCGGAACGCACATGACATTGTAGAGGCAGAATATCCATATCCCTATTGTTATAGCGGATGCGATAGCGAAGCCAAAGGGAAAGAACATTTCCAGATACTTTTTACCCATCCGCTCAATGGAGACGGAGGAGCCTATTCAACTAACGATATCAAGAAACAGCTGACTTACTTCACACGTGAATGGGGTGACAATGTGGATGACTGGAACTCGCACAATTCTCCCAGTCGCGTAGCACGCAACTGGGGAGAGCAGGCCATGCTTATACAAGCACAGCACTATGCCCGTCCATCCTACAAATACACCAGCTATGATGCTCTTTACCGCACTCCGCGGCAACATGTAGGAGGCTGCCTCTGGCACTCGTTCGATCATCAGCGCGGTTATCATCCCGATCCCTTCTACGGAGGTGTCATGGACGTATTCCGCCAACCGAAGTATTCTTATTACATGTTTATGGCACAACGGTCGCCCATAAAAGAAGAGCGCCTTTTCCAAACCGGTCCAATGGTTTATATCGCCCATGAAATGACACCGTTCTCCGGCAAAGATGTCACCGTCTATTCGAACTGTGACGAAGTAAGACTCACTTATCTCAAAGGCGGACAAACGCAAACCTATGTACATAAACAGGAAAAAGAAGGAATGCCCCACCCCGTCATCACATTCGAGAATGTATACGACTTCATGAAAGATAAAGCACTTTCACGCCAAGGTAAACAAGCTGACGTTTACTTATTGGCAGAAGGATTGATTGACGGTAAAGTAGTCGCTACCCACAAAGTGGCTCCGGCACGACGTCCCGAAAAGCTGCTCCTTTGGGTAGACAATGAAGGAACAGACCTGAAAGCCGACGGTTCTGACTTCGTCACAGTCATAGCTGCCGTTGCCGACAAAGATGGAAATATCAAACGCTTAAACAACTATACCATCAAATTTCAAATAGAAGGTGAAGGACGTATTTTAGGCGGAGCAGGCAATTTGGCTAACCCGGCCCCTGTCCGTTGGGGAACAGCCCCGATATTAGTTCAGTCTACTTTGAAACCCGGAAAAATAAAAATCACAGCCAGTGTCTTGTTCGAAGGCTCGCAGATGCCAAGCAGTGCCGTGCTGGAATTGGAAAGTAAACCGGGAGACTTCCCCCAGATATACGACCGGGAAGAGTCAGCACTTATTCCGAACTTCACCGGACAAGAGGCAGTAAACGCCCTGGCCCCAAAATCAGAGGCGGCATTGGAAAAAGAAAGACTACAGAAAGCTGAAAATGCTGCCAAGCTAAAAGAAGTAGAGCAACAGCAGGAAGAGTTCGGTGAGAAAAAGTAATCATATTCCTATTTACTAAAGAGAAATGTGTCAAAACTCACCACAGGAGACACAGAGTAACACAGAGCCGATTTTAAGTTATTGATTATTAATAAAAAGACTCTGTGATACTCTGTGTTACTCCGTGGTGAAAAGAGTTATGACTTTACCTTTGCACCGACAGATATGCTTGATGCCTTATAGGGCGATATCCTTTAGATCAGATTCCCCTACCCTACTTAAAATAACTGTTTATATAGGCATGAAAAGAATTACAGCCCTATCTTTTTTGCAATAAAAAATGTATAGCCATAATACTCTTTATACTTATGGTACAGTTCTTCTTCAATGGATTGAAGCATACTAAATTCCTCAGCAATTTTATTTCCGGCATATTTAGTTAAAAAAATCTTCTGAGCTGCAACTTTGGGGGTAAAGTAATGATCTGTCCAACAATTTTCAGGCAGAATAAATGTAGCGACAGGAAGATAGCCTGCCTTGTGAATTTTGGCTACTTGATTAGGAATCGTATCGATTTCGGGATATGCATCCATCCAGAAGTCATTGATTTCCGCCGGACGTTCGTCCGTAAACCATGAACATTCAGAAACTGCAAGATACCCTCCTTTCTTCAAATACTTACGCCATTCATTCAATCCCCGTTCAAAACCAATATTATAGATAGCCCCTTCCGACCAAATCAAGTCTAACTCTTCATTTCGGAAAGGAAGATCATCCATGGAACCGACAATGCCTGTCACCCTGTTTTGCAAGCCCGACTGTCTTGCATTACGATTGAAAATATCAATAAAGCCGGAAAGAAAATCGAGTCCTGTAACCTGCCCCGTCACATGACCGGCCAATACCATGGTCTGACCTCCGGTTCCACAGCCGATATCGGCGATAAGGGATTTTTCAGTGAGATTATCTATAAAACTCAATGCTTTCAATGTTACCTCAGGACTTCCGGGACCCTGTCGTTCCATATTGGAAAAAAAATCGCAGATTAAATTAAGTTCGAAATCGTGAATTGTTTTATTTTCGTTACTCATTATCTTAATATATTTCGCATACACGAAAAGCATAGTAATACTTTCAGCATTGCATGCAGATTAAACTTGAATTATAATAATAAAGAATTGCTCCCGAAAAGAGTTTTCCGAGAGAAGACGAAAGGACAATCTGTTGCAAAAAAACAGATTGTTTACAAAACCAAATCCGATCTAAGAGTATTTGTCATGCCGCAAAGATACATAATATTTTGAGAACCTGTTTTAATGTTATCAATAAAAAGTGTATCTACCCAAGTGGTGAAGCAAAAAAGAAGGCATCCTTCACAGGATACCTTCTTTACCGGGAGACAACATCCGTCACTCCCGAAATTACCAAAAAGATTTTTTTATTAATAGATTCTATATAACAACCAGGCGCCCTGGAAGTCTTTTCTACTAGGATATTTAGCCTTGAAAGCATCACGTGCCTGCGCAGCAGAAGCCCTATCGGCAAATGTATTTACAATCACACGATACATAGCTGTCTCAGCATTAAAAGCAATGGTTGCATTATAACCTTCTTTGTCCAGAAAATCTTTCAGACCTTCTGCATTTGCTTTCAAACCGAAGCTACCGCATACTACGCTATAATCTTTCAATCCATCAGCACCTGAAACAACTGTTACCTTTTCCTGACGAACGCCTGCAGCATTATCAACAGCCTTTTTAGTTTCTACCGGAGCAGCAACTACCGGAGTAACTTCTACGGGAGCTTCTACCTGAGGCTCAGCCAATTCCTGTTGTTTAGCTTTCTCGTATGCCTTTTTATAAGCGCTTTCGCTGGATTTACATGAAGCAAATGCCAAGGCAACGCATACGCCCATCCCTAATACTACTAATTTTTTCATAATCTATACACATTTAGTTAATAATCTTGTATCCATTCTTTTGAAGGGGACAAAATAATAGAATTTTTATCACCCCACAAAACAATCTTCCTAAAAAACACTTTTTTAGATACCTCAGCAGTCTTTTTTCTTATAAGAAATCGTACCGGTTGCCTGATAAGTGGGCATCACCAGCACTTCTGCTATCTGTATATGTTCGGGAGCAGAGGCAGCATAATAAACTGTTTCAGCTATGTCGTCTCCAGTCAACGGACGAATACCCTTATAAAAAGCATCGGCAGCATCCTTATCTCCACGATAACGGACAACCGTAAAATTAGTTTCCACCATTCCCGGTTTTATGTTTGTCACACGAAGCGGAGTATCTACCAAATCAATACGCAAACCGTCCGAAAGTGCTTTGACAGCGGCTTTAGTGGCGCAATATACGCTTCCGCCGGGATAAGCCGCATCACCAGCTATCGAACCGATATTGATGATATGCCCGTGTCCGCGTTCCACCATTCCGGGAACCACTATACGCGTCATAGCCAACAAGGCTTTTATATTAGTATCAATCACAATATCCCATTCGTCCAAGTTTCCCTCAAATTCTTTATCCACACCAATCACAAGACCGGCATTGTTCACCAATACATCAATACGTTTCCACTCTTCCGGTAAAGAAGCCAGTGCCATGGTCGCTGCATTCCGATCACGTACATCAAACGGCAACAGGCAGATACGTACTCCGTATTTAGCTTCCAGTTCTACTTTCAACTCTTCAAGTTTTGCCACGTTACGGGCATTCAGAATCAAATCCGAACCTTGCGAAGCAAACTTACGCGCACATCCTTCACCAATGCCACTGCTTGCTCCCGTTATAAAAACGATTTTACCTTTCATTTCTTCTTATACAAATTTAGATTACTTATATAATGAAAGGCAAAAGTACGCTTAAACCTCCGATGATATGCCCTTCACCTTAGTTAAATAAGATTAAAGCATTACAGAAAAAAGGATTTACGTCTTACGATTACCCTATCTTTGTGTTATATAACATAACAGAGCCGAGAGGCTCATTCAATTATTGTACATGACATTTGAAAATTTGAATTTGATAGAGCCTATCTTAAAGGCTTTAAGACAAGAGGGTTACACCTCTCCCACCCCAATACAAGAACAGTCAATCCCCATTTTACTTCAAGGAAAAGATTTATTAGGTTGTGCTCAAACAGGTACCGGTAAAACAGCTGCTTTTTCTATCCCTATCTTGCAAAAATTGTATAAAACCGACCATCGTAAAGGTATCAAGGCACTTGTGCTGACGCCAACCCGGGAACTTGCAATTCAGATAGGTGAAAGTTTCGAAGCATACGGACGGTATACCGGTCTGAAACATGCCGTAATCTTTGGAGGAGTAGGACAGAAACCACAGACTGACGCTCTACGGAGCGGTATTCAGATACTGGTTGCCACTCCCGGCAGATTATTGGATTTGATATCACAGGGATTTATCTCCCTGAGTTCACTTGATTTTTTTGTATTGGACGAAGCAGACCGTATGCTGGACATGGGATTTATCCATGACATCAAACGCATCCTGAAACTGCTACCGGCCCGAAGACAAACTTTGTTTTTTTCGGCGACCATGCCACCGGAAATAGAAACGTTGGCAAATTCGATGTTGACTAAACCGGAGAAAGTGGAAGTGACCCCGGCCTCTTCGACTGTGGACATCATCTCACAGCAGGTCTATTTCGTCGAGAAAAAAGAAAAAAAGGACTTGCTGATCCATCTGTTGAAAGATACATCAATCGAGTCGGTACTTATCTTTACGCGTACAAAATACGGAGCCGACAAATTGGCACGTGTACTGACTAAAGCCGGTATCGGAGCTGAAGCGATACATGGTAACAAAACTCAAAATGCACGCCAGCGTGCTTTGACCAATTTTAAGAACCATACCCTTCGCGCCTTGATAGCAACCGACATTGCTGCACGCGGCATCGATGTAGACCAATTATCACACGTAATCAATTACGAGTTGCCCAATGTTCCGGAAACTTACGTGCACCGCATCGGTCGTACCGGACGTGCCGGACATGAAGGAGTGGCCATCTCTTTCTGCGAATCAGAAGAACTGCCCTACTTAAAAGATATCCAAAAGTTGATAGGGAAAAACATCCCGGTGGTAAAAGACCACCCGTTTGTCACGACCGAAGGTATCAAGGCCCAGGAAGAAAAGCAGGAAGAAATCAAGGTTAAAGCCAAAGCCAACAAAACATACCGCGGGAGCCGGGCTAATGGCGACTTCTGGAGACGGAAAAAGCAAAAAACAAATCAACCGTCTTCCACCAAACAGGAAAAAAGGAAATAGATACTCTCGGATTCAGACAAAAACAATCCTGCCCGAAGGGTATGCCATCATTCACCACAGAGTAGTACAGATCAAGCTTAATCTATTGATAACTAATAACATTTATCTGCATAGGCCTGTATAATCTGTGGTGAATGAGAGTTTCGGCACATCCTCCCAAACGCCGCCCGGCATTTACATTAAGATTACTTCTGATTTTAAGCTGAGTATTTTTTTTCTAAAAAAATTAAGGCAAACAGAACAAGTTTTCAATAAAAATGTTAGCTTTGTAATATGATCATTTAAAAACAAAAGATTATGAAAGGACTTAATGTATTAGCAGCTTTTTTGGGTGGTGCAGCCGTTGGTGCAGCCCTGGGTATTTTATTCGCTCCTGAAAAAGGAGAAGATACTCGTCACAAAATCGCAGAGATTCTTCGCAAAAAAGGTATCAAGCTGAATCGTAACGAAATGGAAAACCTCGTTGATGAAATTGCAGCTGAAATCAAAGGCGAAGTAATTGACTAAATGAACAAGATCAAAACAGAGCTATCATGTTTACAGACGATAAAAGCATTGAAAATATCCAGCAGCTGTTTGCTGAGTTCAAGAAGTTCCTTGTACTCCAGAAAGAATATACCAAACTGGAATTAACGGAAAAGTTAACTATACTCTTATCCACGTTAATAATGATTTTAGTGCTCACTATCTTAGGTATGGTAGCCCTGTTTTATCTGCTTTTTGCCCTGGCTTATATTCTTGAGCCGTTAGTAGGCGGTTTGATGGTAAGTTTCGGCATCATAGCAGGCATCAATGTTTTATTGATTGCCATCATTTATTTTTTCCGCAGGCAACTTATCATTTCGCCGATGGTAAATTTCCTTGCAAACCTATTTCTCAACGACTCCAATAAAAAATGAAGCAATGAACAACAGCACACCTACTCCAAAGAAAATTACGCTGGAAGACATTGCTCAGCGTAAACAAGAAGTGTTGCAGGAAATCTGTGACCAGAAACAAGCCATGGCGGATACCACCCGCCGAATTTTCGCCCCCCTTGCACCTGCCGCCTCCGGTGGTAATGCGTTAATGCGCTCTTTCAGTACCGGTATGGCCATTTTTGACGGTGTCATGCTGGGTATGAAAATGATCCGTAAAGTTCGCGGACTCTTCCGAAAAAGATATTAAAAAAACACCCGGACATACATCATTGCATATCCGGGCGTCTAATATAAATACGTTAAAGAATGTCCTTACACGTATGTTTCCAATAACTTCACATTCCCTTCTTGAGGCACAATGGTCAATTCCTGAGTAGTGGCAGGAAGCAAAACAGTTTCTCCTGCACCCAGTCGCACTTCGTTGCCTTCATTATCTGTCATCAGGCAAGAGCCTTCTATACAAATAAAGATTACGAATGAATCCAGCTCCGAATAATCACAGCTGATCTGTTCACTCATATCATAAACCGAAGTCGTGAAATAAGGACATGCCACCAACTCAACCGGTTCATCTTTCAAAGGTTCATATTTGGTACGATAGTCATCGAGCACTTCATAATTGATCGCATCAAGTGCCTGGCTGGTATGCAATTCACGTGTTTTTCCATTAGCGTCTTTACGATTAAAATCATAAATACGGTAAGTGATATCCGACGTCTGCTGAATTTCGGCAATAAATGCCCCGGCACCAATACTGTGAATACGCCCTGCAGGCAGGAAGAAAACATCTCCCGGATGAATTTCATATTCCTGAAGAACATCTGTAATTGTATTATTATGCACGCGGTCTTTATATTCTTTCGGTGTAATCTGTTCAGAAAATCCCGAACGCAGTTTGGCTCCTTCGTCAGCACCCACTACATACCACATTTCAGTTTTACCTTTTGAGTTGTGGCGTTTTTTAGCCAGTTCATCAGTGGGATGCACCTGTATAGACAAGTCTTGCTTCGCATCAATGAACTTTATCAGCAAAGGAAACTCATTGCCAAAACGGGCATAGTTTGCTTCGCCTACCAGTTCCTCACGGTATTTTTTCACCATATCGGTCAGTGTAAGGCCTTTATCCGGGCCGTTAGCTACGACAGATTCGTTGTTCTCTACGCCGGATATTTCCCAGCTTTCCCCAACTCCCTTCAAATCATCATTCAAATGCTTGAACGGGATAATTTTGTCGCCCCCCCAAAGCGTCTGCTTCAGAATGGGTTCGAATTTTAACGGATACATTTTTGTTTTTCTTGTTATAAACTTAGATTAAAAACTCATGATTTTAACAATCAAGGGACAAACATACGAAAAATATCAAATAATACACAAAATCCGGGCTTTTAATTAAAACTAACATGAATTTTTTATCTTCGCATTACAACTTAGGATGCTTTCACGGAAAACGCTAAACTTTCCTAAATCGCCGAACAGATTTACAAAGAATAATTTGGGAGAACGAAAGAATTTCCCTTTATTTGCAAGAAATTTTAATAATACCAGACATGATTAACACATTCCCAACTGAAGGAAATCGGTCAGGGCTCAGCCGGAAAGATTTTCAAAAGGATATAAACGATAAGAAAACCGATTTGTTTATCCTCAAAAACAAGAAAGGAATGGAAGTTGCCGTAACAAACTACGGATGCGCCATTCTATCTATCATGGTTCCGGATAAAGACGGAAAATATGCCAATGTCGTACTCAGCTATGGTACACTGGATGCACTGATGCACGGACCGGAACCTTTCTTAAGTACCACTATCGGACGTTATGGCAATCGCATCGCCAAAGGTAAATTCACCCTGTATGGCGAAGAACATAGTCTCACGATCAACAACGGTCCCAACTCACTTCATGGTGGCCCCACCGGATTTCACGCCAGAGTATGGGATGCCGAGCAACTTGAAGAAGGGGTGATCCGATTCAACTATACTTCCGCTGACGGAGAAGAGGGCTTCCCCGGTAATCTGGAAGTTGAAATGACTTATCGCCTTGAAGAAGAAGAGAATGCGATTGTCATCGAATACCGTGCCACTACAGACAAAGCAACAGTCGTAAACCTGACCAATCACGGTTTCTTCAACCTGGCAGGAACAGCCAATCCTACTCCGACTGTAGAAAATAACATCGTCACAATCAACGCAGATTTTTATACTCCGATCGATGAAGTATCCATCCCGACAGGAGAAATAGCCAAAGTGGAAGGAACTCCGATGGATTTCCGTACCCCACATACTGTTGGCGAACGAATTAATGACAAATTCCAGCAACTTATATACGGTGCCGGCTATGACCATTGCTATGTATTGAACAAGGCAGAAACAGGTTCTCTCGACCTGGCAGCTACCTGCAAAGAGCCCAACAGCGGACGCATCATGGAGGTATATACCACAGAAGCCGGCGTACAATTATACACAGGCAACTGGCTGGGCGGCTTCGAAGGAACAAACGGAGCTACTTTCCCCGCACGAAGCGCTATCTGCTTCGAAGCTCAATGCTTCCCCGACACACCGAATAAAGCACACTTCCCGTCGGCTACTTTACTGCCGGGCGATGAATACCAGCAGGTAACCATCTATAAATTCGGAGTTGAAAAATAAATAAGGAAATAACTAACCTCATTTTTATAACTAACAACTTTTTAAAAACCATGACACAACAAAAAAAGAATTATGTGTTGCCTATTGCAATGATGTTTGCGCTTTTTGCAATGATTTCATTCGTAACAGGACTTACTAACCCGCTCGGACTTATTGTAAAAGAGCAATTCCAGGCTGCCAACTGGATGACGCAGCTGGGTAATGCAGCCAACTTCATAGCTTATGCCTTTATGGGACTCCCGGCAGGTATGATGCTCAAAAGAATCGGTTACAAAAAGACAGCCCTTACTGCCGTAGCAGTAGGATTTATCGGAGTCGGCATTCAGGTGCTTTCGGGACAGATGGACTACCAGCCCGGTGAACTGACTGTATTTTGGATCTATCTGACAGGTGCTTTTGTTTCAGGTTTCTCTATGTGTATGTTGAATGCAGTAGTAAACCCATTGCTGAATACACTTGCAGGTGGCGGTAAGAAAGGTAATCAATTAATTCAGTTCGGTGGTTCTCTGAACTCTATTTCAGCTACAATCGTTCCGGTATTGGGTGGTTACCTGATCGGTACTATCAGCCAGGACACACGTATCAGTGACGCTAATCCGGCATTGTTCATTGCTATGGGTATCTTTGCTGTCGTATTCATCGTGTTGGCTATCATGGACATCCCCGAACCTCACAAAGAAAGCGCCAGTGATCATAAAGTAAAAGACACTCACAGCCCGCTTTCATTCCGTCACTTCGTTTTGGGAACAGTTGCCATTTTCGTATACGTAGGTGTGGAAGTAGGTATTCCTAACTTTATCAACCTGTTCCTGACTACTTCACCTGATGCAGCCGGTGCCAAAGGTTTCGGTATGGATACAGCTATGGCAGGTTCAATCGTAGGTACTTACTGGTTCCTGATGATGATCGGTCGTCTGTGCGGTGGCGCTTTGGGAGCTAAATTCTCAAGTAAAACTCAGTTGACAGTCGTTTCTTCACTGGCTTTGATCTTCTTGCTGATCGGTATGTTTGCCCCCAGCGCAACAACAGTAGCTATGCCTGTATTTAAAGGAGGTGCCAGCATCGGTTTCGGTATGGAAACAGTACCTGTAGGAATCATGTTCTTCGCACTTTGCGGACTCTGTACATCTATCATGTGGGGTGGTATCTTCAACCTTGCAGTAGAAGGACTGGGTAAATATACGGCAATGGCTTCCGGTATCTTCATGGTAATGGTTTGCGGTGGTGGTATCCTGCCGTTGATTCAGGGTGCAGTAGCCGACGTGACCAGCAGCTACATTGCAAGTTACTGGGTAATCTTCGCTGCCGTAGCATACATGCTGTACTATGCACTTGTAGGTTGCAAGAATGTAAATAAGGATATTCCTGTTGAATAAAACTTAAATAATAACTTTTTAATACCAAAACGATCATGGATATAGAACACGTAAGAAGTCGCTTCATCAAACATTTTGATGGAACTACAGGATTTGTATATGCCTCTCCGGGCCGTATCAACCTAATTGGTGAGCACACCGACTACAATGGCGGATTTGTTTTCCCGGGAGCTATCGATAAAGGTATGATCGCCGAAATCAAGCCTAACGGCACAGATAAAGTAAACGCTTACTCTATCGACCTGAAAGATTATGTAACTTTCGGATTGAACGAAGAAGATGCTCCACGCGCCAGCTGGGCAAGATATATATTCGGTGTGTGCCGCGAAATGATCAAACGTGGCGTTGACGTGAAAGGATTCAATACCGCTTTCTCCGGAGATGTGCCATTGGGTGCCGGAATGTCTTCATCGGCTGCTTTGGAAAGTACTTATGCCTTTGCGCTGAATGACCTGTTTGGTGAAAACAAAATAGACAAATTCGAATTAGCTAAAATCGGTCAGGCTACAGAACACAACTATTGCGGTGTGAACTGTGGTATTATGGACCAGTTCGCTTCTGTATTCGGTAAAGAAGGTAGCCTGATTCGTTTGGATTGCCGCTCTTTGGAATACCAGTACTTCCCGTTCAAACCGGAAGGTTATCGTCTGGTATTGCTGGATTCGGTCGTTAAACACGAATTGGCTTCATCGGCATACAACAAACGTCGTCAGAGCTGCGAGGCTGCTGTGGCTGCCATCCAGAAAAAACATCCACATGTAGAATTCCTGCGTGACTGTACAATGGATATGCTGGCAGAGGCAAAAGCTGATATCAGTGAAGAAGATTACATGCGTGCCGAATACGTAATCGAAGAAATTCAGCGTGTACTCGATGTATGTGATGCCCTGGAAAGAGGAGATTACGAAACGGTAGGTCAGAAAATGTACGAAACTCATCATGGCATGAGCAAACTTTACGAAGTAAGCTGCGAAGAACTCGACTTCCTGAACGACTGCGCTAAAGAGTGTGGCGTAACCGGTTCACGCGTTATGGGCGGCGGCTTCGGCGGTTGTACTATCAACCTGGTGAAAGACGAATTGTATGACAACTTCATCGAGAAAGCTAAAGAATCATTCAAAGCTAAATTCGGCAGAAGCCCGAAAGTATATGATGTAGTTATCAGTGACGGTTCAAGAAGACTGGTATAAAGATTCAAAAACTAATATTCAGAAGACAAGGCACATCCTAAACAGATGTGCCTTTCTTTTTGTTATGTAAAAAAGCTATCTTTTTATGGTAGATAAGTCCCACTAAAAGGTTATCTTTGCGAAAAATCTGAAAAAACTAAATTAATCAATAGATATGAACGATAGTAAACTTATGAATCGTGCGGCTGATAATATCCGCATATTAGCTGCGTCGATGGTGGAAAAAGCCAATTCGGGACACCCCGGAGGCGCCATGGGCGGTGCTGATTTTGTGAACGTACTCTTCTCTGAGTTTTTGGTATACGATCCGCAAAACCCACGCTGGGAAGGTCGCGACCGCTTTTTCCTCGACCCGGGACACATGTCACCGATGCTTTATTCCGTATTGGCTTTCACCGGAAAATATACATTGGACGAATTAAAGCAATTCCGTCAGTGGGGCAGCCCTACTCCGGGACACCCTGAAGTGAATGTAGACCGTGGCGTTGAAAATACTTCCGGCCCGCTGGGACAGGGACACACTTATGCAGTAGGCGCAGCCATTGCAGCCAAATTCCTGAAAGCCCGCTTTGGCGAAGTAATGAACCAGACTATTTACGCATATATATCCGATGGAGGTATCCAGGAAGAAATCTCTCAGGGTGCCGGCCGCATTGCCGGTACACTCGGACTGGACAACCTGATCATGTTCTACGATTCAAACGACGTACAGCTTTCTACCAACACAGAAGATGTAACAACGGAAAACGTAGCCATGAAATATGAAGCATGGGACTGGAAAGTAATCACGATCAACGGTAACGATCCTGACGAGATACGCAAAGCTCTGACTGAAGCCAAAGCTGAAAAGAACCGTCCGACCCTGATCATCGGTAAAACGACCATGGGTAAAGGAGCACGCCGGGCCGATGGAAGCAGCTATGAAGCCGACTGCGCGACACACGGCGCACCATTGGGCGGAGACGCATATGTGAATACAATCAAGAACCTGGGTGGAAATCCGGAGAATCCATTCACCATTTTCCCCGAAGTAGCCGAACTGTATGCCAAACGTGCGGAAGAACTGAAGAAGATTGTTGCTGACAAATATGCAGCAAAAGCAGAATGGGCAAAAGCAAACCCTGAAAAGGCAGCTAAACTGGCCGAATTCTTCTCTGGAAAAGCCCCGAAAGTAAACTGGGATGCCATTGAACAGAAAGCCGGCGGCGCAACCCGTGCCGGATCTGCAACCGTATTAGGAGCATTGGCCACTCAGGTAGAAAATATGATCGTTTCATCAGCCGACCTGTCTAACTCAGACAAGACAGACGGATTCCTGAAAAAGACGCACGCATTCAAAAAAGGAGATTTCAGCGGCGCTTTCCTTCAAGCAGGAGTTTCAGAGTTAAGTATGGCTTGTATTTGTATCGGTATGTCTCTGCACGGAGGTATCATTGCTGCATGCGGCACATTCTTTGTGTTCTCAGACTACATGAAACCGGCCCTGCGTATGGCTGCCCTGATGGAGCAACCGGTAAAATTCATCTGGACTCATGATGCGTTCCGTGTAGGAGAAGACGGACCTACTCACGAACCGGTAGAACAAGAAGCACAAGTACGCCTGCTTGAAAAACTGAAGAACCACAAAGGACACAACTCTATGTTGGTACTTCGCCCGGCGGATGTGGAAGAGACAACCATTGCGTGGAAACTTGCAATGGAAAACATGTCGACTCCTACAGCACTGATCCTTTCACGTCAGAATATCGTTAACCTGCCCGCAGGAACCGATTATTCACAAGCTGCAAAAGGTGCTTATATCATTGCCGACGCCGATGAAAACCCGGATGTGATCCTAGTAGCTTCGGGTTCGGAAGTTTCAACGCTGGTGGCCGGTGCCGAACTTCTGCGCAAAGAAGGTGTGAAAGTACGTATTGTTTCCGCTCCGTCCGAAGGGTTATTCCGTAATCAAAGCAAAGAGTATCAAGAATCCATACTTCCTGCAGGAGCCAAAATCTTTGGTCTGACAGCCGGACTTCCGGTGAATCTTGAAGGTTTGGTAGGTTCCAACGGTAAAGTGTTCGGTCTTGAATCATTTGGTTTCTCGGCACCCTACAAAGTGCTGGATGAGAAACTGGGATTCACCGCAGAAAACGTATACAATCAGGTAAAAGCAATGCTCTGATCAATCATTAAATGTGCTAATGCGCTAATCCGGCAGGATCAGTGCATTAGCACATTCATTATATTAGCACATTAAAAAGGACATGAAGAAAATTGGAATTTGTTGCGACCACGCCGGTTTCGAATTGAAAGAATACGTAAGGGGCTGGCTGGAAGCAAAAGGTTGGGAATACAAAGACTTCGGAACTTACTCGACAGACAGCTGTGACTATCCCGATTTTGCCCATCCATTGGCACTGGCTGTTGAAGCCGGCGAATGCTATCCGGGAATTGCCATCTGTGGTAGCGGTAATGGTATCAGCATGACATTAAACAAACATCAGGGTATTCGTGCCGCACTCTGCTGGACAGCAGAAATCGCACACATGGCACGCCTGCACAACGATGCCAACGTATTGGTTATGCCCGGCCGTTATATCAGCACGGAAGAGGCGGATATGATTATGACGGAATTTTTCTCGACAGAGTTTGAAGGCGGACGCCACCAGAAACGCATTGATAAAATTCCTGTAAAGTGAGAGTCTCCCCTATCGACCTCCATATCACATCGATAGAAGACTGACTTTAATAACAACATGGGAGTGTATCAAGGGTTCACTGCAAATTAGCGAACTTTTGATACACTCCCCTTTTTATAGCCCCCTCGCAAATGCCCGGGAAGGATACAATAGCCTCTATTCATCCTCAGAACAGTACCAGATTGACAAATACCTATTTTATTTCCCCCCTCTATTTTTTTCTGTTTTCCTATTTTTCACAGTAGAGATGAACAGGTTAAAAGATAAAAAGCTATCTTTGTGACTCAATAATCCGGAAAATCAAAAGATATGGATCAACTGAAAACCATCAAAGAGCTTATCAATCAAGGAGATATAGAAAATGCGCTTCAAGCACTTGAAGAATTTCTCCAGACTGAACCCGTCGGTAAAGACGAAGCTTACTATCTGATGGGAAATGCTTACCGCAAGTTAGGAGACTGGCAAAAAGCCCTCAATAATTATCAATCCGCCATTGAACTCAATCCCGACAGCCCGGCTCTCCAGGCACGCAAAATGGTGATGGATATATTGAACTTCTACAATAAAGATATGTATAATCAATAAACGTAATAAAAATAGATTATGGCAAAAATCAAAGGAGCAATCGTAGTCGACACAGAGCGTTGCAAAGGGTGCAACCTGTGTGTGGTAGCTTGTCCGCTCAACGTAATATCCCTCGCCAAAGAGGTGAATGTGAAAGGGTATAATTATGCCCAGCAGATTCTTGAAGATACCTGTAACGGATGCAGTTCATGCGCAACCGTATGTCCGGACGGATGTATCTCTGTTTATAAAGTAAAAGTAGAATAAAAGAAAAGAATATGGCAGAAGAAGTTGTATTAATGAAAGGAAACGAAGCCATCGCCCATGCGGCCATCCGCTGTGGTGCCGACGGATACTTCGGATATCCTATTACTCCGCAATCGGAGGTGTTGGAAACTCTTGCCGAACTGAGACCTTGGGAAACTACCGGCATGGTAGTCCTCCAGGCGGAAAGTGAAGTGGCAGCTATCAATATGGTTTATGGTGGTGCCGGAAGCGGCAAAATGGTGATGACCTCATCATCAAGTCCCGGTGTCAGCCTGAAACAGGAAGGTATTTCTTATCTGGCAGGTGCCGAGCTTCCATGTCTGATCGTAAACGTGATGCGCGGCGGCCCCGGTTTGGGTACTATCCAACCAAGCCAGGCCGACTATTTCCAGACTGTAAAAGGTGGAGGACACGGTGACTATAAACTCATCGCATTGGCTCCAGCTTCTGTTCAGGAAATGGCAGACTTTGTCGGACTCGCTTTCGAACTTGCGTTCAAATACCGTAATCCGGCCATCATCCTTGCAGACGGTGTTATCGGACAAATGATGGAGAAAGTGGTTCTTCCTCCCGCAAAAGCCCGCCGTACGGATGCGGAAGTCATAGCACAATGTCCATGGGCTTCTACCGGAAAGACAAAAGACCGTAAGCCCAACATCATCACTTCGTTGGAACTGCGTCCGGAAGAGATGGAGAAAAACAACCTCCGCTTCCAGGCAAAGTACAGAGTAATTGAAGAAAACGAAGTACGTTTTGAAGAAATTGACTGCGAAGATGCAGAATATCTGATTGTAGCTTTCGGTTCAATGGCACGTATCGGCCAGAAAGCAATGGAACTGGCCCGTGAAGAGGGGATTAAAGTCGGTATGCTTCGCCCCATCACTCTATGGCCGTTCCCGACGAAAGCGATTGCCGAGTATGCCAATAAGGTAAAAGGTATGCTGGTAACCGAGCTGAATGCCGGACAGATGGTAGAAGACGTTCGTTTAGCAGTGAACGGAAGAGTGAAAGTTGAACATTTCGGCCGCCTGGGAGGAATTGTTCCCGATCCGGACGAAATAGTAACTGCATTGAAAGAACAATTAATCAAATAACTACAGTACGATGAATCCCGATAAAATAAGAAACGTATTGAACATACTGTTTATGATATTGGCTCTGGCAGCTATTATCACCTACTTCGTTGCGAAGGACGACTTTAAGGTGTTTATCTACGTATGCGGCGCGGCAATTTTTGTCAAGCTGATGGAGTTTTTTATACGGTTCACCAACAGATAAGTATCCGGGCCTTGAAGCATTTTAAGTCTGCGTAGTTTAAGACACCCGAACTTAGAACAAGCAAGCCCGGCCACTTAAAGATAAAAAAAAGAAGTTATGACGAAAGAAGAAATAATCAAGCCCGAGAATCTGGTTTATAAGAAACCGACTCTGATGAACGACAATGGCATGCACTATTGTCCGGGTTGCAGCCACGGCGTTGTACATAAACTGATTGCCGAAGTAATCGAGGAGATGGGACTGGAAGACAAAGCAGTCGGTATCTCACCCGTAGGTTGCGCTGTATTTATCTACAATTACCTTGACATTGACTGGCAGGAAGCTGCACACGGACGTGCGCCGGCACTTGCCACTGCCATCAAACGTCTTTGGCCGGATCGCCTGGTGTTCACCTATCAGGGAGATGGCGACCTTGCCTGCATCGGTACGGCAGAGACTATCCATGCATTGAATCGTGGTGAAAATATTACGATTATCTTTATCAACAATGCCATTTACGGTATGACCGGAGGTCAGATGGCTCCTACTACCCTGATGGGAATGAAAACCGCCACTTGTCCTTATGGACGTGATCCGGAACTCCACGGATATCCGTTGAAGATAACTGAGATTGCTGCCCAACTGGAAGGTACAGCTTACGTAACCCGTCAGTCGGTACAATCCGTTCCGGCTATCCGGAAAGCTAAAAAAGCAATCCGTAAAGCTTTTGAAAATTCAATGAACGGAAAAGGCTCCAACCTGGTAGAAATCGTTTCGACCTGTAGTTCCGGCTGGAAAATGACTCCGGAGAAAGCCAACAAATGGATGGAAGAACACATGTTCCCCTTCTATCCTCTTGGCGACTTGAAAGATAAATAATAAGTTAATATCATTAAGATGAAAGAAGAAATAATTATAGCAGGATTCGGTGGACAGGGTGTACTGTCTATGGGAAAGATTTTAGCCTATTCCGGACTGATGGAGGGCAAAGAAGTGACCTGGATGCCGGCTTATGGTCCTGAGCAACGTGGCGGAACAGCCAACGTTACAGTCATTGTAAGTGACGACAAGATCTCTTCACCGATCTTGAGCAAATATGATACAGCTATCATTCTGAATCAGCCTTCACTGGAAAAGTTCGAAAGCCGTGTGAAACCCGGAGGTATCCTGATCTACGACGGATACGGCATTATCAACCCGCCTACCCGCAAGGATATCAAGGTATACCGCATCGATGCAATGGATGCGGCCAATGAAATGAACAATGCTAAAGCATTCAATATGATCGTGCTGGGAGGATTGCTGAAACTTCGCCCCATTGTCACTTTAGAAAATGTAGTGAAAGGTTTGAAGAAAACTTTGCCCGAACGCCACCATCACCTGATCCCGATGAACGAAGAGGCCATCAAAAAAGGGATGGAACTGATCAGAGAAGCTTAAACTGACTGAGAATTGAGAATCGGAATTTAAAAATTATTAGCTATGCCACAGGCAGAGATAGCGGATAATTTTTAAATTTCAATTCTCAATTCTCATTTTAATAAGTATCTTTGCGGCTAATTATGAGACGAATCCTACTTACATATATACTCCTTGTTGTAGGTTTGCTGACCGCACAGGCACAGTTCAACCCTACACAACAAGTTGATCCCCGTACCGGCAGAGATGCCAACGGCAACCAGATAGACCCGGCCATGCGGGTTCAGGAAGATAGTACAGACGTTGAGATACAGGGACTTCCTCCGACACTTTATATGTGGCACGTCAGCGAAAACCTGGGGACGATTCAAAGAATCCCGGCTGATACCGCAACCCACATGTTTCAGAACACCAACCTGGTAGAAGGTCTGACAGGACATTATAATTATCTGGGCAATTTAGGTTCTCCCCGTCTGTCCCGCCTCTTCTTTGAACGTCGGGACGCGGAACCGACCATCTTTATGGAACCTTTTTCAAGCTTCTTCATACGTCCCGACGAATTCAACTTCACCAACAGTAACGTGCCCTTCACCAATCTTACCTACTATAAAGCCGGTAATAAGATCAATGGAGAAGAACGGTTTAAGTCTTACTTTTCTGTTAATGTGAATAAACGGCTGGCATTTGGTTTCAACTTCGATTACCTGTACGGACGGGGATATTATAACAACCAGAATACCTCTTACTTTAATGCCGCACTTTTCGGAAGCTACATAGGCGACCGCTATGAAGCCACTTTACTGTACAGCAACAACTATCTGAAGATGAACGAGAATGGCGGTATCACCGACGACCGTTACATCACCCGTCCGGAAGAGATGGCGGAGGGAAAAAAGGAATACGAATCGCAGAATATCCCTACCCTGTTGAGCAAAAGCGCCAATCGTAACAAAGACTTTTACATATTCCTCACCCAACGCTATAAACTGGGATTCACGCGTGAAGTGGAGAAAGCCAAAGATGACACAACCAACACTCAAAAGACAGAGTTCGTTCCGGTCACCAGTTTCATCCACACGATGAAAGTGGAACGCAGCCGCCACCAGTTTACTTCGGAGGACGAACTGTACAAAATTTATCCGGAGGCTTATATCCAACCCGGAAACAAATTGGTGAATGACTCTACCAGTTATATCGGAGTCAAAAACACATTGGGAATCGCACTGCTCGAGGGTTTCAATAAATATGCCAAAGCCGGGCTGACAGCTTTCATCTCGCATAAGTTAAGCAATTACCGGCTTATGGACCGGGACTCTGTAAGCGTGGATAAATACAGCGAACATGAAGTCTTTGTCGGAGGTGAACTGGCCAAACGCCAGGGAAAAACACTCCACTACCGCGCCATGGGTGAAGTGGGAATCCTGGATAAAGCGATCGGGCAATTCCGTGTCAACGCCGACCTCGACCTGAACTTCCGCTTATGGAAAGACACGGTCAGCTTTATTGCCCGCGGATCCATCAGTAACACTCTTCCCGCATTCTATATGCGTCATTATCACTCCAAGTACTTCTATTGGGACAATGACAATATGGAAAAAGAATTCCGTACCCGACTGGAAGGTGAGCTGAACATAGAACATTGGCAAACCAACCTGAAAGCCGGAGTGGAAAACATCAAGAACTATACGTATTTCAATCAAAAAGCATTGCCCCAACAGAATGGAGGTAATATCCAAGTGCTTTCCGCCACTCTGTCACAAAACTTCCGCCTGGGCATTCTTCATCTGGACAATGAAGTGACCTGGCAAAAGTCGAGCAACAACACCGTGTTACCCCTGCCCGAACTTTCACTATACCATAACCTCTATATCCAGACAACACTGGCTAAGAAAGTGCTTCACGTACAATTGGGAGCCGACGTACGCTATTTCACCAAATATTATGCTCCGGCATATACTCCCGCCATCCAGCAGTTCCACTTGCAACCGGAAGACGATCAGGTAAAGATTGGCGGTTATCCGATCATCAATGTATATGCCAACCTGCAATTGAAACGTACGCGCCTTTTCGCGATGATGTACCACGTCAATCAGGGAATGGGTAACTCGAATTATTTCTTGTCACCCCATTACCCCATCAACCCGCGCCTGTTTAAGATTGGTGTTTCCTGGAACTTCTATGACTAACTGCCGCCATGAATCTACTGAGACCTAAGTATCTGAAATACGTTGTATTGGGACTGATATCAGCCCTCGTTGTCACCTGTTGGCCCCGCAAAGAGAAGCCCAAAGGACATCCGCGGGATTATGCCGAGATCAAAGAAAGCGGCATTCTTCATGCTGCAACAGAATACAACTCCATCAGCTTCTATGTGGATGGAGATACGGTTTCGGGATTCCATTACGAACTGATAGAGGCGTTTGCGCGCGACAAAGGTTTACAGGTACAGGTCTCTCCGGTGATGAGCTTCAATCAACGGCTGGAAGGGCTGGCCAACGGAACGTATGATGTAGTGGCTTATGGCATACCGGCTACGAGTGAACTGAAAGACTCGCTGCTCCTCACCTCCCCTATCATTTTAAGCAAACAAGTCCTGGTGCAACGCAAAGTCGGAGAAAACGATTCACTTGCCATCAGAAGCCAACTCGACCTGGCAGGCAAAACATTGAATGTCGTCAAAGGATCTCCCTCCATCCTGCGTATCCGCAACCTGAGCAATGAAATAGGCGATACGATCTATGTTAACGAAATAGAGAAATATGGTTCCGAGCAACTGATCGCAATGGTTGCTCACGGAGACATCGATTATGCCGTATGTGACGAGGGCATCGCCCGGATGGCTGTGGACTCGCTACCCCAGCTCGATATCAATACCGCCATCAGTTTCACGCAATTCTATTCATGGGGAGTCAGCAAGCAATCTCCCGCCCTACTCGACAGCCTGAATACATGGCTATCCGACTTCCGAAAAAAAGGAGAATACCAGTCCGTTTATCGCAAATATTACGGGAAACAATAACCGGCTTTCTTCCCTCCTCCCGTCTCTTTTAAAGATAACAGTTACCAGTTGTACAACTGGTACAGTACGAGTTGAGCAACTGGTCGTGTACGAGTGGTACAACTCGTCGTGCATGAGTTGTACACCCGATGCTATCACACTAAGGGACGAACGCGAACGATCTCTATCAGGATAACTGTAAATCATTCTTTGCTTTCGGCAGAATTGAGTATATTTGCGGAACGATAAATAAAAAGATATGAGCAATAAGATTATAAAATGGGGATTCATTGGTTGCGGAGAGGTGACCAAATACAAAAGCGGACCTGCTTTTCAGAAAGTAGAAGGCTCCAAAGTAGTGGCAGTCATGAGCCGTGACGGTAAAAAAGCCAAAGCCTATGCTAAAGAGCGGAACATACCGAAGTGGTATGACGACGCACAAGAGTTAATAGACGATCCGGAAGTAAATGCCGTATACATAGCCACTCCGCCCTCTTCACACGCCACTTATGCCATCATGTCCATGAAAGCCGGAAAACCGGTTTATATCGAAAAGCCAATGGCACAGACTTACGAAGAGTGTGCCCGCATCAACCGCATCTCACAAGAGACGGGAGTCCCTTGTTTTGTAGCCTACTACCGGCGTTACCTGCCTTACTTTATGAAAGTGAAGGAACTGGTGGACAAAGGTACGATCGGCAATGTAATCAACGTACAGATCCGTTTTGCACAGCCCCCTCGCGATCTGGACTATAACAGAGAGAATCTGCCCTGGCGTGTACAGGCCGATATTGCCGGAGGAGGATACTTCTATGACCTCGCACCACACCAGATCGACCTTCTGCAGGAGATGTTCGGCTGCATACTCGAAGCCAGTGGCTATAAAAGCAACCGTGGCGGACTCTATCCGGCAGAAGATACACTGAGCGCATGTTTCCAGTTCGACAACGGATTGGTAGGGAGCGGTTCGTGGTGCTTCGTAGCCCATGATTCGGCCCGCGAAGACCGTATCGAAATTATCGGCGATAAAGGCATGATCTGCTTCTCCGTATTTACCTATGACCCGATTGCCCTCCATACTGAAAGAGGACGTGAAGAAATAGTGGTAGAAAACCCTGAACACGTACAGCAGCCCTTGATTCAGGCCGTAGTAGACCATCTTCTTGGAAAATCCACCTGTTCGTGTGATGGCGAAAGTGCCACAACGACCAACTGGGTGATGGATAAAATATTGGGAAAGATCTGATAATGAACGATGAACGATCAACCATAAACGATAGAGATCGTCTTACCTCACACTACATTCCACCTATCAGGACACTACTTATTGTTGATCGTTCATCATTTTTTTATCTTTTCCATGTCACGTTTTCCTTCCTTCTCCGTCTTGCTTATGTAAATGGAACTAAAACAATTCAAAATAGCCGTTCTTCCACTCCGCGACAAACTGCTTAGTTATGCGCGGAAGTTGACAGATGACCACTCGGATGCCGAAGATGCCGTGCAGGAAGTGATGCTGAAGTTATGGAACCTTCGTCCGAAACTGGACGAATACCATAGCATTGAGGCCCTTGCCATGACTATGACCCATCATACCTGCATGGATATCCTCAGAGGGAAACATCCCGACAACCTATCGCTCGACAGCGTACAGGCTGCCAGTCCGGTCGCCACCCCCGAACGCTTGCTTGAAGAGAAAGACGAATTCAGCCTGATGCGACATATCATCAGTACACTTCCACCTCTGCAACAGACCATCCTCCGGATGAAAGATGTAGAAGAGTACGAAACCGAAGAAATCGCCGAGATAACAGGATGCAGCTCCGAAGCCATCCGCAGCAATTTATCCAGGGCACGGAAAAAAGTAAGAGACATTTACCTGCAAACCATACAACAAAGAAAAAGGAGAAACGAAGCATGAATATAGAAGAATTATTGAACAAGTATTTTGAAGGGGAAACCACCTGCGAAGAAGAACGTGAGCTCCGCCGTTTTTTCACCCGGGGCATCATACCGGAACATCTGCAGATGTACCGCCCGATGTTTGCTTTCCTCAACGAAGAGAACCGGCAGAGCAAGACTGCCGTCCCCGAAGTTCCGAAAACTTCTGTCCCTCTGCGCCGCCGTCTACTTTACATATTCAGCGGAATGGCTGCCGGAATATTGCTTATATTGGGTATTGCCGGTCTCAACCGACATTTCAACACCTCAACCGCTAATTATGTAATCATTGACGGGAAATGCTATACCGATGCCAAGCTGGTACGCGAACAAGCCATGATCGCGTTTCGTGATGTCAGTATCAGCGAGGAGGAAGTATTCGCTACGCTGTTCTCCGAATAAAAAAAGAAAATAATAAAAGAAACGAAGTATGAATAAAGTCATTCGCACCACATGGATTATCCTGCTACTTACTGTCGCCTCCGGCATGGCAAGAGCACAACAGGGACTACAAATAGCTTCCGTATTCCAGAAATACGGTAAACAAAAAGGAGTGACTATGGTAGAGCTGTCCAACGAAATGCTGGAAACCTACCAGATGACTCTCTATAAAAGCCTTGTCTTTAAAGACGTTGAAGAAGCACTGCCCACCATTCTCAACTGTCTGGATGCTGACAAAAAGAAGGCAAAGAAAGTGAAGGAAGTGGTGGCAGGCGGACAAATCCAGTCCGGCTATTATCAATTGCCCCAGCTAAAAGAAGATGTCAACCGGTTCATCCTGTTCAAAACCGGTAAAAAAGGCTCGGCTACCCTGATTTACATCGAGGGCGAGTTGGATGCAGACGATCTGGTAACCATGTTATTTATGAAAAAAAACTAAACATTATAAGAATATGAAACACATTTATTTATTACTGTTTATGCTGATCCCGATGACGGGAATGGCTCAAGAAGGCATTTCGCAAGACACGACTCTTTACGTCAACGGACGCAAAATCCTGATTAAAGAAAACGAAGGGAAAATAAAGGTAAAACTTTACGAACAGTCTTCGCACGGCGATACGATAGAGAACGATCAGATTTTTGAGGGAATCTATACGGACGGACAAACTACCGAACGCCGCACGGCATTCACCGTCCCCTTCGTCAAAAGAAAGAACCATTATCGGTTCGACCCGCATATTGCCGGATTCTATATGGGATACACACGGCTCTCTGACGGCATCAACTTCAATACTCCGGACGGACTGAATATAAACGCCAACAAGTCCTGGGAAATCGGTTTCAATCTGTTTCAAGGCTCCCTGACACTCTCACGTGATCGCCAATGGGGCATAACAACCGGTTTAGGCTGGGGATACCGCTCTTTCCGCCTGGGCAACAACTATGCCTTCAGACAAATAGATGGAGTCACCGGCATTGTTCCGGGTGTTCCCGACGAGGAAGTGTATACCAAAAGCCGGTTACGCTATTTCTACTTCCGCATTCCGGTAGCCCTGGAATGGCAAAAAAGATTCAGCCACAGCAATGCTCACGGTCCTCTATTCTTTTCAGCCGGACTTGAAGCGGAAATCCGTCATGGAGCCAAGTCGAAAGCAAAGGTCAACGGACATAAAAAGAATCTGGACAGCGGCCTGAATGTCCACCCGGTAGGCATTAACCTCCTGGCACAAGCAGGTTACGGTGACATCGGAGTGTATTTGCGCTACTCTACCTACAGCCTCTTCGAACACAAAAAAGGTCCCGAACTTTATCCCTACTCTTTCGGTCTGTGCTGGTATTGGTAACAGGAAGCCCGACGGATGGCAACCATATATCCGCCCGACGGCATCAACAGTCCGACTATTCAAAAAGAATAAGCTGATTTCTCTGCCGGAAAAAACAATCTATCGTTCATATTGTTTATATTTGCAAAAAACGTATAACAATATTAACGATAGATTTTTTATATCACATGACCAAAGAAGAACTAATGAGGAAAGCCATCGAACTTTCCAGAGAAAATGTAGCAAACGGAGGAGGCCCCTTCGGAGCTGTCATTGCAAAAGATGGAGAAATAGTGGCCACAGGCGTCAATCGCGTAACAGCCTCATGCGACCCCACTGCCCATGCAGAAGTAAGCGCTATCCGCGCGGCTGCCTCAAAACTGGGAACTTTTAACCTGAGCGGTTACGAGATTTACACCTCTTGCGAACCCTGTCCCATGTGCCTGGGTGCCATCTATTGGGCCCGATTAGACAAGATGTACTATGGCAATAACAAGACAGATGCCAAAAACATCGGATTCGACGACTCGTTTATCTACGATGAATTGGAACTGAAACCGGAGAACCGCAAGCTGCCATCCGAAGTATTACTCCACGACGAAGCAATCAAAGCTTTTGAGGAGTGGATGGAAAAAGAAGATAAGATAGAATACTGATAAACAAGAATCCCCGTAGAACACTGCATCGTCCTTCGGGGATTTCTATACACACAAAAGTTATAATTTAATTGCTTGGGAATCTAATTAGAAACGGAGACCTAAAGTAAACAGCACTTGGCTACGGGTATTAGTCACTTTGGTTGTTTCCGGTGTCAGCACCGTAGTTGCATTGTTTTCTTCATACTTATTTACGAACGGATAAAAATCTTCATTATAAGTAGAGAACTTATAAGCCAGATCTGCATAAAATACAGAACCGCGATACCCGATACCCAAAGTATAGTTGCTCAGAGCCTTCGTATTTGCCCAGTCAGTATCTGTCTGGATAGAATAATAAGGCAGATCCTTGAAAGCATCTCCATGGAAAATAGCCGAAGTATAATTATATCCGGCACGCAGCGCAAACTGCGGGATCACTTTATATTCAAGACCAAGACGGAGGGTATTCACACCTTTCATCATAGGTCTCGTGCTATTTTCAAAAGTAAACTCAGAGCTTGAACCGGTCGGTCCTCGGAATTTCATCGTTGAATAATCCTGATATTCGTATTCGGCACCTAATGCCAGACTTGTACCAATGGTATAACCTAAACTTACGTTATAAGTCCACGGAGTCTGTAACCGGAATTCACGCACCATATCTCCATTTCCGGGTAACTTATCACGCGTATCCACCGACCACTGATCTATCTTTCCTGTCTCAACGTTCAACACATCCGATTCTACACGGGCACTGGTCTTATAATCCAGATTATAGAACGTAGGGGTGTGAATGGCCAAACCGATACGGAAGGGCGAATTTTCAAACGGACGGATAATCGTACCCAACTTAAGATCGAAACCCGAACCTCTTACCTTATTCCAACTCCTCAGATTGTAATTCTGCGGTGCATTTGCTCCTGTATACGCTTCGGAATAATAAGTGTACTTGCTATAATCAACCGCATATGCCCCGAGAGTCAGTCCAAGATAGAACCGGTCGTTGAAATTGAAAGCAACATTAAAGTCGTACTGGTCGATTCCGCCACGCTCTTGCGAGTGGAAATTGGCGACACCGTCATCATACATACCATAATAATTACCCGGTGTCGTATACAGAGGTTTACCATTTGCATCGTATCTTTGATTTCCATCCTTATCCACATATGGAGAATTCGGCTTGCCGGCTGCATTCATTTTATCAGTTGTGATATCACTAATCAACCAACCGTCATATCCCAATATGGAAAGCCATCCTATCTCCGGATCATCATAAGGATAATCTCCCCATTTGGTTATGCCACTGGCTTGTTGGGCCATCTGATAGGTTTGCGAACTGTTACCGAGTCCTCCCTTCATATTCATATTCTTATAGAAAGACTTGGCTTTATGGTAGTTAAATCCAAAATTCACATAACGCAAAGAAGTTTCATTGCCAATCTTAGATGCAAATACAAACCCCAGATTATCAAAAGAACCTTGTATTTTATCCGACTTAAATTTATCTCCCAAATATTTGCTTTCCGTCCCGTATGAGGAAAAGCCGAAAGAAGTCATAAAATCATTGCTGCGATAGATACCGATACCGGCAGGATTCGTTCCGATTGTAGAGATATCACCTCCTAAAGCTCCCATGGCGCCACCCATACCGACAAAACGGGCGGTTCCGTTCAAGTCCTTTCCTGTTATCTTGGCAGCATCGTACACAGTCTGTGCACTTATCGGGGCTGCTGCTACCAACAGCCCCAAAGTTGCTAAAGTAATTATTTTTTTCATCGTCAAATGCTTTTTTAAGTTAATACCTCCATTATCATCTTCTACCCCTTGAAGAGCCGCCACCGCCACCGGAAGAACGGGAAGAACCACCACCGCCACCGGTAGAATAACTACGTGAACTGCTACCTGAAGGTGAAGAATAACTGCGCGTAGACGAACTGCTGCTACGAGAAGGAGTACTGTTGTATGAACGACGAGTGGTACTCTCATTGTAACTACGCGAAGGAGCCGTAGAACTGCCACGAGTATAAGTAGAGCTGCTTCTTGTACTTGCCCTTCTGCCTCCTTCCGAGTAAGACGGAGAACCTGTAGTAGTGCTTCCGCCGCGAGTTCCTTCATAAGAAGAACTACTGCGTGTACTACTTGGACGGGTATAGGTACTTCGACGTGAAGAAGAAGCATCTGTACGCGTAGTAGATCCCGGACGTTCACCGACTACACGCGTTCCTATCACACGTCTGGCAGAGCTCTCTCCTCTATTGTAAGAAGATGTCGCTGACGAACGAACGGAAGAACCGCTATTGGAGCGTACCGCACCTGAACTGTAACGGCGAACGGTCGAAGAGTTGCCATAACTGCTTCTCACAGCAGACGAACCACGACGGGTATAGGTATTATATCTTCCTGCCCAGCTGCCGCCGCCACCCCATCCGGGATGATAGTGATGATGGTGTCCCCAGTAGCCGCCGCCATACCAGCCGCCCCAGTAACCACCCCAATAGCCACCCCAATAACCGGGATAATAGCCACCCCAAGCATAATAAGGTGAAGACCAGCCCCATCCCCAGCCCCATCCGGAACCATAAGAGTTGTAACGCCAATCCCACCATAAGCGGTTGGTAAATGTCGGGAATGCATAAGCATAGAAACCGTCTGTATAAACATTCCAATCCCAGGAATTGGTTCCATAAACAATGTCCCAGTAAAGCGGGCTGCTAATGCTTACCGCAAAACGGGGATTACGGAAACGAATGATGCGTTCAGCGTACTCGTAGTCATCCTGTGAGCCATTGAACCCGTTCACCCATTCACCATCCGGATCGGAGACAGCTTTTTCTTTTACGTATAATGTATCGTCCTCCATTGCGAACTCGTTATCTTTGGCATCGTAACGGCGGTTATACTCATCCACATCACGCATATCGCGTTTGTTTCCTTTACGGTCCTGAACTACTACCGTAGTACCCGGAGACGTATAAATGTTCGTGGTGACAACTTTTTTTTCCGGTTCCTTCTTCACAGGAGTCTTTTTGGCTTCCTGCTTTTTTTCCTTAGAAGGTACGAAATAAAGGTCGTCATTATTGCTTTGCGCCATCACAAGTAGTGGGAGGCACAGGGCAAACAGCGATAATAACACAATCTTTTTCATATTTCCGTGGTTTATTGGTTTCTTAATCTTTTTATTCACGTTACAAAGATAAGCAAGGTATTCACGCTGCCGGATAGATTTTCCCCAAACAATAATAGGGATTTCCCTATTTATCTTATATTAAACAAAAACAGCACTAATACTCAGCAAACTATTTCATTATCAATTAGTAATAGTCAGTAAAGAGCTGTTACTTCTGAGGCTATTTAATTGCCGAAGACACATTTACATTATCAATTTATTGTAGAACAAATTATGGCAAATCTATTTCCGACAATTGTCCCTGGAAAAATATTAAGAGACAATACACATAAAATATGAATAGCTCTTTCGCACAATTATGAAACTCGCTATATAGTGACTGATCTAACAGTGAATTCCATACAAGAGTTCAAGAATGGATATATCATTAAAAGAGCAGACACTTCTTATCTCAATAGCAAATTAAGAAACGAGAAAATACGCTCTGATACAATAAGAATAAGGCTATCCTTTGTAAGAGCAATCATGAGATTTACTCTACAATGCCGATTTATCACCTACGTCACATACCCTTTTGCATCATATAAATAGATGAAATTAAAGCAACACGAGATACTGATTTGAAAAAAATCTAATTCGGATACGAGACATTTTTATGCTATCATATTATCTTGGCGGCATTAATATAGCTGACTTAATAAATTACAATTTCTAAAATGCAACGGAAAACTAATATATCAATAGGTATTTTATTTTTATCGGCATTTTCTTTATCTTCTTTAGATGGACCTGCCTTTCTTTTCTTACCTTTTATTTCAGTCATTGGAGTGTGTGTATGAAAAGAAGCAACCACTTTTGCTGTGGCAGGCACACCATTTATAGAAGGAGATTTGTCTCCAAGGCTTATATTTCCTCTTGCTTTTCCGTCATTCTTCACTGCCATACCATATCGTTTCTTACCTATGTAATATTGCTTTTTCACCGGATCATAATAAATCCAGAAACCAACTTCTTGTCTTTGGACCTCTGTGGAACGCTTAAGCATATCACTCCAGGCTTCTTCCAAAGCCTTTTTTACAGTTGCATCCTTAATGACTTCTTCAGGTTTAGGCAAAGAGCCTGATTGCTGTGGTGAAGATAACGGAGATGAACCGCCTCCTTGAGGAGAAAAAAGTCATCAAGTCCGGGAAGGGCTTTCGGAGATTCAGAAGGCATATCCCCAAAAGGCCATTTAAACGGGTTTTCAGAAGATGTAGGACGTCTACCGATTACTGTCACTTCGGGTAACGAAAAACCGGCACCAAAAAGATCGTCTTTAACATATTAGACACGTCATACATGGGAAGCTATAGTGTTAAAGGCGACTAATTCAGTCGCCTTATTCTTTATAAGACCTTGTTTACTCTTTTTTTTCGGCTGTGTTGATAGAGAATACAATAATAGGAGCATTATTCTCTCCCTGATTCTCTATTTCTCCTGCATATGAATCTAATGTAAAAGATTCTAAATTATATAAATACTTCCCTTTAACAATCGAATAAACGATATTTATTGTGTGGTATTTATCGTCTTTAAAAATTTCTGGACAATAAAATTCAATTTTCACATTATATCTATCTTTCTCTTCATTAAAAGTTATTGGTAAAGACAAATATCTATGTCCTTCTCTTCCCAGCATAACGATTGGACGTTCAAGCCAACTCTCTTGTAAGTCATTAGAACTGATCAAGGTCTTTATTCGATAACTTGACGAAGCGAGTTCTAATCTAGAGTTAATAATAACTGTTTCTAAGTTATCAAGAGGATAGGTAGTCTCCAAAGAAGAGATGATTTGCATATCTATATTCATACTGTATGAATATGGTGGAGTATCTGGTTGGTGGCAGGCAATCATAAAAATTGATAATACAGATAATAATAATAATTTTTTCATAATGTTGTTATTTATTAGGTGACACTTTAATAATTTCTCTATTTAAATGATAGCTGACATCATGAGTTCTATTATATATGTTGTCAAAAATATACCATCCATTTCCCCCATTTTCACCCCATCCCCAATTCATATGAAGAAATTCAGAGGTATCATAGGTACCATTGGTGAAAAAATAATCAGGTTCTTCCATATCGGGTATATTGAATTTACTTCCCCAAACTAATGATGCATATTGTGTCTGGCGTACTTCATAACCATCGCATACCCATGCATGACCTTTAGTGATTATATCAAAAAAAATTGCTTTTCTGTCTCCTCCCATAAAAACAGGTCTGTTGTTTTGTATTTCTTGAATTGTCTCACTTCTTTTGTAGTCCATTAGTGTTGCAGAATAATTCAATTTTTTGAATGCTTTTACAGCGTTGCCCATCGTAGCTCCCGTGGCTTTATCTTTGTAGGTTACTTTTGAGAAACTACGAATGTCTTTGATAAACTTTTTGAAAAATTCATCATCTTCCATATTCGTATTACATCTCAATGGAATATGTGTCCAACTATATGTAACGGGCCATTCATAATATTTGGCTATCTGCGCAATTGCAATTGGTACGCAACCAGCCAACTTATTGGGGGCATCTACATTAAAGGGAGAGCGTTGATGCCAACTCGTTTTTAGTAATGGTCCAATCGTTTTTATTGGATATTTTTTTATTAACAGTAGGTTTACTTTCTCACAGTTATAGTTTTGATCCGTATGATTACAGATGTCTCTGATGTATCCATCAGCCCTTTCCTTAGAAAGAAAATTTCGGATTGCGCCCAAGTCATGGCATTCATAACCCTTGTTAGTCCAGATCTTTTTTTGCTCCTCTTTTTTAATGGACATTGCATAATCACTTAAGGATCTTGTAGAAACATCACTTAGCTTTTCTGTTTTTAAATTTTCAAACTCAACCCATTTTTTCCTATATTTATCTATGATACTATCTGGCTGTATTTCGTTATATTGCATAATTTTCTTATACTCATCTAATAGAATGGAGGAACCATCGTTATAAGACTCTTGCAGAGAAAAAGAGCCCACATCGGAGTATGCGATTACAGGATAGTATTTTTTAGTTGCACTAATAATGGTGTAACCTTTTTGATCTTGATAATTGATAATATACATCATCGGTTTTCCATTATTATATAAAGTAAAGATTTCTTTTATCCGTTTGGTAGGTTCATTTAACGAATTCCTTGTTAAATGATGATTTTTTCTATTGAATATTTCTGCGACTATACTAGCATCTTCTGTATTAATATTGATTTTTTCTCTGTCAATACCCAGTTGAGTACTCTGTCTTTTATAGGCATCCAGAGGTGTCGGGTCTGGCAGAATCAACTCTTCTTGGGAGCAAGAAAATAACATAAAGTACAGTATTGCCAATATTGCATATAGAATAGTATTTTTGTTCATTCTAATGATTTATGTAAGTTATAGTTTAGATTTTTATTTTCGTCTCTATATTGTAAGATATAGATAATATAGATTTTTTATGGTGGTTTGATAGATGAATAGAAATAACAAAATCTAAATGAAAAATAAAATAAATGTCGATTAGACTTCATAGTATCAATTATTGAAAATTTATTTTAAATAACAAAAACTTGGATCAAAAAGTTCATTTATGATTTGTTTTTCAGCAAATGATAAAAGTCAAATACATTATTAGACAACAGATTATCAGTTTACTGCTTTTACAAAAAGCCCTAAAAATCAGTAAGTTTAAAGAAAACTAGCAGATCTTCATATGAGGAATACTGAATCCAAAAACTTAGCCAAAAACAACCAGTCACCGACAATATCATTACAACATGAAAAGTTTTTTCCATTGGAGAGCTTATCTGCAAAGACTTTTGTTGGACTCCCCTATATCATCAGAACATCCGAAAAAAAAGAAAGAGATTAAATTCATTAATAAAAAAGACTTAAATCATATATTTTATAAAGACAAGTAAAGGATGGTAAATCGCCAATACCTACTCTTAGGTATTTATACATAAAACAGAGATCTAAAGCTAAATACTATATAATAAAGAGCAAGGAGTAAAAATACATTCTCTAAAATCTTCCAGATGAAACAAATCCCCACTTCTTAGTGATAAGAAGCGGGGAAACGTCAACAAATTACAATTAAACCTTATATCCGGGAGAACTGACAAAAGAAGACATAACAACACATATATTGTCCTCCCCCTAAAGAGGCCTGTGATTACCTCTTACTACGTTCAAGATTAAAAAGAGATTGAACCTCCGTTTCACAACGTATAGGCTTATCATAAGACTACTGATTCGTGGAAATGTAAAACAATCCCGGAAGATCCTTCTGATTAAAAAAACTTTGATTATAATTGCGAGAATAATCAGCCCTGATCTTTAAAAATCAGGGCTATAGAAAGTAGAGTGTAAATGAAAGCCTCTCATTTAATCGCTTTATTCTTTCACTATCTCACCTTTCTCATTCAAAAGAACAGTTACATCTTCCGTAGATTGATCTTCCTTGATTACAGTCACAATCACTTTATATACCTTACTGGTTTCTCTTTCCGAAACGAAAGCCTCCTTTATCGAAGCACCTTCATAATCTTTGGCCAATGCATTGATAACAGCAGCAGGAAGTTCCTTTGCGGCTATTTGTGTAAATTCGTCCTGAGGAGTTTGCAGAGTTTGTTCTACTGCTAAAGTGTCACCCGATACACTGGCAAACGCTACTGATGTTCCTAATCCCATAATCATTGCTAATGCTACTAATACCTTTTTCATAATCGTAATTTTTTTGGTGTGAATAATTAAAACAACTTTTATGCTAAATAAAAAGCAAAGGGCATGCCAAAATGTCCAAAGAGCATAAATCAACTATAAAACAACAAGTTATGATCAAGACAATAAAAAAGTTTGGGGAATAAACACACACTTTGGGGAATAAATACACAAAAAAACTCCGAGACTTTCGACCCGGAGACTTACACTTCAGTTAAATAACAAAGTTTGCTTCTACATGACCAAAGATAGTATTTCTTTCTGAACCAGTTATTGCCATTATTAGAAATTACGACATATTGGACGCGCCACACATACATGGGAAGCTATAGTGTTAAAGACGACTTATTCAGTCGCCTTATTCATTTCTTCTGTTATCGTTCTAATCTGATACAGCGATTAATCGCTAGGTTGTAAAATGGGCCAGAATAATGCTGCCTGATATCGCAGATATTGGCAGGAACGTACAGAGAAGTATCGTATATATGTTCTGACTCGCTAAGACCTACTTCTTGAGGCAATTGGACTATCTGCGCTCACTGCATAATAGCCTGTTCTTTAACTTAACAAATCTCAACCCGATAAAAACAATGTTTACTTTGTTTCTATCCCTTTAAATCGTACTTTTGCAAATAAAAACACCTATGAAGTACTTTGAGTTCACTTTTGATACACATCCTTGCACCGAAACGGTGAATGATGTGCTTGCTGCCGTGTTGGGCGAAGCCGGATTCGAGAGTTTTGTCGAACGGGAAGGCGGACTGACCGCTTATATTCAGCAATCACTTTACAACGAAGAGACATTGAAAACAGAGCTGGCAAATTTTCCTGTGCCGGATACGGAAATTTCTTATACGTTTGCCGAGGCCGAAGACAAGGACTGGAACGAAGAATGGGAAAAAAATTTCTTCCAACCGATTGTGATCGGAGACCGTTGTGTGATTCATAGCACATTTCATCAGGACGTGCCTAAGGCAGAATATGATATCCTGATCAATCCGCAGATGGCATTCGGAACAGGACACCATGAAACGACAAGCCTGATTATCGGAGAATTGTTGGATAGCGAACTGACCGGCAAGTCGCTGCTGGATATGGGCTGCGGAACTTCAATACTGGCTATTCTTGCACGGATGCGGGGAGCTAAGCCTTGCACAGCCATCGATATCGACGAATGGTGTGTACGCAACTCGATAGAGAACATCGAACTGAACGGAGTGACAGATATTGCCGTCTCGCAGGGGGATGCTTCGGCATTGCAAGGGAAAGGGCCATTCGATGTAGTAATAGCCAATATCAACCGCAATATCTTACTGAATGACATGAAGCAGTATGTAGCATGCATGCATCCGGGATCGGAGTTATTTATGAGCGGATTCTATATCGATGATATTCCGGCTATCCGCCGGGAAGCAGAAAAGCACGGACTCACCTTCGTACACCATCAAGAGAAAAACCGATGGGCAGCAGTAAAGTTCGTACTTTAACACACACAGGCCTGCCATAGAGTAACACACGAACGACATAACAGTCAGTCCTGTGCTACTCTGCGGTATGACCGGATCAAACTTCAAATTCCTTTTTCACCTGCCTACACCAGTCTTTTATTCGCTTATCAGTCATTTCCGACTGATTTTCGATGTCAATGACCAATCCACACCATTTATCACCTTTCAGAGCCCGGGAACGCTCGAAACTATATCCGTCTATAGAAGTAAAACCAACAAGCGTAGCTCCATCATTCTCAAAGACTTCGGCAAGCAGTCCGACACCATCGGCAAAGTTCTCGGGATACTTCACCTGATCGCCAAGCCCGAAGATAGCCACTTTCTTCCCTTTCAACTGCAAGGTGCGGAGTTCGGGCAGAAGCTCGTCCCAATAAGTAGGCAGTTCGCCATCGAACCAGGTGGAAGCACCGACTATGAAATTATCATAGGCTTCAAAATCATTCTGCCAGGCATTTTCGATGGCTACAGACTCGGCAGAAGTACCAAATTCTTTTTGAATCTTTTCAGCCACCCAAGAGGTTTTATCGGCTTTGGCAGCATAGAATATTCCTATCTTTTTCATGATTGATCGTTTTTTTAATTAGAACTCCAGCAACTCTTTGGCTGCTTTATATATCTTTTCATCATTCGGCAGGATAGCCCGTTCCAATATCGGATTGAAACCTACCGGAGTAAAGGTGGAGCCCACACGTTGTACCGGGGCATCCAGGTAACGGAACATTTCCCCAGCAATCTGCGCTGCAATTTCGGCACCGAATCCGGAGAAGACTTTGTCTTCATGCACCACCATCACTTTACCGGTTTTCCGTACGGAAGCAAAAATCGCTTCTTTATCCAACGGAATCAGCGAACGGAGATCGATAACTTCGACACTCCCCACCCCTTCCCGGGCAAGACGTTCGGCAACATCCAGACAAAAATGGGTAGTATTGCCATAAGTAATTATAGTCAGATCGGTTCCTTCGCGGCGGATACGGGCCTTACCAAAGGGAACTTCAAACTCTTCGGGCACAACGGCAGCAGCCTCTACTGAGTTGTAAAGCGCTTTGGGCTCCAGATAAAGAGTGAATCCCTTGGAACGCATACTGGTGCGGAGCAGCCCGGCAGCATCGTCGGCAAACGATGGACAAACAATACGGGCACCGGGTAAAGTCGTAAGAGCCCCTTCAAGGTTCTGCGAATGATACAATCCACCGCCAATGTATCCACCCGAAGCAAGGCGAAGTGTAATATTGGGAGTAAACTTACCATTGCTACGCCAATACTCATGTGTACACTCAACGTACTGTTCGACAGCAGGCCAGAAGTAATCGGCAAACTCAGCGCCTTCAATAACCACATGTATTTTAGGATCGAAACGGCACATTCCGTTGGCCGTTCCCACAATATAATCTTCGGCTATCGGAGCACTGAACACACGGGCATCACCGAACTCCTGTTGCATCCCCTTGGTGACATTGAATACGCCTCCTTTATCTTTATTGGCCACGTCTTGTCCCCAGATAAAGGTATCAGGATTGCGGCGAAACTCCTCTTTGAGCGTTTCATTAATGGCGTTCACCATGAAACTCTTCTCACCTTCGACAGGCCCCGGAAGTCCGTCTTTATACTTTTGAGGAATATACGGTTCGGGAAGGACAAAGTCATAAATGCTCTCCGGAATCGGATCGGGTGCAGCCAACGCTTTACGATTGGCGGCAGCCAGTTCTTTCTTGGCGGCAGCTTCTATCTGTTGGAGGTCCTCTTCGGTCAGGCGCTTGTAGCGCAACAGCATCCGGCGGAACTTCATCAGCGGATCGGCTTCCTTCACGTATGCCAACTCATTCTCGTCGCGATAGAGAGTATGCTTATCAGAGTTGGAGTGCGAACCGATACGTACGCAATTGGCATGTACTATAACCGGAGTACGGTTGGCTATAGCAAATTCACGGGCTTCGGTCATGGCATTCATCGAGTCAAATACATCCTTTCCATTGCAATGAATGATGCGGAGGTTCTTAAAACCAGAGAAGTTATCGGCCACTTTACGATTGGCAGTCTGATCCTTTTTAGGGACGGAAATGCCATAACCGTTGTCCTGAAATACAAAAATAACCGGAAGACGTTCGTTGCTGGCCCCGTTGATAGCTTCATAGACAAATCCCTCGGATGTGGCAGACTCACCATGTGAAGTAATGGCAACCCCCTTATGCCCATAATAAACCATGGCACGCCCTACGCCTGCCGCATGAAGATCGTGCGTACCGGTAGCAGAAGAGATATTCTCGATGTGCCATTCCGGTTTGGCAAAGTGATTGGACATATGACGTCCGGCACTACCCGGGTCCGTAGCTTTTGAGATACCGTTCAGAATCAGTTCCTCCGGAGTCATTCCGGCAGAAAGCACAGTGAGCATATCCCGGTAATAAGGAAAAAGATAGTCCTCACCAAGAGTAAAAACCTGCCCGATAGCAAGCTGGATGCCGTCATGCCCGGCATAAGGAGCATGATAGGACCAGCCAAGAGATTGCAGCAAATAGGCGGGTGCCTTCTCGTCGAGCGCACGCCCCAAAGTCATTAAATGATACCACTTGCGGAGAGTCTGTTCGTCAGTGGTTTTTATATCGTATTTCTTCATATTTAAAGTGGGTTTAGGATTTTCACCACAAATCACACAGAAGATCACAGTTTAAGGATAAAGATCCCCAAACAAGTTCCGCAACGATCCGGGAGATCTGTGGTGAGACTGATTTATTATTCTGTAAATCTCCGATATGGCAACTATTCTTTCCAGTTCTCCAGATAGTCGGCAATGAAGTGCAGGAAGTTACCTCCCAGCGAACCATCCACCACACGGTGATCATAAGAGAGTGACAAGTACATCTTATGGCGAATGGCTATCACATCTCCTTCGGGAGTCTCCACCACAGCCGGCTTTTTCTCAATGACACCCACTCCGAGAATAGCCACCTGTGGCTGATTGATGATCGGAGTGCCGAACAACATCTTAAACGTACCGAAATTGGTGATTGTGAATGTTCCTCCGTCGATATCATCAGGCATCAGCTTATTAACCCGTGCCTTTTTCGCCAACGAATCGATAGCTACGGCAAGTCCGTTAAGATTCAAACGATCGGCATCATGCACTACGGGAACAATCAGGTTTCCATCATCTTGCGAAACAGCAATGCCCACATTGATATGTTTCTTATACAGGATGTTGTATCCGTCCACCGAGACATTTACCTGAGGATAGGCAGCCAACGCCTGGGCAGTGGCCTCAGCAATGGCAGGCATATAAGTCAGCTTCACACCTTCACGACGGAAGAAATCATCTTTGGTCTTTTCGCGCCAACGCACCAGCCGGGTGACATCTACTTCGACCACATTAGTCACATGCGGAGAAACCTTTTTCGACATCACCATATGGTCGGCGATAATGCGACGTACTCGATCCATCTCTTTGACTTCTACCGATGCATCTGAAGAAACGGCAGAAGCAGATTGTCCATGCTGAGCCTGAGGAGCCGCAGCGGCAGCCTTCTTTTGTACTTCTGCAGAAGGAACAGGAGAAAAGCCCGAATTATTTGCCGAAACCGTCGAAACCACCGTAGTAGAGACGTCGGCTGCCGGAGCACCTTTCTTCGTCTCGATGTAAGTGCGGATATCTTTTTTGCTCAGCCGACCTTCATAACCTGTCCCGGGAATCGAATCCAGTTCTTCCTGAGAAATCTTCGCCTCCCGTGCCAATTGAAGTACTGCCGGCGAATACCAACGTTCCACTTTGGGAGCGGTTACTTCCGCCTGAACTTTCGGAACAGACGCAGTGCCCGACACCTCGGCAGCCTTTGGAGCAGACGCCGTTTCTACAGAGCCTGCGGTTTCCGATGCCTCTCCGGAACCTTCTCCATCCATATCTACAATGGCAACTACCGTACCTACCGGTACCGTATCGCCTTCTTTAAACAATATTTCCACCACTTTTCCGGCAACGGGAGAAGGGATCTCCGCACTGACCTTAGCAGTATTCACCTCGAAAAGTACGTCGTCCTCATTGACCACGTCACCTACCTGCACCGACCATGATAAAATGGTTCCTTCGGTAATACTTTCGCCCAACTTGGGCATTTTTATTTCGAATCTTGCCATATACACAATTATTTATTCTTTCACTTGTACAAGTAGAACAAGATTGTGAAAAAGAAAGTTTTAAGTTAATGTTTTTTTAAGTAATCGCCTGGATAAGAAAGCCGTTTAGTGGCTAAAAACATAAATCAATCTCGCGCATCCTTTAAATATCCGTTCTCACACATTAGCAAGAAAGCAAGCAGATTCCATAGCAAGCATAACGCATTATCAATAATTACTTTACTTCTTTCTAAAGTATCTTTATCTCAACCCGGGTATGCGGGACGAGATAAGAACCTAACCATTTTCACTAAAGATACTAAGAAAAACAAACTGCTTTAAATGGTATGAACAGATAGGGAAACAGATACATCTATCTGTATATCAAACACAAACGATGAATCGAGCTTGCCCAATCGAGGGTGGAAGATGGAAGTACACTTTTCGTATGAGAAGGCTGAATTTTGAAAGGAAAATAGTTCTCCTCCACCGGATACTGAATAATCAGACTGCTTGGTGATATTCACGTCAGTTACAGATAGTGTTGTATTTATTTTCCCGTAACCCCTCGATAATAGCCAGTTCCTCCTTACTGAACGCTTCGGCAACCGAAGGACCTGCAAAATAACGAAAAACCCACTCCCGGAATTTATCTGTAGATAGAGCCGGATGCATATACTCTTTCAGATTCGTCACTTCGCTACGTACCGAACGGACAGCAGGATGTACGGCAACCTTTTCCTCAAGTCCTTCTACCTCAAGCAACTTATTCAACAACACCAGATTTGTATCATACAGCAGTGTGCAATGATACATTGCACGATTGCGATGTACGCATTGCGCACTGCCCGAGACTTTTCGCCCGTCGACATAAATACCCAATCGTTCGTCGCCTCTCACTGCAACTCCGGCGGCAGTCAACATTTCAACCGTTCGCTCCAGATAAGTTTCGAAACGCGCCAGACGGGTAGTTTCAATGAACGTAAGATTGATGTTGCCCAAATCGTGATATACGGCACCGCCACCGGAAAACCGCCGGAATACAGGAATCTTGTTTTGTTCCGCCATCGTCCGGTTCACTTCCGTTTCCACCCGCTGATGCTTGCCTATAATTACGGACGGAGCACTTTGCCAAAGCATGAATACATCTTCTGTACCCTGCTTCAACAAATACTCTTCAGCCGCCAGATTGAAACCGGCATCCGTAAAAGAGCTATTTATAAACCGCATCAGGCAAACAGTGTCTCGTGATAAATTTCACCGACTGTCGGGTGCGGGAAAACACTCTTTCTGAATTCATCGACCGTATATCCTCTCTGGATAGCAATGCCTGCCACAACAATAATTTCCGAAGCCGGATTGCCCAACATGTGGCAGCCGACAATCCGATCATTATGATCGATAATCAGTTTACACAGTCCGTTCCCCAACTCGTTTTCGGCAACAAAACGCCCCGAATAAACCATCGGTAGTTTTTGTATCCGGTAATAAATACCCTTAGCTATCAGCTCCTCCTCCGTTTTACCCACACCGGCCAGTTCGGGATTGGTATAGACTACGCCCGGAACACAATCATAATCCATCCGGTCATCTATTCCCAAAATATGATTAATGGCAACTTCTGCTTCACGAATAGCCGTATGTGCCAATAAAGAAAAGCCGGTAATATCACCGCAAGCATATACACGTGGATGAGAGGTCAACATGTGTTCATCTACAACGACCCCATTCCGGTGCAACTCAATATTCAGTTTATCCAATCCTACTTGGGTGATATTCGCTTTACGGCCTACGCTCACTAAAATCCGGTCGGCATCGATAAACGAACTCTTTCCATCCTTTTCCACTGTTACTCCTTTATCACTCACCTCGGTTACTTTCGTGTTCAGATAGAAATTAACCCCTTTCTTTGTATAGTCAGCACGCAACATCGCACTGGTTTCTTTATCCATTGCTCCAAGAATCTCCGGCATCATCTCGATCACTTTCACCCTAACGCCCATGCTGTTAAAGAATGAAGCAAACTCCATTCCGATCACTCCGCCTCCAATAATGGCGAGCGATGATGGAAGAACAGTGCTATCCAGCGCCTCTCGTGAGGTCCAGTAATCCACGTCCGAAAGCCCCTTTATCGGAGGGATCACGGTATCCGATCCGGTACAAACCAACAGATAGGTTGCCTCGTATACCTCTCCATCACAGCGGATATGGAATCCTTCTTCACCTTCGCCCTCTATCACCGCTTCCTTATCTACAATAGTCACTCCGTAAGAGTTTACCGTCATTCTCACTCCGCCCGTCAACTTCTGCACCGTTTTGTTTTTCCGGCCGATGATTTTTTCCATATCAAATGCAGGAGCCCCCTCTACCGAGACACCGTATTTCGGCGCACTCTTAATACCGTCCAGCACCTTAGCGGAATAAAGCAGGGCTTTGGTAGGAATACATCCTTCATTAAGACACACACCGCCCATTGCTTTTTTCTCAAACAAAACAGCACGCAAACCGTTAGCTCCTGCTCTCTCGGCAGCAGTATACCCGGCAGGTCCACCACCGATAATAGCTATATCATATCTCATAATCGTATATTTTTTTAGTTATTCATATGATTAACAACAAAAAAAGATAGAGCTTAGTTTTAAAAGGCCGTTTTTTTACAATGGCCCTCATAAGGTAAAACAGTTACTTTTGCTACACAAAGTATAAATCATAATAAAACTGTTCACTAATAAAGAAATACCTACCGCCACAGGAAAAGAGCAAAGAGCCGGTTACGAAGATCGATGACATTCCAAACAAAAAGATTATCTACAGGCAAATTCTATTATAGAATGAATAAGCAGTCACACCTCATTCATCTTTATCAATATGATCGTTTCCTTTTACTCTGTCCCCCTTTACCCGTATAGAAAGCAGGGCTTATTAATCAATTTTAGATAAGGGAAGATATTTTTCTGATAAATTATTTGTCTATTAAGCGACAAGCCTGCATATTTGCGCACTTTTGAAACCTACTATCTGTATTTACGGAAAGTCGGGATACAAAAAGCTTTCAGGATATCATCCGTCTGATATGAACGGATAATATCAAGATAGAGCTAACTATAAAAATAAAACAGTATAAAGAATCCATTTTAGTAATATGAAGAAATTGCTTTGTCCCCAGTGTAAAATAGCCGGTATGTATGTAAAAAACGATCAGGGTGAACGTATGTTAGTATATATTGCCCAAGATGGAACAGTCGTACCCAAATATCCGGAAATCCCAATCGAAGGATTCGATTTTACGGAAGTATATTGTCTGGGCTGTTCCTGGCATGGATCGCCCAAACAACTGACAAGATTCTAAGCGATACGCCACCATCCTGTGCTAATAAGCCAAAACTTCACCACAGATTAACAGATTACACAGAGAAACACTATTATCACTTATCTCTTGCTATATAGTTGTGTAATCTCTCAATCTGTAATGAAGCAGGCTTTAGGCATGGATAAAAACCTCATATAGCCGTAGAGTGAAGGGTGCAGGTCAATTGTCCCACTGCCTGAAATCAATCCACACCATCTTCGACATTTTGAGATCCGTCCTAGCCGAATCGTGCCCATAGCGAATGCCGCAGTTATAGTGTACATACGTCTTTTGTAAATCGATGGCGTCTGTGATAGCCACAGAAACGACTCCGGGCTGTGCGTCCGACTCTAGAGAGTAAATGCACTGCTGTTGATGCAACTTCATACTGTTGTTGATGTGATTTAAATAATTCTGGCGAAGGGTCCAGCCTCCCCATGTCACATAATTGGGTGTCATCGCTTGTGCAGCGTCTATCCAACGCAACCCCTGACTCGTTTCGTAAACAAAGGCTTCCGCCCTGTCGTAGAACTCTCCGGGAATAAACTGCCAAAGTTTACTGTACAGCCCGTTACCAAACTGCCCCTTGCAGGAATAGTCCATCGATTTAGTCTTGTAAGACACTTCGGTAGACGATTCTTTACCAAACGACACTTTGAACGCCTCCCAAGGTTTGTCTTCCAGTTTGGTGGGCGATACGGAGACAGACACTTTCCAGAAAGAGTTCTCGGTATAGCTGGCACCGTGATTCACCGTCTGCGGCTGATAACTGATCTCCCTGAAAATTCCTCCGTCCGAATGAACGGTTATCTCACTGGAAGCCTCCCGCATCAAATTCCAGATGTAAGCATAGACATTGGCACCTTTGGGAGTGGTATAGTCTTTGATATTGGCAGTGAAGCCATTTCCGGCATTATTCGTGATACTCAATATACAGTTGTTGTTCTTACTGTATATCTGGAAGTTATAGGCATCTATCGCCCAGGAGTTATCTATAATCACATCGGGTGCGGCACCCGGTTTCATCTTATAAGGGACCGCCTGCATGGAGTAGTTCATGTCTCCCTGAGCATAGCCATAGATACGGTTGTAAATCTCAATCCTCTTCAAAGCCTCCTTATCCGCCATTTGTGCATTATATCCGGGATCCGGATCGTTACCTTCGGGTAAGGTATCGGCAGAGCGGGTCAACAGTTTTTGATTGAAGGAAGCCACTCCCTTACCAATCATATTATCTTTGGCATATGGATCGGCAGAAGGAAAAATACGGTAATGCTGTACGTTATCATAGTTGATCGCGTAATAACCAGCTTCCATATAGACTCCTATCAGTGAAAGCATCTCCTCCTTCTGTTCCGGAGTGGACTGAGTGGCAATCACATAAAAATCCCTTTTATAGAACTTCAACATACGGAACAGAGATATCGGATATTTACCGGAGATAACATCATCGATATTCAAAATGACCGTCATATAAATCTTCGGATTCTTGATGTCAGCATTAAGTTCCGTCTCAGGATCTTTCATCTTGTCATAGTCCACAATGGTCTTCTTCCCTATTTCCCAGGAAGAAGGAATGTTGTTGAACAAGCGGGATGTAATATCTTTCACTTCCGCATCGTTAGTTCCCATACGTATCAGGACCACGTCCTTCTTATCTGCCGCATAGTCCTCATCCGTCCCCGGAACATCATCAATGACATCCCTAACGCATCCCCCGAAAAGAATACTTGAGAACAGAAGTATCATATATATCATTTTTGTTTTCATCATAATCTTTTTTAATGGTTCGTTTTACCAGTTATTATAGTCTATCCACACTGTAGTGGTTTTGTGTACATCCACAGTGGTATTGTAAGCTGTTCCGGCACTGCTCGGCAAAGAATGAATCACCGCCGCTCCCCAACTCGTAAACCAAGCTCCTCCACGCTGTAAGACCATTCCATCGGTTATCTCGATGGCTACAACACCAGCCGACGCACCGGTTGTCCGGGCAGTAATGGCGCATTGCTGCTCGTAATTGAGCAGATTCTGGTTAAACTGCAAGTCGTTGTCATAGTCACAGAAAGGATTATCCGTACCCGGAGTTCCCGCCACATGATCATAGAGAATATCATACCATGCAGGCGAAATCATAGTAACAGCATCGATCATCCCCTCTGCATTCATAGCCTTGCTACCCCGGAAAAGCGTTTCAGGATACCACTTCCAGCAATAACTCATCTCGGCATCGGTAATGGTACGAGTCACCTCACGGGTCATTTCCGCCAACTGATATGTAATGGACTTACCCCAACGATACTCACCCTTTAAAACCGGAGTCGCTCCCAAATCAAATCCCACGCTCTTTTCGTATGCATGCTCAATGGTACTCTCTGTCTCCGGCAAACCCGGCGCAAAGTCAATCAGTTTGAGATTCAACTGTGAACTTTGGTCGTCACGGATATTAATCTTCGTATAAGCATTGTTTCGCAATCCCCATATCAATGCCCAAAGTTCATACATCGGTGCATTATTCAAAGATACCAATGAATGGTCGAGCCTGTTGGAAAAACCATTTCCACCCGAACTATAAACAGCAAGCATATTATCTCCATTGGTCGGTGCGTAAATACGCAGATTATAAGCATCAATGGTCCATTCGCGATCGACCATCCCATCATACTTTTTATCATCCCTCGGGAGATACTCTTTGATATCAGCAGTATAGGGTAATAGCGTCTCATATCCGGTCATGTGATATTTATAATCACTGGTATATACATAATACCGATTGCTGATATAGATCTTCTTCATAGCATGCAAAGCCCGTTCGGTAACTTCCGGAGCCGAAGGATCATCCGTCGGTCCGGGAGAGCCCAACATGCTACGGGTGTGAGGATTGAGACCACCCGTTCCGCAAAGCTTCTTCAAAGCATCCGGATCGTTTGCGTCATAATAGGCATAGCGCTGTTCACGCGGAAAGCTGACTTTATAATATCCCTTATCTACATAAAGCCCGAAAAGTTTAAGCATTTGCGCCTTCAAATCTTCTCCCTTACCGTCTTTGGCAATTAAGATGACTCCCTGACGATTGTGACGGATGTCCTGTATCATCTCAGGACTGTAAGTACCTGCTATGAAATCGGCAACACTGCCTACAATTGTCAGATCGTTCAAAGAATCTTTTGCCATGGTTTCCAAGGTTTCCACCTTGTCTGTCCCCGGTAAATCATTAAAAGCCACCATCTTGTCATAGTGGTTCACGGTTTGCAGTTGATCTGCAACTTTCTTTGTTTCCGCACTCATTCCATTAAGCCAGATCAGATAGCTGCCCGACCTGGAAGCTACATCGACCTCATCCGTATTAGTACCGGTTGCAGCCGATAAGTCTTCTGCGCTGATCGGTTCATCCGTATCGCAGGAGTAAAATGCAAGCAAAACAAATAGAAAAATGAATAAAGTTTTCATATTCATATATGTTTAAAAGTGAGACAATATGCCACATTTACCGGCTGAAATGTGACGGGTTTAGTTACTTCGTCTATAAAAAGAGAACGTATAGCAAAAAGAATAGGTTCAACCCGATATCATTCGAGCTTAAAATACAGTCTATCAAATGGAAGCAATCTATGCCCGGAATCCCTATAAACACTGCAATGTAGAAAGTTATTAGAACTTTCTAATTATTTCATTTTAATAATCCTGACCGGACGGAAGATTTCTGTTGATTAACGATACGAAATAAAACGCCCAATACATTGATAGAAATCATCAGACAGAAAGTCATCCCATATTGAGTAAAGTTTTTTAGGAAGAGACCGGAATAAATCTCTCACTTAACGAAGTTTATCAGTCCTGCAGCTAAACTAATAATCCTCAGACGGGTTATACCAACAGTACTCACCTATTAATAATGTATCATGGACAATAGTATTTTAATCAATAACGTTCAAATTTTCGATGGAAGCAGCGAACAGACCGGCTGGGGAAATGTGCTGGCGGTAAACAGCCGGATTAAAACCGTTTCAGAAAGTCCGATCCCTACGGACGGAATTCCCAATGTTACCATTCTTGACGGAAAGGGAAAATTCCTGATACCCGGACTAATCGACGCACACTGGCATGCTTATATGTCATGCAATACGATGATGGATCTGCTTACTGCAGACACCGCTTATACGCAGTTCAAAGCCGGACAAGAAGCTCGAGCTACCCTACTCCGCGGCTTCACAACCATCCGGGATGCAGGTGGTCCGGTCTTCGGGCTTAAACGGGCCATCGACGAAGGAATCCTTTCCGGACCACGCATTTATCCCAGTGGCTCTCTTATCTCCCAGACAGGAGGGCATGGAGATTTCCGGGCGGTATATGACGAACCCCGTCCCTTTGACTGTTGCGGACTGACGCATACCGAAAAGATGGGAGCTGCCATTATCGCCGACGGAATAGACGCCGTGACCGTCGCCGCACGCAATAATCTCCGCCTGGGAGCCAGCCAGATTAAATTGATGACAGGCGGCGGGGTAGCTTCCTTGTATGATCGGTTGGAAGATACACAGTTCTTCGAGGAAGAGATTCATGCTGCCGTTAAAGCGGCGGAAGATGCAGGAACATACGTAATGGTGCATGTCTATGTGCCCAGAGCTATTCAACGAGCTATCCATGCAGGTGTAAAAAGCATTGAGCACGGCCATCTGATTGACGAACCCACCATGCAGCTGATCGCAGAGAAAGAGATATGGCTCAGTATGCAACCCTTCACTTTAGGAGATAATCAATTCCCGACAAAAGAACAACAGGAGAAGCATGCCTTGGTAGTTCAAGGTACGGACCAAACCTATCAACTGGCAAAGAAATACAACGTCAAGCTGGCATGGGGAACAGATTTACTGTTCAATCCTGCCAACACGAAGAATCAGAATCAGGGAATCCTTAAATTAAGACAATGGTTCAGTAACTTTGAAATTCTCAAGATGGTAACACATGATAATGCGGAATTGCTGGCTCTGTCCGGTGCACGAAATCCCTATCCCGGGAAATTGGGTGTTATAGAAGAAGATGCCTGGGCAGACTTAATTCTGGTAGATGGAGACGTACTGAAAGACATTACCCTATTAGGAGATCCGGAAAAGAATTTCATAATGATCATGAAAGGAGGAGAAATATACAAGAATAGAGTCTGACAACCCTGCTCTTCGCAAATGTCACTTTATAGAGACAGTTGATACATCATACGATAAGGGCCCTGAAAGATCATACTTCCAGAGCCCTTGCGGTTTCTATTCTTACTACTCAACCACCATGATACGTTCGTTCAGCCCCACTTTCGTATTCTCCTCCACAAAAATCTCTTTCACCACCCCATCGGCCACCGAACGAATTTCGTTTTCCATCTTCATGGCAACCAGTACGCACAGCGGATCACCCTTCTTCACTTCATCTCCCTTCCTGACGTAAGTTTTCAGGATAACGCCCGGCATGGGAGCTACAACTACCTGACGCCCTACGGCATCTGCTCCGCTACGGGCATTATGTATCTTCTCGAGTTCTCCTTTCAGCTCGATCTGATAAAGTTCCCCCTTATTCATAATGGTATAAGAGGAATGGGAAGTCGGAGATATCTGTACTCCGTGCGAATGATGATTGATGATAATGGAATAGATAGAGTCACCCCCTACGTTGTAGTCCACATCATACACTTTCCCGTTAACAGCCACTTTCTTCACCGGCCCGTCTTCCAGAATCTCCACTTTATACTCGCTGTCGGGCACATCCTGTATTTTGGCATAATAAGTTGCTAATATTGTTGTCATAAGCATTCTGAGTTTAATAGTTATTGGCAGTCATTTGCAACTTGCCGTAATATTTCCAAAGCGAATCTCCTACTACCGGAAGCGTAGTGGCGCGTGAAGCAGCCTCTTTCTCTTCTTCGTAATGTTTCAGCGCAGCAGCAATCACCGCTACTGTCGGATCGGTATTCTGCCTGCGTTTCAGGTCTTCCTTATCGAAGCGCGTATCGATAAAGGTAGTATCGTACTCTCCTTTCAGGAAAGCCGCATTCTTCAACACACGCTGATGGAAAGGAATCGTAGTCTTGATACCCAGAATCTTATATTCGCGCAACGCACGGGCCATGTTCGAAATAGCCGAATCACGATTACGTCCCCAACAACAGAGCTTTGCAATCATCGGATCATAATGCAGCGAAACCTCAAATCCCGCATAAGCCGCACTGTCCAAACGGACATTACGTCCTTCGGGAGCTTCACGAACGGTTATCACCCCGGGCGAAGGCATGAAGTTATTCTCGGGATCTTCGGCATAAATGCGACATTCAATGGCAGCTCCCCGGAACTCGACATCTTCTTGCCTGTAAGGCAGACGATTGCCGGCAGCTACCAGTATCATGTCGCGTACCAGATCGACCCCGGTACACTCTTCCGTCACCGGATGTTCCACCTGCAGGCGGGTATTCATTTCCAGAAAATAAAAATTCTGGTCTTTATCCATCATGAACTCCAGCGTTCCGGCACTGTAATAATTAATCCGCTTACAGGCCTCCACTGCAACCTTCAGCATCTTGGCACGTGTTTCGGGCTTCACAAAAGGAGAAGGCGATTCTTCAATTACTTTCTGATTGCGTCGCTGAATGGAACATTCCCGTTCATAAAGATGAATTACATTTCCATATTTATCTCCCAGTATCTGTACTTCGATGTGATGGGGATTCTCGATATATTTTTCAATATAAACAGCATCGTTGCCAAACGACGTTCCGGCTTCAGACTGTGAAAGGCGCAATGCCGTCTCCATTTCTTCTTCACTGCGTACCAGACGCATACCTTTTCCACCACCCCCGGCCAGTGCTTTCAGCATGATGGGATAGCCTACTTCGGCAGCCACCTTTTTGGCTTCGGCAATGCCTTTCACCGGATCTTCCGTGCCCGGTACGATCGGTAAACCGGCTTCACGCATAATCCGGCGGGCCTCAGTCTTGATACCCATTCGGGCAATAATATCGGCACTCGGACCAATAAAGATTACCCCTTCTTCCTCACAACGACGGGCGAAGTCCGCATTCTCAGACAGAAAGCCATATCCCGGATGGATGGCAGCTCCTGTCTTTTTGGCTATTTGCAGAATCTTTTCCGGTTTCAGATAAGACGTATCTTCCGGAGAATCGGAAATACAATAAGCCTCTTCGGCATAACGCACATGCAAGGCACCCCGATCTACCCGGGTGTAGATAGCCACTGTGGCAATATTCATTACCCGGCAGGTACGGAAAATACGCATGGCTATTTCGCCACGATTCGCAACTAATATCTTTTTTATCATACGATGTTCTCCTCTGCTTTAAAGTGGAAGATTTGAATGTTTCTTAGGCGGATTAGACTGCCGCTTGTTGGCAAGCATCTCAAAACTGCGTATCAGGCGCATACGGGTTATGGCCGGATCGATCACCTCGTCCACGTAGCCCAACTCGGCAGCCCGGTAAGGGTTGGCAAACTTGCTGCGATAGTCATCCTGCAACTCTTTACGCCTGGCTTCGGTGTCGGCAGCTTTGTCAATCTCTTTACGGAAAAGAATGTTCACCGCTCCATCGGGACCCATCACGGCTATTTCGGCAGTGGGATAAGCCAGATTCACATCTCCCCTGATGTGCTTGGAACTCATTACATCATAAGCTCCGCCATAAGCTTTACGGGCAATCACCGTGACCTTCGGCACCGTAGCTTCACAATAGGCATAAAGCAACTTGGCACCGTTGCGGATGATGCCGCCATACTCCTGATCTACCCCCGGAAGGAATCCCGGTACATCTACCAGTGTGAGCAATGGAATATTGAACGCATCGCAGAAACGGACAAAACGGGCTGCCTTAACAGAAGCATTGATATCGAGCGTTCCGGCCAATGCCAACGGCTGATTGGCCACCACCCCTATCGTCTTCCCGTTCAGACGAATATAACCGATAACGATGTTACGGGCAAACTCTTCCTGCAATTCAAAGAAACTGTTATCGTCCGCCACTGCACGGATCATCTCTTTCATATCATACGGCTGATTAGGATTGGTAGGCACCAGATCCGACAGTTCGGGCGTAAGCCTCGTCGGAGAATCGGTAGTAGCAACAAACGGAGGCTCTTCCATATTATTTCCGGGCAGATAAGAAATCAGTTCACGAATGTAATTGATGCATTCAATATCATTTTCGGCAGAGAGGTGTGCCACCCCCGACTTCATGGTATGGACATCCGCCCCTCCCAGATCTTCTTTGCTGACTTCTTCCTGTGTCACGCTCTTCACCACATCGGGACCGGTGATAAACATATAACCGGAATTTTTCACCATCAGGATAAAATCGGTCAATGCAGGCGAATAGACCGCCCCACCCGCACACGGACCCATGATGGCACTGATCTGAGGGATGACACCGGAAGCCAAAGAATTACGCAGGAATATCTCCGCATAACCGGCCAGCGAACGGACTCCCTCCTGAATACGGGCTCCTCCCGAATCGTTCAGCCCGATGATGGGTGCTCCCATCTGCATAGCCATATCCATCACTTTACAAATCTTCCTGGCATACGTTTCGGACAATGCACCGCCAAAAACGGTGAAGTCCTGAGCAAAAACATACACAAGCCGTTTGCCGATCATACCATATCCGGTTACAACTCCATCACCGGATATTTTCTGTTTCTCCATACCGAAATCCGTACAACGATGGGTCACCAGTTTATCGAGTTCAATAAACGATCCTTTCTCCAGAAGCAGGTCGATACGTTCACGTGCCGTCAATTTTCCGACAGAATGTTGTTTCTCGATACGGGCGTCTCCACCACCTTTTTCGGCTTGCCTGTTCAACTCTTCCAGGCGATTGATAAGCTCTTTCATAGGCTATTATTTTAAAGTATATGTAAAATTAGCATGTAAAAAAGAGAATAGATGTAATCCAAGTTACAATTGCTTGTTTATTTTCACCCTCTTTCCCGGAGAAAATGAAAAGTTTGGAATCCTGACTTTATTAAGATAACAATTATTTGCTTAAAAATGTTAGCGTGCATGTCCTATAACATTATTTTGAGTATGAGTCAACAAAGTCCCCCTCTCAGACGTTTAATCTCGCAAATAGTTTATGTAAAAACCTAGACCAAAATGAAAATGAGAACAATCAAACATTTTTTAGCAGCATGCTTCCTGCTTGTATTTGCCACAAGCATACATGCACAAGAGCAGGGAACAAAAACTTATCTTCCCAAGTTCGCCATCAAAACCAATGCCCTCTACTGGGCCACCAGTACTCCGAACCTGGGATTTGAAGTAGCCTTGGCGAAAAAACTCACTCTTGATGTATCGGGCAACTACAATCCCTGGAAATTTTCCAAAGACAGACAAATCAAGCACTGGCTGGTACAACCTGAACTCCGCTACTGGCTTTGCGAACGTTTCAACGGTAGTTTTTTCGGTCTCCATGGCCATTATGCCGATGTTAACATGAGCAATCTCGACATCTTCGGGTTGGGCAACTACCGCTATGACGGCAAGATCTATGGTGCAGGTATCTCTTACGGCTACCATTGGATACTGAAAAACCGCTGGAGTATGGAAGCCACTATCGGTGCAGGATATGCCCGCCTGGACTATGACAAATACGCATGTGGCAAGTGTGGTGAAAAGCTGGGGCACAACAACAAGAATTATTTCGGACCGACCAAAGTCGGACTCAGCATCATTTATACCATCAAGTAAACGTCCCGCATTCACCGGAACCAATTATAAAAAACTAAACCAACAGTAACAATGAAAAGAAAAATCATATACTTCCTCTTGGCCCTCGCAGTAGTAATGCCGGCCAGTGCCCAGAAATTTTTTAAAGATGCCATCAGTCTATCCGATGTTTCATTATGGCAACAGGGCAATTCGCTTTATGTAGACATGAAGATCGATATGAAAAATCTGACAGTCAGTCCCGAACGTATGCTCACACTTACTCCGCTCCTGACAGACGGACAGCACAACGTAGCGCTGGAAGAGATCATCATCAACGGCAAACGCCGTCAGAAGGCTTATTTGCGCGGATTAGCCATCAGCCGCGAACTACCTGCAGGAATCGTAATTCCTTATAATAAAAGAGAAGTGCTCAACTATGCCCAGGTGATCCCTTACGAACCCTGGATGGCAAATGCTTCATTGAATCTGGTAGAAAATCTATGCGGCTGCGGCAACAACGAAGAGATGCTTGCTCAGGAGCTGATAACAAACGACGTTTCTACCGAAGCGAAACGCCTGAGTGCCATGATACCGGTGGTTGCTTATATTCAGCCGACTGTGGAGGTGGTGAAAAACCGTAGCGAACAGTATGAAGCTCACCTCGACTTTCCTGTCAGCAAAGCTGTGATCCAGCCGGAATTCATGAATAACCACAAAGAGCTGATGAACATTCATGCTATGTTCGACAAGATTCAGAATGACAAGAACCTGACAGTAACAGGAATCAGTATCGAAGGATTCGCTTCACCGGAGGGTCCGTTGAAATTCAACGAACAACTGTCGCAGAAACGTGCCGAAGCTCTGAAGAATTATCTGACTACCAACGAAAAAGTTCCCGGCAAACTTTACAAAGTAACTTTTGGTGGTGAAAATTGGGACGGATTGGTACAAGCATTGGAAAAATCGTCCATGAAGGATAAAGATAAATTTATCAGTATCATCAAGAATACGACTGACGATGCGCGCCGCAAACAGGAAATCATGCGCGTGGACGGCGGTGCTCCTTATCGCACAATGCTGAAAGAGATTTATCCGGGACTCCGCAAAGTGAACTGCAAGATAGACTACACCGTAGCCAACTTCGATGTAGAACAAGGACGGGTGGTGATAAAAGTCAACCCGAAATATCTGAGTCTGAACGAGATGTATCAGGTAGCCAACAGTTATCCGAAAGGAAGCAACGATTTTGTGAATGTATTCGACATTGCCGTACGCATATATCCGAACGATGAAGTAGCCAACCTGAATGCCGCAGCCGTATCACTGACCAAGAAAGATCTGGAAAACGCAATCAAATATATGGATAAAGCCAACCATCAAACAGCAGAATTCATCAACAACGTAGGTGTATACAACTTCCTCAATGGAGATGTACAACGCGCCATCGCTGCCTTCAACCAAGCTGCCCAGATGGGTAACGAGGCCGCTAAAGCCAACCTACAGCAACTGCAACAGATCTTGAATATGAAGAAAAAATAAATCCCCGGCATTGGGGTGTAGCCATCCGATAAAAAGGGTGTAGCTATCCGGACCAAAGGGTGTAGCCTTTCCATGCGGAGGGCTACACCTTTTTTTATTTAACGCTATACAGCAAAAAAATAATTATTTCATCCGTCAAAACAGGTTCCGGTTTTGTTATATCAATATCTTAACTTAAACATCAACTATTAAAAACAGACAATTATGACACTGATCCTTGCCATCGTTCCGGTATTGCTCTTGATTGTATTAATGGCATTTTTTAAAATGCCGGGTGACAAAAGTAGCGTCATCTCCCTGATAGTAACTATACTGATAGCTCTTTTCGGATTCCATTATGCGGTAGACAACTTGGTATTTTCATTCGTATACGGTGCACTGAAAGCGGTTTCTCCCATCCTGATTATCATCCTGATGGCTATCTTCAGCTACAATGTATTGCTGAAAACAGAGAAGATGGAGATTATCAAACAACAATTCTCTTCCATCTCTACCGATAAAAGTATCCAGGTACTGCTCCTTACCTGGGGTTTCGGAGGGTTACTTGAAGCCATGGCAGGTTTTGGTACAGCTGTTGCCATCCCCGCCGCTATCCTGATCAGCCTGGGATTCAAACCCATCTTTTCAGCCACCGTCAGCTTGATAGCCAATAGTGTGGCTACGGCTTTCGGTGCCATAGGTACACCGGTACTGGTACTTGCCAAAGAAACCAATCTGGATGTACAGGTGCTGAGTACGAACGTCGTACTGCAACTTTCCGTACTAATGTTCCTGATACCGTTGGTACTGCTCTTCCTGACCGACCCGAAAATAAAATCATTACCCAAAAACCTATTTCTGGCACTGCTGGTAGGCGCTGTATCTTTAGGTAGCCAGTACGTTGCGGCCCGATATATGGGGGCCGAATCACCGGCTATCATCGGCAGCATCTTGTCTATCGTCGTTATCGTTATTTATGGCAAACTGACCTCTCCGAAAAAAGAGAAAGAACAGAAAAGCATGTTGAAAGGTAAAGATATCCTAAACGCTTGGAGCATTTATCTGCTGATTTTGTTACTGATCATACTGACCAGTCCGCTTTTCCCAGGACTCCGAAGTACGCTTGAAAATAACTGGGTGACACGTATCAGCCTCCCCATCAATGACTCCAGCGTGAACTATACCATCGCCTGGCTGACACATGCAGGAGTGTTGCTTTTTGTAGGCACATTTGTAGGCGGTCTGATACAGGGAGCTAAAGTGAAAGAACTGTTTGTCGTTTTATGGAACACGGTGAAACAATTAAAGAAAACGTTCGTCACCGTTATCTGCCTGGTGGGTTTATCTACCATTATGGATACGGCAGGCATGATTTCCGTGATTGCCACTGCACTCGCCACAGCTACCGGAAGCCTCTACCCTCTCTTTGCTCCGGTTATCGGTTGTTTGGGTACCTTCATCACCGGAAGTGATACCTCCTCGAACATCCTTTTCGGAAAGCTGCAAGCCAGCGTAGCAGGGCATATCAATGTCAGTCCCGACTGGCTATCGGCCGCCAATACGGTAGGTGCGACAGGAGGCAAAATCATCTCTCCTCAAAGTATTGCTATCGCCACATCAGCAGGCAACCAGCAAGGTAAGGAGGGAGAGATCCTGAAAGCAGCCATTCCTTATGCACTGGCTTATGTAGTCATAACGGGAATCATTGTGTATATATTCAGTTAACCATTAACGATATTGATAAAAAAGGTGTGTCGCAACTCTTATTCACCGTAGAGTTATGACACACCTTTCGTCTATTATATTAATCTATCTGATTTTTCAGAAACAGTTCATATAAAATCAGTTGACTATGATTTCTTATTTCAGATTCGGATTCGCATTCGTTTCTTTTTCAGGAATAGAATACAAATAATATATGCTATTGGGCACAAACTTCGTTCCATCGGGGAAGCTGGTGAACCAATGACCTTCCGGATGATATTTTTTATAAGTACCGTTCTGTTGCCAGCAATCATATTCTTTGGCAGCTTCATCTTCGGTCAAAGCGACACGTACCACAGAACGTTGTGTACGGAGAACATCAGTAATGCCAAATCCTTCACCCCAAAGTTCACGGCGACGTTCCATCAGAATTTCATCAATCACCTGCTCCTGATTTTTTCCGGTAAGATCATAATCGGCCAGTCCGCGGGCGTTTCTCAAAGTATTGAGCGGTTTTACGGCTTCGCCCAATTGACCTTTACGCGCCAAGGCTTCGGCAGCTATCAAATACATTTCGGCAGAACGCATGATGACAATATCGCCCGTCTGGTCGGAACGGATGCGGAACTTGCGGTATCCCAGATAACCTTCACGCATCCACTGGAACAGTTCCAGACGGATATCACCTTCGGTAAAGGTATCCTTGAAATGCGGATCGGCCATAAAACTATTGTATGAATCGGGTTCTACCACATCCAGATAATAGAAGTTATAGCTGGCATCGGACTGGCTGACAGATTGCGGATGTCCCCAGATCCACTCGGTATTCGATATATCGTTGAAGCCCATATAGTTTTTGGCATCCGTCATCAGAGTGTAACCTTTGGCAGCTTCCAATGCGGCTTTGGCGGCTTCGTCCCACTGTCCGGTAAGCAGATAAGTACGGGCCAGAAGTCCGTTTACCACATCGGTGTTAGGTTTGTATTTCGACTTGTCATTCGGACGTACATAACCGTCAAGAAGTCCTTTGGCACGGTTGAGGTCATTGATGATCTGTGTATAGATCTCTTCGAGCGTTGCCTTTCCTTTAGGTTTGGTATTCGGATTGGTCGGTTCGGTATACAACGGTACACAAAGAGCATTCTTATCTTTCAGATAGGTGAACTGATAATGCTGTGCCAAATGAAGATAACAGAAAGCACGTACGGCAAGTGCCTGTCCCTGGGCATGCCGGAACTCAGGTGTATCATCATCTCCGGTAGCTTGAATAGAAATGGCCGTATTACAGTTGTCAATGGTCTTATACATCAGATACCAGGCGAAAGTGGTACGTCCGTCGGAAGGCATCACCACGTCATTGAACTGATAAGAAGAATTAAACCCATACATAGGGCGCGAAACCACGTCATCGGCCATCATGTCGTCCAGGCACATCAAAGCACGATAGCCGATGTTGGCATAAGTGGTACCATATTCGAATAGATTGTACCACGCACCGTTAAAGATGCGTTCGGCATTCGAAGGTACAGGTACGAGGCCGGAATCTACGGCATCTGTCGGCTTATTGTCGAGGAAGTCGCTGCTGCAACTCCCCAGGAACAAAAGGAAGAAGAGAAGGAGAAAGGAAAACTTACCTTTAGGGATCTTATCTCCGGAGGTATCACTCACGGAAGCCTCTCTCCCACCCTCTGTCCGAAGAAGAGGAGAAGAAGAGATATGTCTGTTATTGTTAAATCGTATTGTTCTCATATCATCTGTTATTTTATACTTTACTATATCTGTTATATGTGATTTATGCATGATTAAACCGGGGCGGAGCATATGATTGCAACAGCCCTTTTCCGGGGATTAAAGCCTTAGAACGAAACATTGATTCCTCCGGAAATGGAACGCATGGCCGGATAACGGTAATACGTCAGTCCACTGATATCCTGTTCGGGGTCGAGTCCCTGATTCTTCGAAACGGTAAGCAGATTATCGGCCTGCACAAACAATTGCAGACTGTTCAGGCTGATTTTCTTTATCATCGGTTGCGGGAAGTTATACGATAATGTGATATTCTTCATCCGCAGGAACGAGTTATTGAACAGGTTACGGGTGGAATTTGCATTCCAACTGTTCGATACGGTTTTCAGAGCCGGCACATCAGTATATCGATTCTCCGGTGTCCAACGGTTCAGAATCTCTGTCGACCAGGCACGTCCGGTAGAACTTCCGTTATGCCACAGCATAGTTACGTCACGGTCCACAATATAATTACCGATACTATAGGCAAAAATGGTGGACAGTTCAAAGCCTTTATACGAGAAAGCGGTATTAAATCCTCCGTACACTTTGGGTAAGGATGATTTGCCGGTATAGTAATAATCCGCTTGGGCATAGTCATTGGTAGTCGTACGTCCGGTGATCTTGTCATTGGCATCTTTCACATTTTTGTACCACAACGGATCGCCGTTCTCCGGATCAACACCCGCCCATTGCTTCATGTAAAAATCATAGACAGAACGTCCCACAGCCAGTTTATGAACTCCGCTTACAGGCATATCTTTCAATGGAAGGTCGGTCACGACATTCTTATAATGTGTCAGGTTAAGCCCCAATCGCCACATAAAGTCCCGGGTATGGATTAAGGTACCTTTCAGATCGATTTCCACACCGGTATTCTTCAGTTCGCCTACATTCTCGTCTACTGAATTATAACCGAGCGAGGGAGCCAGCGGACGGGAATAGAGCAAATCTTTCGAACGCCGCTGGAAGAAATCGAACGAACCGGAGAATCGGTTGTTGAACAACGAGAAGTCTATGCCGGCATTGAAGTTCAGGTTGGTTTCCCATTTCAGTTTTGGTGTAGCCAGACGATCGGATACCAACGCATTCTCTCCATTATTGCTTACCACCGAATAAAGTCCGCTGCTGGCATAATACGTTCCCAGGTTATCATTACCCTGCGCACCATAACTGACCTTCAAAGTCAGGGCAGAAAGCCAGTCGCTCGTAGCCACCATGAAATCTTCACGGTCGATACGCCAGGAAGCACCGACGGACCAGAAATTACCCCAACGGGTTTCGGGAGCAAAACGGGAAGACCCGTCCCGCCGATACGAACCCGAGAAAAAATATTTGCTTTGATAGTCATATTGGGCATTTAGGAAATATCCCACCAACGAGTAATCTACGCGGTATCCTGTCCCTCCGGTTACCAACGAACCGACAGCCAGTTCGGGAAAATCAGGCAATGCCATGTTCGAACGGGATGCTCGCAGCACATCGTAACGGTAGGAATAGGCTTCTTGTCCGGCCAGCAGATTGAAATGATGCTCTCCGAGGGTTTTGTCATAAGTCAGGATATTATTCCAGGTCCACGAGAAAGTACGGTCGTTTTCACGGCTCGATGAACCTCCGGTGTTAACAGCCGGCCCTATTTTAGGATTGGTATAGTCGAGTGAATTATAGTTGATCAGGTCAAAGTTGAAACTGGTCTTAAACTTCAGCCCTTCGATAAAGGTAACTTCAAGGAAAGTACGTCCTGAAAATTCATCTTTCATACGTTCCGACTTATCATTGGGCAATGTGGCCGGAAGGTTCCAGTTAGCCATCGAACCGGAAGGACGGTAAGAACCGAAATCATATATCCGCTGTCCCTCGGAATCCAGTTTATAGGTTCCATCTTCGTTCATTTGATAGATAGGATAGAATCCGTTCATCAAACGGCCGGCATTGATGACGTTACTTGTTTTCGTATCCGATGATACGGGATAATTCTGCAAAGAGTGGGCAAAACTCATGTTCACTCCTCCCCGAAGCCACTTGGTCATCTGGCTTGTCACGTTCGATCGGAGATTAAAGCGTTCATAACCGGACTCCAACGCAATACCTTTATCATTCAGGTATCCGGCAGAGAAGTAGTATTGATTGGTTTTGCCGCCTCCTGAAACATTCAGTCCCAGTTCCGTACGAAGTGCCTGCTGCTCCATGGCATCCTGCCAGTCGAAGTTCCAGAGCGGAACGGCTCCATCCGCCAATTTTCCATCCGTACCTACCGGCTGAGGGTATTTAGAGCCATAAGGATTGGGGCCGGCCCCCATCAGTTTTCCTACCAAGTCTTTAGAAGCTTTGATAGCTGCTGTCTGAGGAGTATAGTTCTTTGTATCCAGTGCATATTGGTTACGCAAAGCCTCCCAATAAAGTTCGAAATACTGATCGGTGCCGATCCGGTCGTAATCACGTACCGCACGATTGGAACCACCGAAGCTGGCTTTCACGTTCACTGTAGTCTTCGAATCGCTTTGTCCCTGCTTGGTGGTGATAATAATCACACCGTTGGCTCCACGCGAACCGTACAAAGCAGCTGAGGCCGCATCTTTCAGAACGGTCATCGATGCGATATCTTCGGGGTTGATAGAGTTCACACTACCGTCATAGGGCACACCGTCCACTACATAGAGAGGTGCACTGGATGCATTGATGGATCCGATACCGCGAATACGGATTGTGGCATCGGTACCCGGCTGACCGCTTGCGGCACTTGCCTGCAGACCGGCTACGGTTCCTTCAAGGGCACGTGATACGCTCGAGGTTTGTAACTTCGCTATCTCGTCACCTTTAACGGTAGAGGCGGCACCGGTGAAACTATATTTCTTGGCAGTGGCATAGGCTACTACCATTACTTCTTCCAATTGCTTACTGTCGGGCACCAGCTCGACATTGATCACTGAGCGTCCTCCCACTTTATGTTCCACAGATTTCAGTCCGATAAAACTGAATACCAGCGTACCATCGGACGGAACATTGATGGAATACTTGCCGTCAATACCGGTAATAGTACCGACGCCGGTTCCTTTCACTAATACCGACACACCGGGCAACGGGTCTCCTTCGGACACAACAGTGCCCGAAACACGTATGTCATTCATTGTTCCGGCACGTAATGCAACAACCGAAACGACAAAGAGCAACGTAAATAATAGACGTAAATTGGTCTTCATACCTTAAGTTTAGTTATGTTTAAATTAGAATCTTTTGTTTAACACACAATCCGGCAGATTGTTGTTAAAAGCCTTGAAATTGTTATCTTATTCTTGAAGGTGTGTCAAAAGCCACCTACATTTTTTAATTAATTTTCACGGATCATTTCCTGCTGCAAAAGTAGAGTATGGGGATTGTTCTTGAAATCCCCTTTATAAGGGATTCTTATACCGTCTTTGTGGTAGAGGAGAGGTCCCTGCTTACAAACCGATGCTATCCCTTGGTCATTCCGTAGATTCTTTGTAGCTTTGCCGCCGTCCGATGACCCGATATCACCATACGGCTTATGAAAAAAGAAAGGTACATATCACATTCGTTTATCCGCTTCCGCCAGTGGAGCCGGAAGGCTTATGCTATATTTGCCACTCTGGGTTTGTGTGTCACCATCGGACAGTTGAGAAAGAACATCACCGAATGTGCGTTGTGCAAGCAGCAAACTCCGCATACGACCGGACTTGATCCGCAACGGGAAACAGAAGATTCCGTTCCGGAAGAAGATTGGGAAAACCTCACGTTATCTCCCGAACCATTGCTCTTGCTTCTTACTCAACTCCAATCATCCAAATATTCTTATGCCGGTGTCGCACAGTCAACTGTTGTGACATCCGCCTCATACATTACACCTAAAGAGGTTGCCTCCCATCCCGATGGGACCGGCAACCTCTTTTTTAATATCCCCACCCTATGACTATCGAAGAAATAAAAAACCAAGTATTACAAGGAACGGCTATCAGCCGAGAGCAGGCCGGATGGCTGGCGCTCTATCCCCGTAAAGAAGAGTTGTATGATGCCGCGCACGACATCACCACCGCCTGCGCTTCGCAGGAGTTCGACATGTGTTCCATCATCAATGCCCGCTCGGGACGGTGTCCGGAAAATTGTAAATGGTGCGCCCAGTCGTCTCACTACAAGACCAAGGCCGATGTATACGATCTGGTGAGCGCAGAAGAGTGCCTGCGACAAGCAAAATACAACGAAGCACAAGGGGTCAACCGCTTTTCATTGGTGACCAGTGGACGCAAACCTTCTCCCAAAAACATGAAAGAGCTCTGTGTAGCGGCCCGGCGGATGCGTCGCCATTCGTCTATCCGGTTGTGCGCTTCGCTCGGACTGTTGGACGAAGAAGAGTTGCAGGCATTGTATGATGCCGGAGTGACCCGGTACCACTGTAACCTCGAAACGGCTCCTTCCCACTTCGACTCGCTCTGTACCACGCATACACAGGAACAAAAGCTGAAAACCTTGCATGCCGCACGACGAGTAGGGATGGACCTCTGCTGCGGAGGCATCATCGGCATGGGCGAAACTGTGGAACAACGGATCGAATTTGCCTTCACACTCCGCGATCTCAACATCCAATCCATCCCGATCAACTTGCTGCAACCCATACCCGGCACTCCGCTCGAGCATCAGTCTCCTCTCAGTGAAGAAGAGATACTGACCACTGTGGCTCTTTTCCGGTTCATTAACCCTGCGGCTTACCTGCGCTTTGCCGGAGGACGCTCGCAACTGACACCAGAGGCCGTCCGGAAATCCCTCTATATCGGCATCAACTCCGCCATCGTAGGCGATCTGCTGACAACACTCGGCTCCAAGGTATCGGATGATAAAGAGATGATTCTCTCGGAAGGATATCACTTTGCCGACTCACAATTTGACCGCGAACATTTGTGGCATCCGTATACTTCAACTTCGAATCCGCTCCCGGTATATAAGGTGAAACGGGCTGACGGTGCCACCATCACCCTGGAAAGCGGACAGACACTGATCGAAGGAATGTCATCGTGGTGGTGTGCGGTGCACGGATACAATCACCCGATATTAAACCAGGCTGTACAAGATCAACTCAGCCGGATGTCGCATGTCATGTTCGGCGGACTGACGCACGATCCGGCTATCGAACTGGGCAAACTGTTGCTTCCTCTGGTCCCGCCCTCTATGCAAAAGATATTCTATGCCGATTCCGGCTCCGTAGCTGTCGAAGTTGCACTGAAGATGGCCGTACAATACTGGTATGCAGCCGGAAAACCGGAGAAAAATAATTTCGTCACCATCCGTAACGGTTACCACGGAGATACCTGGAATGCCATGTCGGTATGCGATCCTGTAACGGGGATGCACAGTATCTTTGGTTCGGCACTTCCCATCCGCCACTTCCTCCCTGCTCCCTCCTCCCGGTTCGGAGATGAATGGAACCCGGAAGACATCCGTCCGTTGGAGCATCTGCTGGAGAAACATGCCGATGAACTGGCAGCTTTCATCCTCGAACCCATTGTACAAGGTGCGGGAGGCATGCGTTTCTACCATCCGGAATATTTAAGAGAAGCTGCGCGCCTCTGCCATCGGTATGGGGTACTGTTGATCTTCGATGAAATAGCAACCGGATTCGGACGTACCGGAAAACTCTTCGCCTGGGAACATGCCGGAGTAGAGCCGGACATCATGTGCATCGGCAAAGCATTGACAGGTGGATACATGACTTTATCGGCAGTACTGACCACCAATGAAGTGGCAGACTGCATCTCCAACCATGCACCGGGAGCATTCATGCACGGGCCTACGTTTATGGGAAACCCGTTGGCATGTGCCGTAGCCTGCGCATCGGTACGGTTACTTCTAACTTCCGGCTGGCAAGAAAACGTAAAACGAATAGAAGCTCAACTGAACCGTGAATTAGCTCCGGCACGTGAGCTCCCTCAGGTAGCGGACGTCCGTGTACTGGGTGCCATCGGAGTGATCGAGATGAAAGAACCGGTGAATATGGCATACCTGCAACGCCGTTTTGTGGAGGAAGGCATCTGGCTCCGTCCGTTTGGCAAACTGATCTATGTAATGCCTCCGTTTATCATTACGCCCGAACAGTTGACCAAACTCACGGAAGGGATGATAAGGATCATAAGTAACGGCCTTCCCGGTTCCCAAACGAAATAGAGGCGAATCAAACTTCACCACAGAGTAACAAGAGTCTCACAGAGTTTCAATCTCTTGTTTATAAGATATTAAGAGAAAATAATCTCTGTGAAACTCTGTGCTACTCTGTGGTGAATCAAACTCAAAAACATTACAAATATGAATAAAAACCAAGAAACGGAAAGAGGTGAACTCACCCGTTTCCTTGACGAGCTGCAACTCCTTAAAAAGAAAGATAACTTCCGCACCCTTCCTACCCTGGTACATCAGGGCAAAGAGGTAATCATCGGGGGACAACGGATGCTAAACCTTTCGTCAAATGATTATCTGGGGTTGGCTAACGACAGTGGACTGTTAAAAGCTTTCTGGCAGACAGTGAAGCCGGAAGAAATTAAGTTCTCCTCCTCTTCTTCCCGCCTGCTTACCGGCAATTTTGCCGCATACGATGAACTGGAAGCTACCTTGTCTTCCTTATTTGGAACAGAAGCGGCACTGGTATTCAATTGCGGATATCATGCCAATACCGGAATCCTACCTGCCGTATGCGACACAAAAACACTGATTTTGGCCGACAAGTTGATACATGCCAGCCTGATAGACGGCATTCGGCTATCAGATGCCAAATGTATCCGCTACCGGCACAACGAATACAGCCAGTTGGAGAGACTAGTAGAGACTTACCACAAAGAATATGAACAGATTATTATCGTTACCGAAAGTATTTTCAGTATGGATGGTGACGAAGCAGACTTACCCCGGTTGGTCAAACTGAAACGCAAGTATCCGAACGTATTGCTTTACTTAGACGAAGCCCATGCTGTCGGTGTCCGGGGAACCGGCGGACTGGGATGTGCCGAAGCATACGGATGCATATCGGATATCGACTTTTTGGTGGGCACTTTCGGAAAGGCACTGGCTTCCTCTGGGGCATATATCGTGTGCAGGCAGGTGATACGGGACTATCTGATAAATAAAATGCGTCCCTTTATCTTCACCACTGCACTCCCGCCTGTCACCCTGCAATGGACCTCATTTGTACTGCGCCATCTGGCGGAATATCAGGAGAAGAGGGAACACCTGGCAGCCATCAGCAGCAACTTGCGGACCGGCCTCCAGGAGAAAGGATACTTTTCTGCCTCGGCCAGCCAAATCGTACCCATGATCGCGGGTGAAAGTTCTTCCGCCGTCCGTATGGCAGAAGAGCTGCAACGCAAAGGATTTTATGCGTTGCCTGTCCGTCCGCCTACGGTACCGGAAGGAACTTCCCGTATCCGTTTTTCATTAACGGCAGACGTAACGGAAAAGGAAGTGAAAAGAGTGATAGCAACAATACGGCCTGTATCATCAAAGTAATAAACTTATGAAACTGAAAAGACTATATCCACCCCAAAAATCTGTAAACTCCCTTCACTCTGAGACAGGAACCGGATGTGAAGTCGCCGGATGCCCTCCCCTCCGAAAAGAGGCTCTCCTCTTCTTTGCCGGATGGGGAATGGATGAAACTCCCTTCATGCACAATCTCCCCCCAAATAAAGATCTGATAATCTGCTATGATTACCGTTCTCTCGATTTTGACAGCACATTGCTCTCCACGTATGACGGGATCTATGTTGTTGCCTGGTCCATGGGGGTATGGGCAGCTTCCCAAGTGTTGCCGGACAGCAACCTCCCCCTCAAGCAAAGCATTGCCATCAACGGGACACCTTTCCCTATCGATGATATGCGGGGAATTCCTCCCGCCATATTTGAAGGTACACTCAATAATCTCAATGAAGCGACCCTACAGAAGTTCCGCCGGCGAATGTGCGGATCGGGAAGTGCCTTTCAAGCTTTCCTGGAAATAGCTCCCCAACGACCGGTAGAAGAATTGAAAGAAGAACTGGCGGCCATCGGCAGACAATACAGCGAACTGTCCCCATCCACCTTTGTCTGGAATAAAGCAATCATCGGAGAATCCGATCATATCTTCCCACCGAAGAACCAGGAACAGGCCTGGCAAAAATATTGCAATGAAATTCAGCGATATGACGGAGCACATTATGACGAAAAGATATTGAAAGAAAATCTCGCTCCTGCCGCTGCTTCCTCCAAACTACTGATCGCCCAACGCTTCACGAAAGCAATCGGCACCTATCCGCACGAAGCCCGGGTGCAACAACAAATCGCCCGGAAAATGTGCAGTTTGTTGCAGCAACACCTCCCTGCGCACTCCCTCCGCCGTGTTGTAGAGTTCGGCTGCGGGACGGGTACTTATTCGCGTCTGCTACTCCGTTCGTTCCGCCCGGAACACTTGCTGCTGAACGACCTTTGCGAAGAGATGCGCCATAGCTGCAGAGATATCCTGAACGAGCGGGTCTCCTTCTTGCCCGGAGATGCCGAAGCACTTGACTTCCCGCACGGAACGGAACTGATCACTTCCTGTTCCGTCCTGCAATGGTTCGAACATCCCGATGCTTTTTTCCGGAAATGTGAAAACATCCTGAATGCACAGGGATACATTGCCTTCAGTACTTTCGGAAAAGAAAACATGAAGGAGATTCGCCAACTGACCGGACAGGGACTCGCCTACCGTTCGAGAGAAGAGCTGACTGCCTCACTCTCGGCACTATACGACATTGTGCACACGGAGGAAGAAGTCATCTCACTGAATTTCAACAATCCGATGGAGGTGCTTTATCATCTGAAGCAGACCGGAGTGACAGGTACTTGTAACCAAAGCTGGACCCGGAGCAAACTGAACCTCTTCTGTCAGGAATACGAGCGTCTGTTCAGTCCCGGCAAAGGTTCTGTTTCTCTGACCTACCACCCCATCTATATAATAGCAAAAAAGAGATAAGAAAAACGACCTGCGGGTCTCAAACAAAAGAAGTATGAAAAAGAATGTGTATTTTATCAGCGGCATCGATACGGATGCAGGCAAGAGTTATGCCACAGGATTCCTGGCACGCGAACTGAACCGGAAAGGGCAACGCACCATTACTCAGAAATTTATCCAGACAGGCAATACAGGCCACTCGGAAGACATCGACCTGCACCGCCGCATCATGGGCATCGCCCCCACTGATGACGACCGGGAAGGACTGACCATGCCCGAAATCTTCTCTTACCCCTGTTCTCCACACCTCGCTTCACGCATAGACGGACGTCCCATCGACTTTGACAAAATAGAACGTGCTACAGAAGAGTTGAGCCGCCGTTACGACGTTGTCCTGCTCGAAGGAGCCGGAGGCCTGATGGTGCCGCTTACCGACGAATTGCTCACGATTGACTATATTGCGCAGAAGGAATACCCGCTGTTGTTTGTCACTTCCGGCAAACTGGGCAGTATCAACCACACATTGCTCAGCCTGGAAGCCATTAAAAACCGGGGGATCAAACTGGATACCGTTCTCTACAACCTCTACCCGACGGTAGAGGACCGGACGATACAGGAGGATACACAACTCTTCATCCAACGGTATCTGAAGAAAGATTTTCCGGAGACTAAATTCTGCATGGTACCGGAATTATAAAAGGCCTACAGGGAACATCAGAAACCACTATAGATGATACAGATTAGCGCAGATTAAGTGCCCTGTTTAAATTTTCCTTGAATAAATTTACAGGAATTTTATTGACCTGTTTTGAGTTTTTTCTCGGTCTATTTCCCCGTTTTTACCCGTCACATAGCCCGCTATGCTCCTTGCAAAAACCGGAAAACATCCCTGAAAACATATCTCAAGCAAAATTAAAACAGGCTCTAAAAGAGTGAACGACCGATTGTCAGCACAAACTACCTGCGGTAATCTGTGTAATCTATGGTGAAAAAGCCTCTTGAAACAACTTCTGAAACCGTTCTTTTAGCTGAACTTTTTACCTATGACAAGCGTTTATAACCATGACATTAGGTTTTAGACACATCAGGTTAAATAGAAGTTTTCAGTATGAGTTTCAACATTGTAAAAAACGACAAGAAGCGTGTCATCATCGTAGGTGGTGGCTTCGGCGGTCTTAAATTGGCCAACAAGCTAAAAAAGTCTGGTTTCCAGGTTGTTTTAGTCGATAAGAACAATTATCACCAGTTTCCTCCCCTTATTTATCAAGTCGCTTCAGCCGGACTTGAACCCAGTTCCATCTCTTTCCCGTTCCGGAAGATTTTTCAGAAACGAAAGGACTTTTACTTCCGTATGGCAGAAGTACGGGCCATCTTCCCCGAGAAAAAGATGATTCAGACTTCCATCGGTAAAGCAGAATACGACTACCTGGTACTGGCAGCCGGCACCACCTCCAACTTCTTCGGCAACGAGCACATTGAAGAAGAGGCCATGCCTATGAAAACCGTTTCGGAAGCCATGGGACTGAGAAATGCCCTACTGGCAAACTTTGAACGGTCGATCACTTGCAGTACGGAACGTGAACGGCAGGAGTTGCTCAATGTCGTTGTTGTAGGCGGAGGGGCCACCGGAGTAGAAATAGCCGGAGTGCTTTCGGAAATGAAGAAGTTCGTACTGCCCAACGATTATCCGGATATGCCCAGCAGCCTGATGCACATCTACCTGATTGAAGCGGGCGACCGTCTCCTGGCGGGAATGTCCGAAGATTCATCCCGCCATGCCGAACAGTTTCTGCGTGAAATGGGAGTCAACATCCTGCTGAACAAGCGGGTGACGGATTACAAAGATCATAAAGTGATGTTGGAAGACGGTACAGAGATAGCGACACGTACGTTTATCTGGGTGAGCGGCGTGGCAGCCATCACTTTCGGCAATATAGACGGAGAGTTACTGGGACGCGGAAGAAGAATCAAAGTAGACGAATTCAACCGTGTACAGGGAACAGACACTATTTTCGCCATCGGGGACCAATGTATTCAGACTACGGACAAGAACTATCCTAACGGACACCCGCAACTGGCACAAGTGGCCATTCAACAAGGCGAACTGCTTGCCAAGAACCTGCAAAGACTACAGAAAGGAAAGCCGATGCAGCCGTTCCATTACCGGAACCTGGGATCGATGGCAACCGTAGGGCGCAATCGCGCCGTGGCAGAGTTCAGTAGTTTCAAAACTGCCGGATGGCTGGCTTGGGTGATGTGGCTGGTCGTCCATTTACGTTCGATCCTGGGAGTACGCAACAAAGCAAACGTCCTACTGAACTGGGTATGGAATTACTTTACTTACGACCAGTCCCTGCGCATGATTGTCTATGCAAAGAAGGCGAAAGAGGTGCGTGACCGGGAAGAACTGGAAGCCAAAACGCATTGGGGAGAAGAAACCCAGACGCAACAACCCAAAGGCTAAAGTTCACCACAAAAGGCACTGAGGGTGTCATAGTTCACCACAGATTACACGGATTTACAAGATAGATTTTTAATCTACTGATAACCAATAATATTTATCTGTATAATCTGTGGTGAACTATGACACCCTCATGCACTCTGTGCCGAATGCGACTTATTTTATTCCGGAATCTTACTCATACCGCAATGACCGTGCCGGTTTGCCTACGATAATCTTCACCGTCTGGCAGGCTACCGTCACAAACGAAATCAACAGCATCAACACTACCGGAACTGCAAAGAACCATATCTTCAGATCGGTACGGAAAGCATAATGACTCAACCAGGCATTCATACTGAACCAGGCAACGGGCAACGCAATGATTACCGCTATCAGGATCAATTGGAAAAAGCCTTTACCCAGCTGATAGAACAGATTCCAACGGGTAGCTCCCAATACTTTCCGGATACCCATCTCCTTGGTACGGGTAGTGCAGGAGAACATCACCAATACCCACAATCCCAGACATGAGATGAAGATGGCCAGTCCGGTGAAACAACCGATCATGACACCAAACACCTCGTCCTGACGATACTGATGATCGAAGAATTGATCGAGAAAGAAGAAGTCATAGCTGGAATCCTCGAAATAGCGATGCCAGATCTCCTCCACCTGCGAAACCAATTCCTTCGGGTCGCCGGACTTCATCACAATGGAGATGTAGCGTTGCGGCAGCCAACCGATCTTATCTTTGTGGATCAGCATAATCGGGGTATAATTCTTGTTGAGTGCCTGCTGGTGGTAGTCCTTCACCACTCCGATAATCTGCATCGGGGCATCGGTACATTCCACCTCTATCTCTTCGCCGAGAGCCTCTTCGTTAGAGGCGATTCCCAGGTTACGGACAGCAGACTCGTTGACCACCAACTTATTCACGTCGTCTCCATAATCTTCGGAGAATCCGCGCCCTGCCACCAGTTGCAGTCCATAAGCATCAATATAATCCGGGTCGCATACCAACATTTCATAAAGGCGATTCTGCTTCAAAGCATCACTCTTTCGCCTGTTAGACAAGAAGGTAGCCACCTCTTCACCCGGCACAGCACCCGAGAAGGTAACTTTATCTACCAAAGGCAGGCGGGCAATGGCCTTCTTCATGGCTTCGAGTTTCGTGTTCATGCCTTCGGTCCGTCCGGGAAATTTGACAACCAGAGTCTGGTCCGTCTTCACTCCCAGCGACTGATTGCGCATGAAGTTCAACTGCGCAAACACAATCAATGTGCCGCAGAGCAGAATCATAGATGCCGTGTACTGAACGACTACCAATACTTTGCGAGTGCCTTCGCCCGACTTGCTGTTCAGGAACTTTCCCTTCAGCAACGTAATCGGTTTCCGGTTGAGAAGCGCCAATGCAGGATAGTAACCGGAGAGGAAAATTCCCCCTACAAATACGATTAAAAGCAAAAGCCACCAGTATCCCGTCAGCCAAACGGAGAAAGTTACCGTACGGCTTACCAACTGATTGAAGTATGGCAAGATCAACTCGATCAGTCCCACTGCCAGTACCAATGCAACCAGGTTCATGACCAAGGCCTCAAACAAGAATTGAGATACAAGCTGCTTGCGGAAAGCTCCTATTACCCGGCGCACTCCTACCTCCTTGGCACGTTCCATCGAGCGGGCCACAGTCAGGTTGATATAATTGATCCAGGCAATAGCCAAAATGGCAATTGCAGCAAAGATCAGGGCGATCATGGCCGTACGGTTTCCCTTGATTTCGGCCTCGTAACCAACTTGCGGTTTAAGATGAATATCGGCAAGCGGTGTCAGTGACACACCCCATATTTTATTTTTCAGCGCCTCGTCCGTCTTATACTTCTCCGACATTGCCGGAAACGCCTTTTCTATCTCTTCCTTCCTTTCGGGTGAATCGAGCAGCACATAAGTATAAACCTCGTGCTTGTACCAATAGTCATGCAGATATTGCCCGAGTGACTTATAGGAAATCAGGAAATTATAATGGATATGCGAATTGGAAGGCATCTCTTTCATCACCCCTGTCACTTCGCAAACCACCTTGTCATACGGTCCCGTAAAGATAAGTATCTTTCCGATGGGGTCTTCGTCCTGAAAATACTTCCGGGCAATACGTTCGGTGATGACCACCTGGCGGGGCATGGAAAGGCAAGTGGCCTTATCTCCTTTCACCAGCTCGAAATCGAACAGGCGGAAGAAACCGGGATCGGCATAAGCTATCTGGTTTTCGCGCAAAGTCAGTTCACCGTACTTCACTATCTGCTCGGGCTGATACAAAGAGACCACCCGGGTATAATCTTCAATGCCGGCCAGATTCTCCTTCATGGCCGAACCATAACCGAACGAACTGCTGGCCCAATAGTCGGTCTGCACTTCTCCCTCGTAGAAAGTACTTTCCACGCGGAAGATGCGCTCGTACTTCTGGTGCATCTTGTCGAAACTGAACTCAAAGGTGACGTAAGTCAAGATCAGCAGAGCCGATGCCATGCCGACTGCCAACCCGAAAACATTGATGAAACTGAATCCTTTCCGCTTCATCAGGTTGCGGTAGGCACTATTCCAATAATTCCCTATCATACGCTCTCTGTGTTAGGCCCGGAGGTTTCGGTCAGCGGGCGGTTGATGTCTTCGGCCACTATTTTTCCGTCTAGCAACCGGATAATCCGGTGGGCATAAGTGGCATCACGTTGTGAGTGGGTGACGATGATAATGGTAGTCCCCTGCCGGTTCAATTCTCGTAACAACTCCATTACCTCCACACCGTTCACCGAGTCCAGGTTTCCGGTAGGTTCATCGGCAAGCAACAACTTGCAGTCCGTCACCACGGCGCGAGCTATGGCAACACGTTGCTGCTGTCCTCCGGAAAGCTGCTGCGGAAAATGACTGGCACGATGCAACAGGTTTACTTTCTCGAGCACCCGTTTCACTTTCTCTTTCCGCACTGCGGGCTTTATCCCCAAATACACCAGGGGGAGTTCCACATTTTCGTATACGGTCAGTTCATCGATCAGGTTAAAGCTCTGGAAGATGAATCCCAGATTTCCTTTGCGAAGGGCGGTCAGTTGATTCTCACTCATCTTGTCCACCTGTTTTCCCTCAAAAAAATAAGAGCCGGAAGTAGGCGAATCGAGAGTGCCCAGAATATTCAGCAAAGTGGACTTGCCACAACCGGAAGGTCCCATGATCGCTACAAATTCTCCCTGTTCTACTTGCATGGTCACTTCGTTCAGGGCTTTGGTCTGCACCTCTTCAGTGGTGAAGAGCATAGATAGTTTTTCTGTCTTAATCATAATTATTTTGTTAAAAGGAAGCCTTTTCCTCCCTTCTTTGCAGGAGAACAGAGAAAAGGCCTTTTCTATTTCAAATTCAACCTCTCGTTATCTCCAAACAATTCATACCCGGAAATAATCACCCGGTCGCCCGGTTTCAATCCTTCGGTCACTTCGTAGTACTGCGGATTCTGCCGCCCGATACGGATAGGCCGGCGCGTGGCAAATTTACCACTTTCGTCGACAACATACATCCAGCGGCCTCCTGTTATTTGGAAGAATCCTCCACGAGGTACAAGAATGGCCTGGGCAGGATCTCCCAACTGAAGATTGATGTGATACGTCTGCCCGGCACGGATGTTTTCGGGACGTCCGGCAGTAAACTGAAGGTCGGTACGGAATTGTCCCTCTTTTACTTCCGGATAGGGTTTGGTCACTTCAAGTTTATAGTTGCCTCCGTCACGGGTGAAATCCGCCGGAAGTCCGGGAACTACCCTCTCCACGTAGTATTCGTCGATCAGAGCCTGTACTTTGAGGTCGGGGGTGATGATCTGCCCGATATGTTCGCCGGCAGCAATGGACTGGCCGATCTGGGCATCGAGATTGCCCACCTGTCCATCGATGGGAGCTTTTACCTTCAGGTTTTCCACCCGCTCGCGTACCAGGGCGAGGCTGCGCTTCATGTTACGGATATTCTCGTCGAGGCTGCTGATCTGGCTTTCCCTGAAAAAATTGTCCTGCCGGATGCGTTCGTCAATGACTTCCAGTTGTGCCCTTGCCGCTTCGTACTCTTCGGCAGCCAGGCGAAACTCCTCTTGCGCTATCAGCTGCTCTTTGATAAGGCGGCTGTATTGCTCGTAACGCCGTTGTTTCACTGCCAGTTCCTTATTCAGGCCGATGCGTTCCTGTTTCAGCCGCAGATGTTCCTGCTCCATGCTGATGCGGGTATTGCGCAACTCGTTCTCCTGATAGGCCAGATCGGCTTCGCTCTGCATGATTCCGATGTTCAGGAGCGGATTGCTGAGACGAAGAATCACATCGCCTGCCTTGACGATGGCTCCTTCCTCTTTCAGGCGCTCTTCCACACGGCCTCCTTCTATCGCATCCATATAAATGATGCGGTTGGGCATCACTTGTCCGATAACCCGGATGTAATCACTGAACTCTCCCCGGGTAACTGTAGCAATGGTCAGCCGGTCTTTTTCCACATTCATAGAAGAGGAAGTGTCCCTGAAAATAAAGTAAAAAACAAGTCCCACCAATACCACGGCTCCGGCGACGGCATAATAATGCTTCCGCTTCATTCCGGGTTTGCGTTCGATCATTGTATCCATAGATAATTATTGCTTTATATATAATTCACGTTTGTTTATAAGGTCATATCATCGGGCCGTAGAGAAACGGTGTACGAGTTGTACAACTGGTACATGACGAGTTGAGCAACTGGTATACGACGAGTTGTACAACTCGTCCATCACTCTTCACCGGGCAACGTACAGAAGCTCCCCGTGCGATAATAGGTTTCCATCTTCAAAGTCATATCTACCTGCAAGCGTACCCGCGCCAACTCGGCTTTGGAGGAGATGAAGCGATTGCGGGCCTCCATCAACTGAAAGACGGAGATAAGCCCCTCTTCCCATTTCCGTTCGGATTCTTTCAGTACCAGCTCTTCGGCTCTGAACTGCTGCAACACTTGCCGGAATTCATCATAACCGGAACGGAGAGAAAGAACCGTTTGCTCCACCTCCGTATAGAGTTGTTGCTTTTGCAGTTCTTCCTCGTTCCGGAGGCGGAATATATTCAACTTGTGTTTGCGCAGGGTAGTCAGTCGTTCCAGCCCGCTCAGCAGAGGGATGGAAATACCGATACCGATATACTTGCCTAAATTGTCGTTCAACTGTTTGGTAGAAAAACCATCGAGGTAACGGGAAGCCATTGAAAAGCGGGCAAAGACGGTTGGCGAAAATTTACCTCCTGCCATGGCATATTCCTTACGGGCTGCACGTTGCCTGAGTTCCATCATCCGCATCGAAGGCATCGCCACCAGAGACTGCGTATAGAGTTCTTCCGTTTGTGGCAGCGGATAGGCCGAAAGAAGTTCGTAGTTGATAGTATCTTGTACGGCCAGCGTATCCTCGTCATGAAGATTCAATAGCTGCTTCAAGCGGAGCAATGCCAGACGACAACCATTCTGACGGGCCTGATAGCGGTAAATATCACCTTCGCGACGGGCTTTGACTTCCTGCAAATCAGAAACCGACTTCAATCCCAACTCGACGAAAGCCTCGGTCTGTTTGAGATAACGCTCGCTAAGGCGGCTCTGCTCTAAAGCCAGATCGAGCATCCGCTCTTCAAGCAGAAGTTTATAATAGGCATCCGTCACCTGACAGGCCAGTTCGTTACGGCGTTCTTTCAAAGCCCACTCACTCCGGTTGCGGTTCATCTTCTCAAAACGTACCCGGTTGATACGGGTGAAACCCTCAAAGAGCGAAAGGGTCATGTCCAGCCCGACGGTTCCTTCATCAAAGGTATCGTTGGTATATCCGTTGGTATTCGGGTCGATGGAACGCCCGAAGTTACGTCCGGCTTCGGCCGATACACTGACACGGGGCAGGAAACTCGCCACAGAAGAGATGTAATCCATCCGGGCTTCTTTGATATCTATCCCGCTATTCCGTAAAGACGGATTCTGTTTCCATGCAATACGGATACATTCGTCGAGCGACCTCTCTGCTTGTGCAAACAAGAGAGTTGAAAAAAGAAGAAAGGTACAAAATGATATAAAATGTTTCATGTCAATCTAATATGCAAACGCTGTGCCAAAAGTAACAATCAACTTATAATCAGATAGATACAATTCAACCATATACAATAGTGTCCAATATCTGGACGCCACCGTGTACAGATATTGGACACTTGACGATTGTTTCCCACTGGAATACTTTCTGATACTTCTCCGGCATAAATTCTCAATCCGAAAACGTCTAAATATTGGACACTCTCTTGCAGGGAGTTACAAAAACAAATATCTTTACCACGAACTTAAAAAAGGAAGCGAATCAAAAGGAGATGCTATGAACACAGGAACCATTCTGATTGTAGACGATAACAAAGGAGTATTGGCCTCACTCGAACTTCTGCTCGAAAACTACTTCAGCAAGATACTGACAGCTTCGAATCCAAATCAGATCACCGCCCTGCTGACAACGCGCCGCATCGATGTAGTCATCCTGGACATGAACTTCTCGGCGGGTATCAACAATGGCAACGAGGGACTTTACTGGTTGGGGCACATCCGGCAGATGGCTCCCACCCTACCCGTAGTGATGCTGACCGCTTACGGAGATGTGGAACTTGCCGTTAAAGCACTTAAAAACGGTGCAGCCGACTTCCTGCTGAAACCATGGAACAACCAGACCCTGATCGACAAGGTGACGGAAGCCTACCGTAGCCACAAAGCTCCGGAACGTACTGCAAAAGTTGACAGGGGTGAGGGATTCGAAATGCTGGTGGGGCGTTCGCCTGCCATGTTGCAACTGATGAAAGTGGTATCGAAAGTGGCACGCACGGACGCCAACATCCTGATAACGGGAGAAAACGGAACAGGTAAAGAAATACTGGCACGGGAGATACACCGCCTCTCACCTCGTGGCGCACGTCCGATGCTGAACGTAGATATGGGGGCCATCAGCGAGTCGCTGTTCGAAAGTGAACTGTTCGGACACGAAAGGGGAGCTTTCACCGATGCCCACGAAAGCCGTCCCGGAAAGTTTGAAGCGGCCAACGGCAGTTCACTGTTCATGGACGAACTGGGCAACCTCCCTCTCCCACTCCAAACCAAGCTCCTCACCGTATTGCAAAGCCGGAATGTGACTCGTCTGGGCAGTAACAAAGTGATTCCGGTCGATATCCGCCTGATTTCGGCAACGAACAAAGATATACCGGAAATGGTGAAGCAGGGCATGTTTCGCGAAGACCTGTTCTACCGCATCAACACCATTCATCTGGAACTGCCTCCCCTACGTGAACGGGGAGATGATATCCTACTCTTTATCGACTGCTTCTTACGTAAATTCACCTCTAAATATCAACGGCAGGAAATACGGATACACGAGCAGACTGTCGAAAAATTACGCAGTTATCATTGGCCGGGCAATATAAGGGAGTTGCAGCACACCATCGAAAAAGCGGTCATCTTGTGTGAAGGCAGCGTAATCCGCCCCAAAGATATCCTGGTGAAACAGACCTGGCAACCGCAGGCAACCGCCACTGTCCCCAATCTGGAAGAGGTGGAGCGGAGGGCTATCGAAACTGCCATCCTGCAAAACAACGGTAACCTGACTGCTGCAGCCGAACAATTGGGAGTGAGCCGGCAAACATTATACAATAAACTCAAACGATTCAAACTCTGACCCCAATGATATTCAGTCAACGCATCTATTTCATCATACTGTTTCACGTATTGCTGATACTGGTCACAGCAGGCACCGGACTATGGTTGGTCGTGTCGCATACGGGATACATCATCGGCGGTATACTGCTGTTCTGTTCGCTGTTCCAGATCGGTGCATTGACCCGGCAGTTGAATACGTTTAACCGGAAAATCAGACTGTTCTTCGACGCCGTGCAGGATAAGGATAATATGCTCTACTTTCCGGAGGCAAATGTCGGCAAAGAGCAGGCACAGCTGAACCGCTCCCTCAACCGGCTTAACGACCTCCTTGCTCGCACCAAAGGCGAAAGTCACAAACAAGAACATTTCTATCAATCACTGCTCGAGGAGGTGCCCAGCGGCGTGCTTGCCTGGGACGACTCAGGTAGAATCATTATTGCCAACAGTGCCGCTTTCTCGCTGCTGAAATGCAACCGTCTCTATACCGAAACCCAATTGGCACAACTGCTGAATGTAACCGGTATCCGCAAGAGTCTCAGCATATCGGAGAAAAAGATGATTCTGGACGGCGAAACCATCACCATCTTGTCCATCAAAGACATCGGCGATGAATTGAGCGATAAGGAGAACGAATCATGGAGCAAACTGACGCATGTGCTGACGCATGAAATCATGAATACCATCGCACCGATCCTTTCACTCTCACAAACCTTGTCCGAACGTCCGGATATCAACGAAAAATCGGCCCGCGGACTACGGATTATACAGGCTCAGAGCGAACGGCTGATGGAGTTTACGGAGTCATTCCGGCATCTGTCCTATCTCCCCCATCCGGAAAAAAGGCGCTTCGCATTGACCGAGATGCTCCGCAATCTTGAAGAATTGCTGCAAAGCGACTTTCGGGAACGCGGCATCCGGTTCATGCTGCAATGCGTGCCGGACCCGATAGAAACAGATGGTGATCCCAATCAACTGTCACAAGTCTTTCTTAATCTGCTGAAAAATGCGATGCAGGCACTCGAGGGACAGGCGGACGGAAGAATCATTCTCCGCGTACGGCGGGCAGACCGTCTGCAGGTCGAGATAGAAGATAATGGCCCCGGCATACCGGAAGAGATACGGGAACAGATCTTCATTCCGTTCTTCACAACGAAAACGGAAGGAAGCGGAATCGGGCTCAGTCTTTGCAAACAGATCATCCGGCAACATGACGGACACTTATCCATCCGGGAAAGCCGTCCGGGACAAACTATTTTCAGTCTCGATCTGCCTTAGGACCGAAACATTTTAATTGGTGTAATGTTATAAATAGAGAGGAATCTCTATTCTCCTTTTTATTTATTATGAAAGAAAAATATTGGAAATATTCTCTGATTATTATCATTATCGGACTGGGCATTATCTTGTTCCGGCAAATCACTCCCTTCCTCGGCGGATTACTGGGGGCACTCACTATCTACATCCTTGTACGCAAACAGATGATCTATCTCGGTGCACGAATGAAACGAAGCTTCGCAGCACTGCTGATTACAGGAGAAGCCATTCTGTGCTTCCTGGTTCCCATCTCGCTGATTGTATGGATGCTGGTCAATAAATTGCAGGATATCAACCTGGATCCCCAAGCCATCATTACCCCTGTCGAAGAGTTAGCGGGAATCATTAAAGCAAAAACAGGATATGATGTGCTGGGCAGCGACACACTTTCATTCATCGTCTCCCTGCTTCCCAAGATAGGGCAGGCAGTGATGGGAGGCATCAGCAGTTTTGCCGTCAACCTGTTTGTATTGGTCTTCGTACTGTACTTCATGTTGATAGGAGGAACTAAAATGGAAGCCTACATCGACGACATCCTGCCTTTCAACGAAAAGAATACCCGGGAGGTAACCCATGAAATCAATATGATTGTCCGTTCCAATGCCATTGGCATTCCCTTGCTTGCAGTCATTCAGGGAGGGGTAGCCCTGATCGGTTATTTCATCTTCGGAGCACCGAATGCCTGGCTGATAGGAGTGCTGACCTGCTTCTCCACAATCATCCCGATGGTGGGGACAGCCTTGGTATGGTTTCCGGTAGCCGCCTATCTTGCACTGACCGGCGAGTGGGCAAACGCCATCGGACTGGCGGCTTACGGTGGAATTGTCGTCTCGCAATGTGATAACCTGATACGGTTTATCCTCCAGAAGAAAATGGCAGACACCCATCCGCTAATAACCATCTTCGGCGTAGTCATCGGATTATCCTTGTTCGGATTCATGGGAGTCATCTTCGGACCGCTTGTGCTGTCGCTGTTCTTGTTGTTTGTCGATATGTTTAAAAAAGAATATCTGGACAATAAGAAATAAGAGGGATACAAATCGACGAATCTCTGAAAAAATTATGTACTTTTGTGACATAAAAATCTTGTAAGAGTAAATGGAAGCATTCACATTCAATACAACTGAACTGATACTACTGTCGGCTACAGGTGTTCTTTTAATCATTCAACTTATCTACTATCTCGGACTGTACAACCGTATACACACCCACAACCTCGCTGTCGGAAAAGACGAAGTACACTTCGGACGGGAACTGCCTCCCCTATCTGTGGTGATCTGTGCACGAAACGAATCGGAAAACCTACGCCGCAACCTGCCCACGATCTTGAAACAGGATTATCCGGACTTTGAAGTAATCGTCATTAATGATGGCTCCACAGACGAAAGCGAAGACTTGCTATCGGCATTGGAGGAAGAATATCCCAACCTGTATCACAGTTTTACTCCGGACAGTGCCCGGTACATCAGCCGGAAAAAACTGGCATTGACACTGGGAATCAAAGCCAGCAAACACGACTGGCTGGTATTCACAGAAGCCGATTGTGCTCCGGTCAGCAACCAATGGCTCCGGCGAATGGCGCGTAATTTCACATCGAGTACAGACATCGTACTGGGATATAGCGGCTACGAACGAGGAAAAGGCTGGCTGCACAAGCGGGCATCTTTCGACTCGCTTTTCACCTCGCTCCGCTATCTGGGATTTGCCCTGGCAGGTAAACCGTATATGGGCATCGGACGCAATCTGGCCTACCGGAAGGAGTTGTTCTTCAAAGTCAAGGGATTCTCTACCCATCTGAATATGCAGCGCGGAGAAGACGATCTGTTCATCAACCAGGTTGCCAATGAAAACAACACCCGGGTAGAGACCTCACCGGATGCCGTGATACGGATGCAACCCGTGGAACGCTATAAGGACTGGAAAGAAGAAAAGGTGAGCTACATGGCAACTTCCCGGTTCTATAAAGGCTCGCAACGCTGGCTCCTGGGATTGGAAACCGGTACGCGACTGCTGTTTTATGCCGCTTGCCTGGCGGGGATTGTATTCGGTATCCTCAGCTTCCACTGGTTGGTTGTCGGGTTATCCCTGTTACTGTGGTTCGTCCGCTATTCGGTACAAGCCTACGTCATCAACAAAACAGCCGGTGAGATGGGTGACAACCGTTCTTACTACTTTACGCTGCCGGTTTTTGACATAATCCGTCCGTTACAGACCTTGAAGTTGAAGCTTTACCGCCTCTATCGCGGAAAGGGTGATTTCATGCGCAGATAACCCCATTACTCGTATCGCATGGAGTCGGCCGGATTAATTTTGGTTATCAGGTAAGAAGGTCCGACCAACATCAGTACAGAAGTCAATAAGGTGCCGGCATTGATCAGGAGGAAAAGCCAGATATTCATAGAGACCGGCACCATACTTACATAGTAGGTTTCGGGGTCGAGCTTGAACAGTCCGAACTGTGACTGCAAAATACAGAAAACGATACCGATTGCATTGCCCCACAACATCCCCTTGCCAATCAGGAAGACAGAAAACCACAGGAATACTTTACGGATAGTGAAATCATTTGCTCCCAATGCCTTCAAGATGCCGATCATCTGTGTACGTTCAAGGATGATGATCAGTAACCCGGAAATCATGGTGAAACCGGCTACGCCTACCATCAGAATCAGAATCACCCATACATTCAGGTCGAGCAGATCGAGCCAGGCAAATATCTGGGGATTCATCTGCTCTATGCTTTGAACATAATAAGTACCTCCGTAGATATCTTGCTTATTATCCGTATCGGTAGCAATCCGATAGGTGATATCTTCCAGCTTATCATAATCACGCACCTGCAATTCCGCCCCGCTCACCTGACCGGGAGCCCAGTTATTCAAACGGTTCACCAGATACAGATCGGTCAGCAGAAAGAGATTATCATATTCGGAAAAGTTTGTCTGATAGATGCCTTTCACCGTCAGCCGGCGGGCACGCACGTCTTTCTGAATGAAGTAGGTATAGATTTTATCTCCCAACTTCAATTTCAGCCTGTCGGCTATTGCTTTCGATATCACTACCTGATTGGTAGAGGCCGTATCACTGAAAGCCGGGATCTCTCCTTCTATCAGATGATCACGGAAAAAGGCGGGATCAAACTCCGGGCCGACTCCCTTGAGCACCATCCCCTGAAAAGCATCGTCCGTCTTAATCATTCCCGGCTTCGTGGAGTACCGCTGCACATGCTTTACCTCGGGAAGGGCAGAAAGTGCGACCATCATACTGTCATTCACCACAACCGGGTGAGTCTCGTAAGAACCTACCGCATCGAAATTACTGATCTGGATATGCGAACCGAATCCGATTACTTTATTGCGTACTTCACTCTTGAATCCAATCACAACGGATACGGCAATGATCATCACCGCCAGACCGATGGCAATACCAATCATGGCAATCACAACGGCAGGACGGGAAACTTGTTTTCCACCATCCGTATCACGATAAATCCGACGGGCAAGAAAATAAGAAAGCCTCAATTTCCCCTTCGCTCCGGAAGAGGAAACTGAATTGCTTTGATTATGTGGATGAGTGAACGACATGTACAGGTATTATTCTGTTCTTCCCGGATAAGCCTCCAATGCCTTTTGCAAAACAAAGAGTGCACGGGTCAAGTCCTCTTTCTTGAGCACATAGGCAATGCGGACTTCATTTTTTCCGGAACCCGGAGTAGTATAAAAACCGGAAGCAGGAGCCATAAACACAGTCTGCCCTTCGTACTCGAACTCAGACAGACACCACGCACAAAACTTATCCGAATCATCGACCGGTAGTTTGGCTACTGTATAGAAAGCACCCATAGGAATAGGAGAATACACACCCGGTATACGGTTCAGTCCGTCAATCAGGCATTTACGGCGCTCTACGTATTCATCATAGGTTTCACGCGAGTATTCTTCGGGAGCATCTAACGAGGCCTCAGCAGCAATCTGCCCGATCAAAGGGGGACTCAGACGTGCCTGACAGAACTTCATTACAGCATCACGCACCTCTTTGTTCTTCGTGATCAGGGCACCGATACGGATGCCACATTCGGAATAACGCTTGGATACGGAGTCAATCAGCACTACATTATTTTCAATTCCTTCCAGATGGCAGGCCGAAATATAAGGTGAACCGGTATAGATAAACTCACGGTAGACTTCGTCGGAGAAAAGGAAAAGATCGTATTTCTTCACCAGATCACGAATCTGGTTCATCTCACGGCGGGTATACAGGTAACCGGTCGGATTGTTCGGATTACAAATCAAGATCCCCTTGGTACGCTCGTTAATCAGTTCTTCGAACTTCTCTACTTTCGGAAGTGAAAACCCTTCTTCGATTGTCGTGGCAATGGTACGTATCTTAGCTCCCGCCGAAATGGCAAAAGCCATATAGTTGGCGTATGCCGGCTCGGGAACTATGATTTCATCTCCCGGATTGAGGCACGACATGAATGAGAAAAGCACCGCTTCGGAGCCACCGGTAGTAATGATAATATCATCTGCCGTCAGGTTGATATTGAACTTCTCGTAATATCCTACTAATTTCTCGCGATAGCTACGATAACCGGCACTGGGGCTGTACTCGAGCACCTTGCGGTCGATGTTGCGTATCGCGTCAATCGCGGCCTGAGGAGTGGGCAGGTCTGGCTGTCCGATATTCAGGTGAAATACATGGATTCCCCGCTGTTTGGCAGCATCTGCCAGGGGAGCCAGCTTTCTGATAGGAGATGCAGGCATCTCTGTTCCGCGAATCGATATGGTTGGCATAATCTTTAATTATATAATGGTCAATTAATAAATATGAGCGGCAAATGTACATAATAAATCGGACACAAAGACATAAAAACTTTAAAAACCTTATCAAGGTTAAAAACGTTATGATAATCTCAACGGAAAACGATACATTTGTATAACTACAAACCTAAAACGATAACATAATGACCATAAACCTAATCACATTTGCATCGATTCTGCATAAGCAGGTAACTATACGTAGTTCGCACGAAGCCGTACTTAGTGAACTGGAAAAATATTTCACCGTGAAGTTTGTCGATTACCGGGACATCCACCAGTTGACAAAAGATGATTTCAGCATTATTTTCATAGCTACCGGAGGGGTAGAAAGATTGGTCATGCAATGCTTTGAATCGCTCCCCCGCCCTGCCATTATTCTGGCCGACGGAATGCAAAACTCCTTGGCGGCGGCGCTTGAAATCTCTTCCTGGTTGCGCGGCCGGGGCATGAAGAGTGAGATCCTCCACGGGGACTTTATGAGTATCGTCCAGAGAATACAGGTACTATATACCAATTTCAAGGCGCAGCGTTCGTTGGTAGGACTCCGCATCGGGGTGATCGGCACTCCCTCTTCCTGGTTGATTGCAAGCAATGTGGACTACCTGCTCGCAAAACGACGTTGGGGGATCGAGTATCTGGACATCCCGTTGGAACGGATTTATGATGTATATGACCGGATTAAGGATAACGAAGTCGGCGCTTCGTGTGCCGCTGTGGCTTCACAGGCACTGGCTTGCCGCGAAGGCACTCCCGAAGATATGATTAAAGCCATGCGTCTCTATCGGGCCATTAAGCGAATCTGTAAAGAAGAAAAACTAAGTGCAGTGACAGTGAGCTGCTTCAAACTGATAGAGCGTACAGGCACTACAGGCTGTCTTGCCCTTGCCATGTTGAACGACGAAGGGATCATTGCCGGATGTGAAGGCGACTTACAATCCGTATTTACATTATTAGTGGCTAAAGCACTGACCGGGAAAGTGGGTTTCATGGCAAATCCTTCGATGATAAACGCCCGTAACAACGAAATTATATTGGCCCATTGCACAATCGGAATGAAACAGACCGAACGTTACATCATTCGCAATCACTTTGAAACAGAAAGCGGCATCGGTATTCAAGGACTGCTACCGGAAGGAGATGTCACCATTGTGAAATGTGGTGGCGAATGCCTGGACGAATATTACCTGTCTACCGGAACTCTGACCGAAAACACCAATTACATCAATATGTGCCGTACACAAGTACGTGTAAAGATGAATACACCGGCCGACTATTTCCTGAAAAACCCACTGGGTAATCACCATATCCTGTTACAAGGCAATTATGAAAACTCCCTGAACGAATTCCTAATGGCAAACTCTTGTAAACGTACAGAATAGCCACACAGAGACTGAACGGGTCAGAAACTTTTTCTGATTCGTTCGGCCCTATTAATATATACAATGAAAAACACACTCGATATATGAAAAGAATCTCCCTGTTCGTGCTATTTATCTGCACGATCTTTTCCTGCCTTTCTGCACAAACCGGCAAAGAGAATGAACGTATCAAGCAGAACTACATCCGGTCTATAATCGGGATGGATGAAGAGAAACAACCCTATTTACAATTATTGTCGAAGATTCCTCCCGAAAAAGAGGTTTCCGACCAGAACGTTATCGAACTACAACAACTTTATCCCATCCGACAGGAGGAGATACATCGCCTGATCAGCACGATCCGGGGAGACGGTTCATGGCCGGATATTAATTACGCTGACACAAAACGCTCGGGATGGGAACCGAAACAACATGCCGAACGAATACTGAAACTGACCAAATACTATGCCCGTGAACAAGAGAACGTATCTGCACAGGAGATTTCCGCAGTAGTCAGCATCATCCATCAGGCTATGAAGTACTGGTTTGTCCAAAAGCCGGTCTGCAAAAACTGGTGGTACAATCAGATAGGTATTCCCCGCACCTTGGGTCCGGCCTTCCTCCTTTTCGAAACCGAAATGACGGAGAAAGAAAAACAAGAGGCCATCCGGGTGATGGAACAATCACAGTTTGGCATGACCGGACAAAATAAGGTATGGCTGGCAGGCAACGTACTGATCCGGGGATTACTTCTGAACGATACCGAACTGATAAAGGAAGCACGGGAAAATATATGCTCGGAAATCGTACTGGGACAGAAAGAGGGGATTCAACCGGACTGGAGTTTTCATCAGCACGGTCCCCAGCAACAGTTCGGCAATTACGGACTCTCTTTTCTCTGTAATATGAGTTTTTACTCCGAACTATTTGCCGGTACGCCGCTGGCATTCGACCGTCGGCAGCAGGATATTCTCGTATCTCTGCTCCTGAAAGGGTACCAATGGATTGTATGGAGAGGGTACTGGGATGTGAACGGACTGAACCGACAACTCTTCCATAGTGCTGACATTCATAAATCATTCAATTTACTTTTCGCAGCCTGTTCTTTGATGAAAGGAAGCAATGATCAACAAGCGCGGGAGATAAAAGAGTTGATTGCACGCAACTTCCTCCATCCGGATACGAACAATGAGTTTACCGGAGACAAGTTCTTCGGAGATTCGGACCTCACCATCCACCGCACCCCCCATTGGATGGCATCCGTACGCATGGCATCCGACAGGGTGATCGGGACGGAGCTGGTAAATGAAGATAACCTGAAAGGCTATTATATGGCAGACGGAGCTATCTATACATACATTCGTGGTGATGAATACCACAATATTTTTCCTTTCTGGGACTGGCGGCGGATACCCGGTATTACAACCTATGAAAGTGACGCTCCTATTCCAACAGAAAGCGGAGCGGATTCACGCAATCAAACCAATCTCGTAGGCGGAACAACGGATGGGAAACATGGAATCACAGCCATGCACCTGAACCGTAACGGACTGTCTGCAAACAAAGTATGGATATTTACCGATGAATTTATCCTGTGCCTGGGCAGCAATATCCACACAGACAGCACAGCCACACTGATCACCTCCATCGACCAGCGTTTTAAGAAAGGAGAAGTATGGTCGGAAGGAAACCGCCGGTATTTTCATGATAACACCGGATATATCCTCCTGCAAGACGAACTTTGTCCGGTACAAACAGAAAAGAAGAAAGGACAATGGCATGACTTTATGGGAATGTATGCTCCCAAAATGCTGGAAAGTAATATCTTCTCTATTTACATAAAACATTCGCCCGGAGCCCCTGCCAGCTATCGGTACCTACTTCTTCCGGGCTCTACTCAGGAGAAGACAGCCACATTCGATACTTCGAGGATACAGATCTTGCGAAATGATGAAGAGGCACAGGTGGCTTTTACCGGTGGAATGTATTACATTGCCGCCTGGCAGACTGCAACCATCAGACTGTCCGGCAATAAAGAGATATGTATAAAAACACCGGGAACCTATCTGTATCGTGCAGACGGAGCCCCGGTGTCCCAAGCTGTTTTCCCGAAAAAAGGCATACAATAAAGCCTTCTTACAGTCTATTTTTTATTTTCCGGTAATTCGTAATAACGCACCCAGTCTACCTCCATCTGTACGGGAAGTTCTGTGTCGTCTATCTCGCCTGCCCATCCTCCGAGTATCTGGTTGAGCAAGAGGAAGAACGGAACGTCAAAAGGCCATTGCACAGAACCTTCTTCTTGAATACGGGGATAACTGAAGGTCAGGGAATCGTTGATAAACATATCTATTTTGTCCGGTGTCCATTCCATGCCGAACACATTAAATTCATGCGGATTATAGGACGCAGTGGTGTAATAATCCGGATCTGTTTTATGCCCTAATACCTTAATATATTCCGTATGCATGGTGTGGTAGACAAATGTATCCTTATTCAGCTGCTCCATAATATCGATCTCTCCACATTTAGGCCATGCCCCGTATGTGGTCGAATCGGTTGGTTTTAACCAGATGGCAGGCCAGGAACCTTTAGCACTGCCCAATTTGGCACATACTTCAAAGCGCCCGTACAAAAAATCTTTTTTGCCCAAAGTCTCCACACAGCCGGCCATATAGCGGATCGTGTCATTCGGATCGTTATTGGGCAAAGCACGCAAGACGAGCTTGCCGTCTTTTACAAAGGTGACAAAGTTATTATCCCGACAGAAAGGGTGCCAGGGAGAGAATACCCATTTTTCGGGATCGGGTGCACCGTCTTTATCGAACTCGTCCTGCCAGGTAAGTTTCCAGTCTATATCACTTTTATAAAGTTTACGGACAGGAGTGTCTTTACAAGAGGACAATGATATGCCGGCAAATACAAAGAAAGCAAACGGCAAAGCTAACAATAAGTTTTTGTGTTTCATGATATATTGGTTTAAAGTGGCATCTCTATCCATTTCCCCCCGTGCCATTCGGTCACTGTTTCAAAGCCTGCTTTCTGCAACGCGGCCAATGCCTCGGGACGTCCGCTATTGATCCGTTCGGGATAATGCGAATCACTGTTCACCTGTACACGAACTCCCAACTCCTTCAGCAACGGGAAATACCGTTCGTTCGGGAAGAAAGTATTCAAATGATGCAAAGCTTTTGTATTGATCTCTACAATATATCCTTTGGCTGCAACAGCGGAGAAATAGTCGTGTATCAATGCATCGTACCAAGACTCGTCCAACAGACCGGGGCGGTAACAGGCTGCATTGTGATGCATCTTATCGGCGTGTCCCAGAATATCAAAGCCTCCCAGTTCGACCATTCGTAGCAGACGATCATAATACAGATGAATCACACGGTCGAGGTCACCGCCGAAATGCTGATCGACGATATCCCGGAACACCTCTGCACATACATCGATATCCACTACTTCATCCCGGTCATTGTAAAGCAGATGTACCGAACCGATACGGTAGTCGAGCGGCAACTCTTGGAAACGCCGGACGGAAGGATTACTGTCTTCGTTCAGGTAATCTATTTCCAGCCCGACAGCCAGTTCGATTTCCGAAGCATATTTCTCTTTCATCCGGGTAAATTCATCCAGATAGTCGTCCATACGATCCCATTCCATCGTCCAATGAGTCGGAAACGGCAGAGGGGCATGCGAAGAAATACCATAGGACGTAAATCCCCGGCTGATGGCAAAACGGATAAAATCCTCCATGCCGGCACGGCCGTCACAATAGAGGGTATGACTATGATAATTGGTCAGGTTCATGATTCTATTTCGCTAAGTTCAAGCCAACGCATGGTTTTCTCGTCTATCAGATCGTTTACCTCGGGCAATCGCTTCGATTTCTCCGTCAGTTCGTCCACCGAAAGCGTACCACTGCAGAGCAGTTCTTCTATCTGTAGTTTCTCTGTTTCCAGCTCGGCTATTTCCTTTTCCAGTTGTTCGAATTCCCGTTTCTCTTTGAAACTCATCTTGCGCTTCTCGTTCAGGCGGACACGGGCTGTTTTTTCTTCCTGTGGTTTCTCCGCCTCCTTCTCCTTTTGGGATTTGGCTTCTTTCCAGTCACGATAATCGCTGTAATTACCGGGAAAGTCACGAATATCTCCCTGTCCGTTGAATACCAACAGGTGGTCGACCACTTTATCCATAAAGTAGCGGTCGTGCGAAACGACAATGACACATCCCTTGAAGTTCTGCAAATATTCCTCCAACACATTCAAGGTAATAATATCGAGATCATTCGTCGGCTCGTCAAGTACCAGGAAGTTCGGGTTACGCATCAGCACGGTACAGAGATAAAGTCGACGGCGTTCTCCCCCACTCAATTTGTATACATAACTATGTTGAGTTTCGGGAGTAAATAAGAAGTGTTGCAGAAACTGGGAAGCCGTTAGCTTCTTGCCGTTACCCAACTCAATGACCTCGGCGATATCCTGCACAACGTCAATGACTTTCATCTGCTCGTCAAACTGTAATCCGTCCTGCGAATAGTATCCGAAACGTACGGTCTCTCCAATATCCAGTGTACCACTGTCAGACTGCACCTGTCCCATCAATATTTTTATAAAAGTAGACTTCCCCGTACCGTTATTCCCCACAATTCCCATCTTTTCATAACGGGCGAAGATGTAAGAGAAATCTTCCAATATCTTCAGGTCACCAAAGCTCTTATAGAGATGATCAGCCTCGAATATCTTGCTGCCAATATAAGAAGCTTTCACTTCCAGCTTCACATTGTCATTGTTAAATCGTTGTTTGGCAACTTTCTCCAGTTCATAAAAAGCATCTTCGCGATACCGGGCTTTGTGTCCGCGTGCCTGAGGCATACGACGCATCCAGTCCAACTCGGTACGATATAAATTGTTCGCACGCTCTATCTCGACCGATTTCGCTTCGATGCGTTCCTGGCGTTTCTCCAGATAATAACTGTAATTTCCTTTGTATTGATAAACCTGACGGTTGTCTATCTCGATGATTTCGGAACAGACACGGTCGAGAAAGTAACGGTCATGCGTCACCATCAGCAGACTGAGGTTCGTACGGCGAAGATACTCTTCCAGCCATTCGGTCATGTCGAGATCCAGATGGTTGGTAGGCTCGTCCAAAATCAGCAAATCCGGTTCGGTAATCAAAGCATTGGCCAAAGCTACCCTCTTAAGCTGTCCTCCGGAGAGATGCTTCACCTGTTGGTCAAAGTTCCGTATCTTGAGTTGCGAAAGTATCTGTTTAGCCTTCTGTTCATACTCCCAGGCCTTTTCATGGTCCATACGTACCAGCAGGTCATCCAGTCCCGGATGTCCTTCGGTTTCCATGCACCGTTCGTACTCCTTTATCAACTCCACGGTACTGTTACCATGGTGAAAGCAGGCTTCCAACACGGTCAATTCTTCAGGATATTGCGGATCTTGTTCCAAATAATCAACCCGGAGGTCACGGCGGAACACAATATTGCCGCTATCATATCCCTCCTTTCCGGAGAGTATATTTAATAAGGTGGTTTTACCCGTACCGTTTTTAGCGATCAAGCCGATACGCTGGCCTTCGGCAATACCGAAGGAAATATTTTCGAAAAGAACCAAATCGCCAAAAGATTTGGTAAGATTATCTACTTGTAAATAAGGGATCATAATAATCGAATGTGATAATAGGTGGTTAGTGTATCAGTGCCTGCTTATATGCCTCTGCCACTTCGCAAGCTTCTCCGGCTTTCACCCGGCTCCACAGCAATTTCATCGGATCAATCAACTGTTCCGAACCTTCATACCGCAACACCGGCACTTCACGGTTACCGTCAACCAGCGTCATCCATTCCATACCCTCCACTTCATTAGCCAGAATCGTACAGATGGCGATACCGAACGCCAGCCAGGGTTCTTTTTTCTTAGGAGAGAGAACGCCACTGTCAATCACATCCTGTATCTTTTGCAGGTCTTCTTCCAGTCCCTGAAAGTCTTTTTTCAATTGCGTTTTCACCGTATCTGTCACCCACTCGTAGGCTTCGTTCACCTGATAAATCTCAGAAAGGCGAATAGGAATGATTTCCGCAGGATACTTTTGCCCGTCTTTACGGATCTCAAGGCTGGATATAATCTTTTCCGCCTCATCCACATGTTCTCCTTTCGGTACGGTAAACGAACATTCGAAAGCAACATTGTCAATGCCTGTCACCCAGAGATGGCTGGTGTAATAGGTACCTTCTTCCTCAAACATCTCCTTGCTGTAGGCACATTCCAGATGTCCCACCTTCACCAGGGAGGCCGAAGGGTTTTCTTTCAGTTCCTGACGGACGGAATCCTTTCCATAATTCATACCGCCAGGTGCGGCAGCATCTTCTTTATAGGCTGATATACGGAAATTACCCGTCCAATGTTCGGGATTATAAAAAAGGAAGGAGCCTTCGCCGTCTTCAAATTCGCTCCAGTCTGACGGATATATCATTGAGAACCATGTCCCCGGGGAGATAAATTTCTTGCCTTGTATCATATTGCTTTCTGAATGTTGATAACCTTACAAAAGTAACAATCCCATCGCTGATATGCAAAAAATAGCATAAAAAAACAGCCGATTCTCACGAACCGGCTGTTCCAATCATCATCTATGAATGAAGACAGCTTTTTAGCGTCCTCAATATTTTCTGAATTCCAACCGGGCATAGTCCGACTGAAGAACCAATTTGTTACTGTTCAGCTTCTCTACGGCAAAGTCCTGTACCCGGCCATCCATGCCGAAAACTTTCATCTGTTCCGCCGTAGCGTCGAGTACTTGTATGTGCATGGAGTCGTTCTCGTAGACATATTTTCCATAGAACTCACTATTACCCAACTTCCTCAAGTGGATGATATCCATCTGAAAACTGAAATAAGTGTCCAGTGGAGTATCGATATTACCATCTTTATATTCTATACGTTGCATCTGCCACATTCCATCCAGATAGCGATGCCCGAATTTCTTTCCACACGACGTGAAACCCATCAGGACGACAAACAACAATAGGATTCCTTTTTTCATTTCTTCTTACCAATTAAACCTGTTTTACGAATGGTGAGCATACCTCCCCAACTTTCTCCTAACATATTGCCACCGTCTACCGCACCGGCCAGCGTGAAACTCCATCCCCGAATCTGTTCGGGTTTATAAGTCACTTCTAACAACCCGTTCTGGTTTCTTCTGATATTCCGGTACGGACTACCGTAAGTTCCCCAATGCTTAGCAACACTTACCAGAATGCGGTAATCTATCTCTGAGGTAGGACTGCCATTCAAACCGATATGGAATCCTTTCACACGGTTACTCTCAAAAGCCAGGTTTCCATCCTTATTATATATAGGTGAGGTAACCAACGGATTACCAATACCCTGTCCCCAATGTTCCCAACCGGCATACTGCGAATTATTATAATAATTATCAGCTCCGGTAAACGAATGATCAATGGCCGGAGTAGCAAAGTAATGGAAAGCTCCCGATTGGTGCTTCGTATACAAAAACTCTCCGACAATCGTTTTCACAAAAGGATTCTCCGGCAACGTCACCTCCAATCCGGCCAGACAATCTCTCCACATACCATAAGTCAGTGTCATTCCCGAGCGGTCTTCAAAAAAGTGCTCCCAGTAAGCCTTTATTTTCCAGGTCGGAAAATGATATCCCACAGCGGCACTGTAACTTCCGACGTGATTTCCCAGAATATTTATCTGGTCGCTCTCCGAAGCTCCACTGTCTCCGTTGCTTGGAAAGAAAATACGGAAAAAGTCTTTCCAACTGTCCGGTGTACGCAATACCGTCCCGTCCGGATAATAGCAATCGCCTCCAAACTGAGCTGCCATCTCGATACCCAATTCCACCGAAACAGGTGACTTCTGCAGATTCTCCACCTTCAGGAAAGCTGCTTTCGAATGAAACAGAGTCTCTTTCGTATATTTAGAACGCCCGGCAGTGAAACGCTCCTGGAACTTTTCATCCGTAAACATCCCATAAGCCACGTGTCCCTTGATATGCAACCAGTTTTTAGTCCACGGAAAAGGAATATACTCGGGTATAGAAACCCGAACTTGCGGAATAGGACGGGCATTGGTAGAAAAAGTCATACTACCGGAGCTCAACTGATCATTTTTCATTTCGTTGCCACGCTCCTTACTGCCGACACTTATTTCCATCCCCCGATAACGCAAATCCACATAAGCCTGTTGGATGAAGAATTTAGAAGTGAAGCGACTTGCACCCACCATTTCCAACCCAAAGGCATAAGAGAACTTTTTATCCTTCTCCAAATCCCGAAAGATACCCGCATCCAAATAAGCATTGTTTTTTCGAATAGACGAAAGCCCGTGCTTATTTGCCACGAGCCAAAAAGGCGTGTTGTGCCCACCACTTACGGTTGCACTGGTTTCAATCTTATAGTTTAGGCCTTTGTCAAATTGCGCCTGCACAGCCGCAGGAGCCATCAGCATCAAACAGCTGAATATGAAATAGTTTCTTCGTTTCATTCTAACGTGTGTTTGGAATACATCCAAATATTGAACGGCAAAAGTACAACAAAGACATGAAACTAATCTATATATTAGAGTTTTATTAGGATTATTTAGCTACGAGCCGTACAAATCGGTTTTTAAGTAAGTCCCCGCCTTCGTTTTACTTTGGCGTCTCCAGATCACTTTCCTATCGGCTGTATCTTCCGGCGTACATCTTTCGAAATCTCCAGGAACATATAGTTCAGCTTGCCGGAATGAATGCCTTTCTCGTTTTCCTTATACTTCTTATTGGCATATTGTTTCGACTTCTCAAAGGTGAGCAGGGACATTTGATTCTGTGACTTGCCTACCATAGTGGAGTCCAGTTGTTCATCAGGGAAGAAGTCGTCCAGATCGACATCACCTATCATCGTTGTTTCCAGAAAATTCATATCCTTATGTGAATTGTCGGTATAGTACCCCACAAACATGTGACCGGGAGTACGTACCAGAATCGGTTCGATATTGATGGCACGGAGCAAGGAAGCAAACAGGACACTGCCATCCACACAGTTGATCTGTGATGACTCCAATGCGTCATCAAACGTACGTACACGCTGAGAATAAACCACATTGCTGGACAGACTGGTGTTGGACACCGAACTGTAACGGAATTTACGTTTCTGCAAAACATTCCATAATGCATATACCTGTTTATCCACAGCTCCGGGAGCCGGATTCTGATAGCCCAGGAAACGATTGACTATCCGTGTGTTCAATGCTTCGCGAAGCAACTGGTCGATCATCGGATTCTCTTCGTTGACATATGCGGCAAAGAAAATCCCCGTATCGTGAAATTTTGTGCCATGAGTCACATACCCCAACAGACACTCGTTGACACTCCGTACAGAAAAAGTGCGTACACGCTGTCCCAGATCTTCCCCATTCATCTCTACCGTAACGGCCACACTGATGGGTTCCGCCTGGTTATTGTTTTTCAACGCTTCGTAGTTCCAAATGATATCGGGATAAATGGTATATTCCGTACGAGGCTTATTGAGCACGAACTCCGACACCGAACGTGAAAAGAATGGTGTTTCCGCAACATCGATCCGCACACGGCTATAAGCCGAACGTGATTTTACTTTTATGGCAATGCACGACTTGGGGTTACCCAGATATATGGAGTCGGCCGGTTGAATGACCTGGGCATCGGTCGTAGCCACCGAGAGAATGGCAGAAGGAAAAATATTTCCTCCCAGCTCGTCAGTTATCTCAAAGCCGGAAGTTGCGGAAGAGAACTTGAACACAGACACTCCTATAGCTATAAAGAACAAAGCGACAACCGTCCAAAGTACCTCACGTTTGCGTTGCTTGAAATCTATCTTAATCATTTTGATATTTCAATTTATTGACATAACAAAGTTACTACAAAAAAGTGAAATGCGGAAAGATATAGTGATAGAATTGAGTTACAAGGGTTTTGGTTGAAGTGGCGAAAATTCGTGAAGCCATTACAATCCCTGCCGAAGCCAAATCCTGACGCCGCAACGTTACTTGTTCGTAACCATGCCCGATAATGCGACAAACGGGTACGAATAGCAAAACAAGACACTAAGGAATAGTGAGTTACCTACAACTCACGCAAAAAATTTGGTTACAGAAAAAGATTGCGCCGTTCCTCCCCGTTTTGCGTACCGACATCGGACTCTTCACCAACTAATTTTGAAACCAAAAAAATTAAGGACGATGAAGAGTACATTTTCAGTCATCTACTACCTCAAGCGTCAGGTAGTGAAAAAGGACGGGACAGTTCCCGTCATGGGACGCATCACGGTGGACGGTAGCCAGACGCAGTTCAGCTGCAAGCTGACTGTCGATCCTAAGCTGTGGGACACCAAAGGGGGACGTGTCACGGGCAGAAGCACGGCGGCACTCGAAACGAACCGTATGCTTGACAAGATGCGGGTACGCATCAACAGGCACTATCAGGAAATCATGGAGCGTGACAACTTCGTCACGGCGGAGAAGGTGAAGAACGCCTTTCTCGGACTTGAACACCGCTACCACACGCTGATGCAGGTGTTCCGTCGGCACAACGAGGACTATGAGAAACAGGTGGAGGCAGGCATGAAGGCAAAAGGCACGCTGTTGAAGTACCGCACCGTTTACAAGCACCTGCAAGAGTTCCTCACCATCCGCTACCATGTGAAGGACATCGCCCTGAAAGAGCTTACCCCGGCTTTCATCTCCGACTTCGAGATGTTCCTGCGCACGGACAAGCATTGTTGTACCAATACCGTGTGGTTGTATGTCTGCCCGCTACGGACGATGGTGTTCATCGCCATCAACAACGAGTGGCTGACGCGCGACCCGTTCCGCGAGTATGAAATCAAGAAGGAGGAAACGACACGCAGTTTCCTGACCAAAGAGGAAATACGCCTGCTGATGGACGGCAAACTGAAAAACGCCAAACAGGAGCTGTACCGTGACCTCTACCTGTTCTGCGCTTTCACCGGGTTGTCGTTCTCGGATATGCGCAACCTCACGGAAGAGAATATCCGCACCTACTTCGACGAACACGAGTGGATAAACATCAACCGCCAGAAAACGGGCGTGGTGTCCAACATCCGCCTGCTTGACATCGCCAACCGCATAATCGGCAAATACCGTGGGCTGTGCGAGAACGGCAGGATATTCCCCGTTCCGCATTATAACACGTGCCTTGCCGGTATCCGTGCCGTCGCCAAGCGTTGCGGCATCACCAAGCATATCACGTGGCATCAGAGCCGCCACACGGCAGCTACGACGGTTTTCCTTTCCAACGGTGTACCCATCGAAACGGTCAGTTCCATGCTCGGACACAAGAGCATAAAGACGACGCAGATTTACGCGAAGATAACCAAAGAGAAACTCAATCAGGACATGGAGAACCTTGCGGCAAGGTTGAACGGCGTCGAGGAATTTGCAGGTTGCACCATCTAAAAAAGAGGAGCCATGAAACGTGACACAATCATCATCGAGGACAAGGCAATCAGCGTAACCGGTAACGATGTGTGGATGACCGCCACCGAAATAGCCGGACTGTTCCATACGACCGTCCCGGCAGTGAACGCCGCCATCAAAGCCGTCCGCAAGTCGGACGTGCTTAACGACTACGAGGTGTGCCGCTACATGCAGCTTGAAAACAGGCTGTACGCGGATGTATACGCACTTGAAATCATCATCCCGGTCGCTTTCCGACTGAACACCTACAACACCCACCTGTTCCGCACATGGCTGGTGGGAAAGGCACTCTCAAAAGATAACCGGCAGGCATACGTGATGTTCATTCAGAACGGAAAGGTCGGGTACTGTTAAAAACAGATTCCCCATAAGACAAGTAAACGGGCAGCACCACAAAAAGTGTCGCCCGTTTATTTTTTCATGCAACCGCCTCACTCCAGCGGCTTGCGATAGTTCGCTTCCAGCACCTCGCGCAGCCCCGTTTCTGGGTAAAGCACCTTTCCTCCCAAAAGGATAAAGGGCAACACGCGGTTGTTGCGGTATTCCTGCAAGGTGCGTCGGCTGACACGGAGCAGTTCCGCCACCTCGCCGTCCGTCAGGTAACGTTCCCCGTCCAGCGGAGGACGGTAACTTTCCAGAAATGCGGACAGCCATTTCGAGCCTTTGCGTATATCCTGCATCACAGAGGCTATCGGCTCGTCTTCCATCGTAAAAACATCGTTGTTCTCGTTCATCATAACTTCGGATTCAGTGGGTGAATAAATCAAATCATCTGCCGTGCGGATAGAGCGTGCCGACAAGCGGTATCAGCCGCTTCACCTCCTCCGGCTTGTAATAGAACCTGCGGTTTATCTGCGAGTAACCGATAAGCCGCCTGTCACGCAGCGTCTGCAACGTGCGCGGGCTTATTCTCAACTGCCCACAGACCTCCTCGCCCGTGAGCCATCTTTCCATGCACCCCGCATCGCTTTTGCGTCTCAGGGCGGCAACCTTCTCCGAGAGTGCGCCGAATGCCGCCACCATCATCTCGAAGGTCTTTTTCTCGATAGATACTATTTCCATATTCATGCAATTACCGGTTTGCCCGCAAAGGTAACGATGCACTCCCGGACACGTGCCGTTTTCCGCTGAAAGGCTGCCTATTGCGCCATTTGACCGGGTTACGAAGCCATCTTCCGTAAAAATCTTACGTGAGTCACGTAGTGAGTTGTTAAAGCCCCTTTTGTTTATTGCCGAATTTTGCCGCAGAAACAAAAAGAAAGGACTGAATATGAAAGTGATAACGATGGAAAGTTCCGCCTTCCGGTCATTGACGGAACAGATAGCGGAGATTGCGGCACACGTCCGTGCCGCCTCCGGCGACAAGAAAGCGGCATCGCCCGACAGGTTGCTCACCACACGCGAGGCGGCGCACCTGCTTAACGTGAGTACCCGTACCCTCCAGCGTATGCGCAGCGAGCAACGTATCGGCTATGTCGTGCTTCGCGGCAAATGCCGCTACCGGCAGTCTGAAATCAACCGCCTGCTTGAAGCGTGTGCCGTCAACGAGGACGCGGCGACACCGCAGGAACTGAAACACAACCACACGCTGCGCACGGGCGGTAAACCAAAAGGAAGGAGGACATAAGTCATGGAACTGCTCACACGAAACAACTTCGAGGTCTGGATGCAGAAGCTGATGGAACGGCTCGACCGTCAGGACGAACTGCTGCTGGCGATGAAGGCTGAGGGGAAACAGCCCGCTATCACGGAAAGCATCCGCCTTTTCGACAATCAGGACCTGTGCATGCTGCTCCAGATAAGCAAGCGCACCCTGCAACGCTACCGCAGCGTCGGCGCATTGCCCTACAAGACACTGGGCAAGAAGACCTATTACAGCGAGGAGGACGTGCTGACATTCCTTTCCAACCATATCAAGGACTTCAAAAAGGAAGATATAGCCTTCTACAAGGCTCGTATCCATAATTTCTTTCATAAATAACCCAATTAAAACATTTTTCAAATGGCAAAGAAAAAAGACGAAAAGGACGTGCTGGTAGTCCGTGACGAGAAAACGGGCGAGATTAGCGTGGTAGCCGGGCTGAACGCGGACGGCACACCCAAGCGCACCCCCGCGAAAGCGGAAAACGCGCAGAGTTTCCTGCAATTCGACCGACACGGCGACGTGCTGGACAACTTCTTCAAGAACTTCTTCCGGCAGTGCAAGGAACCCAGCCGCTTCGGTTTTTACCGCATCGCGGCAGACCAAGCCGAAAATCTCTTGGAGGTGATGAAGCAACTGCTGAAAGACCCCGAAGCGAACAAGGAACTGCTCGCCCCTCACAAGTTGAACACCTCCGACTATGAGAAGAAGGTGCAGGAAGAGATGGCGGCACAAAAGACAGAAAAACAAGAACCTCAAAAACAGGAAAACATGGAACAACAGAAAGAACAACAGGAAAACCCGCAGCAGACGCAGGGCAGACCGGGCTACCAGCCCATCGACGAGAGCAAAATCAACTGGCAGGAGTTGGAAGCGAAATGGGGCGTGAAGCGTGACGACCTTGAAAAGTCCGGCGACCTTACGAAGATGCTCCACTACGGCAAGTCCGACTTGGTGAAGGTCAAGCCCACCTTCGGCGGCGAAGCATTCGAGCTGGACGCCCGCCTTTCCTTCAAGAAGGACGGCGAGGGAAACATCAGCCTCGTGCCGCACTTCATCCGCAAGGAGCAGAAGCTGGACGAGTACAAGGAACACAAATTCTCCGACGATGACCGGAAGAACCTGCGCGAAACGGGCAACCTCGGCAGGGTCGTGGACATCGTGGACAGGGAAACGGGCGAGATCATCCCCTCCTACATCAGCATCGACCGCAAGACGAATGAGATCACGGACATCCCGGCAAACAAGGTGCGCATCCCGGAACGCATCGGCAAGACGGAAATCACCAAGCAGGAGCAGGACATGCTCCGCGCCGGACTGCCCGTGCGCGACAAGCTCATCGAGCGCAACGACGGCAGGAAGTTCGTCACCACCCTGCAAGTGAACGTGGAGCAGCGCGGCGTGGAGTTCGTGCCGGGAACGGGCAAATCGCCCCGTACCGCACAGACGCAGGAAGCCAAAGGCGACACGTCGAAAAGTCAGGCGCAAGGCGGGGAAAATGCCGCACAGACCAAGAAGGAGCAACGCCGCAACACATGGACGAACGAGGACGGCAGCATCCGCCCCATCAGCAAATGGAGCGGCGTGAGCTTCACCGACCAGCAGAAAGCCGACTATGTGGCGGGTAAAGCCGTGAAGCTGGAGAACGTGACCGACAAGCAGGGCTTCCATGCCACGATGTATATCAAGTTCAACCCGGAGAAGGGACGCCCGTACCGCTACGACACGAACCCTGACAATGCACAGCAGGTTGCTCCGTCCAACGAGAGCCGCACGCAGGTGGCGGTGAACAACGATGGCAAGACCAACGAGGCTACAAAGAATCTGAGAGAGCCGTTGCAGAAAGGTCAGACCACCCCGAAGGACGCCCGCCAGCAACAGCAGCAGGAGAAGCCGCAGAAGAAAACGGGCAAGGGCATGAAAATGTAATCCCGTGTCCGCCACTGAATCCAAAATAAAATCCAAAGTATCAACAAAAAAGAAGAAGACATGAAGACAATCATTGCAGAAAAGCCCTCCGTGGCACGTGAAATCGCCCGCATCGTGGGCACGACAAAGAGAGAGGAAGGATATTTCGAGGGAGGCGGTTATGCCGTGACATGGGCATTCGGACACCTCGTCCAGCCCGCCATGCCCGACGGCTACGGCGTGCGCGGATTTGTCCGTGACAACCTCCCGATTATCCCCGACACCTTCACGCTCGTCCCCCGTCAGGTCAGGACGGAGAAAGGCTACAAGCCCGACAACGGCGTGGTGGCGCAGATAAAAGTCATCAAAAGGCTGTTCGACACCAGCGACCAAATCATCGTGGCAACCGATGCAGGACGCGAGGGTGAACTTATCTTCCGCTATCTCTACCACTACACGGGCAGTACCACCCCGTTCGTGCGCCTGTGGATAAGCTCGCTCACCGACAAGGCTATCCGCGAGGGATTGCGCAACCTCGAAGACGGCAGCAAATATGACAACCTATATCTCGCCGCCAAAGCGCGGAGCGAATCCGACTGGCTCGTGGGCATCAACGGCACGCAGGCGTTATCCATCGCCGCAGGACACGGCACGTACTCGGTCGGACGTGTGCAGACACCCACGCTGGCGATGGTGTGTAAACGCTACTGGGAGAACCGCCGTTTCACGCCCGAAGCCTTCTGGCAGCTCCATATCGCGACGGACGGTTGCGACGGCGAGGTCTTGAAGTGCTCTTCCTCCGAAAAATGGAAGTCGAAAGAACCGGCAACGGAGCTATACAATAAGGTAAAGGCGGCAGGTTGCGCCACCGTCACGAAAGCCGAGCGCAAGGAGAAGACGGAGGAAACTCCGCTCCTGTACGACCTGACCACGCTCCAGAAGGAAGCCAACGCCAAGCACGGTTTCACGGCGGAACAGACGCTTGAAACCGCGCAAAAACTCTACGAGAAGAAACTGATAACCTATCCGAGAACGGGTAGCCGCTACATCCCCGAAGACGTGTACGCCGAAATCCCCAAGCTGCTCGCCTTTATCGGCACACAGCCCGAATGGAAAGACAAGGTGCGGGCGAAAGCCACACCGACACGCCGCAGCGTGGACGACGGAAAGGTGACGGACCACCATGCCCTGCTCGTTACGGGCGAGAAACCGCTGTTCCTTTCCAAAGAGGACGACATCATCTATCACATGATTGCCGGGCGCATGGTCGAGGCATTCTCCGAAAAATGCGTCAAGGACGTGACCGCTGTCACGGCGGAATGTGCCGGAGTGGAGTTCACCGTGAAAGGCAGCGTCATCAGGCAAGCCGGATGGCGTGCCGTCTATGGCGAGGAAAACAAGGATGAAACCACCATCCCCGGCTGGCAGAAAGGCGACACGCTCACTCTTAAAGCCACCTCCATCACCGAAGGAAAGACCAAGCCCAAGCCGCTGCATACCGAAGCTACCCTGCTCTCGGCAATGGAAACGGCGGGCAAGGAAATCGAGGATGACACACTGCGGCAGGCGATGAAGGACTGCGGCATCGGCACTCCCGCCACACGCGCCTCCATCATCGAAACGCTCTTCAAGCGCGGATACATGGAACGCTGCAAGAAGTCGCTTGTTCCCACCGAAAAAGGACTTGCCCTCAATTCCGTCGTCAAGAAGATGCGTATCGCCGATGTTGCCATGACGGGCGAATGGGAAAAGGAGCTGGCACGTATTGAGCGTGGGGAACTGTCCGCCGACACCTTCCGCAAGGAGATAGAGGCGTACACACGTGAGATAACCTCCGAACTGCTCTCGTGCGACAAGCTCTTCGGCAGCCGTGACTCCGGCTGCGCGTGTCCCAAGTGCGGCACGGGCAGGATGCGGTTCTACGGCAAGGTGGTACGCTGCGACAACACGGAGTGCGGACTGCCCGTGTTCCGGCTGAAAGCGGGACGCACCCTGTCCGACGATGAAATCAAGGAACTGCTCACAGAAGGACACACCAAGCTGCTCAAAGGCTTCAAGAGCAAACAGGGCAAGAGTTTCGATGCCATAGTCGCCTTTGACGGGGAATATAACACGACGTTCGTGTTCCCGGAAAAGAAAAGCAAGTCATCCTCTCCGAAAAAAAGGAAATAATCACTAACTTTGCCACTTGTTCAGAGTAATGAATTGTTCTTCGATACCGGATTACACTCATACTTTGGATTTAGTGGCGGCACTCGGAGGGATACCGAGTGCCTTTTTCTTCCTTTTTTCAACCGATTATCCCGTTAAATATCAATCCACTAAACTCCAAAGTAATGAACAACAAGAAGAAAAACGAGGGTCAGGCCGACTTTTCCTATTACGGTCTGTACCTGCTGGACTATCTCCGCACGAACAAGTTTGAACAGGCTGATGACACTGCTTTCATACGGGAACGCGCCGACCGTGCCGCCGAAACGTATGAAAAGGCTCGGCTCGAAGGCTATCCCGCCGACGGTGCGCAGGAACTGGCTATGGACATGCTGCTGCGCGGGCTGCGTTATTCCCGTTACGCCATCCTCCGCGAAGTCGTGGAGAACGAGTTTTCCGACGAAGTGCCGGAAGAGAAGCGTGAAGCCTTCATACAGAAACTCCTGCCGCTTGTCGGCAACGTGTTCTCCGTCTATGACTTTTCGGACGACAATTTCGCCCTGTCTTCCGATTACGACCTGCTCTACACGGAGCTGACGGGGGCAACTGTCCTTTTCATCGGGGAATATGGCGTTTAACCGCAAACAGAAACTGCGGGACAACATCGAGGCGATACGGACGGCATTCATCCTTGACAGGGGAAACAGGACAGCGACAACCGAAGAGCGTGCCATACTTCAAAGGTACTGCGGTTTCGGAGGTCTGAAATGTATCCTCAACCCTGCGAAGGAACTGACGGATGCCGTCCGGTGGGCGAAATCCGACCTCGAACTGTTTGCCCCGACGGTGGAGCTGCACAGGCTCATCCGTGAGAACAGCAAGGACGAAACGGAGTACAAGCGGTTTGTGGATTCGCTGAAAGCATCCGTGCTGACCGCTTTCTACACTCCCAAAGAGATAACCGACACCATCGCGGACGTGCTGGCGGATTACAGCGTCCGCCCCGCCCGTATGCTCGAACCGTCGGCGGGTGTCGGCGTGTTCGTGGATTCCATGTTGCGGCATAGTCCCAATGCGGATGTGATGGCTTTCGAGAAAGATCTGCTCACGGGAACAATCCTGCGGCATCTCTATCCCGACAAGAAAATGCGCACCTGCGGTTTTGAGAAAATTGAAAGACCGTTCAACAATTATTTTGACTTGGCGGTGTCCAATATTCCGTTCGGGGACATCGCCGTATTCGACGCGGAGTTCCAGCGGAGCGATTCCTTTGGCAGACGCTCTGCCCAGAAAGCCATCCACAACTATTTCTTTCTCAAAGGGCTGGATGCCGTGCGTGACGGCGGTATCGTGGCGTTCATCACCTCGCAAGGGGTATTGAACAGTACCAAGACCTCCGTGCGTAACGAGCTGTTCAGTCAGGCTAATCTGGTATCAGCGATACGCCTGCCCAACAACCTATTCACGGACAACGCGGGTACGGAGGTGGGCAGCGACCTGATTGTCCTGCAAAAGAACCTCAACAAGAAGGAAATGTCGCAGGACGAACGGCTGATGACCGTGATACAGACGGATACGAAAACCGACCTGACGGACAACGCCTATTTCATCCACCACCCGGAACGCATCGTGCATACGATGGCGAAACTTGACACCGACCCCTACGGGAAACCCGCTATGGTCTATCTGCACGAGGGCAAGACCGCAGGCATAGCCGGGGACTTGCGCCGTATGCTTGACGAGGATTTCCATTACAGGCTCGCCATGCGCCTGTATTCGGGAACAATCCGGCAGGTGGGAACGGAAGAGAGGGTTGCCGTACAAAAGGAAATGGAGCGTCCTGCCATAAAATTGGAAACGGCACCTCCGGCACAAGCGGTGGAAACTCCGACGGAGAAACCGCAATCCGCAGAGGAAAAGCCAGAGATAGAACCTCGTCCGAAATATTCCGCCGGAGTGCAGCTCACGTTGCTCGACCTCTGGGGCATGACGGAAGAGGTCAGCCAGCCTAAAACCGCCAAAAAGAAAAAAACGGCGAAAAAGGAAAGCCCGGCAAGGCGCGTTACGCCCAAGTCGCAGGTGCAGACCACACAGAATGTTACGGCTGTGCCGACGGCTTCCACCCCTAAGAATGTTACGGAAAACAAAGAGGCGAAAGCGGACAGTGCCGCCAAGCCTGCCGACCCGGACGACATCTATGCAAAGCTGGACTGGGAAACCAATCCTCCCATCAACGGCTTCTACGAGATGATGATGGGACTCACGCCGGAGCGCAGGAAGGAACTTCGGGAGCTGGCAAGGCAGCATAATGAGAAACAGGAAAACAGAACGGTTGCGACGGTCACGCCGGAAGTACCACGTGAACACCCCCGGCAGGAGAAAACACAGCCGGAGGTTGCCGCCACACCTGCCGCTACCGCTGCTCCACCGGAAGCGGTGGCGACTTCCCTTTTTCCCGACATCGAACCGGAAAAGCCGAAGGAGGAAGTCGTGGACCTTACGCCGCGTGCCTACCACCGCACGCCGGAGATGCACCTGCGCGAAGGGTCGTTAGTGACAGATTGGGGACGTCATAACATCGGCTATCTGAAGGACATCACACCATACGGGGCTACATTCCAGCCGCTCGACCTGAAAGGCTACCAGAAGGAGAAGGCGTTACAGTATGTTTTACTCCGTGACGCCTACGAGCGGCTGTACCGCTATGAATCGAACCTGCACGAAGCAAATGTCCAGTGGCGTGAGCATCTGAACACCTGTTACGATGAGTTCGTCATGCGTTACGGCAACCTCAACGCCAAGCAGAACGTGAAGCTGGTGATGATGGACGCGGGCGGGCGTGACATCCTTTCGCTGGAACGGGTGGAGAACGGAAAGTTTGTCAAGGCGGACATCTTCGAGCGTCCCGTTTCCTTCGCGGTGGAGAGCCATGCCAACATAGGCTCTCCTGAAGAAGCACTGTCCGCGTCGCTCAACAAGTTCGGCACGGTCGATCTCGACTATATGCGGGAGATAACCGACAGCACGGCGGAGGAGTTGCTCACAGCCCTGCAAGGACGTATCTATTACAATCCGCTCGTGACCGGTTACGAGATCAAAGACCGTTTCATAGCCGGAAACGTGATAGAGAAGGCGGAACGCATAGAGGCTTGGATTGGTGACAATCCCGAAAATGAGCGTATGCCTGAAGTGAAACAGGCGTTGGAAGCCTTGAAAGACGCCGAACCGCCGCGCATCGCCTTCGAAGACCTTGATTTCAACTTCGGGGAACGATGGATTCCGACGGGTGTCTATGCCGCCTACATGAGCCGTCTGTTCGACACGGAGGTGAAAATCGCCTACTCCGCAAGCATGGACGAGTTTTCGGTGGCGTGCAGCCACAAGAACTTCAAGATATGGGACGAGTTCTGCGTGAAGGGCTATTACCGCAGTTATGACGGTATGCACCTCCTGAAACATGCCCTGCACAACACCTGCCCCGACATGATGAAGTCCATCGGCAAGGACGAGCATGGCAACGACATCAAGGTGCGCGACAGCGAGGGAATACAACTCGCCAACGCCAAGATTGACGAGATACGAAACGGTTTCTCCGAATGGCTCGAAGAGCAGTCGCCGCAGTTCAAGGAACGGCTGACGACGATGTATAACCGCAAGTTCAACTGTTTCGTACGCCCGAAGTATGACGGCTCGCACCAGACTTTCCCCGACCTCAATCTGAAAGGGCTGGCAAGCCGGGGCATCAGGAGCGTCTATCCCTCGCAGATGGATTGCGTCTGGATGCTCAAGCAGAACGGCGGCGGAATTTGCGACCACGAGGTTTTGCGCCCATAAGGGCATATAGTAAATGTAGGTTTAGCAACCTACCCGGCAAGGGTTTTCAACGCCGGTCATTAGCCAACTTATCCACTTAGCCGAAAGGCGGTGGGGAGTGTCGCATGTTGGAAACGGCATAAGTCAGCTAACTATCGTGCTGCTACTGAATGTCTAAATGAAACGATAGATATGAGGATGAAGACTAAACTGTTTGAACGACAGCCCAAGACGTTAATTGGTAAACACCGACCGAAGATAGTTGCAACGGTCGGTCTGCAATACTTCTGCCTTCCGACTTCGGGCACGAGAGCCGAAAACCGATTGCAGGTCAGCCGCAGTCAGCGGAAAAGGGCGAAAATCGCATCCGACAATCTATCACGCTATGTTACTATATGTCTAAATGGGGATTGCCTAAGCAGACGCAGGTCTGTATGGCAACAGAGTCTCCGTAGTAGTCCGAGCGAGGGAAAGCCTCGTACATGGCGAAGGGAGACAGTGTGTTATCTTTAATATGTTTAACGAATGATGTGTGAGACATTATGAGAAATTCAGAGAATGTATTAAACAGTCTGGCTGGACACAGCCAAAACCCAAATTACAAGTTTGAACGGCTCTACCGATTGCTGTTCAACGAGAATCTGTATGCGCTTGCCTATCAGATGATGTCAAAGAAAACTGGCAACATGACGAAAGGCACTGATGGTCAGACCATCAGCGGGATGAGCATCAAACGCATACAGTCCATTATTGACAAGTTGCGGGATGAGAGTTATCAGCCGCACCCTGCCAAGAGAATTTACATACCCAAGAAGAACGGCAAGCAACGTCCTCTCGGCATACCGTCGTTTGAGGACAAACTTGTGCAGAAAGTCATCCAAATGATTCTTGAATCCATCTATGAGGGCAGTTTTGAAAAATGTTCCCATGGATTCAGACCGCACCGCAGTTGCCACACTGCAATGGCTTCAATCATGGAGGGATTTGACGGAACGAGGTGGTTCATCGAGGGCGACATCAAGGGATTCTTTGATAATATCGACCATGATATTATGATTGCAATACTTTCAAAGCGCATCGCAGATGAACGCTTCCTGCGTCTTATCCGTAAATTTCTCAATGCAGGTTACTTGGAGAAATGGAAATTCCACAAAACATTCAGCGGAACTCCCCAAGGTGGAATAATCAGCCCCATATTGGCTAACATCTACCTTGACCAGCTGGACAAATATGTCGTGGAATATATCTCGCAGTTCAACAGAGGTAAGATGCGGAAACGCAACCCTGAATACAAAAGGATTGCAAACCGTAAGGACAAACGTGTAAAGAAACTGAAAACCGAGACAGACGAGCAGAAAAGAGCGGCACTGCGCAGTGAAATTGTCGAACTGCACCGTGAAATGCAAAAACATCCTGCAACTCTGGACATGGACGAGGATTTCAGACGTATGAGATATGTGCGTTACGCCGATGATTTTCTTATCGGTATCATAGGCAGTAAAGATGATTGTGTCAACATAAAGGCGGACATCAAGAGATTCCTTTGTGAAAAACTCAAACTCGAACTGTCAGATGAAAAGACGCTCATAACACATGGTCATGACCACGCCAAATTTCTCGGATTTGAGGTGACTATCCGCAAGTCTGAAAAGACGAGGAAAGGGAGCAACGGAATGCCCAAACGCTCACTCGACCACAAGACAGTCGTACTGTTACCATTGGAGGTTATGAAAAATAAACTCATGGAATACAAAGCGATGAAAATGGTGGTTGAGGACGGCAAAGAAAAATGGGAATCCACTTCACGCCCTTACCTGCGTAGTAACGATGACCTTGAAATTCTGAATAGATACAACTCGGAAATCCGTGGCATCTACAATTACTACTGCATAGCGAACAATGTCAGTATCCTCAACAGTTTCTATCAAATCATGAAAGAGAGTTTATACAAGACTTTCTCATCCAAATATGAATCTACCGTAAGGAAGATAATCAACTCTTATACACGGGACAAGATATTTCGTGTTCAGTATGAGGTGAAAGGAGTGAAGAAAGAAAGGGAACTCTATCATGGTGGGTTTGGCAGAAGAAAGGACGCTCGTATAGACGATGCTGACAATCTTCCCAGTTATCGCGGGATGCAAAGTACAAGCCTTATGGCTCGGCTTAAAGCCTGCAAGTGTGAATATTGTGGAGCTACGGACAACCTGCAAATGATACACGTCCGCAAGCTAAAGGACTTGAATGGCAAGCAGGAATGGGAAAAACTCATGATTGCTCGCAAAAGAAAGACTTTGGCAGTATGTGAAAACTGTTACCGCAAGATTCATGGAAGAAAATAGACTGATGATAAACATGGAGAGCCGTATACTCGGAAACGAGTACGTACGGTTCGGTGGCGAGCGTTTAGGAAGATTCCATATCTTTATATGGTTTCGCACTTTTCGCTTAGCCTGTGGAACCGGCAAGACGTTGATAATGTGTATTGCAGCGCATGAAATGAAACGTCTGAACCTGGCGCACAAGCCGATGATTATCGGGTTGAAAGCCAATGTCGCGGAGATTGCTGCCACCTATCAGGCGGCATATCCCAATGCGCGTATTCTGTACGCTTCGGAAAAGGACTTTTCGACCGCCAACCGCGTGCGTTTCTTCAACAACATCAAGAACAACGACTACGATTGTGTCATCATGTCGCACGACCAGTTCGGCAAAATACCGCAGTCGCCGGAGTTGCAGCAACGCATCCTGCAAGCGGAACTTGACACGGTGGAGGAAAACCTCGAAGTGCTGCGCCAGCAGGGAAAGAACGTGTCGCGGGCGATGCTGAAAGGTCTGGAGAAGCGCAAGCACAACCTTGAAGCGAAGCTGGAGAAGGTGGAACACGCCATAAAGTCACGCACGGACGACGTGGTGGATTTCAAACAGATGGGCATCGACCATATTTTCATAGATGAGAGCCACCAGTTCAAAAATCTGACGTTCAACACGCGCCATGACCGTGTGGCGGGACTGGGCAACAGCGAGGGAAGCCAAAAGGCACTGAACATGCTCTTTGCCATCCGTACCATACAGGAGCGCACGGACAGGGATTTGGGAGCGACTTTCCTTTCGGGTACTACCATCAGCAACTCGCTGACGGAGTTGTACCTGCTGTTCAAGTATTTGCGCCCGAAGGAGCTGGAACGGCAGGACATCCGGTGTTTCGATGCGTGGGCGGCGATATTCGCCAAGAAGACAACGGATTTTGAATTTAACGTGACGAACAACGTGGTTCAAAAAGAAAGGTTCAGGTATTTCATCAAGGTACCGGAACTTGCCTCCTTCTATAATGAAATCACGGACTACCGCACGGCGGAGGATGTGGGTGTGGATCGTCCCAACAAGAATGAGATACTGCACCACATACCGCCCACGCCGGAGCAGGAGGACTTCATACAGAAGTTGATGCAGTTCGCCAAGACGGGCGATGCCACCCTGTTGGGCAGGCTGCCGCTTTCGGAAACGGAGGAAAAGGCGAAGATGCTTATCGCCACGGACTATGCCCGGAAAATGGCACTCGACATGCGCATGATAGACCCGAATTATGAAGACCACCCCGACAACAAGGCGAGCCACTGTGCCAAGATGATCGCGGAGTATTACCAAAAATACGACGCGCAGAAGGGAACGCAGTTCGTATTCTCGGATTTGGGTACATACCAGCCGGGCGACGGGTGGAACGTCTATTCGGAAATCAAGCGCAAACTGACGGAGGATTACGGCATACCGCCAAGCGAGGTGCGCTTCATTCAGGAGTGCAAGACCGACAAGGCGCGGAAGGCGGTGATAGATGCCATGAACGCCGGAACGGTGCGTGTGCTGTTCGGCTCCACCTCCATGCTCGGCACGGGTGTGAATGCGCAGAAAAGGTGTGTGGCAATCCATCATTTGGACACGCCGTGGCGACCGTCCGACCTGCAACAGCGTGACGGACGCGGAGTTAGGGCAGGAAATGAGATTGCCAAGCATTTCGCCGGGAACAACGTGGATGTAATCATTTACGCAGTGGAGAAGTCACTGGACAGCTACAAGTTCAACCTCCTGCATTGCAAGCAGACTTTCATCAGCCAGCTTAAAAGCGGTGCGATGGGTGCACGTACCATCGACGAGGGGGCTATGGACGAAAAATCGGGCATGAACTTCTCGGAGTATATGGCGTTGCTCTCCGGCAACACCGATCTGTTGGACAAGGCGAAACTTGAAAAGCGTATTGCCTCGCTCGAAGGGGAACGCAAGTCGTTCAACAAGGGCAAGCGTGATTCGGAGTTCAAACTGGAGTCAAAGACCGGCGAACTGCGCAACAACACGGCTTTCATAGATGCCATGAGGGAGGACTGGAACCGCTTCCTTTCGGTGGTGCAGACCGACAAGGAGGGCAACCGCCTTAATATGATAAAGGTGGACGGTGTGGATTCCGCCGATGAGAAGGTCATCGGAAAGCGTTTGCAGGAGATAGCGAAAAACGCCACTACAGGCGGGCTTTACACGCAGGTCGGAGAACTTTACGGTTTTCCGATAAAGGTGGTGAGCGAAAGGATACTCAAAGAGGGATTGGAGTTCACCGACAACCGTTTCGTGGTCGAGGGGAACTACAAGTACACCTATAACAACGGACATCTGGCAATGGCTGACCCGTTGGCCGCCGCCCGCAATTTCCTCAACGCTTTGGAGCGCATCCCCTCCATCATCGACCAGTACAAGACTAAGAATGAAGTGCTGGAACGTGAGATACCGCAGTTGCAGGAGATAGCGGGCAAGGTGTGGAAGAAGGAGGAAGAACTGAAACAGTTGAAGTCTGAACTTGCCGCACTTGACCGAAAAATACAGCTGGAACTTGCGCCGCCCACGCCCGAAGTCGCCGAAAAGGAGAACGAAGGGCAACAGGTCAAGCCGGAAGCGGAAGATGTACGGAACAGGCAGGCGCAATATTCCGAAAATGCACCGCCGCAAATACGCAATCCATCGGAAAGTATTATCGCCAATCACACCATAACTGGGCATCCGGGGCTGTATGCCAAGGAGGAAACCCGGTCCAAAGGATTGAAAATATAACCTTAGGAATTTTATCTGAAGTATTAATAAGGGCTATCCCAAAAGGTCTAAAAGTAAATTTTATCCTTTCTGCAAGTATCTGTAGGATGGCAACTGCATTTTTTTCTTTTTGGGCAGCCCTTATTAAAATTTATTCTTATTTTAGGTTATATACATTCATGTCCATTTATGTAAAAAATTCCTGCTGACCTTGTTTATGTCTTATCAGTCACCATTTGCAAAACCATATTTGACCCTCAAAGAGGCTGAATTTGATAAGTAACTTGCTACATACTCATAATAAGGAGCTAAATAGAACACGAATGGGAAATACTCAAATGCCAAACTAAAGAAGATATTGGCCAAAATAAACGCTATACCGAGAGAGAAACTTGATTTTTCAACTTCCTAAAACGGTGTTGTTCAAACGTTTCTACTTATTTGTACTTACCAGTTGAACCTACGCTTCCCTAATAAAATGTCTATGGTAAAAAGTTAAAAAATCCTCCCACTTTTGTTAGATATATTTTTTTGTGTAATTTTGTAATCGTTATGCGGCAGTAATAATATACATATTAATACGAGTTAGTAATCCTGTAGTTCTCACATGCTACGAGGAGGTATTAAAAGGTGCGTTTCGACAATGCATCTATTGTAGTATATTATTGCTTAATCCAAATGAATATTATAAATTTAGGAATTCTTGCTCACATTGATGCAGGAAAAACTTCCGTAACCGAGAATCTGCTGTTTGCCAGTGGAGCAACGGAAAAGTGCGGCTGTGTGGATAATGGTGACACCATAACGGACTCTATGGATATAGAGAAACGTAGAGGAATTACTGTTCGGGCTTCTACGACATCTATTATCTGGAATGGTGTGAAATGCAATATCATTGACACTCCGGGACACATGGATTTTATTGCGGAAGTGGAGCGGACATTCAAAATGCTTGATGGAGCAGTCCTCATCTTATCCGCAAAGGAAGGCATACAAGCGCAGACAAAGTTGCTGTTCAATACTTTACAGAAGCTGCAAATCCCGACAATTATATTTATCAATAAAATTGACCGTGCCGGTGTGAATTTAGAGCGTTTGTATCTGGATATAAAAACAAATCTGTCGCAAGATGTCCTGTTTATGCAAACTGTTGTCGATGGATTGGTTTATCCGATTTGCTCCCAAACATATATAAAGGAAGAATACAAAGAATTTGTATGCAACCATGACGACAATATATTAGAACGGTATTTGGCGGATAGCGAAATTTCACCGGCTGATTATTGGAATACGATAATCGCTCTTGTGGAAAAAGCCAAAGTCTATCCGGTGCTACATGGATCAGCAATGTTCAATATCGGTATCAATGAGTTGTTGGACGCCATCTCTTCTTTTATACTTCCTCCGGCATCAGTCTCAAACAGACTTTCAGCTTATCTCTATAAGATAGAGCATGACCCCAAAGGACATAAAAGAAGTTTTCTAAAAATAATTGACGGAAGTCTGAGACTTCGAGACGTTGTAAGAATCAACGATTCGGAAAAATTCATCAAGATTAAAAATCTAAAAACTATTTATCAGGGCAGAGAGATAAATGTTGATGAAGTGGGTGCCAATGATATCGCAATTGTAGAAGATATGGAAGATTTTCGAATCGGAGATTATTTAGGCGCTAAACCTTGTTTGATTCAAGGATTATCTCATCAGCATCCCGCTCTCAAATCCTCCGTCCGACCAGACAAGCCCGAAGAGAGAAGCAAGGTGATATCCGCTCTGAATACATTGTGGATTGAAGACCCGTCTTTGTCCTTTTCCATAAACTCATATAGTGATGAATTGGAAATCTCGTTATATGGTTTAACCCAAAAGGAAATCATACAGACATTGCTGGAAGAACGATTTTCCGTAAAGGTCCATTTTGATGAGATCAAGACTATCTACAAAGAACGACCTGTAAAAAAGGTCAATAAGATTATTCAGATCGAAGTGCCACCCAACCCTTATTGGGCCACAATAGGGCTGACTCTTGAACCCTTGCCGTTAGGGACAGGGTTGCAGATCGAAAGTGACATCTCCTATGGCTATCTGAACCATTCTTTTCAAAATGCCGTTTTTGAAGGAATTCGTATGTCTTGCCAATCGGGATTACATGGATGGGAAGTGACAGATTTGAAAGTAACTTTTACTCAAGCCGAGTATTATAGCCCGGTAAGTACACCTGCTGATTTCAGACAGCTGACCCCTTATGTCTTCAGGCTGGCTTTGCAACAGTCAGGTGTGGACATTCTCGAACCGATGCTCTGTTTTGAGTTGCAGATACCCCAAGTGGCAAGTTCCAAAGCTATTACAGATTTGCAAAAAATGATGTCTGAGATTGAAGACATCAGTTGTAATAATGAGTGGTGTCATATTAAAGGGAAAGTTCCATTAAATACAAGTAAAGACTATGCCTCAGAAGTAAGTTCATACACTAAGGGCTTAGGCATTTTTATGGTTAAGCCATGTGGGTATCAAATAACAAAAGGCGGTTATTCTGATAATATCCGCATGAACGAAAAAGATAAACTTTTATTCATGTTTCAAAAATCAATGTCATCAAAATAATGGAGCGGTCAGGAAATTTCTATAAGGCAATACGGTTGGGATATATACTTATCTCCATTCTTATCGGATGTATGGCATATAATAGCCTCTATGAATGGCAGGAGATAGAAGCATTAGAACTTGGCAATAAAAAAATAGACGAGTTCCGAAAAGAAATAAACAATATCAATATTCAAATGATAAAATTTCCTCTATTGGGTGAAACGATACTGGAATGGAACGATAAAGATATCGAGCATTACCATGCACGGCGTATGGCAATGGACAGTATGCTCTGCCGTTTCAAGGTCACCTATCCAGCAGAGCGCATCGATAGTGTGCGCAGTCTTTTAGAGGATAAGGAACGACAGATGTTCCAGATAGTCCGGTTAATGGATGAACAACAATCGATTAACAAGAAGATAGCCAATCAAATTCCGGTTATTGTGCAGAAAAGTGTGCAGGAACAGTCCAAAAAGCCAAAACGAAAAGGTTTCTTAGGCATATTCGGCAAAAAAAAGGAAGTAACTCCAGCAGTATCAACTACTATCCTTCATTCGGTCAATAGAAACGTAATCAGTGAACAGAAAGTGCAGGGTCGCCAATTGTCGGAACAAGCCGACAGCCTTGCAGCTCGTAATGCAGAACTTAACAGACAACTGCAAGAATTGATTTGCCAAATAGAAGAAAAGGTACAAACCGACCTGCAAAGCCGGGAAGACGAAATAGTTGCCATGCGTGAAAAGTCATTTATGCAAGTAGGCGGTTTAATGGGATTCGTTCTTCTATTGTTGTTAATTTCCTACATCATTATACATCGTGATGCCAAAAGCATTAAACAATACAAGCACAAGACAACTGATTTGATAAGGCAACTGGAACAATCCGTACAACGGAACGAGGCACTGATAACGTCAAGGAAGAAGGCGGTGCATACTATCACCCATGAACTGCGCACACCGCTGACAGCAATAACAGGCTATGCCGGACTGATACGGAAAGAACAGTGTGAGGATAAGTCCGGGCAGTATATCCAAAACATACTGCAATCCTCCGACCGTATGCGGGATATGCTCAACACTTTGCTTGACTTCTTCCGCCTGGACAACGGCAAGGAACAGCCCCGTCTGTCACCCTGCCGGATTTCTGCAATCACGCACACACTTGAAACGGAGTTCATGCCTGTTGCCGTGAACAAAGGGCTGTCCTTGTCCGTGAAGACTGGACACGATGCCATTGTATTGACCGACAAAGAGCGAATAATACAAATCGGGAATAACCTGCTGTCAAACGCTGTCAAGTTCACAGAAGAAGGCGGTGTTTCTTTGATTACTGAATATGATACTCGCGGGCTATATCCTGCAATTCCGCATCGGTCAGCACATCCTCCGGGTGCGGGTTGAGAGAGATATGTACCACTGGCTTCTCGACCTTCATCTGCGGTGGCAGGAAGGTGTGGAAACCCTCCATCGCCTTGCCTATGTCCACCGTTCCCGAACCGTCATTGTAGATGCGGTTGGTGGTAAGCAACCGCCCCTGCGCCTCGTTAATCTTCTCTCCGTTGTAGGCAATCGCGCCGTACAACGAGCTGCCTACACTGATTTTTGCGACCATTTTGCTTCCATTTCTCTCGACAATTCCACAATCTGACGGCTCAGTTTCACGAGTTCGACGGTGTGTTGCTCTAATTTGTAGAGCAACACCATCGCCTTTTTCTCTGAAAAATGCAGCCTCAGTTCCTTCACGACTTGGTTGTAATTCGTACCCACGGCACGGAACTGCGCATGAAAATCCGACAGTTTGGTGTAATAGTCCACCAGCGTCTTGTCCACCTTCAGCACCTTGAACGGCTGCCCGAAGAAGTGCGCTTTGAGGAAAACCGACCGCGCATAGACACCCGATTTTCCGAACATGGCGAGGAAACGGTTGTGTTCCTCCTCGTTGAAACGGACGGTGTACCGGTACACCGCCGGATCAAGTTTGGGATTTCTCCCTGCTTTGCTTTTCCTTTTCTCTTTCATATTACTTTGGATTTAGCGGATTGACGGCATAAGCCGCCGCTTCGGTTTACAGCACCGCAGTTCTGAAAGGCTTCCCGACTTCGGAGGGAAAGCCCGCCCCCTGCAAGGGCAAGGCGTTTTCCGGGATGCTCAAAATATTTTGAGCGGCTGAAAACATACCTTGCTATGTTCAGGTGAACATAAAAATCCGTCAGGGGACGGATGGGAAGATACCTTTCAGGACTCCGGCTGCGCCACCATCGGCGAACCCTGCTGTCCGGGGGCAAAGTTACGCCCTTAAAGCGGTATCGGACAGATGCTTGACCCGGTCAATGACTGCCAACCGGCGCAACGTGCCGCCACTTGCCGGAGAAGTGATACAGGTTCCAAAATATACTTGTTTATTTGCAGCATGATTCAAGAAACGAACGATTTGAAAATATGAGAAAAGGAACATTCAAATACCCGGACAACCGCTTCGGCGGATACTTGCCGAAGCGGATACCCGAACCGTCGGAACCCCGGTTATCCGACAATCCGGTGAAGTACAGATTCAATGACTTCATGACGCAGTGTCGTCATTCATCACTTGTTCGCCGCACCACTTCACCACAAAACCGGATACGCGGTGACCCGCCCGTATGTCTGTTCACTGAAGCGGATAATGTGGCAACCAAATCCGCATATAAATAGAAAAAGAAATCTTCAACAATTAAAATAAATGGAACTATGAGTAAGGAAATCTTCGTTGCATTCGCAACACAGAAAGGTGGCATCGGCAAATCCACCGTCACGGCACTCGCCGCCAGCTACCTGCACAACGTAAAAGGCTACAATGTCGCCGTCGTGGACTGCGACGACCCGCAGCACAGCATCCACGGCCTGCGCGAACATGAGACGGCACTCATCGGCAGGAGCATCTACTTCAAGGCTCTCGCGTGCGACCATTTCCGCAAGATAAAGAAGAACGCCTATCCGGTCATCAAGAGCAACGCGGTGAACGCCCTCGACGATGCGGAAAGGATGATCGCCGCCGAGGTCGTGAAGCCCGACGTGGTTTTCTTCGACATGCCGGGAACACTCCGGAGCAACGGCGTGATAAAGACGCTATCGCAGATGGACTACATCTTCACGCCCCTGAGTGCCGACCGCTTCGTCGTGGAGAGTACCCTGAAATTCGTCACGATGTTCCGCGACAGGCTGATGACAACCGGGCAGGCGAAAACAAAGGGGCTGCATCTGTTCTGGACGATGGTGGACGGCAGGGAGAGGAACGACCTGTACGGCATCTACGAGGAAGTGATAGCCGAAATGGGCTTTCCGGTACTTTCCACCCGCTTGCCCGACAGCAAGAAGTTCCGCCGTGACCTTTCGGAAGAGCGCAGGAGCGTTTTCCGCTCCACCATCTTCCCAATGGACACGGCACTGCTGAAAGGGAGCGGCATCCGTGAGTTTTCCGAAGAGATAAGCGACATCATCAGACCGCAGTGAGCATGGGCAGCAGGAAAGTAAACACGGAAGGCATCGACGAGGAACTGCTGTTGGCATCTATCGGGCGGCGCACACAGGACGGGACACTACGCCCGGCGCAGGAAGACCCCGCAGCCGTACCGACCGGAGAGGACACCGCCGCACCGGAGCCGCCACCGGCTCAACCCGTGACACGGGAGAGAGCGCAGAGGGAAGGCGGCCGCCGGAAAAGGCAGGATGAAGACTATAACGAGCTGTTCCTGCGCCGCAACGAGATAAAGACCCGCCAGTGTGTCTATATCAGCCGCGATGTCCACGGCAAAATCCTCAAAATCGTGAACGACATCGCCGGAGGGGAAATCTCGGTAGGCGGCTATGTGGATACCGTGCTACGCCAGCATTTGGAACAGCACAAGGAAAGAATCAACGAACTATACAAGAAACAACGTGAAGATCTGATTTGAAAATGGAAAAAGAAATGACACCGAATGAAAAAAGACTGCAGCAAGACTGCGGAGGCATGCTTGCCCAAGTGCAGGCGAGCGTGGAAATCCTGTCGCCCGTCCCGGTGAGCGGCAAATGCAGCGAAAAGGACTATAGGCGTATGTTCATCCGCGACCCGGAAATAAAGGCGCGGGAGGGTAAGATGGCGTATGTGCGCCCGGAGTACCACGAGCGTATCATGCGCATCACCCGTGTAATCGGGCATGACAGGCTTACGCTGTCCGCCTACATCGACCATGTGCTGACGCACCATTTCAACCAGTGCGAGGACGCCATAAAAAGCCTTTACGCCCGGAATTACAATTCAGTATTCTAACCAAAAACGGAAGGATATGAATTACACAATCAGCATGACAGACATTCTGCTGGCGGTATCGGTCGGCTGCAACCTATGGTTCCTGTTCCTGCTCCTTTACGAGCGCATCATGGACATGCGGCTTGTCCGCTTCTTCAAGGGCATCGCCGGATTATGGCGGTCGTTGGACAGGAATGGGCCAAAGAGCGTAGCGGCACACGAGGAAGTCCCTGCGGAAAAGGCGGACATCATCGGCAAGAGCCGTTTCAGGATGGCATCCACCCGGACAACCGCTGCCATACCGACGCAAGAAGCCGCCACTTTGGAAAAAGGCATTGAGCTGTCGGAGGAAGAGGCTACTTTTGACGACGGAAAAACGGGAAACGCATCCCGCCCGGCACAAGTCCCGGAGGAAAAACTCGATGAGACCTTCACGAGCATACCGCCGGAGGAACTGGGATACGGGGACGACGAACCGGAAGAGGACGCTTCGGACACGCCACGGGCTTCGGGCAGCAGCTTTGACGAGATCGACGACGCCTGCAAGACCGCCAAGAACCCGGACGCGACACAGGCGCAACGTGAAAAGGCGGCGAAGGTGTTCTCCGACATGGAAGGCACGGAGCTGTACGAGAAAATGATGGAAGGCTCTTCGGAGATAGGCATCCGCATCAAGGGGCTTATCGAGATTCGGCTGAAGAAACCTGAAAAGGAGTTCGTCGTGCCGGACAATATCGAGGATTTTGACATCCGCAACTATGTATGACAACTTAAAAAGGAATGAACATGAAAAAGTGACATCACCCCACGCGGTAAGGAAACGCAAGGCGCATCCCCATCCGCAACGGACACGCCCACGTCCGTGGAAACAAACGGGCATCCACTAAAACCAAAGTAAAGAAACAAAGTATCAACCGCCCGATAAAGGACTATCCACCCTTTCGACGGCAAAAAACAAGGACAATTCATGAACAAGAACATCTTGAAAAACAGAAAAGCAATCCTCTCCGCGGCTCTCATTATCGCCACAACCGCCTCCGCTTTCGCGCAGGGAAACGGCATCGCGGGCATCAACGAAGCCACCTCTATGGTGAGTTCGTATTTCGACCCCGGCACGAAACTGATATACGCCATCGGCGCGGTCGTCGGGCTTATCGGGGGCGTAAAAGTGTACGGCAAGTTTTCATCGGGCGACCCCGACACCAGCAAGACAGCCGCCTCGTGGTTCGGCGCGTGCATCTTCCTGATTGTTGCCGCCACCATCCTGCGCTCATTCTTCCTTTAATGTAATAATGTATGGCTGAATACCCAATCAACAAGGGTATCGGTCGTCCGGTAGAGTTCAAGGGCTTGAAGGCACAGTACCTCTTCATCTTCTGCGGAGGTCTGCTGGCTCTCTTCGTCCTGTTCGTCATCCTCTACATGGTCGGCATCGACCAGTGGATATGTATCGGTTTCGGCGCGACATCGTCCTCCCTCCTTGTATGGCAGACCTTCGCGCTGAACGCCCGGTACGGCGAACACGGGCTGATGAAATTAGGAGCGGCACGCAGCCATCCCCGATACCTTATCAACCGGCGGCGGATAACCCGTCTGTTCAAACGACAACGAAAGGAAGAATGACAATGAGGAATACATCAAAAATGACAACACTGGAAAACAAGTTCCCGCTTTTAGCGGTGGAGCATGGCTGCATCATCTCAAAGGACGCCGACATCACGGTGGCTTTCGAGGTGGAGCTGCCGGAGCTTTACACCGTGACGGGCGCGGAATACGAGGCTATACACGGCTGCTGGTGTAAGGCGATCAAGGTGCTGCCGGACTACTCCGTCGTCCACAAACAGGACTGGTTCATCAAGGAACGCTACAAGCCGGAGCTGCAAAATGACGACATGAGCTTTTTGAGCCGTTCTTTCGAGCGACATTTCAACGAGCGTCCGTACCTGAAACACACCTGCTACCTCTACCTGACCAAAACGACAAAGGAGCGTAACCGGATGCAGAGCAATTTCAGCACGCTGTGCCGGGGACATATCATCCCGAAGGAGCTGGACAGGGAAACAGCCACCAAATTCATGGAGGCTTGCGAACAGTTCGAGCGCATCATGAACGACAGCGGGCTTGTCCGCCTGCGCCGCCTCTCCACCGATGAGATTGTGGGGACGGAGGGTAAGGCGGGGCTTATCGAACGCTACTTCTCCCTTATGCCGGAGGGGAATACCACCTTGCAGGACATCGAGCTTTCGGCAAGGGAGATGCGCATCGGCGACAACCGCCTGTGCCTGCACACCCTCTCCGACGCGGAAGACCTGCCGGGCAAGGTGGCAACCGACACCCGTTACGAGAAGCTCTCCACCGACCGGAGCGACTGCCGACTGTCATTCGCTTCCCCCGTGGGGCTGCTACTCTCCTGCAACCATATCTACAACCAGTATGTGCTGATAGACAACAGCGAGGAAGCCTTGCAGAAGTTCGAGAAATCCGCCCGTAACATGCAATCGCTATCTCGCTATTCAAGAAGCAACAGCATCAACCGCGAGTGGATAGACCAGTACCTGAACGAAGCCCGGTCATACGGGCTGACCTCGGTACGGGCGCACTTCAACGTCATGGCGTGGAGCGACGACGCGGAAGAGCTGAAGCACATAAGGAACGACGTGGGCAGCCAGCTGGCAAGCATGGAGTGCGTGCCGCGCCACAACACCATCGACTGCCCGACACTCTACTGGGCGGCGATACCCGGCAATGCGGCGGACTTCCCGGCGGAAGAGAGTTTCCACACCTTCATCGAACAGGCGGTGTGCCTGTTCACGGAGGAAACCAACTACCGTTCTTCACTCTCGCCCTTCGGCATCAAGATGGTGGACAGGCTCACGGGAAAACCGCTGCACCTCGACATCAGCGACCTTCCGATGAAGCGGGGTATCACCACGAACCGCAACAAGTTCGTGCTGGGTCCTTCGGGCAGCGGCAAGTCGTTCTTCATGAACCACCTCGTGCGCCAATATTATGAGCAAGGCGCGCATGTGGTATTGGTGGACACGGGAAACTCCTATCAGGGCTTGTGCGGCATGATCCGGCGCAAGACAGGCGGAGCGGACGGCGTGTATTTCACCTACACGGAAGAGAAGCCCATATCGTTCAACCCGTTCTACACCGATGATTACATCTTCGATGTGGAGAAGAAGGACAGCATCAAGACCCTGCTTCTTACGCTCTGGAAATCGGAGGACGACAAGGTGACGAAGACGGAGAGCGGCGAACTGGGCAGTGCCGTGAGTGCCTATATTGAACGTATCCAATCCGACCGTAGCATCGTGCCGTCGTTCAACACCTTTTATGAGTATATGCGTGACGACTACCGCAAGGAACTGGCTGAGCGTGACATCAAGGTGGAGAAGTCCGACTTCAACATCGACAACATGCTCACCACCATGCGGCAGTATTACCGGGGCGGGCGTTACGACTTCCTGCTCAACTCCACAGAGAACATCGACCTGCTTAACAAGCGGTTTATCGTCTTCGAAATTGACAGCATAAAGGAAAATCGCGAGCTTTTTCCGGTCGTGACCATCATCATCATGGAAGCCTTCATCAACAAGATGCGGCGACTGAAAGGGGTACGGAAACAGCTTATTGTGGAAGAGGCTTGGAAGGCTCTCTCTTCGGCGAACATGGCTGAATATCTGCGCTATATGTACAAGACGGTCAGAAAATATTACGGCGAGGCAATCGTGGTGACGCAGGAGGTGGACGACATCATCAGTTCTCCGGTGGTCAAAGAGAGCATCATCAACAACTCCGACTGCAAGATACTTCTCGACCAGCGCAAGTACATGAACAAGTTCGACCAGATACAGGCGTTGCTCGGACTGACGGAAAAGGAGAAAGGGCAGATACTCTCCATCAACATGGCAAACAACCCTTCACGGTTTTACAAAGAGGTGTGGATAGGCTTGGGTGACACACAGTCGGCGGTCTATGCCACCGAGGTCAGTGCAGAAGAGTATCTGGCCTACACTACCGAAGAAACGGAAAAAGTGGAGGTTTACCGTCTGGCGGAGAAGCTGGGCGGTGACATCGAAGCCGCCATCCGGCAGCTTGCCGAAAGGCGGAGGAACAAGGAATAACTAAAACAGAATGTATCAACAAAAAAAGGGAAACGCATATGAATTTACCAAAAGTGAAAATGCTGCAAGTCAGCAAGTGTCTGATCGGATTGGCGGTCATGATGCTGCAATCCTGCGACGTGGCCGACAACCGCCGTGATATGCTGTGCGGGAACTGGGAGAGCGTGGAGGGGAAGCCCGACGTGCTTATCTACAAGGAGGGCGAAGCCTACAAGGTGACGGTGTTCCGCCGGAGCGGTCTGCGCCGCAAGCTGAAACCGGAAACCTATCTCTTGCAGGAGGAAAACGGCAACCTGTTCATGAACACCGGCTTCCGCATCGACGTGTCCTACAACGAGGCCACGGACGTGCTGACCTTCTCGCCGGGCGGCGACTATGTGCGGGTGAAACCGCAGCCGGGACACCCGACAGAAGAATAACAACCACTAAAATCCAAAGTAACATGAGAACAAGAATAACAATGATTATCTGCCTGTGCCTGCTTTTCGCAGGCAGGGCAAGCGCACAGTGGGTCGTAAGCGATCCGGGCAATCTGGCGCAGGGTATCATCAATGCCTCCAAAAACATCATCCATACCTCCAAGACTGCCACGAACATGGTGAGCAACTTTCAGGAAACGGTGAAAATCTATCAGCAGGGCAAAAAGTATTACGATGCCCTCAAATCGGTGAATAATCTCGTCAAGGACGCCCGCAAGGTGCAGCAGACTATCCTGATGGTAGGCGACATCACCGACATTTATGTAAACAGTTTCCAAAGGATGCTCCGTGATGGAAATTTCAGACCAGAAGAGCTGTCGGCAATCGCTTTCGGTTACACGAAACTGCTGGAAGAGAGCAACGAAGTGTTGACGGAACTGAAGAATGTGGTGAACATCACCACGCTCTCCATGACCGACAAGGAGCGCATGGACGTGGTGGAACGCTGCTACTCCAAAATGAAGCGTTACCGCAACCTTGTGAGCTATTACACCAACAAGAACATCTCCGTGAGTTATCTGCGTGCGAAGAAAAAGAACGACCTCGACCGCATCATGGGGCTGTACGGGAACATGAACGAAAGATACTGGTAAGCCTATGGAGTTCGATAACCTTCATCAGATTTTACGCTCACTTTATGAGCAGATGATGCCGCTATGTGGGGACATGGCGGGTGTGGCGAAAGGCATCGCCGGGCTGGGTGCGCTGTTCTACGTCGCCTACCGGGTATGGCAGTCGCTGGCGAGAGCCGAACCGATAGACGTATTCCCGATGCTCCGTCCTTTTGCCATCGGTCTGTGCATCATGTTCTTCCCGACTGTGGTGCTGGGCACGATAAACAGCATCCTCTCACCCGTCGTACAGGGCACGGCAAAGATGCTGGAGGCGGAAACGCTGGACATGAACCGATACCGGGAGCAGAAGGACAAGCTGGAATACGAGGCGATGGTACGCAACCCCGAAACCGCCTACCTCGTGTCCAACGAGGAATTTGACAAGCAACTGGAGGAACTCGGCTGGTCGCCTTCCGACATGGTGACGATGGCGGGAATGTATATCGACCGGGGAATGTACAACATGAAGAAGAGCATCCGCGACTTCTTCCGCGAGATACTCGAACTGCTGTTCCAAGCCGCCGCCCTCGTGATAGACACCGTCCGCACCTTCTTTCTCGTGGTGCTGGCGATTCTCGGTCCGATAGCCTTCGCCCTGTCGGTATGGGACGGTTTCCAAAACACGCTCACGCAGTGGATATGCCGCTATATACAGGTCTATCTGTGGCTACCGGTATCGGACATGTTCAGCACCATACTGGCGAAGATACAGGTTCTGATGCTGCAAAACGACATCGAGCGGATGCAGGCAGACCCGAACTTCTCGCTGGATTCGAGCGACGGGGTGTATATCGTATTCCTCTGCATCGGCATCATCGGCTACTTTACCATTCCCACCGTTGCCGGCTGGATTATCCAAGCCGGAGGCATGGGCGGTTACGGTCGCAACGTGAACCAGATGGCGGGACGAGCCGGAAGCATGGCGGGCAGCGTGGCGGGTGCAGCCGCAGGAAACGCAGTCGGACGTGTCGGCAAATTGCTGAAATAATCAATGTGCAATCATAAATTGGAAAATATAAATGGAATTCAAATCACTTAGAAACATCGAATCGTCGTTCAGGCAGATACGCCTGTTCGGTATCGTCTTCCTCTCGCTGTGCGCCGTGGTGACGGTGTGGAGCGTGTGGAACTCCTACCGTTTCGCAGAGAAGCAACGGGAGAAAATCTATGTGCTGGACAACGGCAAGTCGCTGATGCTGGCTCTCTCTCAGGATTTATCGCAGAACCGCCCGGCGGAAGCACGGGAGCATGTGCGCCGCTTCCACGAGCTTTTCTTCACGCTGTCACCTGAAAAAAGCGCGATTGAACACAACGTAAAACGTGCCTTGCTGCTGGCAGACAAGAGCGTGTACCACTATTATTCGGACTTCGCCGAGAAGGGGTACTACAACCGCATTATCGCCGGAAACATCAACCAAGTGTTGAAGGTGGACAGCGTGGTGTGTGACTTCAACGCCTATCCCTACCGAGCCGTGACCTACTCCACGCAGAAAATCATCCGGCAAAGCAATGTCACCGAGCGCAGTCTCGTGACCACCTGCCGCCTGCTGAACGCATCACGGTCGGACGACAACCCCAATGGCTTCACCATCGAGGGCTTCACCATCATCGAGAACAAGGATTTACAGACAATCAAACGGTAACGGATTATGAAACGGAAAGTAAAAAGTATCAGAAAAACAATGTGGGGCGCATACTGGAAGCTCCACGACAAACGGAAACGGCTGGTGGCAAGGCTCAAAGGGTATCTGGACGGTTTGCCGCCGGAAACACGCCGCCGCATCGTGCTGGGGATGCTCGCCGCCTTCGCGGTGCTTGCCCTCTATACCTTCGGCAGAGCCGTCTATGACATCGGCAGAAACGACGGCTCACGCATGGAAACGGGACACGCCGGACGGGTGGAACTGCCGACCCCGGTGGAAACAGACAATCACTTAACACCTTATTCATATGGAACAGACGAAGAATGAACCGACGAAAGAGAACAAAGCCGCTCCCGACACGGGAAAGCCGAAAAAGGGGCGCGAACCGCTGACCGAGGCGCAGCGGCTGAAACGGCAGAAGATGATAGTCCTGCCCGCTATGGTGCTGGTCTTCATCGGGGCGATGTGGCTGATATTCGCCCCGTCCTCCGGCAAGGAGCAACAGCCGGGAACGGACGGCTACAACACCGAGATGCCAGACGCGGACAAGGCGAACCGGCAGATTATCGGCGACAAGCTGAAAGCCTACGAGCATGGGGAGATGGAAGAGCGGCTGGAGAGCCGCAACCGTGCCATCGGGCAGCTGGGCGACATGTTCGACCGCGAGATAGCGGGAACGGAGGACGGTACGGACTTCGACCTCGCCAATCCGGGCGGCAAGGAAGAAAGGGCAAAGCCTGCCACGCCGCAAACCATCCAATCCTCCGCAGCCGCCTACCGTGACCTGAACGCCACCCTCGGCAACTTTTACGAACAGCCGAAGAATGACAATGCGGAGATGGATGTGCTGTTGGAGCGCATCGCCTCGTTGGAATCGGAACTGGAAAGTGAAAAAGGCAGGACTTCATCTATGGACGAACAGGTGGCACTTATGGAGAAGTCCTATGAGCTGGCGGCAAAGTACATGGGCGGTCAGAACGGTGGGAAGCCGGAACAGGCGGCAGAGCCTGCCACCGTGCAGAAGGGAAAGAAGAACACGGCGACACCCGTAAGGCAAGTGACCCGCCAAGTCGTTTCCTCCCTTGCACAGCCCATGAGCAACGCGGAGTTTGTCGCCACTTTCTCACAGGAACGCAACCGGGGTTTCAACACGGCTGTCGGCACGGCGGAGGTATCGGACAGGAACACCATCCCGGCGTGCGTGCATGGGGCGCAGAGTGTGACGGACGGGCAGACGGTAAGGCTCCGTCTGCTGGAGCCTATGGCGGTGGCAGGCAGGACAATCCCACGCAATGCGGTGGTGGTCGGCACGGGCAAGATACAGGGTGAACGACTCGACATCGGGATCACCTCGCTGGAATACGACGGCACGATTATCCCCGTGGAGCTTGCGGTCTATGACACGGACGGACAGCCCGGCATCTTCATCCCGAACTCGATGGAGATGAACGCCGTCCGAGAGGTCGCCGCCAACATGGGAGGTTCGTTGGGTAGCAGCATCAATATCTCCACCAATGCCGGGGCGCAACTCGCCTCCGACTTGGGCAAGGGGCTGATACAAGGAACGAGCCAGTACATCGCCAAGAAGATGCGCACCGTCAAGGTGCATCTGAAAGCCGGGTACAGGGTCATGCTTTACCAAGAAAAAGATTGAAATCAATAAAAAAATTACCACTAAAATCCAAAAGTAATGAGAAAAGTAATCATCATGTTTGCCCTCGCTATGGGCATCGCAACTGCCAACGCGCAGGAGAATGTAACCGTTGAACAGAACAACGGAAGTAATGAACAACCGACCTTGACGAAGGAGGTCTATCCGCAGAAGGAGGCGGACGGCGACCTATATCACGGGCTGTCACGCAAGCTGACCTTCGACCGCATGATACCGCCGCACGGTCTGGAAGTGACCTACGACAAGACCGTCCATGTCATCTTTCCGGCGGAGGTACGCTACGTCGATTTAGGCTCGCCCGACCTGATTGCCGGGAAAGCCGACGGAGCGGAGAACGTCATCCGCGTGAAGGCTACCGTAAGAAATTTCCCCAACGAAACCAACATGTCCGTCATCACGGAGGACGGCAGTTTCTACACCTTCAACGTGAAATACGCCGCCGAACCGCTGCTGCTCAACGTGGAGATGTGCGACTTCATCCATGACGGCAGTACGGTGAACCGCCCGAACAATGCGCAGGAAATCTACTTGAAAGAGCTGGGCAGCGAAAGCCCGATGCTGGTGCGCCTTATCATGAAGTCCATCCACAAACAGAACAAGCGCGAGGTGAAGCATATCGGCTGCAAGCGTTTCGGCATCCAATACCTGTTGAAAGGCATCTACACGCACAACGGCTTGCTTTATTTCCACACGGAGATAAAGAACCAGAGCAACGTGCCTTTCGATGTGGACTACATCACTTGGAAAATAGTGGACAAGAAGGTGGTAAAGCGTACCGCCGTGCAGGAGCAGATTATTCTGCCGCTCCGTGCGCAGAACTACGCCACACTCGTGCCGGGCAAGAAAAGTGAGCGCACGGTCTTCACGATGGCGAAGTTCACCATCCCCGATGACAAGTGCCTCGTGGTGGAATTGAACGAGAAGAACGGAGGCCGTCACCAGTCCTTCGTGATTGAGAACGAGGATTTGGTACGCGCCAGCACCATCAACGAACTTCAGGTACGATAAGCCATGAGAAAATACATCGCAATAATCATCGCGTCGCTTGCCCTTTTCACGGGGCAGGCGCACGCCCAGCGATGCCTGCCGAAGATGCAGGGCATCGAGGTGAGGGCGGATATGGCGGACGGCTTCAATCCCGGCGGCAAGGACGGCGGGTACAGCTTCGGGGCGGCTCTCTCCACCTACACGAAGAAGGGGAACAAGTGGGTGTTCGGTGGCGAATACCTCCTGAAGAACAACCCCTACAAGGATACCAAGATACCCGTGGCGCAGTTCACGGCGGAGGGCGGATATTACTTCAAGATACTGTCGGACGCCCGAAAAATCGTGTTCGTCTATGCCGGGGCTTCGGCTCTCGCCGGATATGAGTCGGTGAACTGGGGGAAGAAGGTGCTGCATGACGGCTCCACGTTGCACGACCGGGACGCCTTCATCTACGGCGGCTCGCTGACGCTCGATGTGGAGTGCTACGTGGCAGACCGTATCGCCTTGCTTGCCAATCTGCGTGAGCGTTGCCTGTGGGGTGGCGACACACGGAAGTTTCACACGCAGTTCGGGATCGGCATCAAGTTCATCATCAACTGACACGGGCATGGAACGGACGGAAATAGATGCAGTCAGAAGGATGCCGCTTGCGGACTTCCTCGCACGGCTGGGGTATGAGCCTGTCAGAAGGAGCGGTAACGAGCTGTGGTATATCGCCCCGTACAGGGGCGAGCGCACACCCTCTTTCCGTGTGAACGTGGCGAAACAGCTCTGGTACGACTTCGGTTTGGGCAAGGGCGGTGACATCTTCACGCTTGCCGGGGAGTTTCTGCAAAGCGATGACTTTAGGACGCAGGCGAAGTTCATAGCGGAAACCGCCAATATGACGGTGACCGGATGGAAAAAGCCCGCCTATTTTCCTAAGCCGATTGAACCCGTCTTTGAGGATGTGGAGGTAATCCCATTGCTTCGCTCACCGTTGACGGACTATCTGGCGGAACGTGGCATACCCATAGTCATTGCATTCCGTCACTGCTGCCGCTTGAACTACGGTGTGCGGGGGAAACGGTATTTTGCCGTTGGCTTTCCGAACATGGCAGGTGGCTATGAAGTCAGAAGCCGATATTTCAAGGGTTGCATACCTCCGAAATCCATATCGTTGGTAAAGGCGAATGACATCCCGGCTGACGAGTGCCTCGTGTTCGAGGGCTTCACGGACTTTCTCTCCGCTGTGACGCTTGGCGTAACCGGTAACGCTGACTGTCTTGTGCTGAACTCAATCGCCAACGTGGAGAAGGCGGCGGGATTGCTGGAGGGCTACGGGCGCATCGGCTGTTTCCTCGACCGTGACGAAGCCGGACGGCGGACGCTTGACGCACTCACCAAGCGATATGGGGAACGTGTCACCGACCGTTCCTCCCTCTATGACGATTGCAAGGACTTGAACGAGTACCTGCAACAGACAATGAAAAAACAGAAAAACAACCATCTAAAAATCGAAGAACAATGAACATACTGAACAACAGAAACAAGAGAACATCCATCTTAAAGGCGGTGGCGTTATGCCTGATAGCCGTCGTGTCGTTCACCCTCGTGTCGTGCGACGATGACATGGACATTCAACAGTCCTATCCCTTCACGGTGGAGGTCATGCCCGTGCCGAACAAAGTGACGAAGGGGCAGACAGTGGAAATCCGCTGTGAGCTGAAAAAGGAGGGCGACTTCGCGGGTACGCTTTACACCATACGCTATTTTCAGTTTGAGGGAGAAGGAAAGTTGAAAATGGACAATGGCATCACCTTCCTGCCCAACGACCGCTACCTGCTGGAGAACGGGAAGTTCCGTCTGTACTATACGGCGGAGGGTGACGAGGCGCATAACTTCATCGTGGTGGTGGAGGACAACTTCGGCAACTCCTTCGAGCTGGAATTTGACTTCAACAACCGGAATGTAAAGGATGACGGCTTGACCATCGTTCCCATCAGCAACTTCAGACCCTTGTTGAAATGATGCGTGTATTCATGACAATGCTCTGTTCGCTTCTGGCGGTCTGTTCCGTGTCAGCACGGATCAGCCGCCAAGAGGGAACGGACGGGCAGGTGGCAATCTACCGGCTGCCACTTTTCGAGCGGGCGGTACGCTGCACGAAATATTTTGAGGGCTGGCATTTGGAAAAGCACCACCCATACGTGGGTTGGGGGCACAAAATTTTGCCGGGCGAAAGGTATTCTGCACGCACCATGACGAAGCGACAGGCAGATGAACTTCTGCGGAAAGACCTGCGGAAGTTCTGCGCGATGTTCCGGCAGTTCGGAAAAGACAGTCTAATCCTTGCCACGCTTGCCTACAACGTGGGTCCATACCGGCTTTTGGGTAGCAAGACAATCCCTAAAAGCACCTTGATTAAGAAGCTGGAGGCTGGCGACAGGAACATCTACCGTGAGTATATCTCCTTCTGTAACTACAAGGGAAAACGCCACGCCATGTTGCTCAAACGGAGAAAGGCGGAGTTTGCACTGCTGTATATCCCGTGACTGTAAACGAAAATCCGATGAAGCCGCCAACTTCATCGGATTTTCCGCTTTTCATACATTCGGGATTGTACCCGTATCTATCACGTCACCATCCCTGCAAAATTCGATGCTTCCGGGTGTAAATCCCATGCTCCCGATTGCGATGTGACGGATATAGTCCGCATACTCCCTACCTTGAAAATTCTTTCCCGTAAGGTTTTTGAAAATCATCTTTATGCTTATGCCGTCGTTGCCGTGCAAGATGATTTTTCCGTCCTGCCTGATTGTTTCCATAATAAAAACTTGTTTTTGTGAATAATATCGCAGATTGGCACAGAGGTTTCTTTGCTACTTTCTTTATCCGCCATCATGCTCACCGAAAGAAAGTAGGGCGGCTCTCGCCGCCACTCAAAAGCGTGTGTAAAGTCCCGTCACCATCGTGAACATTTCTTCCAGCATATCAAAATAGATGCCCTCGTGTACGGCAATGTCCTTTTCCTTGCACTCGAACGTCTTTTTGCTGAATGTCCTGCGGTAGAACCGCATATTGTAGAGGTCTGCCCCCGCATCATAGATGATGTCAAGGCGGTTGGCACTTGTCTTGTTCCTTGTAAGGCTCATCCGTAAGCCGTTGCCCATATCTATGAAGTCACGGCTGCCCGTCATGGCGGTAAAGCGTTTTCCGCCTATCTGCTGTAATATCGTCTTGGCTATCATATCCGTTGTTTTTAGAGGTTTATATGTTGGCGGTGCGGACACCGCCAACTCGTTCAAAATTCTCGCATCTCGGCAATGGGTGTCTGCCGTTGCAGCCACTCTTTCACACATTCCATATTATACTCGCTCGTGATGACTGCCGTATGGCTGTCGGTGGCGATGAAACGTGTGCTTTCGTAATCATCTATCCACCCTTTGAGGGTGTCCGTTCCCCACGCTTGGGCATCGTCAAAAATACCGTCCAATGTCGTGATAGGTTCGCTGAATTTGACTATCAGCGTTTGATAGGTCGTGTTCATCGGTTGCCCTCCTTTTCCTGCTTTGCGTTCAGCCACTTGTTCCTTGCGGTTCGGCACTCGTTCTATGTGGGTTTGACACAAGCGAACAGTTCTCCGTCCGTATGGCGGTAGTCGTACTGCACAAGTGTCCGCTTGCGTCTGCCGATACCCGATTGGAAACGCTCATATTTCTCCGTACCTGCTTCCGTACAGGTGCTTACTCCGTTGATGGTCATTCGTGTTGCCATAATGTTGCTTTTTAGATGATTAAAAATGTACTGACAGAACTCTGTTCTTCATCACCATTTCGGGGTTGCTTGTGTAGCGTTGGTGCAGGTAGAAATGGTGTGAGCCGAAGCCGTAAAGGAAAAACTTGTCAAGTCCGTGTTTCTCGGCAAACGCCTTTACGCTCTTTCTCAATTCCCCCTCACTCGTTGTGAGAGTGAGTAGGTTGACAAATTCAAGGAACAAGGCAGGGATTTTATCATCCCACACACAAATCATACTTTCAATTCTTACTTCCATATTATCGTTGTCTTAGAGTTGATGCTATGCCGCTTTCATCCGTTCGCGGATAAGGTTGGCGTTCTTGTTCACAAGGGCGATGATGCGGTCGTGGTGTTCGGTGTTCTCGTTGCATAAGCCACGGCACTGCACCACCTCAAAGGTTTTTAAGGACACTTCCACGGTTTCGATGCGTCTGCCGTCAATGGTCGCTGAAAGGATAAGGGAGTTTTCCCGATTGTGGTAACCGCCCACGCAGTGGTGCATCATCCGTCCTTCCTCTATCATTTCCTCCACACTCTCTATGACCTTGACGCAGATAAGGTTGTCGGAAAAGGCAAGTCCGAAGAATATGCCTTTGGCTTTCAGATATTGTTTTTCATCCTCAACCGCTTTCTGCCGTTGCCGTTCCGTCCGTTCACGTTCCCTTTGGCGGTTGCGTCTTGCCACCAACCTGTCGTGTTCGGCTTTGAGGTCTTGGGGGCAGGCGTACTTCGGGCTGTTCGTGTCCTTGCCGAAGTGCCGCAGGAGGTCTATCGTGTCACGCCACACGGAGCCGTCAGCGATGGTGTAGCCGTTACGGATGCAGATTTTGATTGACGCCCAATACCCCCCGATATTGAAAGAGTGGTGCAGGTAGTAGCGCAACATCTGATATTGCCCTGCCTTCAACAGCGTTTCCGCACGGCTGTCGGAAAGGATGCCTTTGAATAGGTCGTAAGGCAGGATATTGTGGTATTCGCCTTTGAAACCGTTGCGCTCCACTTCGGGAATGAAACGCTGTCGGGGGTAGGTGCATCTCGGAGTGATGTCGTATGCACGGGTTTCTTGGTTCCTGCGCACCTCCATGTCGCTGTATTCATTCCACAAGTCATAGTAGAATAAAGACATGCTACGCAGACGGGCAACGGTCGTTGTCCTGCCGTTGGGGGCAATCCACCTCTGCACTACCTCAAAGACGGAATACTCGGCTGGTTGTCCTGCCTTGTATCGGGAATTGACGGAAAAGAAACGTACCACTTGGTACTGCTTGCAGGTGGTGACGATGGAGAAATACTCCATATCTCTGAAAACGCTCTTTCGGGTGCGCAACGTTTCCAACTCCATGCCGCAATGTGGGCAGGTGCATCCGCAGATGGTGTCCGCGAGGTCGTGGTCGCTCTTCCACGAATGTCCGCACTCGGTGCAGATGTTCGTGCCGTTTGCCCTCTTGATTGCGTAATGCTTGAAGCAATGGCAGAAAGCGTATGCCCTTTGTTCTTCGGTCAATCTCGGTAGTCGCTTGCTCAAACGTGCGACTTCCTGCTGTATGCGTGTTCTCGGTTTCATAATCAGAAATTGAATAGGTTGGGTTGTGGTACTTCTTGTGCGGTCGCTTTGGTGGCAGTTCTCGGCTTGTGGCGGTTCTGCAACTTGCGGAGTTCCTCCTCTTGGTATCTGCGGACAGCGTCCTGACGTGCCTCCGCCTTTTCCTCTGCCGTGAGTTCCACAACGTGGTTCACGACCGCTTGGCAGTTCATAGGCTTGCCTACCTCTATCTCGTTCTCGTCATAGTAGTGTACGGCTTGTCCGAAAATCTCTCCGTCCGTGAAACCGTTGCAACCGCTTTTCTTCACGTAGTTCAGAATGTAGGTCACGCACTCGTCTATGTTCTTGGCAGGGTTGCGGTAGTTCTTCGCAAAGAGTGCATCTTCCTCCGCACGCTGTTCCAGATACATCTGTATGGTTCTCTTGAAATGGTCTGTTCCTTTCATATCGCTGTCGTTTTTAGATTGTCTGTTTCAGTATCTCTCTCCAATAGGTCGGCTCTACTTCACCGAAAAGGAAGTCTATGAAATCCCTCCGTGCGTCCTTGTTCAGTTCGTGGTAGAGTTCACGGAATGTGCTGAAATTGCCGTTGATGTACGTTTCCACCATATACACGAAGATGTTGTCCACCTCGTAATATCTGCACTGCTGCGCTACCGTCTTGCTGTTTCTCTTTGCCATCTCGGTAAGGGTTAAAGGGTGAATAACCAAAGGATGAAGCCGAAGAAGGCAATGGTGAAAACGATAGCCACGATTACACTTATCGCCACTCGGAACACTCCGTTTACAATCTCTCTGATGATGCCCCAAAGGATGCCGAACACCCCGAAGATGGTGCGCACCATCAAGCCGAATATCGCCAACCCGATGTATTGCGCCGTTTGTCTGAAATTTACCGTTGCCGTCATATCTTCGCTGTTTTTGTTTTTTTGTTTTTTATGCGGATTCAAGAGCTGAGGGAGTTGAGTTTCAAACTATCTTATCTGCCTCTCGTTTATCCGACATTTTTTTTATGCGTCTTTCTGTCGCATCGGTCGTTTTCGTTTCGGGTGCTTGAAAAGGTAGGGATTAGGGAATGCAAGGTTTTTCGGGGAAATACTACCCGAAGGGCTGGAGATTTCCGCAGAAAACAGAAGGCTTGACCTTGCTTTCCCGTCCAATCCCGGAATTACCTTTGCGCCCAGAACGAAAATGACTGACTGATGCGGCTCACAGAAAGGCGCAAAATGGAGGTAAACGAAAACAGAGGCAGATTGGGTAGAAAAAGACTTCAGGGGAAAATCCGTAAAAGAGGAAACCGTCTGAAAAAAAATACTTCACCGGAAGCGTGAAAAGGGCAAACCCCGACAAAGGAAGTATGCTTGTTTCCGATCCGACGGAACTTGTTCAGCCGGGTGGCAACAAGCATTCTTCCCGGTTTGTCCGGCTGTGTGTGGCTGCCTGTTTCATTCATGGAGCGGGCTGACACACTCTGCATTTACTTTCCGCTTCCGGCAAAAGGAACAACGAAAAAAGAAAAATCATCTGAAACCCCGTAAAAGCACCTCTTGGCATAGCCACAAAAGAAAGGGGCATTACAATAGTACATAAGTACCGTGTATCGACGAATATCCCCCAAAAACGACTAAATTAAGGTGAAAAAATCATGTCGATATTATCTTAATCTCCTGGTTTATTAGTAATTTTGTGGAGAAAACTATGTTTTGGCAAAGAATATAATATGTATATTAAGGAGATTAAAATTTCAAACTTCCGAAACTTCAAGGTTGCTTCGGTTCCCTTTCACGAAGGAGTAAATGTCATAATCGGACATAATAATACAGGAAAAAGCAACCTGCTTCGTGCTATGGGGTTAGTGCTTGGCTATAGTGACGGTCATAGGTTGTGTACGAGTGACTTATTTTATGAAACAGATGTAGCAACACTTCAACTGCAGTCACCGCGTATCCAAATAACACTTGTCCTCCATAGAAGCGAGGGTGAAGCTCTGGATTCTGCCGAAATGGGGCTGTTCTCCGGTATGATGACAGATCCAGCATTAAGTGAAGAGGCAGAATTGAATTACGAGTTTAAATTGGCTGAGGCACAAGAGGAGAACTATAAAGCAGATGTTGCTGGCGCAACCACCGCTAAGGAAATATGGAAAATCATAGATCATGACTACATCAGACTCTACAGGAGCAATCGCTCTGGAGGTAATCCGGCTGCAGGTGTCAACGTCAATGATGCTTTGGGACAGATTGATTTCCAGTTTCTTGATGCCATTCGTGATGTCAGTCACGACCTATACGCCGGTTATAATCCGCTCCTTAGGGATGTGCTGAACTTCTTTATTGATTACTCGGTTAAGAATGATAGTACAAAGACAGAGGATGATATAAAGGGAGAATTGAAAGCCTTAAGAGAGGCTTTTGCCATGCAGTCTGGTCCACTGATGAAAATTTTACAAGACAGGTTGCAGAATGGCAAAAACGTGTTTCTGAAGTACGCACTCGATACAGGCGCAACATTCAACGGAGCCGTGCCAGATTTTGATGGAGAGGTTACGGAGAATGAGATGTTTGCAGTATTAAGAATGATTATCAAGTATGCTGTTGGTATAGAAGTACCCGCAACGTATAATGGGTTAGGCTATAACAATCTAATTTATATGTCGCTTTTGCTTGCAAAGATGCAGGCGGACAGTAACATCACCTATATGAAACGCAATGCAAAGGTTCTCTCATTCCTTGCTGTGGAAGAATGTGAAGCACATTTGCATCCAGCTATGCAGTACAAGTTCCTACAGTTTCTACAGGACAATAAAGCCAATGGACATGTACGCCAGATATTCATGACTTCACATTCTACCCAGATTGCTTCAGCTGTGAAACTGGATGACTTGATTTGTCTAACTTCACCTGTATTAGGGCAGATTAATGTTGGATATCCACGTGTCATTTATCGAGAAGATAATGCGGATGATATGGTATCCAAGCAATACGTTCAAAGATTTCTGGATGCAACCAAGGCGGATATGTTCTTTGCCAACAAATTGATATTCGTTGAGGGCGTTGCAGAGGAATTGTTGCTCCCTGTCTTTGCTAGATATTTGAATAAGAGCCTTACAGATGAGCATGTGCTGGTGGTGAATATGGGTGGGCGTTATTTCAACCACTTCCTAAAGTTGTTTGATACGAACAATCCATACACCATCAACAAAAAAATAGTCTGTCTAACTGACGTTGACCCCTGCCGGAAAAAGAACGGACCTGATGAGGAATACGAAGCCTGCTACCCATACGAGTACAATATAGATACAGATAACTACGACTATAAGCATCATGCGGATGCTGTGGTAGCTAAATATGCAACCCATCCCAATATTAGGTTCTATAGGCAAGATGTGACATATGGAAAAACGCTGGAGTATGACATAATGCGTGAAAACCCCGATTGTGAACTGTTGCTGACTAACTCTGTTTCCAACTTGAAGGAAATAAAAACTATGATGGCAGAACAGGATGTGAACAAAATGATGAGTAAAATGCGAAACAGTGAGGCTAATACCCGTATCAAGACATCCATAGGTGCATCGAGGTGGACGGATGAAGAAAAACGAAAAGCCTTACTTGCATCACGTTATTTGAACTCTGTTTCAAAAGGTAGCAATGCGTTGGAACTAAACGTGGCGCTTATGGCTAATCTGGAGGAACCAGCTGCAGATAGAAAAGAGTTCCACGTTCCCCAATATATTGTTGACGCTTTAACATGGCTATTATCATAACATCAGAACAAACCATACCTATAGACGAACCGTTTAAGGTGAGTGCTGGGCCTGGTGCAGGAAAGACGCATTGGTTGATAAGTCATATCAAGAATGTAGTGTCAAACAGTAACAAACTTGATGTGGTGAAAAAGGTGGCTTGTATTACCTATACCAACGTGGGTACCGATACCATTACATCACGTCTGGATATAGGGAATGACGTAGTTGAGGTATGTACAATTCACAGTTTTTTGTATGCCAATGTGGTAAAACCCTATATTCATCTGGTATCTAAAGATTTCGGGCTGAAGTTGGACGATCTCGTGGTTATAGATGACTCTAATTTTAAATCAGAAGGAACAGCTGCAATCGTATTAAAGCGTATTGGTAAATCATGGTTAGATGCCAAAATCTATCTGAAAGGCTTGACGAAAGCCATGTGGCGTTATGAAAACCATGAGTACAAACATTACAAACCCAATTACCCACAGACCTATGAACTAAAAAGTGGCAAGCGATATGTAGGTAATGACTGGTATATGGAATTCAAAAGATGGCTATGGAGTGGAGGGTATATGTCTTTTGATGACATTTTATATTTTTCCTATATTTTGCTTTCGAGATACTCCAACATATTCAAATTGATAAAGGCTAGATACCCATATATTTTTGTAGATGAGTTTCAAGATACAATTCCTTTTGTGGTTGACTTTTTGGCACAACTAGGCAATGAAGGGGTGATTGTGGGTGTGGCTGGCGACAAAGCTCAATCAATCTATGACTTTCTCGGTGCTACAGTGCAGCAATTTAACAATTTCGTTGTTCCTGGGATACAGGAGTATGAGATACGAGGGAATAGACGTAGTACGAAGCAAATAATAAAATTGCTGAATACCATTAGGGCTGATTTCTCGCAAGACTGGCTGAATGGGTCAGAAGGGATGGTGCCAGAATTGCTAGTAGGCGACATGCTTAATTGTTACCAACAGAGCATAGAAAAAAGTGGGACTGACGAAATTCAATCGCTTGCCTTTCAAAACGTACTTGCTAATTCGATGCGTAATAAGAATGGGATGCGCGAGGCTGAGAAAATATTAGAGATGGATTTTGACAGCAACGTCGAGCGTCAGATGGTGATAAAGGCGTTGATAAAAGCCGTGGAATACACAAGAATGAACGATTTGCGAAATGCTTGGCATCAGTTAGACATTATAGATCGCGAAAGGTCACTAACTATCGTACTTCTAAGACACTTGCTGAATGGCTATAAGGATTACAAAGACGGAAGCATGATGGATTTCTACAATTTTCTAGTGAATGATTTACATGTCAAGGTGCCTCAGATAAAAAAGAAGACAGTTAAGGATTTCTACATGAACCATACATATGCCGATGCTGCCCTTGGGGTGAAGTATGGTGATTCAAACGACAAGCATAAGACTATCCATAAGTCGAAAGGAGAGGAGTATGATAACGTGTTTGTCGTTCTAAAAGAAGAAAATGACATAGAGTTCTTGCTGACACCAGACCTGAATGGCAACAATGCGCATCGCGTATATTATGTAGCTGCCAGTCGTGCGATTAAACGATTGTTTATCAATGTACCTACTCTAAGTGCAGAAAACCGAATCAAGTTTGAAGGCAAGCCTATTAATATTTCATAAGGACAAATTAATCTATGTAATGGCTCGAAACGATTAAGGATGATTATGTCCACCGATTTAGTCATGCTGATGCCAGGCAGGAATGGCATGGGCTGGAAATATATTGCCTATCACCCGCGCGATCAAAGAATGTCTTTCGTCAAATCCTTTGTAGTGGAGCACTACGTTTAGCTCTTCGTACAACTAGCACTGTCCACCTTATCGGATACGTCAAAGGTACGATTACGGAGGCGAACTGTACAATAGTAGGGTATTTTCAAGAGGTAAAGGGTAGTCACTGTTCTGGGACGAGGTGAGCCGCCTGTTATGGAAACCAGATGTTGCTCTGTGCCATATAGGAAGTATGAATGTTTCCGATCCGACGGAACTTGTTCAGCCGGACGGCAACAGTCATTCTGCCCGGTTTGCCCGGCTGTGTGTGGCCGCTTGCTTCATGCATGGGGCAAGCTAACACACTCGGCATACTTTCCGTTTCGGTACAAATGGACAGCAAAAAAGAAAAACCATCAGAAAACCCATAAAAGCACCTCTTGGCATAGCCGCAAAAGAAAGGGGCATTGCATCATCTGTCTAAACATCGTTTAGGCGTGAGGGATATCCTTTTCTCCAGCTATGCGATAGTCGGCACACGTTTAAAACTTGTTTTGGTCGATGGTGCACCGATAGATAAAATAGCTTTTACGGAAAAACTTATGAATGAGAGAATAAAAAATCCGGGAATTTATATCAAAATCTCGGATTAAATAGCTACTTTTGCATACAAAGAGTTCTTTGAAGGTTACGCAATGTGCAGAGGAATAATGCAGTAGATAACTAACTAAATCGTAACCTATTACTATCAAGAGCAATTAACCTCCGCTCATTTCCAATAAATTACACTCTTTTCGTAACTTCACATAACAAAGATACAACATTTTTGTTGATAAAGTGTCTCCCGAACCTCGGGATTGTTGGTTTGAAAACAAAGCCCCGTTGGTTTTAAACCCAAAGGGCATTGGTTTAAAAGGTAGGTCCGGTCGGTTTAGAACCAACGGAATCATGCCTACAGAGGGTTGCAGACGGGATGGAAATGTAATCGAATCGTAATACGTGTTTCATCCCCTCGTAACAAAAAGCCTCCATCTTTGCAAAAGAAAAGAAATAAAGTTTAACTTTGTAGTATTACATTAACAAAGAATACAATGAACGATTACCGTATTTTAGTGGTCGACGATGAAGAAGACCTCTGTGAGATTCTGAAGTTCAATCTTGAGAACGAAGGGTACGAAGTAGATACTGCCAACTCTGCGGAAGAGGCCCTGAAAATGAATATCAGCAGCTATCACCTGCTGTTATTGGATGTCATGATGGGGGAAATTTCCGGATTCAAAATGGCCAATCTGCTGAAAAAGGATAAAAAGACAGCGCAGGTTCCCATTATATTCATCACTGCCAAAGATACGGAAAATGACACCGTCACCGGATTCAACCTGGGAGCGGACGACTATATTTCAAAGCCTTTCTCCTTGCGTGAGGTCATTGCCCGTGTAAAGGCCGTGCTCCGGCGTACTGCTACCTCCGATACGGAAAAAGCACCCGAACAACTTTGCTACCAGTCTCTGGTGATCGATATTACCAAAAAGAAAGTAAGCATCGACGGCGAAGAAGTACCCCTGACCAAGAAAGAGTTCGAAATCCTCTTCCTGCTGTTACAAAACAAGGGACGTGTCTTCTCGCGCGAAGATATTCTGAGCCGGATCTGGAGCGACGAAGTCTATGTACTGGACCGCACTATAGACGTCAACATCACCCGGTTACGGAAAAAGATCGGTACCTACGGTAAACGTATCGTCACCCGCCTGGGATACGGTTATTGCTTCGAAACGGAATAGAGGCGAATCGGACCTCACCACAGAGTAGCACAGAGTTCCACTAAGATTATTTTCTCTTAATATCCTATAAACAAGAGATTAAAACCCTGTGAGACTCCTGTTACTCTGTGGTGAATCAAAACTCAAAAACATTACATATATGAACCTACCTGTCACCCAAAAGCACTTTCTCTCTTTCAGCCGGAAGTTATTCCTTTCGGTCATTTCCCTGTTCCTGGTGTTTGCCGCCTGCTTCATGGCCTATCAGTATCAGAGGGAGAAAGAGTATAAAGTAGAGTTACTGAATATACAGTTACAGGATTGCAATAATCTGCTGTACGAGAAGTTGTACGATCACCCACAGGATATGACTGAGGTGATCTCCGATTACCTGCAACATAACGTATTGAAAGATTTGCGCATCACTGTAGTAAACCTCGATGGGAAAGTGCTTTTCGACAGTCAGGAACAGAATGTGGAGCAGTTGGGCAATCATCTCGACCGGGAAGAGGTACAAAAGGCCTTGTACAATGGGGTCGGCTTCGATGTACGCCGCACCTCCGAAACAACCGGAGTCCCCTACTTCTACTCCGCCACCTTATATAAGGACTACATCATCCGCTCGGCTCTGCCCTACAGTGTCAGCCTGATCAATAACCTGAAAGCGGACCCGCATTACATCTGGTTCACCGTTATCGTCACTCTGTTGCTGATGATCATCTTCTATAAGTTTACCAACAAGCTGGGCACTTCCATCAGCCAGCTCCGCGAATTCGCTATGCGTGCCGACCGCAATGAACCTATCGAAATGGCGATGCAGTCGGCCTTCCCCCACAATGAACTGGGTGAGATTTCGCAACACATCATTCAGATATACAAACGTCTCCACGAAACGAAAGAGGCACTCTACATCGAGAGGGAGAAGCTGATCACACACCTGCAGATTTCGCATGAAGGGCTGGGAGTATTCAATAAAGACAAAAAAGAGATCCTGGTCAACAACTTGTTTACCCAATACAGCAATCTGATATCGGACTCAAACCTGGAAACGGCAGAAGAGGTATTCAATATCAGCGAGCTCAAAGAGATAACGGACTTCATCAACAAAGCTCCCAAACGTCCCGTCGGCAAGGAGGAGAAACGAATGTCCATCACTATCAATAAAAACGGGAAAACTTTTATCGTAGAGTGCATCATCTTCCAGGATATGAGCTTTGAGATCAGCATCAACGACGTCACTCAGGAAGAAGAGCAGATCCGCCTGAAACGGCAACTGACACAAAACATCGCGCATGAATTGAAAACTCCGGTCAGCAGTATCCAAGGTTACCTGGAGACCATTGTCAACAACGAAAACCTTCCGAAGGAAAAGATGAATGTGTTCCTTGAACGCTGTTATGCACAGAGTAACCGCCTGAGCCGATTATTGCGTGACATCTCCGTACTGACGCGTATGGACGAGGCCGCCAACATGATCGACATGGAAAAGATGGACATCAGTGTCCTGGTGACCAACATCGTGAACGAGGTATCCCTGGAACTGGAAGAGAAACACATCACGGTGGTCAATTCACTGAAGAAAGAGATTCAGATACGGGGCAACTACTCGCTGCTCTACTCCATCTTCCGCAACCTGATGGACAATGCCATCGCTTACGCCGGAAACAATATCCAAATCCACATCAACTGTTTCCGCGAAGACGAGAAGTTCTACTACTTCAGCTTTGCCGACACAGGCATCGGAGTGTCGCCCGAACACCTGAACCGTCTTTTCGAGCGCTTTTACCGAGTGGACAAAGGGCGCTCTCGCAAACTGGGAGGCACGGGGTTAGGACTGGCCATTGTCAAGAATGCCGTTATCCTCCACGGCGGAAACATATCGGCCAAAAACAGCCCGGGAGGCGGTCTGGAGTTTGTATTCACCCTGGCTAAGGAGAGGTAGAGCCATCACCAGACCTTCTTTTTAAACCACCTGGTATCCAGATTCCCCAGTCCGGAATTTCCGGTAAGGTTGTCAAGAGCCACCTGTACGGCCTCCTTTTCAGCAGTATGACGTCCGGACAGGGTGTCACTGCTTAGCCAGAAAGCCTTGAGGAAGCGGAGCCGCGCATCTACCTCTTTCTTCCGGGCTTTTCCGGCAAACGGGGCAAGCGGATAGGCACGCACCCAATCTTTATTCCGGTTGTCCATCACCAGGCTTTCCAACTGTGCTATCGTATACTTTCCCACAAGAGCATCCGTATACTTCCGGAAACGGCTATATACACCGGAAGATTCCGTAACAGCCTTGGAAGCCGCGAAAACTTTTTCGTAACGTTCGCGTCCCAGTGCATTGTAGGCTTTCCAAAACCATGCCGTATCCACCACTCCCACCGAGATCTCCAAAGGTGACAAGAGTGTATAAGGCGTGATTCTTGCCTCATCCACATCATCATAACACTCCCTTGTGTAAGCATAAAACAAATTTGCCGCACAAGTCAGGCCTTTCCATCCGATAGCCTCTTCTACCATCTCCAGCCAACGGGGAGAATACACGGCCATCTCCACCAGGCGCTTCGGAGTGATACCCGCCCGTTCGACGAGCATCTTCAACCAGTCCGGCGTATCTGTCGGCGAGGGAGCGCAATGTAACATCAGATGACAGAACATACCTGTACGGCTTTCGCCGGTATCGTAGTACCATTTATCGAGCCGTATGAATTTCTCCTTACCCATCAGACTCAACAAGCGGATCATCAGTTCGGCTCCGGTCACCCCGTCCAGCTTCCGAGCCAACGAAGTGACATCGGTACAGGCTTCTCCCCTTTCCAGCTCGATGTCGAGGATACGTTCCGTTACTTTTTCCAATACTTTCTTGAAACGGCTGAAATCATAATCCCGGCAATCGGTATACAGCCGCTTCTCCTTTTGGTCTTTCTTATAGAAAAAGTCCACAGCCTCTTCTATCAGCACAGGCGACAGGGGACGATCCATCAGTTCGACCATCAGTGTATCTTCGGACAGAAGCCCCATCTGACAGGCTCTCCCGAAGTCGACAGCACGAATAGGGAACTCAAGCGGATAGGGCTCTTCCTTATAGGATAAGAAATTACACAAACGATAGAGTTCGTAACGTATTTTGAAATCGGCCGTAAATTCATCATCAGTCAGTAAACGTTTCGGGTGCTTCAGCCAGCAGTCTATCCAATAACAATGAACAAGCACGACACGATGATCACTGGTGGAACCAAACCACTCGCGCACGCTATACAGAAAGGTGATATTCCGGGGAGTAAGCAAGGGCAAAAGATGGAGCAGGATGTAATGTGAAAACTTCAGATACACCTCCTGGTCCCGATAGTCCCACTCCAAAGCCCAGAGAATTTCACTCAGGGCATAGGGATGTTCCAGATGTTCCAATGCCTGTTCGTACTCCACCAAAGGTATTTTTCCGTATAATTTATCGAGTAACGTCCCGAAACCTTTACGCCAGACACTAGTCCGTGAATGGGATGCCATCAGGCACATTTCCAGTAGAAGCGAATAATCCTTCACTTCCGTCTCGTAAAATTGTATCCATACATCGGCAAACGGATAGCGCCCTATCGCCGTTGGTGAATCCGAGTCGTGTTTCGCACTTTCAAATTGATCCCTGAACCGGTGTACCTCCCCCCAAGGATCACTATAAGTCAGATCACCATGAATGGCGATCTGATATTGTAGTTTGTCAAAAAGCTCTAATACTTTTCCTGACTGTATTCCCCTAAAGATTGCCTCTGTAGTAGGTTGTCCTTTTTTATTCTCCATGTTCAATTTGCTTGTTGTGTGTCTGACGTTTTCATGACTAAGTACAAATATAGAATAAAAATACTATCTTTGTCCCATATCAAAACAAAAGATTATGATGAACAATGTAAAATACCTTTCATTTGCCTTGATACTGGCATTCAGTGCCTGTAAAAGCGGTTCCGCCTCTAGTCAGGAGCCTTCCGAAAAGCAAGATACGGTTAAAATTTTCAATTTACCCCAGATACCTGTAGTACTGAATACCGTAGAACAACGTACGGACTATATGGTAAAACACTATTGGGATCGTTTCGACTTCTCGGACACCACCTACATCAGTCAGGCCGAAGTGCCCGAACAGGCTTGGGTAGACTATTGTGACCTGCTGGAACATGTGCCCTTGCCTGTGGCACAAACTGCCATGAAAGAAACTTTCAACCGGGCGGAGAAGAACCGGAAGATGCTTCATTTCTTTGAGGAGCTGGCCGATAAATATCTGTACGATCCCAACTCGCCTATGCGCAACGAAGAATTCTATATCCCGGTACTGGAAGCCCTGATTGCCTCTCCCGCACTGGACGAAACGGCGAAGATACGTCCGCAGGCACGGTTGGAGCTGGCACAGAAGAACCGGTTAGGCACTAAGGCACTCAACTTCACCTACACATTGGATTCGGGCGCCAAGGGTACGCTTTATCAGTTCCCTGCGGAATACACACTGCTGTTTATCAACAATCCGGGTTGCCATGCGTGCGCGGAGATGATAGAGGGGTTAAAGGCTTCTCCGGTCATCAACGGATTCACAGCCGCCAAGAAACTGAAAGTCCTGTCCATCTATCCGGATGAAGAATTGGATGAATGGAAAAAGCACCGCAACGACTTTGCGAAAGAATGGACCAACGGATATGATAAAGAACTGGTCATCAAAAACAAAAACCTGTATGACCTGAGAGCCATTCCCACTCTTTATTTACTGGATAAGAACAAAACCGTATTGCTGAAAGACGCCACCCTGCAAAAGGTAGAGCAGTATCTGGCAGAGCGCGGCTGAACAAGCATACCGAAGCGGGGCATTTCACTCCGGAGACATACGGAAGGTCGGGTTATCATTTTGACAGAATGATAATCCGACCTCTCTATTTTCCGTTCTTTCGGGCCGATACACGGCAAGGTTCTGAAAAACGCTCCCTATTCGATTGCCCGTTCATCCATTCGACAGTAATTACCTCCTTTTATCCACCGGAAGAAAGCTACCTGGAAATGTTCCGTCCATAAAGCAGTTTTTTAGAGACAAACCCGCTCTTTCCGACACTCCCCGAACGATCATATCCGGTAAGCAACCGGAACAAAACCCGGAGCTATAAGTCCCGGTTTTCATGACAATATATGTAATGGAGCATAACATATAGAGATATTTGAAAAAGAAGTAAACCTTTTTGGAAAATGCTTACTTCTTTCGGAGCAAATGTACCCGTCTTTTGGAGTGAATGCCTGCTTCTTTTCTGCAAAAGCCCGGCTCTTCACCACTCAAAACCCGGCTTTCGGGGCAGAAAAGCCCGGCTTTCCTCCGTTTTTTCTTCCGGTTCACCGGTTTTAGAGAAAGAGTGTGTCAGCCCAAAGAGCGATTATCCGTCATTCTGACATCATTATCGCCCGGGGTCAAGACAAATGACACCGACTGTTTACGTTATTCCGATCACCTGCCCGATGCTGTTCCGTCCGCTCTGCGATGCACAAAGAATAATCACAAATTAGTATGCTATTTCTAATATTCTTTTTATCTTTGCAGTGCATTGGTTTGTATTCTCCGTGTTCCGGGGATGCAATTAAAAGGGAATCAGGTGCAAATCCTGAACAGTCCCGCTGCTGTAAGTTTCACATCAGATTGTTGTAAGCAACCACCACTTGCCACTGGGAAACGTTTCCTGGGAAGGCGCTTATCAACAGAAACGAGTCAGAAGACCTGCCTGTGCATCTTTTTCATTGCTTTCGAGGAAAAAGCGTTGAGTCTAATGAGCCGGAACTATTCCATCCGTCATTTTATTCATCACTCTGATTCAGAGAAAGTAAGTTATGATAATAAACTCTGCCAAGTTTATTTAGTGTGTCCGGCCGAAGTGAGTTCGTCCGGACATTTTAACAACAAAAAACAAAGATGAATATACTCAGATTACCTAAGCTATTATACTCCTGTGTTGCTTTCTGTTGCTGCCAGGCTCTTACCGTTTCGCTTTCCGCCCAGCAGCAGAAAGCAGATACTGCCCGTACTTATTCAATCCCCGAAGTAACCGTTGCCGAAGCATACCACACCCGCGAAGTGAGAGCCATGGCTCCCACTCAGGTGTTCTCTAAAGAAGAACTCAAAAGCCTCAACGTATTGCAAGTGTCGGATGCCGTGAAACACTTTGCCGGAGTTACGGTGAAAGACTACGGCGGCATCGGCGGACTGAAAACCGTTTCATTGCGGAGTCTCGGAGCCGAGCATACCGCCGTGGGATATGACGGAATAACGATCAGCGACTGCCAGACGGGGCAAATAGACATCGGACGTTTCTCACTGGACAATGTAGACCGCCTGTCACTCAGCAACGGACAAAGCGACAACATCTTTCAGCCCGCAAGGTTTTTCGCTTCCGCCGGGATACTGAACATACAGACACTGACACCGCAATTCAAAGACAACCGGCGTACCAACCTGAGTGCCTCGTTCAAAACGGGTTCGTGGGGACTGGTCAATCCGTCTCTCCTGCTCGAACAGAAACTGAGCCGTAAATGGGTGCTCTCCGCCAACGGCGAATGGATGTCGGCCGATGGTCATTATCCTTTCACATTGCATTATGGCGAGGACAATGACCTGACCTCCCGTGAGAAACGGAAAAACACGGAAGTGAAAAACCTCCGTGCCGAAGCGGGATTGTTCGGCAACTTCTCGGATACGGAACAATGGCGGCTAAAGGCCTATTACTATCAGTCGTCCCGCGGACTGCCCAATGCCACGACTTATTATTACGACTACTCTTCACAGCACCTCTGGGATAAGAATGTCTTCGTGCAAAGCCAATACAAAAAAGAATTCAGCCGCCAATGGGTCTTCCAGACTTCGGCCAAATGGAACTGGAGCTACCAACGTTATCTCGACCCCGACTATAAAGGTTCGGAAGGCAAAACGGAGAACAGTTATTACCAGCAAGAGTATTACCTCTCGGCTTCGGCGCTCTACCGGGTGCTCAGCAACCTCTCTTTTTCGCTTTCGACAGACGCGAGCATCAACCGGCTGAACGCGAACCTGAAAGATTTCGCATATCCTACCCGTTATTCGTGGCTGACGGCTTTTGCAGGAAAATACGTTAACGACTGGTTGACGGCATCCGCCTCGGTACTGGCAACGGTCATCAACGAAGAGGTGCGCCAAGGCAGCGCCGCAGCCAACCGGCGGAAACTCTCTCCGTACGTCAGCGCGTCGTTCAAGCCCTTTGCCGGCGAAGAGTTCCGCATCCGCCTGTTCTATAAAGACATCTTCCGGTTGCCCAGCTTCAACGACCTGTACTACGGGCAGGTGGGCAACACGAACCTGAAACCGGAAAGCACCACACAATACAACCTGGGACTGACGTACAGCCGGTCGATCAATGAACTGATCCCCTACGTATCCGTCACGGCAGATGCTTATTATAATAAGGTGAAAGACAAAATCATCGCCATCCCCACCAAGAACCTCTTTATATGGAGCATGGTGAACCTCGGCAAAGTGGACATCAAGGGAATAGACATTGCCGGAAACATCAGCCTGCAACCCTGGGAGAAACTACGGGTGAACCTTTCGGGGAACTACACTTATCAGCGTGCACTGGATATGACCGAACCGGGAGGGAAAACCTACAAGCAACAAATCGCCTATACTCCCCGTGTATCCGGATCGGGACAAGCCGGCATCGAGACTCCGTGGGTGAACCTCTCCTACTCATTCCTCTTTTCGGGCAAGCGCTATATGCTGGGACAGAACCTTCGCGAAAACCGGCTGGACAGTTACAGCGACCACAGTGTATCCGTCAGCCGCGATCTGCGCATCCGTAACGTAAACACATCTCTAACAGTGGAAGTGCTGAACTTACTGGACAAGAATTACGAGATAGTGAAGAACTTCCCCATGCCGGGACGCTCGGTGAGAGTGACGATGAAAGTAAGATACTAAAGATACTCCAGACATTGAATCAGTAATTATCAAAAGAATCAGCAATATGAAAACAACTTCATTCAATAACGGCAGAAGCAATTCCTCTTCCCTCTTTCGGAGAGGTATCGGAGGCGTGTCCTTCTTTTTCCTCCTCTTCCTGCTTCTCTTCGCCTCGTGCGATGACCTGGAAGACACGGATACCCCTTCGGGTGGCGACGACGGTATGCCCGCCGAAACCGGAACAGCCGAACTCTACATCCTCAGCGAAGGACTCTTCAACCTGAACAACAGCTCGCTGGCTTTGTATTCCTTCAAGAACAATCAGCTGAACACCGACTACTTCCGCAGCATCAACCGACGCGGCCTGGGAGATACCGCCAATGACATGGGCATTTATGGAAGCAAACTCTATATCGTGGTCAATGTATCGAGCCAGATAGAAGTGGTCGACCTGCAAAGCGGCAAGTCTGTCAAGCAGATACCCATGCTGTCAGAAAACGGAAGTTCCCGGCAACCCCGCAACATCGCTTTCGACGGAGGCAAGGCATACGTGTGTTCCTTCGACGGAACAGTGGCGCGAATAGATACTGCCTCTCTTTCCATCGACGCACTGACCCGGGCAGGCAGAAACCCTGACGGCATCTGCGTGCAGAACGGAAAGCTGTATGTTTCCAATTCCGGAGGACTGGACTGGGAAGGCATCGGGGTAGACCGCACGGTCTCTGTGATCGACATCCCTTCTTTCACCGAAATCAAGAAGATAGAAGTAGGTCCCAATCCGGGAGATATACAGGCCGGGCCGGATGGCAGCGTCTATGTAGCCACGCACGGCGAAAACATAGAGGCGGGTGACTATCACTTCGTACAAATAGACGGTCATACCGATCAAGTGGTACGGACTTTCGACGAAAAGGTGTTGAGCTTCACCATTCACGACAACATGGCCTATCTGTATAACTACGACTACCGCACCCAAGATTCTCAAATCAAAGTCTTCAATCTGAAAGCCGGAAAGACAGAGCGGGAAAACTTCATCACAGACGGCACCACGATACGCACTCCTTACAGCATCAGTGTCAACCCTTACAGTGGAAACGTCTACATCACCGACGCTTACGACTATAAGGTGAAAGGAGATGTGTTATGCTTTAGTCCGCAGGGACAACTTATATTTAAGCTGCCCAATGTGGGAATCAACTCCAATACCGTCCTGTTCCAGAACAAAGCCTCCCAAGGCAATCCTGACGAAAATCCCGCAGACGCGGAAGCAGGCGCTTTCGCCAATAAAGTATTGGAGTATAATCCGGCGCCATCACAATATATGAATACCTCTTATACTGCTTACGAAGAGGGATTCACCGGTATTCAAGTGTTGGCACGCGCCACCGAACTGCTGCAGGACCACACCACCTGTCTCTTCACGCTCGGAGGATTCGGAGGTAACATTACCGTGGGATTCGACCATACCATCCCCAACGTCCCCGGTGAATATGACTTCAAGATATACGGCAACGCCTACTATGATATGTATGGCACTCTGCTGGATAAACCCGGAGGAAACTCCGAACCGGGAATCGTGCTTGTATCCAAAGACACGAATGGCAACGGATTGCCGGATGATGAGTGGTACGAATTGGCAGGAAGCGAATATAACTCGCCTGCCACCATCCGCAACTATGAAATCACTTACTACCGTCCCACTCCGGCAGACGGGGATGTGAAGTGGAAAGACAATCAAGGCAAAGAGGGATACATCTACCGGAACACGTATCACACCCAGGGTTCTTATTATCCGGCATGGATGCCGGCTGAAATCACATTCCGCGGAAGCCGCCTGGCGGACAACTCCATCAACGAGCCGCGTCCGGGCATGCCCGAGCATTGGGTAGGCTACTGTTATGCCTGGGGATATGCCGACAACCATCCGAACAATACGGAATATTCTCAATTCAAGATAGACTGGGCGGTAGATAAAGACGGAAAGCCGGTTCATCTGGACGGCATCGACTTCGTGAAGATTTATACAGCGGTCAACCAGAACTGCGGTTGGCTGGGTGAAGCCTCTACGGAGATACAGGCGGTGGAAGATTTACACTACAAGAAATAAAACCAAGTGGAAAAGAGATAAGAAATGAACATTTACCAATTACTTAATTTAATGACTCAAAAAATGAAAATGAAAAAGTATCTATTGCTATTTGTGGCAGCGTTAGCGTTAGGATTTGCTTCTTGCTCGGATGACGAAACCATCCCTAACCTGACGGGTATCGCCATCGAAAGTGAAGGCGGAGTAACCGAAGTTATCCAAGGTGGAACACTTGCACTGACCGCCAACTATACAAGCAACGTGAACCCCGAAGTGAGATGGGAAGTCAACGGAGAGGTGAAGTCAACTGATAAGGAGTTCAGCTTTACTGAAGCCGAACCGGGAAAATACTATGTAACTCTGGTGGTATCTACGGATGTAGGAGAGAAAAGAGTAAACCTTCCGGTCACCGTATACGGCAAATACAAATATGGGACCTTTGTTCTGAATGAAGGCAACTTCGGCAATCCTCCCAGCTCGCTCATCTTCATTTCTCCGGAAAATGAAATGACGGAAGCAGCATACTTCGAAGCAAACGGTACACACTTGGGAGTTGTATCACAAGACCTGTTCATTGCAAACAATAAGATGTATATCATTTCTCAGAATGGCGGCGAAGACGGTATGCTTGTAATTGCCAATGCCGAAACATTGAAAAAAGAGAAAGGATTCAGCAAGGATCAACTGGCCGACCTCAATTGGCCTACCCACGTAGCCGCTCTGGATGACTCACACGTATACATCCGCGACAATAACGGTGTGCACTTGTTCGATCCGACAACAACCTCCCTGAGTTTAATAGAGGGAACAGACGGAGCGATAAAAAACAGAATGGCGGTAACAGCCCAGAAAGTATTCGCAGGAACCAACAACAGTCTGCTGGTGATTAAAGATAACAAAGTGATAAAAACCATCGCTTTGGAAGGCACACCGACAGGAGTTGTAAAAGCTTCGGATGGCAATGTATGGGTCTCTGTCAACAGCACTCCGGCAAAGATTATGAAAGTATCGTCTAAGGACTACTCAATCTTGAAAACAAACGAATTAGGAAGTTTCCAGGTATCAGCCGGCTGGGGAGCCACTCCGGCAATCAGCGCCAAAGGTGACAGCATTTATTTTGGTAACAACAGCACTACTATCTATCTCCATGATTTCGCGAAGAATCAGACCAAAGAGCTGGCTAAAATCGGTGATTACATACAAAATGCCACAATGACTTACAATAACCTTGCGGTAAATCCGAAAAACAGTGATGTATACGTCACTACAATCAAAGGTTACGGTAACGATTACCTGACTAACAGCATCGGTGTATTTAACTTCACAAGTGGTACCACTAAACTGGTGCAGGACTACAAAAATGCAACTCGCTTCCCTGCGGGAGTATTCTTCACTTACGACTTTGAATAAAAGTAAAAAGGTGTAGTCCCCGGCATACCGAGGTATAGCCATACTATCAAAAGGAGGTGAGTACGAGTTTCGACACATCTCCTTTTGTTTTTTTACTATTGCACCGATTCATTTTTAATATTGTACCGGTGGTGTACTCCAGCTACCGGACAGCGTCAGGTTATCGGTTCCAAGCAAAGGAAGATTCACCGGAACGCCAACCGTTATATTGCCAATCAATCCTTTAACGACTGCATCCAGTAAAGGACCGAGCACAGGAATTCCTCCCAAGATACCATCCAGGTTAGCAATATTCTTCAACTGTACAGAGAGTGTCAGCGAATGGTTTCCGTCGCTCTGCTGTGCATACGATTTTAGCCCCAGGCTGACAAACGAATAGTTCGAACGATATCGGTAATTCGTATTGACTGTTGCCTGTATCGGATCTGTGATATTCACAAACACTCCGTTCAGTAACAACGGACCGTCAATCACGTCATCCACCAATAGTCCGGAGATCAGTCCGGGTTTGGCAACATGAATCTCCCGCACATCATATAGTCCATGAAAACCTCTGATCAGAATATCTTTCTCACTATTTGTCGTACCGGGTGTAGGTGTGAATCCATACCGGAAACGATGATTGCCCGTATAGAAATCCTTTACATTCAGGTCTAAGTCCATAGTCTTCGGGAAGTTGTTTATAGTCACTAAAGCATAAGCAGCATCACTGCCCCGCCAGGGATTCAGTAAATCGCCCAACGCTCCCAATGCACCGTTCTGCGTGGCATTACCGGAAAGAGTCAGCCCTATCTGATTGACCAGCCCTTGCAAAAGTTGTGCATACAGTGCATCCACGACCGGTTCTACCAATGCTGCCACCACCAGATTGACTGCGGCATCGAGTCCGCCAACAACGTCATAGACAAGATTACCAACCGGCCCCAAGTTCATTGCCGTTTTCAGTAACCCGGGCAAAATGCCTTGTACCGTCGTCCGGATTATATTCTTATACCCTACTTGCGTCACAATATTATTGGTCAGAGAATTCAAAGCGGTTTGTGCATCCACAAACACTCTTCGCAAATTCAGCATACTGATAATACGCTGCAACAGTACATAAGGTTGAGCAGAGGTATCCGAGAAAGATACATTGGCCAGATAAAATTCCGAAGTGTCGGTAAACTCGGCACCGGGTAACACGATCCGGGCATTCGCACGCGTTGTCCGGTAGTTCGTCAGCACATCCGCATAGTTGGTTCCTCCGCCCGAAACGGGAATCGGAAACTGTGTTTTCTCTACATTGGCCAGAAATACAGCTGTATATTGTCCTTTCGGAAGCGTATCCTTCAAGGCCGCCATCGGCCAGGAAGGAGCGGCATCCGTAGTATTCAGCACCACCTTTTCTTTCACAAACTCACCTGTCGACTTATAAATGACGTAACGCAGGTGGCGAACCCGTGAATCAGTCCCGGTGACGGGTGTACGGGTATCTCCTCCTCCGTATCCGGCTGAGAAGGTTACTTCAAAATATCCGTCGGGCAAGTCCGAAGGCTTACCTTCCGGAGGAAGTTGCCCGGGAACTTCACCGGGTACTTCGACCAGTTCTTTCTCACATCCCGTCAGGAAGAGAGAAATAAAAAGGCTCATCATTATTATCACTTTCGTTTTCATCTCCGGTTCTTTTTGCTTTCAGTTTCTATTGAAGGCCATCCCAGGCATTGTCATCCAGATTGATGTTTCCTGCCAAAGTGAAACCTATATTGATATTCGCATAACTTCCGGTCACTTTCACCCAATGATTAGGAGTAAAGATAATCCGGTTTCCCGAAACCACACCCGGAGTATCCGGCAGTTTCACCGTATAACGTTCGGTGAAGATTCCATAGGACACATCCAGATAGAACAGAGTCTTTCTACTATCCGGAATAGCCAGTAGAAACTGGTTGAAGCTGACTTTTCCCGAAACCGGTGCCTGAGTAGCCAACGTCTTCGTACCGCCGTCACCGGCTGTTTGCCATGTCAGTGCCGTCCCATCCGTTGCACGGGTAGCCGTCACAAGTTGCTCGGCTATCAATGTCATAGAGTTGACATACGCAGGAACATTGGTCACTTCAAGTGTAAAACCGCTAACCAGCCTTTTCAGCGTACCCGTCACATAGTTGATCTGTGAAGGTTTAAAAATGGGACCAACCAACGTTGCACCCCGGTAACCGTTTCCGAAACACGAGAAGAACTCCGGAACTACCGTCGGATTGACCGGTTGCAAATACAAATTAGCCAATGTAGCCGGAGTATCTGTCGAACCGATATTAAACCGTTTCGTCGCACCCCCGCCACCGGTAAAATCATAATCACTCCGATTATATCCGATCACCAACAACTGATAGGTAGAGGCTGCCGAAAGAGTAAGCATCGTGACTACTGCCGGAAACGAGTTGACGTCCAATTGTCGGGCTGCACTATATTCCGGAATGAAATTAGCTGCATCGTTGGACGATGCCTCATCCGTTTTCCGAAAAGGCAGAATCAATATCCTGTTGACAGAAAGAGCTGCATCTCCCGGCGCACGACTCATGATCCCATCCCGCTTTATTTCAAAACGAACCGGAACCCCTTCTTCCAAGGGGAGTTCGGCAACATCATCTGTTGAGCAGCTACCCAACAAGAGCGTTGCCAGAAATCCCGTCAGAAGGATAGTTATATAGCCTGTCTTTCTCATAGCCATACCATGATTCTGTTTTTGAGTTACTTTTACTGGATCACCAGGTTATGAATCAGTTCCCATGCCGGACTGATAGTGATTACAATGTTCTGGTCGGTTAATAAATCTACCGGAGCGTCATCGTCACCCGGATTCCCCGGTGTTCCACCATCTACACTGCCCGTAGCACCTTTCACACCCAATGAATAAAAATGATTGGCCATCAGATTGAACTGTGTTGCTCCCGAACTGTTAGTATCACTCACGGTCCACTCCTTGATAGCTACACCACTTGCGTCATAAAGTCCCAAAGTCATGCTCACGCTACTAACCGGTATATAGAAAGAACCTCCCAATTGCGAATTAGGTACTTTTACCACTCCCTGACCAGAAAGATCGTTACCTACATACACACCGTTGGAAACAGCCTGCCCGGAAAGATCCATGTCTATTATATTATAAGGAGTAGGCGCTGTATTGATCCCCACACCATTAGTCAGGTTCACCTGTTGGTTGGAGTTGCTGACCTTCAGACGCAGATACTTCACGGTACTTCCGTTTAGCACTTGAGGAACATTCTTGAAGTATCCCAGCACACCGGCCACCTTACGGGTCATCTCAATGCTGACACGAGTTCCTCCCTGGGCCATCACTTCCGCATCGGCCGAACCCGCAAAGATTTCCGATTCATCGCCCGAGTTCACAATAGAAGCAAGCATATCCGTATAATTGGTATTGCCGGAAGTGGGTGTAGTCACAGAGAAGCGGTCAGTTGCATCACGTCCTACGGCCAGAAACTTATATACGCCGACAGGAAGTTTATCCGCATCGGGAACAGCGAAACGTTTAAAGGTAGTACCATCGGTCCAGCCGGTGATATCATAAGTCTTTTGATGCAGATAGGTCGAGCCGTTCTGCACAAAAGCATAAACACTGACACGAGTGACATGCTGTGTGGCCTCCTGGCTATACACCGGCATCCGGGTTCCAATTCCGTCTGTCAGACCATTAACCGCAGATAGCTCAAATGTAATTGCAGCATTTTCAGGATTCACTTCGGGTGAAGAATCATCTTCGCTGGAACAAGCAGCAAACACAAATAAGCTTGCTGCCACCAGAAACATTAATTTTTTCATAATAGCAAAGTTTAGTTTAATAAATAGATAAGAGAAAAAGTGATCAGAAAATATCCAGGCGATGTATCGTGATCCATTCTCCACGGATGAACATCTTGATTTCCCAGATTCCTTCTGATGTATTGTAGTCTATAGAAACAGCAGTTATTTCATTACGCCGCATATCCATCTCCATCACCGGCAATTTCAGATATGGAGTTTCTGATGCACGTGTACCACCGGTATAGAAAGTCAAAGTTAATTTGGAATGTCCCTCTGCCGAAGTAGGAGCAAGCAATGTCTCCAGGACACTGGTGAACGGCACATTTTTGTCAACTTGAGTGCTTCCGGAATAGTTGAGGCCGGCATCCGTCGACTGATAAACATGACTTACATTCTGTTCAATGCGTGTTATCTCAGACGGGAAATTTGAACAGAGCAGTAACAACTTTCCCTTCGTGCGTTCCAGTGTCAATTCTTCTGTCTGATAATCGGGAGAGAAATGCAAGTCCCCGCTTGTCACATAAATATCCGTATGTTCCTTCCCATCCTGATGCAAGATACCGGCGGGATAGTCCGTGGTCAGATTTCCCCATACGGCCAATTTGTAGTCACCGTCGGGTACGCCCGGGAAAGTAAGGGTGTATTCCTTTTCTTCACCTTCCGTAGAGACGACCGCCGACTCTCTGATCAATGCTCCGGTAGATGCATCGTACAGGGCGTAATAGAGAGTTCCCGCATAAGTCCGGAAAGGCAGATTTTCGTCTACCTGGCTCAACTGTGGAAACTGCGATATATTCAAATAGTTCTTGTCCTTAACAGATACCCTAACCGAGTAAGGTTGTTCTACCGGACATTCGTCTCCGCAAGAGGAAGCAAGTACCATGCCAACTACCATGCAGAAGATCTGTATTACTCTTCTATTCATAATCTCTAAAGTTTAAATATAAAACAATTCGTTCAATCACTCAGAAATCAGTATCCTAAAACCGAGATACTTTCTTTATGGTAGTTTTGTAAGCGAGGCACCGTTGCTCCGCATAAGTCAAATATCAACAGAAAGATTATGCATTTGTTTTGCCATGAATCATTATTATCTGTTAAAGTTATATCCCGTCATCCAATTGTTTAAATGATTCATAAATAAACAAGAGGAGAAAACAAAGTTTATCCTCTAAATGTTGTAGAATAAAACAAGATTTAAAAGTAAGAAGATTATGACTGAAAATTATGAACTGATAGATAATGAAGAAAAACATCAATATGAATTTCATGTTGAAGGTTATGTTCCCCGGATAGAATACATAAAATCTTTAAATGGAGAGATCTATCTGACACATACCGAAGTACCGGCCGCCTTGGGAGGACACGGAATAGGTTCACAACTTGCAGAGAAAGTTCTCACTGACATTGAACGGCAGGGATTGCGCCTGGTTCCTCTCTGTCCGTTCGTTGCGGGATATATACATAAGCATCCGGAATGGAAGCGTATTGTACTTCGTGGTATTCACATTCAATAATATAAAAACAGTTATGGGAAAACAAATAGAATACAGCAATGGCGAACTGACCATTGTATGGCAACCGGAACTCTGCCGGCATGCCGGAATCTGCGTAAAGACACTGCCTAACGTATATCACCCGAAAGAACGTCCGTGGATAAAGATGGAGAATGCTACCACGGAAGAACTGATTGCCCAAATCAAAATGTGTCCGTCGGGAGCGTTGAGTTATAAACTAAAGAAATAAGATAAATCGCCGGAAACATCTTTCAAACGATATTCCCGGCGACTTTTATATTTCCTCTCCGTCCACAAACTGCGGTTATAAGATTTAGTCTGCTCTCCTGATCACTCTAAACTCACATTGATCAGTCCCTAAAAGTCCTGTTCCATCTACTCCCTCTGCCACTCCAATAAAACCGGTATTAATGTCGGAGCAATAAAAAGAAACGGTAGCCTCACCTTTTTCGTCAGTCACTACGGACGGAGCCCATAGCAATGTATTGCGGGCATCAGGTACAGGCAACTGCATATCTATTTCATCCGGTTGGTAAAACTCACGCTTACCGTAATACCCTTTCACTCGCCACATATTATTCATACGGAGCAGTTCCTCTTCGGTAAATTCAGTAGCATGATAAACCACGGAATGTGCATCGACCACACTAAAATAGACTCCCCCACCTTTTGAGTCCCCATAATATTTATACTTGGCTATCCTATAAGTTTCTCCGTCAACCGGTTGTTTCCTTCCCTTAGCCGGACATCCACCTTCTCCCACCAGTGCATGATGTCCCTGATAATCCGGATTATAATTCAATAAAAGTCCACACGAAGTACAAACATAGACACTATTCAGATTCATTTGAGCCAAACTATCCAGACGTCCCATAAGCTTATCTCTGAACGGCTTACGAGCCTTGCGGGCAATGACCACTTCATCCAGCAGAATGGTACTGTCACCACTCACGACCGGTGCATCGTAAATCTCCTCTTTGGGTCTCTGTGTACAATTTATCAGCGAGCAGTCAAAAGACTTCTTTCTCCGTATGCTATCGATGGCAGGGAAGTAATCCTGAATCTCCAATTCAGGTTTAAACTCTTTCGACAACATGGGTTTCAGATACACATACCCGCCACGAAGTGTCTTCATCAAATCAGTATCGACCGTAAAACGCCCCAAGGAATCCGTCATCAGATAGGTGGAATTTCCTTCGGCGCCCGAAACCTGAATAAGTTGTTTAGCACCTCCCGTTCCTTTACTTTTCTTCTTACTGCCCAAGGTCTGAATTCCCGTTACATCATCCCTCAAAAACATCTCGCCATGACGGACCGCTCCGTTAAGTTCCCAGACGTATCGCCTCCACCCCTGAGTCAGCAACAACAGATCCATTGCCTGCATACGATCAGCATTCTTCTCGTCAAAGTAATAAGCCGGCCGGCAGACAGCACCACGTATCTGTGACGACAAATAACAATAAGCCAGCATGTTCACCCGGTCATCCGGATTGCTGTATGCTTTGTCAAACACACTGATACCCAAATCGGCTTTCACGGGATGTCCATTATCATCTGTCACTTTTACTTTCAATGTAGCTTTTTCCCGAAGAATATAGCTCTCTTTCTCCGTTACAATATCAATATGAAGCTTCTTTTCCGGATGCACATATACCAATCTTTCCGCCACAGGCTGCATAGCCGCATTGAACAAGGTAAACTCCGCTATGCCCTGATAAGGAAACTCCGAAAGAGGTATCTTCATTTTCAAACGATCTTTCAGCAACCCTTTTGCCACACAGCAGACGGTTCCTCGTATCTGTCCCACCAGATATACCTCCTGATCGGACAATCCTTCCGTTTGGGAAATAAGGAATTCAAGCTGTTTCCCGTCCCGCCCGGATAACCGGAGCCCCATCCCCTGCCGATAGATTTCAGGTAAAGCATAACTATACCCGTTCGCCAGCTCTATCCGGTATTCTTTGCCGGAGGAAGGAGTAAAAGGTATGACTCCCATCCCATCGTGGCTACTTTTAAAAGACAAAACAGGAATTTCATCCTGATACAATGTTCCTTCCACATCGACCGGACATCCTCCGCTACCCGTCGCTTTAAACGCCAAACGGAACGGTAAACCTGAGACCAGATTTCCTCCTTCGGGAAAAAGATTGAACCGGAACTCACCCGGCTTCTCTCGATGCTCCGGCAAAGAATCAAGAGCGATATTCCTGACTATCCTGATTTTACGTTCCGGAGATATTCCGGTCGTATCATTATAATATGAGTGGCGGGTATAGGTTCCCAACCGATAATTGCCCTCCGATAATTTTGTATCTATATATACATGGCCCTCAGCAATCCCCTTCTCTATGGGATACTTTTCGGCCCAAACCACACTATCCTTATCATTAAGCATCTGCAAGTAGAGCGTTTCGCTTTGTTCCGACAGCGCGAACGATTTGGCATCCAATTGATAGGCCTTAAACCATAAATCTTCTCCCGTTTCATATATATCTTTGCCGGTCTGCAAATAGATGAGTTCAGAGGGATGCCCGGACAAACGTTGACTGACAGACATAAACAAAGTATCTATGCTGTTTTGAGCAACGGTTGTCATACCACCCCCAATAACGATCGCCAATAATAGGATACGCTTTATCATTGCATTTTCTTCATAATATCACATTCATTCACGGAATACGCAGATGTCACTTGCCACGTCATCACAAAGTCCGGATGCAGCAAATAGCGGATCATGAACTTCTTCTTATGTTCCGTACGGTATTCTTCCGCCGGAAACTCCCCGTGTTCACATACCTGGAACGGCATGATGCGAAGATGCTCCCTAAAATCGACCTCTGAAGTATCCATACACTTAAACATCACTTCTTTTGCTGACCAATGTAAAAGTAAAGACCAGGTATCTTCTCCCTGATATTCAGAAATCAACTCGTCCGGACGCATATATTTATGAGCGACCTTGTGCACCCGCTGCCCGTATTGCTCGATATCGATTCCCACTTCGGACACGGGACTCAGTATAACTGCGACATAGCCGCGAGTGTGAGAAATGCTGATGAAATAAGAAGAATCCGCCAAATGGGGTTTGCCACTGGGAGCATATTCAATTGTCTTTTCCTCCCCCAGCAACTGATATAGCAATACACGTACGGAAAGCCATTCCAATTTACGATGAGGTGAAGAAAAGCGCGTCAACTGTTGCTCATATCTTTCCGGATCGGGCAACAGTACCAAAAGTTCTTCCGGGGACTCTTCTGTTTTCCAGATTCCCCACTGATAAGCAATTTCTTTATATTCCCGTAACAAAGCCATGGCAAAAGCTGATATCAGGAAGCTTCTTCCTCTGTGGAAGGCTCGTTAACGGTAAACTTCACTTTCAGGATTCTCCGGCTATCCATAGCCAGCACTTCAAATTCGTATCGATGATAGAGAACCTTCTCATGGAGTGCCGGAAATTCTCCCTTTATCTCGAGCAACAGTCCGGCCAGTGTATCGGCATCTCCATCTACTTTGTCAAAATCATCTTCGTCGACCTTCGTAATCTTATAAAAATCGGTCAACTGCGTTTTAGCCTCAAACACCCAGGTATGATCGTTAATCACCGTATAGGTACGCTCTTCATCATCATATTCATCATGAATCTCCCCAACGATCTCTTCAATGATATCCTCCATTGTCACAATTCCCGATGTACCCCCGAATTCATCCACAACAATGGCAATATGAATCTTATTTGCCTGAAAATCACGTAAAAGATCATCGATCATTTTAGTTTCCGGCACAAAATACGCCGGACGGATCAGTGACTGCCAACGGAAATTGTCACCCTTATTAAGGTGGGGTAACAAATCCTTGATATAAAGTACCCCCTTGATATTATCACGTGTGCCCGAATAGATGGGGATACGGGAATATGCATTGTCAATAATACATTGAATTACATCTTTAAAAGGAGTACGTATATCAAGATCGACCACGTCGAGGCGGGAAGTCATAACCTCCTTGGCTGTTTCGCCACCAAAACGAATGATGCCTTCCAGTATATTATTTTCTTCCGTAAGTTCGGCCTTGTCGGTCAGTTCAAGGGCATGAGAAAGTTCGTCAACCGATATATTGTGATTCTTTTTGGCAAAATGTTTATTCAAGAAAGCCGTAGAATGTACTAACACAGCAGAGATAGGAGCAAATACTTTACGCAATACATAGATGACCGGAGCGGAGAAACGGCAGAAAGCCAATGTCTTCTGGGCCGAATAGATCTTAGGCATAATCTCTCCGAAAAGCAACAAGAGGAAAGTCAGGATAACAGTCAGTATCAAAAACTCTGCAAGAGGCGAATGAAAGACAAAGACATTCATGAAGAAGAAGTTACAGAGCATGATAATGGTAACATTCACAAAGTTGTTTGTGATAAGAATGGTTGCCAACAAACGTTCGGAGTCTGCGAGCAGATTGCTGATTTTCCCATCAGAAGGATGATTGCCTTCTTCTATATCATTCAGATCGGAAGGCGAAAGTGAGAAGAAAGCGATTTCGGATGCCGAAGCAAAGCCCGAGGCGAGCAGGAGCAAACCTGCCAGAATAATGGCTATTATTGCCGATAATGAAGGTGTGTTTACGGATATTCCGTTAAAAATTTCTGCCAATTGGCATAAATAAGCGTCTGGGTCCAAAATATTGGTTTTAAGTTAATAATAAGTAGCTACATGCAAATCATGTGCCACAAGTTGTCAGCTAAAAGTTATCACTACAAGTTAAGGTTAGATGCCGGATGGCAATTCTAACTCTTAACTTGTAGCCATTAACCATTAAAACGGCAGGTCATCCGCCGAATTATCTTGCGAAGACACCGGTTGCTGCGGTTGTTGCGATTGAGGTCTCACGGGAGTAGCAGCCTGCTGCTGTGCCGGAGCATACGATCCCGAACCGGTACCTTTCGGAGTGAGCATTTCCATATTATCCACAAAAATCTCGGTAACATAGCGTTTAGCCCCATTCTGGTCATCATAAGAACGGGTTCTTATTTTCCCCTCCACATAGAGCTTATCACCTTTATGTACATACTTTTCGGCAGTTTCTGCCAGTCCGCGCCAAAGGACAAGATTGTGCCATTCGGTCCGTTCGGGCACTTGTGTACCATTCGACAAAGTATATGCGCGGTCGGTCGTAGCCAAAGGAAAACTGGCTACAGCAATACCTGTATCCAAATATCTCACTTCAGGGTCTTTTCCGACATTTCCTATCAATATCACTTTATTTACTGACATATTCTCAGAATTTTATGTTTCTAAATACCGAATTTCGTTGCCAAAATTAAATAGAATAACAATAGAATGCAAGAATTGTTACAACTTTTATAAAGCTCTATAAGTTTTATTGCGCACTTTTCTCAAAATGGTTTGCAATTCAAAAAGCTTGGCTGGATTCTTCTCTGCAAGATTCTCCTGTTCATAATCTTTAGTCATATCATACAATTGCGGAATGCTCAGATTACCCGTTTCTATTTTAGGTCCCCAGGTTATCATGTGAGGGCCGTCGTTAGGTTCAATGTATTTCCAGTCCTTGGTACGTACTGACAGTGTGTGGTTAGAGGCTTGCTCAATCACCCAAGGACGGTCGGTAGAATCCGTTCCCAGCCAGTTGCCCAGACGGTCAAAACTATCGGGAGCCGCTCCTTTGGGAACCCTTGCATCAACCAGGGAAGCTAAAGAGGCCAGCCAGTCGATTTGTGAAACCAATACATCCGACACCTGCGGCTGAGTAATTTTCTTAGGCCAGCGCACAATGGCGGGAATACGGGTTCCACCTTCGAAAGCACTATATTTGTTGCCACGCAGCGGACCTGCCGGACTGTGCCCGTTGAGCAACTCCTCTGCACGATCCTGATAACCATCATCCACAACAGGACCGTTATCACTGGAAAGAATAATCAATGTGTTTTCAGAAAGCCCCAGCTTGTCAAGTGTTTCCAGGATTTGCCCTACACTCCAGTCGAACTGTACAATGGCATCTCCGCGCAACCCCATCGGATTCTTACCACGGAAACGCTCGTGTGGAAAGCGTGGAACGTGCACATCGTTCGTTGCAAAATACATAAAAAACGGTTCATCCTTATGTTCGCGAATAAAGTTGATGGCATGTGTAGTGATCGAGTCGGCAATATTTTCATCTTTCCATAAAGCCTTGCCTCCTCCTTTCATATAACCGATGCGGCCGATTCCGTTTACGATAGCCATATCATGTCCATGACTGTGTTTCTGGTTATACAACAGCTCCGGATGATCTTTCCCTAAAGGTTCTCCTTCAAAAGGTTTGCGGTAGCTGACTTCGATAGGGGCACTCGGGTCATAGTTTGCCACTTTTCCGTTTTCAATAAATACACAGGGCACACGGTCGGCAGTAGCAGCCATAATGTATGAATAGTCAAATCCCAAATCCCCCAATGCAGCGGGAAGTGGAGCATTCCAGTCTTGCTCTCCGCTTTTATCCCCCAGTCCCAAATGCCATTTACCGAGAGCAGCAGTCACATAACCGGAATTTTTAAACATATCGGCCATCGTGTAATCTTCCGGACGGATAATCATTCCGGCATTTCCGGCTGCTACATCCGTTCCCGGACGACGCCAGGCATATTCTCCCGTAAGCATGGAGTAACGTGAAGGAGTACTGGTAGCCGCAGTAGCATGCGCATTAGTAAAGCGAATACCTTCGGATGCCAAACGGTTAACATTAGGAGTTTGTACATTTTTAGCTCCATAACACTCCAGATCGCCATATCCCAAATCATCTGCATAGATAAACACCACATTCGGCAGCTGTCGGTCATTCACCTTCTGTTTGTTTTTTCCTCCTTTTTGTCCACTTGCGGCCATCAGGCAAGCTACGGGAGAAAGACAGGCTAATAGTAAGTAAGGTCGTTTCATAATTTTAGATATTTATAATTCAACAAAATATATTCAGTTTCTATTTCAATCGATGTATTTCTCTATAAAGGCATGCACCAGTTTTGAGACGGCATATTGTTCCAGCTCTTCAGCCTTTATTTTTTGATAAACAGCAAACGAATGACTATCTTCCGGAAGATCTACTATATAAAAATTGGCATAAATCACCCGGTGGGAAAGCACGTGTTTCACGTCCCGGCAAACCGAACGGACTACCGGAAGTTCCTTGGGGGCAAACAATGCCTTTAACTCGGGCAGTGCCAAAAATTCCTCCTCCGAAACAGCAACCGGAGTTTCAATCAACGGAAGCTCGAACAGATTTCTCCAAATATCATTTCCCGTCCTTTTATTTATGAAAGTATGCACGCCCATGCGTACATATATATAATTGAAATAACGATTGGTCGTTTTTATTTTGTGCTGCTTGACCGGAAGCTCCGCCACTGTCCCCTTTGCCAGCGCCGCACAACTGTCAGCCAATGGACAAAACATGCAGTTGGGAGTTTGAGGAGAACATTGGATCGCTCCGAAGTCCATAATAGCCTGATTGTATAATGCGGGGTTCTTTCTATCCAGCAATTCATCCGCCACAGCCGCAAACAATTTTTTCCCTTCTGTAGAATCAATCGGAGTATCGATGCCCAGATAACGCGACAGCACTCGATATACATTTCCATCGACCACCGCATAAGGCATGTTATATGCAAAAGAACAAATGGCAGCGGCTGTATACTCCCCTACCCCTTTGAGGGCGCGCACCTCAGGATAAGTTTTCGGAAACACCCCATTCATGCTCTTGGCGGCGGCATGCAAATTACGGGCACGCGAATAATAGCCCAGTCCCTGCCAATACTTCATCACTTCGTCTTCATCCGCCTCGGCCAAAGTGGCAACATCGGGAAAACGTTTCATAAAGCGGACGAAATAATCGTACCCCTGCACCACACGCGTTTGCTGAAGAATGATTTCCGATATCCATATTACATACGGATCTGCCGAATCCCTCCAGGGAAGTTCACGTTTATATTCCTTGTACCAATTCTCTATTGCATTGCTGAAATTCCGGTTCATGCTTTTTGGACGGATTCTACTTTTTGTTAACTTTATCCTTGCACAAAAGTAGTCATTTTCGTTTAATTACGAACTAAGAAAGCTTAATGAAGCGACTTTTTTAGAAAATTGTTCGGGATATATTTTTTTGGGAGACTAAAAAGCTATATATTTGCAGTCCAAAAAATTAGAAAGAACATAGTAATAATATTTTTTTTAAGGAAAAATGACTAAAGCAGATATTGTAAACGAAATTGCAAAGAACACCGGTGTTGACAAAGTAACAGTACTTACAACAGTTGAGGCATTTATGGATGCAGTGAAAGATTCTTTGTCTAAGGACGAGAATGTTTACCTCCGTGGATTTGGTAGCTTCGTCGTAAAGAAAAGAGCTCAAAAAACCGCTCGTAATATTTCTAAGAATACGACTATCATCATTCCGGAACACAACATTCCGGCGTTCAAACCAGCTAAGACATTCACCCTTTCGGTAAAGAAATAATAAACAAGAGTATTAACCCATAAAATTTTGAAGCTATGCCAAGCGGAAAGAAGAAAAAAAGACATAAAATGTCTACGCACAAGCGTAAAAAAAGACTAAGAAAGAACAGACATAAAAGCAAAAAGTAATTTTTAGTCTGAATCTGGACAGAAATAAAGAACAAACTTGTGAAGCTATGTCTTTCGAGTTTGTTCTTTGTTTAAATGCCCGATTGAATGAACAAACCCATTGAGTTATTCGTTCATTTTTTACAAAATTAAATAATATAGGAAATAGAGGTGACAAGCGAACTAGTAGTAGACGTACAGCCCAAAGAAGTATCCATCGCCCTACTTGAGGACAAGAGTCTGGTGGAACTTCAAAGCGAAGGAAGAAATATTTCTTTTTCGGTGGGCAATATGTATTTAGGCCGTGTCAAGAAATTGATGCCCGGACTGAATGCTTGCTTCGTGGATGTCGGTTATGAGAAAGATGCTTTCCTTCATTATTTAGACCTGGGTCCTCAATTTAACTCACTCGAAAAGTACGTAAAGCAGACTTTAAGCGACAAAAAAAAGCTTAATCCCATTTCGAAAGCAACCCTGCTTCCCGACCTTGACAAGGATGGCACTGTAGCCAATACATTAAAGGTAGGACAAGAAGTAGTGGTGCAAATCGTAAAGGAACCTATCTCTACCAAGGGACCACGCCTGACTTCCGAAATCTCGTTTGCAGGAAGATATCTGGTACTGATTCCTTTTAATGATAAGGTTTCCGTTTCTCAAAAAATTAAATCGAGCGAAGAACGTGCGCGCCTGAAACAGTTACTGATGAGTATCAAACCGAAAAACTTCGGAGTGATCGTACGCACAGTGGCAGAAGGCAAACGTGTTGCCGAACTCGACGGAGAGCTTAAAGTATTGCTGAAGCACTGGGAAGAAAGTATCACCAAGGTACAAAAGGCTACAAAGTTTCCTACACTGATTTATGAGGAAACCAGCCGTGCCGTAGCCTTGTTACGCGACCTTTTCAATCCCTCGTTCGAAAATATCTACGTCAACAACGAAGCGGTATTCAACGAAATCAGGGATTATGTGACACTGATTGCCCCCGAACGGGCAGGCATTGTCAAATTATACAAAGGTCAGCTTCCCATTTATGACAATTTTGGTATCACCAAACAGATTAAATCGTCTTTTGGTAAAACAGTATCCTACAAGAGTGGTGCCTACCTGATTATTGAGCACACTGAGGCGCTTCACGTAGTAGACGTGAACAGCGGTAACCGCACCAAGAATGCCAACGGACAGGAAGGTAATGCACTCGAAGTTAACCTGGGAGCTGCCGATGAGTTGGCACGCCAGTTAAGACTAAGGGATATGGGTGGTATCATTGTGGTGGATTTCATCGACATGAATGAAGCCGAAAATCGTCAGAAGCTTTACGAACGTATGTGTGCCAATATGCAAAAAGACAGGGCGCGTCACAACATTCTGCCCTTAAGCAAATTCGGACTGATGCAAATTACACGCCAACGGGTTCGCCCGGCCATGGACGTGAACACTACAGAAACCTGTCCGACTTGCTTTGGTAAAGGCACCATCAAATCGTCCATCCTCTTTACGGACACACTGGAGAGTAAAATTGATTATCTGGTCAATAAACTGAAGATAAAGAAATTCTCACTGCACATCCACCCGTATGTGGCTGCTTATTTGAATCAGGGACTTATGTCGCTGAAACGCAAATGGCAGATGAAATACGGATTTGGTATTAAAATTATTCCGAGTCAGAAACTCGCTTTTCTTGAATACGTATTCTACGATTCACATGGAGAAGAGATTGATATGAAGGAAGAATTTGAGATTAAATAAAAAGAAAGGCGGCTTGCAATCAAGTCGCCTTTCTTTTTATTTCCCACCACCGACTAACTCAAAACTGGTGCAGTTGAAAGAATCTCTTCATGAACAACAGATATAATATACTCAACAGCAATATGCTTCCTGCCAAATATACATATCCGTACTCCCGTAATACCAGGTATCCCGCCACAACTACGCCCTGCACCACCATATAGGTCAATGATACCGCGACATGAGGTATCTTCAGTTCATTAGCCATTATCTGATACAAATGTTTCCGGTGAGGCAAACCAATATTTTCATGCAACATCAATCGATGGACAATAGTCAGCACACTATCTACTCCATATACTGCCAGAAGCACAATCCAACTAAAATCTTCCGTATCGATTATCAGCTTACCGATTAAAAACAGAATAATAAAAGCAATACTGACCGACCCCACATCACCGGCAAAGCATTTTGCCCTCTTACGGAAATTAAAGAAATTAAAAACCAGCACCGCACACAGCATGGTATAAATCAAACCCGGTTCAACGAACGAAACAACCCAATGATTGATAAACGCCAAAGATCCAAGTACAACCAGCGAATATCCCCCCGTGATGCCATTAATTCCATCCATAAAATTATAGGCATTGATAATCCCCGTACATGCGATCAAAGCCACAACTACAGTCCACCAGGGAAGAGTAAACAACTCCCACTGATAGAACATCAAGCCCATCGCCGTAAAATGAAAAACAAGACGAAGTCCTTGTGATATGGAGCGGATATCATCTACAAAGCTGATCACCGTCACCAGAGTGAGAGCCAACATAAACCAAGGGTACTCAAACTGATTTGTCAGAAAATAAGCCAATGCACCCAAGTAGAAGATAATTCCTCCACCCCGCAGTGTAATCCGGGTATGCGAACTCCGTTCATTCGGTTTGTCGATAATATTATATTTATCGGCAATATGAAAATAAAAAAGTTCTGCCAGAAATAGCAGAACTAAGATTATCAGATAGTACATAAACTATTCGTTCTTTTTAATGAAATAAAACAAGAATTGAAGTCCTAAAAAGGCGAAAAAAATCCCTATTAGAATTCCTATAATCCAAAGAAAAATTTCCATTTAGAGCACCTCCTTATTCTATCCGAAAATTTTTCAGAACATTCATAGGCTTCCATCCAAGCTCCCGCATTGCCTTTTCATTACTAAAAGTCAAAGAGTGCGTGATCTTACGAAGTTTTAAACTGTTTATTGGAGCCTTTTCCCCGAAACAATCACCAAAAACGGCCATACTCTTAGCAAACCAATAAGGAATAGACAAAGGTAACTTCTTATTCAATTGTTTGCATATCACCATCTCCAGTTCACGAAAACTCGGCTGGTAACTGTCACAAACATTATATATCCCTCCCTTTTCAATCAATAGAGGAACAAGATTAGCTATATCCTGAACCATCAAAACGCTCTTTTGAGCTTTTCCTCCGGCAATACTCAAATACTTACCACTCTTAATCCCATGGATCATTGCTCCCAGATTTCCCGGAGGATTAGGACCGGCAATTAAAGAAGGACGAAGTATACTTAATTTCACATTATGCATGGCACACCATTCTTCCAGATATTTCTCCGCCTTGATCTTACTCAGAGCATAAGGAGTTGTTCCATTCAAAGGATATTCTTCCGTGATATTCTCACCCGAATCACAACCATAAACAGCAACAGTACTAATAAAAATGAATGACTTCGGAATGCCACTTTGTTCCAAAGCAGTACACAAATTCTTAGTCCCTTGAAGGTTCACATCAAAAAAAAGTCGTTTCTCTGCCTCCGTCTTAGGCAGAGAGTGTGCTTTTCCTGCAACATGCAATATAACATCATATTTTCCGGCCAACTTAGGAATCTCTGCTGCTAAATTCACTATATAATCATCCTGAGAAGTTAGTCCTATAGTTTCTACTGAATACTTTTTCTTCAATAATGGAAGTACATTATACCCCAAGAAGCCAGAAGCACCTGTAAAAAGAAGATTCATTCTATCTATCATTACTTTCTAATATATTGTTGCTTCACTGTTATATTTATTATACTTCTTTCTTTATCAAAGAACCAACCCCATTTATTTAAATAATAAATAGCAGCCTTTACATGTATCCACAATAAACGTAAACTTTTATGAGATCCTTTCTCAAAATGGTGAGTTATAGTTACTTGAGGATAATACATCGTTTTGTATTTCCGATAAATACGCCTATTCAGATCTGTATCTTCTCCATACATAAAAATACCTTCATCAAACACTCCAATTCCTTCTATCACAGATTTCCGAAGAAACATAAAACAGCCTGATAAATAAGGAATATTCATTTCTCTATCATAATCTGCAAACTTCATTTCAAAATTATAGTCAATTCTGTTTTTGATGCTTTTAATAGGAAGAAACATACGAACTATCCAATCTTTTGGCGTAGGAAGAAGCTTACATAAATATTGCAATTCCCCATTAGGATAAATAACCTTAGGCATTACATTTCCCACATCCAGCTTACCCTCCATGTAATCATATAACTTCTCCAAAGTCCCTTCCTCAAATGATATATCTGGGTTTAGTATTAAATGATATTTTCCCATCTTTTCAGGATCTCTCAATATAACATTATGTCCGGCTCCAAAGCCATTATTCGAGTTCATAAAAATATACTCTACCCGAGGATCATAAGAAATATCTTTTAAATAATCTGTGGGAGAATTATCAATAATATATAACCGTACTTCCAACTTTGTATTCAAAAAGCTATTGATAGCTTTCAATAAAACAGAATCAGGATTCTTATATGTAACAATAGTAGCAGTTATTTCATACATCTCATTCCAAGTTTTAACAGGTGTTTTGCAATAGAAAAAAGAAAAAAGAGAGGCAGACAAGGGAAAAGCCACCAACGAAGCTTACAAGCATGAAAGTATAATTTCATTTCTCCTTTCCTCATAGCCCATTGATTACCACTTAGCCCCCCCTTAGATAGCTGTGGTCTCCCTAAGGATGTCAATGGTAAATCAATATAATATATATTCATTTTATTTGCTATTCTAAGACAAAGGTCATGATCCTCAGTATATCTCATAGTTTCATTAAATCTCTCTCCGATACATTTACAAACAGCCAAACAAGAAGTATTAAAATAGTTACGAATTAAAAAATGTCTAAACTTCAAAATTTTACATTTTGGCATGATTTTTTTTTCTTCAGGCAAGCTATTCTCAGTGTATTTATGAGCAATACAAGAAACATCCTTATAACCATGCTTCAATTCGTTCAAAACTTCTAATTTGGACGGATGCCACACATCATCAGCATCCAAAAAAGCAATAAAATCTCCGGTTGCCTTGTCCCACCCTAAATTTCGAGCAACAGAAACTCCACTATTCTTTGGTAAAGAATATATTTTCACGATATTATTCCCTTGATAATTTTCAATTAAGACATCTAACGTGTTATCTTTACTGCAATCATTTACAATGATAATTTCCCATGGCAAAGTAGTTTGCTTCAAACAAGAATCAACTGCTCTTGTCACTGTATTACTCCCATTATACACGGGAATAACTACAGAAAATTTTAAAATATCCGACATTGATAAATTAACGTTCTATACGTTTTAATGAAAAGTTAGTTCCTAAGTAATAGTGAAGAAATAGTTGAAATAAAAAAACAAGATTAATATTGAAATCCACAAAAACAGATAAAATGAGATTATGTGTAAGAACAACGGTCATAAACATCCATTTAGCATTGCTCTCCTTTCTAAATTTCAGATAAACATAAAAAACAAAACACCCATAAAGAAAATAAAATACTAACGCTCCTAAATAGCCAAAAGCACTGAGATACTGAGGGTGCATAGTCATCACATTCAAATTATCATTAACCAAATCTGTAGCGACTCCTATATTGTTAGGTAACAGTTTTTCTCTTATAAAAGATGGAAATAAATTTCCAAAAGCAATCAACGGTAAGAAGTTTAAATCAGGATATAAATATAAATTATGATTCAAATTATTCAAAGGACTAGTTACATAGACATATACCCATATAAAGCCACTGGGTAGAAAAGATGGATAGTCATCTGAAATACCAGCTATGTTTTCCATAGCATCTTTTCCAGAGCGTAAATCTCCCAATAAACCAAATAACACTATGACAATGATACCAATAGCTACAGATCGAAATATTTTTGTAATTTGAATCTTATTGCAATACAAATAAATAAGCCCCATTTGTAATATCATGCTCATCAGAACTTGTCTTGTTAACAACAAAATAGGCCAGCATAAACATAAAAAATAAAATATCAAATATTTCTTCTTTTTATGTACCATATATTTATAAAAAATAATATTCGATATTGTTATAATTATTGCATTGAGTAATCCATGCAGACTAGGAATTCCCCATTCTGTATAAAAGGATTCAACTCCAGCAAAAGATAATATAGGCAATGAACGAAAAACAAGAATTTCAACAAAAGAAAACAATATCCAACATTTTAAAAGTTTTTTCAGTTTAACATCTAACTTTCCGGATAATATTAAGGAGTACTCTTTTCTGTTTTTTAGATAAAAGGATAAAAAAAACGGTAAAGAAAAAACAGTGATAGATAATAATATGAAAATACCTGTTTCTTGTTTCAAATTTTCCAAAACCAAAGCATAATGGCGACTATAAAGCCACAGAACCATTACCCAAACAGAAGAAAAGAAAAACGCCGGATTTTTCATTAAAAATTCGATTCCATTTTCGATTTCATACGTGACATTTTATTAAATAGTTCAATAGGGAGAGCACTGATTAGCAATTTCTTAACAAAATATTTAATTACCTGATAAATATTACAAAGAGGCGATAATAACAAATCCATAAAAGTGCCTTTCCGGTAAGAAATGAGTAATTTTTCCAGACTAGTTTTAATAACATCATGACTAACTCCACCCAATAAAACCTTTGCTATTACTATATTAGCATGAATATACTGTCCCCTCTTTATGAAATCAAATATAATATCATGATCTGCCGTCAGTTTATAACGCACATCAAAATAAGGATGCAATTTTCTACGTATGAATACCGTCTGATGACAAACTGAATTCAAATTTATATTAATGCCTGAGACCCTTTGTTTAAAGATAAAATTCCGCTTACCCGAGAATAAATTTACATCTCCATATATAAGTTCAGTTTCTTCATCTTTCATGTAAATAGCTATTTCAGAAAGAACATGATTATTATAGAAGCAATCTCCACTATTCATAAAAATGACCCAATCCCCCTTAGCAACCGACAGTGCCTTATTCATAGCATCAAATATTCCCTTATCAGATTCACTGACCCAATATGAAATAGCATTTTCATATTTTCTGATTACTTCAACAGTTCCATCTGTACTTCCCCCGTCAATAACAATATATTCAAAATCAGCTGTGTCCTGCTCAACAACACTTAATATTGTTTTCTCAATAAGATTAACCGCATTATAAGATATGGTTACGATAGAAATCAAAGGTAAAAAATATTCCATACAATATTAAAATTTACCAATAACAAGCACCTTCCACTTTTTTTGCTACTACAGGCGTTTCATCTTCAGAAGGTCTAATCCAATATTCATTCATCAAAGATTTATATTCATCCCGCATATCCCATCTCTTTCCACGAATTCCAAACAATAATTGCAGTCCTCCTCCTAGATGAATTGCTTTCTTACCTGTTCTTTTCACATGAGCAGCCAATGGAAAACCGTAAGCTCCACAACCTATTAAGCAAATATCATAATCTACTTTATCTATTTCTTTTTTCATATATTCCAAAGCTTCAAACCAATCATTATAATTAGAATTTCCACCTAAAGATTGCACTGCTTTCAATACTTTCAAATTGAAAACAGGAAGAATGGAGTCATTACGAAATAATTTTTCACGTTTGTAGTGATATTGTTGCCATATACTATCTGCAAATGGGTGAACAACAAGCACATTCTTTCCAGTAAGAATCCTTGTCCATGGTTTATCTGCCCACCACGGCTCCAACAGACTTAAACCAACCTTATAAGTATTACGAAGTTCCTTTTGAAAATAAAGTTCTTCTGCTCTCCAAGAGCCTAATATATCTACCAGAGCACAATCTTCAATCATCATTTTGGCAAACTTAGTTAGAGAAGCTTCAGAAATAGGAAAGAATCCACTATATATCATCATGTTATTTTTCACATAAGATTCCCACCACCAAGCAGGTGTCCTATGTTTTATAAAAGATAGATAAGAATTTCGATATTGGCTAACCCCTAAATAATTCGCCATAGCATTTAACTCTGTACCTCCTAAACGAGCTATCATACAAGGGTTATCATTCGATAATAAGTTAAAAATTCGCTCGGAAACAATATCTGGATTAGTCTCATAACTCAAGCAATGCTCACCAAAATTATTTCTACACTTTGTATAGAGCTTACGGATAGTTTTCAGTAATAGAATTGAGTACTTATTCATTATTTTTTCATTTTTTTCAAATAAAGTCTTAACAACACATAGTAATATCCTTTCAACGAAACATATAGACGTTCAAATTCCACCTCCTTTCTTAACCCTAATTTATTTACACATATTTCTTGCGGATGCATTAGTGGAAGAATAGATTTGCCAGAATAGTTTTTTTCTCTATAATCAACCGTTACAGTATGCGTGGCATTTTCTCCTAAGCCAAGATTTTGTATCATATTTATATTAGGTACAATAGAATAAATTCTATTCATATATAGAATTATGGAAAGTTGATAATCCCATGTATCTATAAGATTATATTTCATCATTTTATAAACTAAACTCCAATACCTTCTAACTTTCTTTTCATCATAATATTCATTTACTATTTTCTCAAATTTAGAAAAAGGTATATTTCTTATATCAAACTGATATAACTTCCACGTTCTTCTCCAAGTAGCCCATCCCCACACATGATTAATAGGCGAAAAAAAATAAGAATCGTCACTTACTCTATCTCCATAAAGATTATTACGCCCAGAAATAAACCCAACCTGCTCAGTATCCCTGTATTTCTCTAATAGCTCCTCACAATAAGAAAAGAAATCGGAATGAGGCAATACATCATCTTCTAATATAATACCTTCTTCCTCCTGATCAAAAAACCAGGTAATAGCTTCACTAACGGCTTTTCCACAACCCAAATTTTCATTACGGAACAATGTTTTGACTTCACAATTCCAATCTATTTGTTTAATTACAGAACGAGTTTTTTCACATTTTTCATTTTCATCTGTTCTATTCTTACGAGGACCATCCGCAGCTACATACAGACGAGGAGGACGGGCTTGCCGAATTGTTTCAAATACACGAACAGTAGTATCTGGACGATTAAAGACTAAAAAAAGTACAGCAGTTTTCATGACAATTCACGATATTTTAATTCTTTTCTACTAAGTACAATCCCCTTATTCCACAAAAACAAACATAAACGACTTTTGAGACTCATATTAAATGGATATATTGGGAATTTATCATTCCAAGATGTTCTTTTCAAATATTCAAAAAAGAAAGATTTCAAAGGATGATCGCATGTTTTGAGCCAAGGTTTATTAGGAGATGAAAAATGAAGAATAGTAGGATCGCACAATGCTCCTTCTATTTCAAACAAGTACTCTTCTCGTAAAGCTAATTCCTTTGTATAAAATGCATCTAACATATTATATTTAAAAGGTAAAATTTTAGTCGTTTGAATCAAAACACTATTTAAAGCATCTTGATCCCAAAACATTAAACGCTCAGGATATTGCTCTATAAACTTTAACAACTTATTAGAAATATGAAATTCACGCCAATATGCCAAATTAACCAATAGAACGCCTGCATTAAAATACCCTTGTCGAATATCGTATTTCAAGCGATTATAAGTTCGAATATCATCTGTGCCTCCATCGTACACAGCTCCTAATGAATGGGTTGAAATATCTGTATCCCATAAACGTTTGATATTCTTGCAAACAACTAAATCACAATCTAGATACAAAACTTTATTTAAACTCTTAGGCAAAATATCCGGCATCAGAATTCTAAAATAAGTGGCTAAGCTAACATGATCTCCTTCACGTAGAGGACATTTATTCAAAAGATACTCATCTACATTATAAAATATTATTTTTTGTCTATACTTATCCACTATTTTTTTTAACATTTCTCGATTGAAGATCGATAAGTTAGTTGTCAATATATGAAATAGAATTACTTCATTTACATTATTCACACAAACAGAAGTTATAGTTACTCCACATTGAGCGACATAACTATTATCTATACAATGCACTATATCCATAATTACTAAATTCCAGATTTAATTATACATACAAGTTTTCCCCTCTCCACCATATATTTAAATAATCTTCGTACTATCTTCTTATTATTTATAAGACATTCAACACTCTCAAAAACTTGATTCAATGCTGATAGTAAAACTTGTTCAATATACCTTTTAACATTATATACTGCCATAGCCAATGTACTCATACTTCACAATCTATTTCTTTTTACAATAGATAAAACAAGTTTAAATTCTCTTATACGGAAAAAACAACTAAATATAAAATATGAAATAGGCCCAATAAGAATACCTATAAAAAGCTGAATCCATGGATTAGTAAATAAATGCATAAAAATATAAGTACATCCTCCCATGCCTAAAGATAACATTAAGAGAGGAAGTACCGACTTTATCTGTTGAAAATACCCTGTCAATACAACTTTCTTTGCAAAGTATATTATAATAATGACATCTAAAAGATTATACAATAAAACGCCTAAGCAAAGTATTTTTATTCCAAATGGAATTGTTGTCACTAAAATTCCTATAGCCAATATTTTTTTTATGATCTCAGCTTTCAAAAAATAATCAGCACGCCCTTTTACGTTTAATATTTGATTATTAATAACCATCATGGGATACCACATATAGGCAATACAAAGAATAGAAAGCAAATCTGACATGGGCAACCATTTCTCTGTCAATAATACAAGAACCAAGGGTTTTGCCAATACTGACAGGCCAACCATTAATGGAAAAATGATGTAACAAGATATACGAAGATACTGAATAAAAGATCTATTTAATTGTTCATCATCACCTTGCATTTCACATTGCACCGGGTAAATAACCCTAGTAATAATGCCCACAATATTTATTGAAGGAAACTGTGCTAAAGAATAAGCACGATTATAATATCCAACATCTGTAGCCGAATATTTCCGACCAATAACCAAGCTATATAAATTAATATAAACAGTATGCAATAAACCAGATAAAAGAAGTTTTGATCCAAATGAAAACAAAGTTTTAAAAGAATTCCACGAGAATACAAATGATGGCATCCATTTAGTGCAAATCCACAGCAACAACGTATCTAATAAATTATTTAATAATGCTTGTATCACCAATGCCCATACGCCAAATCCTTTATATGCCAATACAACTCCTACTACTCCACTAAACAGGACTGCAAGCAACGAGGCTTTAGCTTGTGTTTTAAAGTCAAGTTTCACAGTAAGCTTCGCACGCTGAACGATAGAAAATCCTGATATTATTAAATTTAGTCCAATCCATTTTGTAATAACCTCCAACTGCGATTCTTCATAGAAATCTGCAATAAGTGGAGCAGTTAAAAACAGAATGCCATAAACAATAACAGCTATAGCAAGATTGAAATAAAACGCTGTAGAATAATCTATATCCGTCCTATCTTTTTTCTGAATCAATGCACTCGAAAAACCACTATCTATAAAAGTCTGTGCTATAGCGAGGAATATCCCCAACATAGCTATCAATCCATATTCAGAAGGAGAAACCAAACGGGCAATAATAATACCAAGAATAAACTGAACACCTTGAACAGAGAATCGTTCTACAGCGCTCCACACCATACCTTTAACGGCTTGATGTTTTAAAGACTCACTCATCTATTTTCTGCTCAAAATATGCAATCGTTTTCTTCAGTCCTTCTTCAAGCTTTATTTGAGGTTCCCACCCTGCCAGCTTTTCTTTTGCCAGACTTATATCCGGTTTGCGCTGTTTAGGATCATCACTTGGCAACGGACAAAAAACAATTTTAGATTTTGAATTAGTTAAGTCTATTACTTTTTGAGCTAATTCAAGCATCGTAAATTCACTTGGATTACCTGTATTGACCGGACCGATAAAACTATCATTCGTAGCCATCATCCGGGTCATTGCTTCAATCAAATCATCCACATATTGAAAACTACGGGTCTGGCTACCATTACCGTAAATTGTAATATCCTGATTCCTTAAAGCCTGAACAATAAAGTTAGACACCACACGCCCGTCATTCGGGTTCATTCGAGGACCATAGGTATTAAAAATACGAATAATCTTTATACGTACCCCATTCTGACGATGATAATCCATGAATAAGGTTTCCGAAGCACGTTTACCTTCATCATAGCAAGAGCGGATGCCGATAGGATTCACATTTCCCCAATAAGCCTCAACCTGTGGATGAATGGAAGGATCGCCATAAACTTCACTTGTAGAAGCTTGAAGAATCTTAGCCCTCGTACGTTTAGCCAATCCTAACATATTCATGGCACCATAAATAGAAGTCTTCATGGTCTTAATCGGGTTATATTGATAGTGGGGAGGAGAAGCCGGACAAGCCAAATTATAAATTTCATCCACTTCCGCATAATAAGGAGTAGTCACGTCATGGCGGACTAACTCAAAATTATGATTATCCAGAAGATGACGAATATTGTCTTTACTCCCTGTAAAATAATTATCTAAACAGATAACATCATTACCCTCATTGAGCAAACGCTCACAAAGATGGGAACCTATGAATCCGGCACCACCCGTTACTAAAATTCGTTTCATCAAAGTTTTTTATTTTTGTCCGATACGAGAATATGTAAAACCTAACTCTTTCAACTCTTCACCATCATAAATGTTACGACCATCCACTACAACAAAATTCTTCATCGCTTTACGGATGATTGCCCAACTTGGCATGCGGAACTGTTTCCACTCCGTCATCAAGGCAATGGCATCAGCATCTATCACAGCCTCATACATGTCTTTGCAATAAATTACCTGCTTGCCGATACGGCGTTCCGTTTCTTCCATTGCAACCGGATCAAAAACTTTCACGATAGCACCAGCCTGCAACAGTTTTTCAATAACAACTAACGCCGGGGCCTCACGCATATCATCAGTTTCAGGCTTAAACGACAATCCCCACATAGCAACAGTTTTGTCCTGCAGGTTTCCTCCAAAAGCATTCAGCAATTTATCAAAGACAATGCTTTTTTGCTTTTCATTCACTGCCTCAACCGCTTCAATCACCTGCATATGGTAACCATTCTGAATACCGGTATGAACCAATGCTTTTACGTCTTTCGGAAAGCAAGATCCCCCATAGCCGCATCCGGCATAGAGGAAACGACTTCCAATACGGGAATCCGCCCCCATGCCCTTGCGAACATTGTCAACATTAGCGCCAACACGTTCACAAAGGTTAGCTATATCATTCATGAAACTGATACGTGTGGCAAGCATAGCATTGGCAGCATATTTTGTCATTTCAGCAGAAGCAACATCCATCATCAGGATAGGATAACCGTTCAAGGTAAACGGACGGTAAAGTCTCTCCATTATTTTTTTTGCCTTTGCACTTTCAACACCGACTACTACCCGATCGGGCGCCATAAAATCTTTAATGGCAGCTCCTTCTTTCAAAAATTCGGGATTGGATGCCACGTCAAATTCGATGTTCACACCCCGCCTGTCAAGCTCCTCCTGAATAACCCCACGAACTTTCTTTGCCGTACCTACAGGAACAGTACTCTTTGTAACCAAAACAATATGTTTTGTTATATTGCGCCCTACTGTACGGGCCACTTCCAAAACATACTTCAAATCGGCACTGCCATCTTCATCCGGCGGAGTACCTACCGCACTGAAAATAATTTCCACTTCATCCAGGCAAGTAGTTAAATCGGTGGTAAAATGGAGCCGTCCGGCTTTGACATTGCGCTCCACCAATTCATCCAACCCCGGTTCATAGATAGGCATAACACCATCCTGAAGTTTCTGGATTTTTTTTTCATCTACATCCACGCAAGTAACATTGATACCCATTTCGGAAAAGCAAGTTCCTGATACAAGCCCAACATAGCCTGTACCTACTATTGCAATATTCATAAGCTATAATAAATAATGATTATTCGGTTATTTTAAAAAGTTTGCGAAGGCTGTATTGTAATGCTTCATTCACCAAATAAACAGCTTCACATTTCATATTGGTTGCACCTTCATCTGAAACAACAGCCGTATACATAGGATAAGAATTACCTTTACTCTGATTGTTCTGCCAATGAAAAGCACGAATATTTAACGGATTATCCCACAGTTCCTCCGGTACATTCTGCAACTTTAGACGCGAAACAGGATAAATATGATCCAATTCCCATCCAAAGAGGCTATTGCGATTATTAAAATCAGCATAGGCAATCCAAGCTCCACAGGCATCTTTACGAATGCGAGCAGGATTATACTCTTCCACAATCTGAGCAGACTGCCAAGCTATGTCTTTTAACTCATTTAAAAACATATTAATTGTCAATGTCCGCCTTAGAGCATATCTTGTTTATCATAATAATCAAATAACCAGGCGGCATCTTTTAAGGCTGAATGGCAAGAATCCTTCTCTGACAAAATGACTTCCTCCATTGGTATTTTCCAATCAATACCTAAATCAGGATCGTTCCAAGCAATAGCTCCTTCACACTGAGGAGCATAAAAATTATCGCATTTATATTGAAAAACCACTTCTTCACTTAAAACAGAAAAGCCATGAGCAAAGCCACGGGGAATAAAAAACTGACGATGATTATCCTCTGTCAATTCAACCGAAACATGTTTTCCAAATGTGGGAGAGCCTTTGCGGATATCGACAGCTACATCAAGAACAGAGCCTTTCACAACCCGGACCAACTTACTTTGTGCAAAAGGTGGTTTCTGAAAATGCAGACCACGAATCACTCCATAACTCGACTTAGATTCATTATCCTGGACAAACATCGTTTTACAAACTTTCTCTATAAACACATTTTGATTAAAAGATTCAAAGAAATAACCGCGTTCATCACGAAACAAACGAGGTTCAATAATCACAAGGCCCTTTATATCAGTTTCTATTATATTCATTATTGGTCTGCAGCTAATTCATCAATTACTTTCAAAAGGTACTGCCCATATTGGTTTTTCGACATAGGCTGAGCCAATTTCTTCATTTTATCAGAATTAATCCACCCTTGACGAAGTGCAATGCCTTCCAGACATGCTATTTTCAACCCTTGGCGCTTTTCAATAACCTCGATAAATGTACTTGCTTCGGACAAAGAATCATGAGTGCCTGTATCCAACCAGGCGAAACCCCGCCCTAAAAGCTGGACCTTCAGTTCCCGATCGGACAGAAACCATTGATTGACCGTCGTGATTTCCAATTCTCCACGAGGGGAAGGCTGAATACTCTTGGCTACTTCCACCACCTTATTGGGATAAAAATAAAGACCCACAACGGCATAATTGGACTTAGGGACCTCAGGTTTCTCTTCGATACTGAGAACATTCCCAGCCTTGTCAAACTCCGCTACACCATAGCGTTCGGGATCGCTTACCCAATAACCAAAAACAGTTGCTTTGTTCTCCGATTCGGCTGTATGGACTGCTTCACGCAGCATACGGGTAAAACTTTGCCCATAAAAGATATTATCGCCAAGAACCAGGCATACAGAATCATTGCCTATAAACTTCTCACCAATAATAAATGCCTGTGCCAAGCCGTCGGGAGAAGGTTGCTCGGCGTACTCAAAACGTACTCCAAAGTCAGAACCGTCACCCAGCAAACGTTGAAAGCCGGGTAAGTCATAAGGAGTGGAGATAATCAATATTTCACGAATCCCTGCCAACATAAGTACAGAGATAGGATAATAGATCATCGGCTTATCAAATATCGGAAGCAACTGCTTACTGACTCCTTTGGTGATCGGATATAAGCGAGTGCCCGAACCACCGGCCAAGACAATACCTTTCATCAATATACTTATTAAATTACTATACAAACATATCACTCCACCTCACTCCAAGGATACGGATTCTCTTGCACATCCTTCAGGCGTTCTACCACCTCACGCTCCTCTTCCGACAACTTTCTGTCCTGCCACGTATCGATGATAGCTTGAGCTTCCCGGGCCAATTCCTCGTCGAAAACCTCTCCGTAACAATAAACTAACAGTTGAACTTTCAACAGAGAAGCAGGCAGATGTTCCAGTACATCCCAGCAACGATCCAGAATATGCTGAATACGTTCCTCCTTGTCACCGTTATTATAGAGAGTCGCATTATATCCCATCAGGAGCGACAGGCACAACCGGGCCTCTTCTTCATGACTATTGCCACGCTTGTCGTACAAGGCATTAGCCTGAGAAAAAACATCACGATTCAGACGGGTGAATTGATCACTGTAGATCGGCCGACCGTCCATGCCTAAGTAGCAAAGTTCATGGGCAGAAGCATAAAGGGCGGAGATTTCGGATTCTAAATAGTTCATATCTTTTTATGTTATTTTTCGATGACAGGTTCGACCAATGAAGGATGGACAAAAGTGGTGGCGACAGCCATGACTCCTTCAATGGTGACTACGACACGACGGTCATTGCGGACACGGACAAACTCGCCCTCCACCCCCTCGAAAAGCCCCCCGGTGATACGCACACGGGTACCCTTGCGGATGTTCAACTCGGAAGGTTCGAAATAAAGCAGGGATTCATCATAATTCGCAGAGACCGCCATGAAATTACGCATTTGAGAATCAGGAACGATGATGGGACGATGGTATTCACGGTCCATAATGTAACGGATAGGAAGCGTGGTGCCCTTGCTCTCTTTGATGGCATCGATACAACTACGCGAGGAACGGACAAAAACCAGATTATGAACTGCGGGAACAAGCTTACGAACCCGACGCTCGTTTTTAATGGTATATTCGTAGTGCATGGGGATGAAATTCTCGATCCCCTCCGAATTGAGGTACTCCTGCAAAGCCAGTTCACGCCCGTAAGTGATACGCAAGGCATACCAGTTCAAAGCGGAAGAAGACAGGAGGGATTGAGAACGCTCCATCGAAGATTCGATAGATGCGGATGTTGTCATGTCGTTCACGTCAGGATGTTCTTTGGGGACACCGGAGTAGCGAAGCATACCTCCCGGTCAAGTTATGTAATGCGGATTTTAATGAAAAATTCAGTGCATCCATGTTATTTAATGACCCTCCACTATCACAGAAGGAGAGGCAGAAAATAGTTATTTATTATAATAGCCTTTAAACGAGGGTATTGAAAACAAAAAGTGTTTCAATAGACGTTCGTTTAAAAACACATGATTTTTGTATATAAATCAGAAGAGAACAGAAAACAAAATCAGACAGATAATAAACTGTTTTTTGTTAATTCATAAATACCTGTGGTTTAAGATATTGGGATAACAATCAAAAGAGAAAAATCATTTTTTTTATTAAACATTTTGTAGTTCTAAAAATACCCCCTATCTTTGCGTTCAATTAAACGAACGTCTATTGAAACACTCACTTTTTCAATTAATATCATACTATATACCAAATAGTTATCTAATCAGAAGCGTTCATTTTCTCTTTAATTCCATCTTTACTTGCCTACCGATAGATTCCTTTCTACCTTTGCAACAAATTAACAACATTTAGTTATTAACAAAATAAAAGAAATTATGGACAAAGAAAAAGGATTATTTCAGATTGTGGACAAAAGTGTAAAAAAACGCTATTAACAAAGCGCAACAATCTAATACAGAAATAGTTAAAGAAACAAGAGGCAGAAAGAAAGGAATACCGATACGTGGAATAATTTCGCATAAAGGAGAACTTATCAAAGCGTTGATAGAATCCTACATAGAAGATGCGAACATACAAAATATCAATACATGTCAGGCTTCACTCGCACGCTACATCAATGAAAAAAGACTAATCGGAAATATTAAAAACGGAGTATTTAAACCATTATCCATCAGTTCAATATTAGTCTATATCAGCAGCATTTGGGAAGAAGTGGAAAAGAATAGACAGCACAAACCCGCCATCCACAAAAATACGCACAATGAATTATGATAATCCGCCTTACATGAAACGTCCCCTATCTTCGTGGCGATAACATTTTATCAACTTAAAAAATATACGTATGAAACGGAAAAAAAGACCGGCATCACAAAGTGAAGCCATGAAACTGAGATGGAAGAGACGGATTGTCTTTGAGAAAGGATATACCGTACAATGTGCCGAATGGATGGCGGAACGCCTGGAAGCGTTGACCGACCACCTGCAATACGGGCACGCAGCCATCGCTTATCAGAAGCAGAACGGAGACTTCAGGTTGGTGAAAGCGACACTGATCTACTATGAAGCGGAATTCCACAAGAAGTATGATCCCACACAAATTGAAGGTGCAGTAGTCTACTGGAATGTGGACGAACAGCGATGGACGACATTCCAGGTGGAGAACTTCATGGAGTGGCGACCGATCGTATAGGGCGCCACCACAGATTACACGGATTTTCACAGATGAATGATTTCTATTTTAAGGAATCAAGTGAAAACGTCTTTGGGAATCCGGAGTAATTTGTGGTGAATATATTAATGTATTATTGAAAGTACAAACAACTAATCTAAAAAAAACAAATATGGCAACAATATATGACGGGATCAACTATTTCCCGGTGGGCGTAAACTTCATGGAAGAGAACGCAATGGAAGTGATAGAAGCTAAATACGGAATAAAGGGCCCGGCAATCGTACTGAAACTGCTGTGTAAAATATACAAGGAGGGATACTTCATCCGTTGGGATGAAGAACAGTGCCTGATTTTTGCCAACAAGGCAGGAAGGGAGGTACAGGTCGCTGAGGTGCAGGGGATCATTGAGATCCTCTTTATCAAAGGGATAATGGACAGAAACAGTTATCTGGAAAACGGAATACTGACTTCGGAAAACATACAGAAGGTATGGATGGAGGCGACAAAGCGGAGAAAGAGAGAGTTGTCGGAACTCCCCTACCTGATGGTGAAAACGGAAAAGGAAAACGATAAACCGGAAAAGGAAAGCGGCAAACCGGACAATGCATCCACACAACAGGAAATTGAACGACCCAAACCGCTTAAAGAAGGAAAAGTAGCTGTCGGCACAGGAGATGTAGCCGTTAGCCCGGGAAATGTAGTACACGATGTAGCCGTTAACGCAAAAAATGCATGCAATTTCGGACAAAGTAAAGTAAAGAAAAGTAGAGCAAAGGAAAATAAAGAATTACCCCCCTCAGCTCCCCCCGAGGGGAAGGAGGAAGAAAGGAAGGAGGATTCTGCTTCTCTCCCGATACCGGGATACGCTTTCAATACGATGACGCACAATTATCCGGGACTGACGGATACGCTCCAAAGATTGGGGATCAACGAGGTAAGCGAGGTAAATGGCATTCTCAGGCTGTCGGACTATGGAAGAAAGGGAACGACGGTGTGGCGGCTGATTGCCAACACTTGCTGGAGTGACATAGGGGCAAAAGGAAGATATCTGATAGCGGCACTGAACAAGGCGAAAAGAAGATAGCAGGGAGTATGAGTCCCCGATTTGTAGTTGACAAAAAAGCAAGTATATCGGTTTTAGTCTACAGAGATCTTCAGTGAGCCTAAGAAGTAAAGATCAAACTTAATAAGCTGAAATACAAACTATTAAAAGTTCAAAACATCTGTCAGTAAAAGCTTTGTTTTAACACAAAGTTAAAGTTTATTCTTTAGATGCAAATAACAAGTGTTTTAAATGCAAAAGACTTGTTATTTGCACACAAGAATAAAAATGGCTGAGAAGGGGAGTTAACAATGTTAATTGTTACGATATTATTCTCACCTAAGGATATACCCTTGTTGCAAAAACATTTTCCACACCTCCAACAAATACCTACAATTAGGTATTTTTTATCTTGCCCAACATTTTCTGTAAGATTAAGAACTTAAATTAAGTTGCATTATAATATATTTGCGGCAAATACATTAGATAATTTATGACCTAACCTAAACATTATGAAGTATTTTGTATCACTCTTTCTCAGTCTATTTTTTTTAGTTTTTATGTCCTGTGGCAATGAAGACAATGCTTGGGATAATAATATCCCTATTATTACTCTTAATGAACAATCTGATTCCTCAGGACTATTAAAGAGCCAAATAACTGACATCATTAATTACTCCAAAATCAATTTTGATGAAAACTTTAATAATACAGAACTTTATAAGAACTTGATTTTAAGCCCTAAATGGGAAAATGTTTCTATGGTTCTTCAGAAACAAGACACACTCCATTTATGTGTTCCTCTGCTAGCACAGGATAATCCTGAACACAATTCCTATTATTTATGCGAATCAGTAGTTGAAAACGCTTTCTGACTCTGTTTATTAAAACATTATCAATCAGCCAGTTAGCTTATTTGTCTATTTCTTAATCTCCTTAAAAATCAGTATATTAGAAGAATAAAACTACTCATTATTCTAATTATGATTCCCAAGGAGAAAGAGCTAAAACTTATAAAAATATATATGTATATCTGCGATGTTATCGGTTTTCACTGAAGTTCAACTGCCGAAGATTCAGTAACAATGCAAATCCTGTCTTCACTGATGAGGAACTGCTTACTGTATATCTGTTCTGTGGAGTATATCAACACTACTTCAACATCAAAGATATATATACATCCACTAAAGAATATTTCAAATATTTTAAAACAACCTCTTAATTATGAGAATGAAAAGTATTTCTATTTATTTTTTTACTATCGTCTGTACTGCACTTTGGGGATCATGTAAAGATGAAACTTATCCTTTTATTGAGCAAGGATCGCAACAAACAGTCTTTAAAGAATTGAATCGTTTTGAGAGATTAACTTTTAAATCATCGCAAGATTTACTTTCTGCAATACAAATGGGGGAAAAGAGTACGAGTAAAATAAATCAAACACGAAGTATTACTTTTGAGAGTTTATTATCACCATGCAACAAACTTACCCGTGCGACTGGTGAGAGTTATTATGAAGCTCTTGGCTACGATACGCTAGTGCCTAACAAAGCTTTCGCTGCACTTTTGAATCCCTTGGGAGAACTACAAGTCAATGATACTATTTATAAGATAAATCATAATGGTACCTACTTTTTTCCTAAAGAAAAAGAAACCCAATTTCGTAATGTATACAAGATGGATTCTTTGGGAATTCTGGTCGGTGATAAATTATATAAGTTATCTGATGGAATTTACCGTTACAAAACATTTCCTGATAGTATCTTAGAGGAAGAAATATATTTGCCTGATGATAGTTGGAATACTGAGGATATTTCGACTAGAGCGTCCGTTTCCGAGCCTAATTATAATAGTTTTCCCAAATTTAATGCAGATAGGCATACATGGTTAGGAGGGATTAGACAAGGACTCTTTGGCAACGATAAATACTACAGCGTAAAATTCAATAAGAAAAGACGAGTACGGGGAAGATTATATGCATATCATTATGTTGTATATTCTGAGTCAGGTGTTACCGGAATGATGCAGAAGAAGAATTTTATTGGATGGACCAAAACTAAGGCTGATGAATTACGTATCGGATGGAAAAATATCATATTGGTCACTAAGATTGATGATCCTTCGCTTAAGGGAATTCCCAAACAATCTATCCCGATCGTTGGTGGCATTACACCGGCTCAAATATCTTCAATCGGAAAAGGTAATCTTCTTGACCTGTATGTTGCTGAGGTAGAGATGAAAGATATTCTTAATGTCGTGGGAGAAGGCCTCAAAATTTTCCTAAAAAGGGGTAATTCTGCCATAGGTTCAGGGCGTAAACCCACCGTTCATGCCGTATCCTTAGCCACTAGATCACAAGTATATTTGATTATTTTAAATGACGTAAGAAAAACTTATGATGAAAAATCCATAACTCATGTGTTCTCTAGTAAATTTAATATCTATGTGACAATAAATCCAGAAAAACTTCCATCAAATATTATAAGTTGGGCTAAAGCAGTTTCTAAAACATTAAGTCAGAATAGTTTTAAAATGAGAGGAGGGGAAGCCATTATTTGTGGACGTTTAGGTAATGACTGGAGAGGCATGAAAATTGTGAAGGAAGCAAAATGACTATGAGTGTAAGAAGACTGATTATATTTTGTATATTTGTCACATGTAGTCATATTACCGTCCATTCCAGAGATTTTATTAAGGGATCTTTTTCTATTGGATTGGATGGTTTGTTTGGAGATTTTGATTCTAATCAGAAGTTAGGCGGTGGAATATTACATGGAGGATATGATTTCTTTTTTCATCGAATATCTTTTTTGAGTGTAGAACCTAAGATAGGAGTTGGATATTTTGGCGGTAATAAGACAAGTACACTTAGTACTGCTGTCGTTGCAAATTACGGTATAACTTGTTTTACAACTAGTATATCACCCAAAGTATACTGTTCGCTCAATCCAGATAATAATATACTTCTTTCTTTAGAGAATGAATTCTCATTATTAAATGGGTTTGCAAACATTAAAGATCAAAACTCTATTCACGTAAGGAGAAATAGTAATTTTTTTCAATTTTATTATACAGTAAAAATAGGCTTAACTTTAAAAACGCCAAAAGGGTGTAAATTTACCGTGTGGGTTGGTGGAAGTACACTTAGATTAGATAATATTCTAAACGGCAATATTCCATCGGGAGAAAAATATTACTCAAAAGAAACACTTCCCTATGCTGCAGGTATAAACTTTTATATATAAATTTAAACAATACAAGAAATGAAAAAAAGATTTTTAACATTAAGTATAATTCTATTCCTATTAGGTATACTCCCTATATCTTCTTTTGCTCAATCTAAAATAAACATATTCTTAGATTATCATTACCAGTTTGGGTTATTTGAGAAAGCAGGATATAGCATTTCGAGGAAAGATAGTAAGATGTATGGTAACTCTTTACATTTATCTGCATTGTATAATTTTACTCAGCAGTTGTCCGCGGGTGTAGGAGTAGGAGCTGACAGATATGAAAATCCAGGCTATAATACGTTTCCTTTGTTCGCTAGTTTACATTATGCGCCTTTTAAAAAACATACTGATTTATATGCCTTTACTAATATAGGATATGCGGTAATAGGTAAACAAGAGACTTATACAGGTATGATGTGGGATTTAGGAATAGGTTATAAAAAGATGTTTCGTTCACATTTTGGACTTAATTTCCAGTTTGGATATAATCTAAAACAATTCCGAAATATTAATTCATATGTAACCAGTGATATAATGCAGCGTGAGAATAGTACTAGAAACTCCTTGTCTTTAGGCATTGGAGTGATTTTCTAAAAATGATTTCAAAAGTCTTTATGGTAATAAAAGATACATGAGGTATTTTACTCTTATTATCATAGGGAAATTGTCTAAAATCTGAGATAGCTTTGATAGCTCCAACTGGATCTATCAAAACTATCCCGGATTAAGTATAATAACAATTATTCTCTTCCAATAAAAATTTAAACAGGAACTTACTTATATCCAAAATGATTTCTTATATTTGAATTTGATGTCGGTAATAAACACAATCCGAAGATTCACATTGGCAACCATGAAACTTTGCGGAGCAACACGCCACATAAATCCAGCCTTTTCATTTACATGTATCATAACCCTCAATTTAAAAAACCAACATTGCAGCGGGAGGAATATTCAATACCCGACAAAGCAAACGGGCTATTTTTTAAGTCAGTAGATTAGTTGATACCAAATCGCCTAATCTACTGATTTCAATTTACCAAGTGATAACCTTGTCAATGATAGCCTGTTGTTCGGAACTGCTCCTTCGCAGATAGATACGGGTGGTTTCTATACTTTCATGTCCCATCAGGTCAGCAAGCAGAGAAATATCGTTGAACTTCTCCAAAAAGTTTTTGGCAAACCGATGCCTGAACGAGTGGGGATAAATGACTTTTTCATTCATACCGTACTTGTTAGCATAGTTTTTAAGTTGTTGCGATATACCACGAGTAGTGATTCTTTCGCCATATCTATTCAGAAAGAGATAACCGGAGGTTCGTTTGTGCTCTTCCAACCAAACAATGGTTTCTTCTTTAAGCAACTTAGGGATATAAATTCGTCTAATTTTACCTCCTTTCGCATAAATATCGTAGTAGCCTAAATAAATGTGCTCTACTTTTAGCTGGATAAGTTCACTTACTCTCGCTCCAGTAGCAGCTAAGAAGCGGACAACGAAATACCACGTCAGGTTATCTTCCTTTTTCAACTTTTTCTTTAGAAAGATATAATCCGCATTGGTGATTACATTTTCCAAGTAAGAACGCTGTTGCACCTTAACGGATTTAAGGCGAAGTTTCTGCTTACCCATATATTCAAGGTACTTGTTGATTGCCTGAATCCTGAGATTAACAGTCTTGGGCTTGTAAGTCTCAATTAGATACGTTTTATAAATCAAGAGGTTGCGTTTGTTCAATTCTTTATGCCTCTTGTTGTACTCCTTTACGGCATACAGATATGCTGCAACCGTATTTTTCGCCATATTCGCTTGGACGAGTAGCGTTTCAAATGTTTCTTCTGTCATATAGTAATTATATTTAGAGGGAACGACATTGTTCCATTAATAACTTACTATAAATTCATTGAATTCCTATTATGAGAAGATTATTGCTACAGGTGAGGTTAAGTGCATTGATGAGG